>Ga0209960_1000007_pt1 | contig 1152313 bp, 1121 predicted proteins | sample ThiBiot_500_plan_2_FD_183947 | JGI IMG/M metagenome (GOLD analysis project Ga0209960, IMG submission 183947) | Wastewater bioreactor microbial communities from Cape Town, South Africa - Thiocy_expt_500_plan (SPAdes) | ecosystem: Engineered > Bioreactor > Thiocyanate-remediating >... | reverse complement strand
CATTTAATTGAACTATTTAGCTTATTACCTTTTAACGGAAAGTAATAAGGAAGAACACTTATATATCATTTAATTGAACTATCTAACTTATCACCTTTTAATTGAAAGTATTAAGGAAGAACATTTAAATATCATTTAATTGAACTATCTAGCTTATTTCCTAAATTCGGAAAGTATTAAGGAAGAGTAGTATTGTTACAATTAAATGAACTATCTAGCTTATTTCCTAAATTCGGAAAGTATTAAGGAAGAACGTTTATATATCATTTAACTGAACTATCTAACTTATCACCTTTTAATTGAAAGTATTAAGGAAGAACATTTAAATATCATTTAATTGAACTATCTAGCTTATTTCCTAAATTCGGAAAGTATTAAGGAAGAGTAGTATTGTTACAATTAAATGAACTATCTAGCTTATTTCCTAAATTCGGAAAGTATTAAGGAAGAACGTTTATATATCATTTAACTGAACTATCTAACTTATCACCTTTTAATTGAAAGTATTAAGGAAGAACATTTATATATCATTTAACTGAACTATCTAGCTTATTACCTTTTAACGGAAAGTAATAAGGAGGAACATTTATATATCATTTAATTGAACTATCTAGCTTATTTCCTAAAAATATAAAAGTAATAAGGAAGAGTATTATTGTTTCATTTAACTGAACTATCTATCTTATTTCCTAATAAATGGAAAAGTAATAAAAAAGAATATTATTGTTACAATTAAACGAACTATCTAGCTTATTTCCTAAAAATGGAAAAGTAATAAGGTAGAGTATTATTAAATTATTTAAATTGAACACTCTAACTTATTTCCTAATAAATGGAAAAGTAATAAGGTAGAATATTTATATTTTATTTAAGCGAATTATCTAGCTTATTCCTTCTAAGAATACTTATTATCTATCTTATTACATTTATAAAATATATGGTATTTATTATTAGATACAATAATAATTGGAAAAGTAAATTTTATTAATATTTCCCGCACACTAATTGTTGTGCGGAAAAAAAATTTCTGAATATATTTTTATGAAAAATTTAAGTTTATGATAATATGAAGTAAAAAGTATATAAGGAAGAGTGTTTCTGAAAATCGACTATTTTTTTGAATAATATGTTCAGCTTATTACTTACGGTTTTTTAAAAGTAAAAAGGAAGAGTGTTTTTTTTATAATAATCATATAAAGTTCAGTTTAATGAAAGTATAATAGTGGGATAAATTACAACCTAAAAAGTAAAGAGCTAGAATAATCTAAAATAACTACAACCAAAACTACAACCAAAAAACTACAACCAAAAGTACAACTTTTTGACTCCAAAAATATAAAAATAATATAGTCTAATAATATTAATGAAATATAATTGTGATGATTGCAATTATTCGACTAATGACAAAGGTAACTGGTCAAAACATAAAAAATCTCAGAAACATAGCAAAAATAGTAATAAGCCAGACAAAACTACAACCACTGACTCCTGTTTGACTCCTAAAAGACTCCTGGATGACTCATCGATGACTCCTACAACCGGGACCATAAAAAGTATAGAAGAAGACAAAAAAGAAGTCAAAAAAGAAGAAATTAAAAAAGTACAACCACTAAGGAGGCCAAAATATATATGCGAACATTGCGAAAGTGAATATAGCAAATCAAGTAATCTACAACGTCATCTAAAAAGTTGTGTAGCAAAGAAACATACGTTATTGGAAACAGAATTTGAGAAATATAAAATTGAAAAGGATAATGAGACAAAAATAAAATTATTAGAGGAAAGACTGAGAACTGTAGAATCAGAGAAAAATAATTTGGAGAATCTCATGGAGAATGAAAAGAAATTATTAGAGAAACATATCGATGACATTAAAAATCAATACGAAAATCATATCCATACTCTAAAGAACGAAAACAAGTTTCAGAAACAATTAATAGATTCAGCGGGAGGAATAATAAAGAAATCTATGAATACTTTAACTTATTTATTATTGAATCACAACAATGCTCCTCAACTTGAAGCTCTTGCAGATTATTCAACCATCTCAAAAAACACAGAATTTTTAATTAATGATCTTATTCATTATCACAGAAAAGGATCTTTTAATAAATATATTGGTGATTTTATTATAAAACAGTACAAGAAAGACGATCCTAATCTACAGGCATTATGGAGCTCTGATATTGAAAGATTAAATTACTTTATTAGAGAACTAATAAACAATAAAGAAGAAGATTTAAAAAATGACAATAAAACTCTTAAAATATATAACAAAAAATCCGATCAAATATGTTGGGTAATAGATAAAAAAGGTATCAAAGTTCGACAGTTTATCATAGATCCGTTACTAAAATATATACATGATATTGGAGTTAAATATTTAACAGAAAAATCCATTCAAATGGATAGTTTGAGTTCAGGGGAAGCCACAAGAACTGCTAGCAATATGCAGGAAATAGGTTCAATCAATTTGGGCATTCGAAATAAAACATTAGCATGCGATATAAATAAATATATTGCTCCTTATTTTTATTTAAACAAAGATAATCAAAATTAAATTTATTGATCTTTAATACCCAATACTCTGGCAGACGGGTCTTTAACATCACCACACCATTTTGGTAACCAAAAATATTTGAGTATCTTATTTACATCACCAAATCCAAAAGTTTTACAGAAAATGTCTCTGATATATAGAGATTCTTTAGTGTAAGGAGTTAGATGACTAAATATGTTCTTAGCATGTTCAAGATCAGCATCAGAAAATTTATCTTCCAAACTTTCTTGCAATATTTGGAACCATGAACGTTCTTGTTTACTACAACCATCACTGAGAGCACATTTATATCTATATAAAACCTTATCAGGTAAATAATTGGTGCCTTTGAAAGATTCTCTCAGTAGCCATTTTTCTAACCCTTCAGTGGGCATTCTCAATTTGGCATCAACTGATAAATATGTTTCGATAAATTTATGATTTAAAAACGGAAATCTTGCTTCTAAACCATGTCCTGCAATACATCTATCTGCTCTTAGTCCGTCATATAGATGAATATCATTTAATAATCTTTTTGTTTCTTTATCTAATTCTTCAGGAGAAGGAGCTTTGTGGAAATATAGATATCCCGATGTTAATTCATCACTGCCATCTCCGCAAAAAACAACTTTAATATCAGTGTTTTCGGAAATCCATTTTGAAATAAGATATTGTGCAGTTGATGCTCTCACCGTGGTAATATCATATGATTCTATCATTTTAATAACAAATGGCACACTTTCGAGGAAATCCTTTTCTGAAACGGTCACGTGAGTATGAATACTACCGATATGTTCTCCAACCATTTTAGCATAAAATTCATCAGTAGCACCTGGCAATCCAATACTAAAGGTTTTTAGTTTTTTATCGTGATTTTTCATCTTCGAAGCCAGTACACTTGCAACTAAACTAGAATCCAAACCACCAGATAACAAACAACCTATTTCACGATCAGATTCCATCATAAGATCAATTGCATCCTCAAAACTTTTTCTAATTTGAATTTTTGCATGTTCCAAATCAAATACCGTTTGCTGAATGTCATTGATATCATAATATTTGTAATAATATACTTTACTTAAAACTCCACCAGTTTTGGTTAAAATAGAATAGTGACGTGGTTCAAATCTAGTGACACTGTATTTACTGTGCAATGGAAGTCCCTTTAATTCAGAAGCAAATGCAATTGAGTTATCGTCTTCCAGAACGAATAATGGTCTTACTCCAAAACGATCATTTGCACAATAAACAGTATAATCACCAGTCAAGTTGTCAATATCCATAATAATAAATGCATATTCACCAGTTAATTCTTGTGTTATTAATTTAATGTCTTTATATTTTTTGTACAATAATGAAATGACTTCGCAGTCAGATCCAGATGATCCCACTAAACTATGTTTCTCAGAAAGTTCAGTATGGTTATAAATTTCACCGTTACAAATTACATATACAGTTCTTTTATCATCATCATATTTGAATGGCTGATCGCCTTTGCTAGTTGTATCCATAATGGCTAATCTATGAAATCCAACTATTGCACCAGGTTGTGACAATTCATGATAAACAGATCTATCTGGTCCTCTATTTTTGATTTCTAAAAAATGACCATACAGAGAAGCATGATAAAGACCAGGAAGTTTTCTTTTTTCGAATAACGCAAATATTCCACACATTGTTTGATATAAATTCATTACCAAGTAGTATATTTAAATATTTGTTTTTTCAATTTTTTGTAAAGATTTAGGTTTATTGGAATCACAATATAATTCATTCATGATTGAAACTATAAAGGCTTCCAAATGTATAATTTCTCTTCTACCTCTAACAATATTATGGTCATATTTAGCAGCTAAGTTTATAATACTACATTTCAAAGATTCTGATATTTTTCTCTTTAAAATTTCTGTGAGAATATCACAAATTATTTGAGTGCCATCTATATTTGTAATCATAATGTTGTATAATATATTTCTTATTTCATTTATGGTATTCAAATCATATTTTAATATTATATTAACCAAATTTTTTAAACTTTTATTATATTCTGTATTATAATCATATTTTGACTTCACTAATTGTAAAATCCACAATGCTTTTTTTATGTTTCCATTCGATTTTTCTGATATATCAGATAATTTAAAAAAATCAAGATTCATTTTTTCAGCAATATTTACCTTAAAAACATATGTAAATATATCACTCTCAGTTGGCGATGGTACTTTAAAACACAAACATCTACTTTTCAATGGATCAATTACTTTTGATAACGAATGACACCACATAATAAATCTACACGTTTTTGAATGTTTTTCCATAGTTCTTCGTAAAGATGTTTGCGCATAATATGACATATTGTCGATGCTGTTGATTAAAACTGTTTTGAATGATCTCTTTGTTTTAAAAATATTTAACGGTACTTTTTTGGCATAATATCTAACAACATCTGTTATCAAATGTTTGTCAAAATTGTTATTATTTGGTTCTATGACTATATGATAATTGCTTTGTTTAATTGAAATTGTATTAGTCTTATTTCCACTGCCAATTACTGTATAATTATTCATATTTGTATTATTAACATCATCATCATATAACATTTGTAGTAACAACCGAATGATAGTTTTCTTACCACTTCCTTCGGGACCATAAAATATAAGATGAGGTATAGATTCATCTTTGCTCATTACTTCTAAAATGTTTAAAAGCTCTTTATGAAAATGGGACTCTTGTATATTTTTGGGTATATATTTATCTATGAAAAACATTGCAATATAATAATATTATGTCTTTATCTGTAAACTCGTTAATAAATAGTTTTTCAATTTTTATTAAAAATAATAATAATATATAAAATGGCAAAAATAGGTGCTCATATTATTGATGATCCAAAAGAAATTATATATGAAATAGATAGAATAACAAATGTAGGAGCCAATGCTGTACAATTATTTGTTTTTCCTGATTATAAAGATCAATCGATATACGAGGTTTTCAAGGATAAAGCAAAATTAAAGGGAATAACAGCTATTGTTCATGGATCCTATATTATAAACACAGCCAAGAATTGGAATGAATATTCATGGTGGGTGGTTCAGTTAATTGACGAAATAGAATTAGCAAATAAGATTGGTTCCAATAGTTTGATAATACATATGGGAAAACAATTAAATTTAAGTAAAGAGCAAGCATATAATAATATGTATACGCTTTTGCTGTATGTACATTCAAAAACAAAAAAATATTCTAACACGAAAATAGTATTAGAATATCCATCTGGTCAAGGGTCTGAACTGTGTTATAAAATTGAAGATTTTGCATATTTCTTTAAAAAATTTTCATTAAATAAAAATATCGAAATACAGGATAGATTCAGAATATGTCTTGATACGTGTCATATTTTTTCTGCTGGTTATGACTTAAGATCAAAAGGATCTGTGGATATATTTTTGGATACGTTCGATGAATTGATAGGATTAAAGTATGTTTCAGTAGTTCATTTGAATGATTCTAAAAAAGATTTGGGAAGTAATGTGGATAGGCATGAAAGTCTAGGAAAAGGTTATATAGGAAAAGAAGGATTAAAATATTTTGTTCAATATTTTAAAAAAAAACAAGTTCCAATCATACTAGAAACACCATATGAAACACATGATTATGAGATAAAAAATTTTTTAATACCTCAATAATATCCTACGGGTAAACTGAATACATCGTGCTTCTCATATCTACGCAATTTCATATCCAGCATAAATCCTCTTTTGGCATAAAAATCATGAACCTCATTATTTTCAGTATCACAAATTAACATAACTGCATTAAGTCCGAGATTTTTAGTGAGATCAATTACTATTGACAATAATTTTGACGCAAAACCATGTTTTCTGAACAAATGAGAAACATATAGATAGGATATATAATAAACCTTTCTTCCATCATCAAGATTCATTATTTCTCCCAACAAATATCCAATTATATGATTATTCTTTTTGATAAAAAATCCTTTGAATTTAGGGGAATTTAGGAGTTTATTAATTTCTGCAAAAGAATGTTTAAGCTTTTCTTCTTTGGCTAAATAAGAAAAATTGTTAAAAACTGTGTCAACGAATAGAGGAGTATTTTTTTTATTGTTAAAATAATCAGAATCAACAGAAATTATATTTATATTGTTCATATAAATATTTATTAGATAATCTTTTAATTATTAATGTTGTTTTTTTTCCATAATTGAAATTTATTATTAAACTCATTTATTTTTTCAACTATATTTGGTAATTTATTATATTTTTCAATTTCATCCAATGTTAATGGTTCTCTTGTGTAAGGATTTATATTTTCTCTGTATAATTGTGACAATATACTGGATTTATCAAAAATAAGATCAACATGAGGGATCATAATGGGATCTCTTATTTGAGTACATAATATAGGATCAGTAAATTCTTCTGGTAGCAGTTTAACATCTATATAATCATCCAGTTTTCCGAAATTAGCAAAATAATTATTAAGAGAATTTTTGATTATTTCATTTAATTTGACTCTTTGTAATACCTCTTTCACTAAATCTAAATATTCATATATCTCTCTTTTGAATAAATTGTTCTCTTTTATAACATTAATCAATAAAAATGATAATGCCATAGTGTCAAGAGCCTCCATATTTTTTCCAAAAACTGTATAAATGGGATTTGATCCAAGAGAATAGAATTTTAATATTTGAATAACTAAAGTGTTAATTGGAATTATTAGTTCAATTCTCAATTTGTCTGTATCCACAATAATTAATTCTAACATATTTGCAACAACAGACATCATTATGTTAATTTTTATCATAGTATTATTTATCAAATTTCCGTAATTTTGAACTAATACCAGTGGTTTTAAAAGTAATGAGGGTTTAGAGTTAATCTCTTGCACAATTTGATTAATTATCTCAAGAAAATCCATTATTTTTGATGATATTTTATGTAATCCTTTATGAATTATGTCATAATCATTTTTCGAGAAACTATTTTTATTAACAAGTACACATAATTTAGATAAGTTACTCATGATCGATATTAAATGTCGATGAGAAGATGTAGGAGGAACATAACTATAAAAATCGACTTCTGATAAATATTTTAAAGTGTTCGTTAGTATTGGATTATGTTTATCCCTGAATCCATGTGCCCCAATAGTTTGTAAAATTATTTCCATACAATTAAATCTTATGCATGAATTAACATCACTTTTTGATATTAAGTCTAAATAATAATTTTCTATTTTATCTGATATCTCATAATCATTCAACAAAATTATTTTTTTATAAAAAGTCAGGATCAAATAATCCAAGAAATTATTTTCAACAACAATATTTTTGTCAATGTAAAACTCTATAAAACTTTGGATATCTTTTTTATATTTTGGATTTTCGAAAATATTTTTGAGATGATTGAGTACTTTATTTGTTTCTTCTAATTTTGCGACTAATGATTGTGCATAAGAAGGATTTTTACCAAAATTTTTTATACCATTAAATTTTTTTTGTAATTTTGCCTCATTATATCTATAATTCTCAAACAACATTAATTGATAATTATAACATAAGTTAAAAGCTTTACAAGTTAGAACAAAAATTTTAGTTATTAAAGAGTCTGATGTATGTAATTTAAAATTATTTCTGGGGAAATCCTTCGTATATTTTAGTTCATTATTTGCATTTTGTAAAAGTAAATTTAATAACAATCTGAAAATCATAAATATATAATCAATGGAACAATTTTTGTTAGCATTTATCCTACTGAATTCAGAAAATGAGAAAGATTTATTGAGATCAAAAATATAGTAAAATCTATTCAATAAATGATTTAATTTATTTGGAGAAAGCGTATTAATAATATTTGTCAACATAATCATATCTGGATCAAATGGAATTTTGTTAAACCATGACAATGGTCCATTCTTTTGTTCGTCATTACCATTATTATAATTTGTGATTTTTAATACATCACAAAATAATTCGTCTGAAATAATTTTTTTAATATTATGATAAATAACATCATCATAATCATTGGCATTGTACAGTTTTATTATTCTGTAGTAAATTTCACTGTAATTATCTTTTGTCAAAATAAAATCCCACAAGTCAAACTTATTTTTTAAAATCCATTGATCAAAAATGTCTATGTGATCACTGTCTATTTTTCCCGTGATAAATGTCAGAAAAAAACTTTTAGATAAATCTTGATAAGAAATATCGAATTTTTGAGATTTTTTATAACAATTAATTAAATAATTAACTTTATCGTTTTCTTCTAAAATTTTGTTTAAAATAAGAACATCATATGAACTTTTAACATCTTCTTCATCAAACTCGTTCAAATCAAATATTTCTGACAATACATTACTTTCCATATAAATATTATAATCTATATGTTTTTATATAGAGATTATAATGATTTTGTTTCAACTTTTAATGGTCTTAGTGATAATATTAATAATATATATGTGTTTATCTAAAAGTTCAAATATAGAAAATTATGATGGTCGAATCACCGGCGTAACAGAACAGGTTTGTGGTAAAATATGCACGGAAACATATGGTTGTTATGGATTTGCGTATGACAAAATAAATAGTAGATGTTATTTGTCACAAAGTCCCATATTATTTCAACCAGGACAATCAATATATACTACAGAATATGAAATAGATCACAGTAGATGTAATAAATTATATCCAATTCGCCCCGATATAGATAATATAGATGATATTGATGAAGAAGATTTGAGAAGAAATATGTTATATTCTTGCCAAAAAAATGAAAATGATGAGTATGAATTTTTTAAAATAGCGAATGAAGAAATATTTCCCATTAATAAAACTAACACTAGTAATGATACTCAGGCAAATAGTTTTATGGGAGTAAAATATGAAGATTATCCAGTATTTAAAATAGATTGGCCAACTTATAGAAAAGATTTAGATATTGCAAAATTATATGACAAAGAAAACAATAAATTAAATAACTATATGATGTTTGATAAAAAAAATGAATATTATGGCGGAGAATTTTTATATCCATACAAATGTGTGAGAAATATACCAGAAAATATGTGTATCAAAACATGTTCAGATAGAGAAGATTGTATAGGAGTTGAATACAATCCAAAGTTTATAGAAAAAGATAATAAAATTAGTGAAAATGTATGTTGTCCTTTAAAATCAGTATCCACAATTAACGAAAGACCAAAAATTTTTGAGAATGGATATTTTTATAAAAAGAATCAGCCAAATAAATTAAACAAAAACAATGTATATGTAAAAAACTAAAATTATTTATTAAGACTTTTACCTTTAACTTTTATTTTTGTTTTCTGTTTAGTATTTTTCTTCGTTTTCTTAGATTTATCAACATCATCGCAATTGTCATCATTTTCAACTTCGATAAGCCATTTTTCATATCCTTCAAGAAATTCTACAATTTCTCTTTTCCATATTTCTTCAACAGGAGTATTAAGATAAGTATTATATTCATCTTTGGCCTTATTATACTGTGCCTCTATATCATTAATTTTTTCTTGAGTTAGAGACCATATAGCCATACTTGTAAGATAGGAATAAGTCTTATCATCGTCCAAAGCATCAAAATCTGTTGATAATCTTGGATAAGCTAGTTTTTCTAATTGTCTGATAACTTCATCACCACTTTTTGCTTTAACAACTATTTTTTCCTTAATATAATCTTTAATGAATTGCACTTTATACTGAAGAATTCTCATTTTATTTTCCAAATGTTTAATCATATAATTCTTTCTATCTCTGTAAACCTGAAGTCTAAAATTATAAAAATCATAGAATATATCTTCTACAATGTCGTATTTGCATATTTTACCAAGATGATTATATAAATGCATATTAGAGAGAGAAATTGTGTTCATTAATTTCAATTCATTTTCAAGAGTACCATTTTTAATAAAAGTCTGCAAGTTTTTACCTGCAAAAGTTACTTCAATATTAATTTTGTTATTACCACTATTGTTTTGTACTTCAACTAAAAATTGCTTATCCGCTGATTTTTTCTTTTTATCATCATCTTTACTTACTGATTCTTTCTTTTTTTGACCAATTTTATGCATTGCTAGTTTTTGACAATAATATTCTGTCCATTCACCAATAGGTAATTCAGTTATTCTGACAGTATCCTCATTAACAATTTCGTATGTACCAATTGTTTGGTATCTAATATTTTCTTTATTTTTATCATTCATAATTTTCTGTATTTTTCCCGTAAATCCTCTATACCATGGATGTATTGGCATTGGGTCTTTATTTTCTAGCATTCTAAGAATATTATTAGCAACATCTTTTGGATTGAAACTAGGTATATTAGTACTATAACCAGTACCAACACCACAAGCTCCACATATTAAAACGTATGGTAATATCGGGCAAAAATATTCTGGTTCTATTTCATGATTAGCCTCATTGTCATCTTCATATTGTTTCTTTAATATTGGTTCGTCTTCTTCCCTGAATAATAATCTAGTTATATTACTTAGTTTAGTGAAGATATAACGAGGACTTGCAGCATCATTACCACCTTCTCTTCTGGAACCAAAATTACCAGAAGGATACAAAAGATTAATGTTATTACTTCCCACAAAATTTTGAGCCATACCAATAATAGCCCCATATAAACTATTTTCACCATGGTGGTAATCCGTTTTTTCAGCAACATATGCACCAAGTTGAGCTACTTTAATTTCTTCATTATCGATTTTTCTCTTAAACGACGCGTAAAGAATTTTTCTTTGAGATGGCTTAAATCCATCACATACTGATGGTATGGATCTAATATTGTCATATACTGAGAAATGTATTAGATCTTCATTAATGAATTTACTGATGGGTATATCACCATAATGATTTTCAATGACATTATTTTTACTGTAGCCACCAATCCATACTTTTCTGTCATTTGCTCTCTTTTTTTCAAAAGCCAGTGTAATAGCATCATATGATTTACTATTCATGTCATTTATATCAACATCATCCTGTTCTTCTTCTTCATCATTTTTAACAGACTTATCATCGTTCAAATCATCATCTTCTTCGTCATTTTTAATATCTTCCAATTGATCATTATTGTTGGAAGAAATTGCATCATTAGATAGTTCCCATACATAATTTATAACCTTATTTTCAAAATCAGTGAAACATTGTTTTGCTTCTTTTTCGGTAGAAGTACCCAAACCTTTATAATATTTAGGCTTACTCCATTTACTTATATCAGAACCAACTTCATTAAGCCAATGTTTATAATCAGCGATTGTGTAAAATATTTTTGGATCATTCTTTTTAGTATCATTTTTCTTAAAAACTTTAATGATAGGTGTTGCCATGGATTGTATAAAACCTTTAATTTTCAGTAATGATGGCCAAAATCTGTGAAACATATTAAGTATTAAACCTTTAATGTGAGAACCATCGACATCCGCATCAGTTAAAATAATAATGCCACCATATCGCAATTTAGAAACATCTGTATATTTCACACCTTGTTTCAAACCTAATATTTTCTTAATACATGTGAATTCTGCGTTGTTCTTTATAGAATTGATAGCTGCCTCTCTTACATTAATAGGTTTACCTTTCAATGGAAATACTCCATATCTTTCTTTACCGACAATATCAAGACCAGCAAGAGCAAACGATTTAGCTGAATCACCTTCTGTTAAAATTAATCGACAATATTTGGATTTTCTTGTACCCGCCCAAGTTGCTCTTTCGTATTTGGGTATATCACTTAATGAAGCAACTTTCTTACCATCAGTCTTTTTTAATTCTGATTCCTCTTTAAATTCAGCCAATCGAACTACTTCTTCAACTAATCCGGCGTCAATTAATCCTTTAATGAAAGTATCACTAACTTCACAAGAAGAACCATAATCGGAAGCCTTACTTCCAAGGAAATCTTTTGTTTGTGAGTTAAAAGAAGGATCTTCAATGACACAATCAATGAATATTGTTAAATTCTCTCTAATATGAGAAGGTTTGACATTTACCTTTTTATGTTTTATTTTTATATGGTCAATGATTTTTTTGCATATTTGGTCAGTAATATATGACACATGTGTACCTCCCTGAAATGTGGATATACCATTAACAAAAGTTATTTGATTAAATCCTGATGTAGGATCAAAAATTGCTCCAATTCTCCATCTATCATTAACCTCTTCGTATATTAAACTTTTTTTGTCATAAAACATGCCAATATAATCTTCAAACGATTTGATTTTAATTTCTTTGTCATTCAAGAAAACTTTAACATTCTTATTAGTACATCCAGCAATATCATAAACTCTTTTCTTGAACAATGCAACCAAATCTGAAGTTAATCCTTTCAATTTGAATTTTTCGTAATCAGGTAAGAATGATATTTCAATATATGACGAATCTTTACTATTAGTAATAGTTGGCTTATTTATTTTGTACATATTATTTTCACACTTTTGTTCATAATATTTTTTATTTTTACTGTCAACAATTTTAATAGTGAACTGAGATGAAAATATATTTGCTAATTTAGCTCCCAAACCATTCTTGCCACCTGTTGTCTTTCCTTTGCGATCATAATTTGCAGAAGTGAGTAAATTAGCGAAAATCAATTCAGGAACATATATATTGTATTCTTTGTGTATTTCAACAGGAATACTAGTACCGTCATTCCAAACTCGAATAACACCAGTTTCTTCATCAATATAAACTTTAATGATCTTACAAGTTCTGTCTCTAATTGTCTGATCTCTAGCATTCACCAAAATTTCATCATATATTTTATACAATCCCGGTATATACTCAACCTCTCTATTTACCATAACATCACTGTCTTCATCATAAACCCATAAATGTTTTTTGTCCATATGAATAGAACCCATCCACATATCTGGCTCCTTCAATACAGCTTCATGAACATTTCTTTTCTTATATGTTTCTTCTATTGATGGAGTTTTACTATCATTTTTGGAACTCATAATAATTAATGTTATTTATTTTAGCTTTATATTTATTCTTTAAAATATTCAATTTTTTTCAGTTTTATATAAAGGATAATGTATAAATAAGTTTTATATGTACAATAATACCCAATTATTATCATCCCATAACAATTTTATAAACAGAAGAGTTCTATCAGGCAATAAAAATGAAGCTGATATGACATATGTACAGTCCCAAACAGGAGTTATAAACAATAACAATAAGAAAGTACCAAAAAATTACAAGCCTCCGTATGACGATATGTATACAGCAATGCCCGGAATATTTGGAAAGAGATTTCCTCCCAAATCACATTATCAAGGAATAAATAGCAGCGATAATAGTAACACTAGATATGATCCATACGGTGAATATTTATTCAAGAAGGGATTGTCTGATAGAGATAATTCATTGAGTTATTACACTAATTATATTAATATTGATAGTTCTTTTAGAAATAAAAATTCTATACCTCAAACTGATGATACTCAATGGATAAAACTCGATTCAAATCCGTTGAGATTTTCATTTAACTCAAAAAATTTAGAAGTGATTGATGAAAATTATGAAAGTGAAATTCAAATTGATGATAAGATAATGATGGCTGGAATATTACCTATCAAAAAAAAATTAAAAACAATTTATGGAGATAAAAATCAAAATAAACTTTTTGAATTTACAAATGGATCGAAATATTTGAAAATAAACAATAAACATTATATGAAATTTCCAGAAACATTTGCAGAAATATCAGAATACAATAAATTTACATATATCGAGAATTATGACACAAAAAATGTTAATGTTGAAATATCTGGAATCCAAGGAGAATTGGGAACAAATTATATAGGAAATATTGCTATTAATACACTTAACAGTACTCATCAAGTATTGTTGTATAATCCAGATGAGTCTGCGGAAAATACATACAATGACAACTGGTTTTTTATAGAATTAACGACAGAATATAGTTCTCCAATACCATATAATGTACCTCCATACAATGTTGATATTACATATTATTATTTAGCTGGAGTTCCCATTAATCAGATAAATGCAGAATATCCCATAGATGACGAACATGTTACAGGATATCATAGAGTAGTAGATGTCAGTGAAGAATCATTTACAATATCATTACCAAAAGTATCAACATTATTAGATGAAAGTATATGTTCTGATGGTCAAGGAAAATGTGGTGGAGGAAACAATATAACAATTGCAAAAATTAGTGAAATAATAACAGCTTATCCAAATCCTAATCACTATTTAATAAAATTGCCCTATACATACTCACAAGTAGTATACATAAAAATGATAAGTTCAGAATTTCCCAATGTGCAAAAAAATATAAATGATACAGGAGTAAATAAGAATAACAAATTATATTGGCAAAATTTGGAAGATGGCGATATTGTATATAGTATTGATATAGAATCGGGAACATATAATCCATTAAGCTTACAAAATGCAATAGAACAAAAAATATTATCAGTGAGACGAGTATATTCCAGAAATATAAGTGAAAGTCAATCCAATAACATTGAATATACCGAAAACAATATTATTAAATTAACAATAGATGAAAAAACAGAAATAGTAACATTCAAGAGTTATACAGAAGCGACAATATATAAACCTTTTATTGAAACGAATCCCAAGATAACAAATACGAATCCGATAGGATTGTTAAAATACTCTATAACTATAAATCAAATAAATCATCGTATGAAAGTAGGAGACAAAATAATTATAAATAATAGTTTGTCATATTTTGGAATACCTGCAAAAGTGTTAAACGGTGAACATGTTATTACAGAAATTATAAATGAAAATCAATATATAATAATTGTGAAGAATTTTAATCTGGAAGACGATAGAACAGATACTGGAGGTGGTTCGTGTGTAAGCATATTAACACCAAATATATTTAGACTCCGATTTGATTTTCCAGATACTATGGGAAGAATATTAGGATTTAGAAACCCTGGATCAAACATTGCTATAACACCATATAATAACGTTATAACAAACAAAGATGATTATGAAAAAGAATTAGGAATAGATGAAGAAGGAAATTTGGTTGCTTATACCAATAATTCATTATTATTTTCAGCAGACAATTATATATTAGTAGTTTGTAAACAAATAATTGGGATTTCAAATTTTGGAGATATAAAAGATGTTTTTGCCAAAATTCAATTGCCGGATGCTTTGTCCAGTATATTTAATTCCTCAAACATCTCTTCAAATAGAATGATACTTGATACTTTTGTAGATGCACCTATATATTTTCACAGTCCAATAAGGAATCTATACGAACTTGAATTTGAATTTTATACTCCAGATGGACAATTATACGATTTTGGTGGATTAGATCATTCGTTTACGTTAGAAGTGGTCACAATGTCAGACACACCAAAAGGAACAGGTTTAGTTTCATTTAGTGGAAAAATTAATTAGTTGTTTTCAATTGACGATTTTGATAACAGTAAAGATAATATTTTCAATAATTTTGATTCTGATTGAATATATCCAAAATAACCATCAAGTAATATCTGTGATTCATTTATAAATAATTCATTATAATCCTTAAAATAAGGAATAAGTATTTCTTTTATGTTTTTGATTAATGAGGTTGATTCAGTAATTGGAATTATTTTGTTAGACATTAATATTTTTGAAATTTCATCATATAATCCATCTTTATTATAAAATTTATCAGAATCATTTTCACCATCATAAATATTCATAGTCAACTTGACAAGTCTTAATGGGAATATATCGAACATATATTTCATTAATTGTGGTTCATTTTCACCATTGCTGATTATGTTTTCAACAGTTTTATTAATAAATTGTGAATAGTTGACATTATTTGTTGATTGTTTCAAAGTTTTAACATATTTGGTAATTGTTTTGACAATACTATGATACATTGATGTTACTAAAGTATGTTTGAAACAATGTACAACTATATCAATTGATTGTTTTAGAACATAATTTGAGTCGTTATATTCGAGAGGCAATTCTTCGTAATCTTTTGATAAATTTAAAAATACATTGTCATATAGATCCGATACAATGTTAATATATTCAGTAATATTTTGAGTTTGATTTCTTTTGAATAAACTATCATAAATATAGTTTTGAACATATGGATGAATCACAGTAATATTATTTATTCTATAATCATTCACATAATCTTTTATGAGTGCGGGATAAGTTCTGAAATCCAGATCAACTGTATATTTTTTTGAATTTTTAGAATTTAATATTTTCCAGAAAACACTGTCATAGATTTTTATGACATTTTTGTTATCCAATAAATTTGTTGTATTATTAACTATGTTAAATATATTTGTTGAAGGATTATTGTTTTCAATGACTATTTTATTTTCTATTGCATTATTCAGAACAGTACTTAAATCATTTATTCTTTTTTCTTGTTTTGTGATCAAATCATTATTCGAATTCAATTTATCGTTTATTTCGATGATTCTGTTTGCTTCTGTCGGTGTGGACATTAGTTTGGAACTTATACTATTCAATTCAAGTGCCAAACTATTATTAGAAGATTTTAGTTGATTTATGCTACTACTTAGGTTCTCAATTTCGTTATTAACAATATTTCTTTTGTCCATAAGAACATTTGTACCAGATATTCCAATATTTTGTACTTTTTCGCTGTTTATATTCATTAAAGGAAATGATGGATTTATCAAAGAGTTAGGATCATTTGTTATAATATTTGAAAGTTTTTGCATTTTATCAAAAGTCCAATTTTTAGGATAATTTTTTGTTTGTAAAAATAAATAATGATTTAATAAGATTAAGATATGAGGAAGAAATATATCAGAATATTTCAAAATATTATTTTTATATTGTGGATTCTGTTTTATTGTATCTTTTAGTTTTTCATATATGGGATCAGTTAATGATGTTATAAAATTGTTTGATTTACTCAAAATTTCAACGTGTGCCTTATATATATTTTTTGCGAAATCAAGAGGAGTAAGTCCTATGTTGTTTTTAACTTCTTTTATGTTAACATTTGCATTGTTTAATATTAATGAATTTACAGTGTTAACATTTTGTGTTTCTATTGCATAAAAAATAGCTGTGTTACCGGCAAAATCTTTTTTATTAACTTGGGTTTTGGACAATAATTTTGAAATAACATTTTCGTTTATAGAATAACACTGTTTTATTATCTTTTTAGAATTTAAAGAATAATTGTATAGTGCGGAAATATTTTTTCTATCTGATAGATTATCATCTAAAGTTAAGGTTGTATAATTTAATTGATAAGACTGGTCAATATCATTCTTTGGTAAAGGATTTACCAAAAATTTTTCCAATACTTCATCAATCAATTCATTCAAGTATAATTTAAAACCATAATCGTCCTCAGGGATTATCTCTTTGTATGTACTATTTTTAATGACAATATTGTATATATCAGACATATTGGGGATTACTGTAGTTTGTTTGAGTATGTAGTCTGCTGCATTTTGTGAAGAAGTATATGCATAATTTTTTAAAAATAAATTTATAATTCCGTCAGTTAGTTTTCCGATGGTGGATAAAACAATCGAAAAGTCTCCAGTATTCGATTTTAAATTCGCAAATGATTTTATTATATAATCATCGTATTTTTTTACCAAATCTCTTATTGTTTGATCACGTGGAGCGTTATTATTCGTCGGATCAGTAATAATGTTATAAACAGTGTTTATAATATATTCTACAACTTGATATTTAATGGTTTTAAAATGAACATTTATATCGTGAGAAACAATTGACAAAGCAGAAACAGTCTTGTCTAAATCATATTTATCTTTTAGTCCAACATTTCCCACTTTTGCTGTTTGACCATTTGACATTATTGGTACATTTTTTCCAATTAAACCTAAATTTTCGAAAATAGTTTTAGTATTATTGTATGGAGTAATTTTCGAAGTATCAAACACAAATCCTATGGAACTTGGTAAAACTCCATAATTAACATCTTGGCCAATAGGCTCAATATCCAGTTTTTGAAGGAAAACGGCTTTATCAGGGTTAGTTTTATTAAAATCATCAATATATCTGATGATTCCGGAAGACAATGATGAGTTTGTTCTAGCATCATAAACATATGACAATTTAGAATAAGTAAATTTTTTAGCTAAAGCAGAATTGAAAACAAAATTATTTAAATTGGCATCATCAATCTCTGGTAAATATGTTTCAATAAGATGTTTTCTAACTTTGGCCAAGTTATTAACAACATCAAAATCACGAATATGACCAACAGTATTCGTATCAATATAATTCAGAGCAAACAATTTATTAAATTTATCAAAATTGAGATCTTTTAGATTAATTTTATTGATGATATTTTCGAAAATATTACTTATGTTATTTGTTTTATTATTTTGGATAAAAGTTATTGGAGTTGTTTCAAAATTATTATTAAAAGCATAAACATAATCAAGTAATGAAAAACTATTTATTATATCGATTAATGAATTAAAATCTCCCCACAGTTCAACAATATTTTTAAAATGTACTGATACATCGATATCAGAGAATTCTTTTATTATTTTCAAGCAAGAATTTTTAGCAATGTCTAAATAAAATATATGTGGTATATTTTGAATATTTTGTTGACTTAATTTACTATCAAAGATTTTTACTAAACTCAATAATTTATGTTTGATATTTTTTAACTCATCATTTATTAGTTTTGTGTATGATAAACAGTTTAATAAATAAGTTATGTTCAATACAGTCAATCTATAGTAATGATAGGCATTACTTCTATCAAATTCAGCAAAAATTTCATTGTTATAATCTATCATTTTAAGATAATATTGAACTCTTCTGACATAATATCTAATTTTAGATACAATTGTGTAATCATAATCAATATAACCAAAAGTTGATGCAATACTAGTTGGATTTACTCCATTTGGAACTGGCACGACATAACCAGCATCATTCACTGGCATTTTTTTGGGTAAAATAGTAATGTTACCACTTGCATCTCTCTTTGGGTTAATAACGATGGGTCTACTAGGTTCTCTTCTTCTTCCATTATCTGTAATTTGAGCGTTTTTCCCCCAAGTTCCGTTAATAATTTTACTTGGATCAGCCACTGTTCTATCATCAGTGACAGGAAGTTCAGTATAATCATTTTTTGCATTATTTACTTCACTCATTTTTCCTCTTTTTATATTTTGAGGACCGGGACCAAATGTTCTATCAATTTTAAGTATATCAACTCCATTATCCCAGCTCACGTTATTTGATGCTGTTAAATCTATAACTCCGTAAATTGCCGTTCCATTAACATCAACATAATTATATAAATCTAAAGCTACATCAAGTAAAATCATTTTCGAAGAATCAACTGAAATATATTTTTTCATATCAAAAGCTAAATTATTTTTAGCATCATTACTATTTATATAAAATCCGGCATTATACCAGTACAAATTTTTGATAAGATTCATTGTATTTTCGGTAGCATTAAAAATAATATCAAATTGTGAATCAATGAGAGCATATCTACCTCTCAATCTATCCATAAATTTATTAACTGAATCATGAATATTTCCCGAATAAGAATATAGATGATCACTAATATTATTATATGGTAATATTTTATTATCTTTGGGACCACTTTTCTGATTAGGATTGATATCTAATGGTTTTAGAGTATCATTTATTTTATTCATATAACTATTTTCAATTTCTTTTCTCAAATTGGAAGCTTGAGATTCGATTTGATGTTTTAATTTTTCGTTTTTGACAGAAATATTGGAAAATAGTTGATTAATATTGTTTTTAATATTTTTCTTAAACTCTTCATTTTCGTGACCATATATTTTATTGAAATTATTGATAGTGTTCTTAATGTGAACTAATAATCGATTAATATTTACATCATCTTTCATATAATTTCTTATAGAATTTGCTAATTGTAATACTAATTCATTTGGTTTTGTTAAAGTATCATTTATAATATTGTCCACTTTATGTTTTCTTGTATTATTACAATCTGTGTTATACCCCTGGACCGCGTAATGTAAAGGTGTCATGAATTGGTTATCAATGGCATTTGGATCAGCTCCTTTTTCAATTAAAATATCGATGATATCTTCAACTTGATATTTTGCTGCCAAATGTAATGAAGTAACATTTTCATCATTAAAAGCCATAATAGGTGCCCCTCTATCTATCAGAAAATTTAATAACTCTATCTTTTCACTTTTAGTAAAATTTTTATTTTTGATTACATGATGAAGAACAGAATTACCATGATCATCTTTCACATAAAGAGTAATATTATTGGTCAAAATAAAATCCTTTAATCTAGAAATATCTCCTTCAGATATTCTTAAAAAAAGTTCTTGTGTCAATGCTGGATTAATATTTTTTTCGGGATAATAATTTCTTGTAGGTATATTTACTCTAGGAATTGGTGCAGAATATGGTACATTTGTTGGTTTAGTGTTTCTTTCCATATTTTTACTATATTATAACATTGAAAAAAATTATTTTAGTTTATTCTATATAAACAGAAACAGTAAAACTAGTGCAATTTTGAATTGTATTAGTTTATTTTGTAATAAAATAAATATAATGTTTAATATTTGCATAATTTTGTGTGAGTTAATCGATAATCATTTAACTGTTGACAAGGATATATATTTTTGTTAGTGTGATATGTTGAATCATATTTTGATCTTTCGACATAAAATGTTTTTGGATTAACTGCTGTAGTATAATTATGTATACAATTTTTATTTCCAACATAGTAAGATTTTTTATTTTTATCCCATTCATTATCCAATATATTTTCCGCATTTTGTTGGAGATATAATCTGTAATCATCATCTCTTATTATATTAACAGTGTGTTTATTATATTCTTCTCTTGTTGTTGCGGTTCTATAATCCGTAAATATTCTTGCATCAGACATTTTAGCTGGACCTATTTTAAAATAATTATCCATTTCTATATTTATAAATCAGATAAATTATTTATTTTTCTCCAAAAAATCTTTTATTTTCGCATACAATTCATTTTTGTTCAAAGATTTGTATCTACCATTTTCCCTTATTGACATTGAAATTTTATGAAATTTAGCTATTTTTTTTAAAGCATCCAATTTATATTTTTGGATTGGTTGTAAATTTGTTATGTTAATAGACAAAACTTCACCTGTCATAACAGACATTTCGTCATCTTCTTCTTCTTCTTTATCTTCTGTATTTTCTTCTTTCTTATCTTCAATGTCTTCTTCTTTATTTTCCATAGTTTCTTTATTCTCTTCTTTTTTATTATCTTCTTTATTTGTTTCATCATTGTTTGATTTTTTTTCTATCTTATCATTATCAACTTGAATAATTTTATTATCAACTTCAATAGTATCACCACTAATAGACTTTTCACTTTCACCAATAATCATATTATTTAGGGATTGTCTATACAATATATTTTTGGTGTCATTAGGTGAATTCTCTCCCATTACAAAAACTACATTATCAATTATTTTTGGAGAAGTTTTCGATAACTTTTCATCATGGCTCATATAAAAATCATTACTTGGACCATTTGGACCATTTTTTGTGTCACATATGGAATCAGATAAATACTTTATTGGTTTCACTCTATCGTATTCAGAATCATTTTCAGTGTAACAATCAGAAGATTTTTTAATGGGCTCATTGTGAATCATACACATTTTTCTCACCTGTTGAATACTTTCACTATTGATAAATTTAATTTTTTCGATATTACCATCAAGTTGATTCTGTATTTGTTTTTTAATAATAATAGTGTTTTCATTCAACATATTTTTTGTTGTGATGTTAAGATTATGAATATCGGATCTTAATCCCGAAAATTGGAAATATATAAATATAAGGACACCAATGAAGATAATAACCAAGATTATTGTTTTAATATTCATTCTATATACTGAAATATGAAAAAAATAAGGGAATTTACACGAGATCAAAAAAATGAAAAAAAAAATATTAAAAACAATATAATGTAAAATCAAACAATACATTATAATATGAAAAACAGAATATTTTTTAAAGATGGATATTTTTGTGATATTGAAAAAGACCCAAGTGAATCATTAGAAAACTATATAAAACGAGGAAATTTTGTTGTCAGTCAAAAGCCAAAAAACTCTCAAGAATTAGAGTATGCAAAAAAAATGTCAAGAGTGTGGATAAATTTTAAAACGAGTAACTGTCAATATTCAGATCAAATTAATAAAATAATGTGTGATATGGAAAAAAATTTATTCAATTGATGAACCATGATTTCCAGAAAATGATGGACACACTGGACAAGCTGGGCAAGGAGGACAAGAATTTGCATGATTATTTCCGAGTAAATTTTGTGAATCATAGTAGTTTGGTCTATAATTGTCATGAATATAATCATCAGAATCGTTTTCTTCTGCCTTTATGTTATTAATTTTTCTATCCATTCTATTATTTATTTTATTTTCTATTCTGTTATTTATTTTATTGTCATTAATTTTGTTATGAACTTTCTTGTCATAAAGCACATTATTTTTGTTTACATGAGGATTATAAAAAACTTCACTAGTAGGATTCACATTACACATATTTTCTTTATTTATGTTACATACCGTATTACATAATTTATTTGTTTCATCAGCTGTCAAATTATTAATATTATTTGTATTGTTATTGGTGTACATATTAAATAAATAGTCAAAAATTATGTAAACTAGCATTATAATAGCAGTGATTATCAATATATCAACATTACTCATGCATGAATTTGGAACGAATCTGAATATAAGATAAATTGCAGCAGCTAGAGCAATATATTTGAGAATACTAAACATTATGTTTTGCGTTGCCATATATTAATATTATAATATATCGTAAGATAAATATATTGTAAATTATATATTTATAAAAATAGACTTATGTTTTTGTGTTAATCATATTAATAATCAACAAGGAAACAAGTAAAATAACTATTAATAAAAGAGTGACAATGATAGTCAATAGATATGGATAATATCTTGATGAAAGATCGCATAAAAATGGATCAATAATATTTTTCATTATTTTTTCCTTAGTTTCTTTTTTTTTAAGTTCTTTGATAATATTGTTTATAACTGCATCAGTAACTGGTCCAACAAATGTTGACATAATATGTAAATTTATATATATAAACAACATAAAAACAAAATAATATTGGCCATATAATATATGAACATTGAAGAAATAGATTGGAAAAAAATAATATTAATACCAGAGAAGAAGAAAGGATATAGATTTGCTTATAATATGAGTAGATTAAAAATATCAACCCCCGAAATGTATATTCCTTTTGGAATAGAAATGTATAATAATAAAGAAATTTTAAATTTTACTATTTATAATAAAGATAATGTAACTCATAATTTCATAAGATATTTGGAAACAATAGAAAAAGTTTATGAACAGTTTTCAGGACCAGAAATAGGAAAATCAAATTTACCATTCGTTAATTTACCACCGGATTTCATAAAGGATGTTCAAAAAAAAGAATTTACTAAAACTTTAAAACCAGGAACAAATGGATCAATGTTACGAACTCATGTTAAAAATGTCGAAATATCTGATAAAAATAATAAATTACTTTTGTCAAAAGATATAATTAAAAAAAAGTGCAAATGTGAAATAGAGTTAGCAAATGTATGGATATATGGAAACAAATATGGACTTGTTTGGCATGTCAATAAAATTCAAATTTTAGAGTAAAAAATTAGTTATCAGATGTGTTGGACAAACTTGTGTCAGATTCGACGGATAACATTGAATTTTCTGATTTTTCTTGGTATCTTTTCATTTTATTGTTTGATTTTTCCAAATTTGATTTTCTTTCTTCTCTTCCCTTAGCTATCTTTTCTCTCCAATATTCAACATCAATTTTATTCAAATTTGAAGTTGTAGCAAGTTTTTCCATTTCAACAGCTCTATCATAATTATTTAGCTTGCCGTCTTTATCTTCACTTTTAACTTGATCATATAGGGCAGCTTTATATATTTTAGCGGTCTCTTCGTCAACACCAAGAATTTCCATAATCTTTTCGACAGTTCTTTTATGTATAACATCTGATTGATTTTGAATTACACGACTGAGATCTTTATTTTCTTCTTTATTATTCGAAGATCTACTCATTGATTTTTTTGGCTTTTCGGAGTCAGTATTTTCATCGGCATATTTAATATTACTTCTTGATTGTCTAGATTCCTTTCTTTCTGCCCATCCAGTGTATTTATCTAAGTTTGGATATCTCTTTTCAAAATCATCAGTATTATTGACCAAATCTTCTGAATCATCAGTGATCATCTGGCCTTCATTAATTTCAAAATCAGACATTGTTTTCATTTGACGTTGACCATTGTTACTTCCTCCTGATTGGGTTTTATTTGCATTTTGACTTTTAATATTACTGATCACATTTTGAATAAAATCAGAAGTATCATTTTTTGCATCACTCATTTGATTACCATTTTTTTTTATAACGTCTCTTATAATTGAATTTGTGTCTATATCATCATCATTTGCGTTGCGATTAGTGTTCTTATTTTGTATGATTTTATTAATTACTGAAGGTGTAATATTTTCTGAAACAGTTGTTTCATTATTTATCTTATAACTCTTCAAATCATCTGTCATCTTGAGACTTGCTTCTGAGCTTGGTTGAGCTTTAGAACCTAAAAATAATGAAACTATATTATTTATAGCGTTTTCCAATCCAGAACTGGTATTCTTTTTGAGGAAAATATCGTTTTGTTTGTCGGTCACAACATTATTTTCATTGTCAGTGCCAACAAATTCATTTTTGTTATTTAGAACAGTCTTATCTGCACCTTTTGCAATCAGTTTTTCAACTACGTCATCTAATCCATATGATGTAGCCAAGTGAAGTGGAGTATTTTTGTTAATATTATCTTGCGCATTTATGAAAGATCCGATATTTTTGTTATTGAGAATATTATCAAGAATTTTATCAGGATTATTGATCTTGGAATAATTAATTATAAGATAATGTAATAATGTAAGTCCGTCTTTATCTTTTGCTCCCACATTTTTAATCAAATTTTTATACATTAAATAAGATACAACATCAAATGCACCATCTTTAGCTGCCATTAAAGATAAGTTATCAATGGTGTCTGTATTTCCCTGAGACAAAAATTGTTCACCCATGGATTTTATCTGATTGAACAAATTATTGAAATTATCAGAAGTTTTGCCATCCTCCGTACCGACAGAGCCTATATTATTTGATGATGTTGCCATATCTTTATCTGAATAATTAATGTAATTAATACTCATATATATATAAGTATATTATATATTTTTTATAAAAAATTATATTGTAAAAATGAAAATCGTGAATATAGTAAAATATATGGATGCGGTGTTTTCTAATTGTGATCATCTTTTTTGAATAATTATTATCTGCATATAAATATATAACAATATTATGAATATTTCAAATCAAACAAAATTATTGTTGCTAATAGCTGTAATATTAATATTTATATTGTTCATGAATAATTATTATAATCAAGAACCAATGCAAAATGAAGGTTCTTTGGTTTTAGATAGTAATAATTATGTTGATGATGAGTTTAAATATCTAAATAATGAAATTCCAAGAAATGATCTGGTCATTAATGAAGATCCACAAGATTTTAATCAGTTAAAATATGATTGTGTTTCAGGAAATTGTGAAGAAGAAAATTATAGAAAAAAAGTAAGAGGAAAAAATAAAGCAACAAATGGTCAATATAAAAAATCCAGTTATTCTGAAGGAAAAAGAGGAAATGGTTCATCTGAATTTGACGAATTCTTTGATAAAAATAATGAAATGGTAAAAGATGTTTATGCAACAAATGATACATATACTGGTAATGATGAAACTGGTGGTAATTTAGCAGCTTATAAACCTGGAAAGAGAGTAAAAATGTCAGATGAAGATATGTTTAATGCAAACAATTGGTTACCACAAGAAGAAAAGAAAGACTGGTTCGATGTAATGCCAGAACCTGTAAGTGTAAAAAATAAACATTTGATCAATCTTTCAAGACCAATTGGAATAAACACAATAGGAACTACAAATAAAAACCCTACATATGATTTGAGAGGAACACCACCAAATCCAAAGACAGTTATATCTCCATGGATGAACTCTTCGATTGAACCAGATATTAACAATAGAGGTTTATCGGGATGTTAAAAAAGTTGAAAAAAATATAAAATGATCTAAGTATTTATATTATTTTATATATAATAAATAAAAATGTACTCCGACAATAAAGATATAGACGATTTAGCTTCTGATATGGAATATTTTGTTTCTATGTTTAATATTTTTCAATCTTATTATAAGAAACTATACAAAAAACCAGATAATGAAGATATGTTTAGTGATGTAGATTTAAACTGCGAAACTTCCACCAATAGATCGATGGAGCTATTATATGAGTATATGTATGAATATAAAACAAATAAGAAACAAAATGAAAATCTTGTTAAATTATACGAAAAAGATTCTACAGAAATAAATCAATACGACAATATATATGCTTTACTCGTTGAAGACAAGATAACAAAATTATCTCCTAGTTTTCTGTCAATAATAATATACTTGGCTGATGTTGAATGGACTGAATTAGATTGGAAAATTACTAAAATCAAAGGTGAAATATAAAATATATAAAGTTTTATATATAAAGTTTTTTTATACAATAATAATAATGAATTCAATTAGCAATTCCACTCACGAAGAAACAAACGATTTTTCTGAAACAAACATAGATGACGTTGAAAGTAAGAAAATTTCAGATGAAGCAAAGGAAAGATATGAAGAAATAGAATTTGAAGAAAAAGTAAAAGCATATATAAAGATTGACAATTTAATCAGAAAAATACAAGACGATATTAAAGAACTCAAGAACAAAAGAAAACCATGTGAAAATTACATATTAAATTATCTTCTCAAGTCTGAAAACTCATTTGTAAGTTTATCTTCCGGAAAATTAATCAAAAATGAATCACAAACTAAAGCTCCACTCAAGATTGATTTTATAAAAGAAGCTATTAGAGAAAAAATCAAATGTGAAAATTTATTTGATACAGAGGATAAATACAATGCATTTGTTGAATCTGTATTAGAACTAATGGATAAAAAAAGACCTATTAAAAAGAGAGTAAATTTGAAACGTACTTTTCAAAAGGATAAACAACCGAAAACCATTAAAAATAATGCAAATAGTGGTAAGCCACTTAAATAAATATAAATATAAAATATTTAGAATGAACGTTTGGCTAAGAAAGAATAATAGATACAGTGAATATGGTACGGATATATATAAATCACAATATGATTTTGAAGATTATTATGATAATGGAGATATAGATGCGATACTGTCAAAAACACAAAACACAAGATTATTAAGTAAAAATGACAAAAAATATATTCAAGAATATGATAATAATAAAAGAGTTCACATAGATCACAAAACAAATTTATATGAATGTAATAAAATTTTTAGAAATATGATGGACAATGTTATAACAAATAATATGTGTATAACCTTGCCAAATAAGGATAATGAACAAATGTACATATTTGACACAAAAATGAAGGAAAGTTTTTATGAATTTATTAAAAAACACTCTTTGTGAAAATTATGATACTTAAATATTTAACAAATTAATATAATCAAAATGGATAGTGATTCTATTAATTCAGATGATTGTTTGATAAACGGAAACGTTGATGAGCAAATCAGTTTATTTGATGATATGGTTGATGATTTATGGAATAATGTTATTGTCAAATATATAAATAATGGAAATATATTAACATTGTTGTCTACAGACGATAAAACAAAATTTTACGAATATATGCTGAACAATTCTGATGCCATAAAAGAATTGTACAAAATGAGAGAAGATAATATTTAATAAAATGCGGCACTTGATACATCAAGTTCAATATATGGATAAAATGGAGGATTGAATGTTGGAATATATACACTCGAATATTTTGTTCCGTATACAGTATAAATTAAAGGATTGTACCACCAGTAGTAGAAAGGATACTTTTTACTAGTGTAGAAATTTAATTTATTATAAACCTCATCAGAATCTGAGCTGGATGAGCTGTCATCATCATCGTCGTCACGATGTTTTTTCTTTTTACCACCCATTTGAGAATTAATTTTATTTTCCATCTTATTACCCATTTTATTGACACGATTGATAAAACCTTTTTGTTGATCATCAGTTAACTTTAAATCGATTTTTTCAATAGAATAATCAACAATTTTTTTGTCAGATACTTTTTCCTTAACAACAAAGTGATAAAGTTTATCATTAGAATTGTCTTTAAGAGAGAATCCAAAACGAGGAACATTACCATTTATGTGTTTAGAAATTGAGTTCCATGCTTGATTAGCTGCATCATTTGCATTTTTTCCAGAAAAATCTGTACCAAAATCTCCTAATATTAATGGATTTACAAGTTTAAAGGTAGACATTATATATTTATACTTGATATTTTATTTTAACAAAAAAAATGATTTTTTCAAATAGTGAAAAAAATTGATTTTGAATCGGGTTGACAAAAAATATTTAAACAAATAGACATTATATACAGACAATGGGAAAACTATTTGAAATGGTAACGGAACATGTAATTCCATTTAAAACTTTAATCGAGGGTTTAAAAGATATATTAAATGATATTAATTTCGAAATTATTAGAGATGATGAAATGGCTAATAAAGCTATTAATGGTGACAATTCTGCAAAAAAAGCAACCGTTAAAAAGAACAAACAGGACGAAGATAGTGACCCGGAAGTTTCTGATGAAGAAAATGAAAATGTTAGTGATCTGGAAGAAGATGAAGTAGAAGAAGATGAAGAAGTAGAAGATGAAGAAGTAGAAGATGAAGAAGTAGAAAACAAAAATACAGAATCCAAAAATAAAGATGATCCAAAAAATAAACAGGAGGAGAAAGGTGGAATTAAAATTGCTGCAACAGATAGTACAAAGACATTATTGATTAATGTGAAATTAGAGGCCAAAGAATTTTCTAAATTTTATTGCAAAAAGAAAGTATTGGATTTGGGAATTAATTTAGGACAATTCCATAAATTAATAAAGTCTTTGGATAAAGATGATACATTAAGTATGTTTGTAAACGAAGACGATAAACAAAATTTAATACTAAAGGTATCGAATCCAGAGAAAAAATATGAAACAACATATAAACTAAAACTAATGGAAATTAATAAAACTCAGTATAATATACCACCAACAGCATTCGATGCTATTATAACATTTGATACCAGTGAATTCCATCGCATTTGTAGAGAAATGAGTCAAATAGCTGAACATATTGAAATTAAGTGCACGAAAAAAACAGTCACATATTCATGTAAAGGAGATAGTGCGGAAAGAAGCACCACATTTTATACTGATGAAAAAGGAGCAAAAATAAAATTTGGAGAGAAATCTCCTGATATAGTCCAAGGTATTTTTGAATTGAAAAATTTAGTATTGTTTTCTAAATATTCTAATCTATGTGGTGATATTCAAATATTCATGAAAAACAATTACCCTCTATGTATCAAATATACGGTAGCTACTTTGGGAAGAATGTTTTTCTGTTTGACTCCAATTAAGGAGGATGATATAATGGAAAACTTTTCAGATGAAGATGAGGATTATGATGATGAAGAAATCAAATATAAAAATTAATTTTGTTTATACAATAAATTTTCAGCACAATATACACAATCAAAGTTATGTATATTAAACTTATTTTAAATTCTTCTTGTAAATATTTTGCAATTTTTACATTATCTGGTTTATATTAACTCTTCTTTTACTAATGTACCTTATATAAAAATTTGAACTAAAAAGAGCATAAGAACAATATTAATAAACGCATTATTAAAAGAATGTCACAATATAATAATGTTAACGAAACAGAACAACAAAGCATTAATAATGTTTTTGGTTGCCAAAAGGAACCATTATATTTAATAGATTAAGAAAATTAATGGAGGATGAATATATTAGAAGAGGATTTCAAGAAGTTAAAGTTCCAATAATAGCAAAGAAAGAATTATTTGAAATTAGTGGACATTGGGATAAATACCAAGACTGTATGTTCAAATTACAATCTGAAGATGAAAATAATATGTATGCTATGGCTCCAATGCATTGTCCATTTCATAATTTGATTTACAAATCAGATAGCAGGTCATATAGAGATTTACCAATCAGATATGCAGATTTTACTGCACTACACCGGAATAGAGGGAAGCTTACGAGGATTAACACGTGTACGTTGTTTTGAGCAGGACGATAAACATATATTTTGTACAAGAGAACAAATAAAAAGTGAAATAAAACGTTGCATAAATTTTTTAGAACACGTTTATAAAATATTTAATTTTGATTTTTCTCGAGACCCGATAATTGTATAGGTGATTTAAATACTTGGGACAAAGCAGAAAAAGAACTTGAAGAAGTATTAAATGAATGGGGACGACCATGGAAACTGAATAAGAAAGATGGTGTATTTTATGGTCCAAAAGTTGATATTCATTTAAAGGATTCATTAGGAAGAATGAATCAATGTGCTACAATTCAACTTGACTTCAATTTACCTGAAAGATTCCAATTAGAATATGTAAAAGAAGATCAGTCTTTTGAAAGATTTATAGCTATATTATGTGAACAATTGAATGGGAAATGGCCTTTTTGGCTTTCACCTAATCAAATTAAAATTATACCAATTAATTCAAGAAATAATAATATTCCCAAGAATATAACTAACATATTGAGAGATAATAAATATAGTGTAGAACTTGATGATTCAGATAATACTTTAAATAAAAAAATATTAAATGCTCAAAAAGATCAGTTTTATTATATGATTGTAATAGGAGATAAGGAAGAAAAAGAAAATAAATTAAATATTAGATATAGAGAAAATAATGAGAAAAAATTTATTACTTTGAATGAACTTTTACAAGAATTAGATTACAAAGCAAATAACTATTTGTAATAAGTTTGTTCATATAAAAACATGTTATAATCCAATAATATTTTATGAACAATATTATTAGAAAAATATAATAAATAAACTTAATATTCGGGTTCATTAATTTCGTATCTTGGATTTACAGAATATTTCTTTTGCATATACATTGGAACATGAGTTGAAACATCATTATTTCCTGTTCCATTCCATATTTTAATAACTCCCCAATTATGTTTTATGCTGAATGATAATCCATTAATATCAGAAGGTTTATCAGAAAAACATTCATTAAGAACTAAAATTGCTAATTGTTCTATTAATTCTATAGATCTGTCTTTTATTACCCTAATAGAACAAATTCCACCGCTTCTATTTGATGGATGTTCCCATGTGGGACCTGAAGATTCTCTCATTATATAAAATTGATGTTTTACTAAATCTAATTTATCTATATTTCCAAAGAATTCCCAAAATGTTTTAAGTGAATCAATTGTAAAAATATTTTTGTAAGATTCAGGAGTCCAATTGTTTGATTCTGAAGTATGAGTCCATATGTTCCAATTATTAAATAACTTATAGCTTGATCCGTCATCTGATGGTTTCGTGATTTTTTCTATACTAATATTAAAATGTGTATCATCAACTATATTATCTTTATCTTCATCTTCATTTCTGACAACTAAATTAGAATAATTTTTTGGCTTAACTATTTTTGTTTTTTTTTTATTTCCCACTGGTTGCCATTTTCCCGAACCATTATCAAAATGCGTATCTTCTACATAATTTTTCAATATTTTGTCATTTTTTTTGTTTGCTTGAGTAAATGATTGTTTGCTAACATTTTTCAAACTAGTCGAGTGAATATCATCCATATCACAATCATCATCATTGTTTAAAAAATTAAAATAATTTATATTTTCGGATTTGTTTAAATTCCTGTCATTTATGCTATTTTTTGGTTTATGCATTCAATCTCAGTAATAATATAAATAATTCTTTAACTACTTATAATATAAATTTCAATTTTATACAGCCATATGTTTATGGTTTACTTTGAATATACTAACAAAAGCCCCACACTGTATTATCTCGTCACTGGCATTGGCAACATTATATTCAATTTTGGCCAAATGTTTTAAAATATTCATAATTTTTTCTTCAGACAAATTAATTTTTTCATCTTTATTATTAAAATTTTTTGTCATAAGTTTTTCAATTAAATAGTCGTGAACCTCCACCATTATATCAGTCAAAGAGTATCCATTTTCTTCTTTATATTCTTTAAGAATATAATAAGCATTTTTAAAATCGTCATTTACTAAATTTCTTAAAATGTTCACAATATCTTTTTTATGAGGATATCCTAAGCATTTGTCAACATTTTTTTCGTCTATTGAATCATATGCCATTGATACAGACTGAAGAACATTTAAAACTTTTCGCATATCACCATTTGATCGCTTTACTACCGTATCAACTCCTCCCATAGTATATTTTATTTTTTCTTTTCCAAGTATCTCATATACTTTTTGTTTTACATAATTCATTTTGAGAGGAGCAAACCTGAAACACGTACATCTCGATTGTATTGCTACATCTATTTTTTTTATATAATTACAAATAAGACAAAATCTGACATTGTTAGTATATTTTTCAATCACTCTCCTCAAACTGGCTTGTGCATCGAGTGTCATCGCGTCTGCTTCATCTAAAATAATTAATTTAAATGGTGCACTCGATTGATTTTCAAACAACATACTTTTGGAATTTGCGAACTGCATTATTCGGTTTCTTACAACCTCAATACCTCTCTCTTCTGATGCATTGATTTCCATCGTCATAACATCATAATTTTCTTTGTATAGTGTTCTCGCAACAGCCATTATAGCACTAGTTTTTCCTGTTCCTGCAGGTCCGTGGAATAGCAAGTGAGGAAGTTCATTATTATTTATAAAATTGTTTAATGTTTCAACAATAATGCTGTGGGAAATAACATCATCAAGTTTATTGGGTCTATACTTTTCTATCCATGGTAAGGTTTCTTTCGATTCAATATTCAATAATTTTTTTTGCATTGCGATTATATATTTTATATGTGTTTAAATAAATTATATATTATATTTTGGTACTATAGATGCTTTTAAGATCAATTTTTACAAATATAGTAATGAGCCTAAATAATTATATGATATATACTTGCAACAAAATAAAATCAATATTTTTTAAAATAATAGATATTCAAATTTTTGATGTAACTGAGAAGACAAATTATTATCAATACATTTTCTTACAAATGATTATTCTTTTTAATAACATTATAAGAGTTATTCCTTATTTTGGTTCTCATATAATAAATATTTTAAATAAAGTAAATATAAATAAAAAAAAATATAATATTGTACATTTTAATATTTTTAAAAATAATCTAATAAAAAAAGTTATAATGGAAAATGATTATTTAGAAAATATGATTAACAAAGCATATAATTTACAAATTGATGTTAATGACTATATAATGAATAAAAAACATATAATAACAGATATTAATATATGTGGATCTAAGAGAAAGATATCTGTTAAAAATATTTTAGATGATTATTCAGATAAAAACAAAAATTTTGATCACAGTATAAAAAATATATTGTTATTTTCTAATATTGATTTCTATGATGATGATGTGTTTGAAATTAAATATATTGAGTTTCCAAAGAAAAAAACAAAATTGTATTATTTAAATGACATATTAAAGTGGCACATATGTGATGTTTATAATTTAAATTAAAAAAGTATGAATAATTATATTATATATAATGGAAAATGAAAAATCAAAAAAAATTATGTACAGAAAACCCGATAATATCCCAAAAAATATTACACCTTCTGAAATTACAGTAAATAATTCGATAAATGGACTGCCATTGGGTGCGTATGTCACCAATATATATGAATTCTGGAGAAAAGGGTATGATGGTTCAGGAGTGATAATTGGTATAATAGATGATGGTGTAAATGCAAATCATCCCGCTTTAATTAGATGTCCCGATAAAAGTAAAAAAGTTTTGGGACAATATACATTTGTAAGTGGCGGTAGAACACCAAATGCAACAGCGGAACACGGAACTGCAGTTGCAGGATTAGTGGCTGGATGGTCTAGTGATGGATATAGAGGCATGGCACCTAATTCAAAATTATACAGTTTCAATGTATTTGATACAGAAGGAGATGCAGATCCAAATGATATTGTGAGTGCTGTTCATAAAGCAATAGAATTGGGATGCCATGTTATCAATATGAGTTTAGGATCGCCTGACAGTTATACACGATTACATAATGTTGTTAAAAGAGCATTTAATTTTAACATTCCATGTGTTTGCTCAGCTGGAAATTCAGGTCCAGATACTGTGGAATATCCTGCAGCATATCCAGAATGTATATCAGTTGGTTCAGTGAGATACAGTTATAGTTCTGGAAATATTGCTGAATCTAGTTTCTCATCTACAAATACTGAAGTAGATTGTTGTGCTGTTGGTGAGAATGTATTGCTTCTTAATGCACAAACTGATGGGTATATGTATGGCAGTGGAACCTCATTTTCAACACCCATTGTGACTGGATTTATTGCTGTTTTACGACATTATTTATTAAACAAAAGAACAAATGTTAAAATAGTTTTGACTGTTGATGTTATTAAGAATGCAATGTATGCCAATACTTTAGATTTATTTGAGTTAGGAAAAGATAATGAGTCAGGTGTTGGATTTATATTTAGAAGAGGAGTAATAAATAGTCCTATTATTGTCAAAACATTTGGAACCTAATGGATCCATATTTATTTAATAGATATCAGTTAAAAAAATTGATATTTATAGTAAAAGATTTAAAAAAATATATATTACTAGTTATATTTATGGTAGATACAGAAATATATTCATATGAGGACAGAGTCAAACAAATAGACCATATAGATTTTGGTATATTACCTAATGCAGAAAAGTTAAGAATTTCAGCATTACCTAAGGATTCCATAGGTATTGATGTAGCAGATTTATATGAGAATTTAGAACCAAAAAGAGGAGGGCTGATTGATTTGAGGCTTGGGCCATCAGATAATAATTCTGATTGTGCCACTTGTGGTTTAAATTCACTTTATTGTATTGGACATTTTGGTCATATTGAGTTAGCGGAACCTATATTTCACATAGGGTATCTTCCATTTGTCAAAAAAATATTGAGTTGTATATGTTTGAGATGTTGTAAATTATTGGTTTATAAAAATGAAAGAGAAATTGGAGAAATGTTGAAAAACAAATCAGGAAAATCTAGAATGAATGAAATAAGAAACCTTGTAAAAAGTGTGACTTATTGCCAAAAACAATATTATGGCTGTGGTACACCCGTTTCTAAAATTAAATTGGAAATTAAAAAGTCCACTGCAGCTATTAGTCTGATTTCAGAAACAGATTTTACTACTGTGGGAGAAGAAGGTGGTCCAGCAGCAGGATTTGAATTTGAGGGAAAAAAGAAGAACAGACAAATTTTAACACCTGATATTGTATATGATATACTTAAAAATATTAGTGACACTGATTGTAGGATATTGGGTTTAGATCCAGAAAAATCCAGACCTGAGAATATGATTCAGAAAATTTTCCCTGTTCCTCCTGTTCAAATGAGACCATCGGCCAAAGCAGATTTTATGGCATCTTCCACTTTGGAAGATGATTTGACTCATAAATTGGCTGATATCATTAAGGCAAATATCAGAATCAGAAAACACAAAGAAACTATGAATGAACAAAATGCTAAATATATTGTCGATAATAATCAATTATTGCAGTTTCATGGTGTCACTTATATGGATAATGATGCTTTGGGCCTTAGATCTGAACAAAAAGGTAAAGTCATTAAATCTTTGGGTTCTAGATTAAAGGGTAAAGAGGGTCGGATTAGATCTAATTTGATGGGTAAATTTTTGCCCGAAATAGGACAATTTGTTCTAGTCAGATAAATTCTGGCAATATTATTTAATTGCGGGGAAATCTTGTAAATTTATTATACTTATACACTATTTAAAAAAAGGTAGCATATGAATCAATATATGAATACCGGAATAATTTATAAAATAACTAACACAGCTAATGGAAAAATTTATATTGGACTAACAAAAGAATATCATAGAGATGGTAGCACAAAAGTGAAATATGGAATACAAGGTAGATTATCTAATCACTTTAGTTGTGCTTTTTCAAAAAATAAAAAAAATGATTGTCCAATGTTGTATAACGCTATACGAAAATATGGAAAAGAATCATTTATGATTGAAGAAATATGTAAATGCAGTACAGATAAGGTTGAAGAAAAAGAAATATACTATATAAAAGAATATGATTCTATAAATAAAAAAATTGGATACAATATATCTTTGGGTGGAGACGGTAATCACAGAAATAAAATTAAGGAAGAGACAAGAATGAATATTTCAAAATCACAAAGACAAGGAATAATGAACATAACACCTTATTATAAAGAAAAAATATTAGTAGGTTATATTGCAAGGAGAAAGGAAAATGGTAAACAATTTCAAAAATATTTCACTTCAACTAAATTTTCTCCAGAAGAAAACAAACTGAAAGCGATACAATATATTAATTCAATAAAAAATAATAAAGATGATTCTGATATTAATAAAAAATACAACAAAGAAAATAATTTGCCCAAAAATATAAATTTGGCAGTAAACAAAAATAAGAAAATTTGTGGCTATACTGTTCATATTATGAAAGAAGGCAAAAAATATTCAAAAACATTTCAGAAATCTGATTTATCAATGGAAGAAAAATTACAGTTAGCAATAAATTATAAAAATAGTGTATTAAATAGTCAAAATTAATAAATTAGAGATAATTCGCAGCCATTTATAAATGGTTCAGAGACTATAAAATAATAGGTTCAATTATGAGCTTAAGATATAGTCCTTCTATTATCATTAACACGTTAATAGGTCAAGAAAAGAGTCGATTTTTCGGCCCGTACAGTCATTACAAGTGACCCAACAATAAGTATTAATCAATTGGGAGTTCCAATTAAAATTGCAATGAATTTAACTTTCCCCGAAGTTGTCACTCCAGAAAACATTGCACACTTAACAACATTAGTGAGAAGAGGAAGAGATGAATATCCAGGAGCAAACTTTGTCTTTCCTGCAAGTCAATTGGTGCCAGGTCAAAGAATTTTACCAATTGATTTAAGATATAAAAAAGAAAAAGTAGAGCTTAGATATGGTGATATTGTTGAAAGACATATGGTTGACGGTGACATTGTTCTACTCAATAGACAGCCTACTTTACATAAACAATCTATGATGGGTCATCGAATCAAAGTTATTAACAACCCGTTATTGAATACATTTAGACTTAACACATTAGGTCTTAAAAACGATAATTCGTTAGTCCAAATATATTGGGCAATATAATCAAATTGCTGGAAAATCCTTAGAATTTCAAATCATAATACTGAAAACACTTCAGTATAAGAATAATTTTGGAATATTGGATAATCAGCAACTAATTAGCTTGGCTAATAGCTCAACGACTATAAGTTTATAGGTACAATATAAGTTGTGCATAAGATATAGTCTAACAACACGTTTTAACGTGTTAGTTGTAATGTATCGGTAACAACACCTAAATTATTGGGTGTTAGAGCGGTAACGCTAGTCTTTTATAAAAAGGCAATATAATCAAATTACTGGAAATTCCTAAAAATCATATAACTAATAACAAAGCTTTATTTGTTATCGTGAAATGATATGATATGGATGGATAATCAGTAGCCAATCAATTGGTTCAACGACTATATGATTATAGGTTCGAGAATTTATGTTAACGTTTACATAAATTAGAGCTTAAGATATAGTCTGTCTAAATAAGAAATTATTTAGAGTACACGTATAATGCCGATAAATTGATGTCGGTAACAGGCTTATTTAGTCTAGTCATCTATAGATGGCAATATTATTAAACTGCTGAGAAATCCAGAAATCTGATTTGCTTAATTCAAACACGTTTTGAATAATAGATATAATAATTAGAAGTATAAAATTGAATTTAGTTAACAATATAAATATAATTACTTGACAATTAATAAAAATGAGTAAAGAAAACAAAAATAAAATATTAGTAATTAAAGACAAAGTTGAAGAAAAAGAAAGTTCGATCAAAAATAATATTTTAACTGAGGAAAATTACCAAATCCATACCAAACTTAAAAATGGTGATATTGGAGAAGAAAATTTGGAAACGGGAGTAATTTACTACATACAAAATACAGTAAATAAAAAGGCATATATTGGTAAAGCATATTCTTACGAAAAGCACGGAAAGAAAAATCCTTCATATTATGGAGTTCGTGGCAGATTCAGAAGACATGTATCTAATGCGAATTCTGATAATGATTTAGTAAATAATGAATGTCCATTGTTTTACGAAGATATACGTAAATATGGGAAAGAAAAATTTACTGTCGAAACTTTAAAAATATGTTCCAAAAAAGAACTTAGAAAATATGAAGAAGAATATGTATTATTATATGAGACACATAAACCCGAAATTGGATATAATTTTCATATCGGCGATAAGAAGCCACTAGATCCTGAACATATAAAAGTTTATAAACAAAATAAAGCAAATTCCAATGCATCACGTGCTATAAATGGTAAATTAAAACAATCGGAAGAAACCAAAAATTTACCTCCCAATATTAATCTTAAAAGAATAAAAGATGATGATGGTAATATAAAATCAGAGGGATATTATGTTAAAATAAAATTAAATGACACTATATATCATAAATTTTATATGAGTAAAAAACTCTCAATGAACAAAAAACTTGAACTTTGTAAAAAATATCTTGAAAAATTAAAGAAAGATAAAACTAAATAGAATTTTATAAATGGATAATCAGCAACCAATTAAATGGTTCAGAGACTTGATAATAATAGGTTCATTAACTATGAGCTTAAGGTAAAGTCCGTCCCTATGGAAACATAAGGGAATACACGTTTGATGGTGATGAGATAAAATATTTGTCTCAGATAACTATTATAAAGTTAGTTCTAATATAATTAGAGCAAGATTTTTAAACTGCGGGAACTTCATAAAGCTTGACAGACTATGTTTCATATTGAATGAAATGTGTAATATTGTTAAGATATATTGATAATCCGCATCCAATTAAATTGGATCAGAGACTATACAAAAATCGGTCATAGCACATGGCTTAAGATATAGTCCATTGTACATTGAAATATGTATAATTTATTGGAATATTTTCATTCCTCAGAGTATTCAAACACAAATTGAATTAGAGGAAATAGCAGATGTTAAGAGACAAATTATTACTCCAGCCACATCACGTACAATTATTGGTATCGTACAAGATGCATTGGTTGGTTCATATAATTTGACTTCTCCAAGTATGAGAATAGATTGGAGAAATGCGATGAATATTGTTTCATACACAAGTATGGAAGATTTCAAAATGATAAAAAAAAATAAAGAATACACCGGACAAGAATTATTTTCATTAATCATACCTTCAAAGATTAATGTTAATAGAGCTGGTGTCGAAATTCAAAATGGTGTTCTTAAAAAAGGACAATTGAGTAAAGAATTCTTAGGTTCCAAAAAGAAGAATGCTTTGCATCAGTTAATTTGGGATCAATATGGTGTAGAGGAAACCAAAGACTTTATGGATAATGTTAACAGATTAGTAAATAACTTTAATTTGTATAATGGTTTCACAGTAGGTATTGGTGATATAGATGTTCCAAAAAATGTTGGCGAACAGATACAAAATTTGTTTCAAACAAAAGAAATGAAAGTAAATCACATAATTACTGAAGTCGAAAATAATCCAGAATTAATGACAGAAGATTTGTATGAGAGAACAATTTTTGCTGAATTAAATAATGTTTTGGAAGATGTTAGTAAATTAATTATGAACAATCTTAAACCAACAAATAACTTTGGTATTATGATAAACGCCGGTTCTAAGGGTGAAGGCAGAAATATGGGACAAATTTCGGGTTGTATTGGTATGCAGGCTTTTGAAGGTAAATTGATACCAAAAATAGTTAATAAGAGAACTTTACCATATTTCTTCCAAAATGATGATCGAAGTGAAAGTAGAGGACTTATTAAAAGACCTTATGTGCATGGCATGACATATCCTGAATTCTTTTACCATAACATGACTTAATTTAGGTCATAAGAACAGAAAAATGTTAGTTCTTAAATATTAAGAGCAATATAATCAAATTGCTGGAAAATCCTAAAATTTCCAATCAAATATTAAAATATTTTTTTTAATGGGGAATAATTTTGAAAATATATGGATGATCAGCAACTAGCAGACAAACAAGTCTTAAAGTTCAACGACTATAAGTTTATAGGTACAATGTTTATTGTGCTTAAGATATAGTCTAGTAATATGTGAAAACATATTTATTATACGGGAAGATCCGGATTGATTGATTCTGCTGTTAAATCAGTGACGGGTGATACTGAAATTATAATAATAGAAAACAATGATTCAAAACTTGTTAAAATTGGAGAATGGATAGACAAACATCTAGAAAGTAATCCATTAAAAATAAAAAAATATACTGAAAGAAATTTGGAACTGCTTGAATTGAAAGATAAAGTATATATTCCAACAACAGACTATGATGGAAATGTATCATGGGCAGAATTGACAGCCGTTACGAGACATGATCCAGGTGAAGTGTTATATGAAATAGTAACACAAGGAGGTAGAAAAGTCATTGTGACGGAGTCAAAATCATTATTAGTGTGGAATAACAATAACAATAAACTTGAAGAGAGAGACACACCTCTGATTAATATCGGAGATAAGATACCAGTAACTATGAGATTATCTAGACCACCCATTATTAAAGATTGTATAAATATGGTAGATTATTTACCCAAAAAAGAATATTTATATGGTGGTGATTTTATAAAAGCTAAATTTGAGGTTGAAAATGAAATGAATAATAAACAAAAAATATCTTCAGGATGGTGGGGTAATAATAATGGTAAATTATTTACTTTGCCCTATAACACAAAAACAATGTTTACCAGAGTATTTAAAAGATCTAAAATTGACAATATAAAAGAAGGCTATATATATCCATTTTCAAGTAACAGAGATCATACATTAATACCTGATAAATTTAAACTAGATAGAGATAATGGATTATTCATAGGATTATTTTTAGCAGAAGGTTGTGTAAATATGACTAATGGAAATATTAGAATTTCAAATAACAATCCAAACGTAAGAAATTTTGTAAAAACATGGTTTAATAAATATTCAATTAAGTGCACAGAAACAACAAAAACTAAAGAAAAAATAATAGGAACAAAACTAACAATTGGTAAAACAACCGATATAGATGGCACTTCTATTGTGTTAGCTAAATTTTTAACAAAATTAGTTGGACATGGTTCAGAAAATAAACATGTACCTGCTGAAGCGTTTAATGCACCAGAAGAATTTATTATTGGATTATTAGATGGTTATTTCTCAGGAGATGGATGTGTTACAGATTCACAAATAGTAGCAAATTCAGTGTCTCTAAGATTGTTAAATGGAATTGCGATGTTATGCACAAGATTAGGTATATTTAGTACTATTTCTAAAGCAATTAATTCAGATGCAACAGGGTTTATAAAAAAATTACCATATTATAGATTTACAATCAGAACACATTCGGTTGATAAATTTAGGGAAAAGATTGTCTTGATTGATAATGTTAAAATGGATAAATTAAAAAATGTAATCCCAGCACATATAAACAGATATTATAATTATATAAATGACATTGCACTTGATCCAATTGTCGCTATTAATATAATAGACGTCAAAAAATATCCTAAAGTATATGATGTAACAGTTCCATCTACATTTAATTTCGGTTTAGCCAATGGATTGCAGGTTAGAGATACTGCAGAAAGTGGCTACCTGCAGCGCAAATTGGTCAAATCGATGGAGGACATAATGATAAAATATGATAGAACAGTGAGATTGGCAAATAATGCGGTAGTCCAATTTGTGTACGGAGATACAGGAGCAGACACAACAAAACAATATGAATACAACATTAAAATTTTGGAAATGGGTGATATTGAGTTAAAAGAAAAATACAAGATAAAGGACAGTGATTTGAATAAATATAAAATTTCAAAAGAAAGTAACGAAGAATTTTTCAACAACGTAAGAGAATTGAGAGACATATTAAGAGTATCACAAGTAAAATCTAGAATGGATTACAAAACATTAGGTACAGTATATATGATACCAATAAATTTAGTTGGTATAGTGGACAATATCAGGAACCATAAACCAGATCAAGTTGAACAATTGGAAGCTCAATATGTTTTAGACAAATTAGAAGAATTGTTGGATAATGATTTAACTAAATTGTGCTGTATATTGGATAAAGATAAGAATAATAAGGACTCAATTAAATATCAAGATGAACAAATATCCAAAACATCTTTCAAAATGGCATTATATGACTCTCTCGCACCAGCAAAATGCATATACGAATACAAATTATCAAAACAACAATTTGATTTAGTTATTACTGACATATCAAATAGTTATAATAAAAGTATAGCAGAAGCTGGCGAAATGGTTGGTGTAATAGCTGCACAATCATGTGGTGAACCAACTACTCAATGTGGGTAGTAAATGTCTAATTACGGGCAAGTCGAAAATAAAAAGTTTCGGCAATATTGTCAAATAGCGAAAATATCTTTAATACATATTATAACTAATAGTGTTTCAACTGTTAGAATATCATAATATATGTATAAATAAAGACAATTTGCTAGCCATAAATGGCCACAACGACTATACGATGGTAGGTTACAATTTAGTAGCTTAAGACATAGTCTACTCTAATAAGTGATTATTAGTTTTTAAGGCAAATGACGTTAAACAGTTTTCATAGTGCAGGTATTGCTGCAATTGGTTCAGTAACTCAAGGTGTGCCAAGAATTAAAGAATTATTAAGTTTAGCAAAAAAAATCAAGACACCGCAAATGATTATATATTTAACAAAAGAATATATGGCAAGTAGAGAAATGGCAAATAAAATCTCATCATATATCAAATACACAACGCTTGGACACATAATTAAGAAAATTTCAGTATATTATGATCCAGATCCAAATAGTAAAGACAGTTATATGCAAAAAGACAATGTGAAGAATATATATCTTACAAATAAGACAAGTAAACATAGTTGTCAAGCAGATATAAGTGGATTGCCGTGGTTAATGAGAATTGAATTGGATAGAGAAAAAATGCTGGAAAAAGAAGTTACATTATTAGATATAAAGAGCAAGTTTTGTAATTCATGGGAAAAGAGATATGCTGATATGAAAAATATGAAGAAAGAAGAAAAATATGTTTTAGAGAAAATATCTCAATTGGCTGTAATTAGTAACACTGATAATGATAGATCTCCTATGTTACATTTTAGATTCGAAATGTCAGATTATGATATGATGATAATAAATCAGTTTATCGAACATATTATTGATAAGTTTAAATTGAAGGGTATTCCATCGATTGCAGATATTGCAACCACACAAGAAGAAAGAGTGTTGTATTTTGATGGTCCAAATCATGATGTAGAAAAGAAAACACAATTTGCTATTTATACAGTCGGTATAAATTTGACTGATATCAGATATATTGCCGGTATTGATCCATATAGAACAATCTGTAATGATGTGATAACTATGTATGAAAATTTTGGTATTGAAGCAGCCAGAGCAACATTAGCAAGAGAAATAGCCTATGCATATGAGAGAGCAGGTAGTGGTGTCAATTATCATCACTTGTCTGTATTGGTCGACTTAATGACAAGTAACGGTTATTTAACATCTATTGATAGACATGGTATGAATAAATCCGATGTTGATCCATTCTCAAGAGCATCTTTTGAGAAAACAGTTGATCAATTAGTTACAGCAGCAGTGTTCGGTGAAGTTGATCATATGAAAGGTGTATCATCTAGAATTATGGCTGGTTTAGTAATCAAAGGTGGTACGGGAATGTGTGATTTAATTTTAGATACTGAAATGTTAGAGAAATCCGAATATACTATTGATATTGGTCAAAAATATGAGAAAACATATATTCCTGTTAATAAAGACAATGTCAATGATCACTTTGTTAAAGAAGAGGATAGTAATATTTTTGTTCCATTAGAATAATAAGTTTTTTTATTAAAAATTGATTTTTTTAAAGTCATAATATTATGTTATAAATAAAAATATAATATGATGATAAATTTTTGTGATTTTGATATAAATAAGTTTACTATTGATAATTTTATTAATAATAACATTGAATCAAAATTTTCAACTATAAAATGTAATTATGATAATAATCATTCATTTTTATTATCAAGTGATTTTATTTCATGTTCATGGTATCCAATTTTAAGAGAAAATGACAACAGTTTTAGAATATGTAAAACAGATAAATTAAAATGTATGTTTGATAAATTTAAAGTTATAGATGATTTTATGTTTGGTTATCAAAAAAATATAAACAATTATAAGTATATACCTTTTGTTAGAAATTCTGGTGATTATTTCAATAATGAACAGATTAAATTTAAGTTTGCAAAAAATTTTGATGGTAGCTTTAAAACCAAAATAATATTAGGAAAAATAAAAAACAATAATTTTGAAGGAACTGAACAAAAAATCAATTCAATGTCAGAATTTAAAAAATATATAAAATACGGTAGTAAAATTAGAGTGATATTTGCTATGAATAAAATTTTATTGTTAAACAGAGAACCAAATCAAATAAAAGATTTTATGTTACATTTAGAATGTGTCAGAATAGACATTATTATTTCACAAAAATAAAAATTTATTTATATGCTTTTAGGAAATCTACAGCTGAGCGATTATATTTTTCGTATAATAATTTAAGATCTTGAGGAGAAAATTTTGATAAATCCACATTTTCAATATGATGTATTTTACTGATTGCCATATCATAGTATTTTTTCATTATTGATAAATTGGGTCTCTTTTTACCGAACATAATTTGATAATTATCACCATGTGCATTGGCAAGATCATCAATCTGTTTAATTTCTTCATTTGATAATTTTGGACCCATAGTTATAATATTGTTATTGTGATCATTTGACAGATAACAGTCTATAATTGGAAGTCTAAATAAATACTTTTCAGGACATTTACCTCTACTTTCAATATTAATATCTTCCCCAGATCCCAATGCTATATCGTAATAACCTTGGAAACCATCACATGACTCAACCCATAAATTGGAAAGTCTGTTTGTGTAAAAGTATTGAATTAATACATCTGGATGAAAACACAGAGGACCATCAGGATCTTTGCCAAGTCGTTCTCCAGTATAGGGGTCCCACTTATCATAAAACTTAAAACATTTATCATCATTCAGATCAACTGATATAATTGGATCCATTTTCCTCAATCTTATGATTTTATAATATAAGGAAGTTCTATTGTCAAAGTTTTCTTTTTTTAGATTATCATTGATAGAATCATATTCTTCATAATCAACAGGATCATTACAATATATCATGTATTGTTTTTATAATTGATATATATTTATAATTATATATATAATTAAAGTATCAATTTTTTTAATGTTTTGGGGTATATAAAAAATTGAAAAAAAAACTATTTAAATACAAACTTTTATATATAAGTATAAGTTTAAATGTCAAAGCAACAAACCAAAAGAACAAACAATACAGTTAACCAAACAAACAATACAGCAAAACAAACAAACAATACTGGAAAAAAATCAGCAACAATTATTGATTGTGAAAATTTTGATGTGTCTAAGTTTTCAGTAGAAAAATGGGAAAAGGACACGAAATTTCAAAATAAAGGTCAATATATGACATTTCCTAGATATCAATTTGGTAAAGAAAAGAAACCATTTGTATTCAAAACAAAACCAATTAAATTTGTACAATATGGTGTTAAAAAAATAGACGGTGAATTTATAAAATCAGACGAACAACGAGATTATATGAAAATACCTTTTGATGAAAATCAACCAGAGTGTGTTGAGTTATTCAAAATGTTTGAAACAATAGACGAATATTTTAAAAAAAACATTGTAACGATATTAGGTCCTTTTGGTACAGTATCAAAATTATATTCTTATCAACCAATTATAAGATCACCTCCTCCAAAAACAGAAGATGATGGTAAACCAGACACAAGAATGAAATATGCAAAGATAAAATTTTCAACAAATTTTAACACTAAAGAATTGGATACAAAAGTTTATTCACTTGAAAATAATGACCTGGAGAAATACGAGGTTAAAAATATGAGTCAACTAGAAAAACATTTGAGATGGAACGGTGTGTGTAAATTTATTATTACTGCCAGTAAAGTATGGATTGGTAAGTCAGTTGATCCAACTGGTAAAAAAAGATATGGAATAGCATTTAAATGTCCTCAAATGGTTGTAGTTGAAAGACCACCAGAAAACTCGAAAGAACAATTTTCAGAATTTGCCTTTGAAATAGAAACAAATGATGATAGTAATAATGGTGAAGAAAATAATGAAAAAGAACAAGAAAACGAACAACAGGAAGGTGAAGAACAAGAAGAAGAACAGCAAGAAGAACAACAGGATGAACAAGAAGAAGAACAGAAAGAAGAACAAGAAGAAGATGAGGAACAAGAAGAACAAGAACAAGATGAACAAGAACAAGAAGAACAAGAACAAGATGAACCAGAACCAGAACCAGAACCAGAACCAGTTAAACCAGTAAAGCCTGTTAAAAAGGATGCTGGTAAGAAACCAGTTTCTAATCAAAAGAAGTAATAAAAGTTTTATTTATTTAAACAAAAATATTTAGTTTATTTAGTTTATTTAGTTTATTTAGTTTATTTGGTTTATTTCGTTTATTTTATTTTTAATATAATATAACTTATATTATATTTAATGCAACACAAGATATTAAAATTAGAAGAAATAGATATGAAGAATATTGAATTTATGAAGCCAATTAAAAAGAAGTCGGATATAATAGTCCCGATTCATTATAAAACAAACAGTAATATATTAGGAAAAACACCTTTATTAGTGCAAGTTCCTTCATTATATCTAAACGATACTTATAAAGAAAAAAGTTCCTTAATTTTACCATTTATGGGAAAAACAGATTATTCAACAAACTTAGTGTGTGAGTTTTTCAATAACTTGGATTCCATCATTTTATCTAATATTAAAAAAATACTTTATGAGTTAGTCAATGAAAAAAATAACAAAATAAATTTTTCGGATATTTCTTATAAAGCCATAGTTAATGAAATAGAAGGTGACGATAATGAAATTTATAAAAATGGATTAATAAAATATAAATTGCATAATAACAAAGACTTTGCAACAAAAATTTTCGATGAAAATAAAAATCTGATTGATGTGATGGATTATTCAAAAAAAATGGTAAAAGGTACATATATAAAGTCAATAATCGAAATTAATTCATTAGTCATAAGAGATAGTGTAATACAAGTATATATTAAGCCACATCAATTAAGAGTACAATACAAATTTGACACAGTGAACTTGGATAGTTATTCATTTATAGATTCCGATGATGAAAATGATAAAGCGGTAGAAGATAATGAAATAGTTTTGAACACTCAAACTGATTATCTAGAAATAAATAGGAATAGTCCAACCCAAACCATTAAAAAAGAAGAACAACAGATAAATAACTTGGAAAAACAATTTGAAAATTTATGTAACAATGATAGTTTCATAAATGAAGAAATAAATGAACAATTATGTAGTTCAGAAACAGATGTGAATGATATAACATTCAATAGTGAAATTAATAATATAGAAAACAATTAATCAAAACAAACAACAATTTGAACTTCATCGTCATCACAAGTTTTGGTGGCTTTTACATTGATATCATTTTTTTTAGCTTTTACTTGTAAAGTTCCGTTCTTCACAGGTGTATTTTTATTTTCTATTTTTTTAAGTTTATTTTTTTCTTTCTTCTTCTTCTCCTTTTTCTTTTTATCATCTTTGTTTGATTGATTCATTGCCTTTGTAACTTGATTAATATTTCTTTCAACAAATCCAATTATATTATTTGAAATGGCCCATTTAAAAAAGTTAAGTTGTCCAAGTGTTGTATATAATTTTTTGGACTTATCATTAAGATCATAATAAAAATAAAACTTTCTTTTTCTTCTGAAAGGATCAAAGTATCTTTTTTTATAAGACTTTAACTGAGCTTTATAACTTATATGCACGTCAAAAACTTCTGAATTTGGATTATTTGATATAATCATTTTTTTAGAATATCTAGTAACGAACCAATCAAGGACTCTCAAGGATATACCAGATGAACTATTAATAATTTCGACCATTTTTTTTATTTCGTCAATTGAGCATCTTTTAAAGAATTTTTCTATCATTTTATAGTACATAAGTTCTTTATTAGTAAAAAATTTTGTTGGATCAAAGTTTTTATCTTCTGGTTCAGCTATTGAGGATGCTTCTGAATCAGAAGAGAGTATATTATCATCATCTGATAATGTATCTGAACTATTTTTTGATTTATTTTTAATGACACTCATTATACTAGTATTAATTAGAAATCCTTTTTAAGTGTTTTTATCATAAACAAATTATTTAGCATCAGTATCTTGTTTTTTTCCTTTACCCTTTACTAGTAAAGTTTTTTTAGTTTTTTCTTTTGATTTCTTTTTTGCTTTTTCAGCGGATTCTGATATTTCATCAATCATCTCTTTAGACAAAGTTAATGAATCATCATTTGATTCTAATATTTTGATATCTACTTTATACTTTGCATCATCTGCCTGATTCATTTTATATATTTCCTCTTCAACAGTATTTTTAACTATAAATCTTACAACTTTGACTTCTTTAGTTTGTCCCATACGATGAGCTCTACCAACTGCTTGCCATTCTGTATTCTTTCTAAATTCATATGTACCATAGACAGGATCTAATAATATAACTTGAGATGCTTTAGTCAAGTTTGTTCCAGAAGCAGCACTTTCAGAAGACAACATAATTACTTTAACATCATCTTCACTATTGAATGTTCTTATTGCCTTATCACGTTGCCATACATTACCTCTACAAAAAGCATTTTTAATACCATGACTATCGAGAATTTCGCCAACTTTATGCAACAAATCATCCCATTGTGAAAATATGATAGTGTGTTGATTAGTTTTTTTCAGATAATATATTAGATTAGCAAGTTTTGTTCCAACTTTATTAATTAAAGCAATTTTATCCTTCAACTCTTTAGATTCTTGATCAACCTTTTTATTTTTCTCATAAGATATAATATATAATTCACTATCTTTTACTCCTTTTCTGCAATATGGACATTGTTGTTTTTGATTAATAATTGTTTTAATACATTGATAACAGAACAAATGACCACATTTTGTTACACCAATATTATTTTCGGGGATTTCTCCCAAACAAATACCACATACTTCGTCCTCATCATCATCAGAATCACAATCAGAGTCTGAATCTTCATCTTCAATATTTTCCTTCTTTTCCACTGTTTTTCTTATTCTTTCCATAACATTATTATAAAATTCCAAAGTTGTTTTCTTTCCCTCATAATCTTTTGTCAACTCATCTAATCTCTTTTTACAGTTTGCTAATGTTTCGTACATATTATCCAGAGTCAATCTATTATTATCCCATTTTTTACCTATTATTTTCATAATTCTTGTTTGATTCTCATCATTGACAATAATCGTTTCCCTATTGTCATCAGAATCATCATCAGAATCATCACTATCGGAATCATCTATATTAAAAAGTGACATATCCAAATTTTCGCCATCTTCACCGGCAATCAATTCTGTTTCCTCATTATCCGTTTTTTCTCTAATTGCTCGATAACCCATTGTTTTCAATATTCTTTTTTGTCTTTTTCTTTCATATTTCTTAATTCTGGCCTCCATAACTTTTATTCTTGTTTTTCCATTATTAACTTTATTTTCAGATAATTTAGCTGATTGAGCATAATGTTTTATCATTGTTTTTTCAATATCTTCCAAAGTTTTACAATTTGATAATGAATGTTTAGTTTCTTCCGAAATTTTAGGATGACAACACAACTGTCTCAAAAATTTACTGAATTTATCATTATTAGGATTCGCCAAATATGCGTTATACATCATTCTTTCTGTTGGTGTAAAAGTTAACCAAACAATTTCTTCTTTTATTGGAGGTAATTTGTATTCCTGTGTTACACTTTTTTTAGTGTTTCTTCTAAAGAAACTATTTAATATATAATTCTTAATGTTTTGGTTTAGTAATATTTTATTGCTAGTTAATATCGAAGGATAACCAGTGCAATAATCAATCATATTATACAAACAATTTGGATTCTTATCAAAAGGAGTTCCTGTTACTGCCCATTTATATGTTGCTTGGAATAATGGTAATATATTCACTATATGTTTATATTTGTCTACTGTATGATTTTCGTGAAACTCATCAACAATAATTCTATGCCAATGAATAGCCAATAATTGAGGATTTGTTTTTGCTAAAATAGAAGGATTCTTAGTTATACCACTACCCAAAGTATCTAAATATCTATTTACTGTTGCTCTGTCAAATACTGATGGCGATGATTTGTGGTACTGCTTATTTTTTGATACCGCGCTTAACCAAGAATCTAAGAATGCCCTATTATCCAAAAATGAATACGACAAAATAACAAAATCAGCATCCAAAACATCTTGATATGTATATTTATCAAAATGAACTTTTGTTAACAATGGTACAATTGACACATTATAATCACTCTTTATTTTATCTTCTAATTCTCTTTTCCATTGTCCACATAATTGGTTAGGACACATTATTAATGTAGCTCTACTATAAAGTTTGTTAGAACCTGGTCTAATATATTTTAGGTCAGTAGAGGGGTTTAACAACGATAAAGTTGTCATTTGTATGGTCTTACCTAATCCAACTTCGTCAATTAAAGCACCTCCTTTAAATTGTAATTTCTTTTTTTCATCTTCTAACATAAAATTTTGTGTAAATGCATCATACAAAACATCTCCCAAACTAATTTCGTCATTTAAATTGAATGAAATTGATTTGTAATCTTTTTCTCTCTGTAACATCCAGTTTATTGATCTTTTTTGATAGGGATACAAATTTATATTAAGAAATTTAGGTGATTCAATCATTGGATCAATAATATCACCTGTTTTTTCCAAAACACTTTTTATAATATCATCTATTGTTTTTTTGATTAACGTCATTTCATTTTGAGAATCATGTATTCCTCCATAACTTCCTTTATGATAAAGTATATGAAATCTACAAACAGAAATTAAGAAATCTCTATTTGGTATTTCTTTTTTATCCACAATATATTTTTTTAATAAATTGCCATTCACCCCCACAACAGTATATTTTTCAATTGGATGTTTATCACTAACAAACATGATAATTTGATATAGGTTTCTATCAAGATTTTCTGTAATAGTATAAGTCTCTCCAAATTTATTAAATTCTTCTATTGCATCATTATCATTGAGCTGGATAAAATCTGACTCAAACAAGCCGTTCATGGTTTTATTAACAGTTAATTTGTTGTTAAAAGCATGTGTATCGGCGAATTTGTCATAAAACAACATATACCATCCATCGATTTCCATTGTGTATTATCTATTATTTTTGAATTAATTATTTATCCTTTTAAGATTCAATTTTTCATGATGATGTATAAAAGATAAAATATATGATTTAGTATTATAAACTATAAATGTCAAAATTATGTTCTAGTTGGTTGAATCAAAAAAATAAATCAATAAGATGTACCAGATTATGTTGTGATAATAGTGATTTTTGTAAATATCACAAAAAATATGCAATATATATGCCGGGATTAGATAAACTATCAAAAATGTCTAAAGAGGATGATGATTATAAGATTTTAGATGAAAAGTATTCAGAGAATTTATTGGGACTGTATGATTCATGGAAAGATGTTCCAAAAAAATTCAGAGTTATATTAAACAATAAATATTGGGATGTTAGGATGTTAATTGATATTTTTTCCAATCAATTGATATCATGTGAAATGGAAAATCCTAAACCATCGTATCTTCACGATCCTTTTACTCGAAGAAATTTTACACCGGATGAACTTTGTATATTTGCTTCAAAATGTCGGGATCTTTCCTTAAAAATATATGTTGGTTTAGCTATTTTTTTGAAATCAAATTTAAAGAAAATTTATAAACAAGAATATGCTACCTCTCAAGAAATGTCATATGCAATTGTACAAATTTTGTCAAAAAAATTGAGATATAAAATAATTAATAATAAAAATTCACAGGATTGTTATACAGGATATTGGGTAAAAAAATCTGAAAATTTTAGTGATTTTGAGAAATTATACAAATATTATGATTCACTTCCTTATCAAGTATATGAATATATCAATCACGGATATTATATAATTGAGAATACTGAAAAAACAGAAATTAAACATATATTGGATTCAATAAAACAAGAAAATATTGATTTAAAATCAGATGATCTATGTATATATTTATAACATATAACATAACAATAAATACACGGGTAGTCACAAATATATATAAAGAAATACGGAGTCATTATTATCATACTATAGAATGTCATCAAAAAAGCAACAAGGTAATAATAATAAAACAACAGACAATAATGCGGTAATAGAAAAGAATAATAAGACAAATAAAACAAATAAAACAGAAAATAAAAAAACAAATAAAAAAGTAGAAGATAAAAAAGTGGAAGATAAAAAAGTGGAAGATAAAAAATTAAAAAATAAAAATGTTATGCCTGATGAATTAAAGAATATGTTAAAGTTTAATGAAACATTAGCAGATTTTAAGAATAAAGTTGATACTGAAATTGATACTTTGAAGAAGCTCAAAAATGAACTAAAGAAAATAGAAAGCAATTATCAACAAGATTTAATGAAAGTTTGGAAGAGTAAAAAGAAGCGTGTTAATAATGGTGAAAAAACTGGTTTTATTAAGAGTCGCAAATTACCAAAAAAATTGGCAGATTTAATAGGTGTCGAAGAAGGGACAGAAATGTCAATGCCGACATATACACAAAATTTTTATGAAAAAGTTTTAGATAAAAATAATCTCTTTTATGAAAAAGATAAGCGTGTATTTAGGGCTACTAAAGAGTTAATGCAGTCATTGGGATTACCTGAATCAGTTAATAATTCTACTAATTATTTAGACAAAGATGGTTTTAATTTTTCTACTTTACAAAAACATTTAACAAGAATAATTAAAGAAGAAAGTGAGCATCATAATAATCAAGAAAATGATATTACAAAGAAGGCTGTTATAAAGCAGAAAAAACAAAATGTTTCTGTATCATCATCTGCATAAAGGATATATTTTTAATCGTAAATTGTTTTTATTTTACTTGAAATTTGGTCAATATCTTTGATCAAGAGTTTAACAATAAGATTTCCTCTCAATATGTTATTGTTATCATCACAATAAGGTAATCCTTTATCAGTAATGGTTATTATTGGTATATCATTTATCATACTTTTAAAACCGATATTTAAAATTTCACCATCAACATGACTAAAATTCAAATCACCTCCATACAAGTATTCATACAATGTTATATAGACGTTTGTGTACAAGTTATTGTCAATAATCGTATACCCATCAACATCTTCAACTATAATATCAATTACTATATCACCATGATTACATTTATAGGTTTCTCCTTCATTTTGAAAAATAACTTTGGATTCTCTTAATGGAATAAATAATATTTTTGGATCTTTAGTGATTCTATTAACAGAAATTTTTTCATATTTGTTAAGATATCTATTTTTTAAAGTAGAACGGATAGTACCATAAATATTCAATTCATGAGATTGCTCTTTTTCAAAATTATTAGGAACATCAAAATTTGCCATTAAATCAGGTATTTTATTTGTGACAGTGTTATATATTTTTTCAAAATCAAAATTATTGAAATCTTTTTTAAACTCTTCACCATCTTCATAAAAAATTTGAATTATATTTTCAATAACTTTTGAAAGACTTGGATATTTTTTATTACAATATTTTCTAAACTCATTGTAATATTCAAATTTAGATTCATTTTCCATATTATCATACTTTTGTCTGAATTCGTCTGTTTTTAATAATTCGTAAGCTGTATATATTTCTTTTATTTTTTCTTCAGCTGATGGATCATTAGTTCTGTCTGGATGATATTTGAGAACTAGTTTTAAATATGCTTTTCTCAGTTCATCTTTGCTACACCCAGGATTCACATTAAGTATATAATATGGGTTCATATATATAATATATTTTACTTATTTTTTAAATGAATTGTTCACACTTTAATCTCGTGTGAATTATTATTATTTTTGTCAGCTGTTTAAATATAGAAATGAACAACTCTTATAATCAGACAGTAAAAAATCCAAATTTTCAAGGTAATAATTTATTGAATGGTTTCCAAAATTATCAAAAAAATAATATGCCATTTCAAAATAATCCATTGTTGAGTAACAATCCACATTTTGTCAATATGATGAACAATCAACAAGCGCAAATGATGAATTTATATAATAATATGGCAAAATATAAGCAGGCACATGAAATGAAAAAAATGCAGAAAAACAACGATATATGCAATATATACGATAAAGATTTAATTCATCAGTCTGTCATAAAGCCTATTAAAATAATAAAGGCCAGTGAACAAGAATTTAAAGAAAATTATAATATTGTTTCAAATAACTGGGAAAACGAAAGAGTTAATGCTTGGAAAGAAAGAACAAATCAACCATATAAAAATGTTCTTCATAATGAAAATTATGGTAAATTCATTGGAAATAACAAAATTAAGGCTGAAGATTTAATTGTTCACAGAGTAACAGATGAAGATAAAATAGGTATAATGGAAGAATTAACAGATTTAATAAGAATTATTGAAAAACATGAAAATGAGTTGAAAACAATATATTCACTATCCAAGGAGACAGAACATAAAAAGAAATTCCAATATGTTCACAGAGATCAATATCGAACTAAATATGATCCAAAAGATTTTGATGGATTAAAGAAGGATCAGGTAGAATATTATAAAAGAGAACAACAAAAATTAGAGAAAAATAAAAAAAATGTGTTGAGTATTTTAGAATCTTTATTAAATAATGGCATACTTAACGAAGAAGATATTAAAAATATAGAAGAACAAGAAAAAGCTTTGGATAAAGAAGATGATATGGATAAATTAGAAAAACAATTAAAAGAATTTGATAAAAAAGAATCTAACAACAAAGATAAACGAGAAACTAAAAAAGAAAAAACAAGTAATGATGTAAAAAATACAGAAACAGTTGACAAACAAAAGAAAAAAGTAACAGTTGTAACAAAACCAAAAACAGATACTCCTTCTGTGCACAACAAAATAAATTCTAATATAGACGATCTGAAACAGAAATATATGAATAGACAAAAAAAATGAGGTTATATTGTGTAAAATATAATAAAATATAAAAGATATATGGATAATAATACTGATTATGACAATTTGATAAGTCAATATTTTTCAACAGGATCAATTATAAGTTCTGTACAACAAGAGAAAAAAGAAGAAAAAGAAGATGCAGATGATGAAGTTCAAATAGAAGATGACAGTAAAGTTGAAGAAGAAGAGAGCAGTACTATAATAGGAATCGATTTGGGCACTACCAACACATGTGTAAGTGTTTGGAGAAACAATAATTTAGAAATTATTCCAGACGAATATGGAAACCGAACAATACCCAGTTATGTTGCTTTTACCAACAAAAGTAGATATATAGGCAATGACGCAAAAAATCAAAAAGATTTAAATCCAAAAAATGTTTTTTACGAGGTCAAACGATTAATGGGAAGAAAATATGATGAAGAATCCGTTGGATTGGATAAAGAGTTTTTTACTTTTGATATAGTTCCGGACAAAAACAATAATACTCTTTTGGAATCAGATAATAAAAAAACATATTCACCAGAAGAAATATCATCAATTATACTCACAAAAATAAAAAATATGGCGTGTGATTATTTAAAAGAAAATATTACAAAATCAATCATCACAGTTCCTGCATATTTCAATGATTCGCAAAGACAAGCAACTAAAGATGCCGCTCATATTGCAGGATTAGAATGCTTGAGAATAATTAACGAACCAACAGCCGCTGCTTTGGCATACGGACTTGTGAATAAATCTATCAAAAAAAACACTTCAGAAGATGATAATTCATCTATTAATGTAGTTGTATATGATTTGGGTGGTGGTACGTTAGACGTATCGGTTTTAACTATTACAGGAGGAGTGTTCGTAGTATTGGCTTCAGTGGGTAATACACATTTAGGAGGAGCAGATTTTGACAATAGACTAGTTAGCCATTGTATAAAACATTTTAAAAGGATACATAATATAGAAAAATTGGTCAATCTATCTACATTATCATTGCAAAACTTAAGAAGATCTTGTGAGAATGCAAAAATATTATTATCAACTAATGTAAAAACTACCATTGCTGTTAAAAACTTTTATAATGACAAACATCTTATATTAACTATAACTAGAGACAAATATGAAGAAATTTGCAGGGATTTATTATTGATGTGTATAAAGCCATTAGAAGATGCATTACATTCTTCCAAATTAGAAAAAGATGATATAGATGAAATAATATTGGTGGGAGGAATGACAAGAGCACCTGTAATAAGAAATAATATTAAAAAATTCTTTGGAGGAAAAGAACCAAATTGCAGTGTAAATCCCGATGAAGTGGTATCGGCAGGTGCAGCCATTCAAGGTTATATGTTGAGTCACCCAGATGATCCTTTTTCCGAAGATGTCACGTTACTTGATATTATTCCATTGTCATTAGGAGTAGAAACCATTGGCGGAGTCATGAACATATTAATACCGAGAAATTCAATTATTCCTACAGAAAAAAAAAGATTATATACAACAGATGCTGATTTTTGCGAATCTGTTATCATAAAAATTTTTGAGGGAGAAAGAAAAATGACTAAAGACAACTTTTTTGTTGGAGAATTTGAATTAGGTGACATAGATCCTGCTCCAAGGGGTATACCTCAAATAGAAGTCAAATTTAATATCGATATAAATGGAATTGTTACTGTCAGTGCTGAAAATAAAGACAAAAACAACAAAAAAACTATAACAATAACAGGTAATAAGGGTCGATTAAAATCTGCTGAAATTGCCAGATTAATAAAAGAATCTAAAGAATTCGAACTTAAGGACAAAATTGAGAAACAGCAAAAACAATTATATTATGAGATAGAAGATTTGTCAAGTAATGTAATAATAAATATTGGCAAAAAAGAATTTAAATTAACTGACACTGATAAAAAAATGATAAATCAAGATATCGATGAAGTGGTAGATTGGTTAAAAGAGAAAAAATATTATGATAGAGATCCAAAAGAATATATATCAGTTATTGATAAAATTAAGAAAAGATATGGTACACTTATTTTGAAAGGTAATATACTAGATGAAAATGTTAAAGGTAATTTGGGAAATACAAATGCAAATTCAACAACTATTTATGATAATAATGAAGATGAGGAGGAAGCTGAAAATATTTTTGAGAAAATAGAAGATGAGGAATTAGGTTTCAATAAAATGAGCGAAAATGATAGAAACGAAATGAAACAATTGAGATCTAATTTAAGAGAACTTTGCGATAATATAAACAGTATTATAGTATCAGATTCATTTAATATTTCAGATGATCACAAGAAAGAATTAAGAGATTTTATTGACGATACATTACTTTGGATCCATATTCATAAAACTCCAACTAAAAATGATTATAAGTGCAAAATTGATGAAATTAATGATGCTTGTAACAAAATAATGGAAGAATATCAGAAAGAAAACAAAGAGATTTTTCAAATAAACGAAATTTCAAAGAGTATCACATCGAAAAAAGATGAATTGGAACAATTATGTTTAACAATAAAATCTAGTATAGATTGTAACATATTTTCAATTGATGAACATCTCATTAAATTATTGGATGATAGTGTTTCGACAACTTTAGATTGGATTATTGAAGAAAGAAATGAAGAACAATATATTGATAAATTAGATGAAATCAATAAGTTGTGTGATAAATTATATCAATCTATGATGGGAATAATGACAAATAACGATAAAACAATATTGGGTAATGATCTTAATAATAATCATGATGATTTCTTCACTGGAACAAAATTAAGTGATCTTAAATAATACTATGATTTATATAATATTGATATAATCCTTGTGTCATACAAGAATTCCTTGTTAATGCACATTTTCTTTTAATGTTTATATAAGAAACTGTCGTTATATAATCAAGATTTAGATATTTGATCAAAAAAGCAGCCACTATGGATGCTGATCGATGATGCCCTTTCTGACAATGAACTAATATTGACTCTTTTCGTTTTATTGCATTTAGTATAAATTCACAACATTGGTCAAATATTGGTGTCTGATCCTTGAAACATGTGTCACTGTCATCTATCAGTATATTCAAATACTTTACACCGTTTTTTTGGAAAATATTAGGAATGTGTTTTGTCAAATTTATCACATACTTTATTTTTCTTTTTTCTATAAATTTTCTACTTAACGCAGATTTATAATTTCCAAGCCATAAATTAGGAATTATTTCAGTTACGTCTTTCTCTCCTTTACAACATCTCATTGTGTATATAATTATAAAAGATTATTACAAATTTTATGATATATATCCATATTTTCCAAATACATATTTTTCACATTTTCCAGATGAGCATTTTTTCTATTTATTTTGTTATTTAATTGTTTTTCTAGTTTTTCAATTCCCAATAAAATTTTTTTATATTTATCTAAAATTGCATTATTTTCTTTTATTATTGATTTTAAATATTTCTCTTTTTTCATTATATTATTTATCCTTCATAATTTATTTTATATATACCGCTAACTTGTGATAATGTTTCTGATTTATCCATATTTCTGGGAGATTCTAAACTGTCAATTGGCTCTAACATTTTTGCTTCTTCTGATTTATAGTAGTTATCATCTTCATCAAACAATGCTTCTATATTACCTGATTTCATTTTATCTCTTAATTTATCTTCAACAGATGATGCGATACTTTTTGACCCTGTGCTTGAACTACTATTTAAACCTATATTTGGTGATTTGTTATCTATAGGTTTTATATTTTTCTTATTTTCTATTGCTTCTATTAAATCGTTTATTTTATCATTTTGTTTACAAAGTGTTTTTTCTAAATTTTCTACTTTTTGAAGTACCTTGCTTTTTACTTCCAGTAAATTAATCATATTACGACTAATCTTATTATTTTGTTCAATTTGGTTATTTAGTTGACTTATTACATAACTTCCTATTCTATAATTTATTCCCACACTGTATCTCAGTAACTTGTCTTTTAATTCTTTTTTGCTATTGTCATTTTTAATTTCCTCTGATATTGAGTATATGACTCTTAATATATGATTCAATAAACAATAACTAAATTGTTTCAATAATAACTTTAATTTCTTTTTCATTCGCTGATCATCAAATTTTGATAATTCATTTTCTATATTTTCTTCATAATCTTTTAATCCCGATGATAATTTTAACAACATCTCCAAATTTCCTGTAAAAGGAGAATCCATATATGATCTAAATTTTATTTCAATATCGTCATTTTCTAATTCAACATCAAAAATTAAATTGCGGATCAATTCAAAAGAAGTCGTATCATTATTATCAGTATTTTTTGTGTATGGTGTATAGAGAAATTTAATGAGCTGTGATATATTGAAAGATCCCAATAAAGTGTTCTTGTAATCATAAAAAATAAATTTTGAATCCTGTTTGTTGTCATCATATGAAACCATTATTTTGTCCTTGTTGTTGTCGTAATATTTTGATCCATTTATATTTATTACTTTTTCGATTTTAATATTTTGTGTTTTCTGTTTCTTTTCTTTGGGTTTTTCTATAAGTTTTTTATCTTCTTCACTTGTAAATTTTTCTAATTTATTTTCATTATCAGCATTTACAGCATAAGATATTGATCCTGCACTCAGCATATTATATTATTTATAATCTAATATTTTTTTCATTTAAATATTGACTTTTTATTGTTATTTTTGAATAATAATAAAAAATTGTCTGTAAGATAAATAAAATTTATTTCTTATTTTGCTGATAAATATTTTACTTTGTTCATATATTCATATTTTATAGTTCTATTACCATCCAAATTTTTAACTGTAACTTCCCTAGGACTATTTAATTTAATTCTGCTACCCTCATACTTTCTTTCCTTCTTTGTTTTCGTACCCCGAGTACATTCTCTCAATGTAAATTTGAATGTTTTCGAAATATCATTACCATTGTCTTTTATAATTGCTGTAAAAGCTTTATTTGCTGCTTGTTTTGGTGTTCTTCCTGAATATCTTCCACATTCCTTTTCTCCATTATATATACATTTAAAATATCTCATTTCACTGCTCATTTTATAATTTTATAATATTTTGTATGCTTCATCCTTTTAAATATTATCTACCTCTTTTATATTTATAATATGTTGATCATTTATAATCTCCATATACGGCTCATATTTTATTTTCAAACCGCAATTACCTCTTATTGATTCTATGATTTTAAATTTTATCTTGTCTCCAATGTTATAGGTTCCTTCGTTTTTTTCCATTCTACAGATAATAACAAACATTTTTTTGCTGCTTCGACTGGAGTTGTTCCAGAAAATCTTCCAAATTGTTCTCCTTTATAAATACATCTAAAATACCTATTCGTTATTGTTATAATGTTGTAATTTATAAAATTAAAAATAAACAAATAATATTTCAAATTTTATATGTTAAAACTCCATATTTTATGACAACCACTTTAGATTTTTCTTTTTTGCCTTCATAGAAAACTATTTTTTTATTGAAATCTTTTCTACTTTCTAAAAGTCCAAATTTTATCTTTTTATCTTTATTGGTTTTTGCTAATGAAACGAAAGCTCTGTGTGCAGCACTTTTTCTATTTTCTCCTGAAAATTTGCTATATATTTTTCCATCATAAAAACATTTATATTCTTTTTCTCTTATGTATTGCATTTTTATAAATTTTTCTCTTATATTTCTATAGTAAAATTATCTACTTTCTCTTCGTTGTTTATCTGATCAGTATTTTTGACTTCATATAATTCGTTAGTGTACTCCATTTCAATAAACCGAACACTATCTTTAGTTTCATATGGTACTTTCAATGGTTCTTTTAATTTTTTTCTTTCACTTTCATAACAAAAATTTATTTCCCATTATTTATAGAAATTTTTTACCATCACATTTGGAATTTCCGCCATTTGTCTTAATAATAGAAACTAATGCCTTTGTTGGCAGCTTGTTTAGGATTTAAACTAGAAAATTTTCCACGTAGATTTCCATTGTAAAAACATCTGTATTCTTTTGATTGTTGCATTGTATAAGTATATATAATAAATTTACTACATATATTCATTTATTTCAAATTTTAATTTTTTAATCTTTTTTGCTCACAGTCTTTTTAACAGGTGCTTTTTTTGCTGGCTTGTTCTTCTCTTCTGATTTCTTTGGAGAAGATTTCGTTTTCTTTTCTTTTGCGTCATTTGTTTTCTTTTCTTTTGCTTCATTTACTTTTTCATTTTCTTCCTTAACCTTGTGTAATTTGTTGGAGTAGTTATATTTGATAACTTTTACACCTTCTTCACTTTTAATTTCTACTTCCAAAGGTTCTTTTAATTTCTCTCTTTCGCCTTCATATGTGCTAATCTTTTTCTTACCACCTCTTGTACATTCGATCATCTTAAATCTGAATTTTCTACCAACACAATTAGAGTTACCACCATTAGATTTGATAATTGAAGTTAATGCCTTATTAGCTGCTTGTTTTGGTTTCAAACCTGAATATCTACCAAATGTATCGTCATTATAAATACATTTGAAATATCTTTGTCTGTCATCAGCTTCAACATTGTCAACTTTTTCTTCATCCTTATTCTTCTTTGGTCGTGATACTGTCTTCTTTTCCTTCTTCACCTTTTCTTTCTTTTCTTTCTTTCCTTTAGCTTCCTTAACTTCCTTAGCTTTCTTATCCTTCTTAGCTTTCTTATCTTTCTTATCATCTACCTTTTGTTCTTTTGGATCAGAATCATTCAACTTCATATCTTCTGGTTTTGCATCAACTTTAGCTTCAACTTTGTCTTCAGTTTTTGTGGTTGCCTTTGCACTAGTTTTACTGTTCTTTGCCATTTAATCTATTATATTATACTTGTATAGATTTTTTTTTTGAAAAGAAACACACTTAAATTATTTTTTTTATATATTTTATACTTTTATTTTCCTTATTCACACAGAAATTTCGCGTATGAAATTATTAGGTATATTATTTTATATTTAATTTTATGAGATTAGTTTTGCACCTGAATGCATATCAATTATTTTAAAAACTATATATTTTAGTATGTGTTAACATATGCAAATATTTTGCATTCTAATATCTTATTAAATATTATAATAAATAGTATAACAATGACAAATACAAATTTAAAAGATTTTATGGTTTGTTATCTTCAAAACGAATACAAATGGTTTTCACATATTTTAAATAATTATTATTTACACGTGGAAAGGTGTCATAGTGATCATATAATTACTATAAATGAAAGAATATTGTATTTGAAAAACTTTAATGAAATAATTAAAAATATGAATGATATTTACAATAATAAAATGAATGAGTTAAAAGAAAAGGATTTTATTGATCAGGAATCTAATGACGAAAATATCAATGATAATTCAAAAAACATCAAAGATATGAATATTGATAATTATTTACAAGATTTGCTAAATAAAACAAATTGCACAAAAGAATTAATAGAATTAACTAAAATATATGAATCATTAAATATTAATAAATTATATGGTTTTGATCTTAATATATTTGAGGAAACCAAATCAAAACTATTAAATTTATCAACAACTTTGGGATTTTATAATATGAATGATTCTCTTGATCTTTTAATTGGAAAAAAACATCATATCTTTTTTAATTCAGATAATAAATCAGAAAATCATAATTACTATCAAATATTATTAAAATATTTTGTTCCGCTGTCATTCAAAAAAAATAAATATTCTGGTACAAAAACTTTAATTTCATGTGATCAAAAAAATTCTGAATATGAAATATTGTTCGATAATCATTATGAAATAATAATTTGCATATCAGAAAGAAAAATAAAGTTAACATTTTTTGGTTATTTTGCAAATGATCCCCTCAATATAGCTATCAGAACCTGTCAAATCTCTGAACATTTTCTGTATAATAAAAAAAAGATTTTATCTGATCACATACACAGTAAATTTAAATATATTAATGATAATTTTAAGAATAATTATATAAAAAGTTTACTTGTTGGTGATATTATTAGTCTCACAAAAAATAAATTATCTGAAAAAATAGAAAATGATTATGATAAATACACAAAACTTTCAAAATTATCTTTCAAAAATTTGATGCAAGATTTCTTAAGTGAAAATAGTACAATAAAAACTCAATTTAATACAATCAAACTTTTATTAATAGCTAATTCTGAAGAATCCACAAATTTAGCTGGATTACTATTTGGATTGACAAAAGACAAGAAAATTGGAGGTGATTATTTGTCAAACATAATTCATAAAAATTTGAATTACACTTCTCAAACTAGGTTACGAAAATCGTCGACCACAATTAAAACAGAACTTGATAAATTAAAAAATATAACATCTGACAATATAGACATCAAAAAACAAATCGTGCTTTGTAAAAATATGCCATTGCATGTTAAAAAAATTGCTGTAGATAAAGCAGAAGAAATGAAATCTGGATCCAGTGAATTTTATAAACAAAAAACATATTTAGATGTATTATTAAATTTTCCGTGGCCTTCTCCAAATGATAACGAGGATGATATTTTCAGTAATATTGGTTCGGATTTGAGCGAAAGTAGAAATTTCTTGAACAAACTTAAAAATACTCTGGATAATAAAGTTTATGGTCATAATGAATGCAAATCTGTTGTTCAGGAATTAATTGGTAAATGGTTGACTAATCCTAAAAGTCCAGGCAAAGTGATTGGATTAGCTGGGCCACCAGGAGTGGGAAAAACTATGATAGCGAAATCATTGGGAGATGCTATGGGAATACCTTTTACACAAATTAATTTGGGAGGAATGGAGGATAGATGTGTGTTGAGTGGACATTCATATACCTATAGTGCTGCTCAACCTGGATTAATACTCAGGAAAATGATAGAAGCCGGCAAACCGCGATGTATTATGTATTTTGATGAATTAGACAAAGCATGTACCAAACATGGTATTAACGAAATTTACAATGTATTAATTCATGTTACGGATCCGAATACTAATTCTCAATTTTCTGACGCATTTTTTAATGAAACAACATTTAGACTCGATAAAGTACTTTTCGTGTTTTCTTATAATGATGCTGGAAAAATAGATAAAATATTATTGGACAGAATGGAAAAAATAGATGTTAAACCTTACACTACAGCCGACAAATTAATTATATTTAAACAATTCTTGATCAAGGAAGTAAGCGAAGGAATTGGTATTGATCATAATTTTATTAATTTTCAGGATGCAGATGTTGAATATATTATTGACAATTTTACGTTTGAGGCAGGTGTTAGGGAATTAAAAAGAAAATTAGAAACAATATTTCTGAAGTTGAATCTTGATAGAATATTTGGAAGAGGACCGTTCGAAAATCAAAACCCAAAAAATATATTAATTACTAGGGAACATATCGATAAATATTTAAACAAACCCAACTTAAACATTAAAAAAATACATGAACATAATGATATTGGAATAATAAATGGTTTATATGCAACTAATAGTGGTTCAGGTGGTATTATACCAATATTGGTATATAACAATTTTGTAGGAACAAAAAATAAATTTGTTCTAAAAATCACTGGAAGTCAAGGAAAAATTATGAAAGAATCAGTATCATTTGCCTTCACTACTGCAATGAATATTATCAAGAGCGAATATCGACAAAAATTTTTAGAAAATTGTCCGTTTGGTTTACACATTCACACACCTGATGGTGCAACACCAAAAGATGGCCCGTCAGCTGGTTCTGCATTCACAACAGCATTTATTTCTAGAATTTTAAATAAAAAAATTAAAAAAGATATTGCAATGACTGGAGAAATAGAAATGAGTGGTAATATAACAGCTATTGGAGGTTTAGAATATAAATTAAAAGGTGCACAAAAAGCAGGAGTAAAAACTGTTTTCATTCCTACTGAAAATAAAAGTGATTTAGATAAAATTTTAGAAAAAGATATTACAATTCAAAATGATATCAAAATTCATTTAGTGAGTCATATATTCGAAATTTTAAAAATTGCTCTAATTGACGAAACTGAAAATGATAAAATATTTAATTCAGAAAAATATTTAACAATCAACAAATAATTTTAATTTTGAATATTCTCATAATATCTACATATATTTTTGTAATTTAAGTTTAATATATCAAGACGAGATTGTATGTCTGCCAATTTAGTGTCAAGATATCTATCCAAATTTTCTGTATCAATACTTATTTCGTCATTATTCATTTCTCCAGTTTTGGTATTAATCGGAGAAACAACAATATTTTCTACCGGTTTTTCTTCTATCTTATTGTCGATATTTATGCCAAATTTTTTCATTCTATTCTGTATTTCGTCTGGTATTATATGAGTGTTACTTTTAATTATATTTTCTTTGAGTATTTTTTCAGTTATATCATTGCTCAACACAATAACTTTATATTCTAGTAATTTTTTGTATGTTTTTGTTATTGTGACTTCAGAAACTCCAAATTTTTCAGCAATTCTTCTCTTTGTTATTGATTTCAAATCATTGTGTTCCGCCATTAATAATATACTACCTGTCGCAATCGAGAATGGAGTATGATCTGACGCAATATTCAACCTACTAATATTATTCGCTATTTTTAACGCTTCATCTGTATAATTTTTTTTGATTTTTAAATCATTGCAAAATCGTATGACAAAATGTTCAGGTAAGCTCATTCCCATATTAACTTCTATTTTTTTTAGTTTTATTAATTTAGTAAAATTTTTACAACCTCTTGTCATTTCAGTATATTTCAAGTCAAAAAGATCGGATATCTCTTTTGGACTTCTTGTCATATTCTTCTTTTTACATGCAAAAAAAACACAGGCTGCTATTAAACTTCTTCTGTTCGCACCTCTGATTATAATAAATTTTCCTTTATTCTTTCCTTTTACATGTTTACATTCACTTATAGATTTGTACATAATTTTTGCGTCGTCTTCAATACATTTTACTATTCCTGCTTGTTGACATTTGCTCTGTATATCTTTGAACACTATATTTAAACTTCTTTCTTTGTAGGGCATTGAGCTCCAACTCTGTAATGTTTTTAGTTTGCTCTTGTACGCTCCACCACATATAGTAGTTCCCAAAGATGACTGAGGAAGAAGTCTATTTATTGGCATTGAACATCTGGACGTATCTCCTCTATCATCATCATATTGTCTCCATTCTGGATTACTGTCAATTACATTACTAACCACTTGGCCACAATTCTCACACACCAAAAATCCTTGTGATTTATCTTCTACTATTTTATTTACACTTTTGCATCGCGGACATGTATCCTTGGATACTTCTAATTCAATTTCGCTTTGATTTGCAAAGTCAATATCATTAAATATATCCCTCAAATCTCCTTCAGTCAAATTATTTATATCATCGATATTTAAAACTTTATCCATTTTTTTGATATTTTACTATATTTATACTTTAAGTATTTTACATTCAATTTTTTTAAGTCACATCAAAATATTGAAAAATTAAATTAATATAAAGAAATCATTATATGAATGACTATATGAATCATTTACTATCTGCCAAAAATTACAATCAATTATCTTGGTCACAAAGATTTACAGATTATTCTGTTAAAATATTTGACTTACCTCTGAGCAATGAGTGGAAAAAATTCTTATTCGATGATATTAGAAAAAATATCGATTGTGAAAATATAGATAAACAATTATCTAATTTACTAAAATCGAGTAACGGAACAATGGATATATTTCCTTATCCAAATTTATTGTTCTCAGCTTTTAATTTTACAAAATATGATGATGTTAAAGTTGTTATAGTTGGTCAGGATCCTTATTTTAATTTTAAGAATGTGGATGGAAAAAATATTCCTGAAGCAATGGGATTGTCATTTTCCATTCCCATTGAAATACCAATACCTTCATCATTAAATAATATATTTAACAATGCTCTTCAATATAAACATTTTATTAAAAAACCAAACCACGGTAATTTAGAATTTTGGGCATATCAAGGATGCTTAATGTTAAATACTGCTCTAACTGTACAAAAAGGTGAAAAAAATAGTCATTCGAATATGTGGAAAAAATTCACAGACGCAATAATTAAAAAGTTATCTGATAATAAAAAAAATTTAGTATTCGTTTTATGGGGAGCACCTGCACTCAAAAAATTATCTCTTATCGATACTACTAAACATGAAGTTCTTACATCTTCTCATCCATCTGGATTATCATATAATAAAAGTTTGGGTAAATATCCTGCTTTCAATTCTATTGATCAGTTTGGTAAAATAAATAGTTTATTGAAAAAAAATGGAATTAAGGAAATAATTTGGCAATTGTGAATATACCTAAGGAATAAATTATATTGTTTATTAAAATGAATATTATAATATTTATGTTGCTGACATTAGTATTTGGATACTCGTATTCTACACTTATTTTATCGATTATAAATTTTCTTCACTCTAATAACAAATTGTACTTATTGTCATCCTTATTATCGATAAATTTTATTGTTTTTGATTTTATGACATTTGTTTATATAAATATGTTTACTTGTTTTACATTTATCATATTTTTCTATGATCAGATAAAGGAAATATGTCATTGTCAGGGATATTTAAAGAATATCAATGAAAACTTTGTTATTGTAAAAAAATATCGTGATATTGTGATTAATAGCATTAAAAAGAATTCTTATTATGATATATTATTACAGATTGAGACTTTGATAATCAGTAATTGTAAATTTATTCTAGAAGAACTTATTGGTCATCATAATATGACATATATCAATGATAAGATTAAAGAATATTATTTGGTATATAATGACAATAATAATAAAAATGATATACCGAAATTAGAAGATATGGCAAAATTTATGATGGATATGAACAATATAATGAATGTTATGTCCACTATGCCAAATATAAATAAACAACAAATAGTCGTGAATAATAAAAGAAATAAAAAAAATAAAAGAAACTAAAAAAATTTGATATAAAAACAAATTCAATAAATAGATATAATATTGTCCATATTATGTCAATCAAAAACTTTATAAAAAAAGAAGATTTTAAACAAACTTTACTCAAATGGAAATCCATGGAAGCAGGCAAAAATATTGATGAATATGTGAATTCAATAAAAAAAGAAGAATTTGATAATAAAAAGAATTTTTGGAAAAATTTGGAATCCAATAACACAAATAGTAATCATAATAATAAACAGCTAGTCGAAATTAATAATAAATCGTCCAAAAAAAATAATGATATTATATCAGAGGAAAAACAAACTGATAATAATATTAAAGAACAACTAAAACAAAATATTAAAGTGCAATCTAATCAAAGTTTTAAGGAACATTCGAACAAAAATATTAAAGAGCAACCAATAAAAAAGCATTCTGATGAAAATATTAAAATTCAATCAAATATAAGTATCAAAGAGAATTCTAATAATGATATTAAAGAGCAACCAATTATAAAGCATTCAGATAAAAACATTAAAAAACAATCTAATAATAATATTAAAGAACAATCAGATAAAAATATAAAAGAACAACCAAAACAAAGTATTAAGGAACAACCAATTAAAAAGCAATCGGATGAAAATATTAAAAAACAATCTAATAATAATATTAAAGAACAATCAGATAAAAGTATCAAAGAGAATTCTAACAAAAATATCAAAGAACAATCTAATCCGCCAATTAAAAAGCAATTAGATAAAAATATTAAAGAACAACCAATTAAGAACATTGAGGAACAGTCAGATAAAAATATTAAGAAACAACCAAATAAAAATATAAAAGAACAACCAAATAAAAATATAAAAGAACAACTAAATAAAAATATAAAAGAACAACCAATTAAGAAGCAACTAAATAAAAGTATAAAAAGTCAGCCAAATAAAAGTATAAAAGGACAATCAGACAAAAAAGATCAATTAAATAAAAAAGAGCCATTAGATGTAAATCTAAAAAAACAGTCAAAACCTATAGATAATGATATAAACGAAGAAGAGTTGGAAAGAGAATTCCAAAGAATCATAAATTCGTAAAATCTTATTATATTTCTTTATCCTTATTTAAATATTAAATATATATAAAAATTTGATTTTTATATATACAGAATATATACGCCTTTATGTCTCAAAATATAGTAATGAATAAATCGGATAATAAGCTGGCAAAGACCGATAATGTCAATAATTTGAGTATAGATGATATATATAAATTTATGGATCTGTTTTTTGACAGATATATGGTTATTTATAGACATTTATATGATTCGTATAATAAATTATTAGACGAATATATCAAATTATATTTAGAGAATGGGGATCACACCTTTTTTGAAAAATTCACTAAGGATAAAATTATTAGATACAAATTCAAATATGAAAATATAAGCTTCAAAGAACCAACAATGGATAACTCGGAGCCTATGTTTCCATCCGATGCTAGAAATAGAAATCTTACATACAAAGGAAGACTTTTGGCTAAAGTTACTCAATTACAAGAAATTGTGGACATTGCAACTAACGAAGTAAAATTAAATGTAGTTGGTCATCCAGAAGACAATATTCCTATTGCAGATATTCCTGTTATGATGAGATCTAAATTTTGTAATTTAACAACACATAGAGGTTATGACAAAAAAGAATGTGAAATGGATCCAGGTGGTTACTTCATCGTAAATGGTTCAGAAAAGGTAGTTATATCCCAAGACAGAATGTGTGACAATAAACCATTGGTATTTATTAAGAAGGATTCTGGTATGGAAATATATACTGTTCAAGTAAATTCAAGATCATACAAACCTCACGGAATTACTCAAATAATTAATGTCAGAATGAAGAAAGATGGTATTATGACAATTAGAGTTCCAATATTAAATGAAATACCAGTATTTATGTTGTTTAGAGCATTAGGCATTGAATCAGATTTTGATATCATAAATTATATCGCATATGATAAAGAAGATGTCGATATGATTGATCTTATTAGATTGTCACTGGAAAATTGTAAAAATGAAAAAGGATTAAAGGTACAAACTAAGCAAGATGCATTTGATTACCTAGTCAATAAAATAAGGGTTATTAAAAAATACAGTGAATCTGATAAAAAAACAAAATCAGAACAAAAGAAAATTCATTTGGAAGATTTACTTAAAAACAATCTATTGCCACACGTAGAAGGTGATCTGAAGGCTAAAGCAATGTTTTTCGGATATATGATCAACAAATTACTAAAATGTTATATGGGTAGAACAAAGCCAGATGATAGAGATTCTTATTTGAATAAAAGAATTGATTTACCAGGTGATCTCTTGATGGAATTATTTAAACAATTTTATAGAAAAATGCTTAATGAATGCAACAAATTCTTTAAAAAGAGAAATCCATCAGACGAAGAGCCATTAGTTATTATTAATCAAATTAAACCTAATATCATCGAGCAAGGTATTAAGGCTTCTTTGTTAACAGGTGCATGGCCAAGAAGAAAGGGTGTCGCTCAAATGTTGCAAAGATTTACATACTTGCAAACTATCGCTTTCTTGCGCAGAGTAGATTCGCCAGGAGGTGACGCGAGTAGTTCAAAATTAACTACTCCAAGAAATTTACATCCATCAAGTACGAGTTTGTTATGCTGTGTATCTACTCCGGAACACGCAAAGGTAGGGTTAACAAAACATTTAGCGTTAATAGCGTCAATAACAATAACACATACAGATATGATACATGTATTGAGAAGCTATTTTTCAAAGAAATTGATTGACATAAGAGATGTTCCTCCAACAAGTTTGAAGGATTTAACAAAAGTATTTTTAAATGGTGATTGGATTGGTTTGACAGATAATCCATTTAAATTAGAAGGCGAAATGAGAAAAAATAAATTGAATGGCACATTTGAACCAACAACATCAATTGTTCATGATATATCTGAAAGAGAAATTAGAGTATATTGTGATGGAGGAAGAATTTATAGACCAGTAATTACAGTTAAAAATAATACTGTTAATTTGAGTAAGAATTTAATTGACAATACATCAATTAATAAATCCGATAAAAATAATAAAATAACTTCTTGGAATGAATTTATGTTGAAAAATCCTGGAGTTATTGAATATATTGATATGGAAGAACAACCTTATCTCATGATTGCTGAATATATTACTAAAGTGGAAGAAGAAAGAAAGAAAATGATTAATTCAATTGATAAAGTTAAAAATGTTAAAAGTAATGTGGTGGATAATAGATATGATGATATGATGTTTGTGGATTACACTCATTGTGAATTCCATGCATCGTTATTATTGGGTGAAATTCCTACTAATATTCCATTTTGTAACAGTAATGCTGGACCGCGTAACATCTTCCAGTATGCACAAGGTATTTTGTTTGCCTTGAATTGTGTTATAAATATAACGTTAATGCGTATATTATTTGTAATGCAAGTCACTTCTATGGTGGCAATATAATTAAATTACGGGAAATCCTAATTTAGATTTAAAGTATAAAAAATATTATATTTCAAATGGAAGAAATATGGAAAGTGATTGACAATTATAATGATTACTCAGTATCAAATCTTGGTAATGTCAAAAATAACAAAACGAATAAATTACTGAAATTTAAAAATTATAAAGATGGTTACCAAAGAATTATTGTAAGAAATGATACTGGAAATAAAAATTATGCGGTTCATAGATTAGTCGCATCAGTTTTTTTGAAAAATTTAGATGAAAACAAAATTTATATAAATCACAAAAATGGTATCAAATCTGACAATAGATTAGATAATTTAGAATATGTTACACAGAGTGAAAATATGAAACATGCCGTAGTAAATAATCTATTAAAACCAGCAAAAAAAAAGGTAGCTCAATATAGTAAGGATCTAGAATTAATAAACGTTTTTAATTCAATAACTGAAGCAGCACAGAAAACTAATATAGAACGCAGCCAAATAGGTAAAACTTGCAATGTAAAAGTTAAATATGCTGGAAGTTTTATTTGGAAATTTATAAATCCAAATATCAAAGATAATATTGAATCTAATGAATTATCTGAATTAAAAAACTTTGAAGGTTATGGTATAACTACAGACGGTAAAATATATAGTTATAAAAGAAATAAATTTATTAAATCCTTTGTAAATGGAGGATACTCTTGTATTAAATTAATGCAAGGAAAAGAAAGAAAAAATTTATTTGTACATCGATTAGTTGCCGAAACCTTTATACATAATCCTGATCCTAAAAACAAAATATTTGTCAATCATAAAAATAAAAATAGATTGGATAACAGAATTATTAATTTAGAATGGGTTACTCCTTCTGAAAATGTTATCCACTCTATAAACTTTAAATCTGAATAATATATTAGTACAAAGTTTAGAAATAATCTAGATTGTTATAATTCTAATATACAGGACAATTCGTAGCCATAAAATGGTTCAGAGACTAGACAATTATAGACACATATAATGTGTTTAAGGTATAGTCCAAACTCAATTGTAAAATTGAGACGTATTTGAGACAAGCTATGGGTATCTACATCAGTAATTATCGTGATAGATTAGACATCTCATATATATTGTATCATCCACAAAAACCATTAATTACCACAAGAACTGCAAAATATTTGTATACAGATGTTTTACCATCCGGTGAGAATGCTATTGTGGCAATTATGGTTTATACAGGATATAATCGTTTGGTTATAAATAGTGTAAAAAGCTAGTTATTAATATAGCGATACAATTAAATTGCTGGAAAGTCATACGTATCCAAATAACAAAATCATTACAATAATGATTCTAGTAATATATTTGGATTTAGACCAATCAGCAGCTAAAATAATAGTTCAGAGACTTTACATTTGTAGCCGTTTGAAAAAATGGTTAAGATAAAGTCCGATCCATAATTATATGGATTTGCAAGAAGATAGTTTAGTGTTCAATTTGTCAGCACTAGACAGAGGTCTTTTTAGATCTACAAATTTAAAGAAACATATATCGGCAATTCAAAAGAATCAATCAACATCACAAGATGACGTATTCATGAAACCTGATCCAACTAAAGTTACAGGTATGAGACATGGGTCTTATGATAAATTAAATGACAAAGGTTTTGTACCTGAGGAGACTAAAATAGAAAATGGTGACATTATTATTGGTAAAGTTTCACCAATTTCAGCCATCGGCAATAGCAATAAAACATTTAAGGATAATTCTGAAGTGTATAGAGCTCATGCACCAGCTGTCATTGATAAAGTATATACAAATATATACAATTCAGACGGTTATGAAATGAGAAAAGTACGTACTAGATCAGATCGTAAACCAAGAACTGGTGATAAATTCTGCATACCTGAATCAGCAAATGCCGAAGTATTGACTTTCACTGGTTGGAAAAACATAAAGGATATTTCTAGAAATGATTTGATTGCTACATTAACTGATGGAAAATATCTAAAGTATGTAAAACCTATTGATGTATATAATTGGAATTATGAAGGTGATATATATCAATTGAGATCACAACAAGTAGACTTAGATGTAACCATTGATCATGAATTATATGTTAGAAAGAGAGATAAGAAACATTTTGAATTAGTAGCCGCTAAAGATATTATAGGAAAAAGATATAATTTAAAGAAAAATTGTAATTACGAAAATGACGAAATTAAAGAAATACAATTACTTAGTAAAAGAATTAACTGTGATGCATTCTTGGAATTATTAGGAATATTTATAGCTAATGGACATATTGACAAGAATTATGTTAATATTGTTGCTAAAAAGAAAATAAATAACTTGACAAAAGTATGTGATAAATTAAACGTACAATATGTTAGCAAGCAAGATTCCACTTTAATCAAGATTCACGATGTTCAATTGTTGAAATACATAGAAGAATTAAATGTTGAAAAATATAATAGATACTTACCTGATTACGTTTGGACACTCAACCAGCGTCAGGCTAAAATATTATTAAATAGCTTAATATCTTGTGGCAAGGATTCTGTGTGTTACAATACATTATCCAAGAAATTAGCAAATGATATTATGAGATTAGCAATTCACGCAGGATGGAGTGCTTCAATCAATTCAATGACGGATAAAGATAATTCGATTATTAAAGTAGTAGTTAATAAAACAGAAAACGAACCTCAAATTAATAATAAAAAGAATAATATCTATCAATCTGAAAAAACATATTATTATAAAGGAAAAGTTTATTGTTTGGAGGTACCTTCTCATGTATTCATGATTAGACAAAATAATAAGAATGTGTGGATTGGTAATTGTAGTAGACATGGTCAAAAAGGAACAGTTGGTTTAGCACTTAAACAAAGCAATATGCCATTCACTAAAAATGGTATTGTTCCTGACATCTGTCTTAGGATTAGGACAGAAAATCATAAATCAATATGATAGTCACAAAAATGTGGCAACAAAAATAAATTGCTGGAAAATCCTAAAGTCTTTAATACAGTCTTTTAAACATAGAATTTAAAATGATGTAATAATTAAAGAATTGGACAATCAGCATCCAAATAAAATGGATCAACGACTATATATTTTTGGGTCTGTAGTGGCTTAAGATATAGTCTAGTCTTGCATGAAAAATGTAAGAACAATGGTAACCCTCATGCAGTTTTCAAATATTAAGCTGCAAATAGACAGGCTTACTGCTGTCTAGTTCATAAAAAAATGTGCGAAATTTTCAAACTGCGGGAAAACCGGTTTAAACACAAAAATAATTTAATATTTTAAATATGGAGACAAAAAAATGTAAAGGATGTAATATAGATAAACCTTTAGAAAATTTCTACTTTAGGAAAAATAGGGGATATTATGAAAGTAAATGTAATTTATGTTTGAGTAATTTGAGAAAGATTAGTCGACAGAATCCTGACGTATTGGAAAGGCATAAAAATGCCGTTAAAAAGTATTCCAAAAATAATAATTTGAATGAATATTATAAAACATATCGTCAGAAAAATGCTGAAAAAATTAAAAAAAGACAACAATCTTATTATGAAAAAAACAAAGAATTACTCAAACTTAAATCTAAACAATCAAAAATGATTATTAAGGAAAAAATAAAAAATAATATGATGATTAAGCCAAACATAAAGAACAAAATATGTAAAAGATGTTTGATTGATAAAGAAATAAAACATTTTACTTTTAGAACAACAAAATATGTATACGAATCAAGATGCAAACAATGCAAAAAAGAGATTGAGAAAATAAGAAGAGATGAAAAGAAAGAAATTATAAATCAAAAAAGAAGAGCTAATCCAAAACCAAAAACACCTGTTCAAAAAATTTGTAGTAATTTAAGAAGTAGAGTTAATGGATTGATCAAAAATAGAGAGGGTAAAAATATGTATCTCAAGTTATTAGGCTGTCAAAAACAGTTTTTAATCAAATGGTTCGAATATATATTTGAAAAAGATAAACATCTAGGTATGAATTGGGATAATTATGGGGAAAAATGGCAAATAGATCATGTGACACCATGTGCACATTTTAATCTCCTGATTCCCGAAGAACAGTATAAATGTTTTCACTGGACAAATTTATGTCCAGTTTTGGCAGAATATAATTTATCAAAATTAGATAAAATTGTTCCTGAAGATATTAGGAGACAAAAAATAAGAGTTTCCAGATTCAAAAAGTTTAATAATTGTGTTTAAAATTTTTTGATAACTAACAGCAAATAAGTATTTGTTGAAGTAAAATATCAAGAAATGGGCAATCCGCAACTAAACCTCGACATGAGGTATGTTCAACGACTATATGAAAATTGGTTTCAAGTAGTTTTGAAGCTTAAGATATAGTCTAGTCCTTATTGAAAAATAAGGTATTTACGACCTAGTCGTATGACAGTTGCTCAGCTGGTGGAAACACTGGTGGGCAAAAAAGTAGCATTAGAAGGATCAGAAGCAGATGGTACTCCTTTTAATGATGTCGATGTAGAATCGATCAAAGATGCTCTCGAAAAATTAGGATATCAGAGAAATGGATATGAGTATCTTTATAATGGTATGACTGGACAGAAATTAAAAGTTATGATATGTATTGGACCTACTTATTACCAACGTCTTAAACATCAAGTTGAAGATAAGATCATATGGTCTTAAAAAGTTAATAGCTAGTTATAAAAACATTAAATATGTTTTATAGCGATACAAATAAATTGCTGGAAAATCCTTAATTCAATAGTTTCCAAATACGATATCTATAATAATAGATTTGTTATAATTTTGGAAATAAGGGACAATCAGCAACTACAATAATAATTACAATTAAATGTAGTTCAGAGACTTTATATTTGTACTCATCAAATTGAGTAAGATAAAGTCCAATCTATTGGGTAACTAATAGTATTAATGACATAGTAGATCTAGAGGTCCAAGAACATTGTTAACACGACAACCACCTTATAATTTAGGGTGTAATAGTGTTCAATCACTAGTTCCATTCATAATGGAGCAATATATTCAAATAGCAAGAAAATTCTAAAAATTCTAATAATAAACTAGATTAATATTTAGTTCTTAATAATTTAGAATATATGTGAATAACTTGCTGCTAATTGTATGTAAACATTTACATATGATAAGTTCAACGACTATAAGTTTATAGGTCATAGGATCTGAGACATAGTCTAGTCCTTTTGGAAACAAAGGGTAATAACGGAAGGTAGATCAATATTGGTCTTAGTCAATTAAATTGGCTGGTCATTTCAAAATGGCAACAAAATCAAATTGCTGGAAAATCCTTAAAGAATAAAAAATAAGAATCATATAATGGAAAATATTGATGAAATATGGGAAAATGTATATTTAGAGGAATATAAAAATTTATATTTAGTTTCATTTTACGGAAATATAAAATCTCAAAAAACTGGAAAGTAATGAAGCAACATGTAAGATGTGGATATAAATCACTGAGTTTAGAAAATTGTGAATTAAAGAAAAAAAAAACTATGTGTGTACATAATTTAGTGGCAAATACATTTTTAAAAAAACCAAATAATGAAATAAAATATTTTATAAATCATAAAGATGGTAATAAATCCAATAATAATATAAATAATTTAGAGTTTGTAACGCCGTCTGAAAATGCAAAACATGCATTTGCTAATGGTTTAAGAGAAATTATTGGAAGAAAAGTCATTAAATTAAATAAAGAAGGACATATTGTTGAGGAATATAAATCAATAAATTACGCAGCTCAAAAAAACAATATGTCTGCTAAAAACATGATTAAAATATGTTCGGAAAATAAAGAATATGATAATTTCAAATTCGAAATTAAAAATACAGATACTGAAAAAATTATTATTGACGAGTCAAATAACAGTAAAAAAATACCGGGTTTTGACAATTATTTAGTGACGAATGATGGTAAAATATATAGTAAAAACATTAAAAAATTTATGTCACTAAAAAAAGATAATAGTGGATACATTATGGTATCATGTTATAATAAAGACAAAAGAAAAGATTTTCTTGTTCATAGGTTAGTAGCGGAAAGATTTATTCCAAAAATCAAAAATAAAAATATAGTTAACCATATAAATAAAAATAAAAGTGATAACAGAGTAGAAAATTTAGAGTGGGTGAATGAAAGTGAAAATATGATTCATGCTTTTTCTTGATTATTTGTATACAATGTACATATATTATTTACTTGTAAAAATTACAAATATATGGATAATCAGCAGTTAAGTCTATAATATAGATGAAATTCAGAGACTTTACGTTTTTGGGCATTTATGCTTAAGATAAAGTCCAAACCTGTGTGATAGGTTAGCAAGAGATGGTAAAAATTGCCATTAAAAGTAATTATTGCTAGTCTTACAAAAGGCAATACAATTAAACAGCGAAAAAATCCTTAATATAATTGGCACAAATTTAATATTGTTATTAAAATGTCATAATTCAATTATATGGATAATTCGCTACCAATCAAATATTGATGGTTCAACGACTATACAATTGTGGGGTAGAATATTACCTTAAGATATAGTCTATTCCTTATTGAAAAATAAGGTAGCAAATGGGTTTACGCCTCGGTTTTCATGAAGCCGAGAATAGTTTTACAGCTAGTCAGATAGTTCTGGCTACATAATTAAATTCAGGGAATATCTGTTATTATTAATTCAAAACAAGAAATATAAAATCTTGAATGATATAATTTAATAATAAGTACAGACAATCCTGAGCCAAATTAAATTGGTGCAACGACTATACAATTATGGGCATTTTGAATTGCTTAAAATATAGTCTAGTATTTAATACGTAGTTACGTGTTAAATTAAATCGGAAATGGAACGTGATGCAGTATTAGCGCATGCAATGGCGTTATTTTTAAAAGAGAAGCTTATGGATACGTCAGATGCTTACAGTACGTTTGTATGTGACAAGTGCGGTTTGTTCGCGCAAAGATTATTCAGACGAGGTAATCAATCACATGCAACAAGTAAAGATATATATTTCTGTCAATCATGCAAAAATTATACAGAAATATCAAAAATTATGATTCCTTATGCATTCAAATTGTTAATTCAAGAAATGATGGCCATGGATATTGTGGCCAGAATCAGAGTAAAGAAGGATGCATATGGAAATTAATTATTTTTTTTTATTTTATTAACCAATAATTATTTAAAAATTATAATTATTAGCTTGATAACACTTAAAATATAAAAGTAAATATAAACGTAAAAATGCAAAACAATATAACTTTAATAAATAAAAAAAGTAATCAAAAAAAGGAAGCGAAACCAGAATTAAAACATAGATTGTTGGATGTCGGCAATGATGTTATTATTATTATTGCAAGTTACATAAAAGGTGATAAAAATATTCATAATTTTATAAGTACTTGCAAAAATATCTATGCTCAGAAAGATTATGTTGATTTTTATGGATATTATCCAATTAGTTTAAATTTAATTTTACCATTTAGATCTATATGTGCAAAAATTAGTAACAAGTATCAAAAAGAATTACCTGATTATATAAAGAGATTGGAAATTGTAAACGATTTTCCATATCGTAAAATAAATGTTGAGGATGTTACGGTTAACATAATCAGACTAACAGATAATGCAACGTATAGAAACATTATTTTTGGAGAAAATGTAAAAAAAATATTTTTTAAAAATTATCCTTCTGGAACAACTTTCGATTTAGGTAAATGTAAAGAACTAAGTTTTATAGGATTAAGAACGTCAACATTAAAAAAAATACAAAGGAAAAAAGAAGGAAATATTCAAAATGATGGGGTAGAGGAGGAAGATGACGATGATACCAATATTATCGCTATTGACAATAAAATAAACATAAACAAAATTAATTTAAATAAAGATAAAATCACTAGATTATATTTATTTTTTGACGATATAAAATATACGATAAATAACGTAAATAATTTATTTACACACTTTTCTAATATAAAAGAGTTAATAATAGATGGGCAATATAAATGTTTTAATAAAAATGGTCATTATACCTTTGATTCTTCTGAATTGTTAAATGATGATGATTTTTTATATATACCAAATGGAGTTAAAGTATGTAAGATTATACCTCAAATATTAATTAAAAATTATCCAAAGTCTTTGGAAAGATTATATCTTAAGAATTATATTCCAATAAATCGTGATATAGAAAAACGGATAAATATACAAAAATTAGACTATATTGATGAAATATTATTAACCCATCAAGGAATATTATATTTTTACACACTTATACGTAATAATTGAGCATATAAAATACAATAAATATTATTACGTATAAGTGTGTAAAAATATAATATTCCTTGATGGGATTTCTATAATTTTATTTTGGCTTATTTAATAAAAAATTTTTCAATTTTAATGAAAAAATTGAAAAAAAAACTTTTTGTCTCTTATATTTAAAATTTATTATTTAATAAGAAATGAATAATACAAAAGAATTATATAAAAAGGCGTTAATAATAACTTTATTGACAGTATTGGCATACATTATATTTAGCCATATATCAGTAAATATTTCATATAATTTATATAATAGTCAATTTTTTAAAGGAGCATTGCTTTATATTGATTGCGTATCTTCTGAATATTATTCTAAATGTCTTTCAACGTATAATGAATTGTTAAATGATTTGTATTCAAATAAATCATATTATATTATAAATGAAACAAAAATTTTACCTGGATTGTTACTCACAGCATTATCTGCATTAAGTTTATACTGTATTATTCCTATAGTGTTATTCGCGTCACTTGTAAAATATATTATCATTCAATTATGGTTAACCAATTTTGGTAATTTTATTTTTGTTGGACTAGTGATATTATTGTTATTTTGTGCGATATATTTGTATCTAATGAGATTATCGAATAGACATTTAGATAATCAACTTATTTTTCCAAATTATGACTTGGAAAACAACATTATTCAAGTCAACTAAAAGTTGAATTTTTTTATTTATATGATGATATATTATATATAATTATTGGAATATACACAAATGACAAATATATATGTAATCAAATGTGAAAATGAAAAATATTATATAGGTAAATCATTTTATCCTGAAAATAGAGTATTAGAACACTTTTTAGGTAATGGTTCTGAATGGACAAAAAAATATAAACCAGTTGAAATAATTCAAATAATTAAAAATGCTGACAATTTTGATGAGGATAAATATACAAAAATTTATATGTCAAAATATGGAATAGATAATGTCAGAGGTGGCACTTATTGTCAAATTAAATTAAGTAAATCCATTAAAGAACATTTGAATAAAGAATTATTAGGTGCCTCAGATAAATGTTATCTATGTGGCCAATATGGACATTTTATCAAAAATTGTAATAAAAAATACATAAATTGTAAAGAAGATGTGATGACCGAAATAAATTTACAGAATAATAATGATATAATATTATCTAATCAATTTTTTCAAATAATATCAAAAATTAATGACAAAGTATTAGATATATCTGAAAAAAATTATTCGGATGGAGCTAAAGTTATTTGTTATCATAATATTAAAGGAACAAATCAAATATGGACTGTGAATCAAGAAAAAAATATATTGAGTTACTTAAATAATTTTGTTTTAGATATTGATAAATTTAATAAAATTTGTGTTAAAAGTCAAAAACAAATTACAAGTCAAAAATGGAAGTTTTTCGATGAATATATTATAAATGAATCAAATGGTTTAGCATTAATAAATCGAAATGATAAATTGTATTTAACTGAATTAAATTACTCAAATGATCAAAAATGGTGTAATATTAGATCAAACATTAAGCTCTTTTCCTGAACTTGTGGATTTCCTGAACTTGTGGATATAATTCCCACAATTAAATGGAATTTAATTAAATACACAAATTATAATGGTAATACTTACTATTTTCATAATATTATTGGTGATCCATTTTCATATCCTGTGAGTTTCAGATTAGAATTAGTTTCTAATGATATTATTATATTAATTCCTTCCACGCCGGTACGTCAGAAATTGTTGTTGCCAGTATTATAGTAAATAACACTGTTAAACCTGTCACGTTGTCTGACGTGATTAGAGAAATAGATCTATATAGCTAATAATGTGAATAAAATTTAATTATAAAATAATATAATTATAATTATATTATTTTATTTTATAAAATGGGAAAATGTTGTGTTGAAAAATACGATTCTGATAGTGATGATGATCGTAAAATTTGTTGTGTAAGAGGAAAGAGAGGGCATAGGGGACATAGGGGTCATGAAGGGCCAACTGGACCTACTGGACCCGCTGGACCTGTTGGACCAACAGGTCCATCTGCTAATTCTGTGTTGGATTATGTAAATGGCACCGTTTTTGTTGCCTTTCCAACACCTGATTTAGGTTTTATTGGTAATGAAGGTATCGAAAATTATGAATTGGCCGGATCATTAATAAATGCTGTTAATGCATCAAATGGTACTTTTACTGCTCCAACTAATGGTATTTATTCAATATCATATTCAGTCGCATATACTGAATCTCAAGAAGGATCTCCTAATGGAGAAAGATTAATAGATTTAGTGGTTAATGATGATGCAACTGCGACAGCACAGTATACATCTGTCAATAAAGTCGAAACTGCTCTAAATAGAGTTCCAATAACAATTTTATCCATTGCCACAGATGTTCCTATGATTGCTGGTGATACAACAAACTTATTTGTATATTATAATTTGATCGATAATCAATTTCCTTTAGAATCTGCTACTGTTACTTTCAATATTGTGAGATTAAGTACACAGCTTCCTATCGTCACAACTGCAAATAAGAAAAAACAATTAAAAAGTAACACAAATTTATTTATCAAAAAGTTAATCGATAAATGTAAAGCAAATAAAAAATCAATTAAAAAATAATAATTATATCGTTTTTTTATATTGAATAAATATTTTATATAAAAAAATTGAAATTTCTAATGATTGAAGAGCACATTATTTAATGTCCCTATGTGTATCTGAACTCCAGAGATACCTGTATCAGAAATTATGATTAGATACATTGAAGGACTGAAAAATGATTAAAAGCATAGTTGCTTCGTGCGACCAATACCAAACTTATTGAAAAAATAATAATACAATAAGTGCTTATTGCCGGTGTTGAATCATAGGTTAGCATTACTATTTTAAATAGTACTGCCCAGTCCGAACTTATTACTAAACGAATAGTAATAAGTCGCGATCTTTGCTAGGATCGTTGATAGATGAACTGTTAAACCTGTATGGTTTAGTGATCAAGCAAGAGTTTTCCTTTAATCGGGATTAAATTCAGATCACAGCCAGAAGAAATAATATTGTAAATTTGTTTGGTGATATTATTTCACGATGCCTCAGAAGCATCGGCAATATAAGAAGAGCCGAAAGGCAGGGACTATATTGCTATGGCCAGTTTAATAATTGATATGAATTCGTAAAAGAAGATCTAGATCAATTATTGCAACCTTTGCAGGGTTGTTGATGGAGTAGCCGAAACATACGTTTGTTAGTTGATAAGAAAAAAAAAGGATTGATAAGAGAGGAAAGAAAAGAAGGTCTGATAAGAGAAGAGAGAAAAGAAGATAAGAGAGAAAAGGATTGATAAGAGAGGAAAGAAAAGAAGGACTGATAAGAGAAGCGAGAAAAGAAGATAAGAGAGAAAAGGATTGATAAGAAGAGAGAAAAGGATTGACAAGGAGAGAGAAAAGGATTGACAAGAAGAGAAAAAAAGGATTGATAAGAGAGAAAAGGATTGATAGAAAAAAGATTGATAAAATCTTTATATTATTTATTTATAATTTTAAGCCATTTTATTATATTTTCTCTATTATTATTTCTATAAATATCAATTAAATTTTCAAAGTTAAAATTTATAAGGAATCTCACAATATCGCAATTGTCAAATAAAAATTCACAAACATCTAAATATTCCAGTTTTAAGCAATGCATAAATGCTGTTAATATTGAGAGATCACTAATGTTATAATTAACAAATAACCATTTTACATTATTATATTTATTATTCTCACAGACAATAATAAAAATTTTATTTATATCATCATCAGTAATTTTATTCACAAACAGATATTCATTATTACTCGAACATATTCCATTGTTGGATGTAAACCATTTTGCATTTCCACAAAAATTTTTTAAACAGTAATTTTGAAAAGCATTTGTCATATTTAAAATTATATCAAATCTATCAGTACTTACATATTGAATAATATTAGTTTGATTGCCTATCATTATTATATCTTTATTATTAACTAATTTACTATATTTAATATATAATAATTTACAAATATGAATATCTCCTCTGTTAAATATATATGAAATGTGTAATCCATTTTTAATATCTGTCGACAATTTGTCAAAATATTCGTTTTGTTTTACAGACAAATATGTTTTTTTACACAATCTACAAAATTTATACATATCATTCAAATCAAGATAATCAATAAAATAATTCAGAAAATAAATATCTCCAAACATTTATAAACATTTCAAAAGAAAAAAAATTATAAAACAATTTGAATATGTAAAGGTTCTTTCATAAAATTATCGTATCCCATGTGAAAATTTATTAAAACATGGAGATGCTTGCCCACCATCTACATATGGATAGTTACAATCTCCACATACAGTTCTAAGAGTCATCAATATACCACATTCATTACAAAATAATTCGGCTTCTAATTTGTTTTTTTCTGAAACGTTAATACAATACACTATATACACTCGTTTTCCACAAGGAGATATAGAACATGGAGCTGTATAACCTGATGTTGGTCTTGAAGTGGCAAAAGTTATATTTGTATTAGGACAACTATCACACATATTAATTTATATATTAATATATATACTAAAAAAAAGAAGATTAAAAATTGAAATTTATAATAGTTTGAGTTAGCTTATTCGATTAATACAACTTTTTATCATTATGGATTATAAATTTGTTTCGGATTGTGGTTACGAATGCCAATTAGTAAAAAATGTTTACGGCATATATTGTGGATATGTTCAATTACCAAAACATCATCCTTATTATAATAAAAATTATGATGATATTTTGGATCTTGATCTTAATTTCAATTTAACTTACGGAAAAAATGGAAAATTTGGTTTTGATTGTTGGTCTAATCTTAAATCCTCAGAATTAATTGAACTCTTTAAAACAAAAAACTATAATGGCAAATGGAATTTTAAAAAAGTAAAAAGAGAAACAGAAAATATGGCGAGACAATTTAAGTTATTAGAAAATTAATTTATTTATTCATTTCCATATTCTTTTCTAATGTACGTAATTCTTCCATTGTATTTGGACCATGAGGTGTATATAAGTATTCTGTTCCATCAAATATATGTATATTACCACCTTCTTGAGCCATTATATTTATCAATTCGGTGATGTAGTATTCGTTATTATTATTTTTATTAGATAGATTTTTTATGTGTTTTTGTAAATGTATATGTTTTATTATATATATACCTGTTGTTATTTCTTGACTTAAATTCATATCTGCTGTTTTATCTTTATATTCCACTATTTTTGTAAATTTATTGTTATTTTTTAATATACCTGATGATGGATTTAATTCTTTTGTGTATATTGATATTATTGTTGCATCGGCATTATGTCTTTTGTGCTCTTCTAATGACGAATTTAATAAACTGTAGTTTATTGTTGGCATATCTCCCATTATTACAATAACGTCTTCCACTGATTTATTGATATGAGGTAAAGCTAATTTAACAGCATGACCTGTTCCTAATTGATCTTCTTGTTTTACAAAACTTATATTCTCATATAATTTTAATTCTTCCATTACTAATTCTTTCTTGTAACCTACCACTACATAAATATCTTTGTAATGTTGTAGATTGTCTATAATGTGACATAATATTGGTTTATCAAATAGTTTTACTAATGGTTTCGGGTAATCCTTTATACCCATTCGCGTACCTTTCCCTGCTGCCAAAACTATTGGAGCTACTTTTTCCACAACAACGCTACAAATATTATTATAAATATCTTTTATAAATTCCACATCTTCTATTTTTGATATATTCTTTAATACTTGATTCATCAAACATTTATTTTTTATAATATCTTGACCATATGTGCCATTATTATAATATTTGTCTAATCTCCATACCAATGATTTATGTAATCTTGCAATTGCGCAATAATATACATTTTTCATAAAATATTCTTTTGATTCATACTTACTTTTATCAGTTAGTGTCCAATATAATTCTAAATATTCGTTTATTTTAACCTCTGACAAACAAATATTTGTATCATAAAGCAATGATACGATATCATATACACTCGGACCTATACATAAATCTTGATAATCTATTATATAAATATTTTTGTCAAATAACATTATATTTTTAGATTGGTAATCTCTATGTATTGTACTTTTTGGGAAATTATTTACTTTATTACATATTTCAAACATTTTTAATAAATATTTTTCACTATCTTCTTTTGATACAAAATTATAATCTACTGCTTTTTTCAATATATTTTTTATTATATTAAATATATTCTCATTACTTGGAATATTTTCACATTTTATATTTTGCAATTTTATTAATTCTTCTATTGTTTTTTTATAAGCCATTGTCAATTTTGTGTATTCTCCATTGCAATGTAAATTGTATATTGTGTCATCTCCTAAATCACTCATTTTGATTGACATATCAGTTTGTTCTAATATGTCTGGTATATTTATATTATTATTTAATAATAGGTTGTGAACTGATACAAATATACTCTTTTCTTCTGTATTTTCAAAATTAATATTTATATAACTATTATATTTATGTTGAACCCTAGTTACTTTTTTTGTTGATAATCTGTCATAGTTAATCATATTATTAACTATATGTATTTTATATTTAGTAACAAACGAACTAGAAATTAATTATATTGTCACTTACCGCAATTTGAAATATAGTATTCATATTTTCACACTATCTAATAGAAATTAATGACTTTTCCATAAATTTTAATTTAATCTTATTAATTATTTTTATATTGACACACTATCTAATAGAACTTAATGACTTTTCCATAAATTTTAATTTAATCTTATTAATTATTTTTATATTGAAAAAAAATAATTAATTACATTTTATTTAATTATTTTTGCTAAAATTTAAGTGGTCACCTTATTACCTCGATATAATAAATTTCAAATAATTGCCCCTAAATCCCCATAAAAATTTAATATGAAAACTAATTATTTTTATGTTTTTGTTTGAATAAAATGCGATAAATATTCACAATAATTGAAATAAAAATGAATAAACTAAAAGTTTTAATATTTCTGTCAAATCTAATTAATAGCCTTTTTACTGAATATTTTAAGTGGCTTATTAAGCGTTCAATATGAATTCTTTTTTTATATAAAATTTTTCCCTTTTTACTTAATTTTTTTATTTTAGAAAGATCTTTAGTATTCCTTTTATTATGATCAATTATAGGATAATACCCTTTATCTGTAAGAATTTGTCTGATATCTTTAAAGTCATAACCTTTGTCTGCTAATAAATATTGTTTGTATTTATTTGAATCCTTTAAATGAAAAGTTTTTGTATTAATAAAAAAATTATTTAAATTATCTACTAATAAACTTTTATCACTATTATTGCCGGCCCTAATCTCTACAGATATTGGAACATTCAGATTATCACATATAATTGAAATTTTAGTTCCTTTCTTTGATTTGTAGAATTTATTTCTGCCGATCTCATTGACACCATATTTATTGGGAATAAAAAACGAGTCAACAGATTGATATTTTAATTTACCAGCTAAATTGCTCTTAAAATATCTATTAAGTGAAAATTTATAATATTCATTTAGAATATTTCTTTCGGCAAACTTATTAATATGCCAATTTAATGATTTACGATTAACGGAACCTCTATAATCATTATAACTCATAAGATTATTCGAAAGGTGAAATATTTCTTTAAGAATAGTGGGTAAATCATAAAATTGTAATTTATAAGTAAAATCATAATGTTTACCATATTTAGGATGATTTAAAACAAATTTAATTAAATCATCTAAAAAATATAATTTATTATACTTCATAATTAAAATACACAAAAAGAATTTTTTTTATTTTATTAATTAAAAATAATAACTATAATGTTTTATGATAAAAATAAAAGTCAATAGGTTCCATTAGATGGTGTGTTTATATAATTTATGTTATTAGTCATCCAATATTGTTTAGTTATTTTTATATAATATATAATTATATATTAGTGATTTATTTTCATAATTATTGAAGTTTTTGTATTAAATATTTTTGAAGGATTAAAATATATAAAAGAAATAGGGGTGTTAAATATAAAATCTAATGATAATGTTACTCCCGTTGGACTAAAGCATTTGAAAAAAATTCAGTCATTGTTTATAAGTTTCGAATTAAAAGTTAGGTTAAAAAATGAAAATAAATTTTAAGTATTTGAATTCAACAAATTTTATTAATACTTTTATCAAAATAAAAAAATGGAGCAATATATTTATTTATTTCTTTTGATAAAATATTATTTCTTATATCGTTATTTATTGATGCTAGTGTGTGCATATTTCTCATAACTTTATCAGTACAATTCAATATTGATTCTTCATTCATTCTTTGCTTATATTTCAAATAATTTATATTGAGATTACTTATGTATTCCAATAAAGGATTTATAATTTGTTGAGTCATTTTTAGTCCTTTTCTATCCACTATCCATTGCACACTATTTTTTTCATTATTATTAATGTTATATAATTCTCTTATTGTATAATTTAATCTATCTGTATCAGAATTCCATAGTGCCTGTAACTGGGGATTGTCTTTTTTATAATGTTTTACTATAAAATCTCCTAAAAATTTGTCTAATTTACTTTTGTCGTAATACAATATTAATTCATTTATTAAATAATCGGTATCTTTTGATATTATAGAATAATCATTTAAACTATTCAAACATGGTGCATTGTTATAGTTTTGAAGTAGATAGCTAAACGTATTCATAGATTTTTGAATCATACCGCCTGCCGAGTTTATCAATTGTTTTTGATAGGTATTTTCTGTTTTTAGAGTTTCTATATGACTATCATATTGCTTTTTTATTTCTAGTAATTGATTTTCCGTTTTAGTTAATTGATTTTCTGTTTTAGTTAATTGATTTTCCAAATTTCTTAATTTCTCTTTTAATAATTCGATTTCATGTTCTTTTTTGATATTTTTCATATTGGTTGATTCACAATTTTTATTTATTTCTAATTTTAAAATATTTTTAGCATGTTTTTTTGATTTTTTATGATGTGACCAAGTTGATCTATTTTCTGTTTCAAAATTGCAAATATCACAGTGATATTTCATAATATGTTTATTAGTAACACAAATTCTTAAATAATTATAAAATTTAATAAAATTATTAATATTATGTTCCATTTAATGGGAATATAAAAAGTGTAATAGGAAGAGAACTCAATTTATTGAAATTATAAAAAGTGTAACAGGAAGAGTGATCCATTTAATGATATAATAAAAATGTAACATGAAGAGCATTCCATTTAATATGAAATAAAAAGTGTATTAGGAAGAGAACTCATTTTAATAGGAAAATAAAAAGTGTAATATGAAGATAACTCGATTTAATGGGAACATAAAAAGTGTAATAGGAAGAGAACTCGATTTAATGGGAAAATAAAAAGTGTAATAGGAAGAGAACTCGATTTAATGGGAAAATAAAAAGTGTAATAGGAAGAGCATTCAATTTAATGGGAAAATAAAAAGTGTAATAGGAAGAGCATTCAATTTAATGGGAACATAAAAAGTGTATTAAGAAGATAATTAGAATTTTATTAATAATTAATATAATCTATTCATATATAAATGTTTAAAAAATGTTTAAAAAATGTTTAAAAAATGTTTAAAATTTTAAACATTAAAAAATAATATGTAGCCTATTACACTTTTATTTTTTCTGAATATTTTAAATTTTTAAACATTTTTTAAACATTTTTTAAACATAAAAAATATTATGTAGCTTATTACATTTTAAAAAGTAATAAAGATAATAAATAAATATATATATAATAATTCTATATGTTATAAATTTATAATAAAATTTTAATAAAAAAATATATAAGTTACCTTATTACTTTTCCATTCAATAATTTTCAAATATAATTATTTAATAAATTTAATTGGATTTATATTTTGGCACACACAAAGTTTGTGTGTGGAATTTTTTTAAATCATTTAAATTTTTTATTTTTATGGCAGTTGTTAATGAAAATATACATATGTTATTATACCGATATTTTTAATTGAACGCGAATCATTGTGATAATACAACAAGTTTTATTTTATTAATATAATACATTATTCATTTAAACATTTATTTAAGGTTTATTTTACTTTCGATATGATGAAATCGAAAAAAAATTATTAATTAATTTCGGATTTTTAATAAAAGTGTATTAAGAAGAGAACTCATCTTAATGAAATATTAATAAGTGTAACATGAAGAAAACTCAATTTAATGAAATATTAAAAAGTGTAATAGGGAGAGAACTCAAATTAATGGAAAATTAAAAAGTGTAATAGAAAGAGCGTTCATTTTAGTAATAATATATGAAATATAGTATGAAGAGTGTTCATTTTTATTAAAATATAAAAGTGTAATATGAAGAGAACTCAAATTAATGGGAAATTAAAAAGTATAAAAGGAAGAAAATTCATTTTACTTGAAAAAAAAAGTGTAGTAGGAAGAGAACTCATTTCACTTGAAAAAATTGATTTTTTTATTATTTAATATTATTATTTATTGAAAAAATTAAATTTGATATTACAATGGACAATATAAAAATTTGTTTTGAAAATGACAATCGGAAAATTGATGTAAAACAAACAATAATTGATTCTATTCCTTTTTTGCAGGCATATTGCAATTTTAATTTAAAATCTAAAAAATCTAAAACAATAAAATTAGAAGATATCACATATGATGAATTTGTTCAAATATTGAATATTGTTAAAGAAAAAAGAATAAATTTAAATTCAATATTTGAAACAGCAAAGAAAAAAAATAATAATTTTAAAGAATTGCTCCAAAAAGATTGTATTCCATCATTAAGTAAATTATTTGTCAAATTAAATTATTTTGGAATTTTATCTAACGACGTTAGTAGCGCATATTTGGAATATCTTAATGGACAAAAAATATCACATGGAATAACATATGAAACAACATGTGAACCTATGTTTACTATTCAAAATTTTTTAGATAATAAAGAAAGCAATGATTTTATTCAAGTTAAAAAAAAATTATTTGATAAATTATCAATTAAATTTTCAAATTATGACAATATAATCCCATTGTATATATCATCCTATTGTATTTTCGCAGGTACAATACCTTTTCCATTATATTTTGGTAAAGATAAATATTGTCTTATAAATGAAATAATAAAAAACAATTTAATTAATACAAAAACAAACAAATTATTTTTGATATCATTGTATTTAATTTTTGCAAGAATTACATCTGATTTGGTAGGTTTATTTCATGGGATATACGATATTAAAAAAATGCATAGTGCGGGGGAAAAATGTATCAAGGCAAATAAGATAATTAATACTTCTAAGCACAAATCTACATTATCAATAAAAGATTTAATTACACAACTAGGCAGACAATATAATCCTTACATATGCGATAATTATAGAAATGAACACAAGTATTTTGAGGATCATATTTGTTATTATATTAACAATTTTAATATAATCAATGAAATTTTGTCGACAAATATTGAACATAAAAAATGTTTAGAAATTTTTGACAAAAAAAAATTCTTTTCATTGGATAATACGCACCATTTGGAAGATTTAATACTTCATTATTATATTATTAGTGAAATTTATAAAAAAGAACTTAAATGTAACAACGAATCTTTTTATATGACAGAAAAAGATATCAATATATTACGCAATAGAGATAAATATATCAATATATTACAAAATGGATATAATTATTTTGATATATTTTGTGCATATAAAAATCGCGAACCATCATGTGAAGTTGGATTTGTAAAATGCAATAATATAAAATAATATTTAAAATAATTTTAATATAAATCCAATAATTAGTTTATTAAGTAAATTATTCAAGTCAATAAATGTAAATAAAATTTAGCAATATTTGAAATGTAAATAAACAAAACAAATTGCTTTTTGATATATGTAGTGTGCCCGTTGATCACCCTGCAAAGATGACAATAATTGATCCAAATTGGTTCAATTATTAAACTGGTCAATAGCAATATAGTCCCTACCTTTCGGCTCTTTCCATATTGCCGATACGTCTGAGGTATCGTGTTGTAATCCCACTAAGATTTACAACTTCTGACTGTGATCTGGATTATGCTTTTAAAGGCAAACCCTGCTTAATCACTCTGGAAAAATTAGATTTCCATACAGTTCCTATATATGGTTATTGTGAACCATAAGTGTTATTAGCGGGCTTGCAAATAACACTAGTGTACCCGTAAATCACCTTACAAAGGCGACAATAATTAATACCAGATATTTCGGATCTGGTTAATTATTAAACTGGTCATAGCAATTATAATCACTACATTATGTAGTATATATAATGCCGATGCTTTTTAAAGGCATCGAGAAATAACACCACTATGTTATTCCTGTCTGACTGTGATTTGAATAATGTTTATTGCATTATTCTGTATAATCACTCGAGAAAAACGGTAACTTTTTGTTTTTCCTTACAGTTCCTCTTTAATAATAGTTTTTAAACTATTATTAGTATTAGCGGGGTACTAATACACTATTTTTTTTTTATTTATGAGCTGTTCAGTCATTTATAATTTTCAATTTTTTATATAATTGTGTTTATAAATTTATTATTTGCATCAATATGATGGATCTTATTTATGGCAAATAATAGAATATTGTAATAAATAAATTATGATTTATGTTGATGTTTGATTGTGGATAAACTATTTACTTTTTCATAAAAAGTAACTAGATAACTGGTTAATAGCATATATAATTTTTATTTGCATTAGCTGAGATGCTAATATAATAAATAAACCAAATGTGTACCTTAAATCACCCTGCAAAGGCGACAACAATTGATGGAATCAATTATTAAACTGGTCATAGCAAATAGAATCAGTCTACTATTGGTAGATTGATCCTCAATTGCCAATGCTTGTAAGGCATTGTGTTATAATTCCACAAAAAATTAAAACTTTCGACTGTGATCTGAATTATGCTTATTAAAGCATATTCTGCTTAAATCACTCTGAAAAATATGTTATATTGTCAACATTATTTTCATACAGTTCTTCATTAATAATAGCCCGAAGAACTATTATCATGCATTAGCGGGTGCTAACACAATATATGTAGTGTACCCATGAATCACCCTGCAAAGGCGACAATAATCTATCTTAATCTATTCTAACAAAATAGATCGATTATTAAACTGGCCATAGCAAATATAGTCCCTGTCTTCCGACTCTTTCTATACTGCCGATGCTTATGAGGCATCGCGAAATAATTTCCACTAAATTATTTCTTCTGACTGTGATCTGAATTATGCTTTTTAAGACAAATTCTGCTTAATCACTAGAATAAACTTTTCATCGCGTTCATGCAAATAGCGCATTACTTTGCTCAGTAAAGTCCTTCTTACAGTTCTTCATATATTTGACGATCCTAGCAACGATCGCGACTTTTTACTTGTTGTTAGACTTCTAGTGAAAAGTACAGACCGGGCCCATCATTTTACAAAAATGATGATGGTACCTATGATCCGAATGATTAGAAGTGTATTTCGTACACGTTTCTAATATATTCATGCAATTAATCATTATATTTTAAAAATATATTTTTAAAAATATATTTATCAGTCTCAAATGTGTCTGCGGGATACAAACACACAATGTTTTTTTTAATATGAGTTCTTCAATTATTTATAATTTTCAATTTTTTTTATATATTATATTACTTTTATAATAATTATATTTTTGTATCAATATATATTATATGAACGATGAATATTATAATAAATATAAAAAGTACAAACAAAAGTATTTATCACTAAAAGGGGGAGTCTACCGAAACCGCACACAGAATATAAGAAAAAATATGAATAAAGATGTGGGTATGGGAAATGCAGAAGCAATGAATTATGCAATTGCAAAAAGAGGATTTAGAATTTATGCAGGAAATCTTAATAAGGAAGAAGTTCTAAAAGATAGTGAATATATAAAAAAACAAATAAATTTAATTCTAGATAATGACACAATCATAACTATGCCGAAAATGTCAAATTATCCTTTAAATTATGATCAAGTTAATAAATGGAAAATAATGTATAATGATAAAAATCGTGATGCAAGTATTATTGATAATGTTGTTCATTATTCGTGGGGTCATTTTTTCGGTGTTTTCCAATCAATGGTATCTAATTTAATGAATTTGTTAGTTAATTATTCGACTTCATATTATAATAATAGTGGACCTCTTTGTATTTTATTACCAGAAAAAAGTATGTACACGTCCAATTTTTGGTGTATATTATTATTTATGAAAATATTGAAAGAAGATAAAAATTATGAATTAATATACAACAATATTCACATAATAACTGATCCATCACAAACAAAGCATTTTAGTAACATAAATAAAACTCCTAAAATGATATATTTGGATGATTGTATATATAGCGGTACCCAATTTAAAGAAATTATTGTTGGAGATTTTCAATATATAAGTGACGATAAAATTATTGAAAAATTAAATGGCATTAAATATGATTTAATATTAATGGTGCCATTTTTACGAAAAGATTTTTATGATTTAATACATAACATAGAAAAAGTTATTATTAATTATTATCCAACCTTTTTTTATAAAAAAGATTTTATATATTTTGATCACAAATTAGCAGATAGTGCATCAACCAATGAAACATTAATTAATTATGGAACAATAAAAGGTTTTTCAATTATTACGGGATCATTAGTTCATAATTGTGAATGGAATTTATTAAATCAACAATTAGAAGGCGAAACGTATTTGATTGATAAAAATTTAAACCAAAAAGTTGTCAGGTGTCCACCAACATTTTATAAAAATATAAAATATGAAAATAATATTTTTCCTGATGAGGATGAAAAAAAATAAATAAAAGTATATTATTATGTGATAATTATACAATCACATTTATATTTAAAATAATATGGAAGAACACACATTACTTCAATTTGATGTGCAAAAAACACTAATTTATACACATTATTTTCACAAATTAATATAATATTTAATATAATATTAATTTTTTCATTTTTTGGTAAAATTTCTCGAGAATCAAATTTTTTACCATTAATTTCAAATTCATTCTTTTTTTTATAGCATACAAGAATTGGCTTCGAATTATTATTTCTCTTAAATATATGACATTTATTTTTAACATAAACTTTAATTTCTTCTTCGAAATTAGTGTTTAATATTTTTTGATTAAAATACAGACGTTCTATTTTTTTCGACAAATCATCTTTAAGTTTAGTGATAAAATTTTTAAAATTTTGATTAGTTGATAAATTGATAATTAAATTATTATCATCTGACATTCTGCAATGTAGACTATTAATTTGTGGAACTATTAGTGAATAGATGTCATCAAACCATTTAATAATACAAGCAGAATCGGGAATATATACTCTGGAGCTAACGTACTGATTATTACTATTAACCACACCAATCGTATTTTTATCTATACGCAACATATGGTTTTTGATTGACATATATTTCAATATATCAGGATTCATAAAACGTTTCACAAGCATTGCGTAATTTTTTTTGTATGTCTCTAAAGTTATTTTTTCTAAAGACATAAAATAATAATCATAATTAAATATACCATCATTAAATAAATCTACACTTTTTTCATAATCACTATAATTTAATTGTTTTGTTTTTCGTAATTTATTTTTTAATTGAATCTCCATTAATTTACAAGAACCGTTAACCATTTCATTATATGTGTCAATACATTGACTCTGAGCCATTGTTTTATAAATTTAATTTTAATCTATTTATCAAAATAATTTCAATTTCAATTTTTTTATTTTTATAATATTTAAATGTGGCTTTTGACTTTTTATTAAATTCTTTATTCTATAAATTTTTTATGTAGTTGTTATAAAAGCTCTAAATAATATTATACTTTTTTTATTTATAAAGTAATAAGGTAATTATAATAACTTAATAAATAAAATTCTTTTGAAACTCTTCATGATTAAACCTTTATTCACTTATTTTCTCAAGTTTTTGTTAAGTTATTTTGTTTGACTCTTTACACCCTTCCAGATTTAGATATATTAATTCTTTGATAATAGTAGACGATTTATATTTTTATCTTTTATTGGAAAATTATATGTATTTTTAAAAATTGAATAGTTTAAAATGTAATAAGGCAAAGTTAAACATTATATTTATAAAAAAATTGAAATTTGAATCAATAAATCATCCAATGAAATAAAAATAATTATACAACAGACGCGATGCGTAATATTGTTTTAATTGATCGATCACATCCTCAATATAGTAATTTAAGTGACCGACAAGGATTCAGTGTAATATCACTATGTTTTTTTAAAGATGTAGGAAAATATTGCATTAAATCTTCTGATTTAGTAAAAGATTTGCATAATATTATAAAAAGTTTATATAATTGTTGTCATGATTCTGATTGCTTATCTACGACATTTGTTTGTACAAAAAAAATTGAACATTATTATTTATATAATTTTAACAATACCATTGATATAAATGATTTAAAAATAATATTACAACCAAAAAAAATTCAAACATTTGATTGGCCATTCGAGTTTACAGATTACAATTATGTAGAATGTTACAAATGTTCAGAATTAAATAAATGTGGTATTATTATTGATAATAAATATTTAATGTATTTTAAATATTTATCGTGTCTAGTTAAAACAAAATATGATGAATGTAATAATATATTAGAAATAAAAGATATTAATGCAAATTATTCAAAAATAGTATTTGAAGATAATCCTAGTTATATAGAAAAAATTTATTCTATATTCAAAAATATGAGTATACATATGATATATAAATACGTAAATAAAGAAACATTTATAACACAAAATAATTGTTCTAAATTTATTCCTGGCAGAAAGAAACAAATTATTATACAATTCAAAAATTCGCATTGTTATTTTAATAAAAATCATTTATTTCCCATAAAAAGTTTTAAAGAATTTTGTGCAATAAAAGGTATAGAATTAAACATAATAAAGTTAAAATCACAACCTCCATCTTATCAATATTGTGTAGATTTAATAAATGTTAATCTCATTACAGAATTTTTAAATAATCAATTTTATGAAGTTATATTTCAAAAAAACAATGATGTAAATAAATTATCAAAAAATAGTAAGTGTTTTATATCTTAATTAATTCAATTAATTTTTTGCTAGACCAATTTAATCATACCATTGACACTTGTAAGTATATTTACATTCGGAAAACAAATGTTAACTTTTACATTGTATCCTATATTCAATATCTCTATTGACATATTATTCAGAACCAAAGTCAATACCACATTTGTCTAAATTTCCTGTTGGTGGGTTTTGCATGAATTTTTATAACTTCTAAAGGATGGAGATAAAGTAACTATAAAATATTTATTTTTATTGTCGTAGATATTATATGGAATTGGATCACCATGATCTAAATATTAAACTATCTTATGTATATTTATAATATTTTGATCTTCAGAATAAATCCCACATCTAAAAATTTTGAATAAATCATACCACATAATCATCTATCAAAAAATGACGCTTATTTAAATTTAAACATTTATTACTATTATTTTTCAGTAAATTCATCAAAGAAAAAAGAATTATTATTTATGATCTCATAATCTAATAGTTTATTTAACAAAAAATCATATTCCATATAATAATCCGCATTTATTTGACGTCCTCTGACAGTAAGATCACTCAAGTATTGAGTATATCATTTCAAAATAAAATAAATATTTCGTCAATTATGTTAATATATCTTCATAATACAAAATATTTATATTAAAATTCGACCTACTATTACTAAAAATTGGTTTTAATAATAATGTTTTTTATTCTGATAAAATATATTTGACAGCATATCAATAAAATCTTTGTCATTTAAATTTTATTTTAATTTGTTTTTCATCTAATTTGGCAACGAGTTTACTTTGATCCGATACATTTTTTGTTTTATATATTTTACATCACCACACCAGTGCACATATTATATTAATATACTTTTTTAGGTTCTGTAACAAAGTCTTCACCAGAAATAATACAATATTTATTTTTTAAATATTTTGAATTAAATAAGTAATATTTTTCTTACTAGTGCCATAAAAAGGCAACACCACTTCCACTTGTAAATATATTTGTATATAATGTACATATATCAACTTTTATATTATTTCCTATGTCTAATATCTCCAATGAAATATCATCAAAACAACCAAAATTGATACTATATTTATCTAAATTTCCTGTTTGAAAATTGCTACATAACTTTTCACAATTCTTATAGGATGGTGACAATGCGATAATATAATATTTTTTTTATTTCATTATATATTTTTTCTTCATTAAAAGTATCTATTTGGTACTTAAGAGATAGATTGTCGCACATATTTATAATACTATCTAATGTATTATCTTTCTTTTTGTTTAGGTAATATATATTATTGTCAATTAAATATTGTTTGTACAATAATATTGAATTATTATTTGTATGATAACAACTACCATATAGCTAATAATTATCTGGATATGTTGTATGAAAATTATTTTGAAATAATAGAAAATAAAGATTGTAAAACTAATTTCAATATAGATTATGGTGTAACTGGATTTGCATTTTGTTTTGATGGTATTTATATCTATCCATTTGATCATTTTATTTACGAAAATAAAGATATTTATTTAAAAATAAGTGTCCCATTTTTCGGTGAAAAAGGTGTAATAGGCAACAAAACAGTATTTTTTGGAACTGATATCAAGTATATACATACAGGTTTCTATAATAAAGAATTGCCAGGGAATTATTGTTTATGTGGTGTCATTGGCACAAATGATGTAAGTTGTCATGTACATTACAATTATTTGACTATAAAAATAAATATTAGTACAGTACATTTAGATTTAAAATGTAAAATAATTTACATTGGAAATAAATCGCATTTCCACATTTTGGATTTTTGCACATTTTAATTAATTCTTGAAATGAAACATTTATTAAATTCATTTTAGTTAATCTTATTAGATTAAGTTTAAATAATTAATATTTTTTTTACAATAATATGCGGGTTTTTTTGATATTTGTTTAAATTTCATTGAATAAAATTGAAATTATTATTTATTGATCTATTAAATTAATTTTAAAATAAAATAACTTTTATGATAACTTTTTCTGAATTTCAAAATATTTCGGCAAATGAAAAGTCTTTAGCTATAAAAATATGTTTATCCAAAAATACTGATTCTGAAATATTATATTTTCCTGTTCATTGTCTTTTGTTAATGGATAAGAATCAATTTTTAAAAACAATACAAATGACAGAATATATAGACACAAAATTATATACTATATATCTTTTGGATGAGGAGGAAATTTTATCAGCAAAAAGTTGTTTAGAAGATATATACAATTTTTATTCTAACTCAATTACATATAAACCAAAATATATTAGATTTTTTATAGATTATTCACGTGTATTATTTATATCCAGATTTTCTGATTTAAAGTTGTCTAGCATTTATACAATCATTGTTCCTTTGAATAATATTATAAAACCAAGTAATAAAAATCATTATATTGAAACGGATATGTCAATAAATTCAACTTGTTGTTCAACGAATAAATTATTTTTGGATTATATACCCTCCAATATTATTATTAATGATGGTGTTATGGAACAAATGTTTAATTCTTTCAAATCTTATTTTGAAGCAGACACAACCATATTAGCTAATTTACATTGCAATGTTTTATACAGAAAAAATAACAATAATTTATTAAAAATTCTCAACAATGTATTTGGTTCTATTGTTGTTAATTATTCATATTATAAAAATGCTTCATTGACAATAGATTTTTTATCACACATCAATTATATAATTTTTGATGAATTTTATGTTAAGGTAGAAAAAAATGACAATAATATGACCTTAAGATCATCTTATGATTTTGGAGAAACATGGACCACACTTGATACTGTACTGTGCAATCAGCACCAAAATTTAGTTTATACAAATGGTGTATGTCTGTTAGTTTAATTTTATTCCTAAAAAAATATTGATCAAAAAACTAATCATTTTCAGTGTACAATACCCGTAAATATTAAAATATTGAACATTAGTTTGTTTGAAGATATAATTTAATAGTATAATATAATAAAAATGGAAAAAATCTCAATAAATGAACTTAATTCATATTTAGAATATTTGGATATATTAAAAGAATATAATTATGTGATAAAGACGAACAAAAATACTGAAATACAAATTAACGAACTTAAAAATAATTTTAATCATGTTAATATTGGTAATGATCAAATTATAACATCTTTACATGATTATGATGAAGCATATGATAAAATAATTAAATTAAATGCTGATAAAAAATATAAAATGATGCAGGCTTTAAATCTAAGAAAAAATATATTAGAATGTGAACAATTTTATAAAATTGGTTGTGAAACGATTAATTATTATCATGATCTTTTATTGGAAAAGAAAAAAATTTTGTCAACTAATATTAAAATTTTAGAAACTGATTCATATGATCAAATTATACAAGAAATTGAAAATATGTCTTTAATTTTAAAGAAAAAAGAAAATGAAAAGTTAGAGCAATTTTATAAAGAAAAAAATTTACAAAGTAATTGCAAATATGGAGTTGATAGGAAAAAAATTCCTGAGCCTGAGCCCGATGATGATATGCATTACAATTTAGATTCATATCATTTGTTTTAATGATAAAGTTAATTATCCAAAGAAAATAAATGAGAATCATCTCTAACAAGTATATCTCCTTCCATACCATTTTTTTTCCATTTATTAAAACATCTATTAAACGAATCTAAAATAATTTCCACCGGTGATTTTTCTATTCCATTGGATTTGTTATTGTCAAAAGGATTATGATAGCTAAAACCATCGTCTAAATCAAGATAAATGAACAAATGATTTGTTATATTCGACCAAGTTGGACATTCGTTATTTTCACTATAAGATATAATATACACATGATCTTTGAAGGTAATTATACATTGATTTTTGTAATGAAAATAATATCCTATTATGCGAGGACAATGAATTAATGCCAATTCGAGTTGTTCTTTGGATATTGGATTTTGTAATCTTAAATATCTACAATTTTCATAGAAATTGTCATTATTATCTATAAAATTTTCCAATGTTTGTAAAATATTTTGATCACATTGTTTTTTAATTAAATTTGGATTTGGTTTCTTTGGTATTATACCATATAAATTATATGTTAGACTGAATTTCATATTGATGATAATTTTATCATCATGTGTACCTTCTGTTTCCTTTATATCAAAAAGAGGAAATAGTCTTGTAATAATTCTTTTAAATTTGTCTGAATCAGATTTTTTACACACATATTGTGAAGTTAAAAATATGCACATTGTTATTTATATATTTAATTGAAAATTTAATAACTATTACAATATGTTTATTTTTCAATTTTTTTATTGTGAAAAATTCAATTTTTATAGACTGAAAAATCAATTAAATATTGATCCATTGATTTTATCATAACCCATCAAGGAATATTATATTTTTACACACTTATACGTGATAATATTTATTGTTTTTTATGTGCTTAATTATTACGTATTTTTATTTAGATTTCCCCCTTTTTTAATTATTTAAAGATTCGTTTTTATTTATTCCATTATGAATTTTACTGATTATATTATTCATTTTGTTGACCTTTTATGTCCTCCTAAAAAGAAACCCTTGTATACTACCCTATATTATCTTAACAATATGATTGATATGTTAAAAAATAGAGTTTCATGGAATTCTTTAATTTTTCACGATAAACCGAAACATCATAATTCTACAATTAGAAAAATGTTCCTTAAATGGTCTAAATTAAATATTTTTCAATTAGCTTACAAAAAAATTTTAGATGATAATTATATTCCAATTTTAGATGAAAGAAATAGAATTAACCTAATTATCGATTCTTCTAAAATTTATAATCGAAATGGTATAGAATTAATAGGCAAAGATTATGAAAATCCTAAAAAGAGAGTTACTAAAATTTCAATTATAACGGATATAAATAAAACGCCATTAAATGTTGAAGTTTTTAGAGGAACAGAACATGATACTAACACAATCATTGGTACATACAATGGTTTACCTAAATATGTGAAAGGATCTACAATTAATTTAATTGTAGATAAAGGATACAAATTAAAAGAAATCAGGAAAAAGAAATTATATAAAAGAAAAATATTATTATGTGTACCTAGAAGGAAGAATGAAAAGAAGCGAAATCTAGATAGTTATAAAAAGGAATTATTAGAAACGAGATATAAAATTGAGCATTCAATAGAACAATTAAAAAAATATAATAGAATATGTATAAGAAGAGATAAATTAATAACGACTTATAAATCGTTTATATTTATGGGATTAATAATAAATGCAAAAAATTATTTCTAAAATTTTCTGGATTTTGGAAGTAGACTATTCATTAAATGGCTTTAAAATACTTAAAAATTTGAGTATATAATTTAAGTTAAACATTAAAAAGTAAGATTAAATAAAAAGATCATTAAAAGAGAAAAAAATATGAAAAAAATAATAAAAAAAGAAAAAATAAAAATAAACTAATATAGACCTATACACGTGATAATTTTATAAATTCCTTGATGGGTATTTATAAAAACCACACAGAATAATTTAAACGTTATTGGAGAATGTGGACCTACATATTCTTTACTTCAAAACGAATCTGAATTGTTAAGCCAATAAAATTTTTTTATGCAAATAATAATACCATTACATTTGTTCAATAACAAACCAGTATAAAAAATAAAAACTAAATATTTATGTGTTTTGAAATAAAGATTTTGATTCGTCATTTATAGTGTCAAATATATACAGTAATAAAAAATGCAAAAGAATATAATAAAATAATAAATTTTCATATCATCTAAACTCTGAATTTTGTCTTCTAACACAATAATATTTAATTGCGGAAGGTTTATTTAATGTCTTCGATAGAAGCATATGATAATCTGAAAAATATACAATGACAGATAGATGTAGTTGTTTTGAACGTGTTAAGAATTTTGGACATTTCGAAAAAAAACGAAATTAACATAAAAATGATAGTGATCATAATTATGCGATTAATCTGTTTTTAGACTAATTTTATTGAAAATGTCGCCAAGAATTTTTTGAACGTTATGTATTTTTATATGATCTTATGAAAAAATTATTATCGACGGCAAATATAATATTCTGGTGTCAGTTAAAATCTTATAAAACTCTTGTTTACTATAAACCATATTCCAATCGTACATATTAAAATGAAATATCTCAATAAAAAGTTCAATAGGAACCATAATAATTATTTTAAATATAAAATATCTAAAATAATAAACATTTTTTCAAAATATATTCAATAAGAAACAAATTTCGATAAAAATTATTTGTAGATAAAAATTGAAAATAATAATATATTAAAATACTAATTAAGTGATGTGACTATATAAAATAAATTTACGGCTAATATGAATACAAATATATGTATCAAAATTTTGTCAATTGATGCAAATTGTTTTGCGTTCAATGAAAGTGAATTAGAAATGATTAAAAAAAATGCTAATTAATTATGTGAGATTTTGGAAAATTACGATAGCAATAATCAAAATGAAGAATATAGTGGCGAAATTGAGAATATATTAGGGTGTATTTTCTGGCGACAAAAAGATTACGAAAAAATGTCAAAACATTTTTTTGGAGCAATCAAAAAAGGAAATATCAATGCGATGATAAATTTAGGAAAATATTATTATTATCAAAAAGATTATAAAAATATGAAAAAATACTATTTAATGGCAATTGAAAAAGATTATGATCTTGCAATGAATAGATTAGCATTCTATTATTATAATCAAAAAAATGATTATGAAAAAATGTTGAAATATTTTTTAATGGCAATTGAAAAGGGAAATGCTGAATCAATGGTAAATTTAGGAGATTATTATAATACTCAAAAAGATTATAAAAATATGAAAAAATGCTATTTAATGGCAATTGAAAAAGATTATGACATTGCAATAAGTAAATTAGGATGTTATTATCATAATCAAAAAAAAGATTATGAAAAAATGTTGAAATATTTTTTAATGGCAATTGAAAAAGGAAATGTTGAATCAATGGCAAATTTAGGAGATCATTATAAGGAACAAAAAGATTATGAGAATATGATGAAATATTATTTGATGGCAATTGAAAAAGGAAATTCATTAGCAATGAATAATTTAGGATGTTATTTTCTAGAACAAAAAGATTATGAGAATATGATGAAATATTATTTGATGGCAATTGAAAAAGGAAATTCATTAGCAATGATTAATTTAGGATATTATTTTTACAATCATAAAGATTATGGAAATTCTAAGAAATATTACTTAATGTCCATAAACAATGGTAGATATGATTCATTATTATCATATATTTTTATGTGTGATGAAAATGACATTCATAATCTTGAAAAAATATACGATAACAACAAAAATGATTATCGTAAATGTATAGAATCAAAACTATTGAAATTATATGAATATCAATATACTAAAATAAATCCAGTATACATAGACGTATACAGAAACAAATTTTATAATATTATAAAAGAATATAGAGATAACAAAATAACATATATTGATAATTCTTTTGACAAATCTTTTGAAAAAGTCCAAAATAATTTTAAAAAAATTAGACCATATCATATATCATTAAAATATAGTGATATTATGCTAATTACGCCAATTTAGGATTTTTTTGAATACAATATATTTTAATTTATAAGATAAAAAAATGAGTGATAGATATATTTAAAAATGGGAGTAATATAATACGGAAAATATCAACTATAAGCCTTTTTATTTTAAGTGTTTCCATATCGTCATTTCATATTTGTATATTGCATCCAATGTATAATTGTCAATTCCGATATCATTATCACAAAAATCAATTATTTGTTCTTGATTAAAAGTTCCTATTTTTTTTAGATTTAAAAAATCAATTAATTTAACATCTGTAATATTATTATTATTATCTAATTTTATAACAATATTTTCTTCATGTATATCACCATGTATATACCCTCTTGTGTGTAATTCCTTGAGTAAATTTTCAACTCTTACATTAATTTCGGAAAAATTTTTTTTAAATCGTCTAACATACTCATCATAATTTAAATCATATTTTTCCATTGTTATTGAACTATCTGTGTGATCCAATAATTTTGGACATATACCCCAAGAATCACATAGTATTGTATTATTGATTTCTTCAGGACAGATATTTTTTTTAATAAAAATATTGTTATTTAATTGATTCATTCGTTGATTCTTAATCTATTGAAATAAATATATAGAATTTATATTTTTCAATTTTTTTCACAATATAACCTACAATCATTTTCTATATCCTTCGTTTCTATTTTGTCAAAACCATAAATTTTCCCAAATGATTTGAAGAAAAATATTCCTTCTCATTTATTGATTTTAATGGTATTAATATATATTGACTTTTTGTTGTGTCTCTTGATTTCATAACAAAGTTTTTTTGATAACCATTAGTAACATTTGACCTAGCTGATTTTAAATTTGAGCAAAATATTCTAATTTCATCAGTTTGCATATCGTAGTATTTTTTTTATTATCACCATCAACATTTAATTCTATTTTCAATTATATCTTTTAATTCAATTTATATAATTATTGTTTAAAATAATAAAAAATTGAAATATTACAATCATTGCAAGTTCCATTAATTTAGTAATAATTTGATCATATAGCACACACTTACACACTTGACGTAATACCCTAACTACACTTATAAAAAACTGGACTAAAACAACTTCCAAAAAATGGATATTATTGATCATTTATTTTTTTGTTTTGATGACGTTCAATTATTATTAAAATCATCAAACTACAATGATGAATTAAAACATTATAACGAAATTTTATGTGATTTCTTTGGAATTAAGCCAAAAATTAAATTGGAAGAAACTTTTAATTTTTTCAGTCACAAGACTTTTGTAAATATGATTTTATCTTTAATTTTAGACAAAAAATATGAAATCATTTTATGCCCATTAAATAAAAAAATGATGCCACACAGTAGTTACAGAAATTTTGTAAATAAATTTGAATCTTTCGCTGATCGCAATTATTATACTCATTATGAATTTCAATTGTTCGAAAAACTATTGCTTAATTTAAAAAAAAATAAAAGAGTTAAAATTTGTAGCTTGGCTTCATTAATTGGGTCCATTAGTTTTGGTAATCTTGTATTTTTAGAAAAAAAATGTCCTAAACTATTCAATTATGTATATAATGTTGTTGATTGTCCGCATACAATTACGTACTTAAACTTGTCAGATGCCATGACGAGGTTTCATAATTATAATGTTGTTTTTTACCTGTTGAAAAAAATGAATAAAAAAAAAAGTATTAAATTGGGCAAAGATCGTATAATTATTGATTACATTGAAAAAATATACTCCGATTATCAATCCTTTGATAAAATTAAAGATGAATTGTGTAATCTCATCGAAAAAAAAATTATTACAGCAATTGAATTTAAAGAGTTTTTGATTTCGGATGATATGAATTCATTTCTTTCTCACAACAAATGTGCACTATCTTTAATGAATCTTTTAGGAATTGAGCCACAACATTTAAATTTTGTTCTAATGTGGATTAATGGTTTTGACAAAATCTATTTAAATGTTAATTCATTGGAAATACAGGAAACAAAGGTTCCTGTTAAGAGTCTCATGATGTTTACAATTAAAAAATTTGAGTTATTACAGTTTATTAACTCGAAAAAACTTGCAAACAAATTGGTTTTTGATTTTGGAGTATACAAATTTTTTACGCATTTAGTTTGTAAACATAGAAATTACAAGCAATTAGAATTATGTTATTTTGATATGTTATTAGATCTTTTTGGTAAATCACTGATTGATTCAAAATACAATATCACTGATGATCTCATTTGTTTCACTGACAATGCAATTCAATCTATTACTGATAATGATATTGTTGATAAAAAGTTGTTTCCTTTTTGGATTTTTGATATTGTCATTCGTCATTTTATCAAACTCGAAAAAACCGATGTACTAAGTTCTTTACTTAGTTCGTCCCTACCAGAATTTGTAACATCCATCGTCAAAAAAACACTTGATAAGTACACGCAAACTCGACTTAACAAAGATCCCACTAAAAATGGATTTACCGATTTGTTTATTTATTTTCAAAAATATTAATTTTATATTACACCTTTTCCACTGAAAAATGGGATAGTTAAATAACTGTCCCATTTTTTCAGTGGAAAAGGTGTAATATAATGTTTGGCAACGCCATCCTCGTTTTTTTTTATAAACGATTTATTGTCTATTATGGTTGCCACCAATAACTAACCATTTTTTACCAAAATAAATTATAAATAAATTAGTAGATTTTTAAGATATATATGGTCCATTATATTTTTCTATTACTGATCCTTTTTCTGTGACATATGTTTTCTCAATTAATATTGTTAATTTAATTGGCGACTCTTTTACCAATCTTTCCATATATTCTGATACAATTGGTATCGTAGATTCATCAACAAAAGAAATTCCCATTAAATTGTCATAATTATCCGTTTCTAATGTCATCGAAAAATATGACAACATTTCTTCGTCTTCATTTTTGAATAATATTTCAATTGGATAACCAAGATATAATCCGATATCATATGTACTTGAAAAATTAGGTGGACTATTATTAATGTTATAAACCACATGACAATTTTGGTATAAAGTGTATTGTGTATTTGGAAAACTGAGAATCATTTTAGTTATTTTTTCATCTAATGGTATATCGGTATTTAACACATAATCTCTTCCGGGACCACATTCCTGAAGAATACATGAAGGTCTAACACCTTTGGATATTAAAACAATATTAACATAATTTGCGTAACCTAATATTTCTATCAATTCTTTCATTTTTATTCGATAAATTTAATTTACAATTAACATTATAGAACATAATATTTTCAATTTTTCCATTTGTTTTTTTTAAATTTTAAAACAATTAATGAATAAAGATAATCAATTTAAAAAAAACTAATTATTGAAAAAATTTTTAAGATAATGAAAAATAGATATACGATCAAATATATATTCTTCTAATATGACTCGGAGCAATTGATTTTGACAATTATAAATACTTTGAATTATTATATCAAATGAATAATATCAAATTAATTTTTAATAACACGTTTATCCGAAATTTGCGCCACACAATTAAATCTTTTCATATATTTTTCAATATATTTGTTTTTTAATTCCTATCTATATAATGTTCAACTATAATTTACAATAATAATATTCAAGAAATACGCTTACCAAAAGTAATAAGCAATATGCTATGTTATATAAAATTGATTATTTTATCATTTAGACTATTTATTTTGATTAATATTAAATGCTTCATTTCGACTTAATACCATCAATATGCGATTATTTGACTGATACGAATTATTATTTTCTAAATAAGGAAATTTATAATATTGTTATCTATTTAGAAAAAGATATTTATTGGAAATTTAAATATGATAATTATTTTGCAGAAATTAATAAAAATTATTTGATATTAAAAGGAAATTACAATTGGAAAAGAGAATATTTGAGAGTTTTAAAATTTCCTTTTTGGAATGTAATTAATAATAAAATGTTGTTAAACTTAAGTGATAATAAGATTCAAGAAATACCAAAAGAAATGATAAATTTAACTAATTTACAATGGTTGCACCTTGATAATAATGGAATAAAAGAAATACCAAAAGAAATAAGCAATTTAATTAATTTAAGAAGATTGTATCTCGAAAATAATGAAATAAAAGAAATACGCGGCCAAGGCTGAGTGTTCGCTGCGCTTACCAAAAGAAATAAGAAATTTAACTAATTTACGATGCTTGAGTCTTAGTAATAACAATATTCAAGAAATACCAAAAGAAATAAGCAATTTAACTAATTTACAATGGTTGCGCCTTAATAATAATGAAATAAAAGAAATACCAAAAGAAATACGCAATTTAACTAATTTAGAAACATCAAATCTTGGTGATGATGAAATACGCCGCCAAGGCTAAGCGTTCGCTACGCTTACCAAAAGAAATATGCAATTTAACTAATTTAAAAGAATTATATCTTAATAATAATAAGATTCAAGAAATACCAAAAGAAATATGCAACATAACTAATTTGCAAATATTGATCCTTAATGATAATAAAATAAAAGAAATACCAAAAGAAATAAGCAATTTAACTAATTTAATAAAATTATATCTTTCTAGTTAGAGAAAGTATATAAAACTATATCAATATTTTTGCCATAATTTTTTTTAAGTGTTCATCTGGTAGATTACCTACAAATCTAATAATTTGTATTTAACAAATAAATTAAAACGATAATATAGTGTGTTCCATTTAATTTGGATTACGTTCCTCTATATAATCTCTAACCACAGATTTAGATATATATACTTTAATTTATCGATGATAGTAAACAATTTATATTTTTTGTCTTTTATTGAAAAAATTATATGTATTTTTAAATTGAATACTTTTAAAATGTATGTTTCAAAAATATCAATTAAATTTTTCATAAAAATTGTAATACAAAAATATTTAGCTCAAAATATATATAATAATTAAAATATAATAAGGCAAAGTTAATGTTATTTATCATAAAAGTTGAATATTTTTAATGTTTGGACTATATATTTTGATTAATTGTAAATGCTTCACATGGACTTAATACCATCAATTTGCGATTATTTGACTGATACTAATTATTATTTTCTAAATAGGGAAATTTATAATATTGTAACTTATTTGGAAAAAGGAATCTATTGGAAACTTAAATATGATAATTATTTTGCTGAAATTAATAAAAATTATTTGATATTGAAAGGAAATTACAATTGGAAAAGAGAATATTTAAGAGTTTTAAAATTTCCCTTTTGGAATAAAATTAATAATGAAAATATATTAAATCTTGATCATAATGAAATAAAAGAAATACCAAAAGAAATATGCAATTTAACTAATTTAAGAGAATTAAATCTTTGTTATAATAAAATTCGAGAAATACCAAAAGAAATATGCAATTTAACTAATTTAAGAGAATTAAATCTTCGTTATAATAAAATTCAAGAAATACCAAAAGAAATAAGTAATTTAATTAATTTACGAGAATTACATCTTAGTAATAATAAGATTCAAGAGATATCAAAAGAAATATGCAAATTAACTAATTTAATAAAATTAAATTTGAATTGTAATAAAGTTCAAAAAATACCAAAAGAGATAAGTATTTTAACTAAATTGCAAATATTGGATTTAAGAAATAATGATATTCGGGGGATACCAAAAAAAATAACCAAATTAATTAATTTAAGAGAATTGTATCTTAGTAGTAATAAGATTCAAGAAATACCAAAAAAAATATGCAATTTCGCTAAATTTGACTTTATGACTGGTTTGAGGATATTGAGTTTATCTGATAATGAAATTCGAAAAATACCAAAAGAAATAAGCAAATTAACTAAGTTGGTAACGTTGGAGTTGAGTCATAATAAAATTCAAAAAATACCAAAAGAAATAAGCAATATGTATTCTTTAACAGAGTTATATTTGAATAATAATGAAATTCAAAAAATACCAGAAGAAATAAGCAATATGGCTAATTTAAAAGATTTTAATATATAAAATGCCTAACTCTAGCCTTCGATTTTTTATTTTTATCAAATTCTTTATTTTATTATTTTGATTTTCCAAATTAATAAAATTGTTTATATAGTTGTTATGAGAAGGCGTAATTAGAGTATCATATCTTTTATTTAAAAAGTATTCTTATAAAAACCTAGTAATAAACCACCTAAACTCATAAAATTATATGTGATATATGTTGCCATGTTTTGAATATGTATATCAAATTGTTAATAAATTCAAAAAAAAAAAATTTGAAATTTTACAATATTTGAAAGTTCCTTACTTTTAAAAAAGTTGAATATACGAAACACTATATACTGCACTAAACTATAAATTAAATTAAACATTCCACACTTTTAAAAAATGGATATCATTGATAATTTATTTTTATCATTGGATCATACATTTGAATTTTTTCAATATTCAAAATACAACGATGTACTTAAACAGTACAATAAAACTTTGCGTGATTTCTTTAAAATAAAACAGGAAATAAATTTTGAGGACACACTTTTTGTTTTCAGTTTTTCTAACTTTGTAAATATGATTTTGTCTTTGATTTTGAACAAAAAATATAAAATCTCTTATTATCCTTTGGATGCTGAACGGACTTCGCGTTCCAGTTATGAGGATTTTGCCGATAGTTTGGATAATTCAACTGATTACGATTATAGCACTGTAATTAAAAAAAGATTCAAATTATTCAAAAAATTATTAGCTAATTTGAAGGAGACAAATGAAATTAAAATCAGGAGTTTGATTCCTATTATTAAGCACATTAGTTTTGGTAATTTAGTATTTTTAGAAAAAAAATGTCCAATACTATTCCATAATATATATAATGTTGTTGATTGTCCGTACACAATTTCATCTGGATATTTATTAGATTCCTTCAAGGCCAACAATTGTAAGGTTGTTTTTCACTTATTAAAAAAAATGAATAAAATCAAGGGTAATAAATTGGGAAAACAAAAAATCATTCTAAATTACCTAATGAATTCAGTTAAGCATTCTGCTATTCCTCAATATTTTGAAAAAATAAAAGACGAATTACTTAGCTTAATTGAACGAGGAATTACTACAAAAAATGATTTTAAACAGTATATGGTATCGCATGGTATAACTTCATTATACGACAATCAAGAATATGCAGAATTTTTCATTCATTTTTTGGATATCGATCATCATCAATTGGATCTTGTTGGAATATGGATTGATTTTAATAATTTAAAATTGAAGATTAATCCTCTCAAAATTGAAAAAGGAATTATTGATGTTAAACGAATTATCCAGTCCTGTTTTACTATTGATAAATTCCAGTTATTGCAATTCATTGACTCAAATAAACTTATTGAAAAATTAGTTCCAAATTTTGGAGGATTTCTATTGTTCGAAAATTTTACTCAAGTTATTAATACTAGAAACATCAATCAAATACAATTATGTTATTTTGACATGTTATTGGATCTATTTGGAAAATTTGTGGTTGAATCTGATCAAGAAATCGCTTGTGGGCTTCTTTCGTTCATTAATAGCGAAATTCAATATATCACTAATGAATTTGCTATTAATCAAAAAAAGTTTCCTTCATCGCTTATGGATATCATTATTCATCAATTGATTAAACTTAACAAGACTACAGTGATAAATTTCCTGCAAAAATCACCTGTGCCAGAATTTGTTGTCTCAATAATTAAAAGCACATTTGATAAATACACGAAAACTCGACTCCACAAAAATCCTATTGAAAATGGATTTGTTGATTTGTTTATTTACTTTCAAAAATATTAACTTTATATGTTACAATATTACATTTTGAGGTGAAAAAAGTTTTTGTTTTATGAGTATATAATTTCAGCTAACATCTTGCTACACATTTGAATTTCTATTGGAGCCATTGGAATAATATACAATTTTTGATTAAATCGTTTATATTCGTAAAAAAATATAGATATTCGATAGATATATTTGATAGTGTATAATATTGTGTACTTTTGGATTGCAATTATTGTTTTAATGCTGACAACAACAATTATATTATTATTTATTTCATAATATTAATTTATTCAAACATCTTTTTATTGGTAATTCATATAAATATTTTTTTAAAATAAACATATCTGTTGTAATTTGTGATTCTTATTATCCATCAATAAAATATATTTATAGTCGTTATTTGTACTTTTATTTATTCAAATATTTGTATTTATATTTTTTGTATTTATTATGATAATTTCCTCCACTCATAATATTTTTTTGTTTTATGAATGAGCCACTAATAAGTTCATCATACGATAATGAATTTGCAGAACGATCATTGGATATTTCATCGCAATGGTATTGTTTATTTTCAAATGTTACTCTTTCTTCATTTAAAATTTTTGGCATATATATATAACGTTTGTCCATTTTGTTTAGAGCAACTAAATTAACATTATTTTTGAATAAATTAATGAATAATATATGTTTTATTTCAAAATTATAATACTTTTCGTTTTTATATTCATCTAATGATCCAAATAATGTTATTTTTTTTGATTGCATGCATTGTTCCAATTTTTTGAAAATATTAATTAAATTCATTTGACTGGATAATTTATTATTCAAACTATCCATAAATATAAATGAAAATTCATTAATACCATTTAGTGTTATGTCATATAATAAAGTCATTAAAAATGAATAATCAATAACATCTTCATTTCTATGAAATAAACAATTAAAATTTGTTTTTAATAAATTTATATGCAAATTGTTACGATAAGCTTCTGATTCAGTTATTTTAAACATTTTGTCTATATATTCAATAAATCTTGAAGTTATATTTAATTTGTCATTATTGTACACTATAAAAGAATCATTTGGATCATTTTCTGTCGATACAAAAGTTTCTAGCCATATAATGGACACTATTTCTTTCTTTATAATATCAAACACAAACTTAGGAATAATTTGTTCAAAGCATTCGCCCGAACCAATGCACAATATTATTGTGTTTGGAATTTGTATTTTTAATAATTTTATTATTTTAGTAATATAATACTCATTTTCATAATATGAATTATAAAATTTATAATTATTTGATATTTTGCACATTCCATTTATAGATGACTCGCTACTGGGAAAAATTATGTTAGGATCTCGATGCATTTTAAGATTGTGTTGAATATCTTCACAGTAATATTTAAGATCTTCTAACACTTTATTTTCATGTCGTTTCTTACGTTCATAGGCATAATCCATACCTTTCACTCTTAAATCTATGACATTCATCATTTAATACTATGATATATATACATATTATTTTTGTATCTTATTTCACAATAATATGATTACACCTTTTTCACTGAAAAATGAGACAGTTATTTAACTATTTTTATTTATAAAATCATTTGCTTGTATGAATAAATAATTAAAATAATTTTTTATACGTTCTTCTTTAATTTTATTTTTAAAAATATATTCTATGGTTTTTTTAATTCTTCATAATTATCAAAACTTTTATTTTCAAAAAAAAAAATTGATAAATAAATACAATTGGAAATTAATACATTGACATTAACATTTCACATGACTATACCAATTGAAATAATCGACTATATTTTTACTTTTTTTGATGTAAAAACTCGCATCAAATACTCATTGTTAAGTTCATCCTACTATAACAATTCGAATATACAAGATTTAACTGATATCGATGAACATTTAATAGACAAATTAAATAACAATATATTAAAACAAAAAAAATTCAACAATTTGAAAAAAATCAGATTAAATCATAATTCAATTAATTATATAAAGCTTGACAATTTTAAATTATCAAAGCTAATTTTGAATCCTCAATTCTCTTCGAAATATAACTATTTTACGAATGATAGAATTAATTCACTTGTACATCATTATATAAATAATAATGGTTACAAATTAATTAATAGTACTCAATATCATTTAAATGAAAATTATAACTTAAAATATTATTCTTTTGTAATTTTAGCAGAAAAAAATTTTAATAGACAACAAATACAATTTATAATAAATAATGATTTAAATTTAAAACAAAAAAAATATGAGGATAATATTTATCCAATGCCTTATAGTGAAAATCATTATCTGTCTTTAGATTATCTATTTAACAGTATTTATCATAGTATGTTTAGTTTACGTCAGCCATCAAATGGCGATATTGAATATGTAAAAATTGAAATATTACCTGAAGTCAACTTATATTCAGTCATATATAAAAAAAATGGATATGATATAACTCTAAACTTTACTCTCACACGAAAGATGAAAAAAAAATATATTGTCTATATTATATTAAATCCTCTAATCATTCAAAATGATATATATTTTAATCCTGTTAAATTTATCAAAATAATAAATTTAAAATTGTATGTCAGTGAAAATTTAATATGTGGTATGTACGATTACGAAATTGATGGTATATATCAACGCGATATTATAGATTTTAATAATGTGTTCCGTCCAATTAATAAGTGGATAGATTTTAGGACTTTAACCTATAATTGTTTCAATGTATACGATTTAAAGATTGTGCATATCAATGAGCAGCAATAAAATTAAATGTTCTTTTCAATTATAGGTACAATCTAAATTTTAACTTGGACAATATATAAAAAAAGTGCGTACTGAACAATATAAATAAATTAAAATTATGCTTTTAAAATTGATGTTCATTTTACTTTATAGTTAATATTACACCTTTTTCACTGAAAGATGGGACACTTAACAGTAAAAAAATATAATTGCACCCATTTGGGCTTAATGACATTTGACGCTTTTATTTTTACCTATTATAATTGATTTGTTATCTTTTATCGTTTCAGGATATTTATAATCTCTCCTAAATTTTTCTGATCGTGTGTTATGTTTTTTTTGTCTAATAATTTTGATTTAAAATATTTATGAACACCATCAAATATATTTTCTTTAATATCCACAACAATTGGATATATTAAATTAGCACAATTTATCGTATCATAATCATCTTTGTATTTTTTGGGATTTTTTAGTACATCATAAACAGATATCCAGCCATCACCCCAATTCCCAGTATCCATATTATAATTAATTGTATCTAATTATATTTTTTAGTTGTTTTTGGTGTTAATATATATTATTCTTATAAAAATCTTATTGAAAAATAATATAATCTATCTTTAAATCCAATGAGATATCTTATTCAGTCAATTTAAGAATCACATTAAAAATAAAAGATAATTATGAAGAATTAAAATAGTTAAATATTTATAAATAAAAATAATTAAATAACTATCCCGATTTCTCAGTGAAAAATATGTAATGATAATAAAAATAATTTAAAAAACTATTCTAAATCATTAAATCCACTTCTGCTTCAATTGAATCTTCATCATTTGTAAGACGATTACTATGACAAAATTTATTTTTTCTTTTGTCCAAATATAAGAGTGATCCATCATCATAATTAGGTAATTCTATAACCCCATCAAGGAATATTATATTTTTACACACTTATACGTGATAATATTTATTGTTTTTTATGTGCTTAATTATTACGTATTTTTATTTAGATTTCCCCCTTTTTAATTATTTAAAGATTCGTTTTTTATTTATTCCATTATGAATTTTACTGATTATATTATTCATTTTGTTGACCTTTTATGTCCTCCTAAAAAGAAACCCTTGTATACTACCCTATATTATCTTAACAATATGATTGATATGTTAAAAAATAGAGTTTCATGGAATTCTTTAATTTTTCACGATAAACCGAAACATCATAATTCTACAATTAGAAAAATGTTCCTTAAATGGTCTAAATTAAATATTTTTCAATTAGCTTACAAAAAAATTTTAGATGATAATTATATTCCAATTTTAGATGAAAGAAATAGAATTAACCTAATTATCGATTCTTCTAAAATTTATAATCGAAATGGTATAGAATTAATAGGCAAAGATTATGAAAATCCTAAAAAGAGAGTTACTAAAATTTCAATTATAACGGATATAAATAAAACGCCATTAAATGTTGAAGTTTTTAGAGGAACAGAACATGATACTAACACAATCATTGGTACATACAATGGTTTACCTAAATATGTGAAAGGATCTACAATTAATTTAATTGTAGATAAAGGATACAAATTAAAAGAAATCAGGAAAAAGAAATTATATAAAAGAAAAATATTATTATGTGTACCTAGAAGGAAGAATGAAAAGAAGCGAAATCTAGATAGTTATAAAAAGGAATTATTAGAAACGAGATATAAAATTGAGCATTCAATAGAACAATTAAAAAAATATAATAGAATATGTATAAGAAGAGATAAATTAATAACGACTTATAAATCGTTTATATTTATGGGATTAATAATAAATGCAAAAAATTATTTCTAAAATTTTCTGGATTTTGGAAGTAGACTATTCATTAAATGGCTTTAAAATACTTAAAAATTTGAGTATATAATTTAAGTTAAACATTAAAAAGTAAGATTAAATAAAAAGATCATTAAAAGAGAAAAAAATATGAAAAAAATAATAAAAAAAGAAAAAATAAAAATAAACTAATATAGACCTATACACGTGATAATTTTATAAATTCCTTGATGGGATTAAGATAATTTATTGTTGAAATTTTGTGCAGTTTCCAAAATTATGAACTAATCATAATTTTCGAAGGCAATATTAGTTTTAACAGTCATTATCTCAATAAAATATGCTCTTAAAGTGTTCCGAATGACTAGACTATCATATTTTTGGGAATATGTCATTTTATTTATTTTTCTGTAAATATTTTGTAAATGTTAGTATATGAACAGTATTATCGTTAACTTTCCTACAATTAATATTAATATTAATAAAAATGCGTATAGTTTCAAACCAATTGAAATTTTTAACATTTTAGAAAATGAAACGGGCAGTGTACATCCAGTCGCTTTATACGAGTTAAATTTGGGAAATATTAAATGTACTATACCATATTATTTGAGTGACGGCCAAACTAACGGAATAAGAGGAGATTTTCTATTTCCATTTATGTGTTATCAAAATAAGAACAGTGCAGATTGTCCTAGATTAATTGATAACATAGAGGGAACCAGTTCTATGTTGATTAAATACGCATATTGCCGAAATATTGATTTTGAGTCTAAAAATAAACAACTGATTTACTCGTCACAAATAGATCCCGAAACACAAGTTTATTATGATCAAGTCACAAGTGTTGGTCTTGGTTCATTTTTGACACGTATAGAGAATTTATTGGATCTTATGATTTTTTTTATGGGTAATATTAAAATTGATGATGATAAAGCCATAAATGATGAAATACAATTTATACCATATTTTAAAGAATTCGATACAATTCCCAATAACAGCGGAGATAATTTAGAAAAATTTACAAAAATATATTCAAATCCAATGTATTGCTTAGATCAAGATTATGTTTATCATTTACGTTGGATTATCAATTATTGGAATCCCCTGGAAAAAATTACCAATAAACGTGAAAAGATGGAAAGAACAAATTATGTTGTACAGAGATTGGATTGGAGAATGCTCGGACGTGCCAGTGAGTACAGAAAGGCAATCTTAAAATTTTTAGCAGAATTAAAGAAAGATATTAAAAATTTGTTTGGTAATACACTTGATATACAAAATAATATTGTAGATATTCGTAAACTACCATATATTTCTGTTTTTGATTTTAACAAAAAAATAAAAATTTGCTTAAATAACGAATTAAATACAAATATGGAAACCAATTATGAATTATACAAAACAATATCAGATAGTTTGTACAATGATGTTAAACAATTAGTTGATAGTAAATCAGATGGATTATTCAAGTCATTAATGATAGATCAAGTCTGTAAATACAACAATCTTGAAGACACTCTCACCAAAAATTGGAAGTCACAATGTGAGGAACCAATAAGAAAAACAACGAGAAATAGCGATGAGCTGATTACAATGGCAAAAAAACAAAGAGGAGGATATTACGATAAATACATGAAATACAAGCAAAAATATTTGAATGCTAAAAAATAATTATATCCAACCATATAATATATATGAAAATAATCATTGTAGTTTTAATTGTAGTTTTAATTTGTGTTATTTTGTACGGTTGGATATATGCGGATGAACACTTCACTCAGACAAATTCTGTGGACAGTTTAACTCTACAAGAACAAATCAAAAATGAATGTCAAGTTGATACATATAATTTGGCAAATATGATGAATAGATTAAATGAGTTAATGAGAGAAAACAATGGAAATATGGAGTTCTTATTGACAGATGAAGCCCATAATTTGATAAACAATTTAAGCGAAACTATTACTAAATACAATACACAACAAATAAAATGTGTTATGGAAAAAATTAATTATAATCATTGTTCTAATAGTGCTAATATGGATATAAGTCAATTAAATTTAATATTAGCTCTAATAGATAAATATAGACCAAATTTAAAAAGTCTTTATACTTGGTTAATGAGTAATTATATAAAGTTGGAAGAAATTTGTGGAAATTCAAATAAAATAGAAAAAGTAAGAGATATTATATCTAAAATAAGTGGCATATTTAACTAACAGAAATGTTGAAACCACTTTTGATTTTTTTCATCATATTGTTCTGACAAATTTTTACGTTCAGAAGTAGGATAAATAGGAGTTTGTTTTATTTCAGATTTTTTGTTTTTTTGGTCATTATTATCGATTGATTGATAATAAGATTTAATTTGTTCACGTTGTTTGAGTGATTGGAATTCCATTTGATATGATTAATTATAATTAGTATATATTAAGTAGTTATTTTATCAATTTTTTTTGAAAAATTATCTTTGTTCAAATAGAAGTGAGGAGCGATATATTTATTTATTCCTTTGGCCAAAGATTTGTTCTTTATACCACAATTAATTTCTCCAATTGCCAACATATCATTAACTGCCTTATTGTGTTGTGGTGGTTTCATATTATCGATATTTTTACCAACAGTATTTATGTAATCCATTCCGATTTTTTGAATATAATCAAGTAATGGTTCTATAATATAATTACTTACTTTAATTCCCTTTTTATCCATAATCCATTTGGCCTTATCATCAGACAGAGATGATTTGAGAGGAGTATTATTTGCATCATTATTTACAGAATCTTTGTGTTTTACTAATTCTCTAATAAAATAATTTAATCTTTCTGTGTCTGAACTCCATAAGGCCTGTAATTCTGGATCATTCTTTTTATATTGTTTAACAATAAAATCTCCAATGAATTTATCAAATGTTCCTTTGTTATGATAATGTATCAGTTCTTTAATGAGAGTCTCAGTATCTTTTGACAACATTGAATAATCTGGTAGTTGTTTTAACAGAGGAGCATTATCGTAGTTCAATAACAAGAAAGTCATTGTATTTACAGATTTCTGTAACATTCCGCCGGCAGCATTTATGAGTTGTTTATGGAAATCGTTTTCATTTTCAAGAAGATTGCATTTGCTTTCTAAAATATTGTATTTACTCTGTAGGTTGGATTTCTCTATCTCATATGAATTTAACTTTTCTTCTAGTAATTTTAATTTGTTTTGGTATTGATTCTCTTTGATTTTCTCTTCAAATTCTTTTTCGATTGATTTTATATTCTTAATATTACAGTTTTTTAGATGTCGGGATAAATTGCAGGATTTCGAAAAATAAATTTCGCAATTTGGACACTTATAACTTTTGGTATTTATTTTGTCATTAGGTAGAGAATTCGAATTATTATTTATATGGAGTCTATGAGAGTCTTTCGAGAGTCCTTCGGGAGTCAGTAAGGAGTCAGGACTAGTACTTTTCATTACCTTATTACTTTTTTCTACATGTTTTTTGGATTTTTTATGTTTATTAAAATTGGCTTGGTCATTAGTGGAATAATTGCATAGAGAACATACGAATTTCATTAATATTATTTATCTATATTATTTTTTAAATATTTCTGGTACTTTTTTTGGTAAATTTTATAGTACTTTATATTTAGTACTTCTGGTAATTATTCTAGCTTATTACTTTTTTACTAGTAATTTTGGTATATTTCGTAGGCATATATACTTTACTGTAAAATACTGTTTTTTTGGATTATTTTATAAATTTCTATCTAGCTTATTACTTTTCGTTTCCGATTTAGGACACTTATCTACTTTCTATTATTACATATTTTATTGATAAATTTTAATAGTCAAAAATATGATTTATCTAGCTTATTACTTTTTAATTACAATTTATGTTGAACATAGAAAGTTTTTAAAAAATCCTGGTAATATATTTTTCCACTCACAAGAATGTTGTGCGGAAATTTTAATAAAAACTAATATTTTGTAAATTTTATCTAATTTCAGTTAAATTTTCCAATAAATGGTGATAAATTTAATTGTTCCCTTATTACTGGTAAATTTATTAGGGAACAAGCTAGATTACTAATATTAATAGTACAATTTAGTTTATCCACAATAATCAACTATTAAATAGGGTGAATAAAAAGTGCAACAGGAAGAGTGTTTCAATTAGATAGAATTATTAAAAGTGCAACAGGAAGAGTGTTCCAATTTAACCAAAACAATTAAAGTGTAACAGGAAGAGTGTTTCAATTAGATAGAATTATTAAAAGTGCTACAGGAAGAGTGTTTCAATTTAACCAAAACAATAAAAAGTGCAACAGGAAGAATGTTTCAATTTAACGGGAAAATAAAAAGTGCAACAGGAAGAGTGTTTCAATTTAACGGGAAAATAAAAAGTGCAACAGGAAGAGTGTTTCAATTTAATGGTTTTGTTAAAAGTGCTACAGGAAGAGTGTTCCAATTTAACCAAAACAATAAAAGTGCTACAGGAAGAGTGTTTCAATTAGATAGAATTATTAAAAGTGCTACAGGAAGAGTGTTCCAATTTAACCAAAACAATTAAAGTGTAACAGGAAGAGTGTTCCATTTTTTACGAAAACAATTAAAGTGTAACAGGAAGAGTGTTTCAATTAGATAGAATTATTAAAAGTGCTACAGGAAGAGTGTTCCAATTTAACCAAAACAATTAAAGTGTAACAGGAAGAATGTTCCATTTTTACGAAAACAATAAAAGTGCAACAGGAAGAGTGTTCCATTTTTACGAAAACAATAAAAGTGCAACAGGAAGAGTGTTCCATTTTTACGAAAACAATTAAAGTGTAACAGGAAGAGTGTTTCAATTAGATAGAATTATTAAAAGTGCTACAGGAAGAGTGTTCCAATTTAACCAAAACAATTAAAGTGTAACAGGAAGAATGTTCCATTTTTACGAAAACAATAAAAAGTGCAACAGGAAGAGTGTTTCAATTTAACGGGAAAATAAAAAGTGCAACAAGAAGATTGTTCCATTTTAATCAAAACAATAAAAAATGCATCGTGTTTTTCGATTAAGCAGTACATTATTAAAAGTCTGAAAGTAATTAGCCTGCATAATAGTTATAATATGTAATTAATGCAAAAATAGTACCGATTAATGGTTAAAATAAGTAATCGGACAACGCATAAAAATATTGAAAATAATTTCATCTGAACAAAGTATTAAATGAAGTTAATTCAATATTTAGAATGTTCAGACAAGCAAGAAAATTGAATAAAAATAATATCAATAATATTATTAAAAGAGATTTTTTCAGAATTGTCTCTCAAGGAACAGAGGCTTATAGATTATTTTTGGGTAAGAATCCAAAGAAATTAGAACCAGGTATTCACATATCAGTTCCATTAATTCATAGAGTGTTGAAAGTCGATATGAGAGAAGGCAGTTATAATATTAGTAAATTAAACGCTTATACGAAAGACAATGTTTCAGTATTAATAAGTGGTTCATTATTTTACCAAGTATTGAACTCGTATGATGCATGCTTTAAAGTGCAAGATTACGGTGGTAATATAACTAATTTAGGTACATCAGCAATGAGAAGTGTTGTAGGTTTATTTCAATATGATGAAATTATCGCAGATAGACACAAAATAAACACTCAACTGTCAGAAATGATAGGTAAATCAAGTATGCCTTGGGGTATTGTATGTACAAAGTTTGAGATTCAATCATTTGTTCCAGCTAACAAGGAAGTAGAGCATCAATTAGAAAAACAATTAGAAGCGGAAAGAAATAGAAGAAAACAGGTATTAGACACAGAAGCAAATGTAAATGTTGCAGAAGGAGAAAAGAGAAGAATGATTTTACAGTCAGAAGGTATGTTAATCGCAGCAAAAAATGAAGCAGAAGCAACTCTGTTGAAAACACAAAAAGAGGCAGAAGGAAAGAAGTTTTTAATGGATCAAGAAACTGTTGCAATGGAGAAACAAATCAATACGATCAAGAATAGTTTAGGATCATCGGAATTAGCAGTGAAATATTTGGTAGAACAACAAAAGTTTAAACATTTGAGTGCAATGGCGAATGGTCCAAACAATAATACATATTTTGTACCAGAAGGGAACAATTTAATTTCCAATATTAAATTATTTGGAGATAGTGTCAATCATAAAGATTAGATGCAAAAATTGAAAATAAAACTTTATATATTTGAAGATGTTATAAATATTATAATTATGGGATTAACGATGAATAAGTTGGTTATTATTGATTTTAATTTATCCAAAAGCGAAGAGAAAGATTGTATATTTACTTCAGTGACATCAATTGATTTGACAAAAGATAAATCATTAGACAGAGCGAATATGGTTCTTCCATACGAAAAATTATTAGAACAATCAAAATGGAGTGCAAATGATACAATATTAAGAATTATATCAGTTCCAACAATGGAGGATCCGAAGGGTTATATTCACAACAATGACAAATACAATGTGGTAATTGATTATGACAATAATGATAACGAATATGTTTCGATATATAAAGTTACTACAATTAACAAGAAAACAAATGAACTAAAATATTATGAGAGAGACATCATTATTAATTTGGATGATGATAACGATGAAGAAGAAGATATATATTTTTCAAACAATTACGAAACTTCGAATCCCACAAATTACCATTTGGCAGAAGAGTTATCGAAATATTTTGACGATTATCATAAAACTGTATATGAAGAAGAGTCAGAAGAGTCGGAAGAATAAAAAAAATGAAAATTTAATTATTTGCCAAAAGAGAATCAAAATAATGAATATATATGGGATTTATAGAGGATGTTAAAAATTTAAAAGTATTTACATTGGATCATATAAAAGACAAAGATTTGGTGATCAAAATGTTAAAATACGAGGACAGTATATATTTAGGAGAAAAAGGCAAAGAAATATACGAAAATGAGATGTATAGACCGAGAATATCATTGGATCCAGAATATGCAATAAATCGAATGGTATTATTAAATTTTGGATTTGATACAAGTGATGAGAGTACAGAAAATTATAGAAAAATATTTTCACATTATTACAAGTCAGCATTAGATTATGATAAAGATGTATTATCATCAGTGACTTATATGAGGAATAATAAATGCGTGTACTATACAAAACCAGTATTAGAAATTGGAGACCAAATTCCAAACTGCAGAATATATAAATTAGATGGGATAATTGAAACGAGTTTATTCGACGAACTGGGTAATGATTTTAATTTTGCATTTGTAGGAGCTTTTTCGAATTCCTGACCTCCATTTTTAGCGAGAAAGCATCATTTGTTTGGGCTTTCTGAGAAAATGAGAGAGAAAAAGATTAAATTTATATTGATTCAGATAGATGAGGCCCACAGTACAGCTTGGCCGATTGGATTAAAGAATGCTCCAGAACCCCAGAAATCGTTTGAAGAAAGAATTTATAGAGCAAATGAATTTGTAAATAATGACAATCCACCATTTCCCGTGTATGTTGATGGTTGGGACAATATATTTGCAGAGACATTTAGAGCATGGCCAGATAAATATTATTGCATAAATAACAAATATGAAATAATAGGAAAGTCAAAATATGGTAATCAAGGGGATAATGATGCTTTAATTGTTGAGGATTGTACAGTATTAATAAACAAATTATTAGAACAATAATACGACTGCGTGAAATAACAAAAATAAAAGCAATATGACTGATATTTAGTAAAAACCGTTTTAAATGGTCATGAATATCATGATACTTTTTAAATTTTTGTTTATACCGTGCGTTATTGTTACAATAAAAAAATATAAGTCTATATAAATGAAAAACTTTGAGGATATAATAAAGAAAGGTAAATATTATTATCCAGCAAACAGCCATTATATGAATGATACAAAGGTAATATGTGATAGATGTTTTAAGAATGACATAACGTCATCAATAGGTTATGATCAACTCGATTTATGTTTACAGTGCGCAGAAATAGTTTCTAATCAAATGAAGAACCGTGAACTATTTGTTCAATCCACCAAACAAAAGCAAAAACTAGAAACTTTAACTTTCATGGAAAGAAGCCTGTTTAATCCAGAGGTAAGCCATAGACCATTAATGACGGGTGGTCAAGTATTAACAAAAACAAACATGGAGCAAGCAATGTTTAAGCCAAAGACTTATATGGAACAAGGTATGTTTCGACCAAAGACAAAAATGATGCAAGACATGTACAATTATTAATGTTTTTATTCAAAGTTTTTAGGAAAATGTTCAAATACAGAGCATTGTACAAGATTAGGAGGATATAAATTTTTTTCGAACTCTCTCTGATCATTCGTATCAGTAAATTTTTTCAGATGTTTGTTTAATTCTTCTAAATCAGTTTTTAAGGAATATGAAACATGAGTAATGTTGAAATCATATTTTGTCATTAAATGTTGTATGTAATTTATAGAATGTGAGCATCCGGTATAAATAATGGCATGTTGAATATAATCCTTATCTAAAAATCTTCTTAAAAAATAGATGTCTGTCAACATAGCAAACATAGTAAGAATGACGTAATCCATTTTATCTAGTAAAATAGTAATATCTTTGATGGGTGCAACATAGGTTGTTGTTGGATTATCCCAAAAATAAGATTTGTAAAATTTATCATATCTCAAAACACCTGATTGGATATAAGCATTTGAATTTTTTTCTAATACTTGAATCATTTCAGAAGATATTTCTTGAATTCTATCAAACGAATTTTTGATAAAATCGAATATATCTTGTAAATTATTGCGTATTTCTTTATTTTTGAATTTTTCTCTTATTTTATAAATAAATTTAGGCACTTCTTTTATTTCTTGTTTGACATTAGTATTATCAATTTCTTTATCTTTATTGAGTCTTTTTAAATTTTTTTCTGTTTTACTCTTTATTTCGTCAAAATTACCAAATATGACATCTTTCCAATAGTTGAGTTCTTGGGTAAGATTCGAGAGATAAAACTTTAAATCATTGACATCATCAACGTTATAATTATTATTTTGATTCATATGATGCACAATATTTTTAATATTATTAAAATAGAGATATGTCGTGTCATTGATGTAATCTCGGATGTCGATGAAATGATATCTGACTTTGCCGTTTTTGCTATTATATTGTGAATTAAAGAAATTTAATACTTCTCTAATATATATATCTTTATGTATTATTTGTCGTTTACTATCTATCCAACTTTGTTGCATTTCAAACATAAAATCTATTGGAAAAGTGGCTTTATTTAAATTAGTAGCCAAGAATTGTACGATATCTTGACTGGTAAAACTAGGACATTTAGTTTGTTGATAAATATTAATATGATAATCCATAAAAAAATATCCAACTTTCTTGACACCATTAATGTGACCTTCCAATCGAACAATGTTTATAGGACCATTTATTAATTTATTTGTTTCGGAAGACATGTAGTATATATATAATTTATATAAATAATATGACATAATGTTTTTCTGGTGTGTGTCTGAAAAATAAAATAATATAGACAGTAAAATATATATTAAATGAACAATAGATATTTGTATAAACCAATAAACGAACTTCAGCAAGAATATAAAGCACAAACTAATGAAAAAAAAAGAGAGATAATACAAAAGATAATAGAAAACAGAATAAAATTGGAAAGAATAGAAAATGACCATAAAAGAAAAATAGGAGAAAGATTACAAAATCGTCAACAACAAAACAATAATGAAAATGAAACAAATAAAATATTAGAAAATCTATTAGAAGAAGATTATGAAGAAATTGATGTAAGATCGAATGGGTCAGAGTCAATTGATTCAAAATTTAAGAAAGAATTGGATAAAGATTTTAAAAATAATAAATTGATGGAAAGACTAAACTGTGAGTTGGATTTTAGAAATATGGAAAAACCAAAAAAAGAGTTGGAGAAACCGTATTTATCAGGCCAAAACTTATATGGATCTTATAACAGTGCTGATCAAGTGGCATCAATAAATGACAAACATGCATTTGGTTTAAATGCAAGGGATTTTACATCATTGGGTATATTAAAAAAATAAATTATTGAAAAATAAATGCATATAAATATATAATTATAATAAATTTATATAATGATAACTGAAAAAGCAATAAGGAAACTGGATTTTGATGATATAGCAGAAAAAATACTTAATTCATATGAGTTAGTAATTAAAAACGAAAGATATAGAATATGTGAGATAGAATTTTATTGTAGATGTGCGGAACATGATGATAGATATACACATTGTTCAAAAGATCAGCAAGAATATGAGAAATTTTATTTTCACAAATATGCGACAGGCACATACAAATCGGGAACTTATAAGGGAATGGATATAACGTTCGGAAACAAAAATATGTATTATGGTATATTAATAAGATCAATATACAATATTAGCAAAAATGAATTTATAGAAGGACCATGTAGAACAGTTAATAAAGTATTAGAACTAAATGGTTGCCAAGAAGTGAAAGAATTATTAAGACCAAATGAGATACTATCAATATATGGTGATGATAGAGTAAGAATAGAATGTAACAGAGACATGGAATTTAAAAATATATACAAAGGGTCAAGAATAGGATTATCGGATAAGTATCCAGATTATAGAGATAGAAGATACAGATATGTTATATACAAGAACCGAATAAAAAAAGAAAGAAATAAATTAGAACTAATGATTTAGAATATTACCCTTAATCACATATCTGTGGTAAGGGGCTAATCCAGAAGTTTCGGAAGGTCTAGTAATTTTAAATATTTGTCCCACTTTTGCATTATAATACCTAGCGATAGGATCAGTAACAAACATTTTGGGCATTTCTCTTTTTTTAACTAAATATTCATCTAAAACTTTTTTAGTATCTTCATCAGAAAGTAGTTCATGATGAGGAACAGATATATGTTTTACTTTATCGATCATCAAATCTTTTTCTAAGAAAACTTCAGAAAAAGGATAATCATTTCTAATAGTATCATTCGCAGTAGTGGTTATTGATGTAACGACTAATATTTTTGGATGATTTTTGTGGATAGTAATAAATTCTCCAATATTAGAGGATTTACTGACACCAGTCACTTTTTGGGATAATAGTTTAACATACATATTTTTGGTAGAATCAGAATTTGGATAATAAATTTCTGGATAATCTAATTTGATAGTGTAGACTAAATCATCAGAATCGATTGACTGTATTTTTTTAATATTGTCATCAAGATTTTTTTCGTCAAGTAATTTTCTATTAGTGAGCATTCTTATAACATTTTCAAGAACAATTTTTCTTTTTTTTTCAGATGTGAATTCTAATGGCAATAATTGTGGAATAACGGACATTATACATATACATATATATAATATTTTTAAATATGTTGTTTAATCATCAATTTTTTTTATTCTCCAATTCGTTCTTTTCTTGGTCTAATAATTTTGTAATTAGACAATTCAGAAATAGAAGAAACAGTATCATTATCCTGAGTATTAGGGAAGAAAATAGATTTTGAGAAATTTTCAGTATCATTGGGATTTGTGGAAATGATATTATTATCATCAAAACCCAACCTAACCAAATCCATTTTTAGTGATTCATCCACAGAATTGAATTTGTATCCCCTCATAAAATCCACTATAATTTTTATATTTTCAGGTTTGATATCAACGTATAACGTATTGCCATCTCTATAAACAAAATCAGAAGATTCATTATTGTTTATGATTTTAAAGAAGACGGAATTTGGAAATTTGTTCAATGTCTTATTATTAATAATAAATAATGAATCATCTGATCTAATTCTAACAATTTCAGAATTACTAGTCATATATAAGTAATATTTTAAAAAAAAATTGATAAATTTACATATTATATAATCCAAAGGTAAAATAACCAATCATATATATATATATATTATGTCAACTAAAAATTATGAATACATTGATGAAGGAGCAGATGGTATAATTTATTGGGTTGGCAACAGTAAAGAATTCTATATAAAAAAAAAGATGTTTTATTTGGGGGAAGTGGATATAACGCCATCAATAATAAATGAGTTAGTTATATTAAACAAAAAGAATTACACAAATATAACAAAGATGCGAGGATGCAGTCTGACTACATCAGAAAAAGGTAGTGAGTTTAACATAAATATGCCTTATTGCGGAGAAACACTTTTAAGTTTTTTATTAAAAAAAGAAATTAATAAAAATCAAATTAATCAGATAATATATCAAATATCAAAAGCAGTTTATGATCTTCACAGAAATAATTATGTTCATGGTGATTTAAGTTTGAAAAATATTTTGGTGTTAGAAAGAAATGGAAATATAAAAGTAACATTAATAGACTTTTCGTCAACAACAAAAAAGCAGAGATACTATAATTCTGAATATCGTCCAACAGCATACATATGTCCCTTGGAGTTATTAGATAAAACAGAAAATAAATTTTCAAAAACAGATTCGAGATCAATTGATATATTTTCGCTTGGTTGTATATTTTATTTTTTATTAACAAAATATCTATTATTTGAAGGAATAGATGCAGAATCACAACACAACGATATAATGAAAAAGATGGAGTCAAATAACATAGCCTCATTATTTGAGGCAACAGATAATGACGATTTAATGAAAGATATTAAGTCAATGATACAATTAAATCCTTCGAAAAGACCAAAAATGTCAACAATATTTGAAAAAGTAAAAGAGTATACTAAATATAAAAAAACAGAAACCAAAAAGAAATATACAGATGTTAAAATACAAAAAAATACAATAGAGATAGATGACAAAATTAGTTTAGTAGTTATAGTATTAGAATATTGTATGATAAATAATATATCATATGAAACAATATTTTTGACAATAAATAATTTGGCAAAAATAAAGAAATACAATTATTATACAGCAATAGTATTATTTTGGATATCAGTCAATATAGTAGAAAATAAATGTATATCAGCAACAGAAATAATGTTATTAGTAAAAAAGAGAATACCTAAATTTGAAAAAAGTAATAAGGAATTAATAAATTTCAAAATAAAATTAATAAAGAAATTGGGTTATAAAATAGATGAGCCAACAATTTATGAGTATGTTTACAAATATGATACGAATCATCGTAAGAATATTATAAAAGAGGGATTATATGTGATAGTATTTACGGATAAAGTAAATTTTAATAAAACAGAAGTAAAAAAACTGAGTATCAAATCTGTCAAAAAATATGATGAAATAGATAGTTACGAAAATGTGAAAAATTTAATAGAATTAGCTTTCGAGAAGAGTAGTTTTTAATGGTTTAAAAAAAGTTGAATAAAAATTTGATAAACATTGAATAAAATATAAAATAAAAACAACAATGAAAAAAACTCTTGTTTTATTAGAAAGTCCAGCTAAAATAAAAAAAATGAAATCAATATTAGGAGACAAATATGAGGTCATGGCGTCGGTAGGTCACATCATGGATTTGAAATCAAATTGTTTATCAATAGATGTAAAAAACAATTTTAAACCAGAATATGTGGTGGATACAAAAAGTAATGGTAATTTTAAATCAAAAGCACAGATAGTTAAAGAATTACAAGCAGCAGCAAAAAAATCATGTGATGTATTGTTGGCAACTGATGAGGATAGAGAAGGAGAGATGATTGCATGGTGTTTAGCAGAAGTATTAAAATTAAAAGATCCAAAAAGAATAACATTTAATTCAATAACAAAAAAAGATGTGATGAATGCAGTTCAAAATCCAAGAAAAATAGATAACGATCTAGTTGATGCTCAGAAGGCAAGAAGAATATTAGATAGAATAGTTGGTTTTGAATTATCAGGGATATTGTGGGGAGCCATGAGTAGTAATTCTTTTAGTGGGGACAAAAATTCTTCATTATCTGCGGGTCGAGTTCAGTCTGTTGTTGTAAAAATAATAGTAGATAAGGAAAAGGAGATAGAAGATTTTTTTAAAACAGATGCTCTAACTTTTTTTAAATTTAGTGGATTATTTAACTCTAATTTAAAAGCGGTGTTATATAAACAAAGAGTAAAAGAAGAACAAGAAAACGATGACGATGAACAATTAGAAGAAGAATTGGAAGAACAAGAAGAAGATGAAGTAGAAGAAGAAGAAGAAGAATTAGAAGAAGAACAAGAGGAACAATTAGAAGAAGAAGAATACAATAGCACTAGAGCGAAAGGAGATATTGTAAAGGTAAATACTGAAAAGGAAGCTAGAGAGATTATGAAAAAAATAACAGAATCTAAATTCAAAGTAAAAGATATAACAGAAAGAGAAAGCAAAAGAAATCCTAGTGCACCGTTTATAACATCAACTCTCCAACAAGAAGCAGCGACAAAGTTAGGATTTTCAGTGCAAAAGACGATGAGAGCAGCACAAAATTTATATGAGGCAGGTCATATAACTTACATGAGAACAGATTCAGTGAGTTTATCAGAAGAAGCGATGAACAATATTAAAAAATACATTATAGAAAATTATGGTAAAGAATATCACCGACAGATGAATTATAAATCCAAATCAAAAAATAGTCAAGAAGCACATGAAGCAATAAGACCAACAGAAATTGATACGGAAGAAGTGGAAGAAAAAGACAAAATAGGAGTTGATGAGGTGAGATTATACGATTTGATATGGAAAAGAACAGTGGCATCTCAAATGAGTCCAGCAATCGTAAATGTTGTTGATATAATAATAGAAATAAGTAAATTAATAAACTATTATTTTTTAGGAAGAACAGAAAGAGTAGTATTTATGGGATATTTAAAAGTGTATAATATGAGAGACATAGAAAATGAAGAAGAAGAAGAGATTAAAATAAAAGTTCCGAAAAAAGGAGAACTATTGAAAGTGAACAATGTAACATGTCAACAAGATTACGAAAAACCGGATTTGAGATATAATGAAGCATCATTGGTGAAAAAATTGGATAAATTAGGTATAGGTAGACCATCTACATATGCATCGAATATAACAACAATACAAAAGAGGGGTTATGTTGAGGTAAAAAAAATAGATGGTGTTAAAAAAACAGTTTTAAGTTTGATGTGGTCAGGAGAGGGTAAGAATATAAAAGAAAACAAAAAGGAAACATTATTGGGAAAAGAAAATAATAAATTAGTTCCGACAGAGAAAGGAATAAAAGTAAATGAATTCTTAGAGAAGAATTTTTCAAAAATATTGGATTATAAATTTACATCAAATATGGAGGAAGAATTAGATGTGATAGCAGAAGGAAAAAAGAAATGGTATAAAGTATTAGAAGAATTTTACAAAGAATTTCATCCAATAGTGGAAAAATTAAAAACAGCATCAGTTCCAAGAAATGATGAAAATTTGAGAATTTTAGGGAAAGATCCAAAAACAAATGAAGAAATAGGGGTTACAATAAAAAAATATGGACCAGTTGCAGTAAGAAAAATAAACGACAAGAAACCAGAATATGTGTCAATAAAACCACCATTAAAACCAGAAACAATAACATTAAAAGAAGCATTAAAGCTATTTGAATATCCAAAAAAACTGGGAATATTGGGGAAAGAATCAGTGATGTTAAACAATGGAATGTATGGATTATATATAACTTGTGGAGATACTAAAATAAATTTATCAAAGAATGAAGAATATAAAAATAAGACGGATTTAACATTTGAAGAAGCCAAAAAATTAGTAGAGGATGATAAAAAAACTTATATATGGAAAGGATCGGATGAAAAAGCGCAATATGTGATAATGAATGGACCATATGGTCATTATATAAAAACATTAGATAAATCAGGAAAGAAACAGCCGTTTGTGTCTTTGCCGAAGGATGTTGAAATAGAAAAAATAAATTTAGACATAATAAGAAATATTATATCAAAAAGTAAAAAATTAAAAAAAACAGCAACTAAAACGACAACAAAATCAGCAACTAAACCGACGACAAAACCAACAACTAAATCAGCGGCTAAAGCAGCAACTAAAGCCACAAATAAAAAAATAATAGTGAAAGGTAAAAAGATTTAATTAACAATTTTTAGTTCATTTATTTTCCACTCTTCTACTTTACCGTCAGGACGTTCACGATGTATTTTATATGGTATAACTTTCATTTCCAACTCGAGACGAGCAATATCTTTGGGGTGTATATTGTCAGTATTTTTAAGCATAGGTTTTGCTCCCAACATTAATTGTTTAGATCTTTCGGCCAAAATTCTGACTCTTTCATATTTAGTCATTACATTGCCAGTGATTCTGTCATTACCTTGAACAAATTTGGAAACTTGATCAGCCACAGTTTCATCATCATCGAAAACTTCTTCATCGAATTCTTCGTCAGAATCATAATCTTTAATCTTTTTCTTGGTAAGATTGTAAAGACAACCTTCATCATCTGCGGCACCATCAACATCATCATTGGGGCCATCATCAGGACCATCTTCAGCGACATCTGCTTCATTATCTTCATCAGGCGAATTATAATCTTCATCAGGGGGATTATCATCGAGGTTATCATCTTCTTTTTCGTTAACGTCAGAATGTTCGTTATCTTCAGATTGTTCATTATCTTCATATTCATCTTCAAGTTCTTCATTATAATCTGTGTCAGTATTACCGTCTTCATCAAGTTCGGTACCATGATCCTTTTTAGAAAATTTGTTATTAATTTTGTTTTTAATTTTATCTTTCATAGAAGCAAGAATATCGTCATTATTATTTTTGTTTATATTTTTGGGTGGCATATATTATAATATCTATAGATATCTTTATATAAAAAATATGTATATATATAATAAAAAAATCAAATTTTATCAGGACGTCCAGGATTGTTCACAAGCAGTACATACATATCTTACTCTGAATGATCCAGTAACTCTATAAAATCTGGCAGCTCTCAATGAAAAGTCTGTATGTGATTGACAATTTTTATTAGGACAAATATAATGTCTAGTTAGAGGAATACATTTTACATGAGCCATTTCCTTGAATTTATTTGTATCCTCAAATTCAATTTCATTATTTTCACCATATAATTTTCTGGCAATAAGAGTATTTGGTTTAATGGGCTCATGATTACCGCAATTTTTACAGATGAAAAATGCATTTGATGAAGCAGGAGAAGATTTTGGTTCATTATTTTCATTATTTAAAAGATCATTTAATTTATTGTGTACGAGTTCTTTTGATTTTGCCTGTAATTTTTTGTAAGATGGAGACTTTGTCACAGAGTCGATAGTAACGCCTTTCAAATCATTTTTATTGACAGTTTCATTGGAAAGAATTTTATTAACCAGAACATTTATTACATCAGTATCAGTAGTAATAGAGCTTACAGTTTCAGGTGTATCAGAAACCTGTCCACCTGTCATATTAGGAATATTTGGCAAGTTTTTGGTTATATCATAAATATTATTACAATTAGGACAATAAAACATTTTATAATAATAGTAAGATAGATTTTATTTTGATTTATTATTTTTCAATTTTTTCGGAAAAAGGTTAAAAAAATTGAAAAATAATAAATCAAAAATAAAATCCTATAAATAATTATACTTAAAATTATGAATCCTTTCAATAACAATAGTATGGACAATTATTTGAAAAATCGTCAAGAATTTGACAAATATTTTGCCAAGTTTAAGTTAAAGAAAGGTGAGAAGAAGATGATAACACACACATGTCTCGGAATGCCATTCGGAAGCTATCATATACCAGATGATAAATATGATAAATTCATAATGTTATACAAGAAAATCGCAGGTAAATGTAATAATTTACATATTATTGAAAGACATGATGGTAGAACCGTTGGACCATTTATAGTAGATATTGATTATTGGGTGGATGATAGTCAAAGAGGAAGAAAATATAGACTAGAACACATTGAGAAATTAATAGAAATTACAAATGATGTATTGAGAACATATTTCAAAGTAACGGATGAAAATTTAGAAGCATTAGTAATGGAAAAAGAGAAACCCACATATAATGAAAAGGATAAAAAGTATAAAGATGGTTTTCATTTGTTGTATCCGATAGGATTAAGCGTGAGACATAGATTTTTTGTTTCCGATCAGATAAAGAAAAAAGCAATTAGTGTGAAACTATTTGATGATATACCGTTTACAAATAGTAAAGGATATGATGAAATATTTGACACAAGTGTGGTGCGTTCGAATGGATTAACAATGTATGGTTCCAGAAAACATAATGGACAAATGTATAAATTGACAGCTATATATAATTCTGAAATAGAACAACAAAATTTAAAATACGAGCCAGATGAATTGGCAGTCTTATGTTCATTGAGATCTTATGATGAAGAAGAAGAAATTCGTTTGAATGATGACTATATAGATGATGTCGATTTTAATAAGGAAATAGACGAATGCGTAAACAAATATAGTGGAAAAGGAAGGAATAATAATAATAATAATAATAAAAATAAGAATAAGAATAAGAATAAAGATGAAGAAGAGGAAGAAGAGGAAGAAGAGGAAGAAAAGGAAGAAAATGATGATAACCACGAAGCGGACAATGATGATGAAAAACAAGAAAAAGTCAGAAGAAAGCGCCGAGTAAAGAAAGACGTTGAAATGGCAAAGAAATTAGTAAAAATTCTAAGTAAAAAGAGAGCAGAAGTATACAGTGAATGGATAAATGTCGGTTGGGCTCTTCATAATGTTGATGATAGATTATTACCAGAATATATAGAATTTTCAAAGCAATCTGCAAAATGGGAAGAGGGTTGTTGTGAGAAAATATGGGAAAAAGCTAGAGATGATGAAGATGGTTTTACAATAGCATCATTACATTGGTGGGCACAAACCGACAATCCAGTTGCATACAGGGAGGTAATGAGAGAGAACATAAAAGAATTAATGAAGAATGCAGGAACAGGAACACATGATGATATAGCAAAAGTTGTGTTTGAATTATATAAACACAAATACAGATGTCCATCAATTCAAAAGAAAGTATGGTATGAATTTCAAGGTCATCGTTGGGTATATATAGATAGTGGTTATAGTTTAGCGAATTTACTGTCAGATGAAATAACAAAAGAATATTCCATATTAGTGGGTGCATGTATGACGGGGGATAAATCTGATGGAATTGTAGCTGAAGATGGTATGACAAAAGCAAAACACATAATGAAAATAATTAGTAACTTAAAACAGATGGGTTTTAGAAATCAGGTGATGGAAGCTTGTGCGTATAAATTTCACGAAATATCTCAGAATTTTGAGGAAATTTTGGATGGTAATCCGAATGTGTTGGGATTTAATAACGGAGTATTTGATTTGGAACAAGGATGTTTCAGACCAGGATTGCCAGATGATTATATTACAATGAGTACAGGATATGATTATAAGGAATATAAATCGAATCACAGTGATGTTAAAGCTGTGGAGGATTATTTTAGGACTGTTATGGTGGAAGAAGATATGAGAGAATATGTATTAAAGTTTCTTTCAAGTTGTATGGATGGTCATAGCAGAGAGCAAAAATTTATATTATGGACAGGTGTTGGATGTCATGCGAAAGATACTAAAATTATGATGTATGATGGAACTAGAAAGAATGTACAGGATGTAAAATTGGGAGACAAGCTAATGGGTGATGATGGAAAATCAAGAACAGTGAAAGTATTATTTACGGGAGAACAATGTATGTACAAAATAGTAATGGATAATGGTGATATTTTTACTGTGAATAAGAATCATAGATTGGCATTAAGAAATAAATTCAGGGATAATATCTACAAAGATATCAATATTTATGGAGAAGAAATATATTGGTTAGAATGGTACGAATACTTAGAAAATGTTCCAATGAAGAGAAGAACAGCTTTTGTAAATAAAGATAAAGCAGCAAAGTATTTGGAGAAAAAAATTAAGAAAAAGGAACAATATATACGTTATAATGAAGTTGTGCCAGTGATGGTAAATGATTATAAAAATTTGAATGACAGTGTTAAAAATGATTTTGTTATGTACAGTAATGCGATTGAGTTTGAGAATTGTAAAGATAATAATAATTACGAATATGTTATGAATAATGGTTATGAAAATACTGATATTGACATAGTAAGATCAAATATTTCTTCACGATTAGATTTTGTGGCGGGACTTATTGATAAATATGGTAAGAAGAGTGAATCATATTACATACTTCCAAAATATTTGTTTGAAAATGAAAATACTGAAATAATAGTGAGATCAATTGGAGTAAAAATTAGAATAATGAATGATGAAATATATTTGTATGATGGGGGAATAAATAAATTATCAGAAAGAATTAAAAACACTATTAATAAAATAAATGATGTAATAAATAATAATTGTGAATATAAGATTATGCAATGTGATGCACTTGGAAGTGATAGGTTTTATGGTTTTGAGATAGATGGTGACGAAAAATATTTAATGGGTAATTTTATGGCTACATATAATTCAAACGGTAAATCAACGACTGCAGATTTATTAGAAAACGCGTTAGGCGAGTATTATGGTGTATTATTAACAACAGTGTTAACGAGAAAACGTGGAAGTTCATCAGGTGCAACACCAGAATTGGCAGACAAAAGAGGAAAGAGAGTACTGTTTATACAAGAACCAGAACATGATGATGTGATACACGTGGGTTTAATGAAGAATTTAACAGGTGGTGATTGGGTAGAAGCAAGAGCTTTATATGGTGATCCTTTCAGATACAAACCACAATTTAAATTAGTATTAGTTTGTAACAAGTTACCATATATACCGGCGACAGATCAAGGTACATGGAGACGTTTAAGAGTGACTCCATGGGAATCCAAATTTGTGGACGGGGAGCCAAAAGCGAAGAATGAATTTAAGAAAGATAAAACATTATCAGCAAAGTTTAAAAAACTAAAACAAGCATTTATATGGTTGTTATTAAACAAATATTATCCTGATTACAAAGAAAATGGTTTGAAAGAACCAAAGAAAGTGACTCAGTTTACTGATGAATACAAGAAGGATCAAGATGTCATAGCAGCATTCATTAGTGAAAATTATGATATAACAGGAATTAATAATGATGTAATAAGTCTAGTAACATTATACGAATCTTTTAAGGGCTATGTAAGGAATGCAGGTAATGGAGTACAGGTGCCAGCAAGAAAAGAATTGGAAGAGTATATAAAAACCCTGGATAAGATAAAATTCAAAGCAGGACATATTAGAGGCATTAAAGAAAAAGAAATAAATATGGAAGATCAAGAAGAACCAGATGGTGCAATTAAAAGTTCAAAATCTAGTAAAAAAAATTGAAAAAATGATTATATTGTAAAATCTTTTGTTATTGAAATATGTAGAATTAATATACAAAACAAAAAGTATTAAATTAAATGAAAGTTGTTAATAAATATGACGAATATGCAAATTCATTGGACATACCTCCAGCAAAAGCAAAGCCCACTAATTTTATTCCAATATCATCACACAAACCTAACCACATAAATATAAATATGAATGTAAATATGAATGTAAATATGAATAAATCCAATACAGTATTGCCAGGAAAACAGTATTATAAACAACCATTTAATGGAGTGAATGTAGTATTGCCAAACGATAAAACAGTGTTCGTAAATGGAAATATTGGAAACTCAGGTAAAAAATATGGACAAGCATTTAACGGAGTCAATTCAGTGTTGCCAATCAGAAAGTAAATTTTTGTTTATTAATGAATATAACAATTGTAAAAATTATTATATTACTGAATATATTGACAAGATAGTATTTCAAATGAATGCAAATTATTATCTTTATAACAAAGAACAACAAAAAATAATAGAATATAATGAGCAAGATGTTATGGATAGTATATATTTTCTATCAGCCAGATTGCCAACAGAAAATGAATTGAAAGATCATATTATGAAAAACAAAGATGATATTACAGAATTTATAAAAAAAAATGGTATAGAAGAATCAAAGAAATTATTAAAAAGAATGATATCGAAAATAGAGAATAAAATACCTTTGTACGATGTGTACAGTGAGAATATATATATAATAAACCAGACTAATGTGTATTTTAGAGTAATGTATAATTATTACAGATTTCCAAATAAAGATATAGTGGATATGTTAATAACGAAAAGAGATACAATAGAGAAGAAATTAAAAAACAATAAATATAAGAAAGAAGATGTAATTTTGAAAGAAAGAAAAAAAAGAAAGTTTGAATTAGCTTTAGATTTTTTGGGTAATTTTGACTTGGATATATTATTCAACACTTATATGAGAGTTTTTTATTTATATTCTCAGGAAATAGCCGGCAATACGACTGTGTGTCAAAGACCATCATTTTTGGCACATTTTTTTCACATAAGACCATATTACACAGTGAATGAAATAATAAATTTAGCCCTGAATATGAATGTGGCATGTAAGGATGATATAGTGATAAATAACAAAAGTATTAATGATTTATGTAATAAAGTAAAAGAAAACGATATATCAGCTAAAATATTATTAAAACATGAAGAATACATGATATCACATGATAAAGTAGGTCTTGTGCAATATTATTCTTTACATGGAAGTTATTTTATTAATCAATACTTGAGAAATTTAACAAAATATAATTACAAAAATGAAAGTTTAGAAAAGATAATTACTTCCATGTGGCAGTTAATTATAGAATCTCCTGAATTTGACAAGAATTATACTTTATACAGATTTATAAGTAATGATTCATATTTGAGAGACTTGGACATAGGAGACATATACACAGAACCAGGATTTATGAGCACAACAAGAGATCCATTTTATAGACCAGATCTATACAGTTTTGGTTTTGTATTATTAAAAATAAATATACCAGGGAAAACAAAAGGAGTTGGATTATGTGTAGAAACACTTTCACATTTTCCATTGGAACAAGAAATAATTTTACCTCCTCAAACAATGTTAAAGTTAGTGAAACGAGATGAAAACTGTAAGTATTTTCATACTAGTAAAAATTTCACATCAAGAATAAAAACGAGATATGAATTTGATTACATAGGAAGAGGTCAGAAAATATTTATAGAAAGACCCATATACACTGAAAATAATTTAGTGAATTTTTTAAAAATAGATTTAAAATCATATGATACATTGGAAGAGAAAATAGTTCAGTTTCTAAAAAATTATTTAGATCCTATGCATCAATGTAAAACAACGATAGGTGATAAAACTTTTACAATTATGACAGAATTTTTTGATAGTACAGGTGCTTATAAAAATTTTTACGCAATAGAAACAAAAAAAGGTTTTAGTTTATATAGTGTGTATAATGATTTTATGTTATTTTTCTTAGAAATAGGAGTACAGGATAATTACAATATAATGCATGTTGATTTTAATCGTAAATATAGCATATTAGATAGAAAAGACATAATAAGTGACGAAGATTTTGTATTATTTATATCGTCAGTTGCATATTGTTTTAGCATTTCAAAAGTGATTATATATTCGGAATATGTTTCATGTGATAAAGTTGATAAAAACGAAATTAATAATAATGACGATACACTATATTACGGAGGAAAGTACAGCATTGATATATATAATTATATAACTAAGGGGATTAAAAGATATGAGAGTTCAAAAATATTAACGACTGAAATAAATCCCAAATATTCGTATTATATGTTGGACAAGATGAAGACAACTGTTCCATACAAAATTTTAAAAAAAACAGATACTGATGAATTATATCAAATATATGAGAAAACTTATAAAAATTTTTTTAGTACAGAAAAAGACAATATAGCTGATTTTTATGTATGGATAATAAAAACAAAATGTTATTTGATAGAATTATTTATAGATAAATTAAAGAGAATGTATGTGAATAATAATCCATTCGAAAATGATTATTATGTACTGGATACAAACACATTTTTGTATAATAGAAAATACATTGAAACATTTCCAAAATACGTTATACAAAAAGAGTTTAATTTAAAAAGAAATGTGAGTGTGATACGTTTGAACAATTATAAAAATAGAATAGAGGATTAATAGTTTTTATAAATAAGAAAAATAATAAGAATAATTAAAAAAATGGATATGACTAGATTGAATATTTTAGTGTTGCCGTTAAAATTTTCGACAGTGCGCAAAGGAATATTATACATTGAAGAACAATCAGAACAGCTGGAAGAAGAATCAGACATTTCACTATCAATATCATTTTCACTAATATTATTGAACCAAGGATTGTTGGCTGAGACTAATTCGACTTTTTGGCCGATATAATCGGGTTCATCTGATGAAATAGTTTTGTGGAACAAAGAATAATTTTTTGAATCATCGTAATCAACCCAATTATTATCTATCTGATCTACTTCATTATTATTTCTAATAATTAAGTCGCCTTGAGGACTGTAAGACATCTGAACTTTTTTAGTGTATTCTTTGTTCTTAATTTTCAACAAACTGTCATTAACACTATGAGTTAAATATTTGTTATTAAGTTTGAGTTTCACACAATCACTAATAATTTTTTTTCTTAATAAAATAAAATTGTCAATGTTGGGATGTAAAAATGGATGTAGTTCGTTTTTGTCATCATCAGACTTTATCAAAAACTTACCATCTAACATACCATAATAATTACTCCTCGGATGTTCACATGTAGAAGAATAAAATGCTCCCAAAGAATAGAACTCATCATTGTCAGATGGATACCATATGGTACCGTCTCCATAATTGTCAATAAGAGAATAATAATTCACTGATTTTGAAATTGAGTTATTGGAAAGCAAAATATATTTTGGAAATATATTATTAAAAACTTGAATATGATAAAGAAATTTAAAATTTTTTAAATATATTCCTCTACTTAACAAAAATTCTGATATGATAGGGTAATTATAATCATATACACACGAAACATCATCACAATCCATTTTGATTAACAAGTCTGTAATGTTTTGACTATGTAATAATATGAATTCAGTATTATTATCTATATTTTTTGAATTATATAAGATGTCAGTCAAAATTATTTTGGACATATATATTAATAATTAAACAAATTTAAAAAAAATAAATCATAAAAAAGTTTTATTCTTATATATCGACGAAATATCATAATTATGTGTGGTCGATAACTCAATATCAATCAAATAACATTTTTTGAGGTCAATATTTATAATTTTATTTGTGGTTTCAATAGTATGAATTTCATTACAACAAAATTCTTGTTTCAGATCATTTATTGTATTAACATTTTTTGAATTAATAGAGTTAATGACTGTACCGGGATTTATTGTGAATTTGTTTGGCTCATATACAAATGAAATAAATAATACAGATTTTTGTCTATTTTTTGTTTTTTTAAATTTTTCGAGTATATTTTTTTCTGTTTGATTGATAAAATTGATACGACTTATTTTTTGTAGGTGATTAATAGAAAGTTCAGTGAATATCAATCCTCCAATTACTTCATAAACAATATTTTCGAAAGGGAAATTGATATATTTGAGAGGAAGCTGATAATTATTATTTAAATTTACTTTTTTTTTTATTTTGTTGTTATTATCAATATATTCGATATAAATATTATCATTCACATTCATAGTATCAATAATATCGTTAATATTGTTTTTATTGATATTCATATTGTTAAATTTTATTATTTTGTGACCTGATCTCAAACCAATCTTATAAAATGGAGAAAAATCAAATATATTTTGGACAAACAAATAATCATTATCAACAACATTAAATTTAAAATATAATTTTGGACATTGAATTATTTTTTTCCTGGTAAATTCATTGACTAAGCATATGAAATGTGAAATTTTGATAATTTTGTATTTATTAATATTATCAACATTCGTCGAACCAACATTAATACCAACTACACGTCCAGTACAATCAACCACAGGACCGCCTTTTTTAAGATAAGATGATGATAAAGCAAAAAAGTGACTATTAATTACCATAGGTCTAAATGAAAAACAATCGATAGTTTTTGTTTCAGATGAATAACCATATAAAGTAAGAGTTTCATGATATATATTGGGATCGCCCATGGGTAAAGGATTGCTTTTGTATTTATTTATGTTTAATAAAGCTAAATTTTTTTCTGGACAAATCGAAACAATATCAGCATTGTAGGTAATACCATCTATCAAAACAGAAACATAAACTGAATATTTCACATTATCGTAACAAGTCAGCAATGAACCACTTGTATTAATGAAAAAAGCAGTTCCATAAACTTGTTTAATTTTAGTTCTGTTGGGCATAAATAAATCGGGTATTTTGGAAAAAGAGTATATTATTACAATATTATTCATTATAATAGGCATATAAAAAATTGAAAATAAAAATGTATTGCACACCCCATTAAATTATATGTTATATAACTAAACAAAACATGAATAACTCAAATAAATATTCAGTTAAATCAACCGAATCTGGTCAAATATCAATGAACAATTGGTTGAACAATAAAGAAAGACAAATAAAATGTTCAAATATATTAAATAATTTAAACATAAAATCTCCAGAAAAATGCGTGAGATATTATGGATATAGTGGTTATGGCTGTGGAGGTGGTAATGGTAATAGTGCATGTTTCAGTGGATCAAATGGATCATCATCAGGCACATACACTAGTACCGGAGTATCAACACCATTTTAAAAATATAATTTTATGATATATTATTAAATATAGAATGATTCAAACAAATATCTGTTGTAAATCTTTTATTAAAATCAACATTTAAACATCCCATAATAAAATTTGATACTATTGTTATAAATTCTTTATCATAATCAGTTGAAAAATTATCTTGTAAAAAGTGCCATAATGGTCTTGGGGGAAAATTGTGAAATCCTTTTAATAATCCGTTTTGTTTAAAATAAATTTCGTATAATGGTGATTTTTTTATTATTTCGAGAGGTATGATACCGACTTTAGTTTGTATGTCATATAAATGATATCTTTCTTTACCAATTGATTCGTAACTATTAGGATCAAAAAGTATATTTCCAGTGATCAATTCAAAGAATGTACATCCTATAGACCATATATCGCAATTTTCATTATAACTACAGTTTAACAAAACTTCTGGTGCCCTGTAATATCTTGTCTGAATATCAAAATTAAGATTTTTTTCATTTTCTTTTATATTCAAACAAGTGCCCAAATCAGATAGTTTTATTTTACATTTCAGTAATATATCATCTCCGATTATACAATAATTATTGTCAGAAGATTCCGAATCACTATAATTACCAGAATCGATATCTGACTCTGAAAATTTATAACCATCATCAGAATTCGTAGTACTATGATCACTATCTATATCACTATTATTATCGGAATAAATTTGTTCGTTTTCGAAGAATTCTTTAAGAGTTATTTCAGCAGCTTTTTGGTTTATTTCAGTCAAAGTATATTTTTTAGAAATTTTTTTCCTGTTAGATTTAAGAGCATCATTATATTTGCGAGAACAAACAAAATCAATAATTTTTTTATTTTGATCACTGATACCATCGATCAATATATTTTCAGGTTTGATATCAGTGTGCATATAACCTATACTATTTAGTTCTTTGAGAGCACAAATTACTTGGTGAATAACATTTACAACAACATTGATTGGTAAACCATTTTTATACTTTCCATTTTTAATGACATCATATAAAGAACATGCCATTAATTCCATCACAATACAAAAATGTTCTTTTCCATTATGTTCTTCATTATTGTAATCTTCGTGTTGAGGAACACAAAAAGACTCTATATAATTAACAATATATTTAGAATTTTTTGATTTTATCTTGTCAAGTAACCTGGCTTCCTTTTTACCAGCTTTATAATCTTCGATGTAATGAATCTTTACGGCAAATAGTTTATTATCTTTCTGAGAAATAGCCATCCAAACAGAAGAAAATGAACCAACACCTAATTTTTTTAAAAGAAGATATTTATTACGAAAAATTTTGCCAGTCCAATCAAAAAAAGATTGTTTATTCAAGTCTTTAGAACAGAAACTCATAAAATATTTAGATAAACTAATTTATTAGTATTTCTTTAGATATTTGAACAAATAAATATTGAACATTAAATATATAAATACCTAAAGTTTTATCTATAATTTTTATAAGCAATGACATTACACGACAATAGTTATAACAATGATTGGGCTTCTTTAATTGAAACAGAATTAAATATAGATGATAAAATATTAAAGAATATCAATAATCAAGAAAATAAGAAAACAATAATAGCATCCGCAGAAAGTTTACCAATAAATGATATATTGTCATTAGATTTCAGAACATTAGAGACAGTAAAAATGATAGAATATCAAAATATAATAGCAAATAATTTAAAAAAATTTTTGAAGCAATGTACAAATGAAAATATAGAATCTCATATAACAAAATTAAAATGGCTATCCAATGTAAATGATTATTTGAGTAAAAAATTAAATTTGCCTGAGATTACAACAAAAAGTTCAGTAAATAATAGTATAACAAGGTCATCATATAAATTTTGTGAGTACTCATATAATTGTGAATATAATTATCCAAAAAATGCAAAAAAAATAAGAGGATGTTACAAACAACATTATGTATACAATTTTTTGAAAGCAGATGTAGATTCGATAATTTTGCATTTAATAAAAGCAAAAGAAAATAATACAAAAATAAATTTTGAACAACTTAACATATGCATGAACACAATATGTTACGTAATAGGTAAAATGAAAGAGGAGATAGAAAATTTGTACAGTCAACATAAAGAAAAATATGAAGCATATCACATGGAAAGATCAGTCAATAATAAAAAGAATTAATTATCAGAAAAATTATTTTCAAAAATCTTTTTAATTTGATCTAAAGATGAAACTCCTTTTAATTGAACGTTTTCATCTGTTTGAGTTGTCATTTTAGTAGTATCTTCATCTCTGACAACTCCACTATTGTTTATTAGTTCTTGTTTTTGTATTTCATTATATTCCATTAAAATTTCATCATAAGATGGAATTTTGATTGGTTTTTGCTTTTCAACGAATTTTTTATATTTTTCTTTTTCAGATTCTGGTAAGTAATGATAGTTGTGAGGAACGTAATGTTTTTCTTCTAGTTGTTCATGTTCATCTTTATATAATTCATCAAACAATGAACAATAAATATCATATTCGTTATCTGAATCCAAATCGCCATTTTCTTCCATAAATTTAAAGACAGGATATTTTTGTTTGAATAATACACTTATTTTTTCTTCTTTGAGATATCCTTGTTTGATGTCTTCTTTCATCATGAAATAGGCTCTTTTATCACTTTGAAAGATTCTTTTTTTTTCCTCTTCAGCATCTTGTTTAATTCGTTCCATCATTCTTTTTTCTTGTGCTTGACACTCTGATTCAACAAAAGTTAATTTTTCTTTATCCTGAATATCTTTTTGTTTAATAATTTTTTCTTCTTCTTCCTTTTTTCTTTTTTCGAGGTTTTCAATTTGGTCTCTAATTTTTTCCTCCATTGATTCATCACATTTTAATTCATCAACTAAATTTCCAGATTCTACAGTGAACGTCTTATTACTATTATTATTAACTAATTTGTTGGTTTCATCAATAAAAGATTTTACTAGAGTACTAGTTTTTTCTTTAATTGATGTGGTTTTATTTTTAATAGATTTAATTTCATCTGCATCCAAAGATTTGAGTTTATTCATTACAATATTAGGTTTTATTTGAATAGATCGAAATTTTTGTACAAGCTGTGTATTATAATCTTCTAACTGAATTTCAAGATTTTTTGGATTAGTTTCAAAAGTATAATTAATGGGATCAAAAGTTATAGTCGAAAAAAGAACTGGATATCTCTTGTTTTGATCAGTTAAATAAACATTAATGTGCATATTTGTTTTTGTTATATTGACAGTAACATTGTTATTTTTTTGAAAACTCAAATAATTTAGAAGTATTGACAATAATTCATGAATAACTAAATTTAAATTTTGTGAAGAATAAATTCTGTTATCATTTTCGAAGAGACAATATTCGAAATTTAGCAAAGTATTATTTTTGTGATAATTCATAATACCAAAATATGATAGTGATTCTTTAAACCGTTTTTAACGCATAAATATTATTTACATATAAAAAAATAACGATGTATAGTATATAAATGGAATCCAACAGCTCAAAAAATAATAATAACATCGATGTTTTTAAAAATAATCGTAGAAATAATGAAAATATTGATAATAGAGAATTAATACATCAAATGAATATTTTGAGAAAGGAAATTGCATTTTTGACAAAGATGATGGTATCATTAGCAAACGACGAAGGTCTGAAAATTAAAAGAATAAAAAAAATAGAGAGAGATATTATTGAATTAAGAAAGGAAAACAAAAATTTAAGAAAAAGATTAAATAATAAAAATAATAAGGAAAATGATTCAAAAGGAATATTTAGTAAGGACAAGATAATTCGTGATTTAAATTCTGATATAATAGTGCAAATAGAGCCTATTGAATTTGGTGAAAAAAATTCGGACAGTAATATGAACACATTAAATCCATTCGATAAAATTTTTGATATGTTGTTTAAGAAAAATAAAGATAATAAAAAAGATAACAAGACAGATGAAACAGAAACTATAGAAGAAAATGAGACAATAGATGATAATGTGAAAGTGGAAGATATGGATATAAATATTAAATGTTTAGACGATTTAATAAAATTGGGTGAATTATATGTAGAGAAAAAAGGAGATATGAATATTACTACAGAACATAAACCAAAAAAATATACTAACTTATATGAGTTAAATGGTAAGTATTATCCGATTAATTTAGAAACAATAAATAAATTATCAGTACCACTACAAAATTTAAAATCAATGATAGGACTAGAGAAAGTAAAAAATTCGATATTGGATATGATTTTATATTATATCCAAAATTTCGAGAAAAGTAATAAAAATATGTTACACACAGTTATAGAAGGACCACCGGGAGTAGGTAAAACAGAATTAGGAAGAATAATAGCTCAAATATATGCATCAATGGGAGTTATTAAAAGTGACAAATTCAAAGTAGTGAGAAGAACTGATTTGATAGGAGAATATGTTGGTCACACAGCTCATAAAACGCAGAGAGTGATTGATGAGGCTAATGGGGGTGTATTGTTTATAGATGAGGCATACTCATTGGGATCAAATGAAGGAAAGGACAGTTTTTCCAAAGAATGTATCGACACAATAAATCAAAATTTATCAGAACAAAAGAAGAATTTAATAGTGATAATTGCAGGTTATCCCAATGAATTAGAAAAATGTTTCTTCTCATTTAATCCAGGATTGGGAAGAAGATTTCCTTTCAGATATAATATTGAAGGTTACAATGAAACAGAATTGAAAGACATATTTTTAAAAAAAGTAAAAGATATGAAATGGAATATTGATGATAATATAGAAAAAGAATTCATACAAGATTTTTTCAAAACAAATTTATCAAAATTTTGCAATTATGGAGGAGATATTGAAAATTTAATAACAATGTGCAAATTTTGTCATTCCAGAAGAGTAATAGGTAAACATCCAAAATATAAAAGAATATTAAATAGTGTGGATATAACAAATGGAATGAACAAATTTATGGAAATGAAAAAATCAAAACAAATGGATTATTATTTTAGAAATATGTATTTATAAAATATTGAAAAAACAATCAATTGTACAATAAATTAAAAATATATTAAAAACCAATACAGATGATAAAATTAACTGATTTTGATATATATAATCCGGAACAATTTGAGAAAGAATTGGAGTCATTGGAAAAAACATTTGTTCTAAATAAAAATTTCACAAAAGATTTATATTTTTATTTAGAATATGAATTAATAAAGAGAGTAAACTGTTCGAGTTATTTTAAAAAATTATATTCAAATATAAAAAACACAACATTCAAAACAATAATGGAAATATCATTAGTGTCAATAGTATCAAATATGTTTGGTGTCGGTGTCATTAATACTTTTTACCCTCCACATAAAAGAAATGGATATAATGATGGATTCAAAGATGGAAGCGATTACGTGGCATATCAAATATCTAATTTTACAAAAAAAAATATTAAAAGTAATGATAATAAAATAGATTTATTAAATTATATAAGTAATATACAAAATACTAATCACTCTTCTACTACATTTTGGAATAGTATAACAGGTTTTATAAAATATAATTTAGGATCAATATTATTTGCGACAGGAATCGCCCATATATATTCAGTAAACACACTATATGATAGTGATACTGAGAAACTAAGAGAATGTTTAATAATATCAAAAAAGATATTTTCTAAAAAATAATATGTGAAAATAATAAAATGAATAAATCTGTAAAATATACGGTACTAATATTGCTCATTATATTAATAGTATGGTTATATCTTATATTAAAGTCGTGTGACATTGACAAGTTAAAATATATGATAATAAAAACTGTAAAATTGTTACCTTTGACCGAAGAAGGTAAAGGTAATTTAATATCAACAATATGTAATTATTTTATGAAAAAAACAGGTAAATTATTGAATATAATACCATCAGAAGAAAAAGTATTAGAAAATATAAAAATTTCGGACAAAATAAATCCTTGGGATAATAAAATTAAATATTGTGATATTAAGAAAGGAAGGATAAATAATATATATTATGATCAAACAATAGCACCAACAAAATCTTCCTTTATTTTATATTAAAATCAAATTTGTTACTATTTATTAAATAAAACATTTTTTTAAAATCTTGGAAAATAATTTTGAAATCAGTATCATTATTCGTCAAGTTAAATAATTTTCTTAATATTTTTACTGAATTAAATAAATGAGAACAGTTATTAGTTTTACATTGTATTTCAAGTTTAATAGTTTCAATATCAATGTTGTAATAAATATATTTTTTTGTTGTAGGATTATCGATTAAATCAATAATTACCTTTCTTAATTCCAACAGTAGAACATATATTGTGTAGAGAGAATTACAGTTATATGATTTTTCAATTAAACTCCAACCCATATCGTATATTTCATTTCCACAATCTAGCAAAAATTTAGACTTATTTATTATGAATTGAATTGTGGAAAAATTGTTTAATGAATATGTATGTTCAAGTTTTTTTTTAAGTTCGTTTATGTTATCACGATTATTATGAACAATTGTCATTTGAATAATTTTGGACAACATTCTGTTATTTTCAGTAACAGTTTTATAATTATCATCGAGGAATTTGTTATATATCAGTTCAAAATCTTCTAAAATACTATTAAATAAGGTAACATCTATTTGACAGTCATTCAATATATTTTTAGTGAACTGAACTAGATTATATGCCGAAGCATACAATTCGGGAATATTTTTGTATTTATTATTATTTATGATACTATTTGCCTTTTTTAAATAATCAAAAATTTGTGATTTATCAGATAAATAAATTTTATCTACAATTTTTTTTAAAGTATTATCAGACATTTTAAAAATATTTTCTAGTTTTATCAGACCAAAGTTGTTGTACATATGTATATTATTGATGAAATCCATTACTCGTTTATATTAACGTTTATATTAATTTCTAAGATATTTTATATAATCTGAATGAAAACAAAGTTTAATATACCAAATGACACGATATTGCTCAAGATATCGTCGTTTTATGCTAATATAAATGATGATATAAATCGTAATGATACAATAAAAATGATAAGTAATTACGTTTTTTCAGATGTTTACAATATGGAGATAGATATAATATGCATACAGGGAATAAAAGACGAAAAATTGGTAAAAATGTTAGTATCAGAAATAACAGAAATATCAGTTAATCTAAAAATTCCAATAAACATTGTTCCAAGAATAGAGTTAAATAGTTCTAATTCTCAAGATAACTCAATTCATTTGACATGGAACAATATATCCGAAAATGATAATTTTGACATCAATAATATAATTGTGAGTAAATATCCAATAATAAGTACATCAAAAGTCACATTAAACAATTCTTTGGATGAAAAATTAGTGGGATGTAGAAAGGCGATAATAGCTAACGTAAATGTTAATGGATACTTGATAAGTATTTTTAATGTTGTTTTGTCAGAAGATTATTTTGGAGTTTCTAATTCTGATTTTAGAAAATATGAAATAAATGAATTATATAAATATGTGAATTTAAATAATGAAGAAATGAGCAAAATAAATGAAGCCTGGGGATTACGTTTAATAAATAAGAATGTTAATATTGTGTGTTCAAACTTGAATATACCAGAAATTAAAAATTCAAGAATAAATTCTGAATTAACAACAATATTCAAAACTATGAAAGCATTGGATACTTACAGAACAAGTAGTCAATCATATGACAAAAGGGGATATACAAATACAAAAGGGATAAAAGACTGCTATATATTGTTGTTATTAGATGGATTAAATCCATCAAACACAATGACAACTAATGATATACTTAATTATTCTTACAAAATTCATGGTATAACGATTGTCAAATCTTATGTCGTTAATAGCGTGGTATCAAATGACTATTATCCAATAGAAACAATTTTTTTGTTAAGTAATTACGAAAAAAAAAATCAAGAAGAATATTAATTGTATTGATATATGTCATTATAATCACCATCAAATCTCTCTGATTCAGTGTCAATAAGATTATCAATAACATAATCTGAATCATAATCGACATTTTGTTCTATACCAATAATATTATCATGACCATTTATCAAAATATAATCTAGAAGAATAAAAATGATTGCAGCAATAACTGATACAATTAAATAGCTGTCTTGTGGAATGGCTTTGTAACATCTTAAAAACATAAAAAATACAATGACGAATACAATATATTTATATATCGGAGGATATACGTAGTTCATATATATATAACAATAAAATTATAAGATAAAAAATTGAAAAAAAAATGTAAAGATTGTAAATCCTAAGATACAATGTAATAAACGAATGAGCTCTAAAGATGTCAAAAAAGCAAAAAGTGTAAAAGTACCAGCTAAAAAAGATATTGTTGAGACTAAGGGAGAAATTTTTGAAGTACAACAACCAGTTATTGTAATGGAGGATATGAATTTACCAACATTATCATCTCATATAGTAATACCAGATTTTAAAGCTAAAATAAAAGAATGTAAAGTCAATGATGATTATAAAAAAATGTTCGACGAATATAAAAAATATTATATGGCTATACAACGAGAAGCGAATGATTTGTCAGAATTGGGAGGTAAATTAACTGAAATTTTAAAGAACACTCATGAGTCGTGGAAAGCAAATATTGGTTCAAACAACAAAAATTCTGGTGAAAATAACACCAACAACGCTGAAAAAGGAGATGAAGATATGGAAATGAACATCGAAACAGATATCAAATCAGAAAGTAAAACGATGAAAGAAAAAGAAAAAAATGTATTAATAGTGAAGGGTAAGAAAACTGAGAAAGTACCAGATAATGAAGAAGCACTGAAAGAAAAGGATGAACCAAAGAAGAAGGAATTGGACAAGAAGAAAGAACCTGAAAAGAAGAAGGAACCTGAAAAGAAAAAAATTGTAGAAAAAAAAACAGAGAGTAAAGTTGAAAAGAAAACAGAAAGTAAGGTAGATAATAAAACAGAAAATAATGAAGAAAAAAAAGATGTAAAAAAAATTGAGAAAAAAACAGGCAATAATAAAAAGCAATAATTAGTTTATCAATAATATGTTAAATGATAAAATTTAATCTAATAACAGACAAAAGAAAAAAACAATTATATTGTTACACACCTCAAGTTAGTATGAGAGATAATTATGATGATGATGATGATGATGATGATTGCGATAATTATATGAATAGAATCAATAGGACAGAAAATCAGGCAAATAATACCAACAATGTAAATTCACATAATAATTCAAATGGATCAGACAACATTGATTCGGAGGCTCAAAAAAACCCTCCAGAAGATGAAGTTCCCGAAAAAATTGATAAAAATACAGATTAAAGAAGATAATAAATATATTTATATATTTTAAACAATGAGTCTTGTTGAAAACAATGTATTATCAGTGTCGAATAAGATTACACTTTTTGTCCAAAAAGTATGTGATATCAAAAGTAACTATGAAAATAATGGATATGTATCAGACGAATTGAAAAAATTATTAACATTCATTGAAGATTTTAATGATAATCGAATAGTTGAAACGATTGAGCCGAAATTTTTTGGTGATGGATTTAATTACGACGATGTGGATGACGGAGATATGTATGTTGCATCAGATATCGAAATAAACAATGATGCGTCATCAGTGTCATCATCATCTTCTACTGCATCTGATTGTGAAAAACTGATTAGTTCTGATGAAGATGAGTCAACAAGTGACACAGATGAAAATTATGAACAAAGTTATAACCGAATGTTAGCAGTGTCTAAAATATTATTGAACAGAGCAATATATAACAAGATGCTCAAGATAGAAAAAACAGAATGAAAAAATTTATTTATTGGTGATAAAAATTGAAAAAATATATTGTGAATAATAGTATTTTGTCATACATAATATAAAGATGAACTATAAACCCATTTTTATTGGTAGTCGATTAGATAAATTTGTATCAATAAAAATCCAAAATAATGATTTACAGAAAACAGATGCTATATTGATTTTAGTAATAGATAACAAAAAATTAAAAAGGGATTATAATATTGTGTGTCAAAATCTTCCTAGACTTGTTGAGAAAAATAGTGATTTCATTAATTTTGTGGAAATAGTAATAATTTACAATCATCCAAAATTATCCACAATGATAACAAGTATTCGTAATGTGTATTCTGATGTAAGTAAATTGACAAGAAATATATCAAATGAATTAACCGATGATGAATCAGATGATTGTTTACTAGATTATACTATAAAAAAATTGGAAGAAAAATATAAAAATATGAGAAAATATTGTGTAATGACATCTTATAATAAATATAAAATAAATTGGGAGAAATTAGAAACTATTAATACGATGTGTGATTTAACATATTGTAATTTTTCGAAATACAAACACTCATCAACTACTAAAATAGAAAATTACGGTGATTTGGGTGGAAAATCAAACAAAAAATTTATTGAATTTATAAACAACAAACATTTTATAAAAGTCGATAAAATGTTTTGTATGGCAACTATAAATGGCGGAAATTATTTTGGAAGTAAGGATATCATGATAAATATGTCAACCGATTATTTGATGATAAATCATGAATCTGAAAAAATGTCAATTGAAATAATGGTAGGAGATAAGATCAATAGTCAAGATATTTTTGTGAATGATCTACCGATATGTGAAGATATTTCACGATATGTGGAAAGGTCATATGACTATTTGACAGAAAAAAAATTAATTCAAGAATATTTGAAAACTTTTAAGACATTAATAAAAAACAACTATGAACTTAATAATAAAAATGGAAATATAGAAAAATGTCGTAAATTGGTATGGATAAACAGAAATATTAGTGAAATAATAGCGGATTCATACATTGATTTGAGTACAATAGGCGAGGATAATGATATTATGAAGCTAGCAAAGAAATCAGAAAATAATATAAAACACACAAAATTTCGAGAAAGATTTAATAGAACTCTTTTAGAAAATAAGGATATGATAGAAAAATCCAAACATTTGTTTGAAAATGATGACGAAACGACAGAATTTATAAACAAATGTGACAATGAAATGACATCAGATTTCGAAAAATCTTGTGAAACATTTTATTCTGTTATTTCAGTTAGTAATTGGTTTGACGAATTAAAAAATGGGTCAAGTATGGGTTTAATGATTAAATTGAAATCAGATGATTATGTAAAAATGGGGTATTGGGGAACTCCACTTATTGAAGAAATAACTTTAACATTTTTATCAGTAAAAGATTATTTTGATAGTGTGAATTATCATTTTAACAATAAAATGAATTCTTATGGTAATTTAAATAATGAGGAAATATTTAAAGGAAATGGTTTGGGATCTGGAAATGCGGTTATACCGTTATACATTAATGATATTCACTGGAAACAGGCAAAAAAACATTTACCTTTTGTGTTAGGAACTATACTTGCTCATAATCCAATAGCATTCAATGAAAATCATTTAAATTTTGTTTTTTCATTATTAACGGAGATGACAGCGAAATCATTTACATGTAATAGTCTCTTGAGTGTACAGTGGATAAAATCTTATATGTCATTGTTGAGAACCTGTTCGGAAATAGCATATGAAAAAAAGTATAACAAAGGAATAAAAAAAATTGTAGCTGAATACATTGACAAACCAGAAAAGTTAAAAAAACGACCATTTGGAATTGATGTTATGATGGGACAATTTATGTGTACAGGAAGTAATTTAGATAATGACAAATTTATAAAGTTCGTGAAATGTATGTACGAGGATAATGTCAGAAAAATTATTGGAAAAAAATACACATATGATTATATAGATTATTTGATATCAATAAAAAATGATAAAAATTATCTACAAAAAGAAATAGATACTTTTACGAGTTTCTTGGACAATGAAATGAAATATTCAAACGAACACATATTATCTTTCGTACATATGAACAGAATAATGGAAGAATTAAAAAAAGATTTGGGAGGATTCAAATCATTGTTAAAATTATTAGATGATAATTATGGATCATTGCCAGACACTATAGCAGAGAGTACATTAAACAAAATACAAAATCAAAAGATCACAAATTCATCATATAGTAATATTTATGATTGTGTGGGAATATGTAAGGAAGATATGAAAGCAAAATTAATGCACACTATTTTACAAATCATTAGTGGGAAAAAAAAGGACGATTATAATAGTGGTTTAACAATAGAAGAAATTTTGGATAATTATGAGAATAAAAATTGAAATTAAAAAATATAGTTTAAAAAGAGATTTATTTATTAATACAAATGAATGACGCAATTGAAAAATTAAAAAAAAATCCACAAAAATACTCAGAATCACTAGACATTACGAAATTAGAAAAATTATTAAGACATTTATCAGATGCTTATTATAATACAGGTACCGCGTTGGTGGATGATGATATTTTTGATATAGCCAAAGAAGTATTAGAAAAAAGGAATCCTGAAAACAAGTTTTTGAAAGAAGTCGGAGCTCCAGTAACTAAAAAAAAGATCAAATTACCTTACCCTATGGGATCATTGGATAAAATAAAACCTGACACAGCCGAATTAGAGAAATGGGTGAAGAAATATAAAGGACCTTATGTACTTAGTGATAAATTAGACGGTATATCAGCCCAATTATATAAAAATGATAAAGGAGAATTTGAATTATATTCGAGAGGAAATGGAATAGAAGGACAAGATATAACACACTTGATCAAACTAATAATGAACAAAAAAATAAAAATGTCAGATATTCCCAAAGGAACAAGCATAAGAGGTGAAATAATTATATCAAAAGATAATTTTAAAAGCATAGAGAATACTATGGCGAATGCTCGAAACGCTGCAGCAGGTTTAGTTAATTCAAAAACAGTAGACAAAAATATTGCCAAAATTACAGAGTTTGTTACTTATTCAATAATTCATCCATCTTATAAACAAACAGAGCAAATGGATTTGTTGAAAAAATGGGATTTCAATGTCGTGGAGTACAAAATTGAAAAACAATTAACAAAAGAAATGTTAGGTGAATATTTATTAAAAAGACGTAAAGAATCAAAATATGAAGTGGATGGAATAGTAGTAGTAGATTCATCAAAAGAATATAAAGTGGAAGAAGGTAATCCAGATTATGCGTTTGCTTTTAAAGCAATTCTTAAAGATCAAGTAGCGAAAGCGAAAGTAGTGGATGTTTTATGGAGTGCTTCAAAAGATGGATTGATAAAACCCACAATTCAAATTGAACCTGTGAAATTAGTTGGAACCACAATAACATACGCAACAGCTTTTAATGCTAAATATGTGGTCGATAATAAATTAGGACCTGGAGCAATTATAAAGCTTGTGAGAAGTGGCGATGTCATACCACATATATTAGAAGTATTAGAACCTGCTAAAGAACCAAAGTTACCAGATGTACCATATAAATGGTCTGAAAGTGGAGTTGATATAATGGTAAAAGATTTATTTGGTGCTTTTGGAGATACAATTAAAATCAAAAGAATTGTTCATTTTTTTAAAACATTAGATGTAAAATTTATTAGTGAAGGATTAGTGAAAAAATTAGTGGAAAATGGTTATGATTCAATAGAGAAAATTTTGTCAGCTGATAAATCAAAGTTACAAGACATAGATGGTATGGGAGATAAAATGGTAGAAAAAATATATGATAGTATTGAAAAACAATTACATAATACCAATTTGCAAACACTAATGGCTGCAACAAACATATTTGGTGGAGGATTAGGAGTAAAAAAACTAAAATTAATAATCGATAAATATCCAAACATAATGAATGAAAAATGGAGTAAAAATGAAATGTTTGAAAAAATAAATTCAACAGAAGGTTTCAGTGATATAACAACATCTAAGTTTATAGATAATCTAGATAAATTCAAAAAATATTTTGAGAAAATCGACAATATTATGGATTTGAGTAATCTCAAAAAAAAAGTTAGCAATGTCCCTAAAAAAACAACAGATGGTAAATTTAAAGATCAAGTTATTGTGTTTACGGGATTTAGAAATAAGGAATGGGAAAAAATAATAGAAGAAAATGGAGGGAAAATATCTAATACAGTTTCTGGTAAAACAACATTAGTGGTTCATTCAATTGACAGTATAACTAGTTCAAAAATTCAAAAAGCATCAAAGTTGAATATCAAAACTATGAGCACAGAAGAATTTGAAAAAACATATTTATAATTATTTTATTTAATTTTCCCAGAATAAGAACAACATTTACAAGTAACGTTGTTTTCAACTAATACAGTTTCCGGCAATTGACATTTAGGACAAAGTACAAGTTCTTGTATGAAATCATAAATTGCATTTAAAAGTGCCTCATATGTTACGGTTTTAGGAATAATCAGTTTATCATTTTTGTGAACTATATTAACACCAAGTTTATTTTTAAGAAATTTAATAATAAGTTTACTATCTCTATCCAAATCTTTGGATATTTCGTTTAAATTTTCGAGAGTTTTTGTATTTTTCTGATCAGAAATTTTAGGCGAATGCATTTTATATCTAAAAAAGACATCATTATCAATTGAAGTTTTTGTTCCTCTTATATTTATCATTGTTTTATATAAACTTAATCATATATTTTTGAGGTAATGAAAATTTCAAATTTTTATATCAATAAAAATCAGGACAACTCGACTTTCAGCAAAATTCCATATACTATGTTCAGCATCAGCATTGAAAGTGATTATATCCTCTCCATCATCAATTTCACTCCACACAATTTGATTACTTTCCAATTTCATACCACTATCACCGTATGGAGTAATGAATGGTATATAACATCTAATTATATTATTATAATTTTTTAGACTGACATCATAATAATATCCTGGTTCAATCAACATAATTCCCATATTAACTGAATTATTTATTTTCAACAAATTTTCAGTAGTATCTGGACAAAATATAGTGTTTTCTTCTATCAAAACATTGTTGAGTCTTATCCAGAAAAATTTGAACGCAGGAACAAAAGGACTGAGATAGCCATTATTATTATTCAAATAGTTTTTAATATCATTTGAATTCATTTTTGACAAAGCGTTCAAGTCATTTATGGTATCATTATAAGATGTCCAATTTTTTGTATTTCGATAGCTATAGTATTCATTTCTAAATATATTTTTATAGTTTAGTAGAGATCGTAAATTTGGAATATCATCTGCAGAAATAAAATCATATTTGTTTCTTATCAAATAAAACAGAATACATGAAATTAAAATAATAAAACAAATAAAGTAAGTAACAAAATTCATTAATAATATTATATGTATAGCGAAATATAATATGTAAATATAAATAAATAAAAATATATTATAAAGTTATTATGTCATCAAAAAAACAATTATTAGATCCAATAGGAACAATGTGTCGCCTAATAACTTTAAATTTCAGATCAAAGGGTACAAGAATAGGGAATAATAATAATGCGATAACCATTCAATTACCCACCTCATTACAATGGATTCAAAGAAAAATAAATGGTGATGAGAGAGACAATATAAGTTGTCTTTTTCAGATAATTATAGAAATCATAGAATGGTATATATCACCACTATACGATTTGAAATTTAAAAGTAAAAAAACGAATGACACTGTTCAATTTTTAGTAGAGGACAAGAATATAGATGTTTATTGGGATTGTATTCAAAAAATGTGTACTTATATGTGTCGAGGATTAAGTAAGTTACAAGAGACTTACGAATATGGAAATGTTGTATATTCAATACAATTTTACATAAATTTAATTATGGATGCATTGGAAGGGAAATATACAAAAGAGAAACTACCAATGTGTATGACAAACTCAGAAAATCTATTGAGTTACGATAAAATAAAAGATTTATGGGATTATAAAAGAGTAAAAGAAATTTGTGAATTATATGACAAATGTTTTGATGTACAAAAAGACATAAAAGAAACGGAAGATCACAAAAGGGAAAAAGTAGAAGGATATTTACACGCGACAGAACATTTGTTAAATATTTCAGATGAAGAATTTCGCAATATTATTGAGAAAGAAGATGATCAAAAGTCATCTCCATAAGATAAAATTTCTTTGCCATGTTCATGAAGATAAATAGTATGTTCCATATGAGATGACAGAGAACCCGAGACATCATACAATGGAGGATATCCCGTTATAACTTTTTTTTCAATTAACTCTTTTAATCCGAGACGAAACTTTTGACCAATGTTAGGATCATTAATCATCCATCTCTGAGTAAAAGGTAATCTGCCTCTATTTTTTTTTATCCAATCATGTACATATTTTGTTGTCTTAAAATTGTAATTTATTCTTGGAGCATTTTCATTGAGCATATAATGATTTATGACATCACCATGTTTGTACGTACCGGTACCAGTAGATGCAAATGTTTCAATAGCAAATTGTCCAACATTCATTCTCATATTAACATAAGAAGGATGTTTACATGGAGCACACAATATAATTTTACCAGAATGAATATTATATTGATCAATGGAATGCCCTCCCAAATCACTAACAGCTTTCAAAGAAAAAGTTTTATTATTCAGTTCGATTTCATGGGACTCGATTGTTTCTTTAATTTGTTCACTTATTTCGTTACATATTGCATCAGGACCAGCAAGACGAATACCAGTCCAAGTAGCTTCTTTGGTGGCCAATAATAATGGCTTATATTTTTCATTAAAAGTTGCACTAAATGCGCAATCAACTATTCTACCATTATAATGAACTCCGAAATCAATTTTACAAATATCGTCATGACCAAACATTCTATCATCATTAGGATTGGCACTATCATGAGCAATTATGTTATTCAAAGATACTCCGGTAGGAAAAGCTATACCAGCTGTATGGTCGTTAACTTTGGTTAATTCAACTATTTTGCTTTCTATTAGATTACATATATCAAAAATTCTCATACCCGGTTTAATAATATTTTGTATGTGTTTCCTAACAATACGATGACATTCGGCGGCTCTTCGGAGATCATGAATATAATCAACAGACTTGCTATCATTAAAATCTGTCTTTAAATTTGTTGTTTTATCATAGTTATAAACTAATGTAGGTTGATATTTTTTTTTATTTAAATTTAAATTTGTATTATTCCAACTATTTATTAATATCATATTGTTATAGAGTATTATATTAATAATTTATTAAGTATTTTTCTGGACTAATTATATAATGGATAATTTGCTAAACGCTAATAGTATGTCATTGGCTCGTGTTTTACTTATTTTTTACGTTTTAGTTGCAAGTAACTACACACCTAATCTAATGGGAAAACAGTTGAGAACTTTTTTACAAGAGAATAGAATAGCTCAACATATTATTGCTTTTATAATGATGTTAGTTTTAATTATAATCGTCGGAAATGTAACTGATATAAAACAAGCACTTTCTTATAGTATACTAGGATATTTATGGTTTATTTTCACGACTAAAATGGATATACAGTGGAATTTAATTATAATATTAGCTTTATTAGTAGTTTTTATATATGAGAACAATTTAATAGAAAAAGAAACTGAAGTAGAAAAGGATGGAAATTTGACAATAGAAGAAAAAGCTCAAATAGTAGAAAAAAATAAAGAAGTCAAAACATATGTGATATTAGGAATAATAGCAGTAACATTAATAGGAATGTTTTTCTATATTACCAAAAAAGAGGAGCAGTATGGAGGAGGAAAATTCAATCTAGTTGACTTTTTAATTTATTAAAATTTTATTTTTACTTCTGTGATACTCGGCCATTCCAAATAATTCGTAAATTTTATTGTCAGAAAGAATGGTAATTTTTACATGATTTTCGGAAGCATTTCCATCATTACTTGCAGATAGAGTCAAGACATTATATGTAATAATTAAATTATTGATTGGACATTTTATAGTTATCACGTCGGGATATTCATTATTGCTTTTTTGTTCATAGATTTCATAATCTCTGATCAAATGAACATTATTATTTAAATTCAGATATATACATCCTTTTTCTTCTTGAGTAGATGTCATAGGTGTATGAAGCCAATATATTAGATTGTGATTAGTATCACTACCAAACATAAGATTCCAATTTATAGTTGGAAGAACCACATTTCCCCATAAATGTTCCATTTCACCACATTGTTTTATTTCAAAGGTTTTACCGAATAGAGTAATATTTCCTGTTATCGATCCAAGAGGAATTACAGAAGAAAAAGACAATTTTTCTGTGATTGGCAAGTTAACAATACTTTTAATTCCTAATTTTAAATTCTGAGCAACATTAAGAGGACTATATTTTTCTTTATCAATTGTTAAATTCCATTTTATATTATTATCCTTATTACATCCTTCAAATGTGTATTTATCATCAGATAATTTGTTAATTTCATTAGTAGAAATTTTAATAAGATTATCATTGTGGACAAAATCTTTTATATCATGGTAATCAAATGAATTATATTTATTGTCGCCATCACAAATGGCAGGATAAATTATACATTTTCCTATCTCATTTAGTCCTTTTATATAAATATAATTAATCATTCCAAATATTTTGTTACCAGCACCACCGTAAAAATATAATGTCCACCATTCACACCAGAAAATCTCACTTTCATCATATTTGAAAGAAAATTCATTTTTGGATTTTTCTTGAGGAAATATTTTATTATCGTTTTTTCCTGTTTGTAAAAATAGGCAGTCTTTAATTCCATCAATGATAGATTTTCCGACATTGTAAATGAAACTGCACATTACTACTAATATACAATATGATAATATAAAAAAACGTGTGATATAAATATATATGAAGTGTCCGAAAGGTCAAATAGAAAGAGTAGGTTATACAAGAAAAAGTTACAAAAGAAAAGATGGAACCGTAGTGAAAAGATCAATTGTGGGTCCGGCATGTGTGAATGATAGAGGAAATGTGGGCAAGGGACCAAAGATATTACCTGAAATTGATAAAAATATTCATCTAAGAAATTATGGTTATAATGTCAAAGATAAACCACAATCAAGAGAAAAAGCTTTAAAGAAAGCATCAAGAGAATTAGGTACATTACCCACATTGAGAAGATTAAATTTAATAGCAAATTACAATAAATGGAATCCAGAGGTTGAAAGTAAAATGAGGGATGATGTTGAATATTTAAAATATGAATATAAAAAAGAGAAATCAAGAAATATTAAGAGACAATCGAAAAGTAATAAAAAACGATCTAAGAGTAAGAGTAAAAAATCAAGCAGTAAGAAAAGTTTAAAGAATAAAAAAATCAAGTTTTAATACCATTTAATACCAACCATATTACCGTAGTTTTTAATTTCATCGTTTGCAGTAACTATTTCACATTTATAATCATTATAAGATTCAATTTCAGATGAAATTTTATTGTCTAATAGTTTGGATATAATTATTGTCTTAAGAGATTTAGATTTAAGAGCGGTAATAACTTCGTCGTATCCAAACACTAATTTATCAGCATCAATTTTTATCAAATTATCAATAACTTGAATGATCTTTTTTGATTTAATAGTTTCTTTGTCTTCCAAAAGATCATAACAATTTTCATAGACATTATTTATCGTTTCATCTGTGATTTCACTTGTATTAACAATTTTTAATAGTTTGTTCGAAAAATATTGTTTGAAGATATCAGTTTGAACAATATCGTGTTTAATGGAACCAGGTCCCGCTATAATAATTTTTTCAACAAAGTAATTCTGAGTATCTTTGTTAAAATAACTGACTAGTATGTTGTCAACAATATGTTTTATATAATGATCAATTTGAATATCTCTCAATCTTTGGAAACGAACTGCAGATTGGCCACCAGTTTTATGTTTATTCATTATTTTTTGATCATCTGAACGTAACAATTTAAATTCTCTATGATCTCCAGAAATTTGTAAAACATAGCACCTAAATTCTTTTCCAGACACTAAACATATTCCATATTTTGTACTGCTTTTGTACATTTCTAATAAATGATCAAGGTGAAACTTCGAATCACATCTGTAATATCTTTTATCTATTTTCTTGGGTGGATATATTATTATTGAATTGTTATAGTTGCTAAATACATGCCTCAATAGTACCAGAGCAGATTACCAATCCATTTTCTGGAGCAATTGTGTTCAACGATTTAAGTTGTTGCTGTGCACATTTAATAGCATTTTGTACAGACTGTTTGACATTTTTATTTTTAATATTCTGTGATGTACTTAATTCACTGTTTAATTGATTAGTTACTAATGAAAGATTAGTAAGTGATGGTATGTACAAAGTTATCAAACTTGTTGCTCCAGTGTATGATTTTGCGAGTGAAAGATTTTTAACAATATCTAATGGTGTGTGATTATCGATAATCATAATATGTGTATATTATTTGAAATCGATATTAATATTCAAGTAAATAAAATTTCAATTTTTGCAATAAAAAAATTGATTTTAAAAAATTATTGCAAAGTAATATACATATGTATCATATTATAATCATGTCAAGAATTAAATACATAAAAAATGCTAAAAATATTAAGAAAAAACCAAAAAATATTTATGTGAATATTACTAAACCTTTTATCAAAAAAGATGAACCAGAAAGTATTTCACAGGCCGAACAAAATTGGCTCGACAAAATGAGTGTTTATCATAGTATGGGTACAAATGAGAAAAGTGAAAATGAGACAAAGTTATATAATGAAGATATTAAAAAAGAATAGAAGTTTAAAGGTATAATTATATGGAAAAAGTAAATGATAAATAGTATAAAGATAATGAGTTATAACATATGGTTTTCAGAGGAGGATAGAATGGAAAGAACAATATCTTTAATAGAGAACATAAAAGAGAACAATCCAGATGTCATATGTATGCAAGAAGTGACTAAACCAGTTTTTGATTATTTGATTAAAAATTTTAAAAACTATCCATATCATTATCCAACAAAACCCAATAAAAATTATGATTGTATGATATTTTCAAAATTTGTTATATCTAAGGCCAAAGAATTTGTATTTAAGAATTCTAGTATGGACAGAAAAATCATAGCAACTTTATTGAATATAAATGTAACGAGTAAAGAAAAAAATAATTTAGTAATTGAGAATTTTCCTTTGGTTGTAGCAACATGTCATTTTGAGAGTTTGTTCAAGGCTCAAAATCAAGTAAAAATAGAACAATTTGAAACAGCAAAAACAATATTAGAAAATTTATTAAAATCTTATGGTCCAGATTGTCCTATAATTTTTTGTGCAGATACAAATATAATGCCAAAGGAAGAATCATATTATATCACTAATGACAATTATTGGAAGGATTGTTGGATTGAAAGTGGTGGTGATAAACACAATAAATTTACATATGACACTATTTTAAACGAAAATTTGAAGAATAGGAATATTGGAGTAATCAGATCAAGAATAGACAGAATAATTTATAATGATATCGATGAATTACAACTTTTATCATTCAGACTGATAAAAGGTAATGAAAATTATATAGAACCTTCGGATCATTTTGGAATAATGGCAGAAATTGGTTTAAACAAAAATTGAAAAAAAAAGAATTTGAATTTAAGTAATAAGAGAAACATTATATTAAACATGACCAGAGTTACCAAGAAAACATTAAAATCATCTGACAATAATGAAGAACAACAGGATAATGAACAAAAGAAACCAACTAGAACAGTATCTGTGGGAAAAAAAGATTGGGTTGATAATAAACAAAATAATGTAGAGGATGATAAACAAGAAGATGAGGAAGAAGATTATACAGAACCAGCTGAACTTTCTGGAGATGATCAGGATACAACTAAAAAACAAGATGATCAAGAGACAAAACAAAATGGTCCAGATTCCTTCCTTAAAGATATCAACATGGCAGTAGTAGAAGAATTAGATAAAACCAGATTATCTGATTTAAGTAATACGCAATTGTTTGAAGTACTTTACGCAAGAGGATTAAAACAAAAAAATCCTACAGTATTCCACACAGCAAGAAAGGCTTTAACTGAATTATCTCTGGGAGTAAATTTCACTCGACCAAAACATAATCCGCATAGATTCCAAAACAATAATGGTTCCAGAAGAGGAAATTTTAGAGGTAATTTTAGAGGAAAAAACTACAGAAATAGAACATCGAATGAAAAATCATAAACATACATATTAAATTAATTTATTTATTTACTATATAATGAAATATCCTAAAATTGAGGATAATAATTTCTATGAAAAAATAAATAAATTATTCTCATATTATAAAACTCCGAAAAAGAAAAAGAGTTTTGATGAAATTTGTTTCCCAAAAGAATTTAAATTACAATTACCCCAATTATTCGTATCTCATTTTATACATCCGAATACTCCATACAAGGGTCTGTTAGTTTATCATAAAATAGGAAGTGGGAAGAGTATAACAGCTATTAGAGTGGCTGAAGAATGGAAACATTACAAAAAAATAATGGTTTTAGTTCCCGCATCATTAAAGGGAAATTTCAGAGGAGAATTAAGAACACCTGCTACGGGAAACGAATATTTAAAAAAGGAAGAACGAGAAAAATTGTCAAAGTTACAACCAAATGATAGCGAATACACAGAAATAATAAAGAAAAGTGATGAAAGAATAGACAAATATTATACTATTTATTCTTACAACAAATTTACAGAATTGGCATTAGACGGAAAGATTAATTTAAAAAACACATTGTTAATAATAGATGAGATTCAAAATATGGTATCAGAAGAAGGGAACTTTTATAATGTACTTTACGAACAAATATCAAATGCTCCAAAAGATTTAAGAATAATTCTTTTATCCGCAACTCCAATGTTTGACAAACCTCATGAAATAGCATTAACAATGAATCTTTTGAGATTACCAAAAGAAATGCCAACAGGAAGAAAGTTCGATAAGAGTTTTATTCAAATAAAAAAGACAGTTTCAGGAAAGTATAATTATCACTTAAAAAATGTTGATCAGTTTAAACAATATATTAGAGGATATATATCATATTTTCAAGGAGCCCCCAGTTATGTATTTCCAGAAACTAAAATAAAATATATAAAATGTGAAATGAGTGATTTTCAATTTCAAGCTTATAGAGATGTTATCAGAGGAGAAGAGAGAAATTATGATATGTCAAGAATAAAATATGATATTGCAGAAGAATTGTCAGTTAGAGATTTGCCGAATAATTTTTTTATTGGAACTAGAATTGTTTCAAATATTGTTTTTCCCAACAAAAAAATAAATGAGGCAGGTTATAATTCGTTAAAGGAAAAACATATTAAAGAACAATTGGAAAAATATTCGATAAAGTTCTTTAAAATTATAAAGAAAATAAGAAAAAAAGAGAAAATATTTATATATTCTGGATTTAAGGGATATGGGGGAATAAAAAGTCTAGTGAAAGTATTAGAAACATTTGGTTACAAAAATTATTTGGAACATGGACAGGGCACTAAAAGATTTGCTTTGTGGACTGGTGATCAGAATATAAAACAAAAAAACGAAATAAAGGCAATATATAATCAAAAAAGTAACATGGATGGGTCGAAATTAAAAATTATAATAGGATCATCAGCAATCAAAGAAGGTGTTAGTTTATTGGGTTTAAAACAAATTCACATATTGGAACCATACTGGAATTTTCAAAGACTATTTCAAGTAATAGGCAGAGGATCAAGATTTTGTAGTCACAAAGATTTGCCAATTGAGGAAAGATATTTAAATGTTTATATTTATGTAGCAACTCGTGAAGAAATCGAAACTGTTGATCTTTATTTAAATTATTTGGCAAAACAAAAATTGAAATTGGTTAGAGAATTTGAAAAAATAGTAAAAGAGGCAGCAATTGATTGTGAATTAAATTATTACGCGAATATAAATGAAAACGAAGAACCAATAGTTTGTGATAAATAAAATTAGAAATTAGAAAGATTAGGATACATATTAACTTGACAATATTCATATGGACTTGTGAACACGTCAACTTTATTGGCATAGGAAAGAGTTAACATATTATTTCGTTTCAAATAATTGTATTGGTCAGGAATTTCCTGTGGAGCGTGTAGTAAGAATATGGATTCAAAAGGCAAGTTTTTGTTTTGACATTCCAATAATATTTTATTATAATTGACAAATTGAAAATTGTCAAATTTTCTTTCTGGCAATTCATCATCATATTTTTCCATATTATCAAAAGGACCATCACCAACTCCAATAACAATTATACTAAGAGGATAATTAGATGCTTCAACAATGGCTTGTTCAGTTTGTACCTTATCAATCACTTCACCATCTGTAACAATCACTAAAATATGATATGATCTGGTATATTTTATTATTTCAATGGCCTGCATAATAATTGGTCTAAAACTTGTTGGTCCGGATAATTTAATGTTTGGAGTAATTTCATTGTAACAGTCTAACACTTGATTAAATCTGTGGCAGAAGACATTATTTTTGTTTATATTAAATACCTTGAAATTTTTGGTGCGAATATCGCCAAATCCATAAGCAGGAATCAATCCCATAATTTATTATTTTGAGCATTGACAATATTATTGTCCTTTTATATTTCAATTTTTTAAAAGATTGATATATAAAGTAAAAAATAATATAGATACTGATATTTATATTAAACAAAATGTGGGGAAAAATGAGTAAGGTAAATATGAAATATAAAGAATCAGAAAACAAATTTGATAATAAAGCATCATTATTTAGCAACAAATTAATTAGATCAGATTTTGATAAAGTAAATGGAAGTTTGAATGATGATGTAAATAAAATACTAAACGGAGGATGTGTATATATACCAAATTTCTTTTGTAAGACAGATGATTTACAAATTTTTGATAAAATAAAGAAAGAAATAGAATCAGACAGTTATAAAATGATTAATTGGAGCAAACATTTTAGACACGAAAATCCGGAAATTTCAGCAACATTTAATGATATAGTAAAACAAATGGCAGAACATTTTAAAGTTGAAGTTTTACAAACAAGATTGAACTATTACAAAGATGGTTTGGATTGGAAATGTTTGCACAAGGATAGACATGCATATGGAAATGGTAAAGATAAAATTTGTGAAAATTTTACAATGGGTGCAAGTTTTGGAGCAAGTAGAGAATTAGAATTTGTTCATGATGATACTAATAATAGGTTTGTTTTTCCTCAAAACAATGGAGACATATTTGCGTTTGACAGTGATATTAACAAAAAATTTATGCATGGTGTTCCAAAAAACAATTTAATAAAACAACCAAGATTTTCTATAATTGCTTGGGGAAATAAGTTAGATCAATAAAATAGAAGTTGCATATAACATAAGTATTGAGATAATTAATTTGTTGGTTACATTATTTGTATTTAGTTGGTTAGAAAAGTAGATAATTACTAAAATGTCTGTCATCATAATATAACAATAAAACAATAGTACATACGGAACAATATTTTTAGAGATAAAACAGCTAATAAATACAGCCATTAAATTTATGAAAATAAGACCATAATTTAAATAGAATTGATGATTTTCATTGTATATTGTGGATATATATTCATTTTTTTTATGATTTTTAGTTTTACTGAACAAATTACAAAAGTATAACCATATCAAAGGAATAAATATTGAAATTATATAAATCATTTTTATTAATTAATAATTCAAAATTGTTGATTAGTCTTTTAAAATATCAATTTTTTGTTTGTTTATTATAATTTAATAAATATATTTATAAATTATATTGTGATATATATTATGAACTTTTTTCAAGATAAGACATATTTACTAATAATAGCTGGTATTGTTATTATTGTGACAGCATTTTGTCTGTTTAACTATTACATAAAAAGTTGTATAAAAAGTACAGTATCAGATGAAATTAAAAAAATGTATAAAATTATGAGAAGGAGACAAAAAATAGTATCCAAAAAAGAAGACATTGAAGAAAAGTATCCAAAACCCCAAGAAACGTTGCCTGTCGAAAATCATATGTACGTGGAAGAAGATAATCAAAGTTATGTTGATCCGATGGCGCCGAATAATAATATAGAGTATCAAAATTTAGATAGACCATCGAATGAAAATATATTAATGAGAGATATTATAGATAATACCCCCAACAACAGATTTCAATAGCGTAAATAATTCTAAAAAAATATATTAATTTTAGAGTATATGAGCATTATATTACTAATAATACTATTTTTCGCCATTATATTCGGAATATATTGTTTTTACGAGAATGTTGTTAAAAAGAAAGACATAGTAGACAAAAATAAGAAGATAGTATCGTTAAGGAAAAATATATTTGAAAGTGATCAAAGTAATAATAGTATAGAACAGAATGAAGATGATGAAAATGAAACGATTGATAATAATAGCGATAACGAAAGCATTCAATCATCATTTTTTAAAGAAATATCTCAGGATGATGCGATTAAAAGTTCATCAATGGATAGTTTAGAAGATAATGCATCGAGAAGCGACGAGACAGACAATAATACAATGGATAATTGGTAAAAAAATTGAACAAATAACATTCTAAAGAGAAAAGATTTAAATAAAATAGTATATCACAAATGCCAGCAAACAATAGCAACAAATCAAAAGCAGCATCAACAACATCAAAAGATAAGCCAGCAGCGGGTAAAGCAACTGCAGGTAAAGCAGCAGTAGGTAAAGCAGCAGTAAGTAAAGCAGCAACTGGAAAAACAGCAACTACCAAAACTCAAAAAGTAAATAAAGATGTAGAAAACAATGTAGAGGAAAATAAGCAAGAAACTAAAGATTCAACAAAATCTAAGAATACTGGTAGTGACAAAGAAGCAAGCAACTCTCCAGCAAAGAATAAGAAAGCATCAGTCAAATCAGGAGAAAATAAGGAAGATGATGGAAATAAAGAAAAAGCACCAAAACCAGATAGTCCAAATAAAGCGACATCAGATGCAAATTTAAATTTTAATGTTTTAGATTGGAAAAGATGGATCAAAGATACTTTAGAAGCAACAAATCGTGAAAGACCAAAGTTTGCGTTTGGTCATACAGCTTTAGCCGCAGCAGTTGAGTCAATGATGTTAATGATTGTCAATTCAGCATCAGTAGGTTTACAAAAAGATAAGGTAGGATTATATGAGATTGGTGCGGCTTCAATAGCTGTAGCCATTCAACGTGATCCTAATTTAAACAAGATGTTCTATCAACAACTTAATAATTTTAGTGATAAAATGAATTACTTAAACAATATTAATCATCTTAAAAAGAAAGAAAATTTAGCAAAATTCTTGCTAAAGAAATCAAGTAGCTTGAATTTAACTTCAGATGGTCATAATATGTTGTGTTATTTGATAAGTGATTTTGCGACAAAATTAGTCGATTATTCTATAACTTTAATAGAATATGCAGATAAAAAATCATTAAAACCAAAAACTATAAAATGTGCCGTGAATTTATTATGTCCATATCTCGTTACTGATCAAATTGTTAAAGATATAGACAATGCATGTCCAAACAGTGATGAACATTATGAGAAAGAAGGAGAAGAAGATGGGGAAGAAGGCGATGATGCAGCGGAAAAGAAAACAACTGAAAAGAAAACAGCTGAAAAGAAAGGGAACGCAAAGAAACCAGCGGGTAAGAAAGCTACCACAAAGAAAGCAAATGAAACAGTAGAAAATGCTGATGACAAAGAAAAGGAAGAAGAACAACAAGAAGGAGAAAAACAAGAAGGCGAAGAACAGGATGCTGAAGAACAAGAAGGTGAGGAACAAGAAGAACAAGAAAATGAAGAAGGTGAAGAACAAGAAGATGCAGGAAATGTTTCAGATCCAGAAGAACATGATAACAACAGCAATAAAAACAAGAAACCAAAAACTAGTACTTCAAGTTCCAGAAAAAATACTAGATAATTTATTTATTTGATTTAGTCAAAAAAAGACTATTAATAAATATTGAAAGTTAAAATGAATAATAAAAAAATATCATATATAATAACTTAAATGGACATAGGTTATTATTTTTCAAATGAGGTAAAAACTAGAGCAAAACACAGTTCAACCAAGTTCAGACAATTAATATCAGATCTGGCATCAAAAAAAGTAATTAGTTTATTAGAATATACTTATTTATTTAATTTTTTGAAAGAAGGAGGAACAATAGTAAATGTAAACTGGTTTATCGAAATTGCAAAAAAAGCAAATATGGAAGATTTCAATGAAGAGTCAATAAAATTATTTGAAAATCTATTAACAAATCAAGATAAAAGATTAATATTTAATAATTCTCATTTAATCAAAGATTTAGTGGAAAAAAATGTGTTTGAATTTTCGGGAGATCAGAAAAGAGCAATTACTGACATATTAAATTTTTTTGTAGATTTTAATCAAAAAACTTTTGGATTATATGGATATGCCGGAACAGGAAAAACAACAACCATAGTTGAGTTAACATCATATTTGATTAAAAAAGGACTTATCAAGTCAATTGCATATACTGCCCCAACAAATAAAGCAGTGAATATAATTAAAGCAAAATTTAGACAACATTTGAAAGAGATAGCGGAAGAGAAAACAGGAACTAAATATGACAATAATTATAACATGGAGGATTTATTGGAAGTATTGTATAAAAAAGGAATTAAAATAGAATTCATTACAATACACAGATTATTAAACTACAAAAATGATTTTGATAGTGAAGGAGAAAGAATTTTTTTGCAAAAAGGCGAGACAAATATAAAAGAATATCAGGTGGTTATCATCGATGAATGCTCCATGTTACCATTTAAAATAATCAAACATTTGTTTGAAGATGTTAGAACCACAAACAGAAACAATGGAGATAATTTTAATAAGAGTCCCAAATTATTATTTACTGGAGATAGAGCACAATTAAATGCTGTGAATGAACTGAACAATGTACTATTTAATTATGACAATAATATGGTGAAAAAAATGTTACACAGTGACACTAATAAAACAAAGTCACAATATGTATCGACGTCAAATGAAATAGAGATAACAACAAATTCTTTAGGTAATGACATTAAAAATATGAAATATGTCATAATGAAAGAAGTAATGAGAAGTAAAATTGATAACATTGTGAATTTATGTATCAATGTTAGACAATGGTTAGAGAAAGAGATTAAAAATCCCGAGCCTAGAAAATTTGTGGGTGAAGGAGTAAGTATATATAAACATGATCCAAAAATTAAGAAAACTGATGGTAAGTGGTTTAAGACTTTTTTAAATAATTTTGAAAATAATGAAGGATCATTACAGACAAGTAATATTATTCTCACATGGACAAATAGACAGTGTGAAGAGTATAATAATTGTGTTAGGAAAATTGTTTTTAAGAATAAGGAAAAAATAGACAAATTTGAGAAAGGAGATATATTAATGTTGAATGATTTTTACAATATTGATGAGTCAAAATCAGATAAGGACAAAGATGATAAAAAAAGATTTTATACTTCGGAACAAATTAAAGTAATGGAGATTGAAAAAACACAAAAAAAATGTGCTGATTTTACTCTAAATTTGTCAAAATCAGCAAATAAAATAAAAGGTATAAATCATATTGAAGAAAAATTTAAAAATACAGTTAAATTATTAAATTCGAAAACAAAAAGAAACTATCAAGTATGGAAACTATATGTGAACAGATTGACAGATATATATGACAAAACAACAGAAACTCAATTAATAACGGTCATTCACGATAGTTGTGATAGACTATTGAATGATGAAAAGATAAATGCGGCAGGCATAATTAAAAAATTTAGAGACACAATATTGGCCGAATATAAAGAACAACAAAAGACAATTGAAAAGGTAATTATTAGACAGTTATGGAGAGATTGGAGCAAAATATTTATCGAACCATTTGCAAAAGTAAATTATGGTTGTTCGATAACAACACATAAGAGTCAATCATCCACATATGTTAATGCCTTTATAGATGTAAATGACATATTGTTAAACAATTCTAATGAGGAAGCAAAAAGATGTCTGTACACAGCATTGACACGAGCATCCAAACAAGTTCATTTACTTATTTAAAAAACACTGATTCAAAAACTTTGAATATAACAATTATAATAATTATTGATAATATGAGCAAAAACCATCCATTAAAAGTACTCAGTGTTTTTTTTGTAAAGTCATATACAGTTACATCATTTCTTGATTCGGTTGTCAAGTTGGAAATAGTGTCTATATTCATTTATATAATATTATATGATATATTCATATATAAAATATGTGTATATTACCATATTAATTGAAACAATACGTAAATCACAAAAAATAAAAATATTAATTTAATTATTAGATCTCCTGACATCTTATATTTTAATACGATATATATATATATGTCTAATAAAATAAGGCCGCTTTTTTCAGATAATACAGGAACAAATTTAGTTGATGATCAAAAATATGAGTTAGTTAATGGTATGGAACCATTGCCATCAACATGGTTTTATAATGATTATGATCCTATACAAAAAGGAGGAGGATATTTATATCCGGGATTAACTTGGAAAATAAATTTTGAATTAATGACCAATATACTGAGCAATTTTAAAGTATCAAACAAAAATCTATTAAATAAACTATATAACTGTTCCTGTGATTATTTTGTGAAATTTGAAGAATTGAATAACAAATATAAATGGATAAGTACACATGCACTATGTTATTATCTGTATGCAAAGAAGAACAATCTACCTTGTGAAATAGTCGAAAATTTTGACAAAATATTCACAGTCAAAATGGGTATTTATCCTCTTGACAACACTGTTATAGAATCAACAATACCAGTGAATACAACAGAATATAGAATTGTAGAAATTAATCGTATGGGTGATGATATTACATTGGGGCCTCCGGATCAGAACTTTTTTATGTTTGACAAAATAAAAGATTCAGATACGTATGTCACAATTGTAGATTCAATATTAGTGGAAAAAGAAGAATTATTAAATAATCCAATAATAATGCTTCATAACATTGATAAATCATTAGAAGGAAATAATATAAAATATATTATAAAATACTTTATAAAATATCTCAAATACAAACAAAAATATTTATCATTGAAAAAAGATTTATAATTTATCTAAAATTGTTTTAGTAGTTTTTATAAGATCATCCAATAGTTTAGTTATTCTTTTCATTTTTAGTTCTCTAAAATAATTGAATAAAATAGCATAGTTTAGTTTATTGTCAAAAATAGTTTGTTTATTTTCGTGAATAACATAAGAATTTGTTAGAACAGAATAGATAATATATTTAAACAACAATACCAATGAACTTTTAAAATAATTTATTTCAATCAAATCAAGTATTAAATTAATAACCTCACATTTATCATTATTGGAATTAATTATCAAATCATATATTTCAATCAAACGATGTTCTTTATTATTGATAGTCATAGAAAAATTATTTATCATATCTACTTCAAATTTAAGTTGCTTTAAAATATTTTCAATATCCCATTTTTCAAGGAAAACAAATCTAGTTATTTCAGGTATTAATTCTAAATTTTTATTAATTTTAGGATTTTCTTTTTTTGTTTTTCTCAACATATCAAACAAAAATTCTCTTAAATACAGAACATCGTAAAGAGTATATTCAATGTGGTATTTGCTCATATTTTTAACATCCCAAACAATTTGATAAACTTTACCCATTTTTTTTGTAATATCATTCAATTGATTGTATTTAGATTCAGTTATAGTTCCAAAATATTTGAGAGCATCATAGACTGAACATTTTTTATCATCATAATTAACAGCAATTTTTTGGTATTCGCATATAAATCTGGTATCAATTACTCTATTTATAAATTTTAATATAATTTTTTTGTTTTTTTTGAAGAAAGTATTGAACAAATAAGGTATATCCAAAGAATCAGAACCATGTAATATTTTATAAATGTTATCAGGAGTGTAGAAAAGATCAATCATAATTTTGCGTTGTGGGGAGTCTAAATTTGTGGGATCAAATATCCAAATATATTTATTGGATTTAGTTGGAAACAAACTGATTTGACATAAAGCAATTTTTTGGTTATTAAATTCAAAATCAATACCGGCGAAATAAATATTTCGATTTTCGTATTCATGAAGAGATTCAAAATAGAAAAAAACTATTTGAAGAATAAATAAATTGGTTTTAACAGAATTATCAGCAATATTGATATGAAATATAAAATTATTGTCATAAGCCAATTCATTTTTTCCATCCAATACCATATAAGATCTCTTTCTAACAATATAATTAACAAGTTTATTGAGTATAATAGGAATCATATACATATCGTCTTTTTCCACACCATATTGACTATAATAAAAAATGGCAAGATAAACATCAAAATCTTTATGAAATTGTGGATTATCAGTAAAATTTATTATTTCGATAATGGACGAAATATTATTATAAAGATAGTTGATAAGACCATAGATATTATTCAAATATAAAAAGTCATATAATTTTTTAAAGTCAATAATATTTTGCATATACCATACAATAAGAAACTTATTAAAAAAAACAATATTATTAAAATAGCTAAAGCCACGAGTTTAAACCATCTATATAATATCTAAATTATAATATAAATGAGCCGCATTTCGAGATATCAGGACAGCATGAATAAATTTATAAAAAATAAAAGTTGTATAACATCATTAGAAGGAAATATTAGATTGTTAATTAATAATGTGATGGACAGTGCTGATAATATGATACCAATAATGTTATTGACTGTATTGAACAGTCAAAGTAAGAAAAATGGCTATTCATTTCATGGATATTTTATGGCATGTGGTATTGAAATGACAATGGCAATTGCAAAAATTTCTGATAATAAAAATTATTATAAAAATAAATATACAGCTCAAAATGTAAATAAGATAACAAATAGATTATCAACATTAATAAATATATGTTTGTCGCAAAATATTGAGTGTGTTCAAAATACTTTGACAAAAGAGAAGTCTATTAAAATTTTTCATAATACCAGCAGAATGTTAAATAACAAACTTTTTGATGTTCTTGATGATGATATGATTGAATATTCTGAAAATATCAAAAAAACAGATTTATTAAAATTTACTTTCGAAAAAATAAAATCTCCAAAAACATTAATAACTCATATCAAACAGGCAAATAAAGAAAATTTAAACACTTTTATAACAAGGAAATATGGTTCTGTATGTCAATTAGCAATTATTATAGGATGGTTTTTGGGAGGAGGAGATGACAAAAATATGGTAACATTAGAGAAAATAGGAATAAATTTGGGATATTTAATAAAGATATGTTATGATTTTGAGAATTTAGAAAGGGATCTAGAATATGCAAAAGAAACTTCAAATAATTATGTGATAAATTATGGTATCCAAGAAAGCTTTGAATTATTTATTGAAAACAAACTGCAAATGGTTGAAGGTTGTATGATGTTAGATATTTACACTAACACAGTCAAAGAAGTTTTGGATGTGATCGAGTCAAAAGTTGATGAATTTATAAATAACACAGCTCCTGATCTAAAATCTCATTATACAATATCAACAACTTCTAAAAATTAAAAATTATCTTAAAATAGAATATATGGGATTTATAAGCGACGTTGTATTGGCAATACCATTTGGCATTATATATTATTTTTTTATTGACAAAATAATAACAGTTTATTTGAACGATTTGCCTTACACAGAAAAATATCAAAAGTCATTGATATATATATTTGTTATTGGTTTGATTGGTCTTGTTTTGGCATTCACATTATTTAAAAACAATAACTGGTTCAAAAATAGAGCTTTGAGTTATGGCTTGATATTTGGAAGCTGTTTACTTATTTTTTATTCAATTATTACGAATTGGAATAAAATGGATGATATTACAAAAATAGTAGTTTTCAGTATTTTATTAGGTTTATTAGTATGTTATTATTATTATTCAGGTGAAGAAAGTGGTACATCAAAAAAAACAATAAAAAAAAGCAAAAAATCACGTAAACAATATATATACGCTAACAATATATAAACGCAAATAAATATATAAAACGTAAGAAATAATATAATGGGAATCGAGAAATTCTTTAATAGTCTTGTAAAAAATGAAACAATACTAAAAAACAATATTTTTGTGTTACAAAATAAAATTTTAGCAGATTATGTATATATTGATTTTAATTCTATTTTATATAAATTGGCATTAAGTATTGAAAATCAAATAAACAAATTATTTTACGAATTAATAGATGATTCACACAATCTAAGTGTCGAAGCCAAAGAAATTGCAAAAAAATGGAATTATGATACAGTAAATTATAGCATAGAAGATTTTAAAAATCATTTTAATGAGAAATTTATTGATAACACATTTTTGGATTTGATAGTGGATGATCTTACTTATATAATGACTGAATTAATTGATAGCGATCATATTAAAAAAATATATATATCAATGGACGGTGTGCCTAACATGGCAAAAATAATAGAGCAGAAAAAAAGAAGATATATGGGATATATACTCAATGAGTCAAAGAAAGATATATATTTGAGCAATAAAGATAGTTTAGACTTGGACAGAAAAATGTATGAGGAGAATAAAATAAGATTCAGCAGAAGTAAATTTTTGGGTCATCATGAATTTATGCAGCAAATGTCAGAAAAATTAAAGGACGCAAATGTTTTAGAAGATTTTAAGAAGAAATGTAAAAAACTCGAGTCATATATATTTTCTGGGTATAATAATCCAGGTGAGGGAGAGAAGAAAATAATGGAGGACATTATCGAAAACGCAGAAGAAGGAAAATATGTAGTATATAGTCCAGATGCGGATGTTATAATATTATCATCAATAATGATAAATAAATTGAAGAACAACTCTGAAATATATGTACTAAGATTTGATCAACAAGAATTGAAGTATGATATAATTGACATCAATATGTTAAACAAGAATATCCTTAATTACATTGAATTAAATGAAAATCTTAAAATGAATACAACAGATGTTTTAAATGACATAATGTTTATTTTCACAATGTTTGGCAATGATTTTGTTCACAAAATTGATTCTATTGATCCAAAAAAAGATTTTGAAATATTATTGAATATTTATAGAGAATTCGCAAAAGGAAAAACTTTTGGAATATTATCGAATAATGCAATAATTTACCAAAATTTAATAGAATACATTAAACTTGTGGCTGAAATTGAAAAAGATTTAATAAATGACACATATTTGATGAAAAACTACAAAAATTATCATCATCTCAAGAAACAATTCAAAGATTTATTTTGGTTTGACACATTACATCGAACTTTAATAAATTATACTTTACTGTGTAATATTATATTCAAATATGTCAGGAGATGGGAAAAAAAGTTTAATAGTGACAAAATATATAGTTATTGGAATAATAACAAGAAACGTAACGAAATAAATCATTCAAATACGAACAATTACATAGAAAAGAATTTCCCTTTAATGATATCCGAATTGATAATACATGACAATACTATAATAAACAGTAAAAAAATGAGTATAAAGCAAATATTTAATAAATCAGTATATATCAGACAGTTTATTAAAGTTTTTCTTACGCTCGAATTAAATGTTAATTTGGAGAGCAACGAGATAAATGACGGTAATATTTATGATAATTTTATGTTGATAATGAAAAGAGAGATATTTAAACACAACGGAAAAAATATATTTGCAAACATAATGCCAAATATAAGATTGGACAAATATAATTATACAACTAAGGATAAATATCATTCAAATAAAATTACCCAGAATATGGTTTCTGACAAAATGAAAATTACTAATTTTGACAATGAGAATTATGCATTTGAATTTATGTTGGATAAATATAAATTAAAACTAAATGCTGTTGATGATATGGTAGGAGTTTGTGAATTAGCCTATATCAATAATCAGTATGTGTACACGTATCAAACTTTGGAGAAATATCACAAAAAGTATTATGATATATATTTTGGATCAGATTACGATGTAAAAGACATATGTGAAAAATATTTTGAAGGGATTGCTTGGGTTTTTGATTTTTATTTTGTAAAAAATAATTCAGAACAGAATTTTAAAAATGTATCAATATGGTTCTATGATTATCACAGATCACCAATGTTAATAGATATATCAGAGTATCTAACTAAAAATATAAATGAATTAGAGAAAATAAATATGAATGTTGTAAATTTATGTACAAAGAGAGAAGATTTTATGAATTCTTTAGAACATTATTTGTATATAACGCCAAAAAATCTAATATCATGTAAAAATGATCAAATTTTAAAGAATATAGTGAATGACAATCCAGAAGTTTTTCCAAATTTGAACACTATTATTAAAAATATATTCGATTCTGAGAGATCTGGTGTAATAGATTGTAGAAGAGCTTCATTTTTATCAAAATGTACATTAAAAACAGTAAAGGATATAAAATTTGATGATTTTATGAAAACAGTGAGTAAATTGAGAGAAAAATATAATACAAATAAATATTCGCTGTATCCATTTAAGAAAGTATGGCAGATACAAAAAGGAGGTAACAATTTAGGGAGTTTGCTGATGGAAATCAAAATTGATTATAAAATAAAATACATAGAGTCTGGTAATATTGAGTTTAAAAAGATTTATAAAAAAACAAAAAAAATTTTAGATAAATTTTAATGATAAATATATTTAATATCTGAAATAATGGTATAAAATATGGCAAACGATTTTTATTGTGGCATTAAAAAAGACAGGAAGAAAAGGAGAATAGGGTCAATGAAAGAATGTTTGGAAGCAGACAAGGTCAATTATTACGGAGTTAAAAAAATTGATCCAAAACTTATCGAAAAAGCAAAAAGTTTAAAGAAAAAACCGACTGCTGATAAAGTATGGATCAAATTGGTTGGTGTCAGAGCCAAATTTAAAAAATTACAAGAAGATATAAAGTATTTGAAGGATGAAGGAAAGAAGAAAAAGGCAAAAGAAGAATCGGAAAAAGTAAAAGTAATTATAAAGGAATTGGCTGAAGAGTTCAAAAAATTAAAAGCAATTGAAAATGAAAAAAAAAATAAATTAGGAGGTAATAAAAGATCAGGTAGTCAATATGGAGGAAAAAGAGGTTCTAAGAAAAGTAAAGGAAGTAAAAGCAAGAGTAGAAGCAAAGGTAGTAAAGGCAGTAAGGGAAGTAAAGTTAAGAGAATGAGCAGAAACACCAGATATAATGATTTTTTTATGTAAAAAATTGATTAAAAAAATTATTAGGACAAGTTGTTTTAATTAAATACAAACAATTTAAATGGAAACCAATGATGATATTAAAAAATATATCAGAAAAAATTATACTCCAAAAGAATACACAAAATCAATTATGTATATAGAGCCAGAAAATTTTGACATAAATAAATTAACAATAGAGGCTAGTACGAATGACAATTGGATAAAAATAATTTATTTGTACGAATATAAAGAAGATATTAAAAGAAATCTAATATTCAAATCAGAATATGGCAAACTTTGTTGTGAATTTAAAAGAAGCAAATTTGATTTCTTTAGATTTAATTTGAATTCTACAGAAAATTCAAATTTGAAAGCTGTTCTTCACAACATAGACATAAAAACGATAAAGTATATTAAGGGAAAACTTGGATTGAATATAAGTTCTTTTCAACTATTTTCTTCGTATATTAGCAATGAAGCTGTGTTATTAGACATTGCATCAACCAAAACCATAAAATGTAAACCCATAATGAAAAATAATATTTGTGAAACTAAAATAATTATTTATAATTCCAAAACAAAAAAAAGTAAATCGTTAGAAAAGGGTATCAAATTAGAAGATTATGAAATAATAACTACCCCAGACGACGCAAATTTTGTTAAGAAAATAAGCAAATGTAAAGACGACAATTATGGTGGTTATAAGATAAGACATTTAATAAGTCCACAAGTAAGCATAAAAAAAGATGAACGATTAAAATATTATTCATCTTTTAAAACTCATCACGGTGAAATAAAGCATAATAAAAGCAATATATTGTCTGTAGTTGATAGAGATGAGATTAACATAACATCAGATACAGTTAATGAAGTAACAATATAATTTTTTTATCAGTATCTGGCCAAATCTACAAAGCTATTTATTTCTCCATTAATATATTTTAGATAAAGTTTATATAAGGATATAAACCATAATACTGTAACAACAACATAAGCAATAGTAGCTTGATCAGCGAACGTATTAGTAAATTTATAAACAGGATCAATAACTCTGCACGTGAAGCAATCTTCATCTTTGATTGGCTCTCCATTAGGACTTATTTGTTGTCGTGCATATTTTTCTAGCATTGTAAGAGCACAAGTGTTATCATTTAACAACCAATGAATCATAATAAACGGACAAATAATAGCATGTAGAAATAGAAGATATGTGCTGTTAGTAAAAGGTACCACAATAATGAATATAATGAAAAGAATATGGAGGAATATGATTAGATTAAGAACAATGTCATTCATATGTGTATATATATAATTGTTCATATTAAAAAATTCTGCAAATATTTTATTGTTGTATATATATGAATATCGTTGAGGCATATATTAAATTCAAAAATAAACTTATTATAATAATATCAGGAATATCGGGGAGTGGTAAAACTGAATTGTCTAAAAATATAAGTAAATTACTAGATCTAAAATTAATAAATCTGAACAAGTACTGTAGAAAAGATTACAACAAAACAATAAAATTACAAGGAAATACAGAAGTAATTAACTGGGATTCAGATGATGTATATGATTGGGACAAATTTAATAAGGATGTGAATGATAATTATAAAAATGGAGTTGTTTTAACAGGTGTAAGTTTTCCAAGAGATAAAATAAATTTCACACCTGATTACCACATTCAAATAAAACTATCTAAACAAAATTTATTAAAAAAAAGAAGTGAAATACTGGATGAATTGGAAGATAATTGTTCAGGTACATCGGAAAACAAAATAGATAAAAACTTGGAATATACATTATTTAATCAAGTGACATATCCATATTATCTGAATTTAACAAATAATTCAGACATAACCAAATTTTTAAACGCAAACGAATATATAAATCTAAGCAATGATGAGTATAATGAGAAACTTTATGACGAAGCGTTTGATTATCTTATGAAACAAATTTCAAAAGCAGTGTATTCTCAATGAAAATAACACTTTATTTACTTCATAATAATATATAAATTATGATAAAACAGTATTTGAAAATAGTGAGAATGAGTATATTGAATATACAATTTGAATATAAATTACTTAAACAGAATTTAAAACATAATGACAATACAGTAAACATAGAATTATTAGTGAAATTTTATAACAAAGCCATAAAACAATTAGAACGATTCATAAATTCACTGTTGGATATATACAACAATATATTGAACTGGAATATAAAATATGTTTGTTTTGGAGAAATACGTTTAGATAATTATAATTTTCCAAGAACTGCTGAATTAATTGTTGTAATCAGAATGTTAAAACACAACGTGATTGATTTGTTTGTAAAATCGATATATATAGCTAATATGTATCCAAAGGTTGATTCGGTCGAGATCATTGAGAAAAAAATTATAGATGGAATAAAAATATAGATTATTTTAAGATAAAATCTTAAGGTATATATATATATCAAGAATGAATAATTCGGGTGTCCAACAAAAAATAAATAAATACCAACAAAAATTAGATAGCACCGACAATATGTCTAAAAGAGAAGTATATCAGAAAAAAATCGATTACTACAAGTCTTTACAACAAGTGGGAGGAGATAGCAAGTATTTTAATACTTTTTTAGAAAATCAAAAAAAACAAGCAGAGAATGAAATTAAAAAAATAGTAGAAACATTGTCAAGTAACAATGTAGGTAATCAATTAAACGAATTAATGAAATCATCAGAAGAACTCAAAACAAATTACGCAAATTTGGGAAATGATTTAAGATCAACTATGGAATCATATGCAGGCACAATAAATAGTTTGACCAAGGGTCTTGAAGGATTAAATGTGAAAGATATTACTAAAGAAATATCACAAATTCAAAACGCTATAAATGCGGTACCAAAAACAATCGACGATATTATATTAATTTCTTTGTTAAATGCTAGCCCAGAAGAATTAAGCAAGTATGGAGTAACCCCACAAGATCTAGAGGAATTCAAGAATAGAATGAATGTATCGTTAAATCAACAAGAAGAAAATACAGTAACTAACAACGAACAAGTAGTACAAAATACTGTGGATCAGGAACCAAAACAAAATAGTAATGCAAAAAATGGAGCAAATAACAGTCCAAAGAATAATTCTGTTAACAATTCTGCTAATGCTCCAAAGAATAATTCTGGTAAGCAAGAAGGAGGTAAACGTAAATCAAATATGAGAAATTATTATGACGATGATGAAGAAAATGAAGATGAATGGAAAAGCGAAAGAAAGGTGAAAATGCAATCAAATTATAATAGAAACGAAAATTCGATCAGAGGATATAGTTATTAAATAATTTATAAGGAAACAATTTTTGCTGTTGGATAAAGTGGAAGACAGGAGAACCATAATTGTGGTATTAAGAATGCAGATTTTTCACTAAATTTAAATTTCATTTGATCTATATATTTCAACAAGCCAGAATCCTTGACATTATAACCAGTTGGTTCAGATTCATTAGCATCTTGACCAATTATAATAGAATATTTATCTGACAGACTTTTTGATGATTTGTATTGTACAACATAGACCAAAGTTTTTGGATGTATGTTATATTTAGAACTATTGGTTGGATAAAATATTTTATCATTGTTATAATAATCATTGTTTATCAACTGATGAGGCATATTTTGGTTTAGAGTAATGAATTGTGAATCGGGATATTCTGATATTGCATTTCTAAAAATTTTTATGAAAGATTCCCATCTTTTGACTTTTGAAGTGTAATTGTCGGGATCTGTAGCAAATCCAGAAATAATAGGCAGTAAATTACTTTTTTCATCAGTCAACACAAGTGAAGAATTTATAAGATATTCAGATGGTGTATATTTACCTAAAAACACGCAAGTGGCTAGAGTGAATGGGCACAAAGCTACTGTTATTATTTCTCCTTTTGAATCATCTTCTTCAAAATATTTATCGTGAAGAACAGGATATCGAAGAAAGATATCAAGAGGAACTATTTTCCAGTTCAAGCCATTGTAATAGCATAATATTTTATCTTTTAAAGAAATTTCTGTTTTACTAACAAACTGGTACATATTTTCGGACAGAACTCTATTGGATAAATTGAGACCATGTTTTTGCATTGTATATATTATTATTATAAAAAATTGATAATAAAATAATTTGGCAGCAAAATATGATAAATTATATATACACATGAACTATTACAATAATGAAACAATAGATTATATGTTAAAAAATGACACTTATGGGTTGGATGGTATCACAATTCCTCCATACGAAATGAGCAAAATTAGAGATATTTTGATAAATTCAGAAACAACAAAAAATTGTGAATTGGATTTAAGCGATTATAGAATGAACAGATTGCCAAAAAAACTGAAAAGTTTTGTATGGTTAACAAAACTAATAGTATCTAAATGTGGTTTAATATCTTTAGAAAATTTACCTCCAAATCTTGTTGAGTTAGAAGCTTCATATAACAAAATAAATTATATAGGCAAAATAGATTGGCCAGAATCTTTACAAAGAGTATTACTCGACAATAATGTTATTATGACAATAGATTATTTACCCCCAAAATTGAAATGTTTAGGCCTATCGAAAAATAAAATAAGTAATTTCTTGACAGTGACACCACATACACTTGAGCTACTTGATCTGTCAAAAAATTTGTTAAAAAAAGTGCCTCATTTGAATGATGGTATAAAGGGTTTGGATATATCTGAAAACTATATTGAAGATGTCAATACATTGCCAGACACGATAGAAATGTTAGATTGTTCAAAAAACGAGATCAAATATATAACATTTTTACCAAAAAATATAACACATTTTACAGCCAGTAATAATAAAATAACAAGTGTTGTGAATCTTCCTGATAACATCCAGACGATCGATCTCAGTAATAATCAACTAAGTTACATAAGTTTGAAAGATTCGTGCAAAAACGTTGATCTTTCCAATAATGACATAAGATATTTCAATTGTTATAATTTACCAAAAGATTTGGAATGTTTAAATTTGGAGAATAACGACCTGAATATTGAACATTGTTCATTTGACAAAAATAACAGCAAAATTAAATTTACAGAGAAAAAAGCAATTAATGAAGATAATTCGTATTCCAGTTTTTGGCCACATGACAGCGATTCGCGATATAATTCTTATGACTCATTGTGGTATCGTAGATATAATCCCAGAGATAATGATGGTTATTACAACAGGTGGAATTCATCATCAAATATTTCATCCATAAGATCAAAGTATAACAGAAGAGATCCTCACTATATTGTTCTTAAAAAGAAAGTTGAAATTTAATTTATTTAAAGCTATAAACATAGTCAAAATACATATATAAATGATTAATACAAAAAGTGAACAATTAGAATTATTGGAAAGTTTAGACAAAAAAATTATTATTAAGGAGGTCAAAGAAAAGGGAAAAAATAAAACCTATATACAAGGATTTCAATCATATGAGGAGTTTAAGGATTCTGAAGTTTTAAAAAAAGCAGTAAAAGACATGAAAAATAAGTTTGGCTGTGCATGCACAATTGTTAATGAAAACAATCAATACAAACTAATGCTACAAGGATTTCACAAAGAGAAAATTAAAAATTATTTTAATGAAAAGTATCCAAACGTTAAAACAGAATAGAGCGTTTTTATTTATTATAAAATAGAGTGATTTTATATTATAATGTTTTTTGCACTATTGATATATACAATTTCTTTTTCTGGATTATTATACGGCGTATTCAACTACAGTCGATATTTGGAAAAAACACATTTTAGAGAAAAATGTAGACAATTTGGTTTGTTGTTAAATAAATATGTAAATAACAAATATTTCGATTTTTTCTTTGAAAATTTTTTGAATCAATTTTTGATGTTAAATGAATCATTTTGTGGATTTCTTGAAGGATTTATGAATTTACAGCCAATGATAGAACTTTATCCCGCAAAAGAAGACTTTGTAGAAGAAAACATTAAAAAAATGTTAAATCCAGAAATACCTTTAATAGAATTTAATCAAGAATCGTTACAAAAAAGTGAACAACAAGTAAATATATTAGAAACTGATCAAAAAAGCGAACAAAAAGATAATATATTGAATACAGAACAAAAAAATGAACAAGGGAGCGAACATACATACAGTATATTGGAATTTGACCAAAAGAGCGAACAGCAAAGTAGTATATTAGAATTTGATCCAAAAAGTGAACATAAAGATAATATTTCAGATTTGTCATCAGAAGAAAAAGAAAAAGAGAATGATAAAAAACCTAAATCTCTATATGAAAAGATAGAAAAAATATTAAGAGTAGATAACATTAAAGTAATGTCGTTTAATGATAGAAAGGAAGATATAGAATTATCAGAGAATTCCATATTCATCAAGAAAACAGACAATCCAAAAAGAAAGAACAGAATAATTATAAAAAAGAAACAAAACAAAAAATAATATTATAGAGAAATATATATATATGGCAACATTATTTGATGAAAAGGATTTGCAAAATATAAAGATGGAATGTAATAAAAAAATAGATTTTGTTGTACCTGACGATATGATAAATTCGGATGGAACGAAAAATTATGCATATGTGACTCTTGTTATGTTAGGAGATTTATATGTGTCTGCTGCAATAGTTTTGGCACATTCATTGAGAAAATTAGAAACCAAATCGGATTTAGTAGTATTGGTAACTCCGGATGTATCAGAAGCAGCAAAAAGAGTTTTGTCTATCTTTTTTGATAAAGTAAAAGAGATAAACTATGTGACTGTACCAAATTGGAGAACAAAAAAACAAACTCATCGTAAATATCTTGAATTAGTTTTCACCAAATTTCATCTGTTTAATTTAACAGAATACAAAAAAGTTTTATTGATAGATGCTGATGCTTTGATATTGAAACATCCTGATCATATATTTAGCTTAGAAACTCCAGCAGGTTGTTTATTAGAAAACAAAGATTTATTTATTTCCTATGATAATAGCGGCAACTACATATTACCACCAGATGGAAAAATAAAATGGTACGATGTTTATTGCGAATGTTGTCCACATGGTAGTTTAATACCAAAAGAAATGACAGATAGAATTTATAAAAATTTTTCAAATAGTGGAATAGGAGGAGGATTAATGTTATTAAAACCGCAAAAAGGAGAATTCGAAAATATATTGAATGACGTGTCACATGGAAAAATGAAATATTTATTGGAAAATAAATTAGTGTGGCCCGAACAACAATATTTAACATTAAGATATTCTGGGTCATGGCATATGATTGATGCACGTTTCTTTGGTTTACAGGGTTATCCACATTATTCAGTGCTATATGGCTTACAATATGGTGGTGATAAACCATTTGTTTTAAATAGTAAAATAGACATAAATATCAGAGTTGAATTTCCAGACTTCATTTTATGGCATAATTTTTATGGTGAAATATTGAAGGAACATCCAGAATTATCAGAAAACTCATCCTTAAAAGAAACAAATGAAATGCATAAATTTTTTAAGATTAATTTGAAAAGATTCCATAAATATTCATCAAATGATGAAAGTCAATTGATAAGAAAAATTTCTGACAAATATGGAGTAGATCAAAAAAAAATTAATTTAGAACATTTATCATATTATTGGTTGGATGATGAATTGAATTATAGACCAGTAGATTACAATATTCCATTATTTGATCAGATAAATGAATACAATTATATGGAACCTATTAAAAAACTTTCTGAATATTTTAAAAATAACGATTTTTACACAAATTTATATTCAAAATATAATGTACCATCGATAAACGAATCATTAAACAAATATGATATGATTATTCCCGAAGATCAAGACGAAATAATGTTACAATATATCAAATGCCGACCAAAAACATTTGTAATAACTGTATGGAGTATAGGAATGTCTAAATTTAGAGAATTGGTAGAATATCTTAGAACCAAAGGAAATATTTATTACGAGAAAACTATAAATTTATCAAAAAATGCAATTAGAAATTTAATGTTTTGGATGTACGATGAATTTAGAATATCTGCCAAATTAGAATTTATAGAAAAAAAAATGGACTATACAAAAACACAACCCTATGACAACAAAGTCGGTTTTATATTTTTTGATAATGTTAGAGCAGAAAAAATATCGGGACAAGGAGCTTCTTTTAAAACTGAAATTAGAAACAAAATAATGGAATTGATAGGAGCAGATAGAAAAGAGATAAGAGGTAATGATATAATTCATATAAATGACTATTTTTATCAAACAGTAGAATATTCACAGATAATATTAAATAAAAATACGATTGATCTTCTGGAAAAACAAGACGTTAGAAAATTTAATAGTAATCTTATGAAATCATCCAACTTAAAAATTCAAACATTTAGAAAATGGATTTATAACAATTTAAGTCCAATCGAAATTATGAGAATATTGGTTGTGGGAAGTATTGTTCTAAATGCTTATGGCATAAGAAAATCTAATGATATTGATGGTTTTATGATAAACAAAAATAATTCGTTCGTTGAAAAAGAATTAGAGCAACTAATAATGACTAATTTAAACAATAAAAAAACAAGATTCTTTTTTACTGATTTTGGACTAATCAATTCTTCTCATTGGAGAGAAAGTTGGACTGAAAAAAATATGGATATGTTTAAACATTTGAATATTAAAAGTCATGAAGATTCAACACTCGATCCAAAAAATTTTATGTTTTTTAATGGTTTGAAAGTCTATATTTTGGATTTTGAGTTGGTGAGAAAAATTATGAGACATCGTGCTCAAGATTATGCTGACTTTATTATAATGTATTTTTATTATAGAGATCTTTTGGGAAATTATGTTTATTTGAACCAAGATAATAAACTTCAATTTGACAAGAAATTAAATGTCGAAATAGAAAATAAAAATAATGCAAATATTGATCATTGCATAAAAATTGATGAAAGAAATGATGTGAATTTTGTGAATTGTATTAAACAAGAAATAATAAAAAAATATGATGAAAAAATTAATAAACAAATAACAAAAAACGTTATTGCTGGTATGTTTTATTAAGATTTAAAAACCGGACCATTTAAGTGTTCCTTCGTCTCTTCCACATTGTAGTACTCTATCGTCTGAACTGCCATAAACAAAACCACACCCAACATAAAAAGTAGAATCTCTTGGCAATAAACATGGATCATTGTTTGGAATACTATCGCCTATGAATTTATATTCAGACAATCCGACATTACATTTTTCTTGAAAATCGGTTAATGTGGGATAGGCATAACCACATCCTGAATATATTGAATCTCCTCTTTTTAGACATGGGATAGAATTATTAGATGGATTATCAGAAATCCATTTTATAGATCCCTCGTCTCCTCCACATTGCGCGCCTCTTTGTTCTGGATTTGCGTATGCATAACCACAACCAATGTATAATGGTGACTCTCTTGGTAATAAGCAAGGATCATCATTTGGTATCCCGTCTCCAATAAATTTATATTGTGTTAAATCATTACCGCATTGTTCTTGGAAAGTTCTGATATCTTTATAACCAAATCCACATCCGGCGTATATTGGTTGACCTCTGCTCACACAAGGTTGATAAGGTGTTGGAACTGGAACTGGAGGAAATGTTGGAGGATTTACCGGGGGAGTTGGTGGTATAGTGGGAGGATTTACCGGGGGAGTTGGTGGAGGAACAGTTGGAGGGACTGTTGGAGGTATAGTTGGTGGTCTAACTACTGGTGGAACAGTTGGAGGAACAGTTGGAGGAACAGTTGGAGGAATAGTTGGGGGTATAGTTGGGGGTATAGTTGGTGGTCTAACTACTGGTGGAACAGTTGGAGGTACTGTGGGAGGAACTGTTGGAGGAACAGTAGGTGGTCTGACTACTGGAGGTGTGGTTGGGGGAATTGTTGGCGGAATTGTTGGCGGAATTATTGGAGGTCTAATTGGTGGCGTTGTTGGTTGTTGTGATGGAAACAATATCATTGAACCAATAGAAAATATTACTAAACACAAACAACAACAAGATAACAATATCAAAATAATAACAATAGGGAGAGGAGCATTTTTGGATAAATTGTAAAAAGTATTGTCTGAATACATATATATATAAAATGTGTTGATAAAATATTAACAAATAAATTAAAATTCAAACTTTATATCGAAAAAGTTTGAATCAAAGGTATAATGAGTATATGTACGATATTTTTCTTTTAATGCTCGTTCTTTTTTTTGCATTTCAATTGCAAAAAATTGGTATTCTTTTAGATACATATCATTTTGTATTTTATTATTGACAAGATATTTATGATTTGTATAAATTTCATTTATCTTATCAACAATATTTTGTTCATCATCTCTTTTAAATAGATTATGTGTGTAAATGTATTCAATATCTTTGATGTCATTTTTGTCACATTGAGAAAGATATTGAACCATACAATCATTACCTTTACTGTATTTTTTCTTGATAGCCATTAAGAAATATTTCTTTGACAAATTCTGTTTTTTTATTTTTTTATAATGATTTCCTAAAGCATACATACATTTATAACTACCTTTGTCACAACCAACCGAATAATATATAACAGCAGTATCATAATCTTTTTTTCGCCAGTATTGTTCTCCCAGGTTAAAAGCTCTATTTTTGGCTTTAGATGAACAATGAGTGGTTAATGACATCAAATAATACTTTTTGGCATTATAGTGATCATTTTCTTTTGTTTCATAATAGTTACCCAAATTGTACATACAATCAGAATTTCCTTTCTCAATTCCCATCAAATAATATTTTTTTGCGTTATCATAATCATTTTCTATTGTTCTATAATAGTGGCCCAAATTATTCATACAACTAGAATTTCCTTTTTCAACTCCCATTAAATAATACTTTTTTGCGTTGTTGTAATCATTTTCTATTGTTTCGTAATAGTGGCCCAAATTATTCATACAACTAGAATCTCCTTTATCAATTCCCATCAAATAATACTTTTTGGCGTTATCAAAATCTTTCTCAATATGTTGAAAATGGTGACCCAAATTATTCATACAATCAGAATTTCCTTTCTCAATTCCCATTAAATAATACTTTTTGGCATTATCATAATCATTTTCTATTGTTTCATAATAGCGACCCAAACCATTCATGCAATCAGAATCTCCTTTCTCAATTCCCATTAAATAATACTTTTTAGCGTTATCATAATTTTTTTCTATTGTTTTATAATAGTGGCCCAAATTATACATGCAATCAGAATCTCCTTTATCAATTCCCATCAAATAATACTTTTTGGCATTATCAAAATCTTTCTCAATATGTTGAAAATGGTGACCCAAATTATTCATACAATCAGAATTTCCTTTCTCAATTCCCATTAAATAATACTTTTTGGCATTATCATAATCATTTTCTATTGTTTCATAATAGCGACCCAAATTATTCATACAACTAGAATTTCCTTTTTCAACTCCCATTAAATAATACTTTTTTGCGTTGTTGTAATCATTTTCTATTGTTTTATAATAGTAACCTAAATCATTCATGCAGTTAGAGTGTCCTTTTTGAGCACCTATTAACCAATACTCGAGAGTTTTTTCATAATTTTTTTCGTAATAATAAAGATCTCCAATCTCATACAAGGAATCAATGTTATTTCTGTTTATAGCCATAACATAATAAGTTTTTGATTTATTGTTATTTATGAACGAGTAACAATGTGCAATAATACGTAAAATATCACCATTCATCGTTTTGATATTATCGTATTATCCACAGAGACCAAAAATAAGTAATTTTTTCAATTTTTTATATTTTAAATTCAGCTAATATATCAGTTTTTCTTTCGCTGTAGAATAAAAAATTAGAAATCTGTTCATTTATTGATTTTTTAAGTAAATTTTCCATTTTAGCAACAATTATGGATGGCGGGTATTTCATTTTAAAAAAGTTATGTTCGATATTGTCGACATTTATGTATTTTTTTTCAATAGCATAATAAATGATACTTCTCAACAACATTTTATTTTTTATATAATCAGGATATTTAGATAATTCAACGTCTATTTTTCTTTTCTCAGACAAAAAATATGACTCAAATTTATCATCATTTTTTTGATCAACATATTTTTTAAATTCCACCAAACTACCACTAAATTTTTTTTCAATAGCGGAAACTAATATTCTTTTGGGTAAAGCCTCAATATTTTCTAGATCAGTATTATTTTTTATGTGGGCCAATATACTTTCATTATCCATTACATTATTATTTTTCAAAATACTTTGAGATTTACCGAAATCTGATATAATAAACAAATATCCACAAGTTGGAACATAATATTCATTGTTTTCAATAATATATTTGAAAAATCCTTTTTGTATTCTTTTGAATAATATATTTTTTGGTTTTAAATCAGCATGGAAAGATTTAAGTTTTTTTTGGAATACGTATATACCATACAATATTTGAAAAAGAAAACTATTCCATTCCTCGACTGAATGTTCATCTTCAGTCCAATTTTCGAGTGTTCCATTGGCATATTCGTTAAAAAAATAATAGTTGTTGGAAATTATTTTATTTTCATAATTATAGACAAAATGCGGGCAAATATTTTTATCAACAATATTTTTAACTGAATTTAAAAAGAAAATCTCATTTTTAGTTTCATCATTTATTTTTGAAATTTTTATAACAACAGATCCGCATTTATCTGATTGTAATAAATAAGCAATACCCTGACCACCTTTGCCTAAAAATTTAATTGATAATCCTGCTTGTTTTATAAATTGTGTTTTATTGTTAAATAAATTATTGTTATGTTTGATCATTTTAGACAAACTCTCTATACATTGATCAATATTCAACAAATCATAACCATTGGATCTATAACTTAATTGCTGAAGTGACATATATATTTTTATCTCAGAACATTTAATGATCGTAATTTATTATTTAATGCATAATTTTTTAATCTAAAGTTTAAATTGGATTGGAAACTGCTGTCTAAAAAAGTGGTTAGAGATACATATTCGACTGTTCTGGCAAAATTATCATGTATTTCCTTATCGCCAAATGCTTTAACATCTATTTGAGATTCTTCTTCATCCAAAGGTAGTATGGCAATATAGTATTTTGACACTTTGCTATATACATTATCATTACACTCATCTAATTTTTTCATTATATGGTCTTTTTTAAATACACCATTCGATTCCTCTTCTATTTCTCTTGAAATGGTCTCATATATATTTTTATCATCATCGTCGATCTTACCACCAAAATCCTCATATTTGTTATTTGTTTTTGTTAAGAGCAAATATAGATCATCTTCTGCATATTTATAAAATATGGCACCACCAGCCTTTATTTCTTTTGATTTATCATTATCATAATAAAAAATATTTTTACCTTTCATATAAATGTTAGTATATTCCATTTCTTAAAACTGTTTTAGGAAAAAAAAGTTGATTATAAAATTTTCTATCCCAATATGTTATTCAATTTGTAAAATGAATATTATAAATAATTACAAAAATTTGCAGAAATTTTATGTTTATACAACAACAGACAAAATTTGGAAAAATTATATTAACATAAAAACAAAAAACAAATTTTTGGGATTAAGTAAATTAACTGAAGTTGATGAAAATTCAATTGTCATTATTTATATAAAGGGGAAAAGTAATAGATTTGGTGCGATCGGATTAACTCATAAAGATTATCTTAATTCTATGAAGAATAGAGAACTCTTTATTGATCCTGGGCAACAACATTTATTGAGAATGAAAGAATTGCTGTTGTTAAAAAACACGTGTTCTATAACATCAATAAAAAAAGATATACAGAATACAAATTTCAAATCGGTACAATGGTTTTCTTCCAATTATGCAAAAAATAATTTTAAATTAGTAGAGTTAGGTAGAAATATAGCAATTAGTCTTATTAATGTTTTGTATCAAAATGAAGGTTTCGATACAAATGATAATTGCGATGTTGAAGACGAAGATAATAACGAAAATAATGATGATAATAACGAAGAAGACAACAATGAGGAAGAAGATAATAATGAAGAAAATAATGATAATAATGACAATAATGATGAAGAAGATAATAATGAGGAGGACAATGAAGAATACAATGGCGATAATAATAATGATGAAGACAATGAAGAAGATAATAACAACAACAATGACGATAATAATGAAGAAGACAATGACAACAACAATGACAACAATAATGAAGAAGATAATGATGACAATAATGACGATAATAATGAAGAAGATAATGATGACAACAATGACGATAATAATGAAGAAGATAATGATGACAACAATGACGACAACGATGACGATAATAATGAGGAAGGCAATGACGACAACGATGACGATAATAATGACGACAACGATGACGATAATAATGACGACAACGATGACGATAATAATGACGATAATAATGACGATAATAATGAAGAAGACAATAACAATGAAGAAGATGATGACGATAACTATACTCAAACCGATGATGACAGTAGCAAGTCCAAATCATTTAGTTCGAGTGAAGAAAAAGATTCTGAAGACGCCGAAGAAGAGCAGGAGGAAGAAGATCCAGAACATAAATTTGGTCATATTCCCGTGGTAATATCAGTATGTCAAAATTTTAAATTACCAAGTATAAAATGCAATAATAAAAATGTAGATGATTACGGAAACACCAAAGACGATATAGAAAAATGCAAATATGTTAAAGATCATATAAATGAATGTATTTTATGTGATAAAACAAATAACGATCCGAATGATATTGGTTCATTTTTGAACAAAGCAGCATTAATGTTTGGTTTTATTACAGGAACTGACGGAGAATATGATTATATAATGGATTCGTATTATAATCTCAAAAAATACAATCCATTTGGTGATAGCATTGATGAATATTGTGCCAAAATATATTATATAACAAAAGACGATGTTTATAGTAATTGCTTAGTAATAGTATGGGCAGATCCAGACCCAGATAATAAATGATTAATTATTTTTTTTGAAATATTTAGAATATCCAAACCATGACAACAATCCAACGACTAATCCCAAACCAACTATATATTTGACTTTTTTTATTGATTGTTCTTTTTGTTGATAATCCTGTACATAGTACAAACCTAATTCTTGGGCATAAATAGAATCATTTACGTCAACATCTACGCCAACATTAACATCAGTGTTTTCGTTGGAATTAATGAAATTACTGGCAGCATCATATTGCAAGTTTTTATCGTTATCTAAATTTTGTGTTTCCATATGATATATTCAATTTAAGTTAAATAGGTTTCTAATAAATATTTTTTTCAATTTTTTAAAACAAAAAGTTGAAAAAAGTACTGATAATAAATATTATAAATATTTGGACATATATTATTGACTAATAATATAATCGTTTTTGATATGAATACAATAAATAATTCAATCTACTTGGGATTTAATGTAAATATAACAAATATACACAACAGTTATTACAATGATAATTTTACTTTAATAAGAAAGAAAGATGAGCAACGGAAATCAGAAAATTTGTCAAAAGAATTTGAGGAAAAAATTAATAAAATAATAACCTCGCTGAAATCCGAAAACTTGTTATCAGGATCGACATGGTTCATTGATGAATATAATTTCAGATTTGTGGATTTTTATGAAAAATATCTCAATCAGATATTGAATAATGGTGGTGAAATAGGTTTATTGATTGTCACAAATGATGACAATAGCAATAAGATAGATGAAGATAAACTAAAAGAATCATATGAAAGATTAAATTACAAAACAAATGTAAAATGTATTAAGATTAATAATTTTTCAAATAACATAATAAATAAAATATCTGGATACACAATAGTAAGTCAATTGAATAGTGATTCAACGATCAAAATAAAATCAAATAATGTTTATATAAAAGAAATAATGCCAAATAATATAATAGATACAATTTATAAACTCAATAAAAAAAGTAAATCAGACCCAATGTTTCTGAGGATAGAAATAACCCCAGAAAATTGTGAAAATGTTCTGAAATCTTTTAAAACATCTCTTATAGAAATCAGTCGATCAAAACAAATTTTAAGAAGTTTAAAATGCAATGAAATGGCAAAACTATTTTTAGACAATAGAGGTTTAATTAGTCAGCATATACCAATATCTAATAAAAATTATAGACATTTATCTAATTCTATAATTCGACTAAATTGTATACATGATGAAGATTTTATAACTACTATATCAAATAGCGAGATTAAAGTAGAGTATGTGGCAGATAGGCCATTTACATCTTCTGGTATAACATTTTTAATAAAACCAGAAATATTGAAGAATATTTATGAAACAAATAAAGTTGTGATTAAATTTTATGCAAAAAGTAGTACTGATAAAACATTAAAATTTTTTACAGGAAAAAACTATATATCAGTTGCAAAATTAGAAAGTAATTATAAATTTTTTGCTGTTGAATGTGATATGTTCATATCCCAGGGACATTCAATTTTTAGATTTAATTTGGAAAAACCAAAAAAATTCTCTAACTTTTATATGAAAGATGTTGAATTTGAAAACATGGGTTCTGGAGCATCTCGACACATGTCAAATATAACATCTTGATAACAATCATCACAGAAAAAATCTTCATCATCAATCATATTGTCACAAGTTTCACATTTTTTTTTCAACTCATCACAAACCACATTATCATTTTTATTATTATTCCAAAGATAATAAACATAATTGCCCATATATAACATTACTGTGAAAAAAATTGAAATTAGTATTCGTTGAAATTCTTCAATATTTTGATTGCAATAGATCCATATTTTTTAACAATGGAACAATCAGCTTATATGCAACGAATGCAAAAAAACACAAACAGTTTATTGGCTCAAGAAAAGTATTTAAATGATTGTGTATCAACCTTAGATAACACAGAAATTATAGCAATTGACACATTAGAAACTTTGAAGGGTCAGGGGGATCAGTTAAATAAATTAATTGAAAAGACAGATGATTTAAGTGAAAATTTGTCAATATCAAATAGAATAATTCGAAGTATGGAATGGAGTAAAATTAAAAATACATTGTTGGTATTGTTAATAATTATTATTCTTTTAATAATTATCGGATTTATTGTGATGATGTTTCTTTATAGTATATATCGTGATATGCGATAACAATATAAGTTTAGTACTTAATAGAAAAAGTCATACTAGTATTTATATGATTGATAAAATTTTTTGTATTAGTTTGAGAAATAACAAAATTAGACGAGAATTAATGAAAAATCAATTGGAAGAACTTTTTCCAAATAAATATCAAATAATGGATGCAGTAACTTGTGAAAATAATTTAGTGTTAAGCACATTTAACAATTTAACTTTAAAATCTTCAAATATAGAAGCTTTATCACAGATAGCAATATGTTATAGTCATTTAAATTGTCTTAAAGAAATTGTTGAAAATAAGTTGATATATGGTGCTATTATTGAGGATGATATTAGAATAAAACCAGATATTAACGTCAAACTTAAAGAGTATTTTGATAATAGTCCAGACATCAGGAATATAATGAAAAATGAACCATGTATAATACATTTATGTGGTCCATATAACTACATTCAAACTGTAAATAAGTTCAGGGAAAGAGGTGATGAAATTATTATTAATATTTGTTTTTATATAATAAATTATCGAATGGCAGAAATTCTAATAAATAATTTTTTTCCGGTAAAATGGCAATTTGATACATATGTATCAAAAATGATTAGAGAAATGAACTTAAAAGAATATACTGCATGTCCAATACTTGCTTGGGATTTGTCAAGTACATTATATTCAAATTTTTGGTCAAAAGAAGATTGTTTATTAAGAAAATCATTATTTAGCACATCTAAAATAAATAAAATAAATTATTCATTAATGAAATCAAATATTTGTTTTGACAATGATGATTTACTGTTCGAAAGTTTTTTGTATAAAAATATTTTGAATAATTGTGAAAAAAGATTTCAATTTACGAATCAAGATGAGATACACTATCTTCCTTTTTTATCCGCTTTATCAAATGTGAACAACAAAACGATAATATCAGGACAAGGAATATATAGTCTTGAGGATGAGATAATAAATCCATTAATCATTTTATTTGTTCGTGGTCCATTGACCAGAAATAAATTCCAAGAAAAGAATGTACCATGCCCAGAAGTGTATATAGAACCACTGATAATATACAGTCTAATTGATAAATTTAAGATTACAAAAAACATTGGTAATAAAATTATTTTCCTGCTAAATTTTGACGTAAATATGAACGCAGATATTGATAAAACCAAAATAATAAATGTATCAAAAAGTGATTTTCAGTCAATCATAAAGTATATTAAAAACAATGACATAATAATCAGCAACATTTATGAAATACTAGTTTTATCAACATGTTATCAAAAAACTACAATTCCAGTAAGGAAAGAGAAAGATTTCGATTTAAGATTTTTAGATTATCTCCTTGGTTATAAAAGTATAATAAATACATACAGTATATCTGAACTTAACTTTTTGAAATTGGATGATATAATTAATAATTCTATCACAAACAAAACCATAAGTTATCCTCAAATAGATTATAAAGAGTTGATATATAAGCAAAAAAAAGTAATTAATTGTATATCATATCTTAAATAATTGTTAATATTTTTGTTTTTTTAATAACATATATTTTTTCTTATATTTAGAAATGTATTCTCTATCACCACCAACTATATTCAAAGATTTTTGTTCATATAAAGACAACATAACTACACCATTAACTAAAACTTCGTTTAATAATGCCTTATAATTGTCAAATAGTTTATCAATAATATTTGGATCATTTATGTCATAACTATCGAACAAATAATCATTTCTGAATTTATTGATCAAACTTAAAATTTCTTGTCTATGTCTATATTTACTATGATATAATCTGGTCCAAAACAATAAGAAAGTAAGATATTTATCAAAATATTTGTATTTATCATTTATTTTAATTATATTGTCATGTCTGTCATTTGGGAAAACATTTAACATATCTTCAATTTTATATTTTGCATACGTATGAGCGTTGACAAGATCGATATTAGCAGTGTATGGACAAATTGACTTTACATCAATAAATTTAGTAAAAAGATGATAAGGAAACAAATTATTAGGATCTTTATTATTCAAATATGATAATACATTATTTGTCAATAATACGACATCTTTCATAGGAGAAATAATATCATTATTAATATCATGAGATATGAATGCGCAAACTACTAATCTTTTAATTCTTTTTCTATATTTAGAGTCAACCCATGGCAAAATATTATTTTGATAAAAAAGAACAAATTCAAGATCTTTGTACAAATCCATTGGGGAATATGAATCGATGAAATAATCATTATTGTTAATATGAAGACACAAAGTGTGCAAGCCGTGATGATTTATATCATTGATGAATGCTCTTCTAGAATGATCATCAAAATTAGGTATAGAAATATCCAAAAATTCAGTTGGTATTTTATAATTAGATTGTAATTGGACATCATTATTTTTTTTGATTGCATTATCCAAAACAATATTTAACTTTATTCTGGCTAAATCAAAATTGGAATGAATACTGTACACGTTTCTTTCTTTTTTTATAGTATTGTTAAAAGTGATATAGTGATATGCTTGATGATCTTGTTTATTGTTGTTAGTATTAAATTCATTTTTGATTATTATAACTTCTTCTTGTTTATTCGCATCATTTTTTGCTAGCATCATTGAAGAGTATCTAGGTATTATTTTTAGTTTGCCGCTATTTTCAAAATCATTTTCGACTAAAAATAATGGATCAACTATGCCATTTTGAGCTATGTATCTATCCACTGTTCTGCTCGTTCCGACATATGATGTTTCATATTTTGGTTGATAAAGGTCTTTATTATATTCATTTGTATTGGCTGGATCATATTTACCTTTAATTTTTCTCAGAAACTCAATAATTTTTTGTAAAGTGTAAAAATCATTTTTCAACAATTTGGCTTTTTTGTTATTAATGTGATTATCAATATTGTTTTTCAAAACATTTAAAATTTGATTATTAATAGCAATTGGATTATTCATTTTACCAGAAATATATTTCATCACAACAATTGTTTCATAGTAGAGCAAAAGTTTTCTTATATTTAATACATAGTGTATATTTTCATTTGTTATAATATTATATGTAGTTTGCATTAATGCAATTATTTGTAAATCAAAATTCGGTATGATATTTCCGTTCAAGAAAGTATCCAATATATAGGTTTTCATAACTGTCAAACAATTTTTGACTTGATCTACATTGTTGTTGAATATTTCGTTTTTTTCAAGATAATTTTGATTGTCGAAGTTATCAATTGTAGTCATATTTTTGTAGATATTTAGATTAACATTCATTGTGTTAGTTATGACTTGTTCATAAACATCATCGAAAAAGTTAGATATACTTTGTAGACTAACAAATAATATTTTGGTTACTATATCATGTAAAACTATATATCTTCTGTTATCATAACATCTGATATAAATACTAAAGTCAACATCGCTCACTTTAAAATTTGAAGCCAAATCATCGAGTATATAATCATTCAGAGTGATATTATTGATATTAGTGAGATTACCTTTATAATCAATATAATTCGGTATATTAATTTGAGAATTAGCGGAAGCACCATAATTTACTATCGTTCTCTGTAGAGAATCGGTTTTATTTGGTAGCGCATTGATTTTTTTCTTTATAACGTCATTAAATACAATATTCATAACTGTACCACCTTTAAATATTAAATACACATTTTCATCACCATATAGTGGATATGAATTATTCTCTATTAATTTGTTATTCAAATTGATTTTGATATCTTTGTATATGGTATAAAAACAATAATCAATAAACATATGTCTTAAATTTATGTTGGCGGGCCCATCCAAAAATGTTTTTGTAAATGCATCAGTCGAAATATCTTTGTATATTCTAGCCTGATTTTTTCCAAAAATACCATAATTAAGACTTTCATCGTCAAAGAAACTGTTGAGATGTTTGAATGTAAATTTTTTGTTCATTTGTATATAAAAAAAACTGAAAAAAAAAATATACTATAAAATCTATACGTAACAATGAGCCTATTATCAGCTACAAAATTAGTAAACCAAGGAGAAAAACGACCTATTATGCCCACACAACAGTATAATATATCAAACCTTTTCACAAATCAAAAAAATAATTCAACTATTGACCAAGTTGAGAATAACATTGATATTGTTGAATATTATAAGAATAAATACAATAATAACACATATTTTAAAGAATCAACTATAAATCTAGAAAACAACAATTTTATTGTTTCAAACTATGCACCTGTACAGGAACTTAAACACAAAACTCAAATAAAATACAATTTTTAAATATAGAATACAGACGAGTAGACATCGTATAATGGTAACAATATAATTAATTATGAAATGTGACAGTATATATGAGTTTTTTTATTGAAATATACAAATAATTTATCAAGATATTTTAATGACAGAAACAGTCGAAGTTGCCAAAAAAGAAGAAGTTATTAAAAAAGAAGATAATGCCAAAAAAGAAGAAGTTATTAAAAAAGAAGAAAATATTAAAAAAAAGTATGTAGTATTAAAAGGAAAAATAAAAAAATTTGATCAAAAATTATACGATAAATATGATATACCGGCAAGAGAAATTATGAAAAAGATATTGGGAAACAATATAAGAGATAATCCTGACATATACGCAGAAGACATGATATTAGAACTACCAGAATGTAAATATAAATTTGTAGAATTGCAAGTGTGCGCAAAGTGGATAAATGATAAATATCCACACGAATACCCATTTGTTTATGAAAGAAAGGGCCATTTTTCAGACGATACTTTATATATAATATTTAGTAAGAACATGACAAGGGGGTTAATTTTTGATAAAAAATCGCTGAACAAGGAACCCAAGAGAATACAAAAATATTCCAGAACTTTTGTTTATGATGTGGCATGGAGATATGTTATGCCGTTTATCACAGAATTTTTGGATGCGGATGTCATTAAAAGTTATTAAAAAAAATTGATTTTTATTTATTTTGGATTGTTTATAAGTATTGGAGATTATAAACAATGAGTATTGTTATTGATCTTGATCGTGAATTTGCAAAATTTTATGTTACGGGTGAGCAAAATAATGCTGTTCATCAAACTAAAAAAACTGAACCAGACAATACACTCGAGATAACATCTGGATTTGGTTTAGTAACTCAATTCAGCACAATTTCACAAAATGAAAAAAGTATAAAAAGTACTAGATTTTTATGCCCATTATTTACTTTGCTAACAGCATACCATTTTATGAATACGAATGTAATTAATAAACTACAACATGAAAAAATTATAGTTGTATGTGATAACATTATTAATAATACAAAGATACCATTTTCGGCTAGTTTTGATGATATAATCGCATTATCAAAGATGCAGAATATGGATTCGAAGGCTATGCTAAACAATGAGATTGACTATAAATTATTATTTCCTCAAGAAAATAACAAATATTGTGTAATTATTTTAAAACAAGGAAAATATTTTATTGTGGCATTTGATGGTGCAACTTATTGTGTGAGAGATTGTCATATGGACGAACAATATAATTTTTGCGATTATAGAGATCTGATTATGCATTTAGAAAACAATTACAATTTAGGAGAAACAATGGAAGATGATTTTTGTACGGAATGCGAAGTTATAGAGTATTTGATAATTGATGATAAATTCGAACTCTCTGATCACCTGAGCAAATTATGCCATACCATTGAATAATTTTATTTATTAAATAAAATTGATCAAGACATATGTACATCCATACGACAAACCATACTTTCAAAAAAAGATACTAATATAATTTATCACAATAGATTAAAACATATTGTCAATATCTATTATTTACCAATTCTTTAAGCATTATTAAGAAGAATAATACAAAGGCACTAGTCCCAATGCAGTTGTTAGGACGTTCATTCCTTGTGCGACATAATATAAATCAGTGTAATTATTTCCAATGTAACCATAATTTCTGGCAGTAATCAATGAACTAGCAGATAAAGCAGCACCAATTATCATTATTATGGCCATTGTAATTTGTTTATACTCAAAATCAAAAAAGTATAATATTCGGTGAGTTAAAAATACAAGAATGCTAGCTATAAATAATCCCCATATTATTATTTTGTTTTGAATATTAAAGTCTCCCACAGAATTGAGAGTTAACAGGTAACCTATAAGCATGAAAGTAGCTATTGCAAATATCATATAAATAACAAATGATACATTGACTGAATTAGTAATCTGTGTATTAATTGCAGAAATATTCGGTACAGTTAATGTTATCCCAGAAATATCTGGTGTTTTGATGGTTTTGGTTAAACTTGTTTTGGTAGAAGTTTTTGACATAATGTGTTATATATATTTATTTATAACATATTTTATTTATAATATATTTTATTTATAATTGTGCATCAATAAACTAAATACAATGGAACAAAACCAAACACAGTTACAGTCACATTGAGTGCATGAGAAACATAATAATATAATTGATCGCTATATCCGATATGTTCGAATAGTTGTTGAGATAATAAACATAAGAATACGACAATGGATTGAATAATTATTGATGCCAAAATGATGAATTTTTTATAAGGAAAGTCTAATAAGAACAAAATACAATTGAATGAGAAAAGTATGATATAAAATATAAATAAAAACCATACAATTATAAAATTAAAAAAATTTTGATCGTTATTATCATTTAAAGTTAGTAAATATGCAATTAACATCATATTACTGATTGCCAGAATGATATAGATGAGAAAAGATATTTTTGGAAAAGAATAGAATTTTGATCGTAGGATTCTTTTAAAATTTTCATTTTCTTCATATTTTTTTACGTCATAATCAGACATATAATATATTAACCAATATATTAAATTATGAAATATAATATATTTATTAATATAATTTTGGAATATTATTTTATTACTCTAAAATATATATAAAATGAACAACTTAAATGCCATAAACTATGAACAAAATAATCAAACACCATTTTTTTCAAGAAACTTAGATTTTTTGGGAATTAGAATACCATACTGGTTATTAATTTTGTGTTTAATCATCATAGTAATAATAATTATATTTAGTATGACCGATACGAGTCAAGTTAAACAAATAATACCTTATGACTTTACTGTGACAAGTGATTCTCCGGGAAATACAATTATAGATGATATAATAAACAAAAATTACTGATAACTTCTTGGCAATGATTCACTCATAAACAAGTCCAAAATGTTGTATTTATTGGAAGGAATAGAACAAGCAGATGCGAGTGTATGTCCTCCACCACCAAATAATTTGGCAATACTAGCCACATCAACGTTAGCACTTCTGAATTGAATAATATATTCCTTTCTATCCAAATTTAGAACCCAAAAAATGACAAAATCACAATCAATATTTTCTAAAAATTTAACTGACAGATGACTACTTGATGGGCATCCGCCGCCATTATACACCACCACTTTATATTGTCCTATCGATTTGAAGAATGGAAAATAATCATTATATATTTTTTCTCCAGGAAAAGCTTCAATAGAATATTTTTTCAAATTCATATCAATAAGATGATCTCTATATTCACCATAAATATTTCCTCTTTTGATCAAATTAACAATTTCAGTTTTATCAAAAAGTTTTTTCCAATTTTCTAGATTCTCTTTCGTATTTATAATAGGATATTTAACACTTAATGCACTTATAAAAGGCAATGTATGTTTCATTTTCCATGCACCAATGTCATTATCTTCAATGTATCTGACAAAATAAGGAACTTTTGATTGTTTAAAAAAATAATTCCAAACCAAGGAAGCTCCACTCTTATTTTCATTGTAAACTATTTCGTGTGGAGGTGATGGTTGTAAAGATAATATATCATCTCTTATACTAATATGATGATCAATAAAAGTCATTTTATGAGATCTCTTTAATATTTCAGCCACAATATTTTTTTTATAAGCCACGTCTATAATTATTACATTTTTGCCATCAATATTGGGTGGTAAATGATTGGCTGATGGTACATCAGAGTAAACAATAGCTTTGTCTGAAATCAGATTTGTCAATGTCAAAATAAAAAATCCAGTAAAACCATCAAGACAATTTTTATGATAAATAACATAATCATATAATTCGTTATTGGTTTGCATTATAATAAAAATACAGGTTATTAAATTAAAGTAATATATTTATAAAAAAATTGAATTTTATAATATATTGGAGATCACAAATCAAAAAGGTTTAATATTAGAGAGACATATCACAGCAACAACTGTAGTAAACATGTCAAAAAGCGCGAACAATTGGACCAATGTCCAAAACAAATCAAGATTCCCACATCATAACAGTGGCGAATCAAATAACGATAACACCAAAACCAGTTATGGCAACGGCAACGGTTACGGTTACAAGAAGAATTATGGCAAAAATGCTTATAAAAAAAGCAAGAATTCAAAAGATTTTTTAATTGAAGTAATAAAGGGTAACACAAAAAACAACATTCAAGATTGGGAAAAGATTAGAGATCAAATTTATGAAGAATTTTCAACTTGTAAAAACGAAAAGGAAAATTCTATGATGATGAATAATATCGTCAAGTTTTCATTACATGAAGTATTACGAGATCCAAGAATTATTACAATTATGAACAGTCTTCATAAAGTTGGTCAACATGCTCCAATTCATATTGCATTGTGGAGAAACAAAGATATTGAAAAGTCATTTAAAAGAACCGATGAAGATGCTTTTGAAACAGTCAAAGTGATTATGGAAAATAGTAATTTCAGTGTTTTAGACAAAAATGATAAAGAAGAAACAGTATTAAATTCTTTGGCAGAATCAAGACGTTGTGGTTTTTTGGGAGAAGAAACAGCATCAAAAATTTACGATTATTTAATGGAACCAAATGAAAAAACAATTGCCAATATGACAAAAGAAGTTTTCAACAAGATTACTTCAACGAATTTGGATACATTCCGTCCAACAATTTGTTGGCTCATAAGTCTTCCATTATCCAAGTTTGGTGACGAGATCTTTGAAAAATTACAGTTTGTCAAACCAATGGACAGAGACTCTGTAACGCACAAGTATAGAGAAATTATTAAGATTTCATCATTATTCTCAATTATTTCAAAGAGAGGTCCTGGAAAAAGTGATTATGATGGTTATTTCGAAAAAAATTCTTGGTCACCAAAACACATTGATAAGATTCGTGTCAATATTATAGACAGATTTGTCAATTGTGACTTAGATAAAGCTCATAACATTGAAATTATTGGAGGTGTTGTAGGTGAATTCTCTGGTGAACAAGAGATCATCAATTACTGTCAATCGTATAAAGCAGCTCATCCTGAAATAGTGACAATATGTATTGCTCATGCTTATCCAAGATTCAAAAATAAAATGATGTTGGATATTTTGAGCGAAATACAAAAACATACTAGAGGCAAAGTATTGTTTACCATCAAGTCAATAATTGAATTGTATCAACCGGAAATTGCAAAGAATCAGAAACAGATTGCTTCAGTGAAAAAGCAAGAGGATGAAGAAGAATTGTCAAATCCACTGATAGGAAGATTAGCATTAAGACAACTCAATAAACTACCTGATGAAGAGATGAGAATTGCCGGCGAAGATTTATATCCAGAGGAATTGGACAACGCAGCATATTCTGTATGTGATTATTTGAGTAAAACCAAAAAAGAAGTTCTTTGTGAGGCTATTATTGTCGAGCTACTTGAGTCTGTAAATACAGAAATTGGTTTGAAAGCAATAGACGTTTTGATCAAGTACTTAATTGAAATTAAGGGTTTAGACAAAAAGATCTTTTCAACAATTTTCAAGACAAAAATTGGTAAAATCACTGAATTATATGCAGATGAAAATCCTGCTGGGTTCAAGAAAGTTAGAACTAAACTTGAGAATCTATTCAAATTGTAAATAATTTTATTTATTGTAAATATTTAATTTATTTTTATTACTGGTTCTTGCAACATAGACCAAAATATCAGAATCATTGCCTGTAATATCAATTAATTTTAATGTGTTTTTTATTGGAGTAGGAACAATAGTAAAATTTTTTTTTATATCATCCATTATAATTTTTTCCGGCTCAAAATCTTCTTTTAAGTCTATTTCAGGAAAATTCAAAATAAATTCAGTGTCGTGCTTAGTTAAACATAACAACGTGTACACTTCTTTTTCTTCTTTGATATCGCAGTCACATAACACACAACATTGTATTTGCTCGGCTTCAGGAGGCAAAATTATAGTTTTGTCAGAATAATTGTCTATAATATTAGCAAGTGGAACAATTAACCTTGATATAATAAAAGTAGTATCAGAAAGTTTGTTTTTTTTATTAATACTTTCCAGTAAATTAATCATATCTGATTTTTGGCCGATGATAGTGTAATAAAGTTTTTCAGCAGATATTTCGATTTCAATAATATTACTATTCATTTATAAAATAGCATAGAAAAATAGAAATAAAATAAATTCACACTGTGGATGTTGTTTTTAAGTATTTTTATGTATTAAAACTATATTAAGACATAATAAATAATATAATTCATAGAGTAATACAAATGGAAAAAAATCAAGCGTCAGTACAAAACGAAAACACCCAAATGGTTCCGTTAACATTGGAAAACGTGCCATATAGTAATAGTTTCAGAATTAAATCAGGTTCTGTTGGACAATTAATGAGAGGTTTATTGGAAATGCAAAATAGAATCACTGTTGAAAACGAAACAGATGATTACAAAAAGGTATTATATCCAAAACTAAGGGAATTGTCTCAATGTATGGTAGAAAAGTTTAGGGAACAACTAAAGTCCAGTAACAATGTTGAAAATGATATCAAAAATTACAATTTGATGGGCTATAAGGGTCAAATCAGAAAAGATAAATTTAGAAGATATCCATTTATTGCAGGAGTTAATCCAAATGCAAAATATGGATTTTCTAATTTTGGATTTTATTTGAGAACAATAAAACAGAGATTGGAATTTATCTGCAATAGAGATGTTCCAGAACGATACTCGACTGATGAAAATGCTGTAAATATATTCAACGGTATGAAAGTTGAATGCAACAATATGCTAAAATATATAAATGAAACCGTGGAACCACAGTGGAATGCTACAGTGGAAGAAGCAAGAAAAATGGGTGGTGAAACAGTTACAAAGAATTTACAAAGTAGAGTAGAGGCAAGAGAAAAGAGATTACAAAATAATCGTCAAAGACGTAGACCAAAGCCAAGATTCCAAAAAGGTGGAAATAGATACGGAAATAGAAGTGGAAATAGAGGTGGCTATGGAGGCGGTTATAGAGGCGGTTATAGAGGTGGCAATAGAGGTGGCAATAGAGGCGGTTATAAAGGTGGTAATAGATATGATAACAAGTTTGCTGATAGAAATAACAATGGATATGATAATAACGATGATAATAAAGATGGTAATAATAATAATAATAATAATAATAATAATAATAATAATAGAAAGACTTTTGGAAACACACAAACAGTATATAAGTCAAAAAGAGGTTCGGGCAGTTTCCGTGGAAGAAGCAGTGAATTTAAAAGATATTAAACGACAAAAAAATATTATTAGTTAAAAAAGTTTATTAATAATATTATGGTTGTATATATTATAAATAGGATAATATGACAAAAGATGTAGATTCAAGTATTTTTATAAAACAGTCTGAAATTAAAAAACATGAACATAAATTAAAAAAAGAGGATTTAAATAAAATGATTCCAGAATCATATTTAGAAGAAGAAAATATAGAACTAAAAAAAACAATGACAGAATGGAGATGGAGAATATTTGAAATAAACGGGAAAACTTTTACAGAAATTAGTAAACTTGAACCAAATAAAAAAAGAATTTATTTGAATAAATATGAAAAGTGGGTTGAACGAGAAAATGATGACGAATTTAATGCTCACATTAAAAAAAAGTACTATTACTATACCAATTTATAATTATGCATTAATTCTCTCTTTTTCGAAAGTAATATTTGTAAGATCAACATCTCCATCGTTTAAAGTGCTGAGATCACGAAGTTTTTGCTGTAATTTTTCTGCAATTTTTTCTTCTATTGTATTGGCAGTATATATTATTCGTTGTAATGATTTTGATTTTGCTCCAGCTCTGTGAACTCTTCCCAAAGCCTGAATTAAATTGGTAGAACTCCATGTTGGACTAATCAAGCTTGCCCTGGGAAATCCACCATATAAATCGTGCAAAGATAGTCCAACACTTCCAGACATTAGATTGCATATTATGACTCTTGATTTATTTTCCTGAAATCTAGCAATGTTTCTATCTCTCTGTTCACCAGTTTGCTTACCATAAATTAAACAGTCAGTGTACAACATATCTGACAATGTTTCCAAGGTCTGTGTAAAGTTAACAAAAATGACTACTGAAAATCCATTTTCAATAAAATCATTCGTCAATTCAACAAAAGTGGGAATTTTAAGAAGTTCAATTTTTTGATGAGATCTTAAAATTTTTGTTAATATACTTCCTCTATCTTTTTTTCCTTTTTCTCGCAACGAATCCATTTCCTTAGCAATATTATTATACTCTTTTTCAATTTGGTCTTGTCTGGTTTTTTCCATTGTGTATGGCTGGGCAATAATTTGTGTTTCAGGAAATAGATCTCCCAATGTGTCAATTTTCATTCTTGTACTACGAGTGGGATATAACATTTGATGAATCCTGAGCATAGGTTTAATATCCCTAAAAATCCATTTTTGCATAATAACCATATATTGATCATATGTGAGATTTTTCTCTTTGACATTTTTTGGGTCAATAAAGTTTAAAATGTAAAAAAATAGTTTGAATTTTTCTGGATGATCCGCAACTGTTGCACTTAATATTAACATAAAAGTTTCTTCATTTTTTGAGTAATATAAAAGTTTTCCATTTTGAGTATCCAAGTTAGAACATTTGTGTACTTCGTCAAAAATAAATATAGTTTTTTCCTTGTCTTGAAGATGCCATTTATATTTTACTGGTTTTCCTTTATTACTTTCTATTTCTATGTATGGACATTTTTTTCTCTTTCCATTGACATAATATTTTCCAATTCGAATAGATTCATAATTAACTATCATTAATGGTTGAACATTAAAAATTTTACATACTCTTTTCCATGACGATAATACACTTTTTGGACATATTATTATGGGAATAAGATTCATCTGAGCACAAGCTGCAATTGCAGTGTAAGTTTTTCCAGTTCCAGTATCAGAAGCATCAAGTGTTGTTGTATTTGTTTTTAATATATAGGTTATATTAAGTGTATGTTCAATCTGATAAACCAGTAATTTATTAGAAATATCAGGGTTTAATTGCTCTTGTTCTTGCATATGTATTTATGATACAAAAAAAATGAAAAATATAATATTAGTTTGTTAATAAGCCTACAAATGTATAATATGGATAACACTATTATAAGTAATTTATATTGTCCTATCACAAAACAATTAATAAATGAACCAGTAGTATGTGATGATGGTCAAACATATGAATATAGTGTTTTGATGGAGTATTTTGAAAGTAGTGGCAATAATAAAAGTCCTTTGACTGGAAAAGAAATAAAAAAATATTTCTATTCATACACTGTTAAAAATATTATAGATGAATTTATAAAACAAAAATCCACAACTAAAAGAAGAACAATATGATAAACACAAATTTCCAACTAGTCGTCAACTTTTAAAAATCATAAACGATGGAGTTAGTGAATATATTTTTGAGGAATTTAGGTGGGTTGAATTGTTTGAACTAAGTTCCATGAATATTGAGAGATTTTTTAAAAATAAAATTAATAAATGAAAGTAGTGACTTTTATTCGGCTGAACACAAATATTATGGAAAAACACCAATTGAGTACTTATTGGATTTTCTTGATTTTGACACAACAAGAGAAATCACTGGTTCTGTTAATATTAATTATGACAAATGGAAATTAACACAATTATATTGTAATAAAGGAGATTATGATGCCGTAAAGTTTTTGATTGAAACTGAAGTCGACGTAAATAAAAGCACTGATAAATTTCCGCTATTGTATTATGCGATAAAAGTGGTAACACACAATTAGTTAAATTATTATTGGATAAAGGAGCAGCTATTAAGATTGGAAGAGTAACTTTTCTTCATTTGTTGTGTAAATATAATATTGATCTAGTTCAAGATTATATTGACAAATGTGATGTTTTTTCATTAGATGATGAAGATTTTAATCCATTGGATAGATTATTATTTTCAGAAAATAAATGTTAGGAAACTCGTATAAAATTATTACAAAAAATGAATATTGCAGAAAAATACTAAATAAGGTTATTAATAATTATAATGATAATATTAATATTAATATCTATGACATATTAATGAAATTATATGAATACACCAAAAAAATTGAAAATAAAAATATTTAGTCATCCTAAATAATTTTTTTATTTATAACACATTCCAAAAATGAATAAGGGTTTAATAAATAACAAACAAACTAATTTTGCTAACTGGTATAGGGAGTTAGTTGTAAAAGGTCAATTAATTGAATATTATGATGTAAAAGGATGTTATGTATTGTTACCAGATGGTTATACAGTGTGGGACAATATAAGGAATTACTTAGACAAAGAATTTAAAAAAAGAGATGTTGAAAATTATTATTTTCCATTGTTTGTCACCAAAGAAAATTTACAAAAAGAAGAAAAGCATTTAGAAGGATTCAAAGCTGAAGTTGCATGGATTCAAAACAAGGAAAAAGAAGAAGATGATGATTCTAATAAAGAAGAGAATAATATTGCTATTAGACCAACCAGTGAATGTATTATTTGTCCAGTCATGTCAAACATGATAAGATCTCACAATGATCTTCCAAAAAAAGTTAATCAGTGGGCAAATGTTGTGAGAATGGAATTTAAGGAAACAGTTCCATTCATTAGGAGTAAAGAATTTTTATGGCAAGAAGGACATACTTTTTATAGTGATAGAAATGGAGCAGAAGAAGAAGTTTATGATATAATAAAATTGTATAAATCAGTATATCAAAATTTATTGGCTGTTCCAGTCGTAATGGGTAAAAAAACAAAATCGGAAACTTTTGCAGGAGCCGAATATACTTATACAATTGAAGGCTATATTCCAGAAGCACAAAAGGGTATTCAATGCGCAACATCACATTTTTTGGGCAAAACTTTTACGACAATGTTTGATGTAAAATATTTTAGTAATAAGATGACAAACGAATATTGCTTTTATAATTCATGGGGATTTACTACGAGAAGCATTGGCGTAATGGTTCAAACACACAGTGATAACAAAGGATTAGTCTTTCCTCCAAAAATAGCTCCAATCCATATTGTGATTATTCCAATCTTTAAAAAGAACAACAAAGATAAAGTTTGCAACTTTTCAAAAGAATTACACAAAAAATTGTCAGAAAAGTTTACAGTGAAATTGGATCTATCGAATGGTACTCCAGGATCAAAATATAATCATTGGGAATTAAAAGGTGTGCCATTAAGATTCGAAGTTGGTGAGAAAGAAATTGATAATAATACATTTACAGTTGTGAGAAGAGATACTGGAGAAAAGATTAATATCAACAATTTGGAGGAAGTGGAAATCTTATTGAATAAAATGCAGAAAGAAATGTTCGATAGTGCGTACAATAAAATGATGCAGAAAATGAAATATGTGACTAATTTAGATGAGTTGCAAAATATTTCTAAAAACAATATGATTTTATGCAATTTTTGTGGTTCAGAGAATTGTGAGGAAAAAATAAAGAATAATTATGGTATTAAATCATTATGTGTGCCTGATGATGATAAAATTACCGTCCTGAACTTTAATTCATCCAATCATTGCATTGTATGCGACCTAAATACAGAATTATTATGTCTCTTTTCGAAATCATATTAATTATTTTATTTATTTTATTTAGTTTATTAGTGTAAATATTTTATCAACTGTTATATTATCATGGACACATATAGTTACACAGGAAATAATGTTCCCCTAGACGTAAATTCAGCCATTTTGTATGCAATAAAACAATTAAAAGAATACGATGATAATTTGGAAAAAGGAATATTACTTCCAAAATCCCCATATCATGATTTTATAGTTATGGAAACGAGTGATGGAAAAATAATAGAAATACCTTACGATGTACAACAAGAGGCTATAAGTAAATGGGAAATAATTAAAGTAGAAATGCTATACGAAAAAGAAAAGAAACAACTAGAGAACAATATAATAAATTTATCAAAACAATTAGAAAATGATATAGTCGAAAATTTTGAAAGTAATTCTGGATCAAACTACATATTGTTTTTATTAATAGGGGCGATAATAGTAGTAACAATATATTTGTATCAAAAAAAAAATTGATATAAAAAGTTCTATTAATGCACTCAATAATTTAGTTTTATTTATAATGATATATGGAACTATAGATAAAATAGTTTGGACATTAATTTTTACATTTTTATTGATATTTTTAATTTTGGTATTGCACTTTTTATATATGAAAAGAAAAATCAGTAAGATAAAACAGAAAATTTCAAAAATAGAGAAAGACAGCAATTCGAAGGTGATTTTTGTTGTGGACGAGTGGTGGTCATCATATTATGGTAAATATGTGGAATATTTTGATGATTATTTGGTAGATATAAATAACAGTGGACAATTTCAAAATATATTAAACAAAATGCGGTCGAGAGAGATCACGACAATAAACATATGTATTCAATCAAAAGGAGGATTAATTTCAGAAAATGATATAATTATTCATAATTTGTTGAATTATGAAGGAAAAATAAATACGTACGTACCTAAATATGCATTGAGCGCAGCAAGTATGTTGGCCTTGTGTGGAGATAACATATATCTCTATAATACGTCAGTGTTGGGACCAACTGATCCAATAGTTTGTGTCAAACAAAAATCATTATCAGTGTACAGTTTAATAAAATTAAAAGAAAATAAAAAAATAAACAATATAAGTGATGATATATTATTACAAATATATGAATCAGAAAGATATTATTACGAAAATCTAAAATTACTAAAAAGAATATGTTTAAAACATAAAAAAAACAACAATATTACAGATAAAAATTTCGCAAAGAAAGTGTTGCGAAATTTCGGATCAGGTAAATGGACACATAGTACTCCATTCACGAAGAAATTTTTAGAGTCAACTGGGCTAAATGTACGCTCAACAGACGAAATAAACGATTATTCAGAAATATTAAATGACATATTTAATGCTATTCATTCTTAATCACTTTCTGACATCTTTTTTTTTAATAATTCTACTGTTTTTTCATCTGTCTCACTCCATTTTTTATTTAGTTTATGCCATGTATACATTTTTTGATTTTTTTTACAAATATAATGAATTGAACAATCTTTGAAACGATAGTTTATTTCTTCCAAATCCGATAAATTCATCGAAAACGTTTCTTTCAAAGAAGTTTCCATTTTTTTGTTATCATCATGTGTTTTTTCCACTTTAATTGCTACTCTATTGGCATTGCATTTTTTTCTGTTAGTACATTCATATGTTATAACATTTTTACTATTCCACATATCTAACTCTGATAAAGGTTTAGTTGCTCCACAATTACTACAAACATAACTATCCGTCATTGATTATATTCTATATACAAAATCTTTATATGAATTTTACTGCATAAGAATTTCTTGTATTTTTGGAAAATCTTTTTGTTTTCCATTAATGACAAAATCAAATTTTATATTTTCTATCAACTCATTAATTTTTCTATTTTTATTCGGATTAACATTGTTCAAAAATATCTGAAATAATATTTTTATAGTACTTAATCTGTTGTTTAGAGACAAATCTCTTACAACATCGTAATACTTTTCTGGTAATTCTATTGCCTTATTAATTTTTGGCACATATTGCTGTATTAAATCATCACGATTATTATAAGCTAAATTGAATATCACTGACATATATTCATTAGAAGCCAAAAGATCAAATATATGTTCATAATCTAGTTCTATATTTTTTGATTTTGAGTATTGTTTCAAAAAATTAATTGCATCTATATTTTGAGAAAATTTTGTAATTAGATTGTAAATATTATTCTCAGTAATTTGAAGTTCTGGTGTTTTGTTTAAAAGTGTCTGAACTATTTCAAAATTATCTACAATGGACAAAATTTTCAAACAATCTGATTGATCACAAATTATATCTCTATTGTTAATAACATAGTGGAAATAATCAACATTACTCTTTAAACAAGAATTAACAAAACTTTTATATACATATTCCTTATTCACATGATCATAAAAAAAATCCCACAAATCACTAGTCAAGTGTTCATATCCTTCATCATAAAAAGTTTCAAGAACATTGAAGAAAGTAGCTTTATATATTTTATCTACATTGTTTAATGTTATTATTTTGTAAGTGTGGATAGAAATTTCTTTTGACCCATATATGTCACATAATTTAGGAATAATGTGATCAAAATAATTAATATCAATTTTGTCAATTAAGATTCTTATTACTTCTGACATATTGTTATGATTTAGTAAACTAATAATAAAATTTTCAGATTCTTGTGAATAATTATTAGTAATTAAATTATCGACTGCATCCGATAATAGATAGTCTTGATCATCATCTTCTTCTTCACTAGAATGCGTATAATAATTTTCATGTATTTTGGTTAAATATTGATTAAATAACTCTGCATCTTTTTCATTTAATTTTCCAATGTTTTCCATATATATTTACATTAAATAATCATACTCTTAAATATATATAAAAATACATGATTGACATTTACCAGAATAACAACTTATTATTTAAGTTGACCAATGAGGAACTTGATTTAATTGATGACGTGTGGGAATACATTGAAGGATTCAAGCATGGTTTTTTCACTTTAAAAGAATATAGAACAAAAATAATACATGATATTGTAAAAAAATACGATTTAGAAGATTTTTATATGTTAGAACAAATAGCAGAAAAAATATTTTGGAATTTAAAATCAAAATTCAAAAATGAAGAAGAATATGAAACCTTTGATTTAGGAGATTATGAACAAATAAATGAAAAATTAAAACAGGACAATTATTATAAAACTTTTATAAACAAAATACTGAATATAAATAAAAAAGAGAAAAAGGTTTATTATAAAAAGATGGAAGGTTCGTCATATATATTTAATTATAATGGTATAAATAAACAATTATCAGCTATATTTTTCAATAGACAGGCATATGAGGATTATATGAAAAGAGGAATAATACCAACAGAAAACTCTATATATTATCAGTTAGACTATTGTTTTCCAAATTTAAATTTATGTAGACCTTTCATATATAAAGATGAGGTAAGAAGAAAACGTATCAAATTAATGTATTACGATGATAATAGTGAATCTAATTGGAGTAAATTATTTGAAAATATTGAAAATATATTAATATGAACTATATTGTAATCAATACTAAGCATATCAAATGTCAGGAATAATAGAAAAAAGATTATTAAGAGAATATGAAAATCTAATGAAAGGTAAAAATAAGATAAATGGCATTAAAGTTACAATACAGGATAATAATGTCAGATATTATTTAATGGAATTAGAAGGACCAGAAGATACACCTTATCAGGGAGGATTATTCAAATTAGAGTTGTACTATACAGATGAATATCCGAATGTCCCTCCAAAAGTTAGATTTTTAAACAAAATATATCATCCCAATGTAGATGGATTGGGAAGAATCTGTTTGGATATATTAAAAGATAAATGGTCTCCAATAATCCAAATGAGAACATTGGGATTATCACTTATAGCTTTATTATCAAGTCCAAATTTAGATGATCCTTTGGATGCCTCCATTGCGAATCATTTTAAAAACGATTTTGAAGGAGCAAAAAGCAAGGCAATTGAATGGACTAGAATGTATGCTTCTAAATAATAATTTTTTTATTGCTGTTTCTTGGATTCATATTCCTTCAAATTTACATGACCATTTTTATAAAGATATTCAAGTAAATTAACATATTTGGAACTAAATCTACTTTCTTGAGATGATGTATTTAAAATTTTGAGGATAGCCATACCTTTAGTTCCACCGACAGCGCAATCAAAACACTTTAGATAAATATCAGTAATATCAACCTTATTTAAATTATATATCACAGCACGAGTTTTGCCATGATCTTTTTCATTCCACTGAGCATTATAGAAAACAATGTCATATGTTGAATTTTCTGAAAGCAAGTTATATTTACTACGATCAATCGTTCCCAAATCTTTAATTGTTGGTTCTTGTTTGAATTTTAATCCAAAAATAACTGAGCCAAATAAAGGATAAGTGTATTTGTCTTTTTCAACAGAACTCATAATGACATTTGGTATTTGTTTTTCCTTAGCAAAAACATCTCTCTTTTTAGCATCATTGACAAAGAAAGAATATTTACATATTTTATGGGCAACATCAACAGCTTTCTTAAAATCACATACTACAGGCAATGGTTGTTTGTTTCCACCAACACCAAAAAAGTCTGCTAAATCACCAAACAAAAGAGAATTTGAGTCATTTTTTTTATCCATCCAAGCAATATCCATATCTATTTGTGAGAAGTAGAGAATATCCTTTTTCCAATCAAACTTATTCTGACTGACAAAAGTACGTGGATCTACATTTCTTTGGAATGCCGGAGAAGCTTCTGATGTTGCTGATAACATCATATTATTGTTGGGCATTAAATCGTTAGATGTAGCAGAGAACATCATATTATTGTTTGGAACGGAATTATTTGAGGTAGCAGAGAACATCATATTATTGTTTGGAACGGAATTATTTGAGGTAGCAGAGAACATCATATTATTGTTTGGAATAGAGTTGTTGGATGTTGCTGAAAACATCATATTTGGATTATTAGGCATTAAATTTTGTGAAGTAGTTGAGTACATATCATTTTTAAACTGAGAATCAGAAGTTGGCGACATATTCATATATGGATTAACTGGCATTTGTGAAGAAGTATCTGAAAAAACGTTGGGATTGTCGGTTCCCAATTTCGAAGGCAAATCACTTGATGTTGGAGAAATCATTTTTTCATCCTTTCTAACAAATATATTATCAATAGGTAACATGTTATTTTGGGGTAAAAAAGGTCTACTTTGCATATTAAGTATATCCTATGTTTGGAAAAAAATAAAAATAATATTATTAAAAAATTGAATAATAAAATGTAAAATTGTGAATTTATATAAATTTTATTTACAAGTAATGATGAACAAAATTGACGAGGCATTATATTCGAGACAATTGTATGTTTTGGGAAGAGATGCCATGGAGAAAATGTCGACATCACATATTTTTATTTCGGGAATGAATGGTTTAGGATTAGAAATTGCAAAATGTATAATTTTAGGAGGTGTTAAAAGTGTTACTATACATGACGAATCTGATTGTAATAATGATTGGACCAATTATTATGCTGGTGATAAAAAAATAAAAAGTTGCATGGAAAAATTACAGGAACTAAATTCTTATGTTGAAGTTAAAATGTTTGAAGGATCACTTAAAAAAATAAATGAAAAGGTGATCAAACAATATAATGTTTTTGTGATTTGCAATAATTATGAACTTAGTAAAATGATAAAAATTAATAATATGTGTCGTAAAAATAATGTTAAGTATATCCTTTGTAATTCATTAGGATTAATGGGACAAATATTTTGTGATTTTGGTGATAAATTTATAGTTAGAGATAATGATGGTGAAGAAAGTAAAATAGGAATTGTATCAGAAATATTAATGCATGATGATCAGGCAACGATAATTTGTATAGAGCCACATGAATTGTATGATGGAGATTATGTTAAATTTTATGGATTAGGAGATAATGACGCTGCGTATAAAATTAAAATAGTGAATAGACATAAATTTATTGTGGATAAGAAATTTGTTGGTGGTATACAATCAAATATCAGTTTTGAACAAGTTAAAATGCCTATGGATATTACTTTTAAAAGTTTGAAAGATTCAATTGAAGAACCAACTTTTGTTAATTACGAAAAAAGTTTAGATATGCATTCAATTTTTGTTTCATTAGAAAAAAATAAAAAAATTCCAAAAAGTTGGAATACTGATGAAGTGTCAAAGCTCGTAAATATTGCACATAATAAAAATAATAGTATTGATAAAGATTTTGTAACAAGATTATGTAACGTACTGGATGGATCATTATGTGCTATGCATTCTGTTATAGGAGGTATTGTCGCACAGGAAGTGATGAAGGCATGTACTGGTAAATTTATGCCAATAAATCAATGGTTCTATTTTGAATCTGTTGAATCAGCCTCTAAATCTAAACCATCGAATATTCAACCATACAATAATGAATTTTGTAGATATAATGAACAAGTAAAGATATTTGGAAGAGAAATTCAAGAAAAAATCAATAACTCAAAAATATTTGTCGTTGGTGCTGGAGCAATTGGTTGTGAACATTTGAAGAACTTTTCAATGATGGGTATAGGCAATATTGTAGTGACAGATATGGATAATATAGAAAAATCAAACTTAAACAGACAATTTTTATTCCGATCTCATGATATAGGTAAATCGAAATCATATGTGGCAGCCAGAGAAGCCAAGAAAATTAATCCTTTAATTAATATACAATCATACGAGCATAAAGTTTGCCCAGAAACAAGTCAAATATTTAACGAACCTTTTTACAAAGGATTATTATGTGTAGCAAATGCTTTAGATAATGTGCAGGCGAGATTATATGTCGATTCTCAATGTGTAATGTACAAAGTACCATTATTAGAATCAGGAACTCTTGGGTCAAAAGGAAACACTCAGAGTATTATACCACATATGACTGAAAATTATGGTTCGACACATGATCCACAAGAAAAATCAGTACCAATATGTACTCTAAAAAATTTTCCTTATATGATTGAACATTGTATTCAGTATGCTAGAGATTTGTTTGAAGGACTATTTAATCAGTCAATAAATAATTTCATAAAATACACAAATGATATTGAATCATTGAAAAATTCTTCGTTGTCTGATTTAGTGACTATTGTAGAAGATATCAAAAATATCATTAAATTCATTCCAAATTGTTATGATGATTGTTTGAATTATGGTTATAATGTGTGGAAACAATTATTTAACGATCAAATAGTTGAGTTAATGAAAAAGTTTCCAAGAGACCATAAAACTGAAGATGGCACACCATTTTGGTCAGGTGCCAAAAAATATCCAACTGTTGCTCAATTTGATATGAACAATACGTTACACACTAATTTCGTCATACAACTAGCAGGATTATGGGCACAAATTTTTGGACTTTCACCTGTCGATGATAAAGTGGCATTTAATATGTTAAAAAAAATTAAAAAGTCAGTTGCGAAAACCAATAAGATTAAAAAAGAACCAGAATATGACAATAAGGAACAAGTTTTGAAAGATATTCCTGATCCAGCAAAGTTTAAAAACATAAAAGTTTATCCAATAGAATTTGACAAAGACAATAATGATCATATGGAATTTGTAACGAGTTCTTCAAATTTAAGGGCTTTAAATTATGGAATTCAGACGGTCGATAAACATAAAACTAAAGGAATTGCAGGTAAAATTATACCAGCGATTGCAACTAGTACATCATTAGTTTCAGGTTTAGTATCCTTGGAATTGTACAAATTATTTAATTCTGAAAATAAAATATGCAATTTCAGAAATTACTTTGTTAATTTAGCTATACCGCTTTTTACATCAAGTGAACCAGGTCCACTGATTATGACAAAAGTTGGAAAATTCGAGTTTAATAATTGGGATTCATTTGAATTTAATGATCCAACACCAAAGGATATAATAGATCATTTTGCTAAAAAGTATGAAATTGACATCGGCACAATTACAATGGGTCAAATTATGGTCATATCTCCATTCCTTAACAAACCTAAATATGAGGAAAGATTAAATATGAAAATAAAAGATGTTTATAAAGAAGTGACCAAGGAAAATCCGCCAAATCCTTTCACTATCTCTTTGATGGTTGAAACAGATAGTGATGATGAAGATAGTGATGATGTGGATAATTTACCTGATTGTAAGATTTATTATTAATTTATTTATCGCAATTATATATACTTATATATATACATGAAAAAAGCTTTATTGATAGGAATTAATTACAAAGGAACAACATCTGAATTATCTGGATGCATAAACGACGTTAACAACATGAGACAGTATTTAATAAATCAATATAAGGTTCTTCCTCAAAATATTAAGGTTTTGACAGATGAAGCACCAATCGACCAAAAACCAACTTATGATATTATACTTAAAAATTTTGACTGGCTAATTACTGGAGTAAAAAGTGGTGATTCTCTCTTTTTACACTATTCCGGACATGGATCTTATTTAAAAGATAGAAGTAAAGACGAAGAAGATGGTAGAGATGAATGTATATGTCCATTGGATTATGATAAAAAAGGATTTATAATAGATGACATAATTAATTCTAGATTATTACAAAAAATACCAGAAAACGTTAATATGACCAGTATATTTGATTGCTGTCACAGTGGAACAATTATGGACTTAAAATATGGTTTGGATGCGTCAAAAAAATACGCAATAACAGAAAACAAACGAATAAACAATAATATAAAAGCAAATGTGTTAATGTTGGGAGGTTGTTTAGATTCGCAAACTTCAGCAGATACAATGGAAATAAACTCTATAACAAAAAAACAACAAAATCAAGGAGCTTTGACATGGGGATTCTTTGAAATAATGAAAAAGTATAATAATACAGTAGAGATCAACAAATTTATTCAAGAACTAAATTTATTATTGAAAAATAAAAAATATACTCAAATTCCTCAATTGTCTTTCAGCAAAAAACCAATTCTTAGTAATAATTTTAAGTTATTGAGATAAACAAACAGTTTCTAACAATTTTCCTACAACCAGATAAGGATCCATGTTTGAAGCAGGTCTTCGATCTTCCAAATATCCTTTATTTTCTTTAACAACAAGTAAAGGGATTCTAATACTACACCCTCTATGCGAAACACCGTAACTAAAATCATTTATGTTTGAAGTTTCATGATTACCAGTTAATCTCTTTTCGTTATCTTTACCATATACACATATATGTTCAAGATGTTTGCATCTTAATTTTTCACACGCTTGGATTATATGATCATAACCATTTTCTTGTCTCATAATATTTGTACTAAAATTAGTGTGGCAACCTGATCCGTTCCAACCTTTTTTTGGCTTTGGATCATAATTTGCCCAACAATTATACTGTTCGCATACTCTATCCAATATATAACGAGAAATCCAAAGCTGATCACATACACTAATAGGATCTAATGGACCTATTTGAAATTCCCATTGTGATGGCATGACTTCGGCATTAACTCCACATATTTTTATACCACAGTAAATACATAACAATAAATGATCTTCCACAATATTTCTTCCAAAAGCAGTGTTACCTCCAGCACTACAATAATATGGACCCTGTTTTCCGAATCCAGGTTCTTCATCATTTAACCACATATATGGTTTATTGTTTTTATCATATATAACATACTCTTGCTCTATTCCAAACCAAGGATCAAAAACTGTCGTTAATTTTGATATTTCTACACACCTGATTCTATTGTTAGTCGCATGTATAGTTCCTTCTTTATTAAAGGTTTCACATAATACCAAAAAAGCATTATCTAATTTTCTAAACGGATCTTTAAATAATGCTACAGGTTTGAGTATAATATCTGAATGCCATCCTTCAGCCTGTCCGGTACTGGAGCCATCGAATGTCCATTCAGGACAGTCAGATGGTTCTAATATTTTTTTGTCAAACACAATTTTAGTTTTTGATCTAGTTTTTTCAAAAGCATCTATCCATACATATTCGAGCAATGTTATCATATATATATCTATATATATCTATGAATATCTTATATAATTAAACTCAAAATTAAAAAGCATTTTTGGTTGTCAAATATTTTGATTTATATTTTAGATATTTGTTGTAGTAATTGTTTTGTCCACCTGTTTGCACTTGTTTGGTGTCTCTCTTTTTTATATTTAAATATTTTAACAATGAATCGAAATCTCTCTTATCTTCATATATTTTTCTTTCACTATTGTCTTTATAAATAATAATTGTTGGAAATCCTTGAACTTGTTCAGTCTCCATTTCCATTTTACTACCCTCATCATTATCTGGGAAATCTATTGTATCAATTGTAACAGGTTTACCCTTATCATCAGCGAGTTGATTACTTTTAATGTATTCTTTAAATTTCTCCCATTCTGGTTTAAATCTTTGACAGTGTCCACACCAGTCAGCGAAAAATAGTTTGATAGTGTAATTTGTCATATATATTATATTAGTATATAATATTGGTTTATAATTTAATTTAATGAATATTATCGCTAAAAAATATTGAATTTATAATCTATTGTCAACAATAACATAAAACAATATTATCAATATGATTCCAAGAAATATACAATTAATAGATGAATTAGAAGAATCTATGAAAGGTAAATATGGAGAAGTAAGTTTTGGCGTCCTGGATAACGATATAACTCTCACGAATTGGCAAGGATCAATTATAACCAATAAAGGAGACATAATAGAATTCACGTTTGTTTGTGAAATGAATTATCCTATGACACCTCCCAAAATAACTTTTAATATAAATAACCAAAATAATTATATTACAAAAATTTGTTTGAATGACGGAACATTGAAGAATGATGTTAAGGAGAAATTAGATTGGAAAAGTAATCATACCATTGGAGAATATTTAACTAGAATAAAGAGAATGATAGATAATTAATTTTTTTATGCGTCAATTATATATGATAAATATAATTTTAATAACATTGTTGATTTTATTTTTAATGTTATATTGCTTATATTATAGTAAAAAATATGAAAGTTTTTGGATAGATGAAACCAAACCAAAGATTTTAGACGATAAATTGTTTGATGATGTAACAACATACGAAAATGACGAAGATGGTAGATTAGGGTTAGATAAATGTATTGCGGCTAATTGTGGGGTTTGTTTAGAGTATGGATTGACGGGAAATGCATTATGTTTTCCTAAAAAAGAACCTTTGGGTAAGAATTATAATACTGTTGATTTAAATTGGAACAAAATTCCAAAAAATGTTGATTTATAAAAAATTGATATAAAAACACATAAAAACTAAAACAATTATATAAACTAATAAATATGCCAAGTAAAGATAGTTTTAGGGAATATAAGTCTACTCGAGAATTTTTGGAATTATTAGACATTGAAACAACAAAAAACAAATTGGTGGTAATAGATTTTTATGCTCCGTGGTGTGGTCCATGCAAAAAATTAGGAGAATTTCTAAATAAGTTATTAGAAAGTGAACAAGCTAAAACTCTATATAGCAATGTTATTTTTGTTAAAATAAATGTGGATAATGAAAATTGTAAAGAATTGGTGGTTGATAAATTTAATGTCAGTTCTATACCAAGAGTTATTATGATTATTAATAAACTAACAGTTGAAGATATCACTGGATTTAATCCAAAAGAACTCGTTAATTTGTTAAATAAGCATTCAAAGAAGAACTAATTTATTTTATTCTACTATTATATTTAATATTTCGACTTTAAAATTAATAATTATTTTTATATTTATTCAAAAAAAATTGATATAAAAAGAGATTGGGATAATATTTTTCAATATATAACAATATAACATAATGGCAAAAGAAAATACCAAATCAAATAACAACAACAAAGGATATGTTGGTTTTGTGTATGGCAGTGTTATTAAAACTGGTTGGGTTAGAGCATTTTGTGTTTCTGCCAAGGGTGATATAAACGAAGAATATACTAAATTTTTTGAGTATTATGGCCCCAGTATAAGATGTAAATACGTCAGAAGTAATGATCCACAAGATACATTAAAAAAATTCTGTGATTTGAATAAAGATGTTGTGTGCGGCAATACTTTATTGATAGAAACTAGTGTGTCAAGTGCCGGAACTAATTTAAAAACTGTTTCCGGTGAATCTACTTGCCATAATTTAGGACCAGATGACGAAGGAGATCAGAACAAATCTAATCAAAAAGATGATAATAAAAAAAAGAAACCAGTGAAACAAGCCGATAATGAAGAAAATGACGGTGAAGAAGGGGGCGATAATGAAGAAGAAACAAAACCAAAAAAAAATACAAAGAGTAGTACTGTAACAAAAAAGGGCACCACTAAGGTAGCTAAGGTAGAAAAGGTTGAAGAAGATGTTTCTGATGCAGAAGAAGCAGAAGCAGAAAAAGAAGAAGAACAAGAAGAAGAAACAAAAATAGTAGTTAAGAACAAAAAAACTTCAAAGAAAGAACCAGAATCTAAAAAAACATCAAAGAAAGATCCAGAACCTAAAAAAACAATTAAGGTTCCTGGTAAAGTAAACAAGAATAAATAATTTTTTTATAAGATTTCAGAGACTAAGTAATCATATGCAACAAATCCCACTATAAATCCCACAACATTTGAAATCCACTCTTTAGTGAATTTCTTTCCAGACAACCATCTCGAGACAATGAACATAGTAGAAAATTTGAGTATGTCGTCAATGGCCATTTTTGTTTCTTTAGAAATTCGATTATTATTTTTGAGTTCATCTGTATTTAGTAACTCAATAACGATAAAATCATATGTTAGGAATCCTGTTAACATATATACTAATTCTATTATCCATTCTGGATCAGTAAGCGGTTCTCCCAAAAGTATTCTCAAAGCCACAAAAATCGTTCCAATTTTAATAATATCATTTATGGCCAATTTCAAATTATGGTGAGGAATATGATCAATATTTATTAGGTTGGCTACAGTCAAATTATAGGCGGCAAATGCTATTATACTAATAATAGACATTTTTACCCAATTGATCTCGTCTGAATGATAAAAACTTAATTTGTCTGTTGAATCTGGTACATATTTTGTTACAATATTTGATAAATCGATAGCATCAAAACTATTCATGAAATAGTTAGTTATTAGTATATTTCAATATAAAAATTTTGAAATATTAATTATTTGCGTGGTTGTTTAATTGAGAAACATATTACCATAACAATGGATATTACGGACTTATGTGCAACATTCAAGAAATTAAATTTAGAAGAAGTTGATCCTTCTATAGAAAAACTTTGTAGTAGCTTTGACAAAATGAGTATGGAAGAGAAACAGATTGCCGTTTGCAAAATATCTCAATACTTAAAAATTTTATTAAGCAAAAAAAGATGTGAAACAGCTTATAACCCCAATATACCTGATTTTATTTATTAAAAAGTTGAAATATTTTTGATTACTTAAAAAGTATTATATTAAATGATATATTTTTAATGGATAAATGTGTTAAATTAATAAATGATAATGTAAAGTCAAATTATAGAGCAAAAACTGATGATAAAGATAAACTGATTCGTAATTTGGCAAATTATGGTGCCGAAATTGGATCTCAGGGAATCGTACAAAAAAAAGGTGATTACAGTGGATTTTCTGTCGAATTTTTATCTAGAGTCAAACCACTTTTTACTAATTATCGAATTATTAAAGCGTTAGAGTTATTAGAAAAGGAAGAATATTCCACAATTATACGAGTTCTTGATATTGAAGAAGATTATAACGAATATGGTCTTGACATAATATTTTACATAATAACTAATTGGTTCATCATAAATGGTATACAAAGTGATATATTAAAAAACATTAAAAATTTTAATGTTGACTATGACAAAAATAAAATAAAACAAAATAATGATTCTATGAAAAGATTAAAAACTCAAAGACATGATCCAATAAATTATCCCATAAAAGTAACAGGAATTGGAAAATCAAAAAAAGGAAATAGCGTAGTTCCAGAAAGTTGGCTGGGCAGAGAATTTGAATCTGCTGAAAAACTACATAATGAAATGAATAATTTGGATTGGAGAAAAAACAAACCTGCTGTTAATTTTTGTTGTATTTATAGTATGTCATTAATGGATAATAATAATAGCTGGATGAAGAAGGATGTTATAATAAAAACTCAAATAGACAGCAAAAAACTATATATATTAACATGTTTTGTTGTTAATGACAAAATAAAGACCCATATATATTATGAAGAAGATCCGACTATTTACATAAACAATTGTTCAAACAACACATTATATTATTATGACAGAAAAAGAGAACTATTAATCTGTGTGTCATCCGAAATTTTTAAAGACAAAACAACATACAAAAAAGATGTTCCTGTATCCGTTTTAGTGTCTCGACTTCAAAAAAGCTTTAGAAGAGGATCAAAAAGCTCGAAAATTTTAAGTGAAACAGTCAATAAATTAAACGATGCTCCCTTTTATAACCTACCAGATCAACATTACGCAAAAGTTAGTGGTACGAGACAATTATTATGGAGAAGTTATATATCAATTGTTGAAGACGTGTGTGGATATTATCATAATAAAACGTATGATTTACTAGATTTCTTCATTTTATCATTGATATGCCAAATAAATCCAGAGTTACAATTAAAGGACATTTATATCGAACAAATAAAAAATACTCTGTTAAATGTACAAAATATTGATTATGCATGGCCATGGAGAAAAGGTGAAGAGGTATCTGATAAAAAGTTTAAGACATATGGATTAAATTGTGTGAATGATCCTTTACTAAGAATGATAGATTCGATGATTTTAGCACTGAAATTCATGCCTATGATGACTGGTGACAGAATAATGTTGTCAAAATGTATTAACTATGTTGCTGAATATCATTATGATTACCGTAGAATTAATTATATGTCAGATTCACATTATCTGAAAATGAGCAATCCGGATATTGAAAAGGAAGTATTAATATCGTCTAATGATATGCATTGCTATCCCAATGTGTTGTTGTCATTGCAAGGATGTATACCATTTTTACCCACAAAAGATTATACTACACCCAAACTATCTAGTTTTATCTGGGAAAATTCCTCAAAATTTAATTTCAGATACTCAAAAAATAATGTCATAACTGATAAGAATTTACTTGTTTATGATAGTCTTAAATCTATTCAAAAAAATTATTTAACAGGTACAGAGCCAAATAATTTAAAAGCAATAAAATTGAAAGAAAACGCTTTTCCCAACATTATTAATAAACAAATAATCACTGACGAAATATCTCGAATTGGATTTATATTGATCTTTGGGCAAAAAGTTAGATTGCCTTCAGAAGGTAAATCTAAACCCTCATTAGAAATAGTTTTGGCTGGAGATAAGATTCGACCATGCAAAGTTAAAAAATATTCCTCTGAAAAATATTTGTATTTAGAAGATAAAGAACGTTATGATGGAGAAAAGAGATTTGTAGAATATATTGAAAAAGGATTGACAGTCGAACTTCCTCATCCGCCAAAAGGCTTTACTTGGACAGTAAAAGATAAAGTCAAAATAAAGGCTAAAATTGTCAAGTCTGATCCAGTAAGCAATGTCAATGAAATAGATTTTTATGTTAACGGTATAAAAATAGCAGCGTTTGATTCAAGTATTTTTTTGGATTCAGTTGGACAATTTGAAGAAATTAAATTAGATGATTCATTATTATCAGAAATAATTGATAATGCACTGTATATTAAAAATACAATAGACGGATTAAAATTAAATGTGTTAATGAGAGATATTGGTTTTACAAGACAAAGCATAAATGATTGTAGAGTGTTTGAATTAAATGACCATAAATTTAAAGGTTTGAGTAATGTGTTTAGACATTTGTACACACGAATCCAAGTATCTGACGTTGTGGAAATTGGTCCAGTGGACAGAAGCGGTAAAAAAACTCATAATTCAATTAATTATCAATATGAAGGAGTTTATTGGAGATTCATGAATCTTCTGTATATGTTGTTTCCATTTGCAGTGAAAATAAAAGGTGACTTTAGATACGAATTAAATCCATATGATCCTTCGTATTACAACATGATAAAATTATTAAAAAAAGTATCCTTTTCCGATGATGCTAATTATGAAACAAAATCAAATATTACAGTCACCACAAAATTATGGGATCATCAACAAAAAAGTGTGAATAAAATTTTTGATGGAATGATCAAAAGTCAAATTGAAAGAGGGTTTGGTGATTGTTCGTTTGTTGGAGCTGGTAAAACTCTTACTGCTTTGAGCATAATGTCAAAGTTGCATAATTACAATGTGGAAAATAAAATTACTAATTATAGAGGATTTTTAATAATGGTACCTACTGTTCAACTTTATAAAACATGGAAAGACGAGATAGAAAAACATACTAAAGGATTTGAAGTGATACTACATAATTCTGATGGTAGTCTCACAAGTAACAAATTTCCTACTAATGCAATAGTAATCACAACAATGGGTAGAATTAGAGATCATCCAATATCTAATCCTTGGATATTAGTGGTTATTGATGAATGTCTGACTGTTCAGAATAAGGAGGCTTTGCAGACAGAAGAGGCACTAAGACAATCAAATTCATCTCGGTATAATTGCATATTATTAAGCGCCACTTTTTTCAGAACTAGGTTTGAAAAGTTGTTCTATATGCTGAAAATGTTAAAAACTGGTATTCCAGAAAAAATAGAATATTTAGATGCAATTTTGGCTGAGTCATTAGTGTGTAATATTACTGAAAACGATAGAAAATGGCATTCTAATACAGTTAAAAAAGAATTAACCAAGGCAGAAAGAAATAATTATGACACAATTATTAAAACTACTGCTGGAGAAGGATATGAAAAAATATATATGTTGTTAAACAAATACATATATGACAATATTAATTACACCAAGTATTTCGAAGAAAGAATAAAAGAAATAGAAAATGATAGACCTAATTGTAAAATACTTATTTATGCAAGAAGCAAAGAAGAAGCTGACAAAATGACATCCAAAAATATTGGCAGATATCCTGATATTACTAAAAAACATGTGGTTGTGTCTTATTCAGAGGGTACATATGGACTTAATGATCTTGTGATATTCGATACTATATTGACAAGACCTCCAAATCCTGATGCACTCCCTCAAATGAAGGGAAGATTGGATAGATCAGGGCAAAAGGCTTCAATATTATACCTTGAATACATATTGATCAAAAACACCATTGAGGAAGCATTATTAATCAGATTAGATGTTGCAAATAATTTTTATAATTCTCATATTATGCCTCTTGCCGAATTTTATGAATTAGCAGTTACATCATCTCTTAAAAACAAATAAAACATTTATTTATCTGGTATTAGATTATATGAAATATAAATTGATTAAATATGATGAAAATAATATTGTTGGATATATTGACATTGAGGGGATGTTTGATATTTACAATAGCAAAAATCAAAAGTTGTTAAAAAAATATGATTATTATTTAAAATCCATACAAAGAGATCCTAAAGTTTACGAATCCTATAAAAAAATAGTTAATAAAACTATTAAATACGTTAATAACGATTCTAAATACAACCCAAATATTCAATATGGTGGTCAATTTCCTGTGTTTATTCCATTCATAATGTCTGGAGTGTCTAGTAGTTTGGTGGTTGGACTTGTTATAACTTATATATTTTTTAGACTTTTTGCTGCTCCTAAATGTCGTCCAGTATATCCCATCTCTATTGGCAAACCAGTGCCTGAATATAAGCAAATAATATTAAATATTATTCCTGGTACTATTGTGGATAAATATTTCCCCACAATTAAAAATGTAAATGAGAAAGAATTAATTACGACAGTTAGAGATTATTTAGATACTTTTTCAACCGTATTAGCAATAATTGCTCCAGATTCAGCGATTGGGCAAGCTGCGACAAAAGTAGTCGAATTTACTGCTGGAGTTGCTGTTACGGCTTTGGAGGGAATAACAGCGGGAGCTACTGTAGTTGTGAATTATTTAGTAAAAGCTTTCAATTTATTAAAAGATGCAGTGGCACTTTTGATAAAAATAGTGGATGCTGTGATAAGTTTAGGAGAAATTTTACAAAATGACGACTCGAAAAGAATAATGAATGACTTGTTCAATATTGATTTTAAAGATGGTCCGTTTGGAGTGAAATGCTGGGTCGAATATATACTTGATAAATATGGTAATGATAATGTATTCTTAAAATCTTCTTGCGCGGTTTTTAATAAATTATTATCAACTATTTATGATAAATTAATATCTTTCATCAGTAAAACAATTTCATTTGCTATTCCTGATGGTGGTATAGGAGGAGTATTGTTTTCTGGATTTGTTAGTGTTCTAAAATGTAAAACATATGATTTTGCTTTACTGAGGTTAAACAAAGCATATGATAAAATGTCCTATAATAAACAATTATTGTTCGAAAAACCTGATCTTATGAAGAAAACTTTAGATGATTACTTATCAAAGGGAAAATTCTTTGTTGACAAATTTGACGACTTGGTTGTTAAAAAAATATCGGATATTTCTCTATATAATTTTCTATCTACTAATACCGAATCTTTATCACTTATATTAAATAAGGTATTAGCATTAGTTTTTTCGATTATGTATGTGTTGTCGAATTGCGCGAAAAGAGGATTTTGTGACACTTTAATCGACGAGATAAAAATCTAATTTAAATTATTTTTGACTGCCTGAATCGTATCTTCTGCATATGATAAAATTTTAATATTCTTTTCAACTTCTTTTTCTATTTCCAACAATTTGCTTATTATTTTTGTAATTTTATCTATCATTTTTTCAAAAGTAAATTCCTTTATTCCTCCTGATTTCTTGATTTTAAACTTTCGTTTGCCTATAACGAAAATTATTTTATTTTCTTTATTTTCCAATAATACGTTGTCTATTTTGGCAATACAATCATTCATAACTACTCCTCCCGAAGCAATATAAGATAAAGAAATTTTCCTTTCTATATTTCCTTGACATATCTCAAACAGAGCTGATATTTTTTCTCCATTGTTGTAATCACGTTTTTTAAGGATAATTATTAACTTTTGATAAAAAGCATCTAATATGTCATCATATTCCTTTTTAAATTGGTCGTATAATTCTTCATTCTCTTCCTGTGTCTTGAGATTATCATTAAAATCTGTTAATCGTGATCTTAAATCTGAAAATTCGGACAATGATTCAGAATATGTTTCTTCAGCAAGTTTTATTATAGTTTCTGTGTTCTTTATAAAATTGTTATTCTCGTTCTTGAGAATTTGTAATTTACTAAAATTAAGATCACATGTACTGTCATTATCTTTTGTAACATTTGATGAACATGAGTTCAGTGAGGTTTGAGTTAATAGACTGAACGAATTTTTTTTATGTTTATTTGCTCTCTTGAATATTTTATCCCAATGAGGAGAATTTGATGTTTTTGTGCTAACTGTACTCATATATATATATTATTCTACAAAAGAAATTATAAATTTATTTTTTTAGTTATATAATATATACGTCTAATTTATAATATGAAAGATCAAATTCTACATTCAACCAAGAATATTGTAAAATATATAAACGCCAACACAGATGAATTAATATGTGTATTCAGCAATTTTACAAAAAAACATCTCAATAAATCAGATGAAAGTGCAGGAAAACACATATTGAATAAATTAATTAAATCCTTAACACATATCGAAACTTACATATTAGAGGAAAAATGGAATGATATTTGTAAATTAGAAGAAAGATTAGTATTGTCATATAGAACTATGAAATATATTTACGAAAATATTAAGCTTCAAGGTAAGGATAAAAAAATTATTAAAAATTTATTGGTTTACTTATATTGTGTTATAAAGTTAATAAAAAATAAAAATGGTAAAGACTTTTCTGAAGACAATTCTAGTATAGCCAAGAATTCTGAATCCTCTGGATGTTATTACTCTGTATCTGAACACAACAAAGACAAAAGCGACATATTATCTACAAGCAATTGTGATAAATCAGAAAGTTCAACTAATTGCTCTAAATCCACTGAACAAATTACTGAGTGCTCTAAGTCAACTGAACAAATTACTACTAAAACAAGTGAACAAAGCAGTGATGATAAATCAACAATTTGCTCTTCTGAATTAGAATCTTTTAAAAAATCACTAAAGAAATCAACATCAGAAAGTCAAAATTGTGATAAGACAGCAAGTTTCAGCTCTGATTTCAGTAATTCATCAAATTGTTCAACCAGCGAATCAGAATGTTCAACTAAAATAAGCTGTTCAACTGAAACTAATGATTGCTCAACCAGTGAACCAGAATGTTCAACTAAAATAAGCTGCTCAACTGAAACTAAAGATTGTTCAACTGAAACTAAAGATTGTTCAACTGAAACTAAAGATTGTTCTTCTGAAGATAGTAATAGTTTCATTAGAAGGGATTGCTCAGGTTCAACTATTACGAGCTGTTCCACTGATACTAGCTGCTCTACTGATACCAGCTGCTCTACTGATACTAGCTGCTCAACTATTTCTAGCTGCTCCACTGATACTAGATGTACAACTGAAACAAGCTGCAAAACAAAATGCACCTTGACTACTGATTCAGATTTTACAAACACAGAATCATGTAAATCATACTCTTGTGATACTAAGAGTTGCGATACTAAGAGTTGCGATACTAAGAGTTGTGATACTAAGAGTTGTGATACTAAGAGTTGTTCTGAGCAATCAAGTAAATCATCAACGAGTGACGATTGCTATGAAAAGACTGATGAATGTAAAGATAAGTTGAAATCTTTGTGTGATATGCATGAATTATTGAAGACGGTATCTGCATTATTAGAAAAACAATTTGTTGACCAGTTAAATATTGCAAATGGTTATCCATCTGAACAGAAATTATATATAACAGATGTGGATTTCAATGAAAAAATTCTGGACATGTTTTATTTCCAATTCAATAATACAGTTAAAAAGCAATGTGGATCAATATTTGGTGGAAAGAAAGTTTGTGTAGACGTAAAATGTTGTGTTAAAAAATGCAAAGAAGTTAAAGTATGTATTTTGTCTAACATAGTAATTTCAATAGAAAACAATAAATGCATAAATATAAGAATCGGAAATGAAAAGATAACAATCAAATATGTCAACGATAATGACACTTATGGTGAAGCATCTGAAATATACAGAAAAAATATCGAAAATATTGAAATTTTGATAAAATCATTGCATAATAATCAAAGAATTATATCAGACAGCATCAATACAGTTAAAGATTTACTAAAATACAATATTCTAAATTAATTATAAGAAAAAATGAATCCAATAATTATAAAAACAGTAACTCACTTAATGACCAGTATCGGATTGTCGGCATTGGTGGCATCAATATCATCAATAACAGCGACATCACAAAATATTTACAAGTTAATAAAAGATTTTTCGTTTTCAGATTCAAAACAAAAAACAAAAATTTATAATTCTATTAGAGAAATGGATTTAGAAGCAACAGTAAAAATTTCTCAGGAAACACTCAAAAATATTGATGGAAAAAAAAATCAATCTCAAGATGTTTTGTTAAGCGTCCATTATATGAGAGAAATTGTTGATAAAATAGAAGGAGAGCTAATTATACTTTCTAATATGACCAATTATAACGAATCCTTATGGTTATTCAAAAATATGAGATCATATGATTGCTCTTCCATCTTGGATAATCTCAAAAGATATAAAAAAATATTGGAAAATAGAAGAAAACTATTAATTGAATCAATTCGGATGAACTTTTATCTTGATAAAAAAAATGAAGTAAAGGAAGTCAATACAAATATTATTTCTGATGACAATCAATTGATGATCGTCGACAATAACTATTATTGACAATAATAATATATACTGTCATGTTTAAAAACCAAATATTTTTTATTATCAATATATTTTTCAATCAAATTTTCAAAAAACTCTTCAGTTATGTTAGTAGAAAATATGTTATTAACATAATTATCCACATTGAAATATATACTTGATAAAAACATTAGATTGATATACTTGTAAAATACTGTTGATATATTTCTAAAATTCAATTGAAAATTATTCATGACAAATATTGTTGTCAATGAATAATCAACATTTTTTTCTAACAATCGCAACATTTTATTATCTTGTAAGTATGAAGAATAAAATAAATTGAAATTTTCTACGATTAATATTTTTGTTCCTTTGTTTTCAGTGATTGTTGTATAAACTTGTTCGAAGTCTTTCTCTGAATGAGAAGGAATAACAAGTTCACTATCTATTTCGTGATTCGAGTTGAAATTTACATAAAGTCTGATATCAAAAGTAATTTTGTCTAATATATCTTTTAATAAATCAGTTTTCCCAGATGATTTTCTTCCCAACACAATCACATTTTTGTTGTATATATCGTTTATATTATACAAAGTAAGACTCATATATAACATATATACACATATATATTTTAGACTTTTTTAAATATTATCATATGTTTATTATCGAATTGAACAAAACTAAGATAATATATATATGCAAATTGAATATTTTAAAAAGAAAATAAGTATACACAATAAAAATAATTCAAAAAAAATTCTGTTATATCAAAATGGAGACTTTCATACTGAAGTTGCTGGATTTATCATTTATCATTTCAAAAATTATGATTTTGATGTTTTTTATCCTCACGCCAAAAGTATTAATAATTATTTTTATTATTACGAAGAAATATTTAAAATTAAGCTAAATTATGTTGTTTCTGTAAATGAGCATATATATGATTATATTTTTGTTCTAACATCTCGAGAAATTAAATTACTACAACCCAGAAACAAACAAAAATACATATTATTGAAACATGTTAATGAGGATATTTATGATGAATATACAAACATAAGTTTTAATAAATTAATCGCTGCCAAATTCAATATTATGCCAATATACAATATTGATGTGGACATAAATATGAACGTAAATATGAACGTAAATATGAACGTAAATATGAACGTAAATATGAACGTAAAATACAATATAATTTGTTTGATTGGCAATATGTCTAGTTCTGTAGTTAGGAATTTAGATGGAATATTAAAATTATCAAATTTAATGAAAGATTATCATTTTTATATATTCACCAGAAAAATTGACGATAAATATAAACAAATGTTACAAAATAATAAAATGTGCAAAATATTTTTAAATATAAACTCCAAAGAAATGATTGAAAAAATAAAAAAATCAAAATTTATTTTAACAGCCGACACAGATTATTATTATGCACCTGGAACTAAAACAGGAGTACTAACTGGATCGATACCATTGGCTTTAAATAATAATGTTCCTTTAATATTATCTAAATCTTTAAACAAAATTTACGGATTAAAAGGAGTTTTGGAATATGGTGATATTTGCGAAATTCATTCCAAATTATCTTCAATGAATAATGATGCGTACAATAAAATTGTAAGTCAGTTTATGTCAGAAAAACACAAAATAATTGCTAACAACGAAAATACATTAAAAAAAATAATGTTATAAAATTATAAATAGTGATGAGTGATGATGTGACATTAATTAAAAAAAAATCAACAAATGGTAAAAAAGGAGTGAACCAAATAATATTTCATAACAAGAAAAAAATTATACCAGTCAAAAAAAATGTAAATCTTTTTAAAAGAAACACTATTAATAATCTTCCTAAAACTGAAAAAAATAATATCAATGTGACAATGATAAATACTAATAACAAATTATTTCAGAAGGAAACTATCAAAAATAACAAAATTATTCCAACCAATAACAGTAATAAAACAATTAGTATAATAAGCAAGCGAATCTTAATTTATCAGAACAAAAACATGCATACGGAAGTAATTGGTATGTTTATGTTCAATTTTAAAGATTACGATATTGATGTTTATCACCCTCATATAAGTAGTTCGTCTAATTCAATACCATACTATGAACAAATTTTTAAAAAACGGGTAACATATGTAAACACAATATTCGAAGAGCTATATTCTGTGATAATAATATTAACATCAGGAGAATTAGATACAATTAAACCTAAATGTAACAAAAAATATTTGTTAGTAAATCACGAAAATGCAACAGTGAATAATAAATTTATAAATATCTCTTTGACACCAATAGTTAGATCCGATTATTTTTTATTACCAATCTACAGTTATCCAAACAACAACAGTAGGCTCAAAGAAATTAGTATTATTGGATCATTACAAAATCATCAAAGAGATATAACAAATATATATAAACTCATAACTAATTTTCCAAATTACAATATCAATTTATTCACAAGATATCTCGAAGAAAAAACCAGAAATACTTTTCTAAAACATAAGAATTTTAAATTATTCGAAAAAATGGACACTCGCTCTATGATAGATATAATCAGAAAATCAAAATTTATTTATACGGCTGACACAGAAAATTACACGGAAAAAGGTATTAGAGGTGGAATTTTAACAGGAATGATTCCTATTGGATTAAACAATAATATACCAATCATAATGACAAAAAGATTAAATGTAATATATAACTTGACAGGAGTTTTATTATATGAAAAAGATATAATGGAATTAAAACAAGAATTATTGATGCTGAATGATACTTTTTATTTAAATTTAATAAAAAAATCCAGGGATGATATACAACGAATTTGTCTCCAAAATGAATTAAAGTTCGATATATTAAAAGATAAATTTTCAGAATATTAATTATATGGATTCTGCTGGAAAAATACAATTAAGATATCATAAATGCAACCAGCAAAATGGTAATTTTGGAGATGAAATGTCACCCGTATTGGTCAATAAAATTTCAAAAAGAGATGTTATAAATTGCGCTAGTTTAAATAAACCATGTTTAATCGCTATTGGATCATATTTACAGATGGCAAAAGACAATGACATCATTTGGGGAACAGGAATACGAACAATTGATCAGCCATGTAATTATAAAAATTTAAGAGTAAAAGCAGTTAGAGGACCAATAACAAAAAAATATTTGGAAAAAAAGAAAATATTCGTTCCAAATGTGTTTGGAGATCCGGCACTTTTATATACCAGACTATTTGATATCCAAGAAGATGTAAATTATTTGAATAAAATAGGATTTATTCCCCACTATACGTCATTAAGCACCTATCAAAATAATAATAAATTACCAAATAATATTAAAATAATATCTCCACTAGAAAAACTTGACACTGTCGTATCGCAAATAAAAACATGTAATTGTGTAATTTCATCATCTCTTCATGGATTAATAATGGCAGATTCATTCAATATACCGAATTACTGGTTATATGAATGTCATCTCAATGAAGGTATATTGAAATTTGAAGATTATTTTGCATCTCAGAATAGACAAATTAAAATGCATAATAGTATTGAAAATATATTAAAAAGTAGTTCTGAAGAATATGGTAATAAAATAAATTTAAATTTATTGATGGACTCATTTCCAAGAGAATTAATAAAATTATAAACTGATCAGATAATAATTTTTTTAATATCTTCCAATTTCATTTTATTTAAATTAGAATAAAAGAAACTCTTATTTTTTTTTATTTTATCTTCTGACCATTCCCACCATTTGATCTCCATTAAATATTTTACAATGTCATCTGAATATCTATTTTTTATAACTTTACATGGAACGCCTCCACACACTGAATATGGAGGTAAACTTTTAGTGATAAGTGATTTCGTTCCAATGCAACAGCCATCTCCTATTGTCACACCACTTAATATTGTAACATCGTCTCCTATCCACACATCATTTCCAATATAAACATCACCTTTAGTTCTTTCTTTATTTGGAAATATATTTAATTCTCCAGGATGATTTTGGTTAAAAAATGTTTTATAAAAATTTCCTTGTATTGCAGGATAATTATAATCGTGATTCAAAGTTATAATTTTTAAATTATTGCCTATTGCACAAAAACTTCCTATAAATATTTTTGATTCATTAGAAGAAATTAATTTTATATCTCCGTTGTAAAAAGTTCTTTTACCTACTATAATGTTATTTGATGATTTCAATATCGACATTAATATTAATTTAGATAAATTGCCAAACAATCTTGACTACTATAAAATATAGTGGAATAATTGTTAAATAGTAGCAAATTTTTACACTCCTCTAATTCATCGACTGGAAGATTATTATATTCGAATTTTATATATTTTGGTCTTATGACTTCTAAAAAATCCTTTATTATATGATAATCACTTCCCTCTGCATCAACCACTAAAAAATCGATCTGATCTAATTTGTATTTTCTCAAAAATGTTGATGCTTTCATTGATTTGACTCGAATTTTTCTTATATATTTTTCTATAGTATTTTCAAAAGTCCAACCATTTTTTTCAGTATGTATCTTACCTCTTGTTTGCCAATATCCACGACCTAGAGAATTTCTGTCATTATATCTTGATGATACTCCCATTAAGAATTCAGGTAAATTATTGTTTATTATTTCTTCTGGATCAATTACATTAAAATCTATCTCACCATCAACATCACTTATTGCATGATTTAAAAGAACAATATGTCCTTCAGCATTTCTATAATTTTCTACTAATTTATCAAAATAATATCTTACAGGTTCGAATAAATATGCTTTTACTTTTTCATTATCAATTATATATGGATATAATTTGTCAAACTTAATTCCATCCATCGCACCTATCTGCACGATATTCAGTCTGGATTTTGAATACAAACTGTATATATCGGTGACGTGTCGGATATTGGAGTTAATAATATCAAAAATACCTCTTTTTATTTTATTGGCATAGTAATGAGAATCATAAATATCAGAATTCAGCAATTCCAGCAATTTTTTATTATCATTCTCAATTTCTACTTTCAACCCACATGCTCGTGCTTCCAATACTGCTCTTTCGCCGCCTCCGTCCACACGACATGGTACATAACATATTCTAGAGGCATTATAAAGTTTTGACAATTCATTGTATTCAACAAAATTTTTTACCTCAATACCATTTAATTTTAACTCGTCAACAGTTTTTTTATTATCTAAGAAACCCACCACTAATTTATTCCCAGGTTTTTCAATTAATTTTTCTGGTCGTTTGTAATCCGTCACATTGCCCACAAATATATAATCATACTTTTTCTGAATATTCAAATTTCTCATAACTTGTGTATCTATACCGAATGCATGATATATATTGGAATGTCTGTTCAAATTTGCATAATTTTTATACCATTCTGTTTCGTAAAAAAGAATATCAAAAAAATTAATATCATTCGTCGTGGGTATTTTTATTGACGATATAAATATTCCTATTTTGCATTTCTTTCCCTTTTGGCTAAAATATTTTTGACAATATGATTGCATAGATGATCCAAATCCCCACTTTATAAAAACAAAATTGTAATTGTTAAGCTCAATATCTGTTTTATCAAAAAAATTAATCATATCTATTTCTAACAAAGAGTCTTTTTTTAACAGTTCAATTGCTTTGGTAAATCCATCGTGCCATTTTTCGTATTTGATAGAATTATTAGGTATATGGTACAATATTGCTATTTTCATCTGTTATATATTTCTTATTTTATTTTTTTGTGCAGTTTTATACGAATTTCCAAAAATTGAATATATATATACATTAGATCAACTGTTTTATTATGGAGCAAAATGAGAATCAAAGAACAAATCATATCATATCTGAAAAATAATTATGTGCCTTATCATTTACAGAAACAGTTAATATATGAGTATTTTAAAAAATTGATTTGTTATTTTTTACTTTTTGGTTCAGTCAATATTTTGATTTTAACTGCTGTGACATATGTTCCTATATTATATATCATTTGTTTGCTTCAAATTGTTGTTCTACACAATATTTATTCTGATGATCAAAATATTAAACTTTTTTTCGATGAAATATTTAGTTTCTTGACATATAAATCAGCAACTATTTTTATAAAAATTTTGTCATTGTTAATTCTTTCAGTGTATGCCCTTATTTGTGACAAGTCAAGTATAATTAAAAGAATTAAATTAAATAAAATAGATAACGATACAACAAATGATTATATTTTTGTATCAAATGACATTTATGTTGGATACGAGTTTTTTGGTCCTGAATTTTTTGACATTAAAAGTTATTCTCTTAAAGTCAAAACAAACTTTTCTGAAATTTTTGATGTTAATTATGAAAAAAAAAACAATATTATGAAAAGAGATTTAAATAACGATATTTTGTCCATTATATTATCATACTCAGATATTGATGAAATTCACAATAAAAACAATATATTTTTAACAAAATTATTGAAACATTTCGAAATAAAATTCATAACATATGATTTAATATAGTCATAAAATTGAAAATTTATTTGTTTGATCAATTTATATAATAATAATAATTATACAAAATGAGTTTATTGTTACATAATCTTAGAAGTTTTGTAGTATTTAACCATATTTCTCCTGGATTATACGAATGTATTTCAAAAGAGATCAAAAGTAGAACCAAAAAAATAAAAAAGCTAAGAAAAAATATTATCAAGTTAGTAGAATATACAAAAAGATTGGAGGAAACGATTGATAGCTTACAAAATCCTGATCAAATGTTTTGAGTTTTCTTGTTTTTAAGGTCCAAATATTTTTGTTTATATTTCAAATATTTGTCATAATACTGTCCACCTGACATATTGTATATTTGATCATAGTTTTCTATATCATAATTTCGGAGATCTGGTCTTCCCACACTTGATAATTGATAAGTTGTGTATGGTGAATTAATTAAACCAGATAAAGTCATTTTTTTGGCAGATTCATAGTCTGTATACAGCTTAATGTCAAGAGCTTTATTAATAATTATATTATCAGTTGTCAACAAAGAATCTATATATGCTAAAACACTTGGATAGAATCCAGCGTCATCATTATCATCTACATATTGTTTTATTATATCGATTTTTTTAGATAATTTATCGCATTTTTTTATGATTTTGTTTTTTTTTAGTTGCTCACAAAAATTTAAGAGTTTTTCATTGTATTTGTTTCGAGTGATTATGAATGGTTGCGTAATCATGTTATGTGATGACAAAATATATGTTTTTTTTAATTCTAACTCTTTATTATCATAAGTAAATTTCGTCCCAACATCAATTAATTTATAATTAACACTCAACAAATCCTTGAAAATTAGCAATAGCAACATTTCATCGAATCCCATTTTTAATTTTTCTTCAAAAACTTCGCTGTTTCCATAAATTTTGCTTCTTCCATATAAATTTAATTTAATAGCATCTTTGTCAGCTATTTTTTTATTTTGTATTTGTGAAAGAATGCACGATCTTAAGCTATTTTCGTTTTCCGTATAAAACTGTATCTTTTGAGCATATAAATTATATCTACACTTTTTTACCTTAAGTTTTAAACCAATTGTTCCGGCTAGGGGATCATACAAATTATGTCTTTTCTCGAAGTATTCTCTATCAAAAATAGATTTATAAAAATTCAACCATATACTATACGAAGCAAATCTATAAAGATCATCTGATTTCATTACAAAACGTGAACCAATATCTAAATCGACAATATACAAATACTTCTCTTTATCTTTTTCGAACACTTTTAAATTGTGACAATCCAAGTTAGAAACAATACCATCAGCTTCTCTGGACACACATATATTAACTTCTTCATCAACAAAAGGGAAAAATCTTAATGATCTTGTTCTAGCTATTTGTTTCCCTGACATACTTTCACATATATAAGTATAAACCTCTGTATTTTCGGAGTTTAAAATATAGTTGTACGTTTCTCTCAAGTCCGTACCATAACTTTCTTCTTGTGTTTCCTTGATATTTGTGACAAATTTATGAACAGAGTAATCAATATATACTCTAACAATCCAATCATTGAGATTTTGTTTGACGTTTACTATAGTTTTTTTAATTGAAGTCATATATGATCTCAACGAATGGGCAGTTTGTTCATTTATGACCTTGTCCCAGTATAGTGAAATGGATACACAGTTACAACAATTTTTGCGAGGCGTAAAATCAAAAACATCCAATGCATCTCCAAAATACTGGGGATTTTTTTCAATATTTTTTTTGATAACAGTTGGGTCATATGTGTGTATATAATATTTGCTTTTCTTGGTGTTAAATAAATCACATTTTTCCACATATTTTATCGGATTATTTTCCTTAGAAACTTTTACTTTACCTGAATTTAGAAAAGTTTTTAGATTCAAATCTTCTGCCTTATTACTGGGATCAGTACTCTTTGATGACATTATATTAATTATACGGTATAATATTTTTGTGACAATCAAAAATACACTTAAAGAAATAGTGATAATATTGTGTTGACCTTATAGCATAACGGCAATGTACCTGTCTCCAAAACAGTTGATCCGGGTTCAATTCCTGGTAAGGTCATATGACTAATTACTTTAAATTTGATCTAAAGTAATTAATAAAAATATATGTTTGCATTATATATGAATCCAATTTGTTTAATTATATGTATAATACTAGTTTTGTTGTGTATACTCGTATTATGGACAAACAATTGTACTTACGTTGAAAATATGTCAGAAGAACAACTCAATATAAACACTGATCCAAAAGTTTTAGACAAAATCAGATTAATGTTAAAAAATATTCATAATTTATTCCAAAAAAACAATCTAACGTATTGGATAGATGGAGGAACATTATTAGGTGCTGTCAGACATGGTGACGTTATTCCATGGGATGATGATGCCGATATATGCATTATGAAAAACGATGAAGCCAAATTAATTTATCTCAAAAAATACCTCAACGAAATGGGATATGATATTATTGATTTTTGGGGTGGATATAAAATTTTTCCACTTGATGGATTTACTATTAAAAACGATATAAATTATAATTATAAATATCCTTTCTTAGATATTTTTTTAGTAAATGAGGATGGTGATAGAATTATATATGATAATGAACAAGTCAGAGAAAAATGGCCTAACATTTATATAAACAATGCTGAACTATTTCCATTAAAAGAATATCAGTTTAATGACTTTTATCTTGTTGGACCATACGATTACCAATCTTATTTAGACAGATTATATGGCACAAATTGGAAAAATGAAGCATATAAATCTTACGACCATGCCACTGAACAATTCATAAAAACTATTAAATTTAATATTTAATTTAGTTAATTAAAATATAACTTTATAAAAAGACACTTAAAGATTTGGCAATAACAATATATTGCCTGTATAGTTTAGGAGTAAAATATTGCTCTTCCAAAGCAAAGTCATGGGTGCGATTCCCGTTGCAGGCATTGCTCATGTAGCTTAACAGTAAAGCAACTCCCTGCAAAGGAGTAGAGTATCGGTGCAAGTCCGGTCGTGAGCTCATTACTAAAAAAATTGATTAAGATTAATCAATTTTTTTGACAAAATTATTTTTAAAATATGTGTATAAATATATATGGCAGGAGTTATGCTAATTGAAAAGTATTCTAATCATTATGGCAGAGAAGATTACGCGTTAATTTTATTTTACAATATTAATAAAGATGTTTATGAAGAACCTGGCGGACATATGATGGAAAACAAAACAATAGAAGAAACTGCTTCCACTGAACTGATGGAAGAAACTTGCAATTTGTTCAGAATAAATCCAATGTATTTAACACATCACACTTCTTACAATAATTATCATAGTTTCCTTCTTTATATTAAGGGACCTAAGGATAATTATGGTAAATATCCTATTTATTCTGACTATTATAGACATAATCGAGATATTATTCACAATAGCTATGCACCTCCACAATACAAAGAAACTAGTAATATGAGAAGATTTTATATTGTTGATTTGGTGAATTGTGGATTGTTTTTTGAAAAGGGCAATTTGATGTGTCCAGACGCGAATGGTAATCTTAGAAAAATATCAGGGAGAACAAAAACAATGCTCAGATCATTTTTCGGTAGAGGATATATTGACATGCACAGTGGTTATATTAATATTAATATCAAACCATTAATTTTAGGTCTAAAACCAAATTATCAATCGTTTAAAAAACCCTTTCTCAATGGAACAATAGCTTATTTTATTTGATTATTTAAAAAAATTGAAATACATAATTGTCTGAATACTGGATAAGAATTAGGATTATCTAACAATGTGTTATAAAAAAAGTATTGTAAAAATTAAATATTCATCTGATCACAGACATACTGATGAATTCTCTTTTCCTTCCTGGAACGAAAGAAGAGAAAATAAAAGACAGCAAAAGTTTAAAAAATCTAGTTATCGAGAAGCTTGTGACGAAATTAAAAGAGAAGTTTGTCAGTCTCGTGACATTTGTGTATCCAGTATGAAATTTTAAATTAATATTTCTATTTTAAATTTTATAATGAGATGATCCATAATAAGACTATAATCTTTGACAATTGGAATGAAAATAATATAGCTTTTGTGCAATTGTCCATCATAATCATTGTTTAGCTAATATTTCATTTTTGACAAAAAATATGTCATATTGTATAGACAACACTGTAGAAAAATTTGAATAAATAAACTTATCAATAACTTAATATGGACATATATGCACAAATGGTTTGGTTACAAACATTTTTTGATATTTATGTGAAATTATCTAATAAAGCCAAAAACGAAAAAACATATTATAAATATGTTTTCAGAAAATATTGACAATTTATTTATTTTATAGAAATATATGAGTAGAATTGTAACTATCACAATTATCAGACACAGTAAGTCTATTGCTAACGAATATTATGACAAATTTGGTAAATGGGCGAAAGATGAAATTTACAGGAATGCTGTCCTGAGTGATAAAGGTATACAGGATATAAAATTGTTGAAATCCAATATTGTCAATTATATTCATCATAACATTGGTGATCCTGATTATATACTTATATCTCCTCTCAAGAGAGCTATTCAAACGGGATTATTAATTTTAGAAGACGTATATATCCCCCACAATAAAATTTGGATCACTCCAATCGTCACTGAAATTGGTAATTTGATTGAGAATAAAGGAGTTTTAATCGAAAATACTATTAATGACAATGATATCACTAGTTTGAAAAAGTTTAAACTGATTTCGTTTCACAATAATCCAGAAACATTCTTCTTTTATAATAATGGCTGGAAGACGAAATTTATGGATGGTTGGGAATTAGATGATTCAAAAATTACCAATATTCAAAATATTGATAGTTGGATTAATCTTGATGATGGTTTAAATATATTATCTGATGCTGAAAAAAGAAAAATTGCTTTCTTTGATATGATATCAAACATAAAATTTTCAGGAAAAAATATACTAATTTTCAGTCATTATGTTTTTATTAAATCAATTTTAGGAATAGAAACATCTAATTTAGGAGCATATACTTTTACATTCAATCAGGATACTAAGGAAATCAATTTAATTAACAATTTTGAACCCAAAGATTATAAAAAAAAATATAAACTTAAAACGAGTTAAATATTATTGAAAAAGTCAAATATGTAACTTGTGTTGTTAGTTGGTATGTAGGATATTGATGCCCAATAAGAATTAAGTTTATTATTGTAAGGAATTACGACTACATATTCAGGTTCTAAACCCCCATTCAAAAAACATGTGCTATTTTTTCTGAAATTAATGATATGTTCAGCTAAATCATATTTAAATATTTCAATGTGTCTTTCGCCCAATAGACCTGTGCACTGATAGTTATTTTTTTTGAATATAACTGCCGCCATTATTCTGGGATCACTTATACGCAATTTCATACTATGATTATTTTCGTACATATTACTATTCAATATAATTATGTTATTCGAATGTAATTGAAATATTTTATTATCGTATGACAAATAATTATCATTTAAATACACAATTTGATAAACAATAAAACAGGCAACAAAAAATAATACTGTATATATATTCATCATTTGTATGTTGATTTTTAGAATATTATTGATATTTTATTTTTCAATTTTTTATATTTATATTTATATTTAGTTTATTTTAAAGTTTATTTTTAAGTTTATATTTATTAAAAATTGAAAATTATAAACTAAGAATATTAAATTTATAGTTAAATTATTATTGGATGAGCTTATGAACACATTACCTGAATTTATTTTGAATGAAATATATTGTTATACAGAAGGAAAACAATTAGAATTTAAAAATAAATTTTCTAGTTCATTAAAAAACAAATATATTGAAACTGTTTGTGCTTTTGTGAATACCGAAGGAGGAAGGTTAATATTTGGTGTTGAAAATAATGGAAAAATTATTGGCTGTTACATATACAGGGAAGAATTAGACAATATACTTTTATTTTTTGATTCAATGAGTCAACATTTATTTTGTTCGAATGGAGATTCGTTTGACTCTGAATTAGTCAAGTCAAAAATAACATTAATCGCAAAGGACACATATATAATAGAAATTATATGTAGCAAAAAGAAACGTCAAGAAAAATATCAAAAAAAAGATGGTAAATGTTTTATTAGAAATAATGCTGGTAATTTACAGACTAATCTTAAAATTATGTATTCTAATCGAGAATATTATTTATTAGTCAAAAAAATTGCTCAATTAGAAAATGATAAATTATTGTTGATCCAAAATTGTAATAATACTGTTAAACATCATGAAAAAAAGCGTATAGAAACACTTCATCGTCTTGATTATATTGAGAGAGAAAATGAAGAATTAAAAAAAAATATTAAGAAATTCAATGAAAATTCACAAAGTTTGGCTATTTTAAATAATAATTTAGAAATAAAACTAAAATCTATTTCAGATGAAATTGAACAGCAAAAATATCAAAATTGTAAATATATTGAATTTGATCTAGAAATAGTAATACCTTCTTTTTTTATTAAAAATTGAAAAAAATAATGTTAGAAAGGTCTATTATTTCTGCTAAATATATAATTCTAGAAATGGAAAATATTAAAGCTTTAACTGAAGAATTAGAAAATCTTTCTAAATTGGTCGGTAAAAAGAATTCGAACAAAGCCAAGAAATTATTGAACAATTGTAAAGACCAATTAAAAAAAATAGAGGATCAGTTGAATCTTCAAGTAACTTTCAAAAAAGAACAACAGTTAATTGGCAAAAATTATTCCAAAAAAATGTCGTTAGTTATGGAGTTTCTGAGATCAATAGAAATATTTCTTGATGTTTCTCTAACTGGCGGTGTATTTGGTTCATTTGTTAGACAAATATTTGAAATTCCTTTTGCAATGGAAGATGGTTATAAAGAAAATAGTTTTGCAAATCCTATTGGTCATGATTTAGATATTGTTTTGTTCACTGTCATTCCTCATCAAATTACTATCCATAATATTATCAAATTTATGGAATTAACTGAACAATACATAAGATTCGTTGATTCGTCCAATGGAAATGTGAATTATCCTATGTTTGGTGAATATAGATTAGTTGAAATTAAAAACACAACTGTGACTGAAATTAAACATAATTTCCCGTTTGGCAAAAAATCATTATATAATATTCCAAAATTTGTGGCAAAATTTGTTGATAGTAATAATAAAATGACAAGTGTTGATATTTTGTCGTGGTTACCAGGAAATACTGGCGATACATGGAGAGATTTTGATACCAACTGTTTAGTGATGACAAAAAATGGCATTATGACTCATAACAATACTAACTTTTTCTCTGTTCTTAATCATATTAAAAGAAAGGAATGTGAATGTCTTGTTGATGTAGAAGGACTCCAATCAATTTTAAAACAAGGAATTCCTAGAATTCATAAAATACCATATCTTTCTACTATATCACAATTTATGTCAAACCGTTTAAAAATATTGGCTAATGGTTATGACACAATAACGAGTTCGTATAGCGTGCCTTGTTTTGATATTGAAACCATTGAGTCATGTCCTATTACCAATTGTGAACCTCCATACATCAACATCACTCTTTGTTGTAACCATAAACTTTCCATTGCAGCATATACTGGATTGGTATTTAAAAGTGATAACCCTGATTCTGAATCGATTAAATGCCCTTACTGCAGAGGCGAGTTTTTGATTAAAATGATTGACAAAAAACCATCGACAATCAATTTTTGGAGTCCAAAAATAAACAAGAAGATTAAAGTTTATACTCCCGAATATGCTACTAATTCAAAAGTTATTATTAGTGATGAGTGTAAAAAAATGATCGTAAATTATTACTCTGAAGTTAGTTCAGATAACAGAAACATCACAAATCAAACTTTTATCCCAGGTAATATCATCCCTGAAAACGGAATGTCTATACCAATTAATAATATGCCAATTAATAATATTCCAGTCATCAATGGACAACCTTCACTTATCAACAGACAACATCCAAATAATTTTTATGTTCTAGACTATGACGAAGATAGTTATTAAATTACTAAACCACATTCGAATGGTTTTCTACAAAAAGGACATTTGTTTATCTTACATTTCAGATAAGATCGTAATGAAACTTTATGACAACACATTTTGTTAGTGAGAAATAAACTAGCATTTTGTAATAGTATACAACAATTTTCACCTTTCAATTCTTCCATCAATTCAATTTGTTTTGATATTTTATCGACATTTATATCACAATATTTTTCCAATCTAAGTTTGTTTATAATGTTGTATATATCAGTTGTCACAAACAATGGACATTGCTGCCACAATGAATACCCAACATCTAAATCGCTTAAATCATAATTTTGCTTTGAATTAATAACATCCATCGATTTATGATTAAAATCCACCATAAACTTTTCCCATTTACTTTTAAATTGTAAAATTTTATTATTTAACATGGAATATCCAACACAATGATAATCTTCAGACTGATTTTCAAACATTTCTTCCCATGTTTCATATATAACGATATTTAAATTTATTTGCAACTCTGTTTTATATTTTTCATCACACACGAGCCATATTATATTCAATGGCTCCTTAACATACACAATTTTTTTGTTTGAATAAAGCTTACGAATTTTTTTGTCAAAATTTAAAATTTTTACTTTGTCAATATTTTTAATGTGAACACTCATTATCTTATTAAATTCAACATGCATAATACAACTTAAAAGCTCGTATCCTGTTATCAATATGTCTTCTTTTTTAAATTCTTTAATAAATTTACCATAGTTATATGAAAATTTAACAATACTCTCTTTATGACTATCAAAATTTTGGAGATTCTTACAGATTTCATTGTTTTTCAAACATTTTTTGCAAGAATTGTTACTGTATAGATGAAGAACCATTTTAATATATAAACTAAACATTACAATTTGTCAAAAAATTTGAATTTCAATTTTATTGAAGACCCTTATAGAATCAAACATATATTATACACAATGATCTTCAAGACCATTAAATACACTTACATGACTACTGGTGCATTGTATGGCGCAAATGATTACTTGACAAATCATTATTCTCCAAAAAATCCAAAATTTATTACATTTGCAGAAGCATCATGTTATACATTTTTTAGTGGTATTTACGGGGCTATTTTTTTTATTAAAAATTGAAAATATATCAATATTTATTTGTAGTTATAATATTTATTACAAAAATGAAAGATATTATCAATATTATAAATTGGCCAAATAACATCAATGTGAGTGTTCGAGATAATAGAATTATTCTAAATAACTCTGAATTGAATATTATTTTAAATTATGAGAAAGAAAATGATGCATACATATTTTCGACGGATATTAAAAGCAATCAATTAACTGAACATCTGTTAAGAATATGTAAAATTAATGATGTTTATACGTGCGATGAACTGTATGATGTGTTTTGTACAATTTCTCAAAAAATAAATGATATTTATAAGTACTGCACAATATGTGGCAAATATGATCAAAATCTTATGAATGAACCCACATATTGCTCAGATAAATGCAAAAATAAATTTTATGGTCTTTGCACAAATAATATTGTCATTGAAAATTTTAATAATGATAGACTCATATTTGAATTATTATTAGAAACCGTATTATACGCACTAGAAAGTGCTAATAAACAACAAAAATTTAAACCGTTTCCTCCAACATTTGAAAATTTTAATGAAATAGAAAATATATTAAATCATACTACAAAAAAAGATATTTTGTCGCACATTTGTAATGCAGGAAATGATTGTGAACTTTTTCAAAAAATTGGCGCAAAAGTGTATACAATGTTAAAATTCATGATTATGTCAAATAATTTAAAACTTAAATCACAGAGAGTAGTTGATGTTGATAACAAAAAAGATCTCAAAATTGGAGAAGATGTTATATGTTTTGAAATTTTGCATGATATTGTCAAAAATGAATCGTTTAATGTTCAGGTTCCTGAATTTTTGTACCATGGTAGTGATATAGCTAATTGGTATTCCATAATGAGAAATGGACTAAAAAATTATAGTGGAACTGCTCAAATGACCCATGGAGCAGCATATGGTAATGGTATTTATTTTTCAGATAGCGCTCAAATGTCTAATTCATATACTCACACAAATATCAAAAATTCCAATTTTCGTATAATAGGAGTTGCACAAGTGTTGGATCGTAAATCTTTTATGAAATCAACAAATATATATGTCGTGCCTGATGAAAATAAAGTTTTGTTGAAATATTTAATCGTTATTCCAGTTAACAAAGTAAATATCACAAATTTTTCCAACTTTATTATTCAGAGAGAAAAAGAAATTCGAGAATCAACACATGATATGATTAACATTGTTATTAAAAGATTATCAAGAGAAATGATGTCAGTGCAAAATAAATATACTATTGAAACGATTCAATTAAATAATAAAATTGTGTGGGATGTAATGTTTAAAAAACAAAATTATAATATTATTATTTCCATTATATTTTTTTCGTCTTATCCACACGATCCTCCTATCATTATGATAAAAAGTCCTAAAATTTCTATTGAGAAAAATGATTGTATTTTTGATAATGGTGTCATTATGTTAAAATGTTTAACTCCAAAAAACTGGAACCCCAAAAATAAAATAATAAATGTACTAAATCAAATAGAATCTTTAATAAATAAATTTGATATTAAAGTTATAAATAATGATGAATATGATTATCTAACCACAATCACAACTTATGATAAATTATTAAAAACAAATAATTTGTATTAAAAAAAATTGAAATATTAAACACATTGAAGACACTATATTTTAGGCTAACGTATATCCATTTACAATGAGTAAATACGTTCCACCTCACTTGAGAAACAAAAATAACCAAGAAAATCCATCCGATTCGCAGAAACCTAAATCCTTTGAATCTTCGCAACAAAAGAATTTTACGCCATCCAATTTCCGTCAAAAACCAGCATATGAATCATCTAATTCATATTCCGCATTAAGTAAAATCAAAGATAAGGAGTTTAATGATTTCAAAGAACCAAAATCATCTGGGTCAAAAGCATTCCCCTCTTTAACAAAGTCTCAGTCTGATAAATTTGTGCCTGATGTTGGTGTATGGGGAAAGAAAAATGACTCTATTTATCAGAAACCAGTTCCTGTACCAAAAATTGATCCTGTAGTTGTAATTCCAGAATCAGTTGTTCCTGTTAAACAAAAAGATCCTTTCGCTGAATTCAATCCAATGGTCATTAAACAAAGAAAAGCAGAAGTTGAAGAATTTAAAAATCCATTTGATGACGATGATTATGATGATTGTACAGATGAAGATATTGATTCTGAAGAAGAGGATTCAGAAGATGATCAATAATTTTTTTATCTATTTTAATAAATCGTTTACTTTTTTAACAAAATATTCATAAGGATTCTGATTAAACACTATCTTTGACTCTGTGGCGTATTGTACTAATAATGATGGACTTATTTTGTATTTTTTTATTTCATCCACAATAACAAACTCTTTGTCGTAATAATACTTGGACATTTCATTTACTAACCATGAATCAACATAATCGAAATGTATTGGTGTTAATCTACCTGGTCTGAATAATGCTTCACATAATTTTAATATCTCTGTGTATTTATTTGTTGTAGCAATTATTATGGAACCATCCAGTGGCACAGGACCTTGAAATATTTCCAACAAATCCTCGAGAGTCAAATCTTCTGTATCATAGCCGAAACTTTCAATATTATAGTCTTTCGAAACTGCACTATCTGTTTCTTTTTCAGATTCGTTAATGTCTACGTTAATATCTACATTATCTTCATCATCTGTATTGTTTTCCTTTTTCTTTTCAACATATTTTATTTTTTTGGTTTTTTTCGTCTTTTTACCTTCTTCTTGTGGCGCGTCTTTTGTAGAAGTTTGTGGATTCGTTTTTGACACATGAGTGACCCATTTATTATAAATATCTGTCATTTTGTTCTTTTTCGCATGTAATTCTCTCACTGTTAAATCAAATTCATCAAAAATATACACAACTTGATTAGGCTGTACCCAATCATCATCTATCTCTGGTCTCCTCATTATTTTATAAATCTCATTTTTATTTTTTATGGTTCTTAAATCCAAACTAATTATATGTCTATTCAATGCCATAGCAATTCTGTAAGCAAATGTGGATTTACCTGTACCTGGTGGACCGTGCAATAATAATCCTATTCTTGGTGCTTGTCCAAATTTATAGAAACTTGATGGATTAAAATGTATTTCCTTTATGACTTGCCATAATACGTCTTTTTCTCTATGGAAAAATGATTTAATATACAGATTTTCTAAATCCTCTAATTTTCTCATTTCTCCGCTATACGTAGTAAATTCATTGTGAATAATTTCATCATCTCTTTTAATAATCTTCACATGTGAAAGCTCAATTTGATTATCCATTAACTCATCCACTTTTTTCTCAATTTTCTTAAAATAATCATTTATATCTGCACCTTCAACATCATCAATGCTCAACTGAATATAAGGAATATTTAATATTTGAACATCTTCCTTTTTCTTTATTTCAATTGGCATTTTCATCCACATAAAATATCCATTCACTTTGAAATTTTCATCTTTGAAATAAACTTCTATAAAGTCTGCAGGTTTTTTGAAAAACGACAAGTTTTCTATGTCGCCACCTTTTTGGTATTCTCTTGCTCTGATTAAAAGATCAGGATTGCCATATTCCATCTCTTTGGGAACATCATAAAATTTCGGGAAAAATTCAAAATATTCTGTAAATTTTCTTATGTCTCTTTCATTGTAAATGTTCAATGTTATGTATTTCTTATCTCTGAACAATAAATTTTTCACATGATATTCTATTTTAGAATAATACTTGTATATCGCGATAATTCCCAAGAATATTATTATGGTTTTCGTTGTTAAAAGTTTCGATATGTCAAAATTTTTTATATCTTCGAAAGATATGCTTCTTATTGTTTGGTCCAATCCTGAATATATCGGACCATACATCATTTGATTTATTTCGAAGAATGTTAATATCCATGTCGTTAATACAGTCGCTAAGGCCACAGATATACCTCCATTCATATTATTATAATGATAATTATCCATATTGTCCATATTGTTACCAATTATAGAAAATATCGTTTATAATAATATTTTTTTCAATATTTTTTATAGTAATGTTTGATATAATTCTGGTTTGTTGATTATGAAGAATAAATATTCATCAAAATCTCTTTCATTGTCAAAATTCAAAGAATCATTGTTCACGCGATAAGTAACCTCATTCAGTTTATTCACAAAATTATAATGATTTGTTGTTGGATACATGATTGTTAATTTTGTTTTTATCAATTCAGGAGTGATCGTGAATTTGTTTAATCTGTCCATATAACCATATTTTGTTTGATAATTATGTATGTAATCGCTCATAAATTTCAAATCCATTTTTGTTTGTGAATAACCTATTAATTTATCATTACAAATTTTACATTTTGGACTTTTTAATCTACAATTTTTATGCTTGATAGTTGTGTGATTGTTCTTGCATATAAAGTAATGAGGTCTTGTTCTACAATTTGTTGTACATACTATACAATTCATAAATTAACATTTATTAATACACTCAATTTTAAGCTAATTTTTTTTTCAATAAAATTGAATATTTAAATGCATATAATCATCAGCCATTGTATGCATATTTATATTCGTAACAGCTACTAAAATGGGTCAAAAACAAGTTAAATTGGATAACGTCAATAACAACAATGATGCTGAAAAAATTCATAATCAAAAGGTCGAAATGGATGAAAATTTTACTAATAACTTACCCAATAACATCAATGAGGTTAGTACTACAGAATCCACTCAAGTAAAATCTAAAAGATTACGACAATTTATTATCAAAAATATTGTGCAACCAACATTTGTCGCTGACTTGGTTGATACATTAAAATGGAGATATAGATGGAGAAAAATTGGGAATTTCTTGTATATACTCTCAAAATTATTGACTTTGGTTGGTGCCATCGTGGCTTTCACCGAAACATACTTTAAAGTCATATATTTGGCTCTTGCCTCTGGTATAATCACTTTACTTGGTGTTTTAATTTTGCAATTGGGTGACTATGCACAAAAAGAAAGTAAGCGGAAAACAAATGAAACAAACGAAATTTTGAGAATGCTTGATATAAGTGGAGTTCCAGAACTTGATGATCCAGTTAAAGAAACAAAAACAATGAACACTGAAATAAAACCAGATAAACAAAACGAAACAAACAATAATAAACAAAACAATGATTCGAATGATCCAGTTAAACCATCAGAAATAACAGAAACCATCGTACCAATCGATAATAATGACAACAAAAAAATCGAACTTTAATTATATGGGTATGAATTGTAGTAAAAATATGAAAAAATTGTATGAAGATAAAAGGAAAATTTATATTTCTAAAAGAAAAAGTTTGGTTGTTAAATTGTGGATTTATTATAGTAAAATCAAAAATAAAAACAATGAGGAAAATGAATTTGTCAGATATTTAGAAGATTTAACCATCGAATTGAAATAATATAGGCTTAAATAATATAATTAAATGGGTAATATTTTTAAAAAACAAAAAAAAATAAGGATTTTTGATGATTCTTTGAATTTATCTGAATTGAAACAATATATTATTAAATCTAAAGTTAACAATGATTGTGATTTCTTATTTTTTATTGATGTTACTAAATCAAATTTATTTATGGATGGAACAACTAGGCATGATTTTATAAATAATGGCAAATGTTCAAAATACGTTTTAACTAATCCTTATTTATCTGTGCTCGATATTATAAAAGACTTTCCTTTTTGTGAAAATACTAATTTTTTATTATATTTTTACGGAACATTAAAAGCATCTTTGTCTGAGAATAATCTTGAAAAAATTTGTATTGGATATAATGATGACACCAAAGAATTATTTAAAAAAAACTCAAACATTTATTTCAATATAAATGAAATTATTGATGCATATAATTATGGCATAGAAATAATAAATAACAAAAATTTACATTTGGTTTGGGGAAATAATAGTTTTCACAGAGGAGTACCTTTAATTAACATAATCGATGAATCAATCAAAATAGCAAAAAAATCACAAAAATTTACAACATCTATCATTTTTACTGATGGTTTTGATAAAAATTATGACAAAACAGATATTTACAATATTCTAAATAAATTGATTGAAGCTACCAACTATCCTATAGAATTTATTTGTATATGTGTTGGAAATAATAATTTTGATCTATTTAGTGGTTTCGACGATTTTGATCATAATAAAATAGGCGTTAATAAGAAAAAATTAACTGTTTTAGAAAAAAAAAGAAATTTCGATAATTTTAAAACAGTAGTTTTACGAAATATTGTGAAAAGAAATTTGCTTAATAAATTAATTAGAGATGAAATATATCGAAATATTTTTGTTGAACTTCCTCAAGTTTATGAATATATTAAAAGAAAAAATATAATAAACTATCAAACATTAAACACAAATGACAATAAACAAATTGTTTCCAATAATTATTCCGATATTAGAAATTCAGTTCTTGAAATAGATCTCAATGATAATAATAAATACGAAATATCAAATCAAAATTCCAATAATAATAAAATTGATAATATCAGAAATTCCATCAGAATAAATTAATTTATTCAAATTCTTTTTCCTAAATTTCTTTCTCTTATCTCACATAATTTTGTTAATAATAATTCTTCTTTGTTCCATTTACTAACATCTATTGTTGCAATTGTTCCCAATAATGGATTGTAAAATTCTATATTGTTTATTTCTATGGCGTTATCTTCTAATCTTAACAATGCCAAATATGTCAACAACTGTAAAATCCATTCTAATTTACATTCCGATGCAACGCTACATTTGTAATCTATTATTTTGCATTCGGTCATATCAAGTAAATCCATTTCACCGATAATATCATAATCCTGGCTTTTTACCATTCTTTTGCATAAAAGTTTGTTATCTTTTATATTATTCACATATTCTTCAATATCATTAAATAAGTCGTCGTCTTTAATAAAAAATGACGATACATCTTTATACAATAATCTTCTTCTTCCGTCATTAATATTCTCGCACAATGACATTCTATATATGTCTTTTATTATTGACTTATTGTCTAAATTGGGATCTGTATAATTCTTATATGAATTGCGCATACTATAACCAAACTCTTCTGGTAAATAATTTAATGGTATCACTACAACTTCATTCATATTGACTTTATTATCAAACGATCTTTTGTACATCTGTCTAACTATTTCTCTTACTGAACACATATCTTTTTCCTCTATTTTCTTTATATATATCGGATCATCATTATTTTTATTCAGTTTTTCTATATATTCAGATACTAATGTTTTTTCATTTATTAATGACATTTTTTTTGAAAAATTTGTTTGATATTTATTGTAGACAGAATATAAATTCATATCCATTTTCAAAGAGTGAATTATTTTTTCTGTTACCCTATCTCTGAGTCCGTCCGATTCTTTATTCTTTACTCCGATTGATCTTGATATATATCTATCTATAAATATACCAAAATCTTTGTGCAAATAATACTTATTAACTATTTCATCATATTCGTGACTTTCATGAACAGTTGTTATTGTTGGCAATATTTCTGGCAATATTTCAAGTTGTCTCAGTTTTTCAATATCAGCTGGTTCGATCATTTCGATTAAACTTGTGACATCATTTTTGTATTTTAAGTTTCTCGTATTTTGGAAATTATAATACGAATTTCTAAATGCAATAAAATTTATTTTGTCTAATGGTATCTCTGCAATAAATCTAGATACTGTTTTGCTTGTAAAACTAATATGCAAATGTTTTTTTGCTCTAGTTAAACATACATAAAATAATCTTCTCTCTTCTTGAATGCTAATTTTGTCTAGTTCACTTGGAAACTTATCATCATTACAACTTACTAAAAATACGACTTGCCATTCTAATCCTTTTGATTTATGTATACTAGTCAAAGTAATATGATCTTCTAATATTTTTGGCTTTGTGTCAGTATTATCTTCGGTTATTAATGCAACATATGGAATTATTGTTCTACGAGATCTATTATGTTTCTCTATTTGTTCCTCTATTATTTTTAACGGATAATTATTTCTTGATATTACAGCTATTTCGTCTAGTTTTATTCCGTCTCTTACATATGAAGCTATTTTACTAATCACATATTCGGCCTGTTCGACATCATTTGTGTACTTTCTTACTTCTGGCATAAATCCTACTGATGGATTATTTGATATCATGTCTTTTGGTATCTGATCTGTATTGTTTTTTATTGATAGATTTGACATATCTATTATTTCCGGAGTTGATCTATAATTATTTACTAGTTTGTGAGTTGTTACGTCATTTATATACTTGTCAAAATTTAATATGTAATCTATATTACTTCCTCTCCATTGATATATATTTTGGGCATCATCACCAATGACGGTTATATATATGTTATGCTTACCAAATTCTCTCAATATTTGAAATTGAATATTACTACAGTCTTGAAACTCGTCAAAAAATATATATTTTATACTGTCATACACATTGTGTCCTTCTCCTGATTTCAAATATTCCAAAAAATATGTAGCATATTCACTAATACCCACATGATAATCTTTTTTAAAGAATTTATGATAATATTTACAAGCAATACCGTCAAAAGTTCCCACTAATATATTAGGCATAAACCCAAACAATGATTCCAATTTATTTTTCATATTTTGGGCCGCATCGACATTGAATGTTGTTAATAAAATTTGGCTTGGATCTACTCCTTTGTCTATTAAATATTTTATTCTGCATATTATAGTAGTAGTTTTTCCTGATCCTGCACAGGCCAATATCCTAATGTTTTTATTGATATCATCAGTCACAATTTTGAATTGTTCATCATTCAACCCAACTTTTCTGTCATTTATTATATAGTCTTTATAATTATCATTTTTATTCGACATATATAAATCTATCTTTTTCTCTAAATTTATTAATTCCGCTTTTTTTAATCCTGTTACTTTTGCTAATTTTGTTGCTGCTATTTTTTCTTTTATAGTATTTATATTCCTTTTTGGTGGCATTTGAATATATTTATATAAAAATTTTTCCAAATAAACAAATATAACACCTATTATTAATGGAAACAGAATTTGATAAATTTAAGGATGAATATTTTTTGGCAAATAAAGAAGATAAATTCAGAATGATTTTCCTCAACGTCTCACAATTACAAAAGTTCGATTTAAATCAAATTATTTCCCTCTTTAATTTAGAATGTGATCAATATCACGAATTCAATTTTAATTATCTTATAAATATTGCCGATTATACTGTACATGATTATATTTATATGATTAAAATATTAAAAAGTAATTTGAGAATGAAATTTATGGAATATTTAATAGGTAGTAAAACTATCTGTTTTTCCATTGATCAACTTGGTGATATATTGGAATGTTTTGATTCTGAAAAATTAATGATCCTTTACATACTCGATTCAAAAATCAGATCTTTTAAAACAATCGATAAAATGAATGTTATACTTAAACATTTCTCTGAGGATAAAGACAAAATTAAAGTGATGATGGCTTTGATAAAAACTTATGATGGTGATAGATCAACGGATGACGTTATATATGTTCTTTCTCAATGCAATTCTGATGCTGGTAAATATTTATTGATCAAAAAATTTCTGAAATATTTCAATAAAGTTAATTATAATCAGGATACTTTAAAAAGAGTCGTTGAGGATCAGATAAAAGATAAAAATATACTGTCTAAATGTTTAGATATATTGCACCTTAAAAATCATCTTAAAGTTTTTCATTCCAAATTTCATTATGATTTACATTTTTTCAGAAAAAAAGATTCAATATCCTTCTATCAAGATAACATTGTGACAAAAATTACTAAAAAGAGTAAAAGTAAAATTAAAGTTGTGTTGTTAGATAGAAAAACTTTCAAACAATTGGGTGATTCAAAATATTATTCTAATGATATAGTTGTTTCATCTGATGAAATATTTGAAAAAATTTGATTTTTTTATTTTTTGGTGTAATTTTCCATATTTATCCATAATAAACATGGTAAAATTATTCGAATCTTTTTCAAATAGTAAAATCAATCTTGAACTTCCGCAAATAATTAAATGGTATACATGTGGACCAACTGTATACGCAGATAGTCATTTAGGTCATGCCAGAACATTCATCACATTTGACATTCTCAGAAGATACCTTGAGTCAATTGGTCATACGGTATTATATTGTATGAATATAACTGATATTGACGACAAAATATTACATAAAGTTAAAATGTTACATTGGACTAATTTGCTTAAAAGTAAAAATATTTTTTCAGACATAATAAATGAAGATTTAATGCTAAAATACTTTAATGAAGAAGATTTGTGGCCAAGCAAAGAATTGTTCTATGAATTTGTCGACAGAGAAGAAGAGAAATTTTGGAATGATATGAGATCAATAAATGTAAAAGACCCTTTCGCGAAAATTAGAGTTACTTCTGTTCAAAATGAAATTTTAGATTTTATTAGCGAATTAGTCACAAAAAAATTTGCATATATATCTAAGTCAGGATCAGTATATTTTGATACTCAAAAATATAATGAAATTTACCCTACACAAGCATATATTTCTTTGCATAAAGAAACCAATAACGAACTAAATTTAAAAAATAAATATAATGACGAAAAAAAACACCCACATGATTTTTCATTGTGGAAATCGGCAAAAAAATATGAAATATCATTTGACTCGCCTTTCAGCAAAGGAAGAGTTTCTTGGCATACTGAATGTTCTGTTATGATCAAAAAACTTTTCGGTAATGAAATTGATATTCATTCTGGTGGAATTGATCTCAAATATCCGCATCATCACAATGAATGTATTCAGACAACAGCAATTACAGAAAAACAAAAATGGATTAAATATTTTTTACATTGTGGTCATCTTCATATCAATAATGAAAAAATGTCAAAATCTTTAACGAATTTTATAACAATAAAAAATTTTTTAGATACATACAATTATAAAGTTTTAAGATTAATATTTATGAATAGTAGATGGAATGAAATACTAGATTTTAATATTGAAATAATAAATGATGCTGTCGGATTAGACAAAAGAATAAACAATTTATATGCTCAGATTAATAGTGTATTGAAAACAAAAAAAATCAAACATTATATTGATTCAAATGACACAACGTTTATTGATATTATTCAAGAGTCAAAAAATAAATTTATTGAATATTGGGAAAATTTTAATACTCAAGCCATTGTTGCCGAATTAAGAAATTTAATAATCGAAACTAATAAATATCTTTCAACTGACTATAATATAACCAATATTATATCCGTCAAAAATATCATAAATAATCAACTACAAATAATCGGTATAGAATATGATATTTGTCAAAATAAAGAAATTAATAATGAAACACTTATTGAGACTATTATTGAGATTCGAGACAAAATTAAAAAAATTAATACATTTACTAAAAAAGAACTTTTTAACTTGTCAGACTGGATAAGAGATGTTAAAATGAAGTCTTTTGGTATACAATTAAAAGACGAAGTTGGGGAAACTAAATGGAATTATGTTTAATTTAATCAATATAATGTTTCCTACATACTGGCATATACATATCCGTTCCTATTACCACTGATTGTGTATCACTTGTTGTTCTCTTACTAAACAATGCTTGAGTTCCATCATTACATTTCTTACAAAATGCCTTTAACTTTATCACTTCATCGGACAATGATATCAAATCATTCATTTGTCCAAAAGGTCTCCTCAAAAAATCGCCATCCAATCCACACACAACAATATTCTTGTTATGCTTTTCACACCATATTTTACAAAACTCTATCAAATCTTCGAAAAATTGACCTTCATTTATTATAATAACATCATTTCTACCAACTTCTTCAGATGATAATTCCAATAGTTTTTTGGCCTTTACACACGGAACTTTATTGTTGTCGTGACTGTACACAAAATTATCATTACCATATCTATTATCATCTGTATAATTTATAATTATTACATTTTTTCCTATATTTTTCCATCTAGTGTATTCCCTTTGAATTTCAGACGTTTTGCCTGAAAACATACAACCTATATACGTTCTTATTGACATTTCTTATATACTTTTTATTAAAGGTTTCGACATTGAATGTATAATTTTCATTTTTTTTTATTTAATACTGTGCCTAATATATATACAAATTATGAACATAAATCTTGTCCAAAATGCTATCCTTGAAGAAATTTATCGCACTAATAAACAAATTTTGAAAAATATGAAAAAAGAAAACGAAAAAACCATAAATATCGATTATACACTGATAAGTACTATTATAAACGATACATTGGTCAAACACAGTGCCAATCAACAGTTAAATAAAAATGAGATCTCAAAAATAATTAATGATGTTTTGATGAGTTTGAATAAAAGCTCTAATAATGAAGACGTGGTTGATTTCAAAATTGAAGATTTAAAAAATGACATCACTGGATATTTGAATGTTTCTAATATTGTCGATTCAGTTCTTAGTAACAAATTTGATATTAAAAATTTACAAAAAAATAATAGTCCTATCTATTTTAACGATGAAGATTATGATTATTATAACCAACCAAAAGATAATTTAGCAGAATTCAAACAAACAATCACTAATATTATTTCCAATAACTTTTTACTCACTGAAATTAATATCTTTCATTTTCTAAAACTCATTATTGAAGATACTTTTGGCAACGCTATTAATTATTATATTATCAATAAAAAAGGAATTAGGTTAGACAAGGATTCTATTAAATTTGTGTATAAAGGCGGTAATTCTCTTAAATCTATTTTTAGAAAATATTTGACAGAATTTCCAGGAATAATATCTGATAAAATTTATGATAAATACGAAAATGTGTTTAATAAAACTGATGCTGACTTTCAATTGTGTATAAATGTTGGATTGTCTGATTCTGACTTTTCGAAGGTCCATAAAGATATGGAAAATATAACTTATCTTTTACTCAACAGAATTAGAAATATTTTTTTAATATTTACTAATAGATTCTTCAGTTTCTATGATCAAGATGAATTCATCAAAAATAATGTTATGAATGATGCTCTGACTAGTTTAAATATCAAAGCAACCAATTTACCTGATAATAATACTTTCAAAAATATAAAGTTAATGAACTTGAGATTTAAAAATTACAACGTTGGTCAAGACTTTAAAGATTTTAATAATATTAATATCGCTGATATTTATCAGGATAATACAAAGCAAACAGACAATTATAAATTTATTAATGATTGGAAAAATTATCTAAATAATCCCTATCGACAAGATTTGATGATAACTAAAGACAATTCGGGTAATAAAATGGTATATGTTTTAAATAAAATTGATAGTATGAATTCTACTGATAATAAACTTAATTTTGACGTTGATTTAAACAAAAAACTGTTTACCAAAAGCAAATCCTGGGAATTTTATATTACATATAATGATTCTATTGAATTTATTTCCGATAATAAAAAAGAATATGTTAAATTCAGCTTATTGAGAATGAAAGTAAACTTCTCTAGTTTGTTCACTAAAAATAAAAAGTATGGTTTAATAAACATTCCTGGTGAATTGATTGATATTTCTATTCCTGATAAAAAATCTTCTGATTTTCAAAAAGTGTTTACAATTAAAAACTCCATCGAAAATTATACTTTTTTAGGAAAATATGATAATCTCAAGTCTCACACATTTAATTATTATTCTTACAGTTTTTATTTATTTTTTGAAGATTTGATGTCAACTATTGTTAAATATTCTAAAATTTTGTGGGAAGGAATAAAGTATGAAAAAAGAATGAACAGGATATATGCCATGATCATTATCGATTTGTTTTATAATCCGACTTTAACTTACGACAATAGAAAAAATTTAATAAAAACAATTACAGATATTATCAAAAACTACAAAATAATTAACTTCAAAATCATAAACACAAATTTGCAAAATTATCTAACTAAATACAAAAATATCGCAAAAAACAATGATATTCCTTTTATAAACATTATGATCTCTTACGTTTGTGATATGTTCAATGACAATTCTTTCGAAAACAAATTGGCTAACGATAAATTATTTCTTGATAATTATCTAGAATTTTTCAAAAATTTTAATGACATGATGATTTTAGCTAATGATGTTAACGAACTTCACCAAAATTATAAACTGATGAATAATTTAGGTTCACTCAAAAACAGATTATTAACAACTAATCAATTGGGAGGTGATAACCAATTTTTAAATAAATATCTTAAATATAAATCTAAATACCTTAATTTAAAAAAATAATTCTATTTTACTTTCTTTATGAATTGTTTTATTTTTGGATCTATAACTCCACTTTTGATAAGTTTATGAATATCTTTTTTGAGATGAATATTTTGTATTATTGTATTCATTATCTTATTTTCTTTTTCCATTTTATCTATTTTGTTCATATATGAATTGTTATCTGAATTTTGAATTGATTGATCTCCTCCTCCTTCTAGATTTTTATTTTTTTCTATTGTTTTGTTTTTCTTCTCTATGAATCCTTTGTATTCGTAATAATATTGTTTTATTTTATCTTCAGATATTTTTGTAATGTTTGCTAATTTCTTCTCACTTCTCCCTGATTCGATATTATCATATATGATCTTTTTCAATCTTAATCCCAATGCATTTGCCGATCTATTATATTTACCTGCTAAATCATTCAATTCTTTGCCATTGGATATATCTTTTACAAATTCTATTTCTTCCTCTTTTGTCCATAAGGGTTTCCTCATTATATAATAATAAAATTTGAAAAAATTATATTAAGATAACATTATATATTGATATATCGATATATATCAGCGGATGGAATTTAATCAAGATAAAAACCTTATTGCCTTACAGAAGGACAATGAAATTAAAGTATTTAATGTTGACCCTTTTGTTTTGAAAAGATCAATTGAGATACCACCAGCCAAATTCATAAAATTACATTATAGAACTAATTTAGTTTTTTTTGTCGGCAGTGATAATAATAATCCAGCAAATACACTTAATATTTATGATGCTTCTTTGACACAAACAATTAAAAAAATTCAACAGGATACAGATATTGTTGATGTACAATCAAATACCATCTACTTATCTTTACTGTCAAATAGTTATATATGTGTATTCAAAATTGACAATTGTGATGTTATTGATTGGAGAATACCTGTCATTAACAATAATTACTATTTGGGATCAAAATATCTGATTTATATTGACAAAAATAGTAATGATGATACAGAAATCATAAAAATTAAAAACATATCATCTAACAACAATATGCAATCCATTAAAGCTCATCAAAATAAAATAAAATTCATGACCACTAATAAACAAGAAACATTGTTGGCCACTGCATCCGAAAGAGGCACCATCATCAGAATATTCGATATTGAAAAAGGTGAAAAAGTACACGAGTTAAGAAGAGGAACAAGTTCAACATGTATTCAATATATATGCTTCAGTGACGATTCTCAATATTTGGCAGTGTTATCTGATAGAGGAACTATTCACATTTACAATCTTACAAATCCAACCTTAAACAGAAAATCTGTTTTGTCTCTACTTGGAGGATATTTTGATTCTGATTGGAGTTTTGCTTGGTATTTCGATGAACCTTTCAATAAAACTAAAAAATGTTGCTTCAATAAAGAAAATGAATTGTTAATATTCACTGAAAATAATAGTTGCCAAAAACTATTTTTTGATTTGAATGCTGGTGGATTATGTGTTGTTAAAGATTATACATAAATCTTATATATATCCATACAATATCCTGATGTGTCACCATAATAACTACAATATTCTTTTTCTATTGAATTTATAACTCGTGTTATTTCATTATTCTTTTTTATATCGTAATATAATAATCCGTTTATATCATCCAAAAAGAAAACTTTTCCTTTCACATCCTTTGTGTCATAATAATTTATATATTTTTGAGAATATGGTAAATATTTTATTATCACATTATCTCCAATATTTAATTTTTCTATCTCTATTCTAACTATTTTTCCATTCTCTGAAAATTGTTGTGTCATCTGATAATTTTTTTTAAAATATTCTGTAAAAATGTCAACATAATTTTTTTCTTCACTGATTCCAAATTTTTCACAGAATTTTTGTATCATATTATTGTTATCAAAAATGTCAATTTCCATTACTCTAAATATTTAATTGGTTTTATAATATTCAAATCTCAATGTATACTTTTTTCAATTTTTGTTGATCATATTATTTATCGTGTTGAGTAAATTAATGTGGTCATACAATTCTGACATCGAATTACAATTATATTCATAATGTTTGTTCGAACTGTTATAAACCACTAAATAATAATCATCATAACGATAAATTTTCATGGAGAATCCTATTTTCATTTTTATACGTATAACAGTATTTTCATATGTAAAAGACATATTATTTTTTATACATGTTTTTATATGTTCTACTTCTTTATCTGAAAATGAAATGTTATAACTTGGCTCAATTATTACTTGTAATAATTCTGATTTGTTATCTGAAAAAAAATTGTAAAATTTCTTGTATAAATTTTGGAATAAACTATAATCATTCATCAGTATATTTCTATGAATGGCACCAATAAATATAATGTAATATATTTTCAATTTTTAAACAAATATATTTATATTGATTTCAGTATATCATCAATTTTCACTCTTATCTGACTCATACTGTCTCTTTCTCTTATTGTAACGGTATTATCATTTAAACTTTCATAATCGACTGTTATTGCATATTTAATACCAATTTTATCCGTTCTGACATAGCGCTTACCAATGGTGACACCGGAATAATCTGTATAACACAACAATCCATTTGATTTCAATTTTTCTCTTATCATATTGACCATATTAATAATATTATCATCATTGCACAATTGAATTATTGCAACTTCATATGGAGACAATACTTTAGGCAATGATAAAACGATTCTTTGCTCATCATCCGTTCTCACTGAAAAATTTTGACTGAAAATCGAATATATCAATCTATCAATACCAAATGAAGGTTCTATTACGTGAGGATGATACTCTTCATAAACAGATTCTATTTCAATCATGTGTTTATTTAGGTTAAATACCTCATTTTCTATATTTAATATATATTCGTTATTATGCTGAAAATGATTTATAATCATATCAGTTTCTGTTCTATTTAATTTGTTTAAATAATTTGACAATATTTTTGATTTAGTTTTAAAAGTCTTACCTATTTCCTTCATTACTGGTTGAATTTTATTCACTTTATTTGTTCTTCTCACTGTCAATGGTTTATTAACACTGTGAGCCTTCAAATCATAGTCTTGTCTATTTGCACAACCTATACATTCCAACCAATTGCCATCTACCATACATTCGAAATCCCAGCAATCTGCTGCATAATGAGCCATCTCATTTGGCAAATGTTGTCTAAATCTTATCATTTCTTCTCTTAATCCAATCAATTTGGAAAACAAATATATTCTACCCAAATAATATGCCAGTATCTGATTACATATTATTTTCTGATTTACTGCTTCTTCAAGAGTACAATATTGTACTGATGTGTTGTCTAACTGGGATCTACTCGAATACAATGGCACTTTAAGAGTTTTTACAGTATCAAACTTTTGATGAGTTGTAACTTTCGGATCAAAGAAGAATTCTATCTCTGCTTGAGTGAATTCTAATAATCTCGTAAATGGTTTTGGTGAAATTTCCTTTCTATATGATTTACCTACTTGGGCAACACCAAACGGCAATTTCTCTTTATAAAATGATAAATACTGATCAAAATTACCAAATAAATGCTGACATGTTTCTGGTCTCAAAAACATATCATCTGCATGAAACATTAAATTTTTAGTCTGTAAACTCACATTCTTGTCCAAATTCAATTGATCACACAAATTCTGTTTTATATATTCTTCTAATTTATCTTTACTCCAAGTGTCAACTTCGTCTGAATCAACATTTTTTGATTTAAGATGCTCTTTTACTATATGATCTGCTCTATAGCATTTTTTTTCTTTATCATACACAACATAGTCAAAAAATCTGTCCAAATGACCTGATGTTTTCAATATAGCTGGAAGAGTTAATATCGAGGTTTCGACTTCATAAACTTCATCTTCGAACAAAAAATGTTTTCTCCACAAATTTACTAATTTTTGCTTAACTATACAACCTAATGTACCATAGTCGTGAAAACCATTTACACCACCATATAATTTAGATGATGGAATAATGAATTGATTTTCTTCTAAATGAGTTTTTAACTGTTCTTGCATAATTATGTCAATATATCATTTAAATATACTTAATCTAAATAATATTCAATTTTTTAATATCTAAAATTTTTTGACTTCTTTAGTACTTTTGGTTCATCTTTGCTCTTATTATTATTATTTCTATTGTTCATATTATTGCCATTGTTATTATTCCTATTATTATTATTTGTTTTATTATTATTTCGAACATTATTACTGTTTTTGTTGCTTATGTCATCTTCATTTCCATCATCACTGTCTTCATCATACCTATTCTTTTTATTATCTCTATTTTTCTCATTTCTACTACCACTTCTCTTATTGTCTTTACTGTCATTCTTTTTTTTTTCTATGTGTTTTCTACTATTAAATGTTTTTTGAGTTTTTTTATCTAAAAGTTTCAATAAATTTATTTCAATTTCTTGTATATTTTGATTGTTCGAATATATATCTTCTACAAAAAATTTTATTCGTGGCTCTTCCTCAAATTGCAATTGTCCGTATTCTATTGTTCTACTTAAATCATAATCGTTATCTTTTTTTGTAAGAGTCGCTAGAAAAATATTTCGAGATATTTTGTAATTTAATAAATATGATGGAGATTTTAATGATTGACTATTCACGTTGAATATAAATCGCAGCCCTGTATCTGTTTTTTGAACATGAATATTCGAAATAATTGGTTCTTTTTTGTTGTGTATTCTAAATGATGTTATTTCTGCCGATATCGCTTTTTCTGATAATCTCAAGTTTTTTTCATGTAATTTAAACACTGATTTATATTCACTATCATTGCTCTCGTCACTATTATTATCATCATCTGATTCATTATCTTCACTATCGATTGATTTTAAATCATAATTAGTTGTTTTTTTCGATTTTTTATTGTTTAAATCAACTTCTTTTAACATATTGTTCTTTATGTATTGTACATAATTGTCTATACTTGGATGTTGCTTTTTATTGTTGTTTTCGTCATTCGAATCATATTCATTATCTGATTCGTAATCCTTCTTCGGAGGATTCTTCTTCAGTGCTTTGTGAATATTACTTGTTCCTTTACTATTATTATTATCAGTAGGATTTTTTTGAATTATCTTTCTTATTGGGACTCCCACAAACTCTGTCGTACCTATGTTTTGTCTATTTGTTCTATGACTCATCGTCTTTACGGAACTCGCAAAGTTATTCGATTCTGTTTTGTTATTACCTCTGTTATAATTATAGTCATTGTCATTATTTCTTCTTAATGGTGCATTCACTCTGTTCATATTAATCTATAATTAAATTTATATTTAAATTTCGTAATTGAAACGAATTAACTACTTGACTGCGTACAACAAATAATTATTTTACAATATTCAATAATATAATGAATAAAAATAGTTGTATAGTTCTCGGTTATAAGTATAACGTTAATATTGATGATGTTCTTTTGAACGAGAATTTGTTTAATTTTATCAGCAAATCTTTTATAAATGATATTTCCGAATATATTAATGAAAGAATATCTTATCTGATTGATGATGATTACATTTTAACAGACAAAAAAAATAATAAATCATTAATAACAACTATAATCAATAAGTCCAACAAAAAAATAAAAAATAAAAAAAATATTTTCGTTGAGTTAAAACAACAATTATTATGTTTTATACTTGATCATCTGTCAAAAAAAATAAAAGATCTGTTATTTCACTATCAATTGACAGATGAATTATTAACTATAACTGTCGGATACAATATCGAAAATTGCCCATATGAACAATTAAAGAGTCTAGATATTGCCAAAATAAAAGATATTATGGATATATTCAACACACAAGCTAATATTGTCTGCTTACTGCACGAAAAATAAAATTGAATTAACAAACATTTAAAAAATATATATTATATAGTTCAATAATTATAACTTTATGGAAAGATCCATATATCACCAATTATTGCCTATTTACCTTAGCATATTGGATAAAACTTTGAACTATCAATGCAAAAATACCACTGAATCATCTAAAAACCTCAAAAAAAATAAAACTATTAAAAACAAGATAAAATTGAAAGAAAAAAATAATACTGATTAGTTTACAGTAGTATTATTAACATGAATTATATTGATAAATTATTCACTGATGACACTGTGTCCAATGAAAAAAAAGGACAATACTATTTAACATTATTAAATGAAAAAAAATATTATTTAACCAAATATATTGAACTTAAATACTGTGACCAAATTGTTCTTTTTCTCAAGAAAAACATTAAGAAAAATATTATGATCAAAACAAAATACACAACTTTAAAAAACAAACTATTTTATAGAGAACTTTTTGATACTTTGTTTGCATTATCTATTCCAGTCCTTCTTTCCAAACTTTAAAAAAATTGAAAAATAATCAAATTGATTACTTTTTAAATTAAATATACATATACATATACATATTATGGACAAATTAATTGATATTGATATTGCAACTGAAAATGGTGACATTTTGACAGTCCAAAAATTACACCAGGAATATTCGATTAAACCATCATTATATGCAAAACAAATGTGCTTAATAAATGGACATTATAATGCTGTACTTTTTATTGAGTCCAATATGGGAACACGTAACAATCTCGGCATTCAGACCATTCACAAGAGATATAATGAGAAAACTAAAGAATTTATTTGGGATGCTGTTATACCAAATATGTTTAGATATTAATTTTGTTTATATTTACCCATCTTCGTTTATAAATATTGTTTTGTTCAAGTATATTGAAATTTTATCTATTATTTTTGTGTTAGAACCTAAACACATATAGATAATGTTTTCTATATTTGTCAATCCATTGCCTGTTATATTATCGTTATTATTCAATAACAGATAACGTATATTCGATAAATAGTTTAATCCTCTATCTGTTATATTTTTATTTGATCTCAAACACAAAGTGTGAACATTTTTTAAATGTACTAGTCCGTTATCTGTGATATTGTTGTTGGAATTTAGATATAAAAGACGTACTTTTTTTAAATGTTCCAGACCTTTATCGGTTATATTCGTATTACCAAGCAAACTCAAAGTATCAATGTTTTTCAAATGCGTTAGTCCGTCATCTGTTATATTTGTACCAGATTTCATCTTCAGACAACGAATATTTTTTAAATGTTTCAAACCATTATCTGTTATACTTGAATCTAGTTCCAAAGTATGAACGTTTTTTAGATATATTAATCCGTTATCTGTTATATTTGTATTAGTGGTTAAGCACAAAGTATGAATATTTTTTAAATATTTTAGTCCGTTATCAGTAATGTTTTTGTTATGGTTCAATCCTAAAGTGCGAATATTTTTTAAATGCATTAATCCATTATCTGTTATATTTATATCGGAGCCTAAATCCAAAATGTGGATGTTTTTTAAATATTTCAATCCATTATCTGTTATATCATTTCCTTTTAAACCCAATTCATAAATATTTTCCAAATGTTGTAATCCTTCATCTGTTATATTTATATTAAAAGCTAAATTCAGAGTATGAATGTTTTTTAAATATTTTAATCCTTCATTTGTTATATTGTTGTTAAAAGCTAAATCTAAAGTATGAATGTTTTTTAAATGTTTTAATCCTTCGTCTGTTATATTGTCGTTTAAATGTAAATTTAAAGTACAAATATTTTTCAAATATCTCAATCCTTTGTCTGTTATATTTGTGTTAGAACTTAAATTTAAAGTATGAATACCATTCAAATGTACCAATCCTTCGTCCGTTATTTTATGATTATGCCGAAGTTTTAAAGTATGAATACCATTCAAATTTATTAATCCTTTGTCTGTTATATTATTATTGTTATTTAAAATCAAAGTGTGAATACCTTTTAAGTGTACTAATCCGTTATCTGTTATATTTATATTTTTGTATAAATTCAAAGTATGAATACCACTTAAATATTTTAATCCGTTATCCGTTATCTTTCTATTGCCAGGTAATATTACATATTTTAATTTATTGAACTTTGATATTATTTTGTCATCTATTTCGTCATCTTTATAATTACGATATTCATTATACCTAATTATTTCCAATCTAAATATTGTTTCATAATGCTTTTCTAAAAATCCAATATTTAATCTATCAAAAGTATAATGTTCTAATTTTAACTCAAATAAATTTTTGCATAAATATTGCATTTTTATTGAATCTTGTAATGGTAAATAATTTGCTATCATATTATATATATCGCCACACATTGACATTTTTAAAATTATTTACTTAAATAAACAAAATGATAAACATTTAAATTTCAACTTTTTTTGCTCAAAAAATTGAAAAAATATTATTAAACATTAATATAAAATCTGTATTGAATTCTCATGACTGATATTTATACTAGATTTCCTCCTGAACCCAATGGTTATATTCATTTAGGTCATCTCAAAGCAATGATATTTGATTTTGAAAAACATCTGAATTGTAAATGTATTCTGAGGTTAGATGATACGAATCCTGAGACTGAGACTCGGGAGTTTGCAGATGCTATTATTGACGATGTTAAATGGCTCAACTTTAATATATATAAAATCACATACACTTCTGATTACTTTGATGTGTTATTAGAATACGCAAAGGATCTTATCAAACATAATAAAGCATATGTTGATTTAACACCTGCAGAACAAATTAAATTACAAAGAAAAGAATGTAAAGAGTCAGAATATAGATCAAAACCTGTAGAATGGAATTTACAAGAATTTGATAATATGATTTCAGGCAAATATGATGATAATGAAGCTGTGTTAAGATTAAAGATTGATATGAATCATATTAACGGAACAATGAGAGATCCAATTGCGTATCGTGTCAAAAAAACTCCTCACTATAAAACAAATAAAAAATATGTTGTATATCCGTCTTATGATTATTCACATGGAATTGTAGATGCTCTGGAAAATATTACTTATTCATACTGTACAATGGAATTCTACTCGAGAAGAGAACAATATTATTGGCCAATTAACGAATTGAATAAATTAGGATATAATTTAAAACCTGCTGTGGTTCAAGAATTTGGAAAATTGGTTGTTGAAAATAGTGTGTTATCGAAAAGAAATATAATAAAACTAGTGAAATCTGAAAAAATTTCCGGGTTTGATGATCCAAGACTCTTAACAATAAGAGGACTTCGGAAAAGGGGGTATACTGCAGAAATTCTTAAAAAAATTATAACCGAGAACTCTTCCATGGAGAGACATGAAACATTTTTAACTGAAGACTTAATGAAACATTATTTGAGAACAATATTAGATTCTTTGTCATATCGCGTTTTTGCAGTTGTAGATCCTTACAAAACTATAATCATTGATCATTGTGAAAACAAAATTTGCAAACATCCAAATCATCCTCTCAATGAAAATTTCGGCCATCATAATACCATATTAGAAAAAGAATTATATATTGATAAAACTGATTTTAGAGATAAGGATGATCAAACTTTCTTCAGAATGGCTCCTGGAAAAACAGTTCGATTAAAATACTCTGATTTCGTAGAATATGTCAATCATAATAATGATCAATTAATAGTCAAAAATACTATACCGCAAAATCCAAAGAAAATAAAAGGAATCATTCATTGGGTTCCTATAAATGATTCGGTGGATTGTAAATTTGAAATGTACGACAGTTTGTTAAAAAATAATGAATTTAACGAACAATCAAAAAAAGTAAAATATGGTAAAATAGAAAAAATTGTATTGTATTTATTAGACAAAACGTTGCAATTTGAAAGAATTGGATTTTTCAGATTTGATAGAATGGAAAATGACATACCAGTATTTATACAAATAATAGATTTGACAGATAAATATAATAAAAACTAGTTAGAGTGTTTTATAAAAATTTAATATTTTTTTATCTTCTATTATTCTTTTTAACTTACTGACATTTAATTTGCCATGTGGCAATATTTTTTTCTTATCAAATGTATTGCTATTATGCGCAATGCATAATATGGTTTTAGATAAATCAAGTTGAATTAATTTTTCACTAAAATCTTTGAGAAAATATTTTTCTTCTGAACACTTGGTATCATCATCATAGAAATTTGTGTATATATATGAATAATGATAGGCAAATGTTCCGTTAGTGGCGTGATTGATTCCAAAAGGTCCAAAATCATATATACATTTTATATCAGTATAATAAATTGATATTTTGCTACTACCTGCAAATTTTATATTTGACGATTGTAGTTTAAACAATGCATGGGAAATTCTATTTGGGGGATAGTAATCATCATCATCAAAGCAAACAATATACTCTCCTCGCACTAATTGATGTAATAAATTTCTTTTTTTCCCTATTGGCATTGGTTCTTTAGCATTTATATGATAATATCTAATATTTTTCTCAGTATCAAGCTTATTCACTATTTCTCTCATATTATTCTCGGAATCGTCTAAAATTATCAATTCTCTGCAATTAGCAGGATAATTTTGTTGTTGAAATATCTGTATTAAATTTGGGATAAATTTCTGTCTATTATATGTCGGACATACACACGAAACAAATGGCCTTCTTTCTTTTTTTATTTTAATCATATCATTGTCTTTCAAAAACTTTATTCTGAATTTGGGAAATGATAGTTTATCCAATGCATTTATGGCATAAAAATTTTTGTTGTTAGAGAAACTCGACTCATTCATCGGTTTGGATGTCACCAATGCAATATTTTTTAAAGGACAATTAGTTGCCAATGATAATAAATTCACATCATCTGTCACTAACATTAAATTTTTGTTTAGTAGATAAATAATTTCATCAATTGGCATATTTTCAGTCATACATATTATTTTATGATTATCAAATAAAAGAGTTTCATGAATCAAATTCTCTATTACAGAATTATACTGACCAATATTTAGTTTAATACTTATTATTTTTTCATAATTATATTTCTCCTCATATATTTTGTTGTCATATGTAATTACTTTACTTGTTTTAAACTTATCACCTGGTTTTATAGAAAAAAAATCAATTAAAGATATATCATCAGGAGTTGTGACATTCGTCTCTACACACTCTATATTATCAAATAACTGTTTTAATATAAAAGCATATTTTGGAATAGTTTTTATTTGCATAATATCATTATTCTTTAAATATTGCTCGATCTTACCCAATACACACAAGTTAAACAATACATCATCTTCAAAAAAATATAGCATCTTTATTAATAATTGTATATATATTCATTTTCATATATAAACACGTATTAAAATATTGAATTCCCAACTGTTTACACAAATTATATATTATCCTATTAATATAGAAATGTACTTAATTTATATCCATAATCTAAAGGATAACACTATTAAACCATTGGATTTTTCAGATACCAGTGATGAGGCATATAAGTTGTTGGAGGATAATGCAAGAGAATTTATTATAGAACATGAAGGAAAGAAAAAATGGGAATTTGCTTTCATTGATGATAAAGTGGAAATTGATAAATTAAAAGATGGATTTTACCTTATTAAAAAGAATAACACAATAGAAATACATACCAAACAATCAGAAATTAAAAATACTGGATGGATACTTAATTCACAAGAAACTCATCATAAAGTAAATTTATTCAGTATTTATGCCATGGTGGAGTTCCAAAGACATTTATTGAATAAATTTATCACTGAAAAAATAGTTCCATATCAGACACCCATATTTGATAAACCTAATAACAAAACTAATGATACTCCAGATAAATTAAAACCAAACTTAATAGTCAGGAACAATCTGAATTCTGTAATTGACGAAATCAGAAAAAATGGTTTTAGACCTATTCCTCGCAATAAAAAATAATTTCTTTTTAACAATCATAACAGTCAAATTCAAATAATATATCTTTGATTGCTATACTTTTTGTATTCTTTTTTGGTTCTAAGATTGATACCGCGTCGTCTATGACGTTTTGTACAAAACAACTGTCAGACGATTTCACTTTTATAGATTTGCCATCATACACATAACTAACAAAATCAACTCTTCTGTTAAACTCGTTATATAGATCTGAATATACACTTTCTAATATCTGATTTTCTGGATACTTTTTCCTCCAAATCACAAATATGTCTATATCACTAGTTGCATTATGTTGATCTCTAGCCGTGGAACCATATAAATATACTGCGTATGGTTTATATTTTTTTACAATATTTCTGGCTCTTTCTATGACATTTTCTCTATCTAATCGAACTGATTTATTGTTATCATTATATTTGGGTCTATATTTTTTCTTCTTCTGTACTACAATAAAACCTTCATCCTTTTGGCTCATATTATATATTATAATAAATATCCATAAGAACATCATCTTTTTTTATTTTCAAATTTTTTGGAAAGAAATTCTACTATAGCAAATTTTATCTGATATGCAGATTCTTCAAAACTAATATTTCCGATTCCTGTTCCTAATCCTGGACAACATATAATGTAATTAGTATTATAATAATTATTTAAAATACCTGTAAATGCATAATAGACATTGTTTGTCATATTTATGTCTTTTGGTAAAAACATTGTTGGACACAATATTATATTTCTGCATTTTGCATTCTTTGTTGATACAATCAAATTTTGCCCCACTGGAATAAAATATTTACCAGTCGAATCTTTTCTTATTTTCATATCATTTATTTTTTCAAAAACTTTCTCTTGAATATTAGGAAATATTTTCTTGTATTCATTATCAATTCCACCAGTCATTACTCCATAAGAGTTCGCCGGAGAAATTACCGCATCTACATTTATTTTACTCAATAATTCTGAAACTTCGATTCTTTTAAAGCTCAAAAATTTGAATTCTCCTAATATTCGTTTATATGTATCTATCAACTTTTGGTTCATATCGAAAAACAGTATTTGAAACAAAATGATATATATACAATTATATACAAAAAAAAAATGAAATATATAATAACTTGAACAATGGTAATCTATTAAGGCATATATACTATGTCATATTTTGATAACAAAAACGTTTCTTATTATTTGGCTGGTGGTTTGAGTGGTATTTGTGGTGTATTATTAAGCCATCCATTTGACACCATCAAGACTAATTTTCAGTCTGGCAAGCCAATGAAAATGCAATTCAATATATCTACTTTCAAGAATTTATATAAAGGTATTACACCTCCCGTTATTGGTGTTGGTATCGAGAAATCAATTGTTTTCGGAACTTTTGAAACAGTAAAATCTATGTTGAATAAACATTCCGAACATTTTTATACTAATACAATCGCTGGTGCGGTTTCTGGATTAAGCGCAAGTATTATTGTTACTCCTTATGAAAGAATTAAAATTTTATTACAAACCAATAGTCTCAAACATATTCCAAAAAATCCTAAATTTTATTTTCAAGGATTAAATGCAACCTTAACAAGAGAAACTCCGGGATTCGCTATTTATTTCAGTGTATATGAATACCTTAAAAAGAAATATTATACTGATACAAATGATCAAATTAATTCTATTGCATCTTTTTCTTTTGGAGGATTAGCCGGTTTAATTTCATGGATATTTATATATCCTCAAGATAGAATCAAAACAATACTGCAATCTGAAATTTCTAATAAGTTATCTTTTTTACAATTAACCACTGAAATTTATAAAAAACAAGGATTTATGTCTTTTTATAATGGTTTTCATTATGCTTTGATGCGAGCGATACCATTACATGCAGGAACTTTTATGACTATGGAGCTATTGAAAAGTAATTTTAATAAATCCACATAAACACTAGATACTATAAAATTTTTATTTATGTCATTGGAGTACGAATTCGGAATTCAAAAGACACAAAAAGTAAAATTATTTTATATTTTGAAAAATAAATTTAATTTAAAAATAATAAAAATTGAAGATGATAAATGTATTTTCAAATGTAATTCAATGAATGATATTATTGAAATCACAGAATTGCTGATAAATAGTAAAAATGCTTCAATAACGTATGTTATTAAAATTGACAATGACAAAAATGAATTGAATGTTCTATTTGACACTGATATTAATTATTATAATACTGAAGAAGTCTCTGATAAAGAAAGTAGGTTGTTAAATTTAGTTTATGACAATCTATCATTTTAAATAAACACGTTATGCTCAATTTTTATTATCATATCTTCATTATATTGGTTTATAGGATATAATTTACACGAATCTAAAGACATTAATTGAAATCCATTAAATTCGCCAGAAATTTCACCTTTGTAATCATGTTTTTTGTCTGGTCCAAATATATTACTTATTTCAGTTGAATCAATTTTAATCTTAATTGTGTCAATATATCTACTATTAAACTTTGTAGGAAAATAGTCAATATATTCTTTTTTATCTCCTAAATAAATATTTTTATAATTTTGGTAATATTTATAATCATCTGTTAATACTACATCTTTACTGCTTATTACACATCTATCAATAATTGTCCCCGTTGCTCCACAAATTCCCCAAATAATGCCACCTACTCCAGTACCAACAGCCATACCGAGTGGACCTCCAAATGATCCGATGGTTGTAGCAAATGTCATTGCACTTAATCCAATACCATGAGCTAATCCATAATTAGTATACATAAACGTTCTTTTGTGTTCTTGAAAATTTTTAACTGATTCTGCAAAAATGCTCTCTGGTATTAAAACTGTATCATCTTGTCTCTGATTGTCATTAACAAAATTAATCAATTTAAATTCTGTTTCCATGTTATTCATTATAATAATTTTTATTTATACTTTAATCATAAACTTTATTTTTCACTTTTTTTGTTAGTTCAAAAATTTGATTATTATTGAGTATATATTATTGTTTTTTGTCTTATATAATAATATAACATCATGATTTATTTGTTATCTGACATACATCTTGAATTCTTCAAAAAAAATCAAATAGATAAGGTTTTAAATAAAATAAAAGTTAAAGCAAAAAAAGAAGATACCATTTTGTTAGCTGGTGACATTTGCCAAGTAAACAATGATAATTTTGAGTATTTTTTTAGAGGTATCCAAACTCTTTTTAAAAAAATCATATATATACTGGGGAATCATGAATTTTATAATTCTAGCATTGTTGAGACAATTAATTTAGTGAATATTAAAATTTCAGAACTGAATTCCCAGATCAATAACATCATATTATTAAATAATGATCATTATTATCTGGAAGATTATGATGTCATTGTGATTGGAACAACACTGTGGTCAAACCTTAAATATCATAATGATGACATATCAAAAACAAAATATTTAATTAACGATTTTAATTATATTAACAATTTTACACCTCATGATTATCAAAAACTTTATGAACAAAATTATAAATTCTTGGAAGAAAAACTAGTTCAATTTAAAGACAGTAAAAAAATTATTATGACACATCATATACCATCTTACTCACTAATCGACAAAAAATATGATAATGATTCGGTTAATTCCTGTTTTGCATCGAACTTGGATAATTTATTTGACGAATCTATAATTGCTTGGACATATGGACACACACATACTCCAAAAGAAACAACAATAAATAATATACTTTTTAAATGTAATCCCATTGGTTATATTGGTGAAAACAGTACTTTTACAATATTAAATGAACTTAAAATAAAAAAAATTGAATAATAGATCGCTTGATATTTTTAAAGTAAAAATCCATTTATATTAAGAAAATGGATTTTTTATACAAACCAAAACATACATTAATCAAAAAGATTCATCAACTATCTAAAACAGATTTAAATCTCGTATTGGATAAAGAATATTCTGTCAAAGGATGGATCAGAGAAACCAGAAGTCAATATAACCATCTATTTATTAAAATGTACGATGGTAGCCATGTTTTACCTTTACAATTAATTTTTGATGATAAAACCTTAGAATTAAGAAAAAAAGTCGAACCATATGCACATATTGGAGCTTGTTTGGAGGTAAGAGGAACTATTGTAAAGTCTCCTGCCAAAGGTCAACTTATTGAAATGATAGTAAGCAATTGTAAAATTGTTGGTCATGTAACTGACCCGGATACTTATCTACCATCAGCCAAAAACTTGCCTCTAGAACATGTTAGAAGAGAGCAACACTTGAGAGCAAAATTTAGAACGTACGGAAGTATTTATAGAATTAGAAGCTATTTAATGAAAAGAGTTCAAGAGTTCTTTGATCTAAACGATTGTCTACATTTGGATCCGAACACATTAGTTTCTTCTGATGCTGAAGGAGCTGGCGAAACTTTGACAGTTACAACTTTGTTGAAAGAAGATGATATAACCAAAATACCTACAATACTCAACAGTACTAAAATTGATTATACTAAAGACTTATTTGGTAACAGTACAGCTGCCTCATTGACAGTTTCATCTCAATTACAATTAGAAGCATTGTGTGCTGGCATGAGCAGAGTTTATACTACCAACAAATCATACAGAGCTGAAAAAAGTAAAACAAAGAGACACTTATGTGAATTTACACATGTAGAGGCTGAATTAGCTTTTACAGGTTTAACTGATTTAATGGATTTCTGTGAGGATTTGCTCACATTTTGTATCAAAGGAGTGTTAAAAGATTGTAGAGATGATCTGGATGCATTGGGCACATTTCATGCCAAAGGAATAGTACAAAAATTAGAGTCTTTAGTAAAAGAAAGATTTGCCAGAATAACTTACGATGAAGCAATCGATTTAATTGAAATACACGAAAAACAAATTAAGGAAAAATATGGTAGTGAATTAACAGAAATTCCAAAATGGGGCCAGGATCTTGGTACATATTGTGAACGCTTTATTGCGGAGGAAATCTTCAAAAAACCTGTTTGTGTTCATCATTTCCCGAAAGATATGAAGAGCTTTTATATGAAACAATGTGAGCCTTACACTGTAGAATTAAAAAATGGTGCAAAAGAAACTAGACAGTGTTGTGAAAGTCTGGATATACTTTGTCCTACTGTTGGTGAAATTTTTGGAGCATCAGTCAGAGAGGAAAATTATGAAAAATTACTGCTCGAAATGACACAACGAAAAATGGATATTAAGCCATATTGGTGGTATCTGGATCTGAGAAAGAACGGCAGTACTCCTAGCGCTGGCTTTGGTATGGGATTCTGTAGATTGGTAACCTTGCTGACATCTGGGTTTGAAGCAGGTAACATTAGAGATTCTACTCCTTTTGTTGTTGCTTCTGATGACTTAAGGTATTAACATCAATTATTTCTTTATTATCACTTAAAACCAAAGCATTATTTTTATCGAAATAGAAATAAGGTGCCAAATACTTGTTTATATCATTTGATAATGCATTACTATTTATTTTTTGAATAATGTCAGTTAGACATATAACTTTATTTACATCATAAGCACCATCCATATCATCTCTTAATTCATTTAATAATATTAACTCGTCTTGGGATATTTTTTTTACATAATTTAAAAGTGGATCTATTATTGTATTTGTCATTTTGACTCCTTTCTTATCTATAACCCAATTAGGTTTATTATTTACTAATTCTCGATTTATGTATGTTAATCTGGATGTGTCAGAATTCCAGTTTGATTGTTTTGATGGATCTTTGGATTTATAATGTTTCACTAAAAATTTACCCAAATATTCATCAAGTTTTTTTTCATTGTTATAATAAATTATTTTCCCAATAAATTTATCTTTTTCTTCTAAAACAGAGTAATCCTTTAATGGTTCAAGAATTGGAGCATTATTGTAGTTTATAACGAGATGATTTAAAGTACTCATTGAAGATTGTATTAGATTTCCCGCCGAAATCACCAATTGTTTATGATATTCATTTTCCTTCTCCAGAAAATTCTTCTGTTGTTCCAATGATTTTATTTTTTCTTTCAATGTTTTTATAATACTATTACTTTTAATCTGATTATTTTCTTGTTGTAATATAGTAATTTGCTCTGTATGATACTTTTCACTGCATTTTTTTATGTGCCTGGATAAATGACATGTTTGAGTAAAAGTTATATTGCAATATTTACAAATATTTTTTTTTGAATTACTTGGTAATGGTTGAGGATTCATCAGGGATTTATCAAGTAAATTTGTACTCTCTGATTCTTTATTCTTGTGTTTTTTGGATTTTTTATGTTTTGACCAATTACTTTTGTCATCAGTCTCATAATTACAAATAATACATTGGTATTTCATAGTATATTATTATACTGATATATTTTTTTGTTTTTAGGTGGTAATTTTGGTGGTAGTTTTGGTGGTAGTTTTGGTGGTAGTTTTGGTGGTAGTTTTATTGAAATTATCTGACATATACACTTTTTATATAATTTATAGTTTATTTTTGTGGTAGTTTTAGAGTGAATTTGTCTGCTTATTACTTTTCGGAAAATCTAATAAATTTTTAAATTCTCTAAAAAAAGGCATATTTTTGAATATTTAAAAACTTTCTTTAGTATGAAAATCTATCTAGCTTATTACTTTTTCTGATTATTAAAATACTATTTTTATTATAAATTTTATTAGTAAATTTTTCCAACACACAAGAAGTTTGTGTTAAAATTTTTTTGAAATCTTATTTTTTTAATTTTTATCATATTTTAGTAAAACCAGTTATTATGAATATTTTAATTGATATTATTATGTATAATCACTTTTTGTCTCTTTTAACTGTAACTTATAGAGTATTTCAATTAAATGGTATTATTTAAAGTGCTACAGGAAGAGTGTTTCATTTTTATGGTATTATTAAAAGTGCTACAGGAAGAGTGTTTCAATTAAATAGAATTAATAAAAGTGTAATAGAAAGAGTGTTAGATTAAAATTGTTTTTTATAATACAAAAAGTAATTAGCATATAAATGAAAAAATAAAAAGTGTATCATGAAGAGTGTTCCATTTTTACGGTTTAATTAAAAGTGTAGCAGGAAGAGTGTTTCAATTTTATCAAAACAATAAAAGTGCAATAGGAAGAGTGTTTCAATAAAATGGGAAAATAAAAAGTGTCACAGGAAGAGTGTTCTAGTTTAACGGAAATTCTAAAAGTGTAACAGGAAGAGTGATTCAATTAAATATAAAAATAAAAAGTGCAATAGGAAGAGTGTTTCAAATTAATCAAAACAATAAAAGTGCTACAGGAAGAGTGTTTCAATTTTACGGTTTAATTAAAAGTGCTACAGGAAGAGTGTTCCATTTTTACGGTTTAATTGAAAGTGCTACAGGAAGAGTGTTTCAATTTTATCAAAACAATAAAAAGTGTCACATGAAGAGTGTTTCAATTAAATGGAAATTCTAAAAGTGCTATAGGAAGAGTGTTTCAATTTAATCAAAACAATAAAAGTGCAACAGGAAGAGTGTTTCAATTTAATGGTTTTGTTAAAAGTGCTACGGGAAGAGTGTTTCAATTAGATGAAAAAATAAAAAGTGTATCATGAAGAGTGTTCCATTTTTACGGTTTAATTAAAAGTGTAGCAGGAAGAGTTGTTTCAATTTAATGGAAAAACAAAAAGTGTAACAGGAAGAGTGTTCCATTTTTACGGTTTAATTAAAAGTGTAGCAGGAAGAGTGTTTCAATTTAATGGAAAAACAAAAAGTGTAACAGGAAGAGTGTTCCATTTTTACGGTTTAATTAAAAGTATAGCAGGAAGAGTGTTTCAATTTTATCAAAACAATAAAAGTGCAATAGGAAGAGTGTTTCAATAAAATGGGAAAATAAAAAGTGTCACAGGAAGAGTGTTCTAGTTTAACGGAAATTCTAAAAGTGTAACAGGAAGAGTGATTCAATTAAATATAAAAATAAAAAGTGCAATAGGAAGAGTGTTTCAAATTAATCAAAACAATAAAAGTGCTACAGGAAGAGTGTTTCAATTTTACGGTTTAATTAAAAGTGCTACAGGAAGAGTGTTCCATTTTTACGGTTTAATTGAAAGTTCTACAGGAAGAGTGTTTCAATTTTATCAAAACAATAAAAGTGCAATAGGAAGAGTGTTTCAATTTTATCAAAACAATAAAAGTGCAATAGGAAGAGTGTTTCAATAAAATGGGAAAATAAAAAGTGTCACATGAAGAGTGTTTCAATTAAATGGAAATTCTAAAAGTGCTATAGGAAGAGTGTTTCAATTTAATCAAAACAATAAAAGTGCAACAGGAAGAGTGTTTCAATTTAATGGTTTTGTTAAAAGTGCTACGGGAAGAGTGTTTCAATTAGATGAAAAAATAAAAAGTGTATCATGAAGAGTGTTCCATTTTTACGGTTTAATTGAAAGTGCTACAAGAAGAGTGTTTCAATTTAATGAAAAAATAAAAAGTGCTACAAGAAGAGTGTTCCATTTTTACGGTTTAATTGAAAGTGCTACAAGAAGAGTGTTTCAATTTTATGGTTTTGTTAAAAGTGCTACAGGAAGAGTGTTTCAATTTAATGGAAATTCTAAAAGTGCTACAGGAAGAATGTTTCAATTTAATGAAAAAATATAAAGTGTATCAGGAAGAGTGTTTCAATTTTTACTAAAACAATGAAAGTGCTATAGGAAGAGCGTTAGATTAAAATTGTTATATATAATACAAAAAGTAATTAGCCTGTAAATGGAAAAATAAAAATGTAATAGGAAGAGTGTTTCAATTATATGGAATTAATAAAAGTGGCACGTATCTAAATTAAATAGAAAAATCACTATTGAACCATCAAAAATAAGAAAAAGAGAAGTGTGTATGAAAAAAATTCTACATAGTTACCACACTTAGGAGTATTTTTCCTTGTTGCAGTTTATTAATTCCAATAATTTACTAGAAAATTTAATAGTCACCAATTGTTTAGGGATTTTACTCTCTGCATGAAATCAAAACCGATTAATCAATTTAACTTGTGTTACAATGGGCCAATATTCGATTTGTTTGGTAAATTCGTAAAGAATTCTGATATTGTTAAAGGAATAATCACCTTCACCAATCTAAGGTTTGATGCAGATGTGTTTGAAATTATGATACATCAATTGATTAATAAAGAAAATTTCTAGAACTTGGTTCAGTAATAAAACTGTAAAAAAATAGATTTATTGATTGTTTATTTTATTTGTGAATAAAAAAATTGTTTGGAGCTTAATTATCGATTTTTTTGTCAAAGGTGCATTCAATCGAACAATGAGTATTGGATTTAAAATAGTAATCTATTTCTGCGTCAGAAAACATACATTCAATTTTGGTTTCGTTTAGATATCTTTTGGATAAAAGACATTTGGAATCAACATTAATTGGAAATTTGTATGTGTCAAGTGCTTCTCCTAACTTTATAGTTTTTACTGTTTCAGATTTAATTGAGAGATGTTTTTTTAAGATTTTTATATTTGTGTTATAATAATTATTATTTTTGTAACTATTATTATAATTATCGTATGCATACAGTATTAAGTTAGAGAGTTTGCCTAAGGTTTTAGGATAAACGACAGAAATCTTATTCATAAAAAACTGGAAGGATATTCCCGTGTAAAAACTTTCCAGATTTTTATTTGAAGACATATTATAATCGTCGTTTAATACATTTATAACGGAAGTTTTATAAACATTATAAGGAGTTAATTCTTTTTTTGTTCTAGGAGTTATAATTGTACCAACTATAACTTTCAATTTATTTTCAGTGTTTTTTGATAACATTCTATAATAAGGATGAGTATAATAAGGATGAGTATTATACCGATTATCAAACTCAACTAATTCCTCTCCTTTGTAGTCAAAAGGATCAATATCATATGAATAAAAATCTCCTGTATCTTTGTTAAATTTTTTTCCCCTGAGAATCATTAAATCATTAAACATATAGTTAAAATGTGAATATAATAACAAGTTTGTTTTACCGTCATATTTATTATCCATTACAGAAGAAATACAATATTTAACTGTTTCCTCAATTTGACTATCCATAAAATACAACATAATTTTTAACAAATCATGATTCAATGTGTTTTCATACTTATTGTCCAAATATCCAATAAGAATGTTAGGATCAACATCCAGGGTATCAGCTATAACAATATATTTTTTCCCCATAATTTCTTGAGTAGTCTGACTCATTTCACCGAATTCTTCAATATATTTCATTTTTGACAATCGAGTTTGTTGATTTATAATGAAATTTACGATTTGATCATCTTTTGTTTTTATGGATAATAGGTATTCCATGTGTGATAGTGTTTATATTTTTTTTGAGAGTCGTTAATGTGTTATATAATCAATTTTTTTACGTTAATATATACGTTAATATATATATATGTCAAAATACTGTTACACTGCAATATTATACGGCAATAATGAATATTTTTTGGGAGCATTAATGTTAGGATTTACATTGCATAAAACTAAATCGCCATATGATAAATTATTGATGGTAACAGAAGATGTTCCAGATAATCAGAGAAAAATACTGAGTGATTATTTTATTATTAAAGAAGTTCCTTATTTGTACATCAATGATAAAAACTTTTCAGAAGAGAACTCTAGATTTAAGGAAATTTTTACCAAAATGCATATATTAAAATTAACTCAATATGAGAAAGTTATAATATTAGATTTAGATATGTTTATTGTGCACAATATGGATCATTTATTTAATCTTAGTGCACCAGCTGCTAAATATAGAGACAGAAGAGTAAAAATAAAAACAGGAGATAAAATACCAGAGGGTTTAATAAGAATAAAAGATGGTAGAATAGTAAATGGTATAAATGCAGGTTTAATGTTGTTGGAACCATCAGAAAAAGAGTTCGATGATATTTTTAAGGAATTAAAAACAGTTTTGCCGTACAGAGTAAAAGCTCCGGAACAAGATTATTTGAGTTATAGATACAGAAATAAATGGACAAATATAGACTCGAGATATAATTGTCAATTTACAATAAAAGAGGAAATGTATCCATCTAATTACACAATTCATGATATCTATAATCTCCACTATTCATGGATATTAAATCCGTGGGAATTAGTGAATGTGAACAAAGACAAAGTAATGGAAATATTAATAGGAACAGAAAGAGATATAACATATTACACATTATGGGTGAATCATTATAGAATTTTAGAAAGAATATATCAGAACAAAGGTATAATTATAAAGGACAGTTATACCTATTCACATAATTTATCAAAACGAATAGACGAATTGTATGAAGAAACATTTGGAAATAATTCTAAACGAGTGAAACATTAAATAATTTTGTGAAATTTTTTTTCAATCCAACTGAATTTAGTTTATTGATTAAATTTTCTGGATCATCATCGTTGTCATTTAAAGATGGTTTTTTATAAGGGAAATGGTTTGGAACTAACATATGTTGGATATCTTTTTTATTATTAGAATTTTCCAGAATTGATTTATTTAATTGACCAAATGTAGTGATACCAACAAATTCTTTGTCCATATTATCTTTCGCTTTGGCGGGAATGTCATTTTTTTTGGCTAAGTTGTCATTTTGGAAAGCAAAAGGATTTGTGATATCATTAATATTTTTTTTAGAAATAGATTTTTTAAGAAGATTATTACCAACAGAAGACAATTCAGTTATTGTTTTTGATAACTCTGTAGGTTTTAGAGGTTCAGCAATATTGCCAGCCAGCAAAGTGTTAGAGATTATATTATTAAAGATTTCTTTACATTCGGAATATTTATTCAAAAATTTGATGGAATCAGATACAACAATTGAGTAAATGCCAAATGATGAGGGGAATTTATCCCAATATTTTGCTCCATGATTATTATAATGACAGGATGAAGTTGCACAAGACAAAAATTTACTTGGCAATGACCTCCATTTGCCAGAGAAAAAACCTGTTAAATATTCTTGTTCAGGAAATAGGAAATTATTTTTTTTATTTTTTAGAGCGGGATATTTATTCGGTAATTTTTTCCATCCATCTTCTAAATCTCTGAGCATTATTTGAAACAGTTTAAAATTGGGTTGAATGGATAGAACTCCAGCATTTACCATATTATAGTAACTTTTGTTATTATTCCATACATAAGAGGTGTATTTGTCCGGTATAATTGTGTTTATTTCCGACAAGTCTAAATCAGTGTTATTAACAATGAAACCATTTTCGTAACAACCAGCAACAGGACCTTGCGCAGAATTAATAATTTCGATATAGTCATCTGGTTTTAATATAAACATATCGGTATCTAAAATCAAAAGTCTATCATATGAAAAACAATTTTTATTCCAAAAATATAGTTTATTAAAGACACCATACCATCGAGGATTAGTTTTAAAAGGGTATTCAGTGTTAAGAGAAGTGGAATAAACAGCATGTACATCAAAATTTTTTTTTATTAATGATAAAACAGTTGTATTTTCAACAACTGGTGTTAATATGATAATATCGCAATTTTGCTTGAACCAATCATTTTTTTTCAATCGATACGAAACCATACATGCACCAAACAAATAATTCCATTTAGACTCATTTAATCCAGGATATACTAACATACCAATTGCATATTTTTTCTTTTTAGCATAGCGATTTATTTTAATAGGGTATTTATTGTCAATCATTAAAATAATAGTGGATAATTAAATATGTTAAAAAATTTGATAATAAAAGTTTATAAATTATGTAATAAATATAAATAACAAATATTTATATATATATCAATGACATCAATATTATCATATATAAGCGCAACATATAGAATTTTAACGGATAAGATCTGTGAATATTGGGACAATAAGGATAATAACACAGATGAAAGAATTTTTGGTAATTCAAGTATGTATAATCAATATGTTACATTTTTTTGCAGTCCCAATCACATTATAGATAACATATATTTGGGAAGCGCTTTTAATGCGGCAAATTTTTCCCAACTGTCAGAATTAGGTATAGAAGTCATAGTAAATGTAACAAAAGAAATTAGTATGCATTTCCCCAAAAATTATATTTATAAAAAATTCGAATTGTATGACAACAAAGATGAAAATATAGAAAAATATTTATTAGAAACGTTCGAGTTTATAAAACAGCACAAGGACAAGAAAATATTTATTCATTGTAAGATGGGAGCAAGTAGATCAGTTTCAGTTTTGTTATATTACTTGATGAAAGAATATAATATGAATTTGGATAATGCTCTGGACTACATAAAAGATCGCAGAATGATAATAAACCCAAATTCAAAGTTTATAGAAACTTTAAGAAAATATGACAAAAAAATTGAAAAATAATCTGAATTAAAATCTTTATAAAAGTAACATTATTAAAAATGACTGATTTTTACCAAAACTTAGAATTCAAAATTAAGTCTCATGAAGAGATGATAGAAAGAAGAGTAAAATATTTGAAAATATATAACAATCCAACTCCGGGTCATAATATTTCAACAGAAGAAGCCTTCGCATACGCACACACATATGGACAAATGACTGCAAAAAAATTTATGGAAATAATACAAGATTGTGTTTGTTATGTTACAAAGAACAACATAAATTACCATGAACTGGAGAATGAGTTTAGGAAAAGAGAATTGCATATTTATATAATTGCAAGATTGTTTCAAAAAGGACAAAATAACGTGGTATGTAAACTTGGAAACGATGATATGAAATATGAGGCTAATTTTGTCGTAACAAAGGATGTCAAATTTTATGAAAACGAATTATTAAAATTTGGTTATTTGGATAAAGATAAAAACAATGAAAATCTAAAAAAATGTGGAGTATTAATAGCAGATAAAATAGAATCAGTCAAACAAAATTATCCGAATGATCTCTTTATTATTAAAAAATAATTTATTTATTCAGTTGTTACATTTTTAGCGAGATTTCTAGGCATATCAGGATTATGACCCTTAAGACAAGCAAGTTCGTATGCAATTAGTTGAAGTGGAATGACTGACAATAAATGTCTGAAAGAATGGTTTTTAGGAATACGCAAGATTGCATCAAAAATACTAGTATTAAGAGTTTTATCACTAATACCAATGACATATGCACATCTGGATTTAATTTCTTCAGATGTATTCATATTTTTAACAAAAAAATCATCATCCGGACAAATTAAAATGATAGGAAGTCCTGGTTCAATAATGGCAAACGGACCATGTTTTAATGCAGAAGAACTATATGCTTCGGAATGAATATAACCTATTTCTTTTATTTTGAGAGAACCTTCTTTTGCAGCAGGCTCACAAATGTTTTTTCCTAAAATGAACAAACTATTTTTGTTAACTAAGTATTGGGCAATGGACTTAGATGTTTGTCTAGACATTTCTATACAATTGGTGATATCAATATTTAGACGTCTAAGTCCCGAGATCATATCTTTTCTTAAACTAATATTAAGTTTTTTGTGTTGGGCAAACCAAATGGAAATTAATGATAAAACAATGACTTGAGAACAAAAAGCTTTCGTAGAAGCTACACCAAATTCTCTACCAGCATTTAAATAAACACCACAGTCGGTTTCTCTGGCAATCAGTGAATCGACAACATTTATAACGCCAATTGTGATAATTCCAGCGTCTTTACAAATTTTGATGCATCTATATAAATCGGTTGATTCACCACTCTGACTAACAAGAATTGCAGCTGTTTTTCCAAATCTTGGTATATCTTTATTGTTGAACTCTGCTCCGTCAAATACTTGGACAGTGTTAAAGTCGCATAAATCTTTCAAAAAATATGATCCCAACAAACTGGCATGATAAGAAGTACCACAACCTAGCAACAAAATGTTTTGAACAGTAATGAGTTCTTTTTTCATTTTATCTAATCCTCCTAATTTTACATTATGATCATCTAAAATTCTGGATCCCATACCCAAAGCCCTATTAACAGAATCAGGTTGTTCCATAATTTCTTTAATTGTCCAATGAGGATAAGGGTCTGGGCTGTTGGAAGAGAAATCAATATGAACATTTTTTATACTATATTCTTGACTAGTATTCATAATAATTTTATCGTTGTTTTTTACGAGGGTAATGATATCATTATTGTTAAGACAAATATAATTATTAACATACTGAGCAAAACCTGATTGTTCAGAAGCCACCATCATAAAATTGTCAGCAAATCCAATGAGTAAAGGAGAACCATGTCTTGCACAATATAATTTGTCTGGAGTTTCATTGAATAACAATAATACTCCCCAAGTTCCTTCTAATCTGTTAAATGCATGTTGCATAGCAGATTCGACATTTTTGTATTTATCGTAAAGAACACTAATAAGATTAACAATAACTTCAGTATCAGTTTGTGATTTAAAAACAATATTATGTTTTGCAATTAATTCCTTTTTAATTTCAGAATAATTTTCTATTATACCATTATGAACAAGAGAGAATCTTTTGGTATAATCAAGATGAGGATGAGCATTTGAATCAGTTTTAGCTCCATGTGTTGCCCCAATTTATGCATGTCCGTATGAGGGACATAGTGGACTATATCTTAAGCCAATTGTTTATGACCGATTTTTGTATAGTCTCTGAACCTATTAAATATATTGGCTGCGAGTTATCATTATCAGAAAAATTATAACTAATAATTTATTGACATAAATAAAAAGTATTTTCTGGCATCAATACGATGTTCTCGCAATTTAAAAATCTAGCTATAAAAATTATAACTAACAAAACAATTGTTTTTTAAGACAGACATCTTGAATGAGATATTAACGGAGTAACCAAGTTATTAAATTCATGTTGATATTTTTTTAAAATGTCGTATGAATTTTCTTCGTGTGTACTGGCATATTTATGGACAATAAAATTATTATTTTTGATGCCACAAATACCAACAGAATCATATCCACGATTCAATAAAGTTTTAATACCATCAAAAACGTATATATTACCATCAAAATTACCTAGAAAACCGATTATTCCACACATAATATATATAACTTATACATAAAAATATTAATGTTGGATAAAAGATATGTATACATATATATATGAATATAATAGTCATAATAATTTGCGTTTTAATTATAGTTGTATTGTTCGTAATGTTCACGAATAACCCTCAAAAAGAGAATTTTTGGTCAGTTAATTATTGGAGAGGAACTCCATGTGTCGAAGATATGTTTAATAACGTAGTATGTGATCCGATGTATAATTATTTGTATCCTGGATATTATTATCCAAATCCTTATTTATATCCATCACCAGAAGTAATTTACAGGCGCAGAATTTATCCTTATTAAAATGTTAATAAAAAATTCCTCATGAAGGTAATATATAAGGTATTATATAATGAGTGAGTCAACAGAAACAACTAAACATAATAATAAAGAAATAAATATATTAGGAAAATTGGGTAGAAAATTGGATCCAGTGAATTATAGTAATGACAGCACAGTCTACATTTGTGGAAAAACATCGGAGACAGGAACTGACAAATTAATTTCGTTAGTGAATGACCTAGAAAATTTTATAAATATAATGAATTTGAAATATAAAAATTTGGTGAAACAAAATGAGAAAATAGAATCTGAATACAATGTACTAAACACAAATTTTCAGAGACTTGTGTATATAGTTATAAGTCATAGTAAAACAATAAGAGAATTAGAATCAAGATTATCTAATTTGGGGAAAGGAATTCGAGATAATTACAGTGACAGTAATAGCAGCAATGACAATGATCATATTAATATAGAAGAAATAAAGAAAGAAATAAATAGTTTAAATCAGCAAACAGAAAACTGTAATTTACGCATAAATAATATAAGCAATGAAATAGAATTTTTGCGTGAGAATATGAGTGGTAATAATACAAATGAGAATGATGATGATAAAATAGTGGAATTAATAAGTAATTACCATGAAAATATAAAAAACAACATAAACAAGATAAATAAAGATTTGAATAAATTGTTATCAAATAATGAAAAAGTTATGATAAACATACCAGATATGAATTTAACGGATATTTCTTGCAATATAATAAGGGCAAACGGCATTACACAAATAATAAGTCAAACAAATGCAAAAAATATAACTATTAAAAAAAAGAATGGTGTAATTAATATTCCGATAAATAAAAAAAAATTCAAAGATGTCATAGGAAAAATACGAATATATAATTCAAACAAAAATGAGAATTACAAGGGGATAATAACGAATAAAAATAGCGACAACAATATAATGTATATAATATCAGACAAATATAGTTCATGTTTAAATTCTTCTTTTGAAGGTATTATTATTATAAAAATAAAATTCATAGAATAAAAATATAGTAAATTTAGATATATTAATGATAGATTATGGCGAATTGTACAATGATTGTTTAAAGTTTTATCCCAATTATAAAATTTCGGATATGGAAGCAATGGTAGCATATTCAGGTGAAAAAACTGGTAGATGTCCGAAAGATAAAAGAATTGTTTTTGGTGAAGACACCATGGGTATAGATTGGGGGAATGTCAACATTCCAATGTCAAAGGACTTATATCACCATTATAAAGAGAAAATAAAACAATATTTGTTGAACAAGAAAGACGGTAAAATTTATTTGATAGATGGAATTGCTGGATGGCAAAACAAGATAAATATTAAAATTATTTCAGTGAATCCTTATCATGCCATATTTATGAAGAATATGTTGATAAATGCAAAAGTGTCAAAAATAGTGGATATTAATTTTAGTAAATTAGAATGTGATTTTATTATTTATGCTTTAGGAGAGTTAAAATTATCAGAATTAGAAAAACCGATATTGCTAGACGAAATTGATAAAAGGAATCCATTGCAAAATACATTAATTGGATTTAATTTTGCTGATAAATCCATGTTAATACTTGGCACAGAATGTGCTGGAGAAATAAAAAAAGCCATATTCACTTATATGTTATATGAAATGCCCAAGAGAGGATTATTACCATTGCATAGTTCTGCTAATGTTGATGATAATAACAATTGTACATTATTTTTGGGTCTTAGTGGAACTGGTAAAACGACATTATCAGCAGATGAAGATAGTAAACTTGTTGGCGATGATGAACATGTGTGGTGTGACGATGGAATATACAATATAGAAGGAGGTTGTTATGCCAAATGTTTATATTTACAAAAAGATAAAGAGCCCCAAATTTATAATGCTATCAAATATGGATCGATATTGGAGAATGTTATATTAAATAACGGTAAAATAGATTTTAATGATTCGAGTATAACAGATAATACTCGTTGTAGCTATCCATTGTCGTATGTAGATAAATCGGTAATACCAGCGATAACAAACCATCCAAAGAACATTATATTTTTGACGTGTGATGCGACTGGATTATTGCCTCCAATATGTAGTTTAGAAGATAAAAACATAATATTGATGTTTTTGGCTGGTTACACAAGTAAAATAGCGGGAACAGAAGTAGGATTAATAAAGAACGAGCCAACTTTTAGTGCATGTTTTGCTGGGCCATTTATAGTGTGGAATCCGAAACTATATGGTAAAATGTTAGAAGATAAAATAAAAAAGTATGGATCAAAAGTTTGGTTATTAAACACTGGTTATAATGTGAATGGTGAACGATATCCAATTAAAATGTCAAGAAAGATAATAAAAGATATTAAATCAGGTGATATATATAAAATGTCAAAGAAGAGACTAAAATATTTTGATATGGATTATTATATAGATAATGATACATATGAGCCAATGAAAAAATGGGCTGCTACTAGTCACAATTATACTTGATATTTATTGATATCCCACCTTATTTTTCAATTTTTGTGAAAAAATTGATTTTTTTATTGAAAGAATACAACTCCTTCTTATTTTTATTCTTATGACCAATAAGAAAAAGAAATTTAAATTTAAAAAGAAAAAGATCTTTTATAAAAAATATCATAATAATAATAATAATTCCTTGTCTCGATTACTTAAAGACAATCAATACTATGATCTTTCTTCATATATTTTCTTTCATGGAGATCTTTTTTGGAAACATAATTATAATCTACCATTCAAATCTCAGTTATCTTACTCTTGGTTCGATTTTCACAAGTCTATTCAAATTAATCCAGCTAATCCTATAATGCCTTCCAATGCCCGATTTGTTGATAAAACTAAATTTAACGCTAAGAAAACTGAATCGTTTGTTCTTCATCCCAATTCTGAGCAAAAAAAAATCCTGCTTGCTTGGATTGATGCTTTTACTGATATGATGAATGAAACCATTAAATTTCAGAAAAATAGATTGTTTCACAAAAAACAACTTATACTTGATTCTAGAAAATTGAGAGATCATGATTTAAAAACAATTAAAAATAAAATTATTTCTCGTACTGGGGTTAATTCTCATGTTATGGATCAGGCCATTAAACTTATTTGTGAAATGTATGATTCTAGTATTGCCAATATTAGGAACCATAAAAGACCATTCAGAATTAGATACATAAAGAGGAATAAGAATAAAAGAATTCTAAAAATGGAGAAGGTACTTATTTCCAAAAATGGTAAAACTTTTTGTTCTTCTGTTTTTGGTAAATTTTTAGATAACAGATTAAGTAATGTTACATCTGATTTTACCATACAATATGATAAATCAAAAGACAGATTTATGCTGTTTTATACTAAAAATGCCAATAAAATTAAAACAAATAAGAAGGGGCAAATAGGATTAGATCCCGGAATTAGAACATTTTTAACTGGATATTCAAATAATCATGCAATAAAAATAGCTGATAATGCTTATGATAGAATAAGTGATATTCATAATAAAATAGACGAAATAAGAGGATCTAATTTATCAAAACGGAGGAAAATAAAAGCATTAGAAAAAAGAGAGAGTAAAATAGAGAATTTAGTAAAAGATCTTCACTGGAAAACAGCCAAATACTTAACAGACAATTATGGAGAGATAATAATGGGGAATTTTAGTACCAAAAAGATGGGCGAACAAGAAAGTATGAATAAGATGGTGAAGAGAGTAGGGAATAGTCTGAGTTTATATAAATTTAAACAAAAACTACAATACAAATGCTTGTTAAAGAATGTAAAATACAAAGAGGTGGACGAGAGCCATACATCAAAATTGTGTTCGAATTGTGGTGTAGAATACAAATGGAATTTGCAAGGGAAAAAGATATATGAATGTAATTATTGCGGATTGCATATGGATAGAGATATAAATGGAGCGAAGAATATAATGATAAAGAGCATAATAAGAAAATAAAAATAGTTGTATGTGAGTTAGAAGGGGTTGGCGGGTGGACTGAGTAACAGTCTTTCTTCCCCTCTCCATGGGAAGAGACCGATACAAGCGCCACCTTCTAAAAGAGTAAAAAAGAACAGGTATAAGATTAAGATCGTCAAGTGCAGTGAGAAGAGTTAGCTGCGAGGAGAGCCACTTTGACTGTATAATTTTCGAACGAATCTTTATGTAAGAGGAAGCTAATAATGATTATATAAGGGACGAGCTTAATCCAAGTCAAATTGAAAGAAAGAAAGAAAGAAAGTAGTGAAAAAATTGAAATTATGTATGATATGTAAAGAATAATAAAGAATTTGTTTATACTAATGTATCGGAGAATGAAGATAAATATTATACCGAATTAAAAAAATTATACAATAAATTTAACATTTTCTAGAATATCGTATACCATTACAACATTTTTTGACAAATTCGATGTAATCACATTTCATGATTTCCACTAAATCTTTTTGGTTTTCGATAACAATTATTAAACTATTCAATAAGGAGATTAGAGAAGAAATATTTTTTGATACATTGCATTTTCTCCAGTTGTCATATACTGTACAATCGAATTTTAAACATCTAACCATATATTTGAGTAACATAGACCATGCATAAAAAGCCTCAATTTTAATAGCATTTCTATAACACATATCATACTGAACACATATTTTCGCTATGGTATCAAACACACAACACCACAAATTTTCCAGATTGAAAGTAATATTGTTGCAATATCCGTCATCACTTGGATAAATTATGGTCATGGGCACATCTTCAGAAGTTTCAGCAAGAGCACCAGGAGGATATCTAATAACAAGTGAATGACACGAACTATAAAATTCAAGATATCCATAAGCAACATAATTATCACCAGCACAAACTTGGACAGATGTCACGAGTTTATCATTTATAAAAGACTCATATATAATGCAAGCAACAGAGTCAACTTGATTAGAGATAAAAACACTATATCCAGCATTAAAAATAATTCTAATAGTTTCATCTAACATATCATACCATATTCGACATATATATTGTTCAAAAACATCTTTCATTTCAGTGACCAAATTTTCGAAATCCTGGATACTGGCGTTTGTTGGAACAGTGAATGTCGAAAAACAATTTCCTAGCTCTGCAGATAATACAGTCATAACAAAAGTGGAATTACCTGATCCATCTATTTTAATACCAATTTCAGTGCCATCAACTACACTAACATATCCACATATTTTGCTTCTAATTTTTTTTGCAAGAAAAGCGACATCTTGATCAGAATTTAACAGGAAAGAAGTCTGATTTAGTCCATTTAGATCGTATATCAGTGTTCCAGAAATATCATGGGTTTCCTTAATACCTCCAAAGCCATTTACGTAATATATTGGGAATTTTGATTCACCGGAAATATCTTGTACAGTTCCATAAAAATTTCCATTGCCAACAACTGCAATTTTTTTTCCTTCACATGTTCTATTACTTACTGAAACATATTGATCGGCAGCATTCATTGCCGAATCTTTAAAACAATCACCATCATTACAAAAAGAGTTTTGTATTGAAGAAATAACGTTAGTTAGCAAGTCTTTTAAACTAATTAGAGTTTCTTTTTGAGATTCTTTATAATCTAACGCACTGTTGAAAGCACTAATAGTTCTATTGTTAGACATAGATGATTCACGTGATTTTCTTGTACAACAATTGGAACAATTATTAGAAATAACATTGCCCCCACAATTACAACCTTTATTTACCATATATATATGCATAACATAATTTTAAATACAGTGGTTTTCTATAATAATGTCATCATAACACATGTGACTTACGTTTTTAAATGATTCAATTGTTTGTAAGTCTTGATTTATAATAAGTATATTGGCATTTAAAATTTTTTCCAATGTATGTATATTACACAAATCATGGTCAATCGTCTCAAACATTTTTTCATACAAAACGCCTGAACTGAGATAAGACAAAACTATATCAAGTTCGCCAGAATTTATTATTATAATTTTTTGTTCACATTTTATTGCTTCTTTTAATTCAATATTAAATAATTCACAAAATTTGAGAGATTTAAAATTTATTTTTAATTTTATCTTACTTAAAAAAGTTTTAATTGATGTTCTAATTTCAATAATAGCACATTTGATCTTGTCATAAAAATTTTTTAATATTGTATTGTAAAGCTCAATATCTACAGCATCGACTGGTTTGTCAGGTTCATATACAGTAAAATTACCCAAAAATTTTCTAGCACTTTCATAATAAATATTGGACAAACATTTCATCAAATGAAAATTTTTTAATATTTGATCAATTATAGCATAAACTTTGTGAAACATATGATTATCACATTCGGTATGACAATTACATTTTTGTTCATAATGACACTCTTGTTCACAATGATATTTTTTTAATTTTTCCAATACATTATGTTTTTCTTTTTTGACTAAAGTAGGCAATTCAGTGATGGTTTCCTTTTTTTTGTGTTTTATCTCATTAACATTATTTAACAATAGGTTAGATAAAATATTGTTTTTTTCATCTTTTGACTTATTAGAATCATTTGACTCATCTTTTATTTTATATTTAATTTTAAAAAGAGTAATTTTGATATTTTTAATATTATGACAAAGTTCTTCAATTATACATTTGTTTTTATGACTTAATTTATTTTTGACAATAATTTTTGTTAATAATTTTGTGAAAGAGTCAGATAATTTTATTAATTTATTCAAATCGAATTTATTTTTTGAGAAAGAACATTTTAATAATTGGTAATATCTTATCAATTTACACAGAAAATTTTCGTTCGAATCTAAATATCTCTCAAATATATCATCTATTTTTTTTTTGTTTTTCTTGATTATATTGATTCCTTGACATATCTCGACATACATAGTAAATTAATATTGTATAAGATATTTATAACGATTTGAGGTTTAATTAAGTATGTCTTTCTATCTTCTGTGCAATGAGTTTATAATATGTTAAAGTATTGTTAGTATAAAAATAAAAAATAAATATAAAAAAAATATTGTATATGATTATTATATATATAATGGGCAAAGACGATTGCGAATATGATTGCAAATGCAAAAGAGGAAAAAGAGGCCATAGAGGTCACAGAGGCCACAGAGGCCATACAGGTCCAGAAGGTCCAACAGGCCCAGAAGGTCCAGTAGGTCCAACAGGTCCAGCAGGTGCAACGGGTGCAACAGGTGCAACAGGTCCAATAGGTGCAACGGGTGCAACGGGTGCAGTAGGTGCAACGGGTGCAGTAGGTGCAACGGGTGCAACGGGTGCAGTAGGTGCGACAGGTGCGACAGGTGCGACAGGTGCGACAGGTGCAACAGGTCCAATGGGAAATGTAAATGGCACAGCATCAACATTTTTTGTTCCAGAACAAATTGTGGGCGACGTAGTGGCAGCTTTAACATTAGGTCCTAGTACCACATTACCAGTACCAAGTGACATTGTAACATCAGGTACTACTATCACTTTTGCAAATCAAGGTGTATACGCGATTAGTGGAAGTTTAGCAATTGTCAATACATCAGTTCCATTGGCAAGTTTCACATTGGCAGTGAATGTTGTTTCGGGTTCACCAATTTTATTCCCACCAGATGTAACATATGCAATACCACAAAATATTCCTTTGGTTGGATCAAGTTATTTCGTAATTCAAACGTTGACTGCGAATACAGTTATTGAATTTACCGGAGTGAGCGCAACAGGTGTAGGTGTTCAAGGACAAGCTTTAATAACAAGAGTGGCTTAAATATGGTATAAGTTATATTAAATGTTAAAATAATCATCATAAATATCAATTATTATTTATGTTGAAAATTAAAAAAATTTGAAATAAAATCAATAAATAACTATAGGCCATAAAGTATTAAATAATGGAACTTTCAGAAAAGGGAAAAGTTTACAATCATATATCAAAATATGCAAGTCCAAGTTGGGTAAAATCATTTTGGAATTTATTGTCAACATCAATTTTATTATACATATGTTTTACTTCTACTAATTATTGGTTACTACCATTGTTTTCGTTAACTCTAATGAGAACATTTATAATATTTCATGATATTGGTCACGAATCATTTTTTCCTGATAAAAAATTTAATTATTTTGTTGGTTTAATAGTGGGAACAATAGTGGTAACACCATTTTCTAATTGGACATTTGGACACAATCACCATCACAAACATTCGAATAAGTTAGACAGAAAACAATATTCTCAAACTGCTCCTTGGGATGTGGAAAGATACAAGAAAGAAAGTTTTTGGAATAGGTTAATATATAAATTTGCCTATGGAAAATATACTTTATTCACTGTAGTACCGTGGTTATATTTTATAATAGTTCAACATACAACAGCATTTTGGTATGAAAATTTGATACATATCTGTTATTTGACAATGTTGTATTTGTATTGTGATTTTTATACATTTGCATATATACTGATAGCTTATTGGATAGCGGCATTATGTGGTTTTATATTGTTCCACGCACAACATACATTTGACGGTGTGTATAAGGAGAAAGAAAAAGAATGGGATTATTTTAAGAATGGTATGTATGGTTCATCATATGTGCAGATACCTTGGTATTTAAAATATTTTACCTGTGGAATAGAATATCATCATATACATCATTTAAACACACTAGTTCCTTCATACAATTTAAAAAGATGTCATGATGAGTCAGGAGAATTGTTTAAAGATGTAAAGAAAATATACATCACGGATATACTCAAAAGCTTACATTATTCTTTGTATAATGTCACTGCAAAATGTTTTGAAGATGTATATTTCCATTAAATTTGAAAAATATATTACTTATTAACAATATTTATTTATTATATAACTCAAATGAAAAATTTAAAAGACATATTATTTGGAAACAATGATAGTAGTTTAAAGGACGAAACAATAAAAATGACAAATAAAGATCTTATTATTAAGGAACCCACACCACCAATTTCTAATGACAATAAAATAAAAGTAACCAGTTTACCAACTGGAAGAGAGGATTTAGTTTTAATGAACTGTATCTTCCACAATAAGAAAGATTTTAATGGTAAAAATGAAATATTTTTGAAATTGAATAATATGGTGATATATAAATCAATTCATAGGAATGATGTTGATGACAAAACAATAGAAATGAGTCAAATATTAAGAAGATTATTAAAAATAACCATCAGAAATCCAGTTGTGGAGTTTACAGAAGAAACGCCAATTATAAATACCATTAAAAAGATTAAATTAAGAATTGGTATTTTGAGAGAAATAAAAGAAATAGAAAGAAAGGGGATATATGAAATACGAAAAATAAACCTGCGAGTCCATAGTCAATAAAGGATAGCAGATAAAAGTAACTAGTGTAAAAGTAATTTAATTACTAAACATCATATAATTTTATGATGAAAAGAAAAGTAAAAGATTATAGCAAAAATATTGATATAGTTTTATATACTTTCTCTAACTAGATAGAGGATTATTTTGATGCAACATTTGATTTAGACAATAAGGATAATTTGTTTATATAACGAAAAAACTGAAAATTATTTAATATAATAATGATATACTTAAATATTATTATTATGGCAAGCCCAAAAACAATAAAAAATAAGGCAAATATGTTAGATACTAATTATTCAGTATACATAGATGGTCAAACAAAAAGCACTCCACCACAAGAAGATTTTCTTCAACAAAATATGAACAGAATTTATCCAAAACCAACAAGAGAATGGGTTGATGATACCATAGTGAAACAATGTCAAAGTTGTAATTATAAATTTGGATGGGGATTTTTTGGGAAAGGAAAACATCATTGTCGAGCATGTGGAGGTGTTTTTTGCGATACTTGTTGCAATATACATACATTAATACCAACTCATTTGATTGATAAACCAGACGAACAAAATTCTTACAAGGTATGGTTTACGAATTATTTTAGACATAGACAATATGGAAACAAAAGTTTAGTGTGCGTTGATTGTAATAACAAAATAAATAATCTTTTGAAAATAGAATGGAAAATAAAGATAGGTGCATTTTTAGGATTAAAAGACCTATTTAGTTTTTTAACTATAAATCGAGAATTTCATAATGCTGGAATACATTGGTTATCAAAGTTCAGAAATATTCAATATCACTCACCGGATGTATCGTATAATAATTGGGAGACTAAAATATTGTGGTCGTTAAGACATAATATTATGTCTCATAGTAATTGGTATTTATGTGTAATAAAATCAGTGATTGGAGATTATATAAAAAATCAAAATGAAAGATTAGATGAATTGATTAAAATATTAGTTAATATGAATATTAAAGATAAAAATAAAAAGATCGAATGTTGGTCACTTATGTGTTCAAGGCGATGTAGTAGTGAATTTGATATTATTGATGTGATGGAAATATTACAATATTTGTGTAAGCAAGAGAATGGAGTCAATGTGTTTTGGAAAGATCAAAAAATGAGAGAATTATTTACGATTTTATTCAATAAAGTTAGGGGATCAACAGAAAAGTATGTTCCACAAGACAATATAATGCCATTACTCAGTGTAACAATGAGAATGATACTAGATACTGACAAAGAGGTTAATTGTGTATATGTTCACGAGATACTTGATATCATATCAGCAAAGAATTATAACTTTTTAATAATGTTGACTTTAGAATATAATCATTTAAACAACACTCACATTAAAAATAATGGCAAAATAAAATTTTGTGATATAGTGAAGAATTATATAGTTTCAAGATTAAAGCCAGAGCAAAAAAATATTATCTGGAAAACAGTCAATGTTATTAATACATTGAGTACAAATGGAAAGAATTTATTTCAAATAATTACAAAAAATAATAATGGAGAAATAGACAATAATGACGTGTACAATATAAATGGAAATTTGCCAATATTATATCCGTTTGACACACAATATCATATCACAGACATAATCAGCGTAAAAGAATTGGAGAGCAACTCAAAACCATTGCTAGTAAAAGTTAAAATACAAAAAAGTAACAATCAAACATCACCAAAAATAAAGAAAAAGTTTATAATAAAAAATGATCCATACTTAAGGAAAGAAAATATAGTGTCGTCATTGATATCTGTATTACAAAACAAATTACACAGTCAATCAAAAAAAGGAAGATTAGAAAAATTCGAATATGTTCCTATGTATAAAATATTGATGATCAGTAATCAATTAGGTATAATAGAGTATGTAAATGACAGTATCACATTAGCCCAAATTTCGCGTAAGGGATACACACTAAAAAATTATATCCAAGAATTAAATGACAAAGAATCAATTTCAGTGGTAAATGAGAGATTTATAATAAGTTTGGCAATATCAAGCTGTTTATCATATATTTTAGGACTAGGTGACAGACATTTAGACAATATTATGATAAATAAGAAAGGACAAATATTTCACATAGATTACGGTTATTTAATGGAAAATCCAATGACAAATATTTTTGGAGCTCCAGTAATAAGAGTAACCAGCGAAATGATAGATTTTGTTGGAGGAACAAAAAGCAAATTCTATTCTGAATTTAAGGAATATGTCATAAAAATTTTTGACATTTTGCGATTATATGGAAATGTTATTTTGAACTATTATTATATACTTGGATATGAAAAAATTATTAATTGGGAGGATTTTAGGAAAAAGATAACGAATAGATTTTTGGGGGGATTGTCTTGCAAAGATGTGGAAATATCATTAATAAAAGAAATTGAGTTGGGTTCCAATAGTTTATCTGCTTATGTTATGGATGTAAGTCATCAATATGGTAGTATGTTTAAAAAATTATTTTCTAATTAGTTGTGTCTAATTTTATTATTCTAAACGCCTCCCACTTTCCTATAAAATTATTTTCACAACTAATTACTTTATTATTATCGCCATTGTTGTGAGTATCACTGCAATATTTTTGAGTTTTGAGTGACTTTAGAGCAATTCTGTCATTATTTTTGATAATTTTATCTGGACTTGTTATGTTTTCAATTATAAATTTTTCCCATAATCCGGGAGTCTTAATAATGCATTTTATTGTGCGATCTTCACCATATGAGCAATATTTTTGTTGTCTTATACCCTTTATATATATGACATCGCCATGTTTTATTTCTTCTTTTGGGGATCTTTGTCTAACTTTTTCTATTATAAATTGTTCCCAAAAATCAATACCTTCTCTATTGCACTGCATCCATCTACTATCGTCTGCACAAAAGTTATTATTGCGACCACCGACAAGGGCAACTTTATCACCACTATACAAGTTAGTTTTATCATCGTATTTAATAAGAGAATCCTTGTCGAAAGCATTATTTTGCATCATATCCCTATATATATAACACCAATGTGCAGAATCATCAAATCCAGTAAAATCATATATTTTTTTGTGATAATCTCCACACACTAATGGCTGGCCCAAGGTAATAGGTAAATCGTAATTTTCTTGGCAATCATTAATACAGTTTTTACCGTCCAACGAAGCACACATAATTTGACCATCAGAAGCCTTCACAGCAATATCACTATTTTCCCATTTTAAACATTCATATCCTTGATTATTTAAAGTTTTATAATCAGTGGTATTGATTTTGTCAACATTAGTATTATTTATATTATTATCAACATAAACATCATTTTTATTATTAACGATATTATTACAATCAACATCCCTAAAATTATCATATTCATAAGAATAGTAAGATACAATGATTAAAATAATAAACGAAATAATCATTACCAAAAATACGGTTGTCAGAATTATATTTTCTGTCATATATAATGTGTTAAGATTTATATTGATAGTATGGAAAGATATGCATTCAACATAGAGTTGAAATTTTTTTTACATTCATCATAATCTTCTTTGAAATATTTATTCATATATATTGTTATATTGTTATTGGAAATATAACTTTCGAATTCTGATAAAAATTCTTGGTGAGTGCCTGAACAATATAAAATATTTTTTTTTATGTATGTGCTGTTAATGTTTAAAAATATGTTTAGGGTTTGAATGAGAGGACTTTGTGCAATCGTGATCTCGTAAAAATTATAGGGGTTTTCTAAATTATCGCATATATATTTTTCTCCAAAAAATTGTATCATATTGTATTTTTTCTGAAAAAAGAAAATATTTGATAGTTCTAGTTTCTCTTCTCCTGAAAAATCAGATAACAATTGAGTAAAATTATTAATAATGTCAGAAATATATTTAAGAAGATCATTAATTTCTTTTCCTTCAGAAACTTTGTTCAAAATATCAAAAATAGTATTAAGGATTTTACCTGCAGATAATTCTATTTTCAGAAATGTTGCATAATATTTTTTTTCAATGTCACTGTTTGTTAAATGGTATTCTATCTCGATATTTTTTTTGTCATCCACCGAATATATTTTTGTGTTATTAAGAATCAAATCGCTATAAGTTAAAATAGGAGCTATATTACTTTTTTTGTGTATATATAATATTGGTATTGATAAGTTGTATGGTATAATTATATTTTTTTTATTATTATTTTTTATATACAAGGATATAAGCAAACTATATATCAGGTGAATTTTATTAAATTGTGAAGAATCGGAATGACCTAAATCATATAATAACAATGAATCAACCATATTGTTAATATTTTTGCTATTAATACTACCAGACAAAAGTAACTTCCAAATACTATTAAGTTCAGAAGGTAATTCTATGTTGTTCATAGTAACAAAAGTGTTATAGAAACCATATTTGTTTTTAATGTACTCGGCATTAAAAGGTGAAACTGTGTTTATTTTGTCAAAATAGTATTTTTTGATATTATTCATTATCGATGCAGTCATACAAACGATTGACTATTTAAACATTGTTATAATACATTATTTATTCACTTTTTTTAAAGGTTATATAAAGACAAACAACTTTTATAATAATAATTATGAACAAACATTTGGAAAAGAGTGACGAATATGGAATTATAAGATGGATTGAAATGAAAAGTCTATTGCTTTTAGATGAACCACAAATTTTTAATAGCGATGTTGAAAAAAATTATAAAGAATTCGGCATAAATGTTTCAGAATCGACTACTGTAGGACAGAATTACAGTACTATGACAAGAAGATTCAATATATTCGAAATATACAATAGAGTTTGGGCAAGAATAGCAAAACACGAAGATACGGTAAAATTGATCAATGATTTGAAAAGAAATTTAAGATTAGCGAAAGACAATAATCAATCAGAAAATATGGTGTATAAAGCAATATCATTTCTATCATCACACAATGATCCAAAACTGACAAAGGAATTATATGCTCTGATATCAACATTATCAGATTATTATGTAGACATGAAAAGTGAATTATCATTCTCACAGATATTTGAAGACACAATAAATAAAATTTTAAATGAATACAGAAATAATAACGAGTCATGTAGTTACATCAAAACACAATATAATATAACATTCCATTGCAGTCAATATGACCAAGATGTTGATCCATGGCTCAAATTGTTAGATAAATGCCGAGATGAGTTTGTGGATGAAGAAATAGACAAATTGTTTTTCGATTATAGATATAACTATAATCATAGGAATTATGATGATGTTTATGATAATTTAATTGCCATAAACAAACTTCATGGTAAAGAAGAAAAATACAGATTGAATGAACTGAGAATGTTAAGATTAAATCTTTTTGGATATTATTGTGATCATGTTACAAATGCTGTATGTAAAGGTGTTCAAAGAAGCAGTTATACAATATTATTATTTAATCTTTGTATGATATCATCATTTGTTTTGGGAGAACACATAAAAAAATATTTTCGTTAATTAAAACCTTTTGAATTATTTTTTTTATAGTTGTCATTAAGTTTATTACTATAATTATTTTTTTGGGTACCGGACTGATCGTAATTGTTTGAAAGTCTTTCTTGTGTATTTGATTGATTATTATTGATGGAATTATAATAATTTTTTCTCTCTTTGAGTTTACGAAGTCTTTCTTTAATTCTTTCTCTACCTTCTTTACTATATTTATCAGGATTTCTTTTTGGTACCTTTTTAGGTAAAACTATTTTACCTTCTTTCTCCAATTTAAGAAGCTCAAGATGTTTCTTTTGTTCTTCTCTTTGAATGACTTTTTTCATTTCTCTTTCTAGTAATATAAGAGCTCTTCTTTCTTCTTTATGCTCTGCTCTTTTTTGTTTATAGTCTATTTCCAATTCTTTTGCTGGTTTTTCTGGTTTAGCAATAGGTTGTTTATTCAGATAATAATAAACTTTTGGATCTCCACTATAGATAACTCTCACTGGAGTATGATAGAATTTTTTGTAACAAGATTCAACATCAGCTCTTTTTCTATCCCTATAATATTGCCACACTTGATGCCATATTTCTCTTCCCATTTTAGAAACTTTTCTAGCATATATCGATTTAACGTATTTACCAGTAATGGGATCTATTGAATTTTGTTTAAATATAGGATTTTTTAATTTTTGTAATAATTTATTTGGAGTATATCCTTCAGGAGGAGCAATTTGTTTGTCATTATCATTAGTATCATTAATATCAATAGAATCAATTGCTTTTTCGTCATTGTCAATAGAAACAATATTTGTTAGTTCAGGTTCATTGGACATGATAAATGTATTTGTAATATTATTAGAGAAAGGTAATGTTTAAGACATTTTAATATCAATATTTTTTATAATATAGATTTCTAAATTTTTATTGAAAAATATCTGTGAACATAATATATAATGAGCAAACAAAACGACTCAAGAAAAAATAAACAAAATATAAACTTTTTACATGAAAAAACCAGTACTACAATTTCTAATGGTAATAAGGTTGTTCATGAGGAATATATTATAGATGGAGAAAAGGGATTAACAATAAAATTTTTCCATAAAGAAGGTGAAGAAGTAATGAAAGTAATTATAAGACAAATGGAAGATGGTTCTTATAAAATGATGAGCTGGAAAAATAAGGAGGATAAGAAAGAAGAAACCTACAGCAAACAAGAATTATTGAAGGAAATAGCCAAAATAAAAATGTTAAAGTTTGCAACTGAATTCTTAGAAAAGAGACAAAAAGGTGGTGCAAGCAAAAGAAGTGGTTCAAAGAGCAGAAGTGGTTCAAAGAGCAGAAGTGGTTCAAAGGGTAAAAGTGGATCAAAGAGTAGAAGTGGTTCAAAAGGAAAGAGTGGTTCAAAAGGTAAAAGTGGTTCTAGAGGCAGAAGCTCTTCAAGATCCAAAAAATATTAATTTTTCATTTGGAATAAATTTGTGATATTAAATATATATCATAAAATAAAATTTTTTCATAAACAAGGCGGAGATAATTTATGTGAAAAGGTTGTTTTTGGAGTAAAATCCAGAAAAAATTATTGATTTAATCTAGACAATAAAACCACATTTTCACAATAATTATTCTCGTGTGGAAACATGTCAAACGTTTGTATGCTCTTTAATTCAAAATTTAGGTTGTTTAAATTTCTATTTAGAGTGGTAGGTTTGCAGGACATATAAATGATGAATTTAATGTGTAAATTATTGTTGATGTAATCAATATTATGTGGTAAAATACCTTTTCTACCAGGATTAATCAGTAATATAATATCATTACCCAGATTATTTATATCATTATAACTCTTGGCAGTATTGTAAATATTAACATTGTTTATATTGTTCAATTTGATATTATGTGAAGCAGTGTCAAATGATTTTTTACCTGGTATGTATACGTCAATATTAACGTCAATATTAACGTCAATATTTTTACGCAATTTGGACAAAACCATAGATATATTACCACTGTCATCACCTATACAAACAATATTTTTCAAATTAATGGACGCACATAAATCATATATGTATTCATACAGTTTTGGAAGCTCGTAATTATTTATCTGGAAGAAATTCGATGAGTCAATGTAAAACTTGTAATTATCATTTTTTATGAAAATATCAAAAATAATATGATCATTTCCAAAAATATTAATAATATTATCAGCAAATTGTATATTAACAGACGACAATGTGTATTTTTTTTCTTTACATGTATTCAACAGTATAGTGATAATATCATTTTTAGTTTCTGTGTCAATTTCACTTATCAAATCAAATTTAACAAGAACATTGCGCGAATCATTTCTAACAGTGATATCTTTTAAACAACTCAGATTATATTGTTCTTTATATTCAATTATGCAATTAGTAATAAATATACTTATTTCACTACTGACCACATTATCAATAATTTTTTTATCTAAGGAAAAAACAGATTTGTTTCTGTAATGTAACATTTGAATATATATTATTTCTTACATGTGTTTAATATGTTGCATATTTCAAATTTATAAAAATTGAAAAATATTCATAATATTTTATCTTATTAACATAATTACGATATGGTAAAATATATTTCTTTAGGCTGTAACTGTAGTGTAAAGGAACAATTATCACGAAATGGGATAAATGACCAAACTTTACCATTTGATTGGATAAAAATAAAGGATTTTGATCAGGTCATTAGAATGATATCAAATAATTTTAGTAATTTTATGGATAATTTGATATTTATGAAGAATGATGATGAAAAAAAATTTTTTGTGGAAAAAGATAAAACTAAAAAATCACAAATATATGGTAATAATATAGCAACATTTTATCATGATTTTTGTTGTGAAGAAGATTATAATACACAATATGAAATAAACAAGGAAAAATATCAAAGACGAATTGAAAGATTTTATAATATTTTAAAATCAGATGAAAAAATAATATTTATCAGAAACGATGTACATTTGAAGAATGTGCAACATAATATTTTAATAGATTTTGATAAAGCTGTTAAAAAAGTGAATAAAAACATTGACTATCATATTAAATGGATAATACATCCAAGTAAAAATTTTGATTGCAATACAATAAATAAAATAAATGGCAGTGAAATAATTGTAAGTTATAACAAACCTATAAACTGGTGGCAAGATGAGATAAATTGGAATGAAATATTTTTTAGTTAATACCCTTTTTTTTATTTTCTTTATATTCATCAAAACTTTTTATTAAATTACTATTTTTTGGAACTATAATACTGGAATTTAGGAAACTTTTATGTAAATCTTCTGTTGAATAAATATTATGTTGTTCAACATTTATAATATCAGGATATTTCTCCACAATGACAGAATCATTGACATTGTTTATTTTTACTTTATTCACATAACTATTAATAATATTTAAGTTTAATGTTTGTTTGGGAGTGGATTTATGGTCATATATATTTATTGCTATGTACAAAATCAGAGCATTTAATAACAGTTGCAAGGGATTATAATGTGAGAAAAATCCGAATATGTAAATGTATAATGCAATGTATAAATGTTTGTTTGTTGCGACGATAAGAGCTGAAATAATAGGGGAGTTAGGAATATTGCGTAACATATATGCTAAAAATGAAATTGTAATAATATTCAAGTTATATTTGTTTTCATGGACGAGAAGATATCTATTTTCATTAATTTTTTCAGCAATTTTATGTAAAATAAAGTATGTAATGTCATTAAAAAACAATTCGAACGATTCAGAGATAATAGTAACGTAAATAATATTGCATTTAAAAACCCAGAGTAAAAGTGAAAATATTCTAGGATAATAGTATTTAGATTCAAATTTGCCAATATAACATAAAATTATTGATAATATAACAGATATTAGAGGGTTATCAAAAAGAACTGAAATACTGTAAAAAGCAAATATTTTGCCAATTATAATTTCTCCGTATTTGACTCCTTTATTTATTTTGTCAATGAGACTTTCTTTTTTATTGTCTCGATACAATTGAATAATAATTTTGAGTATTTTTGCGTTAAAAAATAAATTCCAATCTCTTTTAGATATAATAGCTATAATTTTCTTTCTAGGATCAACAATATGAGCATATTTATCGTGTTCGTAATGTTCTGATCGTATTTCGATCAATGCTCCATAATTATATAATGCCTTAACTAATTTTGTATATATTGACCCGACTGATTCCATATATTGTATGACAAGCGATATGATTAATATTTTTAAAAAATCTATTAGATGGACACAAGATCTTTTTTTATAAAAAATACTTAACTCACCTGCAGAAATAGCTGGATTCCTGTCCAGTATGTTTTTGCATATATTATTAAAACAATATGAATATGCGGATAGTACAGAATATTTTATAATTTTATTGATTTTTTTGTTGAGAAACGACATAATATTAACCAAAGGGGAAATAGAACACAAATATTGCATGATATATGGATGAGTGGCCGAAATTAATAATAAATATGTTATAAACTTGCCATTATCCCAGAGTAAAATACTAAGAGAGAAAGACACAATTTCTAAGAAGAGATAATATATGTATCTTTCAATTAACCCCATATTTGTTCTGAGTTTTGTGCTATCAATGAATGTGTTTAGATATTTTTGTGAGTAGTAGTTTTCTTTGGTGATATCCGCAAAGAATTCTAAAGCTGAGAAAATACTATCATTAGTTATAGCATTAACAAAAACAATACCCGTACCTTTTTTGAGAGTAATGACGCAATACAGAATGAATATAGATATATAATGATAGAGATTTATCCAAATATTGTTTGCTGAATGATGAATAAAATGTGTTATACTATGGACTATATTCCCAAGTTTTGACAATATATTACCAATCATGTTGTTATTAAAATTAAATAACATAAATTAACACAATTAAATTTCATTTTTTTATATTATATCATTTTTTTCAATAGTTTATTAAAAAATTGAAAATTAAAGCATTTAAATCGAAAATTAATAATTTATATATATAAATGATATTGGACAACAAAAAATACAATATTGATGAACAATGCTTTGAATGCGTAGAATTATTGGATAAAGATTACAAATTTGAAAGTTATGATAATTCAGAAGAAAATATATTTCGTTCAGGTATAGGAAGACCATCACAATCAATTGATAGTTATGATGATTTTGTAGATGTGTTTTTGGATGGAATAGAGGGGTTTTCAGATGATGATGATTCAGGAATAACGTCTGAATTAGTAAAAAATATTACTACAGAAAAATTAAAAACTCGACTAAAAGGAGAGATCAAATATATTTACACAAATATTGATTATCCTTTAACCTATCCCTCAATATTCAAATTCACGTGTAAAATTCCAGTAACATATGGTTTGTTGTTGTATGCTTATACAGTAGCTTATCAATTAACCTACATTATTGAGGAAGAAGAAGATGATGATCCAGGACATATTCCGGGAATGCTAAACAGAGCAATATCAAAAGGTAGATTTGGAATATGGGGCCATGACATTGATGATTTGGTGTACAATGGTTATTCTGATATAACGTATGATACAAATAGTGTAGTTTGTGAATTTTATTGTGATTCTTGATTTAAAAATAATTGAAAATAAAAGTAAAAGATTAATTTATATTAAATGGAAAAGAAAGATATATTAAAATGTCGTTAAATAAATATTTGTTATATATATTAGGAATATCATTGTGTTTTATAAATTATGTGCAATATGGAATAACAACGGTAATTTACAAATATTTGCAAAATATGAATGTTCAACCGTTATCATTAACAGCATTATCAAATTTAATAGTAATAATAGTATATTCTCCAAGAATTATACATCTATTTTATAAACACAGATTCGAAACAATTAAAAAGATATATAATGATAATATTGCTACGTGGTTATTGATATTACTCACCATATCAATATTGATACGATGCACATTATTTTTGTATGGAGCACAATTGACAAAATCAGTTTACTTTCAAATAATTAATTTAACGTCACCATTTTTTACTCTAATAATTTCACAAATTCTTTTGAAAATATTAAATCATTTAAAAATAGATAAATTTAACAATATTTTAGGCAACAGAACAAATTTTGTAATGATAATATTAATAATATTAACAATATTGTCAGGTTTTGTGACAATTGTGAGTATGCAAGATAAAGATAAAAGTAGTTTTAAATGGACGGTTGATGTTTACTCGATATTTAGTAATTTTGGCACACGAGATGCACTTGGCTTGTCATTGTTATTGATCTCAATGGTGTTCATTACGTTTTACAACATATGTATAAAGTTACTCACAAACAAAGAAAAAGAGACTGATATAGAATCGAATTTAGAATTAGAGGAAACAAAGAAACAATTAATATCAAATGAATTTATTTTCATCCATCACATTATAATTTACAGTGTATTTTATAGTGTATTGGGGATATTGTTCGAAGATTGGTCATATTTGTTGAGTAAAAACTGGTTAATGTATGTATTAATCATAGTGTATGGTTTAACAGCGTATTTTTTAGGAAATGTTGTATATTTTCTAGCAATATCATATTCGAGTACAACAGTGTTTGCCTTATTTACATCAGTTTCATTAATTTCCAATATTGCATTTGCAGAAATATTTATTCCTGAAGAGAAAATAACAAATTTGTGGACAATAATAGGTTCAGTTTCAATAGTCATATGTGTGACTCTATTTGCAATAATTAAATTGAAATATCAATAAGTTCATAATAGTGAGAACATTTGTCATTTTTGTGAAGCGGTAATAATGTAAAAAGGTGAGCATTTTTAATCATTTTTATTTTATACAATATTTGTTCACCAAAATTCGAAACAACAAAATTTTCAAAAACTTTAATAATAGATTTTTTGTATGATTGTGAGACTATTTTATTCAGTAATATTTCATCATAACCTGATATACTTTGATATATTTTTCCATAATCATAGTATATGTCACCAAATATTGTCAATATGTTTCCTAATTGCCCTCTCATATCAATAAATTTAAAATGATTGTTTATATCTAAAATACAATTAGTCAAAACAGGATCTCCATGTATTACTCCTCCGCAACCCATATCATTATTTTCGTATTCTGTAAAATAGTTTATTAATTTATCATAAATCTTGTCACTATTTTTATATATTGAATAATCATTCACTGTATATCTATTGATTAATTTATTTTTGTAATTATCGTATATATTTAACGAAATATTTTTTGTATATTTTGCTGATGAATGAATATCTTTGACAATATTAAGAAATTTAGTAAATAATTCGACAGTCAGTGATTCATTGACATACAAATAAGAAAGAGTAATTCCATTAATTTTTTCCATAGAATACCAATCCGTACCATGTCCAATAAATAATGGAAAATACTGTTTAACAGTTAACGGAATGTTTTGGTAATAATATATTTCACCCTTTATTTTATCTAAATTACTTTTTTTTGTGATTATGTCTAATGTTCCTGGTATAATTTCATTAAAATCCCTTTCAGCAATTTTTGTTTGATAAATACCAATTTCTTTTTCAATCTCAGAATACGAATTAACTCCCAAATCATCAATATAATAATTTGCATATGGTTTGCCAAAATATAATTCATCATAAGGTATATTAAATTTTTCTAAAGTTTCAAGTGTGATCTTACCAACATCCTGAATAATTTTTCCGATGTTTCCCTGGTGTGTTTTCATTCGTCTGGCTGTATAAATGATAATAGTGTGTCCCAATTTTTTGAGATATCTAAGATACTCTATATTTTTGAATAGAGGCTGAACGCTCGAATAATCATTTTTGATTGTAGGATAAGTGACTAAAGTATTGTCAAGATCAAAACAAATCCTTAGTTTATCGTAATTTTTAAAATTATCACAAAAAATTTTTAATTGAAGAGGAGTTCCAACACATTTGAAGTCATTTATATCAATAAGATTAGCATAAAATATATGATTATCTTTCAACATTTCAGAAATAACACAAGAAGTGTAATATTCATGATTTTCTCTAATGTCATTACTGATAACTTTTTGACAATAATTTTTTAACACATATGCTTGATTAAAACAATAACATCCAGTATTAGCGTAGTGACTTATTTTATTTTTTTCTTTTATTGAATTGATTATATTATTTTCATCAAACGAAACATATGAAAAAATAGGTTTTTCTTGCATATCCTTGAAACAAAAAACAGCATTATTATTCTGATTACGATACTTGCTTACTATGTCAGTAAAATAAAATGTATCACAGTCAAGTAACATTGTTTTGTTAGAAAGATATTTATCATCAATATTATTCAAACCAAATAATATAGTTTCAGTGGCTCCTTCTGTATTTTTATCTAATCTTATCAACTTTATATTTTTATAACGATTGTGTATTATATCTTTAAAATTAAATTTATCAAGATCTTTATGATAAATGACAAAGATCTTATCGTTTTCCTGTACATTAAGATTGTCAATTAGATAAAAAATCATTTCTTTTCCAAAAATATTGATTAATGGTTTTGGTTTGGTATATCCATCCAATTTAAATCTTTCTCCTAATCCACCTAATGGTATAATAATATTCATCTTATAACTTAAATAAACATATTTATTACATTAATCTTTTTGCGCAAAAAGATGATTTATAAAGTAGTTATCATTAAAACGATATTACATGAACAGTTATAAAACACCAATTATAATTATGGATTTTTTAGAATGCGATATATGTTACGAAAGTGTATTATTGTGCAACTATGATGATCACAGAGAACAATGTTTAATAAATCAGAGAAATTATTATAAAGAAATTACAGGAAATGGAGAAGATATTGTAGTGTTGACAAATGCACAACAGAAAGCTATGGAATATGCACAAAAAAAATCAAAAATATATTCCAAAAATACTAAACTCAGTGTTTTACATAGATTCAAAATGAGAGGTTTAGGAAAAAGCGAGATCAAAAAAACAATAGATTTTATACAAAAAAAAGTTCAGATAATAATTCATGTCAATTTGACAAAAAACATGAGATATTATTTGAATGATGATTATTATAGGAATTTATTTGAAGTGAATAATAGCGGTGGATGTTGCTCAAAGTCAGCTAGAGAGACTTGGGAAAAAAATTTGTTTAGTGGTTTGTATGATGGTGTTGATCCAGTAGAAAGAGTAAAATACGGAGCAATGAATTTAACTAATTGTGATCAGGGGGTAAATTCATGTTGTGGATATGGAGATTCATATTTTGTTTTAAAAAACAAAGTAAAAGATAGAACTACATTTGTTTTTGGAGATTCGTCATCAATGATGTTGGAGTTAGGTACGTTTAATAATTGTGGCATAATATTATCATTAATTTCTGACGATTTACTGAACAATTTAATAAAAGTAGCGACTGGTGAATGCGATGGTTTACCATATTCTGATAAATATTATACCGAGATCCAAATACATGGTTTAGTAAGATTTTTCCACGATATAGATTTATTGGTAGTCAATAACGTCCATAAAGACAACAATAATATAATGTCGATGGTTAAAGACTTTAGTAAAAAATATAATGTTCCATATAAAATAATGAATACGATTGATTCAAAATAATTTTGTTAGGATAAATAATAATATGATTGGAATAATGATATGTTGTTGTTATAAATACAAAAATCAATATGAAAAAGTTTCGGTGTACTGGAATAACATAGAGAAGGAGCATAGAATGTTCAGAATATTTTATTTATTTGGTAATCCCAAAATTGAGAAAAATGAATATAATTCTAAAACAAAACAACTTATTTTGAAAGTAGAAGATAATTACGAATCTTTACCAAAAAAAATATACGAAGCAATTAATTACATAAATTTAAATTTTCCGGAAATAGAAGGTATATATAAAACTGATGATGATATTGAAGTTAAAAATATAGATGAACTGTTGAGACAGATTAAACTAAGTTGTGTAAAGAACATAAATTATTGTGGATTGGTTGTTGATAAAGTGGATAGTGGATTAATTAAAGAAACTAGATTAAGAAAATTTTCAAATAAAAAACTAAAAGATGTAAAATATGATGCATCCAATTATTGTTATGGAGCAGGATACTATATTTCAAAAAAATCAATGAATTATATTGGTTCAAATAAAGATTATATGTATGAACAGTATTTGGAAGATGTAAGTATTGGTCATATACTCAACAAATATAAGATTCATCCAACAAAAATAGCCGGAAGATATAAAGAAATCAGAAGAGTCAAATAAAAAAATTTGATCATGTTATAAGTCAATAATTTTAATATAAAATAAAAATATTATGGAGAATATAATAGTTTGTTCTAATGCAAAAGAAAAACTATCAGGTATATGTTTTAAAATAAATACAAAAATAGGAGATGTATATACATATATTATAAAGGCAGTATTAACTGAAGGTATAAATGCTTTCATTTATTGTGAAGACAGTAAAAAAAACAGACTTGTGAGCAGTAAAAATGTTCTTATTAACGGAATAGAAAAAGAGTTTAAATTTTTAGTAAAAGGAACAGATAGTTATATAAATTTTGGCGTATTATTCCCAAATGCAACTAAATATGAACTGAACATCAAACATATTTCAATTGTTTCAAATGGAATGATATTAAATAACAATGACAACATGAATCTGATAAAAGGTTCTACCATAAAAAGTATTGAAAAACATTCAATGACAGAGAAAAAAATAACATCTGGTCAATCTATTGAACAATACATCAAAGACAAGAATATTGTTCAGCTATATGTCAGTACACCTGTTGTCCATTATAAAAAAATAATAAAACAATTGAATGAATATAAAAACACAAATGATGCCACATTATTCATTGGAATTTATAGCGAAAATGATGTAAATGTTTTGGAAAGTCATGTCGGAAAAAAAGTAATTTACTGGCCGAATGGAAATACAAAAATTAAAAATTTTGAGAAAATAGTTGAAAAAATAAATAAAATGACTAATGTGATAAATTTGTCAAATAAAACAAATCAACAACATTTATCAAAACATGGATTAATTTCAGAAAGAATTTATGTTGATGATAGAAAATATGCAAAAAAAAATTTATATTCAAATAAAATAATTATTTTTGGAGAAAATGAATTGTACAACAAAATTGTAGAAAAATTTACAGACTATGATATAATATTTAGTAATAATCTAAAAGTTAAATATGATGATATTTATGATATATGTTGTGAATGTGTGATGGGAATAATTTTAAGTGATAGTTACACTGAAAATGACTTAAATATTATTTACGGACTTAGATCATTAAATGTTCTTGTGGTATGTAATAATGATTTTGAGGGTGCAATGAAATGGCGTGACGTTGATGATATAGAATTATTGGTCAAATATAGGAATATACATATGTTTAACAATGAAATAGCTAGATATAAAAAAATTTTATTTGTGTGCACAGATTATCCAAGTTGGGGAGGAGCAGCTACAAACACATATGAGTTAATAAACTGGTATAATAATAATTCAGATCATAAGGCATTTGGATTATTTTTGCACAATGAAGAAATCAATAAGAAATACGAAAACGCAATAATTTTTAACACAACAGGAACAATAAAATTCAAGAAAAGTATACTAAAGATTAAAGAGTATTTTGGATCATCACCAGATTTGATAATATTAAGAAATTACATAGATTTGAGATTAATGAGATATTTCGATTGTCCCAAATATTTTCTCATTCCAGGAATATTTAAACAAAATTTAACAAATTATTCTGATAAATTAACAAATGATGAAATAAATGCTTTTGTGAACAGAGATGTATTGGAGGTGATAAATAAATGTGATAAATGTTTTACTAATAGTTTCGAAACAAAGGAAATATTAAAACATATATCAACGGCAAAAGTAAATATACTTCATTTCAATTATATACCTTTTTATGGTAATTTTGTTGATTACAATGAAAATGAGTGGATAAATAGAAAATATGCGGTAGGTATAATAGTTAGTGATTTTAGTAGAAAGATAAAAAATATAAACCTAATAAATAGAATATTTTCTCTTATTCCTAATCACTATAAAATAGTAATAGGAAAGAATAATAATTTAATAAGAGGAAAGAAAATAAAAAGATATGATTTATTGCCTCACGAAAATGTAAAAGGTATATACTCAAAAGTGAAGTATGTTATAAACACATCATTTTACGAGTCATGTTCAAATGTTATGATTGAGGCAAAATTCAATGGTTGTAAAATAAAATATTTGAATGATGATAATTATAAAGAAATAGTGGAACTATTAAAAGTGCCTAAAGTCAAAACATTATTGGAACCGGATGCTGTAGAGTCAGAAGATGATAATATAAACGCAAATATGAACGTAAATATGAACGTAAATATAAATGTGAAATTAATACCTGACGATATAAACGAAACAATAAAAATCGATTTTTTTTATGGTACAGAAGATGTAATTTTATTGATGTCGACTCAATATCCTCATTACGGAGGAGCAGCCACATTGGCTTACAAGATTCACGAAACTTTAATAGAAAAAGGATATAATTCGCATTGTTTGTTTTTACACGATAAGAACGAATGTAATTATAATCCTAACAATGTTAAAAATGTTTATTTAAGAAAACTTTATGAAGATTATAAAGATAAAGGAAAATGCAAATTATATTATAAACAAATTTGCAATAAAATTAAAAATCCTAGTTTGATAATAGGTTTTAACTATATATCACCGATAATAGGAAAGAATTTATATGAAAATTCGAAAGTGTACTATTATATAACAGGTAGTAGGTATATTACAAAAAATAATTTATCAGCGACGGCATATTTAAATTCTAAAAAGAGAAATATAGATGAATTGGATGTTGATGAACTTTATTGCTTAAATGTCGTCGATTATATTATTCCCAATAGTAATTTGACCAACAATGTGTTTCAGACTATGTTTCCAGAATTTAAGATTAAATGCACAAAAATATTAGAACTAGAGTCACTATTTTATCAAGATCCAATAATTATGACAAATGACAAAAAGCATGATATAGTAGTAATATCATCAAGATTCAATAGAACAGTTAAGAACATGGATTTGATAAATGATATATATTCTAATAAATTACTCAAACAATATAATAAAGTATGTATAGGTATGGATTCTGCTAATGTCATAAAGAAAGCAGATATTCATTACGGTTTTAAAAGTCATAAGGAAACTATCGAGATATTGAAAGAATGTAGAATATTATTAATTGCGAGTAAATATGAATCATATTCATTAACTTTACTAGATGGTATTAGGTCTGGTTGTATTGTGTTGTCAAATACAAATGTAGGTTCGAGTAAATATATGAACGAAAGTTATATAATTGACAGCGAAGATTCCGAATTATGGGTGTCAAAAATACTAACAATACTCAACAATTTTGATTATCATAAGAAATTATTTAATTTCAATTTTCCAAAAATAGATATAATCGATAGTATAAATTATTTAACGAATTATGAAAAAAAGCCAGATAGAAAGAATATATTATTTCTGTCAGTGGATAAGCCATATAATGGAGGTTGCTCAACAAATACGTATAATATGATAAAAACATATCAAAATGATGATTATATAAATCCAATAGGTATATTTATTTCAACTGACAAGAATGATATTGGTGTAAATCCGTTAAATTATAACAATGTATATCATGTGGAATATAACGAACAAATTGAAAGAAATCTTTTCAATACAATAAATGATATCGAAAAATTACTATCTGTTGATGGAATATTTGTGAAAAATTATAAGGCATTAATGTGTATGTTATGGATAAATAATAAATTGAATGAAAAATACAAAATAATATTTTCTCCGTCAGGATTGAGAACAATTGATAAAAATATGGTGGGAATGACAAAAATTGACTCTGCAAGTCTTTATGAATTTATAAAAAATAATGACAAAGATTTGGAAAAAATCATATATTACAAGTGCAAATACATAATACCGAATAGTAGATTGACTTATGAAATGATTAATAATATGTATGAGTTAGGTTACAATTTAAAACATCCATGTAGCATCACATTTATTGATTACAAAGATATAACAAATAATAGTAAACAAAACAAAAGAAAATATGATATTGCATTTATTTGTTATTCATGGAGCAGAAAAGTAAAAAATTATGCTCTAGTAAAGAGTTTGATTGAACGCAAAGAATTAAAGGACTATAATATTTTAGTAATAGGAAAAGGACAAACCAAATATTCAAAAAATGTGGAACAAATAGATAATTGCTCAAATGAAGAAATTTTAAATTATCTGTTACAAACAAAATTATTATGTATACCATCTTTATTTGACTCTTGCCCTAATGTATTAAAAGAAGGTTTAATGTGTGGATGTAATATTGTATTATCAAAAAATGTTGGATCCTATGAATATTTTTCGGTTAACAATTTAGTTGAAGATTTGGATAACATTAAAGAATGGATACAAAAAATAAAATATAATTTAAATAACAAAACAAAAACAGTTGATTTTTATCCATATTTAATTAAAAGTCAATTGAAAAATAATATATTAAGTTTCTGTAGCGAAAAATGTCTTAATCAATTGTTGGAATCAGAAATGAGTAAAAGTGGAGTTGGAGTGTATAAACTTCCTCCAGAATGGGATAAAAATAAATTTGATGATAATGACAGTTTTAACGTAGTACAAGACAATAATATGAATGTGAGAGAGATCATCACTAATGACGTATATTACAAACTATTTATAAATAATGATAAATATGATTGTGAATATTACCATTACATAACAGTAAACACGAATAGTCCAACAAATAGATACACACAACCCTATTTTACATATCCCTATGTGTCAGACAAAATTTATATATGGGAAATAAATTCGTCGTCTATATTAAAAAAATTTATGGGAGCAAAATATTACTTTCTGAGAGGCAATTATTATGATGCATATTCACAATTTATAAATAAATCTAATAATTCAAAAACAATATTATATCCGGCAACAGCGTTAAAGTATAAATATAATCTTAATTTATCAGTGGACAAAGTCATACATCATCCTTTTGATTACGTGTTATACGACGATATAGAAAATTTGGATTTATGGCAAACTATGTTTCCTAATTCTACTTTAGTAAAATTAAACAAACCTGTGAGTTCAACAATTGTATATTTAAACAAAACAAGAAAATATGATTATATATTTGTAGCAACAGAAAACCAAATTACTAAAAATCGACATTTGTTTGTTGATTTTGTATTGTATTGTGAAAAAAATAAAAAAAGAGTAAATATAGTAAATATAGGAAAATATGATCATAATTATTCTAAATTAAAAAATCTCAAGTATGTAAATTTGGTTTCTTATGACAAAATTACCTATGACAAGATAATAGAATTATTTAATGAAGCAAAAATAAATTTGATGTTTTCGGGAAGAGATGCTTTACCACGCGTCGTGACAGAATCTTTGGGCTGTGGCTGTTTCAATATTGCTTTGGATACAATGACTGACGGAAAATACTTATATAATGATATTTTTGGATCTATGTTATCTTATCCTAATTTAGATAAAATATACGATGAATCATCTAAATCAATAAGTTACTTATCTAATGACATAATATTTGCGGATATATTAAAATATAAAGATCAAGTATTTGATCATAAATTAATATCTCAAACATATCTTGGTAATATGACATATAAATTAAATATCAATTAAATCAATTACACTATTGATGATGTCTATATATTTATGATATGGTCGAATAATATGAAAATCAGTGTAACATTTATTTTTAATATCATTATAAACCAAACTCAAATTTTCAACAATATATTTCCTATTTCGTTTATCCAATCTTGAAAAATTTAACTCTTTGTCTTTTAAGATTGTTAAAAAAGCTTTTCCTTTTGTATTGAGATATTTAAATAACATTTTTTGATCGGTGAACCATCCTTGACAATTTTTTTTGCCATCGTACACTGGATCGTACCATGATTTAATTTGTTGAATCACATCATTTTCATTATTAACAGAGAATATTCTTTTCCATATAGTTGAATTTGCTAGATTATAACATGCTGCATACATATTGTTTTGTATATAGGCATCTCTGTAAACAATAAAACGATCATTTGAATAATTTTTAATCTTTTCCGTAAAATATAATTTACTCAAAGGTATAATGTCCATATCACTAATAATTATATTTTTGTTGTCAAATAGACAAGGATACAGTAATCTGATAGTTTGAGCTTGAAAAGCAGTATGAATATTTTCTATTGGTTTGAACAATGTAATATCACATTCATATTGTTTCAAATTATCTGGGATATAATCTGATATTAATATCAATTTAGTTTCTATTCCAATTTTTTTCCAAGCTTTTTTAACATAAGGATATAAACCATAATAATTATCATTCAAATCAGAAGCCAACAGACAAAAATCAATGTGCATTAAAAATGTATATATAACCATGAAAGAAAAAAAATGCGTGTATATAATTTGTATTTGAGTGCAATTGAATAATATATATATTATGAAAGTTGCTTATTACGAAGAGAATAACTATCATACAGAAATTTTAGGAGTTTTTTTGTATTATTGTCAAATGAATACCATTAATATGATAGTATATAATGATTCCGATAAATCTGAATACATTGATTATTACAAAAAAATTCATAATTTTGAGTTGAAGAAAATAGATGAGATTAAGAAAGAGTATGATGAATATGATTATATAATTCTGGGAACCTCGTATTCTGTTGATCGTATTAAAGATATATATAGTAAAATATATTCCAAAATGATACCAGTCTGTCATTTAAAAGAAAATATAGTTTCTGATCAGCAATGTATAATTTTAACACCATTAAATGTTAAAAATGCCAGTTGTAACTACATATTACCTATACATAATTTCAATCCAGATACATCGATTCAGAAGAAAAAAAATATTTTCACATTAGTAGGACGATTCAAGGATAACAATAGAGATACGGATGATTTGATAAACAGTCTCAGCAAATGCAATAGTCAGAATTATGAGGTTCATTTATACGCCAGACATGTGAAATTTATTCCAAAGAGAATATTTGAATATTCAACACAGAATCCTAGTAAACTTAAAATTTTTTTAAAAACAAAAACTGCGATATTAGAGAAAAGAATTAAAGAGAGTAAATTTTTGTTAACTCTCGTATCAAAAAACAGCTACTATCATAACGATAGATTATCAGGAGTGATACCTCTTGCATTCAACTATAATGTACCCTTAATAATGGATAAGAATTTGAACAATATTTATGGTTTTTCATCTTGTTTGACTTATGATAATTCTTTATCTGAAATTTTGGAATATGCAATTGAAATGTCTGAAGATGTTTATAATTCTAAAATAAAAGATGTGATGTGTGAGAAAAATATAATAGTGAACAAAAACAACATAACATTGAGTAAAATGTTAAAATAAATAATAAAATGTATAATATATGAAAATACTTTTTGTGGAAAATATTAGTCTGGATAAAGATAATCCAATGTCAACTTTGTATCCATTGAGATGTAACAAAATAAAGGAAAATATAAATTTTGATACGTATGACATATCCAAAGATTACAATAAGAAAGAAAATTATACAACTGTATTATTCGGAGCAAGAAGTATATATTTATATAAATGCTATAAAGGGAAAGAAAAGATAAAATTAAAATCAAGAATTGAAAAACTATTGGATATCCCGAAAAAATATTTCTTAATACAAGATATGCATCCCAAAACATACGGAAATATAGCAGAGTTATGTAATTTCTTGAATATAAACAAAATTAACGTAATTTTCACGTTCTTTAATAATTCAGAGGCAAAAACAATAAGGAATTTGACACCGAATTGTCAACATTATCATTTACCATTACATATCGATTCCACTATATTCAATTTCCAAAATTTGGAAAAAAAATATGATATATTGTTGTATGGTTCCATTCATCCAAGACACTATCCATTCAGAAATAAATTATTTAATTTATTGTTGGCAAACAAAACTAAATACAATATTTGTTATATTGAAAAGCCAGAAAATTTTGATCCAAATAAATGTGAAAAGGGATTAGCCAAATTAATAAATGAATCCAAACTGACAATTGCTACTAAGAGTAGATATGATTATTTTGTGGCAAAATATTTAGAGATAATTTTTTGTAAGAGTTTGGTTGCAGGTAATATGGCCACAGACGGTATAAGTCTGTTTGAAGATAATTATTTGAAATTAGATGAAAAAATGACTGATCAAGAAATAATTGAACAAATAGATCAATGTTTAAAAAATTATGAAAATTATACAAGAAAAATAGAAAATATGTATGACAAATCGTTTTTAAATTATAATATGGATAATTATGTTGGCAAATTACTTGAAATATTGACGTTAAAATATTGACGTTAAAATATTGACGTTAAAATATTTAGAAAAAAATAAAAATGTATAATAAGAAATGAAAAAAATTGCTATAAATTTTTCAGGAGCATTAAGATCATTTGAATATTGTGCGGACTCGATTATGAACAATATTGTGAATGAGTTAAGAAAAGAATACGATATATATATGTTTGGACATTTTTGGATTTTAAAAGAAGTCGGTGATATGGAATACAGTATGAAATGGAAGATAGATTATAAAAATTCTTTCGATAGAGTACAGAAATTTGGGTTTAATGATTATTGTGTGGAAGAATATAATCAAGAATGGGAAAAAAAAATAATAAGTGGATGTTATGGTAATATTGTTTTGGATGAGTATGAAAAAATAGAGAATAAAGAAGAGAAGATGAATTATAAGTCATATGCTGTAAATAGTATGGGTATGTATTTTAAAATATTGGAATGTCAAAAATTAATGGAAGAATACGAGATTGCCAATAATATAAAGGTGGATTATGTCATAAGAATGAGACCAGATTTTTATTGGAATGAAAAGTTTCCGTTGAATATAGTAAAAAAAATAACCAATAATGATATATTACTAGTCAAAGATTCATACTGTGTACGAGCGAAATGGATGGGTAATGACAAATTTTTTATGGGAACTTCGTCAGTAATGAAGAAGTATTCGCGTGCATATGAGAAAATAAAATATTTTTTCGACAATAAAATAAGAATAGAGGGTCAAAATATAGCTAAATATTATATAGAAGATTTAAAACTAAATATTTTATTTTTTGGTGATGAAAAAACTTACGATAAAGCCACAGGAAAATTTATAAAACAATTATTAGTGAGGAATAAGAAGTTATCTTCCGATACAGATCAATAGTTCTTTAGCTCTTTTAACACAATTTTCATTATTGAAAGTTATTTTTCTACATTGTTCCCGATCGATATTCAGATTACCTATATTTTGAATAGCATCAACATATTGATCAACAGATGCCATATATGGTAGGATGATACCATTTTTGCCATTTTTTACAAGAAATAAATTATTGGTATTTTCTTCACATACAATTGGTATTCCAACAGAACAATATTCGAGTATTTTAGCATGTCCAGCCTTACTGATAGCATCTTCTCTTGGTCTAACATCTGAAAAATCAATACCACAATAAGCAAAATGTAGATATTTATGCATATCCTTATGTTCATATGGATAATGAATAATAATGTTATTTGAATCATGAAATATTTTTTCTCTTAATAGATCCAAATGACAAGAATTAATAGCTGAACATTTCATAGGAATTTCACCATTTGAACCAGGAATAACGAAAGATCCAGGAAATATATGAAGTTCATAATCATTTCCTAATTTGTTCATTATGTCTTTCATAGTAAATAGGATTTTACCAGAATCTGTTTTTATTCTTCCCATATAAACAATTATTTTTTTGTTTTTATTGAATTCAGTTATTTTTTCAGGATTATTGAGATAATATAGAGGTATAAGGGCTTTATTGTTGTCTAAATTTTTATAGTTTTTGACACAATAGTCGTGATTTGTTGTGTAAGGATTTGTTAAATTCTCATAATTAATGATTTCATCAGAAATAGCCATATTTAAAACTACTAGTTTGTTTTCTGGTATATTTCTTTGCAATGCATCATTTTTAAATTCGATAGTTTGAACACAAATATAATCAAATATATTACAAGCCCACTTGACCACACAAGAAGTAATAGCTTTAGTATTAAATTCTTTTGAAACATATTTTCTGAAATTTTTGTCAAGTATCCATTGAATACTATCCGATTTAACCATAATTTTTGTTTTTTTATCGTGATTTATTAAAAATTGTTTAAAAACAGTGTAGTTTTCCAATAATTCAGGAATAAGAGCTTCCCTGACAATAATAATTAAATCTATAGTGTTCAAAAATTCTGTGTGTGCTTCTAAAATATTAATAAAATTAATGTTATTTAAAAATTCTGTTTTGCCTGTAGTAAGAAAATAAACTTGACAATTATTTTTAGCCAATCCATGTCCCAAAAATAGTCCTTTATCCAGACTGAAATGTGATATTCTCTTTTTTAAAATATCGTTTAGATCATTGATTATAAATATTCTCATTCTTGTATATATATTAGTAATAACTATAAATTTGGTGCATTGTGCACACTATATGAATGAGTTCAATCGTATATATTTTTTTTGAGTATATACAATATATGAAAAAAATATTGGTTACTGGAGGTGCTGGCTTTATTGGTTCACACGTTTGTGAATTTTTATTAAAAAATAATTTTTGTGTAAAAGCATTTGACAACTTGTCCACCGGAAATAAGAACAATATTCAACATTTGTTAAAGAACAAAAATTTTGAATTTGTATATGGAGATATCTGTAATTTAGAAAATATTAGAAAAGTTTGCAAGGATATTGATTTGATTTGCAATTTAGCAGCTATACCCAGTGTGCCAAGATCAATTGAAGATCCTCTTACATCACACAATGCAAATGTGAATGGATTTTTTAATATTTTATTAGTGGCAAAAGAAATGAATATAAAAAGAATTGTATATGCAAGTTCATCATCAGTGTATGGAGATAATGCTGTGTTACCAAAAAAGGAAGAAAACATTGGCAATCAGATGTCTCCGTATGCACTGAATAAATATATTGATGAACTTTATGGGAAATTATTTGGAAAGTTATATGGTTTGGAAACAATTGGATTAAGATTCTTTAATGTATTTGGCCCGCGTCAAGATCCTTTATCCCCATATAGTTCTGTTATTTCCAAATTTATAACAAATTCTATCAACAATGTACAATCAACTATTAACGGTAATGGTGATTATTCTAGAGATTTCACATATGTTGACAACGTTGTTCATTTTATTTATTTGTCATTAACAACAAATAATGAAAAATGTTATGGTTCAGTGTATAATGTGGGATGTGGAGATAACATAACTATTTTAGAATTATATAAAACAATTAACGATATATTAAAAAGTAATATGGATCCACTTATAGGAACTGTCAGAAAAGGTGATGTACCTCATTCCTGTGCTGATATTTCCAAAGGTCAATATGATCTTGGGTATTCAGTCCAGAAAACATTTAAAGAGGGAATAAGAGAAACAATTGAATGGTACAAAACAAATCACAATAATATTTGATTATTTAAAGCAAAAAAATACCAAAACAATTACTAATACCATAACAGCAGAAAAAATGTAGTATAAGTAAGTATAATCATTGTTTGAATACACAATAGGATCAGTGAGATTAGTAAAACTTTGTATTTCTTCTTCTGGGTTCGAAGTTTGTTGAATCGGGAATTTATTGTATTGTATAAAAGTATTTTCAGATGATGATGCATCTGGCAATATATTTGGTAACATACCAGGATGTACATCAGGATATATATCGGGCGATATACCATAAGGGTAAGGATAATATGGATATTGTACAAAAGGTGGATTATAATAGTCATTCAAATTTAATGAACCACGTGGACCGTAATAATCAACGAAATAGGGATAAGAATCATTGTATCTAATGTAATTATTATCATTGTTGTTTATATAAACATCTCCGTGTCTGTTAAAATTATGTCTCGTGGGGCCATAGTTATAATGTCTATGGTTTCTATTATGAAATTTTGAGCTTCCAGATCTATAATTATGGTGATCTCTTCTATGATTACCATAACTACTTCTACCACCACTTTCATGACTATAACTACCTCTACTACCACCACTTCTATGTCTACCACCGCTTCTATGTCTACCACCGCTTCTATGGCTACCACCAAAAGTTTCTATAACTAATTCTTTATTATTGTATAGCATATAATAATAAAATTGAAAAAATCTTTTCCTGATGACAATATTAAATCAAAAATGTATATATATAATGTTTCACAAAGACGAAGTAAATAAACTGATTTCCAATTTATTGGAAGAATTAAGAAAAATCACATTTGAAAAGAGAAGTGCCGATTTCTTTGAATCTCCCAAGAGTTCTATTGGTTATATTCCTGTCCATAATTATGTTGACAATAGTTGGACATCATATTATGACAATCGAACTTACAATAACACTGATACTTTGAGATGTAGAACCAATTCTAGTAAAGAAAAAGATGATAAAGAAAATGATGAAACGGGTAATCATCCAATAGTATTTTTAATGGCAGCAGGAGCATTATCATTTGGGGCAGTATATTTATTTGCCAATGATAATTATCGTAAAGTATGCAATAAATTTGCTGAAACTGACAAGATGATTGAAAAAATTAAGGATAAAACAAAAAATACACCAATGGAAAGCAAATGTAATGAGCTGGCCAATATGTACAAAGATTTTAAAGACAGTATGTTTTCAAAATACAAATCAACATATTATTCAAAATGGGGATTCATATGTTCTTTGTTGTTATGTCTAACATATTTTTATCCATTTGGTGTACCAGCATTATTTCCAGGAATTTTGGGCTTGACAGGTTTTGGTTGTTATTGGTTCTGGAATTATTTGACAAATGATGATTATGACAATGTGACCTCCAAATATAATATTTTGACAAGTCATCTACATGATTATAAAAATGAGCTCGAAAAACCAGATATACCTGTTTTCAATCCAATGTGGAATAATATGTATCCAAGTGCACCAAATTATAATATGGGATAATTTTTGTTTATAAAGTAAATATATCTACGTAAATATGTCTACGTAAATATGTCTACGTAAATATGTCTACGTAAATATATATAAGTGTAATATATAATGACAATACATGATGAGATGGAAACTTTAAGAAAAATACAAGAAGGATATTCAATATCAAGATTTGGGGATGGAGAATTTAGATTAATAAATGGAAAGAATATGATATTTCAGGATTATGATAATCGCATTGTTAGATTATTAAAAAAAATATTATCACAAGATAACATACCAAAAAAATTACTAATAGGAATACCCCCTTTTTACAAAAATAAAAATACTTTTTATTGTCCGGAAAGAATAACCAACAAAAAAGTAGAGACATATTGGAGAAGATATATGAATAAAAAAGAAAGCAAAAATATAGAAGATATTATAAATTACGATAAAATTTATTATTCATCATTCATAAGTAGAATTGAGTCATTTGAATATTGTAAAAAAAAGTATTTGGAAGAATTATCAAAAATTTGGAATAAGAGAAATGTAGTTTTGATAATGAACCAAAAAAAGTATTCAGAAGTAAGTAATATAATAAAAAAACATTTAGATACGGCAAATATATTAGAAATTATATTTTGTAAAGAAAGAAATGCATTCGAATATTTTGATTGTCTACTAGACAAATGTAAAAAATTCAACAAATCAACATTATTTTTAATAATGGCAGGGCCAACAGCAGCAGTATTATCATATAAATTATGCAAATCTGGATATCAATCTGTCGACATTGGTTCTTTTTTTGAAATGTATGGTCAATAGTAATATTTTTTAGTTGTCTATTTATATATAGACATGAATTTGTTGTTAGCTACGTATAGAAATAAATGGGAAAAAGATATATTAAGAAGTTTTTATTATCTTATCAATATTTTGACAAAAAAATACGGTTATGTATTAATAGATTTATCTGATTATTGTTTGGGCTCAAAATTTACTGATGTTTTGAAAGATTATCAAAATGTTAAAAATGTATTAGTAATAGAAAATCACAACGAAATATTAATTCATGATATATTTACAGATTTTTACGATAACAAGATAAGAAAATATTTATTTGCAGATGATGTTCATAAATGTAGGGAAAAGAAAAACCAAAATTATTATGAACATTTTGACAAACTGTTTGTGACATATTATGAGCCATTTTTGAGTATGTATCCACATATTGATAAATCAAAAGTAATATGGTGTCAACATGCATATACAAATGATTATCTAATTAATTTTAATGATAATCCTCAACCCAAGATTTTACTTAGTGGTGCAATAGGAACAGCATATCCATTTAGAAAATACATGTTAAAATTACAGAGAAGCGAATGTAAAAATCAGATAAATTATTTAAAACATCCTGGTTATAAATTATTTGACTATGATGATGGAATTAATAAAGTAGGTAAAAATTATGCTACAATGTTAAATTCTTATTTATGTTGTTTTACTGATTGTTTAGTGCATGGATACATTGTTTCTAAATATTATGAAATACCAGCAACGGGATCTTTATTGTTAGCGCAAGATCCTCCTGGCGACAAGTTAGAAAAAATTGGTTTTATGGATGGAATTAATTATATTAAATGTGACATGAACAACGCTAAAGAAAAAATAAATTGGATTCTCGATAGTAAAAACAGGACTAAAGTAGACGATATTCGGAGGAAAGGTATGGAATTAGTGCGATATAATCATTCAATAGAAAAAAGAGCAGATGTTATAGTACAGAATATAAATAAAAATTGAAATAAAATGAATAAAAAAATAAATTAATTAATACATTAAGCAAAATGAAAATATTTCTATTGTCAACAATATTTATAACAATATATGGCATATATTTCCACATATATGCTGTGGCTAAATATATATTTTTTATTAATTTTGGATATATAATATTAAAATATTTTGTTCCGCACATAAGAGCAAAAGATTTTTGGAAGAACAGTACACAAAGTTTAACAGTTAAAATTTCAGATTTAAATAAAATGGAAGGAGATAATTCCATATATTTAACTCGATTCAAATTTTCTGGATTGATATTATATGTTTGTCATATAATATACGGGTATATTAACTATTTTTTTGATTTCATAAATATATTTTGTCTACTAATATCTTTTTTCCAAATATATGATTATAGAGATTTTAGATCTTTTATACCATTGAGTATATTTTCAACATTATATTCAGTATATTACACTTATACAGTATCAAAGTTAATAAGAGAACAAAATAGCATAAACAGTGAAATGTTTATGAGAAAGCCAATAAATCAAATAAAAAGAGGTGATATATTAGAATTAAGTTACCAAGATAAGATACCTGCAGATATATTAATTTTGACTGATGATTTTCATGTTTCAACAAATGAATTAGAATTATCAGGAGAAAACATTGTGTTAAATAAAAAGGCCTTATTTGAGGATTATGATAATAATCAATTATTAAAGTCAAATATATGTATTAATCAGAAGAAGAATAATGGTTTTATAGAATATGATAATAAAAAATACAAATATGATGAGAATAATATTGTATTCAGGGGAACAAAAATGTTAGATGGAAAATTAAAAGGTCTAGTTGTAGAAATAGGTAATGATTGTATGATATATAATATTGATAATCGAGTATTGAAGGACAAAACTTGGTTGTATAAGAAGGTAAATAACATAACTTTCAATAATTTATATTATTTGTTGATAATATCAGCTTTTATTGCAGGAGCATTGAAATATGTTTATCCACAAAGAAAATTTATATTTTTAGTGAAAACAACAGTATTATTGTTAAACACAGTTGTACCATTGAGTTTACAATCATTCTATAACGCATGCACCTGGATTTTATCGAGAAAAATTCAAACTGAAAACAATGTGACAATAAACAGCCACGGAATAAATTGTTTTGAGAATAATCCGAAATATGTTGTCACAGACAAAACAGGAACAATAACAAAAAATCAATTGAAATTAATTCAAGTTATAAATATTAGTAATAAGAATAATATAATAGAAAAGAATGATATAACAAATTCATCTAACATAAACAATTTTTTTGATATAATGTCATGTACATTAATAAATACTCACAGCACAACAAAACAATTATTAAAAAATGACGAAATGGAATATTTGTTATTAGAATGGTGTTGTAAGAATAATAAAATAAAAATAATGAATAATAATTATAACGAAATAAATAAAAATTTAAGTTTTTACAAATATAAGTTTAATAATAAAGAAGAGAAAATAAACAAAATAATTTATAAAGGTTTTGATTATAAATTAGGAATAAAATATTGCATAACAGAGAAAGATGATATATATACTCTAAACATACAAGGAACTCCCGAAATGATAAATTTATACACCAATAAAAATTTGATAAATGAAGGTGAGAAACTTTTGGATGAAGTTTCGAATAATAGTTATAGAAGAATTATTTGTTATGCGAAGAAAAATATTACATCCGACACATACCTTGACATAAAAAATAATTGTAATATAAATGAATATTTGAAGGATTTTGAGTATGCAAATATATATGTATTTGAGGATCAGGTTATGGATGATTTGGCAAATCATTTTGATAAATTGATGAAAAATGGCAAACATATAACAATTTTGACTGGCGATAGACATAGTAGTTCAGTGGAAGTTGGTAAAATACTTGGAATGTGTGACGATATGGTGTTAATAGATAAAAAAGAAGATATGAATAATATCGATAAAACAGTATCTTTATCGGTAAATGGCAAAATATTTAACGAATTAATAAGAGAAGAAAAATTTAAGAACATAATTTTGAACACCAATAAAATTATAGTATACAGAGCAACACCAGAAATAAAAGAAAAATACATTCAATATTTAAAATTTGCGGATGAAAAAAACCAAGTGATGATGATTGGTGATGGATCGAACGATATATCAGCAATCATGAGGGCAGATGTCGGAGTTGCTGTTAAGGGAGAAAGCAACCAGATACAAAATATTAGTGATGTTGTTATAGACAGTTGGTGCAAAATACCAGAATTATTAAAGAATTTCAGTTATAAAAAAGAAATTATAGAACATAATGTAAAGTGGGTATTGACTAAACATATAATGACAGCAACAATTTTAATGACAATGTTATTAATATCAAATTATAAAGAAATAAGAGATCCAACAAATCCTTTTCACATGTTGATATTAAACTGTTTATTATTTGTGTGCATGAGTATGTTTAGTTTTAACAATAATCTAAGAATTATAAATAATCCCATAAATGAAAAGGATTATAAAACTCATATTCACAAGGGTATAATAGTTGGTATGATTATTGGAACAATAGTATTTACAATATTTTCTGTGAATATTGGTATAATAATAGCGATTATAGCCAAATTTATTTATTTATCATTAATTTTGTAGAAAAAATTGAAATAATAACTCTATAAAGACTTAAACATATGATTATTTAGTATAAACAAACATGAGCGAAATTTTTCAAGGAGCAATTGGTATTGATTTGGGCACAACTTATAGCTGTGTAGCATATTATGACACACAAAAGGGAGCAGTAGAAATTATTTCAAATGATTGTGGTAATAGAACTACTCCAAGTTATGTTTCATTCACTGAAACAGAAAGATTGGTTGGTGATGCAGCAAAGAACAATGCAACAATGAATCCTATAAATACAGTATTTGATGCTAAGAGAATGATTGGTAGACAATTTGATGATCCTTTACTACAGAAAGATATGTCACATTTCCCATTCAAAGTAGTTAATCAAAATGGTAAACCTGGTATTAAAGTTAATTTTAAGGGAGAAGAAAAAGTTTATCAACCAGAAGAAATTTCAGCTATGGTTTTAGAGAAAATGAAAAATATTGCAGAAAGTCATTTGGGTAAGAAGGTAAATAAGGCTGTTATTACAGTTCCAGCATATTTCAATGATGCTCAGAGACAAGCTACTATCGATGCAGGTACTATTGCTGGATTGAAAGTTTTAAGAATTATCAACGAACCTACATCTGCAGCTATGGCTTATGGTTTAGATAAGAAAGGCAAAGAAGTAAATGTATTAATCTTTGATCTTGGTGGTGGTACTCTTGATGTCAGTTTATTGACTATTGAAGATGGTATTTTCGAAGTTAGAGCAACTTGCGGTGATACTCATTTGGGTGGTGAAGATATTGACAATAGATTAGTAGAATATTGCAAGGAAGAGTTTAAGAAGAAACATAAAAGAGATATTTCTGACAATCCAAAGTCATTGAGAAGATTAAGAACTACTTGTGAAAGAGTAAAGAGACAATTATCATCATCAACTACTGCTACAGTAGAAGTAGACAGTTTATATGACGGTATTGATTGTAATGTTCAAATAACCAGAGCAAAATTCGAACAATTATGTATAGATATTTTCAAGAAGACATTGGAACCAGTAAAGCAAGTATTAAAGGATGCAAAGCTTGACAAAACTCAAGTTGATGATATTGTATTGGTTGGTGGTTCAAGTAGAATTCCAAAAATTCAAGAATTATTAAAAGATTATTTTAGAAAGGAATTATGCAAATCTGTTAATCCAGATGAAGCTGTTGCATACGGTGCAGCTATTCAAGGTGCAGTTTTAACTACTTCAAAAGAAGAGAAAGAAAAGGATGAAAAATTAAACAAAGTTGTTTTGCTAGATGTAACACCCTTATCTCTTGGTATCGAAACGAATGGTTCAGTTATGACTGTTATGATTCCAAGAAACACAACAATTCCTCATAAGAGAGAACAAACATTCTCGACTGCTGCTCCAAATCAACCCGGAGCAACAATCAGAGTATTCGAAGGTGAAAGACCATTGACGAAAGATAATAGATTATTAGGCCAATTTGATCTTAAAGGCATTCCTCCAGCACCAAGAGGTGTACCACAAATTAAAGTTTGTTATGAAGTTGACACTAATGGTGTTTTAACTGTTACTGCAAAAGTTGAAGGAGTTGGCAAAGAAGAAAAACTTAGAATTGACAGTACAATGAGAGGTACATTATCGAAAGAAGAAATTGATAGAATGGTTAAAGAAGCAGAGGAAAATAGAGAATATGATGAAAAGGTTAAAAGAACAGTGGATGCTAAGAATAAATTGGACAATTTCTTGTATACAGTAAAATCAACAGTTGATGATCCAGAAATGAAATCTTTGAATGATGATGAAAAGAAACAATTAAAGGACAAAGCAACTGAGTTCCAAGAATGGCTAGATAGTCATCCACAAGAGGATGCAGATGCATATGATAAGAAATATGAAGAGTTTAATACTTTCTATAAACAATATGCAATGAAAATGTATCAATCGGCTGGTGCCGGAGCTCCACCATTTATGCCACAAACTAACAATGCAACACCAGATGTTGACGTGGATTAAATAAAATTGAAAAAAATATATTAAGATTTAGTTTATAATTATTATCTATAGTAAAATTAAATTAATGTGGGGTTATATTGTTTCTGCAATGACACAAAATAGTAATTATGCTTTAATGAATGTTGAAAATTTATATAAATTTTGGATATTGACAATGGAAACATTGAATGAAGAACAAAAGAAAAAATTTATTGAAAATCTCAAATTTATAATGGGTAAGACAATTAGTGATAACTTTAAAAAGAAAATTTTTGACAAAACACCAAAATCAGAATTATTAAAATATTTTGATAATTAAATAAATCGTCAATAAAAAGTTTAAAATAATAATATTATTTAAATATAAATGTCAAATAATATTATGTCCTTTTTGCTTTATTTCATCTTCACATAATAAATGTAATCATAATTTTAATTATTGTTTTTTTATCAATGTTTGAATAATGGAATAAAATTATATTCTTCACCTATTTCTTTAATATCGATTTTACCAGTAATAACAACTAAAAATAATGATTTCTGATACTTTTTAATCAAAATGTTTTTTTATTTTCAACTTGTGAAAAAACATTATATTGTACAATTATTATAGAACATTGAATGAACAAACATTCACATAAATATAATCATTATATTACATATTTTTGGTTAATGAAACAATTTGGGGGGAACAATTTAATGACTCAGTCTGGAGGAGCAGGTAAGAAGAAATGGACGACTTTTCACCATAATGGAGTATTATTTCCCCCAGAATATGAGCCTCATAATGTTCCAATTATATATAATGGAGAAAAAATAAATTTAAATCCAGAGGCAGAAGAAATAGCCACAATATTTGCAAAATATACAGATACTGAATATATGAAAAGCAAAGTGTTTAAAAAAAATTTTTGGAATGATTGGAAACAAATATTAGGAAAAAACTCACCGATACAATCGTTAGACCTCTGTGACTTTAAATTGATATATCAATACGTAATAGACGAAAAAGAAAGAAAAAAAAATATACCAAAAGAAGAAAAAGAAGAGATTAAAAAAGAAAAAGATAAAAAAGAGGAGAAATATAAAACTGCTATTGTGGATGGAAAGCCGCAACCAGTAGGTAATTTTAGAGTAGAACCTCCAGGAATTTTTATTGGTAGAGGATGTCATCCCAAATTGGGTATGATAAAAAGAAGAATTTATCCTGAGGATATTACTTTGAATTTAAGTAAAGATGCTCCAATTCCTGAAACGTTAAAGGGTCATCATTGGGGAACTATAGTTCACGATAGAGATGTTGAATGGTTGGCTTCTTGGAAAGACGATATAACTGGCAAAATAAAATATGTTTGGTTAGCTGCCAGTTCAGATCTCAAAGCCGAAGGGGATAAGAACAAGTACGAAAAGGCCAGAAAATTAAAAAAACGTATTAAGGGAATTAGGGAAGAAAATGAGAAAAATTTAAAAAGTAATGATTTAGCGACCAGACAAATAGCGACAGCATTATATTTCATTGATGCATTGGCTTTGCGTGTAGGTAACGAGAAGGGAGCTGATGAGGCGGATACTGTTGGTGTGACCAGTTTGAGAAAGGAGCATGTAAAACTTTTAGATAATAATAAAATAACTTTACACTTTTTGGGCAAAGATAGTGTGCCTTACACTAACACTGTTGAAGTTCCTCCCCAAGTGTACCAAAATTTAAAAGAGTTTGAAGAAAATAAAAACTTGGATGATTCTTTGTTTGATAAAATTGATTCCAACGACGTCAACAAGTATCTACAGACATTCATGAATTCACTCACTGCCCGTGTATTTAGGACCTTTAATGCCTCGTATTTATTTCAAAAGGAATTAAATAAAATAACCAGGAAATATGATGGATTGGATACTCCAGACAAAATAAATATATTATTGGACGAATTTAATCGAGCAAATGCTAAGGTCGGGGTGTTATGTAATCATCAGAAAAATATCAGTAAATCGTTCGATAATCAAATGGATAAAATAAACGAAAAAATTAATAACATTAAAAAAAAAATAAGAAACCTCAAAAAAAATGCAAAAAATAAAGAAAAAATAGAAAAACTTAAAAGAGATATTGAAAAATATAAAATAAAAAAAGAATTAAAAATGGAAATGAAAAATATTAGTACATCAACTAGCAAACTAAATTACATAGATCCCAGAATTTCGATTTCATTTATGAAGAAGCACAATCTACCAATTGATAAAATATTTAATAAGAGTCTGCAGGAGAAATTTAAATGGGCTTTCGATGTGGACTCCGATTGGCAATTTTAATTGTTTTTAATTTTACCTTTTACTATAACAGCTTTTTTAGCCAACAATTATTTATATTTTGAAGATCAGTATATTGCGGAGACAAAATATAATTTTTAATATAAATTTCATACAAATCTCCTTTCAGCAAAAGTTGAAAAAATTATTGTTAAAATTGGTTCAATATAGTTTAAATATATAAATGTCAGCTGTAACCAAAATTATAGATAAAATTATATGGAAAAGTGATTGGGAAACAAAATTTGGCAATACTTTAATTTTGGACAAGTGGAGAGAAGAGTCAAAAATAATAGGAACAGATGACGATTTTAATATGGCAATAAGAATAATACGAGCAATGTTAAACAGAAGAATGAAAGATAAAGATGGTAATTATGTTTCAGATAGAGAAATACTTATCCGAGGATTAGATGATAGAGAAGAATCGTCTGATGAAGAATTAGACTATGATAAAGTGAGTAAAACAGTTAATCCACAATCAAGTAAGAAAACCAAAAAAAAAAAACTAATCAGGTTTTATACGATTCATTATATTATTCCAGAGGAAATGAATTAGTTGATTTTTTAAGGAGTTTCAATGATGATGGATTTAAAGAGATTTCAGAAAATTTCAAAAAACAAGTTTATGAAATTGAGAAAAAAACTAATTTTTATCATCCGGGAACTAATAATAAAGTTCTGGACATTATTCATCCATCATTATATTGTTATGTCAAAGGGGTGTCTCTGAGAGATGGTAGATTAGAATCACAAGAAGATGATGTAAATAAAAAATATCAATGGCTGCCATCAGAATTCACAGTAGATACTAACAAAAAAGTAAAGATAGGATCATATATAAATAATTTAGATGAAATAGCGCATAAAGATTTATATGATTCTATAGGACAAATATTTGAACAATTCATTCCTCATTTTGAGAATTTGTTGGGAACAAATTTAACTGGTAACTGTCAAGTGATAACAAAAATGTCTAATATTATTGTAAATAAAAACAGTCAAAAATATGATGGAGGCGTTTGGCATTTGGAAGGTACTTCTTATGAAAATATAATTGCCACTGGAATTTATTATTATGATGTGGAAAATATAAAAAATAGTAATTTAGAATTTAGGAAAGCGATAAGTCATCCAATAAATTATCCTCAAAATGATGATTATTACGTTGAGAAGAAATATAATATAAATGATGGCGATGAATTAAACAGATATCTAGGAAAGATATCTACTTCTGTAAAAGGCAGATGTATAGTTTTTCCAAATTATATTCAACATAAAGTTTCTCAATTTGAATTAAATAATAAAAATAAAGATGGAACAAGGAAAATTTTGGTTTTCTTTCTTGTGGATCCAAATAAGAAAATAACTTCGACTGCAAATGTTCCGATTCAACAAAGACATATTATTAAACATCGTCTTAATTTAATGAAATTGAATATGCCAGATGAGTTAATAGAATGTGTTCTTGATTATATGGGTCTAATGACAGACGATGAGGCTCAACAGCATATGTTGGGACTAATGTCAGCCAGAAAATATTATATAGACCATATAAATGAAGAATTGTTTGAAAGGGAATTTTCTTTATGTGAACATTAAACACTGACATTTCTAATAGAAAGATAGTTTTGTTTAATATTATTTTTTATTTGGGTTTCAATTTGAAAAAATTCCTTAACGACATATCTTGTTTGAATATCAATAACAGTTACGCTATATCTGGCACTATTTTTATCATAGTTATAATGAAATATAGAATCATTATAATAAATTTTAAAATTATTATGATGATCAATAGCTTTATTTATTTTTTGTAAAACATCCATTTTATAATATGATGTCAATGTAAAAGATTATTAATTGTTTATAAATTCAATTTTTAATATATTGAGACTTTATTCAGTATGACAAGATCATCTGTTTTTTTTTCATTATTTTTTTTTATAGTTGTTAAAAAACTAAGCAATCGTTTTCCATTTGCAGCTTGATCATTTGTCGAATCCTTTTTTTTAGTATTTTTAATATAAGATTCTAGAGTGCTTACGTGATTGACATGTAAGATGGGTGGTATATTGACAACAAAATAATTTAAACTATGGAAAATGATTCTTTCAGGAGAATTAGCAGATATCTTGAAAAAGAATTTTTTATTACCATCAGTGTCAACAATATCAGTCAAAATTTTTTCCATACCAGACCTGTTAATAATATAGCTAGTTCCACTATAACAAGGATATGGTTTCAATAATTGTAATCCATTTTTAGAATATGATTTTATGTTTGCTTCTGTCAAATTATCACCATCTTTATTGACTATGACATCATAATAATATAATTGTATTACTTGCCAACCCTTTGGAGCTTTACTAATAATATCTTTCAAACTGTGAGGATAAACATTCAATAAATCCAAATTAAAATCATCTTCAAAAATACAAACTTCAGATAATTTATTATCATATGCCTTTTTAATAGCTTTCATATGCGAGCAAACAACAGCAATCAAAGAATTAGTAAAGTTGGATTTATTAGATTTAAATTTAATAGAATAATTTTTTTCGAATAGATCTGTATTACGTCCATCAACTGCTTCGATTCGGAGATTATTTGAATAATTTTTGAGCTGAGAAGTAGAACTATTAAATCGATCAGTAGAATCATTTAAATTGATCCAATATATTGGGATCGATGAGAAGAAATTTTGCATATATTTTAATAGATTATATTAACATTTTATTTTTTAAGCTTTAATTAATTCTAATTTAATCAAATAACGTAAAAGTTCTTCTTTGCTCAATGGATTGAGAGTACTATTATAATCTTTTGGATTATTGTTAAATATTTTTCCCAAATATGTTGGTTTTATAAAAATATATCCTAAATCATCCTGTGTTATTCTCATAGATTGTGTTTCATTTATTAATGATTCCAGCATTTTTTCTCCAGGTCTTAGTCCTGTTATTACATATTTTTTTTTATAAATTTCACAAAATATTTCAATTAGATCTTTTACTTTCATAGAAATTAATTTTGGAATAACAATATCACCAGAATCACCATTTAAGATAGCATGTTCAATAAGATTTACACTTTCATCTAATGTCATAACAAATCTGGTCATATCAATATGAGTAAGTTTAAATTCTTTTATTAGAGGATCACTGCCCATTTCATGAAGTATTGGAATTATGCTTCCTCTAGAATTTAAAACATTACCATATCTAACAGAAACGAATTTGAAATTTTTATTATAAAAGGATTTTTCAACCACTAAACTTTCGGATATTGCTTTAGCCATACCATAAACATTGACAGGACTACATGCTTTATCTGTGCTAATAAAGCACACTGTTTCTAAAAACTTTGAGAATTCCTTTGTTTCTTCATCAATAGAATCAAGAACATTTTTTATACCATTCAAATTAGTTTCAATGCATTCATGAGTTGCAAATTCGCATTGGTCAATATGTTTCATTGCAGAAGCAATAATAATAATATTTGGTTTTTCTTGACGAATAGCCCATTTAACTCTTTGTTTATCTCGGATATCTCCAATGATAAATTTTAAATTTGGATTATTATGGTAAGCTAGTCTCATTTCCCAATGTTTGCATTCGTCACGTGAATAATTGACTAAAACATTATTTGACAAATATCTCTTTATGATTTGATTTCCCAATGAACCTGAACCTCCAAAAATTAATATTGTTTTGTTTGATATCATTATATTATATATACTATATAAAAAATAGTGAAATTAGATGTGGTTTAAATGTGACAAATTTACACTGTAATATATTATATATTCAAATGAATCAGACAGAAAAACCATTAATATCAATTGTTATGGCATATTTTAATAGAATAAATCAAATTCAAAGTGCATTGACCAGTATATCCAAGAGTAGTTATAAAAAATTTGAGGTGATAATAGTTGACGATGCGAGTAATGAAATGCATAATTTAAAAAATTTAATAAATAATTATGATTTTCCAATTAAATTGTTAATTATAAAAGAAGAACAGAAAACATGGAAAAATCCGTGTGTTCCTTATAATTTGGGATTTAAAATGGCAAGGGGGGAGTTTATCATAATTCAAAATCCAGAAATATATCATGTGGGAGATGTGTTAAGTTACGTTTCAAAAAATTTACAAGAAGGTACGTATTTATCTTTCTCAGTATATAATTCTCCTTCTCCCACCCATAACAATGAACTAACAAAATTAGACAGTCTCAACAATTATGCAATAATAAACGAATTTATAAATAAAATAAGATATGAGGATTTTGATTTTGATTATGATTTCTATATAAATTCGTACGATGATATAAAAAACTTAAATATTGTCGAGGCAATGAATCATTGGAATAATATAGGTATAAAAGAAAGAAGATTGTGTAATAAAAATCACATTTTCCATCCAAAAGCTTATATTCAGTGGAAAGGATGGTACAATCATCCAGTTCATAATAACAGACCATATCATTTCTTATCAGCTATAACAAGAAAAGATCTTAATAAAATAGGTGGGTTTGATCCAATTTTTAAAAATGGTATTTGGTATGACGATGATGATTTTTTGAGTAGAGTATCGAAAGTCAGCAATGTTAAAAATATCGATACAAATGATGTATTTGGAGTTCATCTTTATCATGAGATGGGTTCGGCAGATCAAATGAATCAACCAAATTTCAAAACTCTGAGAGCCATAAACAAGAAATTAAGAAGAGCAAATATAAAACATAATATTATTGTGGCAGATGTGGGAGACCCAGAAGAGTACAAAAACTATGAATTGATTGAAAATAAAATTGAAAAGTAAATAATTAAAATTATCTATAGAAATTTAATAAGAAAAATGATAATTGATATTTTGAATATCATCAATAGTTTTTTGTATGTAAAGGATCAATACAAATTAAAACTTTTAAATAAATTTGTAAATGATAACTTACTATTGTATTTTGGAAGACAAAATAATAAAAAATCCACAAAACTAATTACTGAAGGATTCCTAAAAAATAATCAAAACATTGTTGAATTATATCTAACAGATAATATTGTCATAAATAATCTTAACTTTATGACAAAATTGAGATATCTGAAAATTGATGGATTGTGTCATGTGGATTGTTTGTCAATAAACGAATTAAGAAAAATTTATTTTCTAGATTTGTCATATAATATTTATCTGACAAAATTGCCACCAAGCGATATCAAAATATTACGTTTAGTTGGCAATGACAAGATCACGGACGAAGATATAAAACATTTAGATTTATTTGAATTAAATTGTTCTTTTAATTACAAAATAAAGAAAATATCAAATTTCAGAAATCTAAAAAAATTAATCATTCAGTTTAGAAGTTCAATAGATGAGGAAGAAATAAATAAATGTCCAAATATCGAATATTTAGATATAACGGCAAATAAAGATATAAATTTAGATTTAATACACAATAAAAATTTGTTTATAAAAAAGTGATTATTTAGATTTTTTTAATTCAAGGTATTTTTGTTTATATTTTTTGTATTTATCATAATAACCTCCTTTCACAATGTTATTAACAGGAGCAAAATCACTCCATTTTTTATTATAATAAAATTTAACATCTGGATTAACATAATCAATAGATTTTTGAGCAAAAAAACTAGTATAATATGACGATGCCGGTACTAGCAATGCATCATCTTGAGGAACTTTGTCGTTGTATATAGATACTTTTTCATCCTTATTACTTTTTTGTTTTTTTATATTTTCATAAATATTTTCGAAATTTTTGTTCATATAATAATTAATTATACCTTTTATGCTTTCAGTACGACAAATATCATAGTTAACATACTCAAAATTTTGAAAAGATTGTCTGATACTAATTGGTAAATATTTTTGTGAGTTAAAGTTCAGATGCTGAAAACCATTAAAAGACATTGCATTGTAAGAAATTATTTCTTCAAAGACTTGAGTGTTGGTTACATCAGAAATATTTGCAGTAGGATATTGTTGATTAAAGTATTCTTTCATGACTGATCCATGAGATACACACAATATTTTGTGATTATTTAATCTATTTAAGAATTCCGGTAATATTTCTTCATAAAATTTTTCAAAATTGGAATGTAAATCTTTTCCTGAATTTTCTATTTTTTCCAATATTGAAAAATCAACTTCGGGTCCTCTTATAATATTAGGTTTTAATAAGTCGTTTAATCTATCAATTTTTCCTTGTACATTGGAGTTGAAACTATTTCTGGCTTCAACAACAGACACAATAGCACGTTTCATGTTACATAAAGTTTTATAAGCAATTTTTCTGTGACCAATGCCTATCAAACCATAGTCTGTAATATAGCCTTTTGGTCTACATTGTAATGCTTCAGTTATTTCATTTAGAACAATATTCAATTTAATATCAAAATTATTGTCTGAAGAATTTCTCGACATAATATCATCTCTGATATATCGTAACGTAGTAATGACTTCAATATCGTCATAGTATTCAAGCCAATTGGTTTCTAACCAGTCTTTAATAAATTTTATTCTTTTTTTCAAATCATATGAACTTACAGGTTTATTTTGATAGTCATCTATAGAGCCAATACCAACTGATGATGATATGTTTAAGTGTTCGCTTATGTATGGCACAACATATATTTTGATATTAGGATAATGTCTAAATGCCATTAATGCTGTCATGATAGTTCTGGTCAATGGTGATACAAAAACGATGTCATATGGTAAAGTATTCATTTCATTTTCCACAAATTTTAAATCCAACATTATGGCATGCTGCATTCCAATAAAACTTAAATTTGGCTCATAGACAAAAGCACTTTTATTAGAACTTACAGTTAAATTTGATCTACTGCCTTTCTTTCCTTGATAAACTGGAGGATCAGATATAATTTGATATCCAATATTCTTTTCATATTTCTCTTTTGGAAAATTATCATTTACAGTTCCTTGATCATAATTAGCACAAGATTCGGCATGTCTCACCCAATCTATTATAATATTTTGATTACCTATCATTATATATAGTTAAAGATAACAAAAAAAAATATGAAAACAAATATTATAATAATGGGAGCTCAAATTGATGATATTGAAAATGTAAATACTACAAAAATACATGTAAAAAGTATTAATTCAACAGTTACTCATCGAAAGAGAATAAAGAATACGAATAATCAAATAATGAATCATAAATTAGATGACAGACAGTATACTATTTCAAATGTTTCTAGTAGAATACCAGTCAACAATATAAATAGAACAGTCACACCTAATTTAGCATTTAGTCAAGATATACAGAATATAAATAATATAAACAGACAATTACCTAACAATAATATAAATAGACAACTGTCCAATAATAATATTAATAGACAATTACCCAATAACAATGTTAATAGACAATTAATATCAAATTTATCTATAACCAACAATACAAATGCAGTGGCAAATTCCAGACCAAATGTATTGGTTAATTTGAACAGTAAACCAGTTGATACAGCACCCTCTATATTTAACAACAATCCAAATATAAACAGAATAAATAATATAAATTTAAACAGATCTAACTGTGTCAATTGCAAATAGTAAAGAATAATTTATACAGTCAATATATATAGTGTATGAATAATATAATTGCTAACATAAAAAGTATACCAGATGTGATATACACATTCAGTAAATGTAATACATTGCATAAAAAATGTTTATATGACTTGGTCACTCGGATGAGATTAGAAAATATAAATATTGTTAATAATGGCAAAATATTAAGACAGAGATCATATATTAATCCAAGTAAAATGGAATCAGATGAAGAATTGTATGCATCTATCATAACACAATGTAGAATAAATAAGATATTCATGGTTGACGTTTTCACTCTTTATTATACGAATTTGTATAAACTCAAAACTCCAAAACCTCATATTATACCAGACATATATAAATACAATACTAAAAAAACCAAAGAAGACAAGATTACTATAGAAAATATTGCAATGCTTATACCTTCGGACATATTATCTAAAAATTTATTGCTCAATATTGGTTTATTTCCAGATCATACTTTTTCAATGATATATGCAAATAATAATCTTTATATAATACAGTCTTGGATATTTCAGTACACACAATGTATATTTAAATTTGAACAAAAATATGGAGAGTTATTTTTAACAATGTTTACCGAAATATTAAAAACAAAATATATGAAAATTATTAATGACAAACGAAAATATGATACATTGGATTTATTTTTTGCACTCTTTTTTCAGTATAAAAGAAAGAATTATTTTTTCGGAACAAAAGAAAATTATACAAAGTGTATGTTTATCACTGTGGACGATAGTTTGTGTTACAATATACCAGAGGAAAGATCAATAATGGTTTCGCATTATAATTTGGATGATACATACAAAAATAGTTTAAAACAATATGAACAATATGGCAACGTTTGTAGCGATGGACAAATTATTGATAACACTTTAAACAAAACAAAAAAAGCACAAACTTTTGGTAGTTCAACTTGTGAGAATATAATCAAAATTATGAAAAGAAGGAATAAAAACAAATCTAAATCAGAAACAATATTTAATATAAAATATGAATGTTTTGAATCTTTAATAAATTCAAAGGAATACACATTGTTCATATCCACTGATAAAAATGCACCGGAATTGATATTAGCTTATCAAAATTCGGATTTATATATTATTGTAAGTGTAATTGGCAAATTTATATCTTTGTTTAAGGATTTATTATTAAACAATAAATATAATGATCTGAAGAATATGTATTTTAGTGTGTTAAATGGAACTGAGATTCATGAAGATTATGTATTCTCGAAAATTAATGATGGCGCTATGAAAGGTGGTAAGATAAGTGCTAATTTAGAAAGTTCAGTGACATTGAACAATCCTATTATTGATAAAAAAATATATGAAAAAAATATTGATGTAAATGTTGATGTGAATATTGAAATAAATCTGGAACAATTTAAAAATAATGTTGTAAATGAAATTAGAAAAAATAATAATAAAATAAATGATGATATTGTTGAGTTAATTAACAAATGGGTAATCAATAATAATATAATAGAATCAATTACCAATATGTTTGAAAATATGCCAATGAATATGTGTTATTATCATTATAATAAAATAATAAACAAACTAACATCAAATATAGAAAATAATCAAGAAGTAGAATTGTCTGTTTATGTTTTATTGTCATGTATACTGTACAATTTAGAATTAAACGACAGTAATTCTATATTGGTTAATAGTCTAAAAAGTGATTTAGAAGATGAATATATAATAGTACGTGACGGTTATTATGACAAATATATAAAATATAAACAAAAATATATTAATCTTAAAAATAAAAAAATCTAAATTTTGTATTCAAAAAGTTCTTTAACTTGTGATATTAAATTTTTGATTTTAAAAGTAGAATTAGTTTCATAAACAGTACTTATTGTTTTGTCTATTTTTTTGTCAGTATAAAATTTATTGACAGTTATATTCAAGCCATAAACTTCATTTATCATATTTAACAGTTGATATTTATTCACAGCTTCTGGAGTGAATATATGACGTACACCAGACCAATATAAATTTTCGGTAATAATTCGATGAATTATTTTCGAGAGCTCGAGACAAGTCACACCATTCCAATAATGATTTGCATAACCATTTATTTCTTTTTCTCGATTTTCGATAACCCATTCTAAGAGTGATCGTTTATTATACTTCTCTTGACCAATAATTGATGTTCGAATTATGGTACAATTACAATACTCACCAAGAGATTTAGAAATACCATAAGAATCAGTAGCATCATGTAAATTATTTTCGTTATAGTTGCCGTCATTTCCACTAAAAACACAGTCAGTTGTGATATGTATCATTTTTGACTTATATTTTGAAGCAATATTACTTAATAATATTGGAAATATAGAATTGATTTTATAGAAATCTCTTTCTGTCTGATCTTTGGAGGATGAAGGTATAACACCTGCCGCGTTAATAATAACAGTATTTTCATCAATTCCGCAATTTCGCAATAAATTATCAAGAGATTTTTCATTCAAGTTGACCAAATCGTATTCTTTGCGAGTAATAGGAATTACATAAACATATTTCTGAGATATATATTTTTTAAGATAATATCCTAACATGCCATTTGAACCAAAAATAATGGCTTTCATTATAAATGTAGAAAAAGGTTTATTTTTAAATAATTTTTTGAAAAGCTAAAGTATACAAATATATGAAAATAGCGATAATTTTAGGAACTCGACCAGAAATTATAAGGTTATCTCTCATAATAAAAAAATGTAAAGAAAATTTTGACTTATTATTAATACACACGGGACAAAATTGGGATCATAATCTAAATGATATATTTTTTGAGCAATTAGAAATACCGAAACCTAATTATTTTTTAGATTGTAACAAAGGTAATTTGGGAGAAAATATGGGATCAATTATACACAAAACATATGATGTTTTACTAAAAGAAAAACCAGATGCATTGTTAGTTCTCGGTGATACAAATAGCTGTCTTTCCGTAATCTCGGCGAAGAGATTAAAAATTCCAATTTTTCATATGGAGGCAGGAAATAGATGTTTCGATTTTAGAGTGCCAGAAGAAATAAATAGAAAAATAGTAGATCACACATCAGATATAAATTTATGTTACACTGTTAATTCCAAAAATTATTTAATTAATGAAGGATTTACAAAAGATAATGTATTTGTAGTGGGTAGTCCGATGCCTGAAATAATGGAGTATTATAAAGACAAAATAGACAAAAGTGAAATATTGGAAAAATTAAATATTAAACAAAAAAAATTCTTCTTATTTAGTATTCATCGTGAAGAAAATTTAGACCTAGATAATAATTTGATAAGCATAATGAATTCTATAAATCACATATGTGAAATTTATAATATGCCCGTAATTTTTTCAACACATCCTCGAACAAAAAAAAAGATTGATGCATTGAACATAAATTTAAATAATAATAAAATGATATTTAGTGAACCATTTGGATATTTTGATTATGTTCAATTAATTAAAAACAGTTATTGTTTCGTTTCGGATAGTGGAACTATATCAGAAGAAGTCGCATGGTTAGAAACACCTGGTGTGACACTCAGAACTTCCATTGAAAGACCAGAAGCTGTTGAAGCTGGTAATATTATTGTGAGTGGATTAGAAACTGATAATATTATTAATTCAATAAACTTTGCAGTAAACAGTGTAATGTCTTCAATACCAAATGATTATACAGTATTAGACACATCATCAAGAGTTATTAAAATTATATTAAGCTATCATCATATTGTGAATAAGAAAGTTTGGTTTAAAAGTTAAATATTTTTAAGTGATTCGTATTTGATATTAATATTTTATTGTGTTTCGGGAAAAGTAGTTAACAATATTATTTAGGTAAAAGAGGAATATAATTAAAACACAATGGAAAGCTTTTTATTTTATAAAATTTTTTTAGTATTTGTATTGTGTTAAAATTATTTGAATAAATTCTATCAACATATTCACAAAATTCTATTGACTGGACATTTATAATTTTATTTAACTCTTTTTCTTTGATATTATTGTATTGTTTTATGATATCATTCGCAAATACGTTTGATATAAAAAAATATTTTGGACAATTGAATATTTTGTATGGTTTACGTTGTGTGGGGCTCATAAATATGATAAGATTAGGATTGCCCGAAAAATATTTTATACACTCGTAAACATTGTTTTGATTGCTTATGTGGGCTATATTATTATATTTGTTAACTACATCATTTGTTTGAATTATTCCAAATACTTTATGATTATTATCTGACAACCATTTTATAATATCTAACGTATAATTTAAATCAGTGCAATTGTCATGAACCACTAAAATATTTTTATAATTTTTAATGCTTTCGCCAAACATTTTAACGTTTCTATGTCTTACCTCTAATTCTACATCATCAACATTACTCCATTTTATACAATTAGTGCATTCACCATTGTGAACAAGAGGAATATTCATTAATTCAAGTTCTTGAGCAGTATTTGCATTCCCATCATTTTTTGTTAATCTCAATGCTATAAAACATTGAGAATATAATTCTGGCATTTTTTCATGGGGAACTTTTGTTTTGTTACTGAGGATATATTTGAACTCAGGTAATCTTTTCATCACTTCTTCATATATTTCTTTTCCATAAATCCATTCTTTGCCAGGAGTAAAACCATTGTATATATATACAGCTCGTGCATTAAAGTTTTCTATTGGTTTAAATATTTGAGGATCCGCCAAGTTAAAATTAATTCTTTCGTGATCAAGTTTAGCTTTGTCTAACCGTGCTCCCAAACTGTTTGATATGGAGAAATGTTTTATGTCATTTAATTGTCGTATTTTCTCGACAATCATCATTGAGGTTTTAATTCTTTCGTCAATATCACTACCTCCCCAAATAATATATTTAATACCCTTATGTCTTTTAGCAATTTGTAAATCCTTTGTGTCATACATTCCGTAAATCAACAGCGGTTCCTCTTTATCACTATAATCAATAAGGTTATATAATTTTTTTATTCTATCGAAATGTTTTAACGAATTGCTGATATGAACCTGATAAATTCCTCTTTTATTAAATTCATCATTATAATTTTTTATTAATCTGTTTTTTTTTATTTTAGTTCTTTCTTGCAATATTATATTGTTTATATTGTTCAAAACATTATTTTGTTCTTTTATTGTAAAATCATAAATTTTGAGTTTATAATCCTTACCTTGAAAAAATATTCCAATGTTCACAATATCATTTTTACCTTTTATTTCAATAACACCATATCGTTTTTTGTCTGATTTAAATATTTTATCATCAAAATATTTCTTTTTATCGTCACTTTCGCAAAATAAAAAACATTTGTCACCTTTTACCAATTTAATATAATATTGAATACGGTAAATCAAATTAAATTTAGTAGTGATTTTAAAAGAAAATCCTGACAATTTATTTTTAGATTCTGATGTTATTATGTAGTTGTTCATTATAATAATATTGCATTTAAATTCCCAATAAAATTTTATATAACATTGATATAATGAATAAGACAACAGTTGGAGTAATTGGATTAGGTTTTGTAGGCAATGCTATTTTTGAAAGTTTTAAAATTAAAATCAAAGAACTAGAATTGACAGAAAGTATTTTATTGTATAGTTATGACAAATATAAAAATGGAGGTATTGGCAATTTCGATGAATGCTTGAAATGTGAAATATTATTTTTAGCACTACCAACATTATATAATGATATTTTAAAATCATATGAATATGATTCTATTTATGAAACATGTGAACTATTAGAGAAAAATAATTTTTCTGGAATTATTGTAATAAAATCAACTGTGGAACCATCTGCCACTGAAATGTTCAGCAAAAAATTTAACAAATTACATTTTATTCATAATCCAGAATTTTTAACAGCAAGAACTGCATTTCATGATTTTCACAATCAGTCTCATATTGTTATAGGAAAAGGACCAAATTGTCCAGATAATAAAATCAATCTTGTGGTTGAATTATATAGCAAATTATATCCTCAAGCCAAAATAAATATTTGCAAATCAGTAGAATCAGAGTCTATGAAAATATTTTGTAATAGTTTCTATGCTGTCAAAATACAATATTTTAATGAGTTATATCTTTTGTGTGAAAAATTAGGTTCAGATTATCAAAAAGTAGTTGAACTTATGTTACAAAACAATTGGATAAATCCAATGCATACACAAGTTCCAGGTCCTGATGGCAAATTAAGTTATGGTGGTATGTGTTTTCCTAAAGATACTAATGCATTGTTACAATTTATGAAAAAAAATAATAGTCCTCATCAGATTTTAGAAGCAACTATAACAGAAAGAAACGAATTCAGAGAAAAACCATCAAATTAAATTGTATGTATAAATTTATATATATAATGACAACAAAATATCCATTAGTTTCAATTATAATGACAGTATTTAACAAAGAAAAACATTTACAATCATCAATAGATTCTATTCTAAATCAAACATATCCAAATATTGAATTAATAATAGTAGAAGATTGTTCAACTGATAACTCAAAAAAATTATTAAAAACCTATGAAAATAAGACAAATGTCAAAATAATATATAATGATGATAATATTGGCTGTTATGCTTCAAGAAACAAAGCACTCAAATTATGCAAGGGAGAATTTATTGGATTTCAGGATGCTGATGACTACAGTTTAAAAAAAAGAATAAAAAAACAAATCAAGCACATAATAAAGAATAAATTATTAATGAATAGTTGTAATATTGTTAGATCTAATTTATTAGAAATTAAAGGAGATGAAAAAAAAAATTTATTAGAAATAAAAAAAGATAAGTCTAAAGAACATTTTGGATATGTGACATTATTAATGCATAAAAGTATTTTTGAAAAGTGTGGTGAATTTGTTGAGAGAAGAAAAGGAATGGATATGGAATTTGGAGAAAGGATATTTTTTTATGAACTTGGGATTAGTTTTGAGGGCAAAGATAGTTGGTCGTATTATAATTCACAGAATAACAAAATATATGCTAAATTAGAAAAATTATTATATATATGCCCAAAAATGGATAAGAATAATATAACAAAATCAATTAAGGACGATATATATTTAAAAAACAAACTTTGGAGACAAGATTATAAAAAATTGAAAATATAGTAATTTATGATATATAACATTTAATATAATAAAATATTGTGATGTTTGCAGCGAAAAAAAGTCTGTCAAGTCAGGTTAAAAAATATGTGTTATCAACAATACATGCAGTCGTTGGCAAAGAAAGTAGCAATATATTGGTTTTGGATAAGGATACATATGAGTGTATAACATCATTATTCACTAATAACGAATTGTGTGAACAATCAATATTTTTTGCGGGTTATTTAAGTGACACTGAACAACCACTCAAAATTAGTGGTATGAAAACATTATGTATTTTAAATCCAAGTGATGAAAATTTACACTCACTCAAAAAAGAATTAAATTGCAATCCAAGATCAAATGAATATTACATATTTTTCACAGATTTCTTGGACTCAGAAACATATTTGAAATTTTCACAAATTATTAACAAAAAAATTAAGAAATTGAGTGAATTGTATGTAAATGCACGATTCAATCATGATCATAGTTTTTATATTTCAGACGGATATTGTGCGGATGAAAAGAAAATATCAAATACTCTTTTTAATTTAGCTTTAAGTCTGAATGCTCATCCACAAATAATCGTATCTAAGACACCAAAATGTGAAAAAATAGGTAATATTCTCAATCAAAAATTCGTTGAGAATAAAGATGTAAGCAATAGTCTAAGCAAAAAGAATACTTTTTTCATATTGGATAGATTGAACGACATGATAACTCCACTATTAACTCCTTGGTCATATTTGGCTATGATGCACGAATATTTTGAAATAAAAAATAATATTATTCAAGTAAATAAAGAAGATATTTACATAAATCATGATAAAGATAAGATTATGAATGACAATCGTTTTTCCAATTATGGAACATTAACTGAGAATATGGTAATATACACAGAACAATTAAAAAACGAGAATGATAAAATAAATAATTTGAAAGATCAAAGAAATATCAAAAAATTAGCTTCTGAATCGTTAGAATATATTGATTTCAGCAAAAATGTGTCAAAACATTTAAATATAACAAGTTTAATGTCAACACAAATCAAAAATAACGATTTATTTTCCATAAGTGGATATGAACAAGATTTGATATGTGGAGATAATACGTGTTTAGACACAATGTTCAAAATAATAAAAGACATTATGACAAAAGACAATATAAAAAGTAATTACAAAATCAAATTATGTTTGTTATATCTGGTTAGATGTGAATTTGATAAAATAAGAATAGAAAACATTAAAAAATTATTTATGGACAAAACATTATCACTTGAATTTAATAATATATTGCAAAATTTTATGACAAAATTCTCTATTTATAACATTGTCAATATACCAAAAAATAAAAATAAAATAAGTAGTTTTATATCTGACATATTCTCTAAACAAATAAACTCAAAAAATCATCTTTTAAGACATAAACCTCCTATTAAAAAGACAGTAGAAGATTATCTTGACGGGAAGAAAATAAGTGACAAGCTCATGTGGATTAATCACCATCATCAGGCCCCACACAAGATCGAAAATATAATAATTTTTGTGAGAGGTGGTGTGACATTCGAAGAATTAAGTTATATTAGTCAATTGAATAATAATTCTTATGCAAATATATATTTAGGAGGAGATTGCTTTCTGAATACAGAAATAGCTTTACGTCAAATTAATTTATTGTAATTGATATTTCCACTTATTTTTTTTCATAATTTTCATTATTTCTGTAGTTTTTGATGACGGAGCAATGACATAATATTTATCAATTCCACAAGTAAAGATTTTAACATTTTTTATATATGTTAGGGGGTCTATATCTGAGACATTAAATAATATTATTTTTGTTGCATCATCCTCATATTGTTGTTTGACATGATATATGGCTAATATATTATTATCGATTTTAACTGTACATTCCAAGATTTGGTCTTTAATAGAAAAAATTATTTTTGAGTTTAACAAAGGAAGAAAACTTAATTCATAACAATTATTTTTTTTTATAATTGTAAAAGGAAACTGATACAATACGAATGCTTCTAATATTTCGTACAGTTCACAAAAATTTAGTTTTTCTATTTTCTCAAAAATAATTTCATCAAGATTTTCGAATATTCTGACATATTTGTTATCATCATAAACTATTACATATGAATCAGAACTTTTATAAATTTTGTTGAGTATCATATATATACTTATATATATTAACAAGAAAGAATTTCGATTGATTCAGGAAAAGAGCTGGAGTCTAAATGAGCAATCAGATCAGTAGAAATCCATATTTTCAAAGGACATTCTTTTGATCTGGTTTTCCATTTGTCTGAATGAGTTATCAAATAATTTAAACCTTTTATTCTGCCTAATATTCCTGAATATTTGGAATTACCTTTTCTGGTTCCTGTAGGATGTTTCAACAACCATTCACACTTTAAAGCTGAAATTTTATCAGGAAATCCAGTAATAACACAATAAAATTCATTTGGTCTCATCATATTAGTAGCCTTTGCGCCACCAACTAATATTCCATTGTGTTGTCTAATTCTTCGTTTGACTGAATTGGTGGATCCAACATATGTCCTATTAGGATATAGAGGATTTTGAGATTTAAGTATATAACATGACCAACAATCTTCAATCAAATTTTCCATCGTATTATAATATAAAAATTGAATTTATTATGCTAAAAATCTTTATATTAGTTTATATTACAAAAAATGGCATCATACTTATATAATAATAATAATGCGGATTACAGAATTAAAATTACTTTATTGGGGTGTTCAGGAGTTGGAAAATCAAGTATAATCGAAAAATATATGTACGATGTATTCAATTACAATATACAAACTACCATTGGTACAGCATTTCAATATAGATATGTATCAGTAGATGACAAAAAACTAAAAATTATTATAAATGACACAGCAGGACAAGAAAAATATAATTCCATACCAAAAATGTATTATAGAGATGTTAATGCATTTGTCATCGTGTATGATGTCACCGATAAACAAACATACGAAAATTTAGAATACTGGTTAAGAGACGTCAAAGAAAATGGTAACAGTAATTGTGATATATATGTTATAGGTAATAAGATTGATTATTGTAAAGAATTAAGAATGAATACTCCAGAAAAAATATCAGCTGAATTGAAAGACATATGTGTCAAACTATTAATTCCAGAAAACTCAACTCATTATATGGAAGTTAGTGCATTGACGGGTAATAATATAAATCAACTATTCGACACCATTATCAACAATTGTATAAATGGAAAGAAATATGATAATATTGCAAAAGATAATAATGTTACAATACAAACTGAAAAGAGTAGTTGTTGCTAATCATAAAAAATTGAATCTAAAAGTTTAAAAATTGATTCTTATTAAATATTATTATTATACTAATGATGTCAAAATGTAGTTTTAAACAGTACAATGAGTCCGACAAACATAATATAGAAAATATTAATGATCTAAGAATATTATTGGTAGGATCGAACAATTCTAACAAGTCACATATAATTAAAAATTTTTTATTTGAAAATGAATCAATTAATGGCGATAATTCAAATGAAACAAACGAAATCTTTACGCTTATTAAGGAAACAAAATTAAGTCTATTAAATTGTGATTTTGATCTTAACATAAAGTTTGTTTTAGACAAAGTTAATATTTTAGAAACATGTAATGTAAAATCTTATGACATAATAATTTTGACTTTTGATATTAATAACTCCAATGAATTTACCCATATTAAACAATTTTATGGGAGATTGGAAAATAATTATAATGGTTTAATTTTCTTTGCTGGTATAGATAGAAGCAAAGATTATTGGTCATTATATAATAGGTTTAAGAGCGAATACATATCTGAACTTCTGAATAAATTTAGACATTATTATTATGAAATAAATATTGACAAGTTTCAAATTCATAAATTTTTTTCGATAGTTGTGGAAAAGTTTATATTTAGTCTAATAAACGATATAGATTTAACTAATAACAATTTACCTGTAATGTTACAGTCAATTATTAAATATGAAATGTCAAAAAGAAAGTATATTAATCAAATAGCAGAATTAAACACTATAATAAACAACCATAACATTAATTACAAAAGAATTGTTAAACAAAGTGGAGAATTTGAATTTAAAAATATTTTCTTAGAACAACAAAATAAAAAACTTATTCTTGAAATAGAAAAGATGACTGAAAATGAAAAAAAAATGTCTGACATGATAAGAGAAATGAGAGATAAAATCGAATCACTTGAAAATAAGAATGAGATTACCATAAACAGTGTTTTGACTAATGACAGTTTATCCAGTGAAATGACTAGTAGTTCTGATGATTCTGTGAAATTAATACAAGAAAATATACAAAATGATACTAACATATCGATTAATAAATTATCAAGTAGTAGTTTATCAAATTTTCTCGATAATAATTATTTTTAAAATAAAAATTGAAAAAATATTTATATTGAATAACAATAATATTAACTGTATTTATAAACAATGAATACAAATAATAGTTCTCAAGATGATCAATACAAAAAACTGATCGAAAATTATATGTCAAAATTATCACCAAGTGAACAAAAAGTGTTTATGGATAATTTAATGAAAGGTCAAGGTGTTGAAAAAACTCCTAAAGAAAGACTTCGAGAAAAAATAGAAATGGCCAGATTCAATAGATTACCAAAACAGGCTAAACAAAAAATAAAGGACAAATTTAAAGATGTTGTTGATCCAGTTCCCGAACATAGTCAATGTGAACCAGGATGTAAACACAATCATAGTGTACCTCCTAATTCACCAAATTAAGCAAAAAATTGAAATTATAATATTCAAAAATTTTATTTATCAATATTATCACATAATGAGTCATCAAAATTATATTTTTTTCTTCTCTCACGACAAAGATCGTTATAACACAAATCCGGACAGAGCAGTTTTTTCTCAATGGGCATATTCAAAATTTACTGATAATAATGCTATCGAGTATAATTCTTGCGAGCAATACATGATGCATCAAAAGGCATTGTTGATGAAGGATTTTGATATTGCAAAAAAAATTTTAGCAGTTAATATTTTAAACAATTTTTTTAAAGTAGATAGTAGTAAAATGGCCGAAATTAAAAAATTAGGAAGATTGGTAAAAAATTTTGATCAAAAGCTTTGGAACCAATATAAAAATAAAATTGTTGAGCATGGTAACTTTCTCAAATTTTCTCAAAACAAAGATCTCGAAAAAATTCTGTTAGATACTAAAGATAAAATCTTAGTGGAGGCATCTCCATATGATAAAATATGGGGCATTGGTCTTAGTGAAGAAAATGCCAAAAAAATAAATCCAAAAGATTACAATAAATATGGACAAAACTTATTAGGTCAAGCATTAATGAATGTTAGAGAACAATTAAGGAAAAAAAATTGAAAAAATATATATTTGTGTACATTTGTGAATTAATAATCTATAACATGATACATCCAGTTATAGGAGCAATTATAGGAGGATTTATAACCTATTTATTTTGCAAAATATTTGACATTGAAACACAAGAAAAGTCTGCCATTGTAAGACTACCATCAAAAGGACAAATGCTCATTGGATTGGGCATAATTTTTGGTACTGGTGTTGGTTTTGGATATTCAACATATAAATTAACAAATGATAAGTGAAAAATTGAAAATAATTCGCTGAGAATATTTTTTTATTATATATTATAATTGTAAGATGAACATATTATCAATTTGTGGCGGAGGCGTAAGAGGTTTGATACCTTTATATGCATTAAGAGAAATCGAGAATAAATACAGTAAACCGATTGCTCAAATATTTGATTATTACGCAGGAAGTTCTATAGGTTCTTTAATAATAGCGGCATTATTGATCACTGATGATGGCATAAATCCTAAACACAATTGTGAAGATCTTTTTAAAATGATAGAGAAATTGTGCAAAGAAATATTTCAAAATTCGTGGTATTATAGAATGAAAACTGTATATGGATGGATGGGGTCCAAATATCCTACTAATAATTTGGAAAAATTACTCAATGAATTTTTTGGAGAAAGAAAATTAAATGATTTGCTGAAACCTGTCTGTTTCCCATCTTTTGATGGATTAAACCAAAAACCTATTTATTTCACAAAAGAAAAACATGGTGATTTGTTCATAAAAGATATATTAAGAGCTACAACTGCTGCCCCCACATATTTTGATCCCAAAGAAATGGATATTGAAGGAATAAAGATGAATTGTGGCGAAATAGATTTTAGTAAGCAAAAAAGATTGTTGTATGATAGTGGCATTGTAGTTAACAATCCTGCATTAGTTGCAGAATTGCATGCAACACATAACATGCAAGTCATTGATAAATCCAGAATTTATGAGTTGTGTTTGGGGACGGGATATAGTAAAGTACCACAACCAACAAATAATGGAATGTGGGGATGGGTAAATAGTATAATTGGTTATTTGTTCAGTGGATTTAACGAAAATGAAATGTATCAATTATATTTAGCATTAAAAGAAGACAATATTATGTTTGTTAATGTAGAAATTGAGAACCAATATGACCAATTAGATAATGCCTCAGACGAAAGTATTAAGTACTACACAAAAAAAATAGAAGATTGGTTTAAAAATAATGATGAAAAAATGTACAATTTTATGAATAAAGTTGTAGCAAACAAATAATTTTTTTTATTTATATACACATATATTATTACCATTAATATATGCATAAAAAAATCGTCGTTTTTACTAAAGATAATGATTTATTGTCTAAAATTAAAAATAATTTACCACAATTTGAATTTACTGATGAAAAAGAATTAAACGAAAATAATATTGTTTTAATTTTAAATGAAAAAGAAGAAAAAATAAATGAGATCAAAAAACTTTATAACAATAAAATTATTATATCGAATTACAATAGTCTTAGTCAAAAATCGATTGATTATAATGAAGTAATGTCTGAAATAAGAATTGCTTATTCAAAAAAAATAAATAAGAAAAATATAATTGTATTGGGCGAAGATTTTCCTGGTTATGGAGGTTATGGAACATATTCATATAATTTGTATAAAAGGATAGAAAAATATGACACTAAAATGATATATTTTCTGTTGTCTCAAGAATATGACAAAAATATAAAAAATCTGAATAACAACAATATTTATACTATATATTTACCGAATTTTTTTCAACTTTATGATCAATCAAAGAATTACGATTGTAAATTTATAATAGACTATCTCAAAAAAAATAATTTAGATGAATGTCATACATTAATAAGTATTTCTCCAGTTACTCTCAAATTGGGAGAATTATGTTTTAAATATGTGAAGCATTATTACAGAAGTGGTTCAGCATATTTTGACATAAATAAATTAAACCAAAATTTGAATTTGTGGGATATAAATCAAAATGCTTTTAATGACATTATTTATAAAAATTATGTGTCTGAACATTATTACCAGAATAAATTAGTGAACATATTGCCAAATTCTCCATTCGTTCAAGATTTTGAGACAAAAATAAGTAAAAAGATTGGAACTCAAAATATCATAGATGATTATTATATTGGAATAAATAGTAATCTTAATATGAAAATGAGGATTGAGAAAAAATATGATATTGTTTGCGCTATATCTGTAATAGAAAGAAAGGAAAAAAATTTCAATCTAGTATCTGAAATTTTTAAACTATTTCCAAACAAAAAGAAATTGTTAATAGGAAAAAATTCTAAAAAGTATCAACATGTGTTTCAGAATACAGAACATCATGAATTATTAGATAATGATAAAGTAAAAAAATTTTTATCAATGAGTAAAATATTTCTGCTTACATCCTTACTTGATGCTGGACCATCTGTCTTTATAGAGTCTGTTCTCGGAAACTGTATACCGTTATGTTCTATTAACACCGGATTTTATAAAACTCTAAAAAAATATCAATATCTTGCTGATTTTGCAGTCCCAAATTACGAAATAAAACAGTGGACAGAACTAATAAACAATATATTATCGAATTACAGTAAGATAATGAGCAACAGAACATTATTCGACCCAATATACCATGAGATCAACGACTCAAATAATAGATTCTATAACAAAATAATATATCCACTCTTGCCACTAACAAGAAAGAATATTGTCTACAATATGAGTATTGTTATAATTAGAGATGATAGCACTAATTACAATAACATTACCCATCCAAACATATCTGTCCACTTTATGGATAATATCACACAAATACTCCAGTTAAAATATGAAAAAAATGTATTCATGATGAATCATAAAGTTTTTGTTTACATTCAAGATCAGTATAAGGATGTATACACTTATTTTGCTGATAAAATTAATAAATATACATTATGTGAAAATTATCTTTTTCAAAAAAAAATGATTATACCAATATTAAAGAACAATAATCTTTATTTATTGATAAACTCTGATTTGAATAATATCTACAAATGTTGTTTGAGCATGAATAAAAGTGGATATAATACAGAAAATGTTTATATATACCAGGATACATAACAGTTTTGTCAATAAATATTTCGTAAAATTTGAAATATAAATAAAAAGACAAATATTTTTTAATCTGAAAGTCATAATAAAAAATGATCAATAATTTACTTTTCATAATTTTTTGTTTACTGTTGTTTAGTATAATTTGGAATTTTATGTTTCAAATACTTTTTGTGATAATTGCTATTATTTCATATTTTGTAGCATTTTCTGTTAATTACGAAAAAACGATTGGTAGAAATTTACCAGATGGAAAAAAAATTATTCTCAATATTTTGAATTTTTCTTTGAAAATACCAAATGATATAAATATAATAAAAGATGGAGAATATTATAAATTTGATAAAAATGAGTTGACTAACTTTTTGCACTTATTTTCTTCAATATTGTCAACATTCTTTTTGTTACTATCTATTATAATTTCTCCTAACAATATATCAATTGTATTTTTTATAAAATCTATTATGTTTGGATTGCTGTTATCAGTATGTACACAATTTTTGGTTAAAATTTTATGTAAGAGATTTAGTAAAATTTGAAATATAGCGGAATTTTTGTTATTTTTTTTTAGTTTATAAATATATATATAATGTCAAACATAACTCCCGCAAAACTCGCAATCTATTATTCCTATCCATCAAGTGTAAATGCAACATTTACAGTAGGTGGAGCAGCAAATGTGTTCAAGGATTATAATCAAGTTGTTTTCGGAGCTGGTTTGGAAGAAAATACTCATCCAGATCATCAAAATACTATTGACATTATTAATGATAGTGTAATGGCAAATACCGAAGTGTATGGTTATATTGACGCAACTTTGGCACTAGACACAATTCAAAACAAAATTGACAAATGGTATAATATGGGTGTTTCTGGTATATTTATGGACAGATTTGGATATGATTTCAATGTATCACGCCAAAAGCAAAGAGAAATTGTTTGGAGTATTCACGAGAAAGGTGATAATACTTTAAAGGCTTTTGTTAATGCTTGGAATCCCGACGATGTATTTAGTCCAAATGTTGATGCCACACATAATCCAAATGGTTTAGTAACAAGATTGGGTGCAAATGATTGGTATTTAGCTGAATCATTCACTGTAATTAACGGACAATATGATGATGCTGATGTTGATAATAATGGTATAAAGGACTGGCAGGATAAGGCAGCAAAATTAGTAAATTACAGAACAACATACGGAACCAAGATAGCGGCTACAACAACTTACGATAATACAGCATTTGATCAAAATAAGATGGATTATGCATATTTCGCGAGTGTTATGAATAATTTTGATGCATTTAGTTTTGGTGAAGAAAATTTTGCTTCAGTCAGTGCACAGTTGCCATTCAGGACTAGAAAGAATTTTTTTGGAAATAATTTTGTTGGTTCAGTAGTAATCAATGGAAACACCTATTATCGTTACACAAACATTGGTATTACTATAAATACAAATGCTCATACTGTCGATACATTGATTGAATAAATTAAGAATACTTAATAACATAAAAATTTGATCTAGTTGCATCTGTTGTATATAAATTCAAATTGCTATTACCTGAAACAACTATTGCGACGTTATCATTAGTTGATAATTGAGTTAATATTGAAACAGATATTGTAAATATGAAATTACTCAGAAGAGAAAGGTTAACTGTTTGAGATGAGCTGGCAATTCGGGTCTCATTGACATTGATAGCTAATGCACTTATTAATTGTGATGAAAATGTGATTTGAGAGTTTATAGAGTAAAGTCCATTAGATGGAGATGTAAAAACTCCAGTCGAAGAATTAAACATATTTGAACTATCGTAAACTTCAGTCCAACTTGTCACTGTTCCTGAATTTATATTTTGAGGATTATTAGCCAAAAAATATAATGGATTAAATGTTGGACCTGTTGGGCCAGTTGGACCTATCGAACCAGTTTCACCAATTGGGCCAGTTGCTCCTGTTGGTCCGACTGTCAGTAAAGACTGCATGACAGTAGAAGGAGAAATCCATTTAACTCCTATAACATCATCAGACACCAATATATAACCACTACTTCCTGCAATCAGTCCTGTAACGCCATGATCACCGTTTGCTATAATTAAAGATCCATATGGATAAACCATATATATATACTTTATATATCGTTTAAAAATTTTAATTTAATATAATTGTGTCTATGACATGACTATTCGTATTTAAAAATAATCCAACGTTTACATTTCTTTTATATATCCCAGAATTTGAGTTTATATCTGTGATAAAAGTACTTCCATAAAATTGTTTTCTTGTTCGATATGGCAATAAACTGTTTGTGGCTGAAAAATTATTTTCTCCAAAGCAAAAAGCATCGAAACCATATAATATAGTGGAGAAATAAGCATAATCCATCTTTTTTTGATCAAATTGACTAATATCGTATGTTGTACAACAAGCCATTTTTGTTCCAAACACTTGTTTATAATTCTTCATTTTATCGGATTTTGATTTCCAATCGTTAACATTTTGATGTACACCATTAATTATTTGATATGATTGCGCTAAATACCAATCATCTGAATTTATAACACTTGGTGATCCATTTGGATTATAAGTGACATTAACTGAACTTGAAAAAACATCATCAGGATTCCAAGCATTGACAAAAGCAATAATACTTTTTGAATGTATATAATCCAAAATCTGATTTTGTTTTGATCTGGATACTGAAAAGTCATATCCAAATTTATCAGCAAATATGCCTTTTACCCCCATTTTCAACCATTTATCGACTCTATTTTTAAAATTATGGATTGATATTGTGGAATCAATATAACCAAATACATTAGTTGTTAATATGTTTGATATTATATTACAAGTTTTATTATGATCTGCATGTGATATTTCTTCTAAACCAGAACCGAATATAATCATGTCATAATCCTTAAACACATTAACAGCAGAATTCACGTCACCTGCTGATCCATTAACTAAACTGGGATAACCGTAATATATTGCTAATTTTTTTGGAGTTAATGTTGTCATATATAATAAATATATCTATAATTATTTTTGCCATTTTCTACTCAATCCAACTTGAAAATTCATACCACATGTAATTATGTTATTGGATCTACAAAAATCGCTGACGGTTGACTCAGGTGAATAACTACAATAATTATATTTTTTTAATTGCAAATATATTTCGCTAATTCTAAGAGCAATCTCGTAATCAGATATAGAAAAGTTGTCGGTTATCAACCCTCTGGAATGAAGAAAATCCATATGAGGAACATATATGACTCCTTCTTTAAATTCTTTGAAATCTGGTAAATTATAAACTACTGTATCCAAACGAGCCTTAATCACAAAATCATATTTAATATTATTTTCCTCAGCATATTCTTTCATCAATGAATGAGATTTATATATAGAGTAAAACATTTGAGGCATATTCTTTGTTAAATAATCATTTTTCGGATCTCCTGTTATGGGTTGATCATATTCACTAAAGTCTATGGAACCTGGTTCATCAACAACAATCTTTTTTGGTTTATATAATTCGATAATGTCGCTCACAGTATTATCAGGCATAACAACTTCCCCCAAATAACTCCAAGGGGCACAAGTAAATTTAAAATCTTTTTTAAACCATGTGTGAATAAATATGTCTGTATCATATTTGTCTCTTATTTCTTTTTTCAAACATTCATAAGATGCTGAATTATAAAAACGAGGCTGACCATACAAACATAACGCAACTTTCATTATATTAATAAGTATCATATTTTTTAAAGTGATATAAATATATAGATTGAACAATACTATAACATGTTTGAAAGTATAAGAAGATTAAAGAACAATGGATATACTCCAAAGGTGGTTTTGGATGTGGGAGCTCATCATGGATCATGGACAAAATCTTGTTTAGAAATATACCCCGATGCCAGTTATTATTTATTCGAACCTCATTGTTATAATCAATTGAGTATGTATGATAATTCGTCTAATGTAAAAATTCACAACGTGTTATTAAGTGATAAGATAGAAGCAGTTAAATTTTATGCAATGGGAAACACTGGAGATTCAATATTTAAAGAAAAATCAAAACATTTTGTTGATTGTCCAGGAGAATTTAGAATAACAACAACTATTGATAATATATTTGCTGAAACAGAAAATGTTATGGAAAATATTTTGTTAAAAATCGACTGCCAAGGAGCAGAAATACCTATATTGAAAGGATGTACCAGTATTTTAGATAAAACTGATTTTATTATTCTCGAATTACCTTTTTTTGGACAATATAATGAAAATGTCCCCAATTTTTTAGAACACATAAAATTTATGGATGATATTGGATTCATTCCTTTTGATATATCAGAAATTCATTTTGTGAAAAATTTCACTATGCAAGTGGATATTATGTTCATCAGTAAAAAACACGAGTTCAATAATAATATGGCCGAAAAGTTATTCACTTAATTTAAAATTTACTTAAAAATATAAACATATTTTTTAGCAAATGGAAAAGAACATAGTATTTTATTTAGAGTCTAATACAACTAATTTATCTGACATTTCAAACATATTGTCAAAACATTGTAAAATATATGTAGTTACTAACTCAGTCACTAACAAAAATCCAAATACAAATTATTTAAAAATAGATGAATTTGGAAAATTTCAGGAAACAAATATAATTGACATTATAATCTTGGTTTCTGGCATCGCTGTATTTGAAATTATGAATGTTAGAGCAGAAAAGATATATTGTTGGTTAAATAATGATTTCTTTAATGAATCGAATAAAATGAATTTATTGAACAAATATTCGTAAAAATTAGACGGTGTTATTGTGTCATGTGAATATCACAAACAATTAGTCGAATGTAATTGTATTTCCATAGATCCAAAGATAATCCATATTATTGGTAATTCAATAGAGAAAATTGATTTGAGTGGCAATGAGTGTTTTAAAACAAAAAATAAGTTTTTGTATATTTCAAAATATGAAACTGATATTATGCCTCTGCTAAAACATTTTAATGACTTGAGAAAGAAAATACCTGATGCTGAATTACATATTTATGCGGAAAATGTGACTGGACAACAGGACAGTAACCACATATTTTTTAAGACGAATAAGGATACATTATTGGATGACATAAAAACAAGTGATTATTGGTATTATCCCACTAACAAATATGATGTTAATTATGAATATGCATTGACATTATTATCCCATCAAAGTATTTGTTTGGGAAATAAAATGGTGGCTAAATTAGGAAATGTAATTGAGAATAACAATTATTTATCTAAAATTGAACCATATTATCCGAATTATTTTGATAGTATATTACAACAGGTAATTTCGTTTACTGAATATGAAAAAACGTTGATTAGAAGAAAGAATATATTATGGTTATCACAAAGAACACATGAGTATAGTGTTTTGGAATGGTTATGTTTGTTTGGAATTAATTATGAAACATCTTTGGATTTTAAAAATAATTTTAATACTAAAGTGTTGTACAATGATCAAAATATTAAAGAAAATAGTAAAAAGCAAGAAATGATTCGTGTAAAAATGTTATGTAATTGGACAAGTAATAATGAACTAATTAATATATGGAAAAAAATGTGTAATAATGGTTATAGATGGAATAATATTGAGATAACGGACAGTAATGATGCCGATTATTTTTGTATTGCTAACTTTCCTAAAAATAATGATTATTATGTACCGGAGAGAACAATTGTTATTCCTATGGAAGAAATGTCTCACAGAGGATGGTTTGCCAGAGAATGGATAAAACCAAAGAATTATAAATTTATGTATTATCAAGACGAAAGAAATAATATAGAATGGCATTTGGGAAAATCATATAATGAGTTGATGACTGAAGAAATTATAAAAACAAAAGTTTTGTCAAGTGTTACTTCCAGTGAGTATGTGTTTGCTGGTCACATTAAAAGAATAGAATTTTTGAAATATATTGATGATAAAATAAAATATGATTTATATGGAAGATCTAATAAATTTAATCTGAGAAATTATATTGGAGAATTAGAGTATCATAATAAAAACGAAGGTATATTGCCTTATAAATATACAATCGCATGCGAGAATGAAAGTGTGGATGGATATTTTACTGAAAAGATTGTTGACGCAATTTTGGGAGAATGTGTGTGCTTTTATTGGGGCTGTCCAAATATTGGCAAATATATTGATGAAACTGCATTTATTCGCATTGATTTAGACAATCATTATGAAGCATATAAAACTATTATTAAATCAATAAAAGACGATGAGTGGAGTAAAAGAATTGATGTGATAAGAAGAGAAAAAAGAAAAATATTAAATGAGCTTCAAATTATGCCTACAATCGAAAAAATAATTCTTGAAAGTAAAGAGGATGTTAATTATAATGATAATAAACTAAATAATTTTTACGAATATAGAGAAAAACATTTACCTTTTCATTGCGATGAATATTTGATGGAAATAATTGATAATTTGATTAAAAAAACAAATGCAAAACATTTTATAGAAACAGGATCCTATAGAGGAGCTTCCATAAGACATATAGCTGAAAATCATAATATAAATGTTTATTCATGTGATATTAATTCAATAAATTACAAAAAATCGCTTGAAAATACAAAAGAATTTCCACACGTAAAAATAACTTTAGAAAATTCCAAAGATATGCTGGTTCGAATGGCCAAAGAATTTGATTCCAAAGTTGATGATCCTATTGTTTTTTGGTTAGATGCACACACTTGTCATGAATCGTCATTAATAGATGAATTGAAAATTATAATGCAAGAATACAACAATTATTACATATTTATGGATGATTTTAAGAATCCTTATAACAGTGTTTTCAAACATAATCGCATTAATTTTGAATATAATCTAGAAACAATTATAAAAAATGGCATTAATCCGGAAAATATTTATTTCCCCAATTACAACACACGAACATCAATACATCATCCTTTAATCGGATGGGCATTATTTACTAAAAATAAACTGAATTATACTGATGATAAATTTATTAAGCACAATGGTTTTTATGATAATCATTTAATTAAAGTAATTAATTTAGAAAGGAGAAAGGATAGAATGAATAAATTCAACGAAAATCATAAATTTTTATCATATGAAAGATTCGATGCGGTCGATGGAAAAAAATTAGTAATGAATGCAGATATTGAAAAAATGTTCAGAATTGGAGAAATTCAATGTGGAAAAAGATTTAATATTAATCATGGATTTAATAGAGGCGAGATTGGGTGTGCTCTTAGTCATATTCGACTTTGGCAAGAATTATTGGAAAATGAAAAATATGATAACTATATTATTATCGAAGATGATGCTGAAGTAAATTCTAATTTCAATGCTTTGTTCAATAAAATTAGTAATAAAATGAAAAATAATTATGATTTATTGTTTTTGGGATTCCATGATGACAATGAACGTATCATAAAATTATATGGAGATGAATATGTCGATTACGATCTCGGAATACTAAAATTCTCCAAATCAAAAAGATATAACGGAGGTGGTACTCATGGTTATTGTATCACTAAAAAGGGAGCATCTAAATTACTCAAAATAATTGAAGAAAAAGGAGTTCAGCAAGCTATTGATCATTTTTTGATAGATCAGTTTGCTTGTGGAGAAGAACCATTATTGGACAGTTATAAAATATTCCCACATATTGTTGTAGCTCAAATGTACGGCATTGGAACAGTTGATACTGATATACAAAATTCAAAAGAAACACTTTTAAGTTAAGACAAAAAAACATCATTAAAAATTTTCATTATGGGTTCAGGTTCATAATCTTTATAACAATTTACACCTTTTATTTTATTATTACAGAAATCTCTAATAACTTTTTTAAGATCCATTTTATTTCTGTAGTAAAAACCATTTTTTCCCAATATTCTAATGTGTTCTTTATCATAATCATCACGAAATGTTTGATGAGTGATAATCGGTTTATTTTTAGATGAAAATTCACCAATTGCAATGCCAAAAGTTTCTCCAACATATCTTGCATGTATCATGGCATCACATGTATTTATAAATTTCACTTTTTCTTTTTTGTCAATTGTTGGTGGTAAATAAATTATTCTATTATGATCTTTTGTGTTTTTATCAAAATTCATAAATAAAAAGTAAATTTTAGAATTCTCATTTATAATTTCGTTTATACAATCGTGAACAAATGGAATATTAAAAGAATCTTTGCCACCATAACCACCAAAAACTAGAGCATCAGAAGGAATATTTAACTTTTCTCTCAAATTTTCACTAATTTCTGGCAAATCTATTATGTGAGGAACATATGGTATATTACAACCATTTTTTTCGCTCAACCATCTCGATACAAATGCATATTTATCACCATGTTTTCCCTCCACAAATACAGAATGAATGAGATTTTTACAATTCTTAAAAATTAGACCATCATTATGACCATATTTTATTATGTACATTGCATCAATTTTATCTTTTAATATAATATTTTCTACTTCATCTAAAGTGTCATATTCATAACATTTGAATTCTTCATTAAACTTTTTAACATATTCTGGGAAATTTTGTGGATGATTTTTTTTATAAAATATTATGCTTTCATTGTTTAGTAATTTTTTGTTGTGATAAGCATAATCATAGACTGCTGTTGTTGTTCCTCTTTCACAAAGATGTACAGGAAAAAAACCAATAATCATATACGAAAATATTATTATTTTTTCTTTATATAGGCTGTGTTCTTTTTTCATAATTTATTATATTAAATTAAAGTATATGTTTTATTCACAAGACAATCAGGATAAATTTTTAGAAGAAAATATATTCAAAGGATATAAAAATGGATTTTTTATGGATATAGGAGCACATAATGGTGTCGCAATAAACAATACTTTATATTTTGAAAAAAATCACAATTGGAAAGGAATAAACGTTGAACCAATTAAAAAAGTATATGATGAGTTAGTGGTAAATAGACCAAATTCTATTAATATAAATTGTGCCGTACATAGTTATGATGGAATTGCTGAATTTATATACAATATTGGATATTCTGAAATGATATCAGGACTTAAGAGTTGTTATGATCCTCGACATAGGCAAAGGTTAGAAACAGAAATTGCTAAAAATGGAAGCAAAAGTGAAATTATCAGTGTAACCACAAAAAGAATAGAAACGATTTGTGATGAATATAATGTTAAAAATATTAATTACTTGTCCATTGATGTAGAAGGCGCAGAATTTGATGTTATTAAATCCATTAATTTTGATAAAGTATTTATTGATGTCATTGGATTTGAAAATAATTATAATGACACATCTATACCCATAATAAAATATTTGGAAAGTAAAAATTATGTTGCCATTTATCATCAAAGTTTGGATATATTTATGATAAATAAGGATTCACCTTTTTTTAAACGAATCACACAATAATCATATTTTAGATTTTAATATACTTTTTTTATAATAATATTGATTTTATTATGAAATTCTGTAAACAACATAAGATTCTGTTCCATTTGAAACATTTGTGAATCTCATTCTGAACAATCCGGAACCTGATGAGAAATATGTTCCAACATTATTTGTGTATGAGTTAACAGTGTCATATCCAACTATACTACCTCCTGATCCAGGAGATATGATTACTGATGCTTCATCGGTTGCCGAAGATAGATTTATAATTGTAAAGTCTATAGAATCACCAACTTGAACTCCACTTATACCACCAACGGCTGCAGATGCAGTGGGCAAAGTAATTGTACGGTCTACCGTGGGTGTTATTTTAAATATATTTTTCAATAAATCAGCCATACTGATAGTAGAATTGGCATCAGATAATGTTGTTTCTGCTTCCTGATTTCTGATTATTCCGGCTGTTCCATATCTTTGAAATATTCTTGTCCCACTGTTATTATTTCCTATTACTACCGTTTTTGCACTAGATGTATTTCCTAATTGTATTTCACCAGCTGAATTGTCATTTCCAATTGCAATACCACCTGTTCCCGAATTGATAAATACAGATGTTGTTGAAGTGCTATTTCCGATTGTGATTGTTCGAGCAATGGAAGCAGTTCCTATTTGTACATCACCTCCCGAAAATGTTCCTATTCCTATTAACCCTCCATTTGATGATATTATAATACCTTGACTGCCAGATGATATTGTTATACCACCATTATTAAAAGCTGCATCTAATGTTATTGCTCCTCCAGTGTTGTTTGAAGTTGCTATATTTATAATTCCTGTTGCATTAGAATTAATACCACCAGATGAAAAAAATTGTATAGCATCCGACGTTGTGTCAGCTGAATTAAAAACTAATTGACCTGATCCGGATCGCAAAGTTACATTTGTTGATCCTGTGTTATTACCAATATTAATATTTTTACTGTATGATGATGTTCCGATATTGATTGGAGTTGTTGTTGATAAATTTCCAATATTTATACCAGAACCGCCATCCATATCCAATAAACCACTTGTTGCTTTTAATGTCAAATTACCACTGGAAGTAGTAAAATTACTAGCTGCAGCTCCTGTCAAAGATATTACATTTGTTGACAATATATTTGTTCCTCCGATCCCAGACGACATAATGATGCCTCCATTTACATTTGATGCATTGATTTTAAGTGCCCCACTGTCAGATAGTTGAGATTCTATGTTTATATATCCTTCTGTAATAATATCAGTGAAAACTGATTCAATAATTGCTGTTTTAGATGGATCAACAGGAGTTGTTCCATCACTTGGACAAACAGTGGGTTCCGTATCACTTATTACGGTTTCATATTGACTGGTTGCAGGACAATACACTCTCCATATATAACGCTTAGTTGCCATTTATATAAATACAATATAAATGTTTTTTTAAATACTAAGATAATATGAATGAACATAAACTAATATTTCCACCTCTAGAAACCAATCTATATTGTACTTCAAAAACTGACGATGATGTTGGAAGATTTGTGAATGTACTGGTTGATGCAATTGATAAAGATCCTGTGGTGAGTGATAATAAAGCAACTACTGCTGAAGCGTTAGACACATTAATTAATCTCACTTCAGCCGTAGTTCCTGTTAAAGTATATACTATATTCATTTTCGTTGGTGTAACAATATTTGTACCATCAAAAACAAAATCACAAGCCGTAACAAATGACGAACTATTTGTGTTAATCAGAGGAGTATTATTGTCACGTCTGAATGCAGTACTAAAAATATTTCTTCCCGAATTACTACCTGTAGGACCAGTTGGACCTATTAATCCTGTTGGTCCTGTCAAACCTATGGGTCCAGTTGGTCCTATTAAACCAGTTGGTCCTATTAGACCCGTTGGACCTGTTATACCAATAGCTCCCGTTGGTCCCAAAGGACCAGTTACTCCAATAAAACCAGTCGGGCCCATTAAACCAGTCGGGCCTGTCACACCAATTGGCCCTGTAGGTCCCACAGGACCAGTTACTCCAATTAAACCAGTTGGACCAGTGAGACCAATTGCTCCAGTGGGTCCGACTGATCCAATGGGTCCTGTCAATCCAATGGGCCCCGTTAATCCAATAGGACCTGTTGATCCGACTGGTCCTGTAGGTCCCACAATACCAGTTGGACCTGTTACTCCTGTAATTTTCGACCACAACGCATTATTAAGATCATTTTTAATACAAATAAAAGCTTCGTTTGTGGAATTATTGATTGTCATGGAACCAGGAACATAATAATTACCAATATCATGAACATTTGTAGGATCACTATTAGCTACAAAACTTGTTCTGTTAATATTATCACGCATGACATTCTGAATTTGCACACCAGGAATTAATCCAAAAATATTAACGTCCACTAGCTTGGATAATACAATTTTTTCATCCGACGACAATGGATTGTCGAATGTTATTGTGATCACTTGATCCACATCATAATTAATACTTAATAAATTCGGACTTATTTCCAAATCAATATTTATTCTATCCGTTAATTGCGCAATTTTAGAAGTTATATTAGTCGGATCAGATACATAATATTTGTATGATGACATTTTATAATAAAATAAAAATAGATTTTATTTATTTTTATTCTATCTAATTAAATTTTTATTCTGATGTATCTTTTATTTTATAAATTGTTGAACAGAACCAATACCACATTGCATAAAATGGAAATCAACTTCTAACAAACCAACATCACTAGGATAAGTATCTGCTGCGTTCGTAGCATCTCTAAATATACGACACATTAACATACTTGATATTAATTTTCCTGTTCCATCCATACCATCTATTGTTTGTCCACCTGCATTCAAATTAAATGACAATACATAATGTTGATTCAATGTATTCGCTGCTATTGTGGTTTGACCATATATTATCGTTGTATTAGGAAAAACTGCACCGACATTCGCCCAAGTACATTCCAAACCCCATCTTGTTACTCCAGAAGAATTTGTGGATGGTATAAAATGGATATGTGGATATAAATTTGTTTCTTCTTCATATGCATGAGGCAGTTGACAGTTAAAATACAATTCTTCCTCATTATTTGGATCGAAGTAATAAGTAAAAACACCTTGTGATCCTGCTCCATTGGTTGCTGCTCTACCCCAATCAGGTGGTTTCGATCCTGATGCCGTTGTGGCATTAACTGGAACTCGCAAATCTTCCCATAAACCTGGTTTATTCTCCCAAACACCCGTTGCGCCAGTTATTCCCGCATTTGAATTGTATTGTAATATGTCTCCGTTATACGGACCCGTTTGACCTGTCAAACCTGCTGTACAATTATTTCCAATATTTATATCGGTTAAATTCGATAATTTTATATTTGCTGTCGGTCCTGTTGGACCTGTCAAACCAACCGGTCCTGTTAATCCTATTGGTCCTGTTAATCCTATCACGCCCGTCGGACCTGTTGCACCTGTATTACCCGTCGGACCTGTTGCACCTGTATTACCCGTCGGACCTGTTGCTCCAGTTGCTCCAGTTGCTCCTATTACTCCAGTTGCTCCTATTGGTCCAGTTGCTCCTGTGGCTCCTATTGGTCCAGTTGCTCCTGTGGCTCCTATTGGGCCTATAGCTCCGGTATTACCGTTAGGACCTGTTAAACCTATAGGACCCGTCGCTCCTGTACGACCTGTTGGTCCAGTCAACCCTATAGGACCCGTTGGACCTGTTATACCTATTGGGCCTATTGCTCCCGTCGGACCCGTACGACCTGTTGGTCCTGTTATACCTATTGGACCTGTCGGACCCGTCGCTCCTGTACGACCTGTTGGTCCAGTAATACCTGCAGGACCTGTGGGTCCAATCGCTCCTGTATTACCCGTGAGACCTGTCGCTCCTATTGCTCCTGTTGGACCTGTCGCTCCTATTGCACCTGTAGCTCCAATTATACCTGTAGGTCCTGTAGGTCCCGTATTGCCCATCACGCCTGTTGGACCAGTCGCTCCTATTGCACCGGTATTACCGTTAGGACCTGTTAAACCAATTGATCCTGTAGATCCCGTGTTACCTATTGGTCCTGTCGGACCAGTATTTCCTATTGGTCCTGTTGCTCCTATTGCTCCTGTTGCTCCTGTAGCTCCTGTTGGACCAGTTAAACCAATTGATCCTGTTGGACCAGTAACACCTGTATTACCTATTATACCGGTAGGTCCTGTGTTACCAATTGGACCTGTCGAACCAATAGTACCAGTTGGACCCATTGGACCTGTTAAACCAATTGCACCAGTTGGACCCCTTTCTCCAGTAGGTCCTGTTGCTCCTGTTAGACCTATATTACCAGTAGGTCCTGTTTCTCCAATAGCACCAGTTGAACCCGTTAAACCTATAGCGCCTGTGGGACCAGTATGACCAGTCATTCCAATCACTCCTGTTGCACCAGTTGCTCCTGTTATACCAGTTGCTCCTGTCGGTCCTGTCGGTCCTGTATTTCCTGTTTCTCCAGTTGGTCCTATAGCTCCTGTGTCTCCAACTGCACCTGTAGCTCCTGTTAAACCAGTTGCTCCCGTAGCACCTGTCAAACCATCAGGACCTATATTACCGGTAGGGCCAGTCAGACCTGTAGGTCCTATATTTCCTATTGCACCAGTTGGGCCCGTATTACCAGTGGGTCCAGTCAGACCAATTGCACCAGTATCACCATTAGGACCTGTATCTCCAACTGCACCAGTGGGACCTGTAGGACCTGTCGGTCCAGTATTACCATCAGGTCCTGTCAAACCAATAGTTCCAGTTGGACCAGTTGGTCCTGTTAATCCTGTTGCTCCAGTTAAACCTATTACTCCAGTTGGACCTGTAGGCCCTGTTAATCCAATTGCGCCTGTAGGCCCTGTTAATCCAGTTGCTCCTATTGCGCCTGTTGCGCCTGTAACACCTGTCGGACCAGTATTTCCGATGACACCAGTTCTTCCTATTTCACCAGTAGGTCCAGTAAGTCCAACTGCTCCAGTGAGTCCAGTGGGTCCAGTATGACCGGTTAAACCAACTGCTCCCGTTGCACCAGTATTACCGTCTGGACCTGTCAAACCAATTGCACCCGTTGGACCTGTTGGACCTGTTGCTCCCGTTGCACCAGTATTTCCAATTGCGCCTGTTAATCCAGTAGGACCGGTTAAACCTATTTCACCAGTAGGACCGGTTAAACCTATTTCACCAGTGGGACCAGTTAAACCTATTTCACCAGTAGGACCTGTAGGCCCTGTATTACCAATAATACCAGTGGGACCAGTTGAACCTATTTCACCAGTAGGACCTTTAGGTCCTGTATGACCTGTATGACCTGTAGGCCCTGTGTTACCTATATCACCAGTAGGACCTGTAGACCCTGTATGACCTGTAGTACCTGTATCACCTATCGCCCCTGTGGGACCTATTAATCCTGTAGGACCCGTAACACCGGTAGGACCTATTAATCCTGTAGGACCCGTAACACCGGTAGGACCTATTAATCCTGTAGGACCCGTAACACCGGTAGGACCTATTAATCCTGTAGGACCCGTAACACCAGTGGGACCAGTTTCTCCTATCTCTCCTGTGAGTCCTGTAGGCCCAGTGTGACCTGTTAATCCAGTAGGACCAGTATCACCAATGGCACCGGTTGCGCCAGTATAGCCTGTTGCTCCTGTCGCACCTGTATTACCGATAATACCAGTAGGACCCGTATTACCTGTTTGTCCTGTAGGACCAGTTAAACCTATTGGTCCTGTGTTACCGTCTGGACCAGTTAAACCTATCGTGCCCGTCGGGCCAGTGGGACCCGTATCTCCTATTACACCAGTAGGCCCAGTATTTCCTATTGGACCTGTATCTCCAATTGCACCTGTCAAACCCATTGGTCCTGTTGGCCCTATATAACCAGTATTACCAATGACACCAGTGGGGCCAGTATGACCAGTAGATCCTGTCGAACCAGTAGCACCTGTATTACCTATTACACCTGTAGGACCTGTAGGACCTGTCGAACCAGTTGGACCTGTATTCCCAATTACACCTGTAGGTCCTGTTGAACCAGTAGGACCTGTTTCTCCTATTATTCCAGTAGGACCTGTGTTTCCTGTAGAACCAGTATGACCAGTTAATCCAGTGGGACCTATATGACCAGTTAATCCAGTAGGACCAGTATTTCCTGTAGCACCAGTTGCACCCGTAATACCAGTAGGACCCGTAATACCAGTAGGACCAGTATTTCCAGTAGCACCAGTCGCGCCAGTATAGCCTGTTTCTCCTGTAGCACCTGTGTTACCGATAGCGCCTGTAGCACCAGTAGGACCTGTAGCACCTGTGTCACCTATCGTCCCTGTAGGTCCTGTTGGTCCCATAGGACCCGTTAAACCTATTGCACCAGTATCACCTGTCGCTCCTATTGTTCCTGTTGGACCTGTTGGACCTGTATCACCAATTGCTCCAGTTGCACCAGTTTCTCCTATTTTTCCCGTTGGTCCAGTGGGTCCTGTTAGTCCCCTTTCTCCAGTTGGACCAGTCGCACCGGTTGAACCTGTATCACCCAAAGAACCAGTGTGACCCGTGGGTCCTGTATGACCTGTTGCTCCTGTATTACCTGTTTCTCCTGTTGGACCCGTATTACCTATTTCACCTGTAGGTCCTACATGTCCCGTTAAACCAATTGGTCCTGTATTTCCATCTGGGCCAGTTAAACCCATTGCACCAGTTGGACCGATAAAACCAGTCGGTCCTGTATTACCTGTTGCTCCTGTATTACCTGTTGGTCCAGTTAAACCCGTAGAACCTGTTATACCAGTAGGACCTATCTCACCTGTGGGTCCAGTTAAACCTGTTGCTCCTGTTGCACCAGTTAACCCTATTTCTCCCGTGGGACCAGTGTTTCCTGTAGCACCCGTATTTCCTATTACACCTGTAGGACCAGTATTGCCATCTGGCCCTGTATTTCCTATTACACCAGTAGGACCAGTAACACCAGTAACACCAGTTAAACCAGTTGGTCCTGTGTTACCAGTTGGTCCTGTGTTACCAGTTGGCCCTGTGTTACCTATTGGTCCAGTATTTCCATCTGGTCCAGTATTTCCTGTAGCACCCGTTGGACCTGTTGAACCTGTATTACCATCTGGCCCAGTCAATCCCATGAGTCCTGTTGGTCCTGTGGGTCCTGTGGGTCCTGTGTGTCCTGTTGCACCTGTTTCTCCAATTATACCCGTTGGCCCAGTTACACCAGTGTAACCCGTTGGTCCTGTAGGTCCTATATTACCAGTCAAACCTATTGCTCCTGTCGGACCTGTATTACCATCTGGTCCTGTATTACCCATTGCTCCAGTTGCACCCATTGCTCCAGTTGCACCTATTGCTCCTGTTGCTCCAGTTGCACCAGTTGATCCTGTGGGACCTGTTGCTCCTGTTGCTCCTGTAGAACCAGTCAAACCAATCGCTCCAGTAGGCCCTGTATTTCCATCTGGGCCTGTTAAACCTATACTACCCGTTGGCCCAGTTAATCCCGTTGCACCAGTAGATCCCGTACTACCAGTTGAACCTGTCAAACCAATGGGTCCAGTATTACCATCTGGTCCAGTCAATCCTATAACTCCAGTAGGTCCTGTATAACCAGTCGGACCAGTTAAACCTATTGCTCCGGTGGGTCCTGTATTACCGTCCAACCCAGTCGGACCTATTACACCTGTAGGACCAGTAGCTCCCGTTCCACCTGTAATACCAGTCGCACCTGTAATACCAGTGACACCAGTTGCTCCTGTTTCTCCAGTTGCTCCAGTTGCACCCGTTGGACCAATTTCACCTGTAGGTCCTGTATATCCGGTAGGTCCAGTTAAACCAATTTCACCAGTCGGCCCAGTTAAGCCAGTTGCACCTGTCATACCAATTTCTCCAGTAGGACCCTTTTCTCCTGTAGCACCAGTTGCTCCTGTTACACCTGTTAAACCAATTTCTCCCGTTGGACCTATTGCACCAGTCAATCCCACTGCACCAGTTGGTCCTGTGAATCCTGTTAAACCAACAGCACCTGTGGGACCTGTAATACCAGTTGGGCCTGTGACACCAGTCAAACCTGTGGGTCCAGTGGGTCCAGTCAAACCTGTAGCTCCTGTCGTACCTGTTGAACCAGTTGCACCAGTTAGTCCAGTAGGACCAGTAACTCCCGTTTCTCCGGTCAATCCTACTGCACCGGTTGGTCCCGTAGTACCTGTTAATCCGGTAGGACCCGTTAAACCAGTTGGTCCTATTGCGCCAGTAAGACCAGTTGGACCTGTTATTCCAGTAGATCCCGTAGCCCCAGTGACACCTGTACTACCAATAGCTCCCGTTGCACCCGTCAATCCCACTGCACCAGTCGGTCCTGTAACACCTGTTAAACCAATTTCTCCAGTGGCACCAGTGGAACCTGTTATACCAGTAGGACCAGTCGCACCAGTATTACCAGTGGGTCCTGTTGCACCAGTTGCACCAGTGGCTCCAGTTACACCAGTGGCTCCAGTTACACCAGTGGAACCTGTTATACCAGTAGGTCCTGTCTCTCCAGTTGCACCAGTCAACCCAATTTCACCAGTAGGACCTGTGGCTCCTGTCAGTCCAGTTGCACCTGTAATACCTGTTGCCCCTGTGACACCAGTAGAACCTGTCACTCCAGTAGCACCTGTTATTCCTGTAGAACCCGTGGAACCTGTCACTCCAGTAGGTCCAGTTATACCTGTAGGTCCAGTTAAACCTGTTGCACCAGTTAAACCTGTTGCACCAGTAGGACCAGTTAATCCTATTTCACCAGTGGGACCTGTATTACCAGTAGGACCAGTTAAACCAATTGCTCCAGTGGGTCCAGTGGAACCAGTATTTCCATCTGGCCCCGTTAATCCTATTTCACCAGTAGGTCCAGTATTTCCAGTAGGACCAGTTAAACCAATTGCTCCAGTAGGACCAGTTAAACCAATTGCTCCAGTAGGACCAGTTAAACCAATTGCTCCAGTGGGTCCAGTATTACCGTCTGAACCTGTAGGACCTGTAGCTCCTGTTAATCCTGTCATACCAGTTCCACCAGTTGCTCCTGTTGCTCCTGTAGCACCAGTTGCTCCTGTTTCTCCAGTTGGTCCCGTTGGTCCCGTATCTCCAGTCACACCAGTCACACCTGTAGAACCAGTCATACCAATTTCTCCGGTTGAACCTCTATTTCCAGTTGGTCCTGTATGACCTGTATTTCCAGTTGGTCCTGTCGTACCTGTAGCACCAGTTGCACCTGTAGCACCAGTTGATCCTGTAGCACCTGTATGACCAGTAGCACCAGTCGCTCCAGTTTCTCCTGTTGCTCCCGTAGAACCAATTTCTCCCGTCGGACCTATAACACCAGTAGGTCCAGTGGCACCTGTTATTCCAGTAGCACCTGTGGCCCCAGTAACACCAGTAGGACCCGTTACACCAGTTATCCCTGTAGCACCTGTCGCTCCGGTCAACCCTACTGCACCTGTAGCCCCTGTAGAACCTGTCGCGCCTGTCTCACCAGTTATACCAATAGCACCTGTTGGTCCCGTTGAACCTGTTATACCAGTAGCTCCTGTTGGTCCCGTTAGTCCAATTTCACCAGTCGGACCCGTTACACCGGTAGAACCCGTAGGACCCGTTAATCCAGTTGGACCTGTTGACCCCCCTGACACAGGATTTGGTACAGGTTCCCAAATTAAACCATTTGATATAAATCTCTCTCCCGTAACTGGATTAATATATTCTTGACCTATATTATCCAAATTAACTGATGGATTTGGATCATTGCCAGCTGTAAATCCAGTTGTTCCTATTATATTTGGTGGAAAACAGTCAGAAGGACAAGGATTACAACATAAATTATCAGATAGAAAGGCAACATAAACGTTACCAGAACTATCTGTAGTTATTGATGGACATAAATTATTATTCATTACTTCTATTATGATTATTGAATATTTTTTATTTTTCTCTTTTTACACTCATTTACCTTACTATATATCTTTTTTCATTCATATGATTTAAATTTAATATTGTGATTATAACTTATAATTATAAGACCATGAATACGTTATCTTTAATTAAATTAGATCAATGTGGTAATTTTATATGGAATAAATCAAAAAGTTTTACCAATACTGGTGCTCCCCAAATTATACTAACTAAATTCAATAGTGATGGAGACTCTCTATTTACAAAAACATATAACACAATTGATGGTAGTACAATGTTAAGTCCTAGTATCGCAAATGATTCTGATAATAATACATATTTAGCTTTTTCTACGAATGGTATTCCCAGTTCAATTTTGTTCAATATAATCATTATAAAACTCGATTCAAATGGTAATCTCATTTGGTCAAAATATGATTTCCCGTTCAATGATATAAAGAATAATATTTCTCCTAAAATCCAAATTGATGGTAGCGATAATATATATCTAAATTTTGTTTCTTACGATGAAACTGACATATATGACGTTGTTGTAGCAAAACTTAATTCTGATGGTGATATGTTATGGATAACTCAAAGTTCTTTTCTAAGTGCTTCTTCTGATAATATTAATAATTCTATGGATATTGATGGATTAGGTAATACTTATGTGGCTCATCAAATATTAAATTATGATAAATATGATATTTCCGTTTTTAAAGTAAATAATTTGGGTCAAATTATTTGGACAAATAACGATAGTGCATTTAATACAACCAAAGATAATACTAATCCTAGCATTACTGTTGATATTTATGGTAATTCTTATATTGCTTATAACACTGATGGCATTATACCTAATAATTTTAATACTGTTAATTCTGGAGGATACGATATTGTATTATTCAAACTTAATACTAATGGCTTACTCATATGGAAAGCCCAAAATCCCGCCTTTAACACCATTGATAATGACACAAATCCACAAATAGTAGTTGATAATAAAGAAAATTTATATTTAGTATATGTATCGACTGTTAAATGTTCAATCATCCGATTTGTGAAATTTGTGACTAAATGTTGTTTTGATTGTTGTAAAAATTGTTGTCAGTCTTCTTGTAACGTTTGCTTTCCAAAAGTATGTTTGTCAAATCCTGGAATGTGTAAAGATATTAAATGTCTTGAGATTAAAAAGAAAAATTGCGATGTTAAATTTAATATCTTATTAGAAAAAGTAAATAACATCTTATGTTTTTATCATCAAGAATTGCTTAGTATTAAAAAATCACAAAAAGTCATTAATATGATTGTAAATACATTGAATGAACTTTCGTCAAACGAAACACAAAATAAATTCCTCTTAGCTGAGGTAAACAAATTAGTGGACACATATTGTAACGAATCTAATAAAATATATGGTATTCATAGAATTGATAGAAATTGTAATTTTAATATTTATGGTACTGTCGATAGTCATACAGGTATGCCTGTGACATATGTTAATGGTTTTGGAGGTATTAGAAATAAAAAAATAACCGGTAATCTGATATTAACTTTAGATAAAATAAATTATTTTTTTAATTTTAACGATGTATGCAGTGTTTTTGAATTGTCAAAGATAATATCCCAAAAATTATGCACTAAACTAGCTATTATTAATGGATTAGAAATAAGTATCAAAATTAATTGTGTTCCAGCTCATATTGTAATTGAATTATGCGTGTCAAATTGCAATATTATTAAATTTGAATATTGTGCCAAAAATAAAACCAAAGAAACCTATCTTGATTTATTAAATAAATTATACAAAACTTTCTCCGATTATATACAATTTATATGTTATGATTGTAATTGTCATCAGCTAAATATTATTTTTAAAAAAGGATATACACTATTATTCTACCAGAAAAAGAAATGTCCATGTGCTCAATTTATTATAAAAACTTTTGTAAATTGTATTCCCGTTAATTATGGCACAATCAGTCTTATCAGAAAAAGATATGTTTACGGTTATTTATTATTTTACAACAACCAAAACAATTTTTGTGTTCAATATCCCGATGGATCATTATCTCAAACTAAAGTTATTCCTGTTTTGCTTAAAGAAAATTTTCAATATTATTGTGAAAATATTTGTTTTGATCTTTCTGATCTGATTAAATGCAAAATAAATACAATCGAAGCAGCCCACTTGAGTGCTGGTAATTTCTGTTCAAAATATGATATTAAATATTATTGTAATTATGCTACTTTTCTAAAAAAAATTATTAAATGTATAAAAAATTGTTCTAGCATCTGTAATGTTCGTAAATACACAAATGTTGTAAATATGTTATGCCAATATAATAATATGCTTATTGGAGACTATAACTTAATAACCATAACATCCAGTAATTTTCTTGATACTGTTAAATGTTTTTTAAAATGATCGCGCTATTTTTTAACCCATATATATATAACTCTGTTATATATGAGACAAAAAATATTAATATATCGAAACAAACAACAAAATAGTAATATAGTGACCGAATTACTGTATCAATTGAATAAATATTATTATGTTAATGTTATTGATGGTAATTCTGGAATTATACACAAGACTAATGATATTATTATTGTATTTGATATTGTTTCTTTTTTTCTCCAAAATAATGTTACTCGATTTTCTAATATTCATGTTTGGTATAGCAAAAATAATAAAATTTATGTAAATGGTCATTTTATTGATGACAAAATAATTATAGAAAATAACATACATCTGATAAACAGTATTTTAACAATTGATAAAGACGTGGATTTTATAAAAACTGTTGTTTATAAGGATGTTTATCAACTATTAGATATTTTTGGATTTTTTAATAAAACTATAAAAGTAAAGTTATTATGTAATTGGCAAAATAGTGATCAATTAGTCAAAAGTTATAATAGACTTTGTCATGTGGGTAATATATGGAACAATATAGAAATTACGTCCGAGGATAATGCAGAATATTTCTGTATTATTAATTACCCTCAAAAAGAAGAATATTATGATCCACGTAAAACTATTGTTGTTAGTATGGAAGAGATTACTAATAGAAAATGTTTCTTTCCTTCCGAATGGATTACTCCTGCAAAACATCAATTTATGCACTATTTTGACAAACATAATGCGATTGAATGGCATTTAAATAGAAATTGGCAAGAATTATATACTTCGATTATTGCTAAAGAAAAAATGTTGTCAAGTGTAACATCAAGTGAATATAGATTGGATGGGCACATTAAAAGAATAAAGTTTCTTCAATATCTTGATGATAAAATAGATTTTGATTTGTTTGGTAAATCTAATGATTTTAAATTAAGAAATTATAAAGGAAGTCTACCGTATTTGAATAAAGATGACGGTATTTTTCCTTACAAATATACTATTGCATGCGAAAATATTTTGGCTGATGGATATTTCACTGAAAAAATAATTGACGCAATTTTAGGGGAATGTCTATGTTTTTACTGGGGATGTCCTGATATTGATAAATATATTAATCCTAGATGTTTTATTAGAATAAATTTGGACAATCATGTTGAAGCATTAAACACTATCATAAATGCCATGAACAATAATGAATGGGAAAAAAGGGTGGGTTTTATAAAGGCAGAAAAATTTAAAATATTAAATGAATTACAATTATTACCAACTATCGAAAGAATTATTTTTGATAACATAAACTCCCAAAATAATTATATAAATAATGATTTAATCAATATTGTCAATAGTATTCCAGAAAATTTTTGTTATTACTATGAAAGTGAAAAAGTGGCCAATTCTATATATAATTATATGATATCTAGTAATAAAGGAGTTACATGTCACAAAAATAATATCGATGTTAAAAAATCAAATAAGGAAAAAGCTTTATTTTATATCTCTTTTGATCAATTGGCCGAAATAAAAAGTTCAGTGATCAAATTTAAAAAATATTGGGTTATTTTGGACAATTACGATGACTTTTCTTTTGAAACATATAGGCAAATCAAAAAAGTGTTTTTTAATAATCATATATATAGCCATAAAATTTCGGATGGTTTTCGTTGGATTATTGTCACTAATTGTGAAGTGGATAATCTGGAAAGTTATAGATTGCCTGAAAATATCAAAATAAAATCATTAAGCAAAAAATCAATTGAAAAATTTCAAATAACTTCCGACATAAAGAAGATGTTTACTGGTCCATCTAACTTTATAGGAAAGAAAAGTCAATTAAAACATAATTATGATCCAAAACTTTTAGCAAATGCACTTAATCATATTAATTCTTGGAAAGAGTTTATTAATGGAAAGGACAATATATTAATTGTTCTAGATAATGTCCATATTAAAATTAAAGATAATTTTGATTTTTGTTTAACGAAACTTTTGAATAGTGTTAAAAATGATAATAACTGGGATATATTATATTTAGACCTTGAATGTGACACTATTGATGTCAAATATTATATTGATAATGCGATAGCTATTTTACCAAATGATGTTAAAATATATGGTAAACAAGTGTTTGCATATTGTATAACAAAAAAAGCTGCAGAAAAACTTGTTAAGACCATTGAAACTATAGGAATAGAACAACCTATTGAACAATTTTTCGAAGATCAATTAGATAATATGGTTGTTTATAAGAATATTTACAAGAAATTATTTTGAAATGATTTATAGAATATGATATATTATTAAAAACTAATATGTCGTATTATTCAGAAGACAATTTAAAAATTGAATTAAAAAAAACATTGGAATTTAAAGAAGAAAATTTAACCAATGACGAAAACTATTCTGATGATAAAATTTTTGAAAATGATCCTTACCAACATTTACAATTTGATTTTTGGAAAACTTTTGATTTTTCGAAAATGATAGGAAATGTATTTGAGGCTAATATTTGCTGTTATGGTGATTTAATAATGGGAGCTGAATTGGAAATTTCTAAAAAAAATATATTGGATTTGGATATATTATATGATGACATTAAGAAGTCATCCATTAAATGCGATATAGGAGGATTTCAATCGTGTATAAACATTATTCCTAATATTCACTTATGTGATAAAATTAAAAAACATGTCAAAGAGACTCAAGATAAAATAATAATTCCTATATTCTTTATTTACAATCTCATTAATGCCAATATTTATGGTTATGAAGGGATACCTATTTTTTTGTTGATTTATGTAAGATTTTATGTTCAAATAGTGTCTGATAAAAACTTGTTTACTAATGACGTGAAATTAAGAATATCATATAAAAAAATATGCGTTAAAGACAAAATAAATGGATTAAATAATAAAAAAGTACATATATTTCCATCTTTTTACACAGATTATATTTCTCAAGAAAGAGAATTAATTAGAAAAATAACTAATCCATGCGCAGTTTTTATAAATTGTAGGAATGAAAATGATAATGAATATATATTTTCAGTGACCTGTGACAATGACATTCATCATTATAACGTATTATGTGGAGATGTTGAGGAAAAATATATTTTTGGACAAAGGTATATTATTATTGAACTACAAAAAATCAGTATATATAATTTAATGAATAACGAAATTTCGAATTTAACTAAAATTGATAATCTTAGTGTTCATTGTAATAAAGCAATTAAAAATATTATTGTATTGGGTGTTTCAAAGTGTTTTATTACAAACGGTTGTTTTTATCATTATGACAATAAACATGATATTTAATCCGATAATAGATATTGTTTAACCATATGAACAATTTCTAATGGTATAACATTTACTAATTTTAACATTGTGTTCCATGGATCATAATTGTATATGTCTTGTAGAACACACATATAAAAAACTGGTTTATCTCCAAGAGTATATTTTTGACTCCTATCCTAGTGGCAACCCAATACTGCTTTCAAAACCAAATTACGATGTTTATCTCTTTGATCTATATTCTATCCTTTGGTATATATTGGCTTATGTCTTGATTCTGGAATAACCTGAAAATATTCTTTATCATGATAGTTATAATTCTCTGATATATTATTCACCTTTACCACATAATATCTTAGTTTTAAAACATTTTCTATTTTTAATAACTTGAATTTTGTTGATCTAAATCTTCATTCCACATTATTGAAAATTCCCCAATAAAATATTTTGTTTATTATTTATTGATTTTTTTATTGGCAAAATAGCGCCTTTTGTGAACTGTTCTTTGAAAAAAATATTTTTTAATGCATCGTTAGAATTATCTATTAAAATAGCCATTTAATATTGTCTATTTTAATAAATTTTATTAGACAAAATAAAAGTCAAATTTTTTGCGGGTATAAACTATCTGACTTATTACTTTTCGGACACATAGATAACAGCCAGATAGAAAATTTAAAATGGAAAAATCTAATATGATAGTTAAAATGAAACACTCTAGATTATTACTTTTCTGAAATAAAAGAGAACAGCTAGATAGAAAATTTAATACGACAGTTATAATGAAACACTCTAGTTTATTACTTTTCGAACATAAAAGATAACAGCCAGATAGATAATTTAAATGAAATAATTTAATATGATAATTTAAATGAAACATTCTAGCTTATTACTTTTCGGTAATAAAAGGAAACAGCTAGATAGATAATTTAAATGAAACAATTAAAAGGGAAATTTAATATGACAATTTAAATGAAACACTCTAGCTTATTACTTTTCGGGAATAAAAGAGAACAGCTAGATAGAAAATTTAAAATAGGAAAATTAGAATATGACAGTTAAAATGAAACACTCTAGCTTATTACTTTTCGGGAATAAAAGAGAACAGCTAGATAGAAAATTTAATACGACAATTATAATGAAACACTCTAGTTTATTACTTTTCGAACATAAAAGATAACAACCAGATAGATAATTTAAATGAAATAATTTAATATGATAATTTAAATGAAACATTCTAGCTTATTACTTTTCGGTAATAAAAGGAAACAGCTAGATAGATAATTTAAATGAAACAATTTATTATGACAGTTAAAATGAAACACTCTAGTTTATTACTTTTTGGAATTAAAAGAAAACAGCTAGATAAAATAATTTAAATGAAATAATTTAATATGACAGTATATAATTAATTATCTGACTGTTACACTTTTATTCCCCTATTTATTCTGCTCAATACTTACTGTTTATTTATAATGAGTATTTTATGAATGCAATAAAATAAAAAAAATTAAAGAATATATTTTATTCCGCACACAAGATGTTGTGAGAGGAAATTTAATATGACAGTATTTATTAAAAAATTAGTTATATTCAGATAAAATTTAACAGTAAAAAAGTAATAAGCTAGATAGTTCCATTTTTATTGCCTTAAAATTTAAGAGATTTTTATTGAGAAAAATGGAATCTTCAGAAAATGAAAAGTAATAAGCAGACTATATGATATTATTTGATATCAAAAAGTAGCAAAGGAAGAGAAATCGGAATAAATGCGAAAATAAAAAGTGAATCAGATTACCAAAACTATGACAGAGATTAAAATGAAAAGTATAACAGGAAGAACATTTGTCATAAAAAAACATAAAAAAATATAAGAAAAATATGACAATTATTAAAAAGTAATAAGTGTAATAATATCAAACGAAAAAAGTAATTAACCACTGAAGATTAACGGTCATAAAAACTATGACATTTATACCAGAAGAACGGTTTAAGAGCATAAATATAATAATATATTACTATTATAATATGAAATACGCCTGTAATTTATGTAATTATAAAACAAATGATAGACGTTTATGGTATAGTCATAGGAATTCTCAGAAACATATCAAAAATATCACACAGCTGGACAATTCGACAGATAAAACTATGACAAAAAAATCCGAAGATAATCCGAACCTAATCCGATCCAAATCCCTAACTATGACAGCTGAAAAAGAGCATATATGTGAACATTGTCATGAATTATTTACTCTTAAAAGTAATCTGTCACGACATTTGAAGTATTGCAAGAAGAATAAATATAATCTACTACAGGACGAATATGAAAAATACAAACAAGAGAAAGAATTGGAAATAAGAATAAATAAAGATAATTTAAATTTGAAACATGAAAATGATATTTTGAAAGAAAAACTCAAATCATCAGAATCAGAAAAGTTGGCGTTACAGAAACAGTATGAGACCCACATAGAAACCCTCAAGAATGAGAATAAATTTCAAAAGCAATTAATAGAATCAGCTGGAGGAATGATAAAGAAATCAATGAACACTATGAGTTATCTACTGTTAAACTACAATGAGGCACCCCAGTTAAAAGCTTTAAATGATTATTCGATAATATCAAAAAACACCAATACTTTAATTGAAAATTTAATTCATTATCATAAGAAAGGTAAATTTGACAAATATCTGGGCGATTTTTTAGTTCAACAATATAAAAAAGATGATCCTAAACTACAAACATTATGGAGTTCAGATAGTGAGAGATTAAACTATTTTATAAGAGAATTGATCAATAATAATTCTCAGCAAAATAAAGATCTCAAACATTCCGATGTATTATTGAATAAATCAAAAAAAGAATTAAGTTGGTTCATTGACAAAAAAGGTTTAAAAGTAAAAAAAAATATAATTGACCCGTTACTTGAATATATATATGACATCGGAGTGAAGTATTTAAATGAAAAAAATAAGGAAATTGAACATTTAGACACTGAAAATGCCACAAAACTAGTGTTCAATATGCAAGAAATTGGTCAAATAAATCATGATATTAGGAACAATACAGTTTCGAATAACATAAACAAATATATTGCTCCTCACTTTTATTTAAACAAAGACTAAATGCGGCATATAATCTTATATAAAGTTATATAATTATAATATAGTCATAGTTATATGAAAAAGAATCAAACAATTTGTTTAAATATGATAGTAAAAAACGAAAGTCATGTTATTGAGGAAACTTTGAACAGTATTTTTAAGTATATTGATTATTATGTCATTGTTGATACTGGATCAACTGATAACACAAAAGAAGTCATAAAGAATTTCTTTGATTCGAAGAATATAAATGGTGAAATAATAGATCATAATTTTCATACTTGCAAATGTCATACTGGAGAATATAAAAAATATAACTGGTTTCATTTTGGTTGGAACAGAACATTTGCTCTGAACAAATGTTTACACAAGAGTGATTATATTTTAATAATGGATGCGGATGACATTATTGTGGGTGAATTGCCAGTGAAAGAAAAATTAACTGCTGATAGTTATGATTTTAAAATAGGCAATGATTTTGTTTATTATAGACCCCAGTTAATAAAAAACGATAAAAGATTGGGTTGGAAATATGTCGGAGGACTTCATGAATATTTAGATTCTTCAAAACCAAAAACAAATATTAGATTGAATGGTAATTATCATTTAGAATCTAGAAGACTTGGAAATAGAAGTAAGGATTCTAATAAATACCAAAAAGATGCCAAAATTTTTGAGGAATTATTAAAAGATGAACCATTAAATTCTCGTTATATGTTTTATTGCGGACAAAGTTTCTTTGATTGTGGAGATTATCGTAATGCCATAAAATATTATGAAAAAAGAGTATTGAGGGGTGGTTTTCCTGAAGAAGTTTATTATTCTATGTACAAAATAGGATTGTGCAAAAAACTATTAAACTATTCTCATGAAGATATCATAAATGCATTTTTAAGGTGCCATGAATTTTATCCCAGAAGAGTTGAGCCATTGTATGAGATTATATTTCATTGTAGAACAACTGATAGATTTAAAGAAGGATATAAATATTCCAAAAAAGCATTGTGTATTCCATTTCCACAAAATGATATGTTGTTTGTCAGCAAGTATATATATGATTATAAATTAGCGGATGAAGTGGCTTTGTGTGCGTATTATATTGGAAAGTATACTGAAGCTCATCAATTGTGGAGTAAAATTTTAGAAGAAAAGAAATATTATCCCTATGAAGAAAAGCGTTTGATTGCTAACTTGGAATTTACTAGAAAATATGTTACTACAAAACCAATATTATGTTTTTATGCAGGATATGCCCCTGATTACACAAAATCATTAGATGGTGTTTATGGTAGTGAATTAGCATTAGAAAGTATATCCAGACTATTAACGAGCACATATGATGTTTATATATTTGGACCATCTTTCGACAATATCACAATAAATAATGTAAAATATATGAATTCCAATCATTTGAGTGAATTCGGAGAAAAAAATGAAATTGATGTTATGATTGTAAGTAGATATGTGCATTATTTCATAGAATATAAAATTATGGCCAGAAAAACATATATATGGTTGCATGACGTATTGTTACAACCGTATTGGAAAGGACAAATGATACCTGGAGGTGGTAAATATTTACTACAAAATATTTTTGATCAAATAAATGGAGTTATTGTATTATGCAATTGGCACAAAGAATATGTTGTTAATAATCTAAACATAGATTCAAATAAAGTTTTTATTATTGGAAATGGTATTGAGACAACTAATTTCAATATTGACGTTCCGAAAATTAAAAATAGATTTATATATATATCCAATCCAAACAGAGGATTACCAAAATTGATAAATCATTTTCACACGATTAAGAAACATATTCCAGATGCAGAACTATACGTTTATCGAGGTGTCGAAGAATTTGGCGATAAAAGTGTTATTGAGGAAATGGGCAAATATGATTATATCAAATTTAAAGGAAAATTACCTAATAAAGATTTGATTCCAGAAATAATGAAAGCTGAATATTGGTATTATCCCACTGATTTTCATGAGACTTACTGTATAAGTGCATTAGAGGCTCAGATGGCTGGTTGTATATGTATAACGAGCAAAGTAGGCGCCCTTATTGATACCGTGGCCGACAGAGGAGTTGTGATAGATAAAGAATTATATTCGGATGAGTATTGGAATGATTGTCTGAATACTATATTAAAATTCAGTAAAAATGATGAATTAAAGAAAGAATATATAACTAAAGGAAAAGAATGGGCACGTGAACAAACATGGGCCAACAGAACAAAACAATGGTTAAACATTATTCAGTAAAAATTGAAAAATTAAAAATTAAAAAAATCAATTCTAATTAAAAATAAAAATGATAGCTGTAAAAGATATTATAACTATTATTTGTTCGTTATTGTTCGTTTTATTTGGAGTGATTGGATTAATAGTGTTTATGTCACTGTTTAACACTGAATATGCTGATAATCAACAAGGACTAATGGTAGGACTAATAATAATGTCAGTATTATCTTTTGTGGGTGGAATATTAGTTTCATTCGTTAAAATAATGTTTATAATGATAAGTAAAATAGCTGAACGTAACAATTCAACCCCCATATTATATGAAAATGGTGTTTTGTATAATGTTTAAAAAATTGAAAAATAAAAATTAAACCAAAGTTATAAAGTTAAAATACATTATGATGAATTTTTGTGGAAGACAACTTAGAATAGTAATGGCTTTGTTAGCATTTTTTATTGGTAGTATTGCTATTATTTGTTATTTTGCCAATAATATATATAATAGAACACAATCTCCAATAATTTTACTAATATTTGGAATATTTTTCTGTAGTGGCGGATTAATTATATTGGTATGTGAAATATTAAGATATATTTATATTACTTTGACAAAAATGCTTAATCAATTCACTAGCAGAGATGAGGAAACAATGTTGATCGTAAATTCTGTTTAATTAGGCGATTTGATTCCATTGTATTTTTAACAAATCTTTTACTCTATTATATCGTAAATTTAATAATCCATCATATTTTAATATTTCTTCGTAATTATTTTCACAATCTATGGATCTCCAATTGCACATAAATTTTTCTTTATGTTCCAATATTTTGACTGATATTTGTTCCAAACCATTATGCATTAATTCTATGGATTTATGTAAAGAATCGATTGATACAATTAAAGATTGTCTGGAATTGTCCAAATTGATTTTTTGCAAATCTTTTAAAAAAGCTTCAATTTCTCTTAGTTTATCTTTTAGATCAAGTTGTGTTATTTTGCTTTTGATATCATGATGATCTGATCCTAAAATTATATCCACAAATGAATGTATTTTTTTAATTACACTCAAAATTGACTCAAATGATAATGAAGCCATAATTGTTATTATTTTTTGTTCCATATAATATTAACGTATATATTAACGTATATATTAACGTATATATTAACGTATATATTAACGTATATATTAACGTATATATTTACGTATATATTAACGTATATATTAACGTATATATTTACCTGCATAATTTTATACATATTTGTTCACTTTCAAGAATATTGTTGGTATATATATAATATTTTTTTATTTTAACAAGTGGGAAATATACATGATTTTGCTTATAAACTTTATTATTTCCATCCATATGACAAAATTTTCTCACGACAATAAATTTGCATACCTCATCACAATCATTAGAATTAACTAATTGAAATACTATATTACCAAAATTGTTCAATCTATCATCATTTATTTGATACACTATGGTATTATTACAGTTATTATTTTCTTCGGGAATTCCGTTGTATAAAGTACACAAAGTATCAATTGTATCAATATCATCTATTTTAACTTTATTGAAATTATCCAGTAATAATTTTGATAAATCATCAGAATTAAGAGAATATTTTGTAACTCTCATATCTTTTTCTTGAATTTGTTCCTTAATACCTAAAATACGTTTATAAATATATAAACTCGCAGCAGATAAATAGTTCATAATGTTAATAAAGATAATTATATTTATATACATAACATAATTCAATTTTTTAGTGAACCTTTATAAACAAATTATACATATCACTTATTTGAGTTTCGTTAAAACAAGCGGGAGAGAAAATGTATTTATTTTTATTTTGAATGTCATTGACAAACTTATCATAATCAGATTGTTTGGGAATATAATCTCTTGGACTATTCTGTTTGTGATGCAAAAACATGGTTAATATAGTTGCCACAGTAAATGATCTATGAACTCCCATTTTACAGTGAATTATCATATTAGTAATATCGTTGTCATTTTCCCAAATTCTGAAACTTTCTAAAATTTTCGAGAAATTATTTGAAATTTCATTTCCGGACAAAATATCATCGGCAATGGGAATATGAAAGTATTTAACAAATGGATTATTACAATCATAATGTTCTTCCGGAACAAGATTGATAATAACTGTTTTTTGGGTGATAGACTGTATCTCTTTCTCAGCAATGAATTTTGAAGTCCACAAAATCTTTTTAGTGTCATTGTAAGCGTAGAATATTTGATGGGCTATATTCAATTCTGACAATTCTTTGTCACTTGTTTGGTCAGAAGGTATGACTAAATTAAAAGTGGGACGGTATTTACTTCTTTTACTATTATCGCGTTGATTCATATTGTTCATAATATAAAATGAAATTGTATATATTATTTAAAAGAATAAAATTTCAATTTTTTTTGCTATTATTACAAAACATTTTTTCATCAAAAAGAAACCAAAATAATAAGTATAAATATAATGATTTTGGAGAGAGTTCTAAATTTTCTGTTAAATTCTTTTTTTTGTGAAAATTTTTAATTAAAACGCATTTTGTTAATTTGGAATATGTCATGATAAACAATAACTTTATAAAATCTGCATTGGAATTATTTTTCAAATTTTTTCTTTAATTGTTCAATTTGATTCTTAAGTTCTAAATTTTCTTTTTTCAATATATCTATCTGACTTTCTTTTTTTATTTTTATTTTGTTGACTTTAACATTCAATAAATTATCGACTTGCGAGTCTGATATATCATATAATTTAGCCACCTCATTTCTTTTAACACCATTATCAACTTGTTCCTTAATCTTTCTCTTGAAGTATAGAGAGACTGTGTCTTTAGTAGTATCTAAATTTTTGGCAATCTCACTATATTTTTTTTTTGATTTTATTAAATTGACAATTTGTTCAACTTTATCCTTCTCTAAATAAGTAATGTCAGTGATTTTTGTATTTTCTACAATATCTTTTATTTTTTCCATGGGAATGTTAAATTCTTTGGATAATTTATATATTGATTTACCATTACGGTAATTTTCTTTAATATACTTATTTATTTCATTTTTGACAAACAATGTTGTCCTATTTAATTGTTTACCAATATCTGAGTACTTTTTATTGTTTTTAAATGATTGAATAATAAAGTCGAGTTCTTCTTTATACAATATGTTATTTGCAGACATATATATTTATCATATTTACATGTTCTTAAATGGTTATTAATTTTTAGGAATAGAATAAAAAGTTTCCATTTTGAGAATTTTGCACATAATAATCGTATATTTTCTGAACAAATAAATGTACAATCCGATTGCACAAATTGCGCTTAATGGATTTTGACAGGATGCAAACACATGAGCGAGGAAACTAGTGTAAATGTCAAACTCCGTTTCAGAAATTTCATACCAGATAAGGTTTAATATTGCGATTAGTAAAGAAAGAGAAGTATTAATATAAAATCCATCGTAGTGACCATATGCTATTGAGTAAATTACAAATTGGTATGACATTAATAAAGGCACGAAAGATAAAGTAGTGTTGAAGTATGTTTTTTTTGTTGTTTTGTATGTATCGACGACTGAAACATATGTGTGATAGATAGTGGACACAATCATATTGAGAAGGAAAAATCTAACAACATAAAAATTACAAAAGATTGATGGGAATAGTCCAATGCATATGTACAATATTTTAATGAAGAATATTGATTCTGTTGGATTGAAGAAACCTCCTCTAAAATGCATGATTTTGGTATTAGCATGTTGCCAAGTTGGCAAGTAGAAATTTATAAGAGTACATAAAATCAGAATAATTGAGCCCAATGGATCTTGATTAATAGAATTCGTTAAATTTAACAGATTATACAAGACTAAAGTGGTGGTAATTGAATCACAACCATGGTCGAATAATTCTGTTGTCGGATTATAATACATATTTACTCTTTTACCCTGCATGCCATCTAAAGTATCCATAATCTGATAGAATAGCAGTAAAGTCGAACATATTACACAAGTTGCCAAGAGACCAATGTAATTTTTCAAAAATATGGTGATAAATGTACTGACAAAAACGCCAGTCAAACCAATAAGAGTTATTAGATTAGGAGACATATTTATAGGAATATAATCAATACAATAAGTAGAAATAGTCTTATAATAAGGTGCCAATATAGAATCATCTTGTGACACGTATCTATAATTTAAAATTGCCTGCTCCATGTATGTTTTTATTTAACAAATGTGTAATTATTAAATAAATTATCAATTTTTTTGCGTTGAAAATGTGATATTAATAATAAATATAATAAATATATAGAATGAGCGATCGCGTTGAATTATTATTACCAAAAGACTATATGACCAGATCAAATATATTAGTTGTTGGTAACAGAGGAAGTGGAAAAAGTGAATTGGTAAAAAAAATGATTCTAAGAAAGGAGGAAGTGGAAAATATTACAATTATATCTAATACAGAAAAGGATCATCCGTTTTACAGTAAATTTGTTGAGACTGATAACATTTATTATAAATATGATAGCAAAATATTAGAAAATCTTATGAATGAACAATCAGAATCTGATGCATTGATTAATAAATATGTTATTTTGGATGATTGTGTAAATGAAATTGATAGTTTTCTGAATGAATTTTTACTGAATTGCAAAGAGAAGAAAATATATGTGATAGTCTGTGTTCAGCATTATGTTAAAAGATTATGCAATAGTAGAAAATGTTTTGATTATGTATTTATGTTTGGAAATTTACTCAATTCTACTGTAACTCAATGCTACGAATCTTTCTGTGAATCTGTTTTGGATTATAGTTTTTTTATTGATAAATATAACAAAATACTATCCAAAGAATTTTCATATATGATTGTGGACAACACGACTTCAGAAATAAATGTTCTGGATCAATCAAACAGACTACCACTACCAATTAATTGTGTGCGCGAATTAGAAGTAATGTGTCATTCGGTAATAGTGGGAGGAAATAGACCATTAAAAGCAAAATTAATGAAGAAAATGATAGAAAATGCAAATAGTGATAATGTGATAATAATATCACGTCACGAAAAATTCGAAAACTATTTTACTGGAATTGTGCCACAGAAAAATATTCATAATGAGTATAAAGATGAGATAATCGATAAAATATTGAAAGAACAAGAAATAAAAATCATAAATGCAAAGAAAAATAATACACCAAAAAAAGAATGTGAAATTGTGTTAATATTAGATGAATGTCTTAGTCAGAAAGGATCATGGGCGAAGAGTCCAGGAATTAATGAATTATTGTTTAACGGAAGACATTATCATATAGGTTATATTTTGTCAATGGCTTTTCCAATGGGTCTTACTCCAGATTTAAGATGTAATTTTGACAATATATATATCACTTATTCGGATTGTGTTGCTAATACAAAAAGAATATACGATCATTATGCAGGTGTGTTTCCTAATTATTATTCTTTCAATGAAATATTTAAAGTAGTGACAAAAGAAAACGGAATAATGATGATATGCTGTAGAGGAGTACGAAGTTCGATATGTGATAAAGTATTTAGTGTGATTTTGGATGATCCATCAGATAAAAATAAAGATATTACTGTTCCAGAAATTCAGGATGTCAAAGATTTGAGTGAATACAGTTGTCCAGAACTTGATGTGTTGTCTAAAGAAAATAATAAATTAGACGAAACCGATAGAACTATTTTGTTGAAAGTTTTGGCTGTATTAGAAAAAGTAGTAAATAAAATATATGATTAAAAATAAATAAATATATGTGATAAATTTATTATGATGATAATGATTATTATAATAATTGTAATATTAATTTTAATACTGGTGTCAATGTTTAATATAAATAATTTTGAGCATTTTGAGGAATTAAAATATGCGAATGACAATGATCAATATGATTTTCCATTTAAAATTCCCAATTTAATATGTAAAGAACATGCGAATATGATAATAGAAAGAGTATTAAATGATTTGAAAGATTCGGAAGTGATTAGTGGAAAATATACAGATGTAAGAAATAGTAAACATACTTGGATACCAAAAAATGATCCATTAGTAAAACCAATTTTTGAGTTGTTGTCTAAAACTTTTAACATACCATTTGAAAATGCCGAAGATTTGCAAGTTGTTAGGTATCAACCAAATCAATATTATAAAGATCATCATGATGCGTGTTGTGATGATGTAAAAGAATGTCATGAGTTTGTGAAAAGAGGAGGCCAGAGAAAAATGACAATATTAATATATTTAAATGACGGTTTTGAAGGAGGAGAAACAAGTTTTAAAAATCTTAATATGAAAGTAAAGGGTGAAATAGGTGATGCAATTATATTTTATCCTTTAGAAAAAAACAGTAATAAATGCCATCCATTAGCTTTACATGCAGGTACTCCAGTAATAAAAGGAGAAAAATGGATCGCAAATGTATGGTTTAGAGAAAAAGAATTTAGATAAATAAATTATTTACAATAATGATCTAAAATAAGGTCAAGAACAAAAGAATTAATATCGGCCTTTAGCCAAAAAGTTAATTTATTGGATGTATTGGATGATGAAGAGTGTATCGAAAAAGGTAGCAATCTTTCGTTAATAAAAGTTTCGTTTATTATTAAATCTTTGCCCTGAATCTCAATTGAATGTTGTATTTTTTCAATTTTCATTCCAAAAATTTTTATAAAGTTACCAATAGTAAATTTAAGCCATTCACCAATATCAGTTATATCATTATAAACATTACTTACACTATCTTTAGGAGCCTCATAAGATTGAATATAATAACTATTTATTTTATCTCGCACAATATGTAGTTTAAAGAGTGCGTAACCAAAAGAAAACAATTGAGTTTTGAAATTATTCAGAACACACATTTCAATTAGTTTTTTCTTAATTCTATTTGTGGCATGATTGTTGTAATAATTTGTTATTAATGAATCAAAACTTTCGGAACTATCATAAAGATTCAAAACAATATTTTCAATATGATCAATGTGATGATATTGTAAATATTCCATCAACATAACAAATTCATAACAATCTTTACTTTTGATTCTCGGATAACGATTGATTCCATAGGCAATATTTAAAGCAAGTTGTATTGCTTTTTTACTAAATATATATTTACCGATCTCATCGTCCGTAACATTTTTCTCACAAATAGTATCTTTGAAAGTTTCTTTAGATTGGTTTTTATAACCAAAATCCAGCACTATATCGATTACATTTTTTTCTGGCAAATAAACATCATCAATTATGTCAAAGTAACCAAATACTTTTAAAAAATGTTTATGAACATAAAACAGTAATTGATTTGGGCCTTTATTGAATCTAAGAGTATAAATTTCAGAATCCATGGGAATTTATTTTCTGTCAAAATTTATGAATATATCATACTATTTAAATTTCAACTTTTTTATTGGATTTAAATGAATAATTAATATGACACATTAATGGACTGTTTTACGATTAAAGCAAATCCTCATCAATACTCTTCTGGATTTTATTATAAAATTAACACTGCCAGTAAACAGGAATATGAATATATATTAGATTGTCAATTATTGGAAGGTGATTCTGCGTTTGTTTATTGTGAAGATGAACAATGTCGTCCTCTGATATCCAGAGAAAACAGAATTTATTGTGGTGAGGAGAAAAATTTTACATTTTCAGTAAAAGGAAATGGTAAAGTAATAAGATTTGGTATGTTATTTTCAGGAATAAATAAAGAGTATAATTTATTAGTAAATAATGTAACTATTAAAAAGAATGATGAGATAGTCAACGAAATGAACAATCTGGTATTACACAAAAATTCTCAATTGATCCACAAGAAAGAACCCACAATTATCATGAACAAACACTTTATAAAAGATGCAAATAAAAATGTTAAAATTAACAATAACATTTTAAATATTAAAAAAACAATTGAAAAAACGGTGAGTATTATATTTCCAATATTAAATCAAACAAATGATAACAAATATATTGGCATGTTGAATGATATTCAAAGTCAAAATTATAGAAAAATGGAAATAATCATATATACTAATGAAAATATTCGAAACAGAATAAGATTTCCAAACGTTAGAATTGAAAAAATGGATAATAATTATGGAAGAACAATAAATAAAGGAATTGTCAAGAGTAAAATGGAATATATATGTATTGTGAATGAAGAAGAAAGACTAAGAGATAATAGCAGTATTAGAGATATTCTAAACCAGAAGTTTAATGATTTTATTTTTTCAAATTCAAACGAGTCATATAATGAATCTGATAATATGATGATTAAGTGTCAAAAAATTGGATTATGTGTTTGGAATAAAGAATATATGAATAAAATTGGAAAATTCAATGAATTTCTAAATGAAAAATCTTTTGATGATTATTTATTGCGTACATTAAGAATAACAAAAGATCCGATACATTATGAAGAAAAATTGTTAAAGTCGAAAAAGAAAAGTGCTGATAACGAATTAATAAAATATGTTTATACCAACAACATAATAAATCATTTTGACAATAAAGAATTTACAGTGATAATGACAGATTATCAACACAACGAGTTATTAGAAACAGATTCAAACAAAATATTTGTAGAAAACAACAAAAATTTAAAAATAGATTTTAGTGATAATAGGATAACTATGAGTACAGATATATTCAAAATACTGTACACACAGATAAATATCAAAAAACTAATATCTAACAATTCAGAGATTTATGACAATATAATTTTATAAACAAAAAGTTGAAAAAATTATGATAATAAAAATGTTATTTAATAATAATAAAACGAATGGTGAAAGAATGTAAAGTCGTTATAGTTGGTTCATCAGGAGTGGGAAAAACATCATTATTAGATCGATTAAGAAAGAATCAATTTTTTGAGTACACTCCTTCGACAATTGGATCGACATACAGCGTTGTCAAAAAAGATTTGGGTAATGGCGATTATTGTGATATTAAAATATGGGATACGGCTGGTCAAGAAAGATATCGCGCATTAGTTCCACTTTACTTGAGAAATTGTGATGCCATATTATACGTTTACAATGCGTTTGATCATAGCAATTGTGAAACAGATTTTTGGATGAAATTTATAGGCAATGAATATGATGACAAAAAAAAACTACCTTTGTTATATTTGATTGGTAATAAAATTGATTTACTAATGAATGACTCAAATGAAGATATGATAAAGAGTGATGTGGAATCGAATTTAAATGTTTGTATTCCTGTGAAAGATCATCAAATGGTATCAGCTAAAACTGGAAAAAATGTAAATGAATTATTTGATAAAATGGTAAAGGATTTATACTGCCAAAATATAAATAATAATATTGAACAAATTTCAGACCCTTGTTCCATTATAATCGAAAATAATAATTATGAGGAAAAAGGTTACATATCAAATTATTTAGGAAAATGGTGCGGATATTTTTGAGAATTTAGTTTATTAAAAAAAATCCCATATAGTAAATAAAAATATATATACTTATAGTATATCGATGTGTAATTGCGGTAAAAACAAATGTGGTGGTTGTCAAACCAAATGCGTTGTAAATGGATATGGTACAAATTGCTATACAAAGTGCCAATGCTCCAGATGTTGTTATAAGAATTCAGTGACTCTTGTTTATGGAAATAGCAACGGTTATAGTAACGGTTATACATACTGTGCTCAACCACAAGGCAGATGCTGCGATCCATGCAAACCAAAATGCTGCGATCCATGCAAACCAAGATGCAGTGTTTGCCCAGCAAATTGCCCTGACAAGTACAAGTGGGCGCCAAAAAGAATTTGCTGTGAAGAAGTTAAATTATGCTGGAATGATTGCAAGCCAAAGAAATGCTGTAAAGTAAAATCATGCAGTTCTAAATCAACAAAATCATGCAGTTCTAAATCAACAAAATCATGCAGTTCTAAATCAACAAAATCATGCAGCTCAAAGTCATCAAAATCTAAATGTACATCAAAGCCAAAAATAGTAAATGGTAAGAAAAAATGGTGCTGCAAGTCTTGCAAAAATAAGTACTACAAAAACAAGCATTAAAATAATATATTTATAATCAATATGTTTAACTTAAAGAAGTTAGACATATGTAAAGTTTAATATGAAAAAGAAAATAATAATTGTAACAGGTGCAAGACCAAATATAATGAAAGCATTTGCAGTGTATAAATCTTTACAAAACAATTATGATATTACGCTGATTCACACAGGACAACATTATGATTATGATATGAGTGATATATTTTTTGATGAACTAAGATTAAAACCGGATATCAAACTAAATCTTGAATCAAAAACAAAAGCAGGAATGTTAGATAATTTTTTGTATAATAATAATAATATTTTTGAAATGGATGTTTTAGATGTTGTACAACATTTATTATCGTCAGAATTGAAAAAATGTGGGCAATTAGGAGAAATAATAATCAAATTAGAAAAGTTTATAAAAGATATGTGTTTAGTAATTACGTTCGGAGATGTAACGAGCACACTTGCAGCAGCATTATGTTGCCATAAATTGAATATAAAAATTGCGCATATAGAATCCGGTCTAAGAAATTTTGATAATCAAATGCCTGAGGAGATAAATAGATACATTGTGGATCATATAAGTAATTATAATTTTTGTTCAGAAAAATCGGGATTAATTAATTTGATAAACGAGGGGATAACAAAAGACTGTTATTTGGTGGGAAATACTATGTTAGAAACTTTAAGATATAATTTAGATGAAATTAAATCTAAAAAATCATATTTAAAATATGAGATGGAACCATATAACTATGTATTACTTACATTGCACAGACATGAAAATGTGGATAATAAAGAAAATTTAGATGTAGTATTAACTGATCTAATAAAATTATCAGAAAAATATAAAATAATATGGCCTGTCCATCCTAGAACAAAAAAAAGTATGTATAATTTGGATATAGTTGATAATATTATTCTGATTGATCCTCAGGGTTATTTAGATTTTACATGTTTGCAATATTATTCGAAATTCATAATAACTGACAGCGGAGGAATACAGGAAGAAGCAAATGAAATGGGTATCACATGTTTTACTTTGAGAAAAAATACAGAGAGACCAAGTACACTGATAGAAAATGGAGGAACAAATATATTGATACATTCAATTAAAGAAATAAATGAACATATAATAGTAAGAAAAGATAATAGTATAAATGATCACACACCAAGTCATCATATTGCAAATATTTTAAAGAAAGTAATTTAGACATTCCATTCTCCAAACTTTCTTAAACAATCCAAAAAGATGTTTTTAATATTTTTCATATTATTGCTCAAAGATTGATCTTTGCCGTCACTCAGAGTTTTGACATCCAAATAAGAACAATTAAGAAGTTTATAATTGTGAATTTTAGTGGCATAATAAGAGTACCATAAATCTTCAACAAACACAAATCTTTTATTTAAATAATAGAAAGATTCGTCGGTAAATATTTGAGTATCAGTTATCATAGTACCAGTTCCACCATAATCTAATACATTATATTGTTTTTTGTTTTGAGAAAATATGTTTGACCAAGAATTCCAATAATCTGAATTTTCATTAAATTTTCTTCCGCTCCAATGCAAACTATGTTTTAATTTTCTTTTTTGGATAAGTTGGGAAAAAATGTTATCTGATAATATTTGATCATCGTCAATAAAAATAACAAACGGAAATTCTTTGGTTGACAATAAATACTTTACTAAAACAAAGCGGGCAAATCCTCCAATATTTTCTTTGGAATGGCACCACGAAACATTAAATTTATTACTGTTGTTGTTTAATATATTATTTAATTTCTCGCTGCTGTTATAATTATTGTTCCATATGTACAAATGGAAATTGTTATATTTCTGACAATTTAAATTTTCCAGTTGTTTTTCTAAATTGTCTATCCTGTTCCACACACACATAATAACCGGAACAAGATTATTATTTTTGTTAACAATTTTATTATTTATTGTGGCTGGATAATATTTAGTATAATCAAAACAATTTTCTCTGAGCGGATTATAAATATTGTTTATTGTAAAGTTATCTGTTAAATTATTAGTGAATATGTTATAATCTTTGATCTTATTCACATTTAGAATAAAAGTGTTTTTGTCAATATTATTAAGATTAAATTTAAACATTGAATTGTCTTTTGATACAGTGATATGTTCTTCGACGTATTCAATCGGCAAAATTAATTTATCAATAAAATTTTTATCATAATAATAATTTTTTTTGTTTAAAACTATGATCCACTCGAATGTATAAGCTGGAATTATTTTTTCGTCATAAAATACAGTGAATTCGGTTTTTATAAAATCATCGATACTAATATCATGGTTTGTCAAAACACATACTTTATTTTCCATAGAGACATTTAATTTGAAATGATCAAAAATTTTTCTAAAAAGATGTTTGTATGTGTATTTTTTGTGAACTAGCTCATACAATCTAATGTTTGTATCAGGCATCATATTTATATCAGCCTCCAAATCATATTTGTTGTCATTAGTAAGATAATATATATTATTACCAAAAATATTTTTCATTCCTAATGACTCATTGGAGATAATATTTGTGCCACATGCCGCTAATTCCATAACCCTTCTAGAAAACATAGATTTTGAATCAGAAACAGTGTTTATGTTTAAGACACATTTATACTTTTTATAAACATTGTCAATAACTTGTGAATAAGTGAGTGATGGTTTAATGTATTTTGTAAATTTGTCAGGGTATTCACATTTTGATTTGTTGATTTCCATATTTTTTATTTGATAGGCTGCTTTATTATGCATATATTTTCTGTCATATATATCAATAGAGTAATTATTACATAGATTATTCAGTATTATATCCATAATGTTGCAACGATTATCAAGAAAATTATAATATGACCCAGGGAAGGCTATTTTATTTATAGAAACAGTTTTGATAGGATTATGAATAATAGGATTAATTAAGAATGTAGTTGACATAACATTTTTACAGCCAAGTTCCCTATATTTAGTGACACATTCTAAAGATGTTGTAATTACCATGTCAAACAATATTGCAGAGTTCTTAAATCCATCAAAAAAAATTGGATCTTCTTTGGCATAAAAAACTGTTGGAATTTTTTTCTTTTTACAATGTTCAAGAATTCTTAGTATTTTTTTAGGAGATTCAAAAATTTGGTCTCTCCATTGTTCATCAATCCCGGCCCAAGCAGATTCACAAAAAAATATGTCAAAATTAGTGTTAATAAGATCATGATCGGGTTTTATGTATATACAGTTAAAAATTGAATCAATATTCTCAAAAGTAAAAATGTCAGCAACAATGCCAATGATGATATTATTAACTTTGTTTTTTTTATATGTCGTAACTTTATTGGACATATTACATGCTAGATTAATATTATCAGTTACTATGTGATTTTTTTCAATAGCACAACAGTAGATTCCTTTAATATTCAAAGTATCTTTTGATTCGATAAACAGACATTTCGGATTCTTTGGGTTTTCACCATCCACATAATTAATAGTTACCCAATTTCGATTCCACAAGATATTAGATTTTGGTATTGGTATACTATCGATAGAAAGCTTGATTGTTATATTATTATCAAGATTTGAATAGATTCTTATTTCGAAAATTTTGTCATTTGGTAACATTGGAAGATTATATTGAATAATATAATTATTCAAATTTTTTGAACAAATAGAACTATCATACATAAGTTTTTTCTTGTCATTGTTTGGCAACGGTGGAATATTGGTAGATTCAAATATTTTGGTTTGTTTTATCAGTTCATTTTTAAGACTGTGTGTGCCAAGGACAATTTTTCTTTCTTGGTGTACAGGAGCACCAACTAACTTGACTTTCTTTTTTCTTTGTTGATACAAAATGTCATTTTTATTAAATTTCTCAAATTTTTTAATAGGAGTCTTTTTTATTTCAACAGGTTCTCTTGTCGGTTTCCTAAAAAGTTCAATATTATGATTCATTAAATTATGAATATTTACATATTTTTAAATAAAAAAAAATTGAAAAAATATATATTAGATTAATAATGTTTTAATAATTAATATAAAAAATGCTTTCACGATTACGTAGTTTTATATATGGAGAAAAATATGATGAACAATCTCAAAACGAGAGAAAGGTAAAAGATATGAATAAAAATGAATTTTTGGATTTTGTAAAAGAAAAAAACTTTCCCAAATTAGATATTAGTTCTGCAAATTATAAAAAAAGTTTAGCTGATATAAATATTTACGAGGATGATCTATTGACGTTTGAGTTTGAATTATATGAAAAACTTAAATCACAATTAGAAGTTTACAAATATAATAAGGGAAATGATATTTTAAAAACAAAGAAATTCTACGTAAATCCAAAATTCGATAAGGATACATATGAGAAGAGTAATGATGATATAAACGCAAATCCAAAAAGTATTTCACCTGATATTTCAATAAACATGGAGATTCATAATCCAAATAAAGTTTTTAATATGAATGACATTGATCTGAGAGAATATAATGCAACTTTTAGGGAATCACAATTAAAAACAGATATGTTGGGTATTAGCAAAAATATGTTAAATGATTTACCAGAATTGTTAAAACAAACAGTTATAGGAAAATATAACGAAATTTTAAAAAATCCTTTATCGGCAAGACACCATAATGTTGGCAAAAGTTCTCTTGTGTATAAAACATCGAAAAAAGGTCCAATAACAGACATAAAATCTTTTAGACAAGTAATTGGAATACCATCTATTGTAAGTCATTTTCATAGAATATTGGCACTTAGAATAAACGAATATTTGCAATCAAACGCCTATATAGACACAACAATACAAAAAGGTGGAATTTCAGGAGTCAAGATGCCTATATTTGAACAAATAATCAAACTTAAAAATATTATCAAAGATGCCAACAAAAATAAAAAATCATTATGTGTGACTTTTATTGATATATCTGATGCTTTTCCTAGTTTAGAAATAAGCAAGCTCAAATATGTTATGTTAAAATATCATATGCCTGAGAATTTGATTCAATATATAGTCAGATATTATGAGGACTTTACTTACTATGTATCAACATCCCAATGGAAATCGAAAAATATAAAATGGAATCGAGGGTTATTGCAAGGATGTCCAATATCATCAGTGTTATTCGTGCTTGTGTTAAATTACATATTGAAATATTTAGAAAATAAGTATGTAAATGAGTGTGGATATGAAATTGATGGTAAAAAAGTATTATTTTTGGCTTATATGGATGATATTGCATTGACTTGCTCAAATATGGAAGCAGGCAAGAAGATATTTGAAGAATTAGAGAAGATATTGTCAGAATTTGGTTTGAAAGTTAATAAAACCAAAACTGCTAATATGTTGATAAATATTCAGAATGTTATTCAAAGTGATATAAGTACTGCTGTGAAATATAAGTATTTGGGAGAATGGATTTGGTCTGATGGAAACTCTCTAAATAATTTGAGAACACTTTTATTCACTATCAGAAGTAAAATGTTGTATATGGAAAAAAGGAATTTACCAAATGATCAGAAAATTGTTCTCTTGACTAGCAAGATTATACCATTCCTACACAAAAAGTTTGCTGTTCTCTATGATGTTAGTGTGATTGAAAAACTCAAAATATTAAGAATTATAAAATATTATGCTGAAAAATGGGGTATGAATTATAATGATGATATAAATGTTTTGTTCGATATGAAAGAATTATTGAAAGACACTGATGACGAAATATTGAAAAATTTAGATTTTGAGTATAATGCTTATGATATTAAAGAAAATGAAGAGCTAAATATAAAGATGAAATTATCACAAGTAAAGTTTGAATATGAAAATAGAAACCAACAAGAAATAATTGATTTAGACCTAGATTAAAAAATAAAAGAATAAAAATAATATCTGTATGTAATTTCGCTAACTATTTTTAAGAATTATTAATAAGAATCCCAATGACTTTTGAAATAGTTGAAATTATAAAACAGATGTGATATAAATTGACTATTTGTAAGATACATTAGTGTGTTGGAATATTGATAATAAAATAGTCCAAAGTATTCATCAAAATAATTTTTTACATAACAATTCACAGGAAATTATTCCATTGTACCTGACGTATATTAGAATTGTTTAAAGATTATTTGTTAACTATTCTTAAGAATCAGAAGAATTATCCCATCGATAATTTAGAATAGTTTTATAAGAATACCAAACTAATCAAAAGAGTTAACATCCGATAACTTTATTGAACATTAGATTGGTTTCAATAAAAATGTAGTTATTTTGAGTTCACAATAATTTTTAAACAACAATTCACAAGAGATTATTTCATTGTACCCTACGTATATTAGAATTGTTTAAATTATTTGTCAACTATTCTTAAGATATTACAAATAAGAAGATCTATCCTGAATATCAAGAATAGTCAACTGTAAAATAATTGAAAAAATATTTGTTTATTAAATAATTATAATAATAGTAATAATAAATGCAGAAATTAGATTATAACAACAAACAAGATGTCAAAAACTATTTAATAAAAAAAATCACTAATAAATACTTGTTTAAAGGAAAAAAATTTTATAAAACTTTGGTAGATTTATACGATATATATCCATCAACTATAACAAAAATTTTAGATAATATACCAAAACTAACTTATTTTAAAGATTATTTGAGAATATTAAGTTTTTCCGAAAATGATAAACTTAATAATTATATTTATGACAAATTATTGAAACAGTTTAGAGAAGATATAGAAAATAAGAAAAATAATAAGCCAATATCGACTTTAGCAAAATGGTTACCGAGGAAAGGAAGAAAGTATGATAGAGAACTCAATTTTGTAAATATTTTTGTCGATATGTTGTATGGAAAAAAAAATAGATTAAATATGTTTATTAAATACAAAAAAACAGTAGCAGATTTAACCAGAGTTATAAATCCAATAGAAATAAATCTATGTAATAAAAAACATGATAATATAGATGTATTTAATCTAACCAAGAAAAATTATCAAACATACAATAAAAAGTTACAAAAACATGATGATTTGAAAGAACAGTTGTATAAAGCAAATGAAATATCAATACAAAAAATGTCATATAATGATTTAATAAATAGAATAGTTTGGTTGTATGAATTAAACGATTACAAAAAAGAAATATATAAACACGAGATTGAATTATTAGAAAAATATTGGGATAGGGATTTCACAGTACATGGTGAAAATTTAGAATTTGATATTAAAAATAAAACTTTAGTTCTAGACATAAATTCTAGCATGTATAACAGCATGAAAAAAGATATTATAAAAATAAGCTTATTATTTCTAAATACAAATGGTTATTTAGTAATAAACAAAAAAATACCTGTCACAATAAAGAAATCTAGTTTATTCAGTAGTTTAGACAATATACTAAAGAATATTGGAATGTCCTTAAAAACAGATTTGTCTGAGATAGAATCTGTAATAATAAATGATAATTTACAGAATAAACATTTTGTTGTTATAACAGAAAAACCGTGTGAAAATATTAAAGGGGGAATCTCTGATTTCCAATACATATGTTATAATCAAAAGAATTTCAAACAGATAAATAATAATCAATATGAAGGTAATTTTTTGATAAATAAATATGAAGGAGTAAGACGTAGATTAATAACAAAAATAGTTAACAATAAAGAACTTGAAGATAATTTTGTAAAAAACATAGTTATGTTCATAATACTATTTTTATTTTTACTGATAACTTTTACATCAAAATTTGTTTAAACAAAATGACATAATTAATACTAACAATGAAAACAGCAACATATTTTGGCAAAAAGATTGTGAATTATTATTATTATGTTCGTAATTAATTAATTTTAAGGAAATATCATTACATTTATTTATTAGTGCATTGTTTTCATTTAAAAGTAATTTATTATGTTCTTCTAAATTAGTGTTAGATTCAGAAAGGGTTTGACATTTGTCTTTTAATAATGTGTTTTCAACTAAAACTTTATTATACTTATTTTCTAAGTTGGTTGTGTGTTCAACAAAATCAAAAGTGATATCTTTTAGATCATATTGATTCATTAAACTTTGATTACTATCTTTAAGGAAAACCAAATATCTTTTTGGAGATACATCACTGTCATACTTTAACAATTTTATATCTTCGTAATTTTGAAGTGCCTTATCCAAATATGTATTAAAAGTTGTAACTGTATTATTTTTTAATTCTGGACATAAATCTTGGCAACCCAGATAGACAATATTTATATCAACTAATGAATTAGGTTTGTCATGCATAAACAGGTAAATTGCATTGTCTAATTGTTCTAATTTGAATTCCATAATATATAATCAATATTTTCATATATCGTAACAGACACTGTTTTTTTCAATTTTTATTTATGGAAAAATTGAAAAAAAAAGAGTTAAATAATTAAGTTTATTAAATAGAATATCAAAAATGTTAAGTTATATTTTCGGTTGTGAAAAAGTAAATCAAGACGTAAAAAAGAAATTGTTTTTAGCTGTCAGAAAAAATTGTTGCAATCAGATAGTAAAACATTTTGAAGAAACTAAAGGAGACAATGTAGATAAGTATAGAGACAGCTACAACAATTCTCTACTACATGTTGCTATAAATTATGGCAGAAAAGAAATAATGGAACATTTGTTAAACTTGGGAGCAAGTATGGACACTTTGAACGAATTAAAGACTACTCCAATGGATATGTTGATGAGAAAGAACAATCGTGAATTGTTAAACAGTTACATAAGTTTCAAATATCGTGAAGTTTATCAAGTTAAAGCCGAATTAGAAAGAAAAAATTCTATGCAACAAGATAACATTAATGAGTTAACTAAGAAATTATCATCTACATCAGAATTATTGACAAAATTAGAAAAGATCAATAAAGAACTATTAAAACAAATAGAAGATTTGAGAAAAGAGAAAAATCTATTAAGTAGTACATTGGTCGAAAATAACAAAAAGATAAATGAAAAAATATCAATGATTAAAAATTTGGAAAATATTTCAAAGAAATTAACAGAAGAAAATATGGCTCTCAGGGGAGATAATACTAGTTTAAAGGTAGAAAATACTGCATTGAATCAGAACAACAAAAGATTGCGTGAACAAGGAGATGAGCTGGATAAAAACAACAAAAAATTAAGATCAACAGTTGAATCATTAACAGAAGCAGCAAAGAAAAAGCAATAATTTTTTTATATTTAAGAATTTGTATTTAAAAGAATATAAATTATAACATAATTAATGAACATAATTGACAATATTAAAAAAACGGAAAGTTTTTGGAATTTACCAAAAAAAACAATTTTTCATAATGCAATAAATTTGGTAATATCTCAAAAAATATCATTCGAACAAGGAAGAAAAATAAGACAGGAATTATATAAAAAGATAAACAGCTTTGATTTGTCAAAAGAATTGTTGTGTAAATTAACAAATCAGGATTTTGCCAGAATAGGATTAGAGGATAATAAAATATCAGTAATAAATAAAATTATTGATGCAGAAGATTTGTCCATAAATTATTTGGAACAATTAAAAGGAATAGGACCTTGGACAATAAAAAGTTTAAAGATTATGAATGGAGAGAAAAATTTATTTTTGGAAGAGGATTATTGGATACGTAAAAGATTAAAAGAATTATTTAATTTGGACAAAGTTCCCACAATAAAAGAATCAAAAAAAATAGTAGAAAACATAAATTGTGACAAAAGTGAACTAACTAAATTTTTGTGGAGAATAAAACCCAATGGGATTGTAAAGGTTAAAAATAATGAAGAATTGGTGAGAGAAGACTTTTTATAATAAAAATTGATAATTACATCAACTGGATATATTATAAAGTAATAAGTTACTAAATCATTATGATACTTGAATTATATAAACCTATAGGCATAACAACTGTCGAATTTATTGAACAGTATAAGAAAGAAACAAAATGTAAAAAAATTTGTTTTGCAGGTAGATTAGATCCATTGGCACATGGTAAACTCTGCGTATTGACTGATGAGGATGTTTATAGGAAAGATGAATTTTGTGGTTGCGATAAAATTTATGAAAGTTATATAATCAAAAATATAACAACAGACACATATGATATAATGGGTATTCCCAGTATATCTTACAAAGAAGAACAAGAAATTCCCAAAAAAATTATGCAAAAATATCCTCCATACTCCAGCGTCATGATTACAAAACATCGTAAACCGTATTGGTTTGTAACAAAAATGAATTTGCAAATGGAAGAAAAAGATATACCAACAAAAGAAGTAGAGATTCATTCAATAGAGAAAGTAGATGAGAAGAAAATTAGTTCAAAAGAAATATTTGATATTGTAAATAATAGAATTAGTAAAGTAAATGAAAAACAAAATTTCAGACAAACAGAAATATTAGAAAAATGGAAAGAAATATTAACTGATAATGAAGAACAATTAACAGTTATCAAAGTGAGGGTGAAATGCAGTAGCGGCACTTATATAAGAAACATAGGTAATATGTTAAATGGATGTTGTTTTGACATTTGTAGAATAGAGTATATTAAAAATTGATTTTTTTATTTATAGGAACAATAAATTATTTTATTATTTATAAAATGAATTATTATTTAGAACGTAGCAAAGAAACCCAAAATTTCAGTTATCCAAACAATTTTAAGCCAAATGTCAAAATAAGCGAATTATTGAATTTAATAACAAATAATATAATTGAGGTAGGACAAATAGATAAGCAGAATGTGTACAAAATTGCTGGCAGAGTGGTATTAAAAAGAAAATACGGAAAATTATATTTTTACACAATGAAGAAGGATAATATAAAGTTTCAAATATTGTGTAATGCAAAGGAATACTTATCTGATGATTTTAAGGCTATAAACAATACGATTCAAATGGGGGATATAATAGGCGCGGAAGGATATATATCAAAATCGAACACCGGTGAACCAAGTTTAGTTCCAATTAAATTATTACTCTTAACACCATGTCTTCATCCAATACCAAAATCATTTGAATCACAAAATACTAATTCTAATAATGGAAAAATAGTAGATGTGGATGTTCGATATAGAAAAAGATACCTAGATATGATAATAAATGACGAAACAATGAATATATTTATAAAAAGAGGCAAAATAATAAAATTTGTAAGAAATTATTTGGATAGTTTAGGGTTTTTAGAAGTAGAAACGCCTATATTGCACCAAAGTTATGGGGGAGCGAATGCCAAGCCATTTGTAACTTATCATAATGATTTAAAACAGGAAATGTTTATGAGAATAGCACCAGAACTAAATCTTAAACAATTAGCAATAGGTGGTATGGATAAAATTTACGAAATAGGAAAACAATTTAGAAATGAACAGAATGATGCAACACATTTGTGTGAATTCTTATCACTTGAATTGTACCAAAATTATGCAAATTATACAGACATGATAACATTGACCGAGAATCTGATGTCAGAATTAGTAAAGAATATTAATGGAGATTATCAGTTGAAATATAATAACGAAACTATTGATTTTACTCCTCCATTTAACAAAATAGATATTACACAAAAATTAAGCGAATTTGGTGTAAACTTGGATCTATTACAAAGCAATAATGAAACGGATATAACACAATATTTACAGCAAAAATGTGTCGAGTTAAAAGTAAAATGTCATCCAATGACAATACCAAAGATGTTAGACAAGATAATAGGTCATTTTTTGGAACCATTATGTAAGAACCCGACATTTTTAATGAATCATCCATCCACAATGTCTCCACTGTCCAGGAGATGTGATAGTAATACACATATAGCAGAAAGATTCGAACTTTTTATAAGTGGTATGGAGTATGCAAACGCATATTCTGAGCTGAATGATCCAAAAATACAAAAATCAAATTTTGAGAATCAGTTAAAAGACAAAAGTAATGGAGATGATGAAGCTCAAATACCGGATTTGGACTTTGTTACTGCTCTTGAGTATGGTTTACCACCATGTGCTGGTCTAGGTATTGGATTAGAGAGATTAATCATGTTACTGACGAATTGCTTGAACATAAAGGAGGTATCCACCTTTCCTCCAGTCAGATAAAAAAATTGATTATAAAAATGCTTGAAGACATAATTATATAGAATTAGTAATACCAAATTATGATGAACACTTATAAACCAAAACAATTCAACCAAACTGAAGTAACATTCTCTTTGGACGATGTCACGAGCAAAGACAAGACATTCTTGAAATTTGTGATTAAGGCAGCAAATAATTATGAGGGTTTCATCAATATAACAGGTAACGAACCACATAGCCAGGATTATTTACAAAAGATGTGGAATTTTGTAAAGAGTCCAGCATCTGATAAATTAAGATTGGGACAAGTGACATTATTCAGAAATCACTTTGAAGTGGAAAGCTCAGTACAATCTTGTGGTTTCAATTGTAGTATTCCATGTAATTTTAATATGGAACAAATAAGAAGAGATTTAATACAATTGATGGTAGAAAAGGATGCATTAACATTGTCATTCGGCAAAACCAAAGTTTCTGAGGAGAAAAAGAATCCCAGTGAAATTTATTTTTGTGTTGATGGCAAAACTAAAGTTTCTGAGGAAAAAAAGAATCCTGGCGAAATTTATTTTTGTGTTGATGGCAAAACTGGTGTAGCAGAAACACGCCAAACTCCTCTTGAAGAAAAACATAAGTCAAACAATAAAAGAAAATATTTAGTTGATGAATTGTGTGATCAATTATGTTTGGAAGATAATGTAACAAACAATAATGAAAAAATTGTTTACAAAAACGTGAATAATCAAAATAAGGAACATGTTATCAGAAAACAACCCTATTGCAAAAAAGTAGAAAAACCAAAAGTGGCGGCAGCACCTACATCAGTTCCAGTGGCAACACCAGCACGAACTTTGGCAACGCCAACCACTTTATACAATGGAATTCCTGATTTATCCAAATTATATTCCAATAAAGTAGAAAAGAGCGAAAAATCTTCAGAAGCGTTTGATCCATGGCGTGTACCAATGGTGTATAACCCAACACAACAATCTTTGCCAGAATCAAGTAGATACTGTGTTGGTCCTTGGTTCCAATCATCTGTGGAACCAGATGTACCACAGCAAACAAAATCATCACAATTTTGCGCAGATTCTTGCACTCAAGCAATGTTGAACGCTGTGTTGAATAAGAATTCAGAATCAGCTAAATATAGTCCAGATACTTGGATGAAAGTATCTACAGAACCAGATCAAAAGTCAGAATCAGTAGAAGATAAAACTGTAAAAAATCTTAAAAATTCTCTTAATAGTTTAATGGAATCTTTTTACAACAGTCAATTGGACACAAGTAAGAAACCAGTAAATGTTAATACTTTACCAACAACAACTAAAGAAGAACAACAGTCAGATAATATTGACTTAAATTCAATTGTAGAAAATGCTATTAATCAAATTTTTAACCAGAACAATAAGCAAGTAGGTGTAGATTTTCTATCAAAATTAGGTTTTTAATTTATTCATCAAAAAATTATTTTTTCATAAAAAAATTGAAATCTTTAAACTTAAAGAAACTTAAAGATTACTATATACATAAACAAGAGATATGAAACTAAACGTTGAATTATCAGTTGATGAAACCAACAACATCCTTATCATTAAAATAACAGATGTGGTAAGAGAGTTTATATACAATTATATGTATAGCTTAAATACTATTTTTAATATTAATACTTTGTGCATTTTCATGCATAATGGTAAAGAACTGAGTATTAAAAAAAGTAAAGATAATTATTTGATAATAAATGAGAATAGAATTGAAATAAAAACAGAAAATTCGTATGTTAATCAAGTAGGTCAAATTGATATTAATCAGTTGCAAAAAGATTTAATATTACTCATGTATCAAAAAAATTACTGTAAATTTAAAGTATTCTTTATGCCTTCTGATAATGTTATTCAAAATCATAAGGTTAAAAAAATGAACATAACCGAAGATGAAATCGCGACTGTAATGCAAAATCTCAGAAAGACTAGAACAAAAAGTGTAAAATTTTCTGGAAATGATTTTTTGACTAAACGAAAAGATTTGAAAAAGATTCCAGAAAAAAACAAAGAGGAAAATAAGCTATTAAGTAGTGAATTAAATAACAGTTTATGTGATCAGTCAAATAATAAACCAGAAGAACCATCTGATGCTAAAGTGGATGAACAATCTGATATTAAAACAGACGAACCATCTAACATCAAAGTGAACGAACCGTCTGATATTAAAGTAAATGAACAATCTGATATTAAAACAGACGAACCATCTGATATTAAAGTAAATGAACAATCTGATAAAATAGATGATCACACAGAACCAATATTGAGCGTATCTTTGTTAACAGATAATTCAGAAGGAGTAGACGAAAATATTAACAAAAGTATATTATCAAAATCATTGACAGAAAGCGAATATGAAAAAATTAGTAAAACATGGGATTTAGACGATATAGAACCATCGGAGTTGGAAAAATCAGCTGATGGATTGTTAAAATCAAATAGTTCTGAATTATACACAAATTATTTTTAAAATTATATATAATTAGTTTTTTTAAACAACTATAATGAACTGATTATAGAAGAAATAAATGATCAATAAGATCAATATTAGTGAAATAACAAGAGGTAAATTTTGAACGAATAAAAGAATGATCAAAATTAAGCAACAGAGTATTACCAAACTTATAATGCCGTTATTTGAATTAGCCATATATATTATATGTGTTCCAAAAAAAAATTGATAATATAAAAATCTTGAATAAAACTATATTTATAATTTGTTTATAATGAAAAAATTTTTACTGCAATATGTTTCTGATATACATTTGGAGTATTCACATAAGATTCCAAATATAAAGCCCATTGTTAATAATATTGCCCTTCTGGGTGATATTGGTAGTCCACGTATGTCTTTGTATAAAGATTTTTTAAAAGATGTGTCTAATAAATTTGACAATGTTTTTTTAGTGTCTGGAAACCATGAATATTGGAACATGCCGATGTATGGTGATAGGATTTACAGCAAGGAAGATATAGATGAAATGATAGAGGATCAGATATCTAAATATCCTAATATACATTATTTGAATAACAAAAGTTATATTGATAACAATGTTGTTATTATAGGAAGTACATTATGGAGCGAAATACCAGAAGAAAAAAAAGAGGTGGCGAGTAGGATAGTCGGTGATTGTAAAATGATAAAATACAACAATAGTATTGATCAAAGACTGAACAACCAAATGTTTTACGATTGTTCAGAATTTATTGGAAAAAAAATAAAGGACAATATTGATAAGAAAGTTGTTGTTCTGACACATCATTGTCCAAGTTATAAATTTATTTCGGAGAAATTTAAAAACTACAATAATAATTTTGCTTTTGCAAGTAATTTAGATCATATGTTATCTAGTCCAGTATGTGTGTGGTTGTCTGGACATACTCATGGCAATTTTTACAAAGTAATTAATGGAGTAATTTGTTCGATTAACTGTCAAGGTTATAGAAAAGAGAATCTAAAAGATTATAATGTAGAAAAATACATCCAATTGTATTGTTAATTAACATTTTTTTATTATATGGCTGAGGATTTGCAAATGGCTACTTGTTGGTATTGCGTTGGATAAAATAGAATTTATAATGTTTTTTGGTCTGCTCATTATAAAAATTTGAAAATAAAAATAATTGTTATGTTTGATATATTTTCCAAACTAACAAAAATGAATAAAAATATAGGTACTCTTATGCAAAATAATGACTTTACCAAAAATATGAATAATATTATAATTCAAAACGATAAAGTAAATAGAAAAAATTTAAGATATCTATCTTCATGTACCATAGATGTATTTGATCTACTATTGACTGAAAATTATGACGATATTTTTCACTTAATATTTTCTGGAATAAATGTTAATATTAATTTAACAGATGAATCATTTAAAAAACTTGTCATAAAAAATAATAAACTTCATCGCATAAATTTGGATTACGTTAAATATATCAAAAAAAATAATAAAATAGATTGTTTATTGGATATATCAGAACTGATTTTAGCTGGTAATATTGATGATGTAAATTATTTGAAATCATTAAATATAAAATTGAATGAGCAATTAGATTTGAATGATAATACCATTTTTAAGTTATGTGACGAAAATAAGTTAGAAGTGCTATTTTATCTTAAAAATAATAATATTCAATTTAAATATCCAAACAATGTGATAGAATTAGCTTCTATAATAGGGTCAGTAAAATTATTGGATTTTTGGAAGAATTCTGGATTGTCGTCAGACTACACAAATATTTCAATGGATCAGGCTTCTGTAAACGGATTTATAGACGTGTTAGAATGGTGGAAAAAATCAGAATTACCATTAAAATACACAAATTATGCAATGAATCAGGCTTCAGAAAATGGTTTAATAAATATATTGGACTGGTGGAAGAATTCAGAATTACCATTAAAATATTCTAGAAATGCATTAAGTTGGTCGTATCATATTGATGTTTTAAATTGGTGGTTGATTTCTGGATTAAATATTAACTTTAATTTAAACAGAAGAATAAAGAAAAAAGTTGAGAGAGAGACTAATATGGATATTAGGAAATGGTGGGACAATTATCAACAAAATATAATTTGTGTATCTACATAATTTATTTTTTTTTATTTATTTTTATTTATTTTTTTATTTGGAGATTTAAAAAATTGAATTTTTTTTTGTAAGGGATTTAAAGACATTAATATGTGTATATAATCAACAATGTCACAACCAAACACAGAAAATTATGAATTCAAGGCTGAGATCAATGAGCTTATGAATATTGTAGTTAACTCACTTTATCAAAAACCTGAAGTATGTTTGCGTGAATTGTTAAGTAATTCATCGGATGCTTCCAATAAGAGACGTTATGAATGTTTGACAAAAGGAAAAATTTTAACTGATTCTGATTTAAAAATTCAGATAGTAGCTGATAAATCAAATAATACATTGACAATTTCTGATAATGGTATTGGAATGACCAAGAAAGATTTGATTGAAAAATTATCTACAATTGCAGTCAGTGGTACGCGAGAATTTATTAATAAGCTGAAAGACAACAAAGAAACATCAGCTCATACGTCTGATTATATCGGCAATTTTGGTTTAGGTTTTATGAGTACATTTTTGCTCGCAGATCATGTAGAAGTAGTTACAAAGAACGAAGCAGATGAACAATTTAAATGGGAGTGCAAACAAAGAGGATCATACAGCATCACTCCAACAGGAAATTCTGCCGCAGAAAGTGGTACATCAGTGATTCTTCACCTCAAACCAGATCAAACCAAATACTTGGAAGAAAATGAGATAAAAGATATTGTTAAAAAACATTCACAATTTATAAATTATCCTATAGAACTATTGGTGGAAAAAGAAAGAGAAGAAGATGATGATAGTCCATCAGACGAGAATAGAGATAAAAAGAAGACAAATGAGGGTGATGTTAAGGTTGAAGATGAACTTCCGGAATTAGAGGATCCAGAAGAATCAAAAAAAGATACTAAAACAAAGAAGAAAGTAAAATTCACAGAATTTGAACAATTAAATACTCAAAAACCAATATGGACAAAAGATCCAAAAGAAGTAACAAAGGAAGAATATAATGCATTTTATAAGAATTACACAAATGATTGGGAAGAACCTTTAGCCTATAAACATTTTAAGTTAGATGGTGACGTGCAAATGAAAGGTATTATATTTGTCCCAAAGAAAGCTCCATTTGATTTGTTCGAAAAAAAGAAACATAAAAATAATGTAAAGTTGTATGCAAAAAAAGTTTTAATTACAGAAAATTGCGATGATTTTATGCCAGAATATTTGTCATTTGTAAAGGGTGTAATAGATTGTGATGATTTGTCACTAAATGTTTCAAGAGAATTTATTCAGAATAGTTCCACATTCAAGACCATTAAAAATAGTTTAGTAAAGAAATGTTTAGAATTGTTTGTAGAAATTTTGGAAAATCAAGAGAATTATAAACTATTCTACGAATCTTATCAGAAAAATATTAAATTGGGCATTCATGATGATCAAAAGAACAGGAACAAATTAATAGAATTATTAAGATTTTATACAATGAAAAATCCAGATAATCTGTGCAGTTTAAATGATTATGTAAGTGCAATGAAAGAAAATCAAAAGAATGTTTACTTTTTGAGTGGAGAAAATAAAGAAATAGTTATCAAATCACCTTTCTTAGAGGAATGTCGAAAGAGAGATTTTGATGTTTTGTTAATGGTGGATGCAATTGATGAATATTTGATGCAACAATTGTCAGAATACAAAGAGAAAAAGTTGGTGAATATTAGTAAAGAAGGAAATCTATTTGATGAAACAGATGATGAAAAGAAACAAAAAGAAGAACTTGAGAAGAACTTTGCAGATTTGTGTAAATTTATGAAGGAAACTTTAAAGGAAAAAGTTGAGAAAATTGTATTATCAAACAAATTAGTAACAACTCCAATGATTGTTTCTAGTGGTAGTTTTGGTTGGACAGCAAATATGGAGAGAATTATGAAAGCTCAAGCATTAAGTGATAATCAAATGCACAAGTTTATGATGTCCAGAAAAACATTGGAACTAAATCCAAGCCATAAAATAATTGTGGAATTGAATAATAAATTAAAGAATAAAGAAGATGAGGTTGTTAAGAATACATCAGAATTATTGTTCCAAACTGCTCTAATTGATTCAGGTTATTCATTGGATAATATGAAAGACTTTACATCAAATATTTATAATATGGTAGAAGAAAAGTTATCATACTAATTTTTTTATTTTAATTGAGATATTATTAAATTTTTTAATTAGATAATATTATATAAATATGATTAATACTAATGATATTACTATACCAGTAATCACAAAAACGTTGGACAAAGTATATAAAAAAGTACAAAATTATCATAGAAAAATAAAGGATTTAGAAGAAGAAATATACGATTTGAGAAAATATAAAAAGTTATATACAGAAATTCAACAAAAATTAAATACTGACACAAATAATAATTCTTTTCATGATCAGTATGTGTCAGTGAATAACAACAACGACAACAACAATAACATCAATAATGTCAATAACAATGTCGATAATAAAGCTTTATTATCAAAAGATAAATACGGTAATCATGATAATGAATATGACAAATATGATAGTGGATATGATAAATACGGTAATCATGATAATGAATATGACAAATATGATAGTGGATATGATAAATACGGTAATCATGATAATGAATATGACAAATATGATAGTGGATATGATAAATACGGTAATCATGATAATGAATATGACAAATATGATAGTGGATATGATAAATACGGTAATCATGATAATGAATATGACAAATATGATAGTGGATATGATAAATACGGTAATCATGATAATGAATATGACAAATATGATAGTGGATATGATAAATACGGTAATCATGATAATGAATATGACAAATATGATAGTGGATATGACAAATATAATAGTGGAAATGACAAATATGATAACTATGACAATAACTATAATGACTTGAATTATCCAAAAAATAAAACGGACAGTGCGGATAATAATAAAAATATTCCACTTGATTTGAGTGATGATGAATATAAATTATCATGTATGTTGAAAAGCAATGAATACGTAATAATAGGGGCAAATAATTTACTTTTTATAACAATAAAGAAGGCTATATCATTGGGTTTTGATGATAACAAAATATTAAAGTTAATGAAGCCAGAAATAATTGACAACATATATTTAGTAAAATCTGGTTTTAGTGATGATGAAAACAAAAAACTATTAGATATTATAAAAAATAATACAATGCCGACTCGAGAATTTTCAGATATGACAAAAGATAATTTTGAAAAAGTAATGGCTAGTTTATATCCACTAACATATAATATTGAATTTCAAATGAAAGCGATTGACAATGATATAAAATTGCAAAATAAAGTAGTAGAAAAATTTAATTCATTATTTTGTGCAGATTTTAATTGGAATGAAATAAAGAAATTATTAAATAATGAAGGTGATAAATGGCTATTATTAGATATACTTATTAATTTATCAAATTGTCCAAGTTCATTGTTCAGAAGAAATCTGGGAAACAAATATTATATAAGACATAAACATAGTGGAAAAAATATACAATACAATTATGTGGATTATAATATGTTAGGATGTAAAATAGATACGGCATTCAATAAAGATAACAAAATTGTTTTGGGATCATCGTTTTACACTGTGTATGATGATATGGTATTTGCGAAAATATTGAGGAAATATAATAGAAAATATTTGGCAGGTCCTTCTGGTTCTACTGTCTTGTTGTATATTCATGTATTTGATATATTAGGTGTGGAAAGAACTGATTTTAATAATGGTTTGTTATTAGGAATGATCATTTCAAATTATGTGCCTTTTTATCATACATTAACTGAAATATTATTATCATCATCTTTTGAAACAAAAAGAAAATATGTAATGAATATGGATCCAGTCAAGTATGTTACTACTGAGTTAAAATCTATTGGTATAATTAATTAATTTTATTTAAAAATTGATTAATTTATATTATCGACAGTATCTCAGAATAATTTTATATAATATGAACAATTTAAAAGAACTATTGAAAGATTTAGATATTGAGGAGTTATATAGTCTTCCTCAAAAAGAAATATTTAATAAATACAAAAATATAGGAAAACATGTGAAATTTGTTAGTAAAATGAAGAAACAGGAAATGATAGATATTATAGATAAATTATCGAAATATTTAAATCAACAAAATAATGACAATTTCATAGTCAATCTGAATGAAGAACAAATTAAAGTAGTTAAATCTCCGCCTGATAATCATATTAGAATAATAGCATGCGCTGGATCTGGTAAAACAACTACCATTGTGTGCCGAATAAAATATTTGGTTGATAATTACGTTGTTCCAGAAAAAATATTATTATTGACATTCAATGTGGAATCCTATCATAATCTAAAAAAAAGAATAACAGAAGCTTTTGGTTTTGAGCCAAAAATAGAAATTAGAACTATTGATTCATTTTCTGCCAAGATATATTACAATTATCAATTTGATAAAGTAAAAACTAAATATGTAGGAGAATTCGCAATATTTGCTGAGAAAATTATGAAAGAACATGGAAAAATTATATGTAATAATTATGAATATGTTTTTTTTGATGAATTTCAAGATGTCAGTGATATTCAATTTAATATTTTGAAGCATTTTGGTGATAATGGATGTTATTTAACTGTCATAGGAGATGATAATCAAAATATTTATCAATGGAGAGGAACAAATAATATGTATATAATCAATTTTGACAATTGGTTTAAAAATACGAATACCTACACTTTAGCAACTAATTATAGAAGCAATGAATCAATAGTTTCACTATCGAATAATAGTATCATATTGAACAAAAATAAGATAGAAAAGCAAATGATTGCAATAAATAAAAATAGAAATATTCCTAAATTATTACTACATGAGTCGCAAGATGTTATGTTCAAAAAAGTTATGAGTTTGTTGCTGGAAATTAAAAGAAATAATAATTATGATCTAGAAAAGTTTGCGATTGTGTCAAGAACCAATACTTATCTCAAATTATTTGAAGAATATTTATGTAAACGTCATCCAGAAATAGAATTTGTATCCTTCGTTACAGATGATAATAACACAAAAATTGTGTCTGAAAAAAATAAATTAACTTTGACAACAATACATAAGGCAAAAGGATTAGAATGGGATGTAGTATTCCTGGTAGGTCTATCAGACTCATCATTTCCCAGCAAATTTAATAATTCCAACGCTAACATTGAGGAAGAAAGAAGAGTATTTTATGTTGCAGTGACTAGAGCAAAAAATTATTTGTATTTTATGGCTAATTTAAAGGAATTATCTCTCAGTAGATTTGTATTTGAAGTTATAGATCACATAAAATATGAGAATCATACTTCTAAAAGAAAGTTTGATCAGGTCGAAAAATTATTTTCTTATGAAAATTATGATTACGTAAAAAAGGTATATAATATAAGAGAATTGGCTAAATGTATGTCGGCATCAGATTATGATAAATTCAGAAAAGAGAATTTATTATTAGATGACAATGTGAAAGAAGATATAATATTTTCAGAAGAATACAAGTTTGATAATAATATAAAAAAAAATTTACTGGAAACAGACATAAGCAATTTTTTTAATAAATACATATTCAGAAAATGTATGAAAGAAATAACAGATTTATCAGCTGAATCAATTATAAAGTCAGAAAATTTGTCTGAAGAAGAAATGAATGTTTATGTTTCAGAAAATTTAGAAAATATATTTGAAGAATGTAATTATGATAAAGATTGTTTGAAAAATTTTTTTAGTAATAAGGAAATGAGTAGTAAAAATAAGAGTATTGTGAAGAATATAATTGAAAGAATACAAGATAGCACAAAAAATTTTGTTAGAGTATTCACCTATCCAACTAGATTTGTAAAACAGCTAAATGATTCATATAAAAAATACATTATGAAGGAAAATGATAACGATAGTATTTTGAGTGATATATACACTGTATCTCTTTGTGACAAAATATGTGAAGGTAGAAAAAGGCTAATGTATAAAAATGTTTTTCCTTTTTTTAAAGAAGATTACAATAAAATAAAAGATAGACTAAATGTTTTTGCAGACCAGCTTAACCATAGAAATATTATTCACAATCTACCAATAGGATTATCAATTGAAATTGAAAAAAATCCGATAACTATCAAAGATAAAATAATGGCCATAGACAATGATTCAGTTATAGACATTCGATATTCAGAATCTGAGTTAAAAATAGAATGGTTGATTCAAATGATAATGAGTGTTTCAATATTAAACAAAAAAGATGAAGCCAAATTTAATATCAAAAAAATTCTAATAATAAATATTTTGAAAGGAAAGCTTTACGAATTTAGTATAAATCCAAAATATGATTACGACAAAGTTTATCAATATATGATTGAATTGATTAAGAGACAAATGCAAAACAAAGATAAAATTTGTGATGATGACAATATTTTGAAGGTTGATTGGTTAGTGAAAAACGATAATAATAATAATAATAATATAAAAAACGATATACAGATGAATATACCAAGAGTTTTGAATGCTGGGAACTATATGTTCTTGGACACTGAAACAACAGGCACAAATGTAAACAATGCTGATATAATACAACTATCATACGTACTTTATAATGGCGAATATGGTTTAATGAAAAAATTTAATAAATACATAAAACTAGTCCGTAATATTATCACAGCCAATAGTTTTAAAGTTCATAAAATATCTAATGATTTTTTAAAAAAGAAAGGTGAAGATTTTAATATTGTGATAAGAGAATTTTTAATAGACTTAGGAACAACTACTTATGTGATAGGACATAATGTAAAGTTTGACATAAATGTAATTGTATCGAACATTGAAAAAAATGGAATTGTTTGTAAAAATATATTTGATAATAAAATAATAGAATGTACTGGGGCAATGAGCAGAAAATATTCATCAGAGAATAAAATGTTGAAACTGGACAAATTGTATTATATATTATTTAAAAGACAAATATTAAATGCCCATGATGCGTCATATGATGTGAAATACACTGCAGATTGTTATTTTAAAATGAAAGGTATAGTACCTGATAATGATATGAATAATTTGAAGAGAAATAATACTATTGATCTTTCAAAAATGTTTGAAAAAATAATAAAAAAGTTTAATGAAAATCATAAATACTATGAAGAAATAGTAAAAATAAATGAAAAATTATAATATACAGATGAATAAAAAATATAAATTAAAAACAATGTGTAACTTCAACGAACAAAGTATAAGGAAAATAGTGGAGATGTATATTGAACCTCCAATAAGAATAAATATTAATAATTTTAAACAAGAAAATGATCAAATAGCATTTGGTATTTTAAAAAATGGATATAAAAGAGGCGAATGTTTCAATGACAATCATTTTGAAAATTGTATGAGTGTATTTAGAAAAGAAAAGAATAATGAATGTATATTCAACCATATTATGAATATTATAGACAAAAATAGTGACAAAAGTATTTATTTAATAGATGGAATGAATTTTTTAACAGAATTTATGAAGTATTTAGTTGAAAACAAAAATGATGCTATGATAAACAATTATTTTAAACAAACAAAATGGGGTGATGTGAGAGAATTTTACGAATTATCTAAATTAGATAGTACTGGCGATATAGAAAAAATATTGAGTTTGGATCCAAAAATAGGGAAAGATAAATTTAGTAGAAATCTTTTTAGAATTAACTTTTTGAAAGATTGTTTTGATACAATATTTTCGGGAAATGCTTTGGATCTTTATATTGTATTTCATCATGGTTTCAATTATGTTCCGAGTTATATAACAGGCAAATTAAATAGAAATAATTCCGACGATTTATACAAAAATATTTATTATAATAAGAATTATGTACTTGTGTCGACATATCTACTCAATTCAAGGATAACAAATATAATGACGTTTAAGGGGAGAATAAGTGACGATTTTAAAATGCTGTTGATGAGTAAAAATTCTTATAATGCAAATGACATTGAAAATATAATAAACAATAATATAACAATGTATGGCAGTGTGATAAAACAAAAAAATAATACGACGGTACAAAATATAATCGATAAATATTTTGAATACGTACACACCAATAATAATTTAAGTACAAAAGTTTGCAAACACAGTAATGAGACAGATGATTATTGTATATTAATATTATACTATTATTTGAAATACAATAAAAATCTATCAAAAGTGAATATATTAAGCAACGACAAGTATGGATGGTCAAAAAAAGAATTATCAGACGAGAATTTAATAACTATACAAGATTTTTTTAAAATAAGATAAATAAAATTTATGAATTTGCAATTTTGTATTTAATTAAATCACAAAGCATAGTAACACCGATGAATTGATTGTCATCATTGTTAGGAATAATCATATCTGCGTATTTTTTTGATGGTTCAATGTATTTTTCATAGGATGGTATCACAAATTTTTTGTATTGTTTTTTGACAGAATCAATGCATCTTCCTCTTTCTTCCACATCCCTTTGAATCCTTCTAAATAATCTCGTTTCCGGTGAAGCATCAATAAAAACTTTATAATCTGCTAGTTTGCGGAGTTCCTCATTGCACAATACTAAAATTCCTTCAACAACAATAACACTTGTTGGTTCAATATTAATTTTATCGTTATTTCTTGAATGAGTTTTGAAATCATATGTTGGAATTTCAACAGGTTGAGAACTCTTGAGTTTTTTCACACAATCAATGAACAATTCGTAATCTAATGCCGATGGTTCATCAAAATTATATTCATCAGGATTCTTCTTTTCTTGTTCATTCAAACCCTTGTAAAAATTATCCATTGATAAAACAGTTACATTGTGAATACCCTCATCAATTTTTTTTGCAACAAGAGACTTGCCACTTGCTGATGCACCACTTAACAATACAATAATGGGCATTGTGTTAATTAATGATTGGCTTTATGGTATAGACAAAATATTATTTATTTCAAATTTTTGATGAATTATTGGTCGATTTATTATTGAAAGGTCTACTATTATTTGCGGGTCTATTATTGGTTTGCTTATTACTATTAAAAGGGTTTTTATAATTGTTGACGTATTCATTACTATTATAATATTTTTTATAATTGTTAGGCTTACTATCGTCATTATTATCGTAATTTTTTTTATAATTGTTTGGCTTATTACCATCATTATTATCATAATATTTTTTATAATTATTTGGCTTATTACCATTATTATTGTCGGTATATTCATTATTATCATAATATTTTTTATAATTGTTTGACTTATTACCATTATTATTGGCATATTCATTGTTATTATAGTATTTTTTATAATTGTTTGACTTATTACCATTATTATTGTCGGCATATTCATTGTTATTATAGTATTTTTTATAATTGTTTGGCTTGTCATTATAATTATTATTGCCATTATAACGCTCTTTATAATTAACATTCTTATTACCATAAAACTGTTTGTTATTGTTCAGCTTATTACTGAATAATTTATGAGTATTAAATTGTTTATTAGTATTGGTATCTGAATGACTATTGTTATTTAAATCATTATTATCTTCCGATTTTATATTATTACGATGCTCATAATTTGGAGCACATAAATTACTTTTATCTTTTTCGTCATTTAATTCATCTTCATCTATATTTTCATCCAATTCATCATCTGAATATTCTTCTTTGTAGTTTTCTTCGTTAAGATCTCTTGAATCGAATGATTGTGTGTCACTATCATCATAATTATATTCTTCATCATTAACTCCTTCAATAATATCTCCTTCTTTATGATACAACAAATAATCGAATCTGAAATATTCTTCCACAGGTCCGTTATAAAGTCTAACCAAATTACCATCGGACATAAACATGCCTCTTTTTTTATTCTTTTTTGGATGAACAAGAGGATTATCATGATCATTTTTTAAAAATTGAGGACTCTCTCTTTTCTTATCTCTTCTTTTAAAATATGGATTTGTTTTATTTACAATTAACTTACCAAATAAAAACATTCTTTTCATAACAATGAAATTATCCAAAGTACCATACATGAAAAGTTTATCTTTTACTTCTCCATTAAAACCATCATATATTATTGCATATGTTTTGCCTGGAATATATATGTTAAGCTTAACATTGTTGTCTACCCATTTTTCATACATGCTGAGAACATATATCCCCAAATAAGTAGTTTTTATTTTATATTTGAACATATAAGTTACTAGTTTATTCCTATTAATTTTGTTGTTAAACGTCAATAAGAATATTTCATTCGGAGATATATATCTATTCTTATAACGAATAAAAAGATCATCAAACATTTGATCAGTAACAGTTTCAACTTGAAGTAGTTCTAATACTCTCTTATCAATAGCGTTGTAGTCCATGATTGTAATTAATTATAATATAATTACTTGTTTAAATAAATGATTTTTCAATTTTTACAAAGATAAATAAAATTTACAAATTCATTAAATCTTCCAAATTACCTTGGAAATTTTTGATGTATTTACCGTTATTTTCCACTTTACCTATACTACTTTCAATATTTAGATTTTGTAAATTGCCACTACTACCTAATACCAAATTTTCTACAAAAATACCATTATCACTGACCTTACCAATAGATGCTTTAATCGTAGAATTGAGGTTTGAGCTACCAGCAGTGATACGATTATTTGACATTTCTCCAACAGTTGCTTTAATTTTGGGAACAGAATTGAAATTTGAGCTACCAGCAGTGATACGATTATTTGACATTTCTCCAACAGTTGCTTTAATTTTGGGAACAGAATTGAAATTTGAGCTACCGAATCTGATGGTGTTTGCGGAAATGCCATTGTTTGACATTTCTCCAACAGTAGCGTTAATTCTAAAAAATTGATTATTCATTCCTTTTTTGAATGTTGTTGTTTTGGATTTTTATCCAGTCAATTATTCCTTTTTTCAAGTGTATTTCAATCATTTAGAATTTCATTTTTTTTGTTATAAAATTTGAAAAAATAATGTTTTAAAACCTCTTCAAAAAAAGAACGATGTTTATTATGTCTACAAAAAATTCAGACAATAATACAGTGTATGCACCATGTTCCAAATATGACATAACACCAATTTTTATGACTCCTGTGGTAAAACATAATATTAAAAAATTAGATGATAAAACAAAAAAAGTATCATTAATTTTAATAACAAATGAAGAAACTCCATTTTTTCCATCATCAGAAGCATCCATAATTGGCCAGGCAGATGTATCGATAAAAACTCTTGTTAAAGTATGCAATAAGGAGATAATAGATAATAAAGCATTTTCGAAGTGGCTTTTTGAGGCAACTAAAAGAGAAATAATTTGGTTAAATAAAGTGTTACCTGATTGTAAAGTTAGATGTCCAATATATGGTAAGTGGGATTACATAAAAAGAAAAATTGTACCATCTGATCTCCAGATCGGAGCAACTGAAACTATCAAAATGGGTGAAACAATTGAACAAACAGCTATGAGAAGCTTATGTGAGGAGTTTGGAATGTCCGACGATATAAATTGTTATGATATAATAAAAACTGTTCCTTACAAACGAGATTTAAGAGATAAAAGTGTTGCAGTTGTGATTATAAAGTTGAAAAAATAAATGTCTGACACCTAAATATAAAATATTAGTATAAACAAATGGACAATACACCAAATACTCCAAAAATTTCAAACGAAAATTCAAAAGAGAACGAAACAAATCAGAAACAGCCAAAAACAAATGAAACAAACAAAAATAATTTTTTCAGTTTTTCTGATGAAGGAGGTGATTTACTAGTTTTTGAGACTGAATAATTAAAGGATATTGTTTTTTTTGGTTTCAATAAAACAAGTCGAACATATATATACAATACAATCATCATTCGTTTTATTATAACCTTCACGAATCAGCGTAGTAATATTACATTTGTACGAATTTTTGGATTTACAAAATATACAACAACGATGATTATGTTTGACATAGGATATTGTATATTTGAAATGCACAAGTCTTTTTAAATCTATATGCCCCTCATTTTCCCAAAATACCAACGTTTTTATTTTATTACCATCTTCTTGATTAAAAGAAAATTTAGGAGTTAAATAATTCAACAATCGTTTATCCAACTTTTCGCCAGTAAATGCCTTCATGTTGTAAAGTTGAGGTCTCAAAAATTTTAATGATTCTGACTGCAAAGATTGTAATACAAAATTATTCAAAAGTTTGTTGCAACATCTTACACTCTTTAACGAACAATCATGTAGAAAAGAAACAATAATTCCCCAATTGTCATTAGAAATTTGAATCTGTGAATTCTTTTTTCTTAGTTTTCTTTCCTCTTTACTTAAGTACGCTGATGTTAATCTAAAAGAAAAGTAGTCTAGTTTCTTTTCTTTTTTATTGGTTTTATCTTTTTTATCAATTTGTGTAATTGTATTTTTTTTATCCTTTTTATTAACGTGAGAAGGACTCTCACGGCAATTTCCCTTACCCTCGTTGCCGAGGCGCTTGTTGTGTTTTTGTGTTGACATAACACAAATAAAGACTTTTTACAATGAGGATTTCAGATATTTTAACATTTCAAATTTTTGTTTATTTATATATATAGTAATGACCAACCCCTTTATAAAAAAATGGTATAAAAAATATCAAAAAGATATCAAAAAATATGTAAAATATCTAAAAGCATCAGATGAACCATTAAAAAAAATGAGTTTGGATGATTTAAGAGAATATTTAAAACTCAAAGTGAGAATATGGGAATTATTGACCAGTAGAAATCAAGATTTATCTGATCAAACTATAGACGAAATGTCTAAAAAAGAATTACTTGATAATTTAGAATTTTATGAAGAAAATGGTCAAGGAATGGGTGTAGATTTGTTGATACAAGTCATAGAAGCACTGTTGTAAAAATTGAAATTAAATATATATGGTTTTAATTCAAAAGAGTTATTGTATAAAAAGTATATATGGATACTCAAATAGAAAAATCAGTTAAAAAGCTAACTAAACAGATTGTTGATAAAAAGATGCAAAATTTTATTACACATGATCTACCATTACAAGTTATAAAAAATATGAATGAAGAGGTACCAACATATCTTAATAATAATGTTCAGATGCAAAATATATTGCAACATCATTCAAATAATTTAAATCAACAACTTTATGCATCGGCATCACAAACTTTGAATAAACTAACTAATGAAGAACAGTATCATTATGTTACAAATTCTCATTTGACAAATATGAATAATCGTTTTAATAACAAATTAGAAAGCTTTGAATTAGAGTTTTCTGGTAGAATGGCAAAAATGCAAGAACAGGTGAATAGAGAAATTAGCTATGTAAAAGAATGCAATGACAAATTTGATAAATTGGTGAAGGAAAATTTATATATAAAATTGGCTCTCTGTGCATTATTTATTATAATGATGGCATTTATGTACATATTTAATTTATCCAAAGTTTAAATGAACAAATATCAATTATTGAATGTCAATAAAGATATTATATAAATTATTTATATACAATGGAGTACGATTGTGATTTAAGCGGAAATTTACTCGAAAAAAAAGATACTCTATTTGGTCACAAGTATAAGAAATATTTTTATGTGGTCAAAAACAATAATTTTTTGAAATACAAATGTTTCAAAGGTGATTTGGTGGAATCCATTGATTTAAGTATGTTGTCTGATGTGAGGCAAGGCTTCTTTGAAACTAAAAAAACATTAACATTAATACAAGTAAATGGAGTTGCAAAAGTCTATTATTTTATTGATTCAAACGAATTTGATATATTGTTTAACAAAGTAAATTATGTTATGCAAAAGAACAAAGGAGAAAAATTTATTAAAGAAATAGAAATTTTGGAATCAGTTGGTGATGCATGTATAATAACGAACGATATTTTTGAAATAGTTGGTTTCAACGAAAAAGCTGAAAAATTATTAGGATACAGGAGAAATGAAATTTATGCCAAAAATATAAAAATATTTATGTTTGACTATTATTCTAATTATTATCAAAATGTCATAAGTACAAAAAAAATTAATGAAGCTATAAACAGGAAAATGTTTGTTAAAATCAAAAATGGAAAGAAAATATCAGTATCAATGTCAATAGGTGAATATATTAGTAAAACTAGTTTAAGAAAAATATATATTCACATTTTGAGAGAATTAGGAAATCCACCAGAAATCGAAAATAATACAGAAGACGATAGATTCAAAATATTTACAATAATAAATCAATATAGTGAAGAGCTTAAAACAAAAATAACTAATTATTATTCAAATGATATAAAAATGAGAGATTCTTATGAACAACGAATTAGAATTTTGGAAGAGGAAAATAGAAATTTATTAAAATGTTTGAGTGAATGCAATGAAAAGAAAAGGGATTTGGAGGACAATTTGAATTTTTACAAAAGAAAATCTTGTAGAACTAATTTAATTCAAGTTTTGAGCAATGAATATTCATTCAATTGTCTTTTGGATTTTTGTAAAGAAAATAAAAATGAAGAGAACATATTATTTTGGAAAGCTTTGGATAAATTAAAAAATAAATATATTACGGAGCCTGACCATGAAAGTTTACAGCTAGACGTAAAAGAAATATATTTAACTTTTATTAAAAAAGGGGCTCAATACGAAATTAATGTAGCTGAAAAAATAAAGGAAAGTATTTTAGAAGATATAGAAAATAAAAAAAATTTGTATTATGTTTTTGATCCTGTTGTGTATGAGGTTGTTTATAATCTAAATGAAAACATATTTCCTTTATTCTTGGACACTCCAAATGGAAGAAAAATTATGTCACTTTTAAATCAGTAATTGTCCCACCAATTTTCTGGTATATTGTCTAGCTTGCAACTGTAAATTTTTTTATACTCAATGACTACAAATTCATTATTGACAAAGTTCAAACAATATTCATATGCATGATCACAGTCATCGTCTCGTAATGCATAACCACAATCTATAATACAATCTAATCTACCTTGACAATTCCTCAACAAACAATACCAGTTATCTAAAGTTTTCGATTGAACAGTTAAATCTGCATAAGGTTTTAACAATTCAATTTCTGATTGAGTGGGCTTCGGATCTTTGTTAATTGTTATTAATTTTAATGAATCAAATTTATTGCTTAATTCGTTAAATTCGTAAGTTTTTGATAGTTTTTTTATTTGTTCAGTTAAATCTCACCTAATCCTGATGGATAAGAATCCCAATGATTATAACAACTAAACTTTAGACAAAATATTTTCAATATTTTTAAATAAATTGTTTGTTTCTATCAAATGTTTACTTTTGTCTTTTTTCCAAGAAATCCGATGCAAATTTTAACATTTTGATTTTGGATATTTTTTTTAATAATTTCTGTTTGTTATGAGTTTCTTCTTTTTTGTCTTCTCTGTTTTTCTAGCTCATCATTTTATAAGAACCATCTTCCATTTGTCTTATAATTTATTTCGTAACTTCTTCACTTTCTTTGTGGAAAAATTTTATTGTTAATTCCCTTTTTTCCATCTATAATATATTCTTCATGAACAACTTTGTTACCATTAGAAATTGTGGTAATTATTTTTTCGTATAAAAAGTTTATATTTTACTTAATTTTTCTTGAGTCGTTCTGTTTGCTCATTTACATTATGCCATTACTAATATTTAAACTATTGACAAAAGTATATTCAATATTTTATTGAAAAAAATTGAAAATAAATTAATAAAGTAGATCCATAAAGAACCCAAATCAATAAACCATGAACAATAGTTTAATTAAGAAAGCTTTATTAATCACTACTAGTATCATTATCGGCTACATAGTCGCTAGTTACGTTTCTATGTACATTTCTTGGAATCTCTATAACAGCCAATTATTTAACCAAGCAACATCATATCTCGATTGCCCCATCGCGCAACCACACTGTAAAACACAACAAGAAAAATTTTTAAACGATATATATTCAGACAAATTTTATTATAAGGTAAATGGCGTTGCTGTTTTACCTGGATTGTTGTTGACAATTATAGCATTATTTGCATATTTATATGTGCCCGGTGTAATACTAATGGCATTGTGCAAATACACTTTTATTCAATTGTATAAAACAGAATTTGGTAATTTAATATTTCTTGGAGTTATTGGATTTCTAATATTCTGTACAATAATTTATTGTCTTAAAAAAAGATCATTAATCAGGCAATCTCATGCTCAACCAATATTAGATTTAGAAAGCAATTCGTTTGTTTAAAAATATTACTTTTAACATCAATATTAAAAAATTGAAATATATACACTAAGATATGTATTTATCAATATATTTTGAATCATATGAATCTGCAAATAATTAAAAAAGCGTTGTTAATTGTGTTTGGTATAATTATTGGATACATAATAATCAGTCATCTATTGGTGAATACCACTTACAGTGTATATCATACAACATTATACAAAAATGCTTTATTGTATATTGATTGTCTTAATCCAGAATATTACTCGAAATGTATAAACACATATGAAAGTTTAATTAATGACCATTATTCTAATAAATTATATTACTGTATTGGTGACATAAATGTATTACCTGGATTCACAATAACGGCAATTGCAGCAATAAGCTTGTATTTTATAATACCTATAACATTTTTAAGTGCTATTTTAAAATATATATTTGTACAGTTATATACAACGCAAATAGGTAATTTTATATTTTTAGGATTACTTTGTTTGTTATTGTTTGCTATAATAGTTATAGTCATAAAAAGATCACTAAATAGACAATCTCACGCTCAACTGATATTAGATTTAGAAAGCAATTAGTTTATTTTAAAATGTTGAAACTTTTATATATAAACGTATATATAAACGTATATATAAACGTATACAATAAAAATGGTGAATATATATGTAATTAGATGTGAAAATGAAAAATATTATATTGGCAAATCTGCTAATTTAGAAAATCGAATATTAGAGCACTTTATCGGTAATGGTTCTGAATGGACAAAGAAATATAAGCCCATCGAAATTATTCAAACAATCGAGAATGCTGACGATTTTGACGAAGACAAATACACAAAAATATATATGTCGAAATATGGAATAGATAATGTGAGAGGAGGTACTTATTGTCAAATAAAATTGAGTCAGCATACAAAGGAACATTTGAAGAAAGAGTTATTAGGAGCGTCAGATAAATGTTATAAATGTGGTCAAACTGGGCATTTTGTTAAAAATTGTCGCAAAAAATATAAAGATGATATGAATGTTGTGATGACAGAAATAAATTTACAGAATAATAATGATAGAATATTAGCTAACAAATTTGTTCAAATTATATCTATGGTAGACAATAAGGTATTAGACATATGCGGTAAAAATTATTCTGATGGAGCATCTGTCATTTGCTATCAAAATATAAAAGGAACTAATCAGATTTGGACAGTAAATCAGGAAAATAATATAGTAAGTTATTTAAATAATTTTGTTTTGGATATAGACAAATTGGGAAAAATTTATGTTAAAAGTCCCAAAGAAAATATTAGTCAAAAATGGAAGTTTTTTAATGAGTACATTATTAACGAATTAAATGGTTTAGCTTTAACGAATAGAAATGGTCAACTATATTTGACTGAATTGAATTATCAGAATGATCAAAAATGGAATATTGAAGGTATTCAAATAGATGTTTTGAACATGGCGGATAAAGTTCTAGGTCTATTCGTGAAATTGTTCGAATAGAGTTTACCAATCCAATGGTTTCAAAAGAAGATACAAATAATCTGCATGTTCGTTGCTCATTTTGTGTCTGTTCTCTTTAATAATATCTATTACTTCCTGAGTTTTCATATTTTTTAATTCGTTTGTGAGATTGGATATAACTTTATTAAAATAAGAATTTTTTATTTTAATGTCTAGACCAATGTATTGATTAAGGTATATCATAAATTTGGACATTTGTTTATAAATAGTGCTATATACCTATTATCCAATAAAATAATACTTTCAATATTTTATAAATGATATATATACGTATATATATATATATATATATGGTTTGCAATAAATGCAATAAAAGAGTAAAATGTTGTTACAGTCAAAATAATTATCCAACATCAGCAGTATTATACCCGGTAAATATTACTAATATTTCTGCCTTTTCCAATAATATTGGATATATAAATTCTAATTATTTTATAAACAATAATAGCCAGCAAAATATTGTTTTAACAAATAGACTTCAGCAGGACCAAAATTTACGCACATTAAATAACACAAATAGAAGATTATAAAATTGAAATTTAAATTGCAAAATAAATATCCCTTAATAGTATATAAATGACTAGTATGGTTGGAACTGAAAAAATACAAGAGCAATTATATTTTTTGGATATCAATCAGAAGACCATCAAGTTGGGAGAATTAACATCAGATAATTTCAGTCATTTAGTTGAAGCATTTGTTCAAGAAAAATTTAATTCCAAACTAAATATGGTCAAGAAAACAAAAATAGATATTCAAAATGATAAAACCTTTTTGGGAGAATACTATTTATTCGAAAATAAATCTCTATATAAAAAGGAAATTGCGGAATCCAAGGGGTATTTATGGAATTCGGCAACTCCAATTATGAAGAAGATTGGAAAATTTGTTACTATCAGTGTAACTTTACCATCGCCAATTTATATTACTCAGCCAAAAGAAAAGAAAAATAATAAAGAAAAGATTAAAAATAGAAAGCAAAAGAAAGCAAGTCATCAATATAATTATATGATGCAAAAAAGAAAGAATAATTTTAAAAAGAAATTAAAACACAGTGTAAATAACTATTAAACAGTAAATTTATTTATAAACAAATTTTCCGACAGGTTTATCTAATTTTCTCATATTCTGACGATACGCACTACAGTAAATAGTTTTATCAGAATATTTCATTGTATTAAATTTTTCTTTTAGAATAATGTTATTTTTTGTAGAATAATAAACATTGTGAATTTTTATACCAGAATTTTCAAGCTTCTCTAAACAATGATAACACGGTCTTGATTCACCTAATTTTCCAGTTTTAGAAATTCTCACGACCATTAATTCATATTTATTATTTTTTGAGTTTTTTTTTGATTTTAATTTATACAAAGCATCAATTTCGGCATGAATTGAACTCAGAAACATCTTACCTTCATCTTTGGCTGAGTGTTTATTTTCGCCAATAACCAAAGTATCTTTGTCGGCCATACCTTTTCTGAAGAAAATTGCAAAATGTTGTATTGAATCATCTGATCGTGGAATTCGCTTTTTGGTAACATTGTGCAATACACCATTTAAATAGTATTTGTGATCATCAGGATCTAGTCCAAATGAATACTCGCAATTACTGTAATTCATAAGGTATGAATATGGTATCAATGCATTTAAGATTCCTCAAATATTATTTTTTCAATTTTTTTCCATAAAAAGCAATAAACTATTTTAAAGATATTATTGTCCAGTCTTGATTAATTTAGATTTCAAGTCAAATTTTAAGTTTGATATATAATTTAATCTATTTCGAATATAATTCGGAGTTTCTATTCTGCGTTTAATAATAGAGGGATTAGATTCTAATTCTTTCGGTTTTTCCTTTGGAACTTGCTTCGGAATTTGAATAGTGAGACCAAATTTGTTTTTCATAATATAACTGTTTCATTAGATTATAACTTTTCAAAATATTATAATTTTCAATTATTTTTTTAATAAATACATATATTACAATATATTTTTTCTATATTAAGCTTTACTTTTTATTCTTTTTATGGACAAAAAAGTATGATTTATAACAAAAAATGCAATTAACTTGTCCAGTAATAAACTGACTAAATTTTATGTCAAATTATTGTATTCAAAAATTTTGAAAATAAAAATGATACAACACACTTTATAGAACAAAATAACCATGTATAACTCAAAAATTATCAATAATTGTGAAGAACTTATCGGAAAAAATTTAAGCAAATGTTCTATTGTAGATACGAATACTAACAGAACATTTATCCATAAAAAGAACAGTAATTTTATTTTAGAAATAAAAGACAATAATATTATTGCAACTGAATTTATGTTTTGTAACTGTTCTCAAGAATTATTATATCTGTATATTGAAACAAACCGTTTACTTGTCACTAAACAAAATGAAGAAAAAGCAGATAGGGTTACGCATTACAAATATGGTCCGAAAAACTTTCTTTTAAACAAAAAAGAAATCCATATGAATGGTAAAATAGTCCAAGTAATAAAGTGTTACAATGAATTTTACTATCTGGTGAATAATGTTGCTGAGTGTGGCAAATTCGGCGGGTGGTACGTGACACCCGAGCATCCATATATTGCTCCAGTCGGAAAAGTAAATATAGACATTGTGTTTGATGCTAAAATGTATGTAAGTAATGAATTATTATATGTTGCATCTCTCATTAAAAAAAATGATTATTATGAATCATGTATTTCGTTGTATTCACTTGATCCAACATCAAAAAACAAAAATTATTATATAATGGACATTAAAATGAGTTTACCAACTAATATATTTTCAATCAAAAATAATAAATTGTTAATAGTATCAGAATCAAATACGATTTGTATCAAAAATAAAGATGAGATAAATACAAAAAATTCGTATAAATTTTTCGAAAATTGTTTAGTTGAAGAAAAATATAATTGCTTTAAATTTTATAATAAAAAAAATAATAATGTAGATATCTTGTTAAAAAATACTTCAAAACCAGGAATAAAGTTAATCAGAAAGATGTGCGATGTTAAATTAATTTTTGAGTCTATTAATTGATTTTAAAACTTTATATTTTAGTCGTTGATTTTCATTGATTTCTTCATTCATCTTTTCAGTTAACTTGAAATAGCATGGTTTTAATATTTGTTGGTCAAGTAAAAGAGTTTCATTGTCTGCTTCAAAAAATCCATTAGACTTGAGAATCATTTCATAAATTTTTTTATCTTTATCACTAAATGAAAAAAGTATGTAATCACCTCCATGTACACCAAAACTTTGAATAGTGCTTGTTATTTGACTTTCGTATTCAACTAAAATATAATTTGATGTCATCAATGCTGGATCGGAGAATGATTTATACTTATCGTTTACGATTGTTTCTCCACAAGAAAATTCAACAACAAATAATTCTTCATTTTTCTTGTTATATAGTTTAACAGTGCAAGTAATAAACATTTTGCGATATTCTTTACAGAATTTTTTTATTTCTTCTTTTTCATCATCATTCAAATCTTCAGTGTCAAATACATTGTCACTAAATTTGGCAAAATTGTGTTTTTTATATGAAATTTTATCAGTGTTTATTTTAGTTGACAAAGTTGCAATATGTTTTGATGTCATATAATCGATTTTTGATATGTTTTCAAATAATTCCTTGATTGAAGTACCAAGATAAGTTTTGTTGTTAAAAGTAACAGAATAATACATATTAAATTTTTTTAATAATATTATTCTTTTTTAAGCATATACAATATATTATTATTTTCAATTTTTTCATTAATAATTTTATAATGAGTAGTCGTCAAGAAATACTAAAATTATTGGTTAAATACAATCAAATAAAATACAGAGTTAAATCTAATAAAAAAAATAGAATAGATATACCACGAGATATATATTGTGAATTTAAATTATTAAAATGCCTTTTAAAAAAACTTTTAATAGAAAATTGTCAAAAGCCAGAGAAAATTATTAAAATTATAAATCTGATTAACAAATTATATGATCACTTTTTTAACAATAAAACAATAATAATATTATTGCCTCTGGCACAACCAAATCCAATATTTAATATACCAATTCAAGACATAATTAATTTCGCGAAACTCAACAATTGGCAAGTAATTGTGGAAGACACAAATTTTGATCCGATCAAATTCGTCAATCTTGCGAAAAAGTATATAGCTCAAGGATATAAATATTTTATAGGAGGGAGCACCAGTAGCGAGGTATATGCATGGAACAATAGCATAAATGATCCTAGTGTCACATTGATTTCTCCATCCAGTTCAGCAATATTTCAGACAAAACAAAACAACATAATAAGATTAATACCAAATGATCAAGTGACTGCTACAGCTCTCTTCAGTTTTTTAAATGGTAAAAATATAAGCTCCGATAATATTGGCATATTAGCGACGAATAATATTTTTGGCAATTCTCTGACAAACGAAATATTAAAAATATATAACAATAATGATTCACCCATAAATTACGTTGTTTATTATGATCCAACAAACCAAAACGACATAGTAACCAAAGCTCAAAATTTGTTTTCGACTTTTAAGAACGATAATCAATATACAATAATAATAAGTGATCAAGAAGTTCAGATCATATTAGATCAAAGGCAAGATGATAATGAAAGTTATTCCATATTACCGGATTTAGTCTATAATTATTTTGTTTTGAGTATTATTAAACCAATATTTCAGACAAAAATATTGGCAAGCGGTTATATAGGAGCCAGCACAATTACTAGTTTGGATAGAACAAATATTCAGGATCAAATTTTTGTAAAATATGGAGTATATGCTTCAACATATGACCTTAATATATTAGATACTTTACAGTTTTTTGACATAGTTATTCGTAAATATTCTAATTCTGATGAAATTGCTAACTTAATGGGAAATTATTATGGAGCAACTGGAAATCTCCATTTAAACATAAATAAGGATAGAAATAATGATTCTTTGACAATTGGAAGAGTGAGAGAACTTAACAATATATTAGTGTGGGAGGATGTTTCATACCAGGCTTTAAAGGACACTATTATCAAAAATGGTGTAATATTGGACCAAACACTGAGTTCTTTCCCTGAATTAGTTGACGTAAATCTCCATATAATTCCAACAGTTAAATGGAATATCATTAAATATACTAATTTCAACGGTAATACATATTATTTCTCAAATATAATTGGCGATCCATTTCCATATCCTGTGAGTTTTAGATTAGAATTAGTTTCTAATGATACAACGATATTAATACCACCAACTGCTAGTACTTCTGCTATTGTCGTTGCGAGTATTATTGTCGATGATACTGTTCGCTCAGTGACATTATCAGGAGTAAATAGACAAATAGATCTTTCCAGCTAATAAATTCAATATAAATATAATATAATATATATACAATATATATATATAATATGGGTAAATGTTGCGTTGAAAAAAAATACGATTCAGATAGTGATGATGATCGTAAAATATGTTGTGTGAGAGGTAAGAGGGGACATAGAGGCCACAGAGGACACGAGGGTCCAACCGGAGCTACGGGTCCTGCAGGTCCAATCGGCCCAACTGGTCCATCAGGAAACACTGTCTTAGACTATGTCAATGGTACAGTTTTTATTGTAAATCCAATACCAGATCAAGGTTTTATTGGTAACGAAGGTTTAGAAAATTATGAATTGGCTGGGTCTTTGACAAATTCAGTTAATATATCAAATGGTACTTTCACGGCACCAACTAATGGCATTTACTCTTTATCATATTCAGTTGCATACACTGAATCTCCAGAAGGTTCACCTAACGGAGAAAGATTAATAGATTTGGTTGTTAATGATGATGCCACTACTACAGCACAATATACTTCAGTCTATAAAGTCGAATCAGCTATTAATAGAGTACCTTTAACTGTATTGTCAATCGCTACGGATTTACCTATGATTGCCGGTGATACCGCAAATTTATTTGTGTATTATAATTTAGCAGACACTCAACTTCCTTTAGAATCTATTACAGTTACTTTTAATATTGTGAGATTAAGTACCCAACTTCCTATCACACCATTTGTAAACAAGAAAAAACAATTAAAAAGTAATTCTAGTTTATTTATCAAAAAATTAATTGATAAAAGTAAAACAAATAAAAAAGTAATTAAACAGGTTAAAAAATAAGTTAATTATTATAAAAGATCAATTTTCAAATTCTAATATGAATAATAATATTGATATTGGGTCAAAAAAATTGAAATTCTTAAATACTTGAAGAACTCATTATTTAAAGCTATTAAGTGTATCTGAACTCTGCAGATGCATGGGACTGAAAAATGATTAATTGCATGATTGCCAATGGCATATCGGATCATTGGTTCATCATTATTTTCCAAAGTGATGCACCCAGTCTGTACTTGATACTATACTAACAAAGTGGTATTAAGTCGCGGTCTTTGCTAGGACCGTTAAGTTTGATGAACTGTATGAGAATTGTTCAAAGCATTTGATGTCACTATGGACATAAATGTTAGAATTAAATTTTCTAGTGATCGAGCAAGAGTTTTCCTGTAAAAAGGATTAAATTCAGATCACAGTCAGAAGGAATAATATTTAGTGGTATTATTTCACGGTGCCTCGGAAGCATCGTCAATACAAGAAGAGCCTGAGAATGGCAGGGACTATATTGATATGGCCAGTTTAATAGTCGATCTGTTTGTTAGAAAAGATTAGGATCGATTGTTGTCGCCTTTGCAGGGTGATTGACAGAGTACACTAGCGTACATTTAACAACTTATTCTGTGGAGTAAGTTGAAAGCAATTTGTTTTGTTTATTGTTACAATCCAATATTGCAATTACATTTTTAATATTTACACATTAACCTTTCTCAACCATTTTATAATATTTTCTTTATTTTCATTTTTATAGATGCCTATTAGATTTTCAAAATTAAAATTTATTAGAAATCTTATAATATTGCAATTATCGAACAAAAATTTACAAATATTAAAATATTCAAGTTTGAGACAAAATGTAAAAGCATTCATTATTGCCAAATCGCTTACATCATAATTCGTAAATAACCATTTAACCATATTATTTTTATTATTTTCACATACAATAACAAAAATTTCGTTTATATCATCATCAGTCATTTTATTTATTAACATATACTTATTATTGCTCAAACATATTCCATAATTTGAAGTGAACCATTTTGTACCTTCACAATCATCATTTAAACAAAAGTTTCGAAAAGCATTTGTCATATTAAATATTATGTCATATCTGTCTGTGCTTATGTACTGTGTCACATTCATTTGTCCCCCCATCATTATTATATCTTCACTGTTCACTAATTTACTATATTTGCTATATAATAGTTTGCATATATGAACATTTCCTTTACTAAATACTTTTGATACTGACAATCCATTTTTTATATCAACACTAATTTTACTGAAGTATTCATTATTCTGAACAACAAAATATGTTCTTTTGCATAATCTACAAAATTTAGACAAATCATTTAAATCAAGATAATTAATAAAATAATCGAGAAAATAAATATCCTCAAACATTTATAAACAATACAAAGGAAAAAAATCTACAAAATAATTTGGATGTGCAATGGTTCTTTCATAAAATTGTCATATCCAATAAAAAAATTTATATTACTATTATTATTTTGTTTTATTTTAATAGTTTGATTACAAAAGGGACATATTGTTTTAATTGACATAGATTTCAGTAAACATTCTTTGCATATATTTGCATTACAGCAATTCAATTCAATACTTTTTGTTTCACTGAGACATATGGGGCATTCAAGATCAATAATATTAGTTAATAAATTATCATTTATATGGTCATCTGTTACTTGAAAAGTTTTTTGGTTTAAATTATAAACGAAAAGATCAAAATTGGTTATAAATTTACAATGTGCATTAAATATGTCTTTATATTGACATATTTTATCGATAACCATTGGTTCTTGGTATCCAACCGATAGTAAATATAAACAGGTTTTCAAGGATTCATTTAAATGTAAAATTTTCTTGCAAATATGTTTTTTATATTCATTGTCTTCTATAGTAAAATTCGTTAGCTGTTTTATTATAAATTTATCATCAGTTAATATCTTATTTTTTATAAACAGTTGCCACAAATCATCGGAATTATAATCTGAATTATCATATTTCAAATACAATATGAGTATATATGGAAATTGTTTTTTACTAACAATAAATTCCAAACAATCATATAAAACAAATGTACCTTCAGTATAACCAAATTTTTTGCATATTTCGAACAATAAATCAAAAGACTCATTTAAAGAATTCTTATTTAGTAAATATTCCATTGATTTATAGCAAACTATTAGTGATGGATCAGCCTCTAGATTAATATATTTTCTACAGGTGTTATATAAGTCATCAGTTAGCAACGAATGATAATTTTCGACAATTTTTTCTAATAGAAACACATATTTAAAATCATCATTGGAATAGTTTTTAATAATATCATCATATATATCATTTTTTATCCCCATCTTTTGATAATACTTGAATAAATTATATCCTGACTCCAAATTATTGAATTCTTCATAGGCTCTTTTGTGATAAACAAAGTATTTTATGTTGTGTGGTTTATATTTGTTGCCCAAATTAAATAATATTATATTTGTTATATTATGAAACACAGATTGTTTTTCCACAAATTTAAGAATATTTTTGTAATTTTCTTTTGAAACTTCCATTTTATCAAAAAGTATTGAAAGTAAACTAATGTTTTTATCAACAAAAACTCTTTTTATTGTGATGTCATTAATTGTAACGTCTACTAAATCTATATTTATTTTGTTATCTATTATATTTTTTAATAATATGTCAGAATCATAATCCTTTATAAGTGTATTTATATCGGTCATTATAATAAATTCAGAATAAATAAAAATTAGTTTGTTCTCAATACAATATATTTTTCTTTAAAAGATTTTTCATCACATCCAACTGACATTAGTTTATATACCTTATCGTTTAACATTATACATGGTCTGTTATATTCATATTGTATTGGTGGCCACACATCTTCAGGACCACCCTCCAAATATTTTCTATAAAATATTTCTTTATCCACAACCTGATTCTTAATATTTTGTTGGTTTAATAGATTTTGGGAAAACAGTGCCAATCTGGCAGGTATAAGCATTTCAAATGCAATATCTTTATTATTCTCATATTTTTTCGACACGAATTCTGAAAATTCTTTTTCTAAATTCTCGATGGATTTTGGAGTTTGATCAAAGCAAAGAACCATTGTTTTATAATTAAATTATTAATGGTAATTTCTGACTGTTATTTTTTCAATTTTTATACCATAAAATTGAATAATAAAGTTGTTGTTATGGTACATCAAGTATCTTTATTATTTAATGAGTCAGAAGAAACTTTACGACAATATAACCTTATTGTCACATGATGATAATTTTATTGGTTATATCAGTAAAAAGAAGACGAATTGGTATCTCAATAAAAATTTAGGAAATATGATTAACGATACTACCTGTAAATTGAATTTTAAGGGCAATTTTAAAGGAGAAACATTGCCGAGTAATATTTTCAAACAAACAAATAATTGTGTGATATGTGACACTGAAACAAATTTAACGAAATTCTCTTTGATACATAAAGATATTAAAAAAATATTGCCACAAAATTATAGATCGCGACGATCTCACGCGATATTGCCAGTATGCACTGAATGCCGATCAGACGTTGATTCGATTATGGCTGAAGAGATAAAAGAAGTTATAGGTTTTGACTCTTACACAAATTATCATCAAAATATCAAAAAGTATGCAGATAAAATAATACATGATAAAATTAGTCCATATGATCTCGAAAAAATTTGGGCTAACAAATTTTATGAAATATTCGAGCCTCAGCATTTACCAAATGGGTGGAGCGAATTCTTTGAAAATTAGCTGAATCCCTATGAAAAATATATAGATTTTATAAATTATATTTTATTAATATATATACTCAATGTGTGATTGTAAGAAAGAAAAAAAATGCAAAAGAGAAAAGAAATGTAAATGTCAAAAAAAGTGCTGTCGAGTTAAGAAATGTAAAACAGTGGTTTACGTAAAATGTTGTGAACCATGTGTTTATTACACTTATTGGTGCTAAATCCAAAATTTAATTTATAAAAAAAAGATTATGGAAAGAATGTACTATAATCTTTTCTCCACAGGTATTCTAATCGATTGGATTTCTCTTTTTGGCATATTACTTTTATTATAAGTGTTATGTAAAGCGACAATTTTATTAAATTCACAAATGTAAATATGGCATTAATAATAACAGTCGCTATATTTTCATCAAATTGTCTGGTTTCTAGTGTCATTATGAATTTATACAGCACAAACAATATGAAAGATAATAAAAGTAGACAAAAACTTGACCCCACCAAACCCAATAATATTACAATTATTTTTGAAACAACAAAGAAATTCTTTTTTGTGTGACAGTCATGATAATAATATTTTTTTGTTTGTATGAGCGGAACACTTTCCTTCACAATAAAATGTTTAACCAGTTTATTTATCATTTTGCTTATTTGATTTAGTAATTTTGTTGTGTTAGATAACAAAATAACTATAATTATAAAATCGATCATACTCATAAAACATAATATTATAGATATTGTTGATAGTGTGTTCATTTGAATTAACATCATTTCAAATATAAAAACTACTTGTATATTCAATTTTTTTTATTTTTTATTGCCAATACCATTTTTTCGGCTTTAACCTGTTCTCTCACTACGTGATCAATCATATCTTGTCTCACAAGACCCTTATATTCTTTATTCAAAATTTTTTTTTGTAGATCAATACTGGCATTACCAATTTCTTGTACGTATTTAAATGAAGCCAATATGATTTGCTCCATTTCATGTTTACTACTATACAACATTAAAGGAGATTTATCATATGATTGTCTCAATATTTTCTCTAAATCAAAATTTTCAGGTAATTTGTCAGTTAGTTTCTCAGCAATGGCTGTATGTTCTTTTGACATTTGGACATAAAATTCTAAATCTTCATTTACTGGTATAACTCCTTTTATTCTTCTTTCGAAAGAATTAAGTTCCATAAGAACATGTTGAACATAAGACAGATATAGCCAACCCATCCATTCACCCTTATTAAGTCTATTAATCAAACTTTCTTCAAATTCACGCAGTTCAGTCAATAAAGTGAATAATGTTGGAAAATCAAATTCTTTTATATTGATTTTAGAAAAATCTTGTTCAGTTAATTCTATTTTAACTTTATTTGGTTCATCATAGTTTGCCAATTCTATTTTTATTCCTTTGTCCATAAATTCTTTTTTCATAAATCTGTGCCATTTCTGTTTTTGCTCTAATGCTAAATTTCTTTCTTCTGGTAATTCCAGAGAAATACTAATAACATCAGCATGCTCTTTCATCTGATTTCCCCAAAAATATATTTCATTAATAGCGAATTCAGGATCAGGGATTTTTTGATTGCCCTCCATTACATCAGGATCTGCTCCTCCTTGTTGCTGATATTTTTCACGCATATACTTTTTTTTGTATTTCAAATACTTTTCTTTATAACTTTCCATATAATTTATTGAAGAAATTAATAGTTAGAAATATTGAAAATATTATTAATATTAATAGATATAATAATATTATAATACGTTAAAAGCAATGGCATGGAGAAAAAGAAGAACATGTAAATATATATTAAATGAGCAGAAAATTCAAGATTATTTTAATGTTCTCAAAAATATGAGTAATGATGACATTATAAAAAATCACAATGAAATTAAATATTTTAATGGTTGTAATTTTGATGTTAACATTCCAATGGCATGTGGTACTTCTGCAAACGCCGTTATGAATATATCATTAAAGTTTTTTAATAAAGAGCAGTCAAATATTCTGGCGACATCTGATATAAATTTGGTATTAGAGTTACTAAAACAAAATAGATATGCTCCAAGAATCATATTATATAAAATATGTGTAAACTCTTTGGATGATGATTTTATTGGTCATTCTTTTGTTATAATCAAGTTGCCAAATCACGAATATACCATTGTACAGAGTTATATTGGCAAGTATTCTTTATTTGATTGGTTGACAACTAATAATTTTACTCTGATAAGTTATAAAAAAATTGTTAATATTATAAAACGTCTCATAATATTCAATCAAAATGGACTTATTGATAACAGTTTTTTGAAATTGTGGAAAGAAATCACAAATGTGGATTATGAAAATCCCAACTTTACTAAGAAATATATTATTTATTTTTACACTGATATACTTTTTTATGACATTTAATAAAATTTATTTATAAGGAATGTACCAGTTATAATTGCACAAGTAAAAGCTATAGAAGTCCCTAATACAGGTAAACTTCCAAATCCTAAGATTCCTATTGTTCCTATTATAACACCACCAGCCGTCGCCCCTGTCGATAATCCATTTATAAATGATAACTTTGTTTCCGAAATTAACTTGTTGATATCAGAATTTGCGACTGATATATTATTATTAGTATTATCAACCTTGAGTTCTATTTGTTCAAGTTTATTGTTCTGCTCACTTAATAATAAATTAGTTTCAACAGCCTTATCCAATATTTTGTCTGTAATTAATGAAATTTTGTTTAATGTATTCTCAATGTTTAGATTCATTATATATGACACATATATAATTTTTATATATTCAAACAATACAGTGCAGGTATTACGGGCCATATCAATCCACAAACAATATTCTCAAACACATTTTCATCAGTAGAATATAAGCAATAAGGTAACCAAATAAAACTGGTAGTTACAGTGACTGGTGAACATACTAACGCAATAGGTAGATAGTATTTTAAAGGCATATTGCCTAAAATATTCACCATCTCTTTTCTCATCAATTATAGTTTTAGAATTTACAAAGCTCTTAAATAAATAAATATCAATTTTTAACACTATTGTTAATTTTTTCCCATCTTAATCTATCCTCTAATATCCACTCAGATTTTATAACCATCTTATTACCTTGTCGTTCAAACACATACCACGAGTCAACAACTTCAGACAGTTCAGTATTTTGTAGTATTGTGTCATATTCATCGTCATAATCAGAATAATATTTACTACCTAATTTTTTATAAGCACCAATATTGTACAAAGTAAATGTGTTATCCTTATTACATTCTACATACGAATAATCTGGACATTCTGGTTGATCTAATTGATACCATCCTTTTGAAATATCAGTAATATCAAAAAAACGAAGATCAGCTATGCCACACCATGTATATGGTTCAACTGCTATCGTATTACCATCTAAACTGAAATGCCAGTCGGCCCAATACAAATCTGTTTTTTTTTCAACGATATTATGATATATTTGTCCTTTATCAAGATTAACAAATGTCATAGTAGTAGCAGTCATTCCGGTGACTAACCATTCTTCTTGATTCTTGGTAAAAAATTTATGATTAAAATCGCAGGAGCTTCTAGGTATTTTACACACTAGTTCATCATTGTTAGTCTTAAAAACAAGTCCACATGTATAAAATATGGAATTACTTTTCTCGCCAGAAGGAAAGACATAACAACTTCTATAATATTCAACAATTAATTTGTAGTTTCCCGATGGTGATATTATAGTCTCTTCTTTTATTTTATTTTCTGGAACAATAAACTTGATAACATCATGATAATCTTGAGTTGTTTCCATTTCAATTTTAATCTATAAATAAAATTAAGGTCTTGTAGTTTGTTTTTCAATATTTATGTTATTCCTCATTCATTTTTTTCATCCATCTTATTTTATCGTCAGACTCACATTTTGATTTTAAAACCATTTTATTGTCTCGTCTCTCAAATGTATACCATGAATCGATAATTGTTACCTCATCAACATTCTGCAATTCTGGTAAATCGTGATATTCATCATCTTGGAAATGATAATTTTTACTTCCTAACTTTTTATACTCATTTTCATTATATATTGTGAATGTGTTATCTTCGTTCCAAATGGGAGGTTTCGAATAAGCCGACTCTTGACAGTCCGACACTTCTTCCTCTAACATAGGCCATCCTTTTGATATATCAGTTATATCAAAAAAATAAATACTATAAGAACCCCCCCAAGGACATGCTTCTACGGCCAAAGTATTACCATCAGGACTCGCAAACATTCGATACCAACACAAACTATAACCTTTTTTGTATGTTTCTGTGTACATTTCACCAACAACATCGTGATATATCTGTTCTTTATCTAAATTTACAAAAGTTTGACTCATATAAGTCATACCAGTCACCAGCCACTCTTCTTGATTTTTTATAAAAAACGCGTGATAAAAATCACAATAATTTCTTGGTATTTTACACACTAGAATATTGTCACTTAGTCTGAAAACTTCTCCACACGTGTACTCCCAACCAGTGGTTTTATAGTAACTAATAACTAATTTGTACTTTCCTGTTGGCGAAATAATGGTTTCTTCTTTAATCTTATTTTCCGGCACGATGAATCCCATAATACGTTTGTAATCTTCAGTATTCTCCATATTATTTTAATTTATATTTTAAACTTTTTGACTGTTATTCTTTTTTAATTTCAACTTTTTCAGTAAAATTGAAAAAAAATATGATTGATATTCGTTATTAATATTTAATCATTAATAATGTCAAACTTTTCCTTCGAATGGCCTACAAATATACCGTATACTTTAAGTCATATAGAAACAATATTATATTGTGCCGCAGTAGCTGGAGAAAATACGGTGGCTGTTGATATCAATAAAACTGAGGATTTTCATACTTGCGAAAAATTTGCAAAAATATATGATCTTAAGTTTGAGTTATGTCGAATTCCCAGTAGATCAAATCAAACGTTCGAATTCAAGTTCATTTTTCCGGAACAACAGACACAAAATAATAAAATATTAGATAAATATTTCTCCACTATAAAAAAATATCGACATTACATTCTGAAAATTGATGACGATGCTGTTTATTTTTATAACACTAGTATCTATGACAAATTAAAAACAATGAAAGAAGGAGAATCCTTCATTTTAAATAACTATTCAATTGATGATATTTATCACTTATTGACATATGGTCCAAAAGCTGGTTTTTACTATAAACTGGAATCACAAACAAAACAATTAGTTGTGCACAGAGTTCCAAGTTATGGCAAAAAAATCATTTATCAAGAACATAATAAAAATTATATATTACAAAAATGTTTAGATCGTCTGGCTTCTCTTATATCTGCTGATCTAATAAATAAAAAAAATGTACACAAATATCCATTATTCGGCATCCTAAAACAATCAAATGAAATATATAAAAAAGATTTTCTCGAACTATTAAATTTAGTTTTAAATAAAATTAGTAGAAAGTATGAAATTGTTGGAGAAATGGTAGATTGTGGTATTGATTACACATGTTGGGATTTTGTTGTTATAACTCCTGCTTAACCAATAACTTTGTATTCGTAAAGTCCTGTATAAGGATTCAACACTAATCCAATAACCGGTTGTTTTACGATAACCACTCTTGGCTGAAAAGAATTTGCATACTGTGTTGGCGTATTATTTACATAAACTGTTCGTGGTGTGAAATCAGCGACATTGTTACTATAACCTTGTGGCAAAATAACTGCGTTGGGAACTGGTGCATTATAGTTGTAACCTGGGTTGTAACCTGAATTGTTGTTTGAAGAGTATTTCTTATAACGTTTTTGTTGAGACATGTTGTTTTTTGGGATATATTCTCTAAAAATAAATAAGATCTTCAGACATTTCAAAATTTCAATTTTTTTATTCACATAAATGATTTTCTCTAAAGTAATTAGCTTCCAATTCCCAAAAACTTTGATCTGGTTCTCTAATGGTACCGTCTTCAAAATAAAACATCATTTTTGCAAATCTTCCAGGATTTATAAAAGCTTTCATATGAGCTTGGACTAAATTTTCGGGTCTATGTTTAATAACTCTGCTATGAACTAACCACCATTTGTCATCATAAGTTCTCCAACGTCCAGAATCAACGGGTTCTTCAAATTCAACTTTAATAACTTTGCCATAATTTAATGAATTAAGCCACTTATAATTATGGCCGTTTTGACTATGAGCCTTTACACTATTATCAACACAATTTTTATCTAAGTTTTCGCCACCCTTTTGCTCTTTTAACAAATTAACATATTTTGTTTTATATTTAATATATTTCTCTTTATAATTCATTTATAATATGATTTATGATAAAAATTTGAAATTGTAAAATATCTGAAAAACCCATAAGAAAAAGTATTAATGTGGATGGCTCTCTGGAGAGTGTCTTCCATTCGGATTTAAACCCCGAATTAAAATAAAACGTTTGTAATGATGGTGATGTTTGATTAATATTGCAAATTATATTTAAACCTTATTGTCTAGAATTTAGCATCCCTGTTTTTTGTAGTCTATTTGCGCCATCGTCAAGGTGGAGTTCGTAAGTAGCTACAAGTACAAAAGCAGGTAAAGCGACATTCGAAGCAATGAGGAAGTGACATATGTGAATATATGTTTTTAGATGTAAGATGCAATGGTATCAAGCGGATGAACAATTACACACTTGTGACCCCAGGTGTCCTTTAATTAGGAGGGAGGAGTTAATATGCTCCCCTGGAATTCTTGTCGAACCAGAGGCAAGAATAGGCGACTTTGATATGATCAAATGCGGATAGTACTAAAAGGCGAGTGCTATCCTAAGAACCAAGTCTTAGCATTAAATCAATTAAAAGTTCAGCAGATTATGAAAATTTTGAACAGGCAAATGATTATAAGGTGGCCAAAATGAAGAAGTTTGACGTCGTGCCCAACAAATCGTCCAATGAAATTGATGCATGTGATTGGGCCGTAATCGAAAAAGCTCCTGATCAGTTTCAAGCAAAGATTGGAGAAGGTTTTAGAAAAACTATCAATAATGGTAGTGTTGCAGCGGATAGCAAATATCTTGTTCTTGGCAATGATGCTTACATTAATATTCAATGCAAGAAAAATAAGAAGAACCTCGCAAAGAAAGGATCTGGAAACAACAAGAAAAAGTTAACGTCCGATGAAATCAAATTGGAGAACTTTATGAAGAAATTTGAAGAAAAACTAGTTGATCTTAATAACAGTTCTTCCACCAAGATTGATACAAAGTATGTCGAGTTAGTTGGCATGCATTTCATCAAAATTGCTGAAAATTTGTTGTTGAAGAATGATTGTGAGAAAGCAGTTGAAATGACCATTGCAATAGATGCTTTTGTATCTGACATGAGATCGTATAAGGGCACTTCAGTTATTAACCCAACAAAGTTAGTAGAAGTATCAACTCAACTACTCGAGGATATGGTGTCAGTTCACAAAAAGTTGTTAGAAACTTTTGAGATTGACTATCCAGAAATTCCAGCAAAATATCCAGAATTGATTTACAAGAATGATTATTTCAAGTATATTCCAAGTCTGGGATTCAAGCTTACCTCAAATCAAGAAAAATTGTTGAATCTTTTTAAAGCTAACATTAACAGTTCTTTTTTGATTGAAGATCATTCTTCAGTTGGTTCAGGTAAAACGTATAGTGTTTTGGCATTAGCTATGTATCTCCAAAAACTCAAACTCGAATCTGGAACAAACAAAATAATCTTATTCGCATGTGAATCCTTGCATGTTAGAGTAATGGTTGCTATGTTGTTCAGACAAAATGGTGTTGAATTAGCTTCTGCCAAAGTATTGATCGATGAAAGTGTTAAAGTTTCATGTCAGAAATCTTCTACCAAAAAGACTTTGTGTGGTATTGTGTGCAGACCTGATGCCGCAACAAAGATTTTGCAACGTGAATATAATAGAATGAAAGAAGAAGAGGATGACAATTGTCAATATGTTCTTGTGTTTGATGAAATTACAATGGGTGTTGATCACAGCAAACAACAATTGAGAGAAAACGTCGAGCTTCTTAGATATTTACCACCTCAAACAATCTTGATGTCAGCAACAATGCCAAAATTGGAAAATGTGTCTGAATTTAAGAAGCTGCACATTAATAAGTACCCTAAATGTGTGTTTGAAATTGTCAAGTCAAATGACATTCATATTCCTTGTAGTGTCAAAAACTTTGAAGGAGAACAAATTTTACCACATCATGGCGCAAAGAATGCTTTTGATATTTCCAATGCAGTTTCAAAGACAAACTCATCCTCATTTATTATGAGAATGATCACACCTTCAGATGTTACCAGTTTGTATAAAAAAATGATTAGACGCAAGATTTTAAATCTACCTGACATTAATAAGGAATTCTCAACAATTAAGAATTTCAAGGGAACTAATGTAGCAAATCTCTATATTAAATTGTTGGAAGCATTGTCTCAGGAAACTGATGACGTTATCAATAGTGTTTGTGCTAAATCTGAATTAGCAAAATGCAAAAAGATTGATTTGCTAGAAATGTCCAAAAATTATGAACAAGCAGGTAATATTCTGTTGGTTTGTGAAGATCCATTAGAACAAGTTTCTAGATTTGACGAATTAATCTCAAAAGTAACCACTTACGTTAAAGAATCCGGATTTGATTGTATGTTGAGTATGGTTTCAAAGTTCTTGGAAGATTCTGAAAACTATTCTGCTCTCAGGGAAAGATTAGAAAAAGGAATTTCAACGAAAACTTTGGAAAATATCGCAAACGAGTCATTTGAATTGCCAAAGAAGGACAAACAAGGTTCAGATTCTTCTTCCAAAAAGAAAGACAATCACATATCAGCAGTAAGAGAGTTGAAGAAAATTGTTGAACCTGAGTTGAATTTTCCTTCGAAGTTCCAAATTGGTACTCCTGAATATGCAAAACATTTTGCAAAACTCGATGAAAAAGATCAAAAGGTAAACAACAAGTATAGAATTCCATTTTGCATTCAATCACTTCCACTCAAAGATTTAAACAACATTCCAAATGAAGTAATGATTCTTCTCTTTTGTGGTGTGGGTTTTCTTACCAAAAAGTATGGTTCATATTACTATAGATTGATTTCGGACTTTGCGTCAGACGGTAAACTATCTGTATTGATTGGCGATAAAAGTGTATGTTATGGTGCAAACTTTAGCATTGACACTGTTATTGTCGAAATTGAAGATTGTAGCATACAAACTCTATTCCAAATCATGGGTAGAGCAGGTAGAAGAAATAAGGCTTTCAGAATTGCAAATGCTTTTGTATCTTCTGATGCTGGAAGCAAATTGTTGAAATATATTAAAGATTTCAATAACGATTCTGATAATATCGAAGAAAAGATTTTGGCAGCTGAATTTCATAAACAGGAACAAGCAAAGCTTGGATCAGTGGAACAAGAGAAAGTCGAAATAATTGTTCCGGTTGAACCAAAACCAGTTGAAATAAAGAAAGAACAACCAAAACAAGAAGTAGAAAGTAAAAGATATATTCCTCCTCATTTGAGAAGAAGATAAAAAAACATTAATTTATTAAACAGGAAAAACTTGAATAAAATTCTCTATTTCAGTTCTACAAAATGGACATTTGTCTAATTGTGATAAACACGAATTATCTACATTAAAAGTATGCATACATCCAAATAACGTATAAAACTTGTCATTTTCGGCACAACATATTGTACATACTTTTTTTTCAGAATTATTTTTTTTCAAGGTATCTATAATAATCTTTGAGTCGTTTAAGGTTAAATTTTCTTTTATTTTTTCGTATATTTCTTCATTAAAATTTTTAATAAGATATTTTAAGCAATGATTAACTACAATTTGTTTATCATTGCTTTTTTCTAAAATTACAGAAATTACGTCAATGTTTCCACATTTTAGTATGTTGGATAAATATTTTTCAATAAAATTACCGTCTGGCGTTATGTTGTTAATAAAGTTTAACAATATTTTAGAATATCTTTTTTCGTAACACAATACAAATATATCCTCATCAAACTTGATATTATGTTTTTCTATGAATTTTAGTATTATTTCTTCTCGAAAATATGTAATTATCTTTTTGTCTTTCAGTAAATCAACGATATCATCATTTTCAAAAAATTTAAATGACTCAAATAATTCTCGATCGTAAATTAGTTTAATAACTCTGTCAAAAATACTTTTTGTCTTTTCTGTTGATAACTTCGCAAATATTTTCACAAATGTTTTGATTATATATTTATTTTTATTTTTATTTTTATTTTTATTTTTATTTTTATTTTCGATCCAATTAAATAAATATGGTAAATAATCAATATTGTGCGAATTCATCATTAGATTCAATATATATTCAATTTTACAATTATTATTATCATCATCATCATCATCGTAGTCATCATCATCATCATCATCATCGTAGTCACCATCATCATCATAGTCATCGTCATCATAGTTATCGTCATCATCATCATTATCAAACAAAGTAATAGGAGTATAATATTGCAAAATATCTAGTACATTTATATTATTTTTTATTAATAATACAATCCATCGACTATATATACGATTCTCTTTTCTACTGTTTTTCAAAACTCTTTTTCTTATGATTAATGCTATTAAGTCTTTGGAATAATGTTTATTTATGTTATTATTTAGTATTTTGAATACCATATCAGCGACTTCTTCCGAATATGCAGAGTCAAAAAAAATATTAATTTTGTCATCTAAAACTAATAAGATTTGGTATAAAAAATCAATATCTTCTTCATTGCATAAATATTCTATTACACTGTACCCCATTTCACCTAAATCATGATTATTTATTATTTTAACAATTTGTTTAAAAAATTCCAAATTTTTGTTCATAAAATTTGAAATTAGGTAAAAATTCATAAAACTATCAAAATTTTCCTTAATTATTGTTTTTATATGGTTAATATTGATATTAGTAAAATATTTTTTAATTATTTGTTGACCTAATGTTTTACTCAAATTATTTTTTATAATGTAATAAAAATAGCTATGATCACCTACATAATTCCAGACATTACTATCATTTCTATAAAATTTGAGGATTTTTTCTAATATGGTTTTTGAATTGTGTTTAATCGCCCAAAAAAGTATTGGTTCGTACCTAGTCGTTTGTGATATTGGTAAACATTTATCACCAAATTTGTTTAATAATGCAATAATAACATTTTCGAAACAAAATTCTTGGGCACACAATAACGCATTTTTTCCTTCATTATTAACTTTGTCTGGAAAACAATAGTCGGGAAAATTATTTATAAGATGGAATGCCACTAAGTCTCTTTTTTTTAATATACATATCATCAGAAGAGTATTATTTTGTGAATCAACTTTATTTATAATTTTATTTAAATTTTCTTTTTTTATTAATTTTATTATTTTGTCTTGTGAAACATCTTTTGAATAAATTTTATTTAAAATAATTCCATTCATATGTCATAATCAATAGTACATACATCTTGCCAAATTATTTAAAAATCAATTTTTTTTAATAATTCAAACAATAAATTTCCAATTAATTCGTCTTTCTTGATACCAAAATAATATTCAAACCAAAATCCTTTCGGATAACCGTATTTTTTCTTTATTTCAGTTCCAATTCTTACATTTTTTTTGTTTAGACAAAAAATTACAATACTATTGTCTTTTGAATCAAATGTATATTCGTCGGACATTAAATTTAAAAAGTTTTCTTTGTGTTTGACTAAAACAAATGTAAAATATTTCCCCTCTAAATCTAATCCACTTTCTATTGATATTAATAAAGAATTTTGAGGAGATAGTTTTTCCATCTTAGTTAACCTTCTAACGGCTCCCTCTAAAGTCTCTTGTTTATTAACACATTGTTTAAAATCATATTCTTTTACCTTATATCCTGTTATGTTTATGGAATTAAATTTATAATTATTTTCAACATTTAGTTTATTTAATGAATTGTTTACTGCTTCAAGTTTGTATTTACAGATGGATGATACGCAAACATTCAACGTAACATTTGATTTTATTTCTTTATTGAGCTTTATGATTTGTAAATCATTCATTATGTCCTCGGCTAAATTATTATGAATATCCAATACAATAAATGGTTTTTTATTTAACTTATTAGTAATTAATGGATTTGTATTTGTGACATAAAAATTTTCGAAACCACTTTTTGAATTATTCTCCATAAAATCAATGTAACATTCATTTGGAAATACAGCATGAGTAACAAAACAACTAACTTTTTTGAATCCTGCATTTTTTAATTCCTTTCTACATTCATGTAATGTATTTCCTGATTGAACAAGATCATCGATAATTATAACATGATCAAAATTTATGTCGCCATTAAAATTATATTTATCACTAACCACAATTCTCCTATCATTGCCCAATCTTTGTTTTGAACATACAATTGTCGGAAAATCAGTAAAATAATGTTTAAATCTTTTAACTGCACCATCATCCGCAAAACACACTGTTAACATTTCTTTCTTTATAATATTTTTTATCAATGGTATTAACGTCAAATGTTTCACTAAACAAGTATCACTAAAATATGATACAACAGGCAAAGCATGAATATCATATATTTTCAACACACACGATTCTCTTAGACATGATGTTAATAATTTGGCTACTGGTTCAGCAGAAGCTAATATACCTTCTTTTTGTACTCTTTCAAATGTAGCTGGAGCAAAATAAGGTATAACAAAAGTGAATGATTTAACTCGCTGTTTTTGCAACATAATACCAAGCATGGCTGTTTCTAAAAATTTATTTGGATTAAACAATGTTCCCAAAAATACCACATTTTTGTTATTAATCGGCGTTTCAAAAGTAATGTTATACCACTTGTCTGGAAAATAGTTCCAATCTATTTTTCCGAGTCTAAAGTTATAGGGATAGGTATCGACGATATTATGAGCTATAGATTCCATATCATAATGATAAAATAGTACTATTCTTTCATCTATTTCAGTAGGAAAATATTCATAGTTAACTGTTTCGATATCATCATTACGTTCAACTAATTCTATTTTATTGTTAATTATTATGGGAATATCTAATTGTTGATATTTTTTCTCTATTTGTTTATATTTTTTTATTTTCTCATCTTCTTGGTCATTATTATAACTATCTTTATTTATGTTAAAAGGAATCTTATAAAATGTGTTTAACTTATATTTATTTAATTGAGTTCTTCCATTTAATCCTAATAATTCAATTGCACATGATACAAAACTAATGTTAAAACCTAATTCTGAAATAAATTCACAAATGTTTAACATTAAACATCCATCATCCAATATATCATTAATAATGAGAATTTTGCTTTGTTTAGATATTTTAGATAATGCTTCTTTATACACTTCAATACCAACATAAGTTTTGTTTAGTTCAAAATATTTAAATAAAGTATTAGGAGTATCGGTGATTCTATTTCGTATAACCAAATATGGCAATTCCATCATATCAGCCAAATAATAACCCACATAGCCATATGATTCTGTGAAAACTATAGCATCCACTTTTGTTTTATACATTGTGCATATAACTTGACAAAAATCTTTTTTATCATTATTGTTTACTGATAAAAGTGTTAAATCCCGATATATATTATTGTGTATAAGTTTGGGATGCTCATAACAATTTTTTTGAATTATGTCCATATTATCAATTAATATATATAATATTTCTTTAGATAATAATATACATGACCAAACCAAATTTTTTGATATTGATAGTTGATGAATTGCGATATCCGACAACTTATGAAAGTAAAGAATTAAAAGAATGGAAAGAAAAAAATCTTAAATTTATGACCAAGTTTGCAAAAAAAAGTACAGTATTTCATAATCATTACACTAATACAACAGCATGTACTGCTGCCAGAACAACCATACAAACAGGACAATATCCGTTAGTACATGGAGTAACTCAAACAGATGGAATAGCTAAAACCTCAGATGATCCTGCAATGACTTGGTTAGATAAATTTACTGTGCCGACTATAGGCAATTATTTTAAGGAATCTGGTTATGAAACTATTTTGAAAGGCAAATGGCATATATCCGATAGTGCAATAAAATTTCAAAATGGCCAATATATGAACACTTATGATGAAAACGGTAATCCAATTCCAGAATTAGAAGAAATTTATTTGAAACAAAATCCACTAAAGGATTATGGTTACAGTGGATGGATTGGACCAGAACCTCATGGATCATCTCCTCTTAATTCTGGTTCATCAGTGCCCGAAACTAAACAAGGTAGAGATATAGGATTCACCAAACAAATTACTAACCAATTAGAAAAATTAAAACATTCTAAAAAACCTTGGTTACTAGCTGCTAATTTAGTTAATCCTCATGATATCGTGTTGATGGGCTTACTGGCGGATAATATTGTGTCACCATTTGATTTCGAAATAGATCCAACATTACCAAAAAAATTATTCACCAAAGAATATGATATCAGTCACAATGAATCATTAAAAACAAAACCGATGGCTCAAACAAGTTATAGAGACCTATATCCAAAAGCTGTACAACCTATACTCAATATTGATAAATATCAACGATTTTATTATTCTGCTCAAAAATATGTAGATGAAAATTTAATGAAAATTTACAAAAAAATTAAATCAATGAATATGTACAAAAATACCATCATTTTATTCTTGTCCGATCATGGAGATTTATTGGCGTCTCATGGTTCTATGTTTCAAAAATGGCATAACGCATATCAGGAGTCTATACATGTGCCTTTTATGATATCAAGTCCTTTATTTCGCGACAAGACAAATGACATTTACGACATAACATCACATATTGATATCCTTCCGACTCTCCTTGGTTTTGCCAATATAAACGCAAATGAAATTAGACAAAAACTTATGAATAATTTTGGATTAGCGTTGCCATTACCTGGACGCGATCTTAGTGTTTATTTCAAAAATAAAAATAATATAATATCACAGTTGCCTCTTTATTTTTATACTGAAGACGAACCATTCAAAGGTAATAATCAAGTGAATTCGATTGGTCAACCATATGACGCTGTACAACAACCAAATCATGTGCAAGCAATAATTTGTAATTATAAAGGAAAACTATGGAAATTAACTAATTATTATGGTTCTAACCCAACTAAAGGAGAAATTATTGGCGAATTGTACAATGTGAATGATGATCCGATAGAAGTAAACAATTTGATAAATGATTGTAAGTACAGAGATATTCAGAATTATTTGGTTGACCAAATGAATAAATATTCGTTTTTATATAGAGGCCAGTAATATTGCAATATTTTAGTCTTTACAAATAATATAAACAAAATGAGCAATATATTGGAAAAACTGGATATGCAGGAGGAAGAAGAGCTGTGCCATATTCATAATAAAGACACAAACTCATTCTTATTGGAATATATGAAGAAATATTATGATAACTCACTTTTAAAATTTACCGAAGTTTATAGTAAATTATTTAAATTAGAGAAAAAAAGAGAAAATAATATAGACAAAATCATTACTAGATGTTTTATAAGTAGAGTTTATTGGAGAAAATTATTAACAGGTTTACATCCAGAAGAAAATGATCATATTTTTATAAAATGTGAAAATGATATTCAATTAAACAAAAAAAGCACAATCAACTGTCATAAAAAGTCAAATGGTGTTGAAACTAATTTTGAAATAAATTTGAACTCGTTTTTTAATGGCTTTGATTGGAACAACAAAGTGTTTTCTTATGTTTTGCATCCTGATCACGAATTCAATATTCTCATTGAAAATAATAATATGTATTTAATTCAATCATGGCTTTATCAATATCCATTGAGAATATATAATTTAACTGGTAATAAAGAATACAAAAAATTTGTAGAAATATTAAATGATTTATTGGTCAATATATACAAATTAAATTTAAAGCCAAACACCATAAATAAAATATTTTACAAACTATTTATGTGTTACAGAGAAAAGATTTATGTCATAAATAATAATAAAATAATATTTAGAACTATTGATGATGAATATGTTTTCAATATCAATATTTCCAACAAGAAAAAACAATTCAAAAAAAAATTTAAGGTCATGATAAATAATTTTACTCTCAATAACAAACTGATATGTTCTCAAAATATTAAAAATCAGAATATTCAAAAGGGATCTGCTAAAGAAAATAATTTTTTAGATAAGAAAGTTTATTTGATAATTACAAACATTATTGATAATTACAAAAAAAACATTTTTATTGTCAACACAAATTGTGACAGTAAAGAAGCGATTATTAGAGAATATATTATTAAGTTCAGGGATAACGAATTAAATATTTTTCTTATTACTATTAAAAAGAATCAAGATGATCTAAATTTTGTTTATTTTAATAGTTTAAGAAATGAAATTTTTATAAAAATGGACAATGATATATTTGGTATTTTATTGGATCAGTTTACTAATAAAAATCTAGACAGCGAAAATATTCACTTTTTAATTGGATTATATTTTGGACAATTATTGTTGGACATTGATCTAAGTAACTCTGGACATGCCTATTATAAAATGACAAACAGTAATATTGTGTCAATTAAAAAAAATAATCAAAAAATCATAAAGTTATATAATAATAACAAATCATTTGAATTTGAGTCTAATGACGAAAAAGAATTAATAAACAATTTAATATCAATATTTAATTTAGCCAACAAAAATACTCAAAAATATACCGAACTTTTGAACAAACATAAAATATCAGAAAAAATCATGAAAATGATTAGTAAAATGGATTATTTAGATATTAATTCATTTTATGATAAAATATCAGGAAAATTTATGAATTATCATAATAATAAAGATAATAGTGCTCCATTACACTATTTTTTGTCAATATACATTCACTTGGCTTCTTACAACGGTGAGATGGGTAATAAAAAAAAGTTGAGGATATTTATAAACACATTATATTCAGATATTAATAAAGAAATGATGATAGTCAACAAATATTATGATAAATACAATAAATACAAACAAAAATATTTAAGCTTGACCAAATAATGATTTAAAATTTTTAAGATCATCACCCGTTAAATATGATTCTATAGTTTGTAATACATTAGTAGGCAATTGTTGTTTTTTTTCCGGTTTAATTTCTAATTTGGTCTCTGATTTAGTTTGGGATTTAGTTTCTGATTTAGTCTCTGTTTTGGTATCTGATTGAACCTGATTCTCGGATTTTACGGCATCATTCTCGCTATCTTCCATCTGTTCAACATCTTCATTTGTCCTAAACAAATAATTTTTAACTTTTTTAAATGATGCGTATAGGGCATAAGCAGCCAAAACAAATATAATAATTTGGAGTATACTACTATCAAACACGAATTTGTTGATAAGAAACAAAACGAATAGTATTACTAATATGTAGATATTATATTCATACACAATATCATAAAACGGAAGAAACATAATTATATATATTCTTGTTAAATATATATAATATACATCGATAAACTCACTTGTTTTTCAATAGATTCGTAACACCATTCTTCATATATTAATATCTTTATTGATTTGTTATAATTAATATTAATTTGGTAAATGTTTTTTCCACACAAACTAAATATTCTGTTATTTTGATTAAAAAAAATGAAAATGTAAATTCATAGAAAAACTCAATATGTTTAACATATGTATTGCCACAATGATAATAGCGTTTTTACAATCTCTATTGTTCAAAGGAATAAAAAAATGTGTTAAAAATGAGAATAATTGTCGAGCTTCGTTACTAACTACACTTTTACAAATACTCTTTGTAATATATGTTGTATGTAATGTATTTTTATTACGCTTTCGATTCTACCGAGATATTTATTTTAACAAAATCTTCTTAAATCTATTTGTAAAAATAAATTCTTATCTGACTCCATATCCATTAATACTCACTGTTTACATTATTGTAATTTATTTTGCTAAATACTTTTTGAATTATATTATCATATTAGCAGCAAATATTATTGTTTTTCATTGGACAATAATGTTTTGTATTCATGGAAATATATATGATCATTTTTATTTATTGTTGAAAAAAATCTATATGTGATAAAATTATTATTTTCTTCAGAAAATCTTCACTTTAATCGAATCAATCCAATTGGTCATTTTAATGTTTATTAGTTAATATTGATGATTCAGTAGTTTTATTGTTTAATCTTTTTAAAAAAAACTGAAAAATATTTAGTATGGTATATAAATTACAATAATCATTTTATTATTCTTTTTAATGGTAATACAATACGATAATGTTTATTTTGATTCGGATAGAAAAAAAATAATAGAGCATAGTGAATCGAATATGGATTATATTAGAAATGTATTGAGAAAGTATTATAATCCAATATATGTTCCTAATGGTATCAATGAAGAAAACAATTCGATAAATCTAATAATAAACATATTAAAAGGTGACTTAAAAGCTGTTATTGAAAATATAAAAAAAGGTTACAATTTATCAAATTATAAGTTCGCTCTTGATCGTTATGGATTAACATTTTCAATTATGTCAAATCATTTAGAAATTTCTCAATATTTGCTCCAATTCTGTGGACCAAATGAAAAATCAAGAGCATTAGTTGTGTGCGCGGATAATGGATCACCATTAGATGTTTTTCAAATGTTGACCAATGCTGGTACCAAAATAGATTTTAATAACTATCTGGTGGTAACTACTCTTGTTAAAAGCAATCATCTTGATATGATAAATATAATGAAATATCTTCTATCTCTCGGAGTAAATCCCACTATAAATGATAGTTTAATATTGCGCGCAATAATGGATAAATTAGTGTCTACTTATAAAAATTTTCACATATTTGACCAAAAACTTTTAGATTTTGCAAAAGAATTGTTGACATATGGTTGCGATATAAATGCATGTGAAAGCACATTATTATTAAAAGCATTCTATTACAATGATATTGAAATCATTAATCTTTTAATAAATTTAGGTGCTAAATTGCCAAAAAATAAAATCCGTTTATACATTTATAATATGTGCTATAGAGGATACTGTTGTGATGAAATTCATGAATTAATAGAAAAATTTACTGCCGAAAACAATGAATTATCTTCCAGTTGTGAATATAAACTTTACAAATTATGTAGAATATGTGAAAAAGCAAAATGGATATGTTCTAAAGAAGAATTATATTATTTAATTAATTTGGTTAGCAGTATTAAAACTTTTTATACCAAGATTATTGTTACGCATCTCATTTATAATTTGTCAAAATCTGAATGTCCTAATATGCAATATTTATCTTGTTTCATAATATTTCATTTTAGATTGCACATTAATTTATTCGATCGAATGTTTCGAGGCTACTATCCTAATGATTATATTACAAGAGTATATATAACAAAATTATATGAAGAAGGACAATTTGAAAATGCTTTGATATGGAAAAATATGATTGATTTACCAGAATTAAACGACTTATATGCTTCTTGTGAAAAAATAATAAATAAACGTAATAATTTTATGTGGGTTTTGAAAAAAAAATATGATATATCAATAATCACTCAGTAATTTTAATAATTATGTCTCTATATTTGATATTTTTTTCTATTTTTTTTATAAAAACGTGTTCGCATTTTATCAATATTTTAATTAATCTTAAAAATTTTTTATCAGTATGACCTTTATATTCAACCATTCTCACGGCAGCTTTAGTAAATCCATTATAATATGATTTTTTACACATACTATGTATAAAATCACTCGATGCGTACATTATTAGACTATCAAGTTGTTCAAAATCAATGTATCTTAATAATTTTACACAAAAATCTAATATTTTATTATTTCGATAATGTGATTTAAATTTATAGAGCAAACACGATGATATTTCTTTGTTACCTCCAACTAATTCATATATGTATACCAACATAGATTCATTCAAATAATTAATATATCTAGATGTTAATATTATTTGTAGTTTATCTTCTGTATTACATACATCAATAATCTTTTTAAATGTGTTTGTATCGTCATTTAATATTGCACCTTCAATATAATATTTTATATGATCATATTTAATTATTTTTTCATTAATCATTTTTTCAGACAAATTTATTTTTGAATCTAAACAAAGTGTAAAATAGTATAACCGATAACTTTTTTCCTTTTCTGTTATTTCATACATATTTATAAATTCATTATCATTGAGGGCCATTAATAATTTCAATATCAATGATTTATTTTTACAAGATTTTACCATATATTCACAGAATTTAAATTTATTTTGGTCTTTTATATTGATATTAATAATGTATTCTATAATATCATCTCTTTTACTAAAATAATCTATCATATGTTCATCAATAATACAAGAAGTTCGTAAAGCACGATCTTTGAAAGTAACATATAAATTAACAATTTTTTGTGCATTAAATTGGTTTAATATATTATAAGAATCGTTTCGAAAACCCGTCCAATATATTGAAGCAAAAACATTGTTTATCAAAGTATCATAGTCTGTTAACATTATTTAGAGTTATACTATTGATCATAAAGAGGCTATTTATAAATATATATTTTCAATTTTTTGTCTTGTAAATTTTAATAATTTGATTACTAATGTTTTGGTCAATATTTTTTAGTTTGAGAAGTTTTTTTAAATTGTCTTCATTGTGGTCAACATAAAATATTTTAAACTTATCAATAAAAACTCTATAATCCAGAATTTCACCATTTAAAAATTTTATTTTGTTTTCAATTTCATTAAAAGACATAGAATAATTGATTAATTGATTTTTAAGATATACAATGTCATAATAAATTCTCGTTATTATTACTCTATTATATTTTAGTAAATTATCGAGTAATAATTTATCCTTATAATATCTTATCAATTCAGTGATCAAATACAGTATAATTACATTGTTTTCATTGAATTTTGACAATATTTGAGAAATATCAATTATTTCTTTTGAAGGTTCATCAATAATGCCTAATTTATCTTGTTGGACATGAAGAATATTTCCTATCAAATTTTCTGTACCTTTTGTAATTGATTTGATAATTCCAATATAATATTTTGTTAATGATTGATCAACCAGACTACATATTTTCTCTTTATATTTTAAGAACAGTGTTTGTTCAAAATTTTTCTTAAATAATTCCAATTTATCATTTTTATCGAATTTACTATATTTTACTTTTATTTCATTTATATTATTAGTTAAATATTCAATTGTACCATAAACTGAATTTATAAAAGTGATGTTAAATAATTCATCAGAGTTATACTTTATAAAATCGGTCAACTGATTCAAAAAAAGTGTGATTTTGTCGGAATAAAACTCGGACATTAGATCACTCGTTCTATCATTCAAATATTCTTGCAAACAATCTTCATAATTTTTTAAAGTAAATATTAAATCAACTGAGCATTTTAATAAAGTATTTTCACATAAGGCAGAAATTATCGGAACATTATATTTAGCAAAAGATTCTTTCAGCTTATTCACACAAAAATTGTCAAATGATATTGTAATTGTGTTGCCAAATGATGAGTTTATTTCGTTTAGTTTCTTTTCGATTATTCTGAGTGATCTTAACATTTTAATGTCTAAATTTTTATAATCTTCAGCCATAATTTTTTCATTTATTTTTTTTCCCCAACAATCCATAATATAATTGTTTATATTCCACTTTTTTAATAATATATATTTTTTATCATCAATAACACTAAATATCCATTTGAGTTGCAAAGAATATGCAGTGACAAATTTTCCTTCTGGAATGGTTGAGCAAATTTTTTCGGAAAGCTCAGATAGAAAATTTTCTCTATCAGTATCGTTCAAAACTCCCAGTAAATCACTGATTTGATGTAATTGTTCATCATTTTGATCATATTTTTGTACATCAAAATCATTTAGTAATTTCTTCTTTATTAATTGAAGTACCTCAGAAAATTTAATATATAACTTTTTTAAATAGTGATTTTCAATTTCATTACTGAATATAGAAAATCTTTTTCTACACTCATTTGCTAATTCAAAACTGTCTTTGTATAATTCGGCATGAACTGAATAATACAATTTGTCAATAATATGCTCCAGTGTTGTAATATTGTTAATTAGTATTAAACAATTTTGTAAAGAATACTGTATGATGTGAATATCATTGCAACTAAGTAAATAATTTACATAACTAGTTTGATTATTTATTATGTCCATTTAATATATATACGTTAACATATTTACACATTAAATTGCTTATATCGACATAATAAATTTCAATTTTTACCATAAAGTTGATTTAATTTTGGTTTTTCTAGTCAAGGCGTCTTTTTTTCCAATAGGACCTGCTGTATCTACCAAACTCTTGTAACTACAAAAGGCATTTATTTTATTGTACAATATCATGTGATATACCATTGTATCGTTTTCCCCAATACTTTTACTATCTCTCAAATAATCAAAAATTTTTTTTGCACCATTTTTTGAAATATAATAACAAACAGCTCCATACATTGGAATACTTTTTGCAATGTATGCATAAGAATTGAATATCTTTGATTGGTAAGCTATTTGTTTTTTCTCAAAATGAGGATGTCTATAGAGCGAAATATAATCCATATCTGGTGTTATTTCTGAAAAAACCTTTTTAATTTCTATTAAAAATTTATCGGTCATTACAATATCATCTTCGCATATTATATAGTAGTCACAATCAGACTCTATCAATTTTTTCCAAAGCAAAATGTGAGATATAGTGCATCCTATAACACCCATAGTTTTTCTTCCCCTTTTTACTCTTTCAATATATTCTTTTGATATGTAACCAATATCAATATAATAATTCAACTCTTTTTCACTCAAACTATTTGCATCAATTGCATTAAAAATATTTGATTTGGGTAAGACAGTTGTCATAATATTTTTTACATTGTTCACACGATCTGAATTTCCCATCAGAGTTATAAAATGTACATTATTCTCGCTAAATTTCATATAATCTTATATTCTATATAATTTCAGTTAAACAAAATTCGTTTTTGCGCGATTGTGTAATATTCTTGGTTGACTCACTGCTGTCGGCCAATCAAAATTCAAGCTTGGTATTTCTTTAGTTTCAGCAATATCTATCATGATATGATTGTCATTGTTTTCTACATTATTTTTTTTTCGATAATATTCTTTCAGTTTGGATGTTAATGTTGATATTGACGTTGATATTGACGTTAATATGTTTGTTTCATCATCAATCATTTTAAATATTAGTAATGGAGTTAACATTATCAAAGTGTGCCACAGACTATGATAAATCCAATAGTGTCCACTCGATCCTAACCAAAAAAATATAATTGCTGATATTGTTGATATTAGAGACATCATCAGATAAAAGATATTAAGTTTCGGAAGTTTGTTTGATATACAATATGACGTAACAATTGTAATTAGGCACACTATTGACATAACAGATATAACAAAAATCTTGTTGCCAAAAGAAATGAATTCTATCAAACTGGAGTTACCATCCAATGATTCAAAATTACTGATAAGAACATTCAGACAGATATAAATACATGTTAATATAATTGTAATCACAGTTTCGATTCGCTTATCATCCAGATTCAAACATGTTGTGGCAATCACAATACCAACTAAACATTCATGATGATAATCCATAAAAGTGTAATAATATCTTATAGAACTCATTGTTTCATTTAAATTCAAACACCATAAAAAATGATATATGAGAGAAATTATGCCAGCTAAAGACAATAAATACCCCTGTAACAATCTATTGGTTTTTATAGCATAACCGACACTAACAAATATTATTAAATTTGTTAATATAATAGGTATATCTGTTAATAACATAAAAATTAAAACTGTTAGTATATTTATGGCCAACATTGGTAATAATGTTTTCAATTTTTAATATTGAACAATATGACATTCTTTAATTCATCGGGATAATTGTAAATATCTGAATGATTATAACATTTATCAGATTTTGCTCCTGTCATTATTCCCCATTCACCGTTACCACTAAATGCTGCGTTAGTTTTATTGGGAACTACTTGAGTTATTGTTGAACAACAATTTTTTGGACTAAAATTACTGTTTAAACCGACAAACTGATACGTTGAACACAATCCATTATTTTGAAATAATGCTACGAAATTATTGGATGAATAGAATACTGGACAAATAGATACTCCAAAATTCTTTTTATATACTAATGTTAACTTATTTCCCTTGAATTTATAAACCCTATATTCATTTCCATCACATTCTAAAAAAGATTTTTGAGGTTTGTTTTGTATAATAACATCTCCATCAACATTTGCTCTATTTGTTCCCACTAGTATACATATTTTATCGTTGGTTACATTAGTAACATCATAATGAAAATATTCTGGCATTTCTGTTTCGCATATTAAATCGATTGTTTTATCCTTTATTTCTAAAATTTTTAACAATGACGGTGGTTTTGCGATATAACAGTCAACATCATATTTACCCCCTTGTGAAGCTAATACAATATACTTTTTTTGTCCAGCAGTAAAAAATTTTGCGTTTACAGATGTATTGCCATCATATTTATAACAAGCTATTTCGCATAAATTTTTTGTGTCTAGTACTCTTAACACTGATTTTTGATTATCCTTTCCCAAATTTGAATCGCATACATAAGTTATCGCAATCATCTTACCGTCATGAGAAAATGATCCTCCGCAAAATGAGGATCCAGGCGCGTAATAATCTGTAAACAATTTACAAGCTTGAACATTTAAATTATTGTCCAAGAGTCTCAATCTCGCTGTGTGTTTACCGTTATCATCAAGTATAGAAAATTTATTAAAACACGGCGAAGCTTGTCCGCCATCAATATAAGGAAAATTACAATCCCCGCATAATGTTCTAATGGTCATTAATTTTCCGCAGTCATTGCAAAATAATTCTGCCCCCAGTTTATTTTTTTCAGTAACATTAATACAATAAACAATATAAATTCGTTTTCCGCAAGATGATATCGAACATGGAGCTGCATAACCAGATGTTGGTCTGGAAGTAGCAAAAGTTATATTAGTATTAGGACAATGATCACACATATCAATATATATATTGATGTATAGAAAAAAAAATTGAAATTGGCATTAGTCTAAACAACCTGTGATTATCTTAACACTAATTATAACATTTTAAAATGGAGTATGAATTTGTATCAGAATGTGGTTATAAATGCCAATTGACAAGAAATAGGTTAGGTATATTTTGTGGCTATGTTCAATTGCCAGAACATCATCCATATTATGACAAAGATTACTTTGATATTAAAAATATTGACTTAAAATTTGAATTATCTTACGGTGAAAATGGTAAATTTGGTTTTGATTGTTGGAACTGTCTTTCTCCAGATGAAACTATGCGACTCATTAAGAGTGGAAAAGTATATAATGGTGAATGGGATTATGATAAGGTGAAAGAAGAAACTGAAAATATGGCAAAACAATTCAAAAAATTAGAAACTTGAGTATTTAGTTATTTTATTGATCAGTAAAAATAAAATTTACGTCGGTATTGTAATTAGGTATATTATTATACAAAATTGCAAATTTATTGTGCATTATTAATGATAGTTTTTTATAATACGAACGACAATCGCAATTAATAATTTCACTATACAAACCTGAATCGAACAAACATTTTAAGAATGTCTCAGGTGTATAATAATCTATTTTCCAACCACAATTTAATATTTCATTTTTATAACCATTATTAAAATAATACATCAGAGTCTTAATACAATTTTTATTTATAATGTTCACAAAAAATTTGGAACAGTGATACTCGGATAATGGTGGCAACGCTCCTCTGTTTATAAGGTGTAATAATGCACAATCTACAAAATTTTCACTACTAATCATTTTGTAAAGAGTATTATAACATGTAGAACTATTATCTATTGGTATTCGATCAAGAATGTACAATAGTGATTTTAAATTATATTCATAGTATTCTAAAGCTAACTCAAATATAAATGAATCATTACCATCATACAAATTAGGTTCTTTTCCTACTAAAAATTCAACAATATCTATACAATCATAATAAAGTGCAAGAATCACGGAATCATATATAATATCACATTTATCATCATCATAAATCATTATTTGAGCTCCTAAATCGTATAATTGTTTAACTATTTCAATATTCCTCGTTTCTATAGCGCTGTTCAGTGTAGAATTTTCTGGTTTGTTTTTAATTATTTCATCACAATTTTTCATTCTACTAATATTTTTACAAACGAATTCAATTATATCAATATTTTCTCTGCTAATTGCTAAATCTAGCACACTTTGATTTAGCAAGTTATATTTAAATACATCATCATTGTTTAGCAAATATTTTATGATATCTATATTATTTCCACTAATTGCCGACTTAAAACAAAAAAATATGTAATTTTTATACTTATCATATTTCTTTAATAATTTCACAGCTTCAATATTTATATTATTGATGTAATTATTAAAATACTTAGGATCTGGTGTAATACCGAAATCTATTAAATACTGCAAATATTTTGTATCCGTTAAGCAGATAACAAATTGAAATGTTTTTATGTAACATATTTTTTTTTTGTTTATCAACAGCTTAAAAATATCAAAATTATTATTTTTAATAATATCTGAAAGTATTATGTCAATTGTATCATCATCTGTATACTCTTTAGTGTTGTCAAGTAAATATTCCAATGTATTATAGTCACACTTGGAAATTGCTTCTAACAATGTTTCATGTGAGCTAATATATATCTTTTTTTCGAAAAAATATTTAATCAGTTCAAAACTATTGTTCTTAATGGCCATGGTGAAAGGAACTTTGTGTGAGTCTTTAATCAATTTATTAATATATTCTGATTTTTCCATCAAATATATATTGATATTTAGATCATCATCATTTTTATATGTTTTTGTGATATCGTAATGGAAATTATCGTATTCATATAGGTTTTCCATTAATATTTTAACTCCATTATAATATTTATGATATAATCCTAAAGACACCAAAGAGGTTAATGTCGATTTATCAACATGAACTTCATTTTTTTTGAAACATTGTACCATAAACTCCAATATATCACATACCTTCATACTTAATGAACATCTTATAGCTTGCTTGTAGACTTCCAAGTCAATTGTTTTAGCTGATTCTACAACAAATTTGACCAATCGTATGTTTCCAGTATATATCGCAGTATAAAGAGAATTATAGTTACCATCATACATATGTAAATCATATCCGTCACATAATAATTTTTCCAAAAAATTAATTCGTTGATTCTTTATTGCATAATTTACATATTTACTAGTTTTTGGTTGATTAACTGTGAGTTCTAAAAAATAATCATAATTATCAGTTTTAATGGAGTGTTTTATTGCGTTATTGTTATAATCGTTCAACATAATTATATTTGTATGATACTATTTGATAAATTAACATTAATATGTTCAATTTTTATTGAAAAGTCATATTTCTTCCTAATGAAAAATATGATGATTGGTTTGATGATGGCGCACTAAAATATTTTAAAAATATCAAGTATATGTCTTTATCTTTATCGCGTGGTAGATAAATTACTGATAAAAGTTTGGAGATTCTCACTGACCTCCATACTCTCAATTTATATAGAAACAATACGATTATGAACGAAGGAGTTAAATTATTTACTAATATTCACTAACTAAGACTTCCTTTAAATAAAATAATCACGAAGAATGGTATAAAATATTTGACAAATATAAATGTTCTAAGTTTGTATGGTAGTAAAGAAATAGATGGAAAATGCTTAAAATTTATACTTAACATTCGTGAATTGACTTTAATTGATTGTGAATATATATGTGATGATCATTTAAGATATTTGGAAAATATTCATAGTTTGCGTTTTAATTATGTTCCGAGTATTTCTGACAAAGGATTGTTATACTTAAAAACATTTATTCGTTATCATTATATGGCAATAATAAAATTACTGACATAGTATTGAATTATTTAAAAAATATTTCTTTTTTGTATTTATGGTCCAATCAAAATATCACGAATGAAGGATTGAAATATTTAAATAATGTTAAATCATTATATATATATAACTGAAAATACCAATATTTAACAAACATTAAACGTTTATTTTTAAATTCGAACACGAATATAACAAATAAAGGAATGAAATATTTGGAAAATATAGAGGTATTGCATTTAGATAAAAATAATAATATCACAGATGAAGGATTAAAATATTTAAAAAAACATAAAAATATTTGTTATGAGAGATAACAAAAATATAACCGACGATGGATTAAAATATTTAACAAATATTTAAAAATGTTAATAATCTAAGCTTGAATTCTAATAGTATAACTGATAATGGATTAGTCGACTTGAAAATATAGTTTTTCTTTCTTTTAATGGTGATAAAAATATTACTGATGAAGGACTAAAATATATAAAAACTGTAAAGAGTTTGCATATGAAAAAAAATAAATATAACAGTGGATGGATTAAAAAGCCTAAAATATTTGTCAGATATTACAACTCACGATAGAATAACATATGATCAAATAAAACTGTTATTTTAATAGTCTACTTGTCAGCTAATTGGTCAATTAGAAAATATTGAAAGTAATAGTATCAAATGATTTTATAATAAAAAATAGCTTTAAATCCTTTAATTTAACAAAATATATTTTAACAAATTTTATTAGCATTCTTATCGAAATAGAAATATGGAGCAATATATTTATTTATTTCTTTTGATAAAATATTGTTCTTAATGTCGTTATTTATAGATGCTATAGTGCACATATCTTTCATCACTTTTTCGGTGCAATGAGACAAAGATTCTTCATTTATTTTTTGCTGATGTTTTAAATAGTTTGTGTTTAGGTTTGTTATATATTCTAAAAGAGGATTTATAACTTGTTGAGTCATTTTAAGCCCCTTTCTATCAACTATCCATTGTGTACTTATTTTCTCATTATTATTAATATTATACAACTCTCTTATTATATAATTTAATCTATCAGTATCAGAATTCCACATAGCTTGTAATTCAGGATTGTCTTTTTTATAATGTTTTACTATAAAGTCGCCTAAATATTTATCTAATTTGTTTTTGTTGTGATGTAGTATTAATTCCTTTATTAAATAATCATTATTGTTCGATATAACAGAATAATCATTCAAACTGTTCAAACAGGGGGCATTATTATAGTTCTGAAGAAGATAACTAAATGTGTTCATGGATTTTTGAATCATACCTCCTGCTGAATTTATTAATTGTTTCTGAAAATTATTTTCAGTTTTGAGAGTCTCAATGTGACTTTCATAATGCTTTTTTGATATTAATAACTGCGACTCATAATGTTGTTTTGTCTCTGTCAACTGACTTTCCGTCTTAACCAACTGGTTTTCTAAATTTCGAAGCTTTTCTTTTAATAATTCTATTTCATGTTCTTTTTTAATATTATTTATATTGATTATTGTGTCATTTTTTCGAGTTTCTAATATTGATAGGTTCTCGGCATGTTTTTTTGATTTCTTGTGTCGCGACCAAGTTGATCTATTGTCAGTTTCAAAATTACAAATATCACAATTGTATTTCATAATATAATATGTAATAAAAATATATTCTTAAATAATTATGATTGTCAAATAATTTTTTGTGGATTTATAGGTTAAAGATTTTCTTGATTTGTTGTTTTGTGGTTTGTATTTGATTTTCATAGTTTAATTTCATTTCTTCTATCATATATTCTAAATTTTTTACTTTATTACGAAGTATTTCATTTTCTTTACAAAGTAATTCATTCTCATAATCTTTTTGACAGTATTTAACTCATCGATAGTTTCCTTTTGGCTGGTTTTGTCATGATGCTTTTTGATTTTTTGTGATGCGACTATGTTGATCGTTTGTCTGTCTCATAATCACACAAATCACAGTAGTATTTCATTATAAACTTGTAACCAATCATAACTTTATATATTTGTTGTGTATGATGATTTAGTTTGGATATAATACATGTCAATCAAATTATCAAAATATAAACAGATCCACAAATGATTAATAAATTTATAACAATAATGTTATTAAAAATAAACTCTATTTGATGTGAAGTGCAGAGCAACGATATTATGTTTTATTTTTATCGATATTTAAAGTGATTTCGATAAAAATTATTAATAAAACAAACGATATACAGTTTGCTTTTTTTGTAATTAAAATGTATCGTGAAAAACTGTTCAGTTTGAATGAAATAGTAAAAGTAAAAATACAATAAAAAGAGTGTTTCAATTAAATTGAAAAGTACAACAGGAAGAGTGTTCTATTTTTACGAAAACAATAAAAGTGCAACAGGAAGAGTGTTGTAGTTTAAAGGAATAATAAAAAGTGTGGCAGGAAGAGTGTTTCAATTTTGCGAAAACAATAAAAGTGTAACAATAAGAGTGTAACAGTATAATAGAAAGAATAAAAATGCAACAGGAAGAGTGTACAGTATAATAGAAAGAATAAAAGTGTAACAGGAAGAGTGTTACAGTTTAAAGGAATAATAAAAAGTGCGACAGTAAGAGTGTTACAGTATAATAGAAAGAATAAAAGTGCAACAGGAGAGTGTTATATTATAACAAAAATATATAATGATCAAATGCAATTAGCCAATAAAATATTTAAATTAATGTCTATCAGCCAGAGTATTATAATAAAAAATTATTTTTCCAAAACCATATATTTAATTGAAATGTTGATAAATTGTTGATAAATTGTTGATAAAATATCAACAGAAAATCAACATATATAAACCTTATTACTTTTTTTCTTAATTTAATGTTGATAAATTGTTGATGGTTTTTATCAACAGTATATATTATTCTAACCTTATTACCTAAATTGAAAAGTAATAAGGTTACATTTAGATAAATATAATTGTAATTTCTATATATTATTTATTTAGAATAAAATTTTAATAAAAAATATGAAATGGTTACCTTATTACTTCCATATAATTATTACTTCTAAAATATGATTATTCAGAAATTTAATTGAATATATATTTTGGCACACACAAACTTTGTGTGTGGAAATTTTAAAGGATCATTTAATTTTTTATTTTTGTGATAGATATTATTATGAGATTAGACTATTTAACTATTCACTTTATTCTTTTTGTGATATATTTTAATTGAATTAAAAACTTTCCAAAAATATATTGTTTTGAATAGATCTGTATAATATAATACTGTCTTATTTCAATATTTATTGATGTTAAAAATATTTTCGATCAAACTTACTCCATTAAAAGAACAATATAATGGTAATTAGTAAAACCATATAAATTAAATATAAAAAGTGCTACAGTAAGAGTGTTCCATTTTTACGAGAACAATAAAAGTGTAATAGGAAGAGTGTTTATATTTTATAGGAAAATAAAAAGTGTAGCAGGAAGAGAGTTCCATTTAAATCAAAACAATAAAAGTGTAGCAGTAAAAGTGTTCCATTTTTACGAAAACAATAAAAGTATAACAAGAATAGTGTTCTATTTTTACGGGAACAATAAAAGTGTAACAGGAAGAGTGTTCCAATTTTACCAAAACAATAAAAGTGTAACAGGAAGAGTGTTCCAATAAAATGGAAAATCTAAAAGTGTAACAGGAAGAGTGTTTCAATTTAACCAAAACAATAAAAGTGCAACAATAAGAGTATTCCATTTTAAGTGAAACAATAAAAGTACAAAAGGAAGAGTGTTTCATTTTTATGGGAACAGTAAAAGTGCAACAGAAAGAGCGTTTCAATTAAACCAAAACAATTAAAGTGCAACAGGAAGAGTGGTACATTTTAACGGAATCAATTAAAGTGCAACAGGAAGAGTATTTCAGTTTAACGGAGACAGTAAAAGTGCAATAAGAAGAGTATTTTATTAAATTTAAGCATAAAATATCAATTAAAATCCGAAAAGTAATAAGCCGACTAATAATTAAAGTATTTCTATTTATAAAGTTAACACAAAAATTTGAAAACTTTTATACATTGGATTATCTTTAAAAAAGGACTAAATACATTTAAAACTAAATAGGTTTTTTAAAATGGCGAAATTTTCAGTTAACGGCGTTATAACACAAATTAGCGAAACTATTCTTAATAAATATCTAGACAGCTATTTGACCATATTATCAAAGTTGTCAAAGAATAGTACGATACCAGTCGATAAATTTGAAGATTCAATTATTGTTGAAGAGGATAATGAAATATTTGACAAAATTGTTATGGTCTATAAATATGGTTTACAATCATTACCAATTTTTGACAAAACGTTTATTGAAAAACTGCGATTTTACGGAGTGCTAGATAATATTGTTCCAATGGTCAATAAATATGCCACAAATATTGGCGTAGTAAATGATTTACAAAAAGCCAAATTAAAAGAAGAATTGAAAAATATTGGTTTAGACATTTGCAAAGTTGACGAATTTTTGATTAAAACAAATGCAACTATGTCGGGCCCTCTAGTTTTGAAATCTTTTTATTTCCAAGAGTGGAAGACAATCGGATCAATGGCTTTACCACTAGTTGAAATTTCTATGTCAGAATCTTTCGCACAATTTGTTAATGATGATGGTATTCCTAATAATGTTGTTCCTCACATATTTAACAATAGTAGATATGACAATGATGATCCGTATCTTTCAGGATCAAATAATTTTGTCAGAGCTGTCATCAATAAGATTTGTTCTCTATTTTATTTAAAACAAAATAGTAAAATTTGGATTTACACATTAGAAAAAAATGATTCATTAATGTCATTCAAAGTATTCGGGGACGGCATGATATGTTTGATGGATTTGCATATCAAGAAAAACGATTACATTGTGTCAAATAATTTGCACAAATTGTGTTATTATGATGGTTATAACTTTATATCAAGAGAAGATAAGACGGAAAAATTACAAAACAGTTACGATACAGTATTATCATATGATGATATAGCTGTATTTAGAGATAAAATATCATTAATACAACAAAACCAAATAAACTATATTGATAGTATTGTAGAATTATTTGTATCGTTAACATCATCGAAAGTAAGGGAATATGTGGGCAAACTAAAACAAGATAGGAGAAATAAATTTGGTATCAATCCATCATCAACTAGTTCTATAAAACCAGGATCTCTTTTATTTGATGATGATATGATGGCAATAAATTATCTATTAAATGGTATAAGATGTGATATTGGACCTATCACATTGGAAAAAGCACAACGAATGATTATTAAATTATGTTGCATTGAAAACATCTCTTCTCAGTACTTTGTGGCTCACACGGTACCATTTCACAATCTCATTACGCCCTTTCAAGAAGGAATATCGTTTGTTGCACGTTTTGATTATTAAAAATTTGAATATAAAAATATATAATACTGTAAATAAATATATTTTATAATATATTTTATAATAATATGGCACATACTTTTGTAATTACGGGGCATGTCGATCATGGCAAATCAACTATTGCAGGACATATATTAAAAGATTGTATTGGAATAGAAGTAGATGATTCAAAATATAGATTTGCCAGAGTGTTGGATGTTGATGAATCAGAGATGCTGAAGGGCAAAACTCATAATATATCTGTTCGTGATTTTAGCTATAATGAGAAAAAATATAGATTGATAGATACACCAGGTCACAAATTATGTGTTCCCAAAATGATCACTGGATTGACTTTATATGATCCTTCGTGTGTAGTGGGTTGTTTGGTGGTTAGCGTGGCTAAAGGAGAATTTGAGGCCGGGTTCAACAATGGTGATAATTCAAATGGTAAAGAGGAAAAAGATAAATTTGGGCAAACAAGGGAAGCAGCGTTGTTAATGAGATCTGCTGGAATTGTGAATTTCGTAGTTGCTATGAACAAGATGGATCTCATTGAATGGGACCAATCCAAATATAACGAAATTGTCAAAAAACTTGAGCATTTTTTGAAACCATTAGGATTGAAGTCAATAAAATTCGTTCCAGTCTCAGGTTTTAATGGAACAGGATTATTTACCGTCAAAGATTTACCGAACTGGTATATAGGAAAATCATTACTTGATACAATTAGTGATTTCAATTTAAAAACTCCAATATCTGACATTAGTGAGGAAGAAGAAATGATCAGAGAATTGAACTCTATTAAATCAAATAAAATTAAAAATAATGTGGATAGATATGAAGACATTAATTTAGTTGCAAATGTCCTTATATTCTCTATGGATAATCAAATTTTAACAAAAGGATATCAATTTACAGTTCACATAGGAGACGGCAATTATAAAGCCGAGATATTGCAATGTAAACCAAAGATCATAAAGGAACCGACAGAAAAACCGTGTGGTATGGCAATAAAAATTTATGATGTACCGAAGCATTTAATAAAACAAAAAAGTCGTTTAATATTTAGAACTTTAAATATGACTATGGGTTGTGGTATTATTGAAAAATTTAATCATAATTAATTTCTTTGATCCTATGCATCATATATTCGTGCACAAAACCATTCACTGTAATACCTTTTTCTATATATTTTTCAATTATATCGAAATCAATATATTTTTTTTTATGTCCTCTTCTTCCACTTATGTATATATAAGAATCCACTGTAAAACCTCTTTTAATATATTTTTTAATTCTATTATAATTTCTATCTGTCATAACATGACATTTACTGTGTTTGTCAATAATTGATTGCATATGTGTAGAATCTATTTTTTCGCCATCATAATAGCACTTGCAAAAATCCAAATCAAATCTTTTGTTAATGTGCTCAATTGGATCTATTTCAACATATACTATATCTATCGAAACAGGTGAATTTTTAAATTGTAATTTCTGAACACATATTATTCCACTATTTTCTTCTGTTTCATAAGCTTTATCAAAACTCATGAACGTGTAATCATAATGATCACATTTTCCTTGGTTTCCATTATCATATTCTTCTTGGTCTTCATTATTATCATCTTCTTGGTTTTCGTTATTATCATCTTCTTGGTTTTCGTCATTATCATCTTCTTGGTCTTCATTATTATCATCTTCTTGATTCTCGCTATTATCTTTAACACATTGAGTATGTAAGCAATCAGACAACTGTTCAATTAAAGTATTTCTAAATCTACCCAAATTACTCATATATACTTTTTTTTTTGTGTCTTCATATAATTTTTTTATTTCATCCGAATTCATTGACTTCATTGTATTATTATCACAAAATCTCAACTCACGTAATATATATTTCATCTTATTCACACGTTTTTCTGGTTCATCAGGCCATTTATACAAATAACACAAATACAAAAATTTATGTGTAGATTCTATATTTCGCATCTTTTCTGACTCATTTTGATTGAGACCTGGGTGTCTATCATTCAAACCAGTATAATTATGGTCAAGTTCTTCTGGTAATCTTTCATTATAAAGTATTTGGCATATACCCTTTGTTTCCATATCTTGTTCGCATAATTTCATATTAACATCGGCAAAATCTTTTATGTTAACAAATATATCAATATCTGAAGTTTTATTATCGTCCCACTCCTGACACAACAATGATTTCAATACAAATGACCCACTCATAACACATTTATATTTTTTCAAAACAGAATTAAATTTATCTGCGTCAATTCCTAATGACAAAAGATTATTTTCCAAATTGTTCTTAAAAATATCTTGAGTTTTTTCAAAATTCAACAAAAGATTTTTATTTACAATTGTTTCGTCATATGTAACTCCATAAAATGAGAGTTTATCGTAGAAAGCTTCATCCATTGCAATTTTAGTGGCAATATCCACAGTAATATTATTCTTACATATTTCGATTATATCTGTAAAAGTATCAATATCTTCTTCAATAAGAATAGAATCATTAATTTGATCCACACCTATTTCACCAGATTCTTTTAATTCGCTTATTTTTTTTTAATACTCACTTTTATTTATAATATCCATTGTCAAATCAAATTCACATCCATTAACTATAAACTTAACCATTATAATGATATTTTGGTTTCATAAATAAATATTATGTTTTAATTTCAAATTTTCGAAGTTTCTCATTAAATTTCATTCTATAAGTTCCATCTGGATGGACTATATATTTATAATATTTGATGCCTATGTATAAACATATCATAACTGTTAGAATTGTTGTAATAATAGTAAATCCGAACACAGTCATGTGTAATACAAAGAAATAATTATTCTCTAACGCCTGTTCCTTTTTACGAGAGCATGTATTATACATGCTAAATTCAATTATATGTATAAAAATACGAAGAATTTTCGGAAAAATAAGTACAGGTAGCACAGTACAAAAGTACAAAAATGCGATACATTTACAACAATTACATTTTTTACACATAGTTTCGATGTGTGGAATACATATCTTGCAATCACATGCATTCCCTGGCATTGGTTGATCATCTAAGACTAAAAGAGTTTCAACGTTATTTACATAATGTCTATCCTTACAATTATCTTTTAGATACATTATTTCATAGTCGTGGTGATCGTTATTACATTTACATTTCTGACCTGAAAAATATAACTGTACAAATTGACACAAAATAGTCAAAACAACCATATAATCAATAAATATTCCGATATATATAGTTGATAACGTAATTTCTGTGTAACGTGAACAGAAATCATCATTTGAAGAATTCATTATGGTGAGTATATTTACCAAAATTAAAGGAACTATCTAATAAATTTAATTTCAATTTTTTTGAAATTAAATTACTTTTTCTATTTTAGAAACAAGCGAGATATTTCTCTGAAAACACAATAAAATCCATTTGTGCAATCAGACAATTCTTCCCCACCAAAAGACAATTTTAGTTTCCCAACTAATGATGAACAATCTTTATTTTTCCTAAATAATTGGTTAACCAGTTCTGCTCGGCCTCCTGCTTCCAATAACATTCTTTTATATAAAGTGACCTTGTCTGAATTAATATTTTTTCCTTTTAAAATAAAATTATGTACGTCATATCCAAATCTAATCAAAAAATTCGAATAACTGGGTATTTTATCACATTCTCTATTTAATATAGTGTTTTTTGTCACAGATAAACAACTTCTAGAATGATTTTCATATTATCAGATTTCCACAATCGTCGTTTCCATATTGGTGAATTGTCATCAGACCATCCATATTGATCGCATAATTGATACAATAATATTATTGGACTTTCGTTAATATTTACGTCAATATTTACATCAATATTATTCCATTTATGAGATAGCAATTGTGGGGAATATAATGATCCAGAAACGAGTGTATTACGCTAAATGGAAACGATAGTAACGAGACTAAAAATAGAATAAATGAGCTTGAAAATAATATTAGTACAATAAAAAATGTATAAATCTATTGTTTAGACATATTTACAACAATAAAGCTATTAAACAGCAAATTATAGAAAAAAATGAAAAATAAACGATTAATGAATATTTTAAAACAATCAATTTTAATTTATGTGTAGATTGCTTAATAATTATGGTGAAAAATACAGTTTGATTAGTTTATTAATAAATTATATTAATAAATTTAAACTTGATGACTTTATAATCCAGTTTAAAAAACACAATATAGTTGAAGATCAAATATGGAACAATAAATGTGCTTCTTTATTATACTATATCGCAGAGAATAATTTGGAAGAAATTATATCAATCATCAAATTAAAGAAATATAAAAGTTTGTTGGATAGATATTCCAAAAGTTTTTTTTGGCCCAAAAGACCATGGTACGATCATGAATGTATTGATCTTGGAGATAGATTTGGATTATGTTTCTCGATAATAAATAAATCAGATGATTCAATTGTTGAGTATTTGGCTGGTATTTCAGGGCCATTGGAAGTAACTAATGCATTTATATTGGCGTGTATGATAGATGCACCAATTGAAATTCTAAAAATTTTAGTAAAACATGGAGCAAAGACCAATTGTTATGGTGGTTTGGCTGCTGTAGTGTCTGGATCAAACATATATTGTTTAAACGGACATAAAATTAATAAAAAAATTAAATTTTTAATTAATAGCGGCATCGACATTCATTCATATGATGAGTATGTTATGAGAAGATATATTAAAGCAGGTGTTCACATTACAGTATTATATCTAATAGTTACATATAATTGCTGTGTAGATGCCTGCAATGATAATGGATTATATAATGCATTTTATTTTCAGAATTCAGATATGGTTGAAATATTATTGATGTACAGAAATGCAAGTGTACCATTTAAGTATGAAACAATCAGTCATAATTTAACCAATACAATAGAAGCAACAATATCCAAGTTGGAAAAATCAAATAATATCATATTAGCCGATAAACTTATTAAAATAATGAAATTCAGAATAAATATTGATGATAATATTATTTTAAACGTTCATTATAAGTACCATAAAATTGGTTACAATATGAGACAAAATAAAAAATATTTTGATTTAACAATAAAATTTTGAAATTAAGAACAAAAACGAATTTATTTATAATATTTACAATTAAATGGATTACAAAGACAACATTATAATTACCAGTTTACCTGACGAAAATGATAAAATTGATGGTTCCACAAATAAACCAAAGATTAGACACGACAAAATTATTAAACTGTTCAGAGATAAGGGAGGATTTTCTATGATGATTCCAAAAATGGAGCTAACACACACAATGTTGGAGAATTTAAATGTTCACAAATCAGATTATTTGGAATTTTTAAGAGATTCTTATGTGTCATTTAAGGACAATTATGATGCCGATTTCGACCCCAACAAAGATGGAGGTTTAATCCCTTATTATTTTTCGAACAGAATTTTGAATACAAGAACTAAATTACCAATGTGGAAAAAAGCGGGATATTATTGTACCGATGTTACGACTCCAATATATGAAAACACATATAAAAATTCAATGATGTCAGCTAATATTAGTTATGTTGCTGCCAAGTTTATAGATAATTATAATTTAATATATTGTCTAAATATGTATCCTGGGCATCATGCATCCAGTGATCAAATGGGTGGCTACTGTTATCTAAATAATGCAGCAATATGTGCAAAACAATATCAACAAAGAAATGCAAAAAATAAGATAAAACCAAAAGTAGCAATATTAGATCTGGATTACCATGCTGCTCAAGGAACTCAGGAAATATTTTATGACGATCCAACTGTATATAATATTTCCATACATGCTGATCCATATTATGATTATCCCAACCAATGTTTTGAGGATGAATTAGGCGATAATGAAGGTGTTGGATACAATAAAAACATTATCTTTTCAAAACAAGTAAAGGGAGATGAATATTTAGATATAGTTAAACAGGCAATCACAATAATAAATAATTTTGATCCGGAATTGGTTATTATACCATTTGGCGGAGATACCTTTAAGTTGGACAAAGATCCAAGCAGATTGTACACTGCATCTTTGGAATTAGAGGATTATTATGATATTGGACAAGAATTGAAAAAAATAAATAGGAAAATGATTATAACACAAGAAGGAGGATATGATATGGAAAATATTTCGAAAATAGTCGATAATTTTATTTCCGGTATAATATCTTAGAATTTTATTTATATGAAAAGTTGAAAAAATAAAAACTTAATACTCGTTGATATGTAATATTAAAATATTAATTATGAAAAATCTTACGAATTTATGTTCAGATGAGATTGCGTTCATCTGCACATTTTTAACAGATCGTGATAAAGTCAGTTTACTAAATATAAATCGAGAAATAATAAAAATATTTGAAAACAGTAGTAGTAAAATACAATTATATGATCACTATAACAATAATAATGTCAGAAATATACAGGAAAAATATGTCATAACTAATTTTGTATATTATAAAGAGAAGGATAATGGTCCAATAGATATACCAAAATGTGTTAAAAATATGTATTGTAAATCAAGTTTGATGGATGATATTAGCGATTTAGATAATTTAGAAAAAATAGTACTAATAAACCACGATAGATACATGCCGAAATTACCAAAATCTATTGTTGAGGTTAATTTAGGTGGTTATTTTAATAGATACATAAATAAGTTTAACGATTCTATAAAAATTCTCAAATTTGGACACTGGCATTCTCAAATATTATTAAATTTGCCAAGTTCTTTAACAAGTTTGAGTCTGGGCAATAATTATGATTATCCGCTTCCAAAACTACCAAGAACTCTTAAAATTTTGAATTGTGGCAAGTCGTTTGACCAACAATTAAACGACTTACCAGAAAGTTTGGAAGAATTATATTTGGGATTATATTATTCTCAATATTTGGATAATCTACCCACTCGTTTAATTAAACTGGTAATATCAGGCGGTTACTTAAGACCACTGTGCAAATTACCGGATTCAATTAAATATTTAGATATAAGTTTTTTTGAAAATAACTTAATAAAATGGCCAAAATCTTTAAAAGAACTACGGATAGGTTCAACTGATCATTGTTCGAATATCAGTGATAGTTTAGAAGAATTGCCAGATGGATTAGAAAATCTATATATACACAAAAGTCTAGAATATCAAATTAAAAAATTACCCAATGCCCTAAAAAGTTTCTTTGTTAGCAGATACATACGTAATTCTGATTTAACTAATTTGCCAGAAAATTTGTTAGATCTGAATATAGGTATAAACTGTTTTCCAAAAAAAAAGATAATATTTCCAGATAATTTAATAAAAATAAAAATAGATATATATGGACTAAATCAAAAACTAGAATTTGGACAAAAATTAAAACAATTATTATGTTTAAAAGTGAGTGGAGAATTTAACCAAAATATAGATGATTTACCCGATTCGATTGAAACATTGTGTTTGAGTCGAACCTTTGATATGCCAATAAGTAAATTACCATCGTCTTTACGAAAATTAAAAATAACTAATGCTAAATATAATCATCGCATTAAAATCGATATACTTCCAAAGAATTTAAAAAGTATAAAAGTTAGTGGTAGATTGGCTGAATCATTATATGATTTAAGTCGTCTTCGCCCAGACATTAAAGTTGTTTATATTTGAATAGACTTATAGATTGAAGAATATTATTGTTTTATAAATGAGTTTGAACTTGGTCAGAGCGCAAAGATACATTGATGTTTTGAATAATTGGTTGCATAGTAAAGGAACAAAACAAATTCAGCCAGATATTTGTCATATTAATTTAACTGAATTTGTAAAATTATCCATTAATTCCGAAGAAGTCAAAAAACGTGTTACCGATAAATGTGAAACTATAATCAAAAATATGAATGACAGATTAATGGTGAACAGTGATTTGAAAAGATTAAAGAATTTAGTGTATGACACAAATGCAAAATCAGGATTGAGTGATATATTGACACAAATAAATTTATTGACAGAGGAAAGAGAGTTTTATAAGTCAATTAAGAAAGGATTAGCACATGTAAATTATGTAATGAATGATATTGATAATTTAATAACCACTTATCAAAAGAAAGAACAGAAGGATTCAGTGGAACAGCCAATTTGTGTTAAGTTATTTAGCGATAAATATTTGGATGATATCATTGTGGAATATAATAAAAAAATATTAAAATTAGATATAAATCGTGATAATTTGAATGCCACAACTAAAATCGATTTCGAATTTTCTGATGCTAGCAAAAAAATACTAGGATTGTAAAACACTTAAAGAAATATGATTAATATATGGTTATCAATCATGGGATATCCCAGACCATAAATTTGGATATTATGATTGATAAAAATGGCAATATATAAAAATCTATGATAGAACTCTACCAATTGACGTAAATCATAACGTAATTAATTTGTTCATTGTGATTGGTTTACGTATTTGTTTATTGTTTGTTGTTGATTGTTTATGCAATTGCACATATATTGTCATTTCTGTAAATTTCGAAAGTTATTTACTGGTTTTAATAGTAAACCAATAAATTATTGAAAAAAATATATTTAAAACAAAAATGATTATTTGTATTTATCAATGAACAAGAACATAATATTTAAAACAGCTGACAATGAGTGTATATCAGTTTCATTAACAGAAGATCATCCTATTTATAATTCAGAATACATAAATACATCTATTGACCTAAATCACGACAACAATAAAGAAACAATAGTTTGTGTGCCGTTCACATCAATCGAAATTAAAAATTACATAAATTATAATCAACCATCAATAAAATTAAATAGATTAAATTTCGATTTACCATTGATAAATTTAAATCATGTGAATATGGCTCCAATAATGAAAATAATGCTATTCTTTGGAGATACAAGACTTGATGAAAAAAAATGCGAGTTATTAATAAGAAATATTGTGTCTTTTGGTGATTATTATTGTCATAAGGATGTAATTTCATTATTATTTGTTCATTACAAAGATTTTTTTTATAATGAATTGATGGGAGCCGGCAAAGTATATCTGAATGACAGAATTATTAGTACCAACAATATAGTTAATTTTAGTTATGCAGATTATGTTAATCAACCTTTTTTACATGACATTGTTAAAGTATCTAATTTGGATGTTTCATGTGGATATTATGTTGATGATTCAAAATACGTGTTTACTGCTCAATTTTATTGTTCTGGTTATAATTATAATTCCACTCATATTCGCAACTCAAATTCTAATGTTTTTTTAATCAAATCTTTTGATTATTGTGACAAAATTGGATTGTCAATGAGATGTGGTCAAGGATTTGAAATAACGGAGATTAGAATATGTGAATATTCAAATGTGGAGCTAACACCAGATAATATGGATTATATATGTAACTATCAAAAATTGCCTATAGGTGCAATACATAATTTACATTATCCAAAATACGAACGATACGATACTGATACTTATACTTATTATAATGTTGAATATAATACAAAAACACTATTTTCAATTGTAATAACATTAAACTAAATTTGATATATCAGCATCTATTTTAAAACCTCTTTTACTATACTTTTACAAAAATCCAGATCGACGCGATAATTTATGTGTTTAATAGGATCTATTTCTACATAAACAATATTTATACGTAATGAATTTTTTAGTTTTATTTCTTGAATTAATATTCTGTCTTTATTTTTGCGAGGGTTAAACGATCCTAAACTTCCTGAATATTTTAAATCATAATTGTTATCCACTGGTAATAACAAACAGTTCAATATACTTTCCACTAAAGTATTTTTTCGTTCGAGAAAAATAGCTTTATACATTATTTCTTCTTCTTTATAATCATTCAAATCTATTTCGGAAGGAACATGGATTCGTGTCATTCCTTGAATTGGTTGAATAGTACTTGTATATCCATAAGTTACATTGTATTTTGCTATGTTTTTCTCAATTGGATCATCTGCGCCACATTAATGAAAAATTTCATGTTCATTTTTCAACCATTGTAAATGTTCTTTTATATTTTTGAACGTCGATTTGTTAATGCGCCAATGAGATTCAATACAATCCAGACCAATAATCCTGGTACACAGGTTGGCCCCACCACTCAAATGTAAAATACCAATTGTCTTTATTTTGTTTAATGGTAGGAGTGTCGTTTACTATTGATGCTATATCAGGATTTTCCTTATATAAATTCATATTAACCTTATGATAATCATCTATATTGACAAATATATCCAAACTAGATTCATTGTCGTTCTATTCTTCACACAACAATGATTTCAATACAATTGAACCACTAATTATGCAGTTATACTCCTTAAGTACTGAATTTAATGCTGATATATCAAAACCAAGTGATATCAATTTATTTTCTAAATAGTTTTTGAATATGGGCATTGTGTTATCAAAATTTGACAATAACTTTTTAACAACATTATCAAATTTAATTACATAAAAATCTAACATATCAACATAATTTTCATTTGTTGCTTTTTCAACAGCAGTTTGCAGTGACAAATTGTTGTCACAAACCTCAATTATTTTTTTAAAAGTTTCAAAATCATCATCAATCGAAATAGCTCCTTTTATCTGCTTAACTCCTATTTCACCAGTATTTTTGAATAAAACAAGTTTTTTAAGATATTCACTGTTATTGCAAACATCGTTCGACAACTATATTTCATTTCCACTTATTATAAATTTTGTCATAAATACATAAACATCATTGAAGTTAACAACAAAATTTTTATTCAATTTTTATATCACAAAAAGAAGATATTCTGGTGATGCCTGGTTTTGTTTTATTAAATAACATAGTTGATTTTTTAGTAAAGTCATTCGTGTATGCATTTAGACAGTTTTCTTTTAGATCAAATATATTGAATTTATTATCATTTATCTTTTCTTGGAACTTAATTTCTTTATCGTCTAGATTTATAATATAATATTCATTATTGATGATCATGTGTAGAACATTTTTATATTCAAATACGATTGTTGGAATAATCTTTTCAGTATAATCACGAACATTTTTTATGCAATCAGATAAACGAATTCTGGTGACATCACCCAAAACAGTAAATTCTCCTTCATTGATAACAAAAAAACGCATAATTTTTTCACCCTTAATTAAAACTATCAGCTTATTATTGTCAGTTAAAACAAAATAATATTCGCATATATTTTTTTTCATAGCTAGATAATCATACGGATCATAACGATATGCATTGGCTTCTGTTTTTACTATTCCACTATCATTAATAGATTTAACATAAACACAATTTTTTGCCGCACATAACAGGTAAAATTTGTTATTAAGCCTCATAATACTACAAATATTATTGTACATCGGAGTTTTTATGGTACTTATTTTTCTACCATATTCCAAGTAAACCTCAATTAGTATATTGTTTTTTAGTAATCTCACAATGTATAATATGTCGGACTCTATATACTTGTATATTATTTTATCATATATACGATTACAAAAAGTGTAGTTAGTTTCAACAATTTGACAGTTTTTTATTTCAAGAACATAATTTTGTTTATTTGACGATATGAATGTGCGATTCATATTATTTGGTATTATCTCGTAATTTGCCACATTTGGTAGAAAAAAAATTGTTTTATTTTCTATTTTACACATAATCAACAATAAATAATTAAAAATACATCGATACTAATTTCTTTTTCAATTTTTCCATAAATTTGAAAAATAATGTATTAGAACTCTTGATTTGAAAATTATTTAAGTAAAATATGGAAACCTTAAGAAACAATATTTGTAAAAAGTTCGGTGTTTATAGTCTCTTTTTTAACACTTTTTTTGATTTGTCTAGTGTCTGGCATCACATTTATTATTACTTATAAAAGTAATAATGAGTCAAATTTTTTAGTATTGGTTAAATCAATTGACGGAGAAATAATGCAAAATTATGGATCTAATGCGTATTGGATATCGTTTAATAAAACATTGAGAATGGCAAATTATGCTATGTACAATTTAGAAACAACTAACAGTAACCGATGTAGTAAAACGCTCAAGCAGGATATAAAACTCAATAGTTTGCACACTAATGATTATAAATATAGCAATTTAGACAGAGGACATTTAGTGCCGTCAAAAGATGTTGAAAATAGTTGTGATACATTTGTTATGTCAAACATAGTGCCTCAATTGCCATGTTTTAACAGAGGTATTTGGAAAAAGGTCGAAGATTATATTAGATATTATTATGAAGATTTTGATATACTAACTGTTCCAGAATATGATTATAAATATTATCACATAAACAATGGAGTAAAATTATATATTCCAACAGGATTTTATAAAATTGCTATGGATTCTAACAGTGTTGTGTGTTCTATTTATCTGAAGCATAATTTTGAGACTTGCGGCAAGAATATTGAAGATGTGGCAATTTTCGGTAAATTACCATATATGTTGGATCAAAAAACCATCACTAAAAAATGTTGGTGTCTGCAAAATAAGGAAAGTTGGTGTTAAATTTATTTATAAAACAATTTAAAGTCTTGGCAATAAAATAAACTAGATGACAAACAAAACTTTAGAGGATTTAAAAATTATTTATAAGTTTAGAGTTTATTTTGATGATTTATTGGATTTAGATATTGTTTCTGATTTAGAAATAGATATGATAAAACAATATTTATATAATTACATTGATCAGATACATATACGTGATATTTACTATTACAATTATTATAGTAAGGAGAAGAAAGAAATAATATTAGCAGAAATATTAGGCAATATTAACCGTGCCCTAAAAGATGATAATTCTAGAAATACTATTGTGGATTTATATCAAGCATTATTTTTATAAAAATTGAAATAGAAAGTATTTAAGCACCTGATAAATTTTGGATATTAAATTATAACTACAACATAAATTATGGCTTACATTAATCGCTCAAATCAATTGTTCAAGAGTTTAGAAAATACTAAAGGTTTTACAGTAATCACTGAGAGTTTGAAAAATAAGGATTTGTCAAACTTTTGCTTCGAGTCTGATTCTTTATCCAAAGACATTAAGAATATTTTAAGAGAAAAGTATTATTTTTACCGTGAAAATGGTGATATTGAATCTTTGAAAATTGAACACTTTTACCACTTCGAGGATTCAGTAAGTTTGGAAGAAATCCGTTCTATAATGAACACAAACTTTTTACCAGACTTATTTGAATCATCACAATCCATCCCGAACAACAGTATCGAATGTTGTGTATGCGAAGTCACTAAAAAATGCAAGATTATTATAGACAATAATCTTACCAAATATTGTAAATTTGATTTTGCCAAAGAATCACAACTTGATAGTCAATATACTGAAATCATTTTTGACAATGATTCGCATGCTAAACAATATAATTATGTCAAAAATAGACTTGATAGAATTGGTGTGTACTTGGTGCCAAATTTTGTAAAAGCTAATGATTTTCCAAGCTACAAAAAATTGCCAAATCAGTTGATATTAAACAAAAAAATTAAAATACAAATCAAAAAGCAAAAAGAAGATTATGATTATGACTGCTGTTTTTCAGTGGATTCCCACAAATTTAGCTCATACGAGTTTCGAGATTTTTGCAAGAAAAATGAAATACGTTTTGATTGTCTCCAAGAGGAAAGTTGTTTCGAAGAAGCAGAAGATGATTCCACAGAAGAACAAGATTCGAAACTGAAATATTTTATCCAGATAATGGCTGGTGGCGATGATACCTATTATTTCAATAGTAAACACTTGAGTAAAGTGGTTGAATATTTAGAATGCAAAGGTTATGATAGTTGTTTATTAGTAAAAAATTGAAATAATACATTATCTAAACAAACTTTATTTATATTAATATAAACCTATCAATTATGGATCCAAGAGAACACATCAAAAATATTAAAACTAAGATTGGTAACGTGAAGAATACAATGATAGAAAATATTGACAGTATTCTTTCTAGAGGAGATAAATTAGAAGAAATATCGTTAAAAACGGAAAATCTGGCAGATGCGGGAAAAGAATTCAAAAAAAATTCAGTACAAACTAGACGTCTAATGTGTGCAAAATCTTGCATACTATTAACTATTTTGTTGTTAATAATGTTATGTGTTATTTTGACAGTAGCAATAATTATCACAATAACTGTAATAATTGTTAAACAAAAAATAGAATAATAAACGAAAACTTATTCTAAACTTTTTTTATCAAATGCAATTACAGATTCTTCGATTTCTAACTTTTCAGTAAAAAAAATTGAAATATAATTGTTGAAATACCTCCATATGCATACAAATATATATAATCATTTGTAATGATAACAGATTTTAGTAACTTATGCGTATATTTGGTACTTAATACCATGGAATTTTTGGATGACGGCGATAAGCTAAAAATGACGTATTTGAACAAACGTTTTTTGCAAATACTTACATCCAATGAATTGAGAATCCCATTAAGCAAATATTATGAACCCAATGACATATGTAAAATCAAATATCCTTTTTATGCCCAAAGAATGAAAAACGTTGATACATTACATTTACCAGAAGATGTGACCCATATACACATGAATTGTTATTCCAGTGGTAATATTAATAATATGTCTGATAAAATAAAATTTTTAAAATTTAGCAGTTTTCTCACGTCCAAAATCAAAAAATTTCCAGCGTCAATAGAAACAATTATATTGCCACAGTTATACAATCGAGGTATTGAAAATATGCCTGAATCTGTAAAGCATATTGAATTTGGCGATTATTTTAATAAACCAATTGATTTTAGTAGATATAAGTCATTACACACTCTAATTTTTGGAAATAGGTTTAATCAACCCGTAACCAAATGGCCAACGAGAATGAAAAAACTAGTTTTAGGTCGTGATTATAATCAAATATTGAACAATTTACCAAACTCTTTGCAAGAAATAGATTTGGGCAGTAGTTTTAATGATTCTATTGATTGTCTTCCTGATTCAGTACTGAGTATCATTTTGGGGTCTAGTTTCAATCAAATAATCAATAAATGGCCAAAATCAGTGACTAAAGTTAAATTCTCATATCTTAACTCCAATTTGATAAAAGAATGGGCTGATTCAATTACACATTTAGAAGTTTTTTCGTTATTTGGAGGTTTGAATAAATGGCCCAAGAACTTGACACATTTTAAAATTGGATCTGGATTCAAAGGAAAAATAACTAATTTCCCAGAGTCAATAACTAATTTACATATTGGAGATATGTGTGACCATTATATTGACAATTGGCCTCAAAATTTAGAACTACTTATTCTTGGAGATATGTTCAACCAAAATATTGATAACTTACCAGAGTCAGTTGTCGATATAAAATTAGGACGTAATTTCAGTACAAAAATTAATAAATGGCCAAAGGGTTTAACAAAACTATATGTTAATGGTATATACAATCATTCATTAGCTGATTTACCTTCCACAGTGACGCATATTGTCTTGGAAAATACTAATTTGATCGATACTTTGCCAGATACTGTAACAAATTTAACAATAATTTCAATTAATTCAATTAGTAGCAAATTGCCAAAACACCCCATTATTTTAACTCCTCAACCAGTCACTGAACAATATTCTGTTGATCCAAATGATCCATCCAAACCAAATCTGTTTACAAACGCTGGCAACCAAATTATTATTCAAACGGTATCTGACAAAGGAAAAGAAAAAGATAAAGATAAAGATAATGATAGAAAAAGAGATAGAACAGTAGAAGTAATGCAAATGGCTAATGGCAAAAGAATAAGAACGGAAAGTAATAAAGTGGCCGATATTATGCTAAACCAAAATATACAACAAATTGAGTTAAAAAATCATATTTTAGTTAAAATGCCAAGAAACCTTAAAAAACTAAAAGTGTATGTAAAATTCAATAGTATAAAAGAAACTGTTGGACTGATTAATAAAACAATCGAATTGCCAAAAACATTTATTCATTGTTGGACTAATGGACAATTAATTTATTCTAAGAGATAATTATCATGTCAACATAATTTTTTCTAAGTTTTTCACAAAAATTGTTTCTACTTTTTTCTATTTTTTTTAGAGAATTATATATATCGACGTTTATATCGACGTTTGCGTTAGAATTTATATTGTTATAACTTTTTATTAATTCTATTGGTATAGTAAATTCATTGTGTATGTACAATTCTTCTATTATATCAATAATCCATTTGTCTGGAATATGTTCGACAGCATTATTATCAATCAATTTTGTTAAAATTAATTTTAAAAAATTAATCATTGTTGGTTTTAGTTTATAATTGCATTTTGTTTTAAAACCGAATATTTGTGATAAATTATGAGATGTATTAAAACACATAATTACGGATCCAGCTACTAATTTATACCAATCATTGTATTTTACAGTTAAAATATGCAATAGATATTCTGATATCTCAACATTTTCAAAAGCGATTGCATCGAAATATGCTTTATAAATATTCGTTGCTCCTTTTTCTACATATTGTTTGACTTTATCAATATTATTGTATTGTCCTGCATATTCAATCAATTTCTCGTCAATTCTGTGTAAATCTAAATAATCAGTCATTGTAATGTGTATCTGGTTAAAAGATACTGATAAAGTAATATTTTTTCAAATTTTCTATTGATAAAAAAAGTAATCTGCTCTATAAAAGTCAAAAAGAAAGGAAAATCTAGATCAGGCCCAACAACTATAACTACAGTCACATTCATCATTATTATATAATCTCATTACATCACTATCAATTTGCTTAAACTCGAATTTTCTTCCACCAAAAAGAAAACTAGTTGATTCTTCTTTAGATTTTGTCGTCATGATGGTGTTAATTAAGCATTCAATTGGAGTAACAAATCTATGATGAATAGTCATTAAAGAGCTGATATCACCCCACCAGTTTCTTTGATGTAAAAGACTTAAAATTATTGGATAACGTAGAATCATTGTTTTTAACAACAAAATATGTTGTGTTTTAATTAATAATATTTATTAGTATATACACTTTTTACAATATAAAAAAATTAATCACCAAAATCGCCACAGAGAGCACACCCTCCTCGACAATCACACGAATTATCCCACTCTTCTTCAGTATCATTGCCGTCGCCATATAGGTTTTCTTCTAATGTTCTAGAATCACAAGTACTTACAGAAAATGTGTCACAATCATCATCATTTTCTTCGTCTTTATAAGGTGTAAAACATGTGTAATCATTGTTCAATTCCAATATTTTGTTTTCGAGTTCTTTTTTGTAATGGTGTCTATCAAAATCTTCACTATAATAACTTTCACAGTCATCATCTTCCAATACAGATTTTTTTTCTTCTGAATTGTCGTAAGATTCTTCGACAGTATTATTTAAATTTATTGACATCCTATTTAGAGTTTAGGTAACTGTTTGTTGTTATACGTTATTTGTTTGTTTGTTACAAGTTTGGCCGGAGCAAATTTGAGCTTTTTATAATGGCAATTCCAATCATTTCATATTTTCAATTTTTTTTCTTAAATTTTCTATAAAAAAAGATATATACTAAAATTTATATAAACAAATTTATTCACCACAAAAAGCACAACCTCCTCTACATTTACAAGTTTTTCTAGTAACGTCATCACTGTCATAATCGAAATAACCATTTTTTGCATCATAAAAGTCTTTCCATGTATTGTAAAATTGATTAAATTCAATAGGATCAGTGCAACAGTGTTCGGGTATATAAAAGCCTTGAATTGTGTTCGATTGGGGGATATTGTTTTTGATAAACTTTTTCTTATAGAATTTTCTTTTAGATTTTATTTTTTCTTCTTCACTATCAGAACTTTCATCGCTAGAAAAAAAACGATTCTTAAATGGTTTTTTTATTGGAATATTTACAGATTCATTAGAAATGTATTTATTTTTGGATAACTGTTTTGACATTATAATAACAATATTTATTTACTAACTGTTGTGGCCGGGGCAAATATAAACCTTTTAAATGGTAATTGCAATCATTTAGTTTTTTCAATCTTTTTCATAAAAAAATCTGTCTTCTTTTATAATAATCCTTTTTTCATCAGATGTATGGCAATATCAGTTCGATCTGTTAGTAAAGCAAAAAGATTTAGACCAGATAAATCTTTTTCTTTACTGTAAAATAATAATAAGTCGAGTAAGAATTTATTATCATTTACAATTGCTTTTTTTAGATGTTCCTTATTTACCTTATAACCTTTTTTCACTAAAGAAGTTATCATATGTCCTAATACTACTCGATTCCCATGTGTTATTGTATCACAGCAAATGGAAATAGGATCGTCATTTCTTTTTAATCCTGTAATACAATCAAATACTGGATTCAATTTGTAATATTTATTTAAAATATTTTTGCGCAATAAAAGTGACATAGATATAATATAATATTTTGGAGATTAGAGCAGAGAGTTTATTTTTCAAATATTTTGTAAAAAAAATTGAAATAATGTATTGCTTAAAATTACTGGTAAAATAAAATTATCACAATGAGTTACATTCATAGTTTCACAATGCTTTACGAAAAAGGCCATTATTCCGATTTTACAGCTGTTATAAACAACGGTGTATACAAGTTGCACAAACAATTCGTTTTACCTCATTGTGAGTATTATGCTGCTCTATTTAATTTCTCGAAAAATAATATTGTTGAAAAAATTATTATTAAGGATCCTAATGATGATGTCATTCCAATTGAAGTAATAAACTCAATAGTTAAATGGTTTTATCATTTGAATTTTGATTTGATTCCTATTTTGGCCAAAGAAACTGCGGATATTAATTTCGATTTTAATTTGCTACTTAAGTACTATTATGTAGCGGATTTTTTGCAAATCAAATTAATTGTAAACAGATGTTTGTTATTGATGAACAGTTTTATGGATGCTGTCAAGAAAGAAAATTATAGATTAGTAAACAAAGATAACCGCTCTTACAAATTTATTAATGATAATAATTATGTGGATATCGAATACTACAGAGACAATTTTAATTTGATTGTTAATAAGATTTTCGGTAATGTTTTTAATAGATTTACAAAAGAATCGAGCATTCATTTATGTTTTCTGGATATTAAAAAAGAGAATAATAACCAATCAAAATTAATTTGTGAACCACTTACAGAATTATTTGATTCTGTAAATTCTGGTAATATAAATCAAACAGTTGATAAAATATATAATTCTGGTTACACCTACATACGAAGTATTATGGCTTGTTTAAAGGAAATAGTAGATTATGTGTACGATAGAAAAATCATAGACACACTTCCATTAAACAATGCTAATATCAGTCTAAATGAATTTAAAGTATTGATAAACAAAGTTGATAAATTAAATAAAGCAACACTCATAAAATTTATCAGATTTTCTGAATTTGATCAAAATAGCGAAATAGCAGATTATCATCAAATAAATACTTTAAACAAAATATGTAAAAATAATGAATTATTACCAGAATTTAACAATAAGATTGGAGTTCATTTTAAGTACATAAGAAATGGTGGTATTGGATATACTTTCTCTTATTAACCAATATATTAATTTATTTGTCCATAGTTTAACTAAACATTATCTTTATATATTTTGGCCAAAAAAAATTGATTTATATAATGTCTAAATAGTCCAATTAATACCTATTTATACCTAAATAATGGATATGAATTTAGATGACAATCAATGTTGGAGACAGTTATATATTAACTTTTTCAAAAAAAATAATAAATCTTCTTTGGTTATAAAAGAATCGGATGACTGGCAAAAAGAATATTTTAGAGTGCGTGATTTTGCTTGTTGGGATAAAATTAATCCTGGTATGACTCATATCGATTTGAGTTTCCTTTCAATTGACAAATTTCCAAAAGAATTATGCTCTATTCCTGAATTGACACATATTAACTTGGCTCATAATAACATGTGCGATGTTCCTAAAGAAATTGAGCAGCTAAAAAATCTAAAAGTTTTAGATCTTAGTTATAACAAAATAACAAATGTTCCGGATAAAATTAATAATTTGTCGAATTTGGAAGTATTGGATCTTGCAATGAATAGCTTAAACACTGTTCCGCCATTAACTAATCTAATTAATCTGAAAAAGTTAACATTATCACAATATTACTGAAATACCTCAAGTATCATCAAGTGTGACAGTTGTAAGAGTCCGCAACACAAAAGTAGATGAAATTACCCAAAATTATTCTAATCTTGATGAACTCGATATTGCGAACACGAACATTTTAAACATTAAAACAGTGAATTTACAAAATGTCAAATCAATAGTCACGTGGTAAAAAAATTGAAAAAAAAACAGCCTGAAGTCTATACAATTAGTGTATTATTATAAAATGCAACAACCAGATCTTATTTTAGTAGAAGTATCACCAAACAAAACTTCATCTTCAACTTATCTTTCTTATAACAGAATGAATTTGAATGAAAATATTGATAAGTTGAATCTCAAAAACGATTGCGATTATTATGTCATTCAACTACCAAATTATGATGATGGCCAACTTTTTGTTTTAGATAAAGAAAAGAATAAATTTTGTCATGCTGGAATCTATACCAATGACGATGAATCAATTGAAGTAGAGAAAAAAACATGTTCGTGGAAATAATCAATGATTACAAAAATATAATTTATTTATTTATTTTATTACATTCATTACTAAATGAATAAAATATTAAGAGAATATTATTGTGATAAAAATATATTAAAGTTAAATGGTTGTTTATATGATTTTAATTACGACTACAATGATGTATTTTTTTATTTTGACGAACAGAACTCTCCAGTATCATTTGATAAATTAACTTATGGAGGTTTATACCAATTATTATATAATTACCGCGGAACTGGTTTCTGTGACTTTGATAATAATCGTTATTTTGTTCTTACGGGTGCTGGTAATTCTAACTGTGATGTACAAATTACGTGTCAACATTGTTCCGGATCAAAATTTTATATGACAATTACTCTGAAAATTTGTTCTTCTCTGACTAATGATTTTATCTTTTTGGTTAAATTGATCGAAGAGTTGGAACAAAAAATAGACGAATTGAATGAAAGAATTAATGAATTAGAAGGAAAAAATTGAATAACAATAATTTTGCCATTTTATTTATATTACAATTACGAAAATGTCAATTTGTGGTGATATATACAATATTATAGCCAACTATCTTCCATTAAAGGACTCAATAAAACTGCAGTATTTGTGTAAAAATTTATTTGAATACAAAGCGGAACATTTTATATTTGACAAAATCAATATTAGTTTTTTAGAGAAACATTGTGATTCAATAGTCAGATTGGAAATTATAAATATGGATGAACATGATAATTATACTGACGATAAAATAAATGATAACATAATATCAAAATTTAAAAATCTAAAATGTGTTATATTACCAGGTAACAATAATATAACGGATAATGGATTAGTACATTTAAAGGGCATTCATACTTTAGATTTAAATTGGAACAATAATATAACGGACAATGGATTAAAACATTTAAAGGGTATTCATACTTTGGATTTAAATTGGAACATGAATATAACTGATAATGGATTAGTAAATTTAAAAGGTATTCACACTTTAAAGTTGAATTACAATGATAATATAACAGATGATGGGTTAATACATTTGACAGGAATTCACACTTTAAATTTGTTTTCGAGTAAAAATATAACAGATGACGGATTAAAACATTTAAAGAATATTCATACTTTAAATTTAAGTAATAACAAAAATATAACAGATGATGGATTGAAATATTTAAATGGTATTCATACTTTAAATTTAAGTAATAACAAAAATATAACAGACGATGGATTGAAATATTTAAATGGTATTCATACTTTAAATTTGAATAATAATGAAAACATTACAGATAATGGATTGAAACATTTAAATGGTATTCACACTTTAAGTTTGATTAATAATAAAAACATAACGGATAGCGGATTGGTTCATTTAAAAAATATCAATACATTGGATCTATGGTCAAATGTAAATATAACAAATAATGGATTACAACATTTAAAAGGTATTCATACTTTAATTTTGGGTGCGAACAAAAATATAACAGATAAAGGATTAAAACATTTAAAAGGCATTCATACTTTAGATTTATATTGGAATACAAATGTAACGGACAATGGACTAAAATATTTGAAGGGTATTCGCACTTTGAATTTACATAATAATACAATTATAACAGACAATGGCTTGGCACATTTAAAAGGGATTCATACTTTAATTTTGGATTGCGGCGAAAATATAACAGATAACGGATTAAAACATTTAAAATGAATTCGCCTTTTGTGTTTGAATTTTAATAACAATATAACAAATGATGGACTGAACCACATAAAAAACTGCTCAGTTCTTGTAAGATGTTGGAATATTTTTGTGCAATAATTTTTGATATTTTATTTATATGGATAAACAGAGCAAGTTTAAAATAAAATTATATTTCAATACAATATTTAAAATATAATGATATATTAAATCACATATGAGCCTAAACAAGAATGATCTGTCCTTGGACGATAAATTGAAGGTTTTAGGTATCGAGGATAAAAAATTAGATCCAAAATACATAAATTTTTTATACGATAATTTGGATAAAATTAATAAAATTAATAAAATTAATAATACTAATAACAATATTGTAGAAACTAAAAAGAAAATTGTGGTGAACAGAAAAGATCCAAAATACATTGTGTTACTCAAACTTCTCAATCGTATTTTCACAAATATTAAAAAAACAACACTGTCTGATTTAACTGATTTTAAGAATGTGGATAGAGATGATATTATTAAAGATGAAAATATCACTGTTTTCAGCGAAATGGAGAAGGAAATATTCAAATATTTTGATAAATCTGAATGTGGATGGTATAGAAGGAAAATGGTGCAGTATTACATTCTAACCTTTTTAAGAGCCGCTTGCGAATCAATTGGATTATCTTTTGTATATGCTCACAAAAATGTCACCAAAAATTCAATTGTGAAAACACACGTTTTATATTCCATTAATTAAAAATATATAGTTTTTTATTTTTCTGTCTGTGAGACAATTATTATAAATTTTTTTTCTATAATAATTTTATATTTAGTTATGAACCACAAAAAAAGTAGTGGTAGTGTCAGCTCAAACCAAACACCGATACATTAGTATAAACAAATTCTTTATTATTCTTTACATCTCATACATAATTTCAATTTTTTCACTACTTTCTTTCTTTCTTTCAATTTGACTTGGATTAATCTCATCCCTTATATAAGCATTATTAGCTTCCTCTCATATAAAGATTCTTGTGAAAATTATACAGTTAAAGTGGCTCCCCTTGTAGCTAACTCTTCTCACTGCACTTGACGATCTTAATCTTATACCTGTTCTTTTTTAATCTTTTTTAGAAGGTGGCGCTTGTATCGGTCTCTTCCCATGGAGAGGGAAGAAAGACTGTTACTCAGTCCACCCGCCAACCCCTTCTAACTCACATACAACTTCTTATTTTATTTTCTTATTATGCTCTTTATCATTATATTCTTCGCTCCATTTATATCTCTGTCCATATGCAATCCGCAATAATTACAATCATATATCTTTTTACCTTGCAAATTCCATTTGTATTCTACACCACAATTTGAACATAATTTTGATGTATGATTCTCATCCACTTCTTTATATTTTACATTCTTTAACAAACATTTATATTGTAGTTTCTGTTTAAATTTATATAAACTCAGACTATTCCCTACTCTCTTCACCATCTTATTCATACCTTCTTGTTCACCCATTTTTTTGGTACTAAAATTCCCTATTATTATCTCTCCATAATTGTCAGTTAAGTATTTGGCTGTTTTCCAGTGAAGATCTTTAACTAAATTCTCTATTTTACTCTCTCTCTTTTCGAGTGCTTTTATTTTCCTCCGTTTCGATAAATTAGATCCTCTTATTTCGTCTATTTTATTATGAATATCACTTATTCTATCATAAGCATTATCAGCTATTTTTATTGCATGATTATTTGAATATCCAGTCAAAAATGTTCTAATTCCGGGATCTAATCCTATTTGGTCCTTCTTATTTGTTTTAATTTTATTGGCATTTTTAGTATAAAACAGCATAAATCTATCTTTTGATTTATCATATTGTATGGTAAAATCAGATGTTACATTACTTAGTCTGTTATCTAAAAATTTACCAAAAACAGAAGAACAAAAAGTTTTACCATCTTTAGAAATAGAATTTTTTTCTATTTTAAGAATTCTTTTATTTTTATTCTTCTTTATATATCTAATTCGAAATGGTCTCTTATGGTTCCTAATATTGGCAATACTAGAATCATACATTTCACAAATAAGTTTAATGGCCTGATCCATGACATGAGAATTAACCCCAGTACGAGCAATAATTTTATTTTTAATTGTTTTTAAATTATGATCTCTCAATTTTCTGGAATCAAGTATAAGTTGTTTTTTGTGAAACAATCTATTTTTCTGAAATTTAATAGTTTCATTCATCATATCAGTAAAGGCATCAATCCAAGTGAGCAGAATTTTTTTTTGCAGAGGATTGGGATGAATAATGAAGGTTTCAGTTTTCTTAGCGTTAAATTTAGTTTTATCAACAAATCGGGCATCGGAAGGCATTATAGGATTAGCAGGATTAATTTGAATAGACTTGTGAAAATCGAACCAAGAGTAAGATAACTGAGATTTGAATGGTAGATTATAATTATGTTTCCAAAAAAGATCTCCATGAAAGAAAATATATGAAGAAAGATCAGAGTATTGATTGTCTTTAAGTAATCGAGACACGTAATTATTATTATGATATTTTTTATAAAAGATGTTTTTCTTTTTAAATTTCTTTTTCTTTTTGGTCATAAGAATGAGAATAAGATGGACTCAGAGTCTTTCAATAAAAAAATCAATTTTTTTGGGAAAAATTGAAAAATAAGGGAGAATATCAAGAAATATCAAGTATAATTGTGACTAGTGGCAGCCCCACAAGGTTAGTGGAGAAAAAAAATCTGATCAAATGGACGAAGTTAAGTTATTTCGAGTTTATAGCATTAAAAATTACAGCAAAGCAAATGCCCTTTTTATTGAAAATGGTGGAGAGGAGTATGAATTGGAAGAATTGGCTGAAGTATTAGAACGCACAGACAAAGGATATCATGAAAGAATAAGCACTGATAAATCATACACTTTTTTTGGTGATTGTGACAAATATAATGGTTCCTTTAATGACTTTTCCACTCTATTAATAGATTTTTTAAAAAAGTCGTACAGTCTAAAAGTAGATTTTGATGATATATGTTATACTGAAAATAAAAGTACCAAAGGATCCTATCATTATACGATATCAAAATATTATGCAAAGTGCAGTAAATTAAAAGAAATATTCACTAATTTTAAGAATTCTTTTGACAAAAATAATGCCAAGGTAATTGATACCACTGTTTATTCAAATCATTGGTTTAGATGTCCTAATCAATCAAAAGAAAATAATAATTCGGTCAAACATATTATCAAAAAAGGTTCCATAAAAGATTTTATTTTAGAAAACATTGCCGATAATTCCATCTGTATTGATAATGTGAATGTCAATAACATAAACGTCAATAATGTAAACGTCAATAATAAAGTTAATAGTAAAGTCAATATAAAAGTTAATAAAACCACAAAACAAACTATCAAAAAAAATGTGAAAACAAATGATGCTTTACCAGAGCCACAAAATATTTTTAAAGAAGCGGAATGGAAAATATATTACAAATTTTTTGAGGAATGCTTCAAGAACAATAGGTTTAATGATTATGAATATTGGATAAACGTTGGAATGGCGATTAAAAACAGATATGTGATCATGGTTTTGAATTATTTGAACATTTCTCCAATAAATCCTCTAAAACTGACAGCAAAGAGCAACTAAAATACAAATATGATAGTTTTAAAATAGATTTAGAAAAACCAATAACAATTGCCACAATATATTACTATGCGAAAGAAGATAATAAGGACAAATATGTTGAAATCACAAAAACACAATCAATGTTCTCCAATTTTGATTTAACATCAACTGATGTCGCTAGATATATTAAACTATTGAAACCGAATGATTTTGTGTGGAAAGAAGATTTGCTGTATTGTTTTAATGGAAAATATTGGGAGAAAAGCGATTTGCCTTTAAGAACATACATATCAACTGATTTATATGAATTTTTAAAAGATATGCTAATTAACTGTTTCTGGAGTGATAGAATGTTCGAAAAACACAGAAGATCATTAGAATGTTTAAAGAAATTGAATTTTAAGAAAGAAGTCGTCGAAACTACCAAAGAATATTTAAAACAATAAGATTGATTTTGATGAAAAATGGAATTTATTTGGATTCACTAATGGCGTCTATGATTTGGTCAAACAAGAGTTTAGAGAATATAGATTTGATGATTATATTTCTATGACCACTGGTTATGATTGGATTGAGCCAAAACAATGTGAAGTATCCAAGATTAATGATATGTTGAATTGTGTATTTCCTGATTCTGCTGAAAAAAATCTATTTCTAGAAATTCTGGCGACTGGTTTGGAGGCCCGATGTTTAGAAAAATTTATAATTATGAATGGTAGTGGAAGAAATTCTAAAGGATTAATAAATGATCTATATTTGAGAGCATTAGGAGAGTATGGTATGGTGGCAAATAATGCGATTTTATTCGAGAAAAACAAAACTGGTTCTAATCCTGAGAAGAATAATTTGCACAAGAAAAGATATGTCGTTTTTAGAGAACCATCGAAGAATAACAAGTTTGAGAATTCGGTTGTTAAAGAATTAACTGGAGGAGGTGAATTTTCAGCTAGAGGACACCACGAAAATAAGACGGCGAAAAAATTATTTCTGACAACTGTTGTGGAATGTAATGATAAGCCACTATTTGCCGAAGAACCAAAGAGAGCAGAATTGGATAGATTAATAAACATATTATTTGGAAGCACTTTTACGGATGATCCTTCTGAAGTCGATGTAAGTAAGCGCATTTATCCAGCTAATAAAGAATATAAGACTATCGAATTCCAGGAACAATACAAAAGATCATTGTTACGCATCGTTATGGATGCTCATAAAAATTATTCCAAAAGAGATTATTGTTTTGATATTCCTAAAAGATTTAAATGGTGATAAATAATAGTAAAGTATATAATGCATTATATTTATGTGATTCAACCGCGTTCCTCCATCGAAGGTAATTTGAGTGTTTATAAAGTTGGAATAACTTCAAGAGATATCAAAGATAGATTAAGTGAATATGAAAAAGGATCAGTATTAAAAATGACAATAGAAGTGACAGATAGAGAAGTAGAATCGGAGTTGATGCTTCATTTATCTAAAAAATTTATAAATCGCAAAGATTATGGAAGAGAATATTTTGAAGGTCCCATTAAGCAAATTTTACAAGAAGTTTTTTCATTTTGTGTTGATTATAGTTACGCCGATGCAAAAAATACAATAGATGCTGAAATAAAAGATCCGAACATAAAGGAATTAGAAACTCTTTGTAATTCTGGAGATTTAGGATATGTTAATATATTTGTAAAAAATATGAAAGACAATTTAGTTTGTGTTGATAAAGATAAATGTATTTTTTATTTTTTTGATGATTCTAAAAAATTATGGATAAAATATGCAATTAATGACGTAAAGTTTTGTTATATGAACAATATACAAAAATATATAAAACCATTATGTGATTGTTACAATGATATGGAAAAAGTTTTAGAAAACAATAGAAAAAAATAAACTATGTAATTTATTCAAGGAAAAACGAGATAAATTATTGAAAACCTACCAAATATATTCTTCATCGAAAGTTTCGTTTCTGATACCATTGATAGCTATTTCACTTTACGATTCAGAATTTATAAAAAAATTGGATACCAATTCTAATTTAATGTCAATTAAAAAAGGAGTAATTGACATCAAGTCGAAGTCTTTTCGAGAAAGAAGGAAAGATGATTATATTACCAAAGAGTTAGAGTTAGATTTAGATTTTGCTTCAATTGAAAATATCGATAAGTTTTGTGAAACACATTATAATTACAAAAAAGAAAATTTTGATATTGATTACAAATTTGAGCTAATTGATTGGATTAACAAAAATTACGAAAAAACTAATAATAAAAAAGATATCGTTAAATTAAAGGATATATATGAGAAATTTACAAAAAGAGAATTTTTTTACAATTTCAACAAATTCCAAAGAAGAAAATACAATTATGGATATTTTATCAAAATATTATCAGGGAACACGGCAATTCGTCCATTTTACATAAGTATAAAAATTATAGTAATATAATTACTAACTTCAGACCAGTTCAAAAAATTCAGGATATATAATAACTCATAATCTCAATTGTTTGAACTATAAAATAGGAATTACATAAAAAATATAATACAAAAACTTAATAAAAAAATACTGTTCCGGTGTTGGGAGTCGGTTTTAGAGTATTCAACTCAAAGACTCTCAAAGGAACTATTATTATTTCGGTGTTAGGGATCGGTTTTAGAGTATTACAACTCAAAGATTCCAAAGAAATAATCTTCCAATTCGGTATTAGAACGAAACTAGTCATTCAAAGAATTGGGAAAAATATAGTATAGTTGTTTCGGTGTTAAAAAGTCGGTTTTAGGGATAATCCAAAGACTTTTAAAGAGACAATAATACTCTTCCAATTCGGTTTTAGAATGAATCTAATCATCCAAAGAATTGGGAAAAAAACTTTTAAATTCCGAATACGATTCCAAATAACATGTATATCTCTCACTACAAAAAAACGTAGCAAGGAGGTATTTCTACCTTGAATATACCGTTATTCCTTGACATAAAATTAAGAATTGCTTATTACAAAGACTAACCTAGCACACCAAAATCAACTTGTAAACGATGTCGACACATCAGTTACTTTAGTGGTATTCTCAAAACGCGAGAATCTATGAGGGCTCTCTTGTGTTTTTACAATTGTTAAAATTATATCAGATAAAATATTGAACTATTACAGATTGTTCAATATTCTTTAAATCGCAACATCAAAATATCATATATTACATTAATCTTGACAGACCTTTTGGTAAGATCACAGGTTCAAGACCTCTAAAATTGGGTTATAATCTTATGATCACTTTTCTAACTCAGCACATATTAATCGACATTCAAAAGTGGACGCAACCACTGTCATTAATACGGTAATACTTACGTGCGGATCGGATCCCGCATATAAGCATCCTAGGAGGCTAAAAATGATTTTTAATTATAACTTCAAAATCAGAGAAGACAGTAAAATGCATTGAAATGCATAAAACTATCTTTTTCAAATGTAAAGTACGATATATTCGATATATTGGAAAATCAAAAGTTTATATACAATGTGATATACATATTCACAATTTTAGGATTTTTACTATGGGTTGTCCAAGCAATTACAATTTTCAATTTTTTTGAGTCAATCATAATGTACCAAACATTTTACAGTAAATTCTGCCAAATATGTTGTTTCATCATTATATTTATTTTTACAAATATAACGATCGTTAAACAATAATATATTTTTGTACAATATATTATCTTGATCTAATTCTTGAACATATGCATTAATTTTTTTAACAATTTCTTTTTCTTTTAATTCGTCAAAGTTACAATATTTATGATTGTTTCCTACCCGAATATGATCAAGCGACATCACCACAATATTTTTTTTTAAATATCTCAAATTATATATAATATAAATTATTTGAGCATTATCATTTAAAGCAGACACATTGTGAAAATTTTCACTAGTCCAATGTGTATTATTCGGAACAATAATATCTTTATCACTGATTTCTATTTTTTTGTAAAAAGATTCTTTTTCTATCTCACTCATATTAGGTTTTAAAAAAATACATTTTCCATAATCTTTATATTCGTAACGTAATATTGTAAAATCAAATATGTCTGATCCTTTGTTTAGATAATAAAGGACCTTTTTGTTAATATTCCTATAATAGATGTCAATATTTTTGGCCAATAATGGTTCTAACAACATAAATTTCAGTGCAGATTGAATGTAAGAAATATTATCGTATGTGATTGATTTTACATCAACCTCTTCGTTGTAAAGAATAGGTAATATATATTTGATAAAAATTTGTGGCGCAACATAATCATCATCAACGTATATATTATTGTCTTCAATATAAGCTTCATCATTGAAATTCAGATGATTAGTGATATAATTGTTTGTATATTTAATCTTGGAGGTATCCACAATTACAATCTCGTCACCAACACACACATTTATCATCTTTATAACATATGGTAACTCAGATATTTTGACCATTATTTTTTCAATTTTAATAAAAAAAAAATTTATTAAGTGCAAAACGCAAGAAATGTGTCTTGATTTATTTCAATATGATAGAGATCTGCGGTTTCTACATTCAGGAAAGCATTGTACTTTTTTATTGTGCAAATATCTGTTGATATGTTTTCAAACTTGAGAATTTCGATTTCGTGTGAATTTTCGACTTGTGAAGGTAATTCATAATTTTTCTTATTGCACAAAACTATTTGTTTAACAGAAGAAAATTTTTGTTTATTTTCAATGGTGCATTTAAACGGATATATGCTACCGAAAAATTTAAGAACACAAAGATTTTCTCCAAAATGATGCAAACTACAAGTACTACTTTTTATAATATGATTATCGTCAACTATATGGTTTTCGCATAACACATAGACATTTTCTGATTTATCAAAATCTACTAAATTTAAGGATATAAGATTTTTTCCTTCTGAATTATTTATTACAGTATTAGTGATTTCATTTAAATATTGTTGTGGAATATAGTAGTTTTTAGAAAGTAAAACGCCTTTTGACTTTTTTAAAATTTTACAGTCATTGTTAGGATTTTCATTGGTATAAGATCTCCAGAAATCTTTAATACTGCTGTTCATTGTCGGGAAACAAATATCTTTCTTATTATCATGCGTGACAAAAAAAGTTGTTTCTGATGGATAAGAATCACAATCAACAACAACAAACTTGAAAATATCCAGAAAAAATTTATATTTTCCGTTTAATGACATATAATTATAATAGATCTTTTTCTTCGAAAGATCCAGTTGTTCAAAATATTCAGTCAAATCTTCGGAAATTATGTTCATTCTCAAAATTCTATTTATTGCTGTTTCATTAATTTGTAAATATTCTATCACATTAAACATTTTTTTATCAACCATTTTCTCATTATCACATTTGTCGCAATGATAATTTTCAATTAATTCAACAATCCTCGAAAAAGTATTTTTGTCAATATCGAGCTTATAGAGATGGTAATTAACTTTTATTTTTTCATTGTCATCTGATAATGAAGATGATCGCACTAAATCATTTGTATGTTCAAAAAAATTCATATATGATGTGGTTTCTTTTTTCAAAAGAATGGGATTCTCGTCATCTCTAAATTTAACAAAAATAAGTGACATTATAGCTAATTATATTCTTTATATATACAGCAAACAATACGATTTTCAAATTTTTAATAAAAAAATGATTAAGAAGGAATTGCAAAAAAAATATCAGCAGTAATGTAAAAATGATCGGAAGATGAAGTTACTATATTCATTATTCCCTGTTTTTGTGTTATTGTTGTCACTTGATGGATTTGATAAAAATCATATTTTTGTACATTTGGCAATAATTTCTCATCATATTTACTATCTTTACTCAAAATTATTTGCTTCACTGAAGAATATTCTTGTTTGTTGTCGATAGGACATGACACAAGATATATGGTTCCGAAATGGTTTATAACCAATACATTTTTTCCGAAATGGTGTATACTACAAGTATCACTTTTTATAATTCGATTATCGCTTCCTATATGATTTTCGCAAAGTACGTAATCAGAATAATTCGAATATTCCATTAATCTTAACGATATCAGGTTGTTACTTTTATTGTTCAACATAAATCTAATACCATCATCTATGTCGAGTTTTGGAATATAATATTGATCATTTAGATTATATTTTTTTTTTAATGTTTTTATAGTTTTGATAGGTTCTCCCTCGTATGTAACATTTTCGTCTTCTTCACTCGAAACATAATCATCATTATCGGACAAAACATCTTCATCATTATCGGACAAAACATCTTCATCATTATCGGACAAAACATCTTCATCATCAATGGTCCTACTTGTTTTTTTGGGATATTTTCTCGATCCAGAAAAAAAATTCCTAATTTTTGAATCAGAAAATTTATCATTAAAATTACAATCTAGGTGTTTGTGTGGTTCAACAAAAAAAGTTGTTTCTGATGGATAACATTTATAATCAGTAACAACCAACTTTAAAATATCCAAATATAATTTATACTTATCATTTGACGACAAGTATTTATAATATTGTTTTCTTTTCGAAAGATCTTGTTGTTCAAAATGTTCTAAGAAATCGCCGGATAATTTATTATCATCCAAAATTCTTTGTATAATTCCTTCTTTGACTTGTAAATATTCCATCATCAAGAAGATATTTTTGTCAATTATAAATTTTTTAGAATTACTAATCAACTTAATAATTTTTGAAAAAGTATTTTTGTCTATATTTAGTGAGTGTAGTATATAGTCAACTTTAATTTTTTCATCATCATCAGACAACACAGACGAACGTGCCAATTCGTTGGAATGATCAAAAAATTCCATTTTTGAAATAATTTCTTGTGTCAAAAGAAGAGGATTTTCATCATCATTAAATTTTGCAAAAATGAGTGACATTGTGATTAATATGTTTTTTATATATGGTGATTAATCAGTTTAAAATTCAACTTTTTGATTAAATTCTGAATTAATAAAAGAGTAAAATATTATCCAGCTTATTACTTTTAATCCTGCAAAACTATAATGATTATGTTGTCAAAAATAATAATTATGATAATTGCGAGTATTTTTGATCAACATAAATTACAATAGTTTTACTCGTACTAATATAAAAAGTCATAACCAATACTTCGTAAGGCCAATAACTTTGCCGGTATAAATGTCATTAACTGGACAATATAAACTTGTTGATTAGCTTATTACTTTTAATCCGGCAAAACTATAATGATTATGTTGTCAAAAATAGAAACCATAATATAAAACATTGTATTAATATTATTGTTAATATTTTGGTCAACATAAATTACAATAGTTTTACTCATACTAATATAAAAAGTCATAACCAATACTTCGTAAGGCCAATGACTTTGCCGGTATAAATGTCATTAACTGGACAATATATACTTATTGATTAGCTTATTTCTTTTAATTCGGCAAAACTATTTGTGTTATGTAGTCAAAAATAGAAACTATGATAGTTATTGTTATGTTAGTATCATTGCTAGTATTTTGGTCAGCATAATTTACAATAGTTCACTCATTAAAAAAATAAAAAATAAAAAATCATTAGGTGAACAATATAATGTTATTGGTTAGCTTATTACTTTTAATCCGGTAAAATTATAGTGATTGTGTTATTTCTTAACTGAAAAAAAATAAAAAAAATATCTGTGTGGTGGATTGTGATAGAACAATAATTAGAGATGTCTGAAATAATTCTTTACTATCGTATCGTGGTTAAAAATAACGGTTACAAAGTGTATTGTGATAATTTGACAAAAAAAAATTTAGATGATTGTTTGACTATTGTCGATCATAAATTATCAGAAAAACTTGGAGATTCTGAAATAAAAGAAGCAAAAAAAAATGTTGTCAGTCATAAAAGCAGTGTATAAAGAACATATGGTGCTTGAACAAGTCAAAAACACGAACGATGTGATAAGAAACAATCGTTCAGAAATTTATTCTTTTACAAATAGTGTCGAACCAAATATAAAATTGGGAATTTGTTGCGGCATACAATTATGTGTTTTAAGTGATATGATGCCTATCAAGATTTATTTTAAACCTGTCAAAACAACGCATCGCAAAACGCCCATTTTTTCACCAAAATTTGAAGATCGAATCAGTGCATATTATGTTTCAGACCATAATCGTTACTATTTATCACAAATATCTAAAAGTTACTTGTCACCAAAAAAAGTAACTACAATTGCAGATTAAATTGACTCTCTTATTTTAGAATGTAATGATATATCGTCAGACAATGATATGAAAAAATCATCAATATACTTGGAAAAAATTAGAGATATTATTGTTGAAAGAAATATTTGTTTTCAAAACTGGAAAAATTATAGAACTATAGTAGAAAAACCGATCAATAACCACAATATGTTCGAAGTAAAATATTCTTCAAAAAAAGAAATGTTCGAGGTTAATTTAATGAAGACCTCAAATGGTTTTGTTTTTGGTTTTCCCCATAAAATCCTGTTTGGTTCAGTCAATGTAAAACAAAAACAATATAACACAATAATTTTTCCTGTCGTCGTTTTTACTGATATTGCCATTGTTTTTTAAATATACTACTAAATTTTTTTATTTAATCTAATAGAGTTATTTTTCAGCTTAGTACTTTTAATTCGGCGAAACTATAATGATTATGTTGTCAAAAATAGAAACCATAATATAAAACATTGTATTAATATTATTGTCAATATTTTGGTCAACATAAATCACAATAGTTTTGCTCATTTTTATAAAAAAAGTCATTGTCAATACTCCGTATAACCAATGACTTTGCCCAGAATAAATGTCATTAGCCGACCGCATATATATAAATATTTAGCTTATTTCTTTTAATCCGGCAAAACTATAATGATTATGTAGTCAAAAATAGAAACCATAATAGAAAACATTGTATTAGTATTATTGTTAATATTTTTGGTCAACATAATTCACAATAGTTTCTATCGTTTTAAAAAAAAAGTCATTGTCAATACTCCGTATGGCCAATGACTTTGCCGGCATAAATGTCATTAGGTGACAAAAATATCGATAAAAAATATAATAATTTGTTTGATTGTAGTACAAATTAAAACCAGTGTTGAGTATTTTTGAAATGATAGAGATTAAAAAGATATTAAACGTCAAAAAATGATGATTTCAAATTTGAAGAGAGTAACAATGACTGGTAAATATATCCGAAGTTTATATATCTAGAAATAACGTAAAAATTAACAAGCTAATTGATATACTTATTTCAGATTGTAGTGATCATTTCTCTACTGAACATTTGAAGAAAATTCTTATGCTACAATTCGATATTTGTGAAATTGACACTCTTAGCTGTATAGTTTTACGGGAATCAAAAGAGATAAAACTCGATATTTGTTTATACTGATATTACAATTATATTTTAATGTTCGCTCGATTACTTTTTGTTATGGCAAAATATGATTCGTAATAATTCTATTTTTATTGGTATAAACATCATGACAATTAAAGTAATTTTTAGAATTGAAAAAAACAACGTCAATGGCAATACTCTAATGACTTTGTAAAAGTATTAAAAAAACTGAAAAATATAAATGTTCAATAGGTTATAAACAATTATAAAAATAGAAATAATAAATGTCATCAACCATCATTCTATATAATTTTGTTGTTTCTAAGGACATTGCCAACGTATGTCATGGATTTATTGGAACTAATTATTTAGATGAATTCTTAGAATATATGAATCACAGTCTGAAAAACACATTGAATGCACCAGAGATGACAGAAACACAAAAATTAATATCATATATAAAATCAACATACAATGGATATTTTGATCTTCCGACTAAAAGGGGAACAGATGCAAATAGAGATTTTGAAATTATAGACCATAAAGATAACTGTTTTATGGATCCGAATAATAGTTTTGGGGTTTTTGCTACGAAATTTAGTTTACCAATTAACATTTTTATTGGTTCAACAAAAATAAAACAAAATATTACTCCTCTATTCTGCAAAAAATTCGATAATAGAATTTGTATCATCTATGAATTTTTAACTCCTGGAGAAACAAAATTGATGAACCAAATATCACATGATTATACATCAGCAGAAAAGGTTAACATAGTTGATTTAATTGATTCTGTTATTTTGAGTTTAAGTGATTTACCTCATATTGAAAAAATCAGAAAAATAAGGAATATGGTTATTGAAAAAAATATTGATTTGATGAATCCTTTAAATCTAGAAATAAATTTGAATGATGATGTGTGGCGAATAAATACTCCACATGGGATAACTTTGATAGAATCAGATGATTTTTTTGACGGAAGATATGGTATTTATTTTTATCCAGTAACAGTAAAACAAAAACAATATAATACTATCGTTTTTCCAATTACTATTTACACTGACGTCACCATAATGACAAATTGTTAATTTTATGTTTTTATTGGTTTAACAAACATAAATGATGATTAAAATTATTCATTCTCATAATGGTCACTAATCGAATAATCCCAATATGGCACAAATATAAAGCGTGAATTATTCTTCAGATGCGATAACCCATTTTGTGTTATATTTGGGTTTTTTTCTAAGCATAAGATTTGAATGCCCTCTAAATGTTTCAGTCCATTATCTGTTATCTTTGTATTATTACTTATGTATAAAGTATGAATACCCTTTAAATGTTTCAATCCATTATCTGTTATCTTTGGGTTATCACTTATGTATAAAGTATGAATACCCTTTAAATGTTTCAATCCATTATCTGTTATATTTGATTCTTTTCCAATGTGTAAAGTGTGAATACCCTTTAAATATTTCAATCCATCATCTGTTATTCTGCCATAACATAATTTTAAAGTATGAATGCCTTTTAGATGTTTTAATCCACTATCTGTTATATTGTAATTATATCTCAGATCCAAAGTATGGATACCTTTTAAATGAGTTAAGCCGTTGTTTGTTATATTATGATTATTGTGTAATATTAAAGTATGAATACCTTTTAAATGTTTTAATCCATCATCAGTAATATTTTGATTACAACCTAAATCCAAAATATTAATACCTTTTAAATACTTTAACCCATTGTCTGTTATATTTTTATTATAATTTAAATTCAGCGTGTGAATACCCTTTAAATGTACTAATCCATTATCCGTTATTTTATTATTACTATGTAAGTCCAGTGTATGAATTCCTTTCAAATATTTCAACCCATTGTTTGTTATATTTTTGTTAAGTATTAATTTTAGAGTATGAATACCCTCTAAATGTGATAATCCAATGTCTGTTATATTATGATTCCAACATAATACCAAAGTATGAATACCTTTCAAATATTTTAATCCATCATCTGTTATATTTTCATTATAATATAAATTTAAAGTGTTAATACTCTTTAAATGTACTAATCCATTATCTGTTATTTTATTATTCCCCGGCAATATAACATATTTTAAATTTTTAAATTTTGATAGTATTTCGTCATCAATTTTATCATCAATATACAAACCACGAAGGTATCTATCAATTATTTCCAATTTAACTATCGATTCTAAATGTTTTTCAAAAAACTTCATATTAAATTTTTTAAAAACGAAATGTTCCATCCTAAACTCAAATAAATTTTTACACAAATGCTGCAATTTAATTGAGTCATTTAACGGAAGATAATTAGCTATAATATTATATACATCACTACAAACCAACATTTGAGCTTTAATATCTAAATTGTAATAAATAATAATTTGTTGAACAATTATTATTCAATTTTTTTATGGTGAAAATACAGATTATCATTACAAAACCAACATCCTTTAATATGATTTAGTCCATTGTACGTTATATTTGCATTATATTTTAAATTTAGAGAACAAATGTCCTTTAAATATGTCAATCCATTGTCTGTTATATTGGTATTGGCGTTTAAGTACAATTTGTAAATACCTTTCAAATACATTAATCCATTGTCTGTTATAATTTTATTACCAGTCAATATTAAGTATTTTAAATTTTTAAATTTTGATAATATTTCGTCGTTCATATATTATCAAAAGAAAAACCAACTGCTTTTGTTAGATCCAATTTGAATATTGATTCCGCATGTTTTTCCAAAAATTTAACATTCAATTTGTGAAAAACAAAATATTCCATTCTAAACTCAAATAAATTTTTACATAGATACTGCAGTTTTATTGAATCTTTTAATGGAAGATAATTGGCACAGATGGTCATAACAAAATTGTTATTTGTTAATAAACAAAATCTTTTAGAAATAATTATTCAATTTTTCTATAATTAAAACACAATTTATCATTACAAAACCAACATCCTTTATATAATTTTAAATTATGAATACCCTTTATATGCACTAATCCATTGTTTGTTATATTATCACTTCCATATAATTTTAAAGTATGAATACCCTTTATATGCACTAATCCATTGTTTGTTATATTATCACTTCCATATAATTTTAAAGTATGAATACCCTTTAGATGCACTAATCCGTCATCTGTTATGTTCATATTATTACTCAAATTCAAAGTACTAATACCTTTCAAATGTATTAATCCATTGTCTGTTATATTTTCATTAAAATATAAGTTCAAATTATGAATCCTCTTCAAATGTATTAATCCATTGTCTGTTATATTTCTATTATATTTTAAATTTAAAGTATGAATACTCTTCAAATGTATTAATTCATTATCTGTTATAATTTGATTACCAGGTAGTATAATATATTTTAAATTTCTAAATTTTGATATTATTTCATCATTTATATTGTCGTTTATATATTCATCATTTTTATTTTTTTTTACTTATTTCCAGTCTAACAATTGATTCTGAATGTTTTTCCAATAATTTGACATTCATTTTGTGAAAAACAAAATATTCCATTCTAAATTCAAACAAATTTTTACACATATACTGCAGTTTTATTGAATCCTTCAATGGAAGATAATTAGCTATAATATTAAGCACATCACCACAAATTGACATTTGAATTACAATAAATTATTAAAATAAATAAAATCTTTTAAAAATAATTATTCAATTTTTCTGTTAAAATACTCAAACTTATTACTGGTAAGGTTACATCCTTTAATGTGATTCAATCTATTTTGTGTTATATTAGTGTTATTGGATAAATGTAAAGTCTTAATACCTTTCAAATACTCCAATCCTTTATCCGTTATATTGGTATTGTCATCTAAATGTAAATAACAAATCCCTTTCAAATGCTCCAATCCTTTATCCGTTATATTGTAATTACCATTTAAATCCAAAATGCTAATACCTTTTAAATGTATTAATCCATCGTCTGTTATTTTAGTATTATTGTTTAAATATAAAGTATCAATGCCAATTAAATGCGATAGTCCATCATCTGTGATATTTGCGTTACCATCCAAGTGTAAAGTGTTGATACCTTTTAAATAGGATACCCCGTTATCTGTTATATTTGTGTTACAATCCAAACATAAAGTATGAATGTTTTGCAAATGTACTAATCCATTGTCTGCCATATTTCTATTGAAGTTTAAACCTAACGTGTGAATGCCTTTTAAATGTATTAATCCTTTATGGTTGTAACATCTCTAAACTGTAGATATATCTCATATTATGGTGAAATCCTCGATTTTATTATACAGAATAGTATTCTATAATAATCATCAAAACGAATACTCTAGAACATTTTGTCAACAATTTGATGACATAGAATTGTTTCTTGATATTGTGCGTAGTGAATTTAATAAATTTTCAATAGATGACTTACTTTATGTGATTAAATGTGTCCATAACAAATTTTATGGTAAAAAGTTTAAGACTTTAAAATTAAAATCCTATTGCAAATCAATTATGATTGCTGATATACAAATAAAGGCACAGTCACAATGTTCTTTTGTTATAACACATAAAAAAAGAAGAGTTTTGTATGAGTTTATTAAGATGTTCACTTTTCATCCATCGTTATATAGCACAAAATACAATGATATTATAATAATCAGAATAGTAACATTATTTTCGAGTAGTCCGAGATTAGTAAGTGTATATTCCGTTGACAAAGATATTAAAAAATTAGATACATATTTAGGTATTATTAACAAAATCCCAACGATTGACTATTCAGAAAAATTTAGGAGAATTCTTGGCGCTTGATTGTTCACAGGAACTAAAAAAAATTATAGAAGAAAATAAAGGATTTATGGATCTCGAAAGTTGCGAAATAAAACATGATACCTTTTGTATCACAAAAGAACGTAAATCTGAATTAAGAATATTTTTAAAAGATTCAAGTGGAGAGGATACTGTTTTTTACACCATTGCATCAGCGAAATTAAAGCAGAAGCAAAACAATTATATTGTGTATCCTGTCATTGTTTATACAGATACCACAATTACAACATCATAAAATTGAAAAAATCACATATTAACTGTTGTGATATTTAAAGTAACAGATAAAAATGACAACACAAATTACATTTTATAATTTTATTGTATATTGTGGCAACGAAAAGGTGTACGATGATTTTGTATGTCAAGAAATTGAAGATGTCGATAAATTATTTGATGCAATCCATGATAACCTTAAAAAATGTTCATTTTCTGACGACACAATGGAATCTATTTTTCAAATACTTTATGTATTGCGACTCTTACATATTAAATTTCACAATCTACCGCCTTTGGAAAAAGGAAAATATTTATATGTTTATATTTCAAAAGATTTTGCAAATTATTTTGAATCAATAAGAAAAACAAATATGCAGATGTCATATGATAAATACAATGTTTTAAATATAATGTACAATAATATAAGAATAGGTTTTGACTTTATAAGAAGAAAATATCCATACACATCATTGTTTAGCACTAAAAATGAAGATCGACTTGTTGCTTCTTTTTCAAATTATGCAATGGTATGCCCAGAGGCATATATATCTCCAAACAATAGATCTATTAACGATATTGCTAATTATATTGATTTAATTAATACAATTATGAGTAATTGCAAAGATCGTGAATTCTACAGTAATGGTCATGAAATTTTATGTGCAATAAAAGATATCATTATACAAAAAAACATAAATCTAAAAAATATTATAAAATGTAATTTAGATTTGTGTATAAATGGAGTAAACCTTTGTTGTCGTATTAATACAATCGAAAATTGTAGGTGTGATATATCAGCTAGTTATAATATATTTAGAGTGTTTTGGGGGAGTCTCGTTGAAAACTTTAAGTTTTGCGTTAGAAAAATAAAATTAAAACAAAAACAATATAACACAATAGTTTATCCTGTAAACATATTCAATGATGTCACCATTATAACTGCGGAGAAATAAACCATATTATTCTTTATATAAACTAATAACAGTCGAATCATTGAGTTTTCTTTTTTTATTTGGAGAACAATTATTGTCATTGTGCAATCTTTTTTTATTTGGATAACAATCAATGTGATCAGATAATCTTTTTTTACTGCGTCCAGTGGAAAATGGAAAATAATAAGGTCGAATATAATTAGGTTGTAAAAAAGATCCAAGGTCACCAAATCTTGGAATGTGTCCAGTGGAAAATGGAAAATAATAAGGTCGAATATAATTAGGTTGTAAAAAAGATCCAAGGTCATCAAATCTTGGAATATTAACTGCGCATACACGTTCTGAAACAAAATCATTATTCTTAATAAGTTTGTAATTTGGATATTCGTGTGAATTAAAAAATCCATATGGTATCAATTGAATTGGAGGTTTATTTGATTTTCTTGAATCATTCAAAAGCTTTACCTTCATAGATTTTAAAGAGTTTAAATGTGATTGTTGTTTTATGATTGGTTTAGTTTGCAGACTCTTTTTAGCATAATTTGGCTGAGGTTTGTGAAATGAGCGACCCGAGTTAAAAAGTATTTGTTTTCTCATTGAATATAACATATCATTTAAGGACTAGTTAGGTGTTTTGATATTTCAATTTTTTATAAAGAAAAATTATGATCAACAATACATTTAACCATAAAAGCGCCATATTTTTGTATAAAATGTTATTTTTTCTAAAAAATCTAAATGTTTAACCTTATCAAAAATATTGGTAAGTTTATAAATTGCTTATTGTGTTTTCTTTATTTTTTGGAACAATTTCATTCACACAAATTTGTCATGATTTATACTGCTCAGATTTTGGAGAATTTCAGTGTTGATATTTTTATAGTAATCATCAATATTTCTTTCCAATAACGGTTCCAACAAAAGAAACTTTAGAGCTGCTCGAATATAAGAAATATTATCATAAGTGATCGATTTTACATCAAAAATTTCGTTGTAAAGTATCGGAATTACATAATCACAAAATATTTCGAATGCCATATGATCTTCTCCAATATATACCGTCTCATCTGTGACCCAAGATTCTTTATTAAATTTTGCATAATTGACGATGTAATTGTTAGGATACTTTACCTTATTTTGATCGATATAAACGGATTTTTCGCCTATACAAACTCTAATCATTTGAATTTAATATTGATATTGTTATTAAGCATTGAAATAATTAGACAATTCAATTTTTTTACTATTTGAATAAAAAAAAGATTTTCAAATTATTCAACTCTTCAGGATAAAAAATAATACTATCCAAATTAGTTTCTTTTGTTAAAACATGATTTAGCGCGACAGATATTTCCATTCCAAACACTAAACCATTTTTATTTTGCTCATACTGATTGGCATAATTTTTAATCATAATTTCTTTGGAAAACACATATCCATCAATTACAATATCGCCATTTTTAACAGATTTTATATTATTACCATCACGCTCATTATAAATATTTAAAGTGTCACAATATTTACAATAGAAATAGTATTCGCCTGATGAAAGTTTTCCTGAACGATCATATTTGTCATCCATTTTTATTTTATTAAATTTATGACATTCTTTACATTTATTACTTGTCATTGCTCTAAACAGCAAAAATACAGAATTATCACTGTCATTATAATCCACTGTAATTCTCAGTATTGTGTATATACAATCAGTGTCACACGAGTAAATATTAAAAGAATTTGATGTTTTCAGCAAACTCATTTTTTAATATGAAACAATTGGTCTTTTCAGAACATAAATTTTTCAATTATTTCCGGCAATTTGCCATAATAAAATTATTATATATATTAAGAAATCTGAACGAATGAAATTTAATTATCAAGTCTTTGTTATTGCTTTTTTGTCTATTTTGTTAAGATAAAAATGAGGTGCAATATATTTGTTTATATCTTGGGATAAAACGTTATTGTGAATATCATTGTTTATTTGTTTGACAGTATACATATTCTTTACTAACTGTTCCAATTTTTGGGCACTCAACCGCTCGTCATCTAAATTCTGTTTTGTCAAATAATTTTTATTTAAGTTACTTATATAATCTAATAGTGGATTAATAATTCTATTTGTCACCTTAAGACCTTTGCGATCAATAATCCACTGGATGTCAAGTTCGGCATTATTATTTTCTTGATTATTATCGTGTTTCATATTGTGTAATTCTCTGATGAAATAATTCAATCTTTCTGTATCTGAATTCCATAAAGCCTGTAACTCCGGATTGTCTTTTTTATATTGCTTTACTAAAAAGTCTCCTAAATATTTGCCCAAATTATTCTTATTATGATGATAAATTAATTCCTTTATTAAAAGTTCAACATCTTTTGATATTATAGAATAATCACTTAAACTATTCAAACAGGGTGCACTGTTATAATTAACGAGAAGATAACTCAATGTGCCCATAGATTTTTTAATGATACCTCCCGCAGAATTAATTAATTGTTTATGATAATTATTTTCAACTTGGAGTGTATTTATGTGATTTTCACATTTCTCTATCGTCGACTGGAACTTCTGTTCTATCAAGACAAGTTCATTCTTATAGTTTTCAACTGTTGTAGTAAGTTTCTTATCAAATTCTTTCTTTGATTGATCATATTCTTTCTTTGATTGATTCAACAATTTTTCTGTTTTTTTAAGTTGAGTTTCTAATTTTTTTTTATCAGTTTCAATAGATTCTAATTTTTGTTTTAATAACTCAATCTCATGATCTTTTTTGGATACTGAATCTTCATCCTTTTGGGAAATTATTTTTGAATTGACATTTTTGTGATGTTTTGCTGTTTTTTTGTGTTTATGCCATGACACTCTACAGTCCGTTTCATATTCACATACATTGCAACGATATTTCATATATTTATATAATAATATAAGATAATAATTTTATATTTTTATCCTTATTACAAATTTCTGTTTATATTTGATAAAATACACTTATTTGATTACATAATATACTTTTTGTGGCTAACAGGTAAAAGTATATTATGTAACTAAATAGTTAACTTTTTGTTAACTAAAAATTATTTTTTCCTAATGTTAGCAGTAAAAACACTCTACCTTATTACTTTTATAAATATATCACTTATATAAATAATCAACCTTGTTACTTTTCAGGAGCACAATGATATTTTATTAAAATAAAAAGTAATAAGGTAGATAGTACATATATTGATATATATAGACATCGTTACTTTTTCCTAAATATTTATTGTTATTTTAGATAAATTTTATAAAAAACTAATTATGTGCAATCTACCTTATTACTTTTATTGCTCGATATTATGAACAATTAGATTTCAATAAAATCCAATACAAAAATTTTTTCCCCACACAGAAATTGTGTGTTTATAAAAATTATAATAATAGTTTTATTGAAATTACTATTTATCTATATATCCAGTTTAATATAAAGTAATAAGGTAGATATTTGTGAATATAATGTTCTTCCTTTTAACTTTCAATTGAAAATGCAATTAACTGATTTAATAATTAGTCAGCTAATGACTATCTATAATAAAGGTATATTTAAACTGAAAGTAATAAGGCAGTTAAATGAAAAATAATAATATTCTTCCTTATGACCTTTAATTGCTTATAATTATTTAGTAAAATAGTTTTTATTAAATATATTGTCGTGGTGGGTAAAAAGTAATAAGCATCCGATAATATTCCCATTATTCTTCCTAATAGACTTTTAATTGATATACAATTAATTCTATGGGTTTTAAGTGTATTACTCATCACAATTGAAAAAATAAAAAAGTAATAAGCTAAGTTTAAAATAATTACATATATTGTTGTTAAGATAATCACTATTTTCAGTTATTTGTTTATGTTTTCTTTTTTGAAAATGATTCAGATTCTTTAATTTTGTTTTTTGCTTCCTGTAATTCTAATTTCATTTTTAATAATTCAATCTCAAGATTTTTTTGAATCAAGAGATTAGTTTCATTCTTATCTTGTCTGGTGATTTTGTCTGTTTTATAATTTATGATATTGGTTGTGATTGTTCTACCAAATAACAGTGACATCCATTGTATGATTTTTTGACACTTAACTGCATTATCTGTATCAGTAAGATATATAATACATTTTTTGTTCCCATTAAATAAAATACTTCTGGTAATAAAATACATTTTTCTTGTGTTATCATATTCGATCTCCTTTATTTTCTGATTATTAATGTCAAACAATGAAATAAACTCATTTAGATCAATTTCCATATAGTATTTTGTCGGTAACACTATTTCAAAATCATTTATGTATTTCATTTGTATAGCCTTATTCCAATCATATTTATACACATTATTACCAAAAATACTGATTTTATCTAAATATTTAGGAGTTGCTGACATAAATAATATTTTGTGTTCAGAATTCAGTATTTTATAAAAAGGATATTTATGATTGTCTAAATCATTTGAACTAAGATTATGAAACTCATCGATAATTATTAAGGTATTTTTTACTAATTTATCTATTATTTTAACAATAACATCACATGAATCAAACGTCGAGACTAATAAATTATGTTTTTCAAACACAAAATTATTAACATCTCTTTCACCATCACAAGATATCAGTTTGCATTTATGGTTAGGCAATCCAGACGAAAAAAGTTCAATAGTTTGAATACACAGTTGTCTACTAGGCGCAAAGAAAATTATGTTATTAAATGTTTTTGCAATCAAGAAACTAATAAAAGTTTTGCCCATTCCGCACGGCAATGACACGACAAAACGCGTGGAGTTGTTATAAAGTGATAATATTTCTTTTTGATAATCCCTGGGAATCATAATACTTGGATCTTTGTCTTTAACTATTATTTTATTAATAGTTGTGCTCATGGGAAGATATGTATATTCTCTTAAGTCTACTAGTTTTTTTATTCTTGAACTCAAATTACCGTTAAAAAAAACTTTATATGTTTTGTTTGGAAATAATGTTTTAAAAAAGAAAAATCCTGCCAAATCCTGAATACATATTGTAGTTTCATAATTTTTACATTGAACATAAATGTATTGATTGTTTTTTTCCGCAATTATGTCAATTCCAATATCATTTTTCTTACTCAAATAATCATTGTAATCAGTTATGATAGATTCTTAGAATAAAATTTTTTCTGGAACATCTTTCCATAACCATGCATTATCATATTTGAGTTCGTTGATCAAATAATCAATTACATTTTTTTCATAAGCATCTCCTTTTTCTTTGTTCATTGCTCTGATTAAGAATATATCATAATATATAGTTGAATATCTATAAATCGTTTTATAAAATTGAAATATAATTGTCCTAACCACAACATTTAAAATACAGTAAAAAATGACTTTTAAAAAGAGTATATCAGATTTGTGTTGCGATGAACTGAATCATATTTTCACTTATCTATGTGATTACGATAAATTATCAGCGTTGACTATCGATCGTAAAATAATGGAAAAATTTAATTATTCAAAAATTAGATTGAGTAATTAGTATAGACAAGATAAATTAGATTATATCTTGAAGAGCAATAAATACATTATAGAGAAAATTTATTATGATGGCAATCGTAGCACAAGAAGAATTCCCGACAGTGCAGTTGAAATTGATTGTCATTCAAAGGTTGATCAAGATTTCAGTAAAATGAAAAATTTGAGAAAATTCGCGTGGATCTTAATATACCTCCTTTGCCAGAATCAATTGATGAGATATGTTTTAAAGACCGATATAAGGGTCCAATACCTAAAACTGAGTGATGTAGTTAAAGTGATCAAGACTGGATATTATTTTAATCAGGTATTAACCGATCTACCCATCAATTTAACTTATCTTGAATTGGGCCATTGTTATAACAACCCTTTGCCAAATTTACCAAAGAATTTAACCACATTAATATTAGGTGATGAATATGATCAACCACTCAACAATCTTCCCGAAGAACTCGTTGTACTAAAACTTGGTTCCAATTTCAATAAACCTTTGAAAAATCTTCCAAGTTCATTGAAAAAATTAGTCAAAAAAGGTTACTTTTATTTTCCTTTACATAATTTGCCAGATTCGATTGAGATTTTAAAGATAAAATATTGCAATATTGACGTAAAATGGCCAAAATCATTAAGAAAATTATATATTGGATCGAATAATAATTATAAAAATATAATCCCCCAAATAAATAATTTACCAGAAGATTTAACAATATTAAAATTTACGTCAACAGTAAAACATCAAATAAAATATATACCAAAAAATCTGAAAGTTTTGTATTTTAGCAAATTATCTGTTGAATTGGCAACAAAATTGCCGAATGGAATTGAAATTTTAGATGGATGGAATGCAGGAAACTTACCATTATCATTAAAAGAAGTCACCTTTGATGATAGTTTAATAGTTTTAATAGTTTTATTTCAAAATGGCCAAAAAATTTGGTAAAGGTAATTTTCGGTGCAGATTTTAACGAAAGTATTGACAATTTGCCAGATTCAGTTAAACATATCAAATTAGGTCATAATTTTGATAAACATATAAATAGATTACCATTATCTTTAAAACATTTGGAAATTGATAATCCGATATATGACAAGTTAAATAAACAAATGTTACCAAAAAAATTGGAAAAACTAGTTATTACTGGAAGATTATACGAATTAGATCAACGAATTAGATCATGAGTCATTTACTCGTCCAGATTGTCGATTCAATATTATACTAGTTATGAGTGATTATTGTGATATTATTCATATTTCTTAGCTTAGCGAAAAAATCGTCCCTATGCATCTTAATTTTACTAACAATTTTTATAATATCTTTATCCACTAAACCATTTAATTCCATAATCCAATAAAGTATGTTAAATTTTCCTTTTATCAACAAGTCTAGCGATACCTTCTGAATGTTTATATTTTTGTAAAGGCAACTATCAGCTCTCCATCCGCGGGAAATATAAAAATCTTTTTCAATTTGATCAAAATTAGTTTTATCCAAGTTTTTCTTCAGAGATATTAAATATTCAGCATTGTCATATCTTTTATGTTTTAAGTTCTCTTTTATATAACACAATAAATATTCTTTTTTAATATTGACACCAATAGAAACCAAATACTTCACAGCATCTAATTCTTTATTGAGACTCGCTTTGTAAAAAGCCGATGTTATGTCTTCTGTAGTGCAATATGGTGTTAAATATTTTAGAACATGTAAATGTCCATTGTCGGCAACATTCACCAACAAATCTTCAAAGTCTGATATTTTTAAAAAATCAAATCCCATTGAATTTAATTTTTCAACAACATCCAAACGTCCAGCACAAAAAGCATAGTAAAATATATCATTAGTAATATTATTGATATTGATTCCTCTTGATAATAAATACATGAAAATATCAAAATGATGATTTTCAATGGCATGTTTAACAACAGTATCACCAATTGTTTTAATATCAAATCCTATAGAAATAAGATGTTTTACAAGTTCATATTCACCTAATATCACTGCTCCATCAAAAACATCATAAAGTAGTTCTTTATCTTTGAAATCTGTTGAAACCATATGATGAATGACATCAAAATGGTGATTATATAGTGCAGAGCGTATTACCTGATTATTAACAGCTGTATGATCTGCTCCAATAGACATTAAATATTTCACAACTTCAAAATGATTATTTTCAGAAGCCAATCTGATTGAATGATTACAACCATCTCTAAAATCAGCACCAATAGACACCAAATATTTAACTGCTTCTAAATGACCATTGGTAGAAGCCATCCTGATTGCTCGATTGCTTCTGTGCTTATAATCTGCTCCAACAGAGTAAAGTGTTTTGGCAATATCCAATTGTCCACACTCACATGCCACTATAAAAGCTTCTGAATAAAAGTCTTTATATTTCGGTCCAATAGACATAATAAATTTTAAAACGTCCAAATGTCCTTTACGAGATGTTTCCTCCAATAAGAAAGAAAAATGCTCACCAATACACGCGCCCAATGAATATAACATTTTAGCAATATCAATATGACCATGACAACATGCTACTAAAAATGGTTGATCGTTACTTCCTCTAAAATTAACTCCCAACGAAATCAGAAAATTTAAGCCTTCTAAATTACCAAGATGACAAGCTTTTATCAAAGCTTCATAACCATTGACACCAACAGACAATAAATATTTTACAACATCAAAATGATTGTTAATAAATGCAGTTGTAACGAGACTATTATTATATTTTCTGATTTTTCCTTCGAATGAGAGAAAAAAATTAATAAAATACTTTACAATATTCAAGTGACCATATTCGCAAGCTATTTTTAAAATTTTATTACAATACACAGATCTAATAGAAAACAAATATTCAACAATGTCGAGACGACCATACTTACAAGCTGATGCCAGAGTGGAATAAATATTATTTTTATTTTTCTTCTTGTTTATAAAATTCTTAATAACATGCAAGTATCCTTTTTCACATGCGTAATACAATACAATATTGAGAGAGTAATCAAAAAGTGGACTAACGGATAATATATATTCTACAACATCCAAATTTCCTTTTTTGGAAGCTCGTTTTATGGCATAATTACCGTCTTTCCCGATAATATCAAGTATATGTTTAACTGTTTCAAGATCATCATCAGCAATTGCCTTTTTTAATTCTTGGCGCATTGATAAGATTCATTTATTAACCAAGAGTTGTTACAGATAATAAAAAAATCAAATTTTTAATTAGAATGGGGCAAAATAACAATATTAACTGTTGATGGTTTTCCAATTAGATTTCCGACAAAGTCAATTCGAATGGTATCCAAATTAACAAACTGTTCCAGAGTAATAATTTGTTTCGGACACTTGACCACATGTAGATATTTTAATTTTTGTGGATTAATTATTAAATGAACATCTATACCATTTAGATAAAGTTTAGATAATTCCAAATGTTGGATACAATCTGATTTAACTGAACAATTAGTCAACCAGAGTTTTTTTAATTTCTTTAAATTATTCAAAGAAATTATTACCATTTTTTCTGATAAAGGACTATCCAAATTGAGATATTCCAGATCACGAAAAGTATTATTGATTACAGAACATGGAATTGTGAACGTGATTGAAAAACGCGTAATATTTTCGTTTTGAGTTAAGGCGTACAAATCTGTTGGTTCTAATTTGTTAGATGATTTAAATGTACGCAAATTATCACCTAAATTATGCACAATCACACCTTTCACATTTATTTTTTGTATTTTGTTTGGCACTGGAAGATACAAATGATGTCCAGCATGTTTATCATTTATAATTTTTATTTTTTTGAGTGAGTGAACATGATCTATAATAGGTGTCGCGTTGTAAAAATCAATTTTTTCTAATTTTGTCATTTTTGATAGGTCTAAATACAAATGATCGTGTTGATCATTACAAATCGACAGAAATTTTAAATTTATCATATTACTAATTATATTACTAATTATATTCAGACTACCAGCGTCATTAAATGGCATACCACAATAGCTGAAAAATGACAGACGTAAATTTTCTAAAGAATCAACGAATGAATGAATAGATTTTATATATTTAGATTTGTTTTCAGGAACATAACAATTGTCACTGAAATCGATACTTTTAATTTTTGGTTTATTGACGAGATTAATATAATGCCCTTTGTATGACTGAAGGTTTAACATATTATCAATACAATTAATTTTACCGTTCCATTTCATTTCCAAGTGTTCCAATTGTGACAAGTCTTTGATACTGTCGTTGGTCATATTAATTGCATAAACGAACAAATGTGTTAACGTCGTAAAATTATTGAGATCAATATCGTAGTCAGTAACCAAAGTTAGTCGTTTCAAACTTAGATTATGAGAAAGTAGTTGTATGTAATTATTTTGAGTATCATAACTAATATCAGGATAAAAGCATAAGGTTAGATCCACAAGATTTTTAAATTTGTGAAAGAATAATTCAGTTTCTTTTATTGAATAATAATAAACATTTGCTTTACGAATATCCAATCCAGACAAACAAGTATGATCAATTATGGTTTCGGCACTTATATACACTTCTCTAACAGTTTTTAATTCAGACAAATTTGGTGTCTTTTTATTTTTAGATGAAATATGTATGTTCTGTAAATTAGTGAATTCCTTAAGACCTTCTATAGTCAATAGACTGTCATCAGAATAATATGCCTGTGTCACATTAGAAAAGAAATCTTTATGATTAAAAACAATATCGTCAGTAATATTACAAAAAAAAGCTCTATTAATTTTATTTACATACTTAGAACAGTTTTTGTTGAAAAATGATGATACTAATCTTACTTGAGCATTATCATATATTGAAAGAAAAGAACATATTGATGAAATATAATCATCATTGATGAGAGCGTTGAAAGTAGTCATGTTGACTGTCAAACCAAAAAACTATAAAGATATCAAGCTATTATATAATTCAATTTTTTGAAAAAGTAAATTGTTCTCCTAGTTTTCCGTTAATAGTATATACATTGCCGGTTGACATTAGATAAGCACGAATGAGATTAATTAAACCTTTAAAATTTATTGTTTGTTTTGGACATTCTATCACTGACAAATATTTTATTTTTTGTGGATTGAATATTAAGTCATTATTCAGATGATCAATTGACAGTTTAACCAAATCCAAGTCTTGTATACAATTTGATTCAACAATACATTTATTTAAACTAAGAAATTTTAAATTTTTTAACTTGTTTAAAGATTTGATAGTCATTTTCCCCCGTCCATCTATTGATAAAGACTGGAGATTATGAAAGTTATCGTTGATGACAGAACATGGAATGCAAGATCTTATGTCAAGTTTTACCAAACCTTTGTTGTAAGACAATTCGTTTATGACATCAGACGAGATTTCTCCACAATGTGTAAAATCCACAAGATTGTTACCAATATTTTTAATAGGGACTTTTGTATAAGCACTAATCTTATTAATATTGTGTGGATGTGGTAAAACTATTGCTGTACCATTGTCACCATTATAATCAATTACTATCTCCTTCAAAGATGACGGTAATTTTCCAATTAGCAAAATATTGGCATTTACACCAACATATCTGAGTTTGGAAAGTTTGGACAAGTCAATTTTGATTATCTTGGTCAGATTAGAAACGGTGTACCAATGCAGACCTAAATGTTTCAAGTTTATTAAATTATTTATAAAATCAATGTTACTTATAAAATCAATGTCATAGTCAAAAAAACGTAATTCCAAAAACTCGAGAGAGTTGATCGATGATTTAAGAGAAAATAAATGTTTAGATTGTAGATTATCATTACCACTTAAATAAATTTTTTTTAACTTACATTGGTTGGAAAAGTCAAGAATTCGTCCATGATATTCCTCAAGATTAATTAAATTTTTTATACAATTAATTTCACCAATGTAAACAAATAAATATTTTAGTTGAAATAATTTGGCAATACTTTTGTTGGTAATTTGATGTGAATAAATTGTCAAATGTGTCAGTGTTACAAAATTGTTCAAGTCGAGATCATATTGTGTTACTATATTCAAATGTGTTAATTTTAGATTATTTGATAGTAATTCAAGACATTTTTCTTGAGCATTACAATTAATATCCCGATGGAAACTCAGTTCGACATCAACTAAATTTTTAAAGTTGTGAAAACTTAAAAAATGATCTACAGGTAAATAGCCTAAATGTATTTTTTTTAAGTTTAAATTTTTCAGCTTATCACAATCAATTTCACAATACTCCATTTGTGAAGGTGTATCTACATTAATTTCCTCAATGGTAGTCAATTCAGAAAAATCAAACATATGTTCATAATTTTTTTGAATAGATATTGATTTTAAGTTTTTCATTGTTTTGAGACCATTTGTACTTATTTTACAATTTACAGGACAATGAATTTTAGTAATGTTAGAGAAGAATTCGGAATGATTTAAAACGTTATCGTCGGTTATATCCAAAAAAGAATTGTAGTATAATTCGTTTATTGTCTTGAGACAAATGTTATTAAATAATGATGATGTCAGCCTAAAATTTGATTTTTCAGCTAATGGCAAAAAAGAGCATATCAATAGGATATAGTCTTCGTGAACAATTTGATTAAACATAGTTATGCTAAACTTATATCAACATTAACAGATAGACAAACATTAGAAAAATCAATTTTTAGACAGGTATTCATGTGTCGAGACATTGAATAATTGTTTTTTCACAATATTATGCCCATTCATAATCACAAGAGATTCGTTGAATTTGTGCAAAATCTGACAATTTAATTTTTTGCAATGGACATAAACTTATAGTCAAAACTTTTATTTTGTTAGGATTAATTATTAAATTAGATTGAATGCCACTCAAATGAATTTCAGAAAGTTCAAGATCTTGAATAATGCAGTCAAACAAGTTCAATATTTTAAGTTTTTTTAATTTGTTCAAAGATTCTGCCAAATTTTAAAGTTGTCAAATTGTGGAAATTATCGTTGATAATATAACACGGAATATTCGCATAGACTTTTAACGTTTTCAAATTTTCATTATTTGTTAACAAGTCAATATTATTTGATGATAGTTCTTCAGTGAACAATAATTTTGTTAAATTTTTCCCAAAATTTTCTATATTTGTTTTATACGAGTAGATTGTTCTTATATTGTTATTATCTGACAAATAAATTTTTAATTTGTCTAGAGATTTTGGTATATCATCTGTTAAAGATATTCTTTGCAACTTGTGAATTACAAGGATTTTCGCATGTAATTTTTAATTTATTCAAGTTTATCATTTCACTGATGAGATTGGTGTTAAACCAAAATGAATGGCAATCTATACTCAATACTTCAATAGATAATTTCGATGATATCAGAGTGTCAAATGATTTGTCATAACAACTTGAACCCAAACTTATGTGAACGTATTTTAGTTTATTTTGATCAGTGTAATCATCAGATTTTCCGCAAAATTTTTCGAGATTAGTTAAAGTTCTAATACAATTAACAGAAATTCCAGCTTTCAATGATTTCAATTGTGATAATTTATTTATGTTCTAATTGTGAGATATTTTAATTTGAGAGAATTAGATAAGAGGTTAACATAATTTTGTTGTTTTTCGTAAGAAATTTTTGAACCTCCGAAATTTAAACACAATTTCACAAGATTTTTAAAATTATGATGAAATAATTCAGCGACGTTTATTATATGATCTCAGATTCAAACCTTTTAATTTATCGTATATTAGATCGATTTCAGTTTGTGTATTAACTTTTTCAATAGTATTTAATTCTGATAACTTTGGACAATTATCAGAACATAGCACAATGGATTTTAAATTACTAAAAACTTTAAGTGTGTCAATGGATGGATTGCCATAATAGTATAATTTTGTGACGCTGGAGAAAAACTGAGAATTATTCAAAATAACTTCATCATCAATATTTCTGAGAGCGCGAGAATTTATTTGTTTGGGTTTTCAGATAAACTCTTTATTAAACAAAGAACAAGCAAATCTCAATTCCATTAATTCTTCCATTTCACAAAAAGAAAAAATATGAAAAATATAGTCCTCATTAAAAATTGGAGCAAACATACGCTAATTTGTATATTGGTTACAAATAAAAAAATTAATTAGTTATAAACATTTCAATTTTTTCTTAATTAGGTTTTCTTTATCAAATTTGGTGAACAAAAGTGCATAAAGATATTTTTAAGTTTTCTTGAATTTACTATTAAATCATCATGGAACCAATGTAAATTTATTTCAGACAATTCGAGATCCTGAATACAATCAGGTTCAACATTACAATTATTCAATGTCAATTTTTGAAGTTTTTTTAATTTATTTAATGATCTTATGATATGTTGGTTTTTAAAGTTAGATAACGATAATGTTGTCAAATTTTGCAAATTATTGTTGATTATGTGTGATGGAATACTGTAATGTATTTCTAAAGTTGTTAGATTTTTATTGTTCATTAAATTGTCCACATCTTTCGACGATATTTTGTTATAGGATATGAATTCTGTCAGATGTTTACCCAAATTCTCCACAATTACTCCTTCGTGAGCTATGATTGTACTAATTATATTATTGTTAGGTAAATATATTTTTATAGGAGCATTTCTAGAAATTTCATGATTACAGACAATTTTAAAATATTCGAGAGACAAAGGTAGACCACCAATTGGAGTTATTCCATTAAGTATAAGTTTCTTCAATTTGGTTAATTTTGATAAATCTATTTTTTCACCAAAATCTTCACAAGAAATTTGTAATTCCTTTAAATTTGTCAAATCACTAACAACTTTTAATTCGTTATGATTTTTTGCAGAAATATTTAATATCTCTAAAGAGTTTTTTAAATTATTGAGAGTTGATGCAAATTCATAAATATAACATTGATTATTATTATTTGTTAATATAACATTTTTAAGCTTATTGTTATTCGCGAACTCAACATAATCCCCCCAATATTTCTTAAGATTTACAAAATTTTTAACACATTTAACTTCACTTTCAAGAGTAAACAATGTTTTTAATTGTGAAAGTTCTTTGATACTATTATAACTGATTTTACTACAATGAACACTTAAAAATTCCAATGCGGTGAGACCATTTAAATTTATGTTAAAACCAGTTTCAATATTCAATTTTTTTAATTTCAGAGTGTTAGATATAACATCAATATAATTTTGTTGAATTTCGTGAGATATTTCTTTACTATCAAACTTCAACCTTAAATCAACAAGATTTTTGAAATTACAATGAAATAATTCAGTTGTCTTCGAAATTTTGTGAAATTTATGAAATTTTTTCAAATCTAATCCTTCGAATTTATCATATGTGACATCGGCCTTTGTGAATATTTCTACTTCCTCGATTGTAGATAATTCAGATAATTTTGGAATTTTAGTGTGATTCAAAGATATTGATTTAAGATTAGAAAAATATTTGAGACCTTTGAAGGTAAGAAAACTGCATTTATAATAATATATTTCGGTAATGTTAGAAAAAAAGCGAGAATTCTTTAAAACAATTTTATCGTCAATGTTTTTCAAATTGTTGATAAATATTTGTTTAGGCATTTGAATGAACACCTTATTGAACAAAGAACAAAATGATCTCATTTCCACTAATTCTTTCATTGTAAAGAATGAAAAAATGACGGAAATATAATCTTCATTAAGTAATGAAGCAAACATATTTAATAAAGAAAAGTTTAGAATAGAGTAAACAAATTATAAACATTTCAATTTTTTGAAAAAAATTTATTCTTTTGATCAACAATAAATGTGCCGATAAATGGACCAAGAAACGGACTAGTAAATACTGTCACTACAATTCCACTTATTGCAATGGTTTCTACTTCATTTGGATCCACAATATTTTTTAATTTATTGTATATTTTTCTAAACATTAATGATATAGTAAATTGAAATATAATCTGCCAACGGTTTAATATTTCATTTTTTTGGTAAAAATTGATGCTGGATTATATTAGATTATAAAAAATGAATAATGCAATAAATCTTAATAATATATGAAAAATTACTTGAGAAAATTTAATAACAGTGATTATTGTTATGAGAAAACAGAGAAAATTATTACAGATGAACATAATTTTGTTTTGGATTATGATATAACGGGACTAATATACTGTTTTGATGATTTATTTGAATATTCGTTTGATTGGATAGTATATGAAAATGAATATATATATATATATTGTAATCAGTATAACGTGTTTAAAAGTAAAATATATCAAAAAAATACATATGTTTTTATTAATTTGTGCGAATATATGGAAAGGTAAATGTGTTTGACTAAGAATAATATTGTAAAACTGATTAATAAAAAAGCAAAATGTAACCATGTTTATCACCGGAAATTATATCTTCACATAGATTGCCAACCAAAGAATATAATCAAGAATGAATTTATAAACAAAATTGTTGGTATCCCTATAATTCCAAAAAAATTCACAAACATAACTATAATAACGGACCCGAGTAATAATGACCCATATAACCAAATTTATCCAGAATATACGAAATTGAATTGTGTAAAATTTGCAGTAAACAGAGAAAATGTCGGAGGTGAATTTATAAGAATACGGCATCATAAAGACATTATTAAATATTTATTTGTTCCATTAAGATATGGAATAGATAGTTTACATAAAATAAATTTCAAAATAGTCTTAGATTGTCATTGTGGATCGGATTTGAGATGGGACAAACAATTTATAGCAAATATGTGTGAATTGCATATCAGTAATCATATTTATAACCATACTCAGATTGTGCAATACAAAGACACTCTATGTGCAAAAATTAATTTTATAAAGTTATTTGGTTATATAAATATGAAGCAGTTACCATTTAATACCGATTATCTTAAATTTGAGGATGATAATATTGATCACATTTATGTTGGTATGACTGCATCTGTACCTTATGACACAGAACGTAAAACAAATTTGTGTAAAAATATATAGATCAGAAAATTTAAGTAAAAATTTGCAGGAAGAACATATATTTGGAGAAAGTTTTTGTCACCAGATAAAAATGTATGATTATGATGAAATTATTATACCCAGCCAAACAGAAGACTATCAATACATTTTAAGGAAAAGTAAATATTGCAGACATATTATAGTTAAAATAGAAAAAATAGATCCTCAAAATCTAACAATTTCATTGTTTGGCAATGAAACTATTTTATTTTCTGGTACAGGTTTTGAAATCGTCAATTTGTTTTTAAATCTTTCGAATATAAAATTACCTAAAAACTATTATCTGTGTGATCTTCAAGGAACATCAGTTACAGGATTAAAATGTCAAGATTTTGTTAAATTGAAAATAAATATAAGAGAGCAGCATCCTGATATAAATTGTAGAATAACATATTTTAACGAAAATATAACACATACGTCGGCAGGTATATCAATGATAGCCTATAGTGCTTAAATAATAAAAAAAATTTTTTATTCGTTTAAAGTTAATAGCAATTGACCATATCTTTCTGAATTAGTTACACTCAAATAAGATTGCAAAATACTGTCCATTTGACTGGAAGTATATAATTGAGTAACAGGTAATAAGAATTTAGCCATGTCTTGAGGAGAAATAATATTTGCACCACCAATCACTGCCATTCTAATTTGTTCGAATGTAGTTGTCTGTTGTGTGAGATCCCTAGTTCTGTTGACCAAAAACTCGTTAGAATAATGGTCACAAATAGGTTCAGAATATTCAGTTTCAACTTCATTGTTATATTTAAGATAACTAGCAAAGGCTTTTCTGGAGAATCTGTACATATTGAGACCTTTCTTTAATCTACTGATCAAATCAGTTTCAGACATAATAGCAAAGTATTTGGATTTAAGAAGAGAGAAATTTTCTAATTGCTCATCAATGTCCTTAACCCATTTTTTGTGAAGATTGTCATTGAGAGGTTGAAGCAATTCCAAAGACATATTTTTACTTCTTAAAAGTGTTGGCTCGATCACAAATGTTACGATACTCATTAGGGGAATTAACGAATTCGATTCTGTTGTGCTGTTCCAATTGGTAGATCCCATTTTTGAGACAATATTCCAAACAAGAGAAACTCGGTACTTATCTTCCATGGTAAAGATGTTAAAGCATGATTCTCCATTATAAACCGTGAATTTACCAATTACTAAAGAGAGAATAGTAATTAAAACAATTAGAGTTACAGTACGATTGTTCATTTTGATTATGATTCCTAATATATAACCTGGTTGTTCAATGGTTTTTTTATTTCAATTTTTTTTAATTGACAAAAATTGAAATGAGCACTCTCTACAATCATCATTAAAAGAAGTATATATACAAAATGGTAACATTTTTAGAATTTCAAAAGATTGCATCAGAAGAAAGTTCAGTTGCAGCAAACTTGTGTTTGACCAACAATAATGAGTCAATCAAATTATATTTTCCCCATCAATATCTGATGTTAATGGATAAGAATCAGTATTTACGAACAATACAGTCACAAGAATATAAAGAAACAAAAGTATACACAATATTTTTACTAGAAGAGGAACATATAGATAAAATCAAATCTTGTTTGGAAGATATTTATCAATATTATTTAGATCCATCATACAAACCAAAGCATTTCAAATATTTTGAAGAATACTCTAAGATATTATTTGTATCTAGATTCAGCGACTTGAAATTATCAAATTTATATACAATATGGCGTCCTTTGAATAATATAATAAAAGAAACAGAAGAATATGTGAACAATGATGAGGATGAAGATAATGTTACAGCTTTATCACAGGAAGATATACCCATAGAAGTCAGAAACAATATGGGACTTTTAAAAACTTTGGTTTGTACATTGTTTGCGTTGTTCGGGGAAGATATGGAAATAACTACAACTATGGAAATATTCGAACGCATTGGAATCCAGACTTGTAAAAAATTAGAATTGTTTAAAATACTTAATAACATTCACGCTGCTGAATATATCAGTGATTTGAAATATTGTATTTTGTGCATTGACGTGCTACTGAATATAAACTATATTATTTTTGAAAAATATTCATTAAAAGCAGAGAAAAATGAAGATAAAGTATTAATAAAAATTTCAGAAGACCAAGAAAATTGGAAAATTGTTAAAACTATAAAATATGAACAATATGATCTATTATGTTATAATAATGGTGTTTGTTCGTTTATTTATTAAAATTGAAAATTAATATTTTTGTTTATTGGATTAAGAAAAAATCATAATAAAAATGTTGTCTAAACAGGCTATATTGAGAATATGCTTTTTGGTAGGGGCATAATATGAAATTGTCAAAAGACAAATTTAAATCTGCCTGATTAGTTGATATATAACATTATTTTGGATGGCAAACAAAATGGAAGTGGTCAATGTATGAATGATGTTATACTGACCATTCGGAACGTGACCAAATAGTATCACAAAAAAATAGTAGAGTAAAAATTGATTTAAATCTTTCCAAAACAACAGAAGATAGATTACGGCAATGATCTTGATAATATTGACAAATATAAAACTTGACATCATTGGAGACAAAAAACTAGAAAAAAAATATTTTGAAAAATATAGTAAAATGCTGGATCAATATGTAAGTGTTCTATATAACAAACAGCCACGATTATTAGATAATATGAAAAAAATGTATATGATAATCAATTAGTATATTCTGTTTGTCGCATGGAGCTTAAAAATAATTTTGTAAATCAGAAAACAGTGATTATATTTACGTGATTGGCAGTTGTTCATTATCAAATGATAAGTTAAATATGTTGTATAGAGAACGTATTGGACATAAGAACATACATATAGATAGGTTTATGATAATAGCATAAATGACGTCTTTATGCTTGATTCGATTGAAGGTACTCCTGTAATTAATATAATTGATGGTAAATTAATTGGTTTAGTTCTTGATGCCAAACATATTGTATTTCCTGAAGATGACCTTTCATCTTAAATTTATTTATTTATCCTATTATAATAATTAATAATATTGATTTTTTAGGATATTTTAGCTGGCTAATTACCGCGCAATAAATATAGTCCTATCAAAATAATGAGTAAAAAGTTGAAATAAATTTTTATAGAATAGTTAAATTAGGAAAAAGCCAAAAACTTATGTTCATAAAATTAATAAAATCATATGAAGATTATCTTAACAAACATAATGGTACTGAGAAAGAAATACTATTAGACGATTTTCCTTATCAAGTACATGATTCTTATATTACTACAGAATGCTGGAAATATAAAGATGAACTCAAAAAAAGAAATTCTAGTTGGACATTTGTATGTAAACGAAGTCCTTTTTATTTGGATGATGATGACCGTCCAATCATCGGATTGTATGCCAGTAAAAATAAGGAATAAAATTATAATTAGTTACCTATTTGCTAATTACTTTTTTAACTGTCAGCGCCATTGTTCATACGAAGTATTGTGAATGGCGTTTAGTTTATTATTGGTGCAAAACTATTGTTGTTTATGGTGACTAAAATAAGGATAATAATATTGGTAGAGTCATCAATATTATGGTTGGTATTTATCACAGCATAATGTAAATAGTTTTGCGGATTAGAATGTAATTAGGTGATAAAATATATTTAAATGAGATACTTAATTACTTTTTTTAACCGCCGACTGCCCGTACGAAGTATTTGTGAATAGCGTTTAATATATTATTGATGCAAAACTAATGTTATTTATGATGATCAAAATAAGGACAATAATATTGGTAGAATTGTCAATATTATGGTTAGTATTTGTTTATGGCATAATGTAAATAGTTTTGTGATTTAAAATGTAATCAGCTGACGTATTTAATTGTTTTAACTTTATTGCTTTTTTTAATTATCATTTGTGATGACTAAATAAATAAAGAACATCTATTTCGATATAGATAAACTATCCATAAGTTACCACTATACTGTTAGCATTACGTGTCCTTGCATTGTCAAATAATGTGACTTTTCTTTTGAGCATAATTTTTGCAGCATCTATATAATTTTTATGCGCATCATCATGACTGATATTACTATTAACTATCATATCATACCTTCTAGTGTTAAAAAGATATTCAACCAAACTTTTACATACACAATATTCATTCCAATCACATTCTACAATAAATTCGCCGTGACCTTTTTCTATAAAGTATTTTGTAACCACATCATCATCGATTACGTTGTAAAAAATACGTTTTTTTAATGCATCACAATCAGGTAATTTTGCTCCTCTATCTATTAATGACAAACAATATTTTCCAATCATTCCATAATCTCCTAACACTCTATATAAAGTATTATTATTATTTGATTCATTATTTATTGGTATGTAATGTGCTATTAAATGTCTCATCATATTTGATACATGAATACCGTATAATTTCATATCGTTCAAGAGGTGTTTATTATTATCATCATAAAACATGCACCCATATTTTAATAAAGTTTCTAAAGTTTCAATATTATAATTCTTTATTGCAATTATAATTGGATTGTATTCTTTATCTTTCATTATTTCTGCACCATATTCCAAGAGAATCTTTACAACATCTGATCGTTTTGTGTTTATTGCCAAATTAAGAGATGAATATTCTTTATCATTTATTATTTCTGCACCATATTCCAAGAGAATCTTTACAACATTAAATTGCTTAGTTTTTATGGCCAAATTAAGAGACGAATATTCTTTATCATTTATCATTTTCGCACCATATTTCAAGAGAATCTTTACAACATCTAATTGTTTAGTTTTTATGGCTAAATTAAGAGACGACCATATTTTATCATTTATTATTTTTGCACCATATTCCAAGAGAATCTTTACAATTTTTAATTTAGGTATTGCATAGTTAATAATTGAGTGTTCATTATTTATAATTTCAATATTATTATCAAGTAAATATTTAACAACTTCCAGATTTCTACAAGAAACTGCTAATCGTAGACATTCTTGTGGTTTACTAGATATTTCTTCTTTAGCTTTCAAACACTCCAAAAAAGATTTAATAAATTCTATATTTTTTAATTTTGTCATCACTGTTATCAGTTGTTGTGCTGGTAGTAAGGATATCAATGTTTTTAATTCTTCAAATTTGTCATTTTCCTCCAAATATAACAATATTTTCTCGTTGGTTAATGAAAAATAGTCTTTATCTTTATTTATATTTTTATTTGCTAATATTCCGTTTAATACAATTTCGAACATTTGAACATTGGAACATTTAGCTACTAACCATATAATATCATAGTAATTATTATCAGATATTAGATAGCCTTTTAAAAATAAATATTTAATTAATTGTAAATTATTGTTTTTTATGGCACTCGAAATAGGTTCATAAGATTTAGATTCTTTATATTTTATTGTAAATTTTGTTTTATCTATCATATATTTGTTTATTTCCAAATTATCATCATTTTGTGACATCGTTATTATTTCAGGATCAATGTTAAACTTTTCATTGTCGAAAAAATTATCTATTAAGATTTTTACTCCATCATAAAACTTATTCTTCAGTCCAATTAATACCAAAGAATTTAGGTCGCTTTTATCAATTATATCGATACTTTTTATTAATGACTCTAATATTTCGCCAAATTGTAATGTTAATGCATACTTAATTGATTGTATAAGTATACTTTTTTCAATTGAATTTATATCATTCAATATAATTTTTACTAGGTCCGAGTTTTTTGTGTGTAATGCTATATACAACGAATTATTGATATTATCATTTTTGTTTAGAATAAAACCATTTTGAACTAATTCTTTACACATGTTGATATTTTGTTGTTTTATTGCATAGTTAACATATTGAAAACAGTCTTTTGGTAAATTTCGTATGTAATTATAATTATTTGATCTTATTGCGTATTTTGCTCTGTCAAATTTACTATATAATCGATATAGTTCTTTTATTAACATTAGAATTGGTGATCTAAAATGCGTTAATGTTAACGTCAATATTAATGTCAATACCAAAAAATACATTAGGGGGAACATTATATTTGTAATATTTTAATAATAACTATAGCCAATAATTATATTCAATTTTTTTGATTCTAAAAGTTGAAAAATAAACATTTAATTAAGTAAAATTTGATAAGAAATATAAAATGAACATAATAAATAATTTATCCGAAAATGAAAGAAGATCTTTGAAAATCAATCTGCTATTTGAAACTTTATTAGACAATGAACATATTTACAGTATATTGCTCACCGATAATAGTATTGGTTGTGCCTTAAAAAAATTATTATTTGATCAATTAATTATTCTACACAATGACAAAAAAAATTTTCCTTGCGTAAACACCGAAAAATGGTTGAATAAAATGATGAAAGTACCGATGGAAAATAGTACCTGTGCGGAAACAAAAATAAAAAATACTTTAGCTCTCTATGAAGGATTGCTAAAAAACCATTTGGATTTTATTTTTTCTCCTTCTGGTTTTAATGAATTGTTATTAATTTTTGATAATTTATGTAAATATATGGCACAACACAAATGGTATCTGGATATTAAATACAAAGAGAATGGGGGGACACCGCTGTTACTTAATTTAAAGAATCAATTAATTGCCATGGAATCCGTTTTAACGCCAGAGCAATTGGCAATGTTCAATCCTTCAGAATATTACGAGTTGTTTCCTAAAAATTGAAAAGTATAATATTTGAATATATTTATTTATTTTACTAATATCATTATGTCATACAATACTATAAATGGAATTGATCTCAAATCTTTGGACATTAACTCTGTTTTGGAATTAATTCTGAACGATAGTTCTTCAAATTATGACACTAAAACAATTTTTGATTTGTTGGTACATTTTAATAATAACAAAACATTATTTTCATCCGTTGACACACAAAAATGGCTATTAAAGATCATTAATCAACCACTAGAAAATGGTATCAGCATAAAAAAACAAGTAGTTGACATAATAAAAACATATTTACTTGTATTAGCAAAACTTGATGATAAAAACCAAAAAATATTAATAGCCGATAATCTTTTTAAATATGTGGTACAAAACAAATGGTTTTTGGATGTTTCTTCTGATTTTTCTTCAGTAATAAAAAATAAATTAGAAGAATTTGAGAAAGACAATTTAACTCCAATTCAATTAATGATCTTTAATCCACACGAATACCACAAATCATTGTTTGGTTGATTGCTAAAAAATTGATAATTTTATTTATAAATAATGTTAATAATTAATTTGTCATAAATTATGTCAACAAATAGCAAAAAGGTTAAAATTAGTTTTCAAGATGATGAAAGAGAGTATATTGCGAGTGAAGATGATATAAAAAATATTCCGTATCTTCAAGCAAATTTAAATTTTAATAAATCTAGCAATAAGGATAATTTAGAACAAATACATATTGATTTTACAACTTTTGATGAATTTATGATGATTATTAACACAGTGAAAGAAGGCAAAATAAATATCAGGAATATCATAGAACCGGCTTTATCGTTATATTTTGATAATGCTGATTATTATGGGGTATTATCCAAGAAATTTAGTAAACCATTAATGAGATTTATAAATAACCAAATGAGAGGTATTTGTGACGATGCTTGTAAAAATATTGTTGATCTTCAAAAATTTATTCACAATAAGGAAAAAAATATTGTTTCAATCAAGCCTGTAATATTCGATTATCTCGTTACAACAACATTGGAATACGATAATATATTGCCATTTTATTCCTTTTTGGACAATATATACGTTGGTTATGTTCCATATCCTATTAAAGTACTATTAGGAGAAATCAGCATTAATGATTTTACTGATTTTAATGGCAAAATAAACAAAATATTATTGACTACATTTGCAATTAACTTTCAATCCATAATTGGCGCAAAAATGTTATTTGAAAAGATTGATTACAAAACATGGTCATTTATGCACGTAGCATCATATTTGCACCAAATTATTCAGAATGTTGGTGAAGAGTATGTTAGACAACTTCATGGGAGTTATTATTTTTCAATGAATAAAGAAAACGCTAAAATTTTCACAAAATATTCGAAGTTGTTTTGTAATGACAAGTTGTTTTACTCTAATGAAATATTTGAAAAAGGGTTTGATCAAAACAATTACGTTAACAGTATAAAGAAAAAATATAAGTTCAATGAAAATTTTGATTACAAATCTTTTATTTTTGACAAATATTTTGAACAAATGCTATTCAACAAGAAAAAATATGATTTTAAAAACAATGATTTTTTCTATATGTCAAAAAAAGATATGAGTGTTTTTAATGATAGAGAAAAATATATAAAAATAATAAATAATTATATCAAAGAACATATTGCTGATTCCCGTTCTCTAGTTGTTGGATTTATAAAAGTCAATTAAATGTTATCAAAATTAATCAAATCTTCTGGTTTTTTAAGGCAATTCTCAAAAAATAAATCAGCTTTATTATTTATATTTTTGTATAACCAGTTATTACAATATGCAATCTGGTGACTGTCCATTATTTTATCATCACCTATCATATACATATTGGTGTTATAAGTTTTGGTTTCCCACATTGTGTAAAATTCAATTGCACATTTTGATTTAAATAGTTCATTTATATCATATTTTTCAATAAATTTATATGAACACAATTTTTCATAATTAATGACATAAAAATTGGCTTTGTAATTGTGACAAAGAGTCGTCACGCTTACTATTTTATTGTCAGAACCCAAAGATATTTCTTGACATGGTATTACATATAATTTTTCTTTCGTTATTTGATTAATGTATTCTGACTTTAAATTTGTTTCCATAATATTAAAACCAGAAGATAATGCTCTATTCAACTGACTTTCAAGATTATTTTTCTCATCATCGGGATAAATCACGGTGGTTGGAGTCAATATATAATTACTTTTTTCGTATCTTACATTAAAAGTTGTATCTTTGATGGCGCGTTTTATAATTTCATCTTTATGTTGTTCAATAAATTGTTGGTATGATTCATCATAGTACTTACATGTAAATAGTCTACTGTTTTTTTCAAAAATATGGTTCATTATTGCATTTATAAAATTATAACAAGAGGTGACAATGAGTTTATTTGTCAATTTTTTGGAAAAAATTGATAAACACAAAATCTGAACTTAGAATTAATAAACCAGATAAAACAATGAATTACATATTTAGTTTCAAATCAAATGACAATAAGACTCTAAATATTATCTGCAACGAAGCAGATTGTCTAAAAGCTAAAGCGACTGATTATATTAAATTTCCTTTTTTTGAGAATTTATTGGAAACTATAGATAATGAACCAAACTTTAAAATAAATGATGTATCGTATCATTTGATAACACTTACTATGAATTTTTCTTTTTCTGAACTTTATCAATTCTTTTGTTCAAAAGACTACAATATTGACACAGTTAAATTGATGTTATATTTTGGTCATCCGAATGTAACAAGTAAAATGTGGTATTGTATGACATCTGATCTAAAGAAAATTAACGAGAAAGCTGATGTGTATAGAATTTATTTTGAAAGTTTTCCGGATATTTATAGAGGATTTAAATCATTAAATAATATTTTTTACAATAAAGATAAAGAAATTTTTGAATACAATATGTCGCGCAAATATGATTATCAAATGTTGCGTGAAAATTCGTGTGCTCGATATGACAATGCAATAGTCATTAATGTTCCAATGGTTATTAGCAAAGAATATGTTAATTGTTCTAATGATAAACATACTGACAACGAGATAACTGATGAGTCTAACAATAACAACTCTACTAACAATACTGTTTTTAAATTATTTCACGAGCATGAAATAGATCCCCAAAAAGTGAAAGAAAATCTGAATTTTTTCACAGTGAAATTATATGATACAGATATCGTTTTATATTTGAGTGATTTTAGTGAAGGTACTTCTTATTATTTGGATAAATATGTCACATATAATGTTTATTTGGAAACAAATAAAAAATATAAAGTGGAGAAAGTAAAATTAAAAGATTATATTCTGGAGCATTCGGAAATAGAACCTCGGTCATATAGTAATAATCATCATAATTATAATTTGCAGGAAAGACCGAATGGTAATGATTTCTATTATGGTCGTTATTATAATCAATTCATTATATGGCTCTAAACATTAAACTATATAACTCTTTTTCAAATTGTCCAAAAGAATCATCCATCAGATTATTTAAACTTAATTCCAAAGCCAATTCGATAATTTTTGATGTTGGAATGCAAATTTTTTCAGGCAAAATTATTGAAAGTTCTTTACCGAAATAGAATTTACTAATATCTTGAATAGTATTTCCATCTATATAATCGATATGAACAGGAGTAAGTTTACCTGGTCTGAACAATTCTGGACATATTTGGAATATTTATTCAAAATTGTTTGTAGTTGCCATAATTATTGATCCGTTCAATTGTACAGGACCTTGGAATAATTCGAACAAATCGCGGACTATCAAATTATTTTGTTTGTTTTCATTGATTCGTGACGGTTTTTTGTTAGAAACTTCGACAGATTGTTTATATTTTTCTTTTTCTAACATTTCACTATTATAAATCTCTTTGACACCCAAATCAAATTCTTCAAATAATAATATATATTCATTGTATTTTAATATTTTATTACCTAAATTTGGACATTGTACCATTTGATATAAATTTGCTTTGTCGTCATAAAAATCACTAATATCCAGAGAAAACAATATGTCTTTGAAATGCCCACACGCAAAGCAAATGTTGATTTACCTGTTCCTGGATGACCATATAACAGTATATTCAATATCGGAGGCTGTCCTTTTTCAATTATTTTCTGTTGATCGAAATGTATGGTTTTTATTGTGCTCCATAATCTATCTTTTTTTTGATGGAAAAAAGTGTCCATATATTTTTTCTCTAAAATTTCTAAATTAGTTTTTTTATCCTTATAATAAGTAAGTTCATGATGAAAAAGATCTTTGTCGTTTTCTCCAATAATTTTAATATAATCAAGCGTAAATATGTTCCTCTGATAATTCATATAATCTGACATATTTTAGTATGTATTTTAAGAAAGTATTTGGTGTGATTTGGTATTTTTCCAAATATACATCAACATATATATGTACAACTTCTGTTTCATTGACTTATACACAGATTTACTATTAGGCACAGTAGTTATGTTTTTCTTACGATTTTTTAAACTTTTTCTGAATACAACGTATCCTCTCACAATAACATCATTAAAATCATTATTATTTTTATTGTAATCCAAGAATTTTTTTATATTGTCAGTGTTATGTTCGAAATATATTTTGACGTTATCGTCCATATAAATAGCAGACTTTATTTGCATTTTAGTATCCAGATCATCAAAATCACCAATATCAATATTAGTATAATTGCTAATACATTTTGAATATTGCAAAAAGTTTACTAAATTATTAACTTTTGTTGGATTTTTCAATGTTACTCTTATATAACAATCTTCCTTTTTTTAAATATTCTTGCATAATAAATAATACAAAGAATAGACATAAATATAATCAAATAGTTGACGTTAATATAATCAACATTGATGTAATCCATGAATTTTCCATAATGATAATCTTTTAAATTTCTAAAGTAAAAGCAAAAATTGGCGCACAATAAATATTGTTCAAATTCATTTTAGTAGTTATTGTGCTTGCCACAATGCTGACAAGCACAGTTATCTTATCCATTATAAAATTAGATATAAGTAGAATATATTTTATAATATTACAATATAAACAAAAATTTAACTTTTTATGAGATTATTATAATATATATCTTCGACCGCTGACAAATCGATTACGCATGTAGTGCCCTTAATACCACAAATATTACGAAATTCAAATAAAATATTTTTGCTGTTGTACAAGAATATGTATTTTTCATAATTTGTATAATTATCTTTATTTAAAGTATACATTGCACTCCAAATTTTGTATCTTATGTTACCTAATTTAATTAACTTCGCATCACTTTTCATAACATTTGTAACAAAATCATTGTACCAATGTTTATTGGAACAGTCTATTTGGCAAAAAACAGTGTCGTTTCTCGTTAAATCTTCAAATTTATCAATGTGTCCAGCATAAATGACAAAATTTTTAACTTTTTGAATTGACTTTTTAGTGTTAAATAATCTTTTAATATAATTCATTATAATTGTTTGATAATTATCCAAGTTTTTATGAATTAAAAAATCAATTTTTTGGTAAAATTTGATTTATAAACATAATAGCATATATAACATAAAAAAAATATAAAATGGAATTGTGTAATGATATTTTAAATTTAATAGCCCACTATTTACCACTCAAAGATATTATAAAAATGTGCAATTTAAAAAAGAATTTTATGGATCTACATTTGGAACATTATGTTTGTGACAATTATAATGAATCATTTATAAGAAAATACGCTAATTATCTACAAAAAATTGTGATGACTAAAAAGCAAAAAAATACTGTTAACAATAATTTATTACTCGATCTCAAATATCTCCAGCATATCAGTTTAACAGAAAACAATCAAATAACAGATGAAGGATTACGCAATTTAAAAGGAATTAATTTTTTTGAAATGCGCTGTGGATCATGTTCTGATGTACCAGGAGAACATGATATTCACTGTCAGGATACAATAACTGATACTGGTTTAAAATATTTCAGAGGAATTCATACTTTAGAACTTGCCTGTAATAATTGTATCACTGACAAAGGTTTGGAACATTTAAAAGGTATTCACACTCTGAACTTAAGTAATAATAATAATATAACAGACGAAGGATTAAAATATTTGAAAGGTATCCACACTCTGAACTTAAGTATTAATAGTAATATAACAGATGAAGGATTAAAATATTTAACGGGAATTCATACTTTGGACATACGTGAAGGATTTCGTATCACAGACGAAGGATTAAAATATTTGAAAGGTATCCACACTTTGAACATTTGTTTTAATAATAATATTACAGATGAAGGTTTAAAACATTTAACAGGTATTAATACTTTATATGTTGGTGGTTATATAACGGACGAAGGATTAAAATATTTAAGTGGTGTGCATACTTTAAATCTGAATCATAACAATAATAATAACATAAGCGATGAAGGATTAAAACATTTAAAAGGTATTCACAAATTATGTATGTGTGGTCATCATGTGACTGATAAAGGATTAAAATATTTAAAAGGTATTCATACGTTGCGATTGTATCGGAATGGTAATATAACCGATAAAGGATTAAAATATTTAAAAGGTATTCATACTTTGCGTCTAAGTGGCAACAATAGTATTACCAATGGAGGATTAAAACATTTGAAAGGTATTCACACTTTGTATTTAGATTGTAATGATAAAATTTCAGACAATGGATTGAAATATTTGGAAGGTGTTCAAGTTTTATGTTTCACCGGAAATAAAAATATCACTGATGAAGAACTAAAACATTTAAAAGGAATTCAGAGTTTGTATTTAATATATGATAATATTACTGACCAAGGTTTAAAATATTTAGAAAGTATCCAGAATTTGTGTATGGAATATAATAAAAATATCACAGATGAAGGATTAAAATTCTTAAAAAATGTTAAGACTATTGATTTGCCAAAGAACAATAATATAACTAAAAAGGGATTAAAATATTTAAAAAGCGTTGAATTTTTCAATTTTGGATTATCATATTCATGGTTATAAAAAATTGATCTTTTATTTATTTGATCCAATATAAACAAAATAACACTAAAATATGAAATTATGCAACGATGTTTTAAATATAATAGCAAACTATTTACCTTTAAGAGATGCAATCAAAATGTCCAATTTAAAAAAGAATTTTATGGATTTACATATGGAACATTATACTTTTGATAAATATAATGGATCGTTTATAATGAAACATGCGAATTACCTTAAAAGAATTGAGATTGAGAATAACAGAAAGTTAATTAAAATGTTTGTGGATAGCAATTCATTCTCACAAAAAATAAAGTATCTCAATTTGGATAATAAGAATATGACAGATAAGTATCTGGGGCGTTTCAAAAGTATTTATATTCATACTTTGCGTGTATGTTATGGTGATTATATCACTAACAAAGGGTTAAAACATCTAAAAGACATTCATACTTTGTGCTTGAATAGTAATAGAAGCATTACCGATGAAGGATTAAAATATCTAAAGAATATTCATACTTTGTGTTTGCGTGGTAATAAAAATATCACCGATGAAGGATTAAAACATTTAAAAGGCATTCACACTTTAGACTTGAGTTCCAATAATAATATAACTGACGAAGGATTGGAATATCTTAAGGGCATCCACACTTTGAACTTGTATCACAATAAAAATATCACCGATGAAGGATTAAAACATTTGAAAGGTATTCATACTTTGGACTTGAGTTCTAATAAAAATATCACCGATGAAGGATTAAAACATTTGAAAGGTATTCACACTTTAGACTTGAGTTCCAATAATAATATAACTGACGAAGGATTGGAATATCTTAAGGGCATCCACACTTTGAACTTGTATCATAATAAAAATATTACAGACAGAGGATTGGAATATTTGGAAGGTATCTACGAATTGCATCTACATCATAATAAAAACATTACTGATGAAAAACTGAAACATCTGAATGTTACACTTAATAATTATAATTTTTAAAAAGTGCCTAGAAAAACAATAGCTTAAATATGAAAAATTGATTTATAAATACTCTAATAAATTGTAATTGCCAAAATTCAAATATGAAATTATGCAACGATGTTTTAAATATAATAGCAAACTATCTACCATTAAAAGATGCCATTAGAATGTCTAATTTAAAAAAAAATTTTATGAATTTGCATATGGAACATTATGTCTGTAATAAATATAATGAATCATTTATAAAGAAACATATCGGGTATCTTAAAAAAATCGAAATAGATAATAAGGAAAATTCTCTAAATGATAGTATGTTAGAATATTTTAGTAATCTTCATACATTATTTCTGAACTGTAATGGAACAATTACAGACAATGGTATAAAGCATCTAACGGGTATTAAAAAATTAATTTTATTTGGCAATACACCAATCACAGACAAAAGTTTAGAGTACTTGAAAGGTGTTAGTACTTTTACAGTTTTAGATTCAAATATATCAAACGAAGGATTAAAGTATTTAAGGGGAATAAATATTTTGATATTTAATTCTCGCCAAACTATTACTGATGATGGATTAAAATATTTAACAGGAATTCATTCTCTATTCATTTTTTCTCACACAGAAATAACCGACGAAGGATTAAAATATCTAAAGGGAATTAAAAAATTATACTTGCTCAGTAAAAATATAACCAAAAAAGGATTAAAATATTTAACTGATGCCGAAAGTATTTGGTTAAATGGATTTCGAGAAGTGTAAAAATATGATAATTTCTGAAATAAACAAAATTAATTAACTGGAATTGTACTTTTATTGTCGAGCATATTGTATAATCCACATTGATAACTATAACAACATCGCTGGGAATCTATTATGGTGAGATTGCATAACTCCTCAATTATCTTTTCATAGTCTTTATCTGAATTTAATTGTAATAGATGATCCATTATAATTGTCCATGTCACACATGAACCTTCATCGAAACTAGCTGATAACATATTTGAGTTTGGTATAAATTTATAAAAGTTATTATCTTCCACAAATATTAGATTTTCTGAAATCAATTTAGTGTATTGCTTCATAAAATCATTAATAATTGATTTGCACGGTCCAATATGATTGTTTGTTAAAAATGATAGTTCGTTAAAGGTCAACTCTATGTCATCAAAAACACTCCTTGGAATGTTGCCACCTCTTTGATTATTTGATGATTTGCTGAAATCATTGTGCATTTTTTCAAAATATCTTGGTTTTCCATTTGGATCGAAAAAATATGCTCTTCTTAAATATTTGTCTATCACATACAAACCAATATGACCAGATGATTTTTCCGATGCTGTTATCCTATAATTACCATTTAATAGAATTGGTAGACAAACATATCTGTTCACATTCATGTCCAAATAATTATATATTTCTCTCGGATTTTTGATTGCCCCCATTATAATATATTTATCCACGTTAGCCACTGTGTCTTTATCCTTTATCTCAAAAGAATATACACTATCTGATAATAAAGCATAATTGTCTCCACAAACATCAAAAACTTCTTCACTAATCCATGTACACATTAAATAATTGTTTTTGCATGATACTCCTGAGCTTAATTCTACTAGTTTGTTTTTAATTGGAAAAAATAACATTTGAGTATCGTTAACATCATTGAGATAATCCATACTTGCATCATTTAAAACATTTTTATAAATCGCATTTCTAAGTTTTTTCTCATTTGTCATAACAGCATAATATTTATCTTTAGTCAGATTTTCATTGCACAATGCCACTGTTTCTAATTGACTGATTAAATTCGACATTTTAATATATAAAAAAGTGGTATGATATCTCTTCAATTAAACAACAATTCAATTTTTTACATCAATACATTTGTTGAAGATTCGACATCCATTTTAACTTCTTTGTAAGTGTCAAGCATATTGTATAATCCACATTGATAACTATAACAAAATCTCTGAGAATCCATTATTGTGAGTCTGCATAATTCTTCAATAATTATATCATAATTTTTGTCTGAATTTACCTGTAATAAATGATCCATTATTATTGTCCAGGTCACACATGAACCCGTGTCAAAATTTTCTGATAATAAATTTGAATTTGGTATAAATTTATAAAAGTCGTTGTCTTCTACAAATGTTAAATCTTTGGAAATTAATTTTGTATATTGTTTCATAAATTCGTTTATAATTGTTTTAGATGTTTGGCTGTGATGATTTGTCAAAAATGCTAGTTCATTGTATGTCAGACTTATATCGTCCACAATATCACTATTCACTTTCATAAAATTGTCTGAAGAGTCTAAAATTCCAAATTTACTTCTTATATTCTCAAAATATTTGGGGCAGCCATTTGGATCGAAAAAATATGTTTTTTTTAATATTTTGTCTATAATGTACAAACCCATATGATGAGATGGATTTACATTTGCATTGACTTTGTAATTTCCCTTTAAACCGATTTGTAAAGTAACGTATCTACTAGAACTTTTATTTATATAATCACACATTTTTTTTGGATTCTTCATTTGACTGATCATCAAATATTTATCCATACTGGTAATAGTATTCTTGTCCTTTACTTCATTATATTGTATACTGTCAAGTAACAGACAATAATCATTTCCACATTCTTTAAAAACTTCTTCACTTATCCATGTGCACATGATATAATTCTCAAAGATACTACTCGAACCTTTTAATCTTAATTTGTTTTCTGTTGGAAAATATATCATTAATCTACTGTCTACATTCTCCAATTTAGCAGCATTGTCATTATTTAAAATATGTTTATATATTATATTCCTCAATTTATTTCCTTGTGTTTTGACTGCTATATATTTGTCTTTTGTTAGTGTTTCGTTGTACAATGTTACTGTTTCTAATTGATTAATTAGTCTTGACATTAATAATTTACAATATTAGATTAATTGTTTCTGATAATTGGAAAACAATTCAACTTTTTCATTTGAATTTTAAAACCTGATTAACTTTTACGTAGTCTATTGTGTATCAGAATCTTCTTCTAAATAAATAAATTAACATTTATATTTGTCGGCAACTTCGTCCCATTTAAAATTTGAATACTCATATTTGTCCTCATTATCTAAAGTACTAGCCTGTCCTCTTGCAAATGGTTTCATCTGTCAAATCAGTCATTTGACGATATCCTTCACCAGGTCTATAACTCTTACGATACATTTCATATAATCTTGCTTTGTCAATTGTGACAACTTTTACACTATTAAATTTTTTATTTGTATATGTATTACTCCAATACAAACCATCATCTTGACCAAAATCATGACAATCATGACCATTAGAAAACAAAAAATCTTCATACATTTTTTTTTCATCTTTATCATTATGGGCAATATCCACTCTTGTTACTGTGTTTGGATCACATACAAATTTAGCCTCTTTACCTACCATTTTAACACAATCGGTAAAAGTTTTACCAATTAAAATATTGTAATTTTGGGCAGCCAAATTTACCAATTTATTTAAAAATAACTATTTATGTAAATATTTTGAATTTGAAGAATTGTCCATTTTTATAATATTCATCTTAATTAATATTTGCCTAATAGTTTTTTTTCAATTTTTACTAATCAAAAATATGTGAATGATCATTGAACAGTGCAAAACATTTAAATAGTTGAAATTTATTAATTAGTAATAAGCAATGCATTTAAGAAATCTTAAGATTAAAAATATGTTTATATTTCCTGATTTGAATATTGAATTTAAATCAAAAAATATTATTTTAGGTACTAATGGATCAGGTAAAACAACAGTATTGAATATTATAAATAGTTTATTTAATTGTTTATTGGATAAAAGTTATGAAAAAGAAAGATCGTTGAAATTTTTGGCTTCTGGCACTGATTATGAATCAGAAGAATCATTTTGTGAAATAGAAATTGTTGTGGATAAAAATAATATATTATTTGATTATTTAGAATTATCCCGAATAATATCACTCGTTAAAATGAACCAACATAATCCAAAATTACCAAATTTTAAAAATGTTGAAAATATTTTTCGTTCAATGTTTGAAGAAAAACTTAACAAAATGATTTTGAAATATGATGCTATCAGTAAAGAATTCACAGTAAATGATCATGAATATATTGACGTTTTAATAAACGATCATACCGTTGTTAATCAATTCTGCACTTTAAAATTTGATCAGGAAGTTAGTAATAACATTGATAATAATAATCATTTTTTTAACTATATTCAGAAAAAAATAATAATTTTGAATAAACATATAGATGAGTCCGATTACTTCAAATTATTGAAATGCAAAAATTTAATCGATTTTTTGAAAATTTATGATAGATTAAAAAACGATAATCATAATTTTCTTGACAATATGTATTTTTTTAAACTTTTTTTAGATGAACAATATAAATTTGTTCCCACTTATCAAAATTTTACTTATTACGATTTCAAAGATTTCCGCACTATGAGTGACACAATTGAAAGCAATTTAAAAAAAGATGAATACGATTTGTACACAAATAAGATAAGAAACTTACTAGCAAAAACAAGTATTGATTATAATATCAAAAAAAATTTAATTGATGCGAAAAGAGACAATAATAATATTTATAATACAATAAACAGGTATTACAGTGAGATTACGAGTAAAAATTTTACGGTTGAATTTTGTGATAGAAAAAGCATAGATATTGAATATTATAATCAAGTAAATAATTCAAAATACAAATGTTCGAGCGGTGAACATCAATTAATTAATATACTATATGAGTTATATTGTGATCAATCAAGTATATTGTTGATTGATGAGCCAACTTACAATTTATATACAACAAATAGTATGAAGATCGGTGAAATTATTTCTAATCTCAAAAAACAAATAATTGTGGTTACACATGACAAAGAACTAATAAATAAAAATACTGTTAAAAATCTTATTCATTTCACCTTTAAAAATAATGTTTGTGCATCCAAAATATTGACTCCTTCTCAACAAGAACAGAAATTAATATTAGAAAACAAAGAAATGTTGTTTGCGAATAAAGTAATATTGGTTGAGGGATATAATGATTTTAGATTTTATAGTACATTGGTTGATGTAATTAAGGAAACCAAAAATAAAAAAATACCTCCAACTGTTTATCCTATGGGAGGATGTGGTTCACAGTTATACAAATTACTTGATGATTTAAACGTTCATTACGGAATAATATTCGATTACGACAAGATATTTGGTTCAAAAGATAGAGAAAAAGTAAATGAGAATAATATTGTAAATTACACATGTTTTAAATATATCAAAGAACATAATTTGGAAAATTTACTAGGACATGTGTGGGAAAAAATATTAAATTGTACTAAAAAAATAAAACAAAATGTCGATGACTTAATTGAATGCTTTCATGGTCTTGAATTAATATATATATATTATTTTTTGTTTATTTTAAGTGAAATAGAACAATATAGGGTGCACAAAGATTATATACTTAATGAAATTAATGGTCTTAAGAATTCTCTCAACACACATTTCAATCGCGAAAAACGCAATCTTTATGATAAATTATTTAATAAAATAGAATTTGAGTCTGTGGAATTGGGAAGTGTTATGGACATTTTTAAAAGAAGCAGAAATAGTATAGAAAAATCTGTGGAAAATTTTCCAGAAACTGTCAACGATTTTGATTTTGAAAATTTATTCACAAAAATAATAGGTAAAACAGGGCTTGATTTAAATATAAAAATATCAGAAATTATCGATCTATTAAATAAATCAAACAAAAGATTTATATTGAATTATTCAAATATAGATCTTGAGGGGTTGTGCAAATATTCTTTTGATTTTGAGGTCAGTCACAATAATTGGAATTTTAAAACAAATTTGCAAATTTATGAATCCATTAGAAAAAATTTTTATAATCAAAAAAATAGAGATCTAATAAACTTTTGTGAGAATTTTTTCTAGAAAAAGATTATATTTTGCTAATCAAAAAGAACACATCAATTTGATAACCTGGATGTTTCTCGTGAGTTGCTGCGTAATATCCACAATATTCACATAACAACTTAATATCATATTTTGTCGAATATATGTTTTTATTAAAAGTTTTTTCGAATTCAATATTTTTTTCATTTATCATTGCATTAATATAACCATTAACTAGTTCTATTAATTTTTCATTTGTGCTCATATATATGTGTTTCGAGCAAATGTTTATGTATTGAGTATCTTTGCTCAGCTTACTTAACTTAGTTTGATATTCCCCTGATTTCCTCAATAAAAGATCATAAAAAAATTGTATATCAGTGTCTAAACAATTATCTATTTGTTTTATTACTTCTTCCAGTTCCAGTTTATTATATTTACTTTGTTGATTGATAGTATCATTCTCTTTTGAATTTCCAACACTAACTGAATAGCTAATCATTTTACATCCATCATATCCAACACTATAATTAACAGTCACATTCCTTTCTAAATGAGAGCTAAAAAACGTCTTTCTTAATCTATTTACTATTATGACATCATTCACAAAATCACAAATAAATTTAGATTTATGCTCATTATCAACCATATACCCATATGGCTCAAAATAGAAATCTTTTCCTTGATCCAACTTATATTTAATTATATCAGCATTGACTTCGATCATCATCAAATAGTTAATTCTATACAGTTTATTTATTATATCGTTAATAAGATCAACATATTTATCAAATTCTCCTGTCATACATTTTTCTGATATAATGTCGTAAACATATGGGTCAATACTGGCCCTAGTTATTTCGCCAATATTTAATCTGTATATAGATTCAAATTCATAATGCAATAACGTGGCATTTATCTCATCAAAAAATCTTTCGCTCATTTGTTTGTATAATAATAATCATTTTTTATATGGTTATTATTCTTTTTAAAAATTATTTTCTACCAACATAAAACGTAATATAAAACACATATCCATTTTCGTAATGTTCATAGTAACCACAAAATATTTTAATGTCAAAAAAGAGAAATATATATTTTAGAATTAAAAGTTTGTTCATATTCACAATTTTTTTCTTGAATATTTGAAACTTTCGGTGAGTACCTGATATTACAACCTTTGTATTCAACATTACAATTAACAATTATTATTTTTTTTCAAGTCTTCATCATTAAAAGTTTTATTTGAAGTGCTCCGTTGATATAACATAAATCATACACAATATTTACATTTTACATTTAATAGATGGTAACCATATTTTGGTAGTAAATAAGCTATTTTATATATTGTCTCATATTTTTCACACTAAATTCTTTTTCAATTGTCGTAAAATTATTAAATTTAAAAAATTCTTTAGGATTTGGGGGCAATTGTTTGAATATCTTTGCATATACTCGATATCGCGATTCTGTTACATCCACAATATTTTTATTTTTAAAGAACTCTTTAATGGCTTTCGGAGTTTGCAACCAATCTTTAGTATCGATACCTAATATATCATACCATGATTTCGTATCAAAAAATTCTTTAAATTCGTTATATAGATCATTTGGCAATCCGAGTTCACCTTTATTTTTAATATTTGAATATTCTAACCAAAAATCACTATTTTTACTAAATATATTTGCCTTTTTGATAATATCTATAATATGGTTAAACTCTTCTTCTTTCGATATTTTTGCCTCTCTAATAATTTTTCTTCTCATTGCGTCTCTAATATTTTGCCAATCATCTTCCTTATGGATAAGTTTAATTTTAAGCTGAATGTCATGTCTTCTGTCATCATCAATTTTTATCTTTATTAATTGTTCTTTTTCATCAAATTCAGTATTATCGAATAATTCTAATAATTGTCTATATTGATTCATAGAATCTTCGTTTACTTCTAAATGTGCTATTTCCCTATAATATCCAATAATCTTTTGCACCGTTAGTAATCCTCCCTTTTTCTCTCCATCCGATACAAACAAATCAACAACAATACCTCTAGTTTTAAGACCAAACGGATCGATTCTAATTATTCTACCAGCTGTTTGTAACGATACTAATATACTTCTTATTTTAACGGCATCCAAATATAAGCCACAATCTAAATAAGGTATATCGGAACCTTCTCTATGTCTATTCACACACAATAAAATACAGTTTCCTAGTGAGGCATTATATTCGTCAAAATTTGTGTTATATTCGTCCTTGTAATCTTGATCGGCACAAGAAGTGACATACACTTTGAGATTCTTAAAGTTGGATTCAAAAAAGTTACCCCATTTCTTCATTTGTTCTATTGTTTTACACCAAGCAATTAGTTTTTTGTATGGTAGTTCAGGTAAAATATTATTTACTATGTTTTTAGTAATATCCATATTAGTTTTTCCAACTATATTGCCTTTAGTTCCTTCCACTTCAATATAATGGAATTTAAATGGCAATATAATGTCATCTTTTATACCATCCAAAAGTGAGTAAGTGGATATAATATTTAGTTTATTATTAACATCTCCTTTCACCATATTGGTCGAAAAGATATCAACTATTTTACTGTTGGATTTGCCTCTTAAAGGAGTAGCTGAAAATCCAATAAAATGTGCTTTGCCATTGTATTTTATATCTTGAATAGTTTCGTAAATTTTATCGCCAGAAATATCGTGACACTCATCCAACAAACATAAATGAGTATTGTTGCTGCTAATATTTTTTGATGATAATCTTCTCCTCATATATTCAGTATTTACGATCATTATGGTTGGTCTATCTATATTATTTATTATTTTGTCCAATTCTTTCTGACTAAACTTTTTGACACCATTATCGTTTTCATCATAAACACACTTGATAACATCAAAAATATCCATATCAATAATGCCCTTACGTTTCCAATCTTTTTTTTTCTCTTCGCATAATTCACCTTGATCATCAAAAAACATTTTTCTTAATATTTCCTGGTGTTTGCATGCTAATATATATAATTTGTTCTTATTTTTCTTCTCTTTTACTATTCTCTCATAATGGCATCTAATTGTCAATAAGATTAACCAAGTTTTTCCGGCACCGATACATTAGTATAAACAAATTCTTTATAATTCTTTACATCTCATATATAATTTCAATTTTTTCACTACTTTCTTTCTTTCTTTCTTTCTTTCAATTTGACTTGGATTAAGCTCGTCCCTTATATAATCATTATTAGCTTCCTCTTACATAAAGATTCGTTCAAAAAATTCATTCGAATTATTCGTTCGAAAATTATACAGTTAAAGTGGCTCTCCTTGTAGCTAACTCTTCTCACTGCACTTGACGATCTTAATCTTATACCTGTTCTTTTTTACTCTTTTAGAAGGTGGCGCTTGTATCGGTCTCTTCCCATGGAGAGGAGAAGATTAGAACTGTTACTCAGTCCACCCGCCAACCCCTTCTAACTCACATACAACTTTTTATTTTATTTTCTTATTATGCTCTTTATCATTATATTCTTCGCTCCATTTATATCTCTGTCCATTTCCAATCCGCAATAATTACAATCATATATCTTTTTCCCTTGCAAATTCCATTTGTATTCTACACCACAATTTGAACATAATTTTGATGTATGGTTCTCATCCACTTCTTTGTATTTTACATTCTTTAACAAGCATTTGTATTGTAGTTTTTGTTTAAATTTATATAAACTCAGACTATTCCCTACTCTCTTCACCATCTTATTCATACCCTCCTGTTCACCCATTTTTTTGGTACTAAAATTCCCTATTATTATTTCTCCATAATTATCTGTCAAGTATTTGGCTGTTTTCCAGTGAAGATCTTTAACTAAATTCTCTATTTTACTCTCTCTTTTTTCTAATGCTTTTATTTTCCTTCGTTTTGATAAATTGGATCCTCTTATTTCATCTATTTTCTTATGAATATCACTTATTCTATCATGAGCATTATTAGCTATTTTTATTGCATGATTATTTGAATATCCAGTCAAAAATGTTCTAATTCCTGGATCTAATCCCATTTGGTCCTTCTTATTTGTTTTAATTTTATTGGCATTTTTAGTATAAAACAGCATAAATCTGTCTTTTAATTTATCATATTGTATGGTAAAATCAGATGTTACATTACTTAGTCTGTTATCTAAAAATTTACCAAAAACAGAAGAACAAAAAGTTTTACCATTTTTGGAAATAAGAATTTTTTCCATTTTTAGAATTCTTTTATTTTTATTCTTCTTTATATATCTAATTCGAAATGGTCTCTTATGGTTCCTAATATTAGCAATACTAGAATCATACATTTCACAAATAAGTTTAATGGCCTGATCCATAACATGAGAATTAACTCCAGTGCGAGCAATAATTTTATTTTTAATTGTTTTTAAATTATGATCTCTTAATTTTCTAGAATCAAGTATAAGTTGTTTTTTGTGAAACAATCTATTTTTCTGAAATTTAATGGTTTCGTTCATCATATCAGTAAAAGCATCAATCCAAGTGAGCAGAATTTTTTTTTGCAGAGGATTGGGATGAAGAACAAACGATTCAGTTTTCTTAGCATTAAATTTAGTTTTATCAACAAATCGGGCATCAGAAGGCATTATGGGATTAGCAGGAGAGATTTGAATAGATTTGTGAAAATCGAACCAAGAGAAAGACAACTGAGATTTGAATGGTAAATTATATTTATGTTTCCAAAAATGATCTCCGTGAAAGAAAATATATGAAGAAAGATCAGAGAATTGATTGTCATTAAATAATCGAGACAACCAATTAAATTTATGATATTTCTTATAAAAAATCTTTTTCTTTTTAAATTTCTTTTTCTTTTTGGTCATAAGAATGAGAATAAGATGGACTTAGAGTCTTTCAATAAAAAAATCAATTTTTTTGGGAAAAATTGAAAAATAAGGGAGAATATCAAGAAAAATCAAGTATAATTGTGACTAGTGGCAGCCCATGACCTGATTATGAATACCACTTGTGAATCCCTGTTGAATCATCTTATCAATTGCTTCTTTCTGGTTCTTTCTTAAATGTTTCAGACTCAACTCATTTAGTTTGGTATTATCATATATCGGATCAAATACTATTTCTTGTGGCTCTACATTATTATTATCATCAGGTTCCAAGACATCTTCTATCTTAGATGGTTTCTTATCGTCAGCTATATATTGATCATTTTTCATAATATATGTTACTACATCTTTTGGAAATATAAAACTGGATGAGTAAAATTCGATTATAGCATCAAAGCTGAGTCCTTTTAATAGATGACCATTAATGCATTTCTTGAATAATTCAAAAAATTTGTTATCTTTTCCCGACATAAATTTAATCGCATTATGCGGGACATTACGACTGATAATAAAAAGTTTTCTATCATTATCATTATTTAATCGATGATACTGTTGTAATATATTTTGTAAGTAATTTATATTTTTGTTTATCTGATCCATTTATATATCTGTGAGATTGATTATTGTTTATGTGTTATTTTGGTCAATTTTTTGAAATACACCTAAAATTTAATTATTATTATTAAAACAATGAATTTTAATAATCTAATAGGATTAATGGAAAAAAAGGATAAAAGTAGAATAATGTTAAGTATACCCGAACTGTCAAATAGTTTTGCACTGGACGACATTGATTTAGCTTTGTACATAAGATTTGGAACTCCTGATGTTATAGAAGAAAGAATAATAAGAACTGAACAACATAAGTTAAGACAAATTGTTATAGCCAGGGACAAAAAGTGTATTGTATCAGGAGGACACCAAAAACAATGTGATACATCCCATATTAAACCATATTCTGAATGCGATTTTGATGAGAGAAATGATCCAGATAATTGTATTTTATTAGACAAAAGTTTGCATACTCTTTTTGACAATTATTTTTGGACAATAAATCCTAAAACAAAAAGAATTGAAGTTAGTGAAGAAGTAAAAGATGATGAATCGTTTTCTATTCATAAGTATAGAGATAAAAAATTAAAAGTATTGGATAGTCAGATTGAATACATTAAACTGCACTATAATCGATTTTTGGAACATAATGATAGTTTGTAAATAATTTAATTAGCTCATTGATTAAATTATTGTAATATATAAAATTTGTTGGTATAGAAGTTTTTCGGCCATTTTAATAATAAATAGCTGATAATATGGATTTGGAATATAATATTATGATTTTTTATTCCCACCACTCATTGATATACTCTAATTCTTCTTGAGGAATTTGATCATCATTGCATTCAATAAGTGGTTTTATATCGTCTATTAAACCAGGGAATTTACTGTTCATTTTATGTTTAACACCATTATCCATATTAACAAGTTTTTCGTATAAAACTTTTCTTTTATATCCTAACAAAATTTCATCATCATCATCAACTAAATAGTGACATTCAGACACACAAATATTTCGCAAACGTTTAAGATTTTGTTTTAATTTAGGTTCGTTTAATTCTAAACTTTCTAATTTGTTTAAATCCTGAATAGCTATCAACATCTTATTGTATTTTTCTTTTATCAACATATCATCCAATGTATTTTTTATCTGATTATATTTAAGTTCCATTTCTGATAACTTTTCTTTTAACTCTTTATTTTCTTTTTGTAATATTTCAATAGTTTTGTTCCCATTATCAACTAATTCCATTAATTTTCTTTCATTATTGGCCAATTCCAATATTTTAATATTTAAATCCCTATTTTCTTTTACTAATTTTTCGTATTGTTCCTTATCCACAATTACTACTGGTTTTATAAAAGATTCTTGTATGTGAATATTGCTCACTTCTGTCATACTCAATATGTATTATAGATATATTTATTATTTTAAACGTACTATAATTTTTTTTTGGTATTTCCATTTGTTAATTAAAGATAACCGAACCAATTTAAATATAATACTTATCTAATTGCTTTTAGATCAACCGACACCACTGTTCATACGAAGTATCGTGACGGCGTTATGTATATGATTAAGTACAAAACTAATGCTGTTTATGATGAGCAAAAATAAAAATTAAAATTAAATATTGGCAGAATTATCAATATTATTGTTAATATTTATTCACAACATAATAACAATAGTTTTGGAGATAAAAAGTAGTTAGGAAAATAATTACTTTCTATCGTACTTACTATTATTTATACGGCCAATTTGAAACTGTTACCATTTATGATGATCAAAACGAGGATAATAATACTAGTAAAATAATGTGAACTGTTTTGCGATATCAAAAAATAAAAAAAGAATAAGATGTTATTACTTTGTTATTTTCTTCTTATTTTATACGTCAGATCTTTTGATTGTCCAAATCCTTTAATGTCATAAATATTGTAATATTATTGAATCATTTGATTGTATGAAATTAGCGAGAATATTGAATATATCACAACAATAAAAATTTAATTTATTTTAAAACGAATAAATTTGATACAATAATTATTGTGGATCATGATAAGATAAATAACATTTTTAATATATTTTAATCCGTCATCCATTAATACCATCCTAAATATAAAGTATGAATGCCTTTTAAAATGTCTAATGCATCATGTGTTATATTATCATTACAAAATAAGTCCAAAGTATGAATACCCTTTAAATATTTCAATCCATTATCTGTTATATTTTTATTATCGTGAAGCCATAAAGTATGAATTCCCTTTAAATTTATTAACCCGTCATCTGTAATTTTCAAACTATTATCTAAATTTAAAGTATGAATGCCCTTTAAATATTTCAATCCATTATCTGTTATATTTTCATTTTTATACAAAATCAATGTGTGAATGCCTTTTAAATGTACTAATCCATTGTCCGTTATATTTTCATTATAATTCAAATTCAAAGTGTGAATGCCTTTTAAATGTACTAATCCATTGTCCGTTATATTTTCATTATAATTCAAATTCAAAGTGTGAATTCCCTTTAAATACACTAATCCGTTGTCTGTTATATGTTGGTTTTTCTCTAAATTTAAAGTGTGGATACCCTTTAAATGTTTTAATCCATTATCCGTTATTCTCATATTATTGTTTAGAATCAAAGTGTTAATACCATTTAAATATTTTAATCCATTGTCTGTTATTTTTTTATTACGATAAAGGTCCAAAGTATGAATGCCCTTTAAATGTTTCAATCCATTGTCTGTTATATTCTCATTAAAATGAAGATCCAAAGTATGAATTCCCTTTAAATGTTTTAATCCATTATCCATTATATTCTTATTATAATGAACATTCAGAGTATGAATTCTTGTTAAATGTTTTAATCCGTTATCTGTTATGTTTCCATTATGTTTAAGGTTCAAAGTATGAATTCCTCTCAAATGTACTAATCCATTATCTGTTATATTTTCATTACGTTTAATGTTCAAAGTATGAATTCCTGTTAAATGTTTTAATCCATTGTCTGTTATATCTTTATTTCCTGGTAATACCAAGTATTTTAATTTTTTAAATTTCGATAATATCTCGTCATTCACATTGTCGTTCATATAATAATCATTCTTCTTAATGATTTCCAATTTGACTATTGATTCTAAATGTTTCTCTAAAAATGTTAAATTTAATTTATGAAAAACGATATGTTCCATTCTAAATTCAAATAAATTTTTACATAGATTCTGCAATTTAATAGAATCTTTTAATGGTAAATAATTAGCAATAATATTGAATATATCACTACAGATTGACATTAAAAGTTATCCATTTAATAAACAATATTAATCAAAACAATTATCATTCAATTTTTTTGTTATAATATCCCAGATTATCATTGAACAAATAACATTTTTTGACATATTTTAATCCACTGTTTGTTATATTTTTATTATAAATTATATTTAAAGTATGAATGCCCTTTAAATGCGCCAACCCGTTATTTGTTATTTTATTATTATGTTTTAAATTTAAAGTATGGATGCCTTTTAAATGCACCAATCCGTTATCTGTTATGTGTTCATTACAATCTAATTTCAAAGTGTGAATCCCCTTTAAATGCACCAATCCGTTATCTGTTATGTGTTCATTACAATCTAATTTCAAAGTGTGAATCCCCTTTAAATTCACTAATCCGTTGTTCGTTATATTTTTATTACGACCTAAATCCAAGGTATGAATGTCCTTCAAATGCACCAATCCGTTATCTGTTATATGTTTACCACAATTTAAACTCAAAGTATGAATGCCCTTTAAATGTACCAACCCGTTATCTGTTATATTATTATTATAATGCAAATTTAATGTGTGTATGCCCTTTAAATATACTAATCCATCATCCGTTATACGTTCATTCCAATCTAAATTCAAAGTATGAACGCCCTTCAAATATACTAATCCATCATCCGTTATACGTTCATTCCAATCTAAATTCAAAGTATGAATGCCCTTCAAATATACTAATCCATTATCTGTTATATTTTTATTATTATGCAAATTTAATGTGTGTATTCCCTTTAAATGTGCCAATCCATTGTCCGTTATGTTTTTATTACAATTAAGATTTAAAATATAAATTCCCTTTAAATGTTCCAATCCATTGTCCGTTATGTTTTTATTACAATTAAGATTTAAAATATAAATTCCCTTTAAATGTTCCAATCCATTATCTGTTATATTTTCATTATAACCTAAATCCAAAGTATGGATATCCTTTAAATGCTCTAATCCGTTGTTTGTTATATTTCGACTTTCAAATAACTTTAAAGTATGAATACCTTTCAAATATACTAATCCATTATCTGTTATGTTTTCATTACGTTTAATGTTCAAAGTATGAATTCCTGTTAAATGTTTTAATCCATTGTCTGTTATATCTTGGTTACCTGGCAATATTAGATATTTTAAATTCTTAAATTTTGATATTATTTCGTCATTTATGTTGTCGTTTATATAATAACCGTTACTATCTTTTTTACTTATTTCCAATCTCACTATTGATTCTAAATGTTTTTCCAAAAATCCAATATTTAAATTTTTAAATATATAATGTTCAGCTTTATATTCAAAAAGATTTTTACATAAATACTGCAATTTAATAGAGTCTTTTAATGGTAGATAATTGGCTATAATATTACATACGTCTCCGCAAATTGACATTATTGATTTAAATATTAATAAACAAATGCTGTGAATAATAATTATTCAATTTTTTAATAATTTTTATATTTATCGTATGTTGTCATCAAATATTATAAATGTTAGTTATTGATAACTTAAATAATTTTATTGTCATAATGATTTAATTTTTTGTTATGAAGAATACAGCATTTTATGTGATTAAGTCTTATATTTATATATTTTCATTATAAAACAAGTTCAAAGTATGAATTTCCTTTAAATGTTTCAATCCGTTATCCGTAATTTTTAAACCATAATTTAAATATAAAGTATGGATGTCCTTTGAATATACTAATCCATTATCTGTTATATTTTGGTTATGATGTAAATCTAAAGTTATTTTTAATTACTATACAAATACAAGTTAAAATCGCGAATTAAATATCTCAAATTTCTGTCTATTATATTTTCATTTTTTTTTTAACATTAAAGCGTGAATGTTTTTCAAATTTTCTATTCTACCATTTGTCATTATTTCAATACCGCTAATACGCAAAGTATTAATACCCTTTAAATGTACTAATCCATTATCTGTTATATTTTCATTATAACCTAAATTTAAAGTATGGACACCCCTCAAATGTTCTAATCCATTGTCTGTTATATTTTTATTTGAAGATAAGTATAAAGTATTAATGCCTCTTAAATATGCTAATCCGTTGTCAGTTATATTTTTGTTACAATGAAGATCCAATAAATCAATTCCCTTTAAATATTCCAATCCATTGTCCGTTATATTTTTATTACAACAAAGACACAAAGTATTAATTCCCTTTAAATGTACCAATCCATTATCCGTTATTATTTCATTACAATCCAAATATAAAATCTTAATCCCTTTTAAATGCTCTAATCCGTTGTCCGTTATAGTTTTGTTTGAATTTAAGTTTAGAGTATGAATTCCCTTTAAATATTCCAATCCATTATCCGTTATATTTTTATTACGATTAAACTCGAGGTTAAGAGTATGAATTCCCTTTAAATGTTTCAATCCATTATCTGTTATATTATTATTATGATCAAGATCCAGAGTATGAATGCCCTTTAAATGTTCCAATCCATCGTCCGTTATTTTCGTATTATAATGAAGATTCAGAGTATGAATTCCCCTTAAATGTTCCAATCCATCGTCCGTTATTTTAGTATTACAATGAAGATTCAGAGTATGAATTCCCTTTAAATGTTCCAATCCATTGTCCGTTATTTTAGTATTACAATTAAGATCCAGAGTATGAATACCCTTTAAATGTACTAATCCATTGTCCGTTATTTTAGTATTACAATTAAGATCCAGAGTATGAATGCCCTTTAAATGTCCCAATCCATTGTCTGTTATATATTTGTTTGAATATAAGTTTAGAGTGTGAATTCCTTTTAAATGTTCCAATCCATCGTCCGTTATATTATTATTACCTGGTAATATTACATATTTTAAATTCTTAAATTTTGATATTATTTCATCATCTATATTATCGTTTATATAACAATAATAACTATAATTATTTTTTTTACTTATTTCCAATTTAACTATTGATTCTAAATGTTTCTCTATAAACGTAATATTTAGTTTATGAAAAACGATATGTTCCATTCTAAGTTCAAATAAATTTTTACATAAATATTGCAATTTGATAGAGTCTTTTAATGGTAAGTAGTTGGCTACAATATTGAATGTATCACCACAGATTAACATTTAAAGTTATCTATTAAATTAATATTTTTGATTAGATGATTATTATTCAATTTTTTCCAATAATATATGACGGAATATTATAAATTAATTGGATTACTTTTAAAGTGATCGATGCTACTGTTTCACACGAAGTATTGTGAATAGTGTTGATATTATGATTAAGTACAAAACTAATCTTGTTTATGATGACCAAAATATGGATAATAACACCAATAAAATTATCAAATATTATTGTGTGTATTAAATTGGCGGTAATATGAACATATCGTCAAAACAGACATTAAAAGTTATCCATTTAATAAACAATTTTGATTTGATGATTATTATTCAACTTTATCACCATAATATCTTAGATTATCATTGGACAAATAACATTCTTTGATATATTTTAATCCTTCGTTTGTTATATTTTTATTATAACTTAATTCCAAAGTGTGAATCCCCTTTAAATGCACTAATCCGTTGTTTGTTATTTTATTATTATATTCCAAATTTAAAGTATGGATGCCTTTTAAATGCACTAATCCGTTATCTGTTATGTGTTCATTCCAATCTAATTCCAAAGTGTGAATCCCCTTTAAATGCACTAATCCGTTGTTTGTTATATTTTTATTCCAATTTAATTTCAAAGTATGAATGCCCTTTAAATATACTAATCCAGTGTCTGTTATATTTTTGTTTTGATATAAATTTAAAGTATGAATACCTTTAAAATGTTTTAATCCATCATCTGTTATGTTCTCGTTCGAAATTAATTCCAAAGTATGAATCCCCTTTAAATATATTAATCCATTGTCTGTTATTTTTCGATTCCAACATACTTTCAAATTATGAATGCCCTTTAAATGTGCTAATCCATTGTCTGTTATATTTCCATTCCAAAATAAATTTAAAGTATGAATGCCCTTTAAATGCACCAATCCATTATCTGTTATATTTTTATTCAAAAATAAGTTTAAAGTATGAATACCTTTCAAATATACTAATCCATTATCTGTTATGTTTTCATTACGTTTAATGTTCAAAGTATGAATTCCTGTTAAATGTTTTAATCCATTGTCCGTTATACCTTGGTTACCTGGCAATATCAGATATTTTAAATTTTTAAATTTAGATATTATTTCATCATTTATATTGTCGTTTATATAATTTTCGTTACTATCTTTATTTATTATTTCCAATTTAACTATTGATTCTAAATGTTTTTCTATAAATGTAACATTTAATTTATCACAAACATAATGTTCCATTCTAAATTCAAATAAATTTTTACATAAATGCTGCAATTTAATTGAATCTTTTAATGGTAAATAATTAGCAATAATATTTAATATATCACTACAGATTGACATTTTAAAGCTATCTGTTAAATTAGTCAATTTGATTTAATGATTATTATTCAATTTTTTTGCAATAACGTTGATGAAATATTATAATTTACTGAATACTTTTAAACTGATAGACGCCACTGTTCATACGAAGTATTGTGAATAGTGTTATTATTTTTAGCAAAACTAATGCTGTTTATGATGATCGAAATAAAAATTATAATTATTGATATTTATTTACAACATGATATAACTAATTTTGTGTTGCAGAAAGTATAAATAAAACTATGTTTTAAAAAATACATATAACAATTGTATTATAGATAAAAATGTTAAATATGGCATACAGTTTATTTAAAAATATTACAGAATTGTTTTTTCTCGCCATTGTGTACGTTACACAATCAAACATTAACAAAAGTTTACTTCACGAAATTAGTTTTGATGACGATGATAAAATATTTGAAGGTAAAATCTCGCAATTTTTAGAAAATTACGACATATTGATAAGAAAATATGATGATACTTTGCTTAGTAATTTGGGAATCCTTCATTACGGATTTATATCTGATTCAGAAAAAGGCGAAATAATTCAGTATTATGGTGAAGGACAAAATAAAAACGACGCCCAAGTCAAAAGAATGAAGTTAATAGATTTCACGAAAAGTTCACAAATCAATGAATTCTATATATTTAGAATAAAAAAAGAACATTTAAACAATGATTTTATAATCAAGACAATTATTTTAAATAGAGAAGGTGAAAGAAAATATGATATATTAACTAATAACTGTGAAAATTTATGTTTGGATATTCTTATTAAATCAGAATACAGACATCTTTATCAGACACAGGTAGAATATTTGATAAAATCAATGAAAATTATTAATGATGAACGATTGTTTAAAGAAAAAATAAAAGATAATTTGGAACACTTCTTGAAACAATTGATTCCTTGTAAATTTGATTCATTAGGCAATACAATGACTGTTTACAAAAATAAATTAGAAATTTTTTATATTTAATTGCTCTGTCATATAAATAATTTTTAAAACAAATGATTTATATTATAAAAAAATAGTTTATCTCTTAAATATAAAAAAATACTTTAAAATAATAACGTTATTATTGTTGGATAATGATGTTACGAGATTTAACTTATATCTTAATTTTACTGTTACTAGATACGCATCAATTAGCAAAACAATTAATATTGTAAATTAATTCTGTGATACATGAGTATTTTTGTTTTTTCTTTGAATTCTTCTTAATTTTAAAATATTATTCATTTCATTTACTATATTGACATCTGTTATTTTTTCCAAAAAACTATCGTAATATTCACTGTTTATGGGAAAACTGTATTCAGTTTTGTTATAGTAATAATCAAAATCTTGACACTTGTTTTTGTTATTGGTGTATAAATTATCTTCTACTAATGACATCTCTATAAAATTGAGTAACATTATTTTTTTATATATCTTCGATTTAAAATTTTAAATATTTCAGTTTAAAAATTTTTGAATTTGGATTTTAATTTTGCTATATATTCTTGTATGTTTTCTTTATAAAAAATCTTGAAAAAATCTTTAAACAAATTTATATCCGCATTATTATCAAAAATATAGTAATACACTAAATCACTTTTTCTGACAATATCGTTCTCAGTAATAACATTTAACATTCTTTTATACACGCAATTTATTTTCTTTTCTGTTGGATGTGGATAATTCTCAAACAACACATAAGGAAACTTCTTAATTTTTGCATTGTATTCCATTATTTGTTCGTCCCTCATCCAACCAATAATCTGTTTCATGAATGTTTCCTTGTACTCAATTGTTATTGTATCAGATAATTTTTTTATTCTATAATAGTCTTTTTTTGCTTTTTGATGATGTATATTTTTTGTTCCATTATCATCAGAATTACATTTTTTTATTCTATCTTTGAACGAACGTAAACTTGTTCTCAACAGATACTTAAAATTAATAGTGAGATGAATATTTTTTTCACAATCTATTATTTTAACAAGTTTATAATCTTTTACTTCGTTAATCATAATATAATCATTGACGTAATTATTTTTCCAGAACACTAGCTCGATAACGTGACACAAATTATTTTTATAACATACATTTACGCAATATTTTATATATCTGTTGTTTGTACATTTTGTGATTCCCATAACATTACTGTTATTGATAAATTCAGATGATTTTGGTAAAATTGTGAACTCTGTAAAGCTATATTCTTTTTTTGAAAAAATATTATCAATACCATCGGCAATTCCATCAAGTTCATACTCAATGTCTAAATCATTTTTTATATCATCGTCTTCCATTTTTATATTATTCAAATCTTTTAGTGAAAAAGAAATATCATAATCGTACGTGGGAAGAAGCTCGAAATTCTTATTGTAATTTTCAAAGATTTTGGAATAGGATTTGTAAGCCGAACCACCAAAACATGATATACAACATCTGCTTTTATGATCAATAAAAATTTGTTCTTCTTTAATGTCAATCACAATTGAATTATTAACTTTATTCAAAAATTTATTCACTTCAGATCTTTCAATCATATAGTATATCTCTGTAACAATTTTATCCCACATTTTCCTGTTTTTTCCAATAACATCTGCAATTTCCATTATTTTATATATAGCAACACATTTTTAAATAAATTAACTATATTTTAGGTTTTCCTTTAACAATAATTTTAGTTTTTTGAATTATTTTATTTGATTTTTCTTTGTTAATTTTTTTTACTGTTTTCTTGATACCATTAACATTTTCATCTGGTTTGTCAAATAAACTGTTATTTTTTTTTGTTATAACCTCTTTGCTTTTCTTTATAGATAATTGTGTTTTTACTGGTTTAATTTCTTCCTCGTCAGATTCATATTCTTGTTCTGCTTGTTCATCAGTATCATTATTATTTTGTTCGTCATCTTTATTGGCGTTTTGATTGCATTGAGTGAGATAATATTCAAATCTTTTTTTTATACGTATGTTCATTTCTGAAATATTTTTTTTGAGATTTTTTTCTAATACATCATCCTTTTCCATTTCTTTTATTATTCTTTCTTGATCTGATTTTGATGGTATTTTAATGTTATACGAAGCAATATCCTTTGAGCAAATATGACCTGATTTTCTGCACAAATCGTAAATTTGTTGCTGAATTGATATCAAATAATAATACAAGAATTTATTTTCTAAATTACTTTTTGGTACCACTGAAAAACATTCAGATGCCCATACTTTTGTGTCATACATAGATACATATCCTGCATTAGCTCCAGACAACGAAATTAAAATTGTATTTTCTTTTCGATTGTATTGGTTGTGATATCCCACTGGTTTGTAACCACTTCCTATTACTGGGTATTCACCGTCCATCAATTTAGATTTTGCCAAGTTTTTGCCATTCTCAAAATTGCAAATATTTTTTAACAACATATTTTCAATACTATTGCAATCAGCCAAAAGATTCTCAAAATGCACCTTTTTATTAACGTTCCATTTCTCCAATATTTTGATTGCATTATCTTTAATTTTGTATAAATCGTCTAGTTCTTTTATTATCATTTGTTGGATGTTGAATGATAGTATGGGAATTTCTATTTCTTCTAAATCATTTCGACTTATTTTTTTTCTGTTTCCTTTTATTAAATATTCTAAAATCTGTTCATTGCTTTTAAGATAATAGTAAATAAATTTATTAATTATGTTATTGTTTTTTGATTTCCAATGAATATAATCTTCAGTGATGCCACAATTTTTATTGTATAATATATTATATTTTTCCAATCCATTCACAACATTGATTGTTATACATCCATCATAATTATCACTATCATTAAAATTATTGTTATCTAAATTACATTTTTCCATATTTTTTCCTTCAATAAACTCACATATATCCCTTAATTTCATATAATCAACACCTTCAAATTTGTTAACTTGCCCTTCTTGATAATCTTTTATATTCCAGGAGTAACTTTTTACTTTCATGTCATCTATTTTTACTTTTTTAATAAATTGCTCAGTGCAGGTATCATCATTATTCTTTACTAAATTATAAAATTCGACTTCTGTAGTTTTACCTCCTTTTGTAAAAAATAATATGAGTGTCTCTGTTCCAGTATATGATTCAAATGATTGAAATGGAAGGTAAACAATTTTATTTAATATGCATTGTTCCATCAAATTTTTTCTGATATCCACAAATTCTTTATTCTTGCCAAATATTTCCCTCCCATTTGGTAATACTAAACCGCATTTATAACCATCTGCAATAATGTTCTGACATGCTTGTAAAAATAAAAATGTTCCTGAATTGGTTTTTACTGGAAATATTTTTTTGATTTCTTTATTATCATAACATAGATCATCATAATTTCTATTCAAATTAAATGGGGGATTTGTTAATATATTTCCTTTAAACTTATTATTATAATACGCAACAGAGTCTCGCAAAAAATCATTCAATTCAATGTTTTCGTTATATTCTCCAATTCCCAATAATACATTAATCATCGCTAACTCCATAGTTTTAGGATCCACCTCATAACCATATAAATAGTCTTTTGCATTCTGATCTAAAGGAATGTCTTTTTCAATAGATAATTTTTTAATGTTTTTGTAATACTCAGTCATAAAACCAGCAGTACCACAAGCAGGGTCCATAATTTTGTCATAAGAACCATCATCATATATTTGGGGATTTAATTGCTGAGCCATATATTTAACAATCCATTTTGGAGTATAACATTGTCCAATATCTTTATCTATTGACGCCTCTTTTTGAATTAACAATTCAAAGAAAAGTCCTTTGACATCTACATCCATATCCTCAAAATTTATTTTATCTAGCTCCTTTATTATTTCCAAAATTGTCATAATTTTTTTAATTAGAAATGGTTTATTTCCAAACATTTTTTTTGTTAATATGTGTTCTTTGAATAGACCTTCAAATATACCTCTTTTTACAATGTCAAATAGTTCCTGTTTACCATCATTACCTTTCAACGTTCTTGATTTTTTTACTAAAATCGTCCAATCCAAGTATTCCTTATATTTATCGCATTTATCGCTGTACTTTTGTTCCAGTAAATCAATATAAGGATAATTCTCATTTTTCTTTAATAATGGTTTGAGAAGTCTTAAAAATAAAAAGTCTGAAATAACGTTCAAAGCATCTTTTCCGACTATAATTTCATTGTCTTTCAAAATATCTCTTATTTTGTTAAAAGATGTTTCTAATTTAATCAAGATCTCATTCTCCGTTTTCAAAGATTCTTTGAACTCATCAAAAACTGTTTTCTTCATTTCATTTTGAGTCAAACAGGGATATTTTTTATTAATATGTCTATCGTAATCACTTTTTTGTCTAAAAACTTTATTGCACTTATCGCAAACATAATTTTTCATTATTATATTATTTAAGTATTTTTTGCTTTAAGTATAAATAAATCAATTTTTATTGTTATATTTAGGGGCAACTTGTATAATTACTATTATTATTGAATAATTTTATTGTTACGGTTTGAGGTTCTCTATTTAGTTTAGATATATAAATTGCATCTCGATACGGTTATAATTTTTAACTATATTTAAATATTAATATCTACTTAAACAAATGGCTCTATTATTACGTAACGTAAAAAAACCGTATGAATCCGTTAAACAAACTCAAGATTAAAGATACAATTGTTTTCTATGGCAATGGAGCAAAAAACGAGTTATTGAAATTGGGCAAGAATTACAATTTTAAATTTTTTCACTATGTTGACAAAAAAACATTAAAATTTTGTTCAGCCGGATTTGACAAAATAGATGACTTTCTCAATATGATTAAACCCATCAACAAAAAATATTATATTTATGAATACTTATTTTCGAACAAATTATGTAAGCCTTATATCGATTATGAATATTATTCTGAAAAAAAACCATCTATTGAATCTGTTAAGGATAAACTAAATAAGTTCAAACAAGATGTTGTAAAGTTATTCAATAAAATGTACAAAGCTGAAATAAAATTAGACGATATAATTGCATTGGATAGTAGCGGTAAAAAGGAAAATAGATACAAATTAAGTTTTCATTTTATAATTAATTCAAAATATGTATTTCGATCAAACAAACATGTGGCACATTTTGCTGAGCAACTTCATCGTATTCATAATGAGGTCGATATGAGTGTATATTCAACTGACAGAATGATGAGAACCATTTTATCCTGTAAAGATTTTGGTGACGATAGAATGTTGAAGCTAATTGATAATAATTTGGAGACTGTCAATGTAGAATTAAAAGATTTGGAAAAATATCTAATATCAGCTTTACCGAAAGACCATATTATAATTAATTTAAATCTCAAAGAGAAAAAGAAATTAGTTGCAAGTAAAATTAAGCATACTGATGCGAAAGAAAAGAAAAATTTAATTGAGTCTGAACTGAACAACACAATAAAAAAAATACAATATGTTGTTCAAAAAAAGTATTATGAAGATAGTTATTATACAGGAGAAACTTATGTCGATGAAGTTACTAAATATTCATATTATAAATTTAATTATTGTGATCGTAATCAATTATGTTTTACTGGACACAAACACGATTATTTAGGATTTTATTGTTACATTGATAATTTAAATAATATTATCGTCAAATGTTTTTCAAAAAAATGCGGAGAAAATAAATATATAATAGGTAATGCTTGTGATCCTATTGAGGATATTAATTATATACGAACTAATGATTCGTTTTTACCTGAAAGTAAAATTGTAAATGAAAAAATTATTGAGTTCCACAACAAATATAAATCTATGGTTATAAAAAGTCAAATGGGGACAGGTAAAACACACGTTATAACTAAATATATTGATAAATATAATCCAAAAAGAATTTTGTTGATTAGTACCAGACAATCATATGCTAACAACGTTTTTGAAAGACTCAAGGACTATAATTTTGTTAATTATTTAGATAATAAAAAAACTTATCCGTTCGCTGATAGATTAATTGTGCAATTAGAAAGTTTAATAAATTTGCAGAAAAATCCTGATTTGCGTGTATATGATCTTGTAATTCTGGATGAAATTGAGTCTATAATGTTTCATTTTTCAAGTTCAACAATTGCTGAAAAGTCGGAAACTACTTTTGATTTTCTTCATAAAATGTGTTGTAGTAAAAAATCTAAAATATTGGTTCTCGATGCTGATTATGATGAAAGAGGACACGAATTTGTCAAATCATTGGGCAATTATGAAACCATTAAGAATGAATATAAAAATCATGAAAGAACATTGATAATGACTAAAAATTATAATTATTATTTGACTGAAATATTTAAAAGCATAGATAAGGGAGAAAACATATGCATAGTGGGTTTGTCTGCATCAAAATTGACAAGTATTGCTCATGAATTGGAAAAGAAAAAGATTAAGTTTATATTACACACTAGAGATACAGATGACAAAATAAAAAAAGGATTGATTAATGTTAATGAATTATGGAAGAATTACCAAGTTGTTTTGTTTAGTCCAACGATATCTGTTGGAGTATCTCATGATGTCGATCATTTTGATAGAATATTTGCAATTGTTATTGGTAATACATGTCCTCCAAGAGTATTTGTTCAAATGCTTGGGCGTGTCAGAAAGCCCAAAAATTATGAAATATTGACATATTATGATCCAACAATTTCAGTTAGAATGGATAGAGTAGTTTATAATTATGATGATCTTTTTGATTATTATAAGTATATTGCTGTCGAACCATTTTTGAAGTCAGAAATTGTGGAGGAAAATGATGTTTATAGTCATCAAAATAGATTGGGATTATATGATAAAATTATGATAATGAATGATATTGAGAATATGAACAAATGTCCAGAGTATTTTATGACTGGATTAAATCAAATATGCTCAAAAATTGGCTATAATATAATGTTCAAGGATATAGATCCAAAAGATTGCGAGAATAAGATAGAATTAGATACGAAAGCGCATGTCAAAAAAATCATTGATTCTCCTGATATTGACAATAAAACATTTTATCAAATATCTCAAAAGATAAATAGCAATGATGCTTCTAAAGATGAAAAATTCAGTTTTCAAAAATATATAATTAAAAAGTTTTGGAAAATTGATAACATTGATCAAGAATTTTTAGACAAATATTATAGACAAGAACATAAACTAATTAAATTGAGAAAAATATTAGGATTATCTGTTGATTCTCAGTATGAAACCATTGTATTACTGCAAAAAACTGATGTTGTTAATAACATTCTTAAAATGACAGGATTTGATGTACAAAATACTAATAAAGTAGTAAAAGGGGAAGAATTGCACAAAAATATAATTAAACTAATGACTGATAGTAGTTTCAGTAAGAATTATGATAATATTAGAATATTGTTTGGTAAAGCTAAGAAGAAATTAAATAAAGATATGAAATTGCCTTATTTAATCAGTATGATAAACAGTTATTTGAACGAGTTTTGTGTGTGTATAAAATCTAACAGAAAACGAGTCTGGAATACTCAAAAAAAGAATTGGATTACTGTATCTGAATTTGTTATAAAAATTGACCGTGATTATATTAAATTCATTTTGTAATCCGTAATTTCTTTATGTCAATATATCTTTAAATGTGTTGTTTTATAACTTAAAAAAGATTGTAACTTTATTGTTAACGTATTGAGGTGCAATTTATATTTCTTAGAATAAAAGAGTACCTCAAACCGTAAACAATAAAAAATGACAATAATGATAAGTCATACAAGTTGTATCTGATTGATGTTTCAGATGATATCCAATAAATAAAAAATCATATGTGTGAGAATAATAATAAACATTGTCACTGAGACTCAGACATAACTTGTATCTTAAATAATAATGGTTTCTCGATATGTGTCAATAAAAAGGTAATTAGAGTGATAAAATATATTTGAAACAATAATATATAATCATACAAGTTGCATATTATTGCTAATAGAACAATTATTAACCACTGTTTTACTAATATTATCAATATAATGACAAATTAAATTGATAACAATATTTTTCTATATAACAAAACGAAAATATTACAACATACAGTATGTCAATAATTTTTTTATGATGACAATTCCATATCGTACTGAATAGGGTATTTATTTTCATTATTTTCATAAGATTTTATTAATTTGAAGAATACAGAAATTTTATCCATCACATCATTATTAACCTCATATATATTCATTGTATTATATCTTCTATCGAAATCATCATCTGAAGGATAATCCGGGGATAGTTTACTTCCACATTCTAATTTTTTTATTTTAGAATATATACAACAAAGAGCATCAAATAGTGAATATGTGGAGTGTAACAAATGGTTTGAATCATCAAAGTCATTGCCAATAGAATTATTAATAGAACCCCACAAATTAAACCAAACATCATACACAATTTTATTGTTTTCTTTTATTTCAAATAGAACGAACTTAAATGGTTCGCAATTTTCCTCAAATCTAGTTACAATATTAAATAGTATATTTCTGTTGGTCCAAAAATCTCTATGTTTTCGATCATGTTCTCTTTCATCTTTTAAAAACTCTCTTATATCTTTCTCCAGTATTTTTTTCTGTTCTTCATTTAGGAAATCAGCTGAGCCAAGATATATACAATCCGATGTAACATCTAACGGGTGTATTTTTATAACGTCTTTATTTTTCTTAATTTTGTCTGAATTATAAATCCAAACATTGTCAGATATATATTTATTTTTTTTGTAAGTAATTGAATATGTTTCTCCAAAAGATCCTTTATTTTTAAAAATAATGTTGTAATCTGCACCCATATAATTATAAGTAAATCTGTCACTTAAACAAACAGAATAATTACCAATTTTAAAAATTTCATATAAATCTGCTCCACCTACATAAATATCCTTTATTTTATTTTCTTGAGCCATTTAAGTAAATATATTATCAAATATTTAAATAATTTGACGTTAGAAATGTTGATTATCTAGTATTATTTTTTGACTAATACAACATTTTTATAGGAAATATTATTTTTTTAGTTTATTGAAACTATTGCAATTATGTTATCAAAAATATGGTCCATAATATCAACAAATCAATCAATATTATCTTGATTATTTTTGTCAGCATAAATAGAAATAGTTCTATTATTTTAATTGTAAAAGTAATTAATAACACTTTGTGAAAACACTAACTTATTAAATATAATTTTGTAATAAGAAGGTAAAATCAATGGTAAAAATGGTATATTATTTTATTAAATAAAAATTGATTATTAAAATGAAATGTAATAAATTCAACAAATTAACATTAGTAAAAAATGAATAAAAATGCTATTAAATTTGACAGTATAAAAGTTAAAAATATTTACAAAATTAAAGATTTGTTTTTAAGTTTGGAAGACAATAACGTGATAGTTGGAACGAATGGTTCGGGAAAAACTACTTTACTAAATATAATAAATTCATTGTTTTGTGTTATTGTTGGAGAAAATTATGAACATAACATGAACTACTTAAAAAATGGAGTAAGTGACGGAGTTATAGATTCTATGTGTGAATTAACTATTAGTTTTTTAGATACAAATGAATACATGGATTATATGGTACTGATGTATATTCTTCAAAAATATAAAGAAAATATGGCTTTCATAAATTTAAATGATGATTTGTACAATATATTGAAAAAACATATTTATGAAAATTTCAATAGAATAATTATTAATTGTAGTCCAATAAGAAAAAAGTACTTTATAAATGGAAAAGAAAGTCACAAATTTTATGGTGACATCTATAAAAAAATTGATAGTATACTAAATGATGTAACAAAATCAACTAACAATGAGAATTATTCAAACTTATTGTTTTTGAGAGGAAAATATACAGATATTCAACATTTATTGGATCTCGATGATTATGTCAATCTAATGAATATGGACGTTGAAGAATATTTTAATCATTACTGTAATAACAACAACACTATAAAATTAAAATATGAAAAAAACAATTGTTATGGTTTTGAGAACATTTACAGAAAAATGTTGGCATCTCAATATAATTATGTACCAATTAACAGGGAATTAATTTTCACAGATATTAAAAATCTCAACTGTGTAAAATCAAATCCTGAAACTTATGTGAAAGAAAGTAGAGAATCTTTGAAAAAAATAAGTGATGTCTTTAAATTAAAATGTAATATGATAGAATTAAAAAGAACAGCATTTTCGATTTACAATGAAATTATAAAAAATTATAGAAATATAACTACAAAAGATTTTGACATTGACTATACTGACAATAACTGTATTGATATTTCAATGTACAATGTTTATAGAAATAATAGGTATCCACTTTCAACAGGTGAGTTACAAATAATAAAAATTTTGTATCACATTTTCGAATCAGAATACAGTATAATTATTTTTGATGAACCAACAATGAATATTCATAGTGTATGTAGTGAAAAAGTATCGGATATTATTAGTTCATCGAAAGTAAAGAATAAACAGTATATTATTGTGACGCATGATCCATCTTTTCTTAGTTTGGAATTACTAGACAATTTAATATATTTTGGTGAGAATGGTTGCAAAAATTTTAGTTCAAATGAAAACAATAACAGGGGTGGTGATAAAAAGATTATTATTGAAAGAAAAAAAATGTTATTTTCGGATTATTGTATATTTGTCGAAGGTTACACTGATTTTCGTTTTTATAGTATATTTGTGGAATGTCTGACAAAATATGTTAGGAACAAAAATTTGATCAAATATGATAAAATACTTAATCGAAAATATGATATTATCCCAACTGATGGTGGAGGAAGTACCATACATGAAATTTGTGATGGGTTAGGAATTAAATATAAGTCTGTGTATGATTACGACAAAATATATAAAAAGGTAACACCGAATGAAAGTGATAAGATAACAAAAGGTACTGAAACATTGACATTTTTAAGAAAACATAAAAAACTTCAGGTTGTTTATGAAGAGTTAACGAAAAAATGTGGCAATGAAATAATAAGTTCACAAGATATAATATCCTTAATAAATGATGGTAGGTTTAACGATTGCCGAAATATTGACGTTTGTAACTTAATATATATTATTATAAAATTATTCGACTGTGATGATCTCAATATCAATTTTTTGCTATTGGACAAACTTCAGGAAAATAGTGGATGTAAATTTAATAAACATAAAGAAACAATATGTGAATTATTAACTAATTTTGACAATAAAGAAGGTATTATACTTCGAGACATTTTGAATACAAATGACATTAAATCGAATTTAAAAAATGCTTTTATTGAATTTGTTATTTACAGGGGAAATTATTATATTAAAGACATTGTTGACAACATCAACAGTTGCGGAGAAATATTAGTAATGGATTACGAATTAAAAGACTTAGAGCAGATGTCAAAAATATTATTTAATTTTAGCGGAATTAAAAATGATATAATAAAAATGAGTAATAATGATATTCGTGATAAAATAAATGAACATTTGGATATAATATCCGAAAAATATTTAGATATGTTTCTGAATTTCTTAAATAAATAAGTGAAAATTATTAATTGATTCAAATTTTATTTTATTAGCAGTTACAATTAATTCGCGTTATTTATGACTATAAATCTCATATTTTTCGTGCACATAGACGCCAAAATATCTATTTCCACTTCAAAATTCATCAATTGATAGATATGTTTACAAATGAGGATAATGCATGACGAAATACTATATTAAATTACAAGACAGTATAACCTATATTAAATATAAAAACAATTGACAAATTATTACTTAAAAATGTAATAGTACAACATATTATATGAATTTCGGAATAATTATTCAGCCAATTACCAATACAAAAATTGATGATTATTTTGAGCATCTTAAAAATCTTTATGATAAAATGCTGACCTTACACAATGAAATTAGTAGTGATTTACACGACAAACAATATTTTGATAATGACATTGTAAAAAATAATTATATATTAGAGAATGTTATTACTTTTTGTAATAATTTAAATTGTATACTCGATAAAATTATTTCATTATATTTTAGAATATTTTCAGAGTCAAAACCTGATTGTTATTACACGAGTTCTCCAATTAGTGTAGCTGATTCTTTATTTAAAAATTCTGACTACAATGACAATATCAAATCCGTAATGAAATCAGAAGTGGAGTATGTGATTAATTACATCAAGGACAGTAAGTTTAAAAATGTTCAGAAATTAAGATATAATCAAATAGCAAATATACAAAAACATGATTTTCCTGATTTTGATATAGACATTAAATGTACAAAAGACTATATACCATCATATACTATAATATTCAAAAATAATAACACTGATGATAATATAGATGATATATTAGTACTCTTTAGTTTAGTATTAACAGAATTAAAAGAAATATTAAATTTTATTTATGATAGAGTTCAATATTATCTTAAAATATTTAATTTGTATAACGATAAAATATTTATTTCCAATCAAATAGTAGGTTTAAATAAAAATAACGAGCCTGATCATTATGAAATTGAGTATAGATATTCAGGAAATAAGTTTTACTACAATGTTTTAATGAAGGAGGAATACATTATTAACTTAAACTGTATCATTAATAACTCAGCGTTTTATCAGTTAAAAAAGTTTTTGGATTTTTATCTAGAGAAAAAAGAAAAAACGAAATTGCTATCAGAAATTAACAAACCAAACATACAATATAATTTGAATCATTACAAAATAAAAACCAATGACAATAATAATAATTCACACCAAAATTTATTTCTCAATATGTTAGCAAAAAATTTAAACAAATTCGATTGCGATTTTGACGTAGATGAGCTATATAATAGTTATTTTGAAAATGGAGCAAAATTGATTTTAAATAATTTGGTGGGAATACAAGATGATATAAAATACATATTTAATAATAAAAAAAATGACGATATTGATGCAGTAATCAGTATTCACAAAACAATTTCAAGATTAAGTAATAATATGGAAATTAATGACAAAAAAAATGTTATTGGTCATCTTTTAGAAGCTTTAATTGATATGTTATTAAAAGAAATAATTAATAAATACGTAAATTGTGAAAATTATCAAAACAAAATAAATAATAAGATTAAGAAATTAGAGGAATATGTTCAAAAGCTACCCATAAGTTATATTTACTATTTTGACCTAATAGTTTATGGTGGGGATGAACATAAAAGAAATAGTGTTCTAACCATTTTAAAATTATGCAAAAAATCTCAAGACGAAATAGTAATACGAGTAACAGAAAATAGTGTGTTACGACATCAGATAGAAGAGATAATTGACTCAAAACATTTACCAAATATTAAATTACAATTCCAAAGTTAATTTTTAATTATTATCATTAAATTTAAGTTTCTTATCACTTTCTTTTGTTATCGGAGTTTATATGTAATAAATATTTAAATTATGGTGATACACAAGAAAAAATGCAGCAGTGCTATATTTCAGTGATACAACTTTTAATAAAATAATAAAAAGAAGCAAAAAAAGTACTTAAAAATTAATGCACTCTAAATTTTATTAAATGGGTAATAAATGGTCAAACAAAGTTAATGCAAATAATAATGTAGGGAATAATTATAATGATTTACCCACTAATTTAGTTTATTTAGTTGGAATAATATCTTTAGTGTGGTTCGGAGAAAGACTTGTTATTAATGTGTATAACAAATTAACTCCTAGCGATACTAAACAACACTTTGAAGCTATAGCACAAGGCCTATCTATTTTATCGAATAATCAAGCTCCTTTACTGCAAGTCCAAGTTTTAGAAAAACACACTGAAATTGAAATAAAGAAAATAGAATTAGAAATTAAAAAACTAGAATTAGAAAATAAAAAAAGGATTTTTATTCGAAGTAATATGTAATGAAAATTGATATACGCATTTGTTTTGTTAGCCGACTAATCAAAAAATACTTGTAATTGATAAAGCATATAAGTATAATCACAACATTCAATCACATTTGGAGTGTTTTAAAATAAATTTTAATTATAAATCTTAAAGTAATATAATTTGGGATTGATTTTATTTTTCAATATTTCCTAGAGTTGATTTTTCCAAATATTACCTGAAAATAAAATTTGGTCTTTTGGTATATGCATAACAAATGTAATTAAGTATAATTTATATTAACACATCTTTTTGATATTATGTCATTCTTTTAAAATTGATTTAAAAAAGTGAATAGTCACCACTATAACCTGGAACAAATGGAAGATTTTAAGTCAAACATAATTAAAAATGTCAATTATATGGAATATTTTTATGACAAAATAAATCGCATAGTAAGAGAATATAATATAAATAAAAAAGCTGTTGTTGGTACCCCGTTTTATAATATGAATAATTATATCACAAATCCAAATTGCGCCATAAATTTAGATCATAACAACACAAATCGTAAAACCCATAAAATAAATTGTTCTGATTCGTTTAAGATTATTGTAAATTTCAATAATTTTTGTATATACTTAAATGCTTTTTTGGATAAATACATAAAATTTTTAATATCAAATTTTGTTTCTCTCGAAACCGAAATTGCGCGCAATCAATCCTTTAATGAAATATTAAAGAATTTAAACCTTAAAATCAATGGCGAAGATCACAATATTAAGGATATTTTAAACGAAAATTCTAAAATTAGTTTACGAATTGTTAATGAAACAGATAGCAAAAAATATAATGGTCAAAATATATTCAAGGACAACAATATAAAACTATCAAGAATATATTTTAAAATATTTGAAAATAATGCTGACTTATTGAGTAAAATATTTAATGACGAAAGGAAAAACAGCGTTTTCATCAATGAAATAAAAAAATTTTATGATTTTTACAAAAATTCCAGTATGAGTATTTCAAGGAATTCGGAAATAGGAAATTTATTAAAACATGATTTAACTGATTATAATATGCACATACTTGAAGGTGATAATGAAATAAATAAATATAAAATAATAATAAGAACTCTCTACGACAAAGAAATTTTACTAAAAAATAAAAAAGAAGTTTCGATTGAATGTATGTGTAGTGAAATAATCAGAGAAATTCATGATTATTTCATAAAACAAGTCAAAACAATGGATCAAATCAAACTTATGTGTAGTAAATTCATTGGAAATAACTTAAGTAGACATTGTAGTCAAAGCGGAAAAATACATTTTTTTAAGTGGATTAACAATAATATAGAAATAGTAGAAGTTGATGTGAAAATAAATATGGAAAGTGGAAAATATGTGTTCAGAATGAGTTATAATGAAGTTGATAATTTGCACAATGAACCATTAATATATAGTGGCATTATCGAAAATATAAATAAGGAAAATTTCAATATACATAAATATATTATTTTTAATGACGATCAATTGGATTATGAATTGATGAAATCAGAATTAAATGATGATAATTTGTCACTTGTAAGAAGATGTTTGTTTGAAAAAATTAATAATTTTATGGCAAATCGTACAAACAGAATAAACGTAAATAGTCGGAGTTTAAATATTTTAAATATCGAGGACGGGGATTTTGATTTTCTGAATTAATTTATAAATGAAATTTGATCGTTTAAACAATTGTTGTAGTAATTATCACAATAATTGGAATTCAATTATATGATAATTAGTAATTGTGGAGATGATCTCTAATCAAGTACATTGAAAATTATTTGGAATAATAAATAAATTATAAGCAGACTTATTTTTTACCCTTAACAATAATTGATTTTTTCTTACCAGATTCTTTTCTTTTTTCAACTATATTTTTAACATTATTAATATTTTCAATATCATTTGAATCATTACAGTTTTCATCATTATTTTGAATTTCTGTGTCTAATTTATTATTGTTCATACAATTTAATTCTTTGCTGTGTGAATTATTGTTTTTTTTTGATGTTTCCAAAACAAGTTTCATCATTTGTTTTGTTGCCTCCTCCTGATGTTTCAAAGTTGTTTGTATACTGTCTCTTAATTTGTCCATAAATTCGAATTCTTCATCAAGCTTGTACTGTTTTATGATATGTGGTTTAAGTACCAAAATAATCACATTTTTGACATCATCTGAACTAATAGCCGGATACCCAGAACCAGTACTCTTGCTTATCAAATAATTAGTCACATCATCTCTTAGTACATAAAAATACAAATAATATGGAATCACTTTTAAAGGTCTCATTATTATAAATCCTGTGGACAATAGTAAATTTTCTTTATAATTACTTTTTGTAATTACATTAATATTTTTGTTATTCGGTCTTACGCTGGACAATAATACATCATTAATTTTTGCGGTTCTCTTTGCTCTTGATGGTAAATTTTTGTCATTATTCAGTCTTTCTGTTTTAAACTCTAGACAATTTCCTATATCCAAATATTCGACAAAATTACCAGTAATTTTTTCCGGTTTAGGATTAAATTCACACACATCCCCCAGTTTATACTCATCATAATCAACCCCCTTCTCACCCATAGTAGTAAGCAATTTAATCAATCCACAAATAGATTTTTCCTTCTGACTTTGGAGACTTTGGAGACTTTGGAGACTTTCATTGCAGGGATTAAGCACATCAAGATACAGTTTGACGGTGTTTATGTCTTCTGGGATGGGAATTTCGTATTTATTTAAGTTTTCTTTGTTGATGTGCCCCAAAGTTGATCCGTTAAATAATTTGTTAATGAATTTTTCCCAATTATTTTTAATATAATAATATAGGTACGTAGTTGTTTCATCGTTCACTGTTGTGCAAACAAAATTATCAGCGGAACATGAAAAATTATCATCCAAAAATAGAGATCCTTTACCACCCGTTCCAAATATTAAAGATAATTCTTTTGGATAGTCAAGAAAATCACATTTTTTTATTTTATCAGACGATGTATAAAATCTATATATTCCTTTTTCATTCTCATCAGCTGCTTTTCTTTTCGATTTTGATTTATATTTCAATATATCACCCAATTTAACCAATTTAAATCCTTTATTAACTTTGATATTTTCCTTTATATAATTTTTATGATTCAAACTGTAATTATTTTTAACAATTTCATCATATTGAATACACATATAATCCTGATTATGTTCTTTCCATTTGTAGCTAAAAGGTTCAAATTGTTGAATTATTTTTTTTGTTTGAGGATTAATCTCATTAATCGTAATTACTTCATCTTTGTTATTTTTTTCTACCGATAATTCACAAAAATTAATACAATAATTTTTATATACGGGTTGCTTGTTCCTAAATATCAATATTGATGTTTTGGTACTTGTATTTTCGAAAGCATCTTGAGGAACAGAGATAACCCATTCAACTTTATAATTATCAACTAAATGTTTCCTTAGGTTCGAAAATTTTTTGTCAAAAAATATACCCTCCTTCAATACACCAGCATAAGTTCCATCATCATCTAACAAAGCCATACCAAGAATTAATGACAATGTTTCCTTGTTGTCACCAGTGATCAAATACTTAGCATAATCATCATCATTTTTTTTTCTAATGCATCCAGTTTTAGCCACATGTTTTATTTCTTCATTAGCATTTTTCAAACAAACTTTATCATCTTCATTTTTACCCTTATCTCCACCATAAGGAGGATTCGTCAAGTAATATTTAAACTTTCTTTTTTCAAAACTGTCTGCAAAACTATTTTTCCATTCAACATTTGACTCTTTAATCTTAAACTCTTCATCCAATTTATAAGGAATAGTACCAGTCAAACTCATAAGTTCTATTCTACCAGATTTAATTATAGAGTCATCAGTATCACAAGCATATATATTTTTAATTTCCTTTTCCCAATCAATATCACCATTGTTAATATTCAAATATCTAATGTATTCAGTAACAAATCCACAACTACCACAAAAGGTATCGGTCATTGATTGAACATGGAATTTTGTATCTAATTGAGGATCAACTTTAGCCATAACATATTTTACAATTTTTCTGTCAGTAAAATATTGACCCAAATCATCAATCTGAGAACCAGATTTAGATCCTTTATTTTTTCCGGTAATAAATCCTAGAAAATATTCATAATTTTTGCCACCAACGTCAAATTTATCTGTATCAATAGCATTAATTCTTCTAAAAACTTCACCCAAAGCATCATCTTTGATTTTAAATTTTTCGAATGGCAAATGAACAAACAAAGCATCTTTTACAATACTTTTTGAATCGTAAATTTCCTCAATCACATCACCAACTCTTGTGACAAGATCATCGGGGTCCAATTTAAGCATGTCAGAAAATAAACATTTTTTAGATAATTTTATTTTGCCATTAATGATCAAGGGTTCTAATAATTTTAGACCAAAAATAAAGTTAAAGATGGCTAAAGCGCTTTTACCATATTGAGAAAATTTGTTTCGAATAAGATTATGTATACTGTGATAATGTTCTCTCAATTGTTCATCATTATTTATATCGTATTCATTCTTTGAGGCGTTTGACATTTTTGATAATAATAATAAACATTTTACAATATACCATTAGAATGTCAATTTTTTTGTTGATAAATAAATTATTTTAATAATTTTAATTTTCTTTCAAAAAGGGAATCAAAGTTAGATAATGAACCGTATAATTCTTCCGGCATTAAAGGTAAATTCAAAGATTTTGCGTGTTTGAAATAATCTCTTTTATTGGTTATATTTTCTTTATCGAGAATCTGTTTTAATACTTTACTAGACTCAGGATATTTAGATGTGTCAATGCCCAGATAATCATACCAATTTTTCCAAATATTTTTGTAATAGTTTTTAGGATCTTTTTTAAATTTGGATTCTTTGAGACATTTATAATATTCATTTTTACTCATTAATCTAAATTTTTTGTTAAGATTTTTATCCATCTCATATTCTTTCATTAAATTTTCATTTTCATTGGTATTTTCTGATGTCTGTTTAATTATTTCTTTTTTAAGAATATCTCTAATATTTCCCCAGTCAAATTCTTTATTAATGAGTTTTATATCCAAATGAATGTCATGTTTTTTATTACCATCTATCTTAATTTTTAAAACACGTTCAGTTTCATCATAATCAGTTTCTTCTAATAATTTGGATAATTTTAAAAACTCGTCTCTGGAATTATCTTGAACGGTTAAAGAGGCAATTTCCCTATAATAATTAATGATCTTATGTACAGTTAACATGCTATTATTTTTTTCTTTATCCGCCACAAATAGATCTATGACAACTCCTCTCTGTTTCTTTCTTTTTGTAGGATCTATATGATCAGGTCTAATCAACCTACCACTAGTTTGTAAAGCCACTAAAATACTTCTAATCCTAACAGCATCCAAATATAATCCACAATCAAGGAATTTAATATCAGAACCTTCTCTATGTCTGTTCACACATAATAAAATACTATTTCCTTCGGACTTATAAAATTCATCGCGATCAACATCATAATCATCCTCATATTCTCCATCTTTACTCGAAGTAACATAGACTTTTAACTCTGGATAATTTTCTTCGAAAAAATCGGCCCATTCTTTCATTTGTTCAATAGTTCTACACCAGGCTATTAATTTTTTGTATGGAAGAGAAGGTAATATTTCTTTGACAATTTTGTTTGTTATATCTTTGTTTGTATTGCCAATACTCTTACCTTTAGTGTTTTCTACTTCAATATAATGAAATTTGAATGGTAGTATAATATCGTCTCTGATCGCGTCCAATAAACTGTAAGTAGAAATAATATTAAGTTTTTTATCATTCGAATTTATATCCATAGTACTACTAAATATTTGGACTATATTACCAGATTTTCCCCTAAGAGGAGTAGCACTAAAACCAATAAACGGAATACCCCCGTTATACTTTAAATCGAAAGCAGTCTGATAGATTATTTTTCCTGAAATATCGTGACATTCATCCATAATTGCCAAATGAGTATTCGTTTTATTCAAATTTGCAGAACTTAACTTAACTCTCATATCATCAGTGTTAATAATTAATATAGTTGGTTTTTTAATATTTTTTTTATTAATCATTGAATCAATAAATTTTTGTTCATGTTTTATATTTAGACAATCAAAAACATAAAACTGATCGATGTCAATAATATTTCTTTTCTTCCATTCTAATTTTATTTCGTCTGATATTATAAATTTTTCTCTTCCTTTTATGTTTTTAACCTTTTCAAAAAACATTTTTTCAAGTATAACTTTATGTTTGCAAAACAGTAAATATATTTTGTTTACATCACCATTATTTTCATAAGTTTTATTCAAATGTTGTTGGATAGTTTGCAGAATAAGATATGTTTTCCCAGCTCCCATTATTTGATTGTGTATACCACTACAAAAGTTCTGTTTTATCATTACATTAATTGCTTTTTTTTGATTATCTCTCAGATATGACATATTAAGTTCCTCTCTTTGTTTTTTATTGAAATTTTCAAAAATGGGATCATGTACAATTTCGTCAACATTGTCTTCACCATAATCATTAGTATCATTTTCATCTAACTGATCTTTATTATTCACAAGTGAATTGTTTAATGTATTTTCTTTATTTGGCGATATAAAAACATTATTGTTCAATAAGAATGCTATAAGCATTTGAGCGCAATTAGGTAAACCACTATAGTATTTAATTATTTCATCATTACTCTTTTTTCCTTTTATTAGATTATCAATAATTCCTTGTTTCATAAGATTGATTAGTTTGGGATCACTTTTGACAATATATTTGATTATTTCTTGATCAATAGAATAAGTCAAACAAAATATTTCTTTGTCTATATCATTATCAAATTGGGAGTATAAATTAGCCAATTGATTAACATAATTCAAATTTTTACTTATATTTTCCATTTATACATTAGCTATATTTTTATTTTTTCAATACAAAACTTGGTCAATTTTTTTAATAATATAATGATGACTAATTTAAAATATTTAAAGTAAAAAGTACAATAAAATCCATTATATTGTTAATATAATGGATTTTAGTAAATTATTGGATATAATAAAAAAAACTCCAAAAGAGCAAATACTAGACAAAATAGATTTTTTAGAAAAAAATTATGTATTAGCTGACATAAAATATGCACTTTATACTGTTCATGGGCCAAACACAATAATTGAAGAAAGAGAAAAAAGAGATGGTCAAATTAATTTACGGAAGCAAGTATTAGTAAGAGATAAATCCTGTGTAATTACTGGTCATAATAGCGAGTGTTGTGAAGTATCGCATATTAAACCTTTTTATGATTGTAATAATGAAGAGAAGTATGATAAAAATAATGCATTATTGTTAAGCTCATCATATCACAAATTATTTGATAAATATTATTGGTCTATAAATCCAAAAACAAAAAAAATAGAAATAAGCAACAAGGTTGTAGACAATTCTTTTCCAATCTTTTTATACAAAGACAAAAAAATAAAGTTAAACGAAGAACAATTACAATATATGAAAATTCACTATAAAGAATTTAAACGAAATAATAAATAAAACATTTATATGGACTATCCAATGAATCGTTATTAAATAGCGCTACTGATTGTCTAATTTAAGGCATGGTTATGTAGTCGCACAGATATTCATTTAATTTTATATCTAAATTTATCTGTTTAATCACGTATTTTATTATCAATAATATTGACAAAATCAGTGACATTTGGCTCCATATTCTTTAATCTTATCAGCGCGTCATCATCAACATATTGTGTATCTTCATGATAAACTTGGGGGATCATAGTTGTACGTCTTAATTTCATTTGAGAGTAAGTTTTTCCAAATAGTGAATTTATAAAAGTACTTTTTCCAGTAGAAACTGGCCCAATAATACCTATTCTGATTGTAAGTTCTAGATTGTTCATTTTTACATACTAAACTTATTTTTTAATGGAAAAGATTTAATTTTCAACATTTCGATAATTTTACTCAATTTGGCGCATTAAAAATTGAAATTTATTTAGATTGTATTAGTATATATTAAACTACCATAATTATCACAGATGTATAACTCAATAGAAACACTTAATAACATTTCTCAACAGATTGAAGAAATTAATTTAGCAAGACAAGTTGGTAAAAATGAATTCAACAAAAAAGTCGAAGAATATAAAAAAAATAATAATGGTCGCATTGATATTTCAACATATTATCTGATGTACAATGAATATTTAAATAAATATATTTTGAATGTTGATCACGATTCAATTACGAATAAAATCAATTTGGTTGCGCAGAAAGAATTAGAAGAAACAAACAAAAAGAAAAAGCAATTAGATGAATTAAAAAACGATTGTTTTAGATGTTTACTTATAATGGTAGATTTGCATCCTGATAACATACCTTCGTATGTCGATTCTTATACTACTAATATTGATAATAATGAGAGGATTGTTATGTTAGTAAAAGGAAAAAGTGGAAATTACAGCGAAATCCGAGATAATGAGTATTATATTGGCGAAAAAATGTGTGTGGATGCAAATAATAATTTGACAAATTATAGAGAATTTTATTTTAGAATACCTGACGAGTATCTCGCCGATTTTGAGTGCATAAAAAATGGAGTTCTATGTAATGTGAGCGACAAATACAAGGATTTGATGAAACTAAAATTGGGAAAATATTTCCTCAAATATTTTCTTATGGTTGGATCTCAGATGCATTAAGTTTATAAATTGGAATTTTTTTATTAATAATCTTAGACGTCTATTATTTTTTTTATTATATCGACCAATAAACTAACATCTACTTTAGCATTATGTATGCCTTTAGGTAAAACTTTATAATAATGACAATATAATTCACTTAAAGTAGGCATTTTATATTTGTAATTTTTGTTAAACTTCATAGGAAATTTGCAAATGTCTCTACCATATTCCCCAGTACAGAAATATTTTTTGTTATCCAAAATACTTTTTAACTTATTGATACAATTATTAAATTTTAGTCTGTGACATTCATTGATTAAAATAAACAAATCGAACAAACAATTATGGCCAACAACAATATCACAATTTTTAATAGCGTATGCTAATCCTTTATAATTTAGTATATTGCTCAATAATTCACCATTTTGTTTAGCCATTTGATGGGTGATATTATGAATGTTACTGTTGTCAATGCGATCAAAATCAATAGGTTTTCTAATATATTCGTTTATATTTATATTGTTTAGTTTTTTGGATTCACAATTGTTAATAAAAACCCAAGCCACAGAAACAATTCTACTGGAATCATATTTACTGTTATCAGTGTAATCATAATATTCATCCTTTCCTATCTTAAATCCCTTCTTTTTAGTAGGAAATCCAGTTGTTTCAAGATCGAATATCAAAATATTTTTTCCTTTAATATCAGCCAGTCGCATATATATATTATTTATATAAACAATGAAATAAATAAACATGATCCATATTATTGTTATAAATAGCCAAAACTATTGTAGATTATGTTGTCAAAAATATGGTGAATAATGTTAAAAGTTTAACCAGTATTATTATCATTATTTTGATCAACATAAAGAGCAATAGTTTTATTATTTTGAATTAGCAAAGCCATCAACAACACTTCGTGAAAACCAATGGCTTCGGCCAATTAAATGTAATTAGACTACTACAAATAAATTTATCCACCTTATAACCTTTTAAGTCGACAAAACTAGTATAATTATGTTGTTAAAAATATGGTCGATAATATAAACAATTTAACCAGCATTATTATCATTATTTTGATCGGCATAAACAGCAATAGTTTTGTTATTTTATTAAACAAAGCCACTGACAACACTTCGTGAAGGCCATGGCTTTGGAACTAAAAAAGATGAAAAACGGAACATACTGGCAAGTCCATGAAAAAATCTCTTTAATACGTCAATAGACTAGGCTTCCTGTCCAGGGAATAATCACAATGCCCGTACTATTGATGTTGCTTGAAAGGCGTAGGTTTTTTCTACTACCTATTAATATGCATTTATTCCAAATATTTTTTGGATTTTTACGATATTACAATGCCGATCATTTTTGCATCAGTTACGACTGTTGTTGACATATTTTTGCTTAGGAAAATTAGTTGACACAGCAACTTTAAAAGGTTGACTTAAAGCGAAAATGATTATTTTGTATTAAAGTAAAGAAAAGAGAAATAATAGAATAAATGAATCAAAAAAAGAGGAACACTTTACCGGAAAGTGCCATCTGTAACCGTATGGAGAAATCTTAATAGTTGCAGCTTAACTGGATACTCATTTCCAATTGTGAGGAAAAGAGGACGGTATTGGTTAACAACCTTTTAATAAAAGCTCAATTTGACAAATTGACTTTTTCCTTCGAAAGGAGGTTTTTTCGAAAACAGTTGCTCAATTTAAAAAACGACAAACAAAGAAATTTATTTCACTAAATTCACTTATCGAAAGTCCAGAAAACTTGGAGGAAAAGAAGCCAGAAGTAACTAACCTAATCAAATTACAAAATAATGTAAAGAGTATTTGGACAGCGAATGATACCATAAAGAGATTAGAAAAGTTAAAAGATAATTCTAGACTGAAAAATGCCAATAAATTTCAAGAAATAGTAAAAAACGTCAATAAGTTCCAAGGAATAATGAAAGAAGATTATGTAGAAATGATATTATCATTTTTTTTCTTGGGAGAAATAAGAGAGATTGGATGTCTACGTTTAGTGTGTAAACTATTTTACGATGTAATTACCAATGTTAAATACAAAGATACTAATCTTCTCAAGTGTGAAAATAATTATTTTTACTATATTGGCAAAAGATTAAACTTGGACAAAGATTTACTAAACATTTACAGAGATCAGTTGATTCTAGAGAGATCATACATACGGAGTGTACTACTTGGAAAAGAAAACTTGGAGAGTATTAGTTCAAATTTCAAAGAGAAACGAATTAAAAGTAAATCTGGTTTGAAGTTTTATTCATCAAATTATCAATTGAGAAGCGATTATGTAAAATGGTGCAAAATCAATGGATTCCCCATTTTGATGTGCGATGAGTTATCAATGGAAAACAGTTTTACAACATTCTTAATACTAGAAAGAGATGAAGTAGAATGTTTCAGAACGTTTAGCAAATTAACGGATGGTTTATTGTCACACAATATTGAAAAAAACATGAGTATAGTTTCAGAAATGTTAACGAAAAGTATGTTAGCTCATGGACGAACAATAAATGAATTTAACTTTCTCAAATATTTTGAATGGTGTAAAAGTTACAATGCAAAATCGTCTATTGTAGAATATCATGATCTCGATTGCGATTGTAGAGCATGTTACCGAGAACAATATGAAGATACTTAATAATTTTTTATTACTTATTATACCGTCGTAATATATAAAATAATATAATTAAACAGTATCAATAATATTTAGTTATTTTAATTTATAAAGCTGTCTGATAACACCTATAAATGTAATTAGGTTGTCAATATATAATATTATTAATATTATCACATTTTTAATGGACAAAACTATTGTGAGTGTGTTGTTAAAAATACAGCATTAATATTAACAGTTTCACAATATTATTTTCGTTATTTTGATCATCATTATTATCAATAGTTTTACTAATTTACTAATCAAAGCCATTGACGATACTCCATAAAGAACAAGGCTTAGGCGCAAATATATTGTTTTTTGATATGATATTCGTCAATTCCTAAAAAATATAGTGGTTGATTGTCATATTAATTCAGAAATCTTATCATATAGTTAAATAACTACAAGATAATTTCTCAGAAAGATTACGGAGAAAAGTATAAATAATTTAACTTTTTATATAAATACAAATTCTAAAGTTATAGCAAATTCTAAAGTTATAGCAAATTAAATGTGCACACATTCTTAAAGAAGAAAGGAGTAAATTGACGCATCTAATAATAACTCATTTATGTTACCAATTAATTTTTTATTGGAAATGATAATCAAAATAAATATCATTTTATGAATTAGCAAGTTTTGGCAATTCCAAAAGGATTAATGGATGGTTGAGATGGTTGAGAATTATAATAACTATTAATTTCTACAATAGAATCTGAATTACAAATGTTAGTTATCATTTCAATTTTAACGGCTTTATTGGATATTATATCGTAATCAGAACAAATTTTTCTCAAAGTTGTAACAGGTAATTTTGTTAATTCGGACACTAAATATTCATCATGATCAAAAATGGGATTATTTACCAAAAAATTTCTACAATTCAATATTTTACTATCAGAGTAGTCATATGAATTACAGATATATATTACCTCAGAAGCTGATAATCTTTTGACAAGATTTTTTTTTATACTGATCAGAAATTTGAAAATCATTTCGAATATTAAATTTGTATTGTTTCATAAAATCGATCATATTTTGAGTACCCATACTTAAGTTACAATTAGAACATACAGGTCTCAAGTTTAATACGTTTATCTCGCCACCTTTTGCTTCAGATATTATATGACCATATTGGAAATTCGTTTTAGTTATAGGTTCATCGTTGCAACAGAAACATTTATCAATTGCCTTATCAATACCAACATAAGTGTTCCAAACTTTATTTCTCACAGCTGATGGAATTTTCTTCTTGCCCATTTAATTAATTAATTAAATACCAATTTACTTAATTAAAATAAAAATCAAATTTTTGAATATTAAAAATTGAAATAATTTACATTAAAGGAAAAGAAGTTAATTTAATAAAAATGACTGATAATGCAAATGAAAAAATGGAACCTGTTACTATGAATGATGGTACAGTTTATTATATACCTTTTAGTGATAGTATTATGGAAGAAATAGGAATAAATCTAGACGCATTTAATGAGGATCATCGTTTTAATTTAATGGATTATCAAAAATACGTGAAAGATTACTATGAACAAGTATATTCTTATAAAAAGGAATTAAATAATATGTTAAATTCTAATTTTATGATATTGAGAAGAAAAAATTTGCCTTTGGAAATGTGTCATGAAATGAATATGTATTTAAAATATAATTTATTAAAATATTATGATAAACTGATTAGAAAACAATATCCAGATCAATTTATAAAAATAGCTTTAGATAAGAGATATCGGGAAGATAGTTATATTTATGGTTCAGCCGGTGAAAAGTTAAAAAAAGATTATATCGATCCATTCGAAATAAAAGAATTTCAGAAAAAATATGGTTTTGATATTGATCCCAAAAAAATAGAAGTGAATAAAGCCAGTAAAAATAATGCACCAAAAAAACCGAAATTAGAAGAATCAATTAAATTACCAGTTATTATGCCAAAAAAACCGAAATTAGAAGAATCAATTAAATTACCAGTTATTATGCCAAAAAAATCAAAATCAAGAACATCAATTAAATTACCAATTATTACGCCAAAAAAGACAGTAGTTAAAAAGAAGCCAAAAAGAAATATAATTGATAAATAATATTATTTTATTCACCTAATTACATTATATCGGACAAAACTATTATAATTATGTTGTTATAAATAGAGCTGATAATATTGACCATATTAACAATATTATAACCATTATTTTTGATCGGCATAATCTACAATAGTTTTATCATTTGAATATTATCAAAGCCACTGATGATACTTCGCAGGAACCATGGCTTTGTCGGAATAAATGTAATAAGGTGATCGAAATAATATTATTTATTAAGCTGGTTACATTTTATCGAAAAAAATTATTATAATCAACAATATTTTTTATTATTTTAGTTGCATTAAGCCTTTTACGACACTTTGTCCATAATATTGAAAATAAAAAGTAAAAGAAATTAACCGATATATTATTATCAAATAAATGGAAAATATATTGAAGTTAAATAAAAATGACAAAAAGTTTAAAGAATATTATAACAATTTGCAAATGATCAAAATGGTGTATGATTTGGACGTCAACAATGATATTCTTACGGATCTCATTGAAATAAAAAATAAGTTTGAATCTTTTGACAATATTCGTTGTTGGTTGATTAAATTATTCGATTTACAGAAAAAAAACATTAGCTACTATGATAGTTTTAGAACGATCTATTACAAATCCGGTGATAATTATAATAACACTTTTGAAGCAGAAAATTTGTTCATTATGGTGGCTCATAAAATTGTCATATTAACAAAAATGTTTGAAGACAACAATAAAATGATAGAATTTTTATCAACCAAAGTCAAAAAGGAAGAAATATGCTTGATAAAGTTTGTTATCGAGAACACAAGTGAATATAACCAATATATTTTTTAATTATTTTATATGTCTAATTACATTTTATGGGGAAAAACTATTGTAAATCATGTTGTCAAAAATATGGTCGATAATATTGACCATGTTTAACAGTATTATTATCATTATTTTGGTCATCATAATCGACAATAGCTTTGTTAATTTATTAAACAAAGCCATTGACAGCACTCCGTGAAGACCATGGCTTTGTGTGGATAAATTGTAATTAGCCAACCATTTAAGAATTATTTTATTTGGCTTATTACATTTTATCGGAGCAAAACTATTGTGGATTATGTTGTCAAAAATAGGTCTATAATATTGATCGTTACTACTAATATTATTATCATTATTTTGGTCATCATAATCTACAATAGTTTTGTTAATTTACTAAACAAAGCCATTGATAACACTTCGTGAAGACCATGGCTTTGGCAATTAAATTCTCATTATAACAAAAATTGAAAATAATAATAAAGGCATATGTTTTTGATCATCATTATTGTATAAATGAAATTTTTAATCTGTCTATTATTGTTGTGTGGATATGTATTATCATATTATGGTGATATTTTAATTAAATTAAATGGTGGTAATAAGATTTATTATCATTTAAAAATTCATAATAGGATAAAAGTGAATGTCAAAAATGTTAATATCGATTATTTTGGAATTAAGGAGTGCAATGCATTTGATGTGATGAAAATCAACGAAATTGAATGTTTAGTGTTTTCGTATGATTGTTCAAATGGTTACACTAATTGTAGTTATCATACAAATTGTCCAATTGAATACCCTCGTTTTTCTTATGATTGTCGAGCAACTTATGAAAATTTAGATGATGATTTGTTGGAATTAGCAGTTAGTTATAATATGACCAATATAAGTAAAAATAAACTTAAGAATATTTATGGTAAAGATTATTATTTGAGTAACAGTGTTAGAGTTATGTGTACTGTGTATCGTAACGATTGTCCTTGGTCATATAAATATGGTAATGGAAGAGAATATTTTATTTCAACCATATTGACAATAACAAAAAAACCATTTATCACACATCTATTTATTCCATTTGTATTTGGTGCGATGGCAGTATGTGAGGGTTTATATTTTATATTAGGCATTGATATACTAAGTTTTTTTTATTATTGAAAAATTTGATAAAAATAATGTAAGACAAATATTATGTTTGCTAATCAGACTTTTAGGAATATGATTAAAATAAGCTTCGAAAATGATGATAGAGAGTTTGAAGTGGACGAGGATACAATTAAAAAAATTCCGTTTTTACAATCACATTATAATTTTAATAAAAAGAGCGAAGTAATAAAACTAGATTGTATTGATCATGATGAATTTAAACTCGTTTTGGATACAATTGTTGATAATAGAATAGATTTAACAAAGTTATTCGAAAATCATTTAAATAGTTTTTTTGACTCTTTGGATTTTTTGGGTGTAATGTCTAAACCTCTGGGAAAAGGTTATAAAAATTATTTAATGGATTCTATTAAAGATTTATCGAATGATGAGCATTATGAACAATTGATTGAAACACAAAACTTTATAAATAATAAAGAAGAACAAATTATATCAATGGATATTGATTTATTGACCAAACTAATTCCAGATATGACGGTTTACAAAAATATAATTCCTTATTACAATTTATATGGAAGTATTTTTTTTGGCAGAATCCCTTTTCCTATAAAGAGTGAGGGATTTTTTTCGTTGAATAAATTAATAATAAATAAATTTGAGGATATAGTGGATGATAATGGAAAAATAAACAAATTATTTTTAACAACATTCTGTTTTATTTTTGGATTACCAACAAATTGTTTTGATCGGATCATTGATAAAGATTGGTCTTTTTCACAAATACTTAATGATATTAGATATTATTATGATCGTTATTGTTTTGAAACAATTTGCGCAGAATTTGGTCAAAAATGTGTAAAAGTTATCTTGAAGAATTATAAACTGATTTCTAAATATGGTGAAAAATATGGTAATAATGGAATGAATTGGTCAGATTATACTGGTAATCATGATATTGCGATTATTAAGGAAAAGATTTCCAAAATGCTAACTGTTTATAACAATTTATTATCAGAATTAGTGAAAAATGATTACGAATTATATTTGACAGAAGAAGAGTTGAATATAATTGAAAACAGAGATAAATATATTAAAATTATAAGTGATAATTGCACAGATTTTGATTGTGGATTTATTAAAAAAATTGAATAAGATAGTATTAGATTAAATTATTTAAGTGTTCAATTTAAAATCCAAATGAATAAAATAACAATTAGTTTCGAAAATGATGATAGAGAGTTTGAAGTGGATGAGGATACAATTAAAAAAATTCCATTTTTGCAAACGTATTATAATTTTAATAATAATAAAACGAATATGATAAAGTTGGATTATAGCAATTATGATGAGGTCAAATTTGTTTTAGATACTGTCACCAATAATAATATAAACTTACTTGATTTAATTGAAAAAGAATTAAACAATCGTTGTGAAACTTTAGACTATTTTGGTGTACTATCAAAGCCATTAGGTGATGGATATATTAAAGTGCTATCTAATAGCTTAAGATCATTATTAAGCACCGATTATTATAAAGAATTTACCAATGTACAAAACTTTATAAATGATAAAGAACAACAGATTATTACGCTTGACACAAAATTATTTGATAATTTTACTCAAATAACATCTACCTACAATAACATAATTCCATTTTATAGATCAGATGGAAGCATTTTTTTAGGTAAAATTCCAATCCCAATTAAGAATCATAGAGAAAATTTAATTTCGTTGGATGATATTATTAAAAATAAATATGCTAATATATCAAATAATGATGGTAAAATAAATAAGCTGTTCTTCACAATATTCTGTTTGACTTTTGAATCATCTGAATTATTTCTTCTATTTTTGTCAGATATTTATGATTGTTCATTTAAAAATTTTGTGGACTTGTTGGATTGTTTTTGTGATAGTGGGTATGAATATTGTGATGATAATTGTGATGCACTGGAATTCAAATTTCAAGAACCTGGAAGAGTCTTTTTGGAGAACTATAAACAGTTGTGTGAACAGTGTGGTTCAAATCTTACTAAACAAAACAAATCTAAGAAAGTTAATAAAAAACAAGAAAAGATAAAAATAAAATTTGATCTATCTGATTACCTCGAAATAGAAATTGACCGAATTTTTATATTCATTGATAAGATTCTGGCTCTATACAACAATCTTGCTTCAAATTTTAAGTTAGAAGATCTTTATATGACAGAAGAAGATTTAAATCTAATTGAAAATAGAGATAAGTATATTAAAATTATAAATAAGTGTAATTCAAATAAACAATTAGAATATGGTTTTATCAAAAAAATTGAATAAAATGATTGTTTTAAGGTCAAGAGATTGCGTTATTTATGCAAATGACAAAATAGCTGAACACTCAGAAGTAATCAAAAAATGGCTCTCAACAGAAATGAAAAACAAAGACGAACAATTTGTTTTAGATTATAGTGGAAATACTGTAAATGCGCTTTTGGACTATTTGAATGGTACCTCAGTTGACATTGAGCAAATACAACACATTTGTGACTTTTTAATGATAAAAATAAATAATGAATTAATTGTGGAAAATTATTGTACAGAAGAAATTAAGAAATTAGAAAAGCAATGTGCAACACTAGAAGAACAAAAAGAGAATCTAAAAAAGCAAATTATTGTTATGGACAAAATTGAGAAATGTATTGTTCACTATTATAAAAAATATAATATTTGCGACTTATTAGGAGTCTTTATCTTCTTTTTCATCGTAATGAACATTCTTGTTGTTTCGGCAAGTATTGGAATTAAATTGTTAATTAAATTACCACTCTACATTTACAATTTTTAGTTTATTCACAAATAAAATTGATATTATTACTGTCTGTGTCACTCTAAAAATATTTATAATATCTCAATATGAATAAAATAACAATTTGCTTTGATAATGATGACAGAACGATTGAAGTAGATGAAGATACAATTAAAAAAGTACCTTTTTTGCAATCATATTATAACTTTAACAATAACATCGAGAAAACTAATACGATTAAATTAGATTGTAGTGATTATGACGAAATAAAACTTGTTTTGGAAACAGTAGTTAGCAACAAAATTAACATAATAAACTTTATCAAAGAAGAACTCAAAGAGGAGCTAAATAGTTATTTTGATAAAATGGACTTTTTTGGTGTGATGTCAAAATCATTGGGTGAAGAATTTATAAACTGTTTGACCGATCATTTGGAAGAATTTAATGAAAATGAATATTATAGTCAATTGATCAAAACACAAAACTTTGTCAATAATAAAGAACAACAAATTATTTCTGTTGAAAGAATATTATTTGATAAACTAATACCAAAAATGTCTAATTACAAAAACATAATTCCTTTTTATAAGTCGGGAAATGACATCTTTTTAGGAGAAATTCCTTTTCCCATAGATACCGATACCAGAGGGTCTGATTCTTATTCAATGGATGATTTTGTAAAAAATAAATTTGTAAATATAATGGACGACAATGGTAAAATAAACAAACTATTTTTAACAATATTTTGTTTGACTTTTAGAACATCAGCATGCATAGATTCATTGATATATGATCAGTGTTCATTTAAGACATTTACTGAACTATTATATTTATTTTCAAATAACTATGATGATGATGACGATGATGATGATGAAAAAACAATCGTTGGAAAATCCGCAAGAATTTTTTTAAAGAATAGTAAAATACTATGTAAATTATTTGGCTCAGAATTATTGGATTGTAGTGAAGATCATAGTGCCGTCATAGCAAAATTGAAAACTGCAAAAGCAGATATTGATTGGTTGGGTCAAAATGATCAGATCACTGACGAATACATTATTGAAATAATAGGACAAACTTTGACACGGTATAACATTCTGATTCTGAATTTGAGGTTAAAAGATAAGTCTGCTCTTTATATGACAGAAGAAGAACTTAATATAATAAAAAATCGAGATAAATATGTAAAAATCATTCAAAAACATAATTCTTATAAGTGGTTTGATTGTGGATTTATTAGAAAAATTGAATGAATTGAAGATCTTATTTTTTTATAAAAAGTTGATATTATTATTCTCTACTTTGTCAAATATTATTTCAGCTAATATATTTATTAATTATGAGCAATATAACAATAAGCTTTGAAAATGACGATAGAACTATTGAAGTAGATGAAGATACAATTAAAAAAATTCCGTTTTTACAATCATATTGTAACTTTAATAACAGTGTAGATAAGCCAAATATATTACATTTGGAAAATTATAGTTATGAAGATTGTGAATTAGTATTGGACACTGTCAAAAATAAAAAATGTAATTTGATGGATATGGTAAAAAATGAATTAACAAAAAAATTTGAAATGTTGGATTTTTTTGGTGTTCTTTCTGAAGACATTGTCAAATTATATATGACCAGAATTAATGATCATTTAAAAATGTTTAGAGATAATGATATTATCTCTTTACAACAATTCGTTGGGAATTCAAACCGAAAAATCATTGATTATAATCTTGGAATCCAGTTTTATTCAATTATATCAAAGCACAAACATATAGTACCATATTACAACTATATGGATTATATATTTATTGGCAATGTTCCCATTCCTGTTAAAATCAGTAAAGAGTGTAGTTTGTTTTCGATAGAAAGCATGACAAAAGACAACTTCAGCTCAGTCAAAAATTTGGATGGTAAAGTAAACAAGTTATTTTTTTTCTGTTTTTGCTTGATTTTTGGACTGGATGATAATAAATATTTGGATATGTGCAATAAAAAATATGCGCATGATCTTTATTTGTTAATAAAAATTAATTATCAAACTGATAAAATTATATATATATCACGAGAATTGAAAAAACAATCTGTGCAATATATTTTGGACAATTACAAATATTTATCATCACCATCATATCTTTTTAATGGTTCAAATATTGAATTAGTATGTCAATTTATGAGATATTATCGACAATTAAGATACAACTGTAAATTGAAAGATGATTCTTCATTTTTTATGTCAGACGAAGACTACAATATAATGAATAATAGAGATAAATATATAAATATAATAGATGAAAACCAGTCAGGGGGATTTAGTGAAAGTGGTTTTATAGTAATAGATTAATTTATTTATAAAAAGTTGATATTATTATTCTCTGTATAACTTTTATTAAAACGATAATATAAAATATGAGCAATATAACAATAAGCTTTGACAATGACGATCGAACTATTGAAGTAAGTGAAGATACAATTAAAAAAGTACCTTTTCTGCAATCATATTATAATTTTAATAATAGTGTGGATAAGCCAAATATAATACGTTTGGAGAATTACAGTTATGAAGATTGCGAATATGTGTTGAATATTGCCGAAAATAAGAACATAAGTCTTTTATCTTTAATCAAGTGTGACTTAGAGAATCGATTGAATACATTAAATTTCTTTGGTATTATTTCAAAAGATTTAGCTGATTTATATATTATGACAATTTATGATTGTTTCGAAAAATTTTCCACGAATTCTTTAGCAAAACACTTTATTGATAATAAGGATATAAAAATTATATCTTTGTCCAAAGACCAATTCAACAAATTCCAACCAATTATGAACTACCATAAAAACATAATACCGTATTATAAGTTTGATAATAATATATTTTTGGGACATATCCCATTTCCAATAAAAATCAATAAAATTGTTAATGGGTTTTCGATCAACGATATAATAAAAAATAATTATGATATGATAAAGGATTCTAATGGCAGAATTAACAAAACATTATTTACATATTTTTCATTGTTTTTTGGATTAGGTAAATCAAGTATATTGTTTGTTAAATTTGATTGTCAAAATTTTTCATCAATGTTTGAATTTTTGATAAACCATAATCGATTTTATGATAATAAAGAAAAGCAAGTATCACACAAGGAAAAACAATTATGTGAATATGTTTTAAAAAAATACAAATTATTTGCTAATTATTTTGTTTTTGATAATAAAGATTTATACAAGGACGAAGACAATCTGATTAAATTTTACCAAGACAATTTTACCAATCTTGACCTAGATATGGATAGAGATTTGTACTCTTTTATCTTAAAATATAAAGGAATTTTTGATTATTATTATTTTAATCAACAAGAAATTAAATCCTTTTTTATGACAGAAGAAGAATTTAATATAATGAACAATAAAGATAAGTATATTGCAATGATTGAAAAAGAAAGTGAAAATTATGGTTTCATAAAAATCGACTAATTTATTTATAAAAAATTGATATTATCATTCTCTATATAACTTTTATAAAAACGATATTATAAATTTATCAAATAAAGTAATTATGAGTAAAATAACAATAAGTTTTGAAAATGATGATCGAACAATCGAAATAGATGAGAAAACAATTAAAGATATTCCTTTTTTACAATCATATTGCAATTTCAACGGTTATTCATCTAATATTATTGAATTAGATTGTACCAGTTATGACGAATTTAAATTGATTTTAGATACAGTTACTACCAAAAGAATTGATTTAATAAACATTATTCAAAACAATAACCTAACAAATTTTTTGAACAATGCTGATTATTTTGGTATATTGTCAAATAAAATTGGTAACATATATGCTGATCTTATTATGGATCATATAAAAAAATATCCTTTTGACCTACACAAAAATATTATAGAAGCACAGAATTTTATTGACAATAATGATATAAAAATAGTTTTTACTGAATTGGATTTATTCAATAAATTGATCCCTATAATGTCTAATTATAAAGACGTTTTACCAGTGTACAAAATAAGAGAGAATATATTTATTGGATATATTCCTATTCCGATAAGTGTTAGTATTGAAAGCAGTATTTCAATTGACAATATAATTGAAAATAACTTTGTTGATATTCTCAATTCCAAAGGAAAAATAAATAAATTACTTTTTTCATTATTTTGTCTTTGTTTTGGATATAGTAGCAGTGATGCTTGTATTGCTGCCCTAACACGAAATTATGAATTTGACTCTTTTGCCATTACATTGGATCGAAATTATGAATTTGACTCTTTTGCCATTACATTGGATCGAATATATAAACATATTACTTCCGTTATTGAATATAGATATGAAGAAGTTTCTATTATAGCTGAGTACTTTCAAAAACATTTTAAAACATTTAGTGACAATAATATATTAAACTTGGAAGAAGATCTAATTGTTGAAATTGATAATGATGGATATGAAAGGGATATTGCTAAAACTATATGGGACAGCTTGCCGGGTCATCTAAATTATTACGTAGATGATAAATTACCCTATCCAAAATATAAATGCCGAGAAGTTTTATCAGCTTATTACAAGGTAGCTTCTTTTTATAAAAAGGAATTAAATTCAAATGATAATTCCTTTTTGTATATGACAGATGATGAAATAAATATTTTGCATAATAGAGACAAATATATTGATCTTATCGGCAAAGAACAATTATCCGATCTAAAATTTGGATTTATAAAAAAAATTGATTAAAATAATTATTTGCATTTATCTACTAGTTATTTTATTGACAAATGGATAAAATAAAAATTTGTTTTGATAATGATAACCATGAATTGGAAATAGATAATAAAACAATCGAATGTATTCCTTTTTTACAATCATATTGCAGTTTCAATGACAAATCTGAAAAATCCAATATAATTAAATTAGATTGTACAACTTATGACGAATTTAAAATGATATTGGATTCGACAATCGAGAAAAAAATTAATTTGGTTGATTGGATACAAAAAGGTTGTATGAGTAGTTTGTTTGATCATATGGACTATTTTGGTATCATTTCAAATGATATAAGTAGTGTTTATATGGATTATGTTATGGATCGAATAAAATCAGAGTTATTGAATGATAATATACATAGACAAATATTTGAAGTACAAAAATTTCTAACTGATAAAAGTGAAAAATTACTTTTACTTGATAAACCTCTATTTGACAAACTAATGCCTAAAATGTTAAAATATGAAAATATAATACCGTTTTATGCATTGAATGGTAATATTTTTGTCGGCACAATACCTATTCCAATATTTCTGAAAACAACCAGAGAATGTCCTATGAGTATAATAATGAAAAATAATTTAATGAACCTTACAATGGACAAAGATCTTGTAATGAACAAACTATTTTTTGTTTCGGTGTGTTTAGGGTTAGCAAAAAATTACACTATTGATTTCAATTGTTTGGACAGTGGAGATGTAATAGAATATATTACAAAAAACACTGAAAATATGAATGATATTGGCTCAGATGTGGTACAATTTACTCTTAATAATTTGAAAACAATCTGTGAAATTTTGATCGAAAAAAAAGATTGTGCCCAATGTATTAAATATATTTTTGAAAAATTTGGTACAATTGACGGACACACTTTAATTACAATAGTCTTTAATTATCGTAAATTGATTAATATTTGTAAAAAACAGTTTGAGGACTTTAATGATTCTTTCTTTTGCATGACAGAAAAAGATATTGAGATACTGAATAATAGAGATAAATATATTGAAATTTACAAAAATTATTGTAATAATAATAATCAATTAAATTATGGATTTTTAAAGTTAAATTAGTTTATTTTATCAAAAAATTGAAAAGTAAATATACTGATTAACCCATTATAAAAAGCTATATATTACTAACCATAGGGTGTATCTTAACAGGATATTATCTATCGCACTTGTTTGTTAGTCATTCGCTCACGGGCGCTAGGTTTCTACTACCTAGGTTCTCTATAATTGGTCATTTGAGTTCCAATCTGAAATTTTCGAAAGATACAACGCATCATCATACTATCTTAATTATAATGCCATCGTCAAGGTGGAGCACGTTATATGTTAAGGATCATATAGTAGATTAAAGCTTTGTTTCGAGTAAAAAAAGTAAGAAAGGAATTAGAATGAAAAATTTTAAAGAATATAAAAAAGAGAATCACTTTGCCGAAAAGTGCCATCTGTAACCGTATGGAGTACTCCTAATAGTTACAGCTTAACTGGATGCATGTGCCTAAGCGATAGGGACATATGAACGGCTTCAATCAAACAATAATTCGGTGAACAGGCCGAATATTTCTCCTATAGCGATATAGGTTTAAAATCTGTTACTATTAGTACCAAATATTTTAGTTTAAATTTCGGTGTGCAATTACATTTCCAATGGATTATAGTTGGAGTCAAAGAGATTTCTTTTTTTGGTAAAGAAGAGCAAAATTACTATCCTATACTAAAAACATGGGTAGTAGATGAAAACGAATCATCAGATAAAGTACTCAGGCAGCAAAGCCATTTCATAGATGTCTTTGTCAATCAAATGGCCAGTCAAATGATCTTAACACCTCATCGATTCAGCGATTTTGAAATTTCTTACAACAAAGAAAAGGAAAAAAATAGTGAGTATGAATCCGATGATGATTCTGATGATGATGATGATGATTGGTTTCCGGCAGTTAAGAAGTACGTTAAGAATCCATTTGTGATGAGTTTTTTGAATGGAGATATTACTTTTAAGAATTATGTGAATATGATATTGGGGACCTATTATGCCAGCAAAAATAAAAAGTTTCAACTGATCTCACTCTACTCTAAACATAAAGAAGAAGAACCAGAAGATGAAGAAGAAGATGAAGATTATATTAAACAACAAGAGGATGAAAATTTAAGGAAGCTTCTTAACAAAGTCAAATTAGTCTGTGAAAATAAAATGATTAATCTTGATTCCAAATCAAAAAATCACAAATTTTTAACTAGATTTAAAAAAGATTTGACTGTGTTGGAAAAAAACTATTTAGATTAAAAAAAGAAATTCCACCATTTATTTATTAAGATAAAATCAAAAAATTGATAAAAACAACTTATGATTATATAAAGGTATAATTATATGAATTAACCAATGAGTCAAACATTGAATCAAATATTAAAACCTCACAATAATAATAAAAAGAATGAGGATAAAGATAAAGAAAATGATAAAGAAATTAATAAAGAAAAAGGCCGTATTCCAAAAGAAGTAAAATATGTTAAGGAAAGAAAAGAGGTTCTTAATAGATTATTGACTATATTAGGCATAAATGATAAGAACAAAACTTTTTTCATTCATGATTTAGAAAACGATGAAGTTAAAAAGGGTCAAATGTTGGAGTTAGTCAATGATGTAAAAACATATTTTTCCTGCAGTATGTGGGTTTATTTTGCCAAAAAAAATGTTCCTAATTGGTGCACTTCCCTGGCAAAGTCCATATTGAAGGATATGAAAGTCAAAATAACAAGCGTTTCTATTAGAGATAACGAAACGAACAGAGTTGACAAAAAGGGGATCAAAATTCATTTATAAATGTGCGTTTATTATATCTTTTTTAAAATATATAGATATAATAAAGAAAAAAGACGGATGATTAATCTAGAAAAATATTCCAAAATTCTAAAATATTTGTTAAAATTTAAAACTGATGCGAAAAATGCAAATGTGTTTTCGTACGGAAAAGTGACTGGCAATTACTCTATCCCACCCAACACACTTGCTACTATATCTTTAGAAAAAAATATTATTGAATCGTACGCACTGGTGGAAAAAAAGACTGAATTCTATAAGTTAAATTTCGATTTAGATTTTAAGAATAAAGAAAAGGATAAAGAGTATGCAAAATATTATGTACATCAAACGGACAAAATTACTGCATTCGTTATCGAGAATATCATAACCGTACTAAAAGACACAATTGAAAATCCAAATGTTGAGTATCTATTTGCGGATAAACATATTGGACTTGGAGTGCATTTGTATTTTCCTAATATTATTGTTGATAAGAAATTACACCAATATATTCAGACTAAATTATTCGAGTTATGTGTCAGCAAGGATATTTTCGGAATTGATAAAAAGATATGGGACAAAATATTGGACAAGTGTGTTGCTGGAGCCAATGGATTAAGATTATTGTATTATCATATTGATGGAGATTATTATAAGCCAAATAAAGCTAAATCAACAATTGATATACCACAAAACAGTAAAAAATTAATATTATTATCATTAATAAGAACTGAGGAAAAGAAGTACAACTTTAATTTAAAAATCAATTTAGAAGAAATAGAAAAAGAGAAGGAAAAAGAAAAAGAAAAAGAAAAAGAAAAAGAGAAGGGGAAAATAAAGGTAAAAGGCAAAGTGAAAATTATAAATAAAAAAGAAGATATAGCGTATGATCATATTGAACTTGCTGATAAAAAAGAAATGTGTATTGAATTGTTAGACTTATTATCGGTTGATAGGGTCGATAGTTACGCCACTTGGATTGATTTAGTTTATTTTTGCAAAAATTATGGATTATATGAGGAAATAATTAAAATTAGCCAAAAGTCACCAAAGTTTGATAATAGAGCTATCAATATAATAGATAAAATATTTAAGAAAAAAAGAAAATCAGATAAATGTTTAACAATTGGCTCTCTCATACATTGGGCCAAACAGGATGCATATTTGAAAACTGCTACTGTCATGAGAAAATACAATATTGCTGTTCCATTAGATATCCAGAATAGTGATGATATATTGTTATATGGTTCTGACATTAAGTATGATCTAATAGAGAGTTCCAAACATATTTCCGATAATGCCAAACGCAAAATCTGCCATGTCATTAAAAATGATAATGTTAGAACAGTGGTATTTCATTCGGGAACAGGAACTGGCAAAACCACATCGACAGAAGACATTGTTAATTATTATGTTAACGAATTATTGGCCAAGGATTTTGATCTGGATGATTGTGGTATCGTTTCTGTAGTCACCAGAAGATCCATGGATGCGTGCCATCAAAAGTCATTCGATAAATTTGATTTTGTGTCCTATCAGAATTGTCATACTTTTGAAAATAAGTATATTACTAGTTTAGAGCATCTGAAATATTATAATGATGATAATCATTCTTATGGAATTGTTATATTGGACGAAATAAATTCACTTTTATCATATATTTACTCATCAACTTTAAATGGCAGAAGAAAAGATTGTTTGAGGAATCTTTGTCATATTATACAAAATGCATCGCTAGTTATCTGCTCAGATGCTAATATAACATCAATGGCCGTATCTTCTCTACGATTGAAAGGTGATTTATTTGGAAAAATCTTTTATTACAAAAATACATTCAAAAATAAAGTCGGAGTTAATATGAACATCTATCACATAAATAAAAAAAATTATTCTGAAAATTCGTGTATTGCTGAATTCTGCAAATTAATAGAGGCAGATGTTAGAGAGGAAAAGAGTGTTTTAATATTTAGTGACAGTAAGGATATTTCCATTAAAATAAAAGAGATTTTGATGACTTACAACAAAAGAGAATCGTATTATAAATTATTTAATAAAAATGAAGGAACTATTGATGAGATTGTTAATTGCAATCAAAGCTTTCTAAATTTTTGTGTTATCTGTAGTCCAAAAATAATTTATGGTGTTGATGTGTTAATTAAATACAAGAATGTTTATTGCGTTTATAAGTACAATAATAGTGAAAACAGTATGTCTGCTCTAGGATATCATCAGCAATATTCCAGAAGTAGAAACGTGGAGAATATCAATATTTTAATCTTAGATCCACATTTCCTAACCAATAAAAATTATTTTGTTACATTTGAGGAACACAAGAAAGAAGAAGAAAAGGAATTTAAAAATTATAAAAAATATCAGTCAAAACTTTGTAAAAAATATGATGTTTTAGATGAGTTATGCTCAAAGTTTGGTATTAATGGTGTTGAAATAGATAATGCCAGTTTGTTCGCTGAAATTTGTTTATATAAAACATGGTTCGATAAATTGTTCTCCAATAATAAGTTCCAGCTTGTTCTAAAGATTGCTGAAGAGAATGGTTATCATATTGAACTCAAAGAGTTAGCCGTTACTAAGGAAATTAAAGGATTAAACAAATGTCTGAAAAAGGATAAAATTAAAATAAGTAAAATAACTGAAAGTATTGTGAAAGGTAATGAGTGTACTAATGACGATCGAATAAGGCCTAACATAATTGAACAAATAAAAGCTAGAGAGAAATTGTTAAAAATAAATGAGGATGAGATTAGTGACAAACAGATTGAGTTATTATGTGATGACAAAAAATTCCAAGCATATATAAATAAAAGATATTTGGATCTATCAGAAGACGATTTTAATAAGACAATTATAAGCTTTAATAATAATGATCTAGCTTATTTGGCTAAAGATAATAAAATAATCGGTAAAATTAAAAGTTTACAAAAAATAGAATCATTATTGAGTATTAAAAGATATGGAATTAATAATATCAATAAGGAAATAAATTTAGATAATGTAAAAGCGGAATTATTAAAGATTTTAAAGGATATAATTGTACTGTTTGAAGGAACTGAATCAAAAACCAAAATTACTAAGAGAATTCAAGCAAAAATCAATAAGATAAAATTTTTCGATCAATTACAAAAGTTTATGGCAGATTGTTATAATTCTTTTGGAGATACTATTAAGTGTGATTCCGAATTTATGGAGAAGGTGATAAATGGAGAAAAAATCAGAAGGAATGTTTATAGTAATTTTAAGATTACAAATTAAATATATTTATTAAGTGTTATAATATTCGAAAAATAAAAAGTGGTCAGTTTATTACTTTGTTATTGCAAAAAACTATGAAAAATACATTAAAATTTAGTCGGCTGTTATACTTTTTTAATCCGAAAATCCAATATTGCCCAGATTATATATATTATATTAGTATTTATTAAATTTTCTGGGCAATATTGGATTTTCGGATTAAAAAAGTATAACAGCCTAATAAAAAATCAATAAAATCTCTCAATTAAATTGTGCATAAAATCAGATCATTTTTTAATCGAATTTTCTAGAACTATATATTTTATTTGTGAAAATAACCGATAATATAAAAGTAATTAACTGACCATTATAAGTTTTGTTTAGCTAATTACTTTTCTACGTAACAAATGATTCTGTTATAATAATTAATCTAATGACTCCATTTAACTGTCCAGAATAATGGCTCATCTTATTATTTAAATAAATGCTTGTTTTATCTGCATATAATAACGACCTCTTAAATCAGTGATTAACCGACAATTGTTATTAATACATTGTCTAGTCACTTATAATGATAATTTAAATAGTATCTATATATGCGTATATATCAATTGTCTATCTTAATTACATTTTAGATCGACGATAAAAATTGTATATTAGACGTGAAAACTGAGTTGTTAATTTAATACATCACTCCATTGTTATCTAAACAATTGCCGTTTTTATAATAATTAAGTAATAATTTCAAAGGTGCAAATACACTTTCATTTTAAGGAATCCAATAATATCTGTTCGTTTAAGATGCATCAAAACTGTGTTATTAAACCGTCTATTGTATTGTCAATTTAAATGTTTACGATTTTACTGATAATCTAATACCAATAATATCATTTATAAAAAAGTGACTTTTAAAATGGTCATCTAATTACTTCGCATGTAATAAAAAATTAACAAATTAATAGTAAAATTTATTAGACTGTTATACTTTTTTAATCCGAAAAATCCAATATTGCCCAGATTATATATATTATATTAGTATTTATAAAGTTTTCTGGACAAATTTGGGTTTTTTTGATGAAAAAAGTAAAACAGCCTAATAAAAAATCAATAAAAAGAGTTAATTAAATTGAGAGTGAAATTGGATAATTTTTTATTGAAATTTCTAGAACTATATATTTTATTTATATGAATAACCGAACTATTGAAAAAGTAATTAACTGGTCAATTAAAGTTTTATATCGCTAATTACTTTTTAGTGATTGATATAATTGTATTTTAAATGATCCTATTATAATAATTAATTTAATTATTCATCTAAAGACTCAATTTTAATGTACAGATTAATGGCTCATCTCATCATTTATCAAATGACTCCTCTCATTATTTAAATAAATACTTGTTTTATTTGCATATAATAACGGCCCCTATAATCAGTAACTAACTGACAATTATTATTAACACATTATTTAGTCACTTATCATGATAATTTAAATAATATCCGTGAATGAAATACATTAGGTATCTATCAAATTACATTTTAAATTGACGATAAAAATTAGTATCTTAAAATATTAATCTAATTGGTTTATAATATTATTAATTTAATACGTCATTTCATTATCATCTAAACGGAGGTACAATACATTGTTCATTTTAAAAGATCCAATGATATTTATTCATTTAACTGTTCATTTATCGTTATTCTAAATTTACAATTTTACTGATAATCTAATACCAATAATATTATTTATATAAACGGGTTTTTAAAAAATAGTCAGCTTATCCCTTCCTAATTATAATAATTCTATAAAAATTATACTAAAAAGTGTTAGGTTGTTTTACTTTTTTGGTCCTAAAAATCCAATATTGCCCAGATTATATATATTATATTAGTGTTTATTTAATTTTCTGGGCAATATTGGATTTTTTTAATTGAAAAAGTAAAACAGCCTAATAAAAAATCAATGAAAACTCTTAATCAGATTGAGCATAAAATTGGATCAGTTTTATATTGAAAATTCTAGAACTATATATTTTATTTATATAAATAACCGCCGTTATAAAAGTAATTAACTGACCATTATAAGATTTATTTAGCTAATTACTTTTTTACATAACAAATGACCCCATTAAAATAATTAATCTGATTGTTTAGACAAACAATCATTATATTATCCATCCAAAGACTCCGTTTAACTATTCGAAACAATGGCTCCTCTCATTATTTAAATAAATATTTGTTTTATCTGCACATAATAACAGCATCTATAATTAGTGATTAGTTGACAATTATTATTAATACATTATCTAGTCACTTTATTACTAAAATGTGTTTCTGTATTAAATATTTATCTAAATTACATTTTAAACGAACCATGAAAATTAGTATCTTAAAAATATTAATCTAAATTATTAATTTAATACATCATTATTATCTGTACAATCGCCGTTTTTATTGAGTAAACAATTTTAAGGTACAATGCATTGTTCATTTTAAACAGTCTAATAATATCTATTCATTTTACTGATAATCAAATATCAATAATATTATTGATATTAACAATTTTTTTTAATGGTCAGCTTATTTCCTATCACATTCATAATAATATAAAAAAATATATAAAAAAATAGTAGGCCGTTTTACTTTTTCATCAAAAAAACCCAATTTTGCCCAGATTATATATATATTATATTAGTATTTATAAAATTTTCTGGGCAAAATTGGGTTTTTTAATTTGAAAAAGTATAACAGCCGAATAAAAAATCAATAAAAAGAGTTAATTAAATTGAGCGCGAAATTGGATCATTTTTTAATTGAAATTTCTAGAACTATATATTTTATTTATATAAATAACCGAATTTATGAAAGTAACTAACTGACAATTATAAGTTTTATTTAGCTGATTACTTTTTATACAACACATATATTCACATTATTATTTTTCAAATGGACAACAAAATGAATCTATTATAATTGTTCTTATGAATAATCACAATATTATCCACTTAATGAATCCATTAAACTACACAGATTAGTGGTCATTTTTTTCCCGATAATCAGGACATCAGCTTATTATCACCATTTTAATAACAATCAAAATTTACAATTTGAAATGAACATAATCATTATCCACGTTATTCTATTTTTAAATGGTCAATAATATTGGATCTCTAAGACAATCGACCTTTTGCATTTTAATTATGTTTATTAACTGAGCGTTATAATAATCCTCAATTAAAGAAGCAATTTAATCCGACTAAAATATATATTTATACAACTGGATTATATAATTGCTCATCATATTACATTTTAACGGTAAACTTTAGAATGTTCCGGATTAAAAAGTAATTAGGTGACTAAATATTATTAAGTTATATATATGTATAAATAAAAAGTGTAACCTTCAGCAACCCTGCAAGAGTCGCAACAATCGATCTAAATCTGACAAATGATCGATCATTAAACTGGCCATAGCAACATGAGATACCCTGCCTTTCGGCTCTTCTCATATCGCGAGTGCTTTCGAGGCACATTGGAATAATACCACTAAAATATTATTCCTTCTGGCTGTGATCTGAATTTAATCCCGTTTAAAGGAAAACTCTGCATAATCACTAGAAAACACCTCTTTCAAAACATCTATGTCCATCATGACATCAGCGTGTTTTGAACAGTTTCCTTCAGTTCATCAAAAACTAATAGCTCTAAAATTTAGAACCACGACTCAATACATTTGTCATATTAGTATTGAGTGCAACTGGATGCATCATTTGGAAAAATAATGATGAATCCAATCTAGCGTATCTGCAGGTTACAGATACACATTATAGCCTTAATTATGAGTTCTTCAATTATTTGCTATTTTCAATTTTTTATCAAACAAACTAGATATATAATTGTTTTGGTTATAAAAATATAAATAAATAAAATGTTTTTTTTTGGCAATATTGAGTTGTTAAATAAACAAAACAAATTGTCATTGTTGTACGCTAGTGTACTCCGTCAATCACCCTGCAAAGGCGACAATAATCGATCCTAATCTTTTCTAACAAACAGATCGACTATTAAACTGGCCATATCAATATAGTCCCTGCCATTCTCAGGCTCTTCTTATATTGACGATGCTTCCGAGGCACCGTGAAATAATACCACTAAATATTATTCCTTCTGACTGTGATCTGAATTTAATCCTTTTTACAGGAAAACTCTTGCTTGATCACTAGAAAATTTAATTCTAACATTTATGTCCATAGTGACATCAAATGCTTTGAACAATTCTCATACAGTTCATCAAAACTTAACGGTCCTAGCAAAGACCGCGACTTAATACCACTTGTTAGATTAGTATCAAGTACAGACAGGGTGCATCACTTTGTAAAATAATGATGAACCAATGATCCGATATGCCATTGGCAATCATGCAATTAATCATGTTTCAGTCCCATGTATCTGCGAAGTGGAGATACACATTATAGCTTTAATTATGAGTTCTTCAAGCATTTGGGAATTTCAATTTTTTTCATTATATGGTCAATTTTTATTAGGCAAAACTGTTGTGATTATGAATAATATTTTTAGTAGTAATTTGATCGTTTAGATTGTAATTGATCGAATATATATCTAATAATCCGACTAATTACTTTATATCGGGCAAAACTATTATAATTATGTTGTTAGAAATACGGTTTCTAATATTGTCTTCTTTAACATTATTATTGTGCTTATTTTGATCGACATAATTGATTGTAGTTGTGTCAACTTAAACAAATTAAAGCCATTGACAACACTTCGTGGAGACCATGGCTTTGGCCACTTAGAATGTAATTAAGTGACTGATATTAGATATATTAACCAGCTAATTACTTTATATCGGGCAAAACTATTATAATTATGTTGTTAGAAATACGGTTTCTAATATTGTCTTCTTTAACATTATTATTGTCATTATTTTGATCGACATAAACAGCAATAGTTGTGCTAACTCAAATAAATTAAAGTCATTGACAACACTTTGTGAGGACCATGGCTTTGGTCGCTTAAATTGCAATTAAGTTACCATTAATTATATTAAAATGCTATACCAACTAGGTACTTACTTTTATTCAGACAATGTTATTGGCCACTAATTTGCGTCAAGCTGTTAAACAAAAGGTATTGACAACACTGTTATATTTATTCTAAGCAATATTATAGTATTAATTTGATCGTTTAAATTGCGTGTAATTCGAATACCCCAATTTACTTTTTTATCGGCCAAAACTATTGTGATTATGTTGTTATAAATATGGTTCATAATATTGTCTTTTCCAACATTATTATTGTCATTATTTTGGTCGACATAAACAGCAATAGTTGTGCTAACTCGATAGAACGAAGCCACTGACAACACTCCGTTGAGACAAGGGCTTTGTATGGACAAATTGTAATAAGGCGGCCAATAACAAATATAATAACCCACCTAATTACCTTATATCGGGCAAAACTATGGTGATTATGTTGTCAGAAATATGGTTTATAATATTGTCCTTATCCACATTATTATTGGTATTATTTTGATTGTCATAAGTGACAATAGTTGCGTTATTTCGATTGAATGAAGCGATTGACAACCATGGCTTTGATTGGATTGTCATTAATTAACTTTTTATTGGACAAATCTGTTGTGAATGTGATTTGTATTATTGATTTGGTCTATATAATTAGCCACTAAATCGCTTTAATATGACATTGACAGTATAAATAATTGTAATTATGATAATCTGTTGTACAGAGTTATTGTCAGGACTTTGGATTTGGACAAAACTATTATAATTGTGTTGTTAGAAATATGGTTTATAATATTGTTCTTTTTAACATTATTATTGTCATTATTTTGGTCAACATAAACAGCAATAGTTATGTTAACTCGATAGAACGAAGCCACTGACAACACTTCGTGGAAACAATGGCTTTGGTCGCGTAGAAATGTAATAAGGTGATTAATATTATATATATTAACTAGCTAATTACTATATATCGGGCAAAATCTATTACTCTTTATTTAGTCTATATAATTAACCACCAATTTATGTTATTCCATTAAACAGATGATATTGACGACATTATGAAGACCATAAAACATCAAATTATTACATTAAGCTCATGACAGTATAAATGATTGTTCAAACTGCAATTGAGCGGATATAAAATTACGTAGCTAATTACTTTATATCGAGCAAAAACTATTGTAATTATGTTGTCAAAAATATGGTATATAATATTGTCCTTATTAACATTATTATTATCATTATTTTGATCGACATAAACAGCAATAGTTGTGCTAACTCAAACAAATTAGAACGTACCATTAATTTTATAAAAATGCTATACCGAACTAGATACTTTTTATTATTATTGGTAATTGACTACCAATTTGCGTAAAGCTGTTAAACAGAAGGCATTGACAATATAAATGATTGTAACCACGACAATCTGTTACACGAAATCATTGGTAACACTTTGTATTCATCGAAACCATAGCATTTATTCCGATCAACACAAATGAACAATATTATAGTATTAATATGATTGTTCAAACTGCAATTGAGCGAATATAAAATTACGCAGTTAATTACTTTAATTGGGCGAAACTATAGTGATTATGTTATCAAAAATATGGTTTCTAATATTGTCTTTTTTAACATTATTATTGTCATTATTTTGATTGACATAAGTAGCAATAGTTGTGTTAACTCAAATATGTTAAAGCCACTGACAACACTCCGTGAATACCATGGCTTTGACCGCTTAGAATGTAATTAGGTGACTAATAAGAGATATATTAACCCCCTAATTACTTTTTTATCTGGCGAAACTATAGTGATTATGTTGTCATAAATATGTTGCATAATAATGTTTTTATTCACATTATTATTGTCATTATTTTGATTGACATAAGTAGCAATATTTATGTTAACTCGATAGAACGAAGCCACTCACAACACTCCGTGGAAACAATGGCTCTGGTTGATTAGAATGTAACAAGGTGACTAATAATAGAAATATTACACAGCTAATTACTTTTTATATGGCAAAATATATTACTCTTTATTATGGTCCATATAATTAACCGCCAATTTATATAATCCTATTAAACAGATGATATTGAAGACATTATAAAGACCATAAAACATCAAATTTATCACATTAAGCTCATAACAGTATGAATGATTGTTATCATAGTAATCTGTTTCGTTGGCAACATTTTGGATTTGTTCAGATCAACAGCAAAATTATGGTATTAATATGATTGTTCAAACTGCAATTGAGTTAATTGCTTTATATCGGGCAAAACTATAGTGATTATGTTATCAAAAATATAGTTTATAATATTGTCTTTTTTAACATTATTATTGTCATTATTTTGATCGACATAATTGATTGTAGTTGTGTTAACTCAAATAAATTAAAGCCATTGACAACACTTCGTGAAGACCATGGCTTTTGCCGCTTAGAATGTAATTAGGTGACTAATAATAGATATATTATTCAGCTAATTACTTTATATCGGGCCAAACTATAGTGATTATGTTGTCAAAAATATGGTTTCTAATATTGTCTTTTTAAACACTATTATTGTTGTTATTTTGGTCGACATAATTGATTGTAGTTGTGTTAACTCAAATATATTAAAGCCACTGACAACACTCCGTGAAAACAATGGCTTTGGCAGCTTAGAATGCAATAACGCAACTAATATTATATATATTAATCAGCTAATTACTTTTTATTTTGGTCTACACAATTAACCACCAATTCACGTTATTCTATTAAACACCCGATTTATCACATTGAGGCAACATTTTGAATTTGTTCAGATCTACAGCAAAATTATGGTATTAATGCGATTGTTCAAACCACAATTGAGCGAATATAAAATTACACCTTATTACTTTATATCGGGCAAAACTATTGTGATTATGTTGTCATAAATATGATTTCTAATAATGTTTTTATTCGTATTATTACTGTCATTATTTTGATCGTCATAAGTAGCAATAGTTGTGTTAACTCGATAGAACGAAGCCACTGACAACACTTCGTGAAGACCAAGGCTTTGGCCGCTTAGAATGTAATAAGGTGACTAATATTATATATATTAACCAGCTAATTACTTTATACCGGGCAAAACTATTATGATTATGTTGTCAAAAATATGGTTTCTAATATTGTCTTCTTTAACATTATTATTGTTATTATTTTGATCGTCATAAGTAGCAATAGTTTTGCCACTCTAATCAAATTAAAGCCATTGACAACACTTTGTGAATAACAATGGCTTTGTCAGCTTAAAAAGTAATTAGCTGATCATTTATATATTCTTTAATTTCGTAAATAAAAAAATAATAACTATGATTTCACAATATCACTGTAAACCATAATTAAGCTTTGAAAGTAATCGAATCCAAAAGTTTTTATTATATTGTTAATACAATCAACATTAATGTTGTGTTTCATTTTAACAACCTTATCAGCAAACTTATGTTCCAAGCAACAGTTTCATTCAATCTGATCAAACTGTTATCCCTTTATACATTCTTTTCAATGGCCATAATAATGATGAATATCATTGACATTGTCATCTGCAACATTATAATGTTCCAGAAAATAATTTATTATTATGGTTTATATCATTAAGAAGCATTTTATTATTCCGAAAATCCATTGGATTAGAATTGTCAATATAATCTTTAAAATATTCTGACAATTGAGATATCAAGCTATAATTTACAAATTGATTTTTCAAAAGTTTTTCCCTGATTATATCTACACATATTTGGCACATCTGTATAAATATCATTATAACTTTTAAAAATCCGACATATTATCATCATAAACATTTTTAATTTGTGGGTAAACAGTGATTAATTCAGGTAATTTCTTAACATATTCAATTCTCATTTTCTTCAAATTATCTTTGACGAGTTCACACATATCATTTTTCAGATTTGAGATATCAGTAATTATCTTTGATAACTTTTTATTATAATTATCATCAATATATTTTCTGATAATTTCAATGAAACTATTGACACCCGTATTTTCAGATAATATATCATTGTCTTCTTTATAATATTTGGAGTAAATGTATTGATATTTTACTTGATTATAATCTTTTAGGTTTTTTAAATTTTTTATATTGACATAATTTTTGCTCCACATACATATGAATTCTAATATGCCGTATTGTTGATAATATTGCTGGATAGTGTTAAGATTATCCGAACAATTGTCTATAACTATAATACTATCAACCATTTTAGCTTCTCTAATATTATGTTGTTTATGATTGACAATATGCATTTCTGCCCAACCATTATATGATGCGACAAATTTAAAGTCAGTAAAATTTTGATTAAGAATATACAGTATATTATCAGCATATTTCTGACATCCAGTGAATCTAGTCATTTTGTGGTAATAAACTGTAATGTTTCTATAATTATTTTATTTTTCAAATTTATTTTATAAAAGTAAAGAAAGTACGATTTTGTAGGTATTATACTTTTTTAATATATTTATAAACTGTGGGAAATTTTTAAAACTGTGGGAAAAATTGAGGTCTTTTTCAAAACCCCTTTAAAAAATATATTGTTTTGAGATTTAAATGATTACATATCTTGTAAATCTTTGTTTAGAAATTATCAAAATTATTGTAAAAATAATAATATTATAAATAAAATGAAAGAGAAAAATTTTAAATTAAGAGTCATTAATATTATTCCATTTAAAGAAAGATATATGATCTATGACGAAGAAGGCAAAAGAAGAGAAATTTCTTCAGTGTTTACCAATATTAAAGAAAATTATAATGATTTCGAGTAATTTATTGGAGGGGTTTTAAAAAATACTCAAATTTTTCCCACAGTTTAAATTTTTCCCACAGTGCAAAAATTTAAGGAAAAGTATTTATTCTAAAAGGAGGTATAACATGTGGACACGTTAAGACACAGTAAATAATAGGTACTAACTGATAGTAAATATATAAAAAAATTGGGATGTTAGTTTAGTTGACAATATAGTATATTATTTTTGAGTAATTATGATAGAATCATAACCATAATCAAAAAAGTATGGTTCTACGTATGTGACTTGCATCTGATGTACATAAAACAGTAGTTCGAATACATCATTTTTTCGAGTTAATATTGCATTTATGGAAATATCGATTTTTCCATTTTTTGGTAATATTTTTTGAGAATCAAAATCATTATTTTGATTTTTAAACTTATAATTTTCTTTATGACACATCAACATATGGTATGAATCATTGCGTTTCTTAAAAATACAACATTTGTTTTTAATAAATAGTTTTATTTTGTTACCAAAACTTGTGTTAAGATTTATTTTGTCAGAGTAAGTAAAAAGTTTAATTTTTTCGGACACAATATCAATAACTTTATTGAGAAAATTCCTTAAATTTTGATTAGTTGGTAAATTAACTACCAAATTATTATCATCAGATATGGAGCAATGTAAACTATTAATCTGTGGAAGAATTAATGTATATCCTTCACAATACCAATTAATAATACAAACTCTGTCAGGGACATATTTTTGAGAAGCTATGACCTGATCATTATTATCAACAATACACATTAAATTTCCACGTACAACTACTTGATAACCATTTTCTAGTATATCAGTTACCAAACCACTATCAACATAGTGATTTGCGAGCATTGTATTAACACCTTTATACGTTTCAGGAGTTACTTTTTCTAAACATACTAAAAAATCATTATTTTTTTTGCAAGGTTCACCAATACTTATGAGATAATCATTAATGAATTTGTAAGAATTATCAATATAATCATCTGGTTTTAATCGTACTGTTTTCCGCAATTTGTCTTTCAATTGATAGGACATTAATCTACAACAATATCTCACAATATTATCATTAAACTCGATGGACTGACCAGATGTCATTTTTATAAGTTTAAATATACAGAGATTATTAGGATATATAAATATCAATTTTTTCAAATAGTGATATATTAACGAGCATTAAAGACAATCGCTGGGCCAGCTGGAATAAATGCTGGCCCAGCTGGAATATTTCTTGGAATATTTCTTGGTATTTTTTTTAATAATTCTTTTTTTCCTGTAAAATCTTCTTCGGACTGTTTATTTTCATTATCCTTCTTGCATTTATTTATATTTAACATGTTCATTGTGTTGAGTTAATTGATAACAATATTTTACAAAATAATAATTTTTTCATTTTTTTACAAGTATGTCAGGAATATTGGAGTTTATTGTGATATTACAATCGACATATATTGAGGATATTATTGACGTTTCGTTCATAACAACTTTATAGATTCCATCAGGAATAGTAAAACCATTATATTTAGGAACCGTTAACACATAAAATCCGTTATAAGTTTCTCTAATATATTTATTAACTTTATCAATATTCTTTTTAACAATTTTATTGACTGGAATAATATTCGCATAATTGTAGGTGAAACATGAATCTTCAACATCGTTGTATGGCACCAATTGTACAATATCGATATCCAATATATAATTATAATCAGTGTCAACTGGAGAATCAATATCGCCATCTTTTTTCCATTCGTCACATTTAATCTGATCATTATTGATCGTTACGAACTTTTTGATGAAATGGAGAGAATAGTTAGGCACTTTTTGAGGATTATTGTATGACAATAATCATTATATTTTTTTATATATTCGTTGGGCAACTTTGTCAAAAGTTTATGAGTTAATGGATTGTTGTTTGCGAAATATGGATACAACGTACCCCACAGCATTATTATTGCCAAAGATATGATTATAAAAGATAGTAATGATATTCCGAGACAAATAAACAAAACAAAAATCGGATACTTTTTCTTTTTTATTGGAATAATTAATTTGTGACTGAACATCATTTTTTTCATTCTCCGCAACAATAATGATTGTACTGGTCGTAATTGACATTTGTTGTGTGTCAATATAGACATAGTTTCATCCCTGAATAATATTTTCAATTTTTTTGGTTAGGATTTTTTAATATTAAAATTGAAAAATGAATTGCCAATTGATTCTTTAATAAAAACGACTAATATAAACAAATGCGTAATATCATTGTAATTGATCGTTCACATACTCAATATAGTTCATTGAGAGATACGGAAGGTTTTAGTGTAATATCACAATGTTTCTTTAAAGATGCCGATAAGTATTGTATTAAATCACCTGAATTGACGAAAGAATTACAAGAACTCATTAAAAAACTATATAGTTGCCATCATATTCCTGAATGCTCATTCGGGACATTTGTTTGTACAAAGGAAATTGAAAAATATTATTTGTACAATTTTAACAAAACAATTGATTTTAAAGGTCTAAAGTCAATTTTGCAACCAAAAAAATGTCTAGTATTACCTTGGTCACATGAAATTACTGAATATAATTACGTGGAATGCTATAAATGTTCAGAATTAAACAAATGTGGAATTATAGTTAATAATGAACATTTGAAATATTTTGAACATTTCTGGTATTCTTCAGAATCAGAAGACGCGGAAGAATTAAATGATTCCTTGGAAATTAAGTCAGTTAATTCAATATATTCAAAAATAGTATTTAACAATGAACTCAAATATATGAAAAAAATGTTTTCCATATTCAAAAGATTATATGTGTTTCTAATATACAAACACGTGAGTGCCAATGAGTTTGAAACACAGAATAATTTGCCAAAATTTTTTACGGGAAGGAAAGATCGAATTGGAATACGACGTGAATCTAATTGTTATTCTTTCAGAAAAGATTACTTTTTTCCCGCGGAAAGTTTCGCGAAATATTGTGAAATGAAAGGTATCTCATTACGTATTTTAATATTGGAATCAGATCCTCCATCCTATAGATATCAATTTGATTTACAGCATATTGATCATATCACGGAATTTTTGGATAAAGAATTCTATGAAATTATTTTTGAAGAATTTAAAAAAATTGACTATATACCAAAAAAAAAGAATCGTTGTATAATATCTTAATTTATTTTATTTTTTTGCTATTTTATTCTGCTTCTTGTTTTTAATATTTTCGTAATTATAAAATTCTACGGATATATAACCAGAGACATAATCTTCATCACATTGATTGATCAACAACAAATCAACAATACAATTGTCTTTTGTAGTAATCTTCATTGAATAAGTTTTTTTATGATCAAATTTTTTGGCAATATATTCGATATATTTTGGATTTACACTAATGTCCGTTATTGTTTTTCCGACAATATTATTAATAGTATCGCATTGACTAAAATAGCTAAATGAATGATCTTTACCACATGCATAAACGACAATAATATAATTTTCACATCTGATAGTAATGGAGTTTTCGTGTTCCGTAGTTACAGAATAAACTCTACCACATTTTGGAAAAAAATCTGTTATATTTTCCGGAAAAACTCTATATTTTTCATTGATTCTCATTATAATTATTTTATTCTATTTTTATATTTAAGTCAAAAAATCTACCAATTGTGAGCTAGTCTAATCATACCTTCCCAACATCGAGCCACATAACCATGGATCATACAAACGTGAGCTTCCACATTATCCCCTATATCTTGTATTTCCAATGAGATATTATCTATGCGGCTTAGATCAATTCCATATTTATCTAGATTTCCTGTTTGCAGATTAGTTGATAAACTTTTTGAATTTTTAAAGGATGGTGATAATGCTATAATAAAATATTTTTTTCCAAAATTATTCACTTCGATTATTTCATTATCATACATACTATAACTAATCGGATCATTGCTATTTAGATACAAATTAATCTTATGCACATTCATGATTTCTTGTTCATCCGATATAATTTTTATTATTATTAATTTGGTTATATGACGACCTTTTATTTTTTTTATAAAGTTGTTCTCGAATAAGCAATCAGTTTGTATACTGAAACCAAAAATAGGAAGGTCGGAAATATATGAATTTCTTTTAATGAATGAACTACGAATTTCTTTTAAGAATGTTCTATAAATTACTTTTAATTTTATATTTCTTAATACTTTTGAAATTATAAAACATCTGACATGATGATAATGAAAAAGAAAATTACCATAACCACTAAAATTTGTATATTTTTTAAAAGCGTTTTTAAGTAGAATTATAAATGAAATAGGAATTAAAATTTCATTTTCGTTTTTAACAATATTTTTGTCCATTAATTTATTTAACAAAAGATTGTATTCCATAGTTATACGATTGTCTGTATGCATTGTATGTATTCTAGTTGCTCCTACAATAAAATCAATACTACAATTAAATATATCTAACCAATTTTCTAAATCACCGTTTTCAAAACAAAAAAATATATCATCAATAATATCAACAAATTCTGAATCCATTATGTGGAGAATTTCGAACCCCGCCTGATCACAATTCCAAAGAGGTTCTAATATTAGTGTTTTTTGCTCAGAAAGAATGGAATCATCATAATTGTCAGATAAATTGTCATTTATCAGATCTTCTATTAACTTTTTTTCGCCTAATTCGGCAACAAGTTCGCATTCATTCCAATTCTTTTTTTTCATAATATTGACTCCCACGAGTTGCTGTTGATAATAAGATTTCTTGCGCACTCAAACCTATTGTGGCTACCTGTTCACTAAAACCACCATGATATTTATTTTTTCTTTTTGTCATTCTTATTTTTTAAGTATTAGGGATCTTTCCACTTAGAATATAATTTGTTTTATTAGTTTAAATATTGTCAAAAATTTCAACAATATTTTGTGCCTATCATACCATCCATAATTTGGACCACATTCGCATGCAAAGTGCATAATTCAAATTCCACTTCATCTTTAACATCTAATATTTCTAAAGAAACATCATTAATACGAGTAAAATTAATTCCATATTTGTCTAAATTACCGAATTTGAGATTATCACATAAATTTTTTGAATTTTTAAAAGATGGTGATAATGCAATAACAAAAAATTTATTTCCAAAATTATTTATCTCTATTATTTCGTTATCATATATATTATATGTGATTGGACTACAAAAGTTAAGATACAAATTAATTTTATGTATATTCAAAAAGTCTTGTTCATTAGATTTGATTTTTATTATTATTAATTTAGCTACATTTTTTAGATATGATATATCTTTTGAATAAATGGCGAATTTAATAGAATGGTTTTTTAGAATACAACAATTGAAACCATCGAATTTTGTATATTTCTTAAAATTGTTTATTAGCATATTCATTTGAGAAAGTGGTATTAATATATTACTGTCGTTTCTAACAATATGTTGATCCATTAGTTTATTTAATAAAAGATTGTACTCCATTGTAAAAGAAGAGTTTGTATTTACTAGACATCCACCAATTAAAAAGTCAATTTTGCTGTTAAATATATCATTCCAATTCTCTAACTCACCATTTTGAAAACAAATTAGAACTTGATCAATGATATGAATTTCATTGTTCGAATATGATAAATCAAAATTAAACTCATTTTCTGTTGAATTTGCATCTAATATTAATATTTTTTGTTCTGAGAGAACAGAATTTTGACACTCATTGTATTTCAAATCTTCCATTAATTTGTTTTCATCCAATTCAGACATCAATTCATATTCATTCCAAACATCTTTAGAATTATAATTTTGTGAATTTTTAGTCAAATATTGTATCTCTCTACTCAGAAAACCATCTTTTGTTTTAAGAGCTATATCTTCACTGGAAAAATCATTATATTTATTACTCATAATAATAAATATAATCTGATTTACTGTTTAAATATCAGTGATGTTATTCCATGTATCATCCATATCTTTCATACTTATACCATATTTTGCATTTTCATTATCTTTATTACTTTTATCATTTTTACTGTTCTTATCCTCTTTATATTCCAATAATGGTTTAATTTCGACATCTTCATCAAAACTGTCAATATTTGGTAATGCATCTTGTGGGTTATCTCTATAGTGTAAAAACAATTTAGTGATATATGCTGGACTGTATTTGTTTTCGATTATATTTTCCAACTGTCTTGTATCCACAGGTAAACCAAAGAACAGTTGATAAATATCGGCAATCTGTTTTCTGTCACAATTGTTGAAAATAATCTTTTTGTCAATTCTTCCTGGTCTGATTAAAGCTTTATCCAAAATTTCCGGATGATTGGTGGTCATAATTAAAATTCTACCATAATTATTAAAAACTCCGTCAATTGCATTTAATAAACCACTGAGAGTCAGACCACTATTGGATTTATTTGTATTATATCTATCACAATTACCATCCTTATTATCATTCTTTTTATCTATCATTTGTTTTAATTCATCTAATTCCTTTTTAATGTCAGTCATATTATCTTTTTTATCTTCTCTCTTTTGTATAATATTGGTCATACAATCAATATCCTCAATTACCAATATGGTGGATTTATAATCAATTGCTTTTAAGAGTTCTATCAGTTCGTTATCAGAAGAAATATTATTCAACATCAAATAATGAATATGTCTTTCACAATATTTTGATATCGCTTTTATCATACTAGTTTTACCGCATCCAGGTAATCCATAGAACAAGTATCCTCTAGTGTATGGAATATCTCTATCATTATACCAGTTTTCATTATCAAGGAAACTTTTAATATCGTTTTTAATGATATCCTTCATATTATTTCTCAAAACAACAGTATCAATTGATCTCTTATTATTTGATATTTGACTTTCCCATTTACCATTTTTATTGACATATATACATTGTTGCCATTTCTTTTTGATTAAACTATTTGCGTATTCAGTCAAACAATGTTGGCAAAACTTGTTGAGAACATCATCATTTAAATTAATTCGATATTTTGTCCATAATTTAATTGTATAATTCTCCTTTTTCTTTTCTTGGTCAGTATAAATATTTATTAAATTTTTATTATAAAGATAATATACGTCGTATCCATCATATTGGAACTTGTTTTCCCTATCATACACAAGAATTTGATTTAAATTAAAACTGCTGTTTACATATTCACCTATTTTGTTCTCATAAGTATATTTTATTGGAGTTTCCTTCACATAATCAATTAATTGAGTATTGGATAAATACCAATAAACTGCTTTATATAATTCGTTAATTTGTTTGTTATCCGTAATATAATCAACAATAACCTCCTTTCTTATAAATTCTTCTTTCTCATATTTTAACACTGTATACCATAAATATTCATTAAACGTATTAAATAAATTATACATTATATTTTTTGCACACACTAAGTAACTCAAAACCCAATTAGTAAAGTCACTAATTTTGTTAATTATCATGGCAACAAAACTAAAAACAACAAAAGAAATGAGCATATCATATATGGGATTATTTGTTCTTAATCTGTTTAACAATTCATATTGCATTGTGCTTTTGAGAACATCTTGGTTTAAATTTGTGGTATCATCTAGATTTTTTGGAGGCTGATTACTATATTGAAACATTATACTTTAATATTTATTATATCTTTGTATTTAAGTAATTATAAAAAATTGAAATAAAACCCCTTCGATGAACCAATATAAATTAATTATAGTATAATAATGTTTTTTTCAAACGGTGTTGATTATAGTACATTTGTGTTTGGATATGGATATGATGATAGTAAAAAGCTTTTGTGTGTAAACGAGAAAGAGAATATTGCTATCATTATTAGTAATGGATCATGCGACGATATAGGTGATGATGATTTTACTATAAAAAAAACATCAAATTTCAATGTTTTTAAATACAAAAAACTTTTTAAGAATAATGTTAACATACATAATCCCAATCAACCAGAAAAATACGAATCTTTTTTATTCGAATGTAACGACGATGAGTATGTGTATATAAGTGATGAGGAGTATTATAAATTTAAAATTGAAGAACCGATTATTAGTTTTGAAAGTTTTTATGCAGGAAATACTCCTTATCTTTGTGGTATAGCCATTACGGAAAATTATATATATGAATTGGAAACTAAACAATGTTACCTTAAATCTGATTTAGATGAACACATTGAAGACGCGAAAGAGGACTTTAATTATGATGACGAATATGATTTATATCAAACTATAACCACACAATATCATATTGAAGCTTATTGTGAAATGAATATAGTATCCTACAATTAAATCTATAAAGTTTTAGATGATATGTATATATGAAAAGCACTAATAAATTTTATCCACACGAATATTACACAAAAATAAATTACTTCACAACAAGAACATTTTTGAAAAATCTGTCAGCATATTTCGGATCTTTTACCGATAGACCAAATTGATATTCCGAAGCTGGATACATATCTGGAGCGCCTGATGTGCCATCAACTGAAACAATAAAAACTTGGCAAAATGTCATTGAATATTCTAAATTATATTATACCAAACATTTACCAAAAAATGTTTTTCGTGAAACATCCTATGATAACGAAATGAGCAGTATTAGTGAACATATAAAGGACCTTCATAATTTAGGTTTGGTAGTAATCGATTCACAAGATGGTATATATATTGATCCATTCATGAAATATAAAAATCCTGAGAAAATTTTCAGACAATTTATTTATGTTCAATTGCCATATGTTACTGTGATTGCAAAAAAAATATTTAGATAAAATTATTACTAAAATAAAAAAATATGAATATTTGTATATTCCAAATGATTGTAGTCCACATGATTTGAAAGAAAAGTTTCCAAACTTTAAAGACAATAATGAAGCATATGTAAAATGCACAATAGGAGTTAGAAACATGAACAAAAAAGATGATTCTCTTATTTACTTTAACTATATTTTTTCTGGACAATTTTTTAGAGATTTATTAGAAATTAGTAAATAGATAAAAAAAACTAGATTTTTTGTTTAAGCTTTTGCCAATAAGTGTAATCACCACAAGAAACTGATCTGCCAAACCGAATGTTATCCAATGATTTCTCATCAGACATCCAATTTCTTGCTCTAATTGCAATAGCATTCTTTTCTTGAAGAGAAATAGACTTATCCTGAAGTTCTTCAATAAATTTTTCGACTAAAATCAATTTCTCTTTAATCCTTTTATTAAAGGAACAATCATCCAATTTCTTCTCCAGACCTTTTGCTTTTCTCTCGAGATAAGCTAATGTTGTTTTGATTGAAGTTTTAGAAACTCTTTCGGCGAACTGATGTGGCGCCTGCCATTTTCGGTACAAGATATCGTCCTGTCTCTTATACCTACACTAGTTGGACGTTCATCCCCAGTCACTAGTACCTGCCATGATTTTTAAAGATGTATGGTAGTCTAAATAGACCATCTGTCGCTTTTCTTACTAGGTGGCCTCCTAAGAGTTATAACCCCATTATTCAGAAAAACCGCAAGGAGACAATGTCTCAACTGGGTGCTTAACCTCTATAGCAAAATGCTATGAGTAGTATCATCGCCAGTCCACATTAAAGCTTTTTTATATGGGTTTTGCAGACTATTTACTTTTTCAATTTTTTGTCAAAAAATTTGAAAAAAATAATAATTAGTGATTAATCTGATATTGATGGTATCAAATGAGTGACTTTACTGTATTGGTTAATATAAAGGGTAAAATTAAGAGTTATCCCAAACATTTAATTTGTTATTTACCATTATTAAAAGAATATTACGATTATTCTAATTCAGACCCTTATTACATTAATTTTGATGAGAAACTATTTACAGCATTATTAAATATACAAGACAAAAAAAATACTCTCGATGATTTTAGTATTTTTGAACTATTACAAATTTGGTATATGGCAAACAAATTTAGAGTGAGAGGGGACATTTACAAAAATATTCTTGGTCATTTATTACCGGGACTATTATGTGTGATGTTTTTGGGCATCCTATTGTTTTCGTTGGTTTGTATATACAATAGAGCCCAAGAAGAACATAAAAAAAGAATAGATTATCGTAATCATTTATTAAAACAAAAAAGAATTGAAGAAAATTTATATAATTATTTGTTAAAAAAACAAGCAGATTATTCCACGAGTATAATACCATATAAATTGTTTAATAAAACAGCTAATAACTATTTGAGAAGAGTAGAGAGCAAAATAGAAAAAGAAAAACGGTTTAGATTAAAACTCAACTATGATATTACAAAATTGAATTCCAAAGTTAATGAGTTTAGCGAGTTGAATGACGCGAACAACAAAATGTTTGACGAATTATTACAAAAAGAATCTTTATATTCAAAATCATTAATGAGAGAATCATTGTGGTATAATCAAAAAACTCGAGTAAAGTTCCTAATATTGAAAGAAATGTTTGGATCAAAAATGATAGATTATAATAAATACCAAGAGATAATTGGATCACATATAACCAAATATGAAAATTTATCTTTGGATTTAGTTGATAACAAAGAATGTTATAATGACACAATAACGATCTTCTTTGATGCAGAAACTTCAACACAAATATTTAGTATAAATAAACCATTGAAAGTAACTATTTATGGAGAGTTTTGTGGAGTTAAGATTGAAAAAATAATAAGTTATAATATTATTGACTAATTTATATAAATAAAACCTACTGTCAACATCAGATTTATTGATTTGTAAACAGTTTCATTACAATAAGTCTTTTGAGTCCCCGATAGTTTTTGTACAGGATTTGATTGATTTTGATTTTCTTTTATTAATTTTTCATATTTATCCTTATTTTTTAAAATGTCAGCAGATGTATTATTATATAAATATGCGTATATGTTTTCAGGATTGACTGTCTTTTCATTTGGAGACAAGTGTCGGACTATATAATCTTCAATAAATTTGCCAATACCTAAAGATTTTATTGATTTATCTTTAGAACAATGATATAAATATTTGCAATAAGACATATATTTGTCATCTGAATTGAAATCATCTGCAAGAGGAACATAAAACTTTTTGTATGGTTTTCTGGGAAAATGTAAGGTACCATCAAATTTTTTAAGATTTGGACAATATAATGATATATGTTTTTTATTGGCATTTGTTAACATTTGCCATTTGTTTGGTTCACTTTGTGAGATAGGAAAAATGTCTTTATTGTCATAATTAGATAATATGTTTGAATGATAAATTGGAAAATCTTCAATTTCATCAGTTGTTGTATCATAATATCAATGTATCGGCTAATTTATGATTTTATTCTTAAATTCTTTTACGTAATCAATTCTTCCTTTTCTAAAAAAGGACTCTTGTTGATCATCAGTTAAATTAAGTTGTTTATTCGCAGTAATGATTAATATAGTTGATTCACTTAATCTTGGAACACCATCTATAGCAGAAAGTATTGCTCCAAAAGAGAGTTTATTTGTCTTATCATTTTTAAGAATTTCCAATTGTTTATCAAGTTCATCAATTAAAATTATAGAATTTTCTGGAACAATACTTATTAAATTCTTTAATTTTGCACCATCCATTTCTTCACTATTAATATCGAGAAGATATATGCACGAATTATATTCCTTAGAAATAACCTCGGCAATAGTGGATTTTCCTGATCCACTAGCTCCCCACAAGAAATACCCTCTTCTAAAAGGAATTCCAAATTTGTCATAATCATTTTTACCAGACTTGAATTTCTGTACGTCCTCCATAACTTCAATCATTTCTGGAGTCATAAATTCATTCTTAAATGTACAAGGTTTTCGGATAATCGGATAATGCCATTCACCATTTTTTTGTGTGTAAATAATAATGATTTTATCTGTTGAACAATGTTTATTGTAAATATTATTTATAAATTTGTTGATTGTATTTGTTTCGTCATATATATACGTACATGGAGTGAATGTGGACACTATGATTATATCACTGTTATAATCAATATGATAATTACGACCATCTTTGCAAACCCAATATTTTCCATATTTAACAGTTGATTTTGGTGAATTAGAATCATCCTCCATTACATTTAATTGCTGTGAATAGGATTCTTCTAATTCCTTCTTTATTGAATAAACTAGTTTCGGACTAGTTTCGACATTAATGTAAACTAAACTATAAAAAGGATTAGATAAGTTTTTTTTGGCAAAATTATATATTTCGTCTCCTATCTTCACTATTATATATCCTACTGCCGTAGCAATAATTAATTTTTTAATACCAGAATTATTATTATTTGCCATCTTTTAATATTGAAATATTAAAGAATACTTAACCAATAAAAATTTCAACTTTTTTTTCAATAAAAATTTGAAAATTAAACTATTTATAATTCTAGTTATATATTAGTGGTAAAAATAAAAAATATGGCAAATATAATGTTTGGAGCAGCTAGACAATTATTAAATGCATCTGTTACGAGTGCGTGTGATGGTATGACTAAAAGTGGAAATGCATGTTGTTTTAATTCTCAAGCTGCATTTTCAAATAATATGCCATTGTGCACTCCATATGTATCACAAACACCAACTCCTTTTCAATCTCAAATATCAGCGCCCTTTCAATCACCAACAGCATCACCTTTCACTCCATATCGATCTACTCAATCATCATTCAGTAATCCATCTCCATATATTTATACACATCCTTCTCTCAAATAAATAAATTTTACATATTACCAAATGGACAGAAACGAAACTTTTTATTTATTTCACTGGATAACAAATTCTTATATCCTTCAATGTTATTGTTGGCCCATTTTTCCCCACATTTAATCCTTTTTATTTCTTCTAAGTTCTTCAAACTAATTTGTTGATTAGGACAGTAACTTATGATCAAACTTTTCATGTCTGATGAATCAATTAAGAGATTTTTATCTATGTGTGATAAATCAAGTTTAATTAACTTGAGATTTTCGATACATTCTTCTTCCACATTACAATCTATTAACCTGAGTTTTCTTAATTTTTTTAAGTTATTCAATGATACTATTGTTGAATCAATTGTATCTAACTTCAACGATATTAAATCATAAAAATTATTATTTATAATTGACGGAGTTATATTGGATTTATAGGATGTGTCTAAATGTACAAGTTTATGACTATTATTCTTCAGCATCGTCATATCTTTTCTGTTTATTTTACAACTATTTACTAATTTTTCAATATTAGGGCCAAAATTTTCTATAATTACTCCTTTCAAAGAAACCTTTTTAAGCCTTTCCGAATTACACAAAGACAAAATGCATTGTGGATTTTCAATACAGCTATTCGTCGAAAGACTATACATTTCAGCATCTATATTTTGAAGATATGATGACACTTTTCCGGTTAAAACTACATTCTTTGTTTCGATGTATTTTAGATTTGATAATTTAGTGATATCAAGTGGAGTTTCATTGGATAGAAATATTTCGAGATCAGTCAAATTAATCATTTCTTCAACAATTTTAATATCCATCGATTCATAATACAAATATAACTTTTCTATGGTTTTAATTGATGATTTAAGCGATTTCAAAGAATTATTTATTTCATCGATAGTTTTACGTAATTCATTAGAGAGTTCTACAGTTTTTAGTTTTGTTTGAAATGATAAGTCAATAAAATCACCATGAAACGCTTCTAAATTTGTCAAATTTTTTATACAGTTAATTTTATCGTTTCTCTTGACATTTAGTTCGGTGAGCTGAGATAATTTTTCAATACTTTTATCACTAATTTCGCTAGACGTTATAACTAAACGTGATAAAGATGTAAAATTGTTCAAATCAATGTCATATTGTGTTTTTAGCTTAAAGTATTTTAACTGAACATAATTTGGTAACAATTGAACATAATTATTTTGAGTTTCATGTGATATGTTATTTGGCATTAACAATGTTAATTCTTTCAAATTCTTAAAATTGTGCTGAAATAACATATTTTCATTGCTTAAGTATGTATGGTACATATGGAATTTTTTTATGTCAACTCCTTTGAATTTATCGTAGTCAAGCTTGGATGCTCCTCCACAACATATAATTATTTCTTCAACTGTTGACAATTGAGACATATCCATGATTTGTTTATCAGATCTCGCAAAACATATATTTTTTAAATTAGTAAATAGTTTCATACCATCTATCGAAAGTTTAAATTCTTTTGTGTAAAACAATTCTGTTATATTCGAAAAAAAATCTTTATGTTCTAAAACGATATTGTCAGTTAGAGTATCAAATAATTGACTATTTACCTTATTTATTTTTTTCGAACAAATTTGATTTAATTTTGATGATATCAGCCTCAATTCAGCAAGCTCGTTTTTTGTCATAAACGAGCAAATAATAGACATATAATCTTCTTGGATAATTGACATATATTCTGTCATTGTAAATAAACCGTTTATATTATGGTAATTAGGTATTTGTTAATTCAAATTTTTAAAGAAAATAATATAAACTATTGTCTATGATATGTGAAAGAACTTTGTAATTACTATACGATAACAATTTCACTAACATATCAGAAACAATAACTAAAGACATTACTCATATTAAAAAAGATTAGTTGTTTGGCTGCAATCTGATTGACCTTTGTGACATTTATAAAAAATTTAAAAAATAATATTATGTTCCTTATTATTTTTTTCTCTAAATTTTATTTATAAATTATAAAAATTGAAATAATATAATACTGTATTTATATTCTTATTTAAAACAAAATATTATGATAACTTTTACTGAATTTCAAAAAATTTCAGCAGATGAACAATCTTTGGCTATAACAATATGTATATCCAAAAATAATGAGACACTCAGATTATTTTATCCAATTCATTATCTTATGTCAATGGACAAGAATCAATTTTTGAAAACAATACAAACATCAGAATATAAGGAAACTAAATTATATACTATTTATTTGTTAGATGAAGAGGATATGTTAGTAGCAAAAAGTTGTTTAGAAGATATATACAGTTATTATTCAAACTCTGCGACATATAAACCAAAATACATACAATATTTCCGAGAATATTCTCGTGTGTTATTTTTGTCAAGATTTTCAGATTTAAAATTACCCAAAATTTACACTGTTTTAGTTCCTTTGGACAAAACATTAAATGAATTAGATAAAAATCATCAAATCATAACGGATATGTTAAAAAAATCTAAGGGGTCATCTAGTAGTCTGAAGAGTAGAATGTTTTTAGGATATATACCATCCAGCATCATCGATAATGATGGAGTTCTAGAACAAATGTTCCATACATTGTTGAACTCTTTCAAATCTTATTACGAAAAAAATACCACTGAACTAGCCATGTTATACTGCAACATATTAACCAGAAGAAACAACGACAATTTACTAAAAATTATTAATGATGTATTTGGTTCAATTGTTGTGAATTTTACTAATTATTCATGGGTAAATATTTCCCTTGATTTCTTGTTGCATATTGACCATATAGTATTTAACGATTTTTGTGTGAAAGCCGAAAAGGACAATAATAGTATTGTTATAAGTGTGTCAAAAAATTGGGGAAAATCATGGACTGTCTCTGATACAATAACGAATGATCAACATCAAAATATCATTTATATTGACGGAACATGTGTATTAGTTTAATTATTTAACTCGTGAATAAAAAATTGAATATATATACATCTATTAAATAATAAGTTTATCCATTAATATTACTTAAATGGAAAATGTATCAGTAAAAGAACTAAATTCATATCTAGAATATCTGGATATTTTAAAAGAATATGTTTATACAATGGACACTAACAAAAACACAGAAATACAAATCAACGAGTTAAAAAATGATCTAAGTGTTTTGAATTTTGATGATAATTTGTTGATAAAATCAATTGAAGAGTATGATGAAGCATTTGATAAAGTAAAAAAATTAAGTATTGATAAAAAATATAAAATGATGCAAGCCTTAAATCTGAAAAAAAATATTTTGGAATGTGAAAATCTATATAAAACTGGATGTCAAACAATTGATTATTATCGTGATCTTTTGTCAGAAAAGAAAAAAACTTTACCGACTAATATTCAGATATTAGAAACATCATCTAATGATCAAATTACGGAAGAAATAAAAAAAATACTTGTTACTATGAAAGAAAAAGAATATAAAGATAAACTTAAAAAAGAATCGGAGGAAAAACAAGATATCACAGAAAAAAATTTGAAATCCCATTGCAAATATGGTGTACGTAAGAGAATGCCAGAGCCAATTGACGATGATGATTCTGATATAGATTTTGGATCGCTGTTTTAATGTAGTGATACATAAGAATTGTCGCAACAACATATTAAACGCAATAAACTAACACATAAAGTTATGAATAAGTTTTCATTTTCAGGTGGTAGCTCAGGCTTATATAAATGTAATTCTAAATTACTGTTGTTTGGTAAAAATGGCGAATTTCCGTAACTAGTTATTTTCTTTAGAGATATTATGTGTGATAAATCTATTATTTTTTTATTATTGCTACAATTAATCTCCTCCAGCATTAAATTTCTTATTCCTTCTTGATCAATTCCACATTTCCAATCATCATAAAGGTTGCTACAATTCAGGATCCGTAGGTTCGTCATATGTGATACATCATATACATAAGGATTATCACGTGCATCAAGTTCAATCAAATTAAGTTTCTCTATGCCTGATTGTTTTATAGAATGCTCTCGACAAACTAATTTTTTGAGATTTTTCATAAAAGACAAATCTGTAATCAAATGATTACGAGAAATATCTAGTTCAATTAGATCTAATCCGACAATACCATTATCATCAATGACAGAACCTGCACACTTAAGAATTTTTAAATTAGTCATAAATGATACATTCTTTATATTTTTATTATAACTCATGTCGAGTTCATATAAATTCAACCGACTAATTGCATTTTGTTCTATACCAGAACAACTTCCTCCACAATTCAAAACTTGTAAATTGGTCCATGGGGACAGATCTCTTATACTACAAATATTATTCAGATATAATTCGGTCATGTTAAAATATTTGGATTGTGTTTTTAAAAGGTACGGATAAAGTCTTTTTGGCAGTTTTTTATGATAACTTCTTCTTGATTTCTTTTGGTTAAATCATAAACATTTACTATATCTCTATTACTGGACAAATATGTTATAACAATATTCCAAACGTCTGGAGATATCATTTTTCATATAAACAAAATTACAACTATCAAAATATCCGTTTTTCAATGTTTTAAAACAAATGAGAATCGTCTCGCGCAAGTATATCTCCTTCCATTCTGTTATTCTTCCATTGATCAAAGTGCTGATTAAATGAATCCAAAATTGTTTTCATTGGATAACCATCTTTCTTATCTGATTCTTCGTTAACAAAAGGATTGTGACAGAAAAATCCGTCATCCAAGTCAAGACATATGAATAATTCTGGTGTTTTTGACCAAATAGGACACTCCTTATCTTCACTATAAGAAATAGTGTATATTTGATCTTTAAAAGTAATCATGCATAAATTCTTGTAAAAGAAGTAATATCCGGTTACACGAGGGGAATGAATTAATGCTAACTCAAGTTGTTGTCTAGATATAGGAATTTTCGACGTTGTATAAGAATCATTAATATTATCGTCAACATTAATAATATTATCGTCCATATCAATAAAATTCTCTAAGAATTGTAAAATTTCTGGATTACATTGTTTTTTGACTAAAGATGATTCAGGTTTTTTGTATATATATAGAGAAGTTAAAAAAATACTTATTTTGTTTTTTCTATTTTACAGAAATATTCTAAGGATTTTTTTTTCAATCTTTTAAAATGTTGAAATATAATGCAAAACATGACTGAGAATAAAATAAATATCTAGCGGATGTTGAAATATGGAATTACTAATAATGATCTACAAGCCGGAAAAAGCAATGGTCGGAGGATACTATGTTCTTATCAGAGCTGTTCGTATTTTAGGGCATAATAGCCCAGATAATGATAATACTTTGGAAAATGCTTTACTTTACAAATGTGATTTTGATGTTATCAAACTACTTATAGATAACAAAGCTACAGTGAATAATGAATGTCTCAGTATTGCTGTGAAAAAAAAGAATATTAGAGTCATAAAACTAATTATGCAAACTGGTTGTGTTATAAATCACACTGATTATCGGTTGGCTTCTAGTGTCATAGAAACAAATGATTTGGAAATAATTGATTATTTTGTCAATAATGGGCTTGTGATCGACAATTACTATTTTAGTTCAGTCACCTATGCCATTCGAAAAAAATGTAGTTTTGAAGTAGTAAAATATCTGGTGACAAACGAAATTATACATTATCGAACAATATAAGCAACTTTGATATGGAATGTGAAAATATATTAACGCCTCCAATAAATAATGGTGCACGAATTAATAAGTCTAACAAAACTATGATTATGTTTTTGGCTGTAGTTAAAGAAGTTGATAATTTAGATGAGATTCTATCTGAATTATTATTTATCGATAAAATTGTACTAGACTAAATATTTTTATACCATTTGGTGTAAATAGCAAAAATATTACAAATTATTAATACCAACAAATTATATGACAAAATAAACCTAACTTGAGATTCTCATAAATCAATTGTTCCAACAATTTTATCCAATTTTGAATAACAATATGGATAACCAATTAGACCTGGTCTACCTTTCAAAGAATAATCAGTGTATAATGCTTTGGGTATATTCTTTCCTTCGAAATAACATTTTATTATGCTTTTAATATTTTTTGGCATATTACTATTACTCTTAAATACAAAATAATAAACATCATCATCTTTTATAACTCGCACAAAACATTTCTCTAAATCACCACTTATAGACAATATTTTTATATCATTGGAAATAATAATATTATTGTTTGCTGATGTATATATTGTTATATTTACCATTTATTGTTTATCATCAGTATCCTTTAAATAAATTTGTCAAAAAATTGATATTTATAGCTATAATACAAATGAGTGAATAGTTACGTTAACTTATGGGCAAGTTTTTTCTAATCGAATTTATGTATGATTATTCTGTTTTTGCTGACAATAGCTCTATGTTGGTCGATTTATCTCAATTAAGTCATTTTAAATATTTCAACATTAGTATGGATGCGTTCGAGTTTAAACAAAATGATGTAAATGGTATGTCCATTTTGTGTGCTAATATAGAGTTGCCATTTACAAAAGAAATTTTCTTGTTGTTATTAAATTGGGGGAATATAGAAATGTTTACAGAAGAACTGTACAATGCTATGGAATTTTTACAAATTGATATTTCATGTATTGTGAGAGCAATCAGATGTGCAAAAATAAATTATTCACCATTGTATATCTGCCAACAATTAACTCACCCTAATGCCCATATCGAAAATTCTGTAATTGATAAGCTTTATTCTAGGGAAGATAGAGCAAAGTTTTTTGATTATTTTGATGATCAGAAGAAGAAATGTATTCTATCACAACAATTTAAAGATAAATTTCCACACTACAGTAAAAAAAAAGATGATATATCAAAATACGAGATAAAAAAAATAAATACATGTTCATATTATAAAAATCAGCTTTATAAACCTCATATTCTTAATACTTACAAATTGACATTGAACGATAAAATAAATTTACGGGCTAAATCAGTTTATATTGTTGAGGATGATTTTGTAATTGTTAATGATAAAAAATTGGATATTTATTTTCCACAAGATAATTTTTATTCTAATATAAATAGTTGTCGTGATCCAATTTCGGAAGGATTCTTTTATCGGGGACATGGGTGCCGTTGTATGAATCATTTTGTGATTTTTAATATAACAGAAATCATGGTGGCGGATGAAACCTTTAACATAGAAGTTATATATGATTCGAATGTGACACTTGGTGCGTTGGTCACACATAAATTTGCCGCGGATAATGACAATATAAAGATTGATGACAAAAGTGAAACGTATATACTTTATACAAAATATTGATTTTTAATTTGTATGGCAACATACCTTTACACTTTATTATATTATGTCTCTCTTAAATACAATTCAAAAAAGCAGTATTGATGATATAAAAAATGTACTTTCCAACGACGATTATTACTGTGCATTTCATATTGCAGTCGAGTTAGGTCGTTTAGATGTCATAGAATATTTAGTATCTGTGGGTGTGGATGTGAGTTGTGACAACGACTGTGCTATTCGAACAGCCTCAAAAAAAGGTCATTTGGAAATAATTAAATATTTGATTTCTAAAGGAGTAAATTTTAAATATGATGATCTTCCAATAACATTAGCTTCTGAATATGGTCATTTAGATATTGTAAAATATCTAGTTTCTATGGGTACTGATGTGACTTCTAAATATAATGATGCAATTCAATACGCATCACAAAATAATCATTTAGAAATTGTAAAATATTTAGTTTCAAATGGTTCTAAATATAAAACTGATAATTATAGAGCAATTCGTGTTGCGGCACAGTTTGGTCATTTAGAAATTGTCAAATACTTTTTGGAATTAGGCTGTAAAGAATATCGGTGGTGCAATGACGCAATTAAGTGGGCATCACGTAATGGTCATTTTGAAGTTGTTAAACTTTTAATGGATAAAGTCACAAATATAGAAAAATTAGAAGAAGGAGCAATTGTGTACGCGGCTGCCTTCGGTCATCTGAATATCGTTAAATATTTTATACTAAAAGGAATCGCTGTTAAAAATATTAAAAATTTACCAAAAATTATTAATGAGTTTTTTGAAAAAGGAGAATTTGATGTATTGATAAAGATAATGGATGATTATGACATTGACAATGAACACATTACTGAAACTTTGACTAAAATAAAAAAAAAGAGAAATAATTTTGTTTCTAACTTACAACATATTAATGATATAACTGTCATTACCAATAATTAAAAAAATTGATTTTTTTATTTGTCTGTAACCTTCTATAAAGGACTTATTCATATTCAGTTATGAACGAATTTTATAAAGCTATTGAAAACAACGATTTGGTAAAGGTTAAATCAATATTTACCTTGCACAATATTGATTTGTCTTTTAGTAAACATTATTCCGTTCGTCTAGCTTGTAAATTAGGATTCTTAGATATCGTTCAATTTTTAGTTGATAACGGAGCTAACATACATGCTTGTAATAATGATGCAATTTGCCTGGCATCAGAAAATGGTCATTTGAATGTCATAAAATATTTGATCTCTAAAGGTGCATGTATCAAAGATGATAAAAATTATGCTATACCGATGGCGATTCGTGGGGGTCATTATGACGTTGTGAAATATTTGATAGGCATTGATGTAGATATATCGTTTCATAAATTGATCAGTTTAGCTGCAAAATGCGGTCAAATAAATATTGTAAAATTACTCTCAGAACGTGGTGGTGGTTATGATGATGCGTTATGTGAAGCAGCATATCATGGACATTCTGATATTGTGGAATATTTATTGTTAAAAGGTGCTGATGTACATACTATGAATAATTATGCCATTTATCACGCGTCGAAAAATGGTCACCTTGACACCGTCAATATATTAGTTCATTATGGATCCAATATTTCAGCTATAAAAAATCGTTTAATTTGTTGGGCGGTGGTTAACGGTCATTTTGATATTGTGAAGATTTTGATAAATTGTGGAGTGGATATTCGCACAACTATAGACGAACTTCTTTGCACAGCTTCTTCAAAAGGATATTTGAATATTGTAGAATATTTAGTGGAATTAGGGGCAAATATAAATGCCAATAAGTGTTATCCTCTTAAAACGGCATTAGAGAAAAAATATACAAATATGATAAAATATTTAATTTTCAACGGAGCTCAAATTAAAGGTTCAATTAAACATCTCTTTGCATATGCTCTTGTTCACAATGAACCAGACATAATAAATTTTCTAATGTCAAAATGTTCTTTCGTTCATAACTTTACGAATATAGGATTTGCTTATGCTGCATTTAAAGGATATCTCGATATTGTAAAAATTTTTATAAAATTAGGTGCAGATGTCAGTTATGCATCTGGTCATGCAATTCGTTATTCAATATTGGATGAATATTATGATGTGGCTAAATTATTGATATTAAATGGAGCCAAAATTATTAAAGTTTGGAATTTGGATGATGCTATTAAGTATTTTTTCCAAAAAGGAGAGTTTGATGTTCTGAATAAAATAATGAACCAAGGATATATTGAAGATAATTATGTTAAGAAAACGTTAGTCAAAATAACAAATAATAGAAATAATATTCATACAAATTTACGTAACTTTGGTAAAAGTAATTTGATCATTATCACTAAAAATTGAAATCATTATTTAAAGCTGTAATTTATTTATAATAATAACATGAGATTAATGGAATTAATTGCGTTAGCTGCACAAGATACGTACTTAGATAAAAGTAGAGATAAAAGTGGATATGGATTTTGTGATTGGCTATCATCATATTACAATAACAATAAAAATAAAAGTTCATTACGCGGCGATAATAAAAGTTTATTATATGGCACCAATAATAGTTCGTCAAGTAGTTATGGTTATGATATTTATGGATCCGTAAATGACCTTAGTAAATTGAGAAAATCAGTGCGCAAGGGTAATCGCGATGGCATGATAAAATATATTGGTCCCATTCATTCAAAAGATTGTCTTCGCAATTATAAAGAAGCAATACGTTACGCATTAAGTCTTAATAAATATTATCCAATCTATTTCTTGATATCAGACAAATTTGGTTCCGCGATACACAAATTAAAGATATCAAAAGAATTTCACTCAGTATTTAAACCAGTTTTTGACTCAGCTGTGAAAAAAAATGAAAATTATATCGTCCAAAAACTTGTTTCACTTGAATTCGTCCCATATGACGATTCCATTGGAGCCGTTTTCGAGTCCAAATATAAGACAAACATAATAGATTTTCTTGCTGATCACATTGAAGACTCTATAAAAACAAGTTCTAAAAAATCTAATGAATTGTATCAATTATGGATAAAATCTTTTTATAATAGTGGTAAATTTGAAATTGCCATTGATTTGATGAATCATTTTGGTTGTACTGATGATAATATTAAGAAATCCTTTATGAAAATTAACAATAATCGCAATAATTTTGTTACTAATATGATGAATTATAAGAAAGATATAACAATAATTTTTGAAAATTAAACATTTTAATAATACATAGTAAACATGTATACACAAATATGGCGATTTAGATGCCGTAAAAAAATTTGTTTCTGATGGTGCCAATATCAGTAGTTATATTGATGGTCATTATGCACTTAAATTCGCGTTTGAGTCTCATAAGTTTGATATAGTTATTTTTTTGATTGAATCGGGTGCCGACAAGATTAGTACTTATGAAGACAGCAGAAGTGCGTTTTATTATGGTCGATTAGATGTCATTAAAACTATGGTTAAATATGGTTATGAAATTAATTCAATGTTTAATTTGGCTGCCAGATACAATCATGTTGATATAGCTAATTATCTTATTGATATCGGAGCAAATATACAAGGAGTTCCATGTGTATCACTTATTATCAAAAAACTTGTTAAAATAGGAGGCTTAAATACACTTATTAAAATATCAGATCATATTGATGACCAAGATATCAAAAAAAACTATTGATAGGATTAAAAAAAACAGAGAAAAGTTTTTTGTCAACCTAAAAAACATAAGTAATATAATCATAATTACAAAAAATTGAAAAATGAATTGAATAATTTATGTTTTATTTATCTTTATTCAAATGAACAGTTTATTCAAATGAACAGTTTATTCAAATGAACAGTTTATTCAATGTTGGTTTTCGTGAAGGGTTATTTTTTGATTTATCATATGATCAAAAAATAGAATATGTGAAAATTGTTTGTAAAAGGAGAGAATTTAGGACTCTCAAAGATATTATCAATTATTATTATAAATTTGACAGTCCATTTGATGATATAATTGACATTGTTGTGAAAACAAATGATATCGATCTAATTGAATCTTTGATATCCAAAAAACCATATATCGATTATAATACTATATTAGGATGGTCAGTCCAATATGGAAGTTTATCTACAGTCAAATATTTCTTTGACAAATCGACTAATGTTGATTGTGATGCTATGTTAGATTTGTCGGTTCTATGGGGAAATTTTTCCACAATCAAATATTTCTTTGAAAAATCAAGTTATAATGGAAAAATATATGCGATTAATAAAGCTTTTAAACATTTTAAATGGAATATTGCCGAATATTTTATGAATAATGGCTGTAAAGTTAATTATCTAGAGCCATTGCCTCGCCGCGCAATTGGGGAAAATTCTGATCTTATCAAAACATTTGTATCGATCGACATTGATTTCCAGAATCGAATTAAGATACATGACGATGCTATTCAAGTCTTTTTTGACAATAACGATTTTGAATTTCTCATTAAAATCGTCAGTAATATAAATAATGTGCACATAAAAAACATTGTTTTAAAAAAGAAAATTCTTCGGGAAAATTTTAAGAAGAATTTAAGGAACATTAATGATACTATTATTATAACTCAATCGTAATATATTGTTATGTCATTATAATTTTTTGAACTTAGATTATTATTTAAACCATCGATCAAACATTCAATACCTTTGACTCTCGGATCATCAACATTGTAATGCTTTAGTAATCTTAAAGCCACGAAATAGTATTTTTTTATCATACATTGGTATATTATTTCTGGCACTATTTTTGGATCAATATTGTACACTGTATTACCGACTGATATAAGACATATTAGCATTGGAATATTATTATTTTTTATGCAATATTTAACAGCATAATCACAATCCGCTCTAATATCAGCACCTTTTCCCACTAATAGTTTAACGGCAGTTAGATTTGATTTTTTCACTGCAATGCGATAAGAAGCATATTTCTTAACTGAAATATCAGCACCTTTATTTACTAAATATTTTATCAATTCATTGTTATTTCCTTCAGCCGCAAACGGAAGACAATTACCCAAATTGATTCCTCCAACTTTTTCGACCAAATATTCCACAATTTCAAAATGTCCTTTCAATGACGCAACTTGAGCTGCTTTATTAATATTTAACACTGATTTATCAAAATTATCTAATAGATATTTAATTACAACCAAATTTCCATAACGACATGCCAAATGCATTCCTCGCTCATATATATATTTACAACGTGGTTTTAATTCAAGTATTGATAGACAAACATTAGTTCTCTTGAGCTTAAACGCTGTTTCAATCGCGAGTAACGCCATTGGTTTTCCATGAGAATCTTTCACTATTTGAACCATTGTTCCAATATCATTTCTGATAATAGCGTTCTTTAACATTTTCATTGTGTTCATTATTTTTAATTTATTATCTAGCCGACCTCTTTAACTATTTTCTTTTCTCTAATTGAAGTTTTAAATATTTGTTTTTGTACTTTAAGTATTTATTGTAATAACCTCCATTTTGATTGTCATTATTATTATTATTGTTTTTTCCATTATTATTATCGTTGTTTCCATTGTTATCATTTTTATTATTCTTATTATTTCCATTTTTATTATTCTTACCATTCTTATTATTACCATTTTTATTGTTATCATTGTTATTACCATTATTATCATCATTGTTAATTCCATTATTATAAATATTATTATTATTATTATCATCTTGTATGTTATCTATTTCTTCATTCTGATCAATATACACACAATATTCATTAAATATATCTTTATAAATCTTATTTATGACAGAATCGTAAACTTTAATGACATTGGGAGACAACATTTTGTCAAATGAGCTATTCATAATATTAGTGGTAATCTGGTTTAACATTTCATCATCATTTAATTTATCATTATTTACCATGACTCTTTTTGTTTCAGGATCAAGTTGATTAATTTTATTAGTTGTAAACTCAACCTTATTCAATATAGTGTTTATGGCATATACATCAATAACACGTCTAATCGATAAAGGTGATACCATATATTTTGTTATATCATTATATTGATCTATTGGGTTGCTATAATTTCTGAATCTTTCTGATAAACATAATTCAACATATAACATTGAATGCATAAAACATAAATTTTTGTCAACAATCTCATTGACTTTATTCTCGTCAAATAATGTTCCATCATATTCTTTCTTTCCAGTCGTAACGTTAAAAATTGCTGCTCCTGTGTAAACAAGATTGTCATCTTTTACATACTCTTTTAAATCATAAACAGTATAACCATATTTTCTAGAAGAATTTTGCAGATGTCTAACAATTTCATTTGTCTCGTAACCGACGAAATTATTACTATCATAACAGATAACCCATTTTTCAATTTTATTTATTATAATGACATTTGAATGACCTTTCGATTTTAGAATATTATTGGACAATAAACTATTATCTGTCAGAAAATCGAATATGTTTGTGGAAGAATCTGCATGTCTCAACGATAATGGTATAATATAATAATCGTTCACAGTATCTTGATTGATGTGTTTAAATATTCTCTTAAACTGATCTTCAAATTTTTTAAAATCGCTTGACATATTTATTATGTTATCATCACCAAAGACGAATAATTTGGTGTAATTATTGTCATCTATACGACTATATAACTGTTGAAAATTCAAAGCGTTTATATGTGTAAAACTTTTGTGATTCTGTAATATAAATTTGACTTTTGGATATGTTTTGCATATATTATCTATTGATGCCATTGTTTTGAAAAATGTCCCTAAATCATAGCTGTATTTATATATATCATCTGTATTGCTACTTTTTAAAATTCTACTCATCTCGTTTATTCGCTTTGCACTAAATATTTTGTGTAAATTAAACGATTGAAATAAGTCGTGTCTGCGATTTATCATTGCCAATGATTTGGGAATACATGTGCCATATACATTGCGCACAACTAATTTATCCTTTCTATCACTTCCTTGTTTTATTATTAATGTTTTATTTTTGTGAAAAACTTCAGGATCAAAATAACAGTTTTTATTCTCAACGCATTGCGTGGTAGTCACATTCATACATTGATTATCCTTTTGACTCAATTTTATACTTATATTATTACCATCTAATACATAGGTGGTTTTGTCATTGTCCATTGTGGAACCGTTCTCCGTATCGTCTACTATCTTTTTTCTTGTACAATCAGTAAAACACGAAAACAGTAGATCATATAAATTATTCGCAAGCAAATTATTACCTTCATATATCTTGTTAATTGTCATATTTATTAATTTCACAAAAGAGTTGTATAAAATCATAGTCATTTCAGAGCTGTTATAATATTTTTCTCTTATTTCACCACATGCCCGAGACAATATTAATAATGATGTTATTAAATCAATTTTGTTGTCATCAAATATATATACATAAGGTACGTATGTTGGTTTTCGGAATTTGACTAATACTTGATCGTCTGTTAGAATAAAGTTAAATGATTTTGTAAGCAAATTTTCACCTATTGGTATATTCTTTTCTGAATTAACAGTGTATATCGGCAAAATAATACTTTTGTCGAATTTTGTTCTGTTTTTTAACTGATTTTGTGTTCCTGTCGTAAAATATATTCTTTCCCCCAATGGTTTTTCTACGTGCTTTATATTGTTCTCAATGTTATACTTTATACTTGTTGCTTCTATACTTTTTTTAATATATTCTAATAAAATAACACAGGATTCAAGATGTTTTATATATTTGCTTTGTGATTCATAATTTCTTTTTACTTCATCTGTGTGACTGGATGTGAGATACTGTAATTCGTAAAATAATAATGTTTTTTCGTTTGGTATAATCATACCATTTTTTAACTTTAAATAATGTTGTATATTGCTTGTTATATTTTGAGTGACATCACAAATTTTAACATCATTGGCAAACAAAGAATAAGTTTCATTTATGTATGAATTATTTGATAAAGATCTTACTTCTAATTTATTCAAATTCATATTGCCATTTAATATATTTTTTATATACAAATGTTTAGCTATTTCATTTATAGTATGAAAAGGATTATCGGAAAAGATATCTATATCATAGCTTTTTTCATAATAGGCAGTAAACCTACTATTCTTCTTAAATTTATCAAATCCACTGTCCATTATTAAATTATAAATTGCAAAACCACCATACACCATCAGACCATTTTTTATTATATATTCCTGTAAATCAGCATATACATTTTCACTTACCTTTTTCTGAATCATTGTATCAATTTCACCTTTTTGTATCATTGTGTTTATTTTACACTTTGTTTCTTCGTCAAATATATTGTCAAATGTCATATTTTACACGTATATATACATATAACATAAAAATTTGAAAATACATCCTTTTTAACCTTATTTATCCAAAAATAATTATATATAGCAATGAAATATAATTATGTTCCTGATCTATTTTTTAATATTGCTGTTATAAAAGACTTTAATAAAACATTATCCAAACAGATAACTATTTATTTGCCGACTGATATACAAAAATATGATCTATCAAGTATTCTCATAAAAATTGAACAAATCAATGATGAGTATTTAATAACTTCTCCGTTTGGAAATGATAAATTTAGAATTAACAATCACAATATTATTCTGGAAAACATAAATAATTTTAAATGTGGTTTGGATACTATTATTGACAATAGCAAAACGAAATATGTGGTTTTTCTTTTCCAAGAAAAAGAAACCTATTATACTCATGGCACATTCATTATATGTGACGTTGGAACCAAACATATCTATCGTTACGAAAACTTTTTTCCGCTGCTCAATGGAATTGGCAATATGTTTGATATTTATATGACAAAATTATATGAAAACAGATATCACCCTCCTATCAGCAAACATTATAAAATCAGACTAACTGCCAATGAATCTGAATATGATAAATTGAGTTATAGATGTAGAAATTTAGGATTGTGCAGAGTAAGATCTTACTATGATATATTCCGATTGAACGATACCAATAATGATTTTGATATTAACAATGACCATAAAAAAAATTATATTTCCAAATTATCTCATAATCATAATACTTTTTGCAATTTCGCCAAAAAACTCTTAAAAATAGAAATGAATACTATTATGCAATTTAAAAATCATTCTTTTAATCACATTGATTATAAAACTTTTTTGACCGATATTTTGAATTTTAAAATTGTTAACAGAAATATTACTCTCGAAGGATGTAATTATGATATCAAATATATCACCAAAGATAATATCATGGATTTTATTAATAAAAATTGAAATTATATTTATTCTGAGATTGGCATAATTTGGATATTATTATATTCGTTTCCAATAATGAATTATTTTTCAGCTTTTACTGGTTTCTTCTGGTCAACTAAAGAACAAAGATATTTGATTCATCTTTTGCCAGACGAGATTATTAATATGAGTCTGAGTTATATGAATTTTCCTGAATTGGTCAGAATTCGTGATGCTACTTCGGCTCATTTTAAAACAAAAGATGATATATTAAAAAGAATTTTTAGTCTTGTTAAATCAGAACTACTAACCAGAAATTACTACGAACAATTTTTTAACAGTTTAAATGACGAACAAGTAAAAAAGTATTTGGCTGGTGTATATATTTTTAAAGTGATAAATGAAAATAATTTAGAGTTGAAAAAAAACTATCAAGATGTTACTGCATTAACTTTGATACCTATTGAAGGAAACAAAAAAAAGAGTTTTTTCCAGAAAATATTAGACATTCCTAATTCAATAAAAGCTTATTCCAATGAAATGTCAACACTCGATAGATATATTGATTATATAGATAATTATTCTTATAATGATGAAGAATATAAGTACACATCAGGGCATATAAAATGTCATCACAATCTGTTTTGTCAGATAACTATCCATCGTGTCGAAACCAAAAAAACAATGAGAAAAATTAAAGAAATAAAAATTTTTTACTATTGTGACTGTGAAAAATATGTGTGTTCTTGTAAACAAAAAACGTTATGTTCCATTCTTTGTGATAATAAATTCAGGAAAATAAAAGATTGTCCTTGTAAACAAAAAGTATTGGAAACTATTTTTGGTAAAGCAGAATTTTATGAAACGGAAAAATATTGTTTTGTTTTCAATAATACGCAGCAAAAAATAAAGGCTAAAACTTTGAGTTGTGATAAAAGTTTTTTCTTTGAGTATGATTTAATGAAAGATCATTGTACAGTATATCGTGTAGATTATTAGAGTCACAGTATGAACGTTTATTTTATTTTAACTTTATATTATTTTGTCATTTAGAGTTTTATTTATACTAAAAAGTTGAAATCATAAATATTTGCTTGTTATATATTTATTATTATTAAATATTAATGTTTCAAGTTAAAAATAAATTAGAACAAGCTAATCAAAAAATATATGAGGAATGCTTGAACTATTATTCTAATTTAATTCAGTGTGCCAAGAAAATAGTTGTTGAAGAATTACTAGAAAAAGCCAATAACGGTCATACTAGTGTAGGTCTTACTATAATACCTAAAAAAAATCATATTGATGTAATTTATGGTGGAGACAATACTCATTCCTATGATCTTTCCAAAGAAGATTGTGTGACTCCTCAAGTTCCTAAACATTACTGTGGCAATATGAGTTATCCTCATAGAAAAAATTTGGAAAGTGCTATAAATTCCAAAGTAAAAAAATTGTATGACATTGATATTGATGTGTCGATGTCTGTTTATAATAGTTTATATTTTAACGCTAAATGGTAACATAATTTTACTATTTTTTTTATTTTTCTTTTAATACTTTACAAAAAATTGAATTTTAAAGTGTTTGTTTGTGATGTATTAATTATATATTAATATAACATGTCAACTAAAAACCAAATTAAAGATAAATTACAAAAGACAAAACAAGAAATGTATGATGAATGTTTGAAATATTATTCTAATTTAGTTCGCTGCACTCAAAATGTTGTAATTGATCAAGCATTGAAATCAGCTCATAAAGGTAGAAATAAGGTAAGTTTCGATGTTTACGCTAACACAAATAATATGGAGGTGTATGGTGGAATTGATGATACTTATGAATATTCGAACCCCGATGACAAAAAAGAATGTTCTCAGACACCAAAATTTTCTTGTCACAATATGATTGATTCTGATACGAAAAAAATAAACGAAATTATAAACGCAAAAGCAAAAAGTTTATATGATATTGATGTCAATGCGTCAACATCATACTATAAAAATGGGGGTTTGTATTATGGATGTAAATGGTAAACCCCATTATTGTAATTCTAGTATTTTTTATTTATTTTACTTAATATTAATTTATTTAACATTTGCCATTAATGTTCAAATAAAAAACATATTTGATTACTAAATTTAATTATTATTCCAAATTTTGATAAAAAAATTGAAAAAGTTAATCGTCTGAAAAACTCATATAAAAAAGGTATACATTATAGTTCTCTGGAGAAGCCTATCCATCTGTCAAAGGATGTAAAAGAACCCGTTACTGATTAACGGAGAAGTTATTACATATATTGGTCAATATTGTTTGAACCTTTTAGATTCCTATTAGACATCCTCGTTTGTGGAGTAAAACAGTATCATTGTCATGATGAAGCACTATTGTTTTACTTTGCGTAAAAAACGAGTAAAGTTGAATTAAGAATTTTTGAGGAAGTAATACGTGTGTTTCGTATTTTCAAACCGTATAACCAATGGAGTTTTAATGAAAAATAATCAGATACCATTGACCCGTGGTATGCATTAAATTGCGGACGAATTCATCGCAATTCGTTGAAGTGTTTGTTTTAACCAGAAGGCAAACACAGGCGACACTAATTAGATCAGTCGTAGGTTGTATTGTAGAGTTTCAATACAGCTGAAATAACTTAACTCGCACAAAATGTTTTTTCAATTTCACATTTTATCAATGCTTACACTCTTATTAATGGTAAGTATGTGAACAATGACAATCAAAGAAAAAAAGTCAACAAGACACTCAAAACAGTTCATCAACAAATGTTGAAAATAATGGGTGATCATTCTTCTCTTGTTGTTAGAGGTTTTAGAAATATGATTGAAGTTTTTGTCAATTTTTTGGTTTGCAACATTGGCAACAAAGAATATGAATTTACCTATCAAAGAACAATTGACATGGCTCTGTTTAATCAACCGTTAACCACTTTGTTAAGTAACAGTCTAACTGCTTTGGAAAACCAAAAAAATGTTGTTTTTAACAATGATTCTTGTAACTCAATAATTCAGTATGTTAATAATTATCCTGAATTGAGAGCTCTAATGACTAGCAATAAATTGTTTTCAGTTACGATGACATCATTTCTTTCACTTAACAATGCCATTCATCAAAGTGATGAATTGATTATTTCCCTTCTACGTTTGGGTATTCCCGCAAAATGGATTGATGTCAGAGATTATGGCAAAAGAAAAGACGTCACTTTTGACCAAAAAGTACGAATGTTCCGAATGTTCATGACAAATGACATCATTTTATCAAGCGATAATGGTTGTTCCGAAATTCTCAGCGTTACTGGCAAAAGCAACATCAATGAGTTTGAAACTTACTTAAAAATCTTCAATCTAACTTGCAAAGATTTTGAGAATGTATTGGGTATGTCTTTTCTGATACATGGATTAGAATTCGTGAAGTATCTTTTGTCAAATGGAGCAGAATGCAAATTCTTTGATAACATCAAAGCTATTTTGGCGAATAGAAACATTCATGGTCATTACATTCTTCCCGAAAAAAAGATTCTGGAATTTCTTCATTTCGTCAAACAAAATGATGTAGCCACTAAAACATTGTACGGTAACATGACTTTTGATCATGTGTTTAAACATGCAAAACAGCATCACAAAGATGATTTGTTCAAAGCTGCACTCAAAAGTAATAGTGCCAAGGTGTTCGAACTTGCCGTGGATGTTTTTGGCTTTGAAATCTCTCACGATTTTTTGAATACTTTGTGGTTTGATCAAGGTTATAAATCAGAACTGGTTTCAAACAAAAATACAGTCAGGATCACCAAACTCCTCATTGCTGGAGGACTACTAAGCAAAACGGCTCTTAACAATTTGGCAAAAGAGTATCCTATTTTCAGCCATAAGATAAAAGAAAAAAGTTGCTTTAGAAATCCACAGCTTTATGATTTAATTTATTCCTAAATTTTTAAAGAATCATCTTGAATATATTCATCCGAATTTTTGTTAAATTCAGTAATATACTTAACGGCATCAGAAAAGTCCAGGTCTCTGGTGTATATGTGATCACCCCCTTCACAACTGCTTATAACATTATTAGTATTATTATTCAGTTTATATTTGGATAATTAGATAATAATAAAATCAAATTTTTTATTGATCTAACACAAATGTTTGGAAAATAAATTTGTCAGATTTTTTGATTGTGTAATGCGAAGGATATCCATTCTCACAAACATACTTTTTAATTATCAAATTCAGTTTATGTTGATTCGTGTGAAGCCACTTGTCAAATTGTATTGAATCTGTATTAAGTATTTCAAAAGTAATGGTTTCTCTAGAATTTTTCGGATTAACAAAAAAATTTATGTCTTTTACTGCTAAACTCAAATTTTTCTTGATTTTCTTTTTCCCCCCTATTAAATTCCCCATTTATATTTATACATTTATTATTCATAAATATCTCCAATATTTGCAAATTCAGTTTTTTGTTGATTATTACCATTTAATAAATCAATATCTCTGAATATGGTAATTGACTTACCACTGAATTCATGATATTTTTCCAATATACTCTCAATATCTATTCCATATTTTTTTTTGGTTAAATTTGTGGCTATATATTCATTAAAAGAGTTCATGTGGTATTGAAAATGAGAAACGTCTTTCGCTACATCATTAATTAATTTCATAAATTTTTTATTTTTTTCTGATATATAATTTAGGCGTATTATCAAATCATCAATGTATGGCATCATAGCGTTCCAAAGTTTGTCTAATTTACTATTTATATTCGTGACATCAACATTTTTACATATATCAGCTAAACTTCCTTTTTTAAATTTATTATTGTCATGTTCAGTACCCATTACCATACCAATTTCGCCCATCAACAACATTGATCCCATGAATAATTCCGAAAAAATATACTTAAGATATTTGTTTACATCTTCCTTAGTGACATTTGTTTTTGGTTGATTTATCATATACAATTTAAAAATATAAAAAAATATCTAATTAATTATTCATAGTTCGAATTTTTTGATCGATTGAACACTTTTTTCTTTGGAGCAACAGTATCTTTTGATCCTACTTTTCTTTTTTCACTTTGCACACTGTTATTGTCCAATAAATCGTCGTCCTTATATTTATTGAATATTTCTACTAATTTTTTAACACTAGAAGCACTCATATTACTAATTTGATCATTTTCCAAACTGATTTTTTCAGTATTTTTAATTTGTTCAGATAATTCAACACAATTTTCGTGTAATTTTATTAGTTCTTTTCGAACGTCATTATATTTTATCTCTAAATCTTTTGTTTTAGTATCTATTTCATTACCCATCTCAATTTCTAAGAATTCTGTTATTTTAGTTTCTAATTTATTTATTCTATCACTCATCAGTATAATTCCGTTACTCAGCTGATTATATTTATTGTCTAGATCCGCTGTTCTGTTATTAATAATATCCATCACCATATTTTCTAATTTATTAATTCTAGAATTTATGCGAGAATCCAATTGATCATACTTTTTGCTCAAATCTAATATTTCAGCATTTTCACTATTTATAATCTCTGTCACTTCCTTTTCCAATTTATTAATTTTATCACCTGTCAACGTAAATTCTTCCAATAACTGGTTACATTTATTGTCCAAATCCAATGTTCTGCTTTCCATCACAAGTATTTTATCATCCACAAAACCAAAAGCATTACACATATTATTAAACTTTGTTTCTGAATCCATTATTATACCATTTATCTGATGATTGATTTTTACAATATCATTTTCCATTGCTGTTGATAATTTGTCTAGCTGATTACATATTAAGGTGTATTTAGTTTCTAATTCTGCTGCTCTATTGTTTATTTGAACAATATTTGTCATATTACTTTCTAATTTATCTATTTTGTCATTCAATTGACTAAATAGATTATGTGGTTCTAATGGACAAAAATATAACTTTTCTAATTCCAAACTGAATGATGCAGTTGGTTCGTAATTATAATCTATATTTTCAATGTTGCTGACCAACTCTTGAATATATTTTTTGACCATGAATTTAATTCTAAGATTATTACCCAAATTTTTCGTTGTATTATTGACAATCTCATCCAATTTTATATAATAGTCTAGCTTGTCGCAATCTTTCATTTCAATAAATTTGTCTATAAAATTCATCTTACCACATATCATATTAAGAGGAATACTGTCCTCAAATTTAGTCAAATAATTCAACAATTTTTTGCTTTCATTTTCGTCAATAGTACAAAGACTTTCTATTATACCATCATTCATCATCAAATTTGAAATATCATACTGAATTTCCAAACTATCTAACATAGATGTTAAACTATATAACTCACTTAAATTCCTAACATTATTACTTTTCATTTGTTTGCCAAGTTCTGATTTTAATTCTTTTGTCTTGAACTCTATTTCCGAAAAGCCTAAATCTAATAATTTTCTCATTAAAACATTTTCACTGAGATATTGCAGACTTGATATTATCGATGTAATACTGTCATATTTTAAAGATTCTAATTCTATATCCAATCTTTTCTTGATTTCACACAAAAGATTACGGCCAAAAATATCTATTTTATAATTAGTTGTTAAAATATCATATACATTCATAATGCCTTTTAATGAAGTATCTTTATTTTTGTTTAGCTGGTGTATATTATTTTCAATCAAATATTCTTTATATTTTTCAGTGATTCTGATTTCTAGGTCTTTGACTAATTTCATAAAACCAAATTCTGTAATAGCATCCTCAAATATTTCTTTTAACTTTCCAATACATTTAATATATTTTTCATCTACACTGTATGATTTGTGCCAAAGTTTTCCCAAATATTTAGTAGCTAAATTATCCAGCATTGCGGTATCCTTCAATAACTCTTCATTGCTCTTGAAAGTAACGTTGCATATGCTGATATAATCTTCCTTTTCAAAATCACTTTCAAAACAAATATTTTCATCACATATCAAATATTTCTTATCTTTACATTCTAATGTAATGTTATTGTGATCAAATTTATTGTCAAATAACACTTGCACATTTTCTGGTCTAGAAAAACTTGACTTTTCTACACATTGTTTAAAACAGTTTAAAAATTCTTCATTATCCTTGATCAAAACATATATTGTGTTGTTCATTGTAATATAGTCATTTGAAGAAACATAGTATTAATTGGTATAATTTTCAATTTTTTTGTTATAATAAAAATTTGAAAGAAATAATACTTTAATGCTTAATACATTCGTTACTATCACAATGGATATAATAATATTTATAATAATAATAGTCTGTATATTTATTTTTATGCGATTTTACGAAAACTATTTAGATGATAACTTGAGATTAAATAATTGAAATTTAAAATGTAAAAGCTTGTTAATTTGTTTATAAATACAATAGATGGACAATATAAATGTTATTTATGGTGCAAAATGGAATAATAACAGTATTATAAACATAATTAATTGCGATGAAGATAAAAATAATATTTTCACTCTGATCGAAAACGATAAATATGATCAAATCAAAAATATGGCCGATGATTTAAACATAATCAAATGTGATCTCACAAAAATATTAAGGTCACACGATTGTCTTAATGAAAATGCGGATGCTATATATGATCCTCAGTTGAAGATAATATTAACCAAAACAACAATTCACAATTTGATAAAGTCTTTGGATGATAATTCGAATAACATTAAGATTGGAATTTATTCTGCAGGAATGTCCGAAATAGATATTGTAACAATGGGGTTTATATATTTAAAACTGTTAAATTATAATGTTTTTCCAAAAATTGATTTAGGAGTTAATAATTTGAAAAAAACAAAATCAATATTAAATCAAATCAATGATATGGATATTATTATTACTACGGCTGGTATGGAGGCTGTATTATCCACCGTATTAGCCAACATAACGCATAAACCAATTATTGCTGTACCGTCCAATGTGAGCTATGGATATGGGGCAAATGGCATTGTTGGATTATATTCAATATTAATGAGTGATGTTCCTGGCATTGCTATCTTTAACATAGGCAATATTTACGGTGCGTGTACGTTTGCTCATAAAATTGGTCAATATTTACTGAAAAGAACAAAGAAAAGAAAAATAATCAAAAATTTATTTGAGCCGAAATATTCTACAACAATAAATTTTGTTCAATCACAAAAAACTATCAAAACTAGAGATAAAAACAATTTAATTGATGTTATTAACGGAATTAGAATCAATTATCCATTGATTAATTTAAATAATAAAAGTTTAGAACAAATAAATAATTTTATACAAAAACATAAATATACTATTCTGAGAGATAATAGAAATACAGATTATTCAACAGACATACCTGCACAAACTTTTAATAAATACAGCGACATTATTTATTGCAATTCTCCTCCAGAATTCGTTGCCAAAAGAAAAGAAATTTATGATTCCACTAATATTTTAGTCATATGTGGTGGCATGTCTGACTTAAAATATGCTCGTGAATTTGAGGCTTATATGAAATTAAATGGTTTAAAATGTGACATTATTGAATCTTTCGATATGAATCAAATTATATTGTATGAAGATATGCTCGACGAGTTAAAGAATGATTATGGTATATGTGTTGTTATTGCCGGGATGAACGGAACCATCTCAAATTTAGTTGGAGGATTTCTTTCTAATATGCCGGTAATAGCAGTTCCAGTAGCCAATTCATTGACTGAAGTTCATGATGAAAGAAATACATTGATGTCGATGTTAAATAATTGTGTTGGTGGTATTGCTGTAGTCGAGAAAAATAATATATATAGTGCTTCTTGCTTAGTTTTGTCAATATTGTTCAATTATTATGGAGATATAAATCACCTTTCATTGTGATTTCTTTAAAGCCAAATATTTTGATTTATATTTAATGTATTTATCCAAATAATCTTTTTTTGATCCTCCTTTCTGAATATATTTATCAAATTCAATATTATTTAAATCTATATCCAGAGCTATATATGAAACATTCAAATTTCCAAATGATTCTTTTGCATATTGTTTTAATACTTTGATATAGTCAGAATCATTGATATTTTTTATATATTTTTCAAGGTGACGATATATATTGTCATTTATTTCCAATATATTTTTATTAATTAGATTTATATTGTTTTGGGCAATAAAATCATCAAAATAAAAGAATAAAACTGATCTTAAAACATAATATAAATTTATTGGAGATACTAATTCTACTTTTGGTCGCTTATAATCAAAAAGTTCATTTGGATTTACATTAAAATATTTTAAAATTTTTGCCACAACAAACATTGAATTGATTTTCTCAATATTTAGTAAAGAATTTAACAAATCATATTGCTCGATATTATTTAGCTTATATTTGTTTGACATTATAACGCACAAATTCATACAGTTAAATATGTTAGACAATAATTCTGCTACGCATTCCATTTCACCACAATCATCATAAAAGGGCATCTTCTCTCTTACATCATCAAGAACATTTGTGTTTTCTATAAAAGTACCATCCAGCTTATATAAATGAATGAGCTCATGTAACAATAATTTCGTAAATTCTTCTCTTTTTGTTATAATCATATTTGATCCAGTGACCCCACTCGTTGTAAAAGCAGTATTAGTTTTTTTATATATGTCCAAATGTTCTGGAGAATATTTGGGTCCAACTAATTTTCTCTCAATATTATTAGGAAATAAGTAAATATTAAAATGATTTTGGAATATTCTTTTTGAAACTAATATCTTCTTTTCTGGAACAGTTTCTATGAATTCGCTAAATACATTAAAAAGATGTAATGTTTTTTTTATAAAAGGCAAATCCTTAGTATATGCAAAAAATTTAAACTTTTCGTTTCCTTTCACTGATATTTCATATACTTCATCATTATTTGATTCCTTAAAAAAATCATAGTTTTGATTCGCATTATTGTCAATTAAATCTTTGTAAAACTCTTCCAACGATTTTCTAACATATTTTTCATCGATTTTCTTTATTTCTAGTTCAGTTTTAGTATGGTTAAACACTTTACTATATTCTATGTAACAATTTTTGACAAATTCATTTAACTTATTTGATGGTTTATTGTATTGTAATTGTTTTATGTTTTCTTTTGATTTCTCTGTAATAAATTCAGTAATATGTTCCATATTATGTATACGTGTATATAAGTATACGTATATATCTAGAAAAGTTGAATTAGAAAATATCTAATATATCTAATATGGTTATATTGATAACTCTAAAATGAATGTTCTTGAAGCTAATAAAATTGTACCAACATATCAGTCGTATAATAATAAGATTACTCATGCCGGACTCATTTATTATCTAAATTACTGTTGGACAAAGGAAATTGGTGCAAGTTTGAGACCAGATATTTTTTGGTATACTATAGTGTCAGAAATTGCTAGAAATATTGTTTTGAAACCAAAAGACTTTAAACATTTGTTCTCGAATTCTGGTAATAAAATTGTCTTAAGGACACAAACTTTGGTTGAATATGATATTGACATTAATGATATTGATAAAAGTTTGAATAAATCTGTTTTAAATAAAGAATTTAAAGATTTAATAACTAAAACACAATTCGAGTCTCAACCTGATAATTTTGATTTGGCACTTAAAATTGCTTTTTCCTATATGGCATCTCCTTTTTTTGACTATGTAACTTTTGGATGTGGTATACCAAAAATAGAAATTAAAGGATCTCAAAATGAATATGTTCTTTTACATAATAAAATTTTAAAACTCAAAGAATTTGTTCCTGAATTTAGTGACTATTTAGATGATTGTTCTAAGATGATTAATGATTTAATATATTGGTGTTTTAAAGATACTTCTGGAACAACAAACATAAAAGAATGTTCTGCGGCTGAAATGTTTTTATCGGGAATGTTCTTCATTAATAAAAGGTGTGCTTCGGGCCATTCATATAATATACACGGATGGATCAATAAATTTTACATAAATAAATATAAACATTTGAGTGAATATCCTTCTCATCTCAATTATATACCATACGAATTCGAAGAAACAGGCAATTATTTTTATAAAGCCATAGGTTTGAGCTATTCTGATCATGACGAAAAAGAAAATATCTTAAGACCCAATTATGGATATGTCATTCATCAGGTTTTGGATAAGGATCTTTTCTCTGCTTTAAAAAATTAGGTTCTTTTTATCGTTGATTCTAATTCAAAATCGAAAACTAAGCCATGAGATACTAAATATGCCATAATTGTATTTAATAGCATAGGATCAATTTTCTCCGTATGTCCGTTATATGTTGCGTAATATTCATATGAATCATTTTGTTTATCCACTTTAAATTCAAAGAATTTTTTTTCAGATATTGGTTTTATGAGATATATTTTGAGAACATAAATTGGTATTTGATCGTGGAATTCGATTTCATCGTCGACAACTGTAGAAAAATTATTAAGAAAATTAACTATTAAATCCATTGATGATTCTTTAGAATAATGATTATCATAATCAATAATATTGGAAGTAAACATATCATCTGATATTATAAATCTTTTAAACAATATTTCTTCAACTTGATCTATTTCGTTCTTTGATAACAATTTTTTGACATAATCCATGATATTATACAGTATGTTTACATAATTATTATTTATAATATTACTCATTATAAATTTTATATGTTTTGTATATATATACTATGCATCGAATACGCAATTTAAATAATACCATAAATCCCTTTTGCCAAAATATAACTAATTTTTCTGTTAATAAAAATATACATTGCACATCACATTTATTTAAAGATTGTGATAAATCTTATGTTTCTGCAGAATGTTGTAAAGTGTCATCTGATTCAAGTTCTGAATCATCTTTCTCAGATTCCAGTTCGTGTAGTTCTGAAGAAAAAACTAAAACCCATTCCAATTCATCCAGTTCTGAAGAAAAAACTAGGAAAACTAAAAAAAGTAGAAAAAATAAAAAGTGTATTATTAGCACTGATTCTGAATCCTGTTTAAGCTCAGAATCAAGTGTGAATTTTAGTTTGAAATCCGATCACAATTCCAATTTAAAATCCAGCAATAACTCCAGTTTAAAATCCAGTAATAACTCCAGTTTAAAATCCAGTAATAACTCCAGTTTAAAATCCAGTAATAACTCCAGTTTTAAATCCACTAATAACTCCAGTTTAAAATCCAGCAATAACTCCAATTCAAAATCTAGCCAAAAATCTAATTTAAAATCAAAATTAGCCGAAATAAAATATAAGCCCAAATGTGAACAAGAATCATTATCTTGCGAAAAGGTATGCGAGTCGGAACAATCAGAAAAAGTGCCTAGCTGTCCTTCAGTGTCTAAATCTATATCGAATTGTAAATCAGTTTCCAAATTTAGCTCGAATTCTAGTTGCCCAACAAAAAATCCTCATAAAGTAAATAAATATTTAAAATTAACTGATGTGTTTTCAAGATGTACAGCCGGTAATACAACATCTGCATCGATATCCAAACACGGTAAATATGTTTTTCTGGTCTATAACATTACAATGGATTGTTCCGGAAATGTTGTGGGTGAAATTTTTGAAAATAAATATGGTCACCTTATTACAAAGAAAATATTAAGAACTGATAATGATTTTGGTATAATTAACGGTGGATATGCGTCGTCCAACTTTACTAAATTTACTATTCTCGACAGCAATAACACAGACACCGCCAGAGTCAGAATATTCGACAGTAAATTTAATGTTTTAGCAACTAAGTTATTAGAGGATTATTATCCAAAAGGAAATTCTTTCAGAGGAGGAAAATTTATATTGGACGGAAAGTATATTGCACTCACATATGTATATGCATCTGATGTTAATACAGACAAACAAAGATCTATAATCAGAATATTGAGAAGTGATACTTTGGAAGATGCATTTGAATACACATTTGAAGGTAACACTTATTCTGATGTACAGTCTTTTAGAACAAGTAATGGTTGTGAATATCTGATTTTATTATCAAATGATGGTATATACAACAACGACAATCCAGAAGCCAATAATTTCTCTGTTCTTAAAATACTGTGGATGGATGAATGTAATTGTAAAATAAAACTAGTCGATCAAGCACTTTTACCACAATTAGGTAATTACGATTTTGTCGAAAAAGATGATCAAGTTTATATCGCAGTAGGTACCTATAGAGCAGATATTAAAAAAGTAAAAACAATATTCACCATTAAATCTCAGTCTCTCTTATTGAATGATGGAGATGAATTAAAGGTATTCAAATTTTCTGACAATAAGCTTCATTTATCATATTCCAAGAATTTAGATACGTCTGCTCAAGTATTCTTCCATCCAAATAAAAAAAATATTCTAATACATCAAAATAATGTAAAGACCACCGGTATGCCATATGAATGTGATAGTGAATCTATGACTGTCGGCAATGAACTTGTTCAATATCCAGGATTCTTTAATATTAACAATATTTGCTTGGATAATTGTAATGTCACTATGGGTAATTCTGTTATAACCAGAACTGCACCAAATAATTTCTCAGCTAAATTTAGCGATAATGGTAAATGGTTGATAGTTACTGGATCCAAAGAAAACTCAAAACAAGATGATACCTATGGAATTAAAAATATTCAATTATTTAAAGTTGATCTAGTGTGTTAACTTAGATTTAAATATTTGAGTAAAAAATCTATCATATCAATATAATCTTCAACATATATTATTTTCTTGGGTAAGCAAATATCATTTTCAGTATCAAATATACTTTTACATTCTAAAGGACATAAATAATGAGTAAAATCTTGTAGCATCAATGAACTCACCATATCATGTCCTCCATGCACTGTTCCAGTTTTATCAACATATCCGATTACACAAATTCGTGAAATCGAATTATTATCCACTTGATAATACGCGCAAAATAAACCTGTCAATATTGACAACAAATTTTCATTATCAACGTTTATATCCGAACTTATTTCAAAACAATATTTTTTTAAATCTCTACCCAAAAAGTCTTCCATTAGATTATACACATCTTTTACTTTATTGTATATGTCAAGTTTATTCGGACAATTTAGAAAAAAATTACTATTATCATTAATATAATCTCTTGTGTATTTTTTAATTTGGATATGATTTGACTTTGTTTTATTATGTTTTAAAATAACTGTATTGACAGTACTTTTAGATATTAAATCATAATTCAAATCCATACTCTTTTTACTGACATTTTCAGCGATTGTCACTAATTGTTTATTATTCTGTATCCTTCTTCTGAATGAACCAAACTTTCTTGAATTTATTCTTTTGAGAGGAGTACGTTCCTCTTTTTCTTTATAAAACAAATTACCCATTCTATAGCTTTAATATTATAATACTCTTATTATTTTATATTCAATTTTTAATGTAAAAAAATGAAAAAAAGATTATAAATAATAATAAAATAATTATATTGATAATAATAATGATGAACATAGCAAATCATATATATTCATGGTTTACTAACGAAAATGCAAATATCAAAAATCTTGCCAATAACGAAATATTACAGATTGCCAACGAGTTAAATGGATTGTTCTCTGAAGTAAATGATACTAATCATAAAATAACTCTTCCCAAAATTGTAGTCGTTGGAACCCAAAGTTCTGGTAAAAGTACAGTTCTAAACGCTATTATGGCTCTGGATATATTACCCACTGGCAAAAATATGGTGACAAGAACTCCTTTGGATATTAGATTACATAAAAATAAAATTAATGAGGCTAGAATCGAATTGGGATTTTATGGTGATAGTGGATGGATTTCTGAAAAAAATATAAAATTGTCATTGCCTAATGCCAGCAAAGACGAAATCGATCAGATTAGACAATACATATCACAAAAAACTATTGAGTTGGCCGGCAATGAGATGAACATTAGTAAAAATCCAATATATATACAAATTTTTTCACCTAATGTGCCTGATCTTTCTTTAGTTGATTTGCCTGGATTAATTATGGTTGCATGTACTGACAAAGGACAGCCCAAAAATATGCCAGAACAAATTGAAAAATTAGTTGAGTCTTATATAAAAGATAATAACACAATCACACTTGCAATCATGCAATCCAGATCTGATCTGGAAACAGATTTAGGACTCGCGCTTATTAAAAAATATAAATGTAGCAAAACTGTCGGAGTATTAACAAAACCAGACTTGATGAATAATGACAGTCATATTGGATGTTATTTAAACGGAAATAATATTTCCAAAGATTTAATGTTAGATTATGGATATTTTGTCGTCAAAAATAAAAGTTCTATGGATAATGACGAATATGATATCCAAAAAATAATTGATATGGAAAAAAAATATTTTGCTAACCATAACGAATACAATAAACCCATTTACCAAAACAAAATAGGTTATAATTCTCTAATTAAAGAATTGACCAAAGTTTTAATTTCCGCAATTAGAGATACTATGCCCAAAGCATTCCAAAAACTCGCCGAAATTGAATCAGAATTGGTAAAAAAACAAACATTGTTAGGTAAAAATCCTCCTATCACGAAAGAGGCTCAAATTGTTGAATTAAATTCATATGTTAACAGTTTTAATAAAATATTAAATGACAGTATTGAATCAAATGGAACGGTTAATAATATCGGAAGAGAAATAAAATCTACGTTTGAACAATATAGAAGTAATATTGACAATATTAAACCATTTGTAAAAAACAATTATGAAGACACATATTTTACTGATATGATTATGGGTTTTGAAGGATATCATTTGTCATCATTTGTATCACCAATAATACTGCTAGAAAGATGTCTGACTGATTATAAACATAAACCTATCTTTCATCTCAAAAAACCCAGTTTAGATTGTCTAGATGCTATTACTAAAATAGTTACGGAAATTGTACAAAATATTCTCTCAAACGATGAATTTGCTAGATATCCTCTGTTGGCTAATCAAATAACAAAATTAATTATGGAAGACTTGATATTTCCTTATTCGAAACAGTCTGAAAAACAAATTGATAGTATCTTACAAACTGAACTTGATTATATTTGGACTGATGACCCTCAATTTTTAGATATGTTGAACAAATTCACTGTTCCAAACAAAAATAATCTCGATAATTTGCGGAATTTGTTAAATGGATATTATGATACTGTAAAGAAAAATGTTAAAAATAATATTCCAAAAATAATTATGAGTATTGTCATTCGTGGTATACAGAAAAACATGATTAATTATTTGGTGTCAAATATTGTGCAAGATAACAAAATTAACTTGTTGAAGGAAGATCCAAAAATTGAAGATGAGAGGAAATATTGTGATTCTATATTGTTCAAGATACAAACTATCAAAAAAATAGTAGAATCTAAAATCAACAATTAAAAAAAATATAATTATTTTATATATGCAAGATATTCGTTATAATGCCAAAAAATTACGAAACTTTATTGATGATAATAAAAATATATTAGTTTCTATTTTTGATGATGATTTTTATTATCTTCTTAAAAAAATAACAAAAAAATATAAATTCAAATATACAAATAAAATAATCGATGTCCTTCATCTGATCAATGAAAAGCTGGTTTGTAAACAATTGAAAAGTAAAATCAAATATGTATTAACCGATCTTAAACAGTTATTAAAAAATTTATTTAAATCTATAAACATTGAACATTCTTATGCTGATTAATCAATAAAATTAAACTTAGTACAGATGCCACTATACCAGAATATATAACATATGATTTTTTTCCGGAAAATTGTACTATAGTGTCCATAATATTTTCTCCAAATTTTAAATAGTAATTTAAAGGTAATTTCTTATTTTTGAATTTCAAATAATCAATATATCTGTTACATATTGCGTTAATTAACCATAATCTTTTTGACCAATTATCATAACAATCTTCGAAATCCTTTGATATCAAACCAAATTTAATTAGTAATATCAAATAGTCAAGTACTGACGATATACAGTCCGAATATATTGATATGTCCTCAATTACTGTTGATCCTCGATAATTTACAAATATTGACAAGAAATTAAATGATTTCAATATTCTTCTTGTTATTGATAAATAATTTTCCATTGATGACAATCTTTGATTTCCTGTTTTATAAATAATTAGTTTGCTTATATATTGAATCAATTTGCACATTTTATCTTGACCCTTCGTTTTTTCTAATAATGTTAAATATATATCCATTTATACTAACCACAATATATATAAATAATACTGGTTTTAACATGTCCAATTCCTCTCTGGTTTTTTTATGTAATCTGGAGTGTTATTATAATCCGCAGTTAATTCTCCATTTTTTTCTATATTTTTTGATGATACTAAATACCAATCATTATTTATCATTTTTAATATAGTATTTGAATTATTACAATGATTTACTTTTTTGCCTAATTCTGTTACTTTCTTTTTTGAATGTTCGATTGCCTTAAAAAGAATTGTATCTTTAGGTATACTCACTCTACAATATACTCCGGTGCCATGTATTCTACTAGGAGCCAAATAAAACTTGTCATTGTTTGCTGTGAAATTTTCGTAATTGTTACTGAACAATAACGCGAATAGAGAAATAATAATTATAACAATTATAACAAGTGTCAATATATTCATTATATATTATTGATATATAATAAACCAATTCTTCGCTTAAAATTTGATATTAATTTTTTAATAAGTAAAAAATTTTTAAATATCTATTCCGTTTATTTATTATTTTACTGTTCAAACTCTGAGTGTTTATGTTTTTTAAGTGTATTCGTTCGTTGTCCATCATTATATTATTATAGTTTGGTTTAGAGTGCAAATTCCATTTAAATACACTAATCCACAAAAATTTAAAGTATTAATATTTACATATTATTTTTAGTAATATTAATTTTGTTGATTATTGTTATTCAATTTTTTGCATAACAATAATCAAGTTTAGCGTTGTTCAACAGACAACATTTGACATAATTCATTCCTTTTTCAGTTATATTTGTGTTATATCTTAAATCCAAAACTTTAATGTTTCTCAAATGCATCAATCCACTGTCTGTAATATTTTTGTTATTGGACAGACTTAAAGTATGAATTCCCCTCAAATGTATTAATCCTTCATCTGTTATATTTTCGTTATTTATCAAATATAATTTGCGAATTCCCTCTAAATGCATTAGCCCACTATCTGTTAAATTTATGTTCACACACAAGTTTAAACTATTTATCCCCCTCAAATATATTAATCCACTATCTGTTATATTTGTGTTACGGTTCAAATTTAAGCTATGAATACCACTTAAATGTTTCAATCCATCATCTGTTATATTATTATTTAAACTCAAATCCAAAGTATGAATTCCCTTTAAATGCACTAATCCATTGTCTGTTATATTTTTATTACAATGTAAATTTAAAGTATGAATTCCATTTAAATATTTTAATCCGTCATCAGTTATATTATTACCTCTTAAATCTAAAGTGTGAATTCTCTTTAAATTTATCAATCCATTATTAGTTATATTTGAAGTCAAAGCTAAAATATGGATTCCCTCTAAATGTACTAATCCATTGTCTGTTATTTTATTATTATTATATAATTTTAAAGTGTGGATACCTTTTAAATGTATTAATCCGTTATCTGTTATCTTGCCACCACAATATAAACATAGACTATGAATCTCCTTTAAATATGACAATCCATTGTCTGTTATATCTTCAGTACCATATAATTCTAAAGTATGAATCCCCTTCAAGTGTACTAATCCATTGTCTGTTATTTTATTATTACATCTCAACTTTAAAGTGTGAATACCCTTTATATGTACTAATCCATTATCTGTTATTTTTGTATTACAAGATAATTCTAAAGTATGAATGCCCTTTAAATTCACTAATCCATTGTCTGTTATGTTTTTATTACAATTTAATTTCAAAGTATGAATTCCCTTTAAATATATCAATCCCTCGTCTGTTATTCTTCTTCCTGAGTGTAATTTTAATGTATGAATTCCCTCTAAATATTGTAATCCTTTGTCTGTTATATTATAATTACTATCCAAACGCAAAGTGTGAATGCCTTTTAAGTGCACTAGTCCTTTGTCTGTTATGTCTGTATTGCCCGGCAATATAAGATATTTTAAATTTTTAAATTTTGATATTATCTCGTCATTTACTTCATCGTTTATAATATCATTATCATCTCTTTTTATTATTTCCAATCTGACTATTGATTCTAGATGTTTTTCTAAAAACGTAACGTTTAATTTATCAAAAATATAATGTTCCATCCTAAATTCAAATAGATTTTTGCATAAATATTGTAATTTTATTGAATCTTTTAATGGCAAATAGTTGGCTATTATATTATATATATCACTGCAAATTGGCATTTTGTTTGTTAATATATGCCCCTTGTTTATAATGTATGATTATTATTCAACTTTTTTGCAATAATAATTTAATTTCTTCGTTGACCTACATACAAAATTTGATATAATTTGCTACAATGTGTTATACATCAACATTTTATTAATCAATTCAATAAATAAAATGAATAATGACTATTATTTAATAACCACGCAAATTTATGTTTACGATATAACAATTTTTAATATATTTTAGTCCTTCTTCCGTTATATTTTTGTTTTTATCCAAATTTAAATATAGGATGCCATCTAAGTGTTTTAATCCTTTGTCCGTTATATTTTTATTAAATGATAATTCCAGCCATTGAATACCTTTTAAATGTATTAATCCATCATCCGTTATATTATTATTTTGAGATAAACATAACCTTCTAATCCCCTTTAAATATTTTAATCCATTGTCTGTTATTTTTTCATTTCTATACAATTCCAAATTTTTAATTCCCTTTAAATATGCCAATCCATTATCCGTTATTTTTTTACCGTTCTCTAAATCCAAAGCACTGATACCATTTAAATGTCTTAATCCATCATCTGTTATATTTTCACATGCATTTAAATTTAAAGTATGGATCCCACTTAAATGCCTTAATCCGTTATCTGTTATATTTTCGTTCCAATATAAATGTAGAGAGTGAATTCCTCCTAAATATCTCAATCCGTAATCTGTTATATCATGACTACAACCTAAATTCAAATTATGAATTCCTTTTAAGTGCACTAATCCTTTGTCTGTTATATTTTCATTCTCATATAAATTCAGTGTGTGAATTCCTTTTAAGTATACTAATCCTTCATCTGTTATATCTTTATTACTATCCAAATTCAGAGTATGAATTCCTTTTAAGTATTTTAATCCTTTATTTGTTATTTTTATGTTATTGCACAATTCAAAAGTGTGAATTCCCGTCAAATGTTTTAACCCATCATCTGTTATTTTCCATCCCTCATCTAAATTTAATGTATGAATTCCTGTTAAATATTTTAATCCTTTGTCCGTTATATTTTCATTTGAATTTAATTTTAAAGTATGGATTCCCTTCAAATATTTTAAACCTTTGTCAGTTATATCTTTATTAAATGGTAGTATCAAACACTTCAAATTTTTAAATTTTGATAATATTTTATCATAAATTCCATCATTTTTTTGTTCACAGCATCCAGTAATTCGTAATTTTGATAATTTATTGTAATATAATTCATCAATTGTTTCTGTTATTTCTAATTTAACTATTGATTCCAAATGTTTTTCCAAAAACGTAATGTTTAAATTGCCACAAGTATAATGTTCCATCCTAAATTCAAATAGATTTTTACACAAATATTGTAGTTTTATTGAATCCTCTAATGGCAAATAATTGGCTATTATATTGTATATATCACTGCATAAAGACATTTTATTAATATAAATCTAATAAAATAAAATGTGGTCAAATAAATAATAAATCAATTTTTTTGATAATATTTTAATTTTACTGGTTCTTTTTTGGTTATTCAACAGTTATTATTTAATGATAATTCTTCTATTTCTTTTAAATATTTTAAGGCATTATTTGATAAATTGGACACATATGAGATTTTTAATTTGCGAATATCTCTTAGGCGAATGATATTAGTTGGTCCAAGGTCTCCAAGACTGTTTAATATCAATTCTTTTATGCCAAGCAAATAACTTAACCCGTTGTTTTTTATGTTCATATTTCTATTCAAATGTAATACATTTACTCCGGATATATATTTTAATCCGGCGTCCGTTATTTTCATGTTATTACACAATCTTAATTCTTTTATACCAAACAAATGTCGTAGTCCTTTGTCTGTTATGTTGATACCGCCCAATTCCAGTTCTTTTATTCTTCGTAAATACTTTAGTCCATCATCCGTAATTTTATTATTATATTTTAAACACAAACATTTTATTCCTTTCAAATGTTCTAGACCTTTATCTGTTATATTGTCTCCACCTAATAATTTTAAAGTGTCTATTCCTTTCAAATATTTCAAACCTTCATCCGTGATAGACTTACATACGGGCAATTCTAAAACTTTTATTTTCTCTAAATATTTTAATCCTTCATCCGTCGCATGCATTCCACCAAGTTTCAAAACTCTAACATTCTTAAGATATTTTAATCCATTGTCTGTTATGATATTATTGGAAGGTAATTCTAAAGTATGTACATTGGACAAATACTGTAATCCTTCATCATCTATTTTTTCATTTGATGGTAATGACAAATATTCTATGTTCTTTAAATTTAACAAAATCTCGTTGCTCATAAGGTTCTCGTCATCATCAATAACTATTTTCTGCAGTGTGTAAAAGTGTTTTGACAATAATGACATATTTAATTTTTTATCTATGTAATGACGCAAATATATTTTATCAAAAACATTACTGACATTTTGCGCATCTTTCAAGGATAAGTATTCAACGACAATATTGATAATATCGTTCATTTTTTAATAGTCAAAGTTTTAAAGATTATTCAACGATAAATAAATTCAATTACTTTTAAATTAGAGTATCTAATTTCATATTTTTTAAGTTAATTAATCCTTCTTTGGTCATTGATTTACTACTTATCATATCCAATCTAATTAAATTCGACAAATACTGCAATTTTGATTCTTTTATTGAACTCAAATATTTTAGTCCTTTATATGTTCCAAAATTAAATTATTATATATCTTGTATAGTTCAATTGCATCTTTTAATTGCAAAAATTTTACCACAATATTTATTATATCATTCATTTGGCATGGTATAAACATTTTATATTTACATTAAATCAAAATTCAACTTTATTGTACATTTCTCGGAAATTCTCTAAAGCCAATATTTATTATTCCAACCTAAGTTTATCGAATCACTATTTAATTTTATTTTTGTTAAATATTTTAATCCTTCGATTGTTATATTTTTGTTTCTCGGTAAACTTAAATATGTAACATTGGGTATGTATTTTAATCCTTCATTAGTTATTTTATCGTTGCATCTCACACTAATTCTTTCAATTTTGGGCAAATATTTCAATCCATCATCTGTTATATTGCATTCTTCCAAGCTCAAACTTTTTATATTATTCAAATATTGTAGTCCATCATCTGTTATACATTTATTATTTGGTAATAATAATATATCAAGATATCTCAAATGTTTTAATCCTTCGTTTGTGATAATTGTATTATTTTCTAAATATAATTCTTTAACATTCAACAAATGTTCTAATCCATTATTTGTTACACTTCTACCATCAAGATACAATACTTTTATATTGGTTAAATTTTTCAGCCCCTCATCTGTAATATTATGATTCCTTAGTAATTTTAATGTATGAATATTTCTCAAATGTTTTAAACCTTGATCAGTTATAATTTTATTGTCAAATAATGATAAATATCTAACATTCTTAAAATTAGACAAAAAATCATCATCAATATTATTACTTTCAACTATATTTATTATTTGCAAACTGGATGAATGCTTTAACAGAAAAGATTTGTTTGTTTTTTTATGGATATATGAATAACAACGTAAATTCAATAAATCATTGCTTACTGATTGCAAAGCACAAAAATCTTTTAAATTCACATAAGTTACCACTATACTGAGTATATCATTCATTCCAATTAAAATAAATATTCTATTAAAAAAACTATTTTCGAATATTATATTTTCATTTTTTTTTACTTGGTCAGCTGATTACTTTCCGCGGTATGAAAGTGCACAACAAAAGTGCTCAATTTAATTAAAAATAACAGTGCTACAGGAAGAGCAATTAAAAGTGTAACAGAAAGAGTGTTCCAATTTTACGGAGCAATTAAAAGTGCTACAGGAAGAGTGTTTCAATTTTACTGATACAACAAAAGTGCTACAGGAAGAGTGTTCCAATTAAATATAAAAAATAAAAGTCTAGCAGAAAGAGTGTTCCAATTAAATGGAAAAATTAAAAGTGCTACAGAAAGAGTGTTTCAATTATATTGATCAATTAAAAATACTACAGGAAGAGTGTTCCATTTTAACTGAATCAATAAAAATGTAACAGAAAGAGTGTTTCAATTATATTGATCAATTAAAAATACTACAGGAAGAGTGTTCAATTTTATCCAAAACAATAAAAATGCTACAGGAAGAGTGTTCCGATAAAATGGAAAATTTAAATGTGCCAAAGGAAGAGTGTTCCATTTTAACTGAATCAATTAAAAGTGTAACAGGAAGAGTATTACAATTTATCCAAAACAATAAAAGTGCCACAGGAAGAGTGTTCCACGTTTACGGATCAATTAAAAGTGCTACAGGAAGAGCGTTTCAATTTTACGGATCAATTAAAAATGTAGCAGGAAGAGTGTTCCAATTTAGCCGAAACAATAAAAGTGTAACAGGAAGAGTGTTCCAATTTTAAGAAACAATAAAAGTGTAACAGGAAGAGTGTTCCAATTTTAAGAAACAATTAAAAATGTGACAGGAAGAGTGTTTCAATTAAATGGAAATTCTAAAAGTGATACAGGAAGAGTGTTCCATTTTAACTGAATCAATAAAAGTGTAACAGGAAGCGTGTTTCAATTTTAAGAAACAATTAAAAATGTGACAGGAAGAGTGTTTCAATTAAATGGAAATTCTAAAAGTGATACAGGAAGAGTGTTCCATTTTAACTGAATCAATAAAAGTGTAACAGGAAGCGTGTTTCAATTTTAAGAAACAATTAAAAATGTGACAGGAAGAGTGTTTCAATTAAATGGAAATTCTAAAAGTGATACAGGAAGAGTGTTCCATTTTAACTGAATCAATAAAAGTGTAACAGGAAGCGTGTTTCAATTTTAAGAAACAATTAAAAATGTGACAGGAAGAGTGTTTCAATTAAATGGAAATTCTAAAAGTGATACAGGAAGAGTGTTTCAATTATATTGAACAATTAAAAGTGATACAGGAAGAGTGTTACAATTAAATAAAAAATTAAAAGTGTAACAGGAAGAGTGTTCCATTTATCCAAAACAATAAAAGTGCTACAGGAAGAGTGTTCCATTTTTACGGATCAATTAAAAGTGTAACAGGAAGAGTGTTCCAATTTAGCCGAAACAATAAAAGTGCTACATGAAGAGTGTTTAATTAAAATGCTTAAATATATTTTCGAAATGTAATTAGTAACTAAAAATGTAAAAATAAAGTGTAGCAGGAAGAGTATTCAATTAAAATTATTTATTATTATCATATTATATAATGTGTCTTATTACTTTCTCAAAATAAAAGTAATCAGCTAATTATATAAAAAATAAATTGGTCATCTTATATTCTTTATAATATATATTTATCTACCTTATTACCTGATTTTAACTATATACATCATTACAACTATCAAAAAAATTATGAATATTTTTATTTCAAAACACACAAACTTTGTGTGTCGCAAAAAAAGTTCCAAAAATACTTTTAAAAAAATAGGTTAGTTTTAATGGGTAAATAGTAATAAGGTAGATATTTTCACATATACATCAGTAAATTTTTTGTCTAAATAAGGGAGATCGAAATGTAATAAGGTGGGCAATTAAAATAAAGTGATTATGTCAGCATATAAAAATAAAAGTAATTAACCACTATATGATTTTTAGATTATTAAAAAAAAGTGATAGAGTAAGATGTTTCAAAAATATACACCGAAATGAAAAGTAATAAGGTGACCAAAAGTACAACGAGAAAAAATACCAAAAGTAATAAGCTAGAATAATGTACATCAAAACTACTTGTAGAAAGTACATCAAAACTACATCAAAAAAGTACATCAAAATATATAAAAAATAATATAGTCGAATAATATTATATGAATTATAAGTGCGATATATGTAATTACGAAACAAGTGATAGAGGCAACTATTATAAACATAAGAAAACAAAAAAACATATTGAAAAAAGTAATAAGCTAAATGTGAGTAGCAACCAAGAACAGTCTGATAACAGTCCGAAACATCCAAAAGACACTCCAAAATTTATTTGTAGGTATTGTAACAATTCTTTTACCAGATCATATACATTGTCATGTCATTACAAAATTTGTACTTTTAAAAAAAATTCTGATGATGCAGAAAGAGCTGATAAAAGTAATAAGATAAAAATTTTAGAAAATAAGATTAAATTTATTGAAAAAGAGAAAAAGTTATTAGTGAAACAATCTGAAGAAAAAATAAGATCGGTTGAGAAGATTTCAGAGGATAAACTCAGGATGTTGGAAAAACAAAATAGTTTATTAGAAAAGGAGAATGAATATCACAAGCAGTTGGTTATATCGGCCGGCAATATGATACAATCCTCCATGAGCACTCTAAATCATCTAATATTGAACTACAACAATGCTCCATTGCTTGAACCAATAAAAGATTATTCTGTTTTAGAAGATAAAAACAAATTTATCAATAGTCTAGTATATTACCAAAAGGAAAATAAGTTAAATCAATATATTGGGGACTTTTTATTGAAACACTATAAAACAGAAAATCCTAAAAATAGATCTAACTGGAATTCTGATACTTCTCGATTAACTTATATTAATAGGGAATTAGTCAACAATCAACCAAATTGGGTAATAGACAAAAAGGGAGTTAAGATGACAAATATTGTTATAGATCCGTTTTTAAATTATATCAAAAAAATTTTACAAGAAGAATTTAACTTTTTAAAAGACAATATTAATGTTAATGATGATACCATCAAAAAAATGTTTATTCTAAGTGATATATTAAAAAATATTAATGATAAAACTTTGTCTATGGATGTTAATAGATATTTAGCTCCTCATTTATATTTCGAAAAAAATTGAATGTTCAAATGCTGGTTCTCACTTATTAGGATGATTTGTTCCATGGATTCGTTAAATAATATTGTCAAAAAATATAAATCTTATTACTTCGGCTCTTATGTGTACAATAAACTTTTGAAAGATAATAATGACTATGATGATATTGATATAATGACCAAAGATGTTGACGCATTTTTAAAAGATATTAATGATAATTTCAGATGTAAAACACTAAATATTAGTTTTGGAGAATATGGTTTTATCAATTTTATTAAGATCAAATGTAACGAACTAGAAAAAGATATTAATATATTTGAAAAAATATTTACTGAATTTCATATGGATGTTTTTGATAGAGGCGAATATCTCTACGATTTCCAAAGAATATTTTATGATCCACTAAATAATACGTTCAAAAGTTTTGACAAAAAAATGGATCTTCAATATGTTATGTCAAACTACAAAAATAATAAGATATGTTATGTACCTTCGAATATTGGACAAAAATATTCTAATAGATTTTCATTACAAAGAAATAATATATTTGAATGCATTAGAAAAGACTATGATAGTGGATATTCTTGGAAGGAGATTAAGGAATACGTAAAAAATTGAAAAATATAAAATCTGATAAATCTTAAAAAAGTTTAATTTATTAAAAATGAATTATACCAGATTGGTGAGTAAAAACTCTAAAAACAAAGAGTTGAATGGTGAAAACTACAATTCAAAAAAGAAATTACTTGAAATGGGTAAAATTCCTTGTGGTTTCGATAATTATATATAAACTTTTATAGATACAAATATAACGATTGATGATTTGGTAAATTCATATGCTAGATGGAAAAAGTGTGTAAGAGTCCCAATATTTATTGATAGTATTGATTCTAATTTATCGGGACCAATCACAATGTCAATTGATGGATATCAATATCAGTTTTATGATTCTTGTGATACAATGGTGTATATGAAAAAATCGCCATCAAAAAATTGGTTTGGCCAATGTTTTGGATTAAATAATTTTTGAAGTTTTTTCATTAGAATTACCAATATCAGCATATCGTCGTGTTTCCAATGAAAAAATAGAAGAATATACTGACGCGAATGGTAATAAAAATACTCGTATGGTATATTCACCACCTTCATGGAAGAAGGAATGTATTAATAGACAAGTTCGTGGGTTACTTTTTAATTTATAACTTATTTGCAGACTAATCTTAAAGACTCATCACATTTACCAACCGCATTTGCCGCAAACATATATGGTAGTTTTCCACATATAACATAATCATTCAATTTAGATCCAGTATCATATTTTCTATGAGGCAAATAAAGAGAACATATTATTTTATTACCATTGACAATAATTTTGTACAAACCAGTTGGAACGTTTACGCACACATCTTTGGAATTGCATATTTTATTACTCGAATCATATTCTGGAACTGTTACAATATCAAATCCACTATAATTGTCTCTGATATAATACTCCAGTGATTTCCACAAACCATTATTAAAACCATTGTGAATCATCGGAACCATATTAGACATAACGTATGTTGAGCAAGTATTATCAATATCAACTGCTGGAACTAGATGACCCCTAGCAAAATTTTTTATTCCTTTTAATACATTCGTATCATATGTATTTAATCCTACATCTTTTTTCCAATATTTTCCTCTACATTCCAACTCTGACTCTTCTTCCAACGAATAAACAGCATAATTTGCCAATCTTAAAGTTGTATTAAACGAAATCGTGAAATCACCATAATTTTTTATTATTTCTCCATTTATCGGTAACAACAGTTTAGAAGGAATTGGTGTAAATTTTGGTGCAAATAACCAATGAATTAACATTCCAATAGAAGATAAGCTTATTAACAATAAGACAAAAGCTGCAATTATTGCCAATATGTAATATTTTCTCATTTGTATTATATTTGTTTTTATTGAATAAACAATTTTTTTTTCAAATTTCTATTTTTCCAGTCCATCTAATATCACATGAAAACTTTTCGTTTTGTTTCGAAAAAGGAATCATAAAAAATCCTTCAAATGTTTTTGGTTTTATGAAAGGTTCTTTATTATTAGATTCTTCACTTATATTATTATCGTAAATTTTATTATCTCCTGAATTTCTCAAACAATAAAATTTTGTTGGATTGTTAAAATCAATATTGCATTCTTCATTGACAAAACATTCGCAATATAATTTATCGTTCACATAAATTTGAGTATCTCTATATGGATATGGTAGGCACTTAATATGTTTTTTTGTTTTTACTTTAATTTTAATGTCATCAATATGATATTCATATATTAATTCATCATTTTCTCTGACTGATTTGCTATCAATATAACTGACCAATACATCTAATGGAGTTTTATCATACATTAATTGACTGAACTTACATTCTTTTTCGACATTTAGTATGTATTCCCAAAAATATTTTTTAAAATCTTCAGTATATTTCTTTTTAACAGAATTTATATTTTCGATTTTTATAGGTGCATCGTTTTTATAAATATATGCATAATCACCAAATAATTTTTCTACGAAGTTAAAGGAATTAGTCAAATTGTCATTAAATGTTACAAAATTCGCCATAATATATTTTACGACAGACTCAGTTTTTCTCTTATTTAGTTCTTTTTTATAATCCTTCTTAAAATTCGATGGTATGATTGCTGAATTATTTTGTGCAAGTCCGGTAAATGAGTATAATATGAGGTGAGCAAAATTTGTTGATGCTTTTATAATATTTTTGCTTAAAATTGGATATGATTTTTCTTGAGCTATCAATTCAATTTTATTTAATATTTCTTCATTACATTTGTCCATTACTTCTTTTATATCATCAGAATATTCACAAGAACTGAAAAAGATTTTGTTTTCGTCAAAATTATTACCTATTCTTTTTTTAATATTTTTTTTGATTTCCTTTCTACATTCATCATTGATAGTATTCAAATCCAATATATTTTTTTTATTCTTTTTACTATTCTTGTATTTATTAAATATTACATCATATTGTGAAATAATAATTATAGAATTTTTTTGCCATCTCAATACTTTCACTATATCATTTATAATTTTTGTCTCCTGTTGACTATTGGGTTCATCGATGCGACTCTTAAAAGCACTGTAATCAACAAAATATATTGTACATACAGTGCTTTTAATACAAATTTCATGATTTTCCAAACTAAAATTATCATCAATACCTTGAGTATCAACAAGTTGAATGTGCTTATTCGTTAATTTCTCCCATCTTGTTCTTAATTCTAATTTTTTGTTGTTAATTTTAAGTTCTTCAAGTTTTTTGCATAATTCATCATCATCATTATATTCGTAAATATTGTCAGATTCTATTATCAGACTTTTATCATTATCTATGTGAGTGACGTATATTTGACCATTTGTACAATTATTAATATCTTTCGGCAATAACTCTCTACCAATTAAACTATTTATAAAAGTTGATTTGCCAGATTTACTTTCACCAACTACAGCAAAACGAATATGATTTGTGATAGATTCTATCATTTTATTAATTGTATTCTATCAAGAGCATTATTCCATATTTATTTTTCAACTTTTTTAATAAAAAAAATCTTATTTCCGACTTATTTTATAGTAATAAATTTACTACGTTTTAAATTCACCATGAGTAGAGGATTTCCTTTTTAATTTGACCATATTTTTTAGATTTTTTGGATATACACCAGATTTTTTGCAATCGAGTATTATTAATGTATTAGCTAGATGATTAATATTTGTAATCTTTTTGTTACCATATATATCCAAAACTTTTAAATCCGTTAAATGTTGTATGCCAGATTGATTAATTCCACAATTAGACGAACAACTTAATTTTTTTAAAGTTTTTGCCAGATGATTTACATCACATATTTTTGAATTATAATTCGCATAAAGAACTTCTAAACAAGTCAATGATTCTATACCATTTTGATCTATGCCACTGGGATTATTCACAGACTTATTTGAGCAATATAATTTCTTTAAAGTTTTTGCAAGATGATTCACGTTATTGATTTTTGGATTGCCGCATGCACAAAGAACTTCTAAATGAGTTAAATGTTGTATACCAAGTTGATCAATTCCGCATTGATGAATTCTATTTCCAGGGGAGCATTTTTTAAAGTTTTTGCAAGATGATTTACATTGTATATTTTTGTATTGCCGTCTGCTTTGAGAACTTCTAAATGAGTTAATGATTCTATACCATTTTGATCAATACCACATTCTTGACAACAATATAATTTTTTCAAAGTTTTTGCTAAATAATTTACATTATTGATTTTTGGATTATCTGACGCGGATAATTTTTGTAAATTAACTAATTTACTTATTGCGTTCTGGTCAATCGCTGAATTATCATCACAATGCAATTCAATTAATGTATTTGCTAAATGATCAACATTCGAAATTTTCATATTGCAAGAGACATCTAATTTACGAATATATTTAAGCTTCATTATTCCATCTTGATTTATACCACTTCCACAAGCACATACTAATTCAATTAATGTTTCAGCCAAATGATTAACACTATATATTTCTTCATTATTAGTGGCACGAAGAATTTGTAATTTTTTTAAATCCTTAATTCCGTCTTGGTTAATACCTGAACTAGAACAGTCAAGTTCGATCAAACTATTTTTTAAATGATTCACACTAAATATTCCTCTACAGTTTCTAATTTTTAATATTTTCAAATTTGTCAGCTCGTTAATAATATTTTGATCTATAGAATATGAGCAACTTAATTTTGATAAAGTTTTAGACAAATGGTCTAAACTATTCAAATAATCAGTACTAAAAAAGGATAAATTTTCTAATTTATCAAATTTTTTTTGTTCTATCACTTCTTGAGTTATTTCTTTAGTACATGATTTTCTACATAAATCATAAATTTTAAGATTTTCATAATGGTATCTGTTTAACTGAAATAATTTTAATTGATCATTTATTTTCAAAAATGGCAATATATATTGTACTATGTCTAGATACATATTTTGGATAGATCAAAAGATAAACGACAATATTAACCATAAAAATTTTCATTTTTTTTTAAATTATGATATTGATTTGTAATATTCAACTAAATAATCAGACAAATAAATAAATGTGTTATAATTACTTTTTCAGAATCAGTCTAATATATTTCCTAATATTGTGATTCGATAGATATTTCTTTTAAAGTTACTGGGAATTCGAATTTTTATTCTATCTCGATATACAAACTATCATTATGATGATTTGGTGAATATATATTCTATTTTTTTGTGTCTAATAATATAAAATTAATTGTAATACATCGATCATATGTGTATTAGTATAAACAACTGTATAAATGTTTGGAAAAGTTGATATTTTTGAGATCACAATTATTATATAGATTAATAGTTATAGAGATGAATAATATTGACGCAGACACAAATAAATTTTTAAAAAACGTTTTAAGAGAATTAGTGGATGAGGTTATTATTCCAATAATTGTTGAAACTGATTGTTGTTTCAAGGATATCAGCAATATTAATATTAATAGTACCACAAGTAACAAATATCAGAAAAATTATTTAACTGAATTGAGAAAATTATTTGATATATATTATGGAGAAGTAAACACCTATATAATCAATAACATATTATACAACAAACAAACAGGAAAATCAGTTTTAAAATACCAGTTGGGTAATATACTGCAAAATTATGTGTCAGATATAACTACCGAAAATTTTGAGGATATTATGGAGAAAAGAGTTTGGCCATTACTATCTGAAATAATAAAAAGCTACAGTCGTATGTTAAGTTCTTTAACAAAATATACTACGGATAGTGGTGTTCCAACATATAAAATAATATATGATAAAAATAATAAAACACCATCATACAGAAAAAATTTAGAAGAAAAAGATTCTGATAACTACGAGGAAATAAAAAATAAATCATGCATACGAATTAAGGATGGTGAGAAAAGATGTTGTAGAGCAAGTACTAACGTATCCAACTGTGTCGCATTGACTGGAGTAAACATATTGACAAGAGCAGGTCCAATATTTGACAAAGCATTGAATTTTATTAATGAAAAAGTCAAATCAAACAAAGATGTTAAATCATATGAAAACGTGAGAGATTATTTAACAATAAAAATTAATGAACTGAACAAGTTCAAGGATGAATATCTCAAAAAACAGGAGGAAGATGATAATAAAAACAAAAAATATAAAAGTGGTAAATCGGGAGTATCTGGATTTTTTAAATCGTTATATAAAAATTATGGAGATGTTGATATTAATGTTAAAATAAACCCAGAAGCAAAAAAAGATGCTGTTAGCGAAAAGGAAAAAAAACAATATAAAGAGTTTGTTAAATCTCTAGAGTCTAAAAAACAATCGACTAAATTTCAACCATCCTTGCCAATAGGCCCAGAGAGTAAACCCTCTTTACCAATAGGCCCAGATAGTAAACCATCCTTGCCAATAGGCCCAGAGAGTAAACCATCCTTGCCAACTATTCCTCCTCCACCTCCACTACCACCGGTACAGAAACAAGAGCCTAAATTACCTAAAATTCCATCCAGTGTACCAGCAGCACCAGCTCCACCAACACCACCAGCAGCACCAGCTCCACCAGCAGCACCAGCTCCACCAGCACCACCAGCTCCACCAGTATTACCACCAGTACCACCAACTCCATTAGCACCACCAGTTCCATCATCAAATGTACCAGGAGCAAAATTAACCAAACCCATCGATCTTGACAAAGATGATCCATGGAATTACGGCGATGAGCTGAAAAATAAAATAGCAAATTTAATAAAACCTTCTGTTGATTTGAGCCAAGAAAAAGTGGTTAAAAATTTGTTGAATCTAACAAAAAGTTTTTATTCTGAAAATGTATCAAACAAAAGAATTTATTTCGATAAAGACCTAAAAATAAGTGATATATTAAAGGGTAACGATGAGTTTCAGAAAAATTTGTACATAAACTCCATTAATAAACTCCAGGCAAAATGCGACAAAGAAAATTATGGTTTTGAGATAGTATATTCAAATGTGGGTGGCACAGGGTTTGCTTATCCATCTCTTGCTTTATTTAAAGATAACGGAAAAGAGGGGTTATATTTTATTAAGATATTCCTAGAAACTAAAGATGGAAATATAATGAAAATATTGAAACCATATCAAAGACCAATCAGAGAGTTGAGTGTATTTGATACAATTAATAAGAAAAAAGACGATAAAAACAAGTTACACATATTGAGAGGAAACAGTAGTTTGACAGTGGATAATGAGAAAGGTTGTGACAAACTAAATTTTTCGGACATAATTGTAAACAACAATAATACTACCGTCAAAAAATTTGTTGAAGCTAATTGTTTGTACAATAGATATGATTATTTAGTGAACAATATATCAGAGAATATAGCCAAGAGTAAAAAGCAATTAATTGGAAAAACTTTGTCAATTGTAAAAATAAAAACAGATGCAAAATATAAGTTTGACAATAAATTTAACAAAATAACGGAAGTTACTGATGCTGACAAACGTATGATTATTATAAAAGAAAACTTAAAACTAGAGAATAATAAAACAATAGGTAATTTAAAATTCCAGACAAAGGACTCCAATGGAAAAATAAGATCAGACAAATCTGAAAATCTGAACGGTAATACAGATGTACTTGTCATAATATCAGATATAAATGATACCACATTTTTGACCACAATGTTTGATAAATTAGATGAATGGGATATTGTATATAATGGTCCAAATAAAATTATAAATCCAAGATTTTCGAAATATCAGACAGAAAAGTTATTAGATGAAAAAATTACCAAAATGGGATTGGGGATGGTCGACACAAAGAAACTAAGATTCTGTTATGAGGAAAAAATTTTGAATAGCAGCTATCAATTAAGATTTTTATTACAAGAATATATGACTGGAGGTACCATATGTGAAAATATTGACAATATGACTGATAATGAGTTACTAGATTTACTTTTGCAATTATTATTCCAGCTATATTATTTCCATAAAGTTCTAAAGTTACATCATGGCGATTTGCATGTCAACAATGTAATGAATACTATTGATCCAAATTATGTAAAAGATAAAAAGAAATACTATAAATATACATATAAACACTCGTCTGAGAAATCAATTTATGTACCAGTTAGAGAAAAAATTTATAAGATAATTGATTTCGATAAAACTTTCAACTTGGAAACAGATTTAGATCTTTTCAAAAAAATATTGGTTAATCTCAAAGATTTAGAAAATATATTAAACGAATTGATAGATATTTTCAAAGAGATTGTACCAAAAGATTATAAGCAAAAAGGAGGGAAAAATGTTGCAACCAAAATAACAGCTCAAGAAGAAGAACGAATACAATCAAGGGATAAATATGCATCAGTTAGAAAAGAAATAATTGATGGTACGGAGAAAAAGACAAGTAAATTGTTCAACGACATTAAAAACAAATTAAATTCAATCGCAACTGATCTGAGAAGTCAGGATTTTCTTTCATCAGAATTAGTTGACAGCTTTTTTGGTTATGATGGAATTGTTAACGGTATAAATTTGAGAAATCATCTTGATAACATTTTAATTGGAAATGAGAACGACGATTTGTATTCAATTGTGTCAAGCAGAAAAGATGATGACTTGGCGACAATATTAAGAGGAGCATTCCTAAAAAGATTAAAAACTCCAATAGAAAATATTATTAGTTCTGTGGAAAAATATTCTATATTTCATATTGACATAGTGACCCAAACTCCTGGAGATTTTGTCTTTATATTAAAGTCAATGTATAACTCTCTTGGTTTAACTGATTTGAAAGATGAGAATGATATTATTAACTATTTGATCGAAGGTATTGATCAACAAAAAAGAGTCATTGCACAGCAAGCATATAAAGATTTTTATAATCTAAAATTAACAGGTGAACAATATTGTATAAACAAAAAAGCTAAGAATATAAAACAAATATTGGGTAATTTATTGGTTGTGGCGACGTCCATGGCTACTTCGAAGAAATGGCCAGAAGATTTCGATAAGTCGAATAAATATATATTATCGGCGGATGGTGAATTAAAGAAAACAAATAACAATAATCCTGAAAATATTATTGAAGATGGCAAATTAAGTTCATTTATGTTTCTGATAGAAGATTATTTAACTAACAAAGGATATTTTAAGGAACCAAAGGATGCAGAAATTATTGATGCCATAAATGTCTCTGAGTTAGTCTAAGAATTTATAATTTTTTGGAATAGATATGTGACTAATATCATATATTTTTTTATTCCACTGTTATTTGCACAACACAAATCTGTCAATGATTTATACAAATGATTTACAGAATTTACTTTTTTATTGTTATTAGTTGTTAAATTTTTCAAAACTGTTAAGGACTGTATTCCTTTTTGATTAATCCCACATTCTCTACCACAATTTAGAACACACAAACTTTTAGCCAAATGATTAACATCTTTTATTTTTTTATTATCAGATGCATCTAATTCTCTTAAGATAGTTAGATTTTTTATTCCTTTTTGATCAATTCCACAATCGCAGCCACAATCCAATATTAACAGTGAACGCGATAAATGATTCACGTCTGTTATGTTTTTATTAGAATAGGCGATCATTGTTTTTAATTTATATAACCTACTAATACCAACTTGATTTAGTGATGACATCGAACAATTTAATGAAAGTAATGAATCAGCCAAAAAGTTTACATCATAAATTTTGTGGTTATTACTAACACTTAATTTTTGTAGTTTAGTGAGTTTTTCAATTGCCTTTTGATCAATAGCTGATTTTCCATTACAATAGAGCTCCACTGGAGTTGATGATAGATGGCTTACATCATTAATAAGAGGATTATCATTAATTTTCAAAATTTCTATTCTGTTCAAGTCTTTTATTCCATTTTGATCTATTCCTTGCAATTGGTCATAATTAAAATCACACACAATTCTGTTAAATAGGAAAGATGATTAACATTATTAATTTTAATATTAGAACATGTATTCAGTTTACGCACTTTTATTAATTTGGAGATTCCTTTTTGATCTATACCACACTTATTACTACAATCTAACTCTATTAAACAGTGGTTTAGATGATTAACATCATATATTGCTTCATTATTTGATACAACTAATTTCTGTATTTTTATTAAATCTTTTATTCCTTCTTGATTTATATATTTATACAAATAATGATCACAACTGATTCCTTTACATTCTAATTCTATCAAAATATGTTTCAGATGATTAACATCATGTATTTTATAGCAATAATTTGCTTTTAATATTTGTAATTCGGTCAAATCTTTTATTCCTTCTCGATCCAAATCTGTTTCACTACAATCAAGTTCTATCAACGATTGTGACTAATGATTGCATCTATTTTTTTATTGTTAGTAATAATTTAAAATTTAATAATTTTTTTATTGGTTGTCAGAATAATATTTTATCTTTTTCATCATATCATCGGCTGATCTTATGTCGAACAAAAATTTGAGTTTTGGATTTAATTTTGAGTATAAGACATCCTTATTTTCAAAATCGAGTGCAAAACTTATCTCATCGCAAAGTGCAATATAATTTCCCGGCTTAGCGCATACATTAACCTGACACAAAGCTATTTTTTTGGTTAAACTGCCATACATTGTTATGATACTCATACTTTGCACAAGATTATCCACCATATTGTCATCTGCATTTATTAATTTTCTTTTTATTTCATTATTGCGACCAATATTGGTTATACTTACTAGATATCTTGTTTCTTCAGCAAAAATTAACAAGCAAGGTAAAACAATACTCTTGTGCATAATTGATAAATCTGTTTGATTACATACATAATTTTTGGTATTAATTATTAATTTACATGCTTCATAAAATCCATTATTTAATGCAATGGTGAAAGCACTATGTCCTTTTTTATTTCGTTTATTAACGTCAATATTAACGTCCGCATTATTATGATTCAATAATAATTTAACTATTTCCATATTTTGAGATCTACATGCTTTCATCAAAGCAGTTTCTCCATTGTTGTTCTGATGATTAAGTAAAATATTTTTATTATTGAGTAAATTTTTGACAATATTTTTATTCCAAGCTAATGTAATGACAGTATCACCATATTGGTCTTGCTTGTTTACATCAATGTCTTTTTGCTTTAACAAAAGTGCCACAAAATTAGTTTTATTATTATAACATGCAATCATTAGAGCAGTTTTTTTTGATTTATCTTCTTTATTAATATCAATACTATCAAATGCCAATATTTTTTTAAAAATATCGATGTATTTAGTTTCATCAAGATGTTCACAAGCCAACATAAGAGCAGTATGACCATTATTATTCTGTTTATTAATATCAATATTTTTTTTGTTCAATAAAATATTAATCAGTTCTTTATAATCAAATTCACCATTATCGAATTGAACGCGATTTATTTCATCCATGAGCACATTATTACCTTCTTTATTACAAACATTTAAATCAAATTTTTTATGTTCTATTATTTTTTTTATTTTATTTATTCTTTCCGGGCTATAATCCGAATCTGCAGTTATACATGTTTCTCCATTAATATTCTTTTTGTTTACTTCCAGATCATCACGATTTAACAGCAATGATATTATTTCATCACTATTTGTTACCATTAAAGCGGTATTTTTTTCAGAATCAATATTATTGACATTAATTTCCTTATGATTTAATAACATTTTTGCAATGTCAAAATTTTTTTTTTCAAGAGCAAGTTTCAAAGGAGTGTCCGTTTTACTGTTCATAATGTTTACATTTATGTCTTTACGATTTAATAATTTCTCTACCAAAAATTTATTATTATGATAACAAGCATGACTCAGAATTAATTGATTGTTTAATGAGTTATTTGTATTCACATATTTATGGTTTAATAACATATTTATGGTTTCATCGTCTGATTGATATATACTCAAAAGTTTAATTACTGTAAAACCATTATTATTTGATAAATTGATGTTAATATCATCTCTACTCAATAAAATTTTCATTGCTCTTTTGTTTCCGCTCTTAAGAGATAGAGTCAAAGCCGTATCGCCATTTTTATCCTGCAAATTAATATTTATTTCTTTTCTATTCAATAATGATTCTAATATTTCATTATCATTATTATTTTTCGGACGCGAACAGCATATCATTAAAGCAGTCATTCCATAGTTGTTTTGTTGATTCAAGTCTAAATCATTACGACCAAGTAATAATTTAAGAGTATCAATATTACTAGTCTTATAAATTTTATTGCATACTATCATAAGAGCGGTATCTCCATTTATATTTTTTAGATTAACATCTATTTTATCGTGTTTTAACAATAATTTAACGGTTTCAACATTGCTAAGTTTACCACTGTTTTCACATGCATACATTAGAGCAGTATATCCTAATTTATTTTTTAGGTTAACATTTATGTCACCATGATTTAACAACGCTTCAACTGTTTCTACAGTACTACAGTAATTGGAATACATAGAAGACATAATAAGTGCAGTATTCCCCTCAAGAGTCATTTCATTGATATTGTTTTGTCTATGTTTTAATAAAATTCTTACTGTGTCAATATCACTTTCTGTATTACTATTAAAACACGCTAGCATTAATAATGTCCATCCAATACTATTTGTATGTTTTACATTATAATTTTTTAATTCGTTTTCGATTAATTTGAGAGCCGTACCGCGAGTTAAATTATCACGAGATGTACATAATATTAGTTTCATTAGATGAGTAAATCCTTGAGATGAATATAATTGTCCACATGAGTACCTATCATTGTGATCAGGATGTAGTTTTATTGGCTGATATCTGAAACTCATAATTTTATAATTTTTCCATTAAATAAAGTAAATAGTCCTATTATTTTTCAAATTTTTATAAAATATTGAAATTTTTATGAGTTGAAATATGTTTAATTGATTAATCTAATATATGGAATACATTTTATCTTTTGAAACTTGTGACAACAATAAAGTCAATTATATTGTCACAAAAAATGATGTTATCAATGACACACAATATATGAAAAATCTGGATGAAATGGATTTTCAAACTATCACTGTCTTAAACAAAAATTATAAATATTTATCAGGAAAAATCAATGTCACCAGTAATTCTCTTGAAAAATATTTAAACAATAACATTGGTATGGATCATGAAACAATTTTTCTGATGTTATATTTTATGGATTCAAGAGTTGAAAAAATTATTACTGGTAATGTACAAGATATCATATCAAATAAATTTTCTCCAGAAGTTAACAAATTGATTTACGAGCAATTGCACAGCGTATTAATAAAAGCAATGATAATATATAATGTTAAATTGAATGACAATGGATTTTTTGTTAAACAAAATTCCCATCAATATAATGGAGAACTTTTTTATGATCATAAATTCAATTCTAAATTAAACAATAATAATATTAACATATGGTCATACAATGGAGGATTAAAGCTGGGGGTACGTTCAAAAGAATTTATGGAGGATGGAGATCCATTTTGGTATTCAGTTTTGTGTGAAAATAAAATTTATAATGCCTATTTATCTGAGTTAAACATTATGAAGATAATTTACTCACCGAGTTTAGGAAAATTGTCTAAAATTAATATTTATCATTATATAACTGAGGAAAGTGACAAATTTATTAATTTCAAAAAATATGAATTTTTTCCCAAAACAAATGATCAAGATATTATTTTTCCAAATGATTTGACCTATTACATACAAAATTATACTATACAAGAAAATCTCATCAAACATACAGTAAAAAGAACACAAGGATTTGATGCAAATGATGTTGAAAATCTTGAGAGTATATACATTAATCAAAACAATCAACTTGAATTTAGATCAGAACGTTTGAACAAAATACGAATTTCAGAATTCGAAATTCCACTAAAAGGTAAAGTTATTTGTACCATCGAATTATTTTTTGAAGGAACCATTTAAATAATATATTTAAACAAAAATTTATTTATTTATTTATTTATAAATGTTTAAGTTTGATAAAACGTTTACTTTAACTTTTGGTGATAGAGCAGAAAATCATAAATCTATGCAAGTAATAGGAGAAAGTGCGGACAAAGGTATGTCACTTGAAAATTTGAAAGAAATACAAAAAATTTTTACTAAATTAGGTGCTAAATGTATTTTGTATAATTTAGGAAAAATTCTTAAGGAAGATGAAATAGTAGAACCAATTGAAGATGCCTATTTATTGGTAGTTAATAATGGAGTAGATTTTTTGCTTGGAAAGGACGAAAAAGATAAATTGTTTAATGAACAAGATAAACTAAAGAAAGATGAAAAGGCATTAATGTATGGTAAAGTTGTTGATAAAAAAGCAAGACATAATTTATGTTTTAGTGATTTTAATCAAAAGGCCGATTATAAAAATGGTAAAGGAACTATTGTCAATTTTAATAGCGTTCCTTTGACCAAAAAATTACTGGACAAACTGTCAGAATTAGATAATCAATTATTTGACGATTTACAATGCGAAGGTAATTATTATTATGACACAAACAAAACATATATTGGATTTCATGGTGACAGTGAAAGAAAAATTGTTATTGGAGTAAGATTAGGAAACGATTTTCCTTTATATTATCAGTGGTATTACCAAAACAACAAAATTGGTGATTTATTTAAAATTATTTTAGGACATGGAGATATTTATTTTATGTCGGAAAAAGCTGTTGGTAATGATTGGAAGAAGAAATCCATTTACACTCTCAGACACGCCGCCGGATTTGAAAAAAGTCTTAAATTGTAGTTTTGTAGCTCAAATACAATAATTTATCAACATATTTTATTTCGTATAAGTTTGTATGACCAAAATTTTTTAATTTTATTATCTGATCAACTGTTTTCATGGCATTTTGTAAATTATTACATTTGAAACATACTATGTTGCAAATATTCATTTTATTATCTGTTAAAATTTTTATTGGATTTTTTATGTTTTCATCGTCACTGAACACACTCATTCCTTCTCCCAAAACATTATCATACAAAAATAATGGTTTTACATCTATATTCAAAAAATCATCTATATATTTCTTTATTTCTTTCTTTTGTTCATCAGATCCATATTGATATTTTGGCATATTTTGTAAATCGTAGTTTACTAGATTTTGTAAATAATCTTTTAATATTTGAGTTTGGCCACAATTGATGACCAAATAATCTATTTCCTTTATATTTATCATTTTATTGTCAATTATTATTATTGTTGAATTGACCAAAAATTGAAATTTCAACTTTTACTCATCACTGTATTTCAGTATATGTATACACATGAACGAAATAATAAAAAATTTATATTTAACTGATTTTGAAAGAGCAACAAATTTTCAGATACTAACTGAACATAAAGTCAATTTGGTAATTAATTGTACTAGAGAATGTATTCACAAAAAAAAGTGTGAAAATGTTGATTATATTAAAATTGATATAGATGATGATCCATCATATGATATATTCAGCCATTTCGATAAAATTACTGATACAATTCATCAATACTTGAACAATAATAAAGTAGTTCTGGTTCATTGTAAATATGGAAAATCCAGAAGTGTCAGTATGATTATTGCCTATTTGATAAAATACAAAAATATGAATTTTGAGAATTCTTTGGATCTTGTAAAACAAAAAAGAAAATCAGCATGTCCCAACAGTGGTTTTGTTCAACAACTCAATAAATTTTCTGAAAAATATCAATTACCGACATGATCGGGTATTATACTGTTTATATTAGGCATTACAGTTGTTATGATGTCTTGATTTGGTATATTAGTTACTTTATTTATATAATAGTCAATAACATCATCAATATTATTAGAATTTTTTATGTAGTAAAAAAGAGAGTTGTTATTTGGCCCATCAAATATATCATTGTATTTTTTATTTAATTGTTCAATATAGTTGCTCATACCGACTTGTGGAGAAAATATAAGTGAAACATTTTTTTTGTTTTCCTGTTTGGCGATATTTAGTGGAACATTAATAAGATATTGACCATAATCTATTATTTTTAATAACATTGGTTGTACTTTAATGAAAAAATATTTATTATTATTGTCCTTATATCTATAATATTTTGTAGTACCTTCTTCATAATTAAGATCATTGTACATCAATACATTTTCAATATGTAGATCTTTTATAACAACACCATTATTTAACTGATTTATTTGCCATAATATTTGCAAAACCAATGACATCATAATGTATGGTTCTCTATTCAAATTTAAGACATTACCTCCATATTTTATCAATCCCAAGTCCACACCATTAAATATTTCAAACAAAGATCCAAACTCGGCATATCTTGAAAATCCATATTTTACTGCAGAATTATATAATGCGGAATTTATATTCGCGCGACATATGTTCTTACTTTTATTTTTTGGATCTACGCATTTTGCATCCAATATATTTTTAACATAATTTATGGTGTTATCGCACATTCCGGCATCTAATAATATTTCCATATGTCTAAATTTTGATATATATTCTGGATTGGCTCTTAACGAGTTATAAACATATAATTCTTTAGGATTTTGTGGATTTTTGTTAAAGTTTGGGTCTTTTGAGAACCAAAGTTTCAAAGTTATTTTTGTTTGTTGTTCGTTTAATAATATTAAAGTTATTTTGTCAACTTCACTTCCAAGAGCGATATCTAATTTGTTTATATCCAAACCAAAGTCTTTTTTGTTACAATCAAATAATTGAGATATTCCATTAATTTGTATATTAATAAGCATTTGTCTAGTTTTTTCTAACATTTGTTCATAAGCTTTTTGTACATCTCTACCAAAACTACTTGATGTTCCTAGTTTTTCTGATTGACATTTATTAATATCTTTGAAATCAGACGATTTAATATTTCTGATTAACCATAATTGTACAGCCATATTATTATTTGGATTTAAATTGTACTTATTATATAAATCTTTGCATTGTTGAGATATGTTCGTTTGATCAACTATTTGTTTCATTTGTCCTTTTCTCGCACCCATACACGTTTTCACATCATTATAATTAGGAAGTTTTTTATTATCGTCGTTTCCTAACCATTTGATTGAATCAAGAGGATTACTGATATCTATTCCTAAATTTGTCAGTAACTCCACACATTCAGGTGATAACACATATTTATTAGTGGATGGCACTCGTATTTTTGATAGTTCCTTAATACATCTTATAACTTTATTATAATTTTTGTCCTCCACATTATTTCTTAACCAGAGTTGAACTGAATCTCTATCCTGAAGATCTAAATTTAAACTCTTTAGAAAACCTGTACAACTCTCTAAATTATCTTCAACAGGACTCACTTCAACCTCCTTTTCCTTATTTATTTTTTGTAACAAAGAATTATGTTCTTCCAATAGTGTATTATATTTGTTCAATAAATCGTTATATTGTGATCTCATATTTTCTTCAGCTGATCGATTACTAATTATTTTTCTTTCATTTTCTAACTCCACTATTTTTCTCTTCAGTTTATTTTCTCTCTTAACTACTTTCTTTAATATAACATCTATTAAATTATTATTGATGTAATAATCCATATATATATATATTGATAAATAAATTTTAATTTGTGCCATTTTCTAGATCTTGTTCAGCAGTTCCATTTGACAACAATTTTGTTGCAATTATTATAATCGATACAAAGACAAACACTGAAACAACAAACACTAAAAGCGCAAGTATATTGAATAATCCAATATTAGGATTTACATATTCATTGACAAAATAATTACCCAAAACATACGCGGGTAACATTGGTAGTGACACAACCATTACTGAACAGGTAATAACTTGAATAAAACTTGGCAGAATATGTACAGATTTAACTACATAATACATGTCATATGAATGAACGCTCATAAAATATTTGTCATAAGATGATAAACATCCTGAAGCTTTGTAATTTATGTAATTACAGAGAAATTGTCTTATAAATTGAGTGTCGAATATCCAATTAGATGCATTAACTATTATGTGACTATATCCGAAACACAAAATCAAAACACCTAACGTAATTAATGGAACCAAAAATAGTAAACGATATTTTAAAGACATTTTTATATAAACTAAGATTCTGCAGATAAACAAAATGTTTTTTTTTTTCAATTTTTTTTATTAGATGTTGTTCATTTATTTATAGAAATTCGTGTTTTATATATACTTTTTGTCTTCATAAAATTATCTATAATTACTAATCACAATTGTTTCTTGATATTCTTCCAAATTATTTATTATTTTTTTTATCTTTATTTTTTTTTCCTAAAAAATGAAATTTTTTACATATTGCATATTATTTAATATTTATCAGTATAGATATGATTTCACAAATATATTTTAATTCACATAAGAAACGCTTATCATATATTTATATAAATGGAATATTTGGTAAAGATTTATTAAATCATATTATATTCTACAAACAAATAGGGGCAAATATTCATTGCTATGATAATTATGTGTTAAAATATGCATCACAGCAAGGAGATATAGATGCAGTTAAATATTTAATATTAAATGGTGGTAATTACGCTACAGACAATTATAGACCCATAAGAATAGCAGTTAAATATAATTACGTTAATATAATTAAATATTATTTAGATATTGGATTTAACAAATATTTATTGGAAGAGATTGTGCATGACACACTCAAACAATTAAAAAATTGGCTAAACTGTAATGGTTATAAAAAAATAATCAAATTGTTAATTAAATATAGATGCGCAAACAAATTAAAATTTCAAAATATTCAAAAATATATATTGAATAATGCAAGTACATATCAAAACACAAAATATTTAACATTTTTATTGAATAATGGATTTGATTTACAATATCTTGATAACATAGAGTTACAAGAATTAGGATTAGTTTCTGAAGAAATGGACTATTTTTTATTGGCACACGGAAAAGTTAATAATATATGCAATAATTTTGATGCCACAAAAATAATCAAAACTATACTGGAAAAATATATGTACAGGCTAGAATATGCATTACATTTATCGGAATATTGTATATGCACTGATGAAAACATAAAAAAACAACTTCACAAAATAAAAGAAAATAGATTGTATTATTACAAAACATTGATGATACCATCACCATATTTTAATGTAACAGTAGTCACCAATAATTGATATTAAAGACGCACATAACAATAAATATAATAAAAAAGATGAAATTTAAACTCTCTGAACACATTATTTGATTTATTATCATACACAAATGCCAAAACTAATTATATTATTTTTGTTGGTTTTTTCAATTCTCCATATAAATGCTCAGATATTCTATCCTGACAGACTGGCTGGATATAATGCAGACGGTAGGTCAAATTATAATCCATCTCAACACAAATGGGATATGATTATTATTGGTTCTGGCACTGCTGGTTCTGTGCTGGCCAAGAGACTATCATCAAATAGTAAAGTTAGGGTATTAGTCCTAGAAGAAGGAGGCTCTGATGTCGATTTATATCAACATATGCCCTCTGGATTCTCTTCTAATTTTAACACAGAAAGAGATATGAAATACAAAACAGTTGAACAACAATTCTTTAATAATAGAAAATTTAATCTTCCAGCAGGTAGAGGTCTTGGTGGTTCATCAACTTTGAACGCAATGATTTATCTCAGACCTCCAGCAAATGTATTGAACGAATGGTGCCAGCTTAATGAAGGTTGGTGTTGGAATGATATGTTACCATTCTTTAAAAAAACAGAAAATAACCTAAATTTGCAATTGTCTGACAATATTCATGGTAGACAGGGTGAATGGTATGTTGATGAACAATCATATACTCACGACACAATTTCTCGTTTGCATCAAGCTCATTTAGACGCTGGTGTTTTAGAAGATTTTGATCAATCTGATGGTAGTGGTGTCCCGTTAAATGCAACATGTAATTCTAGAATTGTACAAACGTTTATTTTGAACGGTGAAAGACAGTCTTTGTCTGTTGCAATGCTGCCCAACACTGTTATATCCAGAGAAAATCTTTATGTTCAAACTTATGCTAAAGTCAATAAATTGTTATTGAATAATAATAAAGTGTATGGTGTGGAATACAATCAAACACTATTTTTGAGAAACAATGTTACTGGTCAAATTATTGTAAATCCATTAACAAATCTTCCCCAACAAATAGTTGGTTTTCAGGTCAGAACAGTATTATTGGACGATAACATACATTCAACTGTAGTATTATCTGCCGGAACATTTGGTAGTCCAAAAGTTTTATTGTTATCAGGTATTGGACCAAAAAATGAATTAGAGTCTTTGAATATTTCAGTGGAAAAGAATTTAGAAGGTGTTGGTAAAAATGCCCAAGACGATTTTATGTTACCGTTCGTATACGCGTTGCAAAATACGACTGACAGTTTAGATGTAGAAACCAATGCCGAAAATCTGTTCAATAATTTCATTAAATGGATTGTTAGTAGAGGTACTGCGAACGCTAAAAGATCAGTTAATCCTGATACTGCCAGCCCCTTATCTACCAATATTCCCGAACATTTAGCTTTTTGTAGAAAGAATGGATCAACAACAACAAATCCAGATTATCAAACTATTGCGGCGAATGTTTTCTTTGTACTAGATGGTAACGCAAAACCATCAGATTTTAACCAAACCAGGACATTATCCTTTGGTCCTGTGTTGTTCCCCAAGAGTACTGGCTTTGTGAAATTATCCAGTTCTAATCCAAATGATCCCCTTTTAATTGACCTCAAATATTTGTCCAATGATGATGACAAGGCTCTTTTGCTTGAAGCAACCAGAACAGTTCTCAATATTATAAATCAAACATCTATTAAACAGTATATTTCATCAAATGTGTTGCCCAATACACAGCTATTATCTGATGAAGATATTTTGAACTATGCTAAAACATATGGTATTTCTGGTTATCATTACACCGGAACCTGTAAAATGGGTCCTGATTCTGACCAATTAAGTGTTGTAAATAATAATCTCAAAGTACATGGACTAAGAAATTTATATGTAGCTGATGCATCAATTATGCCAACCAATATGAGAGGAAACCCCACTTCTCTTGTTGTTGCCATTGCTGAAAAATTAGCTACTCATCTAAACAGAATCACAAATAGTGACTGTCAAGACAATGTTACACGAGGACTTTGTAGACAAGGAACTCAACAATAATAATACTTTATAAAAATAATACTTTTTGCCTTTAAAAAAATAATACTTTGCCTTTTAATAAACAAAAATTTTTTTATTTCCCTTTTTCCTAAAAAATTATAATTATGTCATACAATTTATCATTTATTTTATAAGGAGGAATATTGTTTAGTATATAATGCATTTTGATTTCTATTTGTCGTATTCTACATTTATAATCCATTTTTTTCTCTATTTCAAATATATCATCCTCATATTTTTTCTCATTTATCTGGTATTTATTGTAAAGAATTAAATTTATATTATTATTCTCTAATTCTAACTCCTTCTTCCTTTTATAATATTGGTTAAAAACATTTCTTTTTTTTTCAGCAGCCTCCATCAAAATCTCAAAAAAAGATCTTAGATACACATCTTTTTTTACTTCAGATAAAGGCATGCAGTTATTTGAATAAACGTCACACAAAAAAGGAGATAATTTAGATAGTATATCGTTATTATTAATATTTTTCAAATATAAAGATTCAACAAAAAGAAAATCCTTTAAGTCACACAGGTTTATACATCGTGACAATACTAATAATTGTAAGCCTATTTCCAAATTCGAATTGTCACAAACACCATATTTTATTGCCAAACAATAATTTTTCTTCACTTCATCACTAGTAAAATAGTTTTTTCCTCTAAAATTAAGTAGAGACCATACATATTGATGGATAAATTTCCTCTTTCCTAATTCAGAAAGTTGATAATATTCACATATTACTTTATAATCATAATCATCATCAAAACTTAAATAACTTTCAGAAAGTCTTTGCAACGACAATATACAATGTTTTTTGGCGGCCATATTATAATATAGTGTAGCTGACAATATATCATTTTTCTTTTCAAATTCGTATCCTAACATAAACATACATTTTCTACAACCATATAATTTTATTCCTTTTACTAAATATTTTTCTAACTTTTTAAAATTGTTATCTCTATACATTTTTGCCAACTCAATCATACTATCTTTATAATCCAATGAAGCTGCTTTTTTTAAAAGTTTTTTGTCTTTCTTATACATTGCCAAATCATGTATTGATTCTACATTTCCTAAACTGATCGATTTCTTTAATAATTTGGTGTAGACATTAATTAATCCTCTTTTAAAATAATGTTTGCCTAATTCGTTGTATGCAAAAGAATCATTGTAGTGTTTTATCGCCATATTATAGAACAATATTGATAGATCATTTTTTTCTATATAATCAAAACAATATCCTATAATAGTTAATGTAGATCTGTAAATTGGTTTTTTCTTGGCTAAACCGATATAATCAATAAAGCGATTTATAAAATTCATCTTGATAAATATAAACAAATAACAATGAAATTAGTATACATTAGATTGTTCAACTTTTTTTAATTAATATTTGCCAACCATCGAACATAAATAAAAGTCATAATTTTTTCAACTATATATTTTTTGGTAAACATAAACACCAAACAAAAATACTATCATTGGTAGTAAAGAGTTGAAAAATTTAGATAAAAATCTTGAATGATGTCGTGTATTTAAATTTGGGATCTTGACTTCTTTATGATCCAAAATTACAACATTAAAACCAAGCTTTTTAAGTTCTTCAGTGACATAATCTATTTTTGAAAAATCAAAAGTGTAGATGTGCTGTGGAGGACATGATTCTAAGGTTTCAGTTGATCTAGTAAAAATTTGGTTAAGATCTTTGATAGAACATAAAATATCACCAATTTCAGTTATGGCTGTCACAGTGCCTACAACATTATTTTGATCATCATTAACTACAACAGGAACAACATAAATAGAATTCATTTTATATAATCCATCAATATACAATAATGTTTAATATATTTACAATTTCAACTTTTTCATAAAAAAATGAAAAAAAAACATTTAAACTAACTCATAAAATGATACATTATATTAACAATGTTTAGACATTACGTAAACAAATTTATTATCTTATTGGTATTTTATATTAGTATGTGTGTATTGGCGGCAATAGTGTTTATTTGTAATGATATTTATTACACATATAAGCTAAACATTTTCGAAAAACAGTCTTTCTTATTCACTTGTGACCTGCACAACGCATATTTCTATAAATCAACGTCGTTAAATACAGTATTGTACTGGCCAATTACTCTAACAGGTTACATATTGGAAAATTTGAGAATGTATAAATGTATTAATTGATTATTATTTATTTATCTGGAATATATACATATTAATGGAAAAAAATTGTTATGATTATATTGTTATAGGAAGTGGATCAGCTGGATCTGTTTGTGCTCATAAATTAGCTGTTAATTTGCCGGATCATTCTATATTGTTAATAGAGGCTGGAGGATCAAATGATTATAAAGAAATACATAATTTTACTGATTCTTTGTATTTACCAGAAAATATTGCCGATAAACAATGGAATTATGAAAGTACTCCTCAGAAAAATTTAAATTGTAGAACAATAGATGTTCCGTTTGCCAAAATTCTGGGCGGTTGTTCTAGTATAAATCAATGTGTTTATGTTAGAGGTTCACCAAATGATTTTAATTATTGGCCAAAAAAATGGAGTTACGAAAATGTTTTACAAAATTATAAAAATATTGAGAAAGTAAACAGATGCGAATATAAAAGTTCTTTTAGAGGAGAAAATGGATGTGTTCAAGTATCTGGATATGAAAGTAAAAAAAATGAATTAACCAAAAAACTTTTGAAGGCATGTGAGAAAAATGGTTATTGTTATATTAACGATTATAATATTCCGTTTAAACAAGAACAAATATGTTCCCCAATGCAATTCAATGTAGTTGAAAAATATCCTGATTATAGATTTGATACGTTTACGTCTTTTATTAAACCTTTAATAGAAGTGGGGAGGAATAATTTCACCCTAAAGACCAAAATTATTGTTAAAAAAATATTGTTTAAACAAAAAAGAGCAATAGGTGTACAATGTATTAGTAACAACAAAACTTTTAATTTATATTGCAACAAAGAAATAATAATTTCATGTGGGGCAATCAATACTCCTAAACTATTACAATTGTCGGGAATCGGTGATAAAAAACTGTTATGTAAACTTGGTATTGATCCAGTTGAAAATTTACCAGCTGTCGGTCAAAATTTACAGGATCATTTGGCTACCTTTGTATTTTACAAATTAAAAAATAAATTGCCGCAAGATCATAATAATCTGATTGATGTAAATATGTTTGTTAAAGGCAAAGATGGCAGATATCCATTAATGATGTACAGCATTACATTTCCGAAAGACGTTCCCTATTTTGGTGCAAAAAAGAATTGGTACGGAGCAGAAAGTATCCTAAATATACCTCATAGCAAAGGATACACTCACATTCAATCAAATAATTTCCAAGATGACCCTGTCATAAATTATAAATATTTAGATTCAAAAAAAGATTATGCTATATTAATTGATGGTATTGAAAGAATAAGAAAAATATTTGATGATGTTTCATTTGTTACCAAAGAAGTAAAACCGGGAAAAAATGTTGATTTGATAGAATACATAAAAAATAATTCATATTCTCTGTGTCATCCGTGCGGCACATGTAAAATGACAGAAGCATTTGATTTAAATAATTCTGTTGTTGATAGTAAATGTAGAGTGTGGAATATCGAAGGATTACGAATAGCAGATGCAAGTATTATGCCCGAAATTATGTCAGGTAATCTGAATGCGACGTGTATGATGATTGGTGACAAATGCGCAGAATTCATAATAAAAAAATTGAAATAACTGATACATTGAACTCTCCATAAGTAAAAAATCCTGTTCAATACATAACAATGTTACAAGTCATTCAAACTGTCGCGACGTCCGAATTAATTATATCACTTCCATTGACCTTGCCCACGGCAGGTATTTGGTTACCAATCTCTTTAGCAAATGCTAGTCATAAATATTTTAAACATTTAAGGCAATCAGATCCAAAAAAATACTCTCAACTATTTATGACCAGTGTCAGAAAAGGTATGACGTGGCCGATTAGAATAGTTGATAATATTTTTCATTGAATATTGTACAGCTGAGTATGATTTATTTTTTGAGTTTCATCATCGTATTCCACAAACCAAAAAGAATCTCCTGATCCATCATATTGTTCAAACTCGTGATATCTATACATCGCTGATCCATGAGTGTGTCCAACATATAGTGCTAAACAGTTACTACCTTTTATTTTATTGTAAAAATACTCTTTTTCTTCTTCTTTCCACCAATCACTTAAGGGGCCAGTTATTGGATAATGGAAAAAGCATACATATGGAGCATTTTTATTTTCTGAAATATTTTGATATAACCAATCACTAATTTCTTTATTTGGATAAACGTCTAGTGAATAAACAGATAAACTTCCATATTGTTTTTTATAATAAGTATTACCAAATTTACTAGTTATATATTTCTTTACAGGTTGTATTGGATAAGAATATAAATCATGATTACCCAGACATTCTAATAATTCAATATCTTTTGATAACTTATCCACAAATTTTTCTTTATATTCGGTCAATTGTTTTGGAGGATAGAATCCCCAACCTTTTTTATGTGGTTTTTGCAAACATGGATACCAGCAATTATTTGCCATAACATACCATAGATAATTAATTAAATTTCCATTTTCACCCAAATCAGTAATATCTCCAGCATGAATAACAAATTTTGGGCTTATTTTATTACAAGATTCAAGAAAACCTCTTTTATTAACCTCTTGACTGGGATTACCAACTTGTATGTCTCCTGTTACAATAAATTTAACCATAATAATTGTGTATATATATACATTTATATAATAGTGAAAAATTTGATAAAAATAATGTTTATATGATTAATATTTATATTGTACAAAAGAGATCTTATAAATGACATGTAATTTAGAGAACGATAAATTGGATTCCGAAGAATTTAAAAGAATTGAACAACAATGTAAAATCCAAAAGCACATAGATATAAATGAGGATCTTATGAAATTAATTGAAGATGATCAAGAAATTATAAATAAACGTGGTTTAGATATGAAAGACATAAAAAATTATTTAGAAAAATTATTGATTCACATATCATTAGCCAAAAAGAATAAAGCAAAATATCCTGAAACCGAATATACAAAAAAAGCATTTTCAAAATTAAATGCGAGAGATTGGACTTGTTGGAAAACTGATATAGCCAAAATTTTTAACAATAGTCTCACAGTTCTAATTTACTCGTGGTGTGGTATCGAAAAATGTCCTTTTACATCACCTAAATATAACATTGATAGAGAATGTGAATATGGAGATCGAAATTATGTATTTGTTAGATACGACAAAGAGTATTTACATATGTCCTCCTTAACTATGCATCAAATTATAAAACACAATTTTTTCCAAGGTTTAAATTCCTCATATCGAGTTTCCCCAGAAACTATTATTGATTTCTTTAGATTAAAGCCTCAAACAAATTATGAAACATCATATAAAATAATAGAGTATCCAATATATGAATTTACTTGTGCTATATCCAGTGATGAAATAGAGGAGATTAATTGCAATGAAACATTAATTGAAAGACAACAATACAATGGTTATTCGTTTTTGAAATATAAAGATAACAAAGAAGATAAAGAATATTATCGCTTCTACATTAGTGACCCTAATATTAAAGAAAATAGTGTGATGCATAATAGTATACCACTATTTCTGACAGATAATGTATTCGGCACGAAACACATATTTTATCCCATTGAAATTGTAAATAAAAAAGAAATAGTTCTTTTGGAACAAGAATTGATGACAGAATGGATCTAAAAAAACTGAAATAATTAATTTATTGAAGATATGATAAAAATATTTAATATACACATGGATTCACAAACTGTTTCACCAAGATCATGGAAAATTATACTTACCATTATGTTTTTATTTTTTGCATTTTGTCTACTTTCTGGTATTGGCTTTATTATGTCAAAAGCGGGCAAATAAAAAATTGAAAATTACAATAAAAAAAGTAAAGATTTTATTTATTATTAACAAAAATGGGAGTAAAAAAATATTCAACAACCGCTGTATATCAATCAGTTTCCACTATACTGACCGAAGTTAATGATAAAAGTAAAATGGATTTAAATCCTAATTATCAGAGAGGAGAAGTATGGGTTATTGCCAAAAGAGCTAAATATATTGAATCACTTTATAAAGGTATTGCCCCTACTCCTTGTATATTTAATTACTCTGACGGTATGAAAACTTGTATGGATGGCAAACAAAGAATTTCTAGTATAAAAAGATATGTTGAAAATGAATTTGCCTTTGAATTAGAAGAAACTGGAGAAATAATATTCTATGATAAAGTCATCAAGGAAAATTTGTCAAAAGATCAGTTAAAAACACCGATCATCCGAGTTATGACAAAAACTGAAAAAGATGATTTTAATACTTTGCAAATTCCAACTATAACTTACAAAAACTTGTCATATAGTGAGCAGGTAGATATATTTCACAGAATCCAAAATGGAGTTGCTCTGAGTATTGGAGAATTAACGGCAACGCTTTTTACCAAAGAAAAACTTTCTGAAATGTTTGTTAAATATTGCGACTCGAAATTAAAACTAATGAAAAAATATGGTGATAGTAAAAGGAAAAATCATCAAAATATTATTGCCAATGCAATGTACATATGTTCAAAGAATATATTGAGAGATATCAATAAAAATTATAAACTTGAATTTTTCTCAAATATGAATTCGGAAAGTAGTCTACAAACTCATATGGATCAAACTTCAAAAGTTTTAGAAATGGTTTATGGCGACAATATGCTTGGGCACAGCAGTATCAAGAATACTATAAAAAAAAACTTTCAACTTTGTCTTATGTATTTTTTCGCCAATAATAAAAGTGTTGATTATGCAGCTTTAAGAACAGTCATAATAGAACTAGATAGTGTTAAAGATATAGGTAGTTCGTCTGCTGGGAAAGTATTAGGTAATATATATGCAAAAATATGTGAAAAATATGATCAATATACAAAAAATAATAATACCGATTGTGATGAGGAATCAGATAAATCAGATAAATCAGATGATTCCGAAGAAGAAAAACCACCCAGAAAAACTAAGGTTTACAAAAAGATTGTAGTAAAAGGAAAAACCAAATAGATTTTTTTATACAACTAAATATTTAAATTTAAAAAAATAATTTAGCATTTCTTGTGACCATAAATATCTAATTTAACGTATTTTAATATATTTTCTGTATCTGGTATGCTTTCTACCTCATTCCACTTGAATTCTATTTTCCACTGGCCCTGTGATTTTTCACCTCTGAGCAATTCGCACAAAAATGGTTCGTTATCATAATATTGTAAATCTTCAGGAACTTCAAAGTCCGGATCTTGAAGAAAACCTACTTGGTTATTAATGAGCTTAAGTTTTGTTCCCATTGGAGATGTGATACATACATCCATATTTAGTATTAATTGTGGTTTGACAGAAGGTTTCGAATTTACAGTCAAATAAACTTGAACAGTCTCAATTATCATATTTTTGCTTATATCGAGCTTGATAGTAAAACTCTTGTTATTAAGATTTAACGTAGTATTTATTTCAGATTCAGCACTCGCATTCTTTTCTTTTGGCAATAATTTCCATTTTTTAGCATTTTTTATCATTTTTTTAACATTTATAATACCATATCCAGATCTCTGAGAAACCAAAACATTATTGCCGTTAAACACGAAATCTTCTGGTGGCACTGTACTGTTTATATAATAATCCTGATAACATGATCTACTTATTATTTCTTTGACATCTCTCCAAGTTAAATCGGGACGATATTCCAGTAATAATGCAACACATCCACTAACCATCGGACATGCAGCACTTGTTCCATTAAAGTCATGAGTATATGGTATTAATCCTTTTTTTGCTAAATCTTTACTGTAAGGCAATGTTGTTGTTATTCCAAATTGATCAAATGATGATGGAACTGGAGTTCTAACAGCTATATATAATAATGTTTGATCTCTACCAGCAGGAGCCACACATAAGATCCCAAGTCCTATATTACTATAAGTACTGTTATCTAAATTAGAATTTATGGCACCAACTGATATGGTATATCTATGATTAATTAATAAATTATAACTGGCTAATCCACCAGATACATTCTCATTACCCGCTGCAAAAACAAAAATGTTACCTTTACCACATCTTCCTTTGTGAGATGCTATTTCAATTGATTTGAGTATTTCAAAGGTTTGTTCTTCTTCAACATTTGGCGATGCTTCATTTTGTGGCCCAAAACTATTATTAAATATATCAATTTTATCCTTATTTTTTAAAATAAATTTGTGATATGGATATTTTTTGGATATTGACTCTGCTAATGGTCCCAGTATAATATATGATACTAACTTGCTTTCAGGTGCTATACCTATCATATATTTGTTTCCCTTACCGCTAACAATACCTCCAATTGATGTACCATGTAAATATGCTTGCTCTTTTACCATTATTTCAGCATCCTCAATAATTGGATTAACTTTTGTACTTTCTATTTTTATGTCTGGATTATAAAATATTCCGTCATCAGCTACACATACTGTAACATTTTTTCCTTTAATATTTTTTTTCCAGGCGTAACCAACATTAATTTCAACGAGATGCCATTCTTTTTGCAAAAATTGAGGCTTAACTTCTAACAATTCAGAAATTTTGTCCATCTATATTTAAGCACACTATTAAAAAAATTGATTATAATAATAAATATCTATGAATAATTATATTAACATTGCAATGAATCATTTTAAGTATTTCAACAAATTGTCAAAAGATTCTGAAAAAATAAAGTATTTAAAAACAAATAAATTGGCATTGTATGAAGTCATTTGTACGTTTGATGAGGGAGAACAAATAATTGTGGATATTATAGTTGAAGATGAAAGTGAAAAAAATCTTGTTTTTAGTGTGTTTAAGGCAATGAATAAAAAAGAAATAATCAGTTTAGTAAAATTAAGTTTTATGAGATTATACACAAAGAAAATTGAAGATTTGCCTGAATTTATTCAAAAAAATAATGGCAAATATTATGAAAAAGATTTGATTAAATATAAAAAATTATATCTTATGAAAAAACAATAAGTCAAAATATTTTGTATTAGATAACATCTTTTTTTTATAATCGATTATATTATTACATTTTTTTATATTTGCATTTGAGCCACTATTTGTTACTTTCGATACTGTTTTATAAAGCTCAAAATATTTGTTACATAATATTTTGGTCATAACGTCAAACAACAAATTATTTTTTGTCCATTTTTTGTTATATTTTGAAATTAATAATTCTTCTAAGTTTGGATTCTGTTCACTGTATATTAATAAGTAATATAATAAATCTTTTCTCATATTTGACATAATTTTTCCTTGATATCCTACATCGTACAAAAACATTTTGTCAAAAAGATTATCGATATTGTCCACTGATAAAATTATTGCTCTGAATAAACTCAAATCATATCTTTTAATACTTTCCTCAAATATTTTTTCGTCACTTTGCTTGTCAATATAATTATTATTCTTTAAAAAAGTGTATTCTAAACTCGTAATATATCGGCCATTCATTAATGAATCTATTAATTTTGGATTTTTTTCGTTAAAATAACTAAATAAATTTGGTCTGTTGTGTTTTATAGCAAGCAACATATAATATTCGCCTATGTCATAATATGGCATAAATTGTAATATATTGTCAACCATTTTAACATCATCTGTCAACTGTATTACAACTTGTAAATAACATTGATAAATATAATTTCTTGGATAACTAATTTACTCAACTTTAAGGCCCAACAAAAAATTCATAATTTCTTAACAGAGCTTTTTTGTAGAGGTATTAACAACATTCAAAATCATCATATATATCAATACAATAATTGAATAGAAAATCCAACATATCTTTTCTGTCATTGCGCACTGCATATTTTAAGGATGATGTCAAAGCTTTTTTGATAATATGATCTTTTTTAAATTTTTCAGACAAATAAAATACTGTAAATAGCAAATTTTTTTATTTTAGATAATACAAATCCATTTTCAACAAATTTATTTATTAATTCATGGTGTCCGTTTAATAGAACCATTTTGAATGCTTCACAATCCTTATAATATATGTCGACTCCTTTTTTAAGTAACTCAACAATTTATCTTTCAACTTTTACTGTTTATGAATTTTCAATCTAAATTGAAACACTCTAACTTGTGACTTTTTGACAATTAAAAGTAAACTACTAGACTAGATGATTATAATATATATACCATTATAATGAAAATAATTAAATTGAAACATCTAGCTTATTACTTTTTGGTATTTAAGGTAAACAGCTAGATGAATCCATTTTTATATACCATTATAATGAAAACAATTAAATTGAAACACTCTAGCTTGTGACTTTTCGGCAATTAAGGTAAACAGCTAGATGATTATAATATATACACCATTACAATAAGAACAATTAAATTGAAACAATCTAGTTTATGGCTTTTCTGAATCCAAAAGTAAACAGCTAGAATACTCCATTTTTATATACCATTATGATAAAAACAATTAAATTAAAACACTCTAGCTTATGACTTTTTGACAATTAAAAGTAAACAGCTAGATGAATCCATTTTTATATACCATTAGAATGAAAACAATTAAATTGAAACACTCTAGCTTGTGACTTTTTGGCAATTAAAAGTAAACAGCTAGATTACTCCATTTATATATACCATTACAATAATAACAATTAAATTGAAACACTCTAGCTTATGGCTTTTTGGCAATTAAAAGTAAACAGCTAGATGAATCCATTTTTATATACCATTAGAATGAAAACAATTAAATTGAAACACTCTAGCTTATGACTTTTCTGAATCCAAAAGTAAACAGCTAGATGAATCCATTTTTATATACCATTAGAATGAAAACAATTAAATTGAAACACTCTAGCTTATGACTTTTCTGAATCCAAAAGTAAACAGCTAGATTACTCCATTTTTATATACCATTATGATAAGAACAATTAAATTGAAATACTCTAACTTATGACTTTTCGGTAATTAAAAGTAAGCAGCTAGATGAATCCATTTTTATATACCATTATAATGAGAACAATTAAATTGAAACAATCTAGCTTATGACTTTTCGGTAATAAAAGTAAACAGCTAGATGAATCCATTTTTATATACCATTATGATAAGAACAATTAAATTGAAATACTCTAACTTATGACTTTTCGGTAATTAAAAGTAAGCAGCTAGATGAATATAATATATATACCATTATAATGAGAACAATTAAATTGAAACAATCTAGCTTATGACTTTTCCGGTAATAAAAGTAAACAGCTAGATTACTCCATTTATATACACCATTACAATAAGAACAATTAAATTGAAACAATCTAGCTTATGGCTTTTCTGAATCCAAAAGTAAACAGCTAGAATACTCCATTTATATATACCATTATAATGAGAACAATTAAATTGAAACAATCTAGCATATGACTTTTCCGGTAATAAAAGTAAACAGCTAGATGAATCCATTTTTATATACCATTATAATAAAAACAATTAAATTGAAACAATCTAGCTTATGACTTTTCCGGTAATAAAAGTAAACAGCTAGATTACTCCATTTATATATACCATTACAATAATAACAATTAAATTGAAACACTCTAGCTTATGGTTTTTCTGAATCCAAAAGTAAACAGCTAGATGAATCCATTTTTTATATACCATTATAATAAAAACAATTAAATTGAAACACTCTAGCTTGTGACTTTTCGGCAATTAAAAGTAAACAGCTAGATGATTATAATATATATACCATTATAATGAGAACAATTAAATTGAAACAATCTAGCTTATGACTTTTCGGTAATAAAAGTAAACAGCTAGATAATTCAATTAAAAATAAACATTAAAATATCAGAATTGATATGCATATACACTTTAACGATATATACAATATTTAGATATATCAAAATAATGAAAAAAAAATTGGAATAAATTTTTCCGCACACCAATTCTTGTGTGGGGAAATTTTAATTGGAATAATTTTTATGAATATTTAGAATTCTCAGAAAAATAAACAGTAAAAAGTAAACAGCTAGATAGAAAGTTATTTTTAACCATAACAAAATTCATTAAAATTTATCGGAAAAATTATCAGTAAAAATGCCCGAAAGTAATTAGCCGACTAAAACTACAACCAACTACAACCATATAAAAGATATAAGCTAGATGTTTCGATTAAATTTCCAGAAAAATAAGGTTGTACTTTCTACAACCCAAAACTACAACCGGGTTGTAGTTTTAAATAGAAAAATAATATAGACTAATAATATTGATGAAATACGATTGTATTTGCTGCAATTATTCGACTAATGACAAAGGTAATTGGTCCAAACATAAAAAATCTCTTAAACATATCAAAAATAGTAATAAGGTGGACAAAACTACAACCTCCTTATCCGACCCTAATCCGACCCTAATCCGTCCCTTATCCGAAGGTGTAGTTTTTAAAAAGTATATCTGCCAACATTGTGGAGAAGTTTTTTCTGTAAAAGGTAACCTGTCTCGACATTTGAAATACTGCAAACAAAATGAATATAAATTACTGCAAAAAGAATATGAAAAATATAAAAAAGACAATGAAGCAGATACTAAGATAAAAATTTTAGAAGAGAAATTAAAATCTTGCCAAAATCACATAGAAATTCTAAAGACTGAAAATAAGTTTCAAAAACAACTGATCGAATCTGCTGGTGGTATGATTAAGAAATCAATGAACACAATGAGTTATCTGTTATTGAACTACAATGATGCTCCTCAATTAGAAGCTCTAAACGATTATTCAGCAATTTCAGAAAATACTCAATCTTTAATTGAAAATCTTATTCATTATAATAAGCAAGGAAAAATAGATAAATTTATTGGAGATTTCATTATAAGACAATATAAAAAGGATGATCCAAAATTTCAATCCATTTGGAGTTCTGATATTGAAAGATTAAATTATTTTATTAGAGAACTTATTAATAATAATCCAAATCAACAAGAATCTAAAGTCGAATTGACCAACAAATCCTTGAATTGGTTAATAGATAAAAAAGGTATAAAAGTGGAAAAGAATATAATAGAACCTTTATTAAATTATATTCATGATATTGGAGTGAAATATCTCAATGAAAAAGCAAAGGAAATTGATACTACCAGTGCAGATGATGCAGTAAAAATAATATCAAAAATGCAAGAGATAGGAGAAATAAATTGTGGTATAAGAAACAAAACAATATCAAATAATATAAATAAGTATATCGCACCACATTTTTTCTTAAATAAATAAAAATTCGTTTGTTTTATTTGTCTAAAATTAATTCATCTAAATTCACATCAACAAAATTAATGTACTTATTTATAATATTAATCAAATCTTTTGGATTTTTGTAAAAATTTATTAATTTGATCAATTGTGAGGCTGTAATAACAATATCATCATAGATTTTTGAATTTTCAGGAAAATCATTGTAATAAAAATTTATTATTTTTTTGATTTGAGGAATAGTACAATAACCGACATAAACTTGTGCATCAATTCTTCCAGGTCTAATCAAGGAATTCATTGTTTTTATTTTTTCTAAATCATTTGTCGTTAAAATAGAAATTCTACCAAAATTATCATCAATACCATCTAAAATATTTAATATACAGTCTGATGTAATATCTGATTGATGTTCACTGAACACTTTGGATCTGTCGACATCTTCCATCAATAATATATATTTTTGTTCTGGAGTAATTAAATTGTAAATATCATTTACCACTCTTGTCAATTCTGAATTGTTACTCAAAATACTCAAATCCAGAATAAAAACCGGCAACTGAAATTCATTTGCTATAACCTTAACAAGAGATGTTTTGCCACATCCAGGAGGACCGTAAAGAATATAACCTCTTTTGTATGGTAGCCCCTTTGTATTATAATATTCTTCACTATTCATAAATTTATCAACATCTCTATAAAAGTTTTTGTCAACATCATCACTAACGATGGTGTTAATAATATTTTTGTTAGTTATTGTTTTGTACTTTTTCCACGAAATTTTTTTTGACTCTCCATTAATATCTTTAGTCTGATTAACGTGTAATTTGTACAGTAATAAACTGTTGCTTGATTGTCTATTCGATATTTTAATTATATTTTCAATATATTTTTTCAGAATTGTAATCGAAGAATAGGACGATACAACTATATAATAATATTTGTTCGATGAATCCTTGTCACCTATTTTCTCAGTCACTAACTCTAGATAAATTTTGTGTCCCTCGTATTCTTCTTCAATGTATGATCCACTTACAATTTTTTCGACAGTTAGTCTTGTTCTACCTAACTCTCTATCTAATGTAGCATCTTTTATTTTTTCTTCGTACTTATCATTGATATAATCCATCAGTTTGTCAAAAAAAGGATTATCATAGTCAATAGTAATCGATTTTGATCTATCAAAATAATGTAAAAAGTTATAATTGTATTTTTTCATATTTGATAATAGATTAGAAATAATAAGACTAATCACTAAACTTAATGATATTCTCATATTAATATCATTAACTGGTAAAAAGTATGATAGAAGAGGAGATATTATTGTACCCAAATATTGCTCCATTTATTTGTTCAAAATATTTTCTATTTGAAACGATTTTTAATAAATTATTCTAATTTTTAATTTTTCAATTTTTATTGAATTTCAGCAATGTTTACTGTTAATGGACAATTGGGTAGCTGTTTTCTAATTCCCATTTGGGTATAACAATATGATATATGTATTTGACTGTCATTAAAATAATTTTTAAAAACGTTAGAATGTACATGAGCAGTGATTTTGTTAGCACCATTTGCTTTTCCCAGTAGATTTATCATATTATATTTATTAATGTTTGTGACCTCATATTCATAGCAATTATTATTATCAATAACATTATGTTTCAATAACAGTTCAATGTCAGATCCATTACCTTCACCAAAATAAAATTTTGTTTTGTTCAAATTTAACTCATGTTTTGTTATGATTTTAATATTCCAAATAAGATCTCCATGTCTAGAAACAAAATATAAATTTTCAAATAATTTTTTATTATTAATACTTTTTATATGATAACTATAACCGAAATCTGTGAACACTTTTGGAGGTACAAATGCAATATCATAGTCGGAACTCATTAGAGTCAATAAACCTTGATTTTGATGATCACTTTTACAATTGAATGCTTTATGAGTACCAATGTATTCGTCATGACCAATAATACCCATTTCTAACAATCTTTTATTTTTCACTGAATCATTTTTGCGATAAATATCTGTGTATCCGTGAATTGTGAGTAATTCAACTTGTAATCCATTAATATTAATTAATTGTTCAATGTAACAATTATCTGTTAATTTATTTTGAAATTCTGTGTAGAAATCAACATATGTAACATCTATTTTTATCAAAATATTGTCTAAATTATTTTTTTCATGATTTTGTACGTATAATTTTATTTCTTGTTTGCCAAGAGGATTGAAGAATACATCCGATATAATTTTTCCATCATTAGAATCAAATTCGATGTGATCTCCTCTGACCATAATTTTAACTTTTCTACTTATCTTATTTATGTTTGCGATATAATCTTTTGACAATATTTCTACACCATTTGAATCATAATTTGACACAAAACAAAAATTCACATTTTTAACAATTTCGTTTTTAAATCCAAATGAATCAATATTAATTAAATAATTATCGTCTATAATAACATTTTTTGGGAATAATATAAATTCACATTTATGTTGCTTTTTAATATTATCTAATAAATCTTTGTTAGTGAATTTATAACTATAATCGTTTAATTTTGTTTGGTTTAAAATTGGAGTTTTTGCATTAAAAGTTCGTATTTCCGAAGTTTTATTCATGTTTTCTATATACTTTTCTAGAATATTATTTTTAGGAATCAAACGCAAATATTTTTTATTTTTAAAAGTACCATATTCAAAATGCACAAAGGTAGTTTCAAGTATTTTTTTAAGAAAGAGAAAAGAATGAGAAGCACTATCTATTTTATAATTAGTTTTATGCAAATTAAAATTTTTAACGGGAAAAATTTGTTTGAATTCCATTATGAGATCATTTATTTTCTTTATAGCTTCATCATTTAGATTATCCAGGTAAAGAACAGTATTATAATCCACAATATTTTTAATTCCGTAAATTGGCAAAAGTTTTTTATCTAAAAATTCTACTTGTTTGTATAGTGACTTCATATGTTTACGTTTATATTTATGCCTTAATATATTTTCCTCAATAATTGTATGAGATGACGTATAAATTTTTAATAATAAATAGAAACAAAGTGGAGTATTTGGATAGTTACAATAACAATAAAAAATATTTTGATTATTATGGCGTAAAATTAGTCAAAGAAGAGATTAAATCAAAATATAATGTTCTGATCATGAATTCAAAATATGAGATTATTTACAAATCAAAATATTTCAAATTAAGTGAATTATTGGATATATTCAAAAAGTTGTCAAAGAATGATAGGACACAAACATCATTATTTTCAGATTATAAAAAAAATAGAAAAACTAAAAATTTATTTGGATTCAAAAATGAATTAGTTGCCAGAAACACAATTAAATTACTGAAAAATGAAACAAAAAAATATCAATTTTGGGTAGTCAACACAGTGTATAATAGAGCAAAGTATCATCCTCATAGAACATTAGAAATGAAAAAAGCAATGAACATATATGAAAAATGGCTAACTGATCATAATTATAATATAAATTAGGTCTTTTTGATATATTTCAAGAAATCTATAATATAATTATTATATATACGAAATATATAAATGAATATAAAAACTAAAAATGGCAATAATCCCCTTTTTGATATTATGAAATCTACTATTTTTGGGATAGAAATTGAAACTTGCATAAAGTTCGAAAAAAAAATACGTATTCCAAATGCATTGTATGATTATGATAATTTTGAATTAAATCTTTCAGCATATTACAACTATTTAATGGACAATAAAATGATACCTGTTTTAACCAATTTCACGAATCCACTAGAAAGATACACATTTGGTGTGAGTATGGTGGATGAAAATAAGGATATTGGGAAAAAATGGAAAATTGTGAAAGACAACAGTATCAAATGTGGTGATAATCCGTACATTTATCCAATAGAAATAGTGAGCCCAATATTGAGACCCACCATAATATTACGAAATCCACTCGCATCAACACAACAATTCAAAGATTTATATGAGGAAGAAGAAGGATATTTTATGGAAGGATTTAACAATATTTATAACTATTATTATTTTTTGTTTAATAATGAATACAGCGACATAAACAAAATTAAAATAATAAAAAATGATTCTCAAGGTTTTCACGTACATATATCAAATGAGAAGATAACAACACCAAACAAAACAAGTTATATATCGGAAGAAATAAATCATGGTTTATTACATTTTTCTCATTATTTAAGAATGTTTTATTTTTTTGAAGAATTATTATACGATTTTGTTGACGAATCAAGAAAAAAAAGTGTTTATTGCAAACCATTAAAGGCTGATCTACATTCGACAATATATGGTGATTATCTTGTGAATAATATTTTTTTGGATATGGAAAAATATTTTGTTAATGGAAATATTAAAACGAGTGATGTCATTGATATGTATTTTACTCCAGAAGGAAACGGTAAGAATAGATATTATAGCATAAATTTAACACATATAAATACTGATGAAAATGTAGATTATTTTAACCCAATACATTTTGAAATAAGAATGCACCAGGGAACTAACGATATTGCTGAAATGACTAACTGGACTTTGCTTATGATACTTTTTTATTCCACATGCATTGAAGAAATGGATAAAGTAATAAAATTATTCAACGAGGGTGACATTGAAAATGCTAGTAAATTATATAAAGACTATTTAAAACCTTTTGATGATGATTATCTTGCAAACAACTGTTTAAACCTCAAAATGTTTAATTTATTTTTCGATAGATTCATAAGAAGCAATGTGTTAAAAAATTATTATAGAAATAAAGCAAGATCATCGTTTTTAAAAAATAGTCCAACACCTGTGCCATCCAATATTATATTTCATTCTCCAAAAAAGTTTGATCAAAATGGAAAAGCTTTAGTATCACCAAAATTAGAAAATTATTTAAAGACAATAAATTATCCATATGAAGATACTTTTCCAAATTATTACAAACCAATTGCATTGGACCCGAATGATGTAAATGGCGAAGAGTCACCTTTTTATTCTAATCAAAATAATTTCGACTCGTTTCCCGTATCACCAATAGGCGACAATAATGATAGACTTAGAGCACAATTTGAGAGTTTAGCTCAATCTTTAACAGACGATCTATCGCCGATACCAAAATAAAAAAAATTAAATTAAAGATTTCAATAAATCAAAACTAATGTTAGCCTCATTAAAAAGTTGTTTGGCTTTAAGATTGTTTTTCAAAATATTCTCCATCAGATATTTTGGATTAATGAACATATTATTGACAAAATCATTTATCAATGAATCATTAGCATTATTTGCAATTAACATTTTTAACATTTTTGACTCAGAATCGTTACCATTAATTTCTTTGAGACCAAAAGGAGTTTTATCATACAGTTTTTTGTTAATATAATATAGTCTGTCTGGATGCATTTTTTGTTCAGTTCTATCCAATAAAGATTTTTAAGCAAATAAATGTTCAATTTTTATGTATTGTTTTTATATACATGACATCTCCTGATTCGTTCAACTATGATCCAAAAGAAAAAATGCTATATTGTATTACTCCTTTCAAAAATTATAAAATTAGTACCAATGAAACGGAATACTTTTTTTTAAAAATATTATCAGGAAGAAATGTTACAGATGACATTATAGAACAATTGTGTCAATACAAATTCATTAATCCTGGATATTTTGAATCCAATTTAAAAAGTGATAATAAGAAAGCGATAGAAATAAGTAAAATGCTAAATATATCTGTGAGAGATATGGAAATCATAAATGCAGAAATAAATAAAGTTCGACAACAAATATTTGCGAAGAGAAAACCCAATAAGCTAATCGAATATTTCTTACAAAGTAAAACACAATCCTCATATCAAACAAGCAAAAATTATATGATATTACCAAAAGAAGTGAGCGTCCAATCAGGAGGCAATAAAAATGCAAAAGCAGACCAAAAATAAGTTTATAGTTTTAAATTATCGAATTTTAAATATAAATTTTCATATATAAAAATTGAAAAAAAAAGTGCTTAAAAACTATTAATTTATAGTATAGTATCAACCAACAAATGCAAATCTTCGTAAAAACATTAACTGGTAAAACCGTTACATTGGAAGTAGAAGCAAATGATTCAATCGAAAGCGTTAAGCAAAAGATTCAAGATAAGGAAGGCGTTCCTCCAGATCAGCAAAGACTTATTTTTGCAGGTAAACAATTAGAAGACGGCAGAACATTACAAGATTATAATATTCAAAAAGAAGCAACACTTCACTTGGTATTAAGATTAAGAGGCGGTTAATTTTTTTTATTTTTTTGTTTGATAAATTAACAATTTATTCGTTTTATAATCACATTTTATAAAACAAATTTTACTTTATAACAACTCAATGTAATGATTGGTATTAAAATAATAATATTTATTACACTAAAAGAAACAACTACATCATTATTTTTAAGTAAACCATAAATTATGCCAGAAATATCAAACAATAGCACAATTGAATAAAAGGGTATGAGAATATATAATAATAATTTGTCAATTGTAGAACAAATTTTAACGTCGTCATCATAATCTTGTTCCAAAGCAGGAATTTGTCCATTATTTTTATAAATACATTCGTGACAAGCACATTCGTGATAATTGCCATAGTAAATATTACTAATATGATGTTTTTTTCCACACGACACGCAATTAAGATCCTTAACCTTTTTTTTATAATCAATATAATAACAACATTGATAAATTTTACTGAATGCCAAATAACATATTATGAATGGTAAAATAGAGAATATGATAATGTGTATAATAATAAATGCATCCATGGTTTATTTAAATTTATAGTAAATATGTTAATACCTTGTTAATTCAATTTTTTTTATAATATTATTTTATATAATGAAAAAATTAGATTATGTTGTGCAAATAGACAATATTGGAACTCCTTTGGCAAATTCCATAACCATTGAAAATGTGATGGATTTCTGGAAGCTATACAATAACGAAAAATCTGCTTTTCGAAATTGGTACAATAATAAATATAATATTTTGAGTGATATTGCTGATGATCATAAATTTGATACTGTAATTAATAAATATGTTACAGACAATGTTAAAAATTTGATGAATATGTTTAAAAACGATCAAATAAAGAATCCTAATAATTTTTTACCATTAACCAAACCAATAGCAGTTGGAGGAATGAGTACTAAGGACATAAAAGTTTTTGTTTCAGGAATTACATGTTTTTTGTTCAATAAGAGTGTTTCTAATGTTGTTGATCTTCCAATTCCAAAAAAAACGAAAGTCAAACTTTTAGCAAACAAGAGTGGAGAAAAAGCTAAAGTAAGATTAATATACATAATTGAATTTAAAAATAAACAATATGTATTGAAAATAACAAAGAAGACGCCTTATTACGAGAATGAGATTAATATATATGAAGAACTAAATCAGATTGTAGCCAAAAACTCTATTCTGAAAAACAATGTAATAAAAATATTCGGAAAAAACACATTAGATGAAAAATCTGAAAAATTTGTTATAACAATAAATAATGAAAATATTGATGTTTCTGAATCTGAAAATGTATTATTGTACAATGTGATAAAAAAATATTTTAAAGATACGGGTATGAGTAAAATATTTTGTAGTGTTTTGGAATACAATAACGATTATATAACATTGTATACCAAACAAAAGAGTTCAAATCCAGTAAAATATGTTTGTGTATTAGCTGAAAAAGTTTTAGATGCCTTATTATATTTAAATGTTAATTATGGATTTGTTCATTTTGATCTTCATGAAGACAATATATTGATAAACTCAAAAGACGAATTTAAATTTTTCGATTTCGATTTGTCGTCAACAGAAAAGAACAAAAGTACTGAGGCGGCAATTAGACGTTATGCAACTGAAGAATTAAACGAAACTAAAACAGATTCTCACAAATGTTTCGAGAGAGACTCTGTTAAGAATGGTTTTCTTTGTGATTTTTTCAGATTCATGGAAGGTTTAGACATAAATGAACATTTCTGTGATCAAGATAAAGTTCAAAAAATGATTGATATTTATTCGCAACACAAACCTAAAAATATTGACCATTATTTTGTTGCCATTATCAAAGCAGTGGCTAATATGGAAAGTGCAAATGCATATCAAAAAATATTGGAAATATCTAGACAAAATATTGAAATGTATGGTAGAAATCAAAAAGGTGGTGCTTATGACAAATATTTAAAATATAAACAAAAATATTTGTCTCTTAAATCAAAAATTATTTTTTAGATCCTGATTTACCAAATCTTTTTTGGTAACTTCTTTTTTGGCCTTCGCTGACACGTTTACCAAAGTCAGCTGGATAGTTCTTACCTTGGCCAGGAACTCCATAACCCCCCTTTTGCTTGCTAGATTTCTTAGATCCTGATTTCTTGGATCCTGATTTCTTGGATCCTGATTTCTTGGATCCTGATTTGCCTTTGCTGCTAGATCTTGCATTTTGATTGCCTTTTAAACTTTCACTAATATGTTTTTTATGTTCACGGCTCAAACTTCTACCAGTCAACGCATAACTAATATTTTCTCTCCATTCAGGATCTAATACTCTGCCACGTCCTTGACCTGGAACACCATATCCGCCTTCCATATCTCTTTTTTTGCTGGATGATCTTACTTTTCCAGAATTACCGTTGTTTTTTGACATGTCTTATATTATAATCAACGATATTTTTTATAAAAAAAATTGAAAATATTAATTGCTTGAAGATTCCATTAAACAAGGCTAAAATTGTGCATCCAATGCAACATACACCACAACACACTTTTTGTAAACACAACACTTGCCACCAAATTAGGGTGGCACGCGGCAATTTTAGTAGACCAGGCGGGATTGGAATTGCTTTTGTAAATAATTATTATAACAAAGATTATGTCGTTCTTCTTGGAAAAGAAAGAGGAGGTAATTATGCAGGACAATACAATATTTGTTCTGGAAAAGTTGAAAGTCAAGACAATGGCTGTTATATTAAAACAGTCATAAGAGAAGCATTAGAAGAATTTAAAATAGATGTGTCGAACTATAAATATTTTGATCAATGTTTTAAAGCAAAAAATGGTAAAATTCGCTTCTTTATGTTTAATGGAACTCCAATTTTTGTAGGAATCATACAAGGTGTTAGCAGAGCAACTGTAAATAACATCATTGCAAATCATAATCAAAATCCTAACATGCCACACGCATTTAAAGAGATTGAATGTGTTGACTATTTCAAAATTGATGATATGAAACAAGTAGAAAAACGTCCCAGAATATTGTCATCATTTGCAATGGGCGTAATGGGTAATATAAAAAGCAGTAAAATATATTTGACTTAACGTATTTTACTTTTTTATTTATTTTTTTATTTAAAATTGTACAGAAACTCTATTTTGTGAATAGAACATATAAAACAAACAACATATAATAATAATAATAACAACTGAAATTGAAAAACTCATTCCGCCCATACTATTATTCTGAGGAACTTGATAATTTGGGATTGATTCTGCTCCCAAAGCATTTTGACAAGGAGGTTGTCCCATGCCGCCACAGTAACTAACTTGTTGACCCATTTATTTATTTATATATATATGTTATATATTATATTTTTCTTTTATAAAAAAACTAATTTTTAATTAATTTAATTATTTTTAAAAATAAAAAAATATATAAATTTAGTATATATATAAATATGGATACTTGGTTAATAGTATTGATCATAATCATTGTGATATTGTTGTTATGGTTTTTCTTCTTCAGAAATTAAACTAAATTAATCTCAAAAAATGTTATTAATATAAATAATATTAGTAGTATTATAAAATTGAAATAAAAAATATAAGTGTATAGATTATTATTTTTATTAGTTAATGAGTGGATTAGAAAGTTTCATATCTGACCACAATTTAATATTCGAATATCATTCAATGGCTTATCGTTACCATTTGTCTCGACGTTATTTAAATAATCTATTATATCAAAACCTTTTACTACACGACCAAAAACAACATGTTTACCATCCAAATGTGGACATTCAGAAGTAGTAATAAAAAATTGTGAACCATTTGTATTCGGTCCAGCGTTTGCCATGGACAATAAATAGGGTTGATCATGGGGTATTTCAAAATTTTCGTCCTCAAATGACTCTCCATAAATAGACATTCCACCTGTACCATTGCCTCTTGTATAATCTCCCCCCTGTATCATAAAATCTTTTATAATACGGTGAAATGGACAATTCACATACTTTTTCTTATTACATAATTCTCTAAAATTTTTACAAGTAATTGGCACAATATCAGCAAATAGTTTGATAATGATTTTACCGATAGATTCACCATTTTCTGAAATTTCAATAAAAATTAAATCATCCTCAAAATGAACTTTTTTTTTATTTTTCTTATTTATTTTTCTTTTTTCACTCTTCAGAATCTTTTTTTTTGGGATGACAAGCGGAATATTGTCATTTCCAAAATTTTCGTTTGTTTTCTTTGAAAATAATTGATAAACTAAACCTATAAAAAGTAATATAATTATCAAAAACAAACTAACGTCAACTATATTCTCCATTTAATTTAACCTATTATAATAAAATTTTCTTGTCAAACTTAAATTTCAATTGACACATCTATAATATGTTGTTTGTTGTTTTTATTTATTTTTTTATTTTTATTTTTATTACAATATTCTAAATGTTCGCTGGATTTCAAAATTAATTTTATGTTATTACGATTTCCACAATTTGCCGATATAGTTTTTGGACATATAGCATTTTTAATACATAACTGTATTTTACAATATTTGTTTCTGTAATAACAGTTGTAATAAAAATCGGTATTTTGATATGATTTAATAAATCTGATAGTTCTTTCACAATTATTCTCACCTATAAGACTTTTGTTAAATAAATGACATAATTCATTAGAATTAACATAGGCAAACAAATAAATTATTAAGATTGTGAGTACAATACGCATCTTTAAATAGTCAAATCTAGACATAAATTATATAGTAAATTAAGTTTTTCAATTTTTTCTGTCCGAAAATTTGAAAAAAAAAGTGTTGATTATATTCATTCAATAACAACAAAATTAAATAAATCAGATGGATTTGAGAAATTTGAAGATAGTCAAAAATAATGAAGAAATAGAATTAAAATATCCATATGACATATTATTTAAACTTGACGAAGAATATTTTAATTTTTTAAGCCTTCATAAAAATTGCCAATATTTGATTATTTGTTCAAATAATGAGACAATGGAAGGAATGAGAAATTTTTTGAGAGATTTTTTGTTTAATAAAATGACTAATAACAAAATTTTTTTGGATTTAACGAATGCAGATAGTGTTGAGAAATTTATTACAGCTCATAGATTTAATAGTTGCAACATTTATGATTTGTATCAATTAGACAAAAATAATAATAAACGATATACTCAAATAAATTTTAATTTAATAAAAGAAATTAATGAGAATATTATCATTGACATAATAAATCTAATCAAACCAACACATTTTCACCGACCAGATGATATTATAAACTTGATTGATAATTTTTATTGGGATAGCAGCAGTTATTTAAAACAAATATTATTGGAAAAAATAAAACAAATGAATAAAAATATATATTTGGATATGAACAAACCATATAAAGTGCTGACCATTTCATTGTTGTCTGAAATGAAACAGCTTTGGATAAAAAATAATAATTTACTCTATATTACAAATATGGGAAAGAATTTAACAGATGGAACCTTTTATTTGAAAACAATGAGAATGAAGAAAGAAACAGATGAAATAGATTGGACATCGTATTGTAACATACAAAATGAATGTTTGGATCATAATTTGGTGTTTATAGGAGACAATTCAAAGGCAGGATTATTGCAAATTTTGTTGTTAAAAAATTGAATTTATTTATATTTGTCAGATCATAATTTTAATTTATTTATTGATATGAATAAAACTAAACAATTAAATTTAAAAAAATATTATGCAGCATTTGCAGCTTTTAGTGGTAAACAAATATTTTCAAAAAAATCATCGTCATTATTCGAAATAAATAAAGATGGTAAATATGGTTATTTAATAGGAACTGTTCACAATATACCAATTGAGTACTATGGAGATAATATTGGTAATGTTATCACAAACCAAAAAACACTAATTATGGAAGGTATCGGTAAAAACAATAATTCGTATTATGATTCTGATGAAAATATTGATGATTATAAAGTGATATATAATATATTTGAAAAGAATCAAAAAGAATTTGCAAAAGTTGATAAATTTAAGAAGAGTAAATATACGTTATCTCCGTGTCACTTTCTTTGCAGAGACAAAAAATTTAATTCAGTTTTGGAGGATGTGTTATGTATGGAAAGTTATAAAAAAAATTATCAGTCTAAATATGAATTTAATAACCAATTAATATCAAACGTGATCTACTCTTGTATGTGTAGTGATGGAATTGATAATAATTTACGTCATCATTATGAGAAAGTATATGGACTAGACTCCAAAAGCAGATTTATGCATGAATATGCTTGTGATTATATTTCCAAATCTTTCGGATATAGATATTATATGTACTCATTTATATTTAATAAAAATGTGGAAGATATCACAAGTACAATAAATAGATATTCTAAAGATTTGTATCTGTATCGGTCAATGGAAGAAATTGTCGAAGAAGAGTCAAAAAAATTTCATAAAAGAGATACAACTATACTTGACTGTAGAAATATTTATTGGAGAGATGACATTATGAGAAAATTTAATGAGGAAAAGCCATTATATGCAGTTGGCATGGGACATTTGTATGGCAGATATGGAATAATAATTTTTTTTGTTCAAAATGGATATACAATAAAGAATTTTAATACAGGATCAAATAGTTTTGTAAACAACGATGAATTAATAAATAAAATTATAAAAATGTAGAGAAATACATATCAACAATGATATGGTCAATGGCATAATTATATATAATTGTTTATATTTATCAATAAATTTATGTTTGATATAAATACCAGTAATATTTTGGGTAATAAAGAGCCAAAATGCTAAATGAAAAGATAATATTATCAATAAGAGTTGTAAATAATACAGAATCATTAATAAATAGGAATAATTATATATTCCAAATGGTTATATTATCAATTTTTGTAGAGAGAATACATATTTTTTCTTTTAATAGTTTTGTCATCATAAAGATCTTTAGAGTGATTAGGAATAGTGTCAATTGAGTAATCTTTATTTATCCATTTTAAATGCTCCTTTGCTTTTTCTTTATCACAAAATACTAGTGTTCTTTTGTTGGCATTATATCCTGTCATTCTACCTAATAAAGATTGTACAACAGTATGAGTGTATGTACTTTTAATGGTATCATGAACTGCTAATATATATTTTTTCGAAATAGTAATACCCATTCTCATTTTGTCTTTAAGATAAATGATTGTTAACAATTTAGGTTTAACAGACAAAACATCATTAATATTATCCAAATACGAATGATCATAATCAATTACATTAAAATTTATTCCATTATCATCTAAATATTTTTTAATTGTTGACCTGAAACTTTCCTTTTTTGACATTGAGTCTGGCTGTCTAATGATTATATAACCATCCAGATTGTTGTTATAACAATCAAATATTTTTCCAAAAAAGTATTCCAGATTTTTTTCAATTGAAAGATCGCGCGATTGAAAAAGTTTTTTGTTGACATAAATATCATTTATTCCATAATATCCTTTTCTCGGAGGCATAACCACATAAGGCATATTTTGAGCTATTTGCTCATACGAAGTAGCGGAAGTGTGTACCATATATACATTTAGATGTGAATTCCATGGTTTTGTGTAAGATAAGCCTATTAATTCAAAAAATTTATTTCTGGTTTGAGTGATTTGATCAACTGCATGACTTTCATCAATGATAATAATTTTATTGTTAAATTTTAGTTTTACTTTTTTTAAATCTATTTCACTTTCTATAGATTTAAGTATATATTCGATATCGTCAATATGATATATTGTAGTATTTGTTGCATTTATCTTTTTTTTCAAATCATTTTTAAGTTCATTGCACGATCCACAAATTATAACAATAATACCATTAACATTCATTTCTCTCAATTTCAGATCATTATCTAACAATCTTTCGGAAAAATTCTTGATAATATCACTTTTTCCAGACTGAGTTTGTGCCAACACTAAAATTTCTCTGTCACTAACAGTAGTATTTTTTATATTTGAAATAAAATTGTCTAAAATACAATCAGTCGTTTGCACTACAATTTTATCATTGTGATAATTACTTTTGTCAGGTTGACTTATTTGACCCAATATATCATTTAGTCGAGTACTTTTTTTATTAGCTGTTTTTTTTGCACTAGATCTTTCGCTTAAATTTATTTCAACTATAATTTTGGACATAAGTTGATAGCATAAGAATAAATAAAATCATAAGATTATTAATTTTCAATTTTTAAATTCCAATCAATAAATATGTGGAATGGCACATATTTATTGTATTCGTCATTGGAAACCACTACAGCAGGACCATAAAAGGTATACGTTCTGTACAAAAACTTCCAATCATAATCAATATTACCATTGGATCTTATAATAACAAAACTGTTTTTATCAATAATATTTTTCACTGTTTTCCATCCTGCCATGTCATAATATTCTTCTATTTTTTGTTCAGCTTTTTCTTTGCACTCTTTTTTGCCACAAGAAACGTATCCGTGCTTAGTTTCACAATCATAATCAAACACACGAACATGACCAATTGGATTAGGACAAAATTGGCATACATTATACGCTGGAATACAAACAGTTCTGGATGGTTGGGGGTTTTCCGAATAGGCAAAAATTTTTTGCTTAGCCATCAATAAATTTGAATAATCCATAATCCAATATAACTAATTATTAATAAAAGATTCAATCAAATACTTTTATGTTTCAATTTTTTATTAAAAGTTGAAAAACAAAAAGAATGTAAATAAATGCAATATATATTCATAATAAATGAATGCATTGAAATTTTATGGTTTAGGAAGTTTATTTAGTTGGAGTTATTTTAGTCATCATATAAACAAAGAAGTAAGAGAGAACCTACTAAGAAACAGAACAAAAAAAACTGATTGGAATGATGATATATTTGAATTAACCACCGCGTGTGCAATATTATGGCCTTTTCTTTTGCCATCGCATTTATGCGGAAATTTACAGTTATATGTTAAAACCTAGCAGCAAGACTTTGTATTTTTTTTATCAAAAGTTATTTGATGTATATGTGTGCCAATTTCTTTTGCAGATACAATATTGTTTATTTGAGATATTTTATTATTAAATACACATTCCGTTAATTTGTAAAAAATTAGATCAATATTATAATTATCAAGAGCACTAATTTCATAATGTTGCATATTGTTGGACGCAGCAAATTTCTCCGCCGTTTCGATAGAAACCTGCCTGTGAATATTTTTGTCACATTTGTTTCCTATTAGAAATATTGGTATGTCATTGTTAATTCGACTGTTAATCAATTCAGAATACCATTTTTGACAATCTAAAAACGATATATAATCAGTGATATCATAAACAATAAAAGCACCAGATGTTCCAGCATAAAAAATGTTAGAAATGGATTTGAATCTTTCTTGACCTGCCGTATCCCATATTTGTGCTTTAACATTATTGTTGTTAATAATCATATCTTTGGTGTAAAATTCGAGACCAATGGTAGATTTGGTATTATGATCAAATATATTACTCATATATTGCGACAAAATATTTGTTTTTCCGACACCGCTATTTCCTATTATTATAATCTTAAATATATATTGAGGATTCATTTATTCATTAATATTTGACAGTATTTAACTAATTTTTTTATCATAAAAATTGAAGCCTAAAAATCATTGTTGTTCTATTTTAAATATAAAAACAATTTATAACCAATATGTTGATTTCAGATGAAATTATAAAAATATTAAATCAGATTGATACAAAAATGTCTATTGATGAAGAAGCAACTGATCATATAATCGAATTGTTGAGAAAATATCAAAATTTGAATGAAAAACAATTATTAACTATTCTGCCAAATGAATTAAGAAATAATATACTTTGCAAATTGAAAGATTATGATCTTTATCATAAAAATAGTCGCTCATTTTACAGTAAATTTAATAACGAAAAAGAAGTCATTTATGACTATATAATTGGTTATATACTTAGAATAGCAAGGAGTCATGCACAGAACTATAAACATAAAAAAATATCTAATTATCATATTAATGTGGCTATCGCAACAGATTCAAATTTATCGGCATTTCTACCCCAACTAAATTTACCACTAGTGGAATATCAATCATTGGAATCACTTTCCATCCACCTTGATTATTGTCAAATACCAGCCAGACTAGTAAATGAAAGATTAAAATTAAATAATGTGCAGGTTGGAACGGACGTATTTTTAGTAATTTGTAATGTAATTAATAGTTCTAGCAATAAATATTTGAAAGAAAATGATATCATCAATAAAATTAAGTTATTGGGAGGTAACGTTCAAGAAAATGCACCACTAATAAGACAACTTCATGAACATATATTGGATAAAATAATTAATGAATTAAAAAATAATAATAAAAAAATAACTTTTAATTCATTATTGAACGCAATCAAAACAATAAAAAAGGATTTAGACTACTTTTAATCCTAGTTTACTATCAAAATTTATGGATTTTGATTTATGATCGAATGAGTCCTTGCAAAGTTGATCCATCCAATCATCAGTCATCTTATTTACTTTATTATCGTCAATATTTTTTTTGTTTATTGTGTAGAAAAATTGCTTATTTTTAAATGTCATAACTGAATATTTTTTCATATAATGAAGATAATTGTAACAGTATCTTTTGCCATATTCATTTTTACCACCAAATATTATATTTAAACTTGAGTTATAACCATTCGACTGTGCTGATGCGAATTCACTATTATTTTCAGATGCAATAGTATTTACTGTGTTTGATAGTAAATTGAAATTGTAAGTTATTCTTTCGAATTCGTAGAGATACCTTAGCACAGGTAATATACCAAATTCGTAGCACAATATTGATAGATCTTTAGAATTATTGCATTTATTTAACTTGACTTGCTGCTCTGAATCTAATTTATTAATGTATATTTTGGTTTTCTTACAAACTTCATTGTTGAGATTATTGAGATTGTTTAAAATAATTTGCAAATGAGATGTCATTATTATTTGTATTGCTAATTATAATCTGTTTTTATATTAATTTTTTCAAATTTTTTGAAATTCTTTTTTGTTTGATGACTGGTCCAGGAAGTAAACCTTCTTGTGTTAAAGTATTATTGATTATTTTATCGTGTCCACTAAATATCAAATTAGAAGAATTAATATTTGGATAATTGGATAATGATAAATTATATGCCTTTCTATTAACCTTGATATATGACTCTAACACGCCCCTGTTTGAAAATGTAACTGATGGTAATAATGCAACCGGATCTTTACATTTTGTTAATTGTTTTTTTGTAAAAGCTGGTTGATCAATTATATTAAAACTGTATCCATATATATAACCATCTTCTTTGGTCATCAATGCTATAAAAAATAGTGTAGGTGGAAGATCATTAATCTGAACCAATATATTGATATCTAGAGGAGAAAATCCAGCTGGAAGAATTATAGAACTTTTTTGTTCATCCGATAATTCCAGCAAACTAAAGTATATTTTTGTATTTTCAGTCTTTAAGTTCCTGAATAATTCTTTAATGATTTTTTTAACGCTAACTGGTGACGATTGACCTTTGAATTCGGACATTATATATATACATTTATATAAAAATTATATAAACGTAAATATAAACGTAAATATAAACGTAAATATAAACGTAAATATAAACGTAAATATAAACGTAAATATAAACGTAAATATAAACGTAAATATAAACGTAAATATAAACGTAAATATAAACGTAAATATTGAAAAATTTAAATTTAATTCATCATAACCAAATATTTTAACATAAATGAGAATAAAACCACAAGATTATATTGTTTTTTTAAAATCAGTAGATAACGAATACTATAATTTGTCACAAGTAAACGCAAATTCATTTCCATTTATATTTAACAGAATAATAAATGGCTTAGAGGAGAAAATGTTAAATTGCGAATAATAATATGACACTATACTATTACACGATGGAAGTACCTTTTGACTCGAAAAATATTAATGATTTCTTTGAGATTTTGTCAGAAAATTATTCGAGTAAAATAACTATTGAGATTTTGTCAGAAAATTATTCGAGTAAAATAACTATTGAGATTTTCCAAATTATGCAATTTCTCCAAATTCCTGAAAGCGAAATATTAGGATATGTTGAAAGAAATGGCATAAATGACAGTTTATCTGAATATATATATCAAGAAATAGATTATCCAAAAAAAAATATTTATTTAAAACATTTATCAAAAAAAGAAGTTTGTAAAATATTTTGTCATATTGCTAGATATCTGAATTGTAATAGTAATAATCTTACTTATATGTTACTAGTGAATGATATGAATGCCGACGACAGTGACGAAATAATTATAAATCGTAGTATTAATGATATTATCAGTCTGAGAAGAAAACAAATAATACTAGATAATGTGTATTTAGAAATCAAAAAAAATAAGGTTAAGATTGTGTGTCTGAATATCAAAAATTTGATTAGTAAGGATGGAAATATTGATGTAAACATCGACGTAAATAATATTAACATTTATGATAAAGAAGAAGACCAGGTTGTTTATGTTCTTCAAATCGATGAAAATAATATAATAACTAATACAGATACTGAAAATGGAGAAATAAAGTTGAGTAAATATATATTTGTGTATTATTGAAATTTTGCTTATGCTGAATGTGTCAAAAAATAACTATAATTGGTTCCACAAAAGAAGTTCTATTGTACATAAGAGATTAATTCTCAAGATTTATAAAAAAGTTGAATAATGTAAATATTAGATTGTTTTTTAAAAAGGCAATATATATACAATAATGCATATTATTACTAAAATTTTTGATTCAATTGTAAAAATTGTTTTAGGAGGATATTCCAAAAAATTAACTATACAAGAAAAGTTTATAGAAGCCTGTAAAAACAATGATATTAGAACTGTAAAAAGATTGTTATTAAAAAATGAAATAGATGTGAATAACATAAATGGTGAATATTGTCCACTCATAGAAGCAACAAAAAACAATAATATTGATCTTGTTAAGATTCTATTATCTTACGAGGATATAAATGTAAATTTTAGAGGATTATATCAACCTCCATTATTGATAGCTAGTGTATTAAATTTATTGGAAATAGCAGAATTATTGCTAAAACACAAACTAATAAATATAAATCAAAGTGTCAATTTAAACACGAATGCTCTCCATTTAGCATGTATGGAAAATAATTGGAATATGGTTAAAATATTATTAAAATATGGTGCCGATTGTAATTATAATAGTCATAATAATCAAACGCCTCTTATATTAGCCTGTATACGTAATAGTTATGAATCAGTTAAAATACTATTAGAACAACAAAATATTGAAGTTAACGCAAAAGATTTCTATGGATTGTCCGCAATTCATTACCTATGCACAAGTAATAATAAAAAGAGTTTGCGAATTTTAGGATTATTGTTGAATCATTATGACATTAAAATAAATATAAAAGACAAATTAGATAATACTCCATTAATATTGCTGTGTAGTCAACATCGTCATCCAGACAATTTAAATATCGAAAAAGCGAAAATGTTATTGTCTAGACCAGATATTGAAATAAATGCTAAAACAGTAAGTGGTTATACAGCACTTTCCACTAGTATTAGATGTGATTATGTCAATATGATTAAATGTTTATTAAAACATGAGGATATAAATGTAAATTTGAAATGTAACTGTGGATTTTCTGAACTAGAAAAAACTGGTAAATACAAAAGTTTTGAAAGTATGCTGTTGCTGTTAGATAATCAGGAGTTGAATCCGATTGAGAATAGAACAGAAATAATTAAATCATTTTTAGTGGATATTGAGCAGAGAGATTATTTAATTGACAATATGTTACTCTATAATGGCTTTAAGCGTCATGGTAAACTGTTTATCACAGCTGCATTGTCTATTGATTGTATCGAAACTAAAAAAGAAGTATTAAAAAAAATTTATTTCAAATTAAGTCCTGAAGATAAAATTATGTCAGGTATGGTTTTAAAACATTATAAGGATTCAAAAGGACATTTTGGATATTTTATTCAAAATGTTATTCCTTCAATTCCAACAGCACGTGACGAAATGTCTTATAAACCTTCTGGTATTGTTGGAATTTGTAACAGTTATTCTTTAGTAAGAGAATTATATTGCTATTCTAATATTGACGTTAATATTGACGTTAATATTGACAATAACGATATAAAAAAATTAAAATTTTTATTCGGAACAAACAACACAAAAAAATTTGATCGAGCAGTTACAGAATCATTAAGATTAGAAGAAATTAACGCATAATAAGATTCACAAAATTTAAACATAGTTATTATTATTTTCTTTATATATTCATCAAAAAAGTTGAATTTATAAAATCTTATCAATTTATTTACCAAATTGAATGCAAACATCATTATTAAAAATTTTATATGGAGTAATTGATTTTGGTTTATAATACATCAGACTCACATTTAGCATAAAATCATCGTTAACATGAACATTTATATTAATTTTATTATCATTTTTGGATATATCAAATTGAATATTTGGTGTATTTATTCTATCATTTTTTATTTCATTAAATTTGACATTATTTTGTAAATATTCGAATAACATCAAAAATTCATTATTGGCACACATATAATTTCGTGGACGTCTTCTTGTTTTATACTCATTATAATCTTTTTCATCACATTTGTTTCTAAAAAGAAAAACAATATAATTTATGACATCTTCTTCATCACAATCGAAAAATTCGTTTACACAATTTACGCAATTCAGCTGAGTACCATAACCATAATTAGTAACCATCCCGGATGAACACACTAAACTAAATATATATTTCATGAACTAATAATATTTATAATTTGGCATATGAATAAACTTTAAAATAATCAATTTTTTATGGATCAATGAAATATTGAACAATCATGGCATTCGAATCATTGTGCAAAAGATAATGACAATGAACAACAGCTCCAATACCTGTTAGATTAGGAGTTTCTGTTTGATCGTACGATGAGTAATATGGCCAAGTCAAATCAAAAGACACTATTTCTTGTGGACCTACCTGATAAATATCTCTAGAGTATATTAATGGATCATAAGAACGTTTACTATTTACCAAATTAGCTGAGTTATATGTTGAATGTACAGAAGTGAATCCGGATGTCATATGAAAATGTAAAGGATGCGAGTCATTTGTATCTCCATTAGTATATACCCATTTTTCTGTTGAATTTAGTTTTACAGAGAAAGAATTAAGATTATCATTCAAATATCCGTCGTATAAACCAATATATGTTTGAATTGGTTCAATAATGAGTTCAGCATTTCTTTTCATACATGCAACAGGTAATTGAACATTACCATCTGAAGTAGCGTAAAATGGGAAAATCTGTTGGATTTCAGCATCATATATTCCATAAATTCCAACTTCATCACATCTTATATATTGTGAATCGTTTTTAATAGGCGGTAATCTGTTTAAATTATTGTACAATACATTTTTATGTTTTCTTTTTTGTTTAGATATAAAATCAGTATTAGAATTATTAGAAGCAGGTAAATTATTACCAGTCATTGGTTTTCCAAAAAATTGCAATAATGGCCATCTAGCCAAAAAGCGAATCCAATAGTCGGAATAATTAGTGGTTTTTATGACAGCAGATTTAATATACAATGTTTTTTGGTACATAAAGTCATATTCGTAAGGGAAAAATGCCCAATCACAATAAATAATATCACTCAATCTAACATCATTTCCTGAAATATTAACCATAGTATTACTAAAAGTATCATTTGCAGTATTTATCCATTCCTGTATATTTAACAATTTGTTGGATGGAGTAGGTGGAAATATAACTGTTATACTGGATAATGGTATTTTAGTTGTATCACCATAAGCAACTTCATCTTCAAAAAATTCAATCAGTAAGGTATCATTAGAAATCATAGCAGTATTTGAATATTCATCATTTGTTTTATATATTCTAAATTTACTACTTGGTAAAGTAGATGGTTTATAATTGTTGGGATCAAGTTTGTATTGTTTTAATGCCCAATCAGTATCCAATTCAGATGAATTCCACAAATCACACATTATTCTGATTGTTCCATTGACATATTCAGTTGTTCCATAAATATTGCCATTTGCAATAGTATTGACATTTCCACTACCTTCTGAAAAAAGCAATAAGTTGCGAACAGGATTAACTATTTTATCAGATATTTTAGGCAAATTGTAAAAATATTTTTTGTTCAAAAGAGATAAATAATTTATTGAATTATTATACTCAAAACCCGATTGGTCAATAATTGTTTTATTCTTATGATAATTTTTTTTTCCAAATACAATTTCTCTGATTTGTGTAATAGTGTCATCAAGGGATATTTTTTCATTACCATCCATGATAATTTTTAAGAAAGGTTTTATAGTGTATCTTTGAGGAATTTTTATATTGCCATTATTTAACACTTGTTGAACTTGAGGAATCAGAGGAACTATGGGATAGTTTAGATTACTGTAATCTTGTTGTTGGTTTTGTTGGTTGGGATCTGGTATTGGTGTTGGGAAAGGAGTTGCATTTTTGACATTGATCATATCTGGTATAGTGGCAGTTAAAGTGGTATTGTTTGGTTCATTTGGATAAGTCAAATTTGTTCCAAATATTTCCGTCAAGTCGAAATTATAAAAAAATAAGTAGGCTTTATGATTTTTAAATTTGAGTAGATCAATAACAATACCCATTCTACTAACAACAGGAACAGCCAAGATTTTTCGCTTATTTGGATTCAATAAACCGCTATCTACTTGAACCTGATAGAATGATTTTATGGTCTTGTCCTCATCACAAACTCCTAAATAAAATACGCGCGAATTTATAGAAGCGTTCAGTATATCAATCTTCACCAAGTTTTTGGTTGTAGTATGATATAAAGAGTCAACATAAGGAACTTTTTTATTAGAATACCAATTCACAGCCGAAATACCATTTATAACAGTAAAATTTGATCTACCAAAAAAGGTTGTTAGATTTTCAAAAGTTTGTGTTCCTTTATCTGTTAAATCCATATCCAAAGCTTCTAATAAAATATTATTGTTTCCATATTCAAATTTTTCAGTTAAACATTTTGTTTTAGAATCGACTATTTGTAATAATCCAACGATACCAGCATATATTAATTCCATAGAAACAAACATATTGTGACCGTGGAACCACAATAATGACGAATTATTTGTAATTTTAGGATATTGAAATGTAACTTTAGGACCTAGTATAGTACTATTTCCTATGAATACTTCACTTGATACACCGTCAGTTGATCCAACTGTGTTCAAACCATGTTGATGAATATTAAAAGTATATTTTGTTTTGTTCTCAAAAGTGATGGTTGGGGTGGAATTTTGATGAAATCTCATAAAAGGGAGTCCATATGTAAGTTTTTGTATTTTCTTGCCATTTACATAGACTTTTGATCCAAAAATTGGCTGTTTCATAACATCTGTGCCACTGTATTTTGCATCTGATGCAAATTTATGTTTGGTATTTTTTATAACTATTTTAATATCATCGTTTTTATCAAATTTTGAGAAATCAATGAGTTGTGGTTGAGGTAATTTAACGTGATTATGCATTACAACTTGTATATATATAAGTATATATATAAAAGTATATATATTGTCGAAAACTTAGTGTATTACTCTATAGGTATTAATGCCATAATTTGTCGATCCACTTATTATTAATTGTTGTTTTATCCATTTTTTCCAACTATGAAGACTGTTTGAAAACATAATAGCAGATTGCCACGACGCCGGAATTGATTCCCAGAAAGAATATTTAAGTGTTTTTACTACATTACTTTCTAATGGATATATAGTGGAAGATCCTGGAAAGAAGATATTTATTCTAGTTGTGGCACTGAATTTTGAAGCAACATCAGCTGATAGTGGACCAACTTCAATGAAAAATATTAATCCATTATAATTATTATTGATTTTGGACGTAATAAATTTTTGAGTATTTAAATTATTGGATGATATAAATATTGTTTGAGACTGATTAATTAGAGGTTCTAGAATTTGCCATTGCTGTTGTGAAGTGTTATCAACGTCTATTATCTTTACTCCTGCATCTGAAAACATAGCGACCATTTCGCTGTAATATTCTCCAATACCAGAATATATGAGATAACAATCTCTGTTTCTGGCATTAGAGAATCGCAACACTTCTCCAAAAAAATAAATATTATTAGTCAAACCAAAAAATAAATTAGAGGGAGCAATATTTCTAATGGAATCACTAGTGGAAAGAACAGAAACAAATATAGCATCACAACATTTTCTAATGGTATCGAGTAACGATGATAATGTGCCGCTTGAAACATTTAAAATAAATTTTTTGATTCTTGACTTATAACTTTGTTTAATTATATTAATAATTTTTTTATAATCATCAGTCTGGTATATTTTAAGATGCTTAATATATTTAAAACCATTAACTGGTAATGGAGACCAATAATCTTGAATAAACACACCTTTAGTCATAATAAAATAGTCTGATAAAAAAAGTTTAATAATATTGACTATCATCATCACTATCATCCATATTAATATATTCTGGTTCATGATATTTAACATAATTTTGATACTCATTGGATATATCAAATTCGATCCAATTCTGATTAAATTGTTCAATAGTAGTATAGCCAAAGAATTTATTAACCAATAGCTTTCCATTTTTTGAATCATATATTGCTTTTTTACTTTTTATTCGATCGATTTTTACTTTTTCAAGATTTTTTGGATTTATTGGTTTATAATATTTTGGATCACTTAGAGCCAAAAGTAATTTAATGTCAATGTAAATATCATAACAATGATAAAATTTTTCTGTGGTGTTTAATACATAATGAAGTGGATCAAATTCCATATAATCAACGTCATAGCATCCATATTCTTTTATAGTGTCATAAGAATAATCGAGATATCCCCATTTGTTGATAATGGAATCTATATTTTGTACATAAAGAACTTTACCATTATAGTAATTTTTACAAAATGTAAAAGATCTCGCAAAATTTATTTTATTAACTGTTATTAGTGAAATTTCATCGTAATCACCTGGACCTGTTATGCTAACATATTCATTATTGCCAATATATCCACAATATTCTCTTCTATCGTAGCTATACCGATTACTACCAGAATTTTTGGCTCTAGAATAACTATTATATTTTTCTAAAATTTCCCATATGTCATGGTACACTGAAGATTGGCGAAAAGATTTATCAGTTTTAACAGATTCAACACATATCTGTACAGGACAATCGTCTAAATATTCATCATTAATCGCCTCGGCAATACTATAGCCAACTATATACACATTGGTATTTTTTTTGATAAAGTCTATTATTTCTCTTCCGAATTGTGAATTTAATTCCAAACCAACTTTTTTGTTCAAAATTCTGGCTAATTGACTGGATATGGAATTTTGTTTAATGGTATAAAATTGTTTATTGACATATCTAAGATATAAACAATCAATAAAATCCATATATGAGGCTATTATTTCTATTAATTCGAAAGGTATCATCTTAATTATTATGGGGTAAATAAAAGATAATTAATGTTTTATTTTTCAGCTTTTTTAAAAAATTGAAAAATCTAATAAAAATATAATATGTCGTTAATAATCTTTTCAATAGAATGAATAACATATTTAATAGCAATAATGATCTTTTTATTGACAATGATGAAAAACATAAAAAGTTTTTGGATACACATAAAAAAGAGATTATAGATGAAGCAATTAAAAAAACTTTATTCACTGTTAGGTATGAAAATAATGTTTGTTCTTTGAATTTGTATACTAAACTTTTTCCAGATGATGTCAATATGGAGAAAAATATGGCGTCAGAGTTTGTTCTGAACTCTGATGCAAAATATTTTGACATAATGAAATCTCATCTTCGAGAAGAATATTTGAACCAACTCACAACAACAAAATTATACATAGTACCCGGAGAAAAAATAAGGATGATTTTTGATGCAAATAAAAAACCATCCATAATATTCAATAATAAATATGCTGCTCCCAACAACAGTTCGATGTATTATGTGGCGACTCCAGAAAAAATTGGATCATATAACTTTGCAAAGAAATATGATTTAGACAAACTATTTCAATGTAAATGTGTCATAAATTATCCTATTGACACTATGCCAGGACATAACAAGACAGTATCCAGTAATATTTATATGATAGGAAATGATAAAACAATGAATTGTTCAGAAATAAGACACATAAATAACTGGTTGTTTAAAGAAATATACAATGAAGACAATAAAATACCTCATTTTTTAAGTAGCTGTTTGAGAGAAAACGAAAATTTGATTGATTTAAACTCATGTTAAAAATTGAAAAAATAATATTATGTTCACTATTCTTTAATATTGAGTAAGCCATAAAATGAAAAATAAACTTTTTTGTCTCATTTTTGCTTTATTTCTGTTTTTATTACTCATATTCACAGGATTTTTAATTTTTAATATTATAAATTCTAGTAATAGTTTCCTAACAACAAAAGTCACAATTTTAGAAAAAAATCAAACAGTAATAAAAGAAATTTGGGACAATTTTAATTACACAGGTGCAACGGCAAAATGCAATAATCATTGGGAAAGAGTAAAATGTAACCATGAAATAGAAGGATATACTTGCTATAAATTCAATATTGTTACAAATGGTAAATTAGAAGTACAATGTAGTAATTCTAATAATACTATCGTTAGTTCAGAAACTATTGGATGGAAGAAAAATGATGTAGATATGTCATATTATAATGGTTATCAATCTAATACTTTGACAATTGAAATTAGTTTGTTACGAAACAATGTAAATGATAGTGAACTACGTGCACTGTTTTCATATGACACATTAGCAAACCAAAGTTGTAATAATTTTATGATGGGAGATAGTTGGAAAGAAAATCAATCCGTAAATTATTACAGAATCAATCAAACAGAGTTTTTGTCTGGAAGTGAGTTATGTAGCAGATCTAATAAATTATTGGAACGTCACACAAGTTATGAACCAATATATTCAGACATGATTCACACAAATATATTTAATCTAGTTATATTAATATTATGGTTAATATGTCTAACATCTATATTTTTGTTATTAGCAGGTGGTCTAGTATATCGCAATTTTTGTGTGGTAAAAAAGAAGGAAGAGCAACAACCAGTAGAAGACATAAATAATGTAACTATCTAAGTTTAATTATGGCATTCGATTAGTTTATTGACAATAATATTATATATATTATCACCAAAAGATTTTGCGCTGTGCTTTTGTGTATAATAATTCTTGCCGTCAATATTTGTGAAATCTTTCATTTTAGATACCATATTGATTTTATCGATTATATCAGTCGTTTCTAAACTTGTTTCCAAAGCATAATCAATATCACAATTAGTTATTATGAATTTTCCGTTCATAATGTAATTGACGCATATATAAGAATCATAATTATGTTTTGTTAAATATATTCCACACAATAAATCTTTTACGAATTTACTATTGTCAATTATAGGTTCGTAATGAGGTACAATATTAGATATATTTTTTTCTTCATCTGTTCTGATATATCCTCTTTCATTATAAAAATGGTATTCGAATTCAGGTGTTTGTTTTATCACTGACAATAGTATATCATATTGGTACAAATTTTTGTTATCATTTGGCATATAACATCCTATTTTATTTTTGTTTATTTTAATATACTCAGCAGGTTCTTCATTGATATAATACGGAAGTGGACACACGATACTGTTTAAATTGAATGATGCGTTTATAATTTTCGAATGATATTCAGTATCAGACAGCAATATACATTTTTTGTTGTTTAAAAAATTAATCAGGTTATCTTTTGTGTATAGTTTTTTATTATAAAATAAATCATATATATCATCACCAATTACATAAATAATCAGGAACATGATTTTATTTAATAAATTATTGTATTGCACTAAAAATTTCACAAAATCATGAATTCCGTAAATAACAGTAATTTTGTTTAACACAGATGATTTGTTATTTGGTGTAAATGGATTGTATGTTGTAAGATCGTTGTTATATTTTAAAAAATTTTTTTCTCTTAAATCAATAAAATGTATATCCATATCATCCTTGTGACAATACAAACGAGCATTTTTATGTAGTATAATGTCTTTTGGATTGATGCACTCAACATCATCAAATTTTACACTTATTTTATTGATTATTAATATATAGTTAACATTACTGTTGAAGAACAACATTCCGAAACTTATAGCACTACCAGTGCCATATACATCAAATTGAAAGCTTTCCTGTTTACCGCAATCTAGTATGTGTTCTCTGGGAATCATTTTAATATTCTTATCACTTTCACAGTAAACAAAACATTTGTCTCCTTTTAATAAGCTTGCTTCAATAGTGTACCTATATAATTTATCTCTTTGCGTTAATACTATAAAATAAAATCCAGAAGATGGAATTTGTGAGTTTGAAGTTATGACAAAATTATTCATATTAACGATATCCTCTATAATATACAAATAAAATATATATATATTATTATAGTGCTATGATTGGGTTATTAGAATTAATAGAACTGTTGTCGGTTTATTATTGTGCCGCAACTCCACAAACATATATAGCAAAAACAGGATTTGGAGTAAATACCATTAGGGTATCCAAATCAACATTAAAACTTCCTTTTCAAAAAGTAACTAAGATTAATATTGCTCCTCAAAATGTCGATACAGAGGTCAATGTTATAACTCTTGACTTATATCAGATAAAAATTCCTGTATCATTCACTTTAGGAATCAATAAACATGAAGTGGACAAGCATATTACAAATGCAAACATAAAAAAGTTTGCTGTATTTTACATCAAAAATGATGCTTATACTACAAAAATGATTCTCAAAAATATAGTCGAAAGTTCTGTAAGTGAAAATGTCAACAATATGAAGTTAATAGAAATATTCACAAGAAGAAATGAAATAACTAAATCAATAATAAATACTATTAATAAAGCTCTTATGATATATGGATTACGAATTTATTGTGCAAACATTAAAAATATTTCTGAACAAAATTCATCAACTTATTTCTTCAGAGAATTACAATCACTTATAGACAATAAAGGAAACAGTATTGATGATAATATGAGAAATAATAAAAAGTTAAGCGATTTAAACTTTGAAAATTATTTATTCTATGATGACGCAAATCCCGAAAAAAGAAAAAGTAAAACTTTAGTAACTAGAGAACCAGAGGAAGAACAAGATGAACCTGAAGACGATGAAAAATTATTGGAAATTATCAATTCACAAAAAATGGAAATTAAGAAAAAACAAGAAGAAATCAATTCTTTACAACAAAAAATTAACTCTCCAAAAGTTACTCAAAAAACTTTGCCAAATATTTCCTTCATAAGAGAATCAACCATAGATCATACAGCAGAGCCAGAGAAAAAGAAATCTTTGACAGGAGCTGACGTTGTAAAAAAATTTCTAGATTTTAAAAAAGAGAAAGAAATGAGTGCAAAAAGAGCCACCAAGACTATCAATGTAGATGATGACTTTCAAGTTTCACCCAAAAGCAAAAGTGTATTAGAGGACATTACACCAGGATCATCAGTTGAATTAATTGATGTCAATCTTTATAATCCAAAACAAAAGAACTATAATGTCACTGTAACAAATGATATTCCTGAAGAAAGAAAAGAAAAAGTAATAAGAAACTCAAATGTAGAACATAACATGACTGTATCTGAATTACGCGACTATTTTAAGAATAAGAGCACTGAACACAATGTTATATAAAAATTGATTTTTATAATGTCTATTTAAAACATTTAATATAATGTTAAATACGTATAGAAAATGTTATTATTGGGATGTTTATATGTGTTACATATACACATTTTATCAATGATAGTTCTTTATGCTTCTCCATTATGGCTTTTAACGACTGTGTATTGGATATCGGCTTCAACCATCATTTTTATGAATTTGGTTATATTGTTCGAACTATTTACAGCATATTGTATAGCGAGAAAATTAGACAAACGGAAAATAAGCTATGACATTGAAAAATTAAATAAATCAGACATAAAATTAGGAATTTTGATTCCTGCGTATATGCCAAATGAAAAATCAATTATATATGATACTCTGACTCATTATTCTTCAAATGTAGATTATGTTGGAAAAGTAGTGGTATTATTAGTGTATAATGGAGATTGTCCGGATGACATTATGTCTAAACTTAAAAATGTTGATTTTCCTTCAAAAGTAACTTTTCGTCACATAAATAATCATAATAGTAAATCAAAGGCTGAGAATGTTAATTTTGGAATAAAAATGTTAGAAAACGATTTTTCTTGTAATTATATAGCGATATATGATGCAGATCACAAACCAGATAAAGAATGTTTTGTTCGTGCGTTGAGTATATTAGAATTTAAAGAAGGTAAAGTAGTTCCAGAAATACCTGCTGACCAATCGTATGATGTTGTTCAGGGCAGATGTCGAGTCAGAAACAATTTTTTGAATGATATGGAATTTTCAGAAATGTATCTGGTTTATCACGTTGCTGGATCATTCTTAAGGCAATTTTCTTTGTTCGGAGGTTCAAATGCAGTTTGGAGAACAAAAGCATTGTTTAATACAGAAATGGACATGCGTATGTTAACAGAAGATATTGATTCAGGATTAAGGGCACATATGGGTAGTTATAATTTGGGATATTGTTATGATATGGTTAGTAGTGAATTAGCACCGACATCAATTCTATCATTGTACAAGCAGAGACTAAGATGGGCACAAGGATGGTTACAAGTCACATTGCGTCATTATATAAACTTTATTTTAAAAAGTGGATCTTTATGGGAAAAAATAGTTGTTACATTTCTTCTACCTTTCAGAGAATTTTTCCATTATGGCGCGATACATGTTGGTACATCATGTGTAATATATTTGATCAAATATGGATTCAACATTGAAAATTTATATTTGCTTCCATTCACAGTCGTGGTAATAATCATAAATGGTATTAAAATGTTAATAACTGAGTTAAATTATGGAAAAAGAAGACCATTGCATCAGTATGTTATATATTACATTCTTTTACCTTTTTATGATATGTTTAAATTGTTCGTAATGTTGGGGTCTCATATTCACGAAATATATGACGATCAAGCTTGGAGAGTTACTGTCAGATAAAAATTGAAATATTATTTATCTGTAAGTATCTTAATTAATTTATATTATAATAATGTATAACGCTCTCAACATTTTCTTTTACTCTTTAATAAACTTTGCGTTTATTATTCCAGTAGCAATTGTTGTGACGTTTAAAAATTCTTTTTGTGATAATGTTTTAGGTATTTCTGTGGCTAGCTTTGCTTATGTCAGCTGTTCTGTTTTTATTTCTTTCATCGCATTATGTTCTAATATATCTAGTATAACACTATTGTACCAAAAATATATGACACAAATAGCTGTTGGTTCATTGCTATATTTTATAAATGTCACATCCAGCGTTATTGTGCTTGCTTGGACAATAATTGTGTGGAATAAGAGTGACGAATGTATATTTAGAATTATATCCTATATTGCTTTGTCATATGGTATTGCAATGAATTCGTATGTTTTAGGTTCATTCTTTATCAAAATGTTGTTGCGCTGTGTGTATGTGTCGAGAAGATTCGAATTATGAAAATTGAAAATTTTGTTTATTGAATATCATTAGTTACATCATAAAGTATAAATGAATAAATATTATACGTTTTATTATTCGTTCATTGCACAAATTATGCCTAAATTTTATATTAAACTATACAATAAAACTGATGATTTGAATCACATAAACATCAAAAGATATGATAGTAGAACATTGGAGTATTTTGATGAATTATATGGAGGTCATTATGATGGATTTTTACCAAAAGAAATTTACTTCATTGAAGTTAACCATGATTTTAATAACATAATCATAAAAGATCTTATTGATTGTTCATCATGTGATTTTACTAAAAATGCTGACACTCTCAAAATTTCACTTAAGAAAAATAAGGAATTATATTTATGGTTGAATGAATTTAACAATAGGGTAAAAAAATGTATTGATAATTATGATTATATCATTTGTGATGAAATACAAATACCGTTATTAAATTCGTGCAAAGTATTTCCAAATAATTACCCGGAAAAAGAATATTTTAAAGGTTATAGTTATATCTATTACATTGACAACAATCGTAATATTAATGTTGTTGAGAATGTTATTGATTTTTCACAAAATAAATATATTAATTTAAAAGTTTTGCCAACAGTCACATTGAGAGATAATAATTATGAATTAGTTTTATTGGCAACTGAATTGCGAGTTGAGGATAAAATACAGTATCCTTACAATTTTAACAATAAATATATGTGTGATCTAATTATTATTTATTGACCAAATAAAATAAATCTCTTATAATAATTTGTTTATAACTCAAAAAATAATAATATTATTGTATATATATAACAATAATAATGTCTAACAGTAACAGTGCAACAAATGGATTCGGAAGTTATAATGGGTTTGTTATAAATCCCGATAATGGTTATTATTATGACCAATATAATTATAACTCACAAAATGGAGTTTATGACTTTAGCAATCAAGCAAAAACTAACTGTATGCAATCTTCATATTTGTATAGCCCAAATATAGGACAAGGCAATGTAATTAATAATAATTTACCAGGAGGATATAGTGGTACAAACTTATTGCCACGAGATGTAATTAGATTTTTGAGAAATATTTATGATACAACTGAAACATCTTTATTGGCCGTTTATAATATTCAGGAACAAGTAGTTGCTGGTAGAAATTATAAAATGACAATAAAATTATTGTACAAATCTTCTTGCAAAGTCACCTATTACAACGTAACTTTACAGCAAAATTTACAAGGTGAAATTATTGTCGGAAACACTGCTTTAATTCAATAAAATTTGAAAATTGTATTAATTGATAATATCTAAATAATAAAAAATAATAATATAATGTCATTTAATCCTCAACAATATTTAGAAAATAACTCTGTTCCAATTAAAGGAGTAGAATTATTGAAACATATTTTTCGTGATAACAGTAATGGATTTTACATACAATCAACATTAAAAATTTATTCCAATGATCAAATGGATGATAAAAAAATTGCAATAATAGATTACCTATTTGATCAAATGGAAAAACACATAGATTGGATAGAGGATACAAAAGCAGACTTCAGTGACTTTTTTCAAGAGGGTATTAGATTGTGGAGAGAAAAGAAATCCGATTATTTGTTTCACAAAACAATAAAATTTATAAAGGAAAATAATTTAACTAATTTATTGGAATGTCGAGCACAACTTAAACATCATAAATATTTGATTGAAGGAGATGTGGACAATTGGATTGTGTGGATGTATAATAATAACAGTAGTTGTATAGGTAACACTGATTTTGATAAAGATATAGTTGCCATGTATAATCATATACAATATCAAAAGGAATTGAACATTAAATTAAATAACAAGAAGAAATATGAACAATTTGAAAAAAAATTGAAATATTTAAATGACTGAAAACCTTTTATTTATATCCCAAATTAGTCTTATATTATCCAATATAGTGAGTAGCGACTCTATATTATATAATATTATGACTGCATGGCACTATGGAACCAAGTAGTGTCTCATAAATTTAAGGTTGGAAGTCTAATGCCATTTCCAAAGGCGTTATTATAAGATATTATAATAATGTCGACTTAAATTGTTGATATGGAACTGTAAAAGTGATTCAGCGAGAGTAATAACTCTAAATCACAATTCGAGCGGTATGGATAAGAGCCTATTTAAGACTCTTTGGCAGGGACTATATACGCAGAATCAGTTTAATTCTATATTGTTCGTGGATAAGAATTATAGCATTCGCAGGGTTATCCGGTACATGAACGCTATCTTCAAACGAGAGGATAGGCTAAGCTTTGTATAAAATATGTACACTTGTATAGTTAGAAGAGTCATTTTTTTTTATAAACAAATTTTTACATATAATACATTTCTTCTTCTCTAAGAGAAATAGTTTCTATATCAATATTGCCACATTTTTCATAATAACTTTTACTTTGAATTATGCGATTATTGATGTGAACCAAATCAGGATATTCATCACTAATCAAAAATTTTTATTATTGTTTTATCCAAATCATACGGTGGCGGATAAATTATGACAACACCATCATCCTCATCTACTTCTATATAATCATTATTATCAAATTTCTCCTTCACATATTTATCTTTTTCTTTATTGTTTTTTTTATCTGTGTATAAAATGGATCACTTAAATACCAACAAGAAAGGTAATCCATGTAACATCAAATCCATAATCGATATATTTAACAGCCTTTTTTAATATATTATCTAATAATCTACCAAGATCATTATTATTTAAACGCCCCATTTATTGACAATAGAATCTAAACTTTCCGCATAGAAAGTTTTGCCATCATAATAATTATTACAAAAAGTGAAAAAAGGAGATTGCTCTGTTCTGACAGAAAAACTATATGGAACTGCCACTATATTTACAATGTAACTGAATTCATTATAAAATTTTTGAGAAAAACAAAATTCAATATCATAACTTATGTTATCCATTGAGCACAAATAAAAATCAAATTTTGTTAAATAATCATATAATTCAATATATAGAACAGAATTATCAGTATCTCTTTTACATTTATCAATACAGTCATAATCATGTTGATGACTATTAAGATCAAAAAATTTGGAATAATCCAAAAAAATATCAATATCAGATTTTGGAAAAGACTCATTATTTATTGTTTCAATAATTGTTGAACCGCCCAAGCACAATTCTGGATATTTTTTTATAATTTCCATTATCCTTCACCAAATTTTTTAGAATCAGTTTTTTTATTAATCCTGTGTATTAGAGAAGGACATATACTACTTTGTTTTATTTTACTGTACTCTTTGCAAGTTAGTCTTAACATAAAACAATCTAAAAAATTGCTATATGAAGCAACAATTGACACAACATCAACGTTCATTGTTATATTAAATGTCTTTGAAATCTAATTGATAACCAACAAACAAAAAATATTTTAAATTTTTAATAGAAAATATTGAAAAATATAAATGTCTGGAATTCTCTTTCTTAAGTTGATATTGTTGTTCTATAATGAATTACCTCAATGCTATGATAGGACCATATAAAAGTATGGTCTACTTAATCACAAAAACTTTTCTCTTAATCATCATATTTATGATGGTTCTTTATGGTTTCATTATAATGAGTAATCTCAATTAAAATTGAAAAATAAAGAACTTGTATAAATTTTTTTATTGTATATAATTGTAATAAGATGGATAAAATAATAACTCTATTGTGTGCATTAACCTATGCAGTAATTTTCACTCTATATTATTTGGAAATAACATCATATTCGGGATGTTTATTCTTTCCCATTGTATATATTGGGCTATCAGGTTTTGTTGTTGGATTGGTCATTGCCAAATCAATTGATCTATTAACAAATGTTCTCAGGAAATTATTAGAGTCATGGAATAAACCTAATGATGTTAATTATTGAAAAAATATTTTTTTATAAATAAAAATGGTTTTAAACTGATTTCCATACAAAATTATTATATGTTTGATTGAATCCAGTACAAGTACTACACTCATAATTTGGACAATCAAATGTCAATCCTGGTTGGAATCCACCAAACAAGTATACATTATTGTTCAATTTTGTTGCTGTAGATCTTTTGAATTTATCATCATATTCACTAACTTCCCATAATTCACTGTCTCTGTCATAACAGCGTAATTCACCATTAACTAAATCCACTGAACAACCTCCACAATAATCACCACTGTAAACGCAGAATGATTCATTATCTTGTACCCAATAAGCACCGTGAATTAATGGTTTCATTGGTCTATCGTATTGATCAGCCACTTTCCATTTACCGTTATGAACATTATAAAAATACATATCTTCCAAACAACCTAATTTACCTCCCACAAATGCTTCACCCGCATAAACATATACTTTATTTTTAAATGCAAACACATATGCAGATGTCCTAGGAGTTAAACCTAGAGTACTTGGAGGAACACCTAAATAGGTAAAGTTTAGTGTATTATGGTCGAAAACCCAAAGATCATTATATAGAGCTAAAGGTTGACCATAAAAAGGAGTAGTAATACCACCAAATATGTAAGTTTTATCTTCATAGGTCGAAAAACCAGAATAAACTCTTGTGGCAGGAAAATTGTTACTGACTGATTGAGATAAATTCGTCCAATTACCTGTTATGATGTTATAAGAGTAAAAAGATTTAGATTGAGTCGAAAAACCATCTCCGCCAAAAACATAAATGTTTGGATAGGAATACCATGCTGCATGGAAAGCATTACCGCCGGGAACATCTCCTCCTTGTGACATTAAAGTTACCGAATTAGATGTGGTATTAAATTGTAGTAAGCGGAATGTTTGCGGGACTGGTGGAGGTAAATTACTAGGTCTAGGATCAGGGCCTCCTCCAGTGATATAGATAATACCATTGTCACCAGCTACTGTTCTTTGCGCAGATAAATCACAAATACCGTGTAAAGTGCACAAATTTGTCGAAACTAATGGAGTGAAAAAAGAGCTAGCGTATGCGAAACTCAGTAAACAATAAATCAGTATAATGATATTTTTAACGGGCATTTTCAATGATATAAAGAAATTAATTGGTCATTCAAGCAGTTAAAATTTCATCTTTTTTAAAATCTGAAATATTCCCAACTAGGCACGACCCATGTACAATCTAATTTGGAAAATAATTTACAAAATTCAGCTGGATTCACAAAATTAGTAGGCATGTTCATTTTATCGAAATCTTGTTTACTCATCATTACTACATAATTTAAATGACCATAAATTCCAAGCATATATCCAACAGTTTTATCAGAATATTCAGGAAATTTTACAGCATTATTTTTGGTAATATGAATGAAAACTTGATGATTTTCAACAATTTTTGGAGTAATAACTTTAATTGTCATGATTATAAATTAAAAATTATATGTATATTCAAAATATTTATAAATTCAAATTTTTGTTAATTATCGCTTTTAAGAAAGTATTTTATAGTTTCATATCCAATTTTAAAGAGTAAGTATCCAAACAACAAATACCCATATATGACATTCAATATCAAAGTAATAAGCATAAATATGTCTAGATTCCAAATGGTATATATTCTGGAAAACAATATATATGATAGCCAACCAGTAGGAAAACAACTAATTGTGAGAAGAATAAATTCTATTGTTTTCACGTATTTCTTTTTCGAAAAATAATAAAACATCAAATAAAATGTTAGTACATATAATATTAAAAATACGTATATAGCTATACATATTGTTAATATAACTCCAATATAGTTATATTCTAAATATATTGGGACGTTTAATAAAATGGCAGTAACTGTAACCGAAATTAATGTAATATTCAAGAATACTTTTAATATATCATTTATATCAACATTATCCTGTTCTTCTTCTACAATATTATTTTCAACATCAGCTTTGGTATCAAATTTAATGTTATAATGTTTCGAAATAAGTTCAGTCACATTTTTCTCCGCAATACCAGTCATTCCTCCAAAATCATTTTTATAATTATCGCTTGACAAAACTTCTTTTACAATTGTTTCAATAATAAATCTTACAATATATGGGTCCTTAAAATCAAAATTACAGTTATGTCCAACCTTGGAAGCAATATCAAATACCACTAAATCAAATTCATATGTCGGTAAATCAACATTAAGCAATTCTTTTAACTTTCTAAAAATTTCTAATTTACATTGCATCGGATTTTCCAAATTACGCGACATTAATTCCTGGCCAACATATGTGTCAATATCATGATATAATTTTAATGAATCTGATTCTTTGACAATAAAATCCTTATTAATGACACGGACAACAACATCGTTTATTGTTCGCTGATAATAATTTAATTCATTTTTTTTGTTTTCAAATTTTAGTTGTTTGTGTTTATAAATATTTTCTCCTTTCTGTTTATCGAATAATTCTTTACTGATAATCGCATAATTTTTATTGTCTCTTTGATTCAACAGAGTCACAAAATAACAATACAATTCGTAATCACCGTATTTGTTGATATCATTTTCGCTTAGATATTTTCTCGAGATCTGCATTACATCTTGAGCATTTTTATTGTGTAATCTTGTGATACGTTCCATTATAATTTCATTGTAATATCGTATAAAACTTTTTTCTATTTCTTCAAAATTATTCATTGTATTTTATATTTATAATAATATAACAGGTAGACTATATTTATTTCAGTTTTTTATCTCAATTTCTCTTGATATTATTTTATTTACAGACAAATTATTGGTATCTATTTTTTTGTTAAAATAATAATTTATCTGAAAAAAAGATGTGTTAATTAAATTCAAATTTTTGTTAATTATCGCTCTTGTGAAAATATTTGATGGTTTCATACACAATTTTAAATAACAAATATCCAAACAAAAAATATCCATATAATATATTTAATATCAAAGTAATAAGCATAAATATGTCCAAATTCCAAATGGTATATATTCTGGAAAACAATATGTATGATAACCATCCTGTTGGAAAACAACTGATTGTGAGAAGAATAAATTCTATTGTTTTCACATATTTCTTTTCCAAAAAATAATAAAACATCAAATAAAATGTTGGTACGTACAAAATTAAAAACACGTATATAGCAATACATATTGTTAAAATAATTCCAATATAATTATATTCCAGATACATCGGGACATTTAATAAAATGGCGGTAACTGTAACCGAAATTAACGCAATATTCAAGAATACTTTTAATATATCAAAAAACATAGGAATAATAAATCGAAACAGATTCATCGTTTATGGATATTCTCATTATAAGAGATTTAATAAATAAAATATTCAATGTTTTTCAATAATGCTTAAAGAAATAACTATATATTAATGTATACCCTAATTATATCTGGCAATACTAAATAGCTGGTATTGTTTATTAACCATCAATAAGATGGATAAATCAAATTAAAAATTTTATTTATTCATATTTTTAATCATCTACGTAAAACTCTTCTTCTTCTTCTTCTTCTTCTTCTTTCACAATATCATTTTCAGCATCCACTTTGGTATCAAATTTAATATTATAATACTTCGAAATAAGATCAGTCACATTTTTCTCTGCAATGCCAGTCATTCCTCCAAAATCATTTTTCCAATTATCACTTGATAAAACTTCTTTTGTGATTGTTTCAATAATAAGTCTTATGTTGTACGTATCCTTAAAATCAAAATCACAGAAATGTCCAATTCTAGAAGCAATATCAAATACCACTAAATCAAATTCATATGTCGGTAAATCAATATTAAGCAATTCTTTTAGCTTTCTAAAAATTTCTAATTTACATTGCATAGGATATTCCAAATTACGTGACATTAATTCCTGGCCAACACATGTGTTAATATCATGGTATAATTTTAATGGATCTGATTCTTTAGCAATAAAATCCTTGTCAATGACACGAACAACAACATCGTTTATTGTTTGCTGATAATAATATAATTCATTTTTTTTGTTTTCAAATTTTAGTTGTTTGTGTTTATAAATATTTTCTCCTTTCTGTTTGTCAAATAATTCTTTGCTAATAGTCGCATAATTTTTATTTTCTGTTTGATTCAAAAGAGACATAAAATAACAATATAATTGGTAATCACCGTATTTGTTGATATCATTTTCGCTTAGATATTTTCTCAAGATCTGCATTATGTCTTGGGCATTTTTATTGTGTAATCTTGTTATGCGTTCCATTATGATTTCGTTATACCATGTAACAAAACTTTTTTTGATTTCTTCAAAATTATTCATTGTATTATAATATTTATAATAATATAACAGGTAGACCATATTTATTTCAGTTTTTTATCTCAATTTCTCTTGATATTATTTTATTTACAGACAAATTATTGGTATCTATTTTTTTGTTAAAATAATAATTTATCTGAAAAAAAGATGTATTAATTTGATTCAAAATTTTAGCCAATAAATTAGATATTGTGTTGATATCAATGATTCTATTATTTGCATCATATATACTATCAATGTACGCCACTTTATTTACGATATTAATTTTTATTGTCCACTGATTACCAAAAATATTTAATATATTGTCTTTCATAATATCAACCACATAATGAAAATCAGATAAGTTCATTAATGCTGTTCCTAAATACAAACTGACATCAATATTGTCCGTACATTTAATTTTTAGATAAAAATCTCTGAATTTATTTACGTCAATGTATGTCTCGTTATATTTTATTATTTTGTTAATTCTAAACATTTAAAATATAAACGTAAATATACGTAAATATAAACGTAAATATAAACAATTAGTATTTTCAATTTTTATTAAACAAAATTATTTGGATATCAACCATCCATTATCCACACTGCTAAAATCGTCATATACTGAAAATTCTTCTTGTAACTGATCTTCAAATTTAAATCCTTGTTGTTTTAAATTATCTAATATTAAATTCTTTTGTTCCATTGCTTCATCTTTACCCATATCATATTTTCTTATAGTTATCAAAGGTTTTCTGGATGAAGAACATAGATTTACTGACATTGCCACTTCACCATTATACACTGCCAATTTGGATTCTATGTCTTGGAAACTAAATTTATCAGCATTTGACATTTTAACATGAAATTCAAAATAAGGAGATTTGCTATTAGGATAAGTATTATTAATATAATTTTTGACAACAACATATTCATTTATATTTTGAGGTATTCCTTTGCAATGATAACCTTCTACTTTTACTCTCAACACATTAATTCCCATATCTTGCATTTCTTTTTTAAATTGTAGGGCTCTATCAATTACATCTTTCTCTTTCTTTTTATTTGTAAAATACGAAATCATATACTGGTTATTACATACAGTACTGATGGCATACACTAATTTCATACCTTTTTGTTGAGCATACTTATTACGGAATTCTAATAATTTCATATAGTTATTTTCAGGATCAACTGTTATGTGAACTTCAAATAAACCTCCAAACATTAATTTAATATGTATTAACATATCATCTATTATAATAAATTAATTTTTCAATTTTTTTATGTGATCATTCAACGCCAAAATAATATCATTAGTGTTATTATAAAAAGTCAAATTTTCTGGAGATTTGGGTAAATTATCAATTAACGTCTTTAGAGAGTCAAAATAATTGTTATAATTGTATATCAATACTGCACAATCCCTAGCCTTTACATGATTTAGTGCCATAATTTGAAACAACTCGGAATACGTTCCAATACCACCGGGCAAACAAAGGAAAATATCACTACTTTCAATTAGTTTACTCTGTCTTATATCTAGTGTATCATATATTTTTAGTTCACCATAAAATTTATCGTAATCCTCAGCCTTCATCAAAGAATGAGAATTAATAGTTTTTACCTTACCTCCCATACTGTTAAATTTTTGAGGAATAACATGCATTACACCTGTGAATCCGCCACCATATACGACTTTTACATTATTAGTTGGCAATGATTGAGCTATTTCGACCAATTTATTTTTTAGATCATCAGAAAGAGGTGTCGAATTACATCCTCCAAAAATGCCAATATTCAAGTAATTTTCCATGTTTATAATAATGGTAGTTTTAATTGGTCATATAAACACATTTTTTTTCAAATTTTATGAGGTCATTAATTATAATTAATTATATATTAAACTTATATAATGTGCTTAATAAACTTTTTTAAGCTATTGATGTCTAAAATAGTAACTCAAATTCTTAAAATTTTATTGAAATTTACTACACATATTAAAAAAATGAACTTTTATAGAATTCAATTGAATCAAACAGCATTTTCGGAAGATTATAAAGATGTTGAATACAATCCAAGTGATTTTTTGGAGAAATATAGTTGGATAATCAGAAAATTCGAAGATCCCATAATAATGGATTTAGGTATTATGCACCACGGATATGTGTGGAATAATACTGATAATATAGAAATAATAGAATATGGTTGTGAAACAGAATTGAAGAAAGATGCAATAATTCAAAAAACGCCATTAACTAACTTTTTAAAATCAAGCCAAGATTATCAATTTTATGTGTTTAAATATCATAGCGATCATAAGCAAGAAGATGAGCAAATAATAGAAAAAACTTTTAAAAGGATGGGCGAAAAGAAATACAGTTTTCTTACAAACACGTGTGAAGATTTGTGTATAGACATTTTAATCAAACGAGATTATATGAATCAGTATAGAAATCAGATATTATATATGCTTGATTATCCATTGTTTAGAAATCCTGAAAAATTTTATAAAGAAAAATCTGATTTAGATTTAGAAATATTGAAAAAGTTTATACCTTGTAAATTTGATCCACAAACCAATAAAATCTTGACATATAAAAACCCCTTAAGTGTTAGTTAACATTTTTGTTATCATATCATAATAAATATCAATAAACTTATCGTTTAGCTCGAAATATGAAAAATTATTTGTTTGAGCGAAATAATTGACTGTTTCATAATCAACTTTACGATTCTTATTTTTGTCATTTATGCCCACTATAATTTTTTTTGTTTTTTCTGGGGAAAAATTATTTATTTTATTTATTCCATTTAAAATAGTGTAACTGGAATTTGGATTTGACAAATCGCATGCAATAAGTGCGACTGATGACTTTTCATAAAAAATTTTCACATTATTATCATATTTATCTTCTGTGGATATGGCACATATATTTATGTGATATGTGACATATTTATAATCAACGTAAATAGTGGATCGACTTGCCAAAGGAATGGCAGATTTATATAGGAAAAAAATTAAAGAAATACGTGCAGAATTGAATAACATACAATTTTTACCAGAAGAATTGAATAAATTAATTAATTAATTTTAACACAATATATATCTAACCAATAAATATATACAATATGCAACTTAACGATGAGTATTATCAAAAGTATCTGAAGTACAAAAGCAAATATATGCAATTAAAAGAACAAAAAGGAGGAGCCCAGCCGTATTTTGGAAACAATACAACAATTTTATATATAATGGCATTTATAAATCCCAATAGCAACATTTACAACTTATTTCAAAATAGAGTTTCTCACATAGTAGGTTCGAATATAAATAATCCATTACATGCAACTTTATTGACACTTCATATAAATAATACACATCCAATTATCAGAAATTACGATGTATTTAAAGACAGAAATTTCCTGGATGAAGTCAAAAATGTTTACAAACAAATATTTGCTAACCTAGAATTGGAATCTGTGTCTGGAAATTATGATTTGTTTGGAGCCAGCAATAATTTTTTTAATATTGATAAAAATCCTAATAGTCCGAATAATATTGTAAACATAACAAAAAATAAATTAAGTAAATTTTTTGTCAGAAGATATAAGCTACCACAAATGAATGAAAAAGCGATTACGACTTTTAGAATAAGTTACTATAAGCTTGTCAATAAATATTTAAATATGTATGATGGCACAAATAATAAAATAATTTTATTCGAAAATTCAAACTTAAAAAAAAATGCTAAATTGAGTAAACCGTTACCAGTGGATATTGGAGCAGTCGTCGAATATAATGGTCATGAATTATATGCAGTGGATGTACATTATTTTGGAACAGCAATATGGGAGCCTCATATTAGTCTGTTCTCTAATGTAGATTTCTTCAACAAAAACCAACAAGAATATGGTAATTTACAACAAAAAAGTTTAATGAAGCATCAATATCCATCAGAAATAAAAGTTTTCCAGGAAAAATTATTAACTACTAATTTTGGAGGAAAAGTAAATAAAATTCATTTAACAAAAGATATAAATAAACTTGTTTTTTCATATTTTGATTTATCTCAATCAAATAAAAAAATAGCTAGAAGTAACATCGATATAAGTCTTTAACCGCCTCTCAATCTCAATACTAAATGAAGTGTTGCTTCTTTTTGAATATTATAGTCCTGCAAAGTTCTACCGTCTTCTAATTGTTTACCTGCGAAAATAAGTCTTTGCTGATCTGGTGGAACACCTTCTTTGTCTTGAATTTTTTGTTTCACACTTTCGATTGAATCATTTGCTTCTACTTCCAATGTAACGGTTTTGCCAGTTAATGTTTTTACGAAGATTTGCATTTGTTGGTTGATACTCTATACTATAATAATAGCATTCCAAGCACTTTTTTTTTCAATTTTTTTTATTTAACAGCAATAAGATTAGTGTTAACGAGTAAATATATTATAACAACGAATATGACGATCATTGATGAAGACAAACCCAACCAAAACATATAATCTCTTAACATAAAGTTAATATTGACACTATTTTTAATAGAACTATACATAACCATAATCATACAAGATAAGCACAATATGATGATGATTATAATGGTAATTATTGATAATGGATCCATATTATTATATATATAAACATATATAATTTTATTTCATAATAGGATAACCTGAACTTTTTCCAAATCCGTATGGATCAAATAGATTATCGTCTTTTTTTTCCTCTTTAAGTGTTTTTGTAATTGGATAACCTAATTTATTCTCGAATTTAACTGGATCAATTAAATGGAATTCTTCTTGTGAATGTTTATTTGCGTATTCTTTATGTTCTTGAGTAGCCATACAAATTTCATGCCATATAGAAATTCTGGTTCTGTGAGGAACATTAACAACTCTATGAATTCCCACTTTTATTTGTTGGTTAATCATATTGGCAGCCTTTCCTGCCCATAATATTGCAACGTTTTTACTTTCTGGAGGAATAACCATTTACCAAACTCATTTTTTAGTTGGAGACCAGGTGCAGAAGATCTTAAGGAAAACGAAAAAAGACCAGGATCATAATGTTCAGTGCAGTTTAGTTCTGTTCTGGATCCATCGTTATAATATTTGGCGATATCGAACATCCCCATTGTTTGCCCATATTAAACATTAGTATACCCAATTGTTTAGATTTCTCTAATAAATTAGGAAATAGTTTTTCAGATAAAATAATACTAATAGAATACATAATACTGTCAGTGGTTTGGACCAAATTTTTTAAATGAGATATTGGTATATTGAATTCGTCAAGTCTTGATCCAGTTAATAATCTAAAACTTTCTTTATGTTTTACTGGAAAATATCCAAATATTCCTTTTCTACTAAACTTTTTTTATGTTCTAAATCTCTCATAAAAAAACTTTCTGCGTTGGATAAACAGTTATCGATTAAAGATACATAATCATTGGGTAATTTAATAAAACTAAATCCTCTTTTATACAAATCATTGGAAACAATATTTATATCGTTAGTATTGTTTTGTAAAAGAAGATTTAACGGAACAAGCATAATATTTGGATTAGTGTTTGTCGTTATTGGACTTCTCATATAACTACCAACCACAAAATAATTAACTGTTTTTAAACACGTTTTACGGGAATTTAGTTATAATATTTTTTCAGCATTTTATATTAAATGGAAACGTCCAAGAAAAATTTTTCGCAACTTTGTAACTATCTAAAAAATAATTTTAGTTCAAATAAAATGTTTATAAAATCAATAAATCATATGAAATTATCGTTTGACAATATTACTGATCATATGATTGTAGATTATTATTGGGAACATATTGCCAAATTAATAAAAAATTATCCTAATATACAAAAAAATCTAGACATTACATGGAAAAATATATTATCGCAATATTATACCGAACCGAAACGAAAAAATAAAGTTAATTTAACAATAAATACTTTTAGATCGGATTTACCAATAAAAATTGAAATAAAATTAGACTTTTAAATACTTTATAAATAATATGAAAAATGAATGATTATACTATAACAGTTATTGAAAATACGGATCAATTCAACAAAATTTATCCAATCTTATATTCTAAGTCAACGACGAGTAGTACAGGTGTTCATGTAATTGGACTTGATTGTGAATTTATAACGGAAGTTTCCTACAAAGAATCTTTCGAAAAAGCTGATTGGTGTATAAGAAAAGGTGATAAACCTATTGTATGTAAATTGCAGATTGCTGCTGCAGGTATTTGTATTATCTTAGATTTATGTAGAATTGGTAAAAGGTTACCAGATAATTTAATAAATATGTTAAAATCTGAATCATGGATAAAATGTGGTATAGGTATTAGCAATGATATGGATTATCTAAGTTATCAGTATGATCTTGGTAACTGTAACGGCTCATTAAACATATCAACATTTTGTAAACTTTTTGGTTTGCCGAATCCAAATTTAGAAAATGTGTATAATTTGCTAATTAAATCTGATGAAAAATTCCATAAAAATGAATTAAAAGGTAGAGATTGGTCAAAAGATATGACTGTAAATCAAGTTAAATACGCAAGTGAAGATGCAATTGCATCGTACAAAATAGGTATCGAGTTTCTTTGCCATATGAGCAAATCATTAGAAACAATACTTTTTAATAAAACATCTGATAATAATATTAACAACTTAATTGAAATTAAAGTGTCCAATGAAAATTATGTTGGTGCATTGCTTGAGTATGTTCAAAAGAATAAATTAGCTCCTCCATCCTTTGACTTCGAAATTGACAATATTGAAAACAAATTTTACTGTAGATGTTCTTTGGAAATCAACCAAAAAATTATAACTGTGACATCTGATGGATTTACTAACAAAAAAGATAGTAAACACAATGTATGCAAAAAAATGTTATCTTTTATAAATAAAAATTGAAATATATAATATATTAAATATCCTTTAAATTTATAAACCACTCTGGTTGCTTGGTGATCAGTGTCAAAATAAAATATGTCTTATATTGCAATTTACGATAAAGTTGTTATTTTTAACAACGGAATTTACAAAAATAATGTAAATAAATGTGGAATCATTTCTATTGGTCAATCAACAGGAATCAACAGTTATGAATATATTGAAATAATAAATAATATGCTTGGACTTGGTGAATCAGAAAAATTGGACATTTATAGAGATTCGGCGAAATTACAACAAGTATGTGATATTTTTGGTTTTACAATTAACGTCCATTGTGCTAAATTTCTTAATAATGGTTTAATTAGAGTGTGGAAGAGCACTCAATGTACCATATCATCAAAAGATCAACCCAAAAGTTATGACATACATATTCTTTGGTATGGTGATCATTTTGAATATGTCAATTGGAGAGAGATCCAGTTGTTTCCAGAATACAAAGAAAGTGTTTATAATTTGGTCAAACAAGATTCTCATCCAAATGCAGAAATTTTTATGCATTTTTACCATTCCTATAGTCAAATTTGTTAAAAAATTTGAAATATATTTGATAAATAAACTTTTTTTATATAAAATTTATTAAAATGCAGTTTGTAATAGATTTAATAATAGTAATAGTTTGTACAAGATTGTTTGTATTATCATATGATATGATGTTTTATGACATTAGCACAATTGAAATGATATTCTTATCAACAACTATGTTTTGCTTGTTGATTGATAGATTATATACATCGTTGGAAAGATTTAGAAGAGAACATTATTTTGAAAGAATAATAAATGATATAAAATTTTTTCAATAAAATATCTCTGTGAAAGTTAATATTATGGTTGCACTCACAATGATAACAATATTGGATATTTGCATGATATCACTATTATTTCTTTATATAGGTCTTATTTTTTCTGATATTATAAACGAAATATTTTTTATGATTGATGGAACTGAAAATCCAGAAGAATTATCCACAATATTTTTATTTTTCAGTGCATCAGCCCAGTTTTGCTTTGTGGCTATATCAGCTTATATAATAAGAAATATTGTTTCATCAATACCAAACCCATTTAATTATGTATATGATTACAGTAGAACGAAAGACGTATTTCCAGAATTAAATGGAGGTGTTGTTGTCTCTTTTGTGTTATTGCTTTTTCAGAGTAGTTTGAAAGAGAAGTTATATATTATTAGAAAAAGATTGAAAATTTATTAGTTAAAATTATAAACTTATTACATAAATTAATAAAAATGGGTTCTGTGCCAAATGTCACGCAACATTCTGCATTTATTGTTTTGAAGAATCAAAAGATAAATTCGGATCCAATGATGACAACAGTCTAAATAATTGTCCTATGTGCACAACTAAATTAACAGAATCAGATATTAATATTTCATCTGAACTATTGTTAGAATTTATGCTGAACAAATATGATACAACAAAAGAAGAAATAATTAAACAATACAAATATAGTCTGGAATCTGAGAAGCCTAAAGAACTCAAACAAGAAGCTGTGGAAGAAAACAAAAAAGAGGCCATGGGAGAACCAAAAAAAGAAGATGATGAACAACCAAAAGGAAAGGAGAAAAAACCAAAGTCAAAAAAAGAAACCGATAATAAATCAACAAAACCCATAGATAAACCAACAAAAGTTAAAAAAGAAGTTAAAGATAAACCAGCGAAAAAAGATGCTAAACCAGTAAAAGAAAAGAAGGAAAAACCTAAAAAAGAAAAAATAGTAAAAGGTAAAAAAGAAAAAGTGGAAAAGACCACGGAATAAAAGAAATTTGTTTATATATATTATACAAATGAATTTTAACAAAGAATATGTTCAATTCAGAAAAAACAAAAAATATAAGCATCAAAATATATACGATTTCATAAAAGAAGGTAATGTTTTTTTTGGAAGTGGAGGAAGTGAGAATATAATTGTGAAGATGGACGATCGATCAGTGTTGAAAATAGTTCCGATATTAGAGAAGGATCCAAATTGGAAAGAGAATGTCGATAACAATGAGAAAGAAATCGAATTTTACAAATTTTTCACTAAAGAATTTATATTGACAAATATAACTCCACACATTGTTGGATATTTTGATAATTATAAGTTATTGAATATTACTAAAATGTTTCCGAAAAAGTGTTTAACAATAGACGAAAAATTTTTGGTTAATCCAAAGAAATTGAGTTATGTGAATGAAAAATTGTGCGAATTAAAAAATATGCATAAATTTAAACTAATTAAAAATACAGCAGACGTTATTGTTTTGGAAAATTGTCCAATAAGTATAGGAAGCATAATATCAAGAATATTAAACAGCAAAAAAGGTAATAAGCATAATGATTTAAAAGAATTATTGGATAGAACAATTTTTCAGTTGATTTATACATTAACCGCAATACAACACTCTTATCCAACATTCATACATAATGATTTGTTTTTGAGAAATATATTGGGAAAGATAGAAAGCGAATATGATAATAATGATTATGTGGAATATAAATATAATGGCGTTTCGTACTATCTAAAAGCAAACGGGTTTTATATGAGAATCAATGATTTTGGATATTCATTACTACCTCCAATAATAATGTCAAAAACATTTTATGAATCAGTCAGATTTAATCCAATTGACCAAATGTCATTTGATGATAAGTTAAAAGATACATTTACATTTTTATACGATTTGTATAATGGTCAAAATCTCGGACATTGGTCAGTCATGTCATATATTAGGGATGAAGATATTGGTTTTAAAAGAGAAATTAAAAAATTATTTAAAAAATATATGGACGTGAATTTGATAGACAAAATTACTAAATACAACAAAAATTTATTGGATATGCAGTGGAATATAAAACATACCCCCTTACTACGAAAAACAATAATGGAGCCAAAATTATATTTTAAAAAAGGAACTTTTGATAAATATAGAACAAAACCAAAAGATGCTAATATTGTTAAAACTTTTCAAATCAATTAGTTTGATTATGGAATAATTTTCTGAGAATCATAAAACTTGTCCCATTTTGGAGCTAGTTTATTCAATAATTTTACGTAATCTTGCATTGCTTGATTTTTACTTAATGATGAGACTTCTTTCCAGGCATTCCATTTTGCTTTTCCGGTAAAGTCAAATACTCCTGGATAAGGTGTATTGTTTGGCCCCTCGCTGATTACTTTATATAATCCATAGAATTTTAACTTGTGATCATTAGATAATTCTGGTGATGATGGAAATTGTTTTTTTGCATAACCAAATTTTATATAATTTAGTGCTTTTTTATAAGTAACCTCAATATTGGAATTCATCTATTTATATACTATATTTATAATAAAAATTTTGAATTTTAAACACTACACAACCTTTTAAAGAAAATATTAATTCTTTTTTGCTAATATTACTTTTTCTACAAATACACAGCTGTAATTATAGATTGTGTCAGTTCAAAGATAAAAGTATTCGTGAATTTAATGAAAAGTTTCTAAATTTGATTATATTCTCTTAAATAGATTGTGCAATTTTATGTCTTTTCTTAACTGCACAATAAGATGTATTGGGTCAAATGATTTTCCATGACCAAAATAACATTCATTGCTTTTACCACAATTGGTATTTGTGCTCATAAATTCAGCTGCATTATACTGTATTAGTTTATTATTTTCAATAGTATATATTATACCATCCACAACATATTTTTTTAGATATTTGTCATAATAAAAATCGTTATAATCTAGAACTGCTAAAGAAGAAAAACCTGCATAATCAATATTCCATATGGATCCATATACAATAATATATCTTTTTCCTTTTTTCAAATTTTTAATATTAGATAGATTTAATAATATCATTTCACCATAATGATGAATTTTATTATGCAAAATAGTGTCTATATTAAAATATGAACCAATCGATGATATATTGTTCAGCTCATTAATGAATTGTTTATCTTTTTTTTTGTAAGAAAAATTTATCTGAATAAAGAGATTTTTATAGGAAAGTTGTACAAAAGAATATTTTGGATTATTGGTTTCAACAAACAGATTTTTACTGATCTTATTTAAATCCAAACTAACATTCATTTTATTAATTTCTGGTATTAACTCATTCGCGAAATTGATATATAAAATACCATTTTTAATGAAACATTCAAAATTATCTTTAATTACCAAAACACTATTATTTACATTTATTTCAAAACTATCTAATTTAGTAAAATCATAAGTTTCATAATAAATTTTCCATCTATAAACTCCATTTTTATCTGGAAGAGAAATATATTTATTACCATCATTGCCAATCATTATCTTATTCCTATGATCTTGAGCAGATTCAGATGGTGAAGGTCTATTTTTTGTTGCCATAATATATATATTAAATATATACTAATTTTTTTAGTTTAATGAACAACCATTATATTTTAAAAAGTTGAACAAAAAACAGTTGAGAATGATATTAATAAAATAACATAAATATGGATTTTGACATAAAACACAATATATTACGAGATCCAGTAGAATTTAAAAAAAAAATAAAAAATAAAACATTTTACCAATTAAAAGTAATACAGGAAGAATTAATAAAAAAGAAGGATCAATATAATCAAACAAGCAAAAAAACGTTTTTAAATAAATGTACAAATTTATTGAGTAGGAGCTTTTGGAACACTGTCGTGATAACAGTGACCGCATCAATTTGTGACGTTGTCAAAGAATTTGTAAAAAATCATAGTTACAACAACAATATTGTTAGGATGACGATATATTCACCGTATGTTTTTTTGACAACGTTGGTGTATAATTATATGTTCAACAATGAAAATACAGAAGATTACATATTGAGTATTGAGATCTCGGAAAAAATACTAGAAGAAGAAATAGAAAAGTTTAATAATACTAATACATATTAAACTATAATTTGCTTTATAAAACATTCTAATTAAAAATAATAATTTTAATAAATATTATATGTGTATGTATATATATGCCTAAAAAATTTGGTTTAGAATATGAGAATATACCCTTGTTAGCAAATGTAAATAGAACAGCTCAAAATACCGACACAGAATTAATAAATCCATGGGGATCTGTTGTTGTTGACAATACTATTTGGATAGCTAATAATGGAAGCGGTGTAATTAGTAATTATACGATAGATGGTAGAAAATTAGGAAATTCAGTAATAGTCAATTGGGGAACAACAGCCAGGGGTCGTCCCACTGGAATTGTGAGTTATGCAGGAACTGGATTCAACATAAGTAACGGTTTAACCACCGCACCTGCAAAGTTAATTACTGTAACTCAAGATGGCGCAATAAATGCCTATAATCCAATGATCAGCACGACTAATGCAGTTCAAGTTGTGGATGAACCAAACAAAATATTTTTTGGAGTTGAAATTGCTCAAGAAAATCTATATGTTACTGATTTTAAAAATGCATTAATTGAAAAATATAATTCTAATTTCCAGCTTGTGGCCCAATTCACCGATATTGATTTAGTGAACGCTGGATACTCACCTTTCAATGTGTATGAATCTTGTTGCAAATTATATGTAACTTTCGCCAAAGCTAACAATCCTTGTCCATATTTGGGAACAGGTGGATCTATTGATGTTCCAGGAATAGGAAATGGATATATTGATGTTTTTGATCTAAACGGTACATTATTGGAAAGATTTACAAGTAGAGGACCACTTAATTCTCCATGGGGAATGGCTGAATTGAGAGTCTGTAAAAATGAACATTTGTATAGATATTTACTTGTAGGTAACAATGGTGATGGCGCTATTAACATATATAATTTAAAAACGAAAAAATGGGTGGGTAGTATTCAGAATGAAAATGGTGATAAAATAGTAATAGATAAATTATGGAGCATCATCATAAATTGTGAAAGTGACATATTATACACATCAGGAGCAGATAATAAACTTCTTGGTATTTATGGAGTTCTAAAAAATGTCAATTAATATTATAAATATGACTGAAGAACAACTATTGTTATTGGAATCATGCTCCAAAGATAAAACAGATTTCTCTTTTAATGGCTATGAATGTATAGCAAAATGTGTTGATGTATATGACGGAGACACTTGTAAACTAAAATTTTTTTATTGTAATATGTTGTTTCAATATTCGTGTCGAATGAATGGTTATGATTGTTGGGAATTAAAGCCTAAAAAGAATAACAGATCAAAAGAATCAATTGATAAAGAAAAAGATTTAGCAGCAAAAGCAAAACAAAAATTACAGAGTTTAATATTGAATAAAATAATTTACGTTAAATTTGGTCAGTTTGATAAGTATGGTAGACCATTAATATCAATATTTTTGAATAAAACAGACACAGAAAGTGTTAACGATTTGATGATTAAAGAAAAATATGGAAAGCCTTACAAAGGAGGTTCAAAAGAGAATTTTGATTCAATAGCATGATTTACAGTTTTTTTTTAGAATCTGATTACCTTCAAAATATTCCATATTTAGTAATTTAGTAAGGAAATATACAATAAGAATTATAAAACCTATTAGTAGAACTTTATTCATATAATATTCAAACACAAAATATTATATTATCGAATTATAATTATAATTTATTCTGTATGTATCAAATTTATTTAAATGAAACTAAGACAAACGTTATATCAAAATATTTATCAAACGATGTGTTGAATCATATTGCACTTTTTATTGGACACAACGTTGAATGTCCATCTACCACAAAAATATTAAGACAATTAATAAAAGATTTCTCTCAAAAAGAGCATTATAAAATAATTGTAATTATTACAACTAACAGATGCACTTGTGATGATGGGTTGGCTGTATCCGAAATTTATTATTTTGTAAATGATACAAATAACATAATAAAAGCGAATACTAGTACATTGACAGAACCAATATGGACAATAGGAGGAAATTTACATGGTTTCAAAGAAATTGTCAAAAGTAATTATGTTTGCACTGAAGAACAAATATCAGTTGATAAAATATCTCCGGATTTCACAAATTTGTATTTAATTGATAGCACTCTTTTTGAAACTTACGTTAAAAAATTACATGCAGATAATTTCGTGTTCAACGAAAATGACGCAAGAATGATATACAAAAATTTGTCTTATAATAACATAAATTTGATAGTGAATCATTGTTTAAAATGTTTAGAGCAAAGAATGTTTCCGAAATATAACGATATTACAAAAAAAATTGAATAAAAAACAATATATAGTCGTCAAATAAAATAATTGATTGTATAAAATGTTTCCTGTATTGATTGGTTCGGCGGCACTCAAAGAATACATTAAAATTGACGTTAATATTGACGTTAATATTGACGTTAATATTGATGTTAATATGGATTACGATATTATTGTTAATAACGACATTGCGAAAGAAATATGTTTTATTTGTGACAAAAAAGAGAAAAATATGTGCTGGTTTAATAATAACAAGGTAGATTTACATTTTTCTAATTCCAATACGACGAATGAATTAATTTTAAATAAACTAAACAAAATGAGTAATAGGAAAATAGTAAAACTATTCGACAAGTTTGATGTAATCATTGCACCATTGGAAATATTGTATGCAATTAAAAAATCACATATTCATAGAATTGTTCCTGTGACTTCTCATAATCATAATAACGCTAATATTTGGCATAAGCAAATGAAATATTATATAGCTATGAGAAACAAATTAGGATATGAAAAAATGGATAAAATAATTTATGGCGATAAAAAGTATGGTTCACCGTTAAATATTGAAAAATTAGATGACGAAACATATTTGGATTATTTGGTTAGACTAGTTTTTGTCAAAAGATTCGATGAAACAAATAAAAGATTTGGTGATACTAGAATATCAATGAGTAAAACAGTTAATCAGTTTTTTGATGATAATGTAGAAAGATTTATAGAACATGATGAAATTCACAAAAAAATTGGTGTACTGTATCGCGGATGTGAAGATCAGTTATTTCGTAAATTTCAGTTGGATAGTCAAAATGCAAATTTAGATCAACAATTGTTTTTTTCTGGTGAATATAAAGACAGAATACAAATGTTTAGAGAAGAAATAGCTGTATTATTTTTAGAAAGAAAACTTATTCCTGAATTAATGCATTGTTACAAAGAACAATGTATTAAGTTTAATGGTTTCGATGAAAATGTCAAAAGAGATGACTTTAATGAAATTATAGCTCATTTTGTAACGAATTTATGTGACAGTGGTCATTCGTGGCTAAGACAGTATATCTTGGATCACTATGAAACTTACAATAGTTATGATTCATATGATATGGATAATATTTATTCAATTGCGTGCTCAATTACCAATATTTATCAGCATATTGACAATATAAACAATAAACAAATTCACAAAACTATTGATAACTATGATGGATACAATGAAAAATATTTTAAAATTTTCGAATTATCAAGAGAAAATCACAAACCAAGAAAATGGTATACTAAAGATGAAACTGTTAAAATTGATATGAACATTTATACATCTCACAATAATATTCACAGAAAAATTTTTAATTTAAATAATAGACGTTATATGAAACTAAATTTGTGTAGATTTCATGACAATCTAAAATATTTATTGGATAAAATGACAGACGAACTTCTGTACTATAACAATGATAATCATCATATATTATATTCGTTTAAAAGTAATATAGGTATTAGTTTTGAAAATGATTCTGTTCAACTGTTTAATATAAAATTTGAAAACACCAAAGATAAAAATAATTTAATAATAAATATAAATGTCATTGACAATATTCAAAATCACGAATATACTACTGAATTTAATAAAAGATTCAAGACATATTATTATCATTCTGATGATTGTGAATATAGTGATGGAGAGGATAGAGAAGTCAAATATCTTTCATCATTCGGTGATTGTCCTGGATTTTTAGGAGAATTCAGCGAAATGCTAGCAAGAACATTTTTGAATGTCGATCGAGATGAAAAATGTGATAGTGGTTATTCAAGTACATCTGATGGTGAATCTGATAGTGAAAATATCTATTTTTGTTAAATTTGTTTATTTTTAATAAGAGAAATCAAAAATCACATATATAAATGTGATCAAATTAAAAAATATAAAATAATTATATATATAATGCCCGATATCTCAAAAGAAATAAAAATTTTGAACAAAATCATTAAAAAAGGGTTGAAAAATAATACCTATAATAAAAGACATAATAAAACTGAATATCATATGTGGAACGAACAGTGTAAAATAAATTTTCCGATATTATATCTGTCGAGTATTTATTTATACGAATACGGTAGACGTCGCAATTGTTCTAATTTTTTGTTTGCAACTAGAGATTGTTGTCAGTGGTATAAAGTATTCAAGCAAATGTATCCAGACGTACAATCAACATATTTCCATTGTTCCCGAAATATGTTTGAAAGAGCAACAGAGAATGATATCGAACCATACAATCAGTATGTAAAAAATATTGTTAAAAATGAAGTTTCTAAGACTGTGTTTATTGATATTCATGGCACTGGAAAAAGAATGTTTGCTTATTTTGAAAAAATTTATAATGAGGTTCCATATTGTTTTTTATTGTCGGCCACATTTGACAGTTTCGATGATTTCCCAAGTATATCAAAACATTATTACAAGAAAGATAAAATAATAAACTTAGTTTTTAACACAAGAGGAAGTCCAATAGAAATGTTAAACTATGATAATATCGGAACATTACAAACTTATACTGAAAATGGTCCAGTACGTGATAATCTTGAATACAGTTTAGATCTGATCAAACCGTATCATGATGGTATTCATTACCTCATAAAACATATAAAACCAATGAGCAATATTGATTGCGATTCAAAGATAAATAAGATTAAAAAAGAAATATTGAAAGTTTTTGATTACTTGAAAGATAAAGAATTAATATTGGCTGAATTTATTAAACACATTGGTAAACACAAAAAGAAAGAAATTGTTGTTGAAAATCACAAAAAAGAAATTGTTAAAAAAGAAATTATTGTAGAAAATGATGGTGTGTTTTTTGATAAAATAATATCTGACGACACAGTGTATGCAATTGTTTGGGAAGGAAGATATAATAACTTACCATGTGTCATAAAAATGGTGAAACTAGATACTGGAGTATGTAATTCTAGTTCTGATATATTTACATATAGTAACGAGGATCCATATAGACATAAAGATTTTAAAAACAAAAAAGAAATGTCACATGATCAATTTATGTATGAAGTGAATCAATTGAAGAGTTTATATAAATATAAATTAACTCCTAAAGTATTCAAAAATTATATATGTAAGAAATATGATGTGCATTATGGTTTTATTGTTATGGAAAAATATGATTGTTCACTCAAACACGTAATACAGAAAAGACCAATAACACATGAAGAAGAGAAAATAATATATAAAATGATAGGTAAGATGCATAAATGTGGTTTTGTTCATGGAGATATGAAACCAAGTAATATAGGCATTAATTTTGACAATAGTGATAAAATTATGGAATGTTGTTTACTAGATTGTTCAAAAGCAAAAAATAAAAAGTCATATGAGTCTAAAAAGTTTAAAAGTTTAATTAAAATAGATTGGGACACATATTTTAATCATAAACAGAAAAATATGTTCAATAATTAATTAATGGATAAAGAAGCATTAACAGTAATAGGATTGTCTATATTGTCTGATGACACAACTAAAATTATATTATCAAGCGGAGAAATTTTTAATGATTTTATTGATTTTGTTTTTGATATTGGTAATTTAGACATTTTTGGAAATTCCAAAAGAAAGTTCGAAATCACTTTATCGTTTATCAACAGTTTAAAAACCACAGATTTAGATAATTTACCATGACCTTTTAATGTGACCGCTAGTGAATGTAATGTTCCATGTGTTGAACTAGTCCAACCAATAGGATTTATAAGATCTCCAATATTTCCAAAACCAATACTATTGTCAATGGGACCTTCATTAAAAATACCAGAATAAGGTATTACACATAAACAATTAGTTTTGTCAGTACCAGATTTTAAATTGATGTTTTTTACTGATTGTTTACTTTTTCTATCCCTCAATAAAGGAACTGGAGCTGATATATTTGAACTTTTATAACTTTTAAAACAATCTTCAGTTTCTGGAGTTATACTGCTTATGCTATTATCGGAAAAAATATTATTATTATGCTGATTATTATTTTTTTCCTCTTCACTCATATCATCAATCTTAGTACTCATATCGTCATTTTTAATTGTTTCTTTATCAGACTCACTTTCACTGTTAATCTCACTGATTTTCTCAACAATTTTCCTGACTTTAATATCAGATTCAGATTTTATACTTTTATTAGACTTACTTTGACTGGGTATAAATATATCATGACTAGCTGATTTGTTATCGACACTCATTTTGGAGGAGTAACTAACATTTTTATTCTTGATTTCAACTGAATAATCATCATCAGGAATATCATCTGACACGGAATTTATATATTTAACATTTTTATCATTATTAATCTTTATACTATCATAACTTTTTATACTTTGTTCCTTTTGTTTTTCTTTTATTGTATTAGCAGCCATCTTATTTTCTATACTATCGTAACTTTTTGGTTTGTTACTATTTTCAGTAATTTTTTTACTGTTAGTTTTTTGATTTTTTATTGTATCATTACTATTTAAATAAAATTTTTTATATATTCTTTGTCTTAACATTTATATAATACAAAATTAAAAAAGTTTTGTAAAATGGATTTAATTACAAAATTTTGAAATATTTACTATAAAATATATACTACATATTGATGAATATGATGAATCTCATAACATTCATAATAAATAAAGTACGTAAACACAAGCAGAAGAGAAAAATGATGAAAGAAATTGAAAATTTAAAAATGTCAAAAAATATTGAAAAATTAGACAAAATACTTAATTCTAGTTTAAGACAAGAATTTATAACATTCTGTTCAAAAAACAAAATTTATGAAAATTTATCATTTTATCTTGAAATGGATCTTTATAACAAAAAGAGTGATTCTAAATTCAAAAAAAGATTGTCATGTCATATTTATGATAAGTATATCAGGGATGATTCATTATATCAAATAAATATTGGTAATGAGACTAAAACAAAAATAAACAACAATAATCAGGCTGAAGAAAAATATAAAGATGCTTATTTACAAGTCAAAATGCTACTCACTGAAAGAACTAATAGTTTTTTAAGAGAAGTGGAAAATCAGATAACTTAATTTTTTCTTTCAAATAATATTAATATTTTCAGTTAATACTATATAAATGGATTTAATCTTGTGGGTTGTTATAATGATAATACTGCTTGTTATCATATACTTTTTAGTTTTTTCACAGCCAAATTCCGTGGAAAATTTTACGGACGTGAAAGATGTGGGATTATTCGTTATTAATATGAAATTTAGAACTGACAAGAAAAAAAGAATGGAGAATGAGCTGAAAAGACATGATTTGCAAGCAGAATTTATTGATGCTATTGTTGGTTACAACATAGATGTTGATAAAATGGTCAGTAACAATTTAATCAATAACAAATTGGAAAGAATATTGAGAAGAGGTGAAATTGGTTGTTATCTTTCTCATATAAAATCATGGGATGCTTTCTTGAAGAGTAATTACAAATACGCTTTAATATTGGAAGATGATGCTGTTTTTATCGATGATTTCAAAAACAAATTCACAGAACTTTTGGACGAAATTGATTTTCCATTTGATATTATATATTTGAATGATAATTGCGAACATCATTTTGGAGATAAATGTTTGTATGGAACAAGGAAAACAAAGAATTTGTTCAAACCTGGTACTGTTGGATATGGATTGTACGGCTATCTACTCAGTCGTGAGGGAGCCAATAAACTAATGGATATTGCGCTACCGATCGAAGTACCAATAGATGATAAGACAATGAATATGTATGAAAAGGGGGAGTTAATCGGCTATAAAGTGACTGATCCATATATTTTTGTTGCGAGTGTTGTTGACAGTGATACTATGAATATCAAATAAAAAATTGAACTTTATTTATTCTTAAAAATCTTATAATCAAGTGTACAATTTATTATGAGTTTAAATATTAACAAATTATGTTTAGAACCAGAGGAGGTAACAACAATGATATATCATAACAAATGTGTTGATGGTTTCACATCAGCTTTGTGTTGTTATTTATTCTTTAAAAACAAAAATAAAAATATAAAATATATTGCTGCGTCATTTGATGATGACATACCAAATGTTGTGAATGAAAATGTTTTAATATGTGATTTTTCTTATAAAAAAGAAGTTATGAAAAAATTATTATCATCTTGCAAAAAATTAGTTATATTGGATCATCATAAAAGTGCAGAAGAAGATTTAGCCGAAATTCCCGAAGAAAATAAAATATTTGATTCAAGTTATAGTGGAGCATATTTGGCATGGAAATATTTTTTTAGAGAAAAAGAGGTACCTGATTTAATCAAATATGTGCAAGATAATGATTTATTTTTAAACAAATTATATTACACCAAAGAAATTATCAGCTATATTAGCTCATTTTCTTTTGAATTCAGTATATATGAAAAATTTATTGATAATGAATATCTTAAAGCAGGAATAAAAATTGGTAGAGATAAGATGGAAGAAACGGCCCGTTATATTGAAAGAAAGATAAGTGAAACACAAATGTTATTTTTAGAAATTGGTGATAAATATTATTTAGTGCCACATGTTCAATCATATACCAATAAATCTGAAATTGGCCACAAGATAAATGAAAAATACAAAAATATTGATTTCTGCGTGATTTACAGTTACGACAAAGAGAAAAATAAGACATTTTTTAGTTTGAGATCCAATAACAACAATATGGATACAACTAAAATTACGACGTATTATCAAGGGGGAGGACATCGAAATGCTTCTGGTTTTATTCTCGACAATAATCACAATAATATTCCTGCTGTTGTATTGGATAAAAATTTATACAAAAAACTAGATTCTATTAAAATCAAAAATATAACCATAAATAGTGATGTCCTCAGTGCAATAACTATAAATTATAGTTGTCACAAAGATAAAGTAGGCAAGTATTTGTTACAATACAGAGATTATAACGAATATATTCAGCAAGGTGCATATATTTGTAAAAACAATGGAAATATAATAAGTAATAATATTAATATAGCCTTAATATGGCACGAAAGGAAAGATAATAAAACATATCTTATTACTGTTGTATGTGATTCTTCAGATATGTTCAATATAATCAAAAACTATTTTGAAAGTCTAAATATAATTTGTTCTGTGAGAAATAATGTGATCAATATCACAATTCCAACGAATTATGATTTAGTTAAAAATTTAATATCATGAGCAATTATTAAAATGTATGTATATTAATATATGAACATTGTAATAATTTTGTTTATAATAATATTTTTGATAACAATATATCTATTTGCTCCTAACCTCGCTTTGTCAGTTTGGATAATTATTGCCGCATTGATGTCGTTTATAGTATATGATTATTATTACACCATTAATAAAATATCAGAAAATAATTCAAAACAATGTGTGAAGACAGGTTGTAGCGGTCAGATCTGTTCTAGTCGACCAGAAATAAGTACATGTGAATGGAAATGTGAATATGATTGTTACAAAAATTCAAACTGTGTGAATATTGATGGACAATGTCAGTGGGAACCGAATGAAAAAATAAATAAATGCTTGGATAAATGTAAAAATCAGATTTTAGGTTTGTGATCTATGTTTTCAGATCTGCATAAGGGACATTTATAATTATACTCTCTCAACCATTTGTCAATGCAATCTACATGGAAGAAATGCATACATGGCAAGACTCGCAATTTACTGGTATCATCAAAATCATCCATACATATTGGACAAGATTTATATTTTGATTTTTCACTATCATTCATTTTACTGTATTCAACAACAGGAATTTTTTTCAATGCTTCTTCAGTCGCGGTCACCGGAACATCTGCATTATCATTTGTATTGAATATATTACTAAAAACATTAGAATAAATATCAAATATGCTTCTTTCATAAAAACCATTTATGTCTAAACTGAAAAAATCTCCAAAAAAATCATTATTATCTATTGGACCACTTTGGTGAAAAATTTGAGGAGTTCCGTTTATATTTGAATAACTGGTTATACTGTAAAAATTTGAATTAGTTACAGTCATAGGACCATCATATTCCAATCTGAATTGTCCAAAACTATCAAATGGAAAATATATTGATAAATCATTGTAAACTTTTTTTACAATATTATATGCTGCCGATAACGATAAATGTCTAGACCTCAATAATTTTTTACACATTGAAATAATAATTTTTTTATCATCTAAATTTCCTAATTCTCTATTTTCAATAATTATGTTACTGACATAATTTTCTAAATTATCCATGTCTATAATAAAATATAAATAAAATTTTTAAAGCAAAAAAAATTTCAATTTTTACAATAAAAGTTGAAAATAAATATATTAAATAGATATGTGTTAAACTATCGGTTAATACAAAATGTCAGATCAAAATTGTCTTTTGCCTGAACTTCTTGATTTAATTGGTGATTATTTAACTATAATTGAGAAGCAGCTAATGAAATACACTTGTAAAATGATGTATAATATAATTAAAATAAAATTTTCTAATTTTGAACCTGTACTAATAAAAAGAATTAACCAACAGACTAAATCTAATATTGGCCAAAAATTGATAAATTTGATTAAACAATCAAATGGTTTAATACAAATTGGTGGAAGCACTATAACACAATGTCTGTACAATGATTTTTTGGATGATTCAGATATTGATATTTACGGGCTATACGACGAAAATAAATTTAATACAATTAAGTCAAATACAGATCAATTAAATACTAGAGAAACAATTTCAGCCTTTAGTTCATTTGATCACATTAAATATTTAATGGATCTTTTCAATGAAACATCTTTATTGCCAGAACAATATACAAGTTTGTACGGACCCATCGAAAATTATATGATAAATGGTTATCATATAAACTACTATGATAAAGAAGTCATTGAGAATGATGAATGTACAGAAGATCATAAAGTTAAATTGCAATTAGTCTTAGTTCCAGAAAATGACCACATTGACGATAAATACGATTTTACATTTTGTAGAAATCATTATGATGGAAAAAATATAATGAGTTATCGAAAAAGAGATGTCTTATTAAAAGAAGGTAAAATGAACAAGTGGTCCGTCTTGTTGGATAAGGCTAATTATAAGAGAGGAGCTACACCGGCAAGAGTGACGGAACATATGCTTCTTAGAATGAATAAATATCTAAAAAGAGGATATAAAATTTTAAATAGTGAAAAACGATTGGATCAAATAAACGAAGAAATCAAGAAAGACATATTGAGAAATTATTATCAGGAAAATTCAAAGATTAGTAACGTTGTAGAATCAAAATTTAATAATTGGCTATTGACACGATTTGATGCAATGGGTGGCATTATTATGTCAACTAGAACTCTAGAAGTCGAATTTAAGAAAAATGGCGAAAATGAAATTAAAACACTTATTAATAACAAAGGAAATCCTATTATTAAAGGAGAAGAACCGCCAAAAAAGGAACCAGTAAAAATGCTATCTAAATCATATCTACAAAATCTTTTAAATAAAGGAGGATCTGGAGAAAACAATTCTATCGATGATGAAAATCCTGTGGTTACGGGTTCACGATTTGATGTGTTAAACAATGACATAAAATATGTTGCTAGATTTTCTAATTAGTTTATCTTTTCAAATGATATTTCACTATATACTTATACTTTTTGTATAAATGATTAAAATAATTACTATCATTCATAAAATTCCAGTTACCATGCAAAGAATAAGAAAGTTCGTCATCAATATTAATTTTTTTTGTATAAAAAACGGCCATTGCAAATATTGATTCCATACACATTCTGTGTCGACGAGTTATCACATATTTTGTCAAACTTAATATTTTTGTTTTATCCTCCACTTTTCTTAAAAATTCTTTTGATATAATCAACATATTACCCATACAACCCCTCCACAGGTTTCTTTGATTATAAAACTTTTTGAAATTCTGTTTAAATTCAGATTCGTATAAATTGATATATAAATTAAATATTTCGTCACTGTGAGTTCTAATACCATTTATTCTAAAAGGTTTTGGAACAATTCTTTTATCCCATTCTAAATGTTCAGTGAAATTCCAAAAAAACTTTACATCAAAATTAAATTCTGGTAATTGATTAACTAATTCTGTTGAATCATGAATAACCACTCCATAATCATATTGAGAATTTAGCAAGAAATTCATTGCAAAAGAACATGCACTTCCTAGTGTTTCCGGTCTTATAACTTTTAATTTAGAATCATTAAAAAAACTTATTATTTGATCATTTGAAGCTACATTAATCGGCGAATCATTTATAATAATAATATCAATAGACGAATAAAATTTTCTTATAGATTCGACACATTTATAACATACTGAATTTTTACTAAAACCTGATTTTTCACAAGTTGGTACAATAAATAAAAAATTTGACATAAAAGAAAAAAGAGTATATATAATAAATAGAAAAATGGTTCATAAATTTGAGTGCATTTATAACAGAGTTATATTGGGAAATTTTTATGCTGAAGATAATGACGAATCTATATACAATTGTTCACACAGAGCCCTACAAAATATATTAAAATATGTGGAAAAAAATAATGAGAAAATAAATGATAAATATATGTTCAGTTTAGAGGAATTTAATAGTTGTTGCACAAATTGTAAAAAAATTATTTATTTTGTCGGTATTGTAAAGAAGAGTGATAATAACAATACAACTAATAAAGATAATACTTTCGAATCTCGTGATGGAACAATTTATGAACTTTTTGTTGATCAAAAAATTGAAAAATAAATACAAAAGTAAAAAGAATTGATTATAAATAAAAAATGCAAATATTATTAGTGTGTTTGTGGGTATTATTGTACAGTTTAATCCCGATATTAAATAACAATATTAAGAGAAACATTATTAGTGCAATTCATTCAATTTTAACAGTTATATTGTGTACATATCAAGATCCTTATTACATATATTATATTTCGACATCATATTACACATATGATATGGTTCTTCAACTTTTGGGAACACAAAAAATGCTAAATGTATCAACTATTTCATTGGGTATTCATCATATAATTGCTGTTTACAGTCTACAATTTATTATAAATGGTCCAAAAGAATTTACAGATCCATTTTTGTATATGTTTATGTTACTAGAATTGTCAAATTTTCCTGTATATATTATGTATCATTGGAAACAAACAAATGGAAAAAAGAATGATGATAATGATAACGGTTATATTTTAATAATAACAAAAATTTTATTAACAATTGAGATCATAATATATTTTACTTTAAGATTAACCTATTCACTGTATATTTTAATAGTAAATAGTAACTCAATGCCAACAGAAATACTAATAATATCAGCAATGTTATATTTACTGAGTATTTTTTGGTGGGTCAGTATGTTGAATCAAATCAGAAAATAATTTTGTTAAATTTTCTTTATCATCGATGAAATCTTGATTGGAATCAATAACAATAACATTTTTTGCTTTATTTATCAACCATTCTTCATGATATTTATGAACACTTTCCAAATATTGAATTGATATATTTTCTTCTGATTTTCTTCCTCTCTTTAATATTCTTTTTTGACAAACTTTTGGATCACATCTTAAATAAATTATTTGATGATTAAACTCTTTGCCAAAATTATCAAAGAAAAATTTGTTCCATTTGTTATATGCATTCCATTCAATTTCACTAATGAATTTATCATCATATAACATTTTGGCGAAAGTGTTCAAATCAGCGTCCAATGATCTATCCAATATAATGTATTTTTTAGTGGAATTATTTAAAGCTTCAACTATTTTGTTCATTCTGGTAATATAAGCAACATTCTGAAAAGTATATGACCATCTTTTTTTATCATTATAAAAAGTTTCTAAAATATTTTTTCCATCATCATCAACAATGTTAATCCAATCTTCAATAGGTTCGAATATAATTTCTACATTGTCTTGAAACAGTTCTTTTAACATATTTACAAGAGTGCTTTTACCTACTCCAATATTTCCTTCTATTGAAATTATTTGTTTTTTAAAAGTCATTTATAATATATATTTATTAACTAATAACACTTTATTTTATTATTTCAACTTTTACCAAAAAATTGAAAAAACAACAGCATATTGACCATGTTTACTAAAAGATTAATCAGTTATGAATTTCGAAATCTCTCAAAAAGTAGTAACATCCGCGAATGGTCAAACTGAAAAGACAATACTGATCTTTAGTAAGCAATTAGATCCATCTTTAATGAAGAGTTTGCTGGACATAACCAACAATGAACAATTTTACAATGAAACCGTTCAAGTTACTCCTGAAGATTTGTATCAATATTGGAGTGAAATAATGAGAAGAGCAGAAAGTGGTAACGAATCATTATTGGGTTTAGCATGTTACTTGAGCGATATTTTTAAGGAAAAAGCACAGCAGTACAATCAAATGTCTGAAGATGGTAAAATTACTTTTGATCATTTAAATAGAGTTTTTACAATTGGCAGTAAATTCGTGGCATATACAACTAATAATCAAATGGTTGGTAGTATTGTTCACGATACAAAAATAGAAAAAGGTATGTTTGGAGAAAGATATTTTGTTATAATCGGTAAATTCACTATTAGTACAGGCAAAGAATTTATTCAAATTGAAAAAGATTTCGCCATTTCAGATTTTAGAGGATTAAGAAATATTAGTGATCTTCCTGTTAGACCATTATCTGGTGAAGAACATAATATTCTGCAAAAAAGAGGAGATAAATTTGTTAAATATTGTTTGGGTACTCATTATTTAACTTATAATGGTGAAATGTTTAAACAATCATATTATGGACCAATTAATTTTAATGCTAAAGGAAGAGTAATGGTTGATGTAATTGGATTTAAAACAATGAATCCAAATTATGAAAGATATCACAATAACAGACAAGTGTGCAACCCTAATATTCCAGATGAGTTAAAGTTTATGACATGGCCATTTGTTCATGGTTTTAGCCTGTCTGCAAAACAATGGGGTGAAATTTATGTGGAAAATTTAGAAGAAATTAAGTTCGATGAAAATGCATTTGATTGTCTTGTTTTAGATAATAATTACAAAGAAATGGCAAAGGCGTTAGTTACAAATGTAAATGGCAGTTTCACTGATATTATTAGTGGAAAAAGTGGCGGTTGTATATTTTTGTTACAAGGTGTTCCTGGCACAGGCAAAACATTGACTTGTGAAGCAATTGCAGAATTATTACATCGACCATTATACAGTATAACGGTTGGTGAGTTAGGCACTAATCCCGAAACATTAGAAAAGAAACTTTCGATAATTTTGGAAACTGCCAACTCATGGAATGCCGTAATTCTTATTGACGAAGCCGATATTTTCCTCGAGAAAAGAACACAAGATGATATTCACAGAAATGCCATGGTAGGTATTTTCTTGAGATTACTGGAAAGACACCAAGGAGTTCTATTCTTAACGACAAATAGAGCTGATAGCATGGATGCTGCATTTAGAAGCAGAATAAGTATTATTATTAAGTATGATGAACTTGATGAAAAGAGTAGATATCAAATTTGGAATAACTTATTGAAAGCAGCCAATATATCTCTTGATGACAAAACAATAACACATTTATCAAAATATGTTATTAATGGTAGACAAATTAAAAATTCTATTAGAATGGCTCAGTGTTTAGCCTTGAGTGCTAAGAGATACGTAACATTGGAGGATTTCGAAAAAGTTATTGTAATGATGTAAATTGTTTATATAAACTATTGTCCAATATATAATTTTCAGGTTTATACGGATCTGACAACATATAATTTTGACTAATTACCCATGACACATATTTTTTGTCGTCTTTGATTTTATTTAATAGATTTTCAAAAACATCATATATATCTAACATTTTTCTATTTGCTAATAATTCTGTCTTAACATCCCCCATAATTTTTTTTATATTTTTGTTATAATAAGATTGACATTGACTCATTACATACTGCACAAATTTACGAATCATATCCATACCAATTAGATCTTCATCCTTGGAATAATTATCAAAAAGATTATTTAATTTCGAAGAAGAATTTACAGCTTCATCAATAGTATAATATTTCATATATTTTGTGATATTAGTCGAATATGGTTCGATTACAAAAATTCCTTCATAATTTGTCAGATAAACATAATACAAATAATTTTTTTCATAATTAATATCTCTGTCAGGAAATTTTAATTTATCATACATTTTCCTGTATTTGAATGACATTATTAAATACATATTGAACACATCTCTATTTTCTATTTTTTTTGATATTTCATAGATAATATATAGGTGGCTAAAATTTAGTTGGCGAAATAATTTTTTGTTGCTATCGTATCTGTTCATTAGTTTTGCTTTACGTTGCCATTTTCCTTGAAATAAAGTATCATAACAAATTCTCAGAATAATTTTTGGTTCAATATTATATTTATTTTTAAGATTAACATAAATTTGTTTTTTTATTGATCTTCTTAATTTTATTTTATTTTTTATCAAATATTTTTCCATTTGAACAAACCAATTCGGTTTTTCTCTTTTTTTCCATTTATCATTTTTACATTTTACGTCGGCATAAAAAAATCTACAATTTAATAATATGTCTTCTGATAAGAACTGATAATAATCAAATTTATTAGTCATTAAAAATGGTGTTAATCCAATAGATTTCAATGATAATGGTATATCGCTCTTTAAACACAACAAAACTTTCTCTGTTTTGTGTTCAGTTTTATCATATCTATATTTGTATTCGTCAATGAGAGCTAATCCTAAATTGACGGTCCACAAATAATTTTCTCTTGATTGTTTTATCCACACGTAAATAGGTATATTTTTCGATATCATATTGGGATTTTTATAATATATATCCAAATGTTTTGATTCATTGAGTTCATATTGTATTTTTGACAATAATTGAGCTATTTCTATTGGAATCTTAACTACATGTTTGTTGCAGTAATAAGATGCACATACTTTTGGATCATTATCTAAAAAAAAAAATTTACCATAGATAAGTATATATATAAGTATATTTTTTAAATTTGTATTTCATTTACAAAATATGTATTTCTTCCTGCAATCGTTTCCACGTTAACAAGATACCCATTAGGATCTTTTTTTTGGCCATAAACTTTAAATTTATAAGGAACTTCTAATTTTTTTGGCATTGTTTTGTTAATGGATAGTTTATAGTCATTGAGTTGCTCCACTAAATTAGAAAAATAAACAAATTTTATGTTATTATACAATTTTATTGATTCTGATTCTGTTAAACTGGATGTCTTTCTTTTGGGATTTATTTTAGAAAGATACAAAGATTCATTTTTTATATAATTTCCAATACCGCAAAATATGTACTGATTCATTAAAAATGCACATATGTTAATATTATAATCCAAAAGTGTTTTATAAAATATGTCACTGGTGAAATTATCGGAAAATACATCAATTCCCAGTTCATTCATTGCGTCATTATGTTCATCATAACTCAATACTCTAACAATACACAATTTTCTAGCATCATCAACATATATCTTTTCTCCATTATCAAATACAAGAATATATTTGGTATATTTGTGAGACTGATTATAAATCCAACCTGATATTCTCAATAATATATGAATCACATAACTTTTGGTTTTTAACCAAATTAATTTTCCTTTTGATCCAACACTAATAATTTTACTTTTTTTTGGAAATATAACTTTATTTTTGCTTAACGACACAATATTAGTTATATTAGCATCTAGAATATTTTTGTTTATGTATTCTGATAATAATTTAATTTCGGGACCTTCTGGCATATATTATATAATTGTAATATATATTATAATGGTCAACATACCAAAAACTAATAATCATATTGAAATAGACAAAATGTTTTCTATTATCAATGACACACTGGCACACAATCCGTATGATAAATTAAAAGACGAAATAAAACACACTATGTGGGTTGAACAATGCGAAAGCAATTTTCCAGTTTTATATTTGGCAAGTATATTTTTACACAGATATGCCCAAAGCAGAAATATAAATAAATATATTTTTGCGACACGAGATTGCTGTCAATGGTATAAAATATTTAACAAACTGTATCCACAAGAAAATATATCATACTTCCATTGCTCAAGAAACATGTTTTACAATGCAACAATGGAAAAGAACAATTTTTATCGAGAATATGTGTTAAAAGAAATAGGAGGCATTAATAATATCGACAATGCCATATTCATAGATATTCATGGAACAGGAAAGAGAATGTTTGAATATTTTTCGACAAATTATAATACAGTACCTCATTACTTTTTATTGACATCCACATTTAAAAAATACAAAGAATTTCCACAGATAACAAAATCATATATGAAACAAAAAAAAGTATTTAATATGATATTTAATGCAAGAGGAGGTCCAATAGAGATGTTAAATTATGATTTGGTTGGAACTTTGCAAAATTACGATTCAAAAGGTCCGGTGAGAGATAAAATTGAATATGATATCAATTTGATAGATGTTTATCACAAATGCATAAATGTATTATTGAGTAAAATTGTTCCGATAAATATGAGTACTCTCAGCAACACTCAAATACAAAATATCAGAATAAAAGCAGAAGAAATATTTGAAAAAATAAGAGAAATTAGACCATGTATATCAAAAATAATTGATCACGTGAACAAACATGGACCCGAAAATTTAGTCCCAATACCAAAAACAATTCCTAAAACAATTCAAAATTTAACATACAACAAAATATTATGTAATGACGCAACATATGGTTTAATATGGGATGGAGAGTTTAATAAAGAACCGTGCGTTATTAAGATGATCAAAATTGATAATTCTAAAAATGTAGATTTTAACACCAATGATGAAAAACCTTTTTTACACAAAGAATTTAAAAACAAAAAAAGTGTTAGTAAAGAAAAGTTCTTACATGATGTAAATCAGATACAAATGTTGCACAAATACGGGTTAGCTCCAAAAATTTATGATTTTTTTATAAAAGAAAAAAGAATAGAATATGGATTCATCATAATGCAAAAAATGGATTGTTCTTTGAAGGATATACTGAAAAAGAGGAAATTAGATATCCAAGAAAATTCTTTAATAAAAAAAATGATTAATAATTTACATTTCGAAAAGAAAATTGCGCATAATAACATGAAGCCAAGTAATATTGGAGTTAAATTGAATAATTTAGGAAAAATTATTGAATGTAATTTTTTGAGTTGTCGAAAAATCACTCTGGAGAAAAATAATAAAAAGTTTTCAAAATTAATCAAAAAAGATTTGGAACGCTTTGAAAAACATAAAAAGTTAATATTGGAGGGACGATTGTAATGCATTGTGAATAGTATCATTGTCAAATTTCTTCCACATTTGTAATTGTTCATTTATCTTCTTATTCCAAAGATCTTTATTCCTACATATTTCAAAACATGTCTGACATATTTTATCGTACTTTACAAAGTCAATACTATCTAACTTACTTTGAAGTTCTAAATCCAACGATTCTTCGGAAACTACAACAATCGGAACATTTCTGACATCCATTAGTCTATGTATCTCTAATGATGCTTCTGCAGAATCCCTATGAACATTTAAAAATAATTTACATCTATTTGCGTATTTTGGCAACTTATTTCTCCAGACATTTACACACACTAAACCAATTCTTTCCAATTTATTTTTTATGTTTATTCTTCGTTGGTTGTGCATAGGTATTATAACATCTATTTTTCGGCATCTAAAATTATTATTAAAAATAATCGAATTGTATAGTTTAGTATTATCAGAGTAAGTAATTGGAACATGCACACCTGTATGAATATTATAATTATTTTTCAAAAATTCAATGTTACTTTTTGAATAATCCCATATTGCACACGCATTCATACATAATTTTTCTACTATATACTTTTTCTGTACAAGATCTTCCGTTTGGATTGCAATATATTTGTTCGATGGACATTCACTAAATAAGTGAGCAATAATTATACATAAATAATCCTTCTGAATGTCTTTAGTGGTCGTGACAATATTAATATTGGTTATACCCGATCTATACAGCCAAATATACCATAATTCGACATTATGATAAAAACATCTATATTGGTCATATATAATATACACTCCTTTTGTCTTGGCTTCTTCAATAAAATTTTTGGAAGCTTCAATTCCTATTCTATACTCGCTCATTTATTTATAAATGGAAAAAATATTAAGGTCATAATTCAAATATTTATTGTTGATATATGTTATATGAAAATTTATTTATTTGGAAGCTGTCGTGTTTGGGATTTATTTAAAAATAAAACTGTGACTATATTGAACAATAATTATAGAACTCTGATGCATGATATTTCTCAGTATGTTCAAGAAATGAAAATTTACAATAAAGTTATTGATATTCCAGAAAATTTATTACAGTTTATGTATTATTCTAGTTATAAAAACAAAATATGTGATAATATGTCAGAAACTATCAAAAATCAAAAAAAATATATAAATGAAGCAGATATTATTGTTGTGGAGATCTCAACTCTGAAATATATTATTAAAGATGGTATATATTTGGACATACAGCAGGCATCAAAAACTGATAATAAAATTATGTCATATGACAAAGAAGAATTTATTAGCAAATTTAATGAATTCATTGAAATGTTGCCTCACAAAAAAATATTATTTGTTGGTCATATATATTTACCTCATATGACAATAGACAAATTGAAAGTTAGAGAAAAATTAAACGAATATATTAATTTTTGCTCATCAAAATACACAAATGTTTTTTTCTTTAATCCATCAATTATTGTGGAAAAATATGGATGGAACAATATGATGATTGACACTACTCACTATTCTAAAAACGGTCGTTCCATCGTAGAAACAGAAATAATTGATTTTATGAAAAAAATGTGATTGTTATATGATAATGAAACGATCAAAATTATATATTTATTGTTTAGCAGATTACATTTTAATTGTTATATGTGCGTTTTTATTGTGTAAATTTATGCATAAAATAATATTATTAATAATATGAATTTTTTTAATGATATGAATATTTCACTGAACGATAATATTAAAAAAATTCAAAATAAATCATTTTGTTTCAACTCTTTAAATTTAGATCAATGCGACGAAATACCATCATATGGATCTTTCACCTATAATCCAAATGATTTAGAAATTCAAAAATCTAATATTCGAAGTTTTAGACCCACTCAAATCATTGATAAAGATCACGAAAATTTAACCAGATTACTTGAATATGAATTAGCCAACCGAAATTTTTATATCAATAAAGTCACTTCTAATTTTTATTCTGACCAAAACAAGATGAAAATAATGAAAACCACAAATACCTTATTAAATGAAGGAATAAAATTCATTGAGGATAATAATATAAAAGAATTAAAAAAATTATCAACAGAACATTTTAAGGAAAAGGATTCAAATAACTTTACTTAAATACGCAATATTGAATAATGATTTTGAAATAGTAAAAGTAATCTTCGAGAAAATGGATTTAAAGTATGAAGATCAATCATTATTCGCTCTTGCTTGTGAACACAACAACAATAATATAATTAAATTACTTATGCCAGAAAATAATTTTGGAGTAGTTGGTGGGTCAGAAAACCCGTTATATTATATAATAAAAAATGGTAATACTGAAATACTTAAAATTTTAGCCGAAAAAGACAATTGTGATTTCAACATAACATTTAAAAATCGAAAAAATATTTTAACATATTGTTTAGAACAAAATAATTTTGAAGTTATAAAAATCGTCATTAATCATCCAAAGATAGTTCAAACTATCAGTGACACTTCTTTATTAATAAGTAAAGGAGACTTGTTGAACGTATTATTGCCAGAAATTTTAAGTCACAAAAATATTACAATAGAAAACATTAACAATTTCTTTATTGAATGTCTAAAATCAAACTTTGTCAGTAATGATGTAATAACACTTCTTCTTGATCATGTAAATATCAATTACCAGGATGCATATGGCGACACTCCCCTCATGATATGTTATGATATGTTATGATAAGCTATATTTTGACAAGATAAATATCTTATTACAGTCAAATAAAGTGGATTTATCACTTTGCAATAAAAATGGCACAAATATACTAATGTTAATGATTGAAAGATATAACTCATATTATTTTGAGACAGTTTTGGATTATTTAAAACAACATTATGATTCCAATGAAATAAAACAAATATTAAGCCAAAAAAATACAAATGAAGATGATTGTCTGTTAATGGCTTCATCTGAAGGTTCGAATATGGATATCGTTAAAAAAATAGTAGAATTGGGTCGCACAGATTCGCCAGGTAACCTTTTAGTTTATGGACAAGGTTGTAATTATGATAATTTAATATCTTTGTTAATCAGGAGAGGTGTTGATATAAATGTGATAGATAATTTCTGTTACAATGCTTTGTTTTATGCTTATGAAAAGAAAGATATGACATTAATAAATATTTTATTAAATCATGGAATTCATCTTAATCACAAAAACATAAATGATGAAAATATATTAACAAAAATCATTAATAATGAAAAAACAAATAAGGATGATATATACATAAGCAATCGAATCATATCCAGTGAATTATTTGATGTCAATGATCAGGATTACAATGGAAATACTGTTTTCCATCACTCTATTACAAAAAATAAAAATTATATTGTTGCAAAATTATTAGAAAATAAAAAAATAAATCCTAATATACAAAATTATATTGGTAATACTGCCTTAATGGAAGCGGTAACCAATGATAATTGGAACTATGTTGAATTATTACTAAAACACCAATCGAATATTAATTTGAAAAATAATTATGGACTCACAGCAACTGATATTGCCACAAAAAATCAAACAATACACTTTCTTTCCAATATAATTGACAAATATACTCAAAATAAAAAGAAAGGATGGTTTAATTAATTTGGCTTTTAGAATTAATTGTTTTTAATAAATTCTAAAATATACATATTTTTAGCATTTTCTTGCCTTGCAAATTTGTTTTGTCTTGGTGTCAACTTCCAAGTCAAATGTTGCTTGAGGGAAGTGGCAATCATTCAAGATCTTTGGTTTGCATTTATAATCGCAATCAATATTGACTGTGAATATGCATCTTTCCTTGCAATCTGAAATCTTCTTTGATTTCTTGTGAGTGATGTGACATCTTGGCTTAGTTTGAATGTCCAATGCAACATCGAAACATGCATTCTTTTGACATACTTTAGTACATTTCACAGAAGGACATGCCAAAACATCAACATCAACCTTTGTGTCACAGTTCAATCTGCAAGCATCATTGCATGATTCCCATGATTTGGTTGAGCATGTAGATTTGGTGTCACAATCTTTCTTGTGTTTCTTATCACTATGTTTCTTTTTCTTATCACAATGCTTTTTCTTCTTGTCATCGTGTTTCTTATGCTTCTTTAATTCACAATCAGAATCACTGAAATCGCTGTGTGAGTCACTATTAAAATCACTATAGTATTTACCCATATTAGTATATACTAATATTATATTTTTTTTTCAGATTTTAATAAAATTTATTCTGAACGCTTTTTGAATTTTTAAATCTATATCAATTTAAATATTTCTTATAATAAAAGTTATCAATTAAAATGGTAAAGTAAAATAGCTAGTATTTCCACCTCCAAAATGAACCCAGGTAACTATAGCAAATTTCGTATTACTTTTAGGTTTTTCAGCATAATGACTAAAACAGAAAAAAGCTGGAAACATTAAGATTGTTCCTTTTTTTGGTTTTACTGAAAGATTATAAAATGGAAAAACAGTATTTCCTCCTTCTTCCACATCATTTAGATACATTATGACACTGACTTGTCTTGTTGAACTTTGTATTGACCAATTATCTGAATGAGTGTGAAAATGTTCTGGTTTGTCGCTTGTATTATCATAACACAACAAATTTGGAGCTTCTAATAAAGTGCAAAAATGCAGTGTACCTGCTCCCGCACTATCACCAATATCTTTCTTATATTTTTCCAAATGAGTGCGTATATTATCCTTCATATTATTAAACAATTCAGATGGTAGATTGTTGTACAGTGGCAGAGATGATGATCTTCTCCATTCATGGTCAAATCTTTGGACAAGATTAGGATTATTTTTATAGAATTCAACTAAACTGTCACAAAATTCATTGGTCATCGCATTCTCGTAAATTTGTATGTAATTGCTCATATATATAAATTTATTCTTTTTTTTTGTTTATATATTTTTATAATTTCGTATCATTGATGTTATATATAATCAATTTAAAATTTGAATCATCATTACCACATATAATTAATCGTGAACAATCTTCGCTGAATTTGGAACATATGTTATAATAACCTTTTGAATCAAATACTGATTTCATTAATTGATAATTTCTTTCTTTATTCAATGTGTGAATGCATAACGATCCATAATCAATATTTGGCTTATATCGTTCATAATTGTGTTGATTTATGAGAGCATAATGCATATTTTTGCTTAGTGATACTGCCACATTTGACTGAAATTTTTTTTCAAACACAATCTTTAATTTTTCATCTTTGAACCGAAGTAATTTATACTCATTTCCATCATCGTTAACAGATTTTATTGAACGCGAATCAACTATTTTCTCACTGGTCAAGTCTGCTCTTTTCGTACCTATTCCTATATAAGCATATTGAATTCTCTTAACACTTATGTCATATGATATTAATTCTTGTGGAAGCTGATATTTTGTCACATATTTTAATATATTATTGTTAAAAGAATATACTGATAAATAATAAGGACTTTGCTTTGACACAATACTATCAACTAAAGGTAAAATTATATAAATGTTTTCAGAATTTGATGTTTTCAGAGAGAAGGTTTTTGGCGAAATATAAAAAATTCCTGAGCATTCTAAACTTGTTATCAGATTTAGGTTGCTTGAATCATAAATTTCGATCAATCCATTTGTGAAAGTTGATATATCATCTAATTGTTGTTTATAATGAATTAATATAACATATTTTTCATCTTCAGTAAAACATCCCCCAAAAAAAGAATTAGAGTTTTTATAATTTAAGAATTCTTTTGTCAGTATAACGTCTAATTTAGAATCAAATATACGTAATCTGGCATTATCGTGGTTCTCATCATAATCTAATATTGAGAATTTCTTGAAATTTTTAGAAGCATAACCTGATTGAATATATGGATAATTTTCACATTTGTTTATTTTTTTAATAATAGTCAAACCATCATTATGATATCTAAGCAATTCAGCAACATTATCACTGTTATTACCACAAAACACTGAAAATATATTGGTTCCATCGTTTGACACTGATAATTCACATTTAAAATTTTTGTTTTCTGGTTTTTCGTAAATATATTTTTGTTTGAATATGCCTTTTTCCATTATATATATTAACTACACTAAAATGTTATGCTTATATATACATAATTTGATATAAAGACATATCCCATTTAATATGTCATAAAATGTCAAAGAATAACTTATATTGGTTAAACAAAAATTTAAATGTCAAAGATTGCGGAAAAATAGTAGATGTTTTTCAAAATTGTATAAATTTGTTGGGAGAAAATTCTTTTGGATCAGTGTATCTTTGTGTGAATGTTTTTGATGAAACTAATATCAAGATTGAATATTTAGAAAAAAATGGTGTTTATGAAATATTATTTAACGGCAAGATAATTGATAATGCAGATAATCGATATAAATTTGTATACGATTTTGTTGCTTATTGCAAATATTTGGTGACGACTTGCGACAATAATAATGTTGATGATGATCACAAATTTTTGTTATTCAAAAAATATTCATTATTAAACAAAGCTTAATTACTTTATAGATACATTGTCTAATAAATTAATAATTTTTTCCATTTTAACATATGATTTCAGTCTATCATATGATTCACAAATTTCGTTAAACTTTAGTTGAAGATTAAGGTACAAATTTTGATAATACAAAAGATTTTCTCTGTAGTGATCAATAATTTTTGTTTGATTTATTCCAAACTCTTCTGATTCATTAATTTTTTTTATAATTGAAACTACGTCTGCTATTTTTTTTTCACACAAACAAATTTGTTTTTTTGTGTTGTTATATTCAATAAACAATTGTTCTTTATCCATTAATATATATTATAATAATCACAGTAATTCAAGAAATATTATTTTCATCTTTTTTGTACAATCCGAAATATGGATCAAAATTAAATCCATATTTACTATAAATATTTTCATTATATTCCCCAATATTCTCATTTTTACGATTTACAGTTAAATCAAACTTTTTATTTCCATCAAAATAATGCTTTAAAATTTGATCTGTTATTGCATTTCTATTTATTTGATGCTTTTTTATCAAATTTTGCACAATTTCACTCAATCTTTTTTTTATTTCACCCGTCAACATCTGACCAGATTTATACTTGATTGCAATATCTTTCAGTTCATCATCATCATCCAAAAAATATAATAGCCATTGATATGCAATATCTATTTTTAAATTTGCTCCATTTGTTTGCTGTAATATTTTTGTATCTCCTCCACCTGAAAAACATTTTTTTATTTTTTTATCTATTGTCTTACAGTCATCAGTCATAAAAATTGCAGTATTATTACCTGTAGAACTCATTTTTGCATTTGTACCTTCCAACGAAACAAGAAATTTAGTATGTATTTCTGAAGGTTTAAGATATCCACGGTGTTTTAATTTATCAGCAACATCACGTGAATTACGAATATAAGGACATTGATCAATTGCCATTATAACCAAACAAGGAATAGTATCTTTTCCAAATATATTCTCGAATGAGTTTGAAAAAACAGGAGCAATTTGAAAACATGGCCAGCTGAATTCTCCTACATTATTTTGGTAATTTAAACCATATGTGCTCTTTATTTGACTACCAGACATATTTTTCATAACTAGTACCACATTTTTGTATATACTATTCCCCATATTATCCAAATCAGAAAAAATAAATGTTTTATCAGGATTAAAACCACAAGCAATTATGTCTTTAGCATTCTCATATGACAATCTATTTGCTTCCTCTAATTCTAAATTTTCTTTAAAATAAAATTTCTCTGTATCAGACATTTGAATAACAACTATTGCATCCAATGCGTCCTGAATATATTTTGTGAACATAAATGGAATCATGTGACCCATATGCAAAGCTTCTGAAGTTGGTCCTCTTCCAGTGTATACATATACTGGTTTTCCAGCCTCATATACATTCAGAATTACTTCTAGATCTTTATGAGAAAAAAATAATCCTCTTCTCAACCAAGTATGTGCTTTTTTTCCAGTAACCTCTTCAAATCTTCTTATTAATTTGCCATCTATCGGCTTACATCCAAATTTGTCGATTAATTTATCATAATCGATACTGCCATTAGATGATACTGTCCAGGGAGTAACTATTTGTTCTGATTGCATTTTTGCTACTAATATATATTCATTTCTTTTAACGTTAATTTTTCAATTTTATTAGAATGTTTTTCTTCATGGATAAAAAATATAGTCATAATATAATTATGAATCAAAGTAAAAAAATATCAATTGTCATTCCCTATTATAATAGGTTACAATTATTGTACTGGTCTTTAAAAAGTATAATGCAGACAAAATATTCAAATTATGAAATTATTATAATTGATGATGCCAGTGATGATTTTTTGGAATTAAATAGTATAGCTAGTAAAAATATTAATGTCAAAGTAATTCATATCGATAAAGAGGAAAAAGGAAAACGAACAAATCCATGTATTCCAATAAACAAAGGCATTCAAGTAGCAACAGGAGATATAATTATTATACAAAATCCAGAATCCTATCATATCGGCGATATATTAAGTCATACAGCTGCTAATTTAACCGAAAACGATTATTTTGTGTATTCGGCCTATAATATACACAGTGATGAATCAAACAAAATTTTCATAAATCTCGCAAATAAGACACTTAAAAATATTATGGAAATACCAAAAGAAAAAGATAAATTAGAATGGTATCAACATCCTGAACACAGAAACAATAAACTACACTTTTGCGCATCCATATTTAGAAGAAATATAGAAATTCTTGGAGGATTCGATGAAGAATATAAAAAAGGAGTTTGTTTTGATGATGATGATTTTGTTTTTAAGGTAGAAAAGATTGCCAAACTCAATCTGAAATCATTGGATCCAGAAAATAATCCTTACATAGTGAACCTGTATCATCCTCCCTCAAGTTCAATGGGAATATTGCTGGCGAAAGAAACCCCAGAAAATAAAATAATAAAAGATAGATGGTATAACAACAGAGATTATTATAATTTCAAAACATCATCCATTAATCCAAATTTTAATTATCCAAGAATCGTTCACTTTTTCTGGTTTGGTCCTTTGCCTTTCTTGAATTTTCTATCTATTCTATCTTTTCATAAATATCATCCTGCCTGGGTAATCAATGTATATAAAAGTAATAAGGCGACCGATATAAATATATGGAAAACTGGTGAACAGAGAAAAATGACAAAACAATACAAAGATTATTTTATTTATTTATATGACTTGCCATATGTGAATATAATTAATGCAGATGATATGACAAAAGAATTGGGTATTCAAAATATTTACATGACACATCAATCTGATGTTATGAGAATGTATATTTTAAAAATATTTGGTGGTGTGTACAGTGATTTTGATATTATTTACACTGATAACATAGAAAAATACTTTGCAAATAAAACAAAAACTTTAGTATTTGATAGACATGCTGGCAGAAAGGATAGATATTGTCCTAATGCATTGTTTCTTGCAAATAGAGGATGTGGATTTTGTGATTATGTAATAAAGAGACAATTAAATTATATAAAGCAAGGAGCAGAAGGGTACAACAATGTTGGTCCAGAAATTATAAGAACAACAGTTATGGATCCCAAATTTGCATTCGCTTTAGTAAATATTGAGATATTAGACAGTAAATGTTATTTGCCCATTGAATGGAACGAATTGGATCAGTTATATAAATACCAAGAATTTACTGTAAAAGATCCTTATTTTTCTGTCCACTGGTTCAACGGAGCTGCGCGATCAAAAGAATATATGGAAAAGTTCAATGTAAAAAATTTTAATGTAGTTTGCAAAATGGATAAACTGGTTGGGGATTATATTGATGCACTCAAAATATATGAGAATGATGAATATTATGCCAAAATCATAAATCAACATAACAAAAAAACTTTAGAATCTGTTTTCACTGATATTTACAGGAAAAATTTATGGAATTATCCGCAAATGGAATCAAAATCTGGAACTGGATCTACATTATTTAACACAATATACGTTAGACAAGAACTTCCAATACTTTTTAAAAAAATCGGAATCGTGAGTATTTTAGACGCGGGTTGTGGAGATTTTAATTGGTTCAAAGAAATAAGGCAACGAAATATAAATTACATTGGAGTGGACATTGTGAAAGAAATTATTACGGAAAACAATAAAAAGTATCAGTGCAATAATATTAAGTTTGTTAACAAAGATTTTTTAACTGATGATTTACCAAAAAGTGATATCATAATTTGTCGTGATTGTCTAGTATCTTTATCAAACTCTGATATAAAAAAAGCTATTACTAATTTTAAAAAATCAGGTAGTAAATACTTATTAACCACAAATTTTGGAAGAAAAAGAAAAAATATTGATGTTACCACAGGATCTTGGAGACCTCTATGTCTAGAAAATGAACCCTTCAATCTTCCATCTCCTATATACAATATATTGGAAAAATGTACTGAAGCCAACAATCTATATAATGACAAATCTTTGTCTTTATGGAATTTGTCCAGTATTAATTTAAACTAAAATTGATAAAATCAAACACTTTTTTGTAACTGATTAGCTTATTTATGTAACGCGACAACACTGTTTTATCTCGTTTCAAATCTGTCATTAACTGTGAATAAAAACTTTCAAAAGTTTTGTCATTCAGGAACCATTTTATTCCAATTGTTGTTTTGGGAAAAATTAAATTTCTTGTTTTGAAACAATCATTTATTGTTTTAAATGGCGTATATATATCCGAATTTTGTTTTAATATTTTTTGGGAATATTTATTTATTAGATTATGATCCAATTCAACTAATTTTTTTAATTCTAAAAATAGATTTGTGTTAGGCATTGCTATCATTATATCATCACAATATGAATTATCATTCGAAAACAAACATACTTCTTTCTCGATTGGAAAATTAGACATAATATCATGAATGGATTTAACGTAGAATATATCCTGATTCATCCACATACCTCCTTCCTCGTATAAAACATTGTATTTTAAGTTTTCTTTCAAATTAGTTGGTAATATTTGAACGTCTGTTATATTTTTCAAATAATTGACAAACATATTATTAGAAATATTTTCTTGATGCATCCACACTTTTATTTCCCAATCAGGATTATTTGTCTTGAAGGATAATAATGATAAGTAAGACAATAAATTGGATCTATCATCCCAATATGTGTGCAGGATTTTTGGCACATTTTTTTTAGAATTTTTGTTTGATAATATCTTGTTTTCATATATCTGTTTATTATTTGCCCATCCTTTTCTAATAGGATTGTTAGTAGGCAATAAATCACAATTCACATAAGGAAGAGGATCATGATATTGATGTATTACATATATATTTTCTGGTATTATCTTCTGTAAATTTAAAGAATCTATTTTATGAACTAAATCAGAATCGTCATAACAATATCCGTCTCGATACTCATGAGAAAATCCCCTTATTTTTAACAAATTCTTTTTTGTAATAGCGGAACAAAAATGATAATATGTAGGATTTAATGTTTTGTGATTATACCATTGAGAATTATTTTTATCAAATAGTTTCATGATATCATTGTTTATGTTATTTTTCAATAATATATTATCCTGATATGATTTTAAAGAAAGACAATTAAATGACAGATAATTTCTATCATTCACATTCTTCAATACATATTCTATTATATTTGAAGTATAACATACCTCTGGATTTTGTAGTATAATTATTTCACCTTCTGTCAAACATATTCCCTTGTTATAAGCAATACATGGATTTATATGATTCTTTTCTGCTCCTATCATTTTTATTTTAATATTTAAACAAAATAGGTCTTTCAATAACATCACTTTATCACTACAACAACTATTATCATCAACCACAATGATCTCAATTGACTCATTCCTAAATTTTTCAATTTGTGACAATGTTAAAACAAACTGATTTATTCTATTATAATGACTGAAAACAATTGATATTTTTCTTGGGCAATATTTATTGTTTACATATGAACCATTTATTTTATTAAAAATATCGAAATGATTAAGCACAATATTTCCTTTGTCATAAGAATGTTGTTCATAAATTCCATAAATTTTTTCATAATTTTTTTGTTCCTCTATTCTAAAATCAAAAACTGACTTTATTTTTTTTGAATTCATTGATTCTATTTTCGAAAAATGAACAAAATTAAAATCATTCATATCAATATAATATCTATTGTTTTTTCTCAACATAAATGATTTGATTAACACATTTATTATTTTGGATTGATTTTCAATTACAACATCATCTAAACTATTTTCATGAGTATAAATTCCAAATGTTTGGTTATTGGACAATATGTCAATACATTTAATATATGAATCAATAACATTCATATTCTCAAACATTTTTTTATTAGTCTCAGTGTCAATTCCATAAATATCATTGTCTGTTAACATTATATTTTTATACTTATTCCAATTTATATTATTCACATCAGATTCCAATATTTGTTTGCAAAAAGAATTTTTTAATGTCCCCATCATAAAATTTTGATTAACAATTCTGGCACCCAAGTCTCCTAATGTATTGCTGTTTATTCTATTAATAAAAAATACATTCATGTCATAATAAATTCCGCCAAAGTTATAAGCTAAATAAAATTTAATATATTGTTTTCTTGTTTCTAAATCAATGTCTTTGGGTAAATCAAGAACTTCAGCAAATAGAGGAATATACTGAATATTTGGCAACATTTTTATTTTTTTCAATATATCAATGGATTTTGACCAATCAATATTAGTTTCATAATAAATAAATATTTCCCAATCACTATGATAAAATATAAACGAATCCAATGACAGATAATTAAATTTGGTTAAAACTTCGTTATGCAAATATATATGTAATTTTTTTGGAATGTCTTTTGAATTGTTTTTTGTTGTATTTATGGCTTTTATATTCTCATCAGTGAAAGTGTTAGATTTCGTGACACTACAATAAAATCTCTCATCTATAGCATATTTTGCCATTTTTTTATTAAAAACTTCCTGATTCATCATCCACAAAATATCTCTATCATATCGATATAACACAGAAGGATCATGATATTGATGCAATGTCAGATTGTCGAGTAAATGCACATTTAAACAATTCTTTTTTATTATTCTTTTTACAATGTCGTTGTCATCAAAACAAATTCCATTTTTATAATCGCTATCGAATCCTCCTATTTCAATCATTTTTTTCCTGTAAATTGCACAACAATAATGGTAAAGAGTTGGCAAGTATTCTTTATGATTTAAATATCCTAATCGTTGAACATTTTTTATGGTATTTCCACTGATATTCGTAGTTGTTAACATTTGTTTGATAGCTGTATAATTTTTTAGATAGTCATCTTTGGAAGTTACTAGGTCTCCGATTGTTTGATTTGTTAAAAATGAATCAGAACCCACACAAGTATAACTGAAATAATCGTTTTCCTTTAAATTTTCAACGGTATATTTAATAATATCGTCAATGTACATAACTTCAGAATTTTGTACTATTAATATATCTCCTGTACTGTGATAAATTCCAGTATTATAGGCAATACATGGATTTACGTATTCTTTTTGATTAATATTTATCAGTTTTATGTTATTCTTAAATATTGATTGATATTTGTTGACTATATTCTGCGGATTGTGGCCTTCATCTGATTTATCATTGACTATTATGATTTCAATATTGTTATATTCGCTGTATGATATCATTTTTAATGTATTTTCTAATTGCGGCAATCTATTGTAATATCCCATAATTATCGAGACTTTCATTTGTATATAATAAAACACCAAAATTTTTACAACAAATATTTTGCCATATTACCTTTACTATATATAAAAGTAATTAACATCTCAATAATATACTTATAAAAATGTAAGTTTAAAATCAAATATAGATTAATTCAAATTATTTATTATTATAAAAACAATAAATAAAATATAAGTTATAAGTATATATAAGTTATGTCAAATAACAGAAATTCAGGAAATGATATGAACAATGGGGCAGACAATTCTAACTCAATGAATGCAAACAATTATAACTCTGATGATGTGAACAGAAACCAAGCAGGTGGTTATGGAATCAGAGGAAAAAGTGGCAGAAAACAAGGATCTAGAGATCAAAGCGAAGATGCATTCCAAAACAGATCACGTGGTCAAAAAAGAGGATATCAAAAAAGATCTGGCTCCAAACAAAAAGGCGGTTATGGTGTACCAGGCCAAGGAAAAGGTAGAGTGTTAAGTCCAGAATGGAGACAACACATCAGTGAAGGTGAAAGAAACAGTTACCAAAGAAGAAAGAGCCAAAATGCTGAAGACAGCCAAGAAGGTGGTTATGGTGTACCAGGAATGAATAGAGGAAACCAAAATGCTAGAGGTAAGGGTTCTCGCCAACAATCAAAGAAGGGCAGCAAGTCTAATTCTAGAAACAAAAACAGATCTATGTCAAGAAACAAAAAAGTTGATGAAGATATAAAACAAGTTGGTGGTAAATCTAAAAAATCAAATTCTAGAAACAACAACAATAACAACAATAACTCAAATTCTAGAAATAACAACGATTCTCAAGAAGGTGGTTATGGTGTACCAGGCCAAGGAAAGGGTAGAGTATTGGATCCAGAATGGAGACAAAATATTAGTGAAGGTTTAATGGGTAACCAAAATGCAAGAGGTAGAGGTGCAAAACAACTTGCTAGAGCATCAAGCAAGAAATCATCTAGCAAGAAATCATCAAGCAAAAAAGCATCAAGCAAGAAATCATCCAGTAAGGGTGCAAAGAAATCAGGCAGCAAACGCGCAAAATAAACAAAACATTTTTAATTTGAACACAATTTACTTTTAAAAATATATATTTTCATCTTCGTTATAAATAAAAATATGTTTAAATACTTTAAAAAAATCATTTTTTCTATTCAGTGCATACACTGTCATAATCTTCACTGTCTGTAAAATCATCATATTCTATAGTATTGTTTATATAATTTGTTATCGAGTTCAACAATAACTCATCTCCAAAATTATTTTTCATATAAAAATTCTCAATTACTGGTAAACTTTTGTTAAATTCCAAATCATCAGCATCCATATTTAATTCAGATAATTTTCCTGATCTCTTTCCAAGTTTTTCATATGTATGTTTATTTATTAAACATTTATATTGTTCGCACTCAACCAATACATAATTACTCAGATCCACTTCTGAGTATTTATTTATCATTTGATCTACGGTAACTCCTTTTTCGAACTCTTCAAACAATAGTTTAATAATTCTTTTTGGTATGTATTGATCTGTCATATAATGCTGTATATAACGCCAAACACTTAAACCTTTTCAAGAAATTGAAAAAAAATATTATTGCTCATAAATACAATAGTTTATATGTTAGTTATATGAATAAATTATTATCAGATTCTATTTTTTCTCATAATGACTCCATTGAAATAGAAAAAAATTTCAAAAGAAAGTGCCCAAAAGAAAAAATATACGTCAAAAGAATGAAAGAGGAATTAGAACTAATAATTAGTAAAAATTTGGCTCGTCATGTATTGAGAGTTTGTGAGATATTAAATTTACTTGAAAATGTACCTCATATAATTAGAGGATCTTACGGATCGTCATTGATATGTTATTTATTAGGTATCACTAATATAGATCCAATCAAGGAAAATATATCATTTTCACGTTTTTTGAATATATATAAAACCAAACTTCCAGATTTTGATATTGATATTCCTCACATAAAACATGATTTGGCATTTAGAAAAATTAGCAAAAAATGGGGTAATAAAGTTGCTAGAATATCCAATCACGTGACATATGGCGAAAAGGAGGCCACAAGAAAAGCAATAAAAGAAATGGGGTTTAATAAAATAGTTCCAAAAACAAAATGCAATAGCAATTTTTTTAAAGATGAAGATAAAAAAAAAGAACTTATTAAAAAAATTGCTAGTATTAAGAATACTTTTAAATGTTACAGTTTACATTGTGGAGGAATAATTTTTTTCGATCAAGACATACCGAAAGAACTTATTGTAAATAATAAAAACAAAGATATTCAGCAGATTAAATATAACAAAGACGATGTTGATAAAAAAGGAATATTTAAAATAGATATATTATCAAACAGAGGATTAACCCAATTATTTGATATATCAAATATGCCTATAGAGAACTATCCTAATGGCGATCATAAGGTTGTTGAATTATTGTGCAGTGGAAAAAATATTGGACTCACATTCGGAGAAAGTCCTTTAGTTAAAAAACTGCTGTGTTTTACAAAACCCAAAAATATAAATGATTTGGCCAAATGTTTAGCCATTATAAGACCAATGGCTTCTGGTGACAATATCAATAATAAAAAGATAAAAAAAACTGACGTTACCGACGAAATCGATTTTGATAATTTATTGAGTTCAAGTATTATATTTGATGATGATGCTATTCAATATATTCAAAAAATAATAGGATGTACTGAAGAAATCGCAGATAAATATAGACGATCTTTTGGTAAATCTGATTGGAAAGAAATAAATAAATTTTGTTGGATTTTGAAAAATAAAAAAAATATTAGTTCTCAGGATTGTGATAAAATAAAACAAAAATTGTTAAATTTAAGAAAATACAGTTTCTGTAAAAGTCATGCATTTTCATATGCAAAATTAGTCTGGGCACTCGCTTACCAAAAAGTCTATAATCCTGCTTTGTTCTGGTTATCAACATTAAATAATTGTGATTCTATGTACAGATCATGGGTCTATTTTAGAGAAGCGAAAAATGTCGGCTTAATATTGACTTTGGGAAAAAAACCTTGGGTTCTGAACAATAACACTCTAATATCTTCTTCTTCTATAGAATATGATGGTAAATTGAGTATGAGAGATCAGATAAAACAATATGGATATTGGATAAATGATAATTTTTTGGATGGATGTTCAGTGAATGTAACTAATGCAAATATATCAAAAGTAAAATTTGTAGGTTTGATTGCTACAGGAAGAATTACCAGAAAATATAAAGACAATAAATGTACATATCACACATACATTACAATCGGTTATGCTAATTGTCGATATATAGACATAATTATTGACAGTTTTGTGTTTTTCTGGAATTATGATATTATCAAAGGAGAAGGAATATTCAAAGAATTAGACAAAGAATCTCGGTATGGAGTTATTCATACTAATATTCATAAACTTGAAAAATTGAATTAAATTTATTATATTACATTACATCACTTACCGTTATTGACTAATTGGAAAAAGTTAGAATCAAAAAAACTCAAAAAATACATAGGAGTATCTAAAATGTATGTAATTTTAAAAGATGATTTAGCTAATGTATATTTTATATTACCATTTATTGTATTGAATTACTGGGTGTCACTAGTTACACCTTTTGTTGATATTCTTTAACATTCTTCATCTTTTTTCAATTTTTTTATATATATTCTGTATGATTTATTTTTTTATGATATACTATTATATACTACATCATATGCAGAAAGATTATAAAAAAAGAAGAAAAAAATTTATTGACTCCTTTTGTTCTTTTTTGCAGAAACATACTAACAAATTACCTCACACTTTGAATAATAAAAAACATATTACACATGATTCGTTCTCTTGGTTCGATATTAATGAATTTACTACTAATAAAGCCACTGATAAAAACATTAATTTTCCCTCTAAGTTTTCTAATACTTACACCAAATGCAAAAAAATTAAAATGAAGCTTGATAGAAAACAAAGAATTATTATTAATAAATGGTTTGATGTTCACACTGATATGTATAATTCTGCTCTCAAATATATACGTGATACATCTGATTTATTTAAAAATCATGTTATCAAGAGCAAATTATTTAATGTTGATAATAATCTCATTAATTCATTTAAACTGAGAGATGGTTTAATAAAAACCAGAAAAGAACTTATATTAAAAAGTCAAATTAATACTATCGATGACGATACCAAAATTCATTCTCATACTTTGGATTATGCTGTTCGACAGTTAGTGTCTAACATTAAATCAGCTGTTACTAATCTAAAAAAAGGAAACATTAAGAGATTTAGATTGAAATTTTGGAAACATTCAAGGCCAAGTAAAACAATGGATATTGAAAAGGCATATATAAGTGGCAATAAAATTTGTCACAAAATATTAGGTGATATCAGTTATGAATATAACAATGAAGAATACATTCCAGAAAATTTTACTTGCGGAGTGAAAATAAATTATAATTCAATGACAGATGAATATTTGTTATTAGTGCCAGAAAGAGGTCCAGTGAAAGAAACAAAGAAGACAAAGAATATAATAGTATTAGATCCAGGTTTAAGAACATTTATGACTGGATTATCAGAAAGTGCGCTATATAAGATAGGAACCAATATAACATCAACAGTAAAAAAAAGTATAACAAGATTAAACAAAATAAAAGAGAATGTACATATATCAAAAAAAATCAAAAAGAAGAACGAAAGAATAATAAATCGAAAGATAACAAATAAAATAGACGATATGCAATGGAAGACAATAAATTTCCTAACACAAAACTTTAAGAATATACTTTTAGGTGATATGAGTGCCAAAAGTATAGTGTCAAAGAATAAAAGTGTATTGGATAATGAAACGAAAGTAGCATGTTTAAGAATGAGATTTTATGATTTTCGAAAGAGATTAGAATACAAATGCAATAAAACGAAAACGAATTATAGATTAATAAATGAATGCTACACATCAAAAATCTGTTCATTATGTGGAAATTATAACGAAAAATTGGAAGGTGAGAAGATATACAAATGTAGTAAATGCAAGAAAGAGATGGATAGAGATATGAACGGATGTAGAAATATAATGATAAGAAGTCAAATGAGATAGGAGATCCAAAAAGGGAAATCCGGGTGAGTTACACATCTATAGAAACTTAAATATTTATATGGTAAGTCATATAGAATAGAATATCAAAAAGGTAAGATAAGATATTGTGTATGGTGATTATAGTATAAATGTGATTAGAGATATCAAGAAATATCAAGTTTCATGTAACGGTAAATATTTATTAGAACACAAGTAACATTTTATCTCCAACATCGCAAGAAAAAAATTTGAAAAAAACTTTTGTTGTAACACAAAATCTTTATTTATACAAATCTTGACCAAATGGAGAAAAACAATAAAACTTTACTTTACAAACATATATCTAAATATAGTTATGCGAATTGGATTTTATCATTATTTCATACAATGTCCACTCTATGTCTCTTCTATATATGTATAAAATATTTAAATATCATAACAGTGCCATTACTTTCACTTATATTAGTACGCACGTTTATTATATTTCATGATTTAGCTCATAATAACTTTTTTCCCAATAAAAAAATTAATTTCTTGTTGGGAAATATTTTTGGAATACTTATTTTGACACCTTTATCTAACTGGACTGAAGAACATTCTCTACATCACAAACATGCTAATAATATCAACAAAAAACAATACACTCAAACTGCCGTGTGGACATTGGAGCAATATAACAAAAGTAATTTTTTGGACAAATTAAAATATAAATTCATATACGGCAAATACACATTATTTACTATTATACCTTGGCTTTACTTCACTGTGTATCAACATTCAAAGGCTAACATTTATGAAAATACATGTCACCTATTATATATATTGATAATATTCTGTTATTTTAATTGGTATAACATATTTTTGATTTTTGTGGCATATTGGTTTGCCAGTATCATAGGATTTTTCATATTCCACTCACAGCATAGCTTCGATGGTGTTTACAAAGAAAAACAAGAAAAATGGGATTATTTTTTGAATGGTATATATGGTTGCTCCTTCTTACAAGTTCCATGGTATTTACAATTTTTTACTTTAGGAATTGAGTATCATCACATTCACCATTTAAATGCAATGATTCCTTCTTATAATCTTAAAAATTGTCATGATAGCTCCAAAGAACTTTTTGATGATGTAAAAAAAGTATATATAAGTGATATAATTCATAATATGTCCTATTCGCTTTATGATTTTAACGCAAAAAATTTTGAAGATGTTTATGAAAATTGAATAATAAAACCATTGATAACCTTTAAAAAATTTAATAAAATAATAAATGGCATACGCAAATTCTGTAGTATTTTATGGATGGCTCGGTAATGACGCAATTCAAACAGTCAGTTATATACTCAATGATAAAAAAATTTCATCTAAAAAATATTTACTTGATAATAAAGACAAATTACAGGATCAATTAAACAAAAAATTAATGTCCACAAAAATAAGGTTAACAATTGCGGAGTTCGAAGGAGGATTATTTAGTAATAAAAATGAAGTTTTTCTTCATTTTGATAAATCAATATCTACGACAAGCAGTGATGATGATGACATCTGTTATTGTTTTTACACTTTAGAAAATTTAAAAAATCTCATGGATATGTCTTTCAAAATAAAAGATATTACTGATCCAAAAATCAAACCGAAACTAATTAATTTGGTAGTATCTGACACTAAATAAAACTTTTTTTATAAATTATTAATAATATAAAAACCTCTTTTAAAAACGTATAAAATATATAAATATAATTACTTAAAAAAGTGTGGTATCATATATGTTATAATCAAATGCCACCAAAAAGAAAAATTCAAGCTCAAACAGAAACAAATAACGATGCAGTAGAACAAAAAAATAATAGTGAAAACGAAAATGAATTATTAGAATCAACCAAAAAACCTCTTGTCATGGTAAAATATTCGGCAAATGATTCGGATAGGACCCAACTGGCCCAAGCAATTAATAATCTAACAATAAAAAGTGAACAATTTTTAGAAGCAATGAAATCTTTCGATACTTTCAGAGAAAATATTGCCCAGTTAGACATTCAAATAGAAACAAAAAAGAAAGAACATAAGGCGTTGATTGATGATTTAGAATTAAATTATGTCAACAAAAATAAAAATTTGGATGGCGAATATAAGGAATTAAACAAACAACTTCACAGTAAATATAACGAGCTCAATAAAAAACTAGAATCTGAATATCAGGATAAGACTAGAACATTACAGAACGATTTCAAAAATACTCAAATAGAGCTCAAACAAAAAATGACAGAACATAAATTAAAAGCTTGTGAAGAAATTGCCAAGGAACAAAATATGACTGTTATTAAAAATGAAGATCATAAAACATTATTATCAAATGTTCAAAAAGCAAATCATGATTTAGAAGATCTTAAAAAATCATTTAATGATCAATGCAACAGTATTCGTAATGAGGAAAAAACTAAGTATCAATTACAATTAAAACAAGAAGTCACTACATTAGAACTCAATCATAAAGCTAATATTGCTGAATTAAAGGCTCAAGTTGAACAACAAAAGAAGGAAATTGACGTGTTACAGAAAACAATAGAAAATCTGAAACACGAAATAGCTGAACAAAGAACATTAACAAAAGAAGTTGCTCAGGCAAGTTCCAAGTCACAAATTAATCAGAGATTTGGAAAGGATAATTAATAACTAGAATATCTTCTCAATATTAGTACAACTACGTACACAATAATCAAAAACACATACATAAACATCCATAAATAGTCATCATTTTCCACTGACTCTTTTTCTGGATTCTTTTTTTCGTCTTTATTATAAACATATATTACATTCGTTTTTTCTCCGGATGTATTATCATAATTTTTTATTAGTTTTTCTATTGATATAAAATATTTGCGAACTTCTTTTGATCTGGGAGTTTCTAATAATATGCATAATTCCTTGAAACAATTAGCCGACACTAATACTGTTTCTTCTTTGTCCGATTTATTTGATACATAATCATATTCTTTCTCAAATTTAGTTTTTAAAAGATCTTTTAATTTATCAAAAGAATGTTCAGTCCATTTTGACACTATTTCCAAATTTATAAATGTATCATCTAAATCCACATTTTTATTAAAATCAAAAAAATCTTTCACAAAATTGCTGGGTACATTCGAAAATTTTCTGACAAAGTTTTCCATTAATACTATACTATACTAAAAATTTTTTAATAAATTGATTTCATAATTCATTGACGATAAAGTGCTAAATAATAATGACGATAAATGGAAAAATTACCCCTGGATATGGATAATATCGAACTTTCTGAATGGAAAAAAGTTTACGAAATATTAAATTCTTTAATCGAATCAAAAGATTTTACGACCAATGAATTATTGGATTACTTTAGAAATATTTTAGATTTTGATAGATTTATTATTTTGGATCGGTGTAATACGCCAAATCATTTTTCATATTCGATATTATATGCATTAATTGATTATTATGATGAAGATGAAAATATAGAGCATATTCATGCCAAGATAATAAATGATATGTATCATCTGATTATACATAGTATGTTATCCAACCAAGAAATTGACGTTGTATCGGAAAATAATATAAGATTATGCATATGTATTTGTTATTTGATGATGATGGAAGATGAAAATGAAAACGAAAGATTAGAGAAATCCAGTAAATTATACGATTCTTTAATACAAAATAAATTGTGTAATGATTATTTTGTTTTCAAAGAAACTGTATATCTTTTCGACCTACTTGTTAAAAATGGTAGTATAATTTCAAATATAAAAGATTCTGTTCATATACAATATTTTAATATATTGTGGAAACATCTCAAATATGATAATAATGTTTTGAATTTTCTTCTAGATAATTTTGATGATCAATCATCTCCGGACGACTATTCTAGAATTATTATTGATGATTTAATTGACAAATTATGCGACTATTATATTTTCCGATACATTGAACAAACAAAAAAATTATTAAAAGGTAATTACAAACACAAAGAAAAATTATTATCCCCAAATGAGCTTATGGATTCTTACGCAAATTATGAGGATTTAATCAACTTTATAAAAACAAAATCTATACCAATTAATGATGACATTAAAAATAAAATAATGCATATGGCATGTAAAAATTCGGCATTATCAGTTCAATTAAAAAAAATAAAAAAACAATTTAATTTAAAATTTGATGATAAATGTATGGAAATATATTGTGAAAACAAATCTAGTGGAATTAGTGGATTTTTATTTCTATTGGATGAAGGATGTAATATTAAATTCAATGATTTTTGTAAGTATGTAAAAACTTTGGGGGGAAAAAACACTGAAAAAGTTATCAATGCTGTGCTTTCTAAAGCCAAAAAAAATGATTTTATTTTATAAAAATATTGATTTAAAATAATTTAAGCCAGATCCATTTATGTGATGTCAGAAAATGCCCGATATAATTGGACACATGGTATAAAAAAGAATTTATCTGATCAGGTTAATGGTAAAACTTTAAAAAGAGATATACGTTATTCTTTGACATTTAGAAAATTAACTAACAAAATGCCTTTCCAGTGATCCATATGACCAACGATTTTCGTACTCCTTTTGTTACGGGAGTTACTCTATGCAAAAAATATGACGGGAATATAACAGTTACGCCTTTTCCTTTAGGAGCATTCCTTATTTCCCTACTAGTCATAAATTGTAATTCTCCTCCTTCATATTCGTCTGGTGACGATAGTTGAATTGTTACACTTATTTTTCTATTTATTATTTTACCTCCTAAATCCATATGCCAATCATAATGACCTTGTTCTGATGCATGGTATTCACCATATTGAAGCATTTCTGTCATTCCAAGTATATTGAAATCCCACATTTCTTCGTTTGCTGTATTCACTAAATTACCTATTTTTTTATATAACCATTTGGTTTCGTCGTTCAACACTATCCACATAATTTTACTGCTTCTATATGTTTTGTCCACTTTATCATCATTAGACTTTAATATTATACCATCTTCTAATTCTTGTTGTTGTTTCTTAATAATATTATCAATTTCATTTAATTCATCGTTGGTAAAACATTCATCAAAATAGTAATAATCATCTAAAATTTTATCCTCATTATATTCAATAAAATCCGAGTATGTTTCCATTTATAATAATATTGCAATTTATATTATCAAATATTAGTTGGACACAGCTACATAAAAATTCAGATAAAAAGCAAAACATAACCAAGCCAAATATAATAAATTCATATAGAATAATGTTTTATCTGTTTGATAATAATTGTAAAGTATATACAACAAACTAGCTATCATTAATCCAATTACTACTGCTGACAATACCGAGTTGTTATAATGGAAGAATATTGGTGTCCACATTATATTCAGGGCAATGTTAAACATCCAAAAGTAAAATAGTGGACTGTTTATAGATTGGCTAATGGAATAACTAATTATTAAATATAATATAGTCCAAGCTATGGGAAATATATAATTTGGTGGAGTAAGAGGAGATCTATTTATACTGTTATACCACGATTCATTACTAGGAAACAGTCGCTGAAGAACAAAATTTATTGCTATAATTATAATAAAAATTATAATTGCTTCTATAATCATATATTATAGTGAAACATATATATTAATTATCAATTAAATTTCCAATGGGTATATTATTGTCGTTTATTCTATTATTTAATTTTCTCAACTGATCTCTTAAATATATGGCTAATGCTATAAGTGCCACCGTGACAATAAAAGTAAATAAAATTCTTTTCAATAAATTATTATTAAAAGCTTTTGGTAAATAGTAATCCAAAATATCTGTTAATATATCTTTCCACAAAAAAGAAGCCGTCAAAATGATTGCGCCAATCACCATTAACCATATGTCTGCTTGAAAAGCCGCATTAAAATCTTGCGTTTGTTCGTTTCTGAAAGATGCTGATTCAGATGACATTTTTATTATATTATAAACTAGCAAATTTTTTCACTAGTTTATCTTCATAATTCATATTTATAAATTGCGCAAAATGTTCATACATTTGTTGACTGCCAAATGATTTAATTCCAATGAGTTTTATCCACAACAATTTTACTAATTCTTGACAATCCAAAAATACGGCAAGTATCAAAGTATTCGTTAATAATTCATCATTTTCTCTCAAATATGTTTCCTTGAAATAATTATCATTATTTATTAGGGAGATATTGACACAAAAGAAAATTAATTTATATAACACATCTTCGAAATTTTTAAATGTCGGACATATAATATTATGAGTATTATAGCCTTCGAACATATCATCCAAATAATGTATTTGGTCAATACTTTTTTTGTTTAAATAATATTTTTTTTGGCCAGATTCTATTAAAAACAAATCAGGATTTATCTGACTTACAGTAATTATTTTATTTTCATCTGACAAATTTAATTTACAAAACAGTTGAGATATATAATTATAATCTAAATTATCCATTTATTTATTTAAATTATGGTTACGACTGTAAAATATTTTTTTAATTCAATTTTTTTCCTTTTTGATAAATCTAAATTATTATATATGGAAAACTTTAATCTTATCTCTAACATATCAAAAAAGGATTCTGGTATATGTTACTTTATTGATACACATATTAATGAAAAATACACATTTATTATATCCGCTTTTATGAAGACAGGTACGGTCGCCAATATATCCAAAAATGATGACATTATATATAAGATTGATAAAAAATTTGTAATTCATCAAATAAATTTTAATGGTAATGATTCAAAAATAAAGTTTTCGATAACATTTCCTGATAAAAATATAAGAAGTGTTTTAAAAATTTATTTTGTTGGAGTAATTGACATAAACAATAATAATGTTTCATTGGGTTCATTGATAAATTTACACAAACCAAAAATATGTTATTACGAAAATATGAATTATTGGAAAATATTTACAAAAATTAAACAGCTAAATAAAAATAAATACATAGCAGTTGAAAATAAAAATAACTTTGAGGAAATATTTGAAATATTTGATAATGATTTTGGGAAAATACTTTTAAAATCCGATATTTCAGTGGGTGATTATGTTGATAATATGTTTGTGTTTCCTTTGAATTTAAAACAATACTACTTAAATATGTTTAAATCAAAAATTTTCTTTATTTAAATTATTTTGAAATACAAATGGAAAACATTCTTTCCTTTCTTTTTAAAACATTCAACTTTATTTTTTGGAAATTTTTCAGTTAAAAACTTTTTTGCTTCACTACACCATTTATAAAATCTTTTTGATGTTCCAAATGGTTCTGTCCAAGTCTCCATTATATCATTTTTATCCCCAAAATTATATTTTGTGCTGATTATTAGTTTATCTCCATTGGATTCATAATCTTCGGTGGTGACCTCCCATTTTAGTTCTTCCCATAATTTTTTACAATATTTATCATTACTGGGGAACTCAGAAATAAATTCTATCCAAACCGTATTTAAGCTTAATATCTTATTCATTGTAGACTATATTATTATTGCTCAGATTTTTTTAACAACAAATATTTATTTTTGTATTTCAAATATTTCTTCTCATATTTTTCATCTTCATGTTCATCTTCTTTAGGTTTTTCAATATCAACTCTATTTGGGGGATGATTAGGTGGTGAATATATTGTATACAATTTACAATGTTCGGTTGTTGATGGATTTATTATCTCGTGTTGTGTATTGGCAGGAATCATTATAGCATCACCGTCTGATAATTTATTTGTCTCAATGCCATTTATTTTAGCAATAATATTACCTTTTTCCACTCGTATAAATTGATCTATTTTCGGATGTATTTCCGAAGGAATATTTTCACCTGGTTTTATACTCATGACTACTAATTGCTGAGTATTTGTCGTATTAAGCACTTTTCTAAAATAGTTATTATTTAAGGTTTCTTTTTCTATATTAATCTGATATACCATATATACAAAAACAACTTGAAAAAAAAATTGAAAAAATAATGTCTTAAAATAATACTTCTATAATATAAGTATATATCAAATGTCATCAACACAAGAAATCAGAAATTTAACACAAAAGATTAAAAATTATCAAGAAAGAATTAAAGCTTTCGAGAAAGATGGTCAGTTATTAAAATTGAATTCTCAAAATTCACCGACTGTTAAACAAACTTCGGAAAAAATGAAAAAAATTCAAGAAAGTATTGATTTTTACGAAAACGAACTTAATAAATGTAGTAATAAGGAAGTAAATTTTGCAGAAAAACAAAAATATTACAAAAATAAAATTGCTGAATGTAAAAATCAACAGTTTTCACTTGTAAATGACTTTACTAAAAAACGATCTAGTCCAAAAACAAAAAAAAATAAAAATTTGGAGTTAAATAGTAATTTGAGTGTAAATTGTGATGATGATCTTGTTAAGAAAATTAGCTTGCACGAATATACAATTGATAATTTGACCAAAGAAAATCAAGATCTGTTAAATCAATTGCACCAAGCAATTGAAAATAATTCTGATAATAATTCTATTATAAATTCTTTGACTAAACAACTTGAGGAAAAAGAGCTATTAAATAAAGAATTAAAGATATCGGAACAAAATTTGATTCAGGAGGTGAACACATTACGAACATTGATTGATCAACTTCAATCCGAAAAACATACTTTAGAGAACAAAGTAAAATTCGAAGGCGAAGAATTTTCTAATGGCGAAATTATCAATTGGCAAAAGAAAAATAATAATAATAATGATCAAATTGAAGAATTAAATAATAAATTGAGAGAATTAGAAACAGAAATAACACATATCAAACTTCATTCTAGTTGTTGTGAAGCAAGAATTGATAATATGGATCATTCAATTACTCGCTTGAGAGATTCACATAAAACATCTGATTCAGTGAATAACGCTATAATTGAAAACAATTCTGATATACAGCGCAATATAACAAAATTAATTGATACTGTCAATGTATGTAAATTCGATATCTCAGTATTGAACAATAAATACAATGATTGTATTGCTGATAGAGAAAAATTTGAATTGGTTTACAAAAATAATCTTAAAAATATTGAGGAAAATATGATTACAAAACAACAATTACAAGATTTGTTAAATAAAATTGATGTGATTGTTGAAGAAAATATTGCCATGAAAAACAACAATATGAAAAATAATTCATTATACGAATCGATTGACACAGACTTTTTCAGATAAAGTAAAAAAAATTGATTTAAATTTTGTATGTTAACTAAAATTTTAATTATTACAAATGAAATATATCAAGTTAATATTATTTACAACAATATTATGTTTCATAATCTATTTACTAATGTTATGGCTTAAAAATACAGAAAATTGTTGTGAACACATCTGTGCTAGTTATTATTGTAAAATATGTTGTAATCCAGACGAAAAGCCAGAATGTTCCGGTGCTGGTTGTCGTTGTTTGAGTTAATTATATTCAATGCTTTTGTTTATCATAATATCTAAAAATTCTTCAAAATCCTTTTTATTTTCAATAAGACTTCCTCCTGCACGAGGATTTATTTCAAAAATTTTTATAATATCATCATCATAATCATAATCTATACAACACAAACCATGATATAACGTTTGTTTGATTATTTTTGAAAATAATAATAATTCAGTACTATTCATATTTCTTGATGTATAATCAGTTAATGCTCCTGTCAAATAAAAATATTTATAAGGTTTTTTTCCTTCATAAACTTTACTCATTAAAATATTTCCATGATCTGATAGTATGTGACAAACATACAAATTTTCAGAATCTACATATTTTTGAATAATATAATTTTCGTTATCATATTGTTCTTTGAAGGATTTCCATTGTGAATATTTCGCAAATATCTTAATATTGTTGCCAGATAATCCTATTTTTGGTTTTACAATGAAAGGATATTCATTTGGTTCAACAAGTATTTTTGGAATATTATTTTCTAAATTATTTTTTATCATAAATTCGTTAAATAGTTTCTTATTATCAAAAGTGTCTATCATTTGATGATATTTTATTGGTATTATTTTTTTTAGTTCCGATACTGACAAAAAAATATGAATATTAACGTTGATATTAACGTTGATATTAACGTTGATATTATCTTTATACTTTTCATATTTACCAAACAATTCTTTTCTATCAGTTATGATATTTACCATTAATATTATAAAACAATTTTTTTGTGAGTTGAATTGTCAGTAATTCTATAATTTGGATTGTTTTTACAAAATTGTTCAGAATCTTTTATAATATTTGTAATTTTTAATATTTTTTCATAATGAGCAACAATTTTATTCAATCCTTCAAATAGTTCTCCATTCATCACAATAGTTGGCAAAACTTTTATATTAGCCGGAAAATTTCTTTCTACTATCATTTTAGGTCGTATATCCACTTTGTATTTTGCGTATAAATAACGTGATATATTCAATAAAGTTTCGCAGTCTTTATTATCGTGTTGCTTAAATAATAAATCTGACTTCATATACAATTATATATATAAAATTTAAAGTCAATTTCGCGCAAGTTTTTTGATAAATGAAGATAACCCATTTAAAATCATGTTTTTGATATTCTTTTCACCAATAAGAATCGCATGAATTGATATTTTTGTATGTGCAGTATTCGCTGATTTCAGTAATTTGAACATCATATTCTTTTCTTTTTTTTACATTGGATAGATATAGATAATTCATTCTACAAGTGAACTCTTCGAATGTATCTTTTACATCGTCGCTAATCGAAAAATTACTCAAAACTATTGAATATTTTTCACACTCGTTGTCCGTTTGAATTATCTCATACTCAAAATAATAGAATTTTTCGATTTTTGACTTGTATCTAACAGATTCTTTTACATATTATCATTATAGTCAAATATTTCAAATTCGATTTCATAATATTTATCCGAAACATTTATAAAAAGAAAACCCCCTTTCGAGGGAAAAATCATCCTGTCAAGATGACTTTTATTAAAAGGCTGTTAACCAATACCTTTCCAATGCTTCTTGTGTTAAGCATGGTCATCCAGTTAAGCTGTAACTATTAAGAATTCTCCATACGATTACAGGTGGCACTTTCAGGTTAAGTGTCTTTATTTTTTGAATCGTTTTGCCCAACAAAAATTTGAGTACTCGATAAATGTTAATTTTGTTACTCTCTAATCTAACTTTAATCTTTCCGTTGAATCCTCATATTAACGAACCCCAACTTGACGATGGCATTAACAACAAGGTGGAAAAGATGATGTTAAATTATTTTCACAAATTTTCTTTATCCAATATTCAAATTCTGATTGGACAAAAGCGGGGAATCCAGGTACTAAAGAAACCTGGCGCCAATTAGGCGAAAATTAGTTAATGGAGCACACAAGAACATTTCCTGGAGAGAAACGCTCTGTAACTGATGTATATTATAATTTTTTATTAATGAGTTTTCCAGATTTTTCAAAATTTCAAATTTTTTAGTAATTCCAATAATTACAACATAAACAAATTTAATCGTCACGATCCTTACGACATTCTCGACAAATAATTTCTATACCAAAAGAATCAAAATGACATCCGCAATTGTAATAATGATAATTTTCACTATAATCGTCATTGTCATCGTCATCGTCGTTATCGGAATAATATTGAGGATCAGCATCGACATCATAGTCACAATGAGTTTCTTCACCACAAAATTCATCGAGATAGTCTTCATTCAGCTGATTAGATTTTTCACAATCACATTCTTCGGGAAGATCATTCCAATCATCGCCAAACTTAACGATTTTTGCAACTAATTCTTGATTCAATTCGCATATTGTTGTGTTCGTTGGATGCATAAGAGCCTTAGTAATTCTTATAACACATTCCTTTTTCTTCTTATTTATCTCAATTAAATCATACTCAATTTCAAGATGAGCAGTCACAAAGTTATTGGATGCTTGTAACTTTTGACAATAAGTTTTTCCCTTTGTCAAATCTTCTTGATCAGTAGTGATGTCATTGATTCTTTTAGTGAATGTATTAAAAAATGTAATTTCAAGTAAATAATATCCATTAGGAACGTTTTAAAAAGAAAACCTCCTTTCGAAGGAAAAAGCCACTTTGTCAAAATGACTTTTATTATATAGGCTATTAACCAATACCTTTCCTAAACTTCTTGTGCTAAGTATAGGCTTCCAGTTAAACTATAACTATTAGGAATTCTCCATACGGTTATAGATGGCACTTTCAGGTTAAGTGTCTTTATTTTTTTGAATCATTTTTTATTCAATAAAATTCCAAACTTTCAACAAATACTAATGTTGTTACTCTGTAATTTAGCTTTAATCTTTCCATTAATTCCTTTCGTTAACGAACTCCATCTTGATGATGGCGCTAACACAAGGTAAAAAAGATGATGCTTAATTATTTTCACAAATTTTCTTTATTAAATATTCAAATTCTAATTGAACAAAAACGGGGAATCCAGGTATTAAAGAAACCTGGCGCCAATTAGGCGGAAATCAGTTAATGGAGCACACAAGAACATTTCCTGGAGAGAAACGCTCTGTAACTGACATATTTTACCTTATTAATGGTTTCTCCAAATATTTTAAAATTTCAATTTTTTAACACAATTACTGTTATAATCATTGTGTTTCAATAAATTAGAAATATTTGCATTAAAAGTAATATTTGATGGAATATTATGATGAATATATATTGAACATAAAATTGTATCCTCGTTCAGTATAATTTTATATATTCCAGTTGGTACATTTAGACATATATTTTTTGAACATATTTTTTGACCATTATATTCTGGAATTGTCATAACATAAAATCCATTATAATAACGTCTAATATAATCATCGATCTCATCCAAATACAAATCTTTGAATCCATGATTGTATACAGGAATTATATTAGCTAAATTATATGATGAGCAAGAATTCTCAATATCTTTGGAAGGAACTAATTGATATTTCGCTATATTCAACAAAAAATTGTAGTCATAATTAGTATGTGAATTAATACTACCATCTTCTGTCCATTTATTGCAAACGTTATAATCATCAAAATTATCTTTTTTTACCAAATGAAAAGCATAATTAGGATATCTATCCAAATTGTTATATGATATAACATAATCATCATATTTTGCTATAATTTCATTAGGCAAATTATTTATTATTTTATGGGGCGCTTCTAATTTGGAAGATTTTCCGTTTAGAATATATATTAAAGGAGGAATAATTATAATCGACATAATCAACACAGTTATAGAGCAACAACATAATGTCTGCAAAGTCAATTTTATTCCATTCCAACCTTTCCATTTTTCCAAGTTTAAATATTCTTCGAGAAAAATTTCTGTAATTGGATATCTTTTTGACATATGAAGTTTGTTACAATGGTTTATATTGATATTCAATCAGAATATTTTTCAAATTTATTAATAAAAAAAAATGAAATATTAATTATCTATTCGACTTTTTCCATTATTAGATTATCTTATGATGTTTTATCCTCGCAAAATAAACAAATTTGGTTCTAGAAAATATTTTACATCTAACGACAACAATAACAATAATAAAAATAATTTTATTAGAATTATGATTATGACAATATTCACTTATTTCAGTTATAAAAAAGCTGCTAGTAAATTATGATATTAAAATTCTTATGTCACAGAAATTTTCTTTATTCATTTTTGGAGGTAATAAAAGTCGCCGATATTCATTATTTCCTTACATAGTTCATCATATTTTTTTATTATCTTATTTTTTTCACTAGCAACAGCTTCATTTAAATCATACAATTGTCCAGATTTAATATAAAAAGTCAAATGATTTAATTTATCAATAGATATCGACAATAAATATTTATTAATCTTATTCCCATCCAGAATATTTAAATATGAAAATTCTTTTAATTCAACAATATAATCATATATAACACTAACTGATTTACAATTAGTCGTATTAAGATTTTTTCCAATTAGTTTTAAATTTTCGTTGAAAATAGATTGTGGGGAACGACTAATCACACGGTGCAAACAAATCGAATTATTACAATCTAAATTGTTTGATATTACTTCAATTAGACATTGACCCAATAATGATCCATCCAAATACTTAAACATTACAGAACCCCTAAAAGCATTTACTGCAGCCAATACTTCCAGTTTTTTGTCATTTGGACATTTTTTGATATGATTGACAATTATTTTTTCACTCTCTTTTTTAGATTTAATATTCGCGACGAAATTTATGAAATCCGATTGATATTCGTAAATATTGTAATTATGCAATCGATGAAAACAGTCCAAATAACAATTATATGCTGTATCATCACAATATACCTTTATAAAAACTAAAAATTCTTTCAAAATTTTAGGATTGAATTCCGAGCATTTTTTAAATAAAGATCGAGCAAAATATTTCCAAAATCCATTTTCTTGGTTAGTCTGATCATTTTTATAAATTTTTTTTCATCAGAATAACTTTCTATTAGTGTTGATTCAAGTATTCTTCTACATTCACTAAATATATTCTTAAATACATATATACGTCGGATACCACGAATTATTCCTCCCATTCTTGCATACTCTTTTAATATGTGATTAAACAATGGTTCATCACAATCATAAATTAAATAGAGATCCAAAAAACATAAAAAACATTTTTCATACATTTTATTGTGAAGATTATAAACTCCTTCATAATAGAGCAACGAAAATTTGTCATCTTCTTTCTTGGCAATTTGTTCAAATCTAATTTCTTTAAATGATTCTTCATTTTTTTTTATTAGCGCACTAATGTCATTAACATAATCATTCAATACAGATTTAACATTTTCATCCATAATACATTCAAAAATCTCCATCACATAATCAATGTAATAAGTATAATCATCGTCCATTATTTATTTTATTGTTAAGACAATAGTTATACATTGTATTTTTCAATTTTTATTATACAATCAGAAGTAAATCCTAAAACAGTTATACAAATATTGTAGCTCATCGCTTTTGGAATCTGAAAAAGTAAACAATCAGAATTATATAGTTAAAATAGAAAATATTATGGTCAAATTATAAAATTGTTCTAGCTTATCGCTTTTCGAAATTTAAAAGTAAACAGCCAGAGTGTTCTTTATAAAAATACATTTATATAATCATTCTAGCTTATTACTTTTCGAAACCTAAAAAGTAAATAGCGATAGTGTTCGTTATAATTATTCAATTAAAAATAGAAAATCTAATGGTTAAAATATAAATCATTCTTAGTTATATCTTTTCGGAAATTAAAAGTAAACAGCTAGAGTGTTCATTATAATTATGTAGTTAAAAAATGAAAAATCTTAAGGTCAAATTATAAAATTATTCTAGCTTATTGTTTTTAGAAATTTAAAAGTAAACAACTAAAGTGTTAGTAAGATTACTATTATATAAACACTCTAGCTTATCGCTTTTCGGAAACTAAAAGTAGACAGCTAGAGTGTTCGTTATAATTATCCAGTTAAATTATAAAATAATTTTGGTGTATTGTTTTTTAGAAATTAAAAGTAACCAACTAGAGTGTTCGTCAAAATGCGATTATATAAACTATCTAGCTTGTCGTTCTTAGGAAATCAAAAGTAAATAGCTAGAGTATTCGTTATAATTATACAGTTTAAAACATAAAATATTATGGTTAAATTATAAAATTATTCTAGCTTATCGCTTTTTAGAAATTAAAAGTAAACAGCTAGATTATTCGTTATAATTATACAGTTAAAAATGAAAAATCTTATGATCAAATTATAAAATCATTCTAACTTATCGCTTTTCGGAATTTAAAAGTAAACAGCTAGATTATTCGTTAAAATGCAATTGTATAAACTATCTATCTTATCGCTTTTAGGAATTAAAAAGTAAACAGCTAGTTTATTCGTTATAATTATACAGTTTAAAATAGAAAACATTATGGTAAATTATAAAATTATTCTAGCTTATCTCTTTTCGAAATTTAAAAGTAAACAACTAAAGTGTTAGTAAGATTACTATTATATAAACACTCTAGCTTATCGCTTTTCAGAAATTAAAAGTAAACAGCTAGAGTGTTCGTTATAATCATGTAGTTAAAAATGAAAAATCTTATGGTCAAATTATAAAATTATTCTAGCTTATCGCTTTTAGAAAATCAAAAGTAATTAGATAGAGTGTTCGTTATAATTATCCAGTTAAAAATATAAAATATTATGGTTAAATTATAAAATCATTCTGGCTTATTGCTTTTCGGAAATTAAAAGTAAACAACTAGAGTGTTCATCAAAATGCAATTATATAAACTATTTAGCTTATCACTTTTAGGAAAACAAAAGTAAACAGCTAGAGTGTTCGTTATAATTATAAAATTAAAAATGGAAAATCTTATGGTTAAATTATATAATCATTCTAGCTTATTGCTTTTCGGAATTTAAAAGTAAACAGCTAGATTATTCGTTATAATTATACAATTAAAAATGAAAAATCTAATGGTTGAATTATATAAACTATCTAGCTTATCGCTTTTAGGAAATAAAAAGTAAACAGCTAGAGTGTTCGTTATAATTATACAATTAAAAATGGAAAATCTAATGGTTGAATTATATAATCATTCTAGCTCGTCTCTTTTCGGAAATTAAAAGTAAACAGCTAGAGTGTTCATCAAAATGCAATTATATAAACTATCTAGCTTATCACTTTTAGGAAAACAAAAGTAAACAGCTAGAGTGTTCGTTATAATTATACAATTAAAAATGGAAAATCTTATGGTTAAATTATATAATCATTCTAGCTTATCGCTTTTTGGAAATTAAAAGTACACAGCTAGATTGTTCTTTAAAATGCAATTATAAAAATATTCTAGCTTATTGCTTTTTGGAAATTAAAAGTAAACAACTAGAGTATTCGTTATAATTATTCAATTAAAAATGGAAAATCTTATGGTTGAATTATAAAATTGTTCTAGCTTATCACTTTTAAGAATCTGAAAGTAAACAGCTAGATTGTTCTTTAAAATGCAATTATAAAAATATTCTAGTTTATCGCTTTTCAGAATTTAAAAGTAAACAGCTAGATTGTTCGTTATAATTGCACAATTAAAACAGAAAAATCTTATGGGTATTTTATAAAATCATTCTAGTTTATCACTTTTAGGAAATTAAAAGTAAACAGCTAGAGTATTATATACAATCAATACAATTAATATTCTACCTTATGACCTATCATTTTACAGCAAATTAAAAAAAGAATATTAGACTATGATAATTATATATATCATAAAAACTATCAAAATAAATAAAAATTATCGTTTTATCAGAAAAAATAAAAAATATTGGGTTTATTAAAAAATTTCCGCACAAGATCTTGTGTGCGGAAAAAAAAATCCCCATATATTTTAAAAAATTATTTATATTTCATAAAAATTTGCAATTAAAAAGTAATAAGCTAGAGTGAATCATTAAAATGACCAGTAAAATTTTAGGGGTCGATAAAAAGTAATAAGTATAATATTTATATTATAAAAGTATAACAGCTAGAGTGATTTATTATTCAGGAAAAAAATTATAAAAAAATAGCGGGAAAAACGAGAAAGTAATAAGCAAATGAAAACTACATATCAAGGTAATAAGCTAGATAAAAACATGTACTTTTTTTCAGTAAAAACTACATATGTAGTTTAATTTTTTTTTCAAAAAGAATATAAGATTAATATATATGATGAAATATATATGTAGTTTTTGTAATTATTCGACTAATGACTTTGGGAACTGGTCAAAACATAAAAACTCTAAAAAACATGTGAAAAATAGTAATGAGCATCCAAAAACTACATGTTTTGACTCCCGAAGGACTCTTGAGAGACTCCCGAAAGACTCATTAAAAAATACCAATAAAAGTGAATATGTATGCGAATATTGCAAAATAAGTTTCGCGAAATCATGCAACTTATCCCGTCATCTGAAAAAATGTGTAGAAAAGAAGCATAGCCTACTAGAAGATCAATTTGAGAAATATAAAAGAGAAACTGAGCTAGTTAATCAACTAAAATTGCTCGAAGAGAAGCTCAAGAACATTGAGAAAGAGAAAGAATTACTGCAAAAAGAGAAAATAGAAATGCGAGAGAATATGGATAATTTAAAAACAGAGATGGAAAAACATATTAAAACTCTTAAAACAGAAAATCAGTTTCAAAAACAACTTATTAATTGCGCAGGAGGAATTGTTCAGAAATCTATGAATACAATGAGTTATCTATTATTGAACCACAATAATGCTCCAGAATTAGAAGCATTAAAAGATTATTCAATTATAACTCGAGATACAGAAACTTTGATAAAAGATTTAATATTCTATCATAAAAAAGGAAAATTCGATAAATATATAGGTGATTTTATAGTAAAACAATATAAAAAAGAAGATCCCAATTTACAAGCAATCTGGAGCTCTGATATAGAAAGATTAAATTATTTCATTAGAGAATTGATAAATAATAAGAATAATAATCTCGAAAATAAATCTAGAAAACAGGATGTCGATAAAAACATAAATTGGATTATAGATAAAAAAGGTATACGAGTTAAAAAGTGTATAATAGATCCTTTATTAGAATATATTAATAGTATTGGAGTAAAATACATAAATGAAAAAAATGGTGAAATACCTGAATTGGAAACAAATGAAGCAACAGTATTGTTAGGAAATATGCAAGAAATGGCTCTTATTAGCAATGGAATCAGAAATAAAACTTTGGCGAACAATATAAACAAATATATTGCTCCTCATTTCTTCTTAAACAAAGAGAATACTAAATAATTTAAGGTTCACAAAATTCCAATTTAATATTTAATTTGTGAGCCACGAAACTCTGTATTTTCTTCTTCAATTCAACAGTTCCTCCGAATACTCCACATCCCCATTTTCCAGTTGCGATATCACTTCCCTGGAACGCTCTAAATCCCGCATAACATTTATTAATTTCTCTTAGAATATTAGTTTCGCACATACTAGGATTTTCACCAAAATCAAGAGCATCCATACATATCAGATTACATATTTGATTATTGCAATATTTAGAAAAAGTTACATTAGAGCCATAACCAACGTAATCAGCAAATCTTACAACATTAAATGTAACAATCGCCTCATTTTCTTTTAATTGATCAGTCACAAGAGAGAAAACAATCGCCTCGGGATGGGATCCAAAAATTAATTCCTCTTGTGTTCCATAGGGTCCTGCCCCTATTATTTTATTGGAAAAAACCACTTTATTATTGATTATGGAATCTTCTATTTTGATGTTAATTGTAGGAAATTTGTTTTCAAAGGTATTAAATTCATTTAAATTCCAAATAATGTTATCATCCGACATAAACTTTTTTGCGTAAATCAGTCTTTCGTCATTGTCATAATTTTTATTGGATAATTATTCGAATAAAACTTTTAGATAATATTCACTGGCACTATAATTTTCATTGAAAGTTAACCCTGGAAAGATTCCAATAATTGTCAGACATAATATACATTTTATTTGAACAACATTAAATTGTTTATTAATATTGATATTTTCATTTGAAACAAAATCAATGTTAGGAAATAATATAATTTTTGAATAATTCATAATTTTGGTTAGTTAAGTATTGATCTGGTATATAGTTATATATTTTAGAATTCAAATCAACGATTTCAATTATTGATTTTAGATTATCATATTTTTCAAACAAATTAATTATACAGTTGTATAGACTAATTGTATCATTGTCACCTAAAAAACCGAAATCAGTAACATAAATATTTTTAATATCAAAATTAACAAGCATTTATGTTGTTGTAACAGCGAGTATTTGAGTAGAATAAAAATTGAAATAATAAAATTCAGTTTTTTATTTATATAGTTCATTGATTACTATGTTCGGTTGTTTAGAAATTTTAACGTTTATATTTACGTTTATATTTACGTTTATATTTACGTTTATAAAAAGATTCAGTATAAGTGATTTATATTCATCCATGGTTTTTTCTCCTCCAAAAGAGAAATTTGAAGATTCTAAATATTCGACTCTAAAAAATTATTTTTTTGTAAAAAGTAAAAATGGTAATAATGTTTGTTGTTTTGAATATAAATCCAAAGAATCCAGTAATAAGGTGATTCTATGGTCTCATGGCAATGCTGCCAATTCATATGAAAGATCCGAATATTTTTATGAATTAACAAAATGTTTGAATGTTAATGTTATGGCATATGATTATCAAGGATATGGATTATCTGAAGGTTATTATGGTGAAAATAATTGCTATGATGACATAGAATCTATAATAAATTATATCAAAGAAAATCGTGGGTGGGAAATATATTTAGTAGGTCATTCATTAGGAACAGGAGTTGTTATAGATTATTTGTCTAAAAATGAGTGGAAAAATAATGTTGTGCTAATATCTCCATACAAAAGTATTCTTAGTATTAAATTAAATCGATTAGCCGATTATTTGTATTATGTCGATATGTTTAATAATAAAGATAAATTGAAACACATTAATTGTCCAATAAAAATAATACATGGTAATTGTGATGAATTAATAAATATTAAGCATGGACAAGAGTTGTATAATAAATTAAGTAACAAGAGTCTACCCCCATTATGGATAGAAAATTGTGGTCACGATGACATAATAGAAAAAATAGATTTTGATGTGATAAAAGAAAGTTTTTGTTTATGAGTCAATTCTGTATGATTCCACTAATTCTCCATAATTAAATTTATCACTTTCATTATCATCTTCGATTGGCGCTTTGATTGGAGTGATTAAGATGTCTTTTCCATTATCAAAATCTGAATTAATTTTTTTATAAATATCTGAATCAACATCAATATTAACAAATTGTTCACTATTATCCTTTAAATAATACATTGAGCCAGAATCCAAATTTAACAATTGATAAACATTTCTCTCTAATTTAAACTCGTAAACTTTATCGTGACCAGCATATATATTCATAATTTTATTTCCGTTTAAAACATCAGTTCCAGTCATAGATACTTTTACGTATCAATTATTTTACAAGGTCTTTTTTTCATAATGATAAAGCTTCCTTTTTTGAGAATTTTAGCTTCGACTTTTTGCATTTTAGATTATAACATTTATAAAGTTATTTTTGATGGAATAATTTTCAATTTTTTTGTGTGATTGTATTATATATATGCAGACAGTAGATACAGGAGCAAGTTATCCATTTTTCACGCCAGACGCTGATATTATCATACCATCAGTAGATCCCAATTCACCGGTGAGTTTGAGTGGAGCGTTATTGATAGCAGAATTTGGTATTAAGGTTATTGATCCATTAGTTTCATCATCAATATTGTATAACTATGTTCAATATTCAGGAACAGTTAGTGTAAAATCTATTAATCAAGAAGGTACTAAAATAAGATTAATGGTAACTCAAACAAAAACAAATCCTTTTGGAGATGAAAATATTGTGTTTGTTACAGATGAAACGATATTGAACGAAAATATAGCCAAACCAACTGGACAAATATTATCATTCAACTCAATGTCAGGTGGAATAAATAATTCCATGGTGGGAGGATATTATAGATTTAGATTATATATTGTTCAATTGGATAGTGTTGCTGATGACAATACAAAAATAGTTGGACCAATAGTATTTCAGGCAATATCTTATTTAAATGGCAAATCAATAATGGTAGGAGCGACGGGTCCAACAGGTCCAATTGGTGCAACTGGTGCAAGAGGATCAACAGGAGTTACAGGTATAACAGGTCCCACAGGAATAAATGGTTTGATGGGTCAAACAGGTCCAACTGGTATTACGGGTTCAATGGGAGTTACAGGTGTAACGGGTCAGCAAGGAGTAAAAGGATTAACAGGATCAGTTGGGTATCAAGGCATCACAGGTCCATCAGGAATATCGGGAGAAGCGGGCCCCATAGGTAATGTAGGTCCAGTGGGTCCTCAAGGTTCTACAGGTGCCGCGGGAACATTAGGAGAAGCGGGTCCTATAGGTAATATAGGTTTAGCTGGTCCTATTGGACAGACAGGCATAACAGGTCCAACAGGTAATCCATTTGGTCCAACAGGCCCAACAGGCAATATTGGTGTTACAGGAATTACAGGATCCACTGGACCAACAGGATGGACGGGTCCAACAGGTCCAACAGGTACAACAGGAAAGGCAGGTGGTCCAACAGGGCCTACGGGTTCTACGGGTTCCACAGGATCAAGTGGTGATAACACATTAGTAGCGTTTACATCAGGCAGTCCAATTACTGTTGGAGTTCAGGGTGTTACTTCATTTGTGGGAATGATAGGTTTCGGAAGTTCGGTCGGAACTATAGATTTAAATGATATTTCTATTTATGGACCGGCATATTCTTTTACGATGCCTCGAAATGGTGTAATAAGATCATTGAGCGCATTTTTTACTATCGATCAAGCACAAAATTTATTAGAACCTTTAAGAATAACAGCAACCATATATACAGCAGTTCCATCAGGAAATAATTATGTGATCGGATATACCAGATCATTAGATCCTTTTTTGTTTGGTGCAGTTGTTCCAGGAAATATGGCGATAGGTTCAGTCAATGGATTAAGTATAGCAGTATCAGCGGAAGATAGAGTTTTAATTGTGTTTGGTGGTTATTCACTAGGTAATATCGCTATTGCGTCGGGATATGGAACGGCATGCATTAGTATCGAATAAAAAATAGAGTGAGAATTATTATAAAAATGATTAATTTTATAAAAATAATGTACGTTTATATGTATATGCAAACAGTAGATACAGGAGCAAGTTATCCATTTTTCACGCCAGATGCTGATATTATTATTCCTTCAGTAGATCCCAATTTACCGGTGAGTTTACAAGGGGCATTAATAATTGCCGAATTTGGTATTAAGGTTTTAGAACCATCAAATTTACAACCAGCACTGTATAATTATGTTCAATATTCAGGAACAGCAGGAGTTAAATCATTAAACCAAGAGGGAACAAAAATAAGATTGATGGTCACACAAACAAAAATGAATCCAATAGGAAATGAAAATATAATATTTGTAACAGATGAAACCATATTAAATCAAAATATATCCAAACCAACAGAACAAATATTATCATTTAGTTCAATGAAGGGAGGAATAAATAATTCAATTGAAGAAGGATATTACAGATTTAGATTATATATAGTTCAGTTGGATAGTACAGCAGACGAAAACACAAAATTAATTGGTCCAATAGTATTCCAAGCAGTCTCATATTTGAGTGGAACACCAGTGATAGTTGGAGTCACAGGAGCAACAGGCCCAGCTGGTCCAACTGGTGTGAGTGGAGAAGTAGGTCCAATGGGTCCGGCAGGTCCGACGGGTCCGGCTGGTTTAAATGGTGAAGTTGGTCCGATTGGTCCAATGGGTCCACAAGGTGTATCCGGACCGGAAGGACCTGTGGGTGCAACAGGTGAAATAGGTCCAATAGGTCCAACGGGTCCAGAAGGTCCAATAGGTCCAAGTGGATTAACAGGTCCAACAGGTCCAACGGGCCCGACAGGTCCAACGGGTCCAGAAGGTCCAATAGGTCCAAGTGGATTAATGGGTGCGACAGGTCCAATAGGTCCAACAGGTCCAACAGGTCCGCAAGGTTTAGAGGGACCAACAGGTCCAGCCGGTGGTCCAACAGGCCCGGTAGGTCCAATAGGTCCAACAGGTCCAGAAGGTTCAATAGGTCCGACAGGTCCAGTGGGTAATACGGGTCCAGAAGGTCCAACAGGTCCAGCAGAGGGTCCGACGGGTCCAACAGGTCCAGTGGGTCCTATAGGCCCAGCAGGAAGTTCATCAATAATACCTTTTGCTTCTGGTGATGTTATAGTAATGTCAACAACCAATAGTTCCTTAATAGGATTCGGAAATTATAAAGATATAGGAACTCCAACTCCAACAAATATAAGTACATATGGACCATCAATGGCATTTCCAGTGTCAAGAAATGGTACAATTAAATCATTTTCTGCAATATTTGTGAGCAGAAGCACAACTCTACTTGCCAATTCATCATCAATTAGAGCAATATTAATGAAAGTGAATTCCTCAAATGTATATACCACTTTGTATGATTTGCTTTTGTTACCTAATAGTTTTTCGTCTGTATCCATCGGTGATATTTTTAAAAATACAGTGTCCAATCAAAATATTTTAGTGGCGTTTGAGGATAGAATATTAGTTCTATTTCAAACTGATTCTGTTACTCCTTTTGCTGGTATAGCATCAGCAGGTATCAGTATTGATTAAACTGTAATTAAAACATTATAGATTTTTTTTTATGCGTTCATGTATATATGCAAACAGTAGATACAGGAGCAAGTTATCCATATTTTGCACCAGATGCGGACGTTGTGATACCATCAGTCGACGAAAGCTCACCAGTGAGTATACAAGGAGCACTCATAATTGCCGAATTTGGTATTAAAGTAATTGATCCATTAGTTTCACCATCATTGTTGTATAATTTTGTTCAACACTCAGGAACAGTGGGGGTAAAGTCTATTAATCAAGAGGGTACTAAAATAAGATTGATAGTTACGCAAACAAAAACAGATCCATCAGGTAACGAGAATATTGTGTTCGTCACAGATGAAACAATATTGAACCAAAATATTGCTAAACCAACAGAACAAATATTGTCATTCACTTCTGTCTTGGGAGGTATAAATAATTCGATACCTGGAGGATATTATAGATTTAGATTATACATAGTTCAACTCGACAACACAGAAGATGAGAATACAAAATTGATAGGTCCAGTGGTGTTTCAAGCGGTATCATATCTGAGTGGAAACTCGGTGATAGTCGGTATGACAGGTCCAACAGGTCCAGCAGGTTTAAACGGTGAAGCAGGTCCCCCAGGCATTCCAGGTCCTGAAGGTCCAATAGGTCCAACAGGTCCAGCGGGTTTAAACGGTGAAGCAGGTCCCCCAGGCATTCCAGGTCCAGCGGGTTTAAATGGCGAAACAGGTCCAACAGGTCCAACAGGTCCACTGGGAATAGAAGGTCCAGCGGGTCCAACGGGTCCACAAGGAATACAAGGATTAGAAGGTCCGATAGGTGCAACGGGTCCTACAGGCGCGACAGGTGCGACAGGTGCAACAGGTGCAACAGGTCCATCAGGTGGTCAGATAGTCATTCCATTCGCATCAGGAAATACAGTCACAGTTTCACACCAATTTACGGCAGATTTTTTGGCAGTTATGGGTTATGGAAATTCTATAGTAGTTAATGCCAGTACAATGCCTTCGGGAATTATTTCATTATCTGGATACGCTTTTGTGATGCCCAGAGATGGTATAATTAAATCATTGTCAGTTTATTTCACTAATTCATCAGATATAAACGACATAGATCCAGTGGATTTATTTGGATACATATATACTGCTCCTTCAAACAGCAATGTTTTCAGTAACGTATTTTTCCCATCATTTTTGCTAACTCCTTCATCACAAACAAATGTCCCAACAGGAGCTAGTTTTACTGGAGATTTTACCGATATAAATGTTGCAGTGGTGAAAGGAACTCGAATTTTTGTTGGATTTGGAAGAGGTTTGACATCATCCGCAGTGTCAATAACAGGTTATGTCGGAGGTTCTCTTGTTATTGAATAAAATTGAAAAATAAAGTTCTTGAATAATATATAAATTTTGAATTATATAATCATGAATCAAATTGATTTTAAAAACTTTGGCTTCGATACCGATGTATCCAAATCAAATGTAAACGACAAAAATGCAGAAGATGTGACAAGATTAATGATTGCTTGTGAAAAAGGCGATATTACGTTAGCAGAATATTTATTATCTATTGGAGCCAACATTGACGAACATAGTTCCACTGGAGCCACTGCGTTAACATATGCATTGTCAGAAAAACATTCACATATTGCAAAATTTTTGTTAGAAAAAGGTTGTGATATAGATTTTTTGTGTGATAACAACCCATTGTCTTTTTGGTGCATTAAATTCGGAACATTTGACATATTTGAACATTTGTTTCAATATGATACTTTTAGGAAAACCGTAGATTATTTAATGCTTGAATCAACCATTAGATTAGGTAGAGAAGAGTTTATACCATTTATTATTAGTAATGTCACTTTTAATGAATTAACAATGAGTGATATATCAATTTTGGTAGCAAAATATTCCAGTTTTGAAATTTTGAAATTAATTTTCAATCACAAAGTTTCTCCTTTGCCAAACTATATTGGATCAAACAAATCTACAGCTTTAATAGAAAGTATCAAAAACAAATCTTTAGAAAAAGTCAAATATTTAGTTGGGGAAAAGAAATTTGATGTTAATCTTGTTGATTCAGAAGGATTAACACCTATTATTGTGGCTTCAAAGGTTGGTAATGTTGAAATTTTCGACTTTTTAATATCAAATGGTGCCAACATTAATCAAAGTTTCGATAAATTTACCCCCATATTTAATGCAGTTAGATTCAAAAATCACGATTTGATAATTTATCTGATAGAGAAAGGAGTGGATATTACACATACATTTATATCAAAGGATTTAGGTAAAGAAATTGTAGAAAAAATGGAAAGTTGTGGAAAAATAGATTTAATGAAGAATTTTGCCAAAATTAAGAGAATACCTTTAAAGAAAAGCTAATTATTCGATTTTATTTATTTTAAATTTGCCTTCTGTAATAGTTAATGGGAAACTAGTAGATCGAGCAGATAATTGAACACTTGTATTTGGAACAGTGACTTGAATAGAGAAATTAAAGATAATTTTTGATGGTAAATTAATCTTAACACCACCATAAGTAATATTTGATGGATTTATGACAGCTGATCCATTAAGCACCTGGGATACAATTTGAAAGTTTGTTACAGTAGTAGCATTATTAGTGACACAAACATATCCTTCGACATCATAAACACCTATTTTATTGAATATTATATTATTAGCTCCAATAATAGTACTAGAGCAACTCAAACATCTAGAATTTATTAATGTGAGTGGAGTCAAATTTATGTTTGTTAAAGTTAAAGGATTAATATTTATTTTAATTGGGTAATCGTCATGACAATATTTGCATTTATATTTTTTGCACATGTATACGTATATATTTACACATATATATTAACTCGAATAAATAAATTTAAATAAATTTTATGGTATTTTCTTTGACAGCCAAATATTTTAGAATTTGATCGACATGATAATAATCATCATAATAAGTATCATTCACCTGTATTCCTTTTGGAACATAAAAATTAGCTCCATGAATATCTCTTTCGAATTTAGTGTTATCATTAAACTGAACTATAAATTTGATTTCGAAACTAATTTCTTGTTCCAGAGTGACATTATATTTTTCATAAATACTATCTCTTTCATTTGCTCTGAAATATGGAGAATAGAATGGATAATTATTAATCGAATAATTTACAGGTTTATAAGTCATTTTTGGTATAATATCAATATTAGTGATATATATATATGGATTAGATGTGTATAATGTGGTATTACCCAAAAGATTGGCGTAATAATTATGTTTTTGACCATATTTTAAATGATTATGAATGTTAACGGCTTGACAGAAAAATAGTTCACCTCTCGAACATTCATTATAAAAACAGACAAATGTCAATATGTTTAATGTTAGAAATAATAAGAATATTGCTACCAGTTTCATTTTATTTAAATAATAAATAAAGAATCAAGAACATTAAAATTCAATTTTTTCAAGTTTTTGAAAAGAAATAAAACCGCTATTTATATTAAATTTATTGGAAAAAAGTTCCCATACTTCTTCAGTAATATGGGGAATAGGCGGATGTAGAATTTTGCAGGTTTCCAAAGATATGAATAATAATAATTTCTTTCTATTATCATCAATATTTTTTTTATAATATTCAACATAATTATTAGCCAAATCATCCCAAACAAATTTGTAAATACTATTTGTCAATCCAGCAAAGTCAAATTTTTCATAACAACCATCAATCCTAGTCAACAAATTATTGAACAGATTAATTATGTTTTTATCATCATCTGATTGGACAATAATTTGATCAGAGTATTGACAATCGATAGAATTATAAATATATCTCATAACATTCCAAAATTTCGTACAAAATGTTGATCCAGATTTAACCATAAAATCGGAAAATTGTAAATCATTACCATACGGAGTAATTTTGAGTAAAGTAAATCTTAGAGGATCAGTGCCATGTTTATCTAAAACATCTAGTGGATCAACAACATTATTCAATGATTTTGTCATCTTAATACCCGACTCATCTCTAATTAAACCATGGAGAAATATTTTTTTAAAGGGAATTTTGTTGTTAGTAAATTTAGAAGCAACGATCATTCTGACGACCCAAAAAAATAAGATATCTTCTCCAGTAATAAGACTATCAGTGGGAAAATAATAATCTCTATCATTATCATCAAATGAAGCAAAAGGCCATAACCAACTAGAAAACCAAGTATCAAGAACATTAGGATCTTGAACAAATCTATTGGTTTCATCAGATGGATCAACACTTGAACACACTGTTTGACCAGTAGTTTCATTGTACCATATTGGTATACGGTGACCCCAAATCAAGTTACGACTAATACACCAGTCTTTTATATTCAGAATCCAATTTTTTAGCTTATTGATATTATATTCAGGATATATTTCTATTTCTCTGCTTTCGACTAATTGAATAATATCTTTTACTAAAGGAGCCATTTTGACGAACCATTGTTTGCTTAAAATTGATTCGATCACTGATCCAGTTCTACTGCATTTTTTGGAAACTCCTTGATAGTTTTCAATTTTCTCTATAGCATTATTGGTGTTTAGATCTCTAACAACAAATCTTTTCGCTGTTTCTCTGTCCATACCATCATATTTAGTATTAGTGCCTTTTATACGACAATCATCATCGAAAATATTAATTGTGGTCAAATTATGTCTTTTTCCTATTTCGTAATCATTTTTATCATGGCCAGGAGTAATTTTCAAAAGTCCGGTACCGAATTTCGAATCAACGTATTCATCTTGAATAATAGGAATTATCTTGTCAATAAGAGGTACAACAACATTTTTATTTTTATAATGTTTATATCTATCATCAGTGGGATGAAATGCAATAGCCTGATCAGCAAATATTGTTTCGGGTCTAGTTGTGGCAATGACAAGATATTCCTCACTATTTTCTATTCTATATTTGACATAATATAATTTAGATTGAATTTCCTGAGTGACAACTTCTTCATCGGATATAACTGTTTTGAGAGTAGGACACCAGTTGCATATATAATCATCTTTATATATGAGACCTTCATTATAGAGTTTTATAAATATATTTTGGACATGATTACTAAACTTATCACTTAAAGTAAACTGTTCTCTGCTCCAATCACAAGACAATCCTAATTTTTTGAGTTGATTTATAATAATATTGCCATATTGGTTTTTCCATTTATATATTTCATCGTATTTTTCCTGTCTAGACAGATTTTTAAAATCTAATCCTTGCTGTTCACAATATTTTTCAACTTTTGTTTGAGTGGCAATACCAGCATGATCTAATCCTGGCAAATAACATACATTATGTCCTGTCATTCTTTTGTATCTACACAAACAATCAATATAAACATTATTTAGAGCATGTCCTAAATGTAATTTTCCTGTAACATTTGGGGGAGGCATTACTATACTGAACTTTTTTTGTGAATTTTGTTGACTACTATACATAGAGCTAAATTTATTCTGCCATTTATTATCTAAAAATTTGTGATCTATTCTAGATTCCATAATTTTGGTTATTGATATAATGTTTATTGAAATGTTAGATAAAACATGTTTTTTTTTCAATTTTTATATATATGCCCGAACTGTTATTTATATTATTTTTTATATTTATATTATTAATACTCTATTATGCTTTTTGGTATAAACCATATAATAAACTGGAAATAGATTTGTCCGTGATAACAAAATCAGTTGACCATTTATATGAATCATTATTGAATGACAAATCTATTAGTATAAAATTAGATTCTGAATTTAGATTCTTATTTACCCTATGGCTATCGTCCATATTGGGATTACCATTTAAGTATGAATATGATTACAAATTAAATAGAAGAGATTTTGGTATTATAATGAATGAGTATAAAAAAACGCTGGATACTTTGAATATAACAAATAAAGATAATATAGCAACGAAAATGGAATATCACATGAATGAAATAGTCAAATAAAAATTTTTTATATATAATAATGGTATATGAAAAGCAAGCGTAATAGTGTGCGTTTTTTGGTTTCAAACGATGAGGAAGAATATGGTTCAAAATATGAAGATGAGTATTTGAAAAATGGATGGGGATTGCAAATAATAGACGATTCGATTTGGTTAAGCGCCAACAAATCGAATAAATTGATTCAGTATCAATTAAATGGTAAAAAGTTAAATTCAGTTGACGTTGCAGTCCCAACTGCTTTAATAGAAAATGATGATAAGAAAGGATTAGGAGCTCCTTTACTATATTTCGTGACAGAGGAAGGTAAGTTATATGAGTTAAATTTTTCATTACAAGATCCAGTTAGATTGTTAGTGGATAATTCGGGCGATAATGCTATGTATACTGGTTTAACTAAATATAAGAATCTATTGTATGCAACTGATTTTCACAATAAGAAAATAGATGTGTTTGACATATTACAAGATTTTGCGATGATCAATATGTCATTCATCGATTTGTATGAACCAAATGAGGAATACACTCCAAATAATATTGTTAAAGTAGAGGATTTATTATATGTCGCTTATGCAGAGAAAGATCCAAACAGCAATCATTCTATATTAGGAAAGGGTAAAGGATATATAAATATATTTACTGCAGCAGGAACATTTGTAAAACGTTTTGTGAGCAATGGAAAATTGAATTCGCCTTATGGTTTAACATTGAAAAAAGATACGATATTGGTAGGTAATTATGGAGACGGAAAAATTAACGAATATTCATTGAAAGGCAAACATATTGGAACATTAAGAAATCACAAAGGAAAAAAGATTAAGTTGGAGGGATTGAGCACTTTATTAAATTACAACCATGAAATATACTTTGACTCTGGACCAAATTCTGGAAATGATGGTATATTAGGAAAAATATTCTGTTAATTTAATAGTACATGTATAAGGAAAAATATATAAAATACAAGACAAAATACAACAATGCAAAAAAAGCAAATGAGCGTACAGACTGGTATAAATATTATACTAGATCGGGAATAATATTATATTTTAATAAATTGCAAGATAATGGCAAATTAGAAACATATTATATATTAACAGAATTCAAGACAAACAACAGAAATATAATAAGTGAATTTGGAGGAGAAAGAAAGGATTTTAGTTTGTCACCGGAAGAAAATGCCACAAAATATTTAACATCATTATTTCCACAAAATATGCTAGGACAGGATGATTCAACTGGATTGTACGATATGATAAAAGAAAAAAAATACACAATTATATTTAATTCGATTGAAAGTGAAAATATTTATGCATATATGTTTTTGATTAATATTGGGGATTTTAATTTTTTAAGACTTAATGATAAAACAATCGAATTTAATTTTTCAAATTTTCAACATATGACGGAAAATATAGTAGTTATAAAAAAATCGTATATGACAAATATCAAAACAAATATTTATCCAATAATATACGATAGTTTGGAAAAGTTTGCTAGTTTATTTAGAAGCATAAAATTATTAGATTATTTTGAATTAAGAGACCAACAAGAATTATCGTTTAAACAATCCAATGCGCAGATTCCAGAATGTAAAACAATGGATGGAATGTGTAATGATTTTGATGTTAAAAAGGATTATTTAAATGACGGTACAACAAATACTTTTGCATGTTTTCCGATATTGGGAGACTCTTCTACAGGAATAAAGTATATAAACATACCGAAAGGATATTATTTTTACAAGGCAATGAACAGAGACGCCAAAAACAACGATCATTTTCTAAATGATTATGCGTCAACAGTCACTTGGTATGGGGATTTATTAACAGCAATGACATATGTAAAATGGTATGCAGGTATAGGCAAAGATTTTAAAGTATTTCCATTTAAAGTTGAAAGAGATCTAAAATTATTTTATTTGATGGATAGTACAAATTTGGAATTATTATATGATATCATTGTTAAAAAAATATGGGCGGCCAAAAGTAGTTATCCACAAAATCTCAGTAATATGTATGAAAAAATATCCAAAATAAAAAAACTAGTGAAACAGCTAAAATATATTAAGATTACAACGGGTTATAAAATGAGTTGGAATGAACAATTAATGGAAGTGGATAGATTGGGTTTAAAAAAATCAATTATAAAAAGAAAGAAAAATATTGATAATCCGGAAGATAATATAAGTTGTAAAATGAATGGAACAATATTTGGAAAAAAATATTATGAATTAAATAGAGTCAGTCCCACATTAAAAAGCGATAAATATATGATGGAAGCGATATGTGAAAATTTAAATATGGATGGATATGGTGTAAAGCAATCTCCTTCTCTTTGGCATCTCAATAACAAATTTAATGCTGAAATATCGGTGTGTTTGTCCAGAGACTTATTAACAATGGATATTAATAATGTCTATTATAATGAGAAATCTATGGAATATAAAGACAAAATGAAATTGGCAGAGAAAAGAATACAACCAATAAAAACATTTGATACCATAATGATAGATATTGACACAATGTTTAATCTAGATGAAAGTATGAAAGATCATTTAGATACAATAAAAAGTTTATACAATAAATATCATATTGTTTTATTCACGAATCGTTCAATTAAATACATACATGAAATTAACAAAATTATGCATCCAATAGAAGATTATATATTGAACATAATTTATGATGCTTATAATGATAACTATTCATTTTTAGACGAAGCAACTATAATATATAGTAAAAATATTCAGCTAATTACAAAATACGGTAAATTGGTTAAAACAAAATTTTAAATGCTGCGTTTAATAAAAATATATAATATAATAATATATAAAATGTGTGAACATAAGAGATGTTGCAAAAAAGAAAAGAAGTGTTGTAAGAAAGAGAAAAAGGAAAAGAAATGTTGCAAAAAAGAAAAGAAGTGTTGTGTAAATAATTTGGCATATGCATGTGAATATAATGGAAATACCAATTGTTTATGCTGCTACAATGTGAATCCATGGTTTGCAAACGGATATCCATTTGCAAAGAAATCATACCAAATCAATCGTGAATATTAAGAAAAAAAATTGATTATTTTAATAAATTGATTGATTGTAACAGATTATAAGTATAATCTATTGCAATAGAATGTTAGCTGCGGCGAATTACGGTTTTATCAATTCTACTTATTATGAGAGGAGACAAAACAATGATTCTATCAGATATAACAAATATATGGTTTTAATAGCTGTTGTTATTAGTCTGATAATAAGTTGTGGCATTATTTATTGTCTCCTATAAAAATGACATTAATTATATTAATAAATTGTGTTTATCTTTCATATATTTAACAAAATCTGAGGATAGAGTATTAGCATTAATAGGATAATCAGGTTTAATATTATTTTGTTGACAAAATTCTTGATAATAGAACTCAGGTGGTTTGTTTATATAATCTAAAAGATATTTAGAATCAACAACATTAAATTTTTTATCTTTATTGTGCAAATATGTTATAGTAAATTTATTTCTGGATTGATCGAGATTTTGAATTTGATTAAAATACCAAGTAATATCAGAAAAAAGATGTTTGATATTTTTGTAAATATTATCAACTTTTATAAAATATACAACTTTTGTTGAGTTATAATAGTTCAGAATATAATCAAACGGATTTCTAAAAATAAAATTGATTTCAAAATTTCCAGTATATGGTACAAGATTGATATCATTAATTTCGTGGAGTCTTTCAAATCCATCAATCAACACTTTATTTATACCATTTTCGAAAGTAAAAGCTTTTGGAACGTATTTCTTTTTTGCATAATTATAAACATTATCATAGTGAATTACTTTTTTAAAGCTTTTATTGATAATATTTGTATAAAAACTTTTGCCAGAGCCGGATAATCCAATTAAGAATGTGATATTCATTTGTATTTTTATTGTATATAATTTATATATATAATAAATAATATATGCAATCAATTTTATTAAAAAATACAGGATTCAATGTAAAAGTCAAAAAGTATGACGCCGAATGCTGTTTAGATAGAATATGTATTATTCCTAATTTAAATGGTTATCAGGAAATAGCCATTATTTTACCAGATGAATTGGTTATTCCAGATATAAATGCGATGTTGATATTTATAAAGAATTTAGAAAAAGTATTTAATGATTTAAAGAACAATAAGAAGACATTTTCTTTATACAACGAAAAAAATCAACAAATTATATTAAATTCACAAAATTATGCTCACTTAGATAAATATTTATTTGAATTAAAGAAAAAAACTTTAATAAATTACATAAAAGATACTAGTTTTTATCCGATATATCAATGTTTATTAGTGGATAATATAATTGTGAAGGATAGTGACCAGGGATGTTATAAATCATGGGACAATATATGTAAATTAGGAGTTGAATGGAAAAATAAAACTGTTTTAGACATTGGTTGTTTTAATGGATATTTTAGCACCAAAGTTTACAATGAAGGGTGTAGTAATGTAATAGGTGTGGACATAGACAACACAGTGGAAAAATGTTATCGTGTGTATTGTGAGATAAATAAAGTAAAACACAAATTTTACAAGAAAGATTTAGGGAAAGACGACATAAGTGATGTGTGTCAAAATAAGATAGACATAACATTGATATTCAACTGTCTTCATCATATAATTAAAAAAAATGGAAAAGATGATGTTGAGAAAAATTTTTTGGAGCCATTAACAAAGAAAACAAAAGAATTTTTATTTGAAGTAAATCAAGGTGAAATAGAATACATAGAAAACATATTATTAAGAAACAACTTTGTTTTAATTAAAAAGATAGAGAGCCATAGAAAAACGATTTTTGGTGACAGAATGATTTTATATTATAAAAAATTATAATATTATAGTTTTAATGACAATTATATAACACGTTTTGAGGTATTTGAATGTGTTATTAAAGATTTTTTTAAATTTTTATATTCTATAAATATAGATTAGATAGATGAGTTTTATGCAAACAGTAAATAGTGGAGCGAGTTATCCATCTAAATTTCCAAACATGAATGTCGTTATTCCGACTACAAATATTGATGTACCGATTTCGACGGCTGGTGCATTAATTATGGCAGAGTATGGTTTAACAGTATCCAATCCAACCCAACCTTTTACGTACAATTATGTACAATGTTCGGGAAGTATTGGTATTACATCAACAAATCAAGCAGGAACAAAGGTAAGAGTATTAGTGACTCAGACAAAAATGAATCCTTTGGGACCAGAAGAGATTATATATGCAACAGAAGAGACAATGATAAATACAAATGTTCTCAAGCCTACCCAAACAACATTAACGATAAATACTGTAATTGGAGGTATCAATAATTCAATTGTTCAAGGTTATTATAGATACAGACTTTATATTATTCAGATCAATGATGTAGTAGATTTATTGACTAAAGTGACCGGTCCTTGTTTGTTTCAAGCAATATCTTATTTGGGAGGAGGTTTTGGACAAAATATTGGTGCAACTGGCGCAACAGGAGCAACTGGTCCAATAGGTCCAGTGGGTCCAGTGGGTCCAACGGGTTCAAAGGGTGTAACTGGTTCAGCTGGTCCAATAGGTCCAACTGGTCCAGCTGGTTCAGCTGGTTCAACTGGTCCAAATGGTGCAACTGGTGCAACTGGTTCAGTAGGTCCAATAGGTCCAACGGGTCCAATAGGTTCAGCCGGCCCCAATGGTAATACAGGTCCAATAGGCCCAATGGGTCCGACTGGTCCAGCGGGTTCAGCAGGTCCAACAGGTCCGATCGGTAACACAGGACCTGCTGGTAATGTCGGTCCAACGGGTGCACAAGGACCGATAGGAAATACTGGTCCAATAGGAAATACTGGTCCCGATGGTAATGTCGGCCCAACTGGGGCCCAGGGTCCAATAGGAAATACGGGACCAGCCGGCCCAATAGGTCCAACAGGTCCACAAGGTTTACAAGGTGTGACAGGTCCCGATGGCCCAATAGGTCCAACGGGTGTGCAAGGACCTCAGGGAATAACAGGTCCGCAAGGGCCAATTGGTAACACAGGTCCAGATGGTCCAATAGGTTTAATAGGTCCAACTGGTCCACAAGGTCCAATCGGAAATACAGGTCCTGATGGTCCACAAGGGCCAATTGGTAACACAGGTCCTGACGGTAATGTGGGTCCGACGGGTCCAATAGGAAATACTGGTCCTGATGGAAATGCTGGTCCTGATGGAAATACTGGTCCAATAGGTCCAACTGGTCCACCAGGAGGAGAAACAGGTGCTACCGGTCCAGCTGGTCCAATCGGTCCAACAGGTCCTGCGGGCCCAGCCGGTGGTTCAACGGGTCCAACAGGTCCACAAGGTATAACAGGTCCAGATGGTCCAACTGGTGTCCAAGGTCCAACTGGTGTCCAAGGACCACAAGGTATAACAGGTCCAGATGGCCCAATAGGCCCAACAGGTGTACAAGGACCAATAGGTAATACTGGACCAGATGGCCCTATTGGCCCTACTGGTGTACAAGGACCAATAGGTAATACAGGTCCACAAGGTCCTCAGGGAGTGCAGGGTATAACTGGCCCAGATGGTCCACAGGGTCCAATAGGTAACACAGGTCCTGACGGCCCAATAGGTCCAACTGGTGTACAAGGACCTCAAGGTATTACTGGCCCACAAGGCCCGCAAGGAATAACTGGTCCAGACGGTCCAATAGGAAATACTGGTCCACAAGGCCCAGTAGGTAACACAGGTCCAGATGGCCCAATAGGTCCAACCGGTGTGCAAGGACCAATAGGTAATACTGGTCCACAGGGTCCAATAGGAAATACTGGCCCAGACGGTCCAATCGGTCCAACAGGAGTTCAAGGTCCAATAGGAAATACAGGTCCACAAGGCCCAATAGGCAACACAGGACCAGATGGCCCAATAGGTCCAACAGGAGTTCAAGGACCGCAAGGAATCACAGGTCCACAAGGTCCAATAGGTAACACAGGTCCGGATGGCCCAATAGGTCCAACAGGTGTTCAAGGTCCAATTGGAAATACAGGTCCACAAGGTCCAATCGGAAACACAGGACCTGATGGCCCAATCGGCCCAACTGGAGTTCAAGGTCCAATAGGAAATACAGGTCCACAAGGTCCAATCGGAAACACAGGACCTGATGGCCCAATCGGCCCAACTGGAGTTCAAGGTCCAATAGGAAATACTGGTCCAGATGGTCCGATAGGTCCAACTGGTGTACAGGGCCCTCAAGGTATAACTGGCCCACAAGGTCCGATAGGTAATACAGGCCCCGACGGTCCAATTGGCCCAACAGGCCCAGCAGGTCCAATAGGCCCAACAGGAGCACAAGGACCTCAGGGAATAACGGGTCCGGATGGTCCGATAGGTCCAACAGGTGTTCAAGGTCCGATAGGTAACACAGGACCAGACGGCCCAATAGGTCCAACAGGTCCACAAGGAGTACAAGGTATAACAGGTCCACAAGGTCCACAAGGTATAACAGGTCCAGATGGCCCGATAGGCCCAACAGGTGTACAAGGACCAATAGGAAATACAGGTCCACAAGGTATAACAGGTCCAGATGGCCCGATAGGCCCAACAGGTGTACAAGGACCAATAGGAAATACAGGTCCACAAGGACCAATAGGAAACACGGGTCCTGATGGTCCAATCGGCCCAACAGGTGTTCAAGGTCCAATTGGTAATACAGGACCAGATGGCCCAATTGGCCCAACAGGTGTACAAGGACCAATAGGAAACACCGGTCCAGATGGCCCGATAGGTCCAACTGGTGTACAGGGACCTCAAGGTATTACAGGTCCACAAGGTCCTATAGGTAATACAGGACCAGACGGTAATACGGGTCCAGTAGGTTTAACGGGACCTCCAGGCCCAACTGGTGGTGCGACAGGTCCACAAGGTGATATAGGTCCAACAGGTCCACAAGGTAATATAGGTCCAACGGGTCCACAAGGTGATATAGGTCCAACGGGTCCACAAGGTAATACAGGACCAACAGGTCCACAAGGTGGTATTGGGCCTACAGGTCCGACTGGTGTACAAGGTTTAGTGGGTCCAACAGGAGCGACAGGTCCAATAGGTCCACAAGCACCAACAGGAACATATGTTTTGAAATCTGGTGACACAATGACAGGAAATCTTGATATGAACGGAAGCAACATTACAAAGGCTGCATTATTATTGTCAGGAAATGGATCTCTTTCTAATCCAACTTATTCATTCGATCAGTTTTCGAGTTCTGGTATGTTTATGTACGATTTTAATACAGTTGGTTTTGCCGCAGGAACCCAATTGAAAGCTATTATGGGTCCAGCAGGTTGTACTTTTGAGAATGTCAATTCAAATGCATCATTATCGGTAGGATCTACAGCATATATAGGAAGATCTTTATCAGTTGGTACATCATTATCTGTGGGTAGCACAGCTTCAGTGGGAACATCTTTAGCAGTAGGCACAGACATAAACATTAATAATGGAGGAAATAATGGAACAATTACTTTCGGTAACACAGGTCATTTTATAAAAAGACCGATAACGACCAACAATATGGCTGTGGGAACTACAAACGGTGAAATTCAATTGGAAACTTTAGATTTGAATGTATCACTGCCCGGAGGTGATATTATCTCCAAACCTCGTCAAATAGAAAGATTCAGAGTAGGAGAAACAGGTGTTTATGTGAATTACGGAGGAAATACTGGAGGATTTTTCCTCGGCGATGTAGGCAATGGTATGGAAAAAGCAGGAACAAACACAATATTAAAATCAACTAACGATATATATATGGATGTGACTGGTTCAGGTGCTATAGTATGTAGACCTCAAAGTATAGAAAGAGCAAGAATTGATCAAGATGGTATACTGATTAATAAAAATGGAAATAGTGGAGGCGTATATTTTGGTGATAATACATATGGAATTGATAGAACATTAACCAACTTAGTTACTATGCGTTCAAATGGCCCATTATCGTTAAGATCAAATATTAATGGTATTGATATGAGAGTGGATGATAATCAAATATTGGTCCTCGATAAATATAGTGTAACAGTTAATACAAATGGTTCTACGGGAGGAATATACTTTGGTGTCTCGGGAGGTTATTTAGAAAGACAACCTGGAAATAATATGAGATTGGGAACAAATAATGCAGATGTCATTATTGATTCAATTGGAAATGGAGGTTTAATATGTAGACCAGCCGAAACAGAAAGATTTAGAACAAATACTACAGGAACATTTTTGAATTTTGAACAAACTAGTGGAAATTTATTCTACAGCGATACTGATCATTTATTGGAAAGACCTAATGGAACAAATGATATGAGATTGGGAGCATCTGGAGGAAATGTATATATAGACACAATGGGTGTTAGTGGCGGTTCCATAATATTCAGGCCAAGAAGTACTGAAAGTACTAGAATAGGATCAACTGGAGTTTTTGTAAATTTTGGTGGAAATGGTGGAGGATATTATTTTGGTAGCGAAGGTCATTATTTGAGAAGACAGGTGGGAACAAATAACTTAGATTTATTTACAACTGCGGGTAATATTACTTTGAAAAATACAGGTGCTGGTTCAAACATTATAGCTGGTCTTGGAGGAACAGGTTATTTTGGAGTAAGAACTATAGATGACAGTTGGTTAGCATTTAGAGCTTATAGTGAAGGAGCAATGGGTGCAGATAACAATGTGGTTGCTTATGCAGCACGTTTACAACCAGAAAATGGCGGTAGAATGATATTACCTTCAGGAGGAACAGGAGCAACAGGATTATCAAGTGAAATAACTACTGGTAGTACTGGAGGTATTGTAACACCTTATTTATCTAATGGTTCAACATGGAAACAAATTATAACTTCGGATTATAATCCTGTTAGTACGTACACTAATGCGAATATGAGAATCAATACAGCTGTAATTAGTATGTATGCCAATGGATCAAGTGTAACTTATACTTTCGTAAGAGGTTCTAATCTTACTTTGGGTTCAACTGGTTATACCAATGATTATGCATTTGGAATTAATTATGTGACACAACCAACAACAATATATTCGTGGAATATATCAGTTGCATCAGACAATGGCGCTGAAGCACTTACTGGAGTTTTCAGTGGAATAACAGGTCCTTATTTAGCAACTGATAATAAAGTAAGAGCATTTTTGGGTTCAACACCACCAGTTTTTTCTACTCTTGCAACAGCCACATACGATTTTGCCATTACAATTATGTCTGATTAAAATATAAACTAAATGCCTTAGAAATTTAAAAATCACATAAAAAAGATTATATTCAAACTTACAAATAAATGAATATAAGCTAAATTAAAATTATTAAAATGATATAATTAATTATGCTAAATTTTTGTCATTTAGTAATCAATTAATCTTTCTTTTTACTTTTTCTAATTTTACCATAAATTTTGAGAGTTTTATTTTTTTCTTTTTCATAATCAACTATTGGTTTAGGATAATTGATTTTATAATTAACATATTTTTCGTTCCATTTGTGAATATCACTGTTATTTACATCTTTCAATTCAGGAACCCATTTTTTAATATATTGGCAATCTTTATCAAATTTAATAGATTGTCTCCAAGGATTGAATATTCGTGTGTAACCAGAGCCATCAATTGTGTAAAATACCCATTGCCAATTACCTACATTCTGAGCAGGATCATAGTCAATTAAATTTTTTGAAAAATATGCTTCACCATGAGTCCAATTAATATGTAATGTTTTTATCAAAAAACTGCTAACAATTAATCTACCTCTATTGTGCATATAACCAGTGGTATTTAGTTCTCTCATACATGCATCCACAACTGGAAATCCAGTTTGTCCCAGCTGCCATTTTTTCAATAATTTATTGTCGTTCCACTGTATATTATTATACTTTAAATTAATTGGCTCATGTTTTGACAAAGTTTTTGGATAAAAAAATAAAAGATTGTAATAAAAATCTCTCCAATATAATTGTCTAATAATTTCTGATTTTAACCCAATATTCTTTTTCACAGAATGATATACTTCTCTAATAGATACACAACCAAATTTGTTATAAGCCGATAATCTTGTAGTATTTATATTGAGAATATTTCTATCTTTGTTATAATTTTTAAAATCACCAATATTTTTCAATATTTCTAATCCAAAAGTTCTTCCTCCATTTTGAGCAATATTTTCGTTATAGACGTACAAATTATGTTTATCTTTCTTAAATTCATTCTTAATTTTGATATTATGTTTAATATAATTTGTATGATCATTTTTTGCAGGTAAAGGTATTTTTGTTTCAGAAGCTTTATTGAAAAAAGGAGTGAACTTAGTATAAGCCTTATCATTTGTAGTTTTAATTGATCCAATTGGATTTAGAGTTATATCTTCATATGAATGAAATTTTATATTTTTATCTAAACATTTTTTTTCTATTTCGTTATCTCTTTTGGTTGAATATGGTGTATAATCCATATTGACAAAAACAGCATCAATGGGCATATTAGTTATAAGATCCTCAATAACTTGTGATGGTTTTCCAAAAAAGAGATATAAACGGGATTTATGTTCACATAGCTGACTATCCAAGTCATCGAGTGATTCCATCATAAATTGTACACAATTATCTGATTTATAAGGATTGTCTAATAATTGTTCCGGCGTTAATATAAAAATAGGTATTACTGTTCGAGATGATGTTAAAGCTTTTATTAAACCAGTGTTATCATAAAGTCTAAGATCTCTTCTGAAAATGAATATGGAATGATTGTACATAACTTATAAATATATATATTGGCAATATAATATATTTGGTAATTTATATGCCTGTGATTATATTCCCTAATCAATTATTCGAAGATAACACTTTAATAGAAAAAAATGATGATGTTTATTTAATTGAACATAATGTGTACTTCAAACTTTATAAATATCATAAACTGAAACTAATATTACTAAGATCAGCAATGAAGAATTATGAAGATTTTCTAAAAAATAAATATAAATGTAAGACACACTATTATGAAAATCATGTAAATATAGAAACCATATTTGAAAAGAATAAGGGAAAAGAGTTTTTGATGTACAATCCAATAGATCATACAATTGTGAATGAGATTGAGCGTAAATGCCAAAAATATAAAATAAATCTTAATATAAACGATTCTCCAAATTTTGTTTGTTCTTTGGAGACATTAAAAAGATATGAGAAAAGTGGGGGAAAAGTAAAACATTCATCGTTTTATAAATGGTGCAGAAAAGAGTTTGATATATTAATGTCAGGTGATAATCCTGCGGGAGGAAAATGGTCTTATGATAAGAACAATAGATTACCTTTTCCACAAAATTTCAAAACGAATGACAAAATAATATTAAATAATGATAAATATGTGATTGAAGCAACAAATTATGTAAATAAATATTTTGGAAAAAATGTTGGGTCAACTGAATTCTATTTGCCAATAAATCACGCCGAAGCAAAAAAACATTTCAAAAAATTTTTAAAAGATAGATTAGAATGCTTTGGACCTTATCAGGATGCTGTTAAAGAAGAAATTATATACGGGTGTCATTCATTATTATCTCCTTTGATAAATATTGGTCTGCTAAATCCAAAATATATAATAGACGAAACAATAAAATATTTTAATAAAAAGAAAACAAGTATTGAATCAGTTGAAGCATTTATTCGACAATTATTTTGGAGAGAGTATGTTATGTATATTTATATGTTTTATGATGATGAATTGACAAAGATAAATTTTTTTAAACATAAAAATAATATTTCAAAAGACTGGTATAATGGTACGACAAATATAAAACCAATTGATGATCTTATTAATAAAGTAACTAAATATGGGTATTTGCATCACATTGAAAGACTTATGTATATAGGTAATTTTATGTTATTGTCAAAAATAAATCCGGATAAAGTATATGAATGGTTTATGACTTTTTTTGTGGATGCTATAGCCCCCTGGGTAATGAAACCTAATGTGTATGGAATGTCACAATTTAGTACAGGACCGTTTATGATGAATAGACCATATTTCAGCTCCTCTAATTATATCCAAAAAATGAGTACTTACAAGAAAAAATATAATGTGTATCCAACAATTGAAATAAATGAAGAAATATATGAATGGTTTGAAATATGGGATGCTTTGTATCACAATTTTATTGAGGAAAATAAAAATTATTTAAAAAAAAATTATTCAACAGCTGGAATAATTAGTTCGTGGAGCAAAAAAAACAAAAATGACAAAAAAATAATAATAAATTTGGCTCGTAATTATTTAAAAAATTATACGTAAAAATTGAAAAAATAAGTTACTGATAATTAGATTATTTTCAAGGTACTTAGATTAATAATGTTTAGTACAGTATTTTCTTCATTATTGACTTTAACAATTATGTTTTATAAAAGATGTTTAAATAAACTAAATGACGAATTATTAGATCAAAATCCTGATTCTGAATGTCGCAATTTTATTCACAAAAAAATGATAAAAACTTCTGAAAAATTTGTGAAAGATTTGATTGACAAATACGAAAAACAGCAAACTATTGACACTATAAATGTTTTGTCTAATTTGGAATCTAATGGAACAGATATTATGGACTTTTTAAAAGAAGTCAAAAAAATGAATTTGCGCTGGGAATACATTTCAGAAACTAAATTATTTACTTCTGGATATTTGTCAACAATAGAAAGATCTAGACCTCCAAGGATATTAGAGTATGAAAACGATCAATATGGAAACGATTTGTACGCGTTTGAGATACCTTATTGTCCGATATCCAGAAGACTAATAATATCATATGCTGATATTTTCACACCTTCATTGACTAATGTGACTAAAAGAACTTGTAGAATAATTTTGGATAATAGACAAATTGGATGTGGTTGTTATGTTAATAATATGATTATTACCACAAGAAATATTGCTGAAAAAATCAATGGAAACTTAGACAATGTTTTTATTGATTTCAATATGGTTGCCACAAAGGCTGATAGAATACGTAGAACACTACTTAAAATATCTGGTAAATTAAAATCAGAATTAGATGAAATATCTTTTCAACAAGTTTCGTGGTATATCGATCAATATTTAGACCTTTTGTACAAAAAACAAATGGGAGAAAAGTTTAGTGAAAAGAGAATGAATTTATTAGGCCAAAAAATTCCAAACATCAATATTTCTGAAGATTTAGAATCTGATAATCAATATGATTGTGACCTAGTGTTTGGAGTTACAAATGTTAGAACAGATGGTCAATTTGGACAAATTTTCATCAAAAACAATTTGTCATTTGTGGATTCAGTCCAATTCACCCAAAAAGTTGATGAACTAAAATATGTTCTTATAGTGGGCAGTTGTTCATCTTTGGATGATAGATTAAATATGTTTTATGATTTGATGAGCGATGGACTAGGACATAAAAATGTGCATTTTGGAAAAGTCTATGACGATAACAAACACGATGCGTTCATATTGGATTCTATAGAAGGAGCTCCAGTGATTGATATGATTACTGGAAAATTAGTTGGTATTACAGCGGATGCCGAAAACATAATTACTCCACATTTTTTTATCAAAAAAGATGAAAAATATAAACTTTAGAATACTTATAGAAAAAGTTTATATTTCCATAAATGATGAACATATTATTAATCTTAGTTATTTGGTATGCTTTATATTTTCTTTCCACAATTCCAATAATATTGTTACGAATTTTTATTGTCAATTGTGTATTGCAAATATTAATTACTGTTTTTCAGTTAAGTATTTTTATGACATGTGTTATAACTATTATTTTACCAATATTATTGTTACATAATACAGGAGAACAGATTATTAACTATATAATGAGGTTTTATAGATACATAAAGTGTATTGTATATTCACCACCCTACCGTATAAAAGAAAATAATGAAAAAACTGAGATGTGTTGTATATGTTTGGACGGTATCATTTGTGGTGATCGTATTTATACAAGCAAATGCAATCATGAGTATCATTATGATTGTATTTATGATTGGGTAATTGTTAGTGGTACTTGTCCTTATTGTCGACAATTATTATAAAAAATCCTCTAGTTTTAGGAATTGTCGGAAATCCTTTTGTTTTAAAAAAACTGCCGAAAATCCTTTCGTTTTAAAAAACTGCCGGCAATACTGATTTACCACAAATATACGCTTTATTTTATCAATATCAATGCCTAAATAAATATCATCTCTTAGCCAATTAATTGGATTGTACAATACAGATTTATCCAATATGATTTGCTCGTTATTTTCAAGTTTGACAATGTATAGGCACATTACAATATTTCTATTATAATTATAAAGTCTTTAAATAAATAAAATTTCAAATTTTATTGATCAAATAGCTTGATAAAATCCGGGACAGAAATATTAACACCAGGCAAATGATAATATTCACGATCACATTTTGTAACTCGTTTCATGTAAGACCAATGACTTAGTCCAATAGTTTGTTGTAAGACCGTATTTATACTGTTCATTTGCATAATGAATTGCCATTCTCCATCAATTTTTTTGAATTTTCCCGAACCATTTGTAATGGAACTAGAATGAAACGCAAATTCGACTTTTCTATCTGGCGTAATAGAGCCGATAATTTTGGCCATAGCCAAAGGAACACCATTTACCGTTGTATAAGATGTTCCGAAAACATAACCATCCTTATATTCATCAATAATCCAAACAGTTTGATCTTCCACAGGTATAGTGATATCATTGACAATTTGATAAGCTAACAGTGTTTGTTTTGGTACTATCCAAATACTGTTCATTAACAATTTCTTTAATTTGGAATCTTTCATATAATTTTTATTATATATAATAATAAAGTTGAAAAAAAAACTATTATTTCTACTTTAAAATACGGTATGACGTCTAAGTAACACAATCAAAATGAATCAAAAAGATTTTTTGTCAGCAATAAGAAAAGGTGATATAGATAAAGTGAAAGAGTATATAAAGTCGGAAGAAGATTACAATTTGAGTAAATCTTTTTTGTTGGCATTGAAAAGTGAACAGTATGAAGTAGCACAGTATTTATCATCTTTAGGCGTAAATTTAGATAATTATAATTTATACGAAACAATAGAAAAGATAATCATGAATCATAAAAATATTAATATGGATTTTATAAAACAGTTATTATCTTGTGGAATTAATGTGAGTGGCTACTCCAGAACAATTACAGAAAAAATAATAAAAGAACGCAATTTAGAAACGATAAAAGAAGCGGAATCAAGCGGTATTATAGTATTTGAAAATCATACTATGGATCTGGCGTGTCAATATGGTTGGTTAGAATTGTGCAAATATTTAAACGATAAACAAATTTATTGTAGTTCATCAATATATCATGCCATGGCAAACAATCATATAGATGTATTAAAATATTTAATATCAATAGGTCATCATGTTTCAATCGAAGGAAAAGAATTTAGAAGGGCAATAAAAAAGATTGTACGTTCAGGAAATGTAAAAACATTGGAGTTTTTAAGAGAAAATTTTAATCTTGAACTTAAAAAAATTATTAAAAAGATTTATAACATAGATTTTTTGTGTGTGAATGGTCATTTGGAAATGATAAAATTTATACGTTCACAAGACATAAAAATAGGATTCGATAATTTGAATGGAACCATAATTCATATTGTTGCCACCGGAAATATCTCAATATTAGAATTTACAATGTCCATTGAACAAATTAATATGATGTATCTCATAGAAATATGCTCACGATACACTTCAGGCAAAATTTTTAGATATTTAATGTCAAAAATTTTCAAACAACGAGAGATGATAGACTTTATAGATTTAAATAATTTACATCGTATAAAATGTATAGATGCGATTAAACTATTAGTATCAACCGATACTATAAAAAAAACACTTGATAAATTTATTATTATGTCAAATGTAGTATCTAGTGGACATATTAATACAATAAAGTATTTAATTACAAAAAATTTTAAAGTTGATGGGAAACATACATTGTTGGCTTTGGACAATAATCAATATAAAACGGTAGAATATCTTTTGTCACTTGGTTATAATTTCAAAGAACAATTTTTTGAAAGATTACAATGCAATCCACCCAAACTAACTAAAAATAATTACGGATACCTGAGTGAATATCTAGAACAATTAACAAAATATATTAATTCCATCAAAAAGGTAGCTAAATTAATAAAAATATTGTATTATAAAAAAAAGTTTGATTTGGCACACAAAGTTTTAGAAATTTATGATAAATATTATGAAAAACAAAAAGATGGAAAAAATTTAAATGAAGATATTATTGCTAGTATTAATAAAATAAATAGAATGCGACAAAATTTTATTAGTAATTTAATGAATGATAAAAAAAAAGATATATTGGTAATATGTTATTAGTCATTATCTGGAGTTACAAATATTGCCCAATCAACTCTAGGAGCAATAGTATTATTATCGATTTGCTCAATGAACATATGTCCAGCAATTAATTTAGCCAAATATTTTGTACCATTGTCATTAATTTTTACTGGTGCATAAGCATATCCATGTGGAATATCTGCAGTATCAATTTTTGGCCACTCTTTGCCGTTATCAAAATCTATCGCTTGATAAACGCCTTCGGTATTGAAAACTGAGAATGCAGTAATCCAGCCAGAAATATAACTGGGACCACTACCTCCTGAATAGTATTTAACAATTCTATTCCACCAATTTTTATCAATTTTATCTTTTTCGTCTTTGGCGATGAAATTTGCTGTTTCAATAAATTTATCAAGTATAGGAAACAGGAGATTAGTCCAGTTAGTCATTAGTTTATTTTCTAAATCAAATTCTAAAAGTTTGTTTGCTCTCATGCGAATGTCAATCCAATCCTCAGGAACACCCAACAATGTTACACCAGGTAAATTGCATTCAAAACTTACCTTATATTCGAAAAATGTCTTAAAAGTAGCCATGAGACATACTGATGCTGCCATAACATCGACCGGAGTTGTTGTGGAAAACTTTGGAGTAATCCAATTATGAATTTGTGGATCTTTTATATTTTCGGAAATTTTATCAGCCATTTGAGCATAAATTTTGACGTGATCTGCATTGAAAAAACTACCACCTGATTTAATTTCCAGTGTTTTTTTACCTTCAAAATCAACAAGTTTGCTTCTTAATTTTTCACCATTTGCATTTACGTAATTTGAAAATTGATTACAGATGGCGATCCAAATATCATCTGGTCTAATGGTGAGATTGTGATGTCTATTATATGCTTTGATTGTGGAGAAAACGAAAGAATTAGTGCCTTCAGAAAAACATTTATCTGAAAGTGATGATCCAGCTACAAAAGAGTATTTTTTCTCTTCTTCACGAGATAATCCGTAGTTAAAGTTTTTTACTGTTCGCATATAAACATTTTCTGGTTCAACATTCGCTACTTTAAAATAATTTGCCATTATTGTTTTATTGTAATCCTTTTTACTATATACCCTTCAATGTGTTATTTTTTTCAATTTTTTTGGCAAAAAAAATGAAAAAACAAAATCATAATAAGCTTTTAACAAATAAAATGATAATAATGGATAGCAAAGTATTAACAAGATTATTGGAACAAGTAAAAAAATACTTGGAATATTTGGATAACAATATCACTTCAATTTGTCAAGATATTTGGGGCAATAGCAGTGAACATTTTATAAAAAAATACGATGAACAACGATGTGCCGAAAAGGGTATATCGTACCTATATGCATTGGACTTATGCAATAAAAGAAACCTTTTGTATCACGTTATTGAACAACTAAAATTAAAAGTCAGTTATGATGAATTGTTTGAAGGAATTGACTTTATATTTTGGTTAGTTAGTTATTATGGCTCAGGACTGTTTTACAATTTTATTGGCAAAAGTCCTGTGACTTCAACAAATGAAACTAAGTTTGTTGATATATTATTGAGCGTAAATAGCTATTTGAGATATAATTTATATACCGAATACAAAAAAGTAGTTCCGTTTATAGATTATAGTTGATTCTAAAAATTGAATTTTATTTATTTAAAACTTTGACGATATACAATATTTATATATGAGTTTCGAGAAAAAATACAAAGATTTGGTATATGTTGTTATAGATGTAGAATCAAATGGTCCTAGTGTTAAAAAGAACAGTATGTTTTCTGTTGGTGGTGTTGCAATTGAAGTTACAACTAAAACAGTATTAGGTAGTTTTCATTTTAATGTTAAAGAAAGTAAAGGAAGTTTAATTGATAAAAATTGTTGGGATAATTTTTGGTCAAAACATCATATTATGTATGAACTATTGCACAAAAATCAATGTGATGAAAGTGATGTGGTAACATTTATTTGCAATTTTATTAAACATTTTGTTGATAAAGGAAAAAAGATATTTTTTGCATCTGATAATTCAGTATTCGATTGGAAATGGATTGACACTTGTATTCTAAATCATCGTGAAGAGAACCCATTAGGTCACAACGCACTTGATATATTTTCTTATGCTGCCGGAGTGTTCAAAGAACCAAGACATAATGTCATGAAAACTATAAAAAAATATCCAAAAAAATTCAATGTAGACAAGATAGAACACAATCACAATCCGTACATGGATGCTTTACAAGAAGCATGTTTGTTGATTGATATTATAAGATATAGCGAAAATCTTGAGCCCAAAAAATTAACTAACACGGCTTTGATAGAGCCTTTTAATAGTGTGTATATACCAAATGATATTTAAATGTCAATATAATAAATATTTTTTATGTACAACCATTTTTTATTTCATAAAGATGTTCCAACCGATATCAATTTGAAAAAATTTTAAACGTTTGATTTTAGCGACCAGATTGTCCAACATATTTAAAATATACTATCTCCTGACGATGTATCAACTAGAACAATATTATTTAATCCTCTTTAACAAATTTTTTGGTTAATTTAGTTTGATTGTTTGAATAATCAAAATAATATTGAAGATAATAATTTCCTTTGTGATTGTAACTATAACAATGCGAAAAATGGTGATGAAAGGTATCAATATCTCTAATATATGTATCAAATATGAAGTTATATGATACATTTATTATAGTATTTTATATATTTGCTATTGTACATTTAAGCGACAAAAACATTATACTTGAAAATAAGCTCTTATGACTGTATAATTCTATGATATGTGCTATGCCATTTATTGTAACCTTTTGTTCAAAAAATAATTCTCACGAAAAAAACATGATAGTCGCAAAAGAAATGTCAACAAATAATATTGTTAAAACTCACGAATGTTCCAATTTTTTTAGTTTTGAACATATAATTATAAATAATGATAATTTTGATTTAACTAGTATAAAATCTATAAGTATTGACTGCGGTAATATCATTAAAGAATTTCCTTTTGATCTGTTCTCGGACAAATGCTCTTTAACCAAAAAGAGAGGAAAAATCTATTTAGATATTCGAAAAAATCCCTTTATTCCAAAATATATGCTCAGTAAACAAGAGAATAAAATAATATTAATTTGTGATCAAAATGTAGACTTTTCGATCATATTTATTGAAACAGCTGTTTATAGTGAATATGGTGACATGGCGTTATTAAAAGAACAACCCACTATGTCGATGTAAGTGGACAAATTATGTTGTATATGTAAATATATAATCTGTCGACTAATATATGAAACACTGTGACATTATTTGCATTGGTTTGGGTATTAGCGGTTTATATTTTGGTTACAAGGCACTAAAGTCAAATAAAAAGATTTTATTTATAGAAAAAGAAGAAAGAGTCGGAGGAAGAATTAAAAGTGTTAGTCTTGGTAACAATCCTTACTGGGCAGAAGGGTGTGCAACTAGATTTTTTTATAATCCAAACAGTCCTCCATCATTGCAAAACGATGGATACGTCGTGCAATTATTAGAAGAACTAAATATTGGAAGTACTCCAATGCCAAATGATAGAATCGAAACAGGTGACTATTATTTAAAAGTCATTCAGAAGATTAACCAAATGTATCCGGTTATGTATGATAGTCTAGCTAAATTATCATTTCCTACTCAAGTCGAGTTATTAGGATATTCTATCAAAGAATTTGCTGACCAAATTGGATATCCATTGTTTGAGGATCCAATAAATTTAAATATGGCTATGAGAACTTTAAACAAGTTTGTTGATTTAGTGCAGAATTTTGTTGACGGAGGTTATGAAAATGTTTGTGAAAAAATATATCACATAATCAAAAAAAGATTTAAGTTTAAATTTAATAAAACTGTGAGTCAAATAGATTATATTGATAATTGTTATATTATAAATAATAAATATAAAGCGAAAAAGTTATTATTTACAGGAACAATTGACCAGTTAAATACTATTACCATTAACATTCCACATTTACTGGAGTTAAAAAGAAACTTGGTCAACTCATATTTTGATTATCGAGCCATAAGAATATATTTAAAAATAAAAGATCCTTGGTGGACAAAAGATGATATATTAAAAAAATGGAACACTGGAACGGCATTAAACCAAATTATATATTTCACAAAAGATACAATACAAATATATTCAAATATGTGGGCATCTGAGTTACTATTTTATATGATACCTGAAAAGTTTAGGACAATAAACAAATTTATTGATAGTTCCAATGTACCTCAATTGGTAAATTATGTTAGTCAAAAAATTTCTGAGATTATCGGTGTGCAAAATATAAAGATAGATAAAATATGGTATAAATATACAAGAGCGGCAGCTCAATTCGTAAGACCAATAGAGGAAAATTATAATAAATTCATTAAAAGAATACAGGAAAACAATAATTTTTATATGTTATCTGGGGACTATACTCTTAATCCAGGATGGGTTAACTCTTGCTTACAAATCGTCGAAGAAAAATATAAAAATATTATTTGTGATTAAATTATAAAGAATCAATCTCTAAACTGACAGTGAAATTAAAATAATTATATTTTGATAAATAGTCTGAGTATGTTAATACAGCGGTCACATATTTTAAAATCTTAGTGTTTATACAACTAATTTCTTTGTAAAGGTTAATGATATATTGTGATGCCTTTTTAACATGAAAACTCGGAATTTTAGAAAGTTTCTTAATAAATCTCTTTTTGGTTTTTTCAATTGATTTTGCGAGTTTACAATACATAATAGAAAAGTTTATTTGTTTAGTGTATAGTTTATAGAACTTTCGACAATCATTACGGACAAAAATATTCAATAATGGATAGGAATAAAGGTCTATTTTTGGAATAATTGGTTCAGGTATTGGATCAATATCTCCACCAGGATCTGAATAATTGAGTGATTGTATGATTACTTGTTCACTTATATCTCCATCGAATATTGTCAATTGTGAATAGAAAAATATATTTTTTGGATTCGCTTGAGCTGTCAACAAGAATTTTGTGTGTTGTAGGAAAATAAAAGACTGAATCTTAATCATAAATATATCACTAAAGTTTTTTGCTTGAAAAAGTAGAAAACTATTGTCGCTCAACTCCTGGAGTCAATGCCACATTACTAAGGTCAGTATCTAACGTCTTTGTTACGGGAGCTTACTTTACGTATTTAATAAGATTATGTGCCTGTTCTTTAACAACATCAACATTTGGAGATGATTCATTGTATGCATATGATGTACCATAAATTTTCATATTTCCTCGTACACCAGATGACAAAACATTTCCATACACACTAGGTGGCCATTTGTTCACTGATGCATAGATTTCTCCGCTACTGTACATTCCAAATTCGAATAGCTGATCATAATTCATAATTTATTATCTTGTCAAAAAAATTGAATTATTAATGTATTAATTGATTTATAGAAGGAAATATATTATTATTATCAATATGAACGAAAAAAGTGTTTGTGTCCAGGATTTACAACAGATCAGTGATTGTTATAAAAAAAAATTAGATGCGTTAACTGAAGAATTAGAAGTTTGCGAACTACTGTTCAAACAATATATAACCTCAGTTTTAAAAATAGTTGTCACAACAAAGAATTTAAAAAAATATGGAAATTTAGAAGGAAGATTTTACTTTTTGCCGCTATTTGCTTTTACGAATGATAAATTAAATTCTAATTTTTATCACGAAGATTGTTATATTAGTAATTATCAATGTACTAGTTTATGGCATATGCTCATATATATTGACAAAAATTTAGATTTTAAGAAAGAAAAGTTTAAAATAAATCATATGATGAATATGATTGAGAAAGTAGAAGCCGAATATAACAAATATAAACTAGACAAACACGATTTTAAATATAAATGGATAGTTAATTATGTTAAGGAAAACAAAATATACGATGGTTTGACATTAAAAGAAGGCTGGGGTGTTTCACATTTTAAAATACATTGTAATGGAATATTTGTACATTGGTAACTTATTTTATTTTCCATCTTGTTTTAAGTTCATTTATTTCGTTTATTGTTCCGGCCAAAATTGAAATAAAAATTCTAGGTTCATTTATATCAGGTTCTGAATGTATAGTTGCCAAACTAGGATTTCCAGTCGAGAAGATAGCGCCTTGATTAGATTTAGGTTGTAATATTTTGCAATGCTTTACGATTGTATCCAACATTGTTCTATTGTCAATCTCAATCTGTGCTTCTGCATTTGTTAAAAATTTTTCGAAAAATTTTTTTTTATAATCTTCATCGCATTGAGCGAATAAAGTTCCGGGTCCTTTTGGAGTTGTTATAAATTTATAATTAGGTTTTTCTCGATTTGTTATATCATAAAATTTACCATCAATATGCCATCTGGGAATTTTATACGAATCATTTGGTATTGAGGCTCTAATATCTAACCAAAAACTATCTTTTTCAAATCCTTCTATAACTGCATAAACTAATCTAATTGTATAATCTTTTATAATACTAATATCATCAAAAGTATTTTGTCCAATACTTGCATAATAATCATAAACTTCTTTATCAATACAACAACTATTACCAAAATTTCTATATATTTTTGTAGTAGTAACATTAAAAGTTTCAAATGCCTTTTTTTCGATAGAAGTCATTTCAATGTCAAATACTTTGATTTGCTCATTTTTGTATTTATTAATATTATTTATAATGCCTGATATCATATAATACTATAAAATATTATAAATTTGAATTAATAGTTTCTTTTTTCAAATTTTATCGATAATTTTTATTGAATCTAATATTTGTTGATTGCTTAATGTGGTACAATAATCACCAGACTCTATATCTCGAGTTATAAAATGATTTTCACATAATGAAATTTGACTAAGAGTATTTAAAGTTTCTTGAGAATAAGATTCATACCATTTAAAAAAATTTTCAGAATGAATTTTCATAAAATTATTTTCCATATCATTCCTTAAAAATTCGTATTTTGTTTTATTATAATAGTAATTAATAAAATATACAGCAATAGGTGTAATTATAAACATTACAAATCCACTTGCACAAATTATTGATAAAATTGTAATGCCCATTATTTTGACAATATTAACTTGTTCAGTTTTAACATAAGTAAAATACATTATATAAGGAGCCAAAAAAATAGTTAAAAAATATATTACATATGAAAATGCAGGTAGCATCACTAACATACAATTTAAAATACGATTATTTTTTTTGACAGTCAATATATGATAATATTCTGTTAAATAATGAATAAAATAGTGAGAAGGAATTAAATTGTCCATAACCAAGTAAATACAATTGATAATTATATTTGAAATAATAGACAAATGTTTTTTTTTCAACTTTTTCACAAGTTAAAAATTTGAGATTTCACGAAATCATTAACTTGAGCAATATAATCTTTCATATAAACATCTTTTACTACTCTAGGAATTTTGAGTTGTTCCCTTACATATGTTTTAATTTTATTGACCATCTCAACTGGTTTTTCTTTAGTGAAATCCAATGCTTGGCAAGCAGTGAATAATTCATAACTCAATACATTGTATGTATTTTCAACAGATTGATTAGCTTTTCTGCAAGCCCATCCACCCATAGATACAACATCTTCTGTTCCTTCACATGTTGGAATATTATGTACACAGGCTGGATTTGCCAATTGTCTATTTTCGGCAACAATAGCAGCAGATGCGTATTGTACAATCATAAAACCAGAATTTAGACCTGCATCATTTACCAAAAAACTAGGCATAAATTTATTTAGTGAATGATTAACCATTCTTTCCAGTCTGCGTTCACTAATATTGCACAAAATAGCCATAGCCAAAGCCAATTGATCAGCACAAACAGCGATTGGCATACCATGGAAATTACCACCTGAAACTATTTTGTCATTATGACCAAACACAAGTGGATTATCATTAGAACTGTTAAATTCGATTTCCACGGTTTCTACACATTTATCGATAATTTCAAATGCAGCGCCATGTACTTGTGGAGCACATCTCAATGAATAAGCATCTTGCACTTTATTATTAGAATGAGTTTGTTGTATTTCTGATTCGGGACTTAATAGTTTTAACAATTCATTAGCTGCTTCAATTTGACCTTTATGGGGTCGAGCATGATGAATATCTGCGTCCAGAGCTTTTGTTGTGGCATGTAAGGCCTCATATGTGGTTGCAGTAACAAGATTACATAGTTTTTTAATTTTAACGGCCTCATAACATGCTAAAGCTGTCCAACTAGTAATAAATTGAGTTCCATTATTTAATGCTAAACCTTCTTTAGCATGTAAATCCATTGGAGTAATATTTAATTTGTTCAAAACTTTCATGGAGTCAACAAATTTGTTTTCTGTGAAATCAAATGCTTGACTTTCTCCTAACATTGACATGACCATATGAGATAATGGGCACAAATCACCACTAGCACCCACAGTTCCTTTTACTGGTACATATGGATAGAAATCTTTGTTCAGACATTCAACAATTTTTTCAGCAGTACATAATCTAACACCACTATTGCCATTAGCAAAACACGTTAATCTTAGCAACATCATGCCCCTAACAACTGCATTGGGTGCAGGTTCACCAATTCCTACTGCATGAGATCTAATGAGATTGTATTGAAGTTGTTGCAAATCTTCAAATTTAATAAAAACATCTTTGAGAGAACCAAAACCTGATGTAACTCCGTAAATAATATTATTATTTTTTAATCCTTTTTCAATAACTTCTCTACTTTTGACAATTTTAGCTTTAGCAGTATCTGTCAATTCAACTTTAAATTTATTTACAGCAACATCATAGAATTGTTGTAAAGTCAATTTGTTATCTCCAATTAAAATGCTCATTATAATATATACTATTTTAATATTAAATATGTTAGACTGTTTATTTTTCAATTTTTTAAAAAATTTTCCTGAAACAAACTAAATAAATAAATAAAAATAGTAATAATAAATAAAATTAAACGCTCGATAAATATTCATTTAAATCAACAGTTTTTTGTTTTTCATTGGATTCAATATTTGTTCTTAAATTTTTAACAACAATTAATCCTTTAGACCACTCATCCGGAGCCAACAAAATAGCACAATTTGCTTTAATTCTATCTGCATAACTAAAAGCAACATTCATTTTTGATTTTTTAATATACACTTCTACGGTTTTTCCTTTTTCTCTCAACTTATCAGCTACCAAACAAGAATCTGCAAAAAACTCGTCATTAAATGGTATTATTACATAATCAGTTTTTACTTCAAATGAAGGTAATTTGTTTAATTCCTTAAGAATATCAAGAATAACCACATCACCGCAACCAAATCCGATTGCTGGAACGGGAGTAGGATAATTATATGTTGTTAGCAAATTATCATAAGCACCTCCGCCCAAAATAGCTCTTTTCATTTCAGTAGATTTGGAATATGCTTCAAATACAATTCCAGTGTAATAAGATAAACCTCTTATAACTGAAACATCAAATTGTAACCAATCTTCAAAACCTAATTTTTTAGCATTCAAAAATATATTTTTCATTTCATTTAGTACTAGATCATCTTTGTCCAAATAATTTAATTGAACAAGTTCATCAAAACTCTTAATTTCAGAAAAAGTCAATATCTTTTCAATTTGTTCATCAGTCAAACCCACTGTTTCTTTGAACATAGATCGTATATCATTCTTTTCAAGCTTGGCTAATTTGTCAAACACATTACATGCTTTCATAAATTTCTCGTCTTCAGTTATACCAAAATTATATAATACTTTTTGAAGTAATTTTCTATTTGATATTCTAATTACAATATCATTTGTAGTCAAATTAATTTTTTTCAAAAATGCAACAATAATTTGCAATATTTCTGTCTCAGATTTTACATTTTCTGTACCAAACATATCTACATTCCATTGATAGTGTTCGCGTTTTCTTCCTCTTGTTGTTGATTCATATCTCCAACATTGTGGAATACTAAACCATTTGATTGGTAACATACTACTTGGTAATATCTGCATAATCATTCTGGCCAAACTGGGTGTCATTTCAGGTCTCAAACAAAGTTTAACTCCATCTTTTTCGAACGAATACATTTCACTTAATATATCATCATTACCTCTTTTTACAGTGTATAAACTAGAGTGTTCTAAAACAGGCGCATCATATTGTTGATAATTGAATTGTTTGGAAACATCTGACCAAATGTTAAATAACCAATTTCTTACCTGCATATCCTCTGGGAAAAAATCTCTTGTTCCTGATGGTGGATAGACACTTACACTCAAATTTGTTGGCTGTGACATTGTTTTATATAAATTAATATTTTAATACTTTAATACTTTAATTACTTTTTTTTTCAATTTTTTTTTCAAGAGAAATCATTTTTCTCTTTAACCATTCACAAAAAAAATTGGAATATCTGACACATTCCATTCGATTATTACATCCGAAGTCTATTGATTCCAATATAACATCGTGTGGATATGGAAGTTTATATAATCCTAGACAATTATCCGTTTTTGTTACACCAAAGCCTAAACTACAATGGTCACCATATCTGTCTTGTTTGCACCATTCTATACATGTTTTTTGATCATATAACTCAAAAAAATCTATCAAATCATATTTTGTATTTTTTTTCCATAATTTTACTAAATTACAATACATATCATAAGTGACCAATGGCTTATCGATGTTATACAGATAATATCCATTTACTTTTTCTTGGTCACTTATTATCAAATCATTATTAAAAGGATGATCCACATCAATAATCGTATAGAATTTAATTTTTATGTTAGTTTTCTTGAAATAATCAAATATATCGAAATCAAGTGGTACAATATTTGTAGTTTCAGTATTTATATAAATATGAGAATAAAAATATGTCATAAACAAAAAAGCTTTTTTTTCAATTTTTAATGATGACATCTCAAATTTTTAATATTTTATCAATTATAAATAAAAGTAGAGCAATTTTTTGGATATAGGTATATACATATATGGAACAAGATAAAAAAAAGATAGAATATAGGTTCAATATGGATATGTCAAATATATTGGTTTGGATTGCAATATGGGGAATATTTGACAATGTTTTGTATATATTCGTATCCGCAGAAAACTATTATCTGAGAATAGGTATCTATATTGTCTTTCTTATTATTGCAATTCAAATAAAATTGTATACTTACGAAAATTTGTTTTAATTATCGAGAACATCAATTTTCATTATTAAAGGTTCGCAATATATTGAAGAGTGATCACCATTGCTTCTTATTGGATTATTCAACATACTGCATGATGGAGTTATAATAGTGAATGGTGACAGATACTCTTTACAATATTTTTGAACTAATGAACTACTCACTTTTGGATTAAGAGTTATTTTGTATTTGCAATCATGAATATCATGCTTCTTATTATTATCTAAACGGTCATGAGGTCTCGCAAAATTATCGAGTATAATATATTCTTCACTTTTTGGATCATTAGTTACAATAATATCGAAGAATTCGACTTTATAACTGTCATCAAATTTATACACATTTATATTCGTTTTAATATACAAACTATATTTTATATTATAATTGTGATTATCTTCACACAATTTATAATATTTTTTAATATCAAAAAGTTTGTGGTCGATATCGATATATTCAACATCTTTATCACATTCAACAATTTCTGCAGTGTAAGAATCTTGGAAAGATCATATAGTAATCTTTCATCTAACATTGTGTATGTGTCTGTGCTGCTGAAACGTCCATAGAAATTGCAATCAATATTATCAATGTCATAATATGGATATTTAAGTTCTATCTCATTTGTTGGTTCTAAGCTATCATTCTCTATGCCGTGCAAATAGTTGACGACAAAATTGTTGGTGTTGTTGTATAATTTTGCTTTAAGGTTGTGCATTAATTTTTTGATTACAATATTATTAATGTTGTTGAATGTTTTGTTGGTGCTATTTTGACACAACTCATCTAATCCAAAAAAATTTAATTCGCTGTTTATATAACTGATATTGTTTATAGTTATATAGTCGTAAAATTTATCGGTGACATTATTAGTCACGATTGGTATAATCACATTTTTAAATATTTCAGAACTGTTGTCTGGATAAGTGCTTTCAATGCAACCGTTGAAGTTATATCCAATTATGGGTACAAAATTATTGTACATTATATTTGAGATTTCTAATTCAAACTTTGTGTCTTCAACGGTAATAATAAGTATTGTCATTTTTTCGTATTATAGAAGTTACGTGGACATTAAACAAATCAATTTTATTCAACATTACCAACACAAACTTTGCCAATTCCAGTACTAACAAAATTTTTGTATAAATTCGTGTGAATTAAAGTGAGAACGTCTTTCACGACAATATCGAATATGGTAGTGCCGATATGTTTATTGTCTATACGGTCACGAATGTTTTCAATGAGTGGTTTACTAATATTCAATTTATCAGATAATATATATTGATTATATATTGAATTTACGGTTTTCATCATAATGTCTTTGTCATTTTTATCCTCAAAATCTTTTTTCATATCATTGACACTTTTCCAGAATAAAAGATTTTCTTCACAATGTTTTTGTCTGGAAAATTCTAAAAATGCTTTAAATGTCACATCATTTGATAATATTCTTATCATTGTAGTGAAAGTGTCTGATTGACCGCCAATATTATCCTCTTTTATTTTTCTAATTTCAGCATAGAGTTCAGCAATTTTATCGTTCAACTTATTATTTTCTTCCTGACATGCTTTTATTTTTTCTTCTTCATATTTTAACAATTTAATAAAATAATCATAATCATTCTTGATTTCTGTCCTTATACCTTCACACGTTTCTGTTATTTTTCCACATAAGTTAATTTTTCTCAATTCAATTTCGTTAGTGTTGTTAGTTATATTATGATCGATATCGTCATTTATATGTTTGAATGTGGATATCAAAACTTCACTTTTTCCTTTTTGTCTGGAACGACCTAAAGAAACTGTCACAAATATTCTTGAACCATCTTTTCTTTTTATTGGGAGTCTTCTTGGTTTTCCTATTAATCTTGTTGTGTCTGTTTTTCTATAATTTTCCAAATAATTATCATGAACTTTCGCATAAGTGTCAGGCATCAATAACGTAACACTCTTTCCCATCATTTCAGTTTTGGAATATCCGAATAATTTTTCTGCTTCAGCATTAAAACCTAATATTACACCGAAATTATCTGCTACAACACAAGGTTCTAATATAGACTCGATTGCCAATATATCAGTTTTATCGTCAAATTCTGCATTTGTTCTTGAGTAAGTTAAAAAATATATCCATTGTTTAAATTCGAATTCAGTGTCACAATAGAAATAAGTTTTTTCATTTGTGGCATGGTGAATAAATAATATTGTGCATTTTTTTGCTGTTATAAAACTACCATCTATTACATTGTAATCTGATAATTTGTATTCTTCAAAACATTTTTCCATCATTTCATCGTATTTTTTTAGGATTTTATGTTCAAGCTTCATATAATAACGTCTCATTTTATCACCAAAAATACCCGACCCAATTTTTTGTTTCAAGTAACCTTCGAACGTAATTTTATCACTGCTGTCAGATTTATTTGACATATCGCTACGAGAAAAATCTGATATTTCACTCATAATAATAAAAGTTGATATTTTTTATTTCTATATAATTTCTTAAATAGACGCACTAAATATTTTATTACTAAACCAGAGCACTAAAGATATGATTAGATTATTTTTTCGATTTATAATATCTTTCAATAATTTCTATTGTTCCTGGAATATTCAGAGAAAAAACATTTGGTAATATTGTTTGTTTCTCCAAATGACAAATCAAATAATTAATTTGTTCTTTCCTGTCTTTTGCATGATGTAATTTACTGTATAATTTACCGAAACTATAATGACAATCGCGATAATATGGCTTAAAAAAATTTCTAATATATTGTTGATTGGTTATGTCCATTGAATTGTCATTTGTTATGATTTCTCTAAAATATCTTTCCAATGATCTGTGCAACGACCATCCATTATTTGTGCCAAAATCTTCAATATAAAATCTTAAAATCATCTAAATGATCATTATAATTACATCCAAAATATCGTCTAATACTCTTTAATTTACTGTAATCAACTAACTCGTCACTTTTGTTTATAAAATTAAGGAAATTTAAAACAATATCTTTTGTGAATGGAATAAAAATTTTGTATCCCAATAAGCCAAAACATTACCATCTCTGCACAATAACGTCACCAAATCCATATTATTATTATGTTAAACTATGAATTTAATTGAATAGTCTCAAAAAGTTTCAATTTTTCTAAATTAATCCAAGCCATCCTCTCTACATATTTTTATTGTATTTTGTTCCACATTAAACGCGATGACATACGATTGTATTTTACTTGCTTTACATTTAGTTTTTATCATATCAAATAATATTTTTCCAGCATCACCAAATTCTATCAAATGGTTTTGTGTTTCGACATCATCATTGATATATCTGTCATAAATATTATATTTTGGTGAACCGACAACCACAGTTTCTTTATTATCACTGATATTATAATGAATCAATATATTTTTAACTCTATCTCTTTTCCTCTCAAAGTATTTTTTCACATTGTCATAAAGATTTTCTAATTTAGTCAATACATAATTGTCTGATAACACTGGCAAAACATTTTTTGATTCACTCATTTAATATTGAAGACTAAAATATTATGATATGTTTTAAACTTTTCAAATTTTATGATGTGATTTAAAATTGAAAAACTAAGTACTAGATGATATTTAGGAAAAAAGGATATATTATAAGTGACGAAATGTGTTGGAATTTACCTGTTTCTATCAGTTTTTCTGTATTGTATACAGCCTGCATATTGTTTTACTATGCCAAAAAACCAAGATATTGGAGACTTTATATTTTATTCAGTGGTTTTTATTTGATAATGGAGATGTTTCAGTCGTTACAATGGATATTTGGAGATGTGATTTACAAAGATCTTACTTTTGGTCCTGAAAAATGTTCATTCACAAATAAAAGTTTTACTTACTTTGCCTATGTGTTAATTTGGTTACAACCACTATTATTCTCTATTATTGGATATCTGCAAGACAGAAATAAGTTCCTTAAAAAGATTATTATATTGAACATAATAGTCTTCTGTTATTCTTTAGTCAGTGTTTTTGTCAGATTATATCATACTCAAAAATATCTTATTGAAGGAAGTAATTTTGCTGGAGCAACTTGTACTCACGTGGGCCCTACTCACCATTTGTCATGGAGATTCGCAGTTGAAAATATTGATTTAGCTTTGAACAATATGACATACGTAATTTTATGTACTTTTTCATTCCTGTTCTACAGAGAAGAATTAAAGAATATATGGAAAGGCTGGGTTGTAACTTTATTGATAACCAAATTAGTTCTAAATCCTCATAATGCCGAAGTTCCATCCACATGGTGTTTGATCAGTGTTATTGCCAATATTATTATTATATTAGGAGCAAAATATGATCAATAATTTTTTTATAATAAAATTGAAAATAAAGGTTATTTATTGTTATAGATAAATATCTTGTTCTGACGAATTTTATTTTTGATCGAAAGGAAATACAATTTGATGAATAATTTAATGGTACAAAAAATTAAATAATTTTTCAAATGTCAGAAATCTAGAATTAAAAATTAACGATTGTTTTGTAAATTATACAAAGTCATATAAAAAAATTGATAATAATAGTGTTTAGATCATAATTTTAATTATTATTAATCAATCATGATTATTTTATTGTTACTGGTATACCTATCATCTTTTGTTCAGTCATCAGTTATTCCACAGGTTTGTGTCACTGAGAACAGTCTGGTTTTTAGTTATATCAACACAGGAAATACAACTGTTAATTTAGATAGTCAACTATATAGTAATGGCCAGATAATACCCTATGTGCTTCCACAATATTTTTTACCAGGGCATAACCGAGCAATATTTTCGGTCAATAAATTCTTATTATGTGACAGAAAATATGACAGTATCGCTGAAATGGACGCCATTTTTGATGACAATAAATTTAGTTTAAGAGTTTTTCCAGATTCTGGAGTCAGTGGTATTGTGGCTTATTATTATGATAGGAAAAATGTGTATAGAAGCGTTGTAATGAAAAGAAAGAACGATAATTTATGGTATGCCGATAATTTAAACAACAACAAACTTAATTACATAGATACCATCAGAATAACTTATACTGATAATAGATATTCAATTGTTAAAGTCAATAATTCACCACAAGGTTTGTTATATGATATCAGCAAAACGTATGTTGATTTGAGTTCCGATAAATTATCATTTAGAATTATACCGGATGTTGGCGCTGATAATGTGTATTTTAATTGCGCAAAATCTAGTGGTAATGTGCATTATAGATTGACCAGCACATCGCCAACATTATGGGAATCAAATGAATCTGTCAATCATAACGAGTGTCTGAATTCGAATATCACAATGAAAATAGGAGGAACTACTTCTTCTTTTAATGTTAATTTTATGGACCGTAACAAAAATATTTGCAATAGACTTCATCTTAAAAATGATATTTGTGATATTGATACCTGGTGTAATAATTTAAATGGAATATATTGGATTATTGATAATGAATCAAAAAGTTTCAAATCTATTGATCATAAATTTTCAACAAATTGTACGTTTAATCAGGATAAATATACAACCTATTACACTATATCGAGTTTTTGGAATGGTAGAATAATGGATATAAAAGATGGAGTTTTGGTGAGGGGTACTGGTCTTCAGTTGTGGGATTACGTGGAAGGAGCAAATCAATTGTGGTATGTTCAATACATTCAAAACAATGGTACATACTATATCAAAACTGCTCTTAATCATAAATGTGTCACCGCTTTTGAAAATACTGTAAGAATGGAGGATTGTAATAATTCTGATCAACAAGAATTTTACATCAACGAAATTAAAAAAGATGTTTATGAAATTGAGTCAAAAATATACGCCAAATGTATCGATATAAAAGACTGGAATCCGGGTAATGGGGCTGAATTACAATTATGGTCTTGCACAAAATATGAAAATCAATTGTTCAAATTTATTGAATATGGCCACATTATTATTTAAAATTTATTTATTTAAAATTTATTTATTTAAAATTTATTTATTTAAAATTTATTTAAAAAAAATTGATTATTATTCAGAAAAACCTATTATCTTTCAATTACAATACCAAAAAAATGCAATCGTATCATATGGATGTTAATAATATATTGTTTTTTACTTTGATAAATTCCATTTCATCTCAACTTGGTCAAATTATTATGCTGTTATTTGATGGTATTAAAATTGTGTTTGACTTTGTATATCTTCAAATTGGACCATATTTTCACAGTAAAATCAAAAAAATTTTTAAAACCAAATTGTATGAGATAGAGATTGAGATTAAGAAGAAAGATCAAAACATTTATACAAACGAATTAGAAAAGAAACCATATCCCAAAAGTGTGTTGGCTTTAAATCATTATATTTCAAAAAAGAACTATGCAAGTATTTCCAAATTAGAAGAATATTTGCCAGATACGACAAAAGATACGGTCCTTGGATTCGCTGCTGCAGCTTTGTCCGGAAATAACTCCAAGAATAAACAGACAGTAAAAACAGAACAACCTCATTATATTCAATTCATTGCTAGCTCAAACGTCAAAATAAATATCAAAGATGCTACTAACAAGAACGACTCTTATATTGGTGATGAAATTGCACAAGACATATACTTGAAAATATATGAAAAAACGTCTGACACTAGTTCTAGTTATAGATATAATGCATTGATGTATTCAGTGAGAAGTTATAAATATTCTGTTGAAGATTTAGCAAATTTTATCAAAAAAATTAATAAAGAATATGATGATTACATAAAAGAGTGTGATAACGATGTGTTATATAATTATGTATATATGGGATCAAGTGCTGGAACTCCCGAATTTAGATCATACAAGTTTTCCGATTCAGAAAATCCAAGCAACCAAACTTTTGAACATTTGTTCTACGACAACAAAGATCTTATTATCAAAAGAATAAACAAATTAAAAGATGTGGAGTGGTACAATAAAAGAGGTCTTAAAAGAAAACTAACCTTCTTATTCAAAGGATTGCCTGGAACTGGTAAGACCAATACCGTCAATGCAATTGCCAATTATACTAAAAGACATATTGTAGAAATTCCAATGTGCCGAATTAAAACAAATGCTGATTTCCAAGATATTTTAAATATTAAAGAAATTAATGGAAAAACAATGAATAGAGATGAATATATTCTTTTGTTTGATGAGTTTGATTATAACTTGTCGACATGTTCATCTGAATCAATTCCAGAAACCAATAATAACAACAATAATAACAACAATAATAACAACGATAATAAACCCAACAATAATAATTCTGTCGTTAATAATCTCAATAATAATAAAACTAATTTTGATAAGATAAACATCAATTTTATGCTGAGTCAATTAGATGGTACATTTGATCAAAATGGTGCTATTATAATTGCGACATTAAATAACATTGACGATATGAATCCAGCTTTGTGTCGTGATGGTAGATTAGAATTGGTTGAGTTCAGTTATATGAAAAAAAATAACATTATTGATATGGTTCGTAAATATTATGATGAGGAGCTAACAAAAGAACAAATAAATGATTTGCCTGATGAAAATGATAATATTGTTCCAGCTACTATCAAAAAGATTTTTACCGTTCATCATGATGATCTTGACAAATTTTTGAATGAATTGAGATTGCTCAAAAAAAATTGATATATTTTTAGTTTACTTTATCTTTTAAAAAGTCGAATTATTAACAGAATGAATAATATTCTTTTAAACATTACATCAAATGACAAACAAAATAGGCTACAGATTATCAACAAGTTAGATCCTGTTTATAATTGTGAACTAATCCAAGGATTATTAGAATTGAGTGATAAAAATGTATTGGAAGAATTAAAATTAGACTTGGACTTTTCATCCACAACGATTGACGAATATTTTGGAAGTATTAGTATTGATATTTCCAAAGATGTATATCAGCTGCTCAAATTGTACACTTATTTGCAAGACCACAGATGTGAAATTATAATGAATTCATTATTACCAAAATTTATAAATAATGAATTAGATGAACAAATTAATTATCTATTGTATAATACTTTTAAAGATAAGATATTAGAAATATTGATCCAAAACTCCAAATTTTATAATAGTTATACTAACAAAATCAAGTCAATCGAAAATGTAATTGATAGTTTTCATTTGGATCGCATTAAACAGGAAAAATTATTGTCAAAGTTTGCCATGAATTATGATGGTCAATTATTTTCTCTGGCTTGTGATAAACATATGTGGTATTATCAAAACAATGGACTTGATGCTTGTGGAAATATCAAATATCTTCGAGACACTATTAACAAAAGAATAATATTACAAACACACACTTTTTTAGCAAAACCGCCAAAAAGATATATAACTGCAACATCTTATCCAAACGAAAATATTCACCATAATTTTAGTATACATGAAAGAAATTATATAATTACCATAAAGTTTTCTTCACTATTTTTCGCAAAAAATATTACTAAAGTATTGATTTATCAATATAATGTAATAAAACCAGAATATTTGTCAGAAACCATATGGAAAACTAACTTTTATCGTTGTATAAATAAATTAGATAATAGTCATTATAACAATATAATTGTTTCTGTTTTAGATCCAATTATTTCGAGAAATAAAAAGGACGAATGGGAAATACCATTTAGCAGACCTTATTCCACTTACCTAGATGAATTTATGCCTTGTTCTATTGTTATTCATTATGATTAGAATTTTTATTTATCCAAAAAATTGATTTTTATTTATACTGTTGATTAAATTTAATAATTGGTTAAATAAATAATGAAGGCTTATGTTTATAAATTTGGTGATAAATATGTTGCAAACATTTTTGTAGAAAATATTAGTGAAAAACAAAAGTTAAGCAATGATGATGTTGAACTTGCCATTATACTGGATATTTCAGGATCTATGGGCGATAATGTAAACAAAATAGTTACTCAGTTTATACCTTCACTAATGACTGAATTAAAATTCAAATCTAATGATAAAGTTCAATTAATAACATTTACTGACAGTGTTCAAACACATTATTATTATATAAAAGATGCAATGAATAGTCGTTTGTGCAATCAAGGTTGTACTTATATGTCTCAAACTATTCCAGAATTGTATAATAACATGGTTAGGTCAGGTAAAAACAAGTTAAGATTATTGACAATATCTGACGGAGCTATTGATGATCAGGAAAAAACTATCGAAAATTCAATATCATATGCGGATAAATTAAAAACAAAATTTTCTATTAATTCTCATGCAATACGTTTGTTAACTTCAACATGGGGGCAACCTGATACCAGGGGATTGGCTAGTATTTTGCAATTTAGCAATGTAAAACAAAAATGTGAATTACTGGATGTTGAAAGTTCAGTCGATTACTATAAATTAGGTAAACAAATTTCTCAATATTTTATAAATGATGGATTGGACAATGCTTGTGTACTTGATGATCCTGATAATAACATATTGCTGAATCCTTGGGATGAAAAAACGGAAAGTAAAATTACTCTTTCGTCTGGTAATAATTTGATTTGGCTTAAGGATCTCAGTAAAAATCTTAAGGTTAATGGAACCAATATCGAATTATCTTTATTTAATGAAAATGTGACCATAGATAATTACAAAAATATTATTAAAGATAATCTCGATAAATACTTTGAAAGAATCAAGATATTAAAAGTTATGAACACACAACAAAGTTTGGCGGAAGTCAATAAAATTGTTGAGTATTTTACATCTTTTGAAAAAAAATTAATTCAAAATGATACTAATGTTATTGATATTTTGAAAGACAATAAATTATCATCTCGATTCAACTTTATTAAACAGACTATTGAACGAACTAAAAGAACAATTTCACATCAGATGGAACAATTGGCAAATAATGATAAGGTTGCCAAACTCAATTCAGCACAACTCGCAGATTATTTGAGAAACACTGACGATCAAACACGAACAGGTAAGGCGCTGGCTAGACGTGTATTAGAAACAACTTCTGATTTAGATTTTAATACTACAGTAAGAAATGAAATTATTCAAATGCACAAACATCTAAATGAATTGAAAGATGTAGATTCCACTGGTCATACAAGAAGTTTTTATAATCTTGAAACCACTCTTGATGGCATTAAAACGGTTTGCAAATTAGTTGATGACAATGTTATTGACTCCATCGATATTAACGATATCCTTCAATTGATTAATATTGTTGGTGTTGCATGTTATTCTCAAGTTGGCGACTATCCAGATCCAATGAGTTACAGATGCAAAGATATATATTCTGGCTGTTTTGTTAGTTTGTCAGATGTCTTAACTTATCATTTAGTGAGTAAGGGTATGTGCATGCAAACGTTTGGTACAAAAAAAGATATCATAAATGTTATTCCTTTCTTTGATGATGAAAGAATTCATCGCTTTTTAATAAAATATGCTCCAAAATTATTGGAATATGTTGCTGGAGTTGGCATGAGAAGAATTTTAGGAGAGATAAATAACACATATATGTATACTGTTTGTGCGGGTGTTTGGAAGATGGCCGAGATCCTTAACAAAAAAGAAAACAGAACTACATTGAATATTACAACGTTCAAAAATTTACTGGATACTTTCATGCAAATATCTGGTAATTACTTTGATCATTTGGTTGATATCGTTAATAAGCAATGTAAAACATCTAACAATTATTATCTTAATTATTGTGGAATTACAAATATGATAAATCCTATTGTAAAATTATACAGATTAGGAAAGAATGAACATATGTCTTCCATCATGAGATCACTTTATTCATTCGAAACTTATCAAATGATGAAGAAAGGTTTTAGAGTTGAAAATGGAACAGAACATATTAAAAATACGTTGCATCAATTATTATCGATCGATGTCGAGAAAAATAGCACAAAAGTATCTAAACTATTTGAATCAGAAGAACAAAATCTAGTCTTTTACGATAATTATCAAGCTGACAAAGAAAAATTGGCAGAAATGTCTAAATCTATTTGGTTTGTTGATTATTTGATACAATTATTCAATTTCATAAACTGTTATGTAAATTCCGGTGACAATCTTATTGAAAGTATTAAGAATGTACCAGAACTGACTGATGATTATATTTGTAAATGTTTGGATATTAATTATGATCTTGAAAATTTCAAATTATTTAATATAGTCCAAGCTCACATATATAATGATAAACAAAGTAGATGTGATGATGAGAAGCAAATTGAATTAACTCCTGATTTGAAAGAGTTTTCGTCTGGTCAAACAATGGTTAGAGAATATGTTAAATCACAGTTCAAAGAAAAGTACGAATATGATCTCAAAAAGAAGGAAAGTGAAGAAAATTCATTATTGCTGTGTGAATTGCTTGCCAAATTATGTGAATCTGATGAAGAAGAGTTTTGTGACTTGCTAAAAAATGGTGTCACTCGAATGAATAAAACTTTAATGATCAATAATAGTTCAAGTGAAGCCGCTCAATTACTTTTGGGTAAATTATTGGATATAAAATCTTGCGTCAAAAATAGGAAACAAAAAATATGGATAACAGTTTTTGGTAAAAACGAAAATGGTGACATTATTTGGAACAAGGGTAATACAATATTAATTAAAGCTGATATGTTCAAACATATTCTTGAAAGTTTAGGAGAAAAAGAGTTTTGGCAAAAGTTTAGTTCGTATTATCAAGAAAATAGATCATTCGCTTACAGAGATTCTGATAAGCCAAACAGACACACTCATTGCAATTCTAAACCATCTTATTACTCTATGGGATATACGACTCTGGCTGATTTTATTGGATCAGTATCAGAAAAAACATGGCAAGAATATAAGGCTACACATCACAATTGTTGTGGTATTGATAAACTAGAAAATAAATAATATATCACATGGAAATTTCTTTTTATTGCCGAACATAGTTTTCTTTGGTTTTCGTTTATAAATATTTGCTATTCTTTCATATTCTGGATTTGGATTTTTAATATATGAATATACACTTCCATCTTCTGTTATTGCTGCCATTATAATGTTATGTGTTTGTTTCTCTATTCTGGATAAAAAATGAGGTCTTATTTTTATTATTTTGATAATTGATTCTTCTTCAAAATTATTTATAAAATCATATCTTGTTTTTCTACTTGTTCCTTTTTTCATTGCAAATATTTGATTTAATAATTTTGCAGTTATAAAGTAACAATACTGTAAATTATAAATATTTTTTGTTACACTGTCGGCGCACATTTCGTATGTCTGATATTTTTCTGGTGTAAATTTTATATTATTTGTATCTTCTTTGAATATATTGATATATATTTCTTTAATATTATCTTCTGCATTAATGTATTTATATAGTTCATAAACTTTGTTGTTGATTATAGTATCTTTCATTTCAGAATTCTGAAATTGTTTTGGTATGTATTTTATAGAATAATAAGATTGTTTAAACATATCGTCACAAAGCTTTTGATTTATAATTTTTTGTCAATTATGTGCTCTAATAAATAATAATGTTTGATTACAATGTCTTCTATTTCTTTTTTGTCTAGTTTTGCCTGATGCTTTGTGAAAGCGTATGTTGTCCATTTATTACTCTTATTAAAAAAATCTATCAATACTTTTTTTGTTGGATTTATATGGATTATTGCTTCATTATTTTTTTTTATTAGTTCCGATGGATTTATTATTTTTGAGCCAATCGAGCTATTTTCGCAGAATTGTATTGCTTTGATTAAATTTTCTTCATTTCGGATGTTGTAACAATAATATGAATAAATTGGAGTTAATGAATCATTGTGAGTAATTCTGTAACAATTTTCATAAAAATCTTTGGCTAATATATTTGACATTACATTTCACTGTAACTCCTGTTTTTATATCAATTAATTTTGTTCTATTTATTTTAACGTTTATATATATATGGATTGGTTCCCTTTAGCCAACAAAGTTTATACCATTAATGATGTACACCAGGTGTATAACAAAATAAAAAGTAACGATTTAGTAAATATAGATAATAGACAAGAAAATAATGAGATAAAACACTATAACAGCAATAAATATAATGATAAATTTTATGATAAAAATGTAACTCTTGTAATAAATATATCTTATAACGATTATAAGCATAAATATTTATGGATAACAGATTTTTTCCAAGAAGTTCCCCGTCTAAAATGCAAAAGAAAGGGGTCCAATTTTGAAATAAATAAACTTCGTGGATTTGCAAATAATATAAAAAACAGAACTATGGAAGAACAACGACATCTTTTAATTGACAAAATAAGCTCATGGTGTGGAACTTACCCAATAAATGTTGCATACATTATTTATCAAACTTTTAAACCAAAAAGAATATTGGATATGTCGGCAGGTTGGGGAGATAGGTTATTGGCTGCAACAATGTATGGTCCAGAATTATATGTTGGCGTTGACCCAAATTCATCTTTGTTTGATGGATATAAAAAAATTGTTCAAACGTTTGTCGAACCAGAAAAACAACAAAATTATAAATTATTAGAAAGTCCATTTGAAAATGTTGATTTGGGTAATCAAAATTTTGATTTGATGTTTTCGTCTCCTCCATATTTTGTTGGCGAAGAATATTCTAAAGATAAAGGTCAAACTTATTTGAATTACTCCGAAATAGATGCATGGTTAGATAACTTTTTATTTGTTTCGATAGATAAAATTTGGATGCATTTAACAGATGGTGGTATTTTTGCTTTAGATTTAAATAATCTTAAAATAGAAGGAAATGTGGTTTATTTTATGGATAAAGTCAATGATCATCTAAATAAATTGTACAATTCGGAATATATTGGTGTCATTAGACATAAATTTTTGTCACATTCGCACACAACTCCAATATGGATTTGGAGAAAATTACCATATTAATTTTCAGTCAAAATTTTTATTGCTTTCTTTGTGTTATTCACATATAAAAATCTCTTATTATTTTCTCCTAAATATGAATTTAATATCTTAACTTTTTTATACAACATATTATAAATATTTCTGAACACTCCTGGAGTACCTGATACAAAACTAATCACTTGTATTATTTTGTTCTTTTTGTACCTTACACCTAAATTTTTTAAATATTTTTTCAATTGACGATTATATTCCTTATCAAATTCAGTTGATTCAGATAAACCTACAACCATATTGACATCATATCTATTGTGACAATCATAATTCAATTGTAATCCCGTTATATTTATACTATTGTCTGCTAAAAGATTTAATAATTGAGAGAATTTTTTTTCATGAATTAAAAAACTAAATTGTTTTCTAACGAGAATGCTCATTATATATATAAATTATATTTTTATATTTTTCAATTTTAAATATTTTGATTTATACTTAACATATTTATTGTAATAACCACCATATAATATTTGATGATCCTCTACTCTCGCTTTATCCATATTGTACAACATATATTCTTTGTTGAAATTTGTATCTTTAATAATATTTTCACGAGCGAATATTATTTCTTCCTTACTTGTTATATTATTCAAATATTTTGTTCTATAGGATTCAATTTCCTTTATTATGTCGTTATTTTTTATTCTGAAAAATAGTTTACAAGAAGGGAAATGTTTTAACACATTCTGAGGATCTAACATATCTTCAAAATTGTGAACATAACACATTCCAAAATCAATTAGATATATGGTTAAAGGATCTCTTTTTATTAGTAACTCATATTCTGCACAAAAAATTTGGTTTAGATTAAAAAAATATTTTATATCAACATTCGATTCTAAATATTGTATAATTGTCTGTTTAGTTTCGTTTTCAAATAAGTCAGAAAAACATGTTCTATCAACAACATTCATATATTGTGCAGATATATATTCATCAAAATTTTTCATTTGAAAATCAAAAGATATATTATCAGTATATATTTCTAAAGCATCATCCATGTTGACATTTATATTAACGTTTTTATTAACATTGATATTAACGTATATATATGGTATTTTGAATGAATATTTTTCGTTTTCAAACCATTTTATCAATAAATGCATATATCTTATTAATTCATCTTGTTTCATTCCTATTATTTTCAAATAATTGTTATTATTGGTTTGTTGCAAAATTTTGTGACGACCTGAATTTACTGAATTTGTATTACCCTTAATACTTTCTAAAAAACGAATATCTATATTTTTACTTTTGTATAGATCTTTTAATTTGTTCCAATGAAAACTAATTTTATCAAAATCGTAAACAACTTTAGGTTCTTTTGTGTAAAGAGATAGATTAAACTTTAGAGGTTTACTTTTTTTTTTCATCGGTTTATATAATAAATAGGTGGAATTATTTTCTTTAAAAAATTGAAATATATTATTCTTAATATCCATATTGTATCAAATTTATTTTTTCAATGAAAAAATATATTGTCAGCTTAAACTGTAATAACAATTAAAGCATCGAATTGATATTTACGAATGAGTCCATTAAAATATATACACATCTTTACGAATTAACTGATTTCAATGATATTAAAAAAATTAAAATAGGGAGAAATGAATATCATCATATTGAATTTGATGTTCCATTTGATATTGTTACTATTAATGGTTATTTTAACAATAATATTTTGGATTTGAGGACAATTGTGGTTATGATGTTTTTTAAAGACAATAGAGCTGAAGAAATCTATGTAAATTTTATTGCCAGAGTTGATGATATTGATCAATTAAACGATAATATTGAGCTTCACAAAACATTATTTTTTAGTTTCAGAATGTGTGGATATTGCTTTTGTGGCGAAAATATCGTATGGAATCATCTTGGAAGAATGCTAGAATTTAAACCGCCTGCTGAATGTGATTCTATAATTTATTGTCATACGAAAGAAATATTCGAGATAAAATCAGACCATTATATCAGCTTTCAGGATAATTTCTTTTTGAGATTTAAAGAGAATTAGCGCTGTTAATATAATTTTAGCCGTTCAATGTCGACGCAAATGGCTAAAGTTATATTAAAATTTTTTTCTTATTATACCATAAATATGTTTAGAATAAGTTATGTTAACGCAATATCAATTCAATATGCTCAAATTATACTGAATTTAAGCATGACACCAATTACAAGTAATCATCAACGAGAAAAAATAAAGTGGAATGATTTTGGTTTGTACATTTATTTTAAATATAAGCTAAACATTAATACCGTAATATTTTTAAATACTTTGAGAATGCTTTTGGGTATTCCGCTGAAACAATTAAGAAAAATGGAAATAAGTGAAGAATATTTATATGAGAATCGATACCACATGAAAAATTTTTATTACAGAATAATAACTAATCCAAATAACTACGATATAATTGGTAGTATATATATGTTTCCATGGAATGATGTTGATTAGAAAGTTGAAATTAAAATGTTTAGAATGAACTTTTATTTTAAATTGTATATTTAAAAATGAACAATAATGTGTTATTTACTACTGCAATCAGTTATCCAAATGCTCCTCCTCATATTGGTCATTTGTATGAAGCAATATTATCAGACTTTTTCAAAAGACAATTTTTGTTGATAGGAAAAAATGCCAAACTATTGACTGGTACAGATGAACATGGAAAGAAAATAGAGGACACTGCAACAAAACAAAAACTTGCTCCTAAAGAATTTTGTGATATTATGGTTAAACAATTTGTTGATATGAATGCATATGCCGGAACATCTTATGATCACTTTATAAGAACCACAGATAGTTCCCATGAAGAATTAGTCAAACAATGTATTAATAAATCTGTGGAGAAGAATGATATATATGTGGGGGAATATAAAGGATATTATAGTGTTAGAGAAGAAAGCTATGTCACTAATGAAACAGCAAAGCTCAATAATTTTGTTGATCCAGTCACTAATGTCCCATATGAATCTATATCTGAAGAGTCATATTTCTTTACATTACCAAAATACAAAAATACTATAAATGAATGTATTACCACAATTTATCCACAAAAATATAGCAACGAAATTAATGAGAGACTTTGTAAGTTAAAAGACTTGGAAGATTTGTCAATAAGCAGAACAACATTTGATTGGGGTATAAAATTTCCTCAAAATGATAAACACACTGTTTATGTATGGCAAGATGCTCTATATAATTATGTTACTGGTTGTAAAATGATTTTTGGTAATGAAAATGTTGATCGAATTTATCATATTATTGGAAAGGATATTACATGGTTCCATTCTGTCATATATCCGGCTCTTCTCGAGTCCAGTGACAACAATGACTATTTTCCAACAAAAATATTGGTTCATGGATTTGTCAATGATAGTGCCGGCAGAAAGATGAGCAAATCTTTGGGTAATGTTGTTTCTATAAGCGATTTAAACAAATATCCTCTTGAAGCTGTTCGATTTTACTTACTGACTGAATCGCAATTAGGCGATGATATTAATTTTAGTGTTGATAATTTAGTAAAAAAATTCGATAACATCTTGATTGATGCATTTGGTAACGTTGTTTTACGATTGGCATCTTTATGCAACGGTTTAATGGATGAAATTAACAACACAAAAATAAATAAAACTTTTTCTGCAGATAAAGCTCATGAATATATTAATAATTTTGATTTGACTGGTTATTATAATTATACTTTTAGTTTAATACGTGATCTGAATATGTACATAACCTCGAAAAAACCTTGGAATAAACAAATTGCTATGACCGAAAAATTAGATATATTGAAAAATTGTCTATATGATTTGAACATAATAACAAAATTATTATATCCATATATTCCTGTAAAAATCATGGAAATCAGAAATGTATTCGGTTTTAGTCATATTTTAGATTTAAATAATAATTGTATTGAAAATTTGTGTTTGAATTACAAATCCGGACAAAAATTTTTTAATCTTATTTCTGCAAGACCAGTCAGAACAAAAAATTAACTTTTCTTTATTATTGTTGTGACAAAGAATATTAAAACAAACTTTATTTGACTGATAGAATTCTGTTTATAAAAAAAGTGTTTACGTTTACATTTGCGTTCAATGAATATCCACAACCAATATTTCTCTCAGTACATCTTTTAAAACACTAATATTTTTGATATTTATAAAATCATCACAATCAATATCAGATGAACCATCAGAATTACTATAACTAGTGAAAATATTTGATTTGTTATCATAACACATTTTTTCAGGATGACCTCCTTGTATGAAACTAAAATCAAACGTTTTTTTCTCATAATTCCAAATCAAAAATCCCGAAGATTCACATACATCATCAAATAATGCTAAATAGTATCCATCATTACATTTATACAATACATACTTTTTTTCTATTTCTTCCATTAGTTCCATACTGTTTAGTGCATCAATATTATGTTTTGTTACATTTATTATTTCGGAACAATATTCATCCTCATCGCAACCATCGTCAAATAAAATTTCTTTATCAATTCCAATATACTTTTTGAGTGTATTGCTTAAATCTTCATCACTTTCTATTTTTCTTTCTGCAATATCACATATATCAAAATATACTTCTTTGGAATCATGTTCAGTAGTATTTATTTTTCCAATTATTAATTCTGATTCTTCATTTTTTCTGAATAAATAACTAGTACTATTGTTTTTATTATCAAATATATTTATCCTACCTCTAGCCACGCCAAAGTCTTTCTCAATCTGTTGGCAAATATCAGAAAGGGCGAGATTTGGTCTCACAAATCTGGAAATATATTCTTTGTCATTATAAGTACATTTATATCCGTAATCCATTTGTTTGATATGGTAAATGAATGAGGAGTAAATCAAAAAAATTTCAATTTTTACTTAAAACTATGTTATATTATAATATAACATATGACTGATATTCCTAAAGATTTGGAAACTAGACTAATACTTTTTTTGTGACAGAATCTTGAATGTTTTAGTTCCTGAGAATAAAAGAAAATGGACATATTTAATACATTTTCGCAATAATAATATTTCCATTGGTTCCTATCAAGTAGACAGTAGTTCGGTTTGTTTTAATCCATGTTTTTATTCGGAAAATAAAGTTGATCCAAGATTATTTCCCATAATAAATGAATATGGGGATATCGTTCGAGATATCTTTCAGTATGTCAAACAACAGTTTAAACTCAGTATCAGAATAATGACTGTCGTTGTTAATTTAAAAGAAGAAAAAATGAATATATGTCGCGGTATTGGTGTGAGAATTGAATGGTTACGATTACTTAATCCAATCAAATATAAAAGAACTATTCTGCGGTAAAATTTGAAATTACATTGGAATAAATTTTGGTCAATATTCTTATTCATAATATAATGATAATAAGAATATTGAATAGGAGACACATAAATTACGGCAAAAATACACAATATAATAGTTTCGCTGATTCATTTGTTGTGGCGCGTATCCTGTCTGGTTATAATCTTAATAATAAACTTGAAAATAATTTATTGCGTAATATAGATAGATTGTCTTATTCTGATCGTTTTTGTGATGATATATTTTATCTTCAAAAAGACAAAATAATATATACTTATGGTGTTTCATCATATAATAATGATGATCAAAATGTCAATGAATGGAGTACATTAGATATCCATTGGCATTCACCATATTTTTTAAATAAATATACAGGTTACGTTTTAATTTCAATGTGTCCTGGTTTTATTAATTTTAAATTAATAGATCACTATGATATTGCAGCTATTCAAAAATTTTTTGGCTTGTCTTCTGTGATGTTCCAGATAAAAAATTATAATGATAATATTACGACATACGAAATAGAAGATCTTTATGACATTTTTGGACTCTGGCAAATTAAACTGGAATTTCCTGTTATAAAAAAATGGTATACTGATTGCACAGTCGAATGTCACGATAATTTCGATTAAATTATGCTAAAAAATTTTTTGTCATTTCTTGAATTACGCCGGAACGTTTTTCGTAGCACTCCTCAAAGAACTTCTTCATATTTTCTTTATCAGTAAAGTAATAAATAATGTCGTAAATGTCTGAAGCCAGTCTTGTTTTTCTCTTCATCATTCATGTCTTCGAAATTATTAAAGTCTTTCATATATGGGTCACAACCTTCACATGAACCAAAGTTTCTGAAAAAATAATAAAATCCTTTATCATTTTGTCCTATCCATATTTGTTCACCTTCGAACTGACCTTCTGAATCTTCATAAACTGTATGTGAATTTGTTAAAATTTCCAACAAGTCTTTTTCTTCTCCAAATTTTTCCAATAATAGCAATTTCGTAGTATCTAACTTAAAATGATTTTCTATTTTATATGAATCTTGCATTTTTGTTATATGTATTACAGTATTATGTCGGTTATTCTAAATATTTTTTTTTCATTTTTTTTGAGTAAAAACAATTGAAAAATAAATTATCTGTAAATTACTTGTATATGATATTATAAACTCGACATGTCAAGCACAACTGTTACTTTCGATGATATCCAAAATGATAACAATTTGAAATCAAACTTTCTTCAAATTGTGTTAGTGAAAGATAACATTCGTAAAATAATATATTATCCTAACATTTTAATGGTGATATTGAGTAAACACCAATATATTAACACCATAAATTCTAACCATTTCGAAAAACAAAACACATATGAAATTAAATTGTCTCTATATGAAGAAATTAATGATTCTATTAATTTTCTCAAAGATTTTTATAATTATTATTTTGTGCAATCTGAACCAATTTATATCGACTTTTCCAAAGAATACAAAAAAATCCTTTTTTCGACGAGATATGATGTTGATCATTCTAAATTGTATAACTTGCGTCTAAATCCTAATAAAACCAAAACAGATTTAATTTTATGTAAATCTAAAAAAGCGAATATTATTGTTCAGTCAAAATTCAATTATGAAGATAATTTACACGATATACTGTTCCCGATATTCATAAATTTATTGAAAAAAGTTCCTAATGTATTGTACACAACCTTGCAATTTTTATTTAACCAAATAGGATTAGATACACTTGATGGTAAGTATATAGAAGAGTTAAAATTATTGACAAACTCAAAGAAAGTTAAATTATCAGATAAATCATCGTATAAAATTTTCATTTTGGCTACCTGTGATAGTTTCCGGTTTAATGGCAATACTGAAGTCAAATTTAGATTTAATAAACTCAATGACAAAGAATACTTTTTACAAACTCTCGACAACGACAACTGGAAAAATTATTTTGATGAACCTATTGACATTACTAAACACAAAAACATTCTGTTTGATGATATTCCTTATATTTATTAGTTTTTTTTCTTTATCATTTATAATAGAAATGGATTACTATTATAAATACACAAAATACAAAAACAAATACAATGCTCTTAAGCAATCTGCTGGAAATAATAATGAATTATATAATAAATTACAAGCTTACTTATCTAAAAGTTCATTTTATAAAATTTTAACAAATTATTTTATTGATAATGGAAATATGACTGAATATGTAAAGAAAGATTTTGTATCAAAAACACGAGTATATATCGATTATTTTGAAAACTTTGTTATTGAAAATTTTTCCAGTCATAATTTAACAAAAGTTTTGGATAAAGGTGTCTATGCCATTATAGAAGCAATTTATACAAAACCTGAAAATACAATATCGATAGACAAAATACCTATCACAGAAAATACAATTTTACCACTGGATATGAATACATATAAAATTATTAAAAAAGGTGGAGGTAAGTTTGAAAAGGAGGATAAAAAAGGTTTTGCTCCATATGATCAAAGTGCCAAACCGCAAAAAGATAATAAGCCTATGGATAAATCCATAACAATGCTTCCAAAACGAATTCCGAAAAAAAAAGTTGTGGAGGAGCGCATAAAATTATATTTGATAAATAGTTCATATTATTATATACCAGATAATGTTACTCGTAACCCAAATATACAAATTTTATTGAAAAACACAGATTCTAATGTCGATTATGTTCATTTCAATGGCAAATTTGACAAATCTCCTATTAACAAAAATTATGTTGACATGAGCAAAGTGTCTAATGATAATTATCATCTTGACAGATTTTTATACAAAAAAAATGCCGAATATTGTATAGAACCTTTAATTAAAGAGGCTTATTCTGTTGTGAGCAACGTATTTTCTAATAATGAGGAGTTAGAATCGGGAGATTTTAATGAATTCTTTAATGGTAAGCAAATTATTTTAATTGACGGAATGAATTTTTATAACAGAATTTTTGAATCAGGAGAAAGTTTCGAATTTGAGGATCAGGGCAAATTTATAAATATAAATTCCAACACATATGGCACTTACCAAAAAACGCATATGATTAGAGTAATTCTACGATTTTTGGATGAACGTCATGCTTTCGACAAATATAAATTTATCATCACCACGCAATTACTCGATGACCGTTTGTATGGCAACAGATATGTTAGCAACCGTTCGGAATATATGATCATATACATACCTTGTGAACTTACAATGAATTTATTTGTAAACGAAACAATAATTGATACTCGCAAGGTTCTTTGCAAAGATCTTAAATTTGTTGATGGAATAAATAACATTAATGTCAAAAGTGAGTTGGATGATTATGTAATCATTGTTTTGTACAAAATGTTGGATTCAATTTATTTGAATAATAAGCCTTACATTCTCTCTGATGATAATTACTTTTGGTTTGACCAACCCATAACGCAAAAATTTAACTTTAATCGGTTTGTCTACACTTTAAAAAATTGAAATTTAGTTTAATTGTTATATTTATTTATTTTTCTTTCTATAAAATGCACACTGACATTTTACAAATAGTCTTATCTTATTTGGAGTTGCCTGATCAGCTCAAAATATGTAAACTGAACAGGAATACTTATAATTCTCTCAAAATTTATGAGCTTATTGATTATGATTATATTGACAAATTAACTCAAGACATTATTGAGCAAAAAAAATTCAGTGAATTACAGATTCTTAATGCACATGATAACAAAAAAATTTATGATGTCAATCATTTATCGAATTCCTTAAAAAAATTAAATTGTGGTAATAATTGTGGCATTAATCAAAGTGGAATAAGAGAATTACGTGTTATTGAAGATCTATCTGCGTTCTGCAATAATAAAATAAAAAATGTTAATCATTTAATTAATTTAACCAATTTGGATTGTTCTGGTTCGTGTGGCATTGATCAAAAAGGCATTGAAAATTTAACAAAAATAAAATCTCTTAATGCGTCCAATAACCCAAAAATAAATAATGTAAATCATTTGGCTAACACAATAGAAGAATTGGATTGTAAATTTTTATGTGGTATTGATGATTATGGTATTAAAGATTTAAAGAATGTAATAATTTGTTCATATGGTAACTTTAAAATTAAAAAAAGTTGAAATATATACATATTGCCAGATCTTTATTTATCTCTATTTATTCAAATGAATTATAAAAAATTATCGTGTGTTTCTTTTCCAACAAAGAGAAATATTAAAATAAATATGATGCCATATGTTATTGGTAAAAAAGATACTATACCACCTGAATATTCTCATTACAACGAAATCATTGAAGAATGTGAATATTATGTTACAAATAGAAAAAATCAAATAGGTTACCTGTCCATATGGGAATCGAATGTTGACAAAAATTCTTCTCATAGAAGAGGTGGATTACATACTGAAAAACATCCTGATGGCCAATGGGGAGGTTCGTGGGGCAATAAAATGACAAACGGAGGCATATTTATGGCTTCAAATGTTGACAATTCTTGTAGAATTTGGAATACTAGCATCCAAACACCAGGCAAAATGGGGGATTGCGAACATCTAAGAGACGAAATAGAAAAAAAGTTTAAAGGAGAAAATATGGAAAAAGACAGAATATATTGGTTGTCTGATGATTGTCCACATGAATCTTTACCTCTAACTGAAACCACATATAGACAATGGTTTAGGTTAGTTTTAGGAGATATATCAATATGGTACAAAAATCATTCCACTCCAAATTATTTAGGAGTTAATCCTAAAGCAGAAATTATTTACGGATCAAAGTTTGATTAATTTTTTTATTCAGTTTCTATAATACAATCAGTGTTATAAATTCTTTTTTTTGGTAAATCATATTTAAAATTGACAATATATTCGTCGTATCCGTATTCTATGCCTGGTGGCAATAGAAAAATATTCCATCCATGTATATAACGAAAATTATTTTTTTCATCATTTATTTCATATTGTTGTTCGTAAGTTTGACAGTCACCACCAATTTTTTTTCGAAAATTGATTAACTCTTTTTCTTCTATATTAAAATTATTAATACGTTTCACTGCTTCATAAGGATGTCCTTCTTGATATTCATACATTTGAAACACAAATGTATCATTAATGCAACTCAAAAAAAGTGAATCGTTAGTGTCTATTTTAGTGATTTTTATTGAGCAATCAGATAAATTTAGTTCTTCTTGTAAAATTGTTATTTCACAATTTTCTTGGTAATCAATATTATATCCTTCCCAATAATTTATCTTATCTATAAAATCTGTTAATTTATGTTCAGGTATCTCATCACCTATTTTTTCCAATATATCTGTCTTAAATTGTATTTTATTTAGACATAAATGAACCGAAGAAATCGTATCGTGACTGTATATCGCACAGAAGATGATTTTCATAAGTATTAGTATTTTTAATTTATTAATACTCATAATTTATTTAATATTCAATTTTTTGAGAAATACAGTTTATAAAAATCAGAAGTTTCATTGTAATTGATTTATATTTTTAACACATAAAATATTTTTGTCGAGATAAAAATGTGATGCAATATATTTATTTATGTTTCTGAGAAGATTTCCACGATTCCATTTCTCTTAGTATAGAATCTGTTACTTTTATACCTTTTTCTATTTTGTTACTAATTTCCACTGTTCTGGATCTACATATTTGTAACAGGTATTGTAACAGCGGTTGTATTACATACTGGCTGACTTTAATACCTTTTTTATCAACTGTCCATCCTAGTCTTTCATCGTGCTGATCACAATTTCTTTTATTAAATCGGTGTTGTTTTTTGATAAATCAGAATAATCGTTAAGTTGAGATAATCGAGGAGCTCCACTGCAATTCTTGGCCAAATATTCCATTACAGTCATAGATTTTCCAACAATAGAACTCGCACTATCCAACATACTCTTTTTTAATTTATCGTTTTCGATAACAGTTTTCTCCAGTTTGTTTATGTGATTGTCCTTGATTTGATGCAATTCCGTATGTAGCTCTTGTACTTTCTGTTCTAATGCTGTGATTATGTCATTCTTTTCTTTCTCCATTTTTTTCTTATCATGTTGAAGAATTGCAATTGATTTTTTCTGTGTTTCTATTATTGTTTTTAAGTTATTCTCAATCATATTTTTCTCATTTTCAGAGTTTCTCAATTTCTCTTTAAGAACTTCAATTTGAATAGAACCTGATTCTGTCACATTTTCCCGTATTTCTGAATAAGATCGATGTTTTCTCGATTTTTTGTGAATATACCAGGATGCTGATGAGTCAGTGTGATAGTCACATAATTCGCAGTTATATTTCATTATAATATATAAACATTTATTTTTTACATATTTTTACTATATTTAAAGTAATAAGGAGAAAAAACATATAAATTTTCTTATATATTATATAAGTTTTTCTTATATCTAATTATAAAAAACATGTTAGAGTCACAATTCATTTTTTGAAAAAAGTGAAAAAGTATATGAACGTCCTAAAAGGGCCATTTTTCATTGAAAATTACTGTTTTTCTGATAAAAATCATATAATTTATCTACCTCATCGCCTTTTATGTCGGTAAGTAATAAGGTAACAATCTTTTTCGCCCATTATTTATAAACACTCTACCTTATCACCTTGTATTTGCAAATTGTAATCAGCTAAATAATTTTTTTATATAACCCATAAAATCCATAATTATAATAAAAAGTAATAAGGTAGATGTTTTGAATCATTTAATATTTCATGAAAACTATCTTTTAAAAAATCCAATAGAATTTTTTTTTCCGCACACAAAATCCTGTGTGTGGCAATAATAATAATATGATTTATTTTAAAATTGTGTTATTTGTTGATATATCAATATTGTTCCTTATTACTTTTCCGTTTTTACGAAAAAATCTTATGTTATTAGTTAAATTTTAGGTTATTTTAAAACTTTAATTGTTCCTATCTTAAATCATTAAAACAAACCAATTGTATTGCATTTTAGATTGTCATTAAGATGATATTAATTTTGTCCATACTCCCTGCTATACACAGGATCATCCATTAATTTTATGTTATTACGACATCGTAAATACCTTATAGTTAACATAAAAGAATGCAAATATTATGGTGATTATCTCGAATCAATTTAATTTATAATAATATTTTATCATTCTAATAAAATCATTCTAGCTGTTTCACTTTTTATTTTTCGATCTTTTGCTTATTCCCTTTTAAATAAAATCATTATAGCTATTATACTTTTATTTTTTCTATTATGTAACTAATTACTTTTTATAACCTCAATAGTTCCATTTTATAAAACACTCTGACTGTTACACTTTTATTTTTTCATATAATGACTAATTACTTTTTAAAATATTAAAATTTCCAATAAAAATATTAAAAATTTTGTTTTTGTTAAAATATTCCACTTTTATTGAATCACTCTAGTTGTTATACTTTTTATTTTTCCATTAAACTGAATCACTCTTACTGTTGCACTTTTTATTTTCCATTAAATTGAATCACTCTAGCTGTTACACTTTTATTTTACCATTAAATCGAATCACTCTAGCTGTTACACTTTTATTATGCTATTAAATCGATTCACTCTTCCTGTTACACTTTTATTTTTCCACTTTTATTGAATCACTCTAGCTGTTATACTTTTTATTTTTCCATTAAACTGAATCACTCTAGCTATTGCGCTTTTATTTTTCCGTTATACTGAAACACTCTAGCTGTTACACTTTTTATATTTCCGTTATATTGAATCATTCTAACTGTAGTACTTTTAAATTTTTCAATCGAATCGGAACACTCTTCCTGTTACACTTTTATTGTTTTCGTTAAAATGAATCACTCTAGTTGTTACATTTTTATTTTTCCATTATGTTGAATCACTCTGGCTGTTACACTTTTATTGTTTTCGTTAAAATGAATCACTCTAGTTGTTACATTTTTATTTTTCCATTATATTGAATCACTCTAGCTGTTACACTTTTATTTTTCCATCAATGTAGTAGGAAAGTAATAAGCTGACTAAATCAAAAAATGAAAAAAACATTATTTGCTATTTACATAAAAATTAATTCAATAAATGTACATTGATATTCTGCAAATTGTTTTATTATTTTTAGATATAAAGAATCAAATAAGACTTTGTCAATTAAACAGAGATACAGATGATAATCTCAAAATACTCTATATTAACCTATTACCAATTGATTTAGCTAAAAAAGTGATTCGGAAAATAATAGAACAAAAAAAGTTTAATCGTTTACAAAAGTTGAATACTCGTAATATGTGTAGACTTTTTTCAGTCAATCATTTGAAAGATACTCTCATAGAATTGTATTGTGGAATTGGTTCTGGAATAAATCAACGTGGAATTAGAGATTTAAGGATTCTGCGAGTACTAAATGCTGAATATAATGCAAAAATATTTGATGTTAATCATTTATCAGAATGTTTGGTTGAATTAGATTGTAGTGGGACTTGTGGAATTAGTCAAAAAGGCATAGAGAGTTTAACCAAAGTAGAGAAGTTAGTTGCAAATAACAATGTTAAAATAAATAATGTCAATCATTTAGCCAGCTCATTGATTTGGCTTGAGTGTAAAAACTACTGTAAGATAGACCAAGATGGTATCGATAAATTAAAAAAACTACAAACTTTAGATGCTGAAAACAACAGGAAAATATTTAGCGTGAATCACTTAGCTCATTGTTTAATAAAATTAAATTGCTTTAATCATTCTGGTATAAATCAAGAGGGACTCGAAAAGCTGACAAATTTGCAAATATTAAATGTATCAGAAAATGGAAAAATATCTGATGTAAATCATTTGTCGGAAACTCTAATTGAATTAAATTGTTCTGGTCATAATTGCGGCATAAATTTGGAAGGAATTAAAAATTTAACTAAATTACAGACGATATGTTACTGTTATAATGGCAAATTAAATGATATTAATCATTATGTGTGAACGTGTTTATGATATAATGTGCCTTTTCTTTGATGATGAACAAATGCTAAACAGATTATTCAATCATATCATAAAACAACGAAAATATCTTTGTGGAAAAGTTTTATTTGAAGAATTAGTGGAGTGTGATAATATTGGATTCGAAGAAATATTAGAAGGTCATAAAAGAGGAAAAAGAATACAACTTGCAATAAATAAAACCAATTATTATGTAAATATATTGTATATGATTTTAGAAAGAGAAGAACCAAGTTTTTTATTTCAGAATAAGAAGAAAAACATTTTTTTGTACAGATGTTGTCATTGTTTGTTAGTTTATAAAAAAATATTAGTAAGTATAATTAGTCAGAATATTATTTCTTAGTTTTTCCTTTTTGAACATTATTGTGCGTATATTAATGATATCTCCAAATGTTATCAGATTATTGGTATTAATTTTCAGTCCAATCAAAGTTATAATGTTGTCATTTATGTTAAGATTTAGAGTTTGATGTAAACACTTGTAGAATTTTATGATTTCTTTCTGAACTCCTGCTAATATGCTCACGTCTATTGTGGGTTGTTGCTGTATTGTTTTTGCAATATCATCATGTATTTTTACAAATCTGTTCTCATTGAACTTTACATAAAAATCTTCCCCATATTGAAATAAAATTATTACATTCAATCTATCGTCCCACACTGTTAAAACGATTCCAGACACTGGATTAATAACAAAGTCGCTCACAACTATTTCTATCTTGATCATTATTGGTTGAGAATACAACAATATTTTGTTATAAAGAATCTCTGCATATTCATGACATTTGGTTTTAGTGTTGCGCGAAAGCTTCAATTCGTCTATTCTTTTCGCTAATTTTTCTCTAATTACATACTCAAAATTTTTAACATCATTTTTAATCGATAAAAAATCCATTAAAGATTCAATGTCAGCGCTGTATTTTGCTGTTCCATTTAAATAATCTATCATATTATGAACAGTTAATTTCCTATAATCCAGGAAAAACTCTGTTTCAAATTTCATAGGAGTTTCACAAAATGTCTTTAAGACTGCAGATTTAGAAACAAGTAAAGAGTCCTTTTTGACAACAATTTTGGATCCTCTTGCGTTCAGAATAATATTATCCATTTCGGATTTTATTATATATACATCAAAATTAAAAAGAATATCAAAATAATTAAATTTCATCTTTTTTTAGAAATATATAAAAATATTACTATTTAGATATTTAGCCTGTTCCTTTAATTTTCCTTTTATTTTACCAAATGACTTATGCAATGGCATTCTACCATATGGAGATCCACTTCTTCTTGTCTGTAGTCTACTATAACATGGTTTTTTACCATAAATATTTTCTTGATCATTTTTTATAAATTTTCTCAATTCTTGTGGAGTATTTTTCTTCTCGTGGTTCGCGAAAAAGTTCGAAAAATGCCGAGGCGATTCGGCACATCTTATAGTACTACCACTACTGATATTATGTTTCACACCATCACGTCTCATGCAAGTATACACTTATATTGCTCAAACGTTTAAATCTTTATGTTTTCAAACTTTTTTTTACCACTAATTTAAATAAAAATTATACTATTTTGGGCAAATAATATTTACGAAGAAAGAAACTATTTTTTTGATCAAATTTTGTTTTTTTGGTTCCACATTTAGATGAGACATTGTGTATGAATAAAATTCTAATGGATTAGATTTGTAATTGTCGTATCTTGATATTATTTTTTTCGCGTCTTTAGGAGTAATTTTGTATCGTCTACCTTCATCAGAAATATAGTTGAAACCTTTATAAAATGCCACCACAAGACACAATTCATCTTTGTTTATTTCTAAGTATAAGGATTTATATTCATTATCGAACATATAACGCAAACAATCAATAATATATTGATCCGGATCGGGTCTATAATCAATTTTTCTTTCATACAAAAGACACTTATAAGTCTTTTTTAGATTGTCAGTGGTTATAGTTAATTTATCTGGTGATAATACCAACTCATTTAATAATCCAGAATAATTTTCACAAAATTCCTAGGAAACTCGTATACAGACAAAAGATTGTGCCGAATATTATAGAGATATATATGTTTACCTCAAAACTGGGTTGATAAAAGTCAAAAATCTTTGTAGTGGATACAATATAATTGACAGCAATAAACACCAAAATATGAATAATTTCCAAAATTCCCACAATCGGTAAGCAAAGTATCATTATAATAGTCAAAATTCTCATTATATCTGATGGTTTTAGTTGTGCTTTTTTGTCAATATCATTATGTAAAATTTCTGCTGCATAACAGAAAGGCATTTTGTGATACAATTGAACTGACATTTGTAAATACAGTTTTCTATAATCGAGGTAATAACTTGATTTTCTTTCAATTTTTTAAAAAATTGAAATAGTCAGTATATTGGTAATTCTTTATTAAAGAAAAATAATGACAAATGCCAACCAAAAAACGAATTTATGTTAATAAAAATAAAAATAAAGAAACCATATATATTACATTGGATTCGAAAGTTTCTAAGGAAACAGTAGTTAATGATGATGATAGATTTCATATAACAAAAGTGGAATCTGAAGTTAAAAAATCGGGTAAAATGTATGTGACTGTAGAAATGGAAAGACGTGATAAACTTATTGAGAGTTCATTGGATTGGATAAATAAAATTACCAGGAAAAAAATTCAATCAACACAAAAACAAATTATACATCCGGCCGTTTACGCTATGAATGTTAATGATTTCAGTAAGGAATTATCAGAATCTGGCGCTTTATCCAAATACATTGTAAATAATAAATTGTTAAAAACTGATGATAAAAATACGATTCTTTATTGTGTAGGAGACGGTTCTATAGGTTTAACAGGATATATAATGTCCATTGCTACCTCATGGAAAATAATAAGTTTTGATCCGTTGGCAAATGATACTATTGTCAACGAAAATTTCAGTATTTGTAAAAAATACGATTACGATGTGGATCTAATCAATGTTTTCGATAATAAAACAAAAATAGTTGTAATGGCATTACATTCGCATGGAAATATCCAAATGTTCTACGAAAGATTGAAAAACTTTTATGCTGGCCTAACATATGTCATTATGAGTGTTCCATGTTGTGGTGGATTTAAAAGTAAATTAAAATTTGAGGAAACACAGGCATACGTTGACTATTCTAGTTTAAGCGAAAAAAATAAATATTATGTGTATGAAGGTTCATTTTAAAAATCTATTTCGTACACTACCAAAAATATTGCCAGTCAACTCGTTTAATTTATCATCAAAATAATTTCTTTCCAAAGTTTTATAAATAAATTTACTTTTTCTAGCAAAAAGCTCTAAATAATATTTTCCCAATAATGTTTATTGGTTTTTTTTGCAATTTTAGATAATCAAGTATAAATTCATAGAATTTAATTGGACAACTCTAATACTTGTCATTGCTCATTATTATTTTCCTTATATCATTTTCAGTCACTGCATATTTTTCTTCAGTATCACGAATATGTAGGATCCTTGATAAATTGCCACAACTAATTTATATTCTTCGTCAGATTCTGAATTGTTTTCAGTCTGTTTGCTACTGATTGTGTGGTCTAAAATATCCACAAAAAATAAATCGTTGATATTGATTTCATTTGAATATTGAGTCATTTTTTTGATACGATCTTTTGCATATTAAACGCAATAACAGTCACAAAAAACAAAATTACACCAATCTTAATATCTTCTTTGAACCTGTCAATTATCAAATCATTTGGATGTAAAATCGCATTAGCAAACACAGTTATACCCATAAAACAAAGAAAACATACAAAAGCTATTGGTAAAACAATAGGAAACCACAAAAAAGAAATTAGAATGTTGTTGGTTATGTACTTATAGTCTTCTAACTCATTTGTCACCTTATTATAAATTTTCATTGCTGTATAACAAAATGGTATTTTTACTGGATTTATATTATGGCTGTAAGTATACATAATTATATTTAGTAACTTTTTTTTATCAAATAACTCAACTATTTTGAATAATCAATTTTTCGCGATTTGAATAATCAATTTTTCGCGATTTGGGGTAATTTAATATTTTTTCTTGATCGAACAAGTAAATAAATAGGATCACAACCAGTTCCAGTACAGAAGAAAGCTGAATTATCAGAATTTCCTTGTGTATCAATCAAATAATCAACAGAATTTCTTCTTTTAAAAACAATATCAAAATTTGTCACACCGTCTAAACAGTAACCTCCAAAAGAACAGTTGTCTATTAAATTTTTGTGTATATATGGCATTATGGAAGATTCACCTGTATAGTCATCGTCACACCAATATTGTCCGTGCACAAGATAATATAATTTATCTTTTTTCAGATATTTTTTTACTGCTTCAACTGTTAACAATAATAATTCTCCGTAATTATGATATTTTATGTGTTCAATCATGTATGGTCGCTTACATTTTTTTAATTTAGATCGTGCCTTTATAATATTATTTAATAATTGCAAAAGTTCCTTATCTTTCGCACGATTTATGAACAGTGTTAATTCAATAACATTTTCTTTATGCCAAAAATACAACAAACAAACATTATCTTTATTATTCGGCATTATGATGTCAAGGCAAGGATGAGTGTAAACATTTATTTCAATTTTCATTCCATTAATTTCTGGTATTAACTTATTGTCAATCTCTATGTAAATTGTTTTGTCAGATAATTCGCACATCATATTTTTCTTTTTAATTAACTTTGAATGATTAAATATTATTTCACTATTGGACAGATCAAATATTTGTTTATATATTTTCCATTTATAAACTCCATTTTTGTCAGGTAAGGAAATATATTTTTGTCCATCATTACCAATTTTAATCTGATTCTTATAATTTCCAGCATGTTCTGATGGTGAATTTCTCATAATATATTGACAATGGAAAAAATTGAAATAATAATTATATTGACAACTCTAAATATTTTAGAATTATTTGGTATGAACCAACTACCTTCATTTCTGTCCAATCTTTCTTCAAAAGGCTATGAACACAAAGACGAAATGTGTCCTGTGTTAAATAATGGCAGATTCATTCCCGGCGATTTATTATTTGATTTGATCCAGAAAGACGAGAATATTCAAAAATATTGTGTCTGTGTTCATTTGTTGAGTGAAGAAAACGACGAGCTTTTAAAAAAAATATATTTGCCAGAATTCATATTATATATTGTGGACCCTATTTACTATGGCATTTATAAATCGGGCAAGTTCTCTGACGAGCATTTTAGTTATGTTCTGACAAACTATGAAAACGCAGAAGATTTCATTGACGTTATGTTCGATGTTTTGAATTTTAAATGTTCTAAAGATTCTGTTAAAAAGCTCAGTTTCAAAAATGACAATGATTTTTGCAAATATGTTTCATCCACCAGATTTGATGGTTTTAAATACTCTATTGATTTTCGCGGATTAATGAACAATTTAGAAAAGGTTGATAGTTTATTGCCAGAAAACATTATATCTAATATTTTTGATGAATATGGACACAAAATTAAAAATCATTTAATCCCAGATATTTCATACGAAAATATAGTATTAGCACATCATTATCTAAAAATTGATCCATCGACAATCGACAAATTTTTATTTCTGTTTGATTCTAAAAAGAGTATGTCAGGATCAAATTTTGAAAAAAGTGATGTAACGTGGACCATAAAAAATGGTATTCCTATGTATGGAGAGCATTATGTGGAACTGAAAAGATACACAGATTCCAACAAAATTGCAATATATATTAATGAAGATCAATGTATCAAAAAATTAAAACTGTATGAGTTTTTCCGTGAATATTTAACTGAAAAAGATGCTGATCTAGTCACAACAAACCTAATAGATTTCTTAAGCATAATACCTACTAAAGAATTTTTTGATTCATACAATAAAATTTGTAAAAAAATCAATGAAATATTTCCAAAATTAAAGCAAGAAAAAAAAATATTTGTAGAGTATGAAACCAGAAAAATTTTTAAAATAAAATAAATTAAGGATGACGTATAAAGAAATTTACTATATTTATTTTGTCTTTCATAATCTTTTCCAAATTTTGTTAACAAAAGAATTTATTAAATAAATAATTTTTTTAAAAAAAAACCACTAAAGTATCATAATATTTGTCACTAAATGATGGTTTATTTTCTTTGATCAAATCAGTAAAAGTTGTCATAATATCATCATATTCTTGGTTGAATTGCATAATTTTATATGATGATATTTTGTCTTTTAATTTGGCCCGCATTATATCACAATATACCTTTTGATTATTGATCTTTTTTGTTTTTTCATAGATTTTCAATATAGCATTTACCACAGTGTTTCTACGGGTATCATATTTTTTTTTACTGCCAAAACAATATAATTCTTTAGAGTAAATATATTCCAGATCACAAATATCTTCTTGTTTATGTAGTTGAATGTATAATTTGAATATAGCAGACTCATTTTTTTCACAATAAAATTTTTTCTTAATGGCCATAAAAAGATATTTTTTTGCCTTATCATACTGTTTTACATTATTATACATTTTGGCTATGTTATAAAGCGAAATATTATTTCCTTTATTTATAGCGGTTAAAAAATATTTCTCTGCATGATTATAATTTTTAATTTTTGAATAACATTCCGCTAAATTATTGTATCGGTTTGATTTCACATTTTCTCTCTTTATCAATTCTTGATAAATTGATATGGCTCTATTATAATTGGATTTGCGATAATAACTTCTGGCTAATTTAAAAAGTGATTCGTCGTCAATATCAATAATTTTCTCAAAATATTCGATTGCTTTTTTAAATCGATTTTCTCCATAATAATATTTGGCTAAATATTTAATAGCTTTTTGATCATCTGATGACGAAAAATATTTAATAGCATCTTTTTTATTATTTAATTTTTCATAACAATAACCAATATTATAGTTAAGCTCAGATAGTTTATCAGCGTTTACAATTGATTCATGGTCACAATGCATTAATTTCAAATAAGTCTTTAAGGCAAATTTATATTCTTTATTTTTAGTATAACGGTTGGCTAATTCATAATTTGTATTAAAATTTTTCATCTTTCTATGGTTTTTGGTCAATTCAACAAAATCTTTATATTTTTCCAAATTAACAATTTCTTTATTAAAATTATCGATTTTTTTATCGTCACATATTTCGTCTTGCTCGTTAGCTGTTTGATAAAAAGTCAAGCAATCCATAAACTTTATTATATCATTGTAACATTTTGCTATTTTTTTAGAAAACCAAAAATTGACTTTATTTAATGCAATTAAATAGTATTCAAAGATAATATCATTTTCGGTGATATGATAATTGTTCATTTTTAGTATAAAGATAAAATAGTTGATAAAATAATATATTTTTCAATTTTTATGATAAAAAGTTGAAAAATATAATATATAAAAATAGATTAAATTATATTAGTGTTCAAATGGATAAAATCAACTTAAGATTATTTTTAGACAATATGTCCTATGATACCATATACCATATGACAACATTTATTTCAGCTCCTTATGACATATACAAAATTTTATACTATAATAAACATCAACTATACCTTTCTAATAACACAAGAGCAGTTAACAAAACAACTGACAGTTTACAATTATTATTGTGGAGTTTATTTTATGAAAAAATGATATATCAATTCAAAAAACGTATAGATGATTTCGAATTGTTTAAGGATATGTTATCGGATGATGCTGTTATTACGGGCAGTAAAATTTTAGAATGTTTTTATGATGACGAATATGAGAATACAGAGTTTTCTATAGAATTTTTTTTCAAAGAATATCCTTTTTTGATGGATATTAAATGCGAATATAAATTTGAACCTTACGCAATAAAAAATAAAATTAAAAAAGTTCTAACAGATTATGCAGTAAATGGGACAACTTTGGAAAATAAATCTGACACCGACATTTTTATTATGTCAAAAAACAAATGTTTCAAGAAACCAGATATATTTTTTTTTGTACAATGTCTCCGTGAAAAAGACGTTTATATGTGTTGTTATTTACACATTCCAAAAAATAAATTCACAATTATTGTATTTACTGACAAAAAAAAAATTAGCGTGAATTTCGAAAATGCAATAAATGAATATACCGAATTCAGAAAAATGGAAAACATTGAAAACTGTTACATATATCAAAGAACTAATAATAAACTTTTTAAATGCAAATATGAATGTGATCCCAAAAAATCACTACTGTCATTAAAAGCTGATATTAATACAGAATGTGTCCTACCACAAGATATTATAGATTATCATAAATATGCATCGAATTTTCATGAATATTACTTCAAAAATTTTTATAATCTGGACAAAGGAATAAGTATTATAGAGGATATATTGTCAAAAAAATGTAAAAGGGTAACAAAATGTAACATTAATCTTCCTGTTGAACAATACAAAAGACAAGTTAAAAATCGTAATCATAGAGACAACAAATTTAAAACTAATAGTTTTGGAAACATTTGTGAAATTGATAAATTCAGTGCAGACGGGGGCCGAGGTTACACTGATATTATTAGTTTTCAGAATGAAATAGGCAATAAGGAAAATTCTATTGTTTCAGTCAAATATGAAAATGATAATAAAAAAATGTTTAACATAGTTTATGTTAACAGTAATATGTTTAAATCATTAAAAGAAAATGTCGATCGCTTTGACATTGATATTTGTAAACAGATCTTTAATGGCAATAAGTTTCATTTAAGATCTATTAGTGGTTTAATAAACAAAAAATTCACTTGTTCACCAACAAATATACAAAATATAAAAGGTTATGTAACTTCCATGAAAAGAATTAACAAATATATTGCTAGAGGATTCGGCTTAATTGATTTTGACAAAACCATAGAGCATTTTAAAGAATATTACAACATTCCAAAAAATCTTTCAGAAATACAAATAAATGTATGCAAGGAACATTATGAAAAAACATTTAGTGAAAGGTCTATAAGGGGAAAAGATCCTTTAGGATGGTCTTCTTATTGGAAAAATTGAAATATATAAATTCAATAATTTATTTTATTATTTTTAATGACAAATGGACAAAATCAACTTAAAATTATTTTTAGACAATATGTCTGCCGATACAATATACCATATGACAACATTTATTTCAGCTCCTTATGACATATATAAGATTTTATATTATAATAAACATCGTCTATACCTTTCCAATAACACAAAAACAATAAACAAAACAACTGATAATTTACAATTATTATTGTGGAGTTTATTTTATGAAAAAATGATGTATCAATTCAAAAAAAGAATAGATGATTTTGAGTTGTTTCAAGATATGTTATCAGACAATATGGTTATTTCTGGAAGTAAAATTTTAGAATGTTTTTATGACGATAATTATGAGAATACAGAATATTCAATAGAATTTTTTTTCAAAGAATATCCTTTATTATTCCAAGAAAATGGTCCTATGATTATGAATGTTAGTAATACAATATCTGATTACATTAAAAATGGAATAACAATAGAAAATAAATCTGATACTGATATTTTTATTTTGTCTAACGATAAAACTTTTCGCAAACCGCAAATGGAATATTTTAACTTTATGACCAACAAATTTGAATTTGTGCATTGTTATTTACAGCCAAACAAAAAAATTATACTAGTTATTTGTGTAGAACACAAAGATGAAGTAATACACTTAAACTTAGATAAAATTTCACATCTGTATCCTCATTATGAAAAAAATATTGATGAATGCTATATTTATAAAAGTGAACATCAGTTATTTAAATGCAGTATCCAATATTTTATTTCGAAAGATAACGAAAATTGTATAAAATTAGATATCGATTCAAATAAAATTTATGAAATGCCTGAAAATATTTTACAATATCATAAATACATATCTTATGTTTATTCTGATGGCATTAATGATACTTATAATTTAGATCATGAGTATGATTGTTTGGAAAAAAAGTTGTTGGAGAAATACAAACTTATTTCGACAGTGAATTTACATAATCAATTGGAATATTACAAACGAAAAGATAATTCCAAAAAACGTTTTAGTGATAATCGCTATGGAAATATATGTGTTACTGATTATTTCACTAAGACGTGGTATGAATCTTATTATGATATTATTGTTTGTGGAAATGCAAATTCAAATAACGAACACCCTATTATATCAACAAAATTCGAGAATGATAACAATAAAATAATAAATCTTGTGCACGTGAACAGTAATATATTCAAATCTGTGAAAGAAAATATAGATAATTTCGATATTGATATATGTAAACAGATATTTAATGGTAATAAATTAGTATTAACATCTCTTAATGGTCTAATAAACAAAAAATTCACTTATGTTCCAAAAAATATTAAAAATGCGTTGGGTTATGTGACTTCAATGAAAAGAATAAATAAATACATTGCTCGAGGATTCAATCTGATTGATGCTGATAACGTCATTAGAGAATTAAAAGAATATTATGATATTCCAAAAATTCCGTCAAAAAATTTTTTGAATAAAAATAATAAGATGGCCATAATCGATACAGATAAAAAACTATTCGAATATGTCACTTTGGCAGAGTATGATCCACTTGGATGGTTATCTTTATTTTCTACAAACAATAACTAATATTTTTTTATTTTCGCATTCTATAATTTTTAGTTTTTTTCACAAAGAATTTTTTAATTGGTTTCTGATATTGTTTGGCAAATTTTATATCCTTTTTTCTAGCAATTTCATTACCTAGTGTTATTGCACCACATATTTTTTTATGTTTATCGAATAATTCTGTTTTTATTAGGAATTTACACATATTGCACTTAGTGGCATTCATTGTTTTACATTCTAGTTGATGATATCTCATCCAATCTCTTGAATAAAATTCACCACAAAATTCACACATTAATCTCTTCTTTGGACATACATTATCATGATTTGAATCACTGTGCAAATACTGGTTAGAACACAATTGACAAGTTTTAAGTCTATACTGACAATCATTTTTCACGTGATTTAAAAAATCTTTTTTCATTACTGAACAATTGCACAAATCACACATAACACTATTTTTGGAACATATTTCTTCGTGCATTATCCTATTTAATCTGTGAAATTTTTTGAAACATTCTTTGCAACTAATTTCAGTGTTATCGCATTCATTTTCAAAATGATTTTTAAAATTTTTAACTGATTTTTGACATAATGGACATTTAGTTTAATGAGAAATTGAATGGTCACTCATCTCTTCCAATTTACCAGTCCAATCACATTTTCCACAATAAACTATTTCTTGGTCAATAATATTTTTTAAACTAATATTTACATTTGAAAATATTTTTTCATTTCTACAAAATGGACATTTAGAAACTTTATTACAGCAACTTTCACATAACGTGTGTCCACATTGTATCACATATGGTTCAATCATTACATTGGAACATATTAAACACATCATGTCATTTGACAATTTATTTTTTATTTCGATACTGGTTAAAGATTTTAATTTTTTGATATATTGCGAATAAGTTTTTACTAGAGGAAAATTATTGTGAATTAACAGAAATGAATTTTTGTAATCCTCAAGTTTTTTATTAATCTCCACAGCCATATCATACGTTTTATTGTATTCACTAATACAATAGTCATTTTCGTCATGCGGAATGGAATATCTATGTTGAATGTGAATTTTTGTTATATCTTCTATATGTTTGCCATTTTTAATACATTTTAACGCATATTTTTTTAATATATTAATTGGTACATCAACGTTCATTTTTGAATTATTCGTTAGATTCACTTTTTGAATTATTCGTTAGATTCACTTTTTGACAATCATTGTGTTTTTCGATGTCCTCCAATGATACCACAGTATTTACATATTCAAGACACAAAAGAGGTAAAGAGCATAAAGGGCCCCAATAGATTCTATTGGCAAATATTTAAATTGATCAGAAAGTAGGTAAATATAATTCTTACTTACTGCATAAGCATATGGTACATCATTATTTCCGATTGGTGAATATAGATCTGTAATTTTTTCATCAGTTTCGAACGAATATATTTGATAGTTTATGTACATATATTTATTTCTGCTTATTTCCAATAATATTGTATTGCCGATATGAGATTTTCTGGATGAATCTTTTCCAAGAAGCACATTTTTACAATTTGATATTATTAAATATTCTGAGTAAAGATACTCTACATTTTTGGATTCTTGAGCATATATTGTTTTTTCTTGTTTGTAAATATGAACATTGTTTCCTTTAACAATCACATAAAATGGCTTATTAAAATTATCATGAATAACAAAAGTATTTTCGGGAAGTCTTTTTCCAACTACATATGAAATATATTCATTGTTTTTCATTTATAATTATTCGGTAGACAAAAATAAACAAATTTAAATTATTTTAATTGAGAACTACAAAGTATCAATAACTTCATAATCTATTACAATTGCACAAATTTTATCTATAATATTCCAATAAATAGTATGTACTCCGTTTCCAAAATACTTTACCTTAGGTTCGTACATTTCGTTAAAAGAAAAATCTCCAATGTTTTTACTCATTTCACCGGAATATATCTTTATTTTTTTTATTTTATGATCTTCTAAACCTTTTATTACAAATCTTTTGATTGTTACTTTTGTTATGGTCAAAATAAAAATATCTTGGACATTTATGTATATTGGCATATTTCTAAAATTAATAGATTCAGGACAAGTGAAATGATAACTATAATAATAATATTCTTTTCTCCAAAATCTATAAGGAATTATAATTCTTCTGATTAATTCATTGCACAAAGCCATTATTTTTTGTTTTCCAAAAAAACGTTCATCATACAAATTACCAGTATTCACATCTATATTTTGTCCATCGTAATAAGCTATTTGTTTTATAATGTTCATATGGTGGATATCAACAAACATGTCAGTTTCTTTGTCAAAAAAATAAGAATATTTAAACATCATTTTCCTCAAACCAAAATACTCTGAATGATTGTTCAACAAAGTATTTAACTCTGTTGATTTATTAGAAAACAATAAAAATCCTTCTTTGTGCACAATATTTATTATTCTATCATCTTGAATGTATAACATAAACTTTAGAATGTCCAAAGACAATGGCATTTCGTCAACTCGATCTGAAAAATATTGACGAACAACATCTTTACCAACATCAATAAAAATATCTACTAATTTATATTCATTGTTAAATATTTTTATTGTTTGATCTGTTAATTCCAAAAGATCTTGCATAACCTGTGATTTATATATACGATTCTCTTTGTAAACAATGTAAAATGATTCACAATTGTCATTTGTACGGATATTTAGGCAAAACATTATATTGACGTATATATTGGCGTTTATAATACTTTTTGAACCGAATAAATAAAGTTTCACAATTATTTAATAATTTCAATTTTTCGCAGGAACATCAACCAAATTAGGCAATATTTTAATTCCGGTTTGTTTTTGGATTGTATCGAACATAGGGGGTATTGTTTGCATGACATTTCTGATGGGCGAGAAAACATCTTCACTAGTATTACCAGTGTTCCATACAGTAATATTTGGTTTCAAGTCTCTTACAGATTCAGAGTTTATTTTTGCAATGTCAACAATTTGATTGTTGCGCATCATTAAATAGGACATTAATGCATTGTTATCGTTGTTAAATGCGGCTAATAGTTTCTTTATACCATCTGCCTCATTATCATACATATTCTTTATGCCTTCAATTTCTTTCTCCTTGAGATACAAAGCAGCCTCTGCTTCCTTCTGGATTCTATAAAGATTGGCGTCTGCTGTCTTAATACTAGCTGCATATCTTGCTTCTGCATCTCTAATTATAATTTCATTATCAACAACTGCTTGAGCCATTTTTTCAGATCTAATTTTTTCTATTTCATTATCGACTCTTATTTTATTATTTATCTTTTCTAATTCTAATAGTCTCTTTTGAGCTTCATAGTTAGAAATATTTTCAGCATTCTTAACAATCAATTCTTGTTCATATTTCATCACAGCTAATTTTGAATTAGATTTTACGATTTCTTCTTGTAAATCATTCTTTAATCGATTTTTTTCAGCATTATAGGCCGCAACCTTTACTTCTTTATCCTTATCCTTTTGCGCTGATTCTACCTCACCTCTCAACTCTGCATTCGCAACATCAATTTTAGCTTGATTTACAGTATCCGATATGATTTTCTTTCTAATAGTAGAAAAATAATCAGAGCCATTGCTATCCTGTAATTCTTTTATATTGGCGTTAAAAACTTTCAAACCAAATCTTTCTAATTCAATATCTATTGCTCTTATGACATTATTTTTAAAAACTTGTCTGTTATTAAACAGATCTTCCATTGATAGGGCTGCTGCCAACGCACGAGTTTCGCCTTCTATTATACCTGTTATAATTGAATTTTTGTTATTCTGTTGTTTTGCCAGTAATCTGGTATACTTTTTGATATTATTCATATTAAACTCTTCTATCTCTTTTGGACTCATTTTACTATGTATCAATACTTCAGTAGATTCTAAAGAATCACACAATCCAACATCTGGTTTTAATTTATTTCTTGTTGATTCAGCAGTTAATATGTTTATACCAATAGTAAAAACTCCTGGCAAAACAAATTCTAATTTTTCTTTCGTCATTGCGTGCAGTTTAAACTCATAATTTGATGGAGTCAAGTCAATTAATGTAGCATTCTGAAACATTAGCTTAAATCCTGATTTTACAATTTTTATGTCTTTTATAAATGCACCTGTTAATGCCAAAACGTAACTAGGATCTGAAGCATAATAACTTACTGATAATAATTCTAATAATGATGCTGACATACTTTTTAATTAGGAAAATAAATACAATATAAATAGTTTTATATTCAAATTTTTTTACTAGTTTATTTAAATGTATATAGATGTCCTCCAAATTGTCATAATCTATTCAGATATAAGAGATCAACTCAAGTTATGTCAATTAAATAATGATACAAATAAATATCTTAAAATATATGATTTATTTGATCTGCCATATGAAATTAGGAAAAATATCACTCAGGATATACTTATGCAGTTAAAGTTCAATAATTTAAAAAGATTAAACGTTTATTATAATACTTATGTTGTGGATGTCAATCATTTAGCTCATTCATTGATAGAGTTAAATTGCGGATATGGTTCTGCTATTTCTCAGGATGGTATTAAAAAATTAACAAAATTGCAAAAACTAAATGTTCAATTTAATCGAAATATAACAAATGTCAATCATCTGGCAGAATCTTTAATAGAGTTAAAATGCGATGGTTATTGTGGAATTGGTCAAAGTGGTATAGATGGTTTGACTAAATTACAAACTCTAACCGCTGTCGATAATATAAAAATAAAAAATGTTAATCATCTATCAGATTCTTTAATACAACTGAATTGTTCTGGTTATTGCGGAATCGGTCAAAAAGGAATAAAACATTTAAAAAAATTACAAAAATTATTGACATATAATAACACGAAGATAAAAGATGTTAATCATTTAGCTGATTCATTAATCAAATTGGAATGTGCATGGCAATCCGGTATAAATCAAAATGGTATTTCTAAATTGAAAAAATTAAAAGTGCTTCATGCTAATGACAATAAAAAAATAGTAAACGTTAATCATTTATCTGAATCATTGATTGAATTACATTGCTGTTTTACTTGTGGAATTGATAATGATGGTATTTCGAAACTTAATAAACTTCGAAAAATATGCTTGGAGGGTAATGAAAAAATTGAAAACAATAAATATATTAACTCAATTGATAAAATAATTCTATGAAAATGTACGCTGATATTTTACTCTTTTTATGTGCTCGATGACAGATTAGATTATGTTGACATACGAAAATTTATAAATGTTAAATACAATTGACAAAATATTAAATTTAATCATTTGTCTGAAACATTGGTCAAATCAAGTTATTTATTTCCATATCGACTCACTGAAAATGTTTGATTTATCAAATCGTATGCTTGTTCTATGATGATCTTTATAATTAAACCACCAGGTTGTTTGATAAGTAATAGAGTATGGAGGTCGTTCTTTATTTATATAATTGCATATTTCGTTCATATATTTGTGTTTAAATACAAAGGTAAAAGATTTGTTATCATTTAATTTTTCTTTTAATTGATCTATAATGTTGTCGCCATCGTAAAAATTATCTTTATCTTCCTTATCCATTTTGTCCAATTCTGACGAGAATTCTGCATCATACATAGAACTCATTTTTTCACAATGATCTTCTTGATCATTATTTTTATTTATAGAAGCACAATTATCTTCTTCATTTAACTTCTTTTCAGGCATTATAAAATTTGCACAGTTTTCTTCTTTTGACGTTGAATGAGTCTGATTGTTATTTTCGTTGTTGGACATTGAATTTTGGTTATATTGCCCGTTTCCCATATTATTAATTGTTTATGATATTATGAATTGATCTAACATTTATAATTTCAATTTTACGGAAAAAATTTGAACTTTTTACAATTATAAATACATTTACGATTATAAACATATTTATAAATATGATCGTGGATATTTTACAAATAGTTTCAGAATATTTGGATCTTAAGGAAAAAATTCGATTATGCCATCTAAACAAATATACTGATGAATATCTCAAAATATTTGATTTGTATGATATTGACATAAATCTAAGAAATAAACTTAACCAAAAAATAATAGAGCAAAAAAAATTTAATCGTTTGAAAAGATTGAATGCAAACATACATATAACAAGTGTCAATCATTTAGCTGATACTTTAATCGAATTGAGTTGTAAGAGGACTGTTCAATATTATTTACCACTTGGAATTTGTCAAGAAGGTATCCAAAATTTGACTAAATTACAAAAATTAGAAGCCTCTTATAATGCAAATATAACAAATGTGAATCATCTTGCAAATTCTTTGATTGAACTTCATTGTGAAGGTGCATGTGGTATAGATCAGTTCGGTGTAAATCAATTGATCAAATTACAAAAAATTTGTGTTGATTATAATCAAAAGATTACGGATATTAGTTTTTTGAATAAAACATTAGTTGATTTAAGTTGTCGCGGTTTTACTATTTCAAATGATCAAATACAAAAATTAACTAATTTACGTCATCTGAATGCTGAATCAAATAGAAGTATACGCGATATTGGACATTTATCAGAAACTTTATTGGTACTTAATTGTAGTGATGCTTGCGGAATTGATCAAAGCCAAATAAATATGTTGAAAAAATTACAGAAATTATATGCTTCTGATAATAAAAAAATACATAATGTCAATCATTTGGCGAAATCGTTAATAGAATTAGATTGTTCTTGTAATTGTTCAATTGACCAAAATGGAATTAGGGACTTGATTAATTTGCAAATTTTAAATGCATCATCAAATCCTTTAATATATAATGTTAATCATATATTCAATCTTATTAGTCTAGATTGTCGTTCTATTTGTGGTATTGATCAAAAAGGAATTTGCAAACTAAATAAGTTGCAAACATTATATACTTATGATAATAATAAAATATATGATGTTAATTTTTGTGGCAAATCTCTCATTTTATTAAATTGTGGTGGTAAATCTGCTGTGAATCAAAAAGGTATTCAAAAGTTAACTAGATTACAAAAACTATTTATGGTTGGTAACAAATTTATTGTAAATCTTAATCATTTAGCAGATTCCTTAATAGAACTGAAATGTATGTCGTCTTTATTATCCCCCAAAGAAATTAATAAATTAAAAGTGTTGAAAGTCCTTGATGGCAGTAGTTTTGATAAAAATTTCGATGTTCAATCTAATTTATATTAAAAATTATTGAAATTTTAAAGCATTGGTACAACTATTTAGATTTATTTCATAAAAATGAATATTCAGGAAAATATTAAAACTATTAAATCCATTGGAGAAGAAATCATCGGTGGTGATAGTTTAGAAAGACTATTGACACATAAACAAAGAGTATATGCATATGATGGTTTTGAACCTTCTGGAAGAATGCATATTGCTCAAGGATTATTGAGAACACACAATGTCAATAAATTTATTGATTCCGGAGTTCACTTCAAATTCTGGGTCGCTGATTGGTTCGCTCTGATGAATCTTAAATTAGGAGGTGATATTAAAAAAATACAGCAGGCTGGAAAAGATATGATTTTAATGTGGAAAGCATGTGATATGAATTTGGATAAAGTCGATAAAGATGGTAATAAGATGATTGAATTTTTATGGAGTTCTGAGGAAATTAATAAAAGACCAGATGAATATTGGAAATTAGTTCTAGATATTGCCACTAAATTCTCTCTTAATAGAATCAAAAAATGTACTCAAATTATGGGGAGAAAAGAGGAAGACGAAATCTTTAACACAATCCTCGATCTTAATGATAAAATCGTTGATTTGTTCAACAATTGTGATTTCGAACAAAAGAAAAAAGATGATATACTTGGTTTACTAAAAAAATTATTGGATACAAAGTTAGATGAATTAGCAGCATCTCAAATATTCTATCCTGTTATGCAATGCGCCGATGTCTTTTTCTTGGGCATTGATATTGCGAGTTTAGGTATGGATCAAAGAAAAGTCAATACATTAGCTCTGGAATATTGCGACAAAATCAAGAGAAAAAATAAACCTATTATTATATCACATCATATGTTAAAAGGATTGGATGGATCTGATAAAATGAGTAAGTCAAATCCTGATAACACAATATTTATGGATGATAGTGAAACTGAAATTATTAGAAAAATTAAAAAGTCATTTTGTGAGCCTGGTAATATTGACAAAAATCCTTTGTTGGATTGGATTGAACACCTCATTTTGCCAATTAAAAAAACAATTGTCATTAAAACTAAAAATGATATTGGTGAAGAAATTGATATGTCTTTTGATAATGCTAATTTAATTGCTGACAAATTTAAAAATGGTTATATTCATCCTAAATGTTTAAAAAATGCCGTAACCACTGTTTTGGTCAATACTTTGATTCCAATTCAACAAAAATACATTGCTCTCAAAAAAAATGATAATTAAATTATCTGAATTATTATTTTATTTATTACTAATAATAAATGGCACAATATTGTAACATTATAAAAGTTAATCAATTGAATCCCGTTAATCCAAAACATTTTGAATCATATTCAAACATGGAATTTGACGATAATTCTATTTTCAATATGGTAAATGATAATATAGATCCTAAAAATACTATAATCAATGATAAATTTTGTAACAAATTTATTGGAACATATCATACCTGTTATATTTGCCATGGTAACGCCGTTTTTTCTCCATCTGATTTATGGATTGTCGTTTGTCTTAGTTTTTCTAAATATGCGAGTGAAAATATTGATGAAACCAAAAAATTTATAAATACACCTTCCCAAGACATTATGGTTGACGTTGATTCCAATAAACCTGATTGGATTGATGCCATTGAAAAAACAGTAAGTCAAATCAATATTTTAGACAATAATTTAAAAAATATTTTAGAAAATGATTTTTTATGTGCGACTGTATGTGAAAAAATTGCTTGTAAAATTGCTGTAATGAAAACCGTTGAACATTTTACGACTTTTCAATATGCAGGTATGTGCGGGTTTAATCATATAAAGTTGTTAGGATCAAAAGAAGATTGGATTAAACTAAAAAACAAGTCTGAGTTACTTAAAAATTATGGTAATGATAAATGGAAAGAATATATGGAAATTGTAATTACCATATTTAATAAATTTGTTGAATCGTTCGATCAACCAGACATTGTTTTTTTTAATGAAATGATTCACAATGACTATGATCTAGGTTTATATGCTGATCGGTCAGACATTATCAGTGGATGGATTTTAAAGCTATTCTATGGTTTCGAAGATGAGTATAAACTTTGTGAAGTTCCAGATTTGTATGCAAGTGTTGATGCTACTTTGCATACAAATAGCACCAAAAAAATTTATATTAAAACACAATTTATTGGCAGTTACATTACCACTAATGACAGTGAATTTAACAAAACAAATATGAGATATATCAAAATAAAAGACAATGGGTATTATGTAGCAAAATATGTTGATGATTGCGATACTCCTGAAGATTATTACGATTCTGACTATGAAAATAATTATGGTTACAAGCTATCTGATAATTCTAAAGTTTGCGATACAGTTCAAAATATTTATGATTTTAGACCAGTCATTTACTGTGGAATTTATGAATAGAAAAATCGGTCTAAAATCATACGAATGTCAAAAGGTTCTTTAGTTAAAATATTACAATTTACTTCTTTTGGTAAAACATAATTTCTTTTTTTTATATCATTAATACTACACAAATAATGTCGTAATATAACATCTTCATCGTTATAATCATATTGTTTTAATTTTAATGTTTTTTTTGATGTTCTTATTGTTTCACTCACTGTTGCACAAGAATATAAAAAATCTATGTGTCTGTATTTTTTCTTGTTTATTATGTTGTTTTTGGCGATATAATAATAAAAACCAAAATCTAATTTTACAAATGGAAAATTTTCTATAAAATCTATTTTCTTTTCATGTGTTTCTTTTTCATATACATCAACCATATCATCACCGTAAGGAATATAACCAATATCTTTGTGGTATACCGTCGCTACAGTTTTATTTTTTTCACAATTTAAGCCGAAATTTTTACAAAACCATTCTATTAATTTATATTCTGAACTATTTTCTGATAAATTTTCTAAATTCACATATATTTCATAATTCCTCTTACAGCGCTCTTTGTATTTCCAATCGCGTATATACACATCATCATCCACATATATTTTATACACTCTATTGTTTATAGCCATGGTCTCATTCATGGCTCCCGTAATCATATAACGCGAAAAATCTCCTAAAAAATTCAAAAGTTCAAATGGATATCTTATTGCTTCAAAATTAATATTTCTTGTTACTTTAAAATAATTGACCAAAAAATAGATTTCCATTATATGTCTAAACGGATCTATTTTACCTTCGTAAGTATACTTTCCAGAAATTATTGTTTTTAGAGAATCTACACTTATAGTACCACGCGGACCTTTGATCGGATCTATCGTTAAACTATCTCCAATAAAAAGACCTTTGAAATATTCATATGATTCCTCCAAATATATCGAATCAGCTTCAATTTTATTGGATATATACTGTACTATCATAAATTTTTATTATTCATTTTAATAAGTGGTTATTATTAAAAAAAAAAATCAATTTTTTCCATCAACAATATATATATGATACCTACTTTATTTAAAATTGATTTGAATAAAAGTGTTTTTGATCAAGAAAAACCATTGCACAATAGATGGCATCCTGATATACCAGCCACTGTTTTTGTTAAACCAGGACAAATTTTTAAAATGGAATGTATTGATTGGACAGGTGGTCAAATCAAAAATAATAATGATGCTTGTGATATTAAAAACGTAGATTTAACTCGAGTTCATTATTTGAGCGGTCCTGTTCATGTGAAAGGTGCCAAACCAGGTGATATTTTAAAGGTAGAAATATTAGATGTTCAACCACATCCTCAAATGAATTGGGGATTCACCGGAATTTTTGATAAGAAAAATGGTGGTGGGTTCTTGGATGATCTTTTTCCGAATGCCGCTAAAGCTATTTGGGATTTTGAAGGTATATATGCGACTTCGCGACATATTCCTAAAGTTAGATTCGTTGGCTTAATTCATCCTGGTTTAATCGGAACCGCACCTTCTATGGAATTATTAGAAAAATGGAATTATCGAGAAAAAAAATTACATGATAAATGTCCTTGCAGAAATCCTCCTTTAGCTGAATTACCTAACAAAAAAGGAGCATATGTTGGTAAATTAGAAGGAACCAAAGAAGGTAAAAAAATAAAAAAAGAAGCTGCTAGAACTATTCCTGGAAGAGAAAATGGAGGTAATTGTGATATTAAAAATTTAACAAAAGGATCCGCCGTTTATTTTCCAGTTTATGTTGATGGAGCTAAATTATCTATGGGTGATATTCATTTTTCTCAAGGTGATGGTGAAATATCATTTTGTGGTGCCATTGAAACTTCTGGAGTTTTAACTCTGAGATGTTCCATTATTTCTAATGGTATGAAAACATTGGGTATCAATAATCCTATTTTTGAAACAAGTATTCTTGAACCTAATTACAGTAAATATTTGACTTTCGAAGGATTTTCAGTTGATGAAAATGGTAAACAACTATATCTTGATGCTACTGAATCTTATAGAATGTCGTGCGTTAATGCCATCAATTATCTTACCAAATTTGGTTATACTCCTCAACAAGCTTATATTTTACTCAGCAGTTGTCCGGTTGAAGGCAGAATTTCTGGCATTGTTGATTTTCCAAATGCTATTACAACTTTGGCTGTTCCTACTGAAATATTTCAATTTGATATCAGTCCTGAATCTAAATATATTAACAAATATAAATTCAAACAGTTACCTATCTGTAAATAAAATTGAAAAAAAGATCATATGTCACTGACAAGTAATTTACCTCAATATTAACAATGATTATTAACGCAAGAGGAACAAAAATAGAAATAAAAGATGATTGTCTTCTATTGAAATATTCCAAAGTGTTGCAAACATATAAAAACACAATTATGAAGAATAATGAAACTGACACAGAATATTATTTAAATTATAGAGATTCTTTGGTCCATGATTTGATTGATTATATTGAAGGATATTCGAAATACAACTCTAAGTTTGAAAATATTATGAGAGAGCTAATGATAGAAAACGATAATAGTAATAAGCTTGATTATAATTTAAAATATGTAACCAAAGATATTTTTTGGAATTATTATAATGAACATTCGTTTAAAGGCTATTATGATCCTAGTCCGAAAGCTATAGACTTTATTTACGATAAATTAATGTCTAATACAAAACCAATTGTATTTATAACTAAAATTAAAAATAAACCAGGAAATTCTGGAATATCTGACAAAAATATAATTCTTGTTGATGAATATTTGAATATTTTTGATCTTTGTGGTTCATCTGATTACTTTGCTGTAAATATCAACTATAATCAAGATTTTCATTTTAGTAATAAAAATATGGTAGATGCGTTTCAATCGTTTGATAGATTTTCAAAATATCAAACTACCAATACTAAAGTAAAAGAAGAAGTTTTAATAGAATTTCAAAATGACATTAATGTTTTAGCTAATGCACAAATGCCAATTTGTTATAATGTTAACAATTGTCACTTAACGTTTGATCACGATAAATTATATAAAATTTTTGATATCAATTTTGTGAACACTTTTAAAATAAAAAAATAGAGGATCAATCGGTTACAATGGATATGTCATGTAATTTGTCAATATTCTTTAGCAAGTGAGAATTGTTTTTGAGATTCAAATCAATAAATTGATAAAACATACATATATAACGTTTATTGTAAGTCCAATTAAAAGTTATTTCGTCATCAACGTGACTGATTTTAAATTCTTCAAAAGGGGCAATATAATTTTTTACATCAATCTCTTTCTGTAAACTTTTGCAAGATTTTATAAAATTAGTAATAATAATCAATGAATCAAGTTTATCCCATGCAATTGTTGTTTTAACTTTCAATAAAGTTTGTTGAATGGTGGACCAAGTAATTTTTCTGTCTAAAAAAAACTGATCAATTAAAAATGATACTCCACTGTTACGAAAAGAATGTCGCTTTACTGGTAATTGATACTCATAAAATAAATGTGGATTCCCGCCATAAAATAAACTGTCAAACGAAAAAAGCATGAAAACTTTTGGATTCACGTCAAACAATGAAGGTACTGAACAAGACAATTTCCAACGATCAAATGTCAAACAGTATCTATAATCTCCCAGAATAATGATGTCATAACTACAAAGAATTCTAATTCTGCTGTTATCATTTACGTAAACTTTGTAATTTAATTTCCCGAATAATTTTCCAGAAAATGATTCTTTTTGTGGACAGTCGAGATATTTCAAGTATTTTTGCACGATATTTACAAGACCTATGTAACATTCATCTTTTGGAATTTTTATCAAAAATCGATCCAAAAAATCAAATACATCAACATTATAATCCAGATGATTAAATCCCAATGAATCTGCAATATTATTCAATTTTATTTTGTACAAAATGACCGAGCTCATTTAATAAATTCAATTAATCTGAATATTGCAATCAAAAAGATTATCAATTTTTTTTTAACAAAATTAATTTGGCAGCGTCTTAATATTTTAATTATTAGTTATAATCTAAAATCTATAAACCTCATTATAAAATTGATGGTTGATCCAAAGTTCGAATAAGTTTGACTAATCCATTAGTGTAAAAACTTTATTTTATCGACAAATATTTTAAATGTCAAGCAAATAATGTTAAAATAAAAGAGCGAGTTTTAGAGATAAATGTGGCAATTTTTTATACTTTTAAAAAATTTTAATATAATGGAATAAGGAATTTAATTATGAGTAATGATAGAAATATTATTTAATTTATCAATACTTTTTTGCAAATAAGAGTCCTTTTTGTGATTCAAATCAATAAATTGGCAAGATAAGTTTATCTTGTGTCTTCCGCAAAATAAATCAACTGTTAATTCATTGTCAATAAAACTGATTTTTAAACCATCAAGAGGAGGTTTGTTAGTATCAATATATTTCTGTGAATTTTTACATAATTTTATGGAATTAATAACATTATTAAATAATTCAAGGTTATTCCAGGTAATTTTTGTTTTACCATTCAACAAAGCCTGATAAATGGTTAACCAAGTAATTTCGTTATTTTCTAAAATAGGTTGATTTTCTAAAATAGGTATTGAATGATTAGAGTATATTACATCAATATTTAAAAATAAATACGTTTTTCTGTTAAAATCAAACAATGAATACAAACAATAAGACAATTTCCAGCGATACAATATCAACGAAAAGCTTAATCCATAATAAAAACAATTAATATTTATTCTGTCTTTGTTATCAATACGAACAATATAACTCCATTTTTTGTATTTGTAACATAATTTTTCTTTTTCAGAATTGTCAAACTCCACTAAATTTTTCTGTAGAAAATTTAAACAATCCACATAAAGTTCGTGTTTGGAAATTTTCATTTTAAATTGATTCAAAAAATAATTAATATCTACATTGATATCCAGGTGGCTCGCTGTTTGTGAATATAAATCTTCTTTATTTGATAATTTAATTTTATAAACCGTGGAACTCATTAAACAAAATCAATTTATTGGATTATTGCAATCAAAAAGATTATCAATTTTTTTTACAAAATTAATTTGACAGACTGATATACAATTTCCGAAATATAATAATCTAATTAACGATGGCCTGTGTGATTTATAATCAAAAAGTGATAATTTAGATTATGTTCAATGTTCTAAAGATAACACACATTCAGGACGAATATAACGATAACATTCCAATAAAATTCTTTTACTCTTATAACTATTTTGAAATAATATCAATTATATATATATAAATAAATAAATAAAAAGTTAAGACGTAGATTTTTCCAAAGCTTCCTTGATGTATTTCAAGCAAGTATCTAAATCCATAAATCCATCATAATCATCTCCAACTTTCTTGGCAAAATCGGATTCTTTCAATAAAGCTTCTAGTAATTTAACATCTTGATAAAACCAAATGTCTACAAAACCAAAGCGATACCTGAGATATCCTCTTTTACCTGAAGAAAGCGCAAAATACGCCTGTGTTGGATGAGAGTGAGTAACTTTAATTTGTGTTATTGAAATTTTTTCAGCAACTTTTTTAAAAAAGGTGAAACCTCCTCGCGAAGGAAGGAATTTGTCTGTCAAACAAATCCCTATTAATCGACTGTTAGGTCAATACCGTTCTTATGTCTCTACTGCTAGGCATAAGCATCCAGTTAAGCTGTAACTATTAAGATTTCTCCATACGGTTACAGATGGCACTTTTCGGTAAAGTGATTCTCTTTTTTGTGTTCCTTCTAATCTTCCATTCTTATTCTCATTCTAATCTTTTCTAGTCAAAACAAAACTTTAATCTACTATATGATTCCTAACACATAACGAACCCCACCTTGACGATGGCGTTATGATCAGGATAGTAAGATGATGTTTTGTTTCTTTCAAAAATTTCAAACTTGAACTTAAATGGTCAATTATGAGAACCTAGGTAATAGAAACCTAGCATCCGTAGATGTAGCTAACAAACAAGCGCAGTAGGTAATATTCTGTTAAAATATGCCCTATAGTTAGCTATGATATAAGTCTTTTTATTATGAGTTTTTCAGATATTTATCTTTTTCAATTTTTTTCTTTATGGTATCATAAAATTGAAAATAAAAAGCATTACACAACTTTAAAAATCAACTTAATATACAAAATGGTTAATACAGCATACAGTTTGTTTGGTTTCAAATTAAATACTGATCTTATTGACAAAAAAAGAATTCTCAGAAGGTTGGCAATGGATTGCAAGAGAATACCATTAGAGTGCAGTGACAAAGGAGATATAGATTATATTTTCCTAGAAACTTTAAGAAATAACGATATTGATTTACGTGTAAAACAGTTTGGTTTAAAAGAAGAAATGTATTTGAGTATTCATTCTGCAGAAATTATTGATCCATTGCAATTGACACAATATTATGACTATGATGATATTCAAGATTTCAAAAATACATTAAAGTTATTAGGTCAAAACTGTGATGATATTAAACCATTTATTTATACAATTTGTTAACAAAATGTTGAAAAAAAATTCGTTAGTGTTATTAATGATAATGGCGAATAAAAATGGTTAGACTTGCTCATTGTTTGTATGGTTTTCAAATAAATTATAGACTAATAAACAAAAAGAAAATTATAAAAGAATTGTCAATAACAGAAACAAAATATATAAATAATGACGAAATAGACATAGATTTTCTAGAAATGTTAAGTGATTATGGTTTAGACATAAAAGTGGTTTCGCCTTATAATCCAAATGGAAATAATGAAGATTTGGATGATTGTGAAATATATCTGAATATATATTCAGCAAATCAGATGAATCCATTAAAATTGTCAGAATATTATAATAATGAGAATATCCAACAGTATAGAGACAAATTAAAATTATTAGGACAAAATTATGAAAACAAAATTCCCCTAATATATGGCGTTAATTAATCATAAGTAATAATAGAAATGTTTTGTAAAGTGTTAAGATTTTTTTTCATATAGTCTCTATTATTCTTTATGAATATTGGTTTACAGGAGATATGAATACGAAGACGAGGTGGATTTTTTAAGGACCATTTGTAATGATTTTTTGGAGGATCAAAATAAATTTCAGCGTAATCGTCATTTATATTAGTGCGTGGTATAACGGATTTATCATACGGTGTTATGGTGTTTTGAATAATTTTTTCCAATTCACAACATTCTCTATTATCAAAATAATCGTTATAAGTTTTGATTTGTTTATAATATGAATTCAGTAAATAACCAACTAAATTACAATTATATGTAGGCCAACAATCTAAAAAACTTTTCTTTTTATCATCATCATATCTCAAACTATTAATAAATAAAACTTTGGTATCATTAAAATCAAATAAAGATGGACTGAGGTAATACATTTTACGAGAATTTATAACTAGTTTATAATGCCAAAAATTTACAAAAAGACTAATAGAATCATCAGAAACTTTAATTTTATATTCAATTTTCGATATAATATTAAATTCGCCACTGTAAGGAACATTAAATGTTATATCACTTTTTTTACTTATAAATTTGTTCGATATAAATCTTTGCCAAGAATCAAAAAAAGTTTTTGGAATATCTTTTAAAAAAAGTTTGAAATATTTATGGCTGTTGTTGACTAAACTTTTTAAAAAATCATTAACAAAATCATTAATGTTGGTAATGTTTGTGTCAAAATGGTTTTCATACTTTAGAAATCCAAATATGTCAAAATCATAAAATCCTGCATAGTTTACAATAACACTGTTCATTATAATAATTGACTACACAATATTTTGGTAATATTATGGCGAATTGCTCATCATTTTTCAACTGAAATTTTAATCAAATGTGATTATATTTATATCGTGCAGTAAATTTATATTTTTTTGTAAATATAATTTTTTTTTGGATTTAATGTAAACAGGTCTAAAACCTACGTATAAATAAGGATTAATATTTTCAAAGAAGTATGGATCCATCGAATTAAGATGAATTTCAGCATGATCATTATTAATTGTCAGTCTAGCAATTGGATGTGTATTCGGAGAATTGAAGAAAGAACTTAATTTTATATGTTGATATTCATAACTTTTGGCATAATTTATAGAATCTGCAAATATTTTATGTTCTTCACTGTCAGAATCTTCATGAATACTCAAATAATATAATATTTCACTTAATAAAGACCAGGATATATATTCATACTGTTTAAAATAATGTACTAATATGTATTTCAAATGCTCATTCACACAATTTCTACTATCGATTAGCATTAATTTGTTGTCATTAAAATCGAATAAAGAAGGAGCAGAATAAGTAATTTTTTTACAACTAAATTTAAGATAATTACCTAACACATTATTATCCTCATTCGATCGTTTAGTGAAGAAGATAACATTTGTCTCACCTACATTGGCTTTATATACAATATCATCAAACAAAGGTATATAATCATGAGAATGTTTTATCCGATCTGTGCACAATTGATTTCTGTAAAATGTGGGCTGATCTTTTGTATCCCAACTAGAGTCAGAATAGTCGTTTTTTTTCCGAGCCGTATGAAAATCGTCCAAAATAAGAGTGACGTAAGAATCAAAAAAATAATTAGGTATCAAAGATATTAATTGTGTAAAACATTCTTTGTCAGAAACTTTTCTGGATGCATTATTTAAAAAATCATTCAAATCTATATCGACGTCGATATCATTCAACAAAGTATTGTGTCCTTCGCACATGCGAATTTTATAAATTTTTGCAATATTCATAATATAGCTAATATACACACTATTATACGAAAGAATATTAAAATCAATATTTTGAAATAAAAAATCCAGAGTTTCTTATAACAATAATAATAAGTAAAAAAACAAGCGATAAAAATACCTCAAACGTCTCAATATTTGCCTTGTGTGTGTGGCATAGAATATATAGAAGATATATATATATATCAAAGTAAATGATTTAATGAAAAGAGAATCCGAATTATTCTCACATAAAAGCGGAAAATACGTTGAAGAAATAAAATCTCCAGTAAAAGGCCGCATAGTTGAAATATTGCACATCGAAGGAACAGAAGAATGTTGTAAGGAATAAACAAACTTTTTAATTTAGACTGTTCTCAAAAATTTCAAGCAATACTTTTCAGCTTGTTTGAAACTGAGATGTGAGTCAAATTCACCACCAACATATTTTATGTAAGAAGGATCTCTTGTGAGGACTTCGTCCAGATCTTCGCCTAATCCATAGAGCCAAATTTCTAGCTTTCCGAATCTATATCTTAAATAAGCCACATAAGAGGAACTTAATTTAAAACGTATTATTGTGGGTGAATCAGACATTAAAACTTCAGAAGATAAGATTTTCAATTGAAGTAATGGCTTGACAGCTTCAAAGATGTTAACGCTTAATGCTTCTTTCAAAAGATCGATTGATTGTTTAATATCGATAAAACCATCATACTCATTTCCAATTTGTTTAGTAAAATCGGGAACACGTTGACAAATCTCAATAAACTCTTCTTTCTCAAAGTAAAACCATATATCTAGTTTACCAAAACGGTATTTCAAAAATGCTCTTTTTCCAGAAGATAATTTGAAATTAATCTGTGTTGGACTAATTGGAGAAATAACTTTTATTTGTGTGATATTCTCAGCAACTTTTTTAAAAAAGGTGAAACCCCCTCGCGAAGGAAGAAATCTGCTTGTTAAACAGATCTCAATTAATCGACTGTTAGGTCAATACCGTTCTTATGTCCCCACTGCTAGGCATAAGCATCCAGTTAAGCTGTAACTATTAGGAATACTCCGTACGGTTACAGATAGCACTTTCCGGTAAAGTGATTCTCTTTTTTGCGTTCCTTCTAATCTTCCACTTTTATTCTTACTTTACTTTTTCTTAATCAAAATAAAACTTTAATCTACTATATAAACCCCAATGTATAACGGACTCTACCTTGACGATAGCGTTACAATTGAGATAGCAAGATGATGTTTTATTTCTTTTGGAAATTTCAAATTTGAACTTAAATGGTCAATTATGAGAACCTAGGTAATAGAAACCTAGCATCCGTAGATGTGGCTAACAAACAAGCGCAGTAGGTAATATTCTGTTAAAATATGCCCTATAGTTAGCTCTGATATAAATCTTTTTATATGGGTTTTTCAGCTATTTGCTTTTTTCAATTTTTTTTATAAATAAATTAATTATTAGGATATATAGGGGAGAAAATATTTTCATCTCTGGACAAATATTTTGAGTTTAATAATCTTTGCATAAATATTTCCTTAGTTTTCTCCAAACAAATATTAGATAAAACTAGATCTTTTATAACATTTTGTTTTTGAGATTCCCAATCTTTATTACTATCATTTCTAAAAGACAAAGTAATTTGGTCACCTCTTATTGGGACAACATCAGAATGTGATATATATTTTTTGCATTGCCCTGGAATCATTAATTTATCACAAAGAATCTCATAGGTATGTTCCTCATAATTGGGTCCTCCTGAAAATCCTACTCGATTAAAAACAAATTCCTTGAGATCGACTGATATAATAATATTGCTATCACCTAAACTACATTTATGAACAAAAAAAGTCTTACATACTAATTCATTTAAATCAATTACACAATTTTGTTTTAATTCATTCTCGTATTCACGAGGAAACCATGGATAATATATTTCGTTATAATCCATAGCTTTTTCAAAATAATCTAGTGGTTTATTACCGCCCTTCTTTAATACGCTAAAATTTATTGGTAAAACACCGTAATCAAAATAAGGACCATCTTCATTATATTCAAAATTATACCATCTATCGTCCCATATTAGAACTCCTTCATTTCTATAATCTGAATCTATTTGAATCATATCACCCCATTGTAAATTTTTGTCTTTAAATTCGGGACATTTGTCCAAAAATTCTTTTCCCGAAACTTTGCAAATATTATTAATAGTAAACGGCAAAATAGAATCACTTTCAATATTAAATCTTCTTGCGTATTTATTCATTTTTATTAAATAATAAACTTTCTGAATTTAACTGTTTTTTTTTCACTTTTTTTTTTATAAATATTGAAAAAAAAACAGTATTAAATGTTGACAATGTAAAAACATTAAATGATATATGTCGATATAACATTAATATATTTTCACCACGATGACGTACCTAATTGGATACATATTCGTAATGAATCGTATGATCAATATATCACAACTATATGGAATTATTTGTTATATAGATTTAACGATAAAGTTCCTTTTTCCAAAACATCACTTGAACGCGGTATAAGAGATGCAAATTCAGATAAACATTATAAAAAAAATGATACGAGTATAGTTTTAAAACGCAGGGGATTGGATGGAGGCATTGGTGCCTGCACAATCATGACTGATCGTGGATTAGTGACAAATAAATATCCTATAAATGGAAAAATTTTACCTCTAAGAATGATAATATTGGAAGATATACCATATTTTTCTAATATTATAGATTTATCTTATGTGTGTGGAAAATTTATAAATAACAGCGAAATTATATGGTGTGAAAAGATTTTTGGGGGGTTTTCAATTAATGATATCGACAAGTTATGGCTTTCTGAGCAAGCAAGTCATCCAATAATATTAGAAGAAACCTGTGGGAATAAAAATATTATTTACAACAAAATTATTGAAAATAATGATTATTCTGAAATAAAATATCTAAACAATTTCATGAATTGTTGGATACAAATGAGATTGATTAGACCAATCAAAAGAATATTCAGTTATTATTGTGTTATAGAAACAAATTAGGTATTACTGGCATTACGAAAAAGTTTTTGAATTTTTCTATTTTATCGTGTATTTTACAAGATTGCTCATAATTTAAAAATATCTCTTTATCACCATTTATTAAACATTCTTGGACATTATCACTATTATAAACTTTGCCAAATAATTCTAAACATAATAAACATATAATATGTTCTGTGTTAAAATCATTGTTAACGATAATTTGTGTTTCAAAATATATTTCTTTACAAAAATAACATTTTTCTTCCACTTTTAACAATTTTGTGGCACATATTCAAAAAAAACAATTTAGATTATTGTTTACTGAAACGATAAATTTAAAATTTATTGATAATACTCTAATAAAACAAAAATAATAAATTATTGGTAAAAATCAATATATCTTTTTCTATTATGCTTTAATTTATTAATTGTTTCTCTCTGAACAATAAAAGTTTTTCCATAGTCACCGAATTTCGAAGCATTATATTTTTCTTTAAATTCAATCTTGGTTAAAAGTTTTGTATTAGCTGCATTGTCTTTTGGGATATTACCAATGTTTCTCACTGTCGGCTCAAATTGATCATCACAATAATTATTAACATAATCCTTCATTTCTTTTCTGAAAGTAGAGTAACAGTTTTTTTTCCACTTTTTATTACTACACTTTTTGTTTGCAATTTTGTAAGTTTTACCATTTCTTTTGTAACCACTTAAGAGATCCATCAGAATATATATATTCAATCCTAAATATATGTCCCAAGCGTTTTAATTTTCAATTTTAATAATAATGTCTTTGTAATTTGGTATATTTTTCAATTTATTATGATAAACAACAATATTTGATAAAAAATTTTGATTTTTTGAGTTGACGTTAAGATAATTTTTGAGAGTGTTTTTTATAGAGTAAAACATTTATTGTGCCATAAATTTTTAATTATATCGGGTATGATTGATGGATATTCATTTAAAATACGGATGCTAATACTATGTCTAATAAAATAAATAGTTAGCTTCATATTATTTCTGAATGCACGTATCACACCGTAATAATCCTCTTTCGAGAAATCACATCCAGCATCAACAAAAAATTTTGGAATTTCAAAAGGATGTGTATTATTAAAATCTCCTTCATGAGCACATGGAACAGCTCTACAATTGTTAAAATTAAGATTCATTTTATATTTATTGACATTAACTTTACAGTTTCTACAGCACCTTAATCTCAAGCATAATTCTAAAGCATGCTTAAAAACTTATCCTTCCTACATTTTGAATCAAATTAGCTCAATGGATTCGGATAAATTAAAAAAATGAATAGTAAACCATATTATTATTGTCGTAATTGTAATATTTTAGTAAATGTGACATTAGTGAACATTAAACATTTCAAATGTGATGAATGCGATGATTCAAGATTGATATCTTCATTCAACACTAAATGCGTTGAGTGTCTAATGGCTGATGAAGATAATAATTTTCTATTTGACTAATTCAAAATATATAGTATATGCAAAACTTATCTCCAAATTAATTGTAAAAATCAAGCCGTTACATATTGTCAGTCCATTTATTGTGTTTGTAAAAATTGTATAAACAAGTACAACATAGAATGCAGTAAATGCAGAAAAAAGTTAATAATAAAAATATTGAGTTTCTGATTATTGAAGACAACAAATCATTTTATTGTGATAATTGTGTAGATTAACTATAATATAATATATTAGTATATATAATGATATATATTATTAGACATAGCGAAAAACTTAATTTTAAACATAATGATGAATGGAAAAAATCTCAAAGATATAAAAAAAATCCTTTTGATGTTCCGATTAGTAAAGATGGAATTAAATATGCTGGAGAATGCATAAATGATTTGTTGAAGGATTATGATGGTGCATTTTCGTTTATATATAGCTCTCCTTTGACCAGATGCATAGAAACTAGCATTATTTTTCAAAATTATATAAAATTAAAATATGGCATTGTGGTTCCAATCAGAATCGAATATGGACTAACAGAATTAGAATACAATATAATGAATGCATATAATTTTAAATTTAATGATAAAAAAAAAGTTGTATTAAAAAACACGCATTTACCCATAGACAAAGAGTTGGAGGAAAATAATATTTATAAAAAATATGGCAAACAGCGATTTGATGTTAAATATAAGAGTGTAATTGATAAAAACATTATCAACGGAAATTTGTTATATGATGATCAATATAATACATGTTTGGATTTTTTCAACAAAATCATAAGACATATTAACAAAAATACTTTAACTTTATTTTGTACTTCCGGAATTGTGATGATGTTATTGGCCTCATACATAAATGGAAAATTAGATTTTTCTCCATATATTCAGTATAGAGGATGGTGTATGTCAATGGAATTGGAATTAAAAGACAAAAAATTAGTTTTGAAACAGATAAATCATGGATATGGAGAATAAATAAAATCTTTTGAAAATTTTTAAAAATCCATTGAACAGATCGACTCAAACTCCACCATATCTTCAACAATTAGTCCAGCCAAGCGCATATAAATGAAGTAATTGTCATTGCTAGATTTTTCTTGAACAGGTATTTTAACTGTAAAATCATCAATGAATACACATTTTGATAAATCCATATTTTCCAGTGTTTTATTTTCAGGCGCTATTGCAACTTTTTTTAAAGATTGTTTTAAATTGTTTTGTTTTAGAGTAATGGTCACAAATTTCAAACTATCTTCGAAATTAAGTTTAAATTTACAATGTGTGGTATTTGCTTCAGAATCAAGTAACGGTATCACATCTATGTGTTTCATTGTATAATCAAATAATTATTGTCAAAACTTTAAGCATTGTCCACTATATCATCAATTTTATATCGCTATTAAACAAAAGTGAATATAGAAAATTTAGATTGTGGTAATGTCTTTTATCCAAGACTAATATTAATAAATAAATCATTAGAGAACATCCATTACTTTGTCCCAATCTGAAACGTCATGGCCATCTTCAATCGCTTTGTTCTTATAATAATTATTATAATAACTAAGTTGTACAAACATTTTTACTGCACTTTTAAAACGTTTCAATGTTTCTAAAAATTTGGACAATGCAGACCAATTTGAACAATTATCTTTACAAAAAGAAATGTCCATTCTTTTCAGGTCATTTGTTGATAAATTATTTGTAACTCTAAATAATTCTTCCATAAAATGATCGTATTTGTCAAAATCTTCCAAATAATTAGTAACTATCACATCTAACATTTCTAAATGATATATTTTGAGTCCCTTATACAATTTCATTACAAAATATTTGTTTGGAACTCGTGGATATTTTTGTTTCAGATATGTAAAAATTTCATTCTGTTCTGGAGATAGATATGCTTTGCCATGATCCCATAATTCTCGCATTAAATTTCTATCTACAGAGTAAATTTCGTCTCCTTTCGAATTAAAATCATTATATTCAGATTCAGATAAAACATTTTTTAGAGCTTCTTTAGTAGCATTCTCTGTTGCCGTTTCTATTTGTTCTCTGAAACTCATTTATATTAGTATGGATTTGTTATAATCTTTTACTATTTTTTTATCAATTTTTTACAGTTTTTTTCTTAAAATTACAAAAAGAATTAAATAATATTAAACCATTTTAAAAGTTGATTTTTTAATGTTTTATTTTGTATATTGTTCTTATGATCATTATAGATGTTCAGTAACAAAAATAAATTATTAGGATGTATGGTTACCATGATTGGAACCGGAATATTTGCAAAATCATATCAATCATATTATACCAATCAATTTTACAATCAAAAAGAATATAATATGGAATCTTTCAAAAAAAATAGAAATTCATTATTGTACGAATATCTTTTAAAAGACAATATTGAAAGCACATTAAAAAACACATTTATGAATACAAATATAAATAATGATGGGATAAATTTAATAATTCGAGCAGGATTTTGTGATCAAATAAAAGACGATGATGCGGAAACATTTTATGTTCTTAGAAAATCTATCGAACAATTAGAAAATTTAAAAGAAATTTGGTTTATGCCATATTCACATCCTTCTATTTTTGTTGATTTTGGAAGTCAAGAAATTATGAAAAGAAGCAAAACGTTAATGAAGATAGTACCCGAAAAATATTATCATTTAGTAAATATAAATTCAACTTGGGGAATTCCGTTTAAAAAATCTGATTTTTTCAAAATGTTTCCAAATGTAAAATTCTTTCTGGTGTCAAATGATAAATATTATGAAGATTCAATTACCAATAAAATCTATTATTTTGAAAAAGGAAACGCTATAAAAAACACAGTTTTAGAAAAACACCAGTTAATAAAAAAATATTTATTTTTGGTTACAGAAGATGTGTACAATGATATGAAATCAAAAGGTGTTTTAGACAATACTAATATTTACTCTGTTGAAATTGATGACAAAGCCATTATACATCATTTGGGTTATTGTAATTTTCCAACAGAAAAAAATGTTTGGCACTGTTTTGCTACAACAAAGTTTAAAATAATTGAAAAAATTGAAAAAACAAATCTTTAATCTATCTATAAAAATTTATTTATATTCCTAACAAATGGAAAATCAATTTGACAACTAACAAATTCAAAAAACAGTTGCATCTAATAAATATTATTATTGCACTCCAACCATAAAATCAACAGGTTTCACACAATTAATGAAATTATGTTTAATGAGCAAAAAAGATTATCATTGTTTGGATTTAATCAAAAAAATTATTAAGATTAATCCTGAGGAAATAAATAAGCAAAATAATTATGGTTATACTGCTTTAATGATTGTTTGTAGAAACATTAGTTGTGATAGCGATTTAGAAATTTTAGAATTATTAATTAGCAATCCACTTACAGATTTTAATAAAAGGAATAAAGTGGGCTGGACAGCTTTAATGATGCTTTGTAGATTCGGTAAAAACAAAAAATGTGTTACAGCATTACAAATGTTGTTGAGAGACAAAAGACTTGATGTAAATATGGTAGATTCTAGAGGATGGTCATCGTTTATGATGGCATGTAGATACGCTGGATCTGATTCGAGTGCTGATATTGTAAAAACTTTGTTGGAATACGGATCATTGGATATTAATAAAACAAATGATGACGGTTGGAATGCATTTATGTTGGCATCCAGATATTCTAAAAAAGAGTCACATATTGATGTCGTTAGATTATTAATTAAACACCCACAATTGAATGTCAATAACATGGATAAAAAAGGTCGTACTGCATTGATAAAGTCATGTATGTTCAGTAATTCTACATCAACTGTTGAGACTGCCAAAGTTATTTTAGAACATCCTTCCATTGACGTGAACATTCAAGATCACGAAGGATGGACTGCATTAATGTGTTCAGCTAGAATGAGTAATAAGACATCTTGTGATCGAGTAGTAGAATTGTTATTGAGCGCTTCTGATATTGATATTAATAAAAAAGAAAAAAGTGGATGGAATGCATTGATGATGGCAGCAAGATATTGCGATACAGATTCTAGCTCAAAAACGGTGGCTTTATTATTAGGTAACGAAAATATAAACGTTAATGAATCAATTGATGGTTGGAATTCATTAACACTGGCTTTAAAATCGGTGGATAATAACAATGGTTTGGAAACTGTAAAACATTTATTGAATCATCCAAAAATTGATCATATTCTTAAAAATATTCACTCTAAGTACTTAAACTAATTTTTTTCTTTAAATTAATATATTTTGATTTATATTTTTGATATTTGTTCGAACCTCCTTTCATATTGTTTATATTACCATCCAATAATGAATGTATAACGATCATATTTATATAAACAGCCACATAAAATGTCATATATGCATCTGACAATGGATTATGAGATTTCACTTTATTAAAGATTTTGTTTATGACGTTCAATTTACTATCAGAATGTAACACTGAGAGAGAATTATTATATGAAGTGTTAAACATATCCTTCAAAGAACTACCCGTAAAGATATTATCACCTTTTGTACCCCTAGTTCTTCTGGCAAATATTCCCATAAAAACATCAATATCGTATATTTTTCCTAATGGATTCATAAAAGTATTATCAATCAATATATTAATCTGTGGATTCAAAAAGAATTTGACACTATTATTCAAAACCAACAAATCCATATTACTTTTTACTATTATACAACTTTTGGATATTACCTTGTTTAGAGTATCAAGAAATATTTTAATTTCATTTTCGTCCAAAGTTCTTTTCTTTACCAAATAATCATTCCAATATAAATTCTGTACTTCTGTGAAAAGTTGTTTATCAATATCATCCAATCCATTAAATACAATTTCATGAGTATTAATATTGTTTAACTCTTTGAATTTATTATTTAATATCATTCTCTTTTGATCTTGATCAATATTCATATTTTTTATTTCCTCAATTTGTTTTTTTAAATTATTATAAGTCTTTATAATTTTCATATTTTGGATTCTGTTTTTAATCTCTTCTAATGTTTCATCTGAAACAGTTAAATAGTCAGGCAAATTTAAATTCATATATTCTGTGTTTATAAGATTGTTCAAAAATAATGATGGAAAGTTCAATAACATACTTCCAATTAAAATCCATTCATAATTTACTTTTATAAAAAACATCATTCCTAACTCTCTAACTAAAGATGTTTTTCCTTTGTTTGATGTTAATCCATTAATTTCTAAAAATACTGATTGAAACTCAGTGTCTAAAGCAATCAGAACATTTTTTCTTGATGATATCGCATCTAGTGAGTCGTATAAAGTCACATCTTTTCTGTCTATTACTAACCAATATTTTTTACTAATATTTTTGTCAATACTGTCAAATAAATTAATCACATCATCAATAAAATCATTATTTTTTGACAATTCTTTTAAATTATACAACCAATTGTCAATGTCATTTTGATTCATTTTATATAATATAATTTTAATGAAGATACTATTTTATTCCAATCAAATTCTGATCATACCTATATTTTTTGGATAAAAGTTGATTTTTTTTTATTTAAGCAAAGTTATGTCTTAAATTTTAAAAATAAATATGGAAAACATAGCGATGCTTTCTGAACTGGAAATTATTGATTTGATATCACACACCGAACTAAACTCTGTTGACAAAAATTGTGCCATCAAAATTGCATGTGAAAAAGGTTATTTAGAATTAGTAAAAATTTTGACTGCTGTTGGAGCTGACTTAGAAACTGATTATGGTTATCCGATCAAAATTGCGTCAAAAAATGGTCATCTTGAAATTATTAAATTCATAGTATCAAACAAAAAATCTGCATATATGGAGACAGCAATTAAAAATGCGATTGTGAATCGTCATTACGAAATCACACAATTTTTACTGGAAATGTGTCCAAATGATTTGTCCTATTACAATGATGCAATTATAATTATGGCAAAATGCGGAGACCTGGAATTTGTGAAACTTTTGGAATCTAAAATGCCTCAAACTATCGATTACAATACTCTACTCTATTACGGATCTACAAAAGGTAGCTTAAATATTGTAAAGTATGCGCTATCAAAAGGAGCTAATGTTAATTATAATGATGATGCTGCAGTTTTTTTTGCTTCACGATATGATCATTTAGACGTTGTTAAATTTTTAGTATCAAAAGGAGCTAAAATAAAACCTGAGACAATTATGGTTGCTTCGGCAAAACTTCATATTGAAGTTACATTATATTTCATTGAAATTGGAATGAATGTGAAATTTATATGTGAAAAAACTTCTAATGTAATCGCGCAAGCTTTATTAGAAAAAGGAGATTTTGATAAAGCATATGAATTAGTTCTTCGATTCAAATGTTTGAATGATGATATTACAAAAAGACTTCAAAAAATTCAAAACAATCGTAACAATTTTGTGAAAAATATTTTGAGATTTCTGAGTGATACAATTATTATTGCAAAAAAATAATTATTCGATAAATTTAGCAAAATTATTGCGATACTATAATAATTGTTTAAATATTGGTTTATTTATTGTTTTTATAGTATTATATGAACAAACTTCTTTTTTGGTTGATAGAAAAATGTCAAAAAATTATTATCCATATATCAGATTATTTGGATGTCGTAAAAAATTTAGTATCAATAGGATCAAATATTGAATATGACAATGATTACGCAGTTGGTATTGCATCACAACAAGGACATCTTAGTGTTGTTAAATTTCTAGTATTTAGAGGAGCCAATATAAAAGCCAATAACAACTATGCTGTTCGTATGGCTTCTGCGAATGGTCATTTAAAAGTAGTAATATACTTGGTTTCTCAAGGCGCTGATGTCAAAACCGACAATAATTATGCAATATGTATGGCATCTGCAAACGGTCATTTGGATGTAGTTAAATTTTTGGTTTTATGCGGTGCTGATATTAAGGCTGATAATAATTATTCTCTTCGTATGGCATCTGCGAATGGTCATTTAGATATTGTTAAATATTTGATATCTCTTGGTGCTATATAAATTCAAATGTCTTTTGTGCCATGTATTGGGCATCCCAAAATGGCCATTTAAACGTTGTTAGATATTTAGCATTCATTGCTAATAATACTATTGGTAATAATTATGCTCTCCAATCTGCTTGTGAAAATGGTCATTTGGATATTGTAAAATATTTAATCTCCATAAACACAGATATTAATGCTTTTGATAATTATCCTGTAATAATTGCTTCAGAAAATGGTCATTTAGATATAGTTAAATTATTGGTTATGTATGGTGCTGATATTAGAGACAGAAACGATAGCGCAATTTATAGAGCATATTTACAATCTCATTTTGATGTGGTTGAATATCTTATTAAATCGGGAGCTCATATCGACAAACTTGACAGTAGATATTCTGATGAATTAATTTATTTACTATATCGCAATGGTGATCTAACAAACTCTATTAAATTAATGAATCATTTTGGATTAAACAATAATAATATCAAAAAAATATTGCTGAAAATCCAAGATAATCGCAATACGTTTATGAAAAAATTAAAATGTTATTATTGTGACATTGTTATTGTAACCCAAGTAACAACTTTAAAATGCAAATATAATGATATGTGACAATTTTATTAGTTCATGGGCTGCTACTAGTAACAATTATACTTGATATTCTCCCTCATTTCTCAATTTTTTCACAAAAAAATTGATCAAATTATTACTTGAAATGAGTATTTCAAACAAAACCAAATGAAAATACTTTGTCTACATGGATTCAGAAGTAATGGATCGTTGTTATATAAATCTATTAACAGTTTAGCGTCCAAATTAAAAAAACACAATATTTTGTTAGATTTTGTTGATTCTAAAACAAAACATCCAGAATCAAATAACGATATTGACTATAGGCAATGGTGGAACACAAGCAAAGAAGGATTATTTAATGAAAAAACATATGATACTTTATATGAATCTATCGAGCAAATATATGATATTTGTTCTAAAGATAATTATGATGGAATTATTGGTTATTCTCAAGGTTCCGTAATGGTTCAAATATTATTATATCTTATGATATATCCAGATTTATTTGAGGCAAAATACAAAAAGTTTAAATTCGATTTTAAATTCGCAATTTTAGCATCGACTTTCAAAATTACTGATACTAGTTTGATGCATTTGTATGAGAAAAAGTTAATTATACCAGTGTTAAATGTATACGGAAAAAATGATACTTTGGTTCCTTATACAGTTAGCAGAGAACTCGATAATATATCTGTCAATTGTAATAGTTTTTGTCACGACGGCAAACATTATATACCAACTACCAAAAACTTTTATGATTTTCTGATTCAATGGTTTAAAAGTGAAAAACTATTTAATTTTTAAGTTTTTACGATTTTAACAAATATTCCAATGAGAATTTTAATGATAAACATAATTAAACTTTATTTGTGGAAAAAGATAATTATCAAATGTTCATATTAAATAATTATTATTTAATTGTATTTTTAAAAAAATTGAACTTTTTATTGTTTGTCATATTGATATTAAAGTTATATAAATAAAATGTCTAATTTACTTGCAAATTTCTCCACATTTATTGAAACCATATCAAATGGTAAATTTGCTATGGTTGAGAAATTGTCCACAAAATACGATAGTGCTGATTTACCAAAAATTGGCATTTTTTCAGATGTCAATAGTGTCGCAAATCAAATTTATAATACTATAAAAAAACTGGATCCAATTGGAGATATATATCAAATTAATATATATCCGTATGGCAATAATAAAAATCTTTTTATTAGATTAGGTGATTGTCCAGAATATGATGGTGGCATCACAACTGTTCATTTATTTGGATTAAGTGAGGATCAATATAAACAAATATCTCAAATTATCACTAATAAATTAATAGATTATGAATTTTCATATGCTGAGGATAATGATTTTTTTTTATTTTCAGGCAATCAATAATATCTTTTAATTTACCAATATTTTTTTTTGCGAGTTTCCAAAATATGTTTATAACGTCCATTGTATTGTCTAAACATTGAATGTAATTGAACGGCTTTTTCGAGGTTACCTATTAACATCACACAATCCAACACAATAGTTTTATGATGATTGTCCAGAACATCAAAATTATATCCTTCAAGAAAAGAATATACAATATTTTGAGTAAATGGCAAACATTTAATATTATTTGACACTTCATCATGATAACTGATATTTGTTATAGACTTTAATTGTTTTTCTAACAATACTCTTTCAATGGTTTCATATGCATTGTTCAATATAGTTATTATATTGTGTAAAAAAGCTCCTTTTCTGTACATTGCTCTTTTTTTTTCAGAAACTTTTGGTTTATCATCAGAAATTTCTTCATTACAAAGAAGATAATCTTCATAAGAGAAATATGGAGCATATTTTCTTGAATTTTTATAAACATCACAACCTTTTGACAAAAAGAATTTAACTGTTTCTCTATTTCCGTAACAAAATACATTGTCTGATTGATCATCAAAATCTTTACGATCAAACACATCCTCTATTTGATCTATCCATTGAATTGAATCTCTCATTATGCATAAACACAAAATTTCTCCTTTCTTTGTTCTCTTGTTATTGCTGTTCTTAATAATGTATTGTGTCATCCAACAAACTTTTTCGATACTATTACGTTGATTTTCAAGACCATAAATCATATTTTTGATGCATGTTTCTGATTACATTAAATCAATTGCGGGCCTAATATACTTGTCATAATATTGCACAACAAATTTGAGAACAAGTATATCCTCAAAACAAGTTAGTTTATTGAAAACTTCGGTTAACAATTCTTCATATTTATCGTTTGGTAATGTTAATTTCAATGCAGTCAATTTATTTTTTACGTTTTCTTCATTTGTTTCTGTGAATGTTTTATACAAAATGTCCATCGTTTCGTTAAATTCTAGAGAATTTATAAGGTTATTTTCAAACTTTTAGAATATTCAGGAATTATACATTTCAATTTTTATTATTCAAATATAATTACAATATCTTTGCAAAAATTACATCTGTCATAAAATTTATTACGTCGCTGTATTATTTTTTTCATTGACACTTTAATTTCATCAATCGAACATCCGAATATATTTATCAATTCTTCAACTTTATCGAATTCATTATTATTGTACAAATATTCAATCAATTCGTCAGAATATTCCTTACTTATTTTGGTTATATCGGCTCCAATGGATAGTAAGTATCCTACCGCTTCTAGGTTACCTTCATATAATGCTTCTTCAATTAGAGAGCTATCAGATACATTTATATCTGCGCCATTGTCTACTAAACATTTGATAAATGCAGCATTACAAAAACGTGCCGCGTGTTTTATAGTTAAATTATCATCAACAGTTACATCTGCTCCTAAAGATATCAAATATTCTAACATGTCCAACCCACTTCTATATCGATCCGGAGTCCATACAATAGCTTTACTCTTCACAACACATGATCCTTGTGATATCAAATATTTAACTGTATCTAAATGACCATTACTCACAGCCATACATAACGCCTCATAATTTTTTGCTTTAACATCAGCTCCTTTTGATACTAAAAATTTAACTATATCAAGAAAACCTTCCTTTGCCGCCCAAATCATTGACTGACTATCTTTGAACTTAACATCTGCTCCAATTGATACACAATATTCTACTATTTCTAGTTCATTGTTTTGACAAGCAATATGAAGAGCATGATTTTTGTTACCACCGGCTGTAATTAATTTTTTCACTAATTCACAATCTTTGGATGTGATCGCTTTTTCTATTTCTCTGTTTATATCTGATTTATTTTTATTATTGTTACTCATTACTATTTCATAATTTCGTTTGTTTATGTATATTTTATCTATAAAAAATTGAAAAAACTATTTACTGAATTGCTCTTATATTTTGGAAATTGGTCCCAGTATAATTGTTGTACCCACAGTGAATACAATGCATATTTACAAAAAAATCAGTAACGCAGTTGAAGAAAATGATGTAAATAAAATAAAACATTTTCTTGAATTGATTGTTGACGAAGATATCATAAACTACGCCTTAGATCAAGCTGTTCTAAACGGCAAATTTGATATTGTCAAACTAATTTCTAAATATTGGATTAAAAATAATGCCTACTTTGATAGATTGAAAGAATCTATACTGTCCAACAATCGTGACTTATTTAGACAAGTGACGAATCATCACGATTTTGATAGCGACTTTCTATTAAAAAAATTTAATAAATTGTTTCATATGTCAACAGTCAACGGACACTTGGACGTTTCGAATTATCTGTATATGAACTTTATAAGATATCTGACATTAACCGATGAAATTGGAAGAGAATATCAATTGAGAACCATTGCAGCGTATAATCTCGGGTCATTAATAATAATGGCTGACAATGGTCACATTAATAAAATAAGAAATTTAGACAGAAAAACTATTGAGTACAATGAGTCAGTTTTTTTTGATTGTGCTGCTCGTAACAATGATTTGGATTTGATAAAATTCATTGTCAATGGTCGTTCTAGTTTAGAATATTGTATGACAGCAATAGAATTATATAAAAACGAAGTACTCGATGTTTTACTTCATTATTTTAAAGATAGAAGTGAAAAAATAACCAGAATTATTGTGAGTTATATGTGTATGGTTTTTAACACAATGGTCAATGACCGCTTTGTGAATCTAAAAATAAAAAAGAGAATGATAACTTGTCTTGTCAAAAATGGATTTTCTCCAACCACTATATTTACTATCATACAAACAAACCGTATTCTAAACGAGTATTCCAAAAGTATAATTCTCAGACATTTGATAACTCTAAACGTTGATGATCGCACTATTGTAAATATGTCTGTGGAATACGGAAATTATAAGGCTCTTAAAAAAATTATATTGAAAAATAAAGAGGCTGTGAAACTCATTGAATCATCTTCTATAACCATTGCTTCAAACCATAATCGATACTCGTCCATCAATTACTTATTATCTAAACATCCAAAAATTGTATTAGACTTAGTTGATCTTCATAAGTTAATGGAAAATGCAATTAGTACGGAACATAACAAAACAATATTCTTACTAATGAAAAATGGAATTGGCATGAAAAATGCTCGTTTGGCTTGTAGTTTATTTAGTGATGCTATTCAAAAAAGAGAATTTGGTATCGCGTCCAGAATAATAAGTGAAGCGCACCATCAAGAATGTGCGTTGGATCACAGTGATATTTATGTTTGTAAAAGATTTCGTCAAATACAAAAAAATGTCAGCACTTTTTGCAGACTTTTGAAAGATATTAATAATGTTACCATCATTACAAAAAATTGATTTATTTATTCTTTAAAAACTCATTACATTTTAAAACTGTTTTTCAATGAACAAATATTATGAAGCAGTAATAAAAAATGATTTAAGCGAAATTAAAAGTTTCCAAAAAAATATTGATACCAATAATATAATAATTTTTGCATCAAAAATGGGTAGACTTGAAATTGTGAAATACTTTATATCCATGAAAATTACGCGCTCTTCATCTCTGATCGATAATGCTTTAATATCGGCAGCTGAAAATGGTCATTTGAATATTGTCGAATTTTTTGTATTATATAATGCTAATATTTATGCGGATGATTATCGCGCCATTATTCTGGCCTGCCAAAACAATCATATTTCTGTGGTTAAATTTTTTATACGTAAGAGTGATGAATTAAATGATAACTGTTATGTATCATATGCATTAACAGCCGCATCACAATATAATCGTCTCGATATAGCAAAATTACTGATAGATAAATGCAAAAATGATAAAGATATTTTAAATCAAGCAATCATATATGCAGTCCAAAATAATCATATTGAAATAGTTGAGTTCTTAATTAAAAATGGTGCTGATGATTATGACCAAATGTTACAAAATGCGTCCTCATACGGCAATTTAAAAATAGTTGAGCTTTGTATAACGCAGTCAATATCCAAAGTCGATATTGATTGGGCGTTAATTCGAGCTTGTCAAAAAGATCATCTCCATGTTGTTAAATACTTAATTTCAATAGGTGCAAATAAAACTGCAAAAAATAACTTGCCTCTAATCAATGCCGCAAATAACAATAATTTGAATATAATTAAATATTTAATTGATAATGGTGTCAGTGCAATGGCTGAAAATAATATTGCCATTATAACTGCCGCGCGTCGTGGATACTATGACACTGTTGAATATTTGATATCGATGGGAGCAGCAATTGACTTTATAAATGATCACATGATCGATAAAATGATTGATGATAATTTCTTGGAACTTGCCGGATATATAATCGATCTGAATTGTAAGAAGAGAAAATTTAACAATACAAATAAAGAAACAGTAATAAAATTAATATCTTTATTGTACAATGAAGGTAAATTTGAATTGTCTTTAAAATTGTTGGACCACTTTGGTCATGATGATTATAATATGATTAAATCTTTGTTCAAGATACACGATTCTCGCAATATATTTAAAAATAATTTGAGATTTAATTATTGCGATGTTTGTTTACTGATCAAACATTAATTATAAACAAAATTTTATTGTCACGTCATGTGGATAAATCTGTACAGGAGTTATGAGATTGTATCGAGTTTCTATTATTGAAAAATTATATCGATTATCTTCGGAAAATACGTTATTGGAATCTGTCACAGACAGTATTTGGCAATCAACATAATTATCATACAACATATTTCCATATTTTTTTTCCAGTGCTCTCACAATTTCTCGTCTTGATAATTGTTTACCAGATTCTACAAAATCACATGTTAGTGAAAGTTCATACTTATATACATATTTTTTATTATTTGCATTTGAACTATCACAAAAATATATAGTAGTGTTGTTGATATTTACATTGTCATTTACCAAATAATATCCGAATAATATACTTTCTCCTTTTACTCCATTTATTGTACGAGTCTTTTTTCCAGTCTCAAAACCATTATTATCATCAAATAATTCTGGATAACTGTTCAAATGTCTCTTATCTATGTTACCTTCATAGATAAGACGGTTTACAGCTTTGTGTTTTGAAGGTTTTATGTGAATTGCTTTCAAATAAGCTTTTGCATATTCATACAACACTGTCAAAGTATGTCGTCTTGTCAGAACTTTTTCATCATATGAATCAATGTGCACTTTGCTGTATTCTTTGTGGTTTTTTACAGTGTCATCCAGAAAACGCATTATTTTGTGTTCTATTTGTAAGTAATTTATTGGAGTGTAATATACTGAAATCTCGTTTCCTAAAAAAGTAATGTGAATTTGAACCAACATATTGTTTTGTGGTTTTTCTGGCAATTTGAATCAAAATTATGGATTATACAATGCAATATTTTATTCAATTTTTTCACATCATATCTGTTATTAATTTTAGACAATTGATATGTTATTAAAAACCTATCCATCTCTGCAATCAAAAGCCATAAAAAAACTGATTTTTTATTGCTCATTAAAGTATGTTTTAAAGATCTTTACTAATAAATGCCATTGTGTGGTGACATATATAATATTATAGCTAACTATTTACCATTTCAAGATTCAATAAAACTACAAAATTTGAGTAAAAATTTATTTGAATTTAGACCCGAACATTTTGTTTTTCATAAATTAAATACCACATTTTTGGAAAGATATTTTGACTCAATAGTCAAATTGGAAATTGTTAAAATGAACAAATGTAATAATTATGCAAACGATAATATAAATGATGAGTTGATTTCCAAATTTAAAAATTTAAAATATGTTACATTACCCGGTAATAGAAATATAACTGATAATGGATTGATACATTTGAAAAACATTCATATCTTAGTTCTGAATTCAAACAAAAATATTACGGATAATGGATTGATATATTTAAAAGGTATCCATACTTTGGAATTAAATGGCAACGACACAATAACAGACAATGGTATAGTGCATTTGACTCGCATTCATACTTTAGGTTTATGTGCAAATGAATACATTACGGATAATGGATTAATACATTTAAAGGGCATTCATACATTAGACTTGAGTTTCAATAATAATATAACAGACAATGGTTTAACACATTTAAAAGGCATTCATACTTTATATTTAAAACTAAATACCAATATAACAGATGATGGATTATCACATTTGAATGGTATTCACACTTTAAACTTGAATTATAATGGGAATATGACGGATAATGGATTAGTACATTTAAAAGGTATTCATACTTTAAACTTGAATTACAATGAGAATATAACAGACAATGGATTAATTCATTTAATTGGTATTAGTACTTTAGAATTGAGTTGTAATAAGAATATAACAGATAATGGATTAGTGTATTTAAAGGATATCAATAAATTAGATTTATTTAGTAACACAAATATAACACAAAATGGATTGAAATACATAAAAAACTGTAAATTTATTAATCATAAGTTTAGGTATTATAATTCAATAGTTGAATCATAATTTGTCAAAAAAAATTTCAATTGTTTATAAAACTATGAATCATCTAATTGTTTCACTTTTTTAAGATTCTTAAGTTTCCGCGAGTTTTCAATAAAAACTCCTAGAAAAATTATTGCGAAATAGAATAAAAAGAAATCTCTGCATCATCAAGGATTCAGTACAATAAGTATTTTCAATATATTTATTGTAAACATTTCTCGGAAATTTTTATATGACATATCCTTTCTAAAATAATGTCTAATCATACAACTGTTTCACTTTTAACGAATTTCTTCAGGAGAAAAACTGGAGAAAAACTCCAGAAAACTCCAGAAAACTCCAGAAAAACTCCAGAATTTCATACCCTTATTTACAAAAAAACTCCAGAAAAACTCCAGAAAAACTCCAGAAAAACTCCAGAATATCCGAATTCTTCTTATTGCATCACTTTATCCTACCAAAAAAGTCTTATGAAAATATACTCAAAAATTTTTATATATTTTCTCCTTTCCAAAAATAACATCAAAATTATCCAACTATTTCACCGGATTTTTCTGGCAAAAAAACTCAAAAATGTTGTCTATATGATATCGGTAACTAAAATAAGATATATTACAAGATTTATAATAATTTATTTTTTTTTGTTATTTATCAGGAATCTCTGAAATCATCTATCTGTATTACTTTTACCTACCAATAATACTTTTAAAAAAGCCCTTAAAAAAGCCCTTAAAAAAGCCCCTAAAAAGCCCTTAAAAAGTCTTTGGAAATATTGAGTTATTAGTATGATGAACATTTTGATACGTTTGATAAAGAGAAGTACTTGGATGAGTGATTTATTATTTCTGGAACAACGTCTAAATTATCTAATTTGTTCCACTTTTAATGAAGTTTTTCTCCAAAAAAACTGGATTCATCTTACTATATCACTTTGCCCTATCTAAAAAGTAACCAAAAATCCCTAAAACGCCATTAATAAGTCTGCAGAAATATTGAGTTTTTAGTATGATAATCATTTTAACACAAATATCAAAGAGGAATATTAATTATAAACATTTCTCAAAAATTATATGATTTATACTTTCTAAAATAGCGTCTAAATTATCTAGCTATTTCACTATTACTGGATTCTCTCGGAATAAAATTCCAGAAAATCCAAATTCGTCTTACTGTATCACTTTATCTTATCAAAAAAGCCCCCTAAAAAGGGCCCCTAAAAAGCCCCTAAAAAGCCCGTATTTTGCATGCTTGTTCACAAAAAAAAGGGCCCTTAAAAGCCCCTAAAAAAGTCTTTGGAAATATTGAGCTCTTAGTGTGATGAACATTTTAATACATTTGATAAAATCCTCAAAAAATTTCATTAAAAAATTTTCTTCTTCCCAAAATAACGTCTAAATCATCTAACTGTTTCACTTTTACTAGAGTATCTTAGGAGAAAACTCCAGAAAAACTCCAGAAAAACTCCAGAAAAACTCCAGAAAATATATAAAGAATATATGTCAATAATATATATATGAAATTTTGTTGCGAGCATTGTGAGTATGACACTGATGATCACAGCAGTTGGAACAAGCATATAAGAACGAAAAAGCATTACAGCATAGTAAACAAAAAAAATATAAATGATGCTGTCACTCTATTACAAAAAGAAATAGAATATTTAAAAGATAAAAACAATATTTTGGAAACTCAATCACAAAATACCATAAAATTATTAAATCAACAAATAGAATATTTAAAAAAAGAGTTAGATGAGGCGAAATCACAACTCAATAGCCAATATAAAAAACAGGTTGATATGTTGACGGAAGAGAACACTTATAAAAGAGAGATCATTAATCAAGCCGGCAATATTGTTCAAAACTCAATGAGCACTCTCAGTTTCGTTATAAAAAACTACCCCAATGCTCCCCCTTTGGAAAAAATCTCAAACTATGATTCAATTTTTACCAATAAACAGACTTTTATAAAGGAGCTGGCACATCATAATCGAAAAAAATCTGTTGATGAGTATCTCGGTAAAATAATAGTTGGAGTTTACAAAAAAAATGATCCCAAAATTCAATCTTTATGGTCATCTGACGTATCCAGACAAAATTATGTTATTAAGGACTTTAAAAATAACAAAATTGTTAAGGAAAATAACTTGAGTAAGTGGATTAACGATAAAAATGGTGTCAAGTTAAAGAAAACTATTATTAAACCTTTTCTCGAACAGGTAAAATCCATCGGAAATCAATATATTAAAGAAAATCGATTTGACAATAACGATAATGATTCCGAGAACGACTCAAATGATGATTCAGATGATATTCAGGATAGATTAGAAACAATGATGCAGATCGGTGATATTAATAATAATATTAATAACAAAACTTTGGAAAAAGATATATGTAAACTAATAGCCCCTTATTTTCAACCCCACAAGTAATTTCTATCTATATAATACTATCTAGCTTATTACTTTTAATATCGGATCATTGTTACTTATTACTTTTGTAATATTAATATTATAAATATATTGAATGCTCTAGCTTATTACTTTTGGGAATGAAAGTAATAAGCTAGATAATTCAATATATTGACAAATATAAAACACTCTAGCTTGTGACTTTTACAAAATGGAAAGAATAACAGCTAGAACATTGTATATTTGATTTTATACAAACACTCTAGCTTATTACTTTACGAAATGAAAAGAATAACAGCTAGAACATTGTATATTTGTTTTTATATAAACACTCTAGCTGTTATTCTTTCCATTTTACTATTTAGTAGCTTATTACCATCTAAATTATGGTTATATTCATCTAACTAAACAATTATTATTAAAACTATCTAATTGAAAATTCTAACACACAAATTTTTGTGTGTGGAAATTTTTAAAACCTTTAATAAACAATAAAAATTGCAGTATCTACAGTAAAATATGATTTTTCATAATACTCTAGCTTATTACTTTTTAATTATATGAGGAGATAAGGAAGAGCATTTTATTTATTCGTTTTTATAATTCTCTCTTCCTGTTATACTTTTTATGTTCAGATATGAGGCTTATACATTTTTTATAAATATATTTGAATCATCTAGCTAATTACTTTCGGACATTCAAAGTAACACAGCTAGAACACTCAATTTTATTAATTACTTAAATTGTCAGTTCATATAATATCGTTTTTTATATTCTATCTAGCTTATTACTTTGTATATCTCAAAAGATAACAGCTAGAACATTCAATATAATGACAAATATATATCTATCTAGCTTTTCACTTTCGGGAAATAAAAAGAATAACAGCTAGAACATTCAATATAATGACAAATATAAATCTATCTAGCTTTTCACTTTTTGGAATACAAAGGATAACAGCTAGATGATTGTATATCTGCTATATATAAAACACTCTAGTTGTTGTCCTTTATATTTCTCCATATATTGGCTTATTACTTTCTAAACCGTCTGAATATTCATTTTACTGAACAATTATTATTAAAACCATCTAATTGAAAATTCTAACACACAAATTTTTGTGTGTGGAAATTTTTAAAACCTTTAATAAATAATAAAAATTGCATTATCCACAGTAAAATATGATTTTTTATTATATTCTACCTTATTACTTCTAACTTTTATTAGGAGATAAGGAAGAGCATTTATATTTATCCTAATATAAGATTATTCTAGCTGTTTACTTTTATAGTCAAAGGATTACAGCTAGATAATTATATATTTGACACATATACGAACACTCTAGATTATCTCTTTGGAGAAATCAAAAGTATAACAACTAGATCATTATATATTTGACAACATATACGAACACTCTAGCTTATCTCTTTGGAGAAATCAAAAGTATAACAACTAGATCATTATATATTTGACACATATACAAATACTCTAGCTGTTATATTTATGGTTTATCTATCAAAGTGGATTATATTTTTCTAAATTATCGAATATATTCATTTTACAGAACAATTCTCATTAAAACCATCTAATTAAAAATTCCAACACACAAATTTTTAAAACTCTTAATAAATAATAAAAATTACAGTTTAAAGTAGTAAATATTATTTCCCGTAACAATCTACCTTATTACTTTACATTTTTATTAGGAGAAAAGGAAGAGTATTTAATTTTTCCATATATTATAATATTTCTTACTGTTCGCTTTTAAATAACCAAAGGATATCAACTAGAGTATTCAATTGTATGAATTATTTAAATTACCAATTAAAAATATTCTATCTAGCTTATTGCTTTTGAGAACTTAAAAGACAACAGCTAGAACATTACATATATGCCGCATATAAGAACAATCTAGCTTATTACTCTTTGAGAAGCAGAAAGATAACAGCTAGAGTATTGCATATTTGACATATATAAAAACATTATGACTTATAGTTTTTTATATTAAATTAGGCTGCTCATTTCAATCCAAATCATATCAATATTCATCTGATTGAACAGTCATTGTTAGAGCCATTTAATTGAAAATTCTAACACACAAATTTTTAAAACTCTTAATTAACAATAAAATTTCCAGTTTGGAGTAGTAAATTTGATTTTTTCTATAATATTCTACCTTATTACTTTTCATTTTTATGCGGAGATAAGGAAGAGTATTTAGATTATCCGTAAATTATAATATATCTTACTGTTATACTTTTTACGAACAAATATAATGTATACATCGTTTTGATGTATTTTTTATCAAATAATCTAGTTGTTTACTTTTTGATAACTAAAGTATAACATCTAAAGCATCCAATTATATGAATCATTTAAATTGCCAATTGAAAATATCGTATATATATATTCTATCTAGCTTATTACTTTAGTAAATGAAAAGTAAATGAAAAGTAAACAGCTAGATAATTCGTTACGTCAGTAAATATAAAATACTCTAGCTGTTTACTTTTATTAATTTTATTTATCTGCTTATTACCATCTAAATTATGATTATATTCATATGATATAACAATTATTATTAAAAACATTTTATTGAAAATTCTAACACACAAATTTTTAAAACCTTTAATAAACAATGAAATAGTAAAATTGCTTTTTATAACATTCTACCTTATTACTTTTTTATTTCGTTGGGGATAAAGAAGAGTATTTAGATTGCCAATTGATTGTTGTATTTTATATGGACATTTATTTTGGTACAATAAAAAGAATAACAACTAAAACATTCAATAAAATGATAAATATGTATCATTTTATTATTTACTCTTAGAAAACCAAAAGCGATAAGCTAGAATGAATATTATAAATTTACCATATGATTTATCATTTTTAATTGAATAATTGTAAACAATCTAGTTGTTTATTTTAGACGAAAAAAAGTATGTCTATTGTATGATCAATATAATTAAATTGTAATATTCGGAAGAGTAGAAATATAATAATACTCACGTTTGTATGTCGAAAAGTAATAAGCCGAACAAAATATATTATTGTCATTAAATTACTTTTTAGTAAACAAATGACAATATTTACAATTTTTTATTTGTTTATGGTATTGTGGATAGGTTAATATTTTTTTAATATGTAGAACAAATTTTTTCGTAAATCAATAATACTGAAATCAGACAGAATATCAATATTATTCTCAAGTATTTTATTGCAATGAATAGTATCCATTTTAATTACCATTTTTCTTCTTTCAATAATATTATTATTGTGAAATTTGAGCATATATGCAGATTCACTATTTACTAAAATCTGCATTATAGTAAGAAAATCAATTTTTTAGAATAAAAAAAGAAGCTAATAATATCGCGTATATACTTTATCTCGCATTTCGTTATATTCATCATCACTTAAAACGTGACGACTGTTAGAACGAGCCAGTGCTAAAAGAGATTTATCATCATAGGATTTAATGCTAGCGAGCCAGTTACCAAGTTGATGACAATGGCCCTCGTGACAAACAGCTCCATTGTTCAAAATTATGCAAGGAGAAGGATTTGGAAAGGAGTAACGTATATTATACACATGTAGAGCCTCAATTAAAGCATCATCAGCATACTGTCTATTAATAACTCTCGTTGTGTGATAAGATTTATGCTCTTCAGCAGTTAATCCAGAACACTCACAAGGATTCCATTTAAGATGCATTTGATGAGCAAGATCTTTAGGATGAGGCATATAATTTCTACAAACTGTACGTACGGGGCGCCATCTTTTTGGGGATGGGGATCTACTTCTGCTTCTGCTTCTGCTTCTACTTCTACTCCTTCTTCTAGATCTACTAGGACTTCTACTTCTTCTATAAGATCGAGAAGGACTCTTTGATCTCGATCTTGACCTGGATCTAGATCTTCTGGATCTTAATCTTCTTCTTCTAATTGGTGATGAGGGTGGATGCGGTGGAGGGGGTAAATTGGATGTAGAGGATGGTGATACATAATTAATATTGATAGTAATGTTTACAGAGTCAGAATGTTTTTGAGTGGCGATAAGAGTCCACATTCGCATTCACAATAATGTGTGGCCATTTTTAAATTATGTACGCTCTGAGCAATTGATGGTAAAGTAAAAAATGACCCTAAGCAGCCACTATACTAAACCATCGTGTCAAGCGAATATTCGATACATAATTTTGTGATGCGTTCGAAATCAGATTCAAAATTCTTGTTGTTAAATATTTTCATATTACGGGGACTGCGCGATGAGCTAATACAGCTTCAAAACGTGTCTACCAGATAAGAAGGATCGTGCCAAGATCCTTACTATCCAACTCCAAAGAGTTCGTCCGACAGAATGCTTGCACTCTGAGGTAACAAAAGAAAATAAGAATCCCATTTCTAACCTCCGACTGTTATTAACAGAGGCTACTCCAGTTAAATTAGGTACTGGCTTTCAAAAAGATCATTTATACTGCAATCCTAACATTACAGTTGTTTTCTAAGCGAACATATGAAATACGACACATAGGGATAAGGGAAAAATCTGCTAGACATTCATAGAGTCCACAGGTCCAATATCTTACTATGAATACAAATATTTCAAATATCTTTCAAAGAAAACGGGCAAGACTGATAAACGGAATATATCTTGCACATAAACTGCTAAATTAATGAGCATTTCAGAATATTGGAAATTTCAACTTTTTTTGGCTTTTAAAGTTAGATATTTTGATTTATATTTTTGATACTTTTCAAAATATCCAGCAGCTTTTTGCTTTTTAGGCATAACTTCATCTGTTCTATCAAATGACCTTTTTGGTGTATCAAATTCAGTGCAACTTTTTACAGAAATCGCATTTCGCAAGCTTTTTGATGATTTGTATGATTTATATAAACATTCAAATATTATTAACGTTTGATTGGAATCACCATATTTGTAAATATTAGCATTAGGAGGTATAATAATTTTTCCGGGAGCTAATGTTAGTTCATATTGAGTATTTTTTGAATATATATCATTATGGACAAAATACAGTTCATCTTTCGGAATTTTAATTATGAAAACCATGGGATCCTCCAATATGTTACCTTTCACCCAATCAAAAGAGAACTGAAATTTAAATGATGTTGATATAAGTGTCAATGTGTTTATAACATATTTCTGATTACTATTTAACTTTTCTTTTATATTTTTTATGTTTATCATACGATTGCCCGAAAATCCTTTAAAAACGTAAAAATCACCTGTGGCTTTAGGAGAGTTTATTTTTAAAAAGTCGTAGAGTTCAATAATGTCATTCCAATTTCCACTGGAGACACAGGGTTGATTTTTGTCATTGAAACTGTAATCTAATTTGTAATTATAATTTCTTACTCTATTTGAATAATTTATGAATGATAGACTCGTATCAGTGGGATCTTTCGGATATGTTACATCGAAGAGATATTTTATAGTATTGTTATCTAAAGTATTAATGTGATATTTATTGAAGATTGGTTTGTTTAAATCCATTGTTGCGTATTGACTTTTATCCTCAAGAGAAACTTTTTTTGCTTGATTGGCAGAATTTAAATAAAAATATTTTCCATCAATATCCTCAAATTTATGGCAATTATCAAAATCCTTTACTGAAAAAATAGTGTAATTATCTTTATCATTATTGTATTCCATATAATCATCTCTGCTCATTAATTCAGTTTTAAAATCATCATCAAAGTTCAGAGATTTGTAGGTAACGAGTGAACAGTTTTCGGTGCCAACATATTTCCCGGTCTTGTTTGAAAAATCATAGAGTTCATTTATCGTATATGACATGTATATTAAAAAGTCATATAATAAAAACTGACAATCGGATATTTTAAGGTATGAAAATATAGAGAATATAGTTTCAAGAAAATAATACAAAAGTAATGCAATCTCATTGACATAACTTAATTAAAAGAAGTTTTGTTATGTATATGAAGAATAAAATGAATTTTGACATAAATATGACAATGTATAGTCATTTAAAGTAATAAAATATTTTAAACGAAAACTAAACAGTTAAAAATAATGATGATTGTAATATCTGAAGTGAACAAATTAGATCACAAAATAAACATGATCCAAAAGACGAAAATTAATATTGGATAACTATTATTCCAAAACAGGTACCTTTTTGTATATCACTCACTAAAAATTACGAGTTTTCGTAAAATATAAAAAGAATATAAACAGGACAATATATACGAAAAAATAAATAAAAATTACGAAAAAATAAATAAAAATTACGAAAAATTAAATAAAAAATTACGAAAAATTAAATAAAAATTATTTACAAAATTATAAAAATTGAATAATTCATACTTAATAAATAAAGAATCTAGTATATATACCACAAAAATATGAATTACAATTGTAAAATCTGTAATTTTTCAACAGAAAAACCAAGCACTTGGTATTCTCATCTAAAATCAAAGAAACACATATTAATTAAAGAACATAAAAATATAACCAAAGAAAATGTTGAATCTGTTCCAGATAGAGAATTATTAAAAAAAGAAATTGAATCTCTAAAAAAAGAACTTGAGTACAAAGATAAATTGATAGAAGAAAAACATAAATTAATAGAAGAAAAAGATAAATTAATAGAGGAGAAAGAGAATAAGTACACTAAAATAATAGAAATAATGAACAAAGAACATGAGAAACAAATTGATATGTTATCTGGTAACGACAAATTCCATAGAGGAATAATAAATGAGGCTGGAGGTTTGATAAAAGATGCAATGAGATCAGTAAGTTTTGTGGTAGCGAATTACAAAAATGCACCGACATTAGTTAAGAGTGATTATGATGATTTGAGAACGGATGAGAAATTTATAGACGAATTGATATATTGCAACAAAAAAAACATAATTGATAAGAAATTAGGAAATATAATTATTGAGAAACACAAGAAAAAAGATCCGTCACAACAATCTTTTTGGTCAACAGATACTTCCCGATTAAATTACATTGTCAAATCCAACAATGAAATTGATGATAAAAAAAAGTCAAAAACAATCATAAAAAAAGGAAACGATAGTGAATGGATTAGAGACAAAGGAGGTGTCAAAATAACACAATTGATAATTGATCCGCTTTTAAACAACGTAAAAAAAATAAATAACGAACATATAAACAACAGTAATAAGCAAATACAGAATGGAGATATGGATATAGATCAACAACAACCAATAGTTAACAAGATGTTACAATTAAATGAAATAAATGTAAAAATAGCAAATGATTCGTTAGCCAAAGATATAAATAGGTTTATATCTCCACATTTTAGTTTATAATATTGTAGAAAATAATATGTTAATTAACAATTAGAGTATTTGCACGTAAACGCTCGAATAATGAACGTACAATGCTCGTTGCTTCAACAGAATGATATTTTGATCTCACAGATTTCAGAATGGTTTCAATTTTAATCAGAAGATCATCCAATTGTTCCATTTTAGTAAATGTGTTGAATAATTTAAATGCTTCATCAAGTTCTTTCTTGTGACCTTCCTTCTCTTTTTTACTCCTATTGCCAAGTAAAGCAAACACATTGTAAATTTGTTCACGCAATTCATTTAAATCTTTTTGAGTTATATTATAGCGAGGATAATTCATTAATACGTATATAATCGTATATAATCGTATATAATCGTACATCTTTAAGCCAAAAAAATGAAAAATTAAAAAATTAATTAATATTTAATCATTCTAAAACATTAATAAATGATATTGAACGCGAGAGGAACGAAAATCGAGGTAAAAGATGATTCCGCAATAGTAATGTTATCAAAAGTGTTAAGGACTGTAACATTCTGGTTTTTTACATTGTTCTATTAATTTGTTATATAACTTCATTGTAAGTGACAATAAATATGTTTCTTTAAATGAATATAAAAATGCCGAATGATTGTATATCGGACACTCAGATGAAAAATTGAACAAATTTCTGTCGAACATACATTTATGGAATATCATATTCACATGTTGATTTGTAGTGATATATATAATATAATAGCTAACTATTTACCAATACAAGATTCCATGAAACTACAATATCTGTGTAAAAATTTATTTGAGTTAAAAATGGAACATTATATTTTTGGAAAATACAATATTAGATTTTTGGAGAAACATCTTGAATCAATAGTCAGATTGGAAATTTTTGATAAAAGAAAAATTTATTTTTTAAACGATCAAATAAACGACAAAGTAATATCAAAGTTTAGAAAATTAAAATACGTCATATTGTTAGGTAATTCAAATATAACGGATAATGGATTAATACATTTGAAAGGTATACATACCTTAAAAATAAAAAACAATACAAAAATAACTGATAATGGATTAGAATATATAAAAGGTGTTCATATTTTAGAATTAAATTCCAATGACAATATGACAGACAATGGATTAGTGCATTTGAAGGGCATTCATACTCTTAAACTAAACTATAGTATAAACATAACTGATAATGGATTAGCGCATTTAAAAGGCATTCATACTTTGAAATTAGGTTTGGACAGAAATATAACAGATGATTGATTACTACATTCAAATGACATTCATGCTTTTAATTTACGTTTTAATGCAAAAATAACGGATAACGGATTAGTACATTTAAAGGGTATTCACACTCTTCACATATACCATGGTATAAACATAACAAATAATGGTTTAGTACATTTAAAAGGTATTCATGCTTTACGTTTGGAATTGAACACACGTATAACAGATGATGGATTAATTCATTTGAATGGAATTAGTGTTTTAATTATGTGTTTGAATCGACATATAACAGATAATGGATTAAAACATTTAAAAGATATTCGTACTTTAAAATTATGTTATAACAATAAAATAACAGATGATGGATTAAAATATTTGAAAAGTATTCGTACTCTAGATTTATGTTTTAATGAAAATATAACTGACGAAGGTTTAAAACATTTGAAGGATATTAGTGTTTTAAACTTGTACCGTAACGCCAATATAACGAACATTGGATTAATGCACATAAAAGGTTGTAAATTTACCAATAACATACTGAATTATAGATTGAAAAATGTTGAATAATTATCTCTTTTAAAAAATCTGTAAATTCAACGATAATATTTGATAAACATAGCTTTTATTTATAACCTAAAATAACAAGTATTGCGATAAAACTACATATTATGCCTCCAGCAAAAAACGAAAATCCGCACAATCTGGCTTCCCTGCGAATCTGTTCACTTCTATGTGTATTGTCATCGGTATCATTATCGACCGGTTGGCTTGAATTATTAACCGCCTGATTAACATAACTATTTACCAAATCATTAATTTTATTTACCAGTTGACTCGCGTCTGATTGATTTGTTTGTTTGGTATTATTGTTGTCAACTAATTGGTTTTCTGTTGGTTGAGTAACATTATTATTTTGGATGAATTCGTCGAAATTAATATCAGAATTATTCGTTTTAGATCTATTTTTTTCTAAAATTTCTTTTATATTATCCAACATACTTTGTCTGGCAATTTGTAAATTATTATTTGGTATATCAATTACTGTATTATTGGATTTATCATCATTATTTGAATTTTGTTGATTGTCAAGCATATTATCTTTATCTCAAAATTACAATAAATCATTTTGAGGATAATATTTTCAATTTTTATCAATATATTAGTTTATTTGTAAAGTATAAATAAATGAGTATTAATTAATATCAGAATTGGTGTATAAATATGAATTGATTTGGATTAACTAAATATTTTGTGTCAATCAGTCGACCAAGACATTTACTAAAATTATAAGGATCATACTTTTCTTTTAAAAATTTATAGGTTTTTCTGGTGACCTTCCAGAGATTATTGGATTCTAAATTAGAAATATAAGTATGTACTATATATTCATCTCCATAATAATGAATTATATCAAAACATAATTCATTATGACACTGACACATATCTATTGCGTCAGATATCAAAAAACGACAATCCACATAACAAATTTTTTTTTGTGGAAAAATTTTTTGTAGAATATCAATAATGTCATTAAGAGTTTGAACAATTCTACAACTTATAAAATATTTACCAATAATCTTTTTAAAGTCAAAAAATTATCATACAAATCTTTTTTTTCATCTTCAGACAAAATATCACACACATTTTCATATAATTTTATGTTATTTTTAATAATTTTTACTGGTATAGACCAAATGTAGTAATTCTCATTCGATTGACGATGATAATGACGATGATAATGCCAATTAATACAATTGATTTCTTTGTCATTTAATTTTTCGTCAAAATTAATATCAGGGTTTCTGTATGACATCTCAGATTTGACAAATAATTCACGAGACTCACATATTTTTAGTTTAATAGCTTTTATTTTTTCTGAAATATCCTTATCCAACAAAGTTTTTATTATGTCTTTTTTATTATTCTTAACAATTTCTTCAAAAGTATATCTGGGAAGATTTTCATACCATAGCCAAATATTAGAAATATTAATACGATAAATATTGTGTTTGAATCTAGATGACGTCAAATATTTTGACACATCTGAATCTCCGATAACTATACTTTTTTTGTGTGTAAGATATAATATAAAATCTTTAATGTATTCAACAAATCCTTCGCACGTTTCTAGAGAATCCAAAGTATAGCCAAAATTTTCTTGTGCAAATTTACCACTAGAAAATACATCATAATATTCGGCATCCAAAGAGATGAGAATAAACGGATAAATCTTTAAGATTTTTAAAATGTCTCCAGATTCAGAATATAGATGAACATCGATTGTACCATGTTGTAATTTTGTATTAGTTTGGCATTTTTCAAATAAATCAATAAGATAATCGTTCATTTGTCATATCAAATACAATAATTAATTTATTAGCTAATTACAAAATCAATATTTTTTACAGTAACAAATAAAAAATTGATAATAAAATTTATAAATTGCTCTATTGTTTATTATTTATGTCAAGATGGATTTACGAGAATTAATCACAAACAGTAGTTTTGATGAAATAAAAAAACTTATATCCAATACAAATGAAGAAGAAATAAATAAGATTTTAAATATTGCTTGTGGAATGGGCAATATGGGTTTGGTCGAATACTTGTTTGAACACAAAGATCATCTGATAAATAGAAATCATCAAGACTTGCCCACTGGATATGCATTGGGCGAAGGTAAATTAGATGTTCTCGAATATTTGGTTAGTAAAGGTTTTGATTTAAAAGTATACGACGTGATTTCAGTTTTAAGAGTGTTAGAGAAAGGACATTTGGAGGTAGCAAAATATATGCTATTCGCATTGGATATTAGTGTGAAAGATTTATGTTCACGAACTAATGCTTTGAACAGAATAATAGAAGTAGGACACACAGATATAGTAAAATATTTATTGGATAATGGAGCAGATATAAATTACGATCGAATGGATGAAACTCCCCATGCTTGTTCTACTCCATTGGCAAAAGCGTGTGTTGAAGGAGATCTTAAGATTGTAAAGCTACTATTGTCCTATGGTGCAGATATTCGTATAAAAAATAACATTGTAATGTCATATGCTTTAAAATACGGACATATCGATATTGTTGAATGTTTGGCAGAAGCAGGAGCGAAGACTAGTTTTTATAAAAAACATTATGATATGGTTTCTAACCATTCAATAATAATAAACAAATTATTTGAAAAACATAGTTTTGATGCTTTGAGTAATATTATTGATGATATCGATGATGAATGTATAAAGAAAACTATTACTAAAATAAAATTAAACAGACAAAGGTTTTTTGTTAATTTGAGGAATATAAATAATGTGTCAATCATTACTTACTAATAAAAATTGAAAAATGTTTTTTTTATTAAAATGTTAAATAATATGACAAACATATATGAGTTTAAGAGACTTGATCATAAATGGTGATTTAGAAGGAGTAAAAAAATTTGTTTCAGAAAACAATATAAACAAAAATTATGCAATTCAATTAGCATCATCATTTGGACATTTGGACATAGTAAAATATTTCATTTCAATAGAGGCAGATATAAGTTCAGAAAAATATTATCCTGTCCGTACAGCTTCATCAAATGGACATTTAAATATTCTAAAACATTTTGTTTCCTTAGGTGCTGATATACGTATATGTGATGATTATGCAGTTCGTTGGTCAGCTGAAAGAGGACATTTAGAAGTTGTAAAATATTTAGTTTCCTTAGGAGCAAACATAAAAGCTTTCGATGATTACGCGATATATTGGTCATCATCGAATGAACAATTTGATGTTGTCATATACTTAATTAAAGTAGGTGCTGGTATTAAAAGAATTTGCAAAAGGAATGTCAATAAGCTCTTTTATTATTGTCTTTCAAAATCAGAGTTTGACGTATTAGCAATGTTATTGGATTATTGGAAGATAGATGATGAAAATTTTGGAAAAAGAATAATAAAAATTAAAAATAATAGAAACAACTTTTTTATTAATCTTAAGAAAATGAATAATGTCACAATAATAACAAAAAATTGAAAGTATTATTTATTATACAAAACATTAAAAATTGGATATTATTTCAATGTGGATTTAGAAACGTCAATAAAAAATAGAAATTTGGAAAGAGTAAAATATTTTATTAATGGCCGTAATAATGATAAGAAAAAAAGAAGAAAATATAATAATTATGTCAAATTAGCCATACCTTATATATTAGAAATACCAATGAACTGATTCAATATTTATTTTCAAAATCAAGATTTGATAGTTTAATAAAACTTGCGAGAAAGTTGACAATAAATGATAAAAATATAAGAGATACTATTTTAAAAATAAAAAAGAACAGAGAAATGTTTTTTGTTAATTTGAGAAAGACAAATGACACAAGATTGACCATTTTAAAATTTTTATTTAATAGTAATTATTCGTCAGAAAATTGATAAATAAATGGAAAATGGTATATTAAAATAAAAGCAAAAGTATTTTATGTATACAGCAGTACACAAATTAGTGGGCCATTACGAGTCTTCCATTATCACAATCGATGATACAAATGATCAATATTCCATAATTAAAGCTTCAAAAAATGGTGATTTAGAAAGTGTGAAACATTTAGTTTCAATTAAAAAACATGTTGGTTTTGCCATTCATGGTGCTATATGTTTAGCATCAAAATATGGACATGTTGATATTGTCAAATATTTAGTTCCGGCAACAAATAATGCTGACATTTTAATACCAGATTTTCTAGATATAGCGATAAAATATGGACATTTAGAAGTAGTGAAATATTTCGTTTCTTTTGGAAAAGATATATATGCTCATGATAATGTGATGATTGCGGCATGCAAATTTGGACATTTAGATATCGTAAAATATTTAGTATCATTAGGTTTGAGTATTCACATTCGTGATGATGTTCCAATCTATTGGGCCTCCAAGATGGAGCATTTGGAATTGGTTAAATATTTAATATCAAAAGGAGCCAATATAAAAAGAATATATGGTGCTCGTGTTCATATACCTTATTTGATAAAACACTTTTTTGTGGAATCAGAATTTGACATACTTATTAAATTTTTAGATAAGTCAATGATAAAAGACAAAGATATCAAAGAAACAATTATTAAGATAAAAAATAAGAGAGAAATTTTTTTCGTTAATTTAAGAAAAATAAATGACACAATGATAATAACAGAAAACTAGAGACCTAAACGTTTTTTATCTTCTTCAGTCAAATCATCGTATAAATTTTCATTTATTTGTTGATCACAAATATTTCGAGTATTTTGTCAATTACAGTATCGAATTGACAGATTACGATATTATTATCAAACATTAAAGTAATTCTAAATTATATTAACTATCAATATAAACAAAATTTCATTTTTTTTATGAGACTCTGAGTTATTTTGCGACATTGACAGAAAACGATTGTCTATAGTGAAAGATTCTAATAAATACTCTTTGGTATCTTTTTCATAACCATTATCTGTTTTTATTATTCGAGGTAATACAATTGAATAATTTATAATTTCATTTTTTTTAGCTAATAACAACAAAAAATTGATTATATATTGATTTAATTAAAATATAGATTATAAAAAAAGCAATATATGTATCAAGATAATAATTTGTACAATGCTGTTAAAAATAATGATCTCAATGCCGTAAAGAATATCACTAAAATTGAGAAGTCACCCTCTTCATTATCATTTGCAACTTGTTTGGCGGCAAGAGATGGACATTTAGAAATAGTAAAATATTTGGTTTCTATAGGAGCCAAAATACAATATGGTGATGACAATGCAATTGGTTCAGCTTCCAAAAATGGACATTTAGAAATGGTAAAATATTTGGTTTCTGTTGGAGGAGACATAAATTATAAACATTGTAATCCACTATGTATCGCATCAGAAAACGGACATTTGGAAATAGTTAAATATTTGATTTCTTTAAAAGCAGATATAAATGAAAAGTTGTATGGCAGATGTCCGATGGTTTTGGCATCAGGAAATGGACATTTAGAAATTTTACAACATTTGGTCGCAGCGGGAGCAGATGTTAGGAAAGAAAATGATTTTGCTGTGCGAGTGGCATCAGAAGGTGGGTATTTGGATATAGTAAAATATTTGGTATCTTTGGGGGCAAATATAAGAGCAGAAGATGATTGTGCAGTTGGCGTTGCGTCACAATATGGTCATACTGAATTAGTGAAATATCTGGTCTCTTTAGGAGCCGATATAAATTCTGGTAATAATTACGCAATAAATTGGGCATGCGTAGAAGGACACATGGAAACAGTAAAATATTTGGTTTCTTTGGGGGCCGATATAAAATCTGAAAATAGTAGGGCAATAAGTCTAGCAATATACGGAGGTCATATAGATATTGCAAGATACTTGATTTCTATTGGTGCAAATATACGTGGATGTAAGGATGCCGCATTATATAATGCAGCATCAGGAGGTTATTTGGATCTAGTAAAAGAACTAGTGTTTATGGGAGCTAATGTGACAGCACAAAAAAATTCTCCTGTTCATTTGGCATCAGCATATGGACACATTGACGTAGTAAAATATTTGGTTTCATGTGGAGCCAATGTAAAAGACAATAATAATAAAGCAATTATTGATGCATGCAGAAATGGAAATTTAGAAGTAGTAAAATATATTATTTCGCTAGGTGTTGACGTAAGAATGAACAATGATATTTTGATTCGCACAGCATCTAAAATGAGTTGTATTGATATTGTTGAATATTTGTTTTCGAAAGGCGCAAACATAAAAGATGATGATGATGGTGCAATGCGTTCGACATTAAAATATAATTGTGTTAGAGTTATTAAATATTTGATTTCGATTGGTGCAGATGTTAGGAAAATAGATACTGATACAGCTGATGAAATTATAAATGGATTATTTTTAGAACACAATTTTGATGATCTTTACAAATTTTTAGAGCATTCAATGATAAAAAATGATGATATTAAAAAAACAATAAGTAAAATAAAAAATAGTAGAGAAAACTTTTTTGTCAATTTGAGAAAAATTAATGATACGATAATAATAACAAAAAATTAATTTATACATTTCCAAATAAATAATAATTAGTGATAGTCAAAATGGTTTATAGTTATGAAATAAAAGATTGTATGACTACCGGTATTGACAGATCAATAGACAAAAATTATGAGATTCGTTGTGCAATTGAAAAAGGAGATTTGGGCTGCCACTAGGAGCTGATATAAGATCTGGTGATGATTTTTCAGTTTGTGGAGTATGTGAAAATGGTCATTTTAAATTAGTTAAATATTTTATTTCAATAGGAGCTGATATAACACAAATTGATTCAAAAGATAAAATAATAAATAAACTATTTTCGAGCCACAAATTTGATATTTTATTCGAATTCCTGGATAAATCAATGATAGAAGATAAGCATATTGAAAAAACTATTCGTAAAATAAAAAACAACACACAAAATTTTTATTCTAATTTGAAAAAAATAAATAATGTTACAATTATAACAGTCAATTAATGTTCTTTTAACTCCAAATATAATGATTTCAAATATTGATACTCATATTGTCCACCTTTTAGATTTTTTATTTGAATATCTTTATTGTCATCAACATATTTGGTTAAGTAAATGAATTTATCATAATTTATCAAATTCTTTTCATGATCTTTCTGCATATCTCTTATTTTATACAGAGAATCCATTACAGAACCATATGAGAGGATTCTACCTTCCTCAAAATTTCTTTTTAAAACATTTCTCAAAACAAATTTGTACACACCATCTATTTCATTCGATTTTAGATTAATACCCACATAAATCTTTTTACAACCTATTTCACAACCAAGCATATCATCAAATATTTTTCCAAATCTGTGAAAACCAGTTTCATATATCAGATCCACATTATAATTCAATGATATTCTCTTCATAAAATCAGCTATATATCTTTTAAATGGAGCCAATTTATCAAAATTATCTTGATGGTAATCTTTTATTGACTTGCCATTTATCATTAATTGTGGATCAGCTGTATTTTTAAAAAAGTAACCATAGATTTTTTCATAATCGTTTATGCTTAATGACAAATAAGTTTTATCGCTGGTAAACAAATCATTTAAATAAATTTTATTGCCATTTTCTAAAACAAATGAACTATTCACAAAATTTTTCAGTTGATTTTTTATATTTGTTATGACGTTTTGATAGTAGGGAATGGAGTATAAGGCATTGTCCAAATTATATTCTAATACATTATTACTATCCACTGATTCTCCAGTGTATTTATCTAAATTACTAATAATATTTGATTTACCGGCTCCATATGCCGCATTGACAACAAAAATTCTACGCGAATTTATTGGTCTATTTAATTTTACATTTTTTACTTTACTCAAAACATAATTATTAAAACCGTCTCTGAAATTGGCCATATATCTTATATTTATGTTGCTAAAAGGATGCATTATATCTTCATTAATATACATATCATCTTTTATCACATTTATCATATCAATTAATTTTATATATTCCATGTCAATAAATCTATTATAAAGTTTTGTCAAATCCCTTGTTGAATCATTTTCATTCAAAACTCCCATAAAATGTTTAGCACTCTGAATACGTCCGTTGTTATCTTTTCTTTGAACCCATATTACAAACGATAAATGTTCAGCCGAACTAATGAAATACGAAACAAAACTATATATCACCGAAAGTTCAATCATATTGAATAGCTTGAATAAACAATCTATCATGTATTTATTGTTGTTTGGATCAGAAACATATTTCTTTTTAAAACTCAAAACGTATCCTCTATACCCATAATTTGTTTCAGTAAATTTATAAAATAAACCAAATTTATAATTTTTGTGATATGCTGTTTCATATAAAACTCCAGCCACATTCCCTTTTATAGATCCGTAATTTCCATTATCTCTCGTTTTGTCCACTAAGTTAAACAATTCTGAATTAATCATCTTCACAAGTTTATCTATTGGATATTTATTGTTTTTTTGTCTTCTGAATAAATGAAAATGCAAATGGTGTTGGGATCCTGAATTACCATAATTATGAGCCATTGAATATGACATATTGACGTTACTGTATATTGTCACAATCTCTTCCAAAACTTCTCTGTTTAAAATGTCAAATTGACTTCCTTTTATTTTATCAGAATTATGGTTGGTTGATAGAACCATCAAATGATCCGGAAAATAGGGATCATTGTTGGCTGTTATAATATAATTTTTCCATCTCACTAGTTGCATGTCTTTTTCCGGTACAGGTGATCCTGCTATTGTCAAATATTTCAAAATACTATTGTGTTTTGGATGTAGTTGGTTTTTTGCCCAAATTTTACACAATACACAGTCCACGTTGTATGATTCATACACATAATCATATGGTGGAGGCATATTCTTCCTCATCACTTGTATCGGATGAAATTCGTTTAGTTTATAGTTATCAAATGATAATTTAATCATTTTATCCGCTTTGACCACATTTGTTCCAACCACTCTGTTCCAATAATTACTTGTACTTAAGCTCGACAATAATCTGTTTAGTGATGGAACTATATTTTTGATATCAATCAGTTCAAAAAATTGACTTTTACAAGTACTTGACATATTTATATTATATACGTATAATAATATACAATATAATGATCAATTATAGTTACAAAAATTCGAAATATCTTCATAAAATCAATAGTTTGAGAGGAGGAAATCAAGCTTTGTTGCAAGAGATAAAAAAGTCAATTGATGATATTAAAAAAATCTCCATACAAAATGCTGAATATTATACTAACAATGAAGATGAATTAAACTTAATTGTCACTGTCAATGGCAACATTCGCAAATTGGTTCTTAATAATAATAATATGATTGAAAAAGACAGTATGAACAAAATTATATTGTTAGATGATATTAACCAGAGATACGCAAACGAGAAAGAAAAATTTAAATTCGGTTCTGATGGTCTAGTCATTTTAAATGATTTTGTATTGGCATTATGTGTATTATCCACCAAATTCCCCGATTTTAATCTGGACAAATTCATTAAAAAGGGATCGTTGTTATTTAAAGTCTATTCAGTTCTAAAAGATCAACTTTAATATTTTTTTATACGTTAATATGTACATTAATATATATACGCAAATATGAACGTCAATGTGATGTACTACGATAAATACTTGAAATATAAGAGTAAATATATGGCACTTAGAGGAGGCACAAACGATTTCTTTAATAAACTTCTTAACAATAATCCAAAATTTAATTCATCCATTTTGACTCTATTTTCTTTTTCAACGGGTTCCGGCGAAATGGAATATAATTTGTGCAAATATATTAAAACGGCTAATCCAAACATCAAAATTGTCATGGTTGTGTTTGAATTAGAAGCAGTTTATAAAAATAATATATCTAATTATAAAAAAATGGTGGATTCTCAACTAATATCGTCATTCCATTTTTTCAAAGAATTTGACGACACCCTGAAATCTAGAGAACCCGATAACACTCACAGATCAATGCTAAAAGTTAGAGTATTAGCTTTAGATAAAATAATAAATGTTCCCGATAAAGTAGTTCAGAAAAATAAATTATTGGCTTTAGTAGAAAATATGTTAAATGTTTATAATTTGGGCGATATTATTTTCACTGGTAGATCCATCCAATTTATCAAAGAAATTAATAAAAAGTCAGAAAATGAATATATGCCACTATTACAATTATTAGATTGTTTTCAGAAATATTCAAAAAATAGATTTTGTTTCGGATTTGACCAAACAACTGGATCTCCAGAATCAAACAAAAGGATTACTAGTTTATCTACTGTATCCGAGTTTATAAACTATTTGGAACATATTTAAATATGTGCACAATTAATATAACAATTATGGATAACGATATTGAAGAAAAAATAAGATTGTTAAAAATATATTTGGATAAAACAGATGATCCGAATAAGATAAACAAATTATTTGATATATATAAAGAAAATAATATTGTGCCCAATAAAGTAGAAATGGTGAAAGAGCAGCCAAAAGAGCAGCCTAAAAAAGTATTAGACAAAAACAGTTATAAATATGTAATGTTTCTTAAAGTATTGAACAAAATTCTTGTTGCCAACGAAATGAATCCCATTAACGATATTTATGATTTTAAGAATATGACCAGAGATCATATAATAAAAGACAAAGAGGCTAACAATTTATTTGGTTGGGACAAAGAAATATTCAAAAAGGGTGAAGGATTTGACAAAGCAAAATGCCAATGGTACCTAAGAAAAAAAAATGACAACTATATAATTTCTTTTCTCAAAGGAGCGTGTGGGGAGATGGAATTAACATTTGATTGTCAATATAAAAGAAAAGTCATTAAGAGCAGAATTATTAATTTTGTTGTTTATTCAATAAAATAAAAATATATAGATTTTATAAACTGATGTATACGAAAAAAGTTCGAAAATTTTTTTCTTATAGTATTGTATTAACAAAAAAACAAAATGAATAAACTTATATTATTCACAGAAAAAAATTTTTTTGGTTTGAGCGAAAATATTAAATATTGCAGAAATGATGTCACTCAGAAAGTAAAGATAGGTGTCAATGTCATCGATAAAAAGTATGACAGGAAAACAAAAAAGTATATGGAAAATTATGTTTGCCATCGTTTTGCAGGCTTTGACACTTACGAGGCATTATTCGATTGTATGCAGAAATTAGATGATCAGAAGAGATGTTTATTCGAAATTATACAAGATAATTGTAAGCCATATTTGGATGTGGAATATGATCCTCAGCAGCATCCAGACATAAAACCATCCATCATAAACAATATTATTAGCGATATTATTAAAATATTTAATGTTAAATATAAATTGAAATTAGAGGAACAAGATATTATAGTTTGCAATGCTCATAAATATAGAGACAATGTGATCATAAAATATTCATGGCACATAATTGTTTCTCCACTGAAATATAATTGTGTTTATCAAAATAATAATTTTAATAACGAAAATAGTGCAGCAGATTTAGTATTCTGTTTATGCGAAATGGATTTCAGTTATATTGAAATCATAGATAGAAGCGTTTATAGTAAATTCAGAGAAATGAGAATGTTTTTGTGCAATAAAATTCCAACTGAAATCAGAGTTCTTAAATGGAATGATTATGATATCAAAGATATGGACTTCAAAACATATTCCAGATCATTGATAAATTATATTGATCCAAATCTAGAAATTATTAGTTTGGAGACAGCTTATAGACCAAATCCCGACACTTTCTTTAAAAGCAAAAAGGAGTTGGAGGATATTGATAAGAAAAAGAAACTGTTCGAAAAAGAAAAAATCAATAGAGTCAATAAAATGAAAGAAAATGATAAATTAGCCGAAAAGAAAAGTAATAAGAAAACCAATAATAAAAAGACATCTAGTAAAATATTGGATAGATATAAATTTGTGGAAGAGATTGTGGACAATATTGCGGATTACAGATCGGATAAATACAATCAATGGATTAAGATAAAGTGGGCTTTAAAAAACCAGTCTGTTGTGGACAATGAAGATTACTTTAAGATTTTCGATAACTTTTCAAAAAAATCGGCCAAATACGATTTTAGCGAAGTTGAGCAAGTGTGGAACAATAATATGTATAGATCAGATGGTTTAACACTAGGAACTATAATTATGATGTTAAGAGAAGACAATAGTGAGGCTTATGATTATATTCTAAAAAAATATATATCATATGATTCGACCAAAATTATAGATCAATTCTACAATCCAGATGTCACAAAATATTTCAAGAATATTGTTAATTATGATGACATTAATACTCATGATTATGCAATTGCAAAAGGACAAAAAGGATGTTTTATTAAAATTGATATGGCCATGGGCAAAACTGATACGCTCTTCAAACAGATCAGAATACACAACAATAAAATGTTAACGAAAAATATTGTCAATAAAGGAGCAGATGGAACGTTCTTAAATTATGACAAGATTTATAACAGAATTTTAGTGATCTCTCATAGAAGAACATTGGTTAGCAAGTTTTATGCAGATTTAACGGCTCTTAACTTTGAAACATATTATCAATATAAAAGTAAATCCACTATTTATACTAATAGATTAATCATTCAGTTGGATAGTTTACATAAGGTAAATTTAGAAGCCTTCGATTTAGTCATATTGGATGAATGCGAGTCATTGTTCAGTCATTTTAAATATGGCAAGATGAAGAATAAAAATGCAAACATAAATGCATTAAATCATTTCATTAAAACAGCAAATAGAGTTATGTTAATGGACGCCAATATGTCGATAAAAACATTTGAAATTATGAAAGATATAGATAATCTGGACAATTATACGCTAGTTATTAATGCTCATAAAAAGTTAAATGATTGGGAATTAGTTTTTATTAATGGTGCTGAGCAAACTGATATGATTAAGAAGGATTTAGAAAATGGGAATAATTTTTGCGTGGCATCATTATCGAAAGCGATGATAGATTCTCATTATAGTATATTGGCTCCTGACAGTTTAATTTATTCATCTGAAACAGACAATGATGAGAAAACAAAGGATATAATGAATATTAACGAATCATGGAAAAATAAGAATATTATATACACTCCAACTATATCGTCAGGTGTGAGTTGCACTATAAAGGATCAGTTTAAACATATATATGGATACAGTACCAATATGTCTGCATTGGCCACTGATTTCATACAAATGTTGAGAAGAATTAGACATCCAACAGAACATTCATTTTTTGTTTATAATGATTCAGTTCCATATTATACATCTTTATTATCAATCGAAGAAATCGAAAAATATATTCAATATACTCATATTATTGGTAATTGCCATGATATTGTGAGCGATATTCCAAAATATATAAACGACAATAAATGTGTAATTGAAAAGAATCTCGCATATAAGATTCATATATACAATATATTGGAAGAAGAGATAAATAAAAGATATTTCAAGGAGGTTTTAATATATTTGGCAAAAGGAAAAGGAATGAAAATTGTTGAGGATAATAGTTGTAAGAAGAGCAATAAAGAATTTAAAACAGAAGTTAATAAGATTAAAGAGAAAAATGAAGAAAAAGAAATTGAGCATATATTCAAATCAGATATTCTCAACAACGAAGAGTATGAATACATCAATAATTTGATCACTAAAGAGGAGAAAATAACTTCTGATCAGCGATATAGCCATAAACTGAAAACAATGCTTATGAAATTTAAGTATGACAATGAAAAGTATGAAAAATTGTCAGATGAACATAAGAAGCAATTGGTTATGTTTATGAACAATGATGATAATTACAATAAGTTTGTTAATAATTGTGTCATTAATGTTGACGAAGCTGAAATCGATAAAAGAATTGAAAATGTTAGGCAAAAAGATATTAATAGAAGGAAGGAAAAAGAGGCACATGAATATAAACTATATTATAGACAGCATTTTCTGATCAACAAAATGCTCCAATTGGTTGGTTTCAAATCGATTAAAGATAAGAATAAATATACTGTGGATTCAATTAATAATAAAATTAAAGCGAATAATAAAGAGCTAATAGCAATTGTCAATGAGATTATGTATATTGATAAGAATCCATCCAAAACTGCTATAAATATAAAAACTATTGGCTCTATAATAAGGAAATTTTATGGTATTACTTTTAAGGGCACAAGCACTTGCAAAAAAAAGATAAAATATCATGCATATACGTTGGAAAATATGATTGATTGGAATACTGCCTTTTATCCGAACCTTTTAAAGGGTAAAAAATTTGATGAGTATGCTTTTGATTAAATTTGTCCCCGTAATTATGATGTTTTTTGGAAACTCGGTAAAATTATAAAAAGTAATAAGAAGGCTAAGTCAAAATCGGCCGTATATATATTTTTAGAAATTAGATTTCACAAGTCGGTAAAAAATAAAAGTGAACCAGTCAAATAAAATCAATAAAATAAACCCTAAAAAATGAGAGAAAAACGATTACGCTATCGAAGTCGTTTTATTGATTAATAAAAAGAACATTATAAGACAAAAAATTATAACATTTATTTGTAAAAATAAAATTCAATAAAAAGACTAAATTTTATTGCTCAAAAATAGGTAAAAAACGTGGTTTCCACTCATTATGATAAAATAATGTTTTTCAAATGACAGTTTCAAATGTTCCAATAATAAAAACTCTAAAAATGAGGAAAAAACGATTACTCTATCAAACTCATTTTATTGATTAAATAAAATGTATATCTAATGACCATATAGAATGGCGCTGTAAGATTTCAATAAAATTGCCTGAAAATTATAACGTTTGGTTTGCTAAAATAAAATTCAGTCAAAAAATTATATTTTATTTCCCAAAAACAGGTTAAAAATATGAAGAAATAATATTAATTGAACATAATATATCCAATTAATTGCAATAAAATTAATGAATGCATTCTTCACAAAATTCTATTTCTTTTTTTTCATAAAAACGAATACGGCAATCATAATATATATATGAGATTTCGAAAAGTATAACAGTGTCAAATCATCACTTAAATCAACATATATTTTGAGTAAATAAATTGCTAAGTGAGTAAGAAAAAAAAGTGTATCGGTCTAATAAAATCAACCCTAAAAATGAGGGAAAAACGATTACGCTATCGAAGTCGTTTTATTGATAAAATGAAAAGTGCATCAAATGACCATATAGGATGCCGCAATAAAATCCCAATTAAATTGTCCAAAAAATTATGACATATGTATTGCAAAAATAAAATTCAATCAAAAGACTAAATTTTATTGCCCAAAATTATGTAAAAAATGATTTCTACTCGATGCGAAATAAAAAATACCTTTCAAAAATTAATTTCAATTGTTTTCAATAATCAACAAATAAATGAAATTATATTGCAATAAATTTAATGATTATATTTTTCGCTTAATCTATTTCGCCATTATATAAAAACGAATACAGCAATCATAATACATATATGATATTTCGAAAAGTATAACAATCTATAATTTCCCCAATTAAATCCACATATATTTAGATTAATTAATTGAGCAAGTGGGGAAAAATAAAAAATGTATCAGTCTAATAAAATCAATTAAATAAACCTCAAAAAATGAGTTAAAAACGATTACGCTATCGAAGTCGTTTTTTTGAAAAACAAAAAGTATATCTAATGACCATATAGAATGCCACAATAAGATTTTGATTAAATCTTATTCCGTATTTACAAATATAATTATGGTGTTTTTGGGAAACTCAGTAAATTTATAAAAAGTAAATAAGAAGACTAAATCAAATTCGGCCGTATATATAATTTAAGAAATTAGATTTCACAAGTCAGTAAAAAATAAAAGTGTGTCAGTCAAACAATTTCAAAAAAATAAACCCCAAAAAATGAGTAAAAAACGTTTACGCTATCGAAGTCGTTTTTTGATAAATAAAAAAGAATATCAAATGACTATAATAAATGCCTTGATTAATTTTATCCCATACTTACAAAATATAATTATGATGTTTTTTGAGAACTCGGTAAAGTTATAAAAAGTAATAAGAATGCGAAATCAAATTCGGCCGTATATATATTATTAAGAATTCATTTTATTGATAAAATAAAAAGAACATTAGAAGACTATAATAAATGCAAAATAAAGATTCGATTTAAATTGCCCAAAAAATCATAACATATATTTGCAAAAATAAAATTCAATCAAAAGACTAAATTTTATTGCCAAAAACAGGTTAAAAATATGGTTTATATTCAATACTAATCAAGAATACCTTTCAAATAACATTTTCAATTGTCTCCAATAATCAAACAATATAACATTATACAAATTCACCACTTGGCTGTATATACAGAACAATAAAATTGTTTAGTGTATCAGTCAAATAAAAACAAAAAATAAAAAACAAAAAAATGAGTAAAAAACGATTACGCCATCGAACTCATTTAATAAAAAATCAGAGTAAGTATATCAACTAACCATATAGAATACCGCAAAATGACACATTCTAATTGCCCAAAAAACAGGGCAAAAATATGGTTTCCACTCAATACGAATCAATAATGTCTTTTGGATGATAGTTTCGAGTGTCTCACAATAATCTAACAAATGGATAAAATTATATTGATTGAGCATATATATGTCCTTTTAATTGCGATGAAATAAATAATTATACTTTTCACTTTATTTGTCCCGTTATTTTATAAAAACGAATACGACAATCATAATATATGTATAAGATTTTGAAAAGTATAACAGTGTCAAATCATCACTAAAATCAACATATGTATTGAGTAAATAAATTGCTAAGTGAGTAAGAAAAAAAAGTGATTCAGTCAAATAAATTCAATAAAATAAACCTCAAAAATGAGGAAAAAACGATTACGCTATCGAAGTCATTTTATTGAAAAACAAAAAGTATATCTAATGACCATATAGAATGCCACAATAAAATCCTAATTAAATTTTATCCCATATTTACAAATATATAATTATAGTGTTTTTGGGGAAATTCAGTTATATATAAAAAAGTGTATAAGAATGCTAAATCAAATAATACAAACCCAAAAAAATGAGGAAAAAAACGATTGCGCTATCGAACTCATTTGTTTGATAAAATAAAAAGAACATTAGAAGACTAAAATAAATTCCAAAAGAGAAAACTCCAATTAAATTGCCCGAAAATTATAACATTTGGTTTGCTTAAATAAAATTCAATCAAAAAGATTAAATTTCATTGCCCAAAATAGGTAAAAAATATGGTTTCCACTCAATACGAATCAAGAATGGCTTTCAAATAACAGTTTCAATTGTCTCCAATAATCAAACAACATATAGTTTTTTGAAAAAGTATAACAAACTACAAATTCACCACTCAGCTGTATATAGAACAATAAAAATGTCAAGAGGGTTAGGAAAATAAAGTATTTATATTTGATTGAATCATTTTTTCACTGACCCACTTAGAACACATATATAGAAAATCTTATTGCCCAAGTGGGTAAAAAAATAAAGTGATTCAGTCTAATAAAATCAATAATATAAACCCTAAAAAATGAGGGAAAAACGATTACGCTATCGAAGTCGCTTTATTGATAAGATAAAAAGTACATCAAATGACCATAAAAAAAACCAATATAAAGATTCCATTTAATTGCCTTTAAAACGTTTAAAAAGTGTTGTTAGGGCTTTTGTGGAATTCAATAAATATTCATTTAAAAGGCCATAAGAACGACCATTTAAATTACCCAAAAAACAATCAAAATGCTCTATTACATTGACTCCAAAACGAGCAAAAAGTATATCAAAAGGCTATTTCGCATCTAAAAAATAAAGAATTATTGATCAAATAACCAATAAATCCAAGTAGTCATATATAATCAACACAAATGAGCTAAAAAATATAACAACTAGCAACATATAATAAACTTAAAAAGAAAACTATAATTCTAATACAATGAATGATCTATACATACTCAATTCAGAAAACGAACAATATTTTAGAGAAAACAACATTAATTATGAAATTATGGAGATAAAAATTTCGACACATATTGTTGATTATAAATGGAGTTCAGTGGGCGCCGGCAAAGATATCACTGGAGTGGTTCTGAATATTGATGATGATTCATATCTATTGGAAAAGGATGGAATAGGTGATTATTGTGATTTTAGTTATTATGAAGGTACTTTATATGGATTTGACTATAAAAATAAAGAGATAGGATGGGAGGGAGTTTTTAAAGCGATAAGGAAGATATTATAGATAAAATTGAAATGTAAAGTGATAAAGATGATTTTATAGATAAAATTGAAATGTGTGATTGTGGCGAGAAAATAATTCCATTATGTTGTTATCAAGAAAAAGGAGAATATTCTATTGATCATATGTCATATTGGGATTTAATTAAGAAAGTTAATATAAAAAAGAAATATTCAGAATATTGTGACAAATGTGGTAAATCAACAGAAGTCATTAAACATATTGATTGTTCGATATGCAAAGAGTGTAAAAATGTTATTGGAAAAGAAGAGAACAATTATATACTGCTCGATAATTGTTCTTTTAATAATAAATGTTTAAAATGTCTAAAACAATACCAAAAAAAAAGCAAATTTATTTCTTCGAGTGACTTGAAACAGTGCGATAATTGCAACACATATGTGAACATCAATTGTAAAAATATGGCGGTGTGTTACAGTCAATCAATGGAATGTGTTTGTGTGAATTGTTTTAATGAAAGTCAATTAGAGTGTGATAAATGTGGCAAAAAGTGCGATATAACAAATATCAATTTGCCGATTGTGTTAGATTGCCAATCAGTCCTATGCATAGAGTGTGAACAAACAGAGTAATATCGAAAAAGTATGTCAATCGACTAATTCATATGGCTCACTAACAAAATATTTGGAAAAGTATATCAGCCAACCATAATATATGACCTACTAACAAAATAGATAGTAAGTAAATAAGTAATATATATATCAATAGACAATATAGTAGAAAAGTTTATCAACCGACCATTTTATATGGCCCACTAACGATCAGTTGGTATAATAAAAAAAGTCATTAGGATGGACAAAAACAGCTGTATTAAATTATATCGGCAAAAAAGTGCATCAACTGACCATTTTAACTGGCCCTTTAATAATACAATTGATCAAACTTAAAAAAAATATATAAATGGACAAAAATAATATAATATAATATAAAATGGAAATTATAAAAGAACAATATAATTTATTCAAAATCAGTAAACAAGTAAAATACACCCCTATGAACCAAAAGATACTGAAAAAACAATACAATGCAGCTTTTGTGAATGAATTTACATTACACATATTGAAACTGGAAAAGGATTTTTATATTGTTTAAACAACACAATGTATAAAGCTCATGGGAACAATGTTCGTAAATTAGGATATTCAATAGACACGAAAAAGAGAATATTCCAATACACCACTGCATATATTGATCCAGTCGTTGTTGATCATAAATCAAAACCTATGAGATATTATAGAGAAGGAGAAACTATTTTATTTACACTGTTAAAAGATTATCGGGTTGCCTATCGTAGAGAATTTTTTGATTGTGAATTGAGTATCATCAAAGAAGCTATAGATAAAGTGTGTGATCTTATGAACGACAAAAATGCATTTAAAACTATTATAGAATATGGTGCAATTCAAAGTAAAATCAAAAAGAGAATTCTGAAATTTATAAAATTAAATAATTTGCTATTTGATCGAAAAAATGTTGTTAGAAATCCCACATTTAGTTTTTTTGAAAAGAAGAAAGTAGGAAAATCATATCATCGTGTTATAAAAGGAAATATTCCAAAAATTACAAAAGAAATGTGTGATAATATCGACAATAAAATTTCAAAAAAGGGGATATTAAATATTGAACAATACAATGCGCACAATCTTAAGGTTTTATTGGATAAATTTAATTATAGTATTGAAAGATACAATGGATTATCAAGTGATGATCAAAAAAATCTAATCAATTTTATATCCAAAAAAAAGAATTATCATATATATCACAATTGTTGTGAAATGAATGATAAAAACATAAAAATAGTGGAAGATATATTAAAAAAAGTAGGTTTTAATTCGATCAGACAAGGTGAAAAACAAACAGTGGATATAATGAAAGAAAATATAATTGCCAACAAAAAGTTTATAACAGAGAAAATCGCATTATTGGAAGATAAAGAGTTTATAAATCAGAATATCAGTATAAAAACGATTGGCAACATATTGAGATACTATTGTAATTTAACATTTGGGGGAACAAGTGTTAATATCGATAATATAAAATATAATGCTTATAAATTGGAGAAGGCAATAGATTGGGGAAATGGATTTTACCTCCAAATTTTTAACAATAAAATAGAAAAACTAGAAAACAAAATATGTGAATAATATAATGGAGCTATTATTTGAGGCTCAGAATAACATTTCAATTTTTAGATAGAATTCGATCTATGGTAAACCATATATCAAATTTGGGCTGGTAATAAGGTGACCATTAATTATAAACAAAAATTGATAAAAAATACTAATTATTAAAATTTCAATAAAATGAAAGAATTAATTAATATCCAAAGGTGTTAGATCAGTATGTCTATTCCAAGAATGTATATTTCGGGGAAAACCAAAAGTATTGGATGAAAGTACAATTAAAATGATCCATAATTGTTCAAATGTTTATTGGTTATCCAACAGAAACATAATGTGGTGATAAATCGTGTATATTTTTGGTATCTGATTATATTGGCTGAAGAGTCTCCAATAAAATTACCTATATAAAATTTGATTGGTAATAAGGTAAATTATTAAAAAAATTGATAAAAAAAGTGATTAATAAACGTATATATTCTTTGTAATAAAAAATGCTCCAAGAGTTGAACGGGGAATTAAATAGCGCAGTTGAAAATGCCTTATTGGAAGGTAGATTAGAAAGCGTAAAATATTTAGTAAAATCTGGTGTAGATATAAGAAAACCAGTGTATAGTGCCATCGCATTAGCAACACGGTCAGGTAATTTAAAATTAGTAGAATATGTGGTTTCGCTGGGTTTTTATCCAGAATGTCACGATGGAGGTATTATCGAAGCAGTGCGAAGTAACAATACAGAGATACTCAAATATTTGACATCAGTAGGAATGTATATTAGCTGTGCCGAAAAATATGAAATTTTACGTGAATTGGTGAAGGACAATAAGATTGAGATGTTTAAATGTTTGATGTCAGAGTGCATAAGTGATGTCGAAAAGTATGAAATATTAAGTGAATCAGCCAAAAATGGTTACCAAGAAATATTTGAGCACACTATTGACTGCGATATAAATGATTATTTGAATGGACAAAAAAAAGTCAATAGTAAGCTAAAAAGACATTATGCAGTAACGGGATTAAATATAAATGTTTTGGACAGGGAAAATCAGGTTATACAATTGAGATTATGTTATTTTAGCACTCTGGGTGCGGAGTATAACAATGAAATACAAGAAATAGCACTAAAAAATAATCGTATAAATATAATAACTAGTATGTTCGAGAGGGGTGCAACGCAACTAAAAAGTTTATCAGTAGAGGAATATAGTTGTGAAATAATTGATAAATTATTAGATTTATACAGTCATCATGGTGGAATAAATCAATATTTGTTGGAAATCTATGTTGGTGATTGCGTGATAAGAAATAAGTTGGAAAATCTGAAAATTATAATATCAAAAGTAGATAAAAATTATGACTTTAATTCAGATTTTTGTAATGCAGTGAGAAAAGGTTATTTGGAAATTGTCAAATATATATTTACTAAAGGAGTTGACATATCGCACAATAATTATATGGCAGTTCAGCAAGCAGCAAAATATGGATATTTTGAGATATTGGATTATTTGATGTCAGTCGGTGGAAGAGTAAATGCATCGAATAATTGTTTGATAAAAGAACTATATCGTTATTGTGATCGAACAAAAAGAAGAGACGAGTGGAAAATGTTCAAAAAAATAATATCGTATGGTGCCGATATAAATGCAATAAAAGAAGATTGTGAAATAGAGAAAATAGCGAAAAAATTATTTGAAGAGAATAATTTCGAATTAGTTTGTACAATAAATAAAGAAAGATTAAAAGATAGGTCAATATATTACCGTTCAGAGAAAATAATAAGAAATCGGGAAAGATTTATAAACAATATAATTATTTTTCCTCTAAAAAACATTATTATTTGTTTTTCGGATTGATTTTTTTATTTGTCAAAAAAAATGAAAATATAAATATCAGAATAACATATTACTTACTTACTATATATATCAATTGGTTAATAATATGTCCAATAATAATTTTCACTCAGAGTTACACAAAATGGTTCAAAATCCTGAGTATCAAGAGGGGGCAATAAAAGTGCACTTTTTGTCTGAGGATCAAAAAGTGTTAGGATATGTGTATATGCACAAATGTCATATAAGAGAATTGGATAAAGAATATTATGATGTTTATTGTAGTGGAATATTTGGCGATAATAAATTTGGTTTTACATTATTGGAATCCGAAAATGTAGAATGTTTCACTGAATACCTTGAAGATTTTATGGTTTATAAAGACACATCAAATAGTGTTAAAATAAATTTAACAGAGAAATCATTAAAGAAATACATCGTATCAACAAGATTTAACCATAATTTTTATGATTTTGACATGGATGACAATAGTGATATATTATTGTTAAACGAATTACCGCCTTTGATATACGAAAAAATAATGAACAAATATAGTAATAATGTTTATGCTGTTTTGGACGGTCTATCCAATGAAATAAAAATGAAATGGTTAAAGGAGAAAAATTTTTCGTTAGATGAAATCATAAAATTTTTGGAGCCAATAGTCCCCCACGCATTGTTATCTCAGTATTGTACGTATAATAAACATTTAAGTAAACTATTTCAAAAAGTAAATTGCATAGAACAAAATTTATCCAGCAAAATGGCATTATATAAATTATTAGAAAACAAAATATCACCAGAATCAAAATTAATAATTGATGATTATTTAAAAAAGAATTATTTGGATGGTATATATTTAGTGGGAAACGATCTTAGTGATCTCAATAAATTACAAGAAGAATTAATTAAATATTTCAAAATAGAAAAGAATGCTTATTGCATGAAAGTATTAGTTAAATTAGATTCGTCAGTGGATTTGCTACCATTCAACTTATTAAATAAAAAAATATGTTTTTGTCATAATAGCGATCTAAAAGATAAAAAAATTTATAATATTGAAAAACCCATAAATAAAATAAGTATATGGAGTGCATCTACATTACAAACGAATAAAATAAAAGTTGAATTTAATGTGTATTCTACTAATAAAATATCAATAGACAATATTTGGTACAAAAAATGTAATGATAATTTAATAATTGCCGTGACACAAATTTTCAATAAGAATGCGCGTTTGAAGCCAAAATACTATGCTACAATTTATGAGACTTGTAAATATTTTGACAATATATATTTATCTGAAGACGAAGAACAACAAGAAGAACAAGAAGAATAAGAAGAACAGAATGATGAATAAACATAGATGATAATAAAATATGAATTAAATTTGATATTTTGGCACCATTATTCCGTTTATTTTATCTGAGTTATTTATATGTACAAAATATAAGTTACACCATGCAAATTGTACAATCCAACATCCTCCATTATTTCTCTATAACACATACCGAAAATTTCATATTGTTTTCTGGCGAGAAAGTCTTTAAAAAATTTTAATATTGGAAATTCTTTGTATTTCGCATATATTTTTTTAAATTTATCTACAGATAATTGATTTTCGAGATTATTGGCTGTTATAGTATTTTCAATTATATTGTCAATATTAGTACAACCTAGTTTTATCTTATTAACTAATATTTTATTTACTTTGTACCGAACCAGTGTATCATAATCAATTATATCCTTTGTGTAATTATATGGCATGAAACCATATTTAGCATACCAAGTATTTGCCTGTGTCAACATATATATAGCTGATAAACTTAATCTTTTATTTTTATTTTATTGATATTTAGTTTATCTTTATTTTTTTTGAGATATTGAAGTGCGAATTTAAACAAAATTGATCCTCCTCCAGGATATTCCAAGCCTTCTTTGGCACAGGTAGAATCATAACTGATAGTATGTATATTGGCTATATTATTTTCAATAAAAATAGTAATACAGTCATCAAAATTATCATTTACAACAGACATTGTTTCACGATCACAAAAATGGATCTCAAATGTATATTTATCAAATTTAGTTGTGATTTTAGTGGTCTTAACATTTTTATTACCATATCCTCCGACCTGATAGTTTTTTAAATACTTTTGAAAAAATGGATAATTGTTTTCTATTAATTCATTAGATACTTTGTTATAGTGTTTTATTTTAAGATTGCTTAAAATATCGTCCAATTTACTGTATATAACACTCATATATAAACGTATATATAAACGTATATATAAACGTATATATAAACGTATATATAAACGTATATATATAAATATCAGTATATACAAAAGTTTCTGGATTTTATTATTAAATAAAGATATATTTACAAAGAATTTTTCTCAACAACATTTATTTTATTGTTTTCAAAGTCACTTTTTATCAGCCAGTTGTCTTCATTAACGTGTGTATACTCAACTTCAATAAAATTACCAAGACATTCCTCAAAATTAAAAGGATCGTATTTTTCTTTAATAAATTTGTAACTTTTCCTAGCAATTATTTTTTTGTCCTTAGAATCTGAAGTAACATTTGCGACCGTATAAGTTCTGACAATACATTGATTAGAACAGGAAAAATCAAAACAAATTTTATCCTCAATATCGACGAGAGGTATACCAACCTGTATAGCCAGACAACCGTTTATAAGAGGTATATTTTCAGAAGGGAAACACTTTTTTAAGTATCCATAAAGAAGATTTAGACTTCTGGCAAGTCCCCAAGTTACAAAATTTTTATCTATAATATTAGTGAAATTAAAAAACGTTTCGTAAATTTCTTTTTTTTCATCGTCAGACAAGATATGGCATGTTTTTGAGTAAACATAAATATTGTCAGCAACAGATTTATTCGGGTATGCCCAAATATATTTTCCAGTCTGATTACAATTCAAATAAGCATAATACCAATGACGTTCACTGGAAAATTCCAGTTTTTTGGAATCATAATAAGTGACATAATCAGTTTTTATAAGCATTTCAGAGACCTTGAATATTTTTAATTCCACTGCAGTTACTCTTTTATAAACATCAGCGCATGACAAGAAGCTTACGATCACAGATTGTCTATTTTGTTGATTAAAAAATTCTTCAAAAGTATATTTTGGAAGATTATTATACCAAAGAAGAATATCTTTAGTGTGGACACCATATACATCATGTTTAAATCTCTTTGAGGTCAAGTATTTTTGAATATGGTTATCATCTATCCAAATTCTTTTTTTTTCAGCAGTTATATATAAAATAAAATCTTTTACGTAGGCCATAAAACCATCGGGTGTTTCAAAACTATCGAGAGTAAATCCAAATTTTTCATCTGAGAAATTACCGCTAGTAAAAGTATTATAATATTCGGCATCCAAAGAAATAAGCATAAAAGTGTGCATTTTAAAAGTTTTTAGAGTTTCACCGGAATCAGAATACAGATACACATCAATAGTGCCATCTTGTAATTTTGTGTCAATTTGACACTTTTCAAACAAGTCAAGAAAGTAGTTGGTCATGAGGACAAATAGATTAAATTACAAGAAATTGCAGTTAATAGTTTTTTCAATTTTTAGGTTTAAATAACAGGGGTATTCCAAAAAAAATTGATTTATTTAGTTATTGTCATATTTATAAAAAAATAATAATAAATTATTATGAATCTGGAACAACACGCAATTACGTTGAGCATTCCCGATATAAAACAATTGGTGTATCGTGGAAATGTCGATATTTATAAAGTTATAAAACAATCAATATCCGCCAAAAAAATAGAAATATTAAAACAGTTGATCGAAATAGACTCGAATTTACAGGAAAATACTCCAAAATATTTGAAGACTGCATCGAAGGTAGGAAATTTGGAAATATTCGAATATCTGTTAAAACATTTAGACGATAATAATATGCACAGACCAAAGAATTATAATAAATTTTTAATGGAAGCGTGCTGTCATGGACATTTGAGTATAGTGAAATATATAGCAGAAAATAAGTTTCTAGTGCATCCAAATTATTTAGCTGCAGTGGAAACTGCATTACATATGAATCACATGGAAATTGTAAAATATTTAATTGACAACAATATTTGTACTCAAATTGACTATAAAAAGTTATTAACAAAAGCATCGGAAAATAACAATGTAAACGCTATAAAGTATCTAACCGAAAAAATAATGGAAATAAACAGAGATAAAACAAAGAAAGAGATCAATATAAATAATGAATGTGAATCTGCATTAAGGATATCAATAGAACATAATAATAGTGAAATAACAGAACTTTTTCTTAAAATAGGATTTAATTCCTACATTAATTCGGGACCCTGTCGTTGGACGCCATTGGAATATGCGTGTTCAGAGGGTCATCTGGAAATTATAAAACTTTTATTGTCCTATGGAGCATCTAAAATTAACGCAATATTACATGTCAGGAGAGGAAAAACGTATGAAATATACAAATGTTTAATTTCGGCGGGTGCAGACATAAATCAATTAGATTCCATAACAAGATACTATCTAATAAAAGAATTTTTTGAGAAATGCGAATTTGATATTCTGATAAAGATAGTGGATGACATAGAAGATGATAATATAAAAAAAGTTATCAATCGTCTTAAAAACAATAGAAATAATTTTTTTGCAAATCTTAAGAAAATAAATAATGTATCAATAATCACTTTTTAATTTATTTAAGATAAAAAATAGAATTATTATACAAATGATGAGTTTAAGTTTACGTTTACAAAAAGCTTGTGAAGAAGGTGACTTGGAAACTTTAAAGGAAATATTAAAAAGTGGTGAGTATGAAATTTCAGGAGAAGAAAAATTTATTGATAGTGCATTATGTCGCGGACATTACGAAATTGCAAATTATTTAACAGAAAGATGTGGAAAGATAGGATATCGCATAGTAAAACATATTCGTAAATGTATAATGGAAAACAAAATAGATTCTATAAAAAAATTAATGTTGTGTGGATTCAGAATAAGAGAAGAATGTTTGGATCACTTATCTATAGCCTCATATAATGAATATAATGAAATAGTACGTCTTTTACTAGAAAATGGAGCAAAAATTAATCACCGTCCTTATATTCCCTCCTTTAGAACATATCTTGAGATCGCGTGTGATCGCCAAAATTATGAGTTGGTGATATTGCTTTTGTCTTATGGAGCAAAGATTGGTAACCGTGCGTTGGAATGCGCAATTTCAAGAGGAAACATTAATATTATTGATTGTTTGATTAATGCAGGAGATAGTGCCAATTTTTATGACAGTAATTTTATACCATCGACAATAACAAAACAGCTATTTGAAAAACATTGTTTTGATGCTTTGGGAAAAATTTTGGATAATATTGAAGACATAAATATTAAGAAAACAATAAAAAAAATAAAAACGAAAAGAGATAATTTTTTTGTAAATTTAAGAAAAATAAACAATATGACTATAATTACGCTGGATTAATATTGGATTCGTGTATTTCGTAAGAGAATAATGGTTTTCCAAATTCATTTTTACAATAATTATCGGACAATGTTTTTGCTAAATTGTAATCATTTTTATATTCTTCTTTTATTTCCAAATAACGATAGTCAACAATATTAAAATATTTTTTTTCAGATGAGGCTATATCATATAATATATCTTCCATATTGTTAATATATTTGAAAATTTGTTTAGCAATGTAATTTTCAGCTGATTTTAAATCAGAAAACAGTTTAACATCAACTATATTCGATCTTTCGAGATGATAAAGTTTATAATTGTAATCATGTTCGATATATATAACACAGTAAATCATTTTATTAGTTTTTATAAATAAAAAAGGTAATTAATTACTATTTTCATCAATTTTTTTCCGCCCTCTGTAAAAAGTTGAACATTGTTGTATTTGTAATATATGGTGTTTTTATTAAAATATTGTGGATGGATGATATACTATCAAAAAGTCAATTACATAAAAATATGCGCAAAACAGATAAATTGGCATTCTTATTGCGAAACATAATGCTGTATTATGAAATACCGCAACATGACTACGTAATCATTGCGGGTTATGGATTAAGAGAAATTCGTGAAGTAACCGATGTTGATGTAGGAGTTTCTTCGTCTGCATACATAAAATTAGGAAACAGGATTTCTTGATACATTCATTTTCAAAAATTAATAATACACCACGGTTATGTATAAAGTTACCAGATTTTGGTGAAGATTGTGAAATAGAATTTTTTGACATTCAGGACAAAGGATTTCCTTCATCACATTTTTCTTTAGCAAATATATTCAATAACAATCTATACACATATGATTCTTTTGGCAATCCTTATTTAAACATATTGGCAACAGTCAGTTTGTATTCTGGCGCAACCACACAGAACAACAAAATTATTATCGGAGATGGTGTTCAGATTTCCTTGGAAAGATTGAACAAAAATATTATGGCATTATCAGTAAAATAGTTCAACAGGAAATTACAGTTAGAGACAGCTTTTTGAAAAGTTGAAAAATAATTGGTTTAGATTATCTTGGAAATAAATCATTAATGTCATGGGCAATAGTTTTGATTATGATTTAGGTGTTGCACATTTTAATAATGGCGATTATTTTAATGCCATAAAACATTTTAGAAAAAGTTCGTATGGATGTGCTGATAATAATAAATTAAGAGAAGTTTTAAATAAATATACGACTGAAATTGTGGATGATTATCTTGATTCCAAAGAAATTGTTGAACAATTGAACAAAAAAAATGTTAATTTAGAAAATCAATTAAAAGAAAAACAAATGGAAATAGAAAAGTTAAAATCGGAATTACTGGAAAATTGCAGCAATAACAATTATATTCCAAGTGCTCCTGTAAATCCAGAATGGAGTGGCTTATATCCTCAAATACCAAAGGATAACGATAAACATTCTGATAAAAAAAGAAAAATCAGCGAAATATCAAAAATTTAATTTATAAAATTTGAAAAAACTAATATTAGGATAATATTATTTTAAGTATTGTAAAAAATGGTTGTTTTAGATATTTTAAATGAATATGATTTTCATTAGATAGTGATAAATTGGAGAAATAAAAGTTATCGAAAATTGAAATATATATTGGCTTAATTTGTAAGAGATTGTAAATGGAATTGGTTAGTTTGGAGAATAAAGTCTGTTTGCGTATAGTTTATGGATTTTATTGGAATTAAATTTTCTTAAATGTATAACAGTGATATAAATCTACATAAGTTTTATCATCATTTTCTAAATCGCCGTTATACAAAGGTAAATATGAAGAGAAAGATTTATTGGATTGTAAAATTATATTGTATTTTTTAAACTCTTTTTCTATTGTATCAATATTTACTAAATATTCTTCGTAATATGTATTTTTACTAAAAGGCAATAAGACATCTATTTTTTGCCCTATATATTCTAATTTGTCACCATTGTACTTTTTTTTAATTCCATATTTTATTTGATTATCTTTTTTAACTATCCATTCTCCATTATTATTGCTCAGTAAGTCAACAATCTTTTGACCATCAAAAGCAGTAAATATGAATTTACCTCCACTTTTCAAATAATAATTTATGAATTTGCAAATATTTTCCAGAGATTCTTGATTTTTGATTAGATAATGAAAAGCAAAATTACACACAATTACATCAATATCATTTAATTTATCATATATATTTCTTTTTATTAATTCTATATTTTTTTTATAAGAATCTAGTAAATCAACTCGCTGTATTAATATTTGCATACCTATTCTACTTTTTTTATCAGCAGCAAATAAATGTTTACGAGTTATCAACTCTGTTAGCGCTGTATTGTCAATTTCTAAGAATATAATATTTTTTGTTTCATTGGAAGCATATCTAAATAAATCTTGTCCTTTTCCACTAGCCAAATCCATAACCCATTCTGAGTTTTTAAAAGTTTTAAATATTTCTGATTTTACGAAGCTATTAAAATTGCGAGAAGATTTTTGCAATATATTATCATGTTCTTGGAAATAAACTTGATTATCATCAATATTTTCAATAATCAATGGGTCACTATGTGCCATCCATATAAATTCAGCTATCTTATAATTATTTCCAAAATAATTTCCTCTCTCGACTTCAATTTTTCTATCAGATCTGATCTTTTTCAATTTCCATAAATTGGAGTTTGCATCATATATAAATTCTCCAACTTCACCATCTAAATTTTTATTATCACTGTAATAATAATATGCATTTTTATTGCTACTTGGTTGAAAATGTATTGGAAAATATTGTGGTAGATTATTTCTGTCAATGTTAGGGAATATTTTACTGTAATCTTTTAGGAATTTCATTTTTAACTTAAAGCATATATTCTTAGATATACCACAGAATAACAAATAAAGTTTATTTTTAGAAGGATCTTTTTTAATGAGAAAATCTATTGTCAATTGTTCTGGAGGTTTATATTTGTAGACTTTCATAGTATTATATAAACCATCGCTGGGAGTAAATATAATACCATCAACATCATAATTTTTATTTTTTGATAGTTTGAAAGAACGTATTTGTTCCTTATAATCATCTGTTAATTTGATAAATGGTTTGAGTTTTATGTTGGAATATCCTTTAAAAGTCTCAAAAAATGCTTTTCTCTCTTCAAAAGGCTTGTCTATTATACTGTTACCATTTATAACCATAACATCAAAAATATAATATTCATTTTCGTATTTTTCGGTGTCTAAAATGCAAATATCATTTACTTTTATATCCAAAGATTCTAGTTTATCACTAACAGCATAACTATTGACATTTGTCAAATATAATATTGTTCTTTTCCCATCAATTTTGTCAGTTATATAATAGTTAGTAATATTTGGATATAAATCAGCCAAAAAAGTAACTTTATTGAGTTCTATAACTTGATTAGACAATTGTTTCATTCCGTATTCATCACGAAATTTATGAGAAATATTTGGCTTCAGATATTTTGCGATTTCATATAATATACTTTGATATTGGTCATTAATATTATCTGTCGAATATTCGGATGTAGTTTCAGTTATTGAGGAATCACTATCCATATTACCTCCTGTTTGATTTTGTTTTTTTAGAGACATATATTTACTTTTATATTTTAGATATTTGTTATAATACATATTTGGTTATATAATAGAATATCAAATAAATTAATGGTATTTACATTTTTATGTGTACTATTTTTTGGGGTTGATATTTGAGATCCAGATAAGAAAAAACACAATCCATTATTTCATATAAAAAAATTGAAAAAAAATAATATTGTCTCTAAAACTATAAATATATGGTATATAAAAATGAACAATCTTGAAGAAAATTCAAAAGCGATATTTGACATGTCAAACGTGAGTGGAGAAAAGAACTTTGTATTCATATCTCCAGAAGCAACACGAAAATTACAATTACCAAAGAGAACTTGTACAAAATCAAAATTCTTTCACAGATTATACAGTGAGATTGAAGATGTTTATGAAGTATTAGAGACCTTGGAGTGGAAAAATGTATGTATTGCAGGAGGTTTGGTATCACAATTATTAGACTATGATTATAAGTCCAATAGTTCAAATTCGGATGTGGATATTTTTGTCTACAATAAAGATATTAAAGAACTACAAAATACCATGAAAAAATTATATGTCACCTTAACACAAAAATTACAAAAATTTGTGTCATTTGGCTATAGCAATTCTCTTGTGGTCACAATATTATCAGAAAGACTCAGAAGACCTGTTCAAATTATCGGTGTTCTACATAAAAATCCATTAGATGTAATAAATACCTTTGATCTAACTCATTGCATGGCAGCTTGGAATGGCAAAGATTTGATATACACTGATGACTTTATGGTTGCAAAAAGAGATAGAGTGACCATGTTCAATAAAAACTCTAGAACACCAAATTCGGTGCATGCATATAGACTAGTAAAAGCTTATAATTTAGGTTATTATTTACAAAAAATAAAAGAAGATGAAAATGTGTTTGTCAAGAACCATTTTAACCCAGATTATGCAAAAGATGGCGTGGGTATGTTCCGAACAGACAAACCTAGATTTTTTAACACAATTGACGTTAAAGAACTAATGACTAATCAAATTGTCATTAAGAATTTGAATAAAAATTATAGTCCACTGCCAGGCGAAAGTTGGGAGAGTGTTGCCAATAACATAAAGGAAAAATATACTAACAATTTGACAATATTCCGCAAGTATCAAGAATTTGTTGATTATATAAATGCCACAAATACTTATCCAGGTGTTTTCAAATAATTTCGTTTATTAATATATACTTTAATATATACGTTAATATATACGTTAATATATACGTTAATATATACGTTAATATATACGTTAATATATACGTTAATATATACGTTAATATATACGTTAATATATACGTTAATATATGAACATTTCACCATACAAACAGCAAATGATTAATAATTACGGATCAGATTATAAAGTAAAAGATTTGAATATATTTTATGGTCAAGAAGCATATAACATCGCTGAAAATATATTTTTTAGGAAAGTCAATGAAGATCCAAGAGAATGGTCAAATAAATGGAATGACCACGAAAAAGATGGTTGTGTGTTATTAATTTACAAATATATGAACAGAACTAATGAAACAATTGGAATAAAATTGATTATAGGCCGAGATAATTCTGAAAACTTTTCAGTTGTTGAAGAAAAGCATCCGTATATTAAAGGTTTGGAATTAGTTGTCGAATATGTTAATTTCTTCTAAAATTTGAAAATATAAATGTTTATATAGACGTTTATATAGTGGATTAAATATATTTTCAGATGCTTACTGTCAATTGTTCGGATGGACAAATTTCTTTGAATAATTTTGAAATTGAATTATCGGTCTTTTTCAAAAAATGTGTTGAGTTCAATGAAAAATCAATAAGTTTGCCTTTTTCATCATCAACAGTGAGAAATTATATATATTTTCTGCTTAACATACACAGCAAAGTTGATTTAGGAGGAGAATTTAGTGATTTTTTGAATTATGTTTCGGAACCAATGACAATTGATATGTTTGTTGATAATTATATTGAAAAAATAGATCCACACAATATGATGGATATTATTAAATTTTACGAAATATTTAACAGCAAATACGATGATTTCAATTTAAACATCATTTATGCAAATACTATATTTACATACGCGATATTGGACGAATACAAATTTACTTATAGTTTTTCAGGCAAAATGATTTTTAAAAATATTAGTTATGTGACCACGACCAATAAAATATACGAAGAGGTTTATATGAGAATTTTGTGCCACATATTACCTACTTTATTATTTTTAGTAAAAAAGGATAAAACGATGAAAGAAAAATATATACTGACATCTATGTTGAAATTTTATTTTTTTAATAGAAATAAATACTAAAATACTTTCTTTATTTGTTAAATAAAAAAATGAAAATCATAATGAAAAACAATATGTTTATGGTTACAATAACAATAACAAAATAATGCAACTAAATGAGGATATTATCGAAATCGTGTCACAATACATGAACAATTTTGATGTAAAAAATATGGTTAATTTAAATATGCGCACAAGGGAATTTATTTCAGACGAGTCATATTTATATTCCAAATATATGCCGAGCTTGTTAGAACACAAGTTTTACAATAAACCAATACAAACAGATGACACTGATAGAATTATATATTACAATGAAAATCATTCTGAATATGATAATGTATGTTGTGAGACAACAAAATATATTATAGAAATCACAGGTAACAATTGTAATGTGTATTTTTTATTGACGTATTTTGATGGATATAATTCATCGATAGCTGTAAAATTAATAGCCAAACACGCGAATCCATATGTGTGCAACAATAAAACGTATATATACACGAGTGAAGCTATGGGATCATTTGATGCGTTGAGTAAAACGGGCCACATGAGTAATGATATTAGATGTGGTTATATTATTCGTTCTACGTGTACAAGTGTTGCAGATTGTGCTAATTCAGTTGTTTATGAACGCTATGAATGTTCAATAAATAAACTGTATATTGATACGTCAATGTCAAATGAAGCATAAAAGAAAATAGCAATTTTAAAACTTAAACGTAATGTCAATATAATTTTGTTTTTTTAAATTTATCATAAAATTGTGACGATAATTTTGTATTTTCAGTAATGAACTTTTAATAAAATTATTTTCAGAGTCAAAATAATTTACCAATTTTAATGTACTATCAAATTTTCCAATCTCGTACATACATTTTATTAGATTTTTTGATATATCTTTTGGAATATTTGTAATATCAACTCCTTTTGATATTAAAAAATCCATAGCTTTAAAATTTCTATTATCATATGCACATTTGATAGGATAATCATTATCGGCTCTAACATTCGCACCTTTAGATTCCAGAAACATAATAACATCTAAATAATTTTTTTCAGAAGCTATTCTAATTGGATAATCATCATCAGCTGTTACATCTGCTCCATTAGACCACAGATATTTAACAACTTTTATATGACCATTTTTTGAAGCCATTCTAATTGCATAATTATTTTCAGCCGTTACATATGCCCCATTAGAATGCAAATATTCAACAACCTCCAAATTACCTACTTCAGAAGCTAAACGAATCACATAATCATTATCAACTCGTATATTGGCACCTTTAGAATGCAAGAATTTAATAGTTTCTAGGTTATTATATGCACAACGTATGGGATAATCATTTTCAACTCTAACATCAACACCTCTTTCGTGCAAAAATGTCATTATACGCAAATTTCCTTTATCAGATGCCCAACGCATGGAATTATCATTGTCATATCTAATATTCGCTCCTTTTGATATTAAAAAATCAACAACATCTAAATTAGTATTTTCCAATGCATTTCTGATTGCATAGTCATTGTCGGCTCTAACATTTGCACCCTTAGATTCCAAAAATATGACAACTTTTAATTTACCTTTTTCTGACGCTTTTCTAATTGCATAATCATTATCAGCTCTAATATTAGCCCCCTTAGATTCCAGGAATATTACAATATCAAGATAACCATGTTCAGAAGCCATTCTAATTGCATAATCGTTGTCAGCTCTAATATCGGCACCCTTCGATACCAAGAATTTAACGATTTCTAAATGACCATTTTCAGAAGCCATTCTAATAGCATAATCATTATCGGCTCTAATATCTGCACCACACGAATACAAATATTTAACCACTTCTAATTTGCCTTTTTCAGATGCGCAACGTATTGCGAAATTGTTATCAGCCGATATGTCAGCACCTTTAGAATGCAAAAATTTAACAATTCCTAGGTCTAAACAGCCATAACGTAGAGGATAATCTTTTCCAGCACGAACATCTGATCCTTTAGATTCCAAAAATTTAACAATTTCCAAATGACCATTTTCCGCTGCCACTGGCAGCCCAACATATTGCACGATCATTATATGATCTAATATCAGCACCTTTGGAATATAAAAATTCAACGATATCCAAACTTTTTTTATTAGCAGCTTCATCCGAACTTATATAATTAACAGCATTGTACACACAACAACTATTATTTGCTCTCACATCAGCGCCTTTGGAATACAGGAATTTAATGATTTTAAAGTGGTGTCCCTCAGATGCAAGACAAATTGCTTGGTCACTGCATGCTCTTACATCGGCTCCATTTGATTCCAGATATTCAACGACTTCATAATGACCATTTTTAGATGCATAACGTAAAGCATAATCACTAAGAGCACGAATATCTGCTCCACACAAATGTAAATATTTTACAATTTCCAAATGACCTTTCTCAGATGCCTTACGTATTGGCTCGTCATTATTTGATCGAATATCAGCACCTTTCGAATGCAAATATTTTACTACTTCCAAATGACCATTTTCACATGCTTCGCTTATGGAATAATTATTTTTCGTTATAATGTCACGATCCTGTGAATATAAAAAATCCAAAAGTTCTAAATGTCCTTTGGCAGATGAACAAACAGCATAATCATCAATGCTGGCACCTCTAGAAAATGGATATTTGATAACTTCCAAATTACCTACTTCAAATGCCCATCTCATTGGGTAGTTCATATCATATTTCGATTTTATACTATAGTTTTTAGATTCCAATAATTCAATAATTTGTTTTTCACTAATGTTCATCAAAGATAGTTGTATGAATTATTTTTTTGATTAATATATAAATTTTCAATTTTTAATAAAGTGGATTATTATTGTTGTATCTAAAATGAACTTATAAAAAAACGTTTATTGATGATCGATCATATAATCTTTACACAATAATATTTCTATGACACAATCTCAAATTTCCGGATAATCCGATACCCCCCATGGAAAATGGCATATAATCTTTAGGACATGGTTTTGTCACACTACTTGGATTATTTGATCCACATATCCAATTATCTTGCTCTGTGGCCATTCCACAAATAGAACCATTATAATCTGGTATATTTTCCAGGTTTTTCCAGCAAAATGCCATATTATTTGTATAAAACACGCGTCCATTTGCATATAATATTTGCAAATTTCGCTTGTATTGAGCATATCCGCTCGGACATGATATGTACGGATTATGGTTATCACAAGGCATATGGTTTACTCCATTCGATATACCACATATTGAGCCGATTGGAGATGGCTCTGAATTATTCGTTTGCTTACTACAAAATTTAGATACTACAATATATCTATCAACCAAGTAATCAGGCTCATTTCCTGCAACAATGTCTTGTAATTTATATATAATTTTTTGTTCGTAACCCAACGGACATTTTTTGTCAACATTAAGTCCATCACATTCATTATTAACGTATTGATTATAACTTTCGGCATAAGGAGGTTGAGGAATATTATTTATTACTCTTATTTGTTTTATATTGAGTGCAACAGAATAACCACAAATACTGCCTTGATAAATTGGTACCCTTAAATCGACCTTTTCAGAACAATCTATACCTGCAAAACCATTTTTACAATTGCATTTTCCCATATTAAAATACTTATCTGAAACACATTCGCCATTGCCAGAACAGTTATTATAACAATATAATGGAGATATTGCGTATTTTGCGATTCCTTTAATAAAATTTTCTTTTTTATTTCCAATGTCTGGATCATTTGGAAATCTATTCTTGTCCAATAAAAATGGAGTCCAATCTAATTCTATGTAAATAGGTATGGAATTGGTGTCCACAGTGGTTACCCATTTGTTGAAATCTAATATTCCACTTGTTCCTCCAAGAGTTCTTGTTTCAGATGATTCCACGTAACTCATAAATTTTGTGTGAATCTTTTTATCATATGATCCTTCCTTTCTTTGACCCATTGAAATACCCAATTCAACGCTAGCCTCTTCTATAAAAGAATAGTTGGATTCTTTGAGGTATTCAAAACTATTCTTTTCGATTGTCATTATATTTTGTCCTATGCCTCCTAACATTAACTTATTAACATAAGTCGGGCCAAATTTATTCAACATTCGTCTGACATAGGTTTCTATCTCATCATTGAATTTACCTACTGGCATATATTTGATTGCATTTTTAAATTCATTTGATAATTCCATTTCTGTATCGTACATTGATATTTCATAAACAGTTATTATTGTTTTGGTTACTATTAATACTTTTTTCATTTTCAAAATAGAGTTTATAATTTCTTTAGTGGATTCTGATTTGGAATACGAAAATGAATCTATTCCCAATTCCTTAAATTCTCCCGAAATATCTAATTTAACACTTGATGATGTTGATTCGTATAATTCATTCAATGATGACATCTTTACAGTCTTAGATTTAAAATCAGTTGAGGATATACATCTAAGATCCGTATGTTGAGGTATTAATTTTTTTGTACAGCTTCCAAATGGCTCGTGTGTGTAATTCAGATGAAATATATTCGATTTAAACGACTTCATAATGCACAATGGAGTATCACATATCGGTGATGCACTAAATATGTCATATGATGCTCCAATCATATTGGATCCCTCCACAACATCAATGGCTTTGCAAATGCTTATTAATATTAATAATAATAATAAACACAGAATTTTCATTTTTGTCCATATTTTTATAAGACTATGCTGAGTCTTAAATTTTCATTTTTTTTTGTTGAATTTAGATGATATAATTTATGGTTACCAGAAATAACATATAAACAAAATTATTTGAATTGAATAATAACATCATTGTTCACCATTTTGTAAGGCGTGAATGGTTTAATTGGATGATATTTTATTGTCATCTTATATTCACCGTAAAACTCATAACCTCCAGGGAGCAAATCTGACCCTGACAGATCTTGTTCCGACATATCTTCTTTTTCTAACATATCTTCTTCTTCAACGTACCCATAATAATCTGTCTTATAATCTCCTAAAATTGTTATTCTGTTATCATCCTTTGATATTTCTATGTTTTTTGTGAGTTTTTTGATATTACATTTTGATTTAACAAAATCATTAAAAGTCCACTTTTCAAAAAATATTTTCAACATTTATATTAAATATGTTTTTTTGAATTTCACTTTTATTTAAAATATTTGAGATGTGGTCAAACAATATTGAATCATCACATTCAAAAATTTCATCTATATATTCAGTATAATTATTAAATATATCATCATATGTGCTGCTAAAATTCAAACTAAAAACATATTTCATTGTATTTGTTACTCCTTCAATCGGTTATAATTATGCTAATATATTTTCAATTTTTAAATTATTCATCATTGTCATCCACCAAACTAATTATTCTTTTAATAATTCTATTTCAGAGACCAAAGAGTATAAATTATTATCTTCTACCATTTCCTCAAAGAATTGTATAGTTCTATAATTGATCTTTTGAATATCACACTTGCTGTCATAGATCAATGAATAAACATCTAGTGAAATAATATCCTCCATCACAATTTTCTCTAATAAAAATTTTTCGTTTGGATCAATCTTTAAGGTTATTTTTGTTTCATCAACTTTATATTTATTATTTTCCAAAGTAATGTATCTCAGATATTTCCATCTGTTATTTATTGAAATTTATTTAGATGTTTTTATTTGTTTAAATATAAATTTTTTAATGGATAAAACTATAATAAACAAAAAGCATCTTTGTCTTAACATTGAAAGATGGTCCAAAAATAATTATCAGAAATATAAACTAAAATATGATCTACTTAGATTTTTGGAATTTATCTTTAAAATGATTATAGAAAAGCAACATGTCTTCTCCAATCATTTTTAATGCTATATTATCCGATTTTAATAATTCATTTATTTTGCCACGATATATATAGTCTCTAACTACAAAAGCCATATCTCTTTGTTTTGGTTTAAAACTATAGTCCTTTTCAAACAAAATTATCTCATCCACTGATTCAAAATATTTATCATAATTAAATGTAAAAAAGTCTTCTAACATATCTAATGATAAATGTTCGCGGAACCAATTTTGTATTTCCACAATTTCCAAAATACTCAAATCATTAGATGCTGACAGAATCAACTAATTCATTTGCTAGATAATTCAAGAAATTATGTACTATTGATTTTTCAAAGGGCACATAGAAAGTACTTTTATCATCTGAATAATTGTTCGCCACATAGGCCTGTAACAATGGACACAAATCTATTTCAAAATCTGATATTTTTATTAATTTGCCAAGATAATTCAAATTCATTGTTTATATTGATTTTGTTAACAAATCCATAAAATATTTGTGCTTTCATTTTTCTAAATTTAAATACCAATAGTTTTAATTTATGCGATTGTATAACATATTGATATCATTGAAGAACAGTTTTATTATAGCTACAATAAATAAATATGATTTACCTCAAGATGCATCTTTATAACGATTATAAAAAAGTATTATATCTTCGCCAATCATTCTCAGTACCATATTTTCCGAATCAAATAATTCTTTTTCTTTTATTTTCTTGTTATATATAATTTGGAGAAGCTCGTAACCAAAGTTCGCTTCATCATTGAATGTTTTACCAAATAAATTTACATTATCGTTAAATTCAAAATATTTGTCTGAATTTACTCGTATTAAATCTGTGAACTTAAAACCCAACTCACCACCCCATTTTACTTTATTTCTGAACCAATATTGTATGTCCATAATTTCTAATACACTCAATGCATTAGATATTTGTTTTTTATTGTCTGATTTATCTACAATATTAACTCCAAAATATTTACATATGGAATTCAATTTAGCAAAATCAACTAGTTCGTCTGCCTGATGAAGATAGTTTAAGAAATTGTGTACGATCGATTTTTCGAATGGAATATAGAAAGTACTTTTATCATCAGAATGATTGTTGGTTGCATATGCCTTTAATAATGGACAAGAATCTATTTCAAAATCCGAAATTTCTATTGATTCGCCACGACAATTCAAAATCATTGATTATAGTATTTTTGGCAATAAATGTACAAAGTATTTGTATATTCAATTTTTCTGGACACATTGACATTATTGAAGAACAGTTTGTTTTTGACTAACATAATGACGACATTGATGAACATTTTAACGGAATACTTAAACAACAATGATATCAATATGTTTGACAATCGCATATGACAACTTATCACACATTTAGTAGATATCTATTACATCCTTATTTTTGTGCGAATGATGAACATCTCAAATGTGCGACAATTATGCCAATAAAATGACATTAAAATTTATTAAATAATTTAGGCAAAAAAATTGAAATTCGAATTGATTGTAATGCCCATTATAAAAAGCTATATTTTGAACTTAAAGGTAACCGAAACCGAAGAGAACATACAATTATTGTTCTTGAAAAGTCACTCTACAGCATCATGGGTAGTAGGCTTTTCTAGGTATAAGTGATTGAGCAGAATTTATTCGAAAGAATATAATTCAGATCACAGATGACGCTATCATTCCAAAGTTCATGATAGCTGACATATGCGAAGAGCCGAAAGGCAGGGTAGTATGTGTTCAAGTCCGGTTAGTAACTGTAGTTACGTAATGGGTAATTGTAGTTCGCGTTCTTTGCAGGTTCGCTCGTACAACGTTTAGTTCTAAACATCTCCATTAAATTTATTTATTATTTTGATTTACTCAAAATATTAATTTATAAATCACAAAATGTATGATTATATTACAACATCTAGATTTTATTATGCCTATGATTTCTATGTATGCCAACATATTATAGCTTTTGTATCGACACAAAACAGGATCTAATCTTTATTAGATTTACTTGGACTCTTATATAGTTTTTTAATTTATTTTTTCTCGGAAAACAATAATTCGATTTAAAATTGAAAATTATATTTATTGATGGATCTTTGTACAATAGTATTAAAACTTCAATGAAAATCGAAACAATAAAAGAAATCAAAAAATTTAATTCTTATAAAGAGAAAAAATCGAAGGAGAAGATGAATATTAACAATATTATTTCAGCAAATAGCATAAAGTTAAGTAAAAATGATAATGATGTTTATGCATTGGTGTTAGATGGTAAAAATATTAATACTACTAAAGCTTTGGTTAATAATAATTTGTCTTCTAGTAACATTTTAATTTTAGAACGTGATGCGAAAACGTTTTCTATTATTTCAAGAGAAATAAAGAACAACAATTTTCAATGTAATATTAAGAATGATATGCTGAAACCTCAATACATTGATAAAAAAATAAATTTAGCTTTTTTCGATTTTATGCATTCCAAAATGACTAATGTTGATAAACAATGCATCGAACAATTTGTCAAAAACTTGGAACAATCCAAAGGAATTATTTCATTGACTTACTGTGCTCGTGGTTCTAAAGTCGATTTTCAGGTACAAAACGTTATAAAATATTTTGAGAGGTTAAAAAGTAAATATGATACAAAAATACAATTTGAATATATATATCCTTATAAAAGAAATTCTAGAGGTTGTGTAATGGTTTTTTACAATATTTTTGTTGGCAATTGGTCTCTTATTGAAACAAAATATAATATTCACCATGTATTATGCTTGTCGAAGGATAAGAAAAAAGCACTTGTTAAATGGTTCGGGTATCCACACGAATTTGATACTTGGGAACCCGTAGACAATATTTTGCACGACTTAAATTTAAAAGATGTTGATGATCTTTTAAATTTATAGAGCTGTTTTACTTTATTTCAAATTATGTATTTTTAATAGTCGTCTTCTTCAACATAAGTCGAAATGGTCAAACCTTTTGGCAAATCGGGTAATACTTGATTGTAACATTCACTAAAACTTAAATAGGTCAAACCTTTTGGCAAATCAGGTAAAACTTGATTATAAAAAGAACCAAGAGTTAGATGGGTTAAATTTTTTGGTAAATCAGATAATACTTGATTATAAAAGTCACCTAGAGTTAGATGGGTTAAATTTTCTGGTAAATCAGGTAATTCTTGATTATAATGGTGATCAAAAGTTAAATGAGTTAAATTTTCTGGTAAATTTGGCAATACTTGATTATAATGTCTTCCAAAAGTTAAATGGATCAAATTTTTTGGCAAATCTGGCAATACTTGATTGTAACAGTAACCAAAAGTCAAATGGGTCAAACTTTCTGGTAAATTAGGTAACTTTTGATTGTAGTTGAAACCAAAAGTCAAATGTGTTAAATTTTCTGGTAAATTAGGTATAACTTGATTATAACAAGTACTAAAAGTCAAATGGGTCAAATTTTTTGGCAAATTAGGCAATATTTGATTGTACTTGAAACTTAAAGTCAAATGAGTCAAACTGTTTGGTAAATTTGGTAATATTTGATCATAAATGTAATCAAAAATTAAATGTGTTAAATTGTTTGGTAATTTAGGTAATATTTGATTATAATAACGACCGAAAGTTAAATGTGTTAAACTTTCTGGTAATTTGGGCAAAACTTGATTGTATTCACCACCTAAAGTTAAATGGGTCAAACTTTCTGGTAAATTTGGCAAAACTTGATTGTAAAAATTACCGAAAGTTGAATAAGTCAAACTTTTTGGCAAATCTGGCGAAACTTGATTGTAATTACCACTAAAAGTTAAATGGGTCAAACTTTCTGGTAAATTTGGCAAAACTTGATTGTAAGAGCAACCAAAAGTTAAATGAGTCAAACTTTCTGGTAATTTAGGTAATACTTTATTGTATTTATGACCAAAAGTTAAATGTGTCAAACTTTCTGGTAATTTAGGTAATACTTGATTGTATTTATGACCAAAAGTTAAATATTTTATTGTTTTTGGAAAAATAATATTTCCTTTTATACGATTTATAATAATATCTTTAATATCAGTTTGACTGAGGTCTATATCATTTTCAGTCTTAACATCTACAATTATTTTATTATACTTTTTAATTGATAGTAATTTAATATCTTCACTGTTATCAATTAATAAAATATTGTTTGTGTTATAAATTTTCTTTACTTTTTCGATTGGTAAAGATTTCTGAAATTCATAATTGCTCAATTTGAAATTAACTAAAGTATCATAATTAGATGTTTCTACGCAAACATCATCCAATGTTATATAATGTCTATTCGAGTATATATTTTTGTTTATTTGTGATAATTTTATTGAATCTTTGTAGTCATCTAAAAACTTAGATATATGACTAATAATATCTATATTCATATTGATTTGCGCAAAGTTTGTCGATCTGAATAAGGTCTTTTATCTATATTCAAGGTTTGCCTAATTCAATTTTTTTATTTTCCTTTTTATTGCTTTATTTCAATTTATGTTAGTAGTTTTAAATTTAATGTTAATAATAATAAAATAAGAAAAGTATTTAAGTGATTATTGCATTTTCGAGTTTCTTAATTTAAAAGAAATTAAATTGAAAAATTGGTATAACATCAGAGGCATTGTGCCTATGTGATTTTTAATGATATTATCATCAATGTTAATAATAAAGTCCTATCCAAAGATATAAATAGAGTTTGGCCTTCTTATTCATATTTTGATAAAAATAATTTGTTAATTAGAGAATAATTGTTTGGTATTAGTCGAGTCATTCTGAGTCATTGCTCATTTTCGTTTACTTGTATATTATTTTTGATTGTATTTACCACTTAAATGAGTCAAACTATCAGGTAAATTAGGTAAAACTTGATTATAATTATAACCTAAAGTTAAATGAGTTAATGTTTTTGGTAATTTCGGCAACACTTGATTGTAACAATAACCAAAAATTAAATGGGTCAAACTTTCTGGCAAATCAGGCAATACTTGATTGTAACTGTGACCGAAAGTTAAATGAGTCAAACTTTCTGGTAATTTAGGTAATACTTGATTGTAACTGTGACCGAAAGTTAAATGAGTTAATGTTTTTGGTAATTCCGGCAACACTTGATTATACATATAACTAAAAGTTAAATGGGTTATTTTGTTTGGTGATTCAGGTAACTTCAGATTGTAATTGTAACTAAAAGTTAAATGAATTAAATTGTTTGGCAAATTTGGCAATGCTTGATTGTAGTGAAAACCAAAAGTCAAATGAGTCAAACTTTCTGGTAAATTTGGTAGTATTTGATTGTACTTAAAACCAAAAGTTAATCGAATTAAATTGTTTGGTAATTTGGGTAATACTTGATTGTACTTTCCACTTAAAGTTAAATGAGTCAAACTTTCTGGTAATTCGGGTAATGCTTGATTATAATTGTAACCAAAAGTTAAATGGGTCAAACTTTTCGGCAAATTAAGCAATACTTGATTGTAACTATGACCTAGAGTTAAATGAGTCAAACTGTTTGGTAAATTGGATAACTCCTGATTGTAACTAGAACCAAAAGTTAAATGGGTTAAACTGTTTGGTAAATTGGGTAATATTTGATTATATATGTAACCAAAAGTTAAATGGGTCAAATTTTTTGTCAATTCAGGCAATACTTGATTATAATAAAAACCTAAAGTTAAACGAATTAAACTTTCTGGTAATTTTGGTAATATTTGATTATATTTATGACCAAAAGTTAAATGAGTCAAACTTTCTGGTAATTTAGGTAATACTTGATTGTATTTATCGCCAAAAGTTAAATATTTTATTGTTTTTGGAAAAATAATATTTCCTTTAATACGATTTATAGTAATATCTTTAATATTAGTTTGACTGAGGTCTATATCATTTTCAGTCTTAATATCCACAATTATCTTATTATACTTTTTAATTGATAGTAATTTAATATCTTCATTGTTCTTAATTAATAAAATATTATTTGTGTCATAAATTTTCTTTATTTTTTCAATTGGCAAAGATTCGTGAAATGTACAATTATTTAATTTAAATTTAACCAACCTATCAAAATTAGATGCGTCAACACAAACTTTATTTAATGTTATATAATATTTATTTGAGTAAATATTTTTGTTTATTTGTGACAATTTTATTGAATCTTTATAGTCATCCATGAATTGAGAAACATAACTTATAATATCAATATTCATATTTATTTGCGCAAAATTTGCTGATCTGAATAAGATTATTTGTAACAAAGCCATTATCTATATTCAAGGTCTGCCCAATTCAATTTTTTTATTTTTATTAAACGCTATTAGCAAATATTACAATATTAAGGTTGCTTTTACAGATTTACATTACAATGCTACACATTCATTATCTTTTATTCAAAAATTGAAAGTGATAATGTATTGTTGGCGAATCCCCTATAATGATTCTAAAAATTGTATAAATTAATCAGCAATAAGGGGTCTCTAGTACTTACTACTTTCTATTTCAATCAAAAAATTATCAAAATGTTTAGATAATATTGTGGAATCATACTTAGAGTCTTCTTATTTATAAAACGAGTAATGAAAATACGATGACTATTGTTTTATTACTTTCCGTCGAATCTATTTCATATTTATTTACAATAACCATTGAATCAAAAAAATAACAATATAAAGATTTCCATTCAGCGGGTTTAATTTCTCCGGCTGATGCTACATTTAGAAATACGTATTAATTATTCTAGTGTAACAGACAATTTATGTATTTGTATTTAGAATATATAATTACAATTATAACTATTTTCCAAATGTTTCATACTTTAATATTTATTCTATTGAAAATATTTATTGAATCATGGACTGATCACAACTATTAAGGATATAAATTGATTTCATAATTTAGTTTGTAAAAAAATTGATAATGTTAATGCTAGACAAACAGTGTAAAATTTATACTCAAAATGAACAATCTTTTTTTAAACGAACCATTGGAAACAATTCCCACATTAAACAGAAAATACTATTGTTCACCAATTGTTTCATCTAAAGGGTTCACTCACTTAATGAAGCTCGTTCTATGTGCAAACAATGTAAAGTCTATTACCTTAATTAAAAATATATTACTAAATAATCCAGACGAAGTTAATAAACATAATGAAGCTGGGTGGACCCCTTTTATGTTAGCTTGTAGAAACAGTAATACCTACTCCAATATAGAAATAATTAAATTATTATTGAACTGTCCAAATATTGATATTAACAAACAAAATAATAATGGATGGACTGCTTTAATGTTTGCATGCAAATATAGTAAAACAGAATCCAATTTGGAAACCGTTAAATTATTATTGAATTGTCCAAATATAGACATAAACAGACAAAATAATAATGAATGGACTGCTTTAATGTTTGCATGCAAATATAGTAAAACAGAATCCAATTTGGAAACCGTTAAATTATTATTGAATTGTCCAAATATAGACATAAACAGACAAAATAATAATGAATGGACTGCTTTAATGTTTGCATGCAAATATAGTAAAACAGAATCCAATTTGGAAACCGTTAAATTATTATTGAATTGTCCAAATATAGACATAAACAGACAAAATAATAATGAATGGACTGCTTTAATGATCGCTTGTAGATACAGTAACACAGAATCCAATTTGGAAACCGTTAAATTATTATTGAATTGTCCAAATATAGACATAAACAGACAAAATAATAATGAATGGACTGCTTTAATGATCGCTTGTAGATACAGTAACACAGAATCCAATTTGGAAACCGTTAAATTATTATTAAATTGTTCAAATGCTGACATAAATAAACAAAACAATGAAGGCTGGACTGCTTTAATGATCGCTTGTAGATACAGTAACACAGAATCCAATTTGGAAACCGTTAAATTATTATTAAATTGTCCTAATATAGACACAAATAAACAAAGTAATGGCGGTTGGACTGCTTTAATGATCGCTTGTGGATACAGCAACACAGATTCCAATTTGGAAACAGTCAAATTATTATTAAATTGTCCTAATATAGACATAAATAAACAAAGTAATGGCGGTTGGACTGCTTTAATGCTGAGTTGCAAATATTACAATAATAGTTCAAGTATGAAAACTATTGAATTATTACTGTCTAATCCAAGTATAGATCCAAATAAGAATTTTGTAGCACATTTGATCCATGAATATAAAAATTTTGAATGGAAAATTATGATATTATTGTTAGACAATAATATCATTATTATCAATAAGGACATTCTGAATAATATTAAAAATTTGGATATCAATTTTACACTTGATCAATTACTAAATCCTTTATTATTTGATTTAAGTATATACGGGGAATTAATAAATAAGTTTGATGATAAAAATAAAGTAAAAAGGCAAATATATTTTTATTTCCACAAGCAACAATATGTACTTCCGAATATTGAAGTTCAAAGAAATAATATTTATTATAAGCCGAGTAATATATTATCCTTGTGTCACGAAATCTGTTTTAGATTAAAATTGTCCAATAAAAAAGATGTCTTTGATTCTATTAATACAAAGCTTAAATTTTTATTTGACATTAAAGACGAAGATGATATGTTGGAAAAGATAAAATTTTATTTATTGTAATGTATGAATTAAGAAAAAAATTTAATCTGGAGTACAAACAGATTTACCTATGTTAGTACAAACAGATTTACCTATGTTAGCTCAACCAATCATCACATTATCTAAATTATTCATTCACTAAACCTATACCACATTTAACATAAATAGACTTTCACTTTATCCTACCTATACTATCAAAAGAATTTTTGTAAATAATTCCCCAACAATAACATTGTGAACTTTATAAATGATAATAAAAATTATAAAGCCTCTTTGTTGTATAAAAACTTGATGGACAAACATTTTTTAAATGTAATTAAATATTCTGATGAATTAGTTAAAAATTATTCTGATGATTATAAATTAAAACTATTGGATGATTTACACAAAATATTATGTGTCGAGTGGTTTGATGTTGATTTAATTAATAAACTGAAATCTAATACTAAATTATTGGAACCTTTTCAAGTTGATAGTACCTTGTACAATCAGATTATTCATAAACAAAGATTTAATGTAAGAGGTTAGAAACCTGTTAACTACTTGCAATGGGTTATATTTTTGTTAAAGCGATATACAATGTTCAGTTCGGATGTCGTTATTAGTAAGAAAGAGAATTTTTATTGTAAGCATATTAAAAAAATATATAATGTACCGGAATTTAACGTTCAATATATTGATAATCTAAAGTCAATTGTGAGATAATATTTATTCGTAAGTAGCTATTTTTTCTATCTAATTGAATTAAATTATTTCGAAAAAACGGTGCATTATTCTAATTATCATTTTGATCATCTCGGAGTTATATCTATTATTCCGTCAATAAAATATAATAGAAAAATATTCTTTTATCTTTTTTCCCATGTGTTATTGTTTTAATTTCATAATAGTTATATGGTAGCAAAATGAATTTCGCAAAAATGTATATGTTTCTAATAAAATTATTTCGTATTAATAAAAATACTAAATATCATTTTGTTCATATCACTGTTTTAAATATTATTTTTATTTACTTGTTTTTTGGCTAAATATAATTCTGATTGTAAACTGATTTTATATAATCTGAACGAAATCTACTTATAATCTGAATGGAATCGTTTAATTTTTTCTCAAATTCCAGATTGGTAATTTGAGATTTTATCATGTCTAATATTCCACCAGAACTGTTGCGATTTATTTTTAAAAAGTCCATTTTAATTTCTCCTGTGTGTCTTATGGGCTCTGAATCTTTGATGTGTGCAGTAAATTCTCCACTAAATTTTTTTCCATCGTGCAATCCAGTAAATATTTTTTCTTTTTTACCATATGGCTGACTTATGTTTATTTCATATACATTTTTGTATTCGTTGGATTTGTGGGAATTAGGGTAATATGGATAATGTAATTTATGAGAGTAAAATGTCATATTGTCTATTCTTATATCAAGACCATCATCCAAAAATAATGGCGTAGATTCAGTAAATTTAGAAATTATTTCTATTTTTACTTCTCCCATCTCAATGCAGTATTTCAGTTCCTTATTGCGTAAATTTTTATAATCTCTCCTAATATCATTGATTGTTTTTTGTCTCAACTCGTCGTGGCAATATTTCTCGTCGCTCTTCATACATTTCATAAATTCACGAACAACATCATCAGCATATGACTCTATTTTATATGGTTTTAATTCAATATCTTTGCCAAATACATATTCTTTCATGTGTCTCATATCATTATCATCACATTTGTTTGCAATGTTAGAATTACTGTGATTGTTTTTAGGTTGAGCCATTGCTTTGACAATATCGTAATACTGTCTTAAATCCTTCCATAAATCCGTAAATACATTGTCATTAAAAGTTAAAATTCTATATAAAACCGCCTTACCATATTTATCATCGTGCATAGTTTCCGCAAATTTGTTTATGAGAGTTTTTACTTCTTCTGGTATGATATTGTGTTCAACTATTGGAGTCAGTAACATATTTACAAATATGATTACGAACTTCATTTGTTTTTCTATCAAATGGTGATAGTAAACATTTTTATTATATTCACCATGAATTTTCTTAAAATATTCGTCGATTTCTTTTATTATTGATTCATAATGAGGGTGTCGATTACCTTCATCATATATAAAGAACATTGATTTTCGGATAATGTCTTGCAATGAATCGTATTTATCTTTGAATTTATCATTTTTTTGATTTATAAAATGCTCGAATTTTTTGATCATTATATTCAATCTTTCCTGTTTTTTATCTTCAAAAGTTGGAAAAGGCTTGTTTTTATAATTACTCATGTTAACCACATCATCATATTTTGTAATCATGATTTGTATATTTTTGTTGTGGTGATGTGCATTCAGAAGATCATTAAAGACTTCTGTATTATCTCCATTCAATGCTCCTGGCTCTAACATTCTCTGTCCATTTATTATATATATACAGTTGTCCGCTTTGTCATACTCAATTTGTAATTGTTTTTTATATTTCTCTCTTGTTGCACTATCATCTGTTCCTTGAGAATCAATGATACATAGTGGACCATACTTGCAATCAAATTTGCGTTCTATTGTTATCGCCATATACTCGTAATTTTTATTTTCTCTGCATTCTTTCATTTTTTTTTTAATTTTTTCTTCTAGTTCACTGTCATTACTCGACGTTTTATGTTTTTCTGTAATCTGTTGACCAGTGTTATCGTATTTGATTATAGTCATTGTATTATTATCGTTATTTTTGATTGTTAGTGTACCAAATGTATTTTCATCGAAATCAGTTGGTAAATATTGAATTCCGAAAAAATCACGAATAAATGTAGTTTTGCCGACATTTCTCTTACCACAAATGATAATAGTAGCACTTTTTTCAATACGATCTTCCAGCATCATAGTAAAATTGAATTATTTATATTTAGAATGCCATACAGAGTTTTATGATTTCAATTTTTTTAGTCAATCTGCTATACAATCGATAATATATTAACCGATTGCTCATTCGTATTGTGGACTTATTAAAAATTCATACGACTTCGATTTTTTAACTAAAACAATATTGTACAATTGGTCTATAAAATAATGTAAAGTATAATTATTAGGTTAATTACATTATGAAAGAAAAATACCAAGTGCAGTTAGAAAAGCTATTTGGAATATACATATCGGAAATGAGAAAGGCATTGCTAATTGTTATATTGGATGTGGCGAGTTTATTACACAAAATAATTTTGAGCGTGGACACATCTTAAGCGAATCTAAAGGAGGAAAAGTGAAATTAGATAATTTGCAGTCACTGCAATAAATCGATGGGGTCTATGAATATGAATGAATTTATGACGAAATACGGGTTTAAATTTGCCGATAATATCAAACCAAAATACAAAAAGAACAACAATAATAGTTTATTGGGCTTAGACAATTATAATAATATGTCATACAACGAACTCAAAAACATTTGCAAAGATTTGTCATTATCTTCTAGTGGAAAGAAATCCGTGCTTATTGCAAGAATATTATGTTATTATGATTTGTCTTCATTGAACAACAATAATTGTGAAATCCTCAAGGATATATGTCGTGGTTTTGGTTTTATAAAATCAGGACACAAAGATAAGTTAATAGGAGAGATCAAAAAATATATGAAAAACAATTTTTTTGGAGGTAACAAAATACCTGCTTTAACCAAGAATAAATTTGAAGATAAGAAAGATATTTCGGATAATTATTGTTATAAATTTAAAAAGGAATATATTGAGCCTTGCATATCAGACACTAATATTGTTGCTTTTTTGAATAATTTGAACAATAAAAAATTAAAACAATTATGTACATTTTATGATTTTTCTAATCACGGAAAGAAAGAGGAACTAGTTAAAACATTATAAAAACTATCAATCGAAACAATAAAAAATCATATTAAAAAACACAAAAAATATAAATATTTCGTATGTTGTGATAGTGATAACAAATCACATAAATATTATAGTAATTCAGATAAATTTAAAAAATATGAAGTTAACACTAATGGTTATTATTGTATCGGAAATAAAATAAAATGTGAAATTTGCAATAAATTTACTTGGATTGATGCGAGCAATAATAAATTTTGGGAATTAGATAAACATTTATTTACGAATTATTAATCTGTAAATAAATTTAGAAGAGCAATTAAGTGACCCATTGAACGTCCAGAATTTTTAATATCATTTTAATAGGTTAAAAGTAATTAGGTTACTATTTCGATTTCCCCGTCTAGAATCTTATGGATAAATATTTTAAAAACATTTGAGATTATCTATTTAATTGAAAAGTAAATAGATGACAATATTGGACACAACACTTAGAATTTCTGGGATTATATGTTTTAAACTTTTGGAGTTAGCAATTAAATAGAGTAAAGTTATTAGGTTACTATTTCGATACAACGTTTAGGATCCACTGATATATAATTAAAAAAGTAAAATAAATGACAGTATTAGGGGGTTATAATTTGGAAACCGCCATTTACAATTTTATGGGATACATATATAAACATTTAAGGAAAGCTATTTAATTGGGAAAAATATTTAGGAAACTATATTTGGCCCCATTATCTAGAATTTTAAGGATTTTATATTTAAAACATTTAGAATTATCTTTATTATGGAAAAGTAATTAGGCTCCTATTTAGGACCCAACATCTAGGATTTTATGGATTTATATTTAAAAACATTTAAGGAAAGCAATTTAATTGAAAAAAGAAATAAGGTTAATATGTTGAAATTGACCTTGTCATAATATAATTTAAATTATTGGCAAATTTAACATTAGAATAAATATTGATCATTCATATCCTTTATTTTAGATTTTATTAAATTGGGATAATTAACAACCATATTCAGTTTATCCATTAAATTAATATTAAATTCAGGCATATTATATCTTTTTTTCTTGTAGGTAAAGTTCATATTCTTATTAACAATAATATCCAAACTAAACATACTATAACGTTTCAGCAAGAAAATGACCCATTCAAGGTAGTTGTTGGGCTTGCCACTTCTAATGTTAAACCTCTGTTTGTGACCTATTCTGTTGTATAATGTTTCATCCACTTTGAAGGACTCTAATAGTTTATCATTAGCCAATAATTTCTCAGTTAATTTAGTGTCAAACCATTCCACATTTAGAGCTATATGTAATTCATCCAATAATTTGATTTTATATTCATCAGAATAAGTTTTATTTAATTTGGTGTCATTGTCCAATTCCAAGTTAGTCAAATAAGTTTTATCAATTTTCATTTTATATAATTCTAAACATCTAAAGTGTTTATTATTAGTGAATATTGGCAGAACCTTTTCTCTAACCTCATCCTCGAATTCTAATAATTGTTCCGTATTTTTTACGATTCTAGTATTAAAACCATATTTGTTCATTTTAATGGTTACATCATTGAGTTTTTTACCATCCAGAACATCATCATTATATTCTTTAATCAAAATTTCGTTATATTCTTTATTCGAAAACTTTTTTTGTTTATCTTCAGTATCAGCCACAATTGAAATATTAACATATCCTTTTATCCTGAGTAAGTAAGGTAAATAATAAAATAGGTCATTTAAGTGTGACTTTAAATATTCATCATATATGAACAAATTATTGATTGCAGCTTCAATTTTAACATGTTTTTTGCTATAAAAATCATCTTCTCTAGGAATATGGCTATATATAAATTCTTCGGCATTATCCAACGTATTAAAAGATATATAAACCGATTTCTCAATGTAGAGGCTTATGCCTCGTGGGTGCCGAATTCTATTAATTTGCTGGTTAGCAAGTAGTGCATCTAATGGTCCGTTATTAAAATAAAAACCGTAGACCGCATGTGTTTTAATTTCATCATAAGAGAGGCCATATAAAACAGAAGGAGTGCAGAAAACAAATCTAATTCTAATTTTATTCCAATCGGCAGTATTTATGGTTTGTTCGAATTCATCAATATCCTCTTCAATTTCATCTAACTGGCTCAAACTCCTAAAACCATTAGTTCTATTGCCATAATCTCCAGAATAAATAATATATTCATCCTTTTCTAACTTAAATTCTTCAATAATAGGTCTAACAACAGTCTCAAAAAATTTCTGGTTTCTATTGGAACAACAAAATATTTTCTGATTTAAGGAATTCTTTTTCATATCTTTAATGATAGCATCAAGATTAGTATATATTTTGACAGGAGTATCTAATATTTTTTTGTTGGTATTAATGTGCAAATGGATTTTTCTTTTAGTTAAATCTCTAATGAAATTAATAGTGCCATTATTCATGTTATCATCGCAACCAATTATTTGGATACAGTTAGGATCATTTAAAATGCTTTTAAATATTTGGACCATTTTTATTCTATTACTAGTCATTTTCCTCATCTTATTATTAAAGTGAGAGCACAAACTAGCAACTTCATCTAAGAATAAAACATAAAAATCATTATTTACGTTAATAAATTTGTCAATACTGTCGAGTTGGTAAACTTCATTTAATCCATGATCATTAGTTTTCTGATAGTTGATAAGATCAAATTCCATTTCGTGTGTATTGGAAAGCGAAACTCTAGAAACTAAAGATAAAAGTTTAATGTCATTTCTTTTATCAACTATAATTTTATCATCAGGATTATCTAAAGGATCAAAATCATCCCAAGGATTCATTACATCATCATAAGTCATAAATTTTTTGTATCCTTCGAGTATTTTTTTACTATTAGCATTCAAATGTTTATAAACTTGTTTTAGAAAATAGGTTTTCCCATCTCCAGTTCTCGCTTTAATCAACAATATATCCTTTAACTTTTTACTATCAAATATATCTATATTTTTGAAGGGAAATTTCTTGTCATCTCTGGGACATATACTTTCTGCATCAAAATAATTAACATATAAATTAGAAACCTCATCGAGCATTTTTTTGTCAAGCAAATCGAATTTTCTCTTAACAGGCATATTTTCAAGTTGTATATCGTCAAATGGTTTAATTTTTAAAGTAGGCAAATATTGAAGTTCTTTATGGATAAATTTGCAGCAATCCTTCAATAATTCATCATTGACAGTCTTATTCTTGCGCAAATGCAAACCATCAAAAACTAGACAATCAATTTCATAGCCTTCACTGACAAAGAAAGTGTACATACATTCTAATATTTTTCTTTCTTCAGTTTGCAACAATAAACTAAGAGCAGTACCATTAATATTCCAATAGTCAGCACCTTTCTGCTTAATAGCCTCTTCTTTATAAATAGGATAAATATTTAATAATTCAATAGTTTTTTGGTTAATTTCTGAAATAAGATTCTGAATATCATTAGGCAAATCAGATAAATCGAATCCATAATGTTTCAACTTGCCTAAACCACCTCCGAAAATTAGCTGATACATAATTTCTTTGATCTGTCTTCTTTCAAGTTTGAGCTTATTAATCATTTCATCAAATAAGGCATCTCTATTATTATTATAAATTTTAATATATTCGTATTTCAGCTTATTTTTAATAATTAGTTGTTCCAAAATAAAAGGTTGACAGTTGACAATATCAACATCATAATATAAATCTTTTAGAACGTAACATTTAACTTGATTCCAAATAAGTGACTGAGTAACACAAGATTTTTTAGTTTTAATATAATTGCCATCGTTATTTTTATTTAAAAGTTTAGTTATGACGGCCTTCATTCTACCAATACCATTTTCGGGAATAATATAGGAAACATTATTTTGATAAATATAGTTATTCTTATTTTTATTAGTTTTAGTGGAATATTTTATGTATTTTAGCATACTTCTATTATAAGATTCATCAAGAACACCAGCCAATATCATCTCATTCATTTTTTTACAATCGAATTTCTCGTTCAATTGAGCAAAAATATTTTCTCTTTTAATAATGTGATTAGTTGTAAGACCAATGCAATTATCACCGATTTTTTTAATATCGAACATAACAAATTACAAATATAAAATTAGTATAGATAATAATTTTATACATTTTTTCGCAGGACATTTTTGTAAAATCTATATATTTTAAATAATTGAATAATAGACGTAAGATTTTACAATATTATTTTTAGTTTTATTTTTGGTAACATATGTAAAGTTCAATCCAATATCTTCACAGGCAGCCCTAATAAAACTTAAAATATAATTTTTAATTTGAGTTCTTCTATACCATTGGCACTTTTTTTTGTCAAAATATTTAAACAAATCTTTCTCCATCTTGTTGTAAGTATTAATATTCTCCTCTTTAATAATATCATCTCTATCAACATTCTTAAATTCAGTTAAATCGTCAACATTATTCATTTTTAAATTGGTCAAAATACTATTTATCAATTTCAATAAGATAATATATTTGGGATTATTTTTATCAACAGTCTTTTTACCTTTAACTAATATTTTTTTATCATTTTTATTAAGAGTCTCAACATTGTCTTTAATTTTATTGTCAACCTTATTACTTTTTTTCAGTTGTTCCCATTTATTGTGAACCATTAATATTTCGTTGATATATTGTTCATTATCTGTTTTATCCAATTCCATTTTTAGTAATCTAACTTTATCAGGAAGAGATACATTGTTTATATCAATCATATTTTATAATAATATATAACACTCATTTAAATATACTAAAATTTAATCAAAAATAAAAAAGAATATAGTTAGATAATTTAGTTTAAAGGAATTATGTAATAAAATAAACAAAATTCAAAGATAATAGAGTGTGAGATATATAATAGCATTTGTGTTAGACTATATGTATAGGATAATTATCTAAACAAAAGAGTTTAATATTTTCTATATATTTTTTATTGTCAGAAATTATGTATCGCGCATAATTCTTGTTTAATTTAATTTGAATAGATTGTTTGTTGTCCGTAATTTCAGGTAAAATCTGATTGTACGATTTGCCGAAAGTCAAATGAGTCAAACTGTTTGGTAAATTAGGTAAAACTTTATTGTAATAATTACCTAAAGTCATGTGTGTCAAACGTTCTGGCAAAACTGGCAATATTATATTGTAAATATCATCGAAAGTTAGATGAGTCAAACTTTTTGGCAAATCGGGTAATACTTGATTGTAACAATAACCAAAAGTTAAATGAGTCAAACTTTTTGGCAAATCGGGTAATACTTGATTGTAACAATAACCAAAAGTTAAATGAGTCAAACTGTTTGGCAAATTAGGCAATACTTGATTGTAACAATAACCAAAAGTTAAATGAGTCAAACTGTTTGGCAAATTAGGCAATACTTGATTATAACTGTTACCAAAAGTCAAATGAGTCAAACTGTTTGGCAAATTAGGCAATACTTGATTATAACTGTTACCAAAAGTCAAATGAGTCAAACTGTTTGGCAAATTAGGCAATACTTGATTATAACTGTTACCAAAAGTCAAATGAGTCAAACTTTCTGGTAATTTAGGTAATACTTTATTGTATTTATGACCAAAAGTTAAATAGGTCAAACTTTCTGGTAAATTAGGTATAACTTGATTATAACAAGTACTAAAAGTTAAATGGGTCAAATTTTCTGGCAAATTAGGCAATACTTGATTATAACTGTAACCAAAAGTCAAATGAGTCAAACTGTTTGGCAAATTAGGCAATACTTGATTATACCTGTAACCAAAAGTCAATTGAGTCAAACTGTTTGATAAATTAGGGAACACTTGATTGTAAGAGAAATCAAAAGTCAAATGAGTCAAACTGTTTGGTAAATTGGGCAATACTTGATTATAACAAGTACTAAAAGTTAAATGGGTCAAACTATTTGGCAAATTAGGCAATACTTGATTATAACTGTAACCAAAAGTCAAATGAGTCAAACTTTCTGGTAATTTAGGTAATACTTGATTGTATTCATGACTAAAAGTCAAATGTGTCAAATTTTTTGGCAAATTAGGCAATATTTGATTGTAATTACTACCAAAAGTTAAATAGGTCAAACTTTCAGGTAAATTAGGTAAAACTTGATTGTAATTACTACCAAAAGTTAAATAGGTCAAACTTTCTGGTAAATCAGGCAAAAACTGATTGTAATCATTGCCAATAATTAAACGAATCAAACTATCAGGCAATTTAGGTAAAACTTGATTAAAATCATCACAAAGAGTCAAATATTTAGTATTCGATGGTAACAAAATTTTATTGTTCAAACTTTCAATAAAAACATAATTAACATCAATATTGCTCAAATCTAAATCAGTGTCACAATGTTCACGGATACTAACAATTAATTTAGAGGTATTTTTAGGAACAAATTTAGTATCCTTGTAACTCTCAATTATGTAGATGTTATTTTTTTTATAAAAATTTGAATCAAAAATAACTAAATTATTGTCAACACTAAAATCAACTAATAAATAATCTTTCACAGAATTAAAATTATAAACATTGACATTAACATTATACAAAGTAATATAATTTTTATTTGAGTGAATAAGCCTGTTAATTTGAGATAATTTAATGGAATCTTTATAATTTTCTAGAAATTTGGATATATGGCATAAGATATCAATATTCATATTTAAATTAAAGTATTTATTTTTATGACAATATATATTAAATTCAATTTTTTCAAATAAGTTGAGTATTGTTATAGTTGAAATATTTTATTTTTATAAAAGTGATAAAATAAGAATTAAGATATTGGAAAAATGTTTAACTGAAAATAATCATATATTAAAATATTTTTTAATTATATCGAAAGTTCAATGAGTCAAAATATGGAGTAAATAAAGTAATTAATCTGAAAGAAATATTTCGAAAGATTATAAGATACTTTGAAATAAAGTGACAAATATGCAGGCAAACATAATGACACCATTGATGTTAAACCTGTGGAAGTACAACAATATTTCCAACAATGAAGTATATATGTTTGTCAGCATATTCATCAATAGAATCAACAATAAAACAACAAGGATCAAATCTAAATATAAATTAGAATAGAAAGGATACAGCAATAAGAAAACTAAAATATATTTTTAATAAAGTAATTTATGAACTGTAGACTTTTCAGTTACCTTATTACTTTTTCGTAAAAAAATATTTAAATCATTTTATTGTACTAAAAAATATTACTATTAATTTGATTAGTTTTATCTATAATTCGACAAGACAATGGCTCAATTCGTTTGAAACGATCATCAATTTCAAAAATTCGATCTATTTGTGTGTTTTTTTTATATATTTTGGTTAAATTTAAATATTTATTTATTTACATTGATGGCTGTTTATAAACAACAAAAACAAATCTATTTATGGTATCTACAAAATGTACAAAAAAAAATAACAAACAGCTCATTTAATTAAAAAATGATCTAAGGATATAAAATTATAAATAATAAAATGGAAACATATCCAACAATAAAAATAAATAATAAAGAATATTATTGGGCCAATGATAAACATAATATTGACAAATCATTATTTATAGGATGCCGAAATAACATTAGAAATATTATTGATAAAAAAAATATAAACGAAAAAGATTATGTATTTGCTTATGACAAAGAAGGCAAGTTAATAATATCTAATATTAAATATTGCAAAGCAAAATTATATTTGAGTAAAGATTGGTGTGTCAACAATGTGCCAAATTTATCAAACGACAATAAAGAAGACAAATTACCCCCCAAAGTAAATTTAGAAGAAGATCAAGTGTTCATTGACAGTGAAGGTAATAAAAGTAATATAACAATGAGAGGAGAAAGAAGTTATGATAAATGTTATTTTAAAGTGGAGGATATAAGTGAAATATTTGAGATGAAAAGTTTAAAGAAAAACATACTAGACAAAAACACAAAATATATGATCAATAAGCATTATAAAATTTTTACTTGTACAAATCCCCAAAAAATGGGTCAATAAAAAATGTTAACTTACATCTTAAATACTATGCATATATAGATCAACAATATATAAGTAATGCAGAATCAGATATAAGTGAATATTTTGATGCGATAGGATGCAAAATTCAGTATGAAAATCATAAAGAATTAGTAGTATTAGACCCAACCAAATTGAACAAATTAGTGAAACAGCAATATGTCAATTTATCAAATATGTATGCTGGTCACATCAAAGATTTAATAAAGAAAATCGAAAATTTGGAGAATAAATTGTTATTACAAGAAGAAAAACATAAAAATGAAATACAAATCGAAAAACATAAAGTAGAATTACTGGAAAACGAATTAAAAAATCAAAAAGAAATAAGTGAAAAAGATAAGATTATTTTGCAAATGCAAGTCAAAATGTTGCAAAATGGAATTAAATTAGATAAATGATAACACTTATAAACTTACAACAAGTCTGTCAGCATATTCATCAATAGCATTCACAATAATACAACAAGGATCTAATATAAACTTCGTTTACATTAAATCAGGCAAAGTAATAAGACAACCAAATAAAATTAGATTTGCAATAGATATTTTTTCCAATATAAATCCGATAACTTAGATAAAATAATTTATAAAATCTATCTGCTCACCTTATTACAAATATTTCAACCAATAAAATATAATAGATCCTAATTATATCCTCTAATTACTATAATAAATTGTTGTTTTGCTGATTGATTTATTGAAAAAACTTATTATTAAAAATAGTTGGATGCTATGGACAGATAAACTGACAAACATAACAATATCATTAATGTTTAATTTATGGAAGCATAACAATAAGTCAACAATGATTCAATATGTGTATCAGCATGTTCGTCAATAGCATCATCAATAATATAATAGGGATCAACTCGGGCAAGGTAATAAGGCAATAAAAATAAAAAATAGATTTGCGACAAATATTTTCCAATATAAATCCAATAACTTTGACAAAAAAATTTGCAAAATTTAATAGGTCACCTAATTACAATCCATTCCGAATATAAAAAATAATAGATCCTAATTATATCCTCTAATTACTATAATAAATTGTTGTTTTGCTGATAATTTATTGAAACAGTTAAATGAGCAAAATTGAGGTAATAATATTATTTTAGAATAGTTTGAAAATGCTATTGACAAATATGTTGACAAACATAACAACACCATAGATGTTAAATAAGCCAATATGTTTATCCACATATTCGTCAATAGCATCCACAATAACACAATAGGATCTAATATGATGAAATTCACATTATCTCGGCAAAGAGATAAGGCAACCAAATGTTTTCCCATTATAAATCCAACAACTTTGACAAAATAATTCATAAACCTTTTTAGGCACCTAATTACAATCCATTCCAAAATATAAAAAATAATAGATCCTAAATTTATCCTTATTATTACTAGAAAAAATGGTTATATAGCTGATAATTTATTGAAACAGTTAAATGAGCAAAATTGAGGTAATAATATTATTTTAGAATAGTGAAAATGCTATTGACAAATATGTTGACAAACATAACAACACTATTGATGTTAAATAAGCCAATATGTTTATCCACATATTCGTCAATAGCATCCACAATAACACAATAAGGATCTAATCTAAACTGCGTTTAGATTAGCTCGGGCAAAAGTAATAAGCCAACTAAATATTAATTAATTTGTCATAATACTTTTTACAATTATAAACACCATTTTTTATAAAATAATCCTTTAATTAGTTGTCTTGTCACTTTTCGAAAACAAAATATTAAAATGATTTTAATATCCAAAAAAACAAATGGTAATAATTAAATATTAGTGGATCCAAAACCATTAGAACCTCTATTTCTTGATTCGATGATATCAACATATTTAACACTAAATGGCTCTAAATGTGGAAAAACAATTTGCCAGTAACTATCTCCAGAAGATATAGTTTTGGTTTTATTGCTAATATTTAACACGTGGGAACCTAATTCGCCTGTAAATTCATAATCAATGAGTCCAACTTGAGGAACCAGTAATAATTCCGGATTATTTTTAATGCTACTTCTGTTCATAATCAAAAATCCATGTTTTTTACCAATAACTTGAGCTATAATACCAAAATTAATTTTCTTAATTTCATTGGGTTGTATGGTGACATTGTAACTGGCATATAAGTCAAATCCAGAATCAAATAAATATTTTTGTTTGCGGTATAGATCTAACAAATTATTATTTAAAATTTTTATGTGCAAACCACTTGTTGAATGAATATTGTTATAATACAATAAAACAATAATAACTGCTAATATAATTTTAAACATAATCATAATTATATTAAATATAAATAAGTAGGTTCTCTTTTTTTCAAATTTTTATTTATTGACAATAGCTTTTTACAAATTTACTGGATAGGCAATAAAATAGAAAAGAAATTAGATAACCAACATTTATTATTGTTACCTAATTACTTTTCCACATTATAATTGACTCATAATTTTATCCTTCTAATTACTTTCCTATATATAAAAAATAATTGAGAAGCCATTTTAGAAAACAAAATTAATTAATTGGGTTCTATAAAATTGAGCGGTAAGCAACTGTTTTTTAGATAGATCATCACTTGAACTGCCATTGAAGAATATATATTGTTAGCAAAGTTAGCCAGAAAACAATAAAACAAAAATCATTTCTATTATATCAATGCGATTGACAAATATGTTGACATACACAATGGCTTTATTGTGGTATTAGTTCTACATAAATGCTGTTGTAATGTTTACTTGCATATTTGTCAATCGCATTTACAATAATATAAACAGGATCTAATCTAAACTTCGTTTATATTAGCTCGGCAAAAGTAATAAGGTAACTAAATATTCAGTGATGTAAAATAAAGTTAATAAACGGCATAAATAAGGAACATGATCATTCACATTATAATAAATATGTTGTCTTTAGTGGTAAGTTATAATACACTCGGATTTGTCAGTGTAAAACAATCAAAACAATAACGATATTGATAATTTTATAAATAAAAAAAAACAATGTAAATTATTTGCTTTTCAATGGAACTCCATCAACCACAGTGTTACAAACGAGAGACTCCTTTGCAGCATTTAAACCACAACCAACAGCAGCTCCAACTACTGAACCAACAGCTATTCCAACTGGATTAACCGATGCAATTGAATTTATAGCTCCAGAAACAGCTCCGGGAATAGCACCATTTGCACATGCCACAGCAATATCACATTTTGGATCATTATTATTGTTATTAAAATTCACTCCAGCTGTTTGCAGGCATCCTCCAATAGGATTTTTGCCAAGAACTGTTGATTTTAAAGCTCCAACTCCACAGTCTTTTGCATAAGAACTATTATTTGATCTACCATTGTTGTTATTTGCAACCGAATTATTATTAGATGGGCTCGATTTTGCGCTATTGGATGCTGCTCCACAATTAGAAGGACTTGATTTGGCGCAACCATTGGAAGCCACAGATCCAATACTACAACTAGAAGAACTTGATTTGGCGTTACCATTGGATGCTACAGATCCAATACTACAACTAGAAGAACTTGATTTAGCGCAATTAGAAGAACCTATACTACAGCTCAAATTACTATTGTTTGACGGACCTGATCTACTGCTATTGTTGGATGGACCAGATCTGCCACCATTATTTGATGGACCAGATCTGCCGCCACTATTAGAAGAACCCGATCTACCGCCATTATTGGAAGAACCCGATCTACCGCCATTATTGGAAGAACCTGATCTACCACCATTACTAGAAGAACCTGATCTACCGCCTGATGCCATTTTAAAGTAACTTTTACCATATCATTTGATCAAGCAAATAAATGTTCAATTTTTTTCATTAAAATAAAATTGAAAATCATAATTCATGAAGGTAGCATAATTTTAGAAAATATTAATTCGAATGACCGATAGTTTAAAGTATTGTATAATAGCTTCTGTAGCCAGTTCAGTAATAGGAACAATCCTAGTCAAATTTGGTGATAAAATGTATTATTTTATCGAAAATATGACAAATCCTTTTTATAATGAGGTTACGCTTGACTTAAATTCAAGTTCAGTTCTATGCTATTCCATTAAAAAGTATTTAATTGATGTTTGTCAGAATAATGATGAATATGAGTTTCGACTAATAGATGGTGATAATGGGCCCGAAAAAATTCCAAAATATGATTTGTATAAAGTAATGCATAACAACGAACAAATTTATATAGATTTTCAAGATAAGTACATTAATATATACACATATACTTATTGCAAATATTTGCAAAATAAAAATAGTGTGCTTATTGATTTTTTGGAGAACAATTACAATAAATACTGTACATCAGACAGTATCATGATAACTTATCGTCAACGAGAAGGTGTATGGTCTCAATCCATAATAAGTAAGCCATGTAATTTTAACAATTCCAATTTGACAAAAGAAATGAGTGATGTGCTGGATGACATAGATAAATTTAAGAACTCCGAGGAAGAGTATAAAGAAAAAGGCGTTCCATATAGAAAAGGATATTTCTTGTGGGGAGTTCCTGGGTCAGGAAAATCAACAGTTGTTGAAATTATAGCCAAAAAATACAATTTAAGTATATATAAATTGGATTTAAATTCAGATGACATTGATGGAGCAAAGGTTGGTGATTTAATATCAAGTGTTCCAGAAAATTCTATCATTTTAATAGAAGAATTTGACAAACAACTTAAATTATTAAAAAGCTCAAAAATTAATAAACTATCAACAGGGGCAATTATATCTTCTCTCGATGGTATTCCCAGATTAAGCAATTCAACTATCCTCATTATAACTTCAAACACTGATGATTTGAATTTAGATCCAGAAGAAAAAGAAGCTCTTTTTAGACCAGGAAGAATAGATGTTATAGCAAAATTTGAAACAAAATTAAATATCACAATGAATCAAAGTCTATAAATAAAAAGTTGAGAATCTAATTTATTTTATCCTTTTAATTACCAAAAAAAGAATTTTACTTTTTGGCAATCTATTTACTTTCCTATTATTAAATATATGGAGAAATAATTAATAAATCGGATTTCATATAATTTCAGGCGATTGATTTTGACAACTGTTTCCTCAGAAGGATCACAACTCGAACTGATCAATATACGCAAAATTAGCCAAAAAAGCAATAAAACAGTTGTAGATTATAAATTCAGTGGTCCAAAAATTATTTCTATTATATCAATGCGATGGACGAATATGCTGGCGAACATAACAACATCATTGGTGTAAACTATCGCAACAATGAAGCCAATATGTGTGTCAGCATATTCGTCAATGCGATTAACGGCTATACAAAAAGGATCTAATCAATTAGCTCGGGCAAAGTAATAAGGTAACAAAATAAAAAACACTAATAGGTTACATTACTTTTAAAAACAGTTATTAACTTTATTATTGACACATTAATTTATCCATCTAATTACCAAAATTTAAATAATCATTTATCTGAATACTTTTTGGTTATTTTATAAAAACAGTAAAATTCAAAATTTTAATTGGTTTTTTAAATAGAAAAAAAAATATTTTTTCCGATTTAGTAAGTTAATTACTTTTCCATATTATTATAAATTTTTGACATTATCAATAAAAAAGAAAATGAGGGAACTATTTGGAACCAGTATTTAGGATTTATAGAATATAAATATTCTTAACTTATTACTTTTATAAAATAAGGAAATTTGAGGTTATTCCCAATATATTATATTTTAATTAAAAGCAGTTTTGCTTGAAAAATAGTTCGAGGATATGAACCATTGAATTATAAGATATATTGAAACAATTCAATAAATAATGCTATTGACAAATATGCCGACGAACATAATAACACACAATGCTCATATGTCTGTCCACATATTCACCAATAGCATTTACAATAATACAAAATAATCTAAATATAATATTAAGTCACCTTATTACTTTACAACATGACGAATAACTTTATAAGGAATCCATTAATTTATCCATTCGATTACCAAAAATATATTATCATTTATCTGATTATTTTATTGTCATTTTATTGGTTTTTTTAATAGAAAAAATATTGGATTTATTCGAATTAGCAAGTTAATTACTTTTCCATATTATTATAATTTTTGGACAATTTAATTTAAAAAGTAATTAGGTTACAAATTGAAAACCAACATCCATGATCCACTGGAGATCTGATTTTCTTATCTTATTACTTTAAAAAAATGAGCAAATTTGAGGTTGTTCCTAATATGTTATATTTCAATTAAAGGCAGTCTGGCTCAAAAAAACAATTCAAAAAAAGAACCATTAAATTGTAGCAATTCAATAAATAATGCTATTGACGGATATGCTGGCGAACATAATAACACCATTGATATTAATCACAACAATGATGCTCATATGTCTGTCAACATATTCAGCAATAGCATTAACAACAATACGAATATTCTGAGCATTGCTATTAGTCGCCTTATTACTTTTTCAACCTATATATAACTTTATAAGGAACCCTGTTAATTTATCCATTTAAATACTTTTTTGATCATTTTATTAAAACAGTGAAATAAGGAAATTATTTAAGATCCAGTATTTAGGAATTATAGGATATATAATTTGTTTATCTTATTACTTTTAAAAAATAATCAAAATTGAGATAATTCCTAATATATTATACCTTATAAATAACAACAATAGATTATCAGACATTTTGAAACAATACAATAAATAATGCTATTGTTGAATATGCTGACGAACATAATAACACCATTGATGTAGATTACATTGGCTACAACAATGATGCTCATATGTCTGTCAACATATTCACCAATAGCATTCACAATAACACAAAATAATCTAAATATCAATAAATAGTCACCTAATTACTTTCCAACCAATAAATAACTTTATAAGGAACCCATAAAATTATCCATCTAATTACCGAGAATTATAATATTATATATTAATTACTTTTTTGGTCATTTTATTGAAACAGTAAAATTCAAAAATTTTATTGGTTTTTTTAATAAAAAAAATATTGGATTTTATTCGAATTAGCAAGTAAATTACATTTCTAATTTATAAATTTTTTTGAATAAATTTAACTTAAAAAGTAATAAGGAAATCATTTGGAATCCAGTATTTAGGATTTATGGGGAATATATTTTTCTTATCTTATTACTTTTTAAAAATAAGGAAATTTGAGGTTATTCCTAATATATATTATATTTTAATTAAAGGCGGTCAGAAACTCAAAAAGTAATAAGGTAAACAATTGGAATGAAAAAATAAAAGTTCAAAAGTAATAAGCCGAACAATACAAAAATACGAATTATAAGGAATTTTGTAAAATTTGAGAGAATTAAAAAAGATAATCATCTTTATCATTTAATTTTTGTTTATCATATTCCAATTTTAATTTCATAATTTGTTTATCATATTCGACTATAATATTTAATTTATTCAGCAGTTCACCAAATTGAGGCACGGAAAACTGATATTGTTGTTTATTTTTGGAAACAGATAGATTCTGACTTTTATTGACAATTAAATCAGCAGAAAACATGGTATATCTCTTAAGCAAAAAAATGACAGAATCGATATAATTTTTTGGTTTATCCTTGGCTCTAACATTAAAACGACTAGGATGGCATATCCCATCACACAATTCTTTCGGAAAATCAAATGGATTCAAAACATTTTCACCTTTAGATTTCAATTTATTGAGCAGATCAGTGTCAAACCATTTAATCTTCAGTAGTTTATGCAAATCATCTAACAATTTAATTTTATAATCATCGGAGTATAATTTGAGCAATTTTGTGTCGTCAGAAATTTCCAAACTAGATTCAAAGGTTCTATCAACAGTTTTTTTAAATAGTTCTAAGCACCGAGTATACTTATTATTAGTGAAGACATCTAAAACATTATCGCGGATCTTTTTTTCTATTTTATCTAATTTTGGATTACTATCAATAAACTTTTTACTAAAACCGAAAGATTTAAGATAAACATTAACAGAATCCATTTTCTTGACATCTAAAATACCATTTTTATATTCAGTAACTAATATTTCATTATATTTTTTGGTAGTATAGGCCAATTGTTTTTCTCTTGGTTTAACAATAACATTGATATTAACATATCCTTTCTTCTTGAGCAAATATGGAAGATAATAAAAGATGTCACTAAAATGAGATTTAACATAATGGTCAAAAATATAGAGTTCGTTGATTGCACAACATTCTCTAAATTCGGTCCATTTAAAATGATTATCAAAAACATTTTCTAGAATATGATTGCAACAGGTATCCAGATCTTTGAAGGGCCTACAAATTTGTTTCTCTATGAAGAGGTTAATTTCCCGTGGAACTCTCGGTCTGTTAATTTGCTGATTACAATCCATTGCATTTAGAGGTGAGTTGGCAAAATAATAGCCATAAACACTGTGAGTATATTTTTCGTCATAAGAAACACCATATAAAATGGATGGAGTACAGAATATAATTTTAATATCCGGCTTATTCCAATCGGCTGTTATAATTCTATGACTAAAATCGTGTACAATATCAGGATCATCAGAATCATTGTCGTTATAAGGCTGATTCAAAATTTTACCATAATCACCAGAATAAATAATATATTCATTTTCTTTTAATTTTAGTTCATCAATAACAGGTCTAACAACAGTTTGGAAGAACTTCATATTTTTATTGGAGCAGCAAAATATTTTAATTCCTTTTCGAATATCCTCTTTCATTCTTTTAACGGTATAACTCAAATTAGAATATATATTGACCGGTTGTTCAAATCTGTTAACTTTATTATTAACATATAAATAAATAGATTTTTTGGTGAGATTTTTGATGAAGGATATAGTGCCATCGTTTAGGTTATCATCACATCCAATAATCTGAATACATTTAGGATCATTTAATATTTTTTTAAATATATCGACCATACGATTTCTATTCATTCTCATTTTATCCATATTATTAAGAAAATGAGAGCATAAGCTAGCTATTTCATCTAAGAACAAAACATAATAATCATTATTAAGATTAATAAATTTGTCGATACTATCTAACTGATAAACTTCGTCTAATCCGTGATACATAGTGTGTTGGTAATTAATCAGATCAAATTCAATTTCGTGACTATTAGCCAAAGAAATTCTGGAAACAATGGATAAGAATTTAATATTATAATTAGGCTCCTTTATTTCGTAAGTATAGTCGGCAATATCAGCAGGATTGACTGTTCTCTTATTATAATCTTTAAATTTATTTTGGATTTTAATATATTTTTTTAATATTTCCTTATTATTTTTAATAAAATTGCGTACCTGTTTAGCAAAATAAGTTTTACCATCACCAGTTTTAGCTTTAATCAATAAAATATCTTTAAGTTTACCATTATCTTTGAACAAATTAACGTTAGAGAAAGGATCTCCATTAATAGGACAAATTTTATCACAATCAAAATTTGTAACAGTAATATCATTTCTATTGGTGGTCAAAGGATCAAAATTCCTACAAACAGTAATATTATTTAAATTTATTTTCTTAAAATCTTTAATGGTAATTTTTAGATTGTAGTCTAACTTGTCGAGAATATATTTGCTACAATCATCCAAAACTTTTTTTGTGACAGTCTTTTTCTTTTCTAAATGGATCCCATCACATAGCAAACAAGCGACAACAAATCCCTTATCAGTAAAGAATTCATACATACACTCCAAAGCTTTTCTTTCTTCAGTTTGCAGTAATAAGGCCAAAGCCGATCCTTCATAATTATATTTTTTTCCATTAATTTCCTTAATTCTCTTAGATTCTTCTAAATATTGTGGATATATTTTGAGCAGTTCAATGGTGTTAGTTTTGACTTCATTAATGTAATTTTTAACATTTTCAGGCAATTTATCATAAATCTGCTGATCAACTCTACCGCCAAACATAATACTAATAATCAGTGTTTTAGCCTCCTTTCTGCTATAATTAAAAGTGTTAATTATTTCCTGAAAATAAGACTCTCTGTTATTGTTATAAATATTGATATATTTGGTGCTCAATTTATTTTTCACTAAAATATGTTCTAAAATGGATGGTTGACAGTTAACAATATCGACATCATAATAAATATCATTTAAGATATAGGATTTTAATTCATTCCACATATTAGTTTGAGTGGAGCACGAAGTGGGAACTTCGATAGTTTTACCACTCTTATCCTTAACTTTTTTGAACACACATGTTTTGAATCTTCCAATACCATTATCAGGATATAAATAAGAAACTTTGCAAGAATAATGTTCCTCATTTTTTCCGTGGTGTTTTGAGTAACTAAGATATTTCAATATAGAATTATAATAGGTGGTATCAAGAAATCCGGACAACAGAAATTCCAAGCATTTTTTATAATTGAATTTTTCGTTTAATTGAACAAAAATTTTTTCTTTTGGAATGATAAGGGATTCTGAATTCTTCTGGGGAGTTGAAGTCAGTTTTCCCGTACAATCATTTTCAGCTTTATTGATTAGAATTTTTTTCATTATTCTAATTAATAACTATATAATAAATAAAAGAAAATAAACGCACCTATTTATTTTTTTTCAATAATAATAGCCTTTCTTTTTGTTTTAGAATTATTTTCCTTTGGATAAAAAGGGCTTAATGTATATCCAGAGTCCCTCAATATGGATTTAGTTAAGGATAAACAAGGATCTGGAACGTTGTTTTTTGCAAAATAAACCCATCCTCCATAGGTAAAATACTGTTTAACTTCGTGGACCAAATCTAATATTTGTTTTTGTTTAGCCTCATTACCATCCAATTCGTCAACATAAAATATTTTGTTAGTATCGGTAATGCCTAATATATTTAGCAGTTTATCGACCAACTCTTTCCTCTCTTTAGTATATTTAATATCTTTTGGCACTCTACCCATTCGATCCTTATTACTTTCTGTTTTTTCAACAACAATATTTTTATTGGAATCTCTATTAGGTGTTAATATGGTTGATAAATCGTTTTGTTGATTATTTGCCATTTGTTAAATGTAATATATTTGTTTCTTTATATAATAGATTAAAATTCAAATTTTTAATATCAGACAATAATATTTGAGAGTGATAACAAACATGTTGTCGGCATTGTGGAACAATAAGGTTTTAAGAGTGAACAACAATGACGACATTATGTTGGAAAGGATCTTATATAAACAAGTCTATATTAAATCGGGAGATGTGATAAAGTGGCCAAAAAATTATTAAATCGAATAGTTATCGATATATTAACACTATGCAATATAATTTGATAACTGAATAATAATAGCAAGATTTTGACAGTTAAACGTAAGACCAAATATGTTGTCAGCATTGCGGAACAGCTGAACTAGAAGGACAACAATGATGTCAACATGTGAGTAAAAGTAAAGGGATAAAGTGACAAAATTATAAAAACAATAAAGTTTTTAAAATGAACAACAATGATGACAAGATGTTGGACAGGATTGGACGAGGATATAAGTTAAGACAGTATGATTAGAATAAAGAAAGACCATAATATTACACAGTATATAAACAGGAAATAGGTTCAAATGAGTTGTAAGCATTGATGAGCAACCTGACTAAAAATATAGATGAAAGCATCCATTGAACTATAATCAAATATATTGAATCGGCAGAGAGGTGCCTATTTTTAATCCAAAAAGTAAACCACAAAACAAACATGTTGTCATCATTGTGGAACAGTTAGAATAAAGTATAACAGCAATGACGACAACATGTAACGTAATGATATTAACAAAATAAACTATTAGATAGAAATAACCAATTAAACAGTCGAACATGTTGGCATCATTGCAGTACAATCGGAATGAAAGTATTACAACAATGATGGCAATATGTAATCCATTGAAATTAACAAAAAAAGGATCTAATCTAAACTTCGTTTACATTAGCTCGGGAAAAGTAATAAGGTGATGAATTCATTCTAAAATAAAGAAAGTAATATGGATAAAATATTGATAGACAACAATTGAGTTAATATAATTGCAATGCTATTGAAAAACCATTATATGTGTACAACAATGTTGACAATATTAGATTTTAAATTCTGGATCAATTAAAATCATATTTTAACTATTTTTTTCTCTTTTCAAAATATTTTAGAAGCTCATCCATATTATTTTGGCATTCTATTCTGTATTTAACCATATCAAAATTTTTGGACAAATTAATTATTTTAGACAAATCTTCAAAAGTCAGATTAATATCATCATCCACTAATAAGCAAGGACCACATAAGTTCTTAAAGCTTATCAAAGATGCAATAACATTATACCGATCACCTTTTTCAAACAGATCTTTGCAAATAATAGCCAGTTTATAACCATGATCATCTAACCAGGTAATAGATATTCCGTCAGTGTATTCAGTATTTAAAATTTTATTAAATCCGAATTTATAAATATCGTACTCAATAATTTGAAAAGCACCACTTGGATTAATTAATATTGCTTTATTTGGATAAAAATATAAAGGCTCAGATCTTATGGGTTTTCCCACAACTTGTTCGTGTACAACCATATTAAAATTAGGCGAAATTATTTTAGGAACAACGGTGACCCCAGTTTTCCAAAATTCAGCATTCCATTTGTCAGCTTCCCATTGTTTCAAATAAGAATCATCCATATTACTAAGCAAAAAAGTGACAATATCATCGGTAGGTTTATATAAATCCATAATACCTATTTTATGTAATGGACCAGCAAAAGTGGTATCCAATAGTTTGATATATTGTAAATCTAATTTATTTTTGAGAGCGATCGTTAAAGGAAAAGTCGTCAAGAATAAATCCTCGATTGGCTCATTTATATTAGCTCCCTTATTGATTATTCTGGAAATAATGTGAAGATCCATTTTTAATTCCAATGATTGGAACAACATTTTGTTCAGCTCAGTTCCGTCCAAATCACAATAATTTAATTTATTGATAATTTCAGTTTTTATACCATTAGTATTCATTTTAATAATAATATTATAAATATATGTGTTTATGCGATTTATTATCAATATTTATTAAAGTTATATAAACCAAAAAATGATAAAAATTTGTTATGACAGGTTAAACTGAAAATATTATTGAAAGTATATCAAATAAGGAAAGAGGAACGAAATCATATACATAAAGTAGATTTGGTACACGTGGATTGCATAATTCTACTTTAAATCTATGAGAAACAACATACATTTCTATATTTAATTGATTATCAAAAAAATCTCGAAAAAATTTGGTAAATGCGCCCAAACTCTCATAATTCGTAAGAGTGTAACCAAATTCCTCGTTATTAAATTTTTTATTTTTGTGTGTCAAATAATGGTCCTTGTCTAATCGTATTAATGAGACCGCCGGAACGTACATATGATGTCTTCAGAAAAAAAATGCACTTTAACGCATTTATTTTGCATATCCGAGTCTTTTTGAATTTCGCCAATAAATTTTAACATTATCAATATGTAAATTAGATTGTTTGAATGATTGAGACAATGAAAATTCATTTTTTTTGACAATAACGCGATTTCTTTTTTTTATTTATTTCTAGACAAAAAAATTGAAATAAAATATTGTTAGCGATTATCAATCTATAATATTAAACAAAGGATGTTATCAATTCAAGCTGTTCTAGCAATATGCTTTGCTTATGGCGGAAATAAGAAATTATCTGATGCATTCAGTGAATTTGCAATTGAAAAAGAAGATGAGAAGTATTACAATGACTATTTAATAAAGGAACCTCTAAATAATAAATTTTTAAAAAAAGTAGCTAAAGAAGGAAATTATTTAGCGTTAAATATATTGAGAAACGAAGATCTTATAAACGAGGAAGAATATTATAAATATTTGAAAGTTGGTTGTGAAAAAGACAATTTAAATTGTATTGAAGATTATATATGTATATCAAGGAAGAAAGGTAGATATTGCGAAGTGATAAAGTATTGTTTAAAGCAAATAAGCTTCGGAATATATATAAATGTATATTATTTACTCGAAAGTTTAAAAGATACCAATCTAAAATGCCCAGAAATAATCGAATTATGTTCACTCCAAATCCAAAATGATGATTCAAATTATGAACCCATATTGTGTTTGGCAAGATATTTAGAATATAAAGGAAATTACAGAGAATCATTGAAATACTATTTGATGATTCTCGAAAGAAACTTAAACCCCGAAGATGAACAAGATAAACATTATTATTGTAGTAATATTATAAAAATATGTCATACTAATAACTTAAAGTACAAAAGATTTTTGAATTTTTGTCTCAATAGTCCACACAATGAAGAGCACACAAAAATGTATGCAGGAATATATTATTATAAAATAGAAAAAAATTATACAGAGGCAATGAAAATTTTAGGAGAGTGTTTGTTGTCGGGGAAACTAAATGTTTATTTTGAGGAAAAAAAAGTGCTAAAATATTTGATAAAAGTGTGTGTGGATGGAAATTTAACTTGCAATAAAGAGATAATCGATCAAGTAATAAAAGAACTAGAGCAAGAATACAAAGGGAAACAGAATGAATATGTCCTAAGGTTAGGTGCGATTTTTTGGCTCCTTATTATAAATATGTTTTAAAGGATCATTTAAAAGCATTAAGTGTGTATTTGAAGTTTTGTATTTTTATTGGTTCTTACAGTCCTTCTGAAATAAAACAATATTACGAAAATTTAACAACTCAACAAATAATAAATTGTCTGAGCGAATACGTTGAAAGAGGTAATTGGGAAGCTATAAGTTTTTTGAATCAATATGTTGATGATAATTTTGAAGACATTAAAAATTTGGATAAAAAACAATATTACAAGATAAAGTTTTTAGGATCGTGTATGATAGATGGAGACAAATATGCAAAAGAATATTTGAAATTATGCAATGTAGAAGATATTCCAGATATTGAAAAATATTGTACTTATAACGTAGTTAAATATAATGAATCATTTGACTATGTAGCCAAATATCTTATAAATTTATATTCCAAACATAATTTGCCGGTGTCAAAAGTGAGAAATATGATAACATCCGAATGCGTATATAAAGAAATGAAACAATATCACAAAGAATTGAATAAAATTAATCGTATAAAGAGAGCCCATAATGGAAAACCCAATAACAGTTTAATGGAGCTCAACGCTAGGACAATCGAGAAAGTAGAAAAAATATTAAAACATTATAGACAGATAAAACCTTACATATTTTCTGGAGTCTATAATGATATTATTGTAGTGAATTAATCTGAACAAGTTGAAAAGTCCATAATATTGACTAAACTGAAATGTACAGTTATCAATATATAACTATTTTCTCATTTAGGAATTTTATAAAAAAATTGAAAAATTAATTGTCAAATATTTCTAATAAGTAAATAACTATAACCAAAGTATGAAAAGTATAACTATCAAAAATAAACATCATTTTATTGGCAAGGATGACACTGTAGAAGTAATGTATAATTCTCAAAATGTTATTGATGATGTCATTATTAGAAGTAAAAAATTTAATGGCAGTATGCACGATTTAAATAATATAGTTTATAATGTATATTATTTATTTACCTTTTTTGGTGTTGGTCTAGAGAACCTTTCCGCAAAAGATATTGATAAAAAAGAAATGTTGGATATTGTAAAAGATATTTATAAAATTAAATTGGTGAAAAAAATTGTTTTTGTGCACGTGGATACTTGTACGTGCAATATGGGTAACTGTGGTGAACCGCTTGAGTATTTTCTGGGAGAACCGTGCGAAAATTTAGAAAAAGCATTTTGTGAGTTAGCATTTAAATATTGTGATGAGAATGATTTGTATGAATATCCAGATAGTGTATTTGTTTTTGTTGATCAAATAGATAAAAGTTATATTGCTGAAAAGATAGATAAAAAAGATATTACTGAAATGGATAAAATTGGTGATGTTATTTACGTGACCAAAAGTTATGAAAGATAATTAATGGTTTATTTATTCTGAAAAAAATTGAAATGAAATATTGTTTATGATTATCAATTTATAATATTAAACAAAGAATGTTATCAATTCAAGCTATTCTGGCAATATGTTTTGCATTTGGGGGTCAATATTACGAAAACAATTTAAAAGACACAAAAGAAGCTTTGAAATATTATAAAAAAGGTACAAAAAGTTATTTGTGCCTTGAAAGAATAAAAAAATTAGATGAAAAACAATACCACAAGATAAATTTTTTGCAAAAGGATGGAATACGTTGTGAAAGTCATTTAAATGAATATATCGAAATGTGCAAAAAAGAAGATATTCCGGATATTGAAAAATGTTATATAATCGTAAAAGAAGATAATTTCAAGTCAAATCTTATTACAGAATATCTCAATGGTATCTATTCAAAATATGATTTGCCAATGTCAAAAGTCAGGAATATGATAATATCAAAAAATGAATATGATAACATAAAAAATTATCATAAAGAATTGAAAGAACTTAATAATCGTATTAAAAAACTAGAAAACCAGACGACCAAAAAAACAGAAGAGAATCTAAAATATTATAGACAGATAAAACCGTACACATTTTCTGGAATTTATAAAGATGTAGTAATAGTGAATTAATTAAAGAATATAATAATATCAGTATTATAAAATCTTGATTTATTCAAATCATATTTACATTGCAATATATGAAAAATACTGTGTTTTTTATTATAGTTATAGTTTACAAAGAATGAACCAGGACCAACAGATTCATATCCCATAAAAATTTTATAATCGTAATCTAAATCTATTTCAGTAAAAGAAACATTTATATCATTTTTTATTTTTTTAGGAAATTTACGCAATATGTTATCAGGATAATCAATACACTTTTTTAAAGAATCAGATAAATCGATATCATTCACATCATATTTATCGATTTTTAATACGGATAATTCGCAAATGGATTTTTCATTGTGACTATAAGCATTATTCCACATATATGTTAAATCAATTTTAGTGGCAAATAGTGAAATATCATATGAATTTATTTTTATAAATCTCAATGTAAAATTATCATTACTGTCATTTTCAATGTCATCTGTTGAAAATAATTTTATACAACCATCAAAAAGAGTATTTTTATCAGAACAATTAATATATCTGTCAAACTTGTTGATATTCGGCTTTGAAATTAGTTTTTCAATAGAATTTTTTAGTTTATCAAAAATTATTGTATGGCCAATAAAATTTGTTTTTATATATTCGTAAATAGTTGACACAAAATTATGGAAACTATTTGTGCATAATATAATTTTTTCAAAATCATCACAACCACATACATTCTTTACAACAATACATAATAATATGTTCATGAATATATTCATAATTAAAAATCAAGAAGATCAGACATATATATATTCAGTTTTTTTAAAGTATTATTAAGACATTTATGGATATTATTTTACTTTCTATATCTACAAAGTGAATATAATATACAAAATTATTTGTACCAAAAATTGAACATTTATTTATTAATAAATAATGCAACAATGTTAGTGATTAATATGAAAAATCAAAAAATAATTGAGTTATTGGAATCAAATGGATTTGATATCAGAACTGATGCTAATAAAGCATTGTGTTGGGCATCAGAGAAAGGTCATTTAAAAGTCGTTAAATTTTTGGAATCTAGAGGCGCAGATATTAGAGCTGTAAATTATTTTGCAATAAGAAATGCATCATGTTATGGTCATTTAGAAGTTGTTAAATTTTTGGAATCAAAAGGTGCAGATATTAGAGCCGGTAATGATTATGCAATAAGATGTGCATCAAATAATGGTCATTTAGAAGTCGTTAAATTTTTGGAATCAAAAGGTGCAGATATTAGAGCCGGTAATGATTATGCAATAAGATGTGCATCAAATAATGGTCATTTAGAAGTCGTTAAATTTTTGGAATCAAAAGGTGCCGATATTAGAGCCGACAATGATATTGCAATGAGAGGGGCATCGGAATATGGTCATTTGGAAGTCGTTAAATTTTTGGAATCAAAAGGAGCCGATATTAGAGCCGATGATGATTACGCAATAAGATGGGCATCACATAATGGCCATTTAAATGTCGTCAAATATTTGGAATCAAAAAGTGCCAACATTAGAGCCGAAAATGATGAAGCAATAAGAAGGGCATCATTAAATGGTCATTTAGATGTCGTTAAATTTTTGGAATCAAAAGGTGCAGATATTAGAGCAGACAATGATTGTGCAATAAGATGGGCATCATTTAATGATCATTTAGAAGTCGTCAAATTTTTGGAATCAAAAGGTGCCGACATAAGAGCATATGATGATTATGCAATAAATTGGGCATCATTTGGTGGTCATTTAGAAGTCACTGCCCATTTATTGTCTAGAGGTGCCGATATTACAAAAATAGATAAAACTAAATCAGATAAAATCATAAAGTATTTGTATGAAAATGGAAATTTTGATTGTGCCATTAAACTGTTAAATTATTTTGGTTGTGAGAATGAAAAAATTAGAAAATCATTATCAAAAATACAATATAATCGAAATAATTTTATTGTGAATATTAGAAATAATTATACTGATATAGTTATTTGTACCAAAAATTGAACATTTATTTATTAATAAATAATGCAACAATGTTAGTGATTAATATGAAAAATCAAAAAATAATTGAGTTATTGGAATCAAATGGATTTGATATCAGAACTGATGCTAATAAAGCATTGTTATGGGCATCAGAGAACGGTCATTTGGAAGTCGTTAAATTTTTGGAATCTAAAGGAGTCGATATTGGGGCCAATAATGATTATGCAATAAGATTGGCATCGTCTAATGGTCATTTAGAAGTTGTTAAATTTTTGGAATCTAAAGGTGCTGATATAAGAGTCGACAATGATTATGCAATGAGATGGGCATCGGAAAATGGTCATTTGGAAATCGTTAAATATTTGGAATCTAAAGGAGCCGATATAAGAGTCGACAATGATTATGCAATGAGATGGGCATCGGAATATGGTCATTTAGATGTCGTTAAATTTCTGGAATCAAAAGGTGCAGATATTAGAGCAGATGATGATTATGCAATGAGATGGGCATCAAATGAAGGTCATTTAGATATTGTTAAATTTTTGGAATCTAAAGGAGCCGATATTAGAGCAGATAATGATAGTGCAATAAGATGGGCATCAGAGAATGGTCATTTGGAAATCGTTAAGTTTTTGGAATCTAAAGGTGCAGATATTAGAGCCGACAATGATTTTGCAATAAGAAATGCATCATATTATGGTCATTTAGATGTCGTTAAGTTTTTGGAATCAAAAGGAGCCGACATTACAAAAATAGATAAACATATGTCAGGTAGACTCATTCAGTATCTACATGAAAATGGAAACTTCGATTGTGCCATTAAACTGCTAAATTATTTTGGTTGTTATAATGAAAATATCAAAAAATCATTATTAAAAATACAATATAATCGTAATAATTTTATTATGAATATTAGAAAAAATTATACTGACATAATTATTTGTACCAAAAATTGAACATTTATTTATTAATTAAAATAATACAACAATATTAGTGATTAATATGAATGATCAAAAAATAATTGAGTTATTGAAGTTGAATGGATTCGATATCAGAACTGATGCTAACAAAGCATTGTTATGGGCATCAGAGAACGGTCATTTAGAAGTTGTTAAATTTTTGGAATCAAAAGGAGTCGATATTAGAGCCGATAATGATTATGCAATAAGAAATGCATCAAATGAAGGTCATTTAGAAGTCGTTAAATTTCTGGAATCAAAAGGTGCCGATATTAGAGCAGACAATGATTGTGCAATAAGATGGGCATCATTTAATGATCATTTAGAAGTCGTCAAATTTTTGGAATCAAAAGGTGCCGACATAAGAGCCGGTAATGATTATGCAATGAGATGGGCATCAAATAATGGTCATTTAGATGTTGTTAAATTTTTGGAATCTAAAGGAGCCGATATTAGAGCAGATAATGATAGTGCAATAAGATGGGCATCAGAGAATGGTCATTTGGAAATCGTTAAATTTTTGGAATCTAAAGGTGCAGATGTTAGAGCCGACAATGATTTTGCAATAAGAAATGCATCATATTATGGTCATTTAGATGTCACTGCCCATTTATTGTCTAGAGGTGCCGATATTACAAAAATAGATAAAAATTATTCAAGTGAACTCATAAAGTATCTCTATGAAAATGGAAATTTTGATTGTGCCATTAAACTACTAAATTATTTTGGTTGCGATAATGAAAATATTGGAAAATCATTATTGAAAATACAATACAATCGTAATAATTTTGTTATAAATATAAGAAAAAATTATACTGATATAGTTATTTTGAACAAAAGTTGAATTTTTATTTATTTATTGAAGAACTGTCGCAAAGAATGGTTGAATAATGTATTTAGATAGAAACAATGAAGACGATTTAAAAATTATCAATCTAATGAAACAAGATAATGTAAATGATATTTCAATTGAAACAGCATTATTTTGGGCATCAAAAAATGGCCATTTAAATGTCGTCAAATATTTGGAATCAAAAGGAGCCGATATTAGAGCCGATGATGATTACGCAATAAGATGGGCATCACATAATGGCCATTTAAATGTCGTCAAATATTTGGAATCAAAAAGAGCCGATATTAGAGCCGATGATGATTACGCAATAAGATGGGCATCACATAATGGCCATTTAAATGTCGTCAAATATTTGGAATCAAAAAGAGCCGATATTAGAGCCGATGATGATTACGCAATAAGATGGGCATCACATAATGGCCATTTAAATGTCGTCAAATATTTGGAATCAAAAAGAGCCGATATTAGAGCCGATGATGATTACGCAATAAGATGGGCATCACATAATGGCCATTTAAATGTCGTCAAATATTTGGAATCAAAAAGTGCCAACATTAGAGCCGAAAATGATGAAGCAATAAGAAGGGCATCATTAAATGGTCATTTAGATGTCGTTAAATTTCTGGAATCAAAAGGTGCCGATATTAGAGCAGACAATGATTGTGCAATAAGATGGGCATCATTTAATGGTCATTTGGATGTCGTCAAATATTTGGAATCAAAAGGAGCCGATATTAGAGCCAATAATGATTATGGGATAAGATGGGCATCACGAAAAGGCCATTTAGATGTTGTTAAATATTTGGAATCTAAAGGAGCCGATATTAGAGCAGATAATGATTATGCAATAAGATGGGCATCACAATGTGGCCATTTAAATATCGTCAAATATTTGGAATCAAAAGATGCCGATATAAGAGCCGGTAATGATTATGCAATAAGATGGGCATCACAATGTGGCCATTTAAATGTCGTCAAATATTTGGAATCAAAAGATGCCGATATAAGAGCCGGTAATGATTATGCAATGAGAAGGGCATCAAATAATGGTCATTTGGATGTCGTTAAGTTTTTGGAATCAAAAGGTGCCGATATTAGAGCAGACAATGATTGTGCAATAAGAGAAGCATCAAGGAATGGTCATTTGGAAGTCGTTAAGTTTTTGGAATCAAAAGGTGCCGATATTAGAGCAGACAATGATTGTGCAATAAGAAATGCATCATATTATGGTCATTTAGAAGTCGTTAAATTTTTGGAATCAAAAGGTGCTGATATTAGAGCCAAAAATGATGATGCAATAAGAAAGGCATCGGAAAATGGTCATTTGGAAATCGTTAAATTTTTGGAATCTAAAGGGGCTGATATTAAAGCCAAAAATGATTATGCAATAAGAAAGGCATCGGAATATGGTAATTTAGAAATAGTTGAATTTTTGGAATCTAAAGGTGCTAATATTACAAAAATAGATAAAAATATGTCAGGTAAACTTATTGAATATCTCTACAAAAATGGAAATTTTAATTGTGCCATAAAATTGCTAAATTATTTTGGTTGTGATGATGAAAATATTAGAAAATCATTATTAAAAATACAACATAATCGCAATAATTTTATTGTGAATATTAGAAAAAATTATAGTGATATAATAATTTTGAACAAAAGTTGAATTTTTATTTATTTGTTAAAGAACTACTAAAAGAATAATTAAATAATGCATTTAGATAGAAATAATGAAGATGATTTAAAAATCATCGATCGAATGAAACAAGATAATACCAATAATATTTCAATTGAATCAGCACTATTATGGGCATCACGATATGGTCATTTAGATGTCGTTAAATTTTTGGAATCAAAAGGAGCCAACATTAGAGCAGATAATGATTATGCAATAAGATGGGCATCAAATAATGGTCATTTAGAAGTCGTCAAATATTTGGAATCAAAAGGTGCAGATATTAGAGCTGTAAATGATGATGCAATAAGATGTGCATCAAATAATGGTCATTTAGAAGTCGTTAAATTTTTGGAATCTAAAGGTGCCGATATTAGAGCCGACAATGATATTGCAATGAGAGGGGCATCGGAATATGGTCATTTAGAAGTTGTTAAATTTTTGGAATCTAAAGGTGCTGATATTAGAGCCAAAAATGATTATGCAATAAGAAGGGCATCGGAAAATGGTCATTTGGAAATCGTTAAATTTTTGGAATCTAAAGGAGCCGATATAAGAGCCGACAATGATTATGCAATGAGATGGGCATCAAATAATGGTCATTTAGATGTTGTTAAATTTTTGGAATCTAAAGGTGCCGATATAAGAGCCGACAATGATTATGCAATGAGAGGGGCATCGGAATATGGTCATTTGGAAGTCGTTAAATTTTTGGAATCAAAAGGTGCAGATATAAGAGCAAACAATGATTGTGCAATAAGATGGGCATCAGAGAAAGGTCATTTAGAAGTCGTTAAATTTTTGGAATCTAAAGGTGCTGATATTAGAGCTGTAAATGATGAGGCAATAAGAAATGCATCATGTTATGGTCATTTAGAAGTTGTTAAATTTTTGGAATCAAAAGGAGCAGATATTAGAGCCGACAATGATTATGCAATAAGAAGGGCATTGGCTAATGGTCATTTGGAAGTCGTTAAGTTTTTGGAATCAAAAGGAGCTGATATAAGAGCATTCAATGATTATGCAATAATATGGGCATCATTGAATGGTTATTTGGAAGTTGTTAAATTCTTGATATCAAAAGGCGCAGATATTACAAAAATAGAAAAGAATAAATCAAATGAACTCATAAAGTATTTATATGAAAATGGAAATTTCGATTGTGCCATTAAACTGCTAAATTATTTTGGTTGTTATAATGAAAATATCAAAAAATCATTATTAAAAATACAATATAATCGAAATAATTTTATTGTGAATATTAGAAATAATTATACTGATGTAGTTATTTGTACCAAAAATTGAACATTTATTTATTAATAAACAATGCAACAATATTAGTAATCGATATGAATGATCAAAAAATAATTGAGTTATTGCAGTTGAATGGATTCGATATTAGAACTGATGCTAACGAAGCATTGTGTTGGGCATCATCGAAAGGTCATTTGGAAGTTGTTGAATTTTTGGAATCTAAAGGAGTCGATATTAGAGCCAACGATGATCATGCAATAAGAATGGCATCGCGAAAAGGTCATTTAGATGTCGTTAAATTTTTGGAATCTAAAGGTGCCGACATTAGAGCTAACAATGATGATGCAATTAGAATAGCGTCAAAAAATGGTCATTTAGAAGTCGTTAAATTTTTGGAATCTAAAGGTGCCGATATTAGAGAGTATAATGATGCAATTATAATAGCTTCAATCAATGGTCATTTAGATGTCGTTAAATTTTTGGAATCAAAAGGAGCCAATATAAGAGCTTTAAATGATGGTGCAATGAGAATGGCTTCAAACAATGGTCATTTAGAAGTCGTTAAATTTTTGGAATCTAAAGGTGCAGACATTAGAGCTAACAATGATGAGGCAATTAGATATGCATCACATAATGGTCATTTAGAAATCGTTAAATTTTTGGAATCTAAAGGTGCCGACATTAGAGCTAACAATGATGATGCAATTAGAATAGCGTCAAAAAATGGTCATTTAGAAGTCGTTAAATATTTGGAATCAAAAGGTGCCGATATTAGTAATACGGATGATTATGCAATAAGATTTGCATCACTAAATGGCCATTTGGAAGTGGTTAAATTTTTGGAATCTAAAGGAGCCAATATTAGAGCTATAAACGATGGTGCAATAAGATGGGCATCGGAATATGGTCATTTAGATGTCGTTAAATTTTTGGAATCAAAAGGAGCCAATATAAGAGCTTTAAATGATGGTGCAATGAGAATGGCTTCAAACAATGGTCATTTAGAAGTCGTTAAATATTTGGAATCTAAAGGTGCCGACATTAGAGCTAACAATGATGATGCAATTAGAATAGCGTCAAAAAATGGTCATTTAGAAGTCGTTAAATATTTGGAATCAAAAGGTGCCGATATTAGTAATACGGATGATTATGCAATAAGATTTGCATCACTAAATGGCCATTTGGAAGTGGTTAAATTTTTGGAATCTAAAGGAGCCAATATTAGAGCTATAAACGATGGTGCAATAAGATGGGCATCGGAATATGGTCATTTAGAAATCGTTAAATTTTTGGAATCTAAAGGAGCCGATATTAGAGCCGAAGATGATTACGCAATAAGATGGGCATCACGAAATGGCCATTTAAAAGTCGTCAAATATTTGGAATCTAAAGGAGCCGATATTAGAGCTGGTGATGATTATGCAATAAGATGGGCATCAGAAAATGGTCATTTAGACGTCGTTAAATTTTTGGAATCAAAAGGTGCCGATATTAGAGCAGGCAAGGATTATGCAATAAGATGTGCATCAGGAAATGGTCATTTAGAAGTCGTTAAATTTTTGGAATCTAAAGGAGCCGATATAAGAGCCGACAATGATTATGCAATAATGTGGGCATCAGAGAATGGTCATTTAGATGTCGTTAAATATTTGGAATCTAAAGGTGCCGATATTACAAAAATAAAAAAGAATAAATCAAATAAACTTGTGAAGTATTTCTATGAAAATGGAAAATTTGATTGCGCCATTAAACTACTAAATTATTTTGGTTGTGATAATGAAAATATTAGAAAGTCATTATTAAAAATACAATACAGTCGAAATAATTTTATTGTGAATATAATAAAAAATTACACTGACATAGTCATTTTGAACGAAAAATGATTATTGCTGTTGAATAGTTATCTTTAATTCGAATATTTGTATATAATGCTTTTTTCTATCTTATTCTTGAAATAAAGGAAATTACTATGGCTATAATAATAAATTTATAAAAACAGATTGGATATAAATATTTTATTGAAAATCTGAAAAGTAACGAATTACGAACCAATCTATAGTACGTTAATAAAACAATCATATGAAAACATTTTTCTTTTATTGAAAAACGGTTTATTTCCTTCTATCATTTTATAGAACAATCTTGTCAAATGATTATCAAAACCCATATATTCATTATGTTTTATGACTAAATCATATTTTCTGTCTTTTATCCAAAATTCTAAAATATAATTGATAATATTAGTGTACTGTGAAGTTCTGTGAGGATAATGTTTAATATTACATTGCCAACGTTTATAATTTATTTCAATTAACATTTCCAAATAACACCAACCTACTCGTTCAAACAATGTTTCAAATAAAAATTTAAAAATATCAGAATTAGCAACCTGTATTAAATCCTCATAGTTTATATGTTTATGTGCACCTTTTTCGACCATAAATTTCATCATATCTAAACTATTGCTGCGTATTGCATCAATAAAGGGATTACAATATTCATTGGTTGGGTTCAATGAAGCACCATTGTCAAGTAAGAATTTTACCATATCAAAATTATTATTCCTTATAGCAACACGCGAAGGATCACAATAAAAATTAGCAGGAACTATTGGTGCACCTTTTTCAACCAAAAATTTTACTATGTTTAAACGATTGTTTTTTATGGCAACAAACAATGGATTAGGGTAATCTGATGTTATTGGTGCACCTTTTTCAATCAAATATTCTACTATGTTTAAATGGTTATTCTCTATTGCAACAAACAGAGGATTATGATCGTCTGAAATAAAAGGTGCACCTCTTTCAACCAATAATTTAACAATATCTGTGTGACCATTTTTGATTGCTGTTATTAATAATTTGTCTTCAGGCAAATTTATATCGTAGTCAGAGTTCAATAAAGCGTGTAAGCTATCAATATCACAATTATGTACTTTTTTTACTAATTCTTTTGGATTGCTATCCTCAATAACCGACAATTCATCTAAAACCATATTATTCAATATTAATTTTAATATAACAAATAACATAATATTATTTCAATTTTTATTGGTATTAAATATTGAAATATATAGTTCCTAGATATAGTTTTAATCCAAATACAAATGACAGACGAAATATTATTAATAATTGCGGACAAAGATGAAAACAAACAAAAAGCCTTTATTAATGAATATCACACTTTTTATAAGACAGGTTTGATTCAAGGATTATTAGAATTAACCGACGAATATATTAATATAGATGATGATATTCATAAAGTAGTTAGAATAAACGTGGATATTAGTTATGAGGCTGCACAATTGTATTTTAGTAATGTAGATATTAACGAAAATAATATGAATTACGATTTACTGAAACTTATGATGTTAGCCGAAGATCATCGTATTGAACAATTAATTATGAAATTATCTCCCAAAATAATAAAAAATGAATTTGATCCACTTTTATGCAGACTTGTACACAATACTTTTGAACATATAATATCAAATGAAATGGTACGACAAAACGTATATTTTGACACGGAGTCTGATAAATTTATGAAATTTGATGAAAATTCGGATTTGGCATTATATAAAGGTTCGTGTTTCAGTACAAGCGACAATAATGATTTATTAGAACACTTGCAATGTATTTCAAATGATAAAATAATGATAGTAAATCCTTGTTTTTACTCTGAAGACCAATTTATTATGATGAGTGATATTCATAAAATAGAAATAAATTTTAGAAATAACAAAATGTTTTCAAATGCTGAAATTAATTATATAAAAATATTTCAATATAATTTTCCTTCGGATAAACACGAAGGACGAAAAAATTTTTTGTGCAAATATATAAAAGAAAAAGGACATTGGAATCCTAATCTTATTAATCAAATTAAAAATAATGTACATTATTTTATACAAAATAATGATTTTAACATTAACATTCATCACATTGCTGATTTAAAAAAAGAGGAAAATGATATAAATACAATATTGATAATTTAAGTGACTTCGGCATATTTGCTATGGCCATTCATTTTAAATAAATAAAATTAAAGTATTAAATTTGACTTAATTACTATTTCTGTAAAAAATAATTGCCAGTTTTATTCATTACAACACACATCCCACCATTTTTTATTTCATAACAGTTACTCGTTATGTCATTATATTTCATTTTGAAGGATTTACTGACATTTTCAACGTTACCACCCAGTTCTTCTGGCAATAATATGAAATCTATTCTCGGAACATTTTGTTTATTATCTGGTAATATAAAAGTTATTTTAGGTTCTTTATCACCTTTACAGTTAGTATAATGCTTATCCAAATTTGTTTCGCATTTATTACAAAAATATGTTGTTTGACATTTGTTGCAACGTTTGAACATAACATTTGTGTTACTGGTTGGTTTTAAAGCATAATAAAATATGTGCTTATTACATTTATTACAATAAATTCCCATTTGAGTTATATTGACGATTTGTTTTTAAATCATTTTGGAAAATATTAAAGTTATTAAGTGCTGTTGTCTAACATATTGTCAATATTGTTGTACAGTTAAAAATAGTAAAAAACAATATTGACAAAATGTTAGACAACAGCACCAAATATTATAATATAATTAGTAATAACGGCAATGCTGTTGTCGAACATTTTGTCAATATTGAAAACAGTAAAATAAATTAACCATTGTGGAATAAACAATAATGACAAAATGTATGACAGCAGCATAAACAAATATTTATATGGAATTTAGTTAAGTAAAATAAATTTAACTAAATTAGGCAAAGTAATAAGGTGACAATATAATGTTAATTAATAAAAAATTAATTAAGGTGTTTCAAAACATCTTTCAAAGCATCTTTGCAAGTCTGAGTGGACACTTTAAGTTCAACATAACCACCTCTACCATCACCAGATTTAGCTACTTTAAATTCGACCCATTCAGGTGAACCTTTGATGTAAGCAACACCGTTGCTGGGCTTAAAATTAAGACAATAGGAACCATTTTCCAATGATCTCAATAGATTTTCCCATTGAGATTTTTTAGGCATTGTTTCAAAACTAACAGACAAATTATAATTGGTATCGCTATGAACAAAAATAAGTTCTTCGCAAGCTTCATTTTCTTCTGAATCATTTTCAGAATAATCATAGTTTAAATTGTATTTGTAAGTGAATGGCATTTTTATTGGTTATATACTAACTTATCTTTCTAAGCACTTTATTTCTCAATTTTTTCATTAAAGAAGCAAATATATAACATTGACTATAAATAAATTAAAATGGTTAATGCTGTTGTATGACATTCTGCCAATATTACTGAAATCTGTGAATCAATAATGACATAATGTTTGCCAACAGCATCAACCATCACATAATCAGAATTTGGGCGAAGTAATAAGGTGACATAAATAAAAAAAACTAAATTATAATGGCAAATATAGTTATAAGTGCGAATGTCGAACATTTTGTTAATTTACCAACAACATAATCTAACCCCAATAATAATTTAGATAAAATAACAAAAAAATTGAGAAAAAAAATATCGGATAGCAATATCCATATTATAATTAAAACAATGATAAAAGGAGCTGGAATTTGGGTGTTCGGGACTCATAATGATCATAACGAATTAAGACATGTTGTTTATTTGTTTCAAGACAATTGTGGTAGTTTCAATGTGTTAGCTGGAAAAAGAGAAAAAAAAGATTTATTGAAAAATGTTAAACCGTCAGAGTATAAAGATGAAATTGAATATAAAAATACGGCAATTAGAGAAGCATTTGAAGAGTCTTGTGGAATGTTCAAATTTGATGTCAATTCATTAAATTCAGTTTGTAGTGTTAATATGAAATGCAAAAACGGTTTATATGTTATGTATTCTATTTTTTTGGATAATATAATTGATGTTAAGATTTATTATAATAATAAGAACATTATTATCAAAAAATATCTGGAAGAAAAAGATTATCTAAAAAACAATAAAAAAAGTAAAAAAAATAACAGATATACTAAATTTTTGGAAACTGTCAATATTAGTGCTTTTTATTTAGACGATTTCAAAAACAAAAAAATAGATAGTTTAAGGAATACTAATGGCAAATTGTGTAAAATAGCTAAAAGAGCTGTTGAAGCTATAACTAGTTTTATGGAATATGATGTTTATTATATGAACAGAAAAACTGTTCAACTATCAATTGATAGTGAAAACAATCCTTATTATGCTGTTGTAAATCAAAATAATGTGGATAATATTGACATTAACATTGATAATATTCGGAATTATATTGACCAGTAAACTAATTTTTTTATAGGTAGACTTTTTGGATGAATGCTGATGACAAACTTTATCACAATATTGTTGAAATCCAAATCAATAATGGCATAATGTTTGTCATCAGCATAGATATTTGTGTAAAATAATAATAGTCCCCGCACCCATCCAGCGCACCGACTAACGTCAATTAACATTACAGTTGACAATAGGTGGAATAGGCCGTTGGCCTATTCCGTGGGGGCAATTAGAGGGTATAAATAGATGGTTTCAATAAAAACTATATATTTTAATGGAAATATTTAAATGGAAAAAAATAGAGTGATCAAAACAGTGATATTTTAAGTGATAATAAGATTTTTACAATAAAAATATAAATAAAAAGGTTTCAGAAATTATGGATCACTAAAATTATCACTAAAATTATAACTAAATGGTAAAAATAATGGTAAAAATTAGAGTGATCAAAACAGTGATATTTTAAGTGAAAATAATATTTTTGACAGTAAATTTATAAATAAAAAGGTTATGTGAGTTCGGTCATCACTGGTTTGGTCACCGTGAGTTGGTCAATCAGTTGGTGAGTCTGGGCGGTCGGGGATACTGTCCGTTTAATTGGTAAAGATAGTGACACTAACATAGTAAGTTGAATCGTTCAATGTAGTTAGTTCATTTCCGGCACCATCAAATAATTTCAATTTATTGCTAGTAGTATATGGGCCACCATTATTTACAAATTTGCCGTGCATAATAGTTGTAGCCATATCATTGTTACTAATGGCAATACTCCAAGAGTAGAAGTTAGTGGGTAATGTAACATAATCGACGTCAAATGCAATTTCACTAACATAAGCATTTGTACCAAGAGCAAGATTAGAACCAGTTAATAAATTATAAGTTATAACACCCAATGAAGATGTAATTCTGTATATAGCGGTATTAATTTTCATAGAAGTATTAGTGTAAGGTCTAATAGGATAATCATCGTTCACAATGAATTGTTTCCAAGTAGAACCATTATAAGCACTAGGTTTGAAGCCACCTCCTGATGTGTCCATATAAATTTCACCAAGTGCGGCACCAGTTGGAACAGTAGAAAAGCTAGGAGTTACGAATCTACCACTACTTAATGGCTGTAAGATTGCAGCATAACCGATAACATTAGCATTACTATTATCCAAACCAGTACTATAAACCTGTAAAGCATTCCAATTACCTCCATTAGTACTAACTTTAAATGCTGCAGTACCAATTGGTTTAACAAGAATATGGGTTTGACCAGTTAAACCCATATATTTCATGAGTGCCTTGAACTGTGCAATAATAACTGCCCTATTACCAACAAATTCGCGTTGCTCTTGGCCGCTTGTCCTTTGTCTCTTGTTTCCTTGAGCTTGCTTCACCACTGGTGCTACCCGTTGCATTGCCGGAGTTGCTGATGGTTGCACTGCTGGTGATTGAACTGCCCTTTGTGTTTTATGCACTGGAGTTTTAGCTTTACTTTCTTTTTCGTCGATTGAACAATCGTTCATTTTGTCCGACAAATCGTCTCCAACCTGCTCAGCTTCCTTGGGTTTATCGTTGTTTTTCGGTCAACTTAAACCTTTTTGAACTTCTGCGCAAAATTTTCCGCTTCTAGTTAGCCTCCGCAGGAAAATTTTTGATTTGATTATAAAAGAAATTGCGCTATTGGAACAACCTTTCCAAACAAACAAAAGTGATGAGCAACGAGAGTGTTTCAAAAGAGTAGTGAGCAATTGGAAGAAGACGACGAGTTAACATTTATTGAGCAAAATCAATCTCATGACAAGGAACCATTGACTGCAAAGGCTCAAGGTAAGAAGCACAAGACACCGGTAAAATCACCACAGCAAAAGAAGTCTGAAATTCAGCAATTTCAGCAATTCTTGTCTCAATTCAGTGCTGCAGAGTTGAACAACATTGAACAAAAGGCAATTGCTACTCCTAGAAAAAGAAGTTTAACCAATTTGTCAGATGAAGAGGAACAAGAATAAAACAATGATGAACATACCAATGAAGATGACAATGGTGATGAAAACCCTCACATGGATGAAGATGCTTATCCTGATAAAAAATTGATCCAATTGTATGATGAACTCAAAACAAAAAAGGGACCATTCACAAACAGGGCGGAATTTACTGATGTTGCACAGGCCATGATTGATAGAGATATGATTAGTGAAGCCAATATCCCAATTGTTGAAAAGAAGATCAAAGAATGCAGACAGGCTAATGCACCAAAAGCAAAAAAGCAAAAAATTACAAGAAGCCAATCAACTATTGTTGAAGTTCCAAAGGGCGCAAAAAGAATTGTAATTACCTTTGAATAAATCGAATTGTCTTGCTTGTTTGACCGTATCCGCGACCGCCAGACTCCCTGTGTATGTTGTTACCCTATTATAACCATTATATTACCATTCATCCCTATATACCTATAAAACCATACACTACATACACTCTTACACTCTATCATTTATACTATCTTATTGTTCCATTTATTTGAAAAATATAAATTTACAATTTCTATTTTTACAATTCAATTTCCCTGTGCGTGTAGTTACCCTATTATAACCATTACAATACCCATCATCCCTATATACCTATAAAACCATACACTACATACACTCTTACACTCTGTATAAATACACAATTTTATTGAAAATATAAATTTACAATTTCTATTTTTACAATTTAATTGCCATTTATTTGAAAACCATCTAATTATATTCTCGCCCCCTTAGAATAGGCCAACGGCCCATTCTCTTATTGTCAATTATACTATTTATAGACGTTAGTCGGTGGCGCTGGATGGGTGCGGGGGGGATAGTATTAAACAACACTAAATTAATTTCTGTTGTACAGCGGTATTGATGACATCACGCAATCTTCTATTAATTATCATCTCACAACCATTTATAAAACAAAGATAATTATATTTTGAACCTATCTTTTTTGTATCTAAATTATATTCTGTATCGTTGAGTGCACAAATATTTAATTGTTTTTTTAATTCTGATAAATTTACTTTTTTGATTGTGACTGTGTTAATGTGATTCTCTGCTTTAATTTCGTCAGATATATTATTTTTTTGTTGCAAAAATTTTTCAGTATCAATCATTTTATTTTTTGGTATATTGACTATGTAAGTTCGGTGAAAATTACCCATTGTATCATCTATTTCAACATAGTTAATCAAATCTTTTTGTTCTAAATTCAACAGGAATGCTGTTTCTTCTTGAACCTCTCTAATTGCGCTATCTTTGAGAATAAAATCGATGTCCTCATTTTTTTGATAATTATGCCAATCTATTTTTCCACCAATTGTATTCCAATTAAATCGTTTTTCCATAACAAGCAAAACATTTTCATTGTTCTCATCTAATATCAAACAACCAGCACCAGTATATGTCTTTTTTGCTCCTCCAGATTGATTTGTTTTTAATGTCAAATATTTTTGTTTGTATTTTAAATATTTTCTCTCATAAATATTGTCATTCTGCATCATATATATTACAATATATATTTTCCATTTTATTCAAATCAAATTTATAATTTTAGTGAATCTTAACACATTTTTAAAATTTGTTTTCTTTAAATCGAAAGTAAAAAGAGTCTTTATTTGAACATATTGTAAAAAATCAACAATATGCTGGACAAAGATATTAATAAATAAAATAAAATGCTGTTGCCAAACATTGTGACAACATTGTAATGGTGACAAAATGTTTTACAACAGCAATGAAAAGATATTTGGACACAATTTAATCAAAATATAAGAATATTGTAATTAATAAGTAATAAACATCCGATAGTAGTATCTGCCGAATTGTTTGTTATGTGTGAAGTCACAAATGGTGTTATATAAGTAATAATATAAAACGAACTAAAAAAATATATATTTTTATTTAAAGAAACAAATAGAATATTTGAGCAATGACAAAAAAAAATTTGATAAATACAATGAATAATAACAATAAGGATAACAATAATAATACTGAATTAATGAATAATTCGACAAAAAATGAAAAGAATTTAGGAAGACCAAATAAGAATGAAAAATATAAAAATGAAAGAAAGGAAGTTCTAGACAAATTATTAAAAATTTTAGACATAAACGAAAATAATAAGATATTTTATGTTGAAGATTTAGAAAATAATGCTGTAAAGAAAGAACAAATTCAAAATTTGATTGGAGACATAAAACAATATTTTTCGTGCAGTATGTGGGTATATTTTGCGAAAAAAGAAGTATCATGGCCCCTTACTTCTATATCTAGATCTATACTAAAAAGTATGAATGTTAAAGTTACAACTGTTGCTTTACGAGATAATGAAACCAATAAAATTGCAAAAAAAGGTTTTAAGGTCCACATATAAAATTTATCGCGTTTTACACTTAAAAAAAAATATATAGTTATTTATTATAGAATGAATAACCGTATCATTCAAAATGAAAAATCACCAAAAAAATGTTCAAATTCCCAAAAGAACACTGATGGTAATAATAAAGATTGTACAACTACTATATTAATAGAAAAAAAAATTCCAAAATTAGGCGAAATAACAAGATTCTCCAAAAAAGATTTGGCGATTGAATATTTAAATAGCTCTGACGATAAGCAACTTAAATTATTTTCAGAAGACTTGGGTATTAAAGGCGCCAAATCCTATATAACCATTACTTATCAGCATTTATATCAATTATGTGTCAGTCAAAAGAGTCCGCATTATTATGAGAATATTGAAAGAAATATGCCAGTAAAATTCCATATGGATATTGATCTGAAAGTAAATATAAATAAAAAAGCAAAATTAAATAGAATATTTGACAAAACAGTAAAAGAGTCAATTGACCTCATCAATAACGAATTTAAAAAGGAAAATATTAATGATCCGCAAATTATCGTTTTAAAAAGCGATTACACAAAAACAATAGATAATATAAGTAAAATATCAGCTCATTTAATTTATAATAATGTGGTTTTTGATGACATATATGACATGAAACACTTTTTGTTAAAAATAAAGTCCAATTTAATAGACAATAAAATAATCGATAAAAATATCTATCGAATTGGATGTTTTAGAATGTTACATTGTTCCAAAAAAGGAAAAAACAATAAATTAAGATTCTGCAAAAGTATTAACTATACTCTCGAAAATGAGGAAAAATTATTTTATGATTCAATGGTAACACATTTTTTCGAAAATCAGGTTGTGCATAACATAAAATCCAATATACAAATAAACGATAATCTCAAAAAAGAGAAACTGTTAAAATGTAAAAAAAGGATTAGTAAAATCAATGATTATTTTTATGTATTCACAGATAAAGAATTACAATTGTTTACGGCTTTAGTGGATACCATAAAAGTAGATCAGTTAGATGATTACAATACATGGATATTAATAACCTATTCTTTTATTGATCTTTATGAAAACATCGATAAAAAGTTTCAAAAAATGTTATATAAATTGTGGGACAGTCTGTGTAAAAAAGGCAAATGTTATGATAAAACTAATAATAAAAAAATATTTTTCAGTTTAAAGTTAGATTATATAAATGCCAATTATATTCCAATCATACTGAATTCCGATTTTAGATTTAAAAAAGTAATTAGGTACGAAAAAATAAAATCAAATTTTAGTGATTATACGGTGGATAAATTAAATTCCAGATATGTCAGTGACAGTATATATGAAACAGCCAGCAAAAACGATATAATTACGGTTAAGTCATTCCCGGGAACTGGCAAAACAACTCTTTTAAATAAAGTATTCGATATCAAACAAATAAATGGAAAAAATGTCCATAATTTTGATCGACCTATTATCAGTATAACTAGTCGTAAAAACTTGGCAGAAAAACATGCTAATGATTTAGGCATAATTAATTATAAAAAAAACAATGATTATTTATTTGATATTGATAGAGTGGCTATCACAGTTAACAGTTTAATTAAAATAGATGAGGACAAATATAAAGATTGTTATTTGGTGTTGGATGAAACCAGTAAAGTGCTCAGTTATCTTAAATCTAATGTTCTAAATGGTATACGATATGATGTTTACCAGATATTTTGTAAAATAATAATGAATTCTAAAAAAATCATAATATTAGATGCCGATTTAGGCGAAATTGATTTGAGAACTATTATTAATATTCGTAAACTTGGTAGTAATAGTGCCAATTATTATTTAGCTATAAATGAGTTCAAAACAAAGACAGGTATAAATGCATATTTTTACGATAATCCACATATTGTCGCGGAAATGTTAATTAACGATTTTATAAATAAAGTTCCATTTATATGTGCATTAGATTCTTTAACCAAAATGAAACAAATTATTAACGAAATTAAGAAGAAGGCGATTGATATGAAATTAATAGACCAAATTGATAAATTATTAAAAGTTTATAGTTCTGAGGAAGATGATGATACATTCGATATAAATATTTTAAAAAAGAAACTGGGTATTCTATTCACGCCAATTATGATTTATGGAATCGATATAAACAGTAAAATTCCCAGAAAAGTATACGCATTCGCCTTTAAAAAGATATTAACTCCATACGAAATTAACCAGCAAATACAAAGGGAAAGAAATCATAGTGAAGCCCACATTTTTGTAAATCAACATATTGGACAATTAAAATACGATAATAAGGATGATTTCAGAATAGATGTACAAAATAGAATAAACAAATATAATGAAACGATAAATGAAATAATAGAAATCAATAAAGTGGATATGTCAGATGCTCCAGTAAAAGATAATAATATGAAGAAGATTTTTAATGATTTATATGTAGAAACAACTTTTATGGAAGAAACAACGAAGGTACATATGGAATATTACCTAAAAAATATAATGGCCGATATGGGGTATAATATTATTGAAAAAAAAGAGAAAACCACTTTTGAGATAAAACAAGATAAACAATTAGATGAAAAAATAAAAACTGATATAATTGATAAATTTCAATCAGAAGGAATCCTAAATTCAAAAATTAAGGATAAGATCATTAGAAGAATGGAAATTATGAACATTAAAACTGAACAATTAAATGATTTTACTAAAAAGATCATTATGAATGACAGCAAATTTACTGATTATCTAAATTTAAAAAGATTTTTGAGTGGTAAATTGGAAGATAAAATTATAGAAAATAATAAAAGAGAATTAGATGAATGTAGTTCTACTAATATATATTACAAATTAAGAGAATTCAAAAAGATTGTAACAGTCTTAGGAATAAAAAATGATATTGAATTTAATTATGATGCTGATAGCAAAAAATTTAAAGATAAAATTGAAGATAAAAAATTAATTGATGATTTAAATACAATCAAAAAAATGTTTAGATTCAAAAGTAATAAATATTTTGATTTTGACAAAATTGATGGTTACGAAAAACTCTATAAGATGGCGATATCAATGAGCAGACAATTATTTGGCAATGATTTTTTGGACATTATAAAATTTAATACTAAAATTAAAAATAAGGATATTACAATATATAAATATTACACAAATATAAGTTATGTTGCAAATGTAAAAAGCATCTAAAATTAAAAAAATTAGCGGGTATTTTTGCTATAAGAATCTTCCTACTATATAATGTCACAGAAAAACCCGCAATATTTATGAAAAATTAATTAAAGACAATTAAAATTAGACAATTAAACTATCAATTAAATGGTTAAATCTTAACGGTTTAATTTAAATAGAACAATAGGCGGTCATTTTAATTTGAGAATTAAACGGATCAATTAAAATGGCTCAGTCAAAACGGACACTCTCGAATGAACATTTAAATGGCTTAATCTAAATGGCTCAATTAAATTAAGCAATTAAACGGATCAATTAGAAGAATAACCAATTGGAGCAAAAATATGTATATCAAATGACCAAATTAAATGCGAACATCTGAATGGTTTTAATTAAATAAAACAATTTAAATGTATAACTGTTTGGAGCAAAAAAAGTATATCAAATGGCTAAAAATAGTTTATTCAATTAAAAGGAATAACAACTTGGGCAATTAAACGGGCATTATGAAGGATAAATAAATGGAGAAATAAGCTGGCCTTTTTAAAATAATGCATTGCTACTGTCAGATATGTTGGCAATATTGTTACCAGTAAACACATTGAACATCAATACTGTCAACATATTTTCCATTAGCAAATAACAATATATGGCGAGTGCTGGGCGGCAAACATTCTGCCAAATATCGACAAAATATATATCAACAGCATTGACCTTCGTAATAAAGGATTTGGTAAAACTAAATTTTACCAAATCGGGCAAAGTAATAAGGCGACCATTTTTATCGCTGACAAATAACACAATCAAATGGAAACAATTTTCTTTTATTAAGAAATGGTAGATATCCTTCCATCATTTTCTTGGACAATCTCGTTAAATGGTTATCGATGCCCATATATTCATTATATTTAATGACCAAATCATATTTCCTGTCCATTGTTCATAATTCAGAATCCGCTGCTATAGTCCAACATACTGTGTACCTTTCAATATGTTTTGTCAATAGCATTAATAAACAAAAAAGATCAATGCTGTTGTTATACATTATGCTGATATTGTTTATTATTGTCTTATTATTGTTCTAATATTGGCAAAATGTGTGACAACTGCACAATCCAAAATAAAAACAGGATTTGGTTTTAACCAAATCAGGCAAAGTAATAAGGTGACCATTTTTATTACACATTAATAACACAATCAAAAGGAAACAATTTTCTTTTATTAAAAAATGGTTGATTTCCTTCTATCATTTTCTTGGACAGCTTCGTTAAATGGTTATCGATACCCACATATTCATTATGCTTAATGACCAAATCATATTTTCTATCTATTGTCCAAAGTTCTAATATATGATTGATAATGTTCATATGAGATGAACTGGATTTTATTAATGACTCCAAGTTAATATTTATATTGTCTCTCAAACATATTTCTAAGAAGAACTTAAAAATGTGGAGATGCCCATGTTTACAGGCTAAAGTAATTGTTTCGTGATCAAGAGCAGATCCTTTTTCTATTAAATATTTTATTGTATCTAAATATCCATTTTTTACAGCAATCATTAAATGAGTTTCTTTAAAATAACCATGTTTTTTATTAATATCTACTCCTTTTTCAACCAAAAAATTAATAATGTTAAGGCGATTAAACTTGATTGCAACGCACAAAGGGTCAGTTAAATGATCATTACGTATTAATGGCAAATCATTTTCAATTAATAATTCTACTATGTCCAAATGTCCAAATTCAATGGCCACACACAATATATCATTATAATATTTTCTAGGTGATAAATGCGCCCCTTTTTCAACCAAAAATCGTACTATATCAAAATGGCCGTATTCTATGGCCAAACTTAAAGGATCATAAAAGGTATTATTAGAAGTCAATGGTACACCTTTTTCAACCAAAAACTGAACTATGTTAAAATAATTTTTTGCAACAGCTATCATCAAAGGATTATAAACGGGTTCTTTGAATATTAATGGAACACCTTTTTCAACCAAAAATTGTACTATATCGAAACGATTATATTCTACGGCCACGTATAAAGGATCATGAGTAGGGTTATCACAAATTAAATTAGCACCATTTTCAATCAATAATTTAACAATATCCAAATGACCATTTTCGATAGACGTTCTTAATAATTTGTCTTTGGGTAAATTAATATTGCCGCTATGTACATTTTTTACCAATTCAGCTGAAAACATAATGTTCGATACTAAATTAGTATATTTCGATTAATATAATCTTATTTCAATTTTTTGTCAAAATAAATAAAAATATTAATGAGTGATTGATAATAGTGAAAAATAAAAATCGATGGTGTTATTATACATTATGTCAATATTGTGGAAAATGTAAATCAACAGCATATATCAATTCAGAAACCGCTGCTATTGTCAAACATACTGTATACCTTCCAATATGTGTGTCAATAGCATTAATAAATAAAAGAAACCAATGCTGTTGTTGAACATAAAGCCAATATTGTTGACAATGATACCAGAATAAAACAAAATTGACAGAATGTATAACAACAGCACTATTCCATACTAAGGATAGACAAAGTAATAAAGTGACCATTTTCATTATATATTAATAACACAATCAAATGGAAACATTTTTCTTTTATTAAGAAACGGTTGAATTCCCTGTATCATTTTTTTGGACAATTTTATTAAGTGATTATCAATGCCCACATATTCATTATGTTTAATGACCAAATCATATTTTCTGTCTTTTATCCATAATTCGAAAATATAATTGATAATATTCATATGTGATTTTTTAAAAGCACGATTGATCAATGATTCTAAGTTAACACTTATATTGTCTTTAAAACATATTTCCAATAATAACTTTAAAATGTGAAGGTGACCGTATTCACAGGCCAATGGAATTATCGTGTCATAATCAAGATCACATCCCTTATCCATTAAAAATTTGATTATATCTAAATGTCCCTCTTTTACAGCAATCGCCAAATAAGTTTCTTTAAAATAACCATATTTTTTATTAATGTCAACTCCTTTATCAACCAAAAATTTAACTACATTTAAATGGTTATTTTTAATGGCCACATACAAAGGATCTCTATACAGACTGTCATGAGTTAATGGTGCCCCTTTTTCGACCAAAAATTTGACTACATTTAAATGGTTATTTTTAATGGCCACATACAAAGGATCTCTATACAGACTGTCATGAGTTAATGGTGCCCCTTTTTCGACCAAAAATTCCACAATATTAAAATAATTACTTCTTATTGCCATAAGTAAAGGATCATAATAAGAATCATCAGATGTCAATGGTGCCCCTTTTTCAATCAAAAATTCTACAATATTAAAATAATTTCTTCTTATTGCCACATTTAAAGGATTATAATAAGAATCATCAGATGTCAATTTAGCACCATTCTCAACCAATAATTTAACAATGTCCAAATAACCATATTCGATAGCTGTTCTCAACAATTTGTCTTCAGGTAAATTTATATCATATTTTAAGTTAAATAATTTGTGCAAACTATCAATATCACCTCTATATACTTTTTTTATTAATTCCTTTGGATTATTATAATCTTCTTTTTTTAATAAATCAAAATCTATGTGATCATATTTTTGTTTTTTTACACTGTCCAATATTATAACTGTAGTAGCATATGCGACACAAAATCCTCCATAAATACTAGTAAATAATAATTCAGCTAAAACCATTTTATTTAATATTAAACTGATTTGTTCTGACCAGTATAATATTATTTCAATTTTTCATAAAACCGTCCAAAAATAAATGCTGTTGTCAAATATTGTGAACAGTAGTAAATCAATAATGGCAGAATGTATGTCAACAGTAATAACCGAAACAAAAAAGGGATTTAGTGAAAACAGGTTTCACTAAATCGGGCAAAGTGACAAGGTGGCTAAATATCAGATAATATTTATAAAATAAAAATCGATGCTGTTGTCAAACATTATGTCAATATTGTAGACTATAATACACCAATAATGACAAAATGTTAATCAACAGCATATATCAATCCAGAAACCGCTGCTATTGTCAAACATACTGTATACCTTTCAATATGTGTGTCAATCGCATTAATAAATAAAAGAGACCAATGCTGATGTCAAACATTAAACTCATATTGTTGACAACGAGGCTAGAATAAAACAATATTGGCATAATGTATAACAACATCATTATCCAATATAAAGACAGGATTTGGTTAAACCAAATCGGGCAAAGTAATAAAGAGACCATTTCAAACCATTGTTTATTGTCAAACAGAAGCAATCAATATATATGTCAATAGAATAAACAAATAAAGTGACCAATATTATTGTCAGTGTAATATCAACATAATTCTTTATATTTTATTATTATTGATCATTTTATACGGAATAGATTAGATAGGCATATACATCAAAGTTATTCTATTCGTAGTACTTTTACTATTATCATCGATCCAGAATTCAACAAAAATTTTATTTGTATTTCGAGTAATATGTATAATAAAATCTTTATTTATTATAAAGTCACAATCTATATCAGCATGTGAAGGATATTTATCGGAAATATATTCAAAAACATCAATGTAATAATTCATTTTCATAGCATCAGTATCTATATCATATTTATCGCCGATAGTATTTAAATAATCAAGAATATGATCAAATAAAAAAATATCTTCACATTCAAACATTTCCTCAGCAAAATCAACATAATTATTTTCACTATCACTTCTACAAGTCAAACTAAAAATGTATTTCATATTATTTGTTATATAATAATAACCACAAAACAAATATTAAAATTTCAATTTTTACTTACCGATCTATAAAAACGTTCAATGTTGCCATTATTGTGAACAACAGTAAACCAATAATGACAGGATGTACCACAACAGCAATAATCCATCCAAAAACGAAAATTAAAACGTACTATATCGTCTTTCAATAGCATTAACAAACAAGAGAGAATTGTCATGAAACATTTTTCAGTATTGAAGACTATGGCAAACAGTACAACAACAGCATTTACAATTGTGAGATAGATTTGATTAAACTAAATTTAATCGGACAAAGTAATAAGGTAAATAAATTTCTTATTTAACGAACATAATGACAAAATCAACAACAGATTAAGAAAAAAGTCAATGCTGTTGCCACACATTCTAACAATATTGTGGACAGCAACAAATCAATAATGGCGAAATGTTAATCAACAGCATTTACCAACACAAAACAGGATTTGATTTAAATAAATTTAACCAAAACGGGCAAAGTAATAAGGTGGTAAAAAAATTGATTTATAAAACTCATTGGTTGTTGGTGAGAGAAATAACTCAAAAAATGGCTTCATACAGCTTTGAACAAATTCAAGAACTAAAATGTGCAAATAGTTTTTGCACAGAAGTAATATTAAAGAAAAAAGAATCAATAGTACAATTCTATTATCCTTCATATCTACTATTTACATTGGAGAACAATAAATACAAGAATACGATTGAATCGGAAGAATGGATAAAATCAAACAAATACGTAATATATTTGTCCGATTACGAAGAATTGGAAGAATCAAAAGAATTTTTTATTGACTATTATGAGTTTAATAGAACAAGAAAAGCAAAATATTTAAGTATAGAAAATGATCACAAAAAATTATTATTTTCAACTAGATTCGAAGTGGATTCATTTGATATATATACGTTATTCAGAGAAATAAAAATCGAGATTTCACCAAACAATATACATAAGAAAACGATATTAGATAATATATCTTTTAATAATTTTATAAATAAGCCATATGCAACAATATTAATTGATAAAATATTATTATACTTATTAGAAAAAGTGGATTATAATTCTGTGGGAGAATATCAAAAAAATATTACATTTCCAATTTATGATGTATTGGACAATTACGAAAAAACATTAATGCCATCTACAAAAAATTTAATTGAAAAGTTAACAAAGAAATTTTTGCAACAGCTGGGTACTCGGATGTATTTGGATCATTTTTATTCAATAAAAAGGTTATTGATCTATAAATATTTTAGTGATGATGATTTTACCATAGATTATGATGATAATGAGAAAAGTGAACTGAATGAAGATGTGTTCAGAATAAATATGGATGAAACTGACAATAATTTGTGTAAAATTTATAGATATGCTGGTGAAGAATGGAAAGAATATAAATCGTTTACATTAAACGAATATAGTAAATTGGTAATTACTGAAATAGATTCTAAAAAGCATATTGTTTTGCTTTAAAAATATTAACTTTTTTTTATAAAATACAATTGCTGTTGTCAAACATTATGACAATATTGTTGGTAATTATAAATATGGCACACAATAATGGCAAAATGTATAACAACAGCATTCTAGAACTAAATAAGATAACAACATCATAGCTATAGTCAAACATATGGACAAACCGAACAATATGTTAAACAATAGCCATGACACAATTAAACAATAATCAGATGATTAATACAAAATGGAATCAATATGAGAAGCAACATTATGCTGAATTAAAATTTTATCATTGTTGGAAACAAAAATATTGTGATTTTTGTCATAATTATAAATAATCATATCGTTGTCATTGTAATCATCACCATGAAGATATTTATGAAGGTATAAATATTTAATATACTTATCCTTGATAGTTAAAAGAGCCTTATTAATATCATCAATATTTTTAATTATATTTTTTTTAAGAATTTGTTGTGACTTATCTTGGAAATAAAAGTAAGATATAAAAAAATTGTTAGACTGCATAGATCAGGATTTATAACAATGTAAAGATATTATTTTAAATATGAATATATAAAAATAATAATTAATATATATATGAACGATTTACAAAGACAATTATTTTACGATTATGTGAATGAAATATTGAATAAATACCAAGCAAATAGAAAAAAAATAAAAGAATTAACAGAAGAATTATTAAAATGCAAACAAAAAACGTCACCAGAAGTAAATTTAAAACAGGCGGAAGAACTTGTAAAAAGTAAAGAAATAGAATTAGAGAGAAAAGAAAAAATAATTCAAGAGAAAGAGAGACAAATTGAAGAATTACAGAAAGAGAATAACACAATAAAACAAACGAGAGAATCAGGTAGTAATTTTATAAAAGAATGTAAAAAATATAATAGAGAAGAATCGAGATATAAAAAAAAATTAAATTTAGACAAATATGAAATAAAAAAGAGATTTGAGAGAATATCGAATGAACCGGATCAACAAAAGAGAAATATATTATCATCAGAGATAGGAAGATTATATTTTAATGATAAATTGAGAAACATAAATGAGTCAGGTTTAATAGAGAAGACATGTACAAATTTATCAAAATTAATAGGAGGCTCAAATATGGATGAAATGAAGATAGGAAAATATTTGAAGAAATATGAAATGGATAGAAACAATAAATCAGATATTTATTTAGAGAAATTAAAAGAATACACGAATAATATGAAAGGAGGAGGAGATTCATTAATAGAAATAAATAGTGACAATACAGGAACATATATAAAAAATATAATAGAAGGAAGATATAAACTAATATCCGATCTAAATTTACTGAAGAAAGAGATAAATAAGACAGAGGTAAGAGATTGTGTAAACAATCAATTTACAGATGTAAAATCTGATATGGATAGTGATAATATAGGTTTCAAAAGAAGCGATTATAATTTAAAAATGGGATGTTTTCAAACAATAGTGGGTATGACAAAAGAAAAAGTAAATTCAGAGAAGATATATATGTTTAAAAAATATTTTAACACTCTATTTACGGACGTTTATGTTCAAAATTATTTAGACAAAGGAACATATTCATTATTGACAAATTATTTATATTTTACGATGACATCAGCATTCAAAAAGTTTGTGCAAATATACAATGAATATAATGTAAAAAAATTAAGAGAAGAAGACATAATATTGATGTACAAAGGAGGAAACACAATAAGATTTTACATAAATAATTTATACAAAAACATAAATTTTGGAACGAGTCAGAAAGCGAATGCAGGAAAAGACAAATTGAAAAGAATATTGAATGGATTAAATAGAGGAGATTGGGATTATTACGTATATATAGATTACAAGAGGTTAGTAACGATATTAAATTCAGAAGAATTGAGCAGATTAAGAAAACAAATAGAACAATTAACATCATTTATATTGTATGAAATAAAAGGTCAATTATATGATTTTCTAAAAGCCTCATATGTAAAAAATAATTTGGGTGCAGTATTAAATTTAAAAGCATGGAGCACAGAAACAGAAGAACGAATTCAAAATTTTATAAGAGATTACAATGAATTTTCGAATAAACCAATAAATAAACTGGAAATAGACAGTATAATTACATACGATGATATAGTAAAAAAGGATTCAATCGAACCTTTGCCAGCGAAAGAAAGAAAAATATTGGATAAAAAATCTTTTAATCTAGTAGCAACAAATAAATTAGAGAATATTAATGGAAGTCAAAGATCATCAATAGCTTATATGGAAGTATTTAATTTCTTTATAGATAATGGATTAGAAGAATATTTACCATCGAAAGACATAATAAGTCCGATATATGTACAATTTAATGGGAATATGCATATAGTGCACAATTATGTAAATGTGGTAATATCATTATTTAGATTAAAACTAAACAACAAATTGATATTGAAAATAAATGACAATATAGTGAAATTGAATATACCGGTCGAATTAATAGACGTATCTATATCTCACGAAGTAGATAATAAAATACATTTTACAGAATTATTAAACAATGGTTCAAAAAAAATGGAAACTTTAAATTTAAAAATAGGAGAAGAAAAGCAAATACCAGTGAACATACCATCAGCTGATTATATGTTTTACGACATTAATATAATAATAATAAAAGAGATATTGTTTATGTGGCAAGAAAAGAAGTATGATAAAAGAATTATGAGAAGTTTATTATTAAGTTTGATATGCATGATTCAGAGAAATACGAACATATATACATTATTTAATCAATATAATCAATTAATCAGTGCACTAACAGAATTAAATACTCTGAATAATATCAATGAAAAATACGATTATGTGGTAAATAAATTTAATCCAACAATAGAAATATTAGACACAGGAAAAAGTTATGAGAGACAGAATATCAGAATAGCAACTAGTTTTAATTTTTATTTGGATACAATATTGTGCAAACATATTCAACATATAATTATAGTAAAATATTTGACAGAAATCAAAAAAGGAGCAGATGTAAGTAAATTTAGATACAAAAAATATTGTGATTATTTATTAGAAATACATAAAAACATAGAAACCAATGCGAGTAACTACGGGGTGAGTGCCTATATAGCAGTAACTCCATATTCAGAAATAATACGAGATTTAGAAAAAATATATAACGAAAATTTTGATGTATTTGAAAAGAAAATGATATCAATAGTGAGCGACATCGCCATAATATTGGAAGGTATTATAGACAGCAATATAAAAAATATAAATTTATCATTTGAAAATATAACAGAATTATTTTAAAAATTGAAATTTGAAAGGAATTGTAATTCACAAATATATTGAGTAAATTAGAATGTTAAAAAATAAATTTATGCCATGTGATATTTGTATAAATAATTTAAGAAGGAAATTATTTATGTTAAAAAATGATTTTAATATGTTATCGTACAATCAAGTGATCAAATATATAAAAAAAAATATAATAGATCATTATGCAATTTACAGTGATAATGTAAGTGACAGTAGCCTTTATAATTTGGAACACATAGTACCAGTTAATGTCTTATGTGAAGGCAAGAGACCAGATCGCAACAAGATAAATATAAATTTTGAAGCGGTATCAGATAGTCATTTAATAATACCCTGTGGTAGTGACATTAATTATTTAAGAAGTAATAAAGCCTATGGAATATTTATAAAGAATAGATCAGAAGCGCTGGAAAAAAATATAATAATAATAAACGACAACAAAATATATAATTATCCGAAAATAATTTCAGACAAATTTAGACATTTAAAAAAAATGAGTATAGAGGAGCTCAATAATTTGGATGATAAGAATGATATGTATTTGTCAGAAAATATGGTTCAACCTCCACAAAAATATTATGGTGATATAGCAAGAATAGTATTTTATTTTTATCTGATGTACGGTCATAATTTTATGGAAAGACCAATATCAAAATGTAAGAAAGTGGAATTATTGCCAGGAGAACCATGGTTTATGAGTTCAGAAAAAGAGAAACTAAAGGTATTTAATTATGAGAATTGGAGTAATTTTTTTTTCAATCATCTCAATGATTATAGAAAGTGGGCAAAAAATAATATTTCAGATAGAGAACACAAAAGAAACAAGAATATGATAGAACATTTAGGAGTGGCGAATATATTTATTGGTTATAAGAATAATAAAAATGAATATATACCATCAAATTCAAACATAGTCGAAGAATTATTTTTTGGAAAATCTCACGATCACAATAAATACCTTGAAATAGAATTTTTAACTTTAGACAAAAAGAAATCATTATATTATAAAAATAGAGTGACAAAAAACAAAATATTATCAACTTATACAAAACAGGCATATGAGATGAACAAACAATCTTTAGATAAACAGTTAAGTAATTGTAAATGCAAAAAATAAGATTATTTTTTTTATAGTAATTTACAAACAATAATAATAATAAACTAATAACCTCAGCATTAACCAATATAACAGAACATAGCTATTGTCAAACATATGAACAAAACAACAATATGTTTGACAATAGCTTTTATAAATAAAAAATAGTAATGCTGTTGTGAAACATTATGCCAATATTGTGGATAATAGTAAAACTAGAATGAATCAATATTGGCAGAATGTATAACAACAGCATTAACCATCGCAAAAACAGAAATTGGTGAAAAACAAGTTTTACCAATTTGGGCAAAGTAATAAGGTGACAATTTCAATTCATAGCTATTGTCAAACATATGAACAAAACAACAATATGTTTGACAATAGCTTTTATAAATAAAATAGATCATTGCTGTTGTCAAACATTATGTTAATATTGTGGATAATATTGAAACTACAATAATCAATAGTGCCAAAATGTGGATCAAGAGCATTAACCATCGTAAACAGAAATTGGTGAAAAACAAGTTTTACCAATTTGGGCAAAGTAATAAAGTGACAATTTCAATTCATAACTATTGTCAAACATATGAACAAAATCAACAATATGTAAAAACAATAGCTTTTATAAATAAAATAGAGCATTGCTGTTGTCAAACATTATGTTAATATTGTGGATAATAGTGAAACTAGAATGAAACAATATTGTCAAAATGTGGATCATCAGCAATAACCAATATAACAGAAGATTTGGTGAAAAACAATTTTCCCCAATTTGGGGAAAGTAATAAGGTGGCAAAATTATGAACACAACTACTGATAAACATATGGACAAAACAACAATATGTTTGACAATAGCTTTTATAAATAAAAGATAGTAATGCTGTTGTGAAACATTATGTTAATATTGTGGATGATAGTAAAACTACAATAATCAATATTGTCAAAATGTTAATCAACAGCAATAACCAACAAAAAAAATATTAATGTATATGATATAATGGCATTATATGGAAAATTAGAAAAAATATTAAAAGAAATCAATGTTAAAGAATACAGAAAAGTTTCACCAGAGTTAATAGGTAATGATTATGCATTTTTTGATAAATATTTGAGTAGTGGGGGAGGTAAAAACGAAAAAATAAATGTAAAATATAAAGATTATAATTTTGAATTAAATGTGTACAAACAGAAAGATAGAACAACATATTCAATATTTGCAGACAATAACAATGACGAATGTTTGATAATTTTTGTTGAGGATAATATAAAAATGGCGAGTATTCATAATATTAGCTATTTTCCAACATATGCAAGAGAGGGTTTAGAATATCCAGGAGGAGGATCAATATTATTAAAATTTGCGATTCATTACTTAAAAACGAATAAGGATGCATTAAATATAAAAAAGATAAAAATCAAAGATAATGCGACATTATATTGTAAAAAAATGAAAGGAGTTATAAATTTGTCAGCAATATATATGTTAGCATTTGGAGAAACATGGTATGGCAAATATGGTTTTATTCCCTATGATCATTTAAACGACAAAATAGATATTCAGACTTTAGTAAATTATAAAGTCGACCAGAAATTGGTTAATATAATTCCATTAGATTGTACTAACGTAAGAATGATTATTGAAAAAACAATAAGAGAGCGTAATTTAGAAAAAGATCTAAGTATTGAAAAATTTAATAAAATATATAACAAATATAAAACTTATCCAATTATCAAATTTTTTAGAGATTTTTTGAATCGTAAGCAGTTTGAAGTAATATGTGAAATATTTGGTCATTCCTATAAAGAGATAATGGAAAGTATAGGTCTCCATGATTTGAAAGGAACGGTATATACATTAAATATTTAAGAATGACGGAATATACTGGAAAAACAACAATGGACCTTACTATTGTCAAACATAAAATCACTGTGTTATTCAATAATATAAATGAATAACAATAGAGAATAATATAGTTTTTGAAGAACTGTGCTGTTGTAAAACATTGTGACAATATTGCTGTTATTAATAAACCAATAATGGCATAATGTTTGTCAACAGCATTAAGTATCGCAAAAATAGAATTTGGTGAAAAACAAGTTTTACCAAATTGGGCAAGGTAATAAGGTGACCATTACACGTGTGCAGCTATTGCCAAACATATTTACAAAATCAACAATATGTCATACAATAGCTTTGAAAATAAAAGAGAGCAATGCTGTTATCAAACATTATGAAAATATTGTGGACAATGGCAAAGTTATTACAAAACAATAAAGACGGAATGTATGACAACAGTATTTATTAACGTAAAAATGTTAAAAACTGGAGTTATGCGAGGGGGTCAAAATTTTGTGTATGAATTTTTTTCTTGTCTAATTAAATCGATTATTATTTAAATGATCAATATTTTTCGAATAATTTATTTATAGTTGATATAAAAAGAGGTTTATAGTGATGCATTATATTAATACTATTATATGAATATACATATAGGTGCCTCATATGAAAAATATATACTTGAATATTTAAAAAATAATGAAAAATATGATAATGTATGGTTGTGGAAGGATATTCCAGAAAAAATATTATACGAGGAAAAAATAATTACGGATTATGCTAAATATTCATTGGTTCGCAATGATATAGGAATTGATATTTTGGCAAAGAAAAATAATGAGTATATTTATGTCCAATGCAAAAATTACAATAAAAATTCAATATGTGTACAAGATTTAGCAGGTTATTTTTTTTTCAAATCATCATATAAAAAAAATTGCAAAGTTTATTATAATGGTAATCTGAGTAATAGAATAAAATGTATTTACGCTGACATAGAAGAATTTGTACAAGTTCCATTTAATAATTTATTAGAAAACCCACAAGTGAACAATGATAGGATACAGGAAAGAGAATATCAATTAGAGGCTTATAACAGATTAAAAGATGAAAAAAGATCAGTAGTAACTCTGCCATGTGGAATGGGTAAAACATATTTGAGTTGTCTACTGGCCAAAAATCATGATAATATTATTTTTTTTTGCACCAACAAAAGAACTTTGTGTACAGACATATAATACATACAAAAATTATTTCAAAAATTATTCATTGAATTTAATTTCGACTGACGGAACAAGAGATATTAATAAATTTGTATTAAAAAACAAGAATATTTTAATATCGACATTTAAATCGTGCGACATTGTAAACAAATTAATAAATAAACTAGATAATCCTTATATTGTAATAGATGAATTTCATAATTTGAGTATAAATGACATAACAAAAAAGAGCAATGAAATGTTTAAAATACTAAATTCAAAATATCGAATATTATTCCTATCAGCAACACCAAGATATTTGGAACATAAAAATATATTTGGTGAACAAGTGTACAGTTATGAATGGCAAACTGCAATAAAAAAAGGATATATAAATGACTTTAAAATTGTATTACCTGAAAATTATTATATAACCATGGAACTTGATAAATTCGTAGATTTGTTTAGATTAGACAATAACAACAAAATGAATGTGAGCTACATTAAGAAAATGTATTTTATACTACGAAGTATACTGTACAATGGAAATAAAAAATGCATAATATATTTGTCCACAATAGAAAAAGCAAAAATATGCAAAAATATAATAGAATGGATGATAAAATTATTTAATAAAGTGATGCATGTGTCAATAATAGATTGTAGGACAAAGAAAAATGACAGGAAAAATATATTAAATGATTTTGCAACCAAAAATGAGATAAGTATAATCATAAACGTGCACGTATTGGATGAAGGAATAAATATACCAGAATGCGACAGTGTATTTATAACAAATCCGTCACACAATATCGAAAATATAGTACAAAGAATGAGTAGATGTAATAGAAAAATAGATAACAAAGGACTTTCATATATATACTTGTGGTGCAAAGAAAACAAAGTAAAAACGATTATGGATTATATAAATGGTAATACAAATAACGAATTGATCGAAAAGTATTCGACAATTAATTTTGCGAATTGTGATAAGATAGAAGAAAAAAAGAATATTAATGAAAAATCAGATCCACAGACGAATGATAAATTTCACATAGAACATATATTTGGGAAACACAATATAAAAGTAGTATATGACAATAAAAAAGAACCATGGTTTTGCTCAAAACAAATAGCCAAAATACTTGAATATCAAAGACCAAAAAAAGCAATACAAGAAAGAGTAGAAGACAATAATAAAACACAACTCAAAAATCTGGTTGATAATCATAAAAAACTAGGTAAAAATATGCAACCAAACTCTATTTTTGTAAATGCACCAGGTATTTGTTCTTTAATAAATAAAAGTAGACAGAAAGTTTCAGAAGAATATAAAAAACTACTGTTTGAAAATTTGGGAAAATTTGCATTATTGGAAAAAAAAACATAAATTGTTTTTGATTAAACTTTTAATATTATATATTAAAAAAATGTATATTGGAACAACAAAGAATTTTGCAAGTGTTCTTTGGAAATTATTGTTGAAATCATGACTAAATGCGATAAATTTGATAATAAAAATAGAAGAGAATAACATCAAATATATGAACGAGTAACGTGATATATACTATAAAAAATAACAACAGTGCAAAACGATAAATTTGATAAGTCTAAAATTATCATTTTATTCAATAAAAGCAGTGAATAAAAAAAATTTTATTGACAATGCGAAATAATAATATTAAATGCGAACTTTTTGATGTAAAAAACAGAATTTGGTGAAAAGCAAGTTTTACCAAATTGGGCAAAGTAATAAGGTGACCATTTCACGAACGCAGCTATTGCCAAACATAATTACAAAATCAACAATATGTTATACAATAGCTTTGATAAATAAAAGATAGCAATGCTGTTGTGAAACATTGTGCCAATATTGTGGATAATAGTAAAACTAGAATGAAACAATATTGTCAAAATGTGGATCATCAACATTTACCAAATTAGAAATGTGATTTTTTTGTATTATAACAGGTAAATACTAAAATGGTAAGATTAATTGGTAAAAATTGAAAATATTTCTTTTGAAAGTTGACAATGTGATATTAATACTAATGTAAACTATGAATACTACAAAAACCAACAATAAATATTGTGTTAAAAGAAAAGATGAGTATAAAAATAAAATAACAAATGAAACAGTCTACAAAATAGGAAATACAATAAGTATAAAATTTATAGGTAAAAACAAAGTGATAAATAATTTACTTTCCATCACAAAGGAAATTCTACATAATCACAACTTAAATACCAAGTCTCGTAAATATTTAAAAAACAATATTATTAACGTCGCAATTATAAAATGTAAAGTGTGTGATGACATTGATACTATGATAACTAATGCAATTTATTCAATTAGGAACGGCATAATTGTAATTGATAATCATAGCGATTTAAAAGTAAGTGAGCAGTGGAAAGAATCAAAAAATGTTGTTTTAATGAATAGTAAATTTTATTGCAACATAAAAAACATAGATAATTTATTAGATTACAATCAAAAGAAATACGAATACATATACTCGTATTACTACAAAAATAATGATATAATATTGAGAGAACAATGCGGAGTATCAAATTATATAGAAAAAATAATATTAAGAATATACGAGATTTTGTTAACTGAAAAAATAACGATTATTGAAGCATACGAGATTGTAAAGAATCTGAAAGAAAATTTTAATATTTCTCCCGCAAAATCATTAATTATATTTGAAAAGAATAAAATAACTTCAAAGATAATCCCCAACATAATTTCTAAAATAATTGAAGATCAATTGTGCACGAAAGAAAACATAATAATATATCTTAAAAAGAATTTACTCGAAATGAATGAAAATCATTTGCAAAATTATATTCAATATATACTACAATTTACTGAATTAAAAAATATATTTGAGAATGATTTTGACAGATTTTCAAATGAACTATTGAGCAATAATTTTTTTGATTTTGGAAAAATATATTTTCAGATTTATCCAAATATGTACAAAGACTGTGTTAATGCTATCATCAAAAAGCTCGACAGCGGAAAAATATTTAGCGTAACATATGATATATTTAATCTATGTTGTCAGTATGATAATAATTTTTCTAACACAATACGTGATATATATGCAAAAGCAATAAATGATAAAATAAATAATAATAACGACAGTGATGATGATTATTGTGACGAAACTGTGATAATAATATGCTCATATTATCCTGAATTAATTAATAACATTTTCGACATTTTTAGATTAGATTATTATGGTGGACTATCTAAACTTATAGAGAATATGAATATGTTTTTCGATGAAATAGTTAAAAGGAGAGATAAAGACAAATATATGATGAATATACTGGTAAATATAGTAAAAATATGTATTGAATATGATTGTGACGACGATGATGTTGTTAATGATATTATTAACAAAATTATAAATCCGTTTATAGAATTATTCAGTTTTAATAGAATTCAAATAGCGAAATACATAAATGAGCAAATTCAATGCGAAAGCCAAAATTTACGCACATTTTCTGAGAAGTTGGCAATAATATGTTATTTCAAATCAATGATTCCGAATATAGTAAATTATGAAGAGATTATAAAAAAAGATTGGATTAATAATATATCCAATTTTGAAATAATAGAGCCAAATGACTCTTATTGTCACGGTGTTGTGACAGAATTTAAATCCGATGGAAGAATTATAAAAATACAACATTACATAGATATTAGTTTTATTAATGTAATAAGAAACCTATTTGGATTTAAATATTTTAAAAGTTTAATGTTTTTATATGAGGATACGATAAATCAAAAAGTAAAAAAAATTATATGGCAATTAAATTAATATATTTTTTGTTTATAATTAAACAATTTGTCAACCCACAATAAAATTTTATCCTTTATCTCATTAAATTTATGATTATAGTCATTTTCTTCACATATTTGATCAATGAATGTCCATTTATCATTGTAACAAATATAATCATTTTCCTGAAATACATAGTTGGCAGTACAAAATTCGTTATTATTATGAAAATAATAATAATTAATATCAAAAACCAAAAATTTATTGTTATCCAAACTAATTCCATTATGCAGATATTTTACGGTTGAATTTGGTTTTTGATTAGTGACGATACAATGATCATTACCTTGACAAATATAAAAATTTTGATTTGGATAAGATAATTTTAATATAGGAAAAGTAACAAAAAAAGCTACATTATGACAATTTTGAGGAAAAACATAAAATTCGTAACTTTTATTTGTTTTTTTAACTGCATCATCTATTAGTTTGTTTTCATCATTGATCAGATCACGATAATTGTTAAATAATCGATCCCCACGATTCAAATTGTTTTTTTCATTTAAAAGTCTTTCTAAACGATTATTCCATCGGGTTAAAGGAGTTTTGGTTACATTATGTGTTATATAATGTTTATTTTCGAATTGATATAATAAATTTAATCCTTCTAAAAATAATTCATTAGATGAATTTCGCTTGAATATATCAGAATTCTCGAAATCATAATAATACACTGCTTCCATACTAACTGAATATTGAAAAATATTAAGAAATGTCATCAAAAGATTAATATTTCAAAATTTTATAAAACAAAACCATAGTAAATATTAAATTTCACAATAAAAACAATTATTGTGTACATTTGATTTTTTTATCGTGATATGAAACGATTGATTTATATGTGAATGCTATTATATGAAAAAAATGCTGTTGTAAAACATTGTGACAATGTCGCCGTCATCAATAAATCAATAATGGCAAAATGTATAACAACAGCATTAAGTATCGCAAAAACAGAAATTGGTGAAAACAAGTTTTACCAAATTGGGCAATGTAATAAGGTGACAAAATCACGAACACCGTAACTGATAAACATAATGACAAAATCAATAATATGTAAAACAATAACTCTAAAAAATAAAATGACACAATGCTGTTGTAAAATATTATTTCAGATATAAAGATGAAAATTATACTGTAGTCATTGGAGATTATCTTCATTATTAATATCATAAGTGCGATCTATCAATATCTAAAGTTAAGAAATATAGTAGTATCTCAACAAATATGTAATCATATAAATTCTTACAAATTCAAAAAAGTTTACAAGGATGTTATTATTATAACTAATTAGGTAAGGTATTGAGGTAGCATTTTTTTATTATTAATCAAAGCAATAATAGTGGAAAAAAATAATAGTAGATGCTGTTGACAAACATTTTAACAGTATTGTGAGTAGTAAATCAATAACGACACAATGTTTGTCAACAGCATATACCAACATGTTAAAGGATTTGATCAAACTAAAATTAATATATTTAGAGAAAGTAATAAAGATAATTTTGGATTTCAATCTTCATCAGAATATAACAAAAAAATGAAAAATAATTATCCAAAAAAATATATTAATTAATATGAATTACTTTAAAATGTCGATTTGTAGCGATATATACAATATTATAGCAAACTATTTACCTATTCAAGATTCAGTAAAATTGCAATATCTATGTAAAAATTTATTTGAATTTAGAATGGAACATTTTGTTTTTAATAAATTTAATAGCCAGTTTTTAGAAAAACATTTAGAATCAATAGTCAAATTGGAAATACGACAAATAGACATAAATGAAATAAACGACAACACAATATCGAAATTTAAAAAATTAAAATATTTAATATTACCAGGAAATCAGGAAATAACAGATGACGGCTTAACGCATCTGACAGGTATTCATACTTTAAATTTATGTTTTAATAATAATATAACAGATAACGGATTAGTATATTTGAAGGGAATTTATGATTTGAATCTTTATTATAACAAAAATATAACAGATAAGGGATTAGTACATTTGGAGGGGATTTATAATTTGAATCTTCATTATAATAAAAATATAACAGATAACGGATTAGTATATTTGAAGGGAATTTATGATTTGAATCTTTATAATAATAAAAATATAACAGATAACGGATTAGTACATTTGGAGGGGATTCACACTTTAGATTTGGGTCACAACAAAAAAATTACTGACAATGGATTAATACATTTGAAGGGCATTCATACCTTGAATTTATATAATAACACAAAAATAACAAACGAAGGATTAATACATTTGAAGGGCATTCATACTTTATATTTAATCAGTAACACGAATATAACGGACGATGGATTGAAATATTTGAAGGGAATTCACACTCTAGATCTTCGTTATAACATAAATATAACGGACGATGGATTGAAATATTTAAAGGGAATTCACACTCTGAACCTTAATCATAATAATAACATAACGGACGATGGATTGAAATATTTAAAGGGAATTCATACTCTGGACCTTAATCATAATAATAACATAACGGACGATGGATTGAAATATTTAAAGGGAATTCATACTCTGGACCTTAATCATAATAATAACATAACGGACGATGGATTGAAATATTTAAAGGGAATTCATACTCTGGACCTTAATCATAATAATAACATAACGGACAATGGATTAGCACGTTTGAAAGGCATTAATACTTTATACTTAGACAGTAACACAAATATCACGGACGATGGATTAATATACTTGAAAGGTATTATTAAGTTATCATTGAGCAGTAATAAAAATATAACAGATAACGGGTTAATAAATTTAAGTGATATTGTTGTCCTAGATTTGAAATATAATGAAAATATAACAGAGAATGGTTTGATGAACATTAAAGGATGTTTGTTCGGTAACAAGAAATTAAGAGGTCGCAATGGTTCTAAACTTTATATAGTGGAAATTTAATAATTGTCATCCAATAACATATATTTTAACATAATTAACTTTTAAATTTGCAATGATGAATTACAATAAAATATGTAGTGATATATTTGTCCAAATGAAGAGTAAAAAATAACAATCAATACTGTTATTACGAGAATATGTACCAAAAAAATAAATTGTTATGATTATAAATTAAAAAGTATTGGAATATATACCTTTACGAAAATAAAAACAATATGTATTGTATACAATTAAAGAGTGTGGAATAGTAATCAATGCTGTTGTAAAACATTTTGCTAACAGCATTTACCGAAATAGAACTATTATTTGGTTAAAACAAGTTCAACTAATTTTGGCAAAGTGATAAGGTGACGAATTGCAAAAGTATTTTTCTTTATAAATATGTCAATAAGAACAAAACAATAATCGGTGCTGTTGTCAAACATTATGTCAATATTGCGGATGATAGTAAATTAATAATAGTGTAATGTTTGTCAACAGCATTGACCAACAGCAATGACCAACATAAAAATAAAATTTGGTGAAAACAAGTTTACCAAATTGAGCAATGTAATAAGGTGACAACTTCACGAACACAGCTATTGTCAAACATAATGACTAAATCAACAATATGTAAAACAATAGCTTTGATAAATAAAATGACACAATGCTGTTGTCAAACATTATGTCAATATTGTAGATAATAGTGAAACTAGAATAAACAATATTGTCAAAATGTAGATCAACAGCATTTACCAAATCATAAAACAGATATACAATAATACATAATTTTTATATATCAGTGTATTTAACAATAAAAAAAATGAAAAATGATTGTCCAAAAAGTATATTTATTATATGATTCACTTTAAAATGTCGATTTGTATTGATGTATACAATATTATAGCAAACTATTTACCAATTCAAGATTCCATAAAATTGCAGTATCTATGTGAAAATTTATTTGAATTTAGAATGGAACATTTTGTTTTTAACAAATTTAATAGTCAGTTTTTAGAAAAACATTTGGAATCAATAGTTAAATTGGAAATACGACGAGCAAGCAAATATGGTATCGTAATAAGTGATGAAATAAATGACAGCATAATATCAAAATTTAAAAAATTAAAATATTTAATATTACCGGGAAATCAGGAAATAACAGATGACGGCTTAACGCATCTGACAGGAATTCATACTTTAAATTTACATTCAAATAAAAACATAACAGACAACGGATTAGTACATTTAAAGAGCATTCATACTTTATATTTAAGTTATGGCAAAAATATAACAGATAATGGTTTAACACATTTGAAGGGCATACATACTTTAGATTTGGGTACTAACATAAATGTCACGAACGATGGATTAATACATTTAAAAGGCATTCATACCTTGAATTTATATAGTAACACAAATGTCACGAACGATGGATTAATGCATTTGAAGGGGATTCATGCTTTAAATTTATATAGTAACACAAATATTACGGACGATGGATTAATACATTTGAAGAACATTCACACTTTGAATCTTTTTTATGATAATAATATAACAGATAATGGATTAATGTACTTGAAAGGTATTATCAGATCATCATTGAACAGTAATAAAAATATAACAGATGACGGGTTAATAAATTTGAGGGGCATTAATTTATTGGATTTGGAACACAATGAAAATATAACAGAGAATGGATTGGTACATATAAAAGGCTGTTTGTTCAGCAACAAAAAATTAATAGGTAGATACGGATTCGGGCGTTGAAAGAATTGAATAATTATCATCCAAAACATACTATTTTATTTGATTTTTAAATTTGCAGTAATGAATTACAATAAAAAATGTTGTAATATAATGGCCAAATGAAGAATATAAAATAACAATCAACCTTTACGAAAATAAAAACAATATGTATTGTATACAATTAAAGAGTGTAGAATAGTAATCAATGCTGTTGTAAAACATTGTGCCAATATTGCATAAAGTAATACATCAATAATGGCAAAATGTAAATCAACAGCATTTACCAACATAAAAATAAAATTTGGTGAAATGGATAAAAGTAATAAGGTGACAAAACACCAAAATATTTATCTCTATAAATATATCAATAATGGCAAAATAAGAGTGGATACTATTGAAAAACATCATGACAATATTGTTGACAGTAAATATATCAATAATGACACAATGTAGGTCAACAGAAATAAACAAAATAATAGCAGATACTGTCAAAAATGTGATAGTATCGTAAACAATAAAAAATCAAATGTGGTATAATGTATAACAACAACATTAATCACCTCAACAACAGAATCTGATAAAAACAAGTTTTTACCAAATTAGGCAATGTAATAAGGTGACAACTTCACGAACACAGCTATTGTCAAACATAATGACTAAATCAACAATATGTAAAACAATAGCTTTGATAAATAAAATGACACAATGCTGTTGTCAAACATTATGTCAATATTGTAGATAATAGTGAAACTAGAATAAACAATATTGTCAAAATGTAGATCAACAGCATTATATGATATACCTTTAACTAATGTGAATAATAAAAGGCTTTTTATAGTATTTTTTGATAGTCGGAAGACAATTTTATGCTTATTAAATTGCACGAAAATTACGTCAACAATCTTCTGCACTCAATTAACCGACAGTGGTTGATGGTTTAGATATCAACTAAAATTGCGTATTCTCTTATAATTTGATATACAATTGAGCCATATTATTAAAATAGGATCAGATGTCAAATGTGCGAGTATTTATTTGAATTGTTAAATAACAAAGTTCAATAAATTATTTCTTATTCATATTACTAATTTGCAAAAGTCCTAATACCATATTATTGGGACTTTTTAAAAATAAAATATGATCAATTCCAATTGCATTTTGAAATTGAGCGTCTTCTGGTAAAAACTTATAAATTTTGAATGTTTCGGGAATAGACTTTTTAACAGAAATTATGCTATTCAATAGTACATTATAAAATGGTCCAACTGGATAAAATTTATCAACATCAAATTCATACCCCAAATAAAATGAAGTCATAGTTAATATAAATGCATCATTCACGTAATAAAAATACTTGCTCTTCGTATCATCATGGCTAACTCTTTTATAATTGTCATTTATATCCACAATAAATTTGTTGTAATTATAATTGATAAATTCGTTTGGAAATAAATCCACACTATATTTTGCTTTTAATAAATCATAAAATTCTTTCATAAGAGGTTTGAATTTGCTCACAAGCGCATCCCTCGACAAGATATAATAAGATACTGGGATCGGAACTAATAATTCGTCAGCAATATATTTTATTTTTTCTAATTTAACTTCTCTGCCAGACAAATAATCAATTAATTGATGAACAATTTTTGGTTCGTAATTGAGATAATAAAGATTGTCATTATCACTTGCTTTCATTTCTGTATCAATCCAAGCTTTTATGACATCAGATTGTTGCATAATACTCTTTTCCACTTGGATAATAGTACCTCTGGCATTAATATTTATTAAATCCATTTTGTATAGAACTTTATATATTAATATACAATGGTATGCTTATTTCAATTTTTCGAGCTTCGAGAAAATATACAGTATTTTCACATTAAAACTAATTATACTGTTTTATTTTGTAATAAGGCGACTAAATTTAAAAACAATAATTACATTATTTCATCATAACTATTGTTATTTAAGAAAAAAGCGAATTATTACACTAACAATTTTTATCAATAGTTTTTCAATATTATGGCATATACACAAAAAAATTGAAAACTATAATATCTAAATATTCTTTTAGATTTAAAAATTATTAATAACCACAGTGTTTATTAACAAATTTCGAAATTGTAATTATTTAATTGAAAATAGATACATAAAATGCCAAATATTGATCAAACTATACGTAACCTAGTATTTTCAGATAATAAAATTGATTATGATAAAATACCATTAATATATGTATTAGCACACATCCAAAATCATTATAAAGAAAGAGCCGTCATATTAACTCGAAAAAATAACCCCGCTATACCTCTTATAGGTTTCCTTTTAGGTTTCCTTATAGTTTGTGCTCTATTATTACCAACTGTGCCTGTCATTATATTATTGATGTATGCGGATACTATGGATACTAATCGTGTAATTATGTTATTGATGTGTTTTCTTTTTTTCTGGGTGCCTTGTGTATGGGTATTCTTATCAATATGGAAAATATTTTTGTCACGAATTCATGACGCTAAAAATAAAATTTCATTCAACCAGCTAATTAATGATTTAACATTTGAAGATATACCACGTTTGGATGAATCTAAAATTATAAAAATTTTTGGCGGTATCACGAAATCAACTGTAATTGTGGACAACGATTATGTGAGCAATAGTCACGCGATTACTTCAGAAATATTAGAGTTGTATAACAAAAAATATGAAACCTATTATCTAAAAAAAATAGATGATGATAATTATTGTGTGGTTTATGCGATTTATAAATTTTTAATTGTTGAAGAGGAATTATACTCGAGACGTATATCAGTTGATAAAATTATTACATTATTGTCAAATTATGACCAATATAAAATGGGCGTATACACATTTAATACATTTATGGAGAAAACGATGGTTAATGAAACTTTTATGAATGATGATTGTGTGTAAACTATATTTGTATTTATCAAAGTTAATTGTCATAAAATACTTTTTGACATATATCAACTTTAAAATTATTGTTTGCTCTTTGAATAATTTTATAGACATTAATATATGACAAATAAAAATATCGAGTATAAAGTTAAAAAATATTTACATAAACTTGGTTTTAAAAATTATCAAGGAAATTATGACTACAATTCATATCTATATCTAAAAAATGCGTATCAGAATCAAAAAGGTGGAATAAGAATAAAAATGATTGATCAACGAATCAACAAAATAACATATTTATTTTATCATGGTTCATTAATAAAAAATGATTATTTTCAAATGCCTGAAAACACATATTTGTTGCTCGCATCATGTATCGGCACTGTTACTAATTTGAACAAAGAAATATTTAATCCAAAAGACACAACAATATTGATAGATCGTTTATCCAATTATAAAAAAATATTTGGAACTTCATCATTACAACCATCTAAATTCATTTCTAAAATTAACGAAAAATTAATGACAGGGGACAAAAAAATTAATCTCAATACACAAACAAATTTTGTTCTATATTCACCAGGAGACATATTATGCAACATTAATTTTTCTCATGATAAATCCATTATAAGAACATTTGTACAAAAGTCAACAGAAGATAACTATAATATTCCGGACATTGATGATTTTATCGCTTATTTGAAAAAATTAATAAAAGAAAGTCCAGAAAAAATTCGTGAAAATGCTTCAAGATCAAAATTAAGTTCAAATAAAAGACTTGTTCAAAGTTTGAAAGATGCCGATGAAGAACCATATAATAAAGTAGATATGATTTTGCGTAATGTGGAATCAAATGAGGATATAACAAATTTCCTTCATAATTTGTTGTTAGGTACAAATTTTGAATATAGTGATAAAAATGATGAATATAGATTATTCATACTTCATTTGCTTACCATTTTTTTAAAAGAAAGAAATATTGATATTACTGATAATAATTCTAAAATCACTTTAAAGGACTTTATTATGAATAAAGAAAAATCAAATGAACCAAGATTTTTTGTCTCTTTTGCATGCCAGTGTTCAAATGATTCATGTTGGGCAACATATTGTCGAAACATAACAAAATGTGGCAATGATATTCTCAGTTTTGTTGATGATATATTATTTTATAATATGATTGGTTATGATCTCAATGTTTTTAAAAATTTATTTAATTTGTATTCGCCATATATTAAAAAATTATTTAAATATGTACCCCAACATTCCAATCCAAATTATATTTTGGATCAAACAATATTACCTACAGGTTACACAATAAGTCAAGTTTTTGATAATTTAGAAAAAAACAAAAATTTCGATCCTCAAAATCAGTTATCATTAAAGTCTATTTACAATTATATCCATGATTTCTCTATAAATGAAGATTCGACTTATGAAAAATATTTTTCAAAAAAAACTGTAAATTTCAAAACATTTTCAGTAATTAGTCAAGTGGCACTCAATTCTATCATTTATTGGATGATTATAGAATTTTATAAAAATACTGATCTGACAACTAAATTATTAAAATCGATTTACTATAAATTCGACTATAAACTTTACAAATTAATTATACAACAAACAATCATATATGAGAATGAATGGGACATAAATTCATTACTTGCCATATTAAATACTCAGAAAAGGTCTGTAAAATTAATAGGTATTGACAAAATTCCAGAAGATGATAAAATACTTGACGATATATACAACGATAAATTTGATTTTTTTGACAAGTTGTCCGATGAAGAAAAAAATGAATATTATAAATCTACTTGGATAATAATTGACGGAATACCAGAACTTCGTAAATATATTTTAAATAATTTATTGAAGCGTTTTAATGAAGTGTTTTACAAATGTAATTCTACGATAGGCTCTTACTTTTTCAAATTACTTCCTTCTCCAAATCCTTTCAGAATTAATCAATAACTCAAAATAAAAAAGTATATGGAGTAAAAAAAGATAATAAAAATAGTCGATGCTGTTGTCAAACATTGGGTCAATATTGTGGATAATGGTAAATCAATAATGGCATAATGTTGGTCAGCAGCATTTATCAATCCAGAAATAGAATTTGATGAAAATAGCTTTCATCAAATTGGGCAAAGTAATAAGGTGACAAAAATAAAAAAAAACAAAATGCTATCTATATATTGTACTACACAATTCACTAACTATGTTATCCACTTATAAACAGTTAAATTGATATAAATATATCAATATAAATATATTTAAGAATGGAAAATAACATAACATTAGATGAAAAAATAAGATTATTAAAGTTACATTTGGATAATCTAAATGATGAAAACAAAATTAATATTTTTTTTGATATTTATAAAAATAATGTTGGAACGGAAAAAGAAATAATTGTAAATGATAAAAAGATAAATAATGCCGAAGTAAAAAGTAATAAACCAAAAGAATTAGATAAAAATAGCCATAAATATATTATCTTTTTGAAATTATTAAATGAAATATTGGTTGCTAACGAAATGAGTCCAATAAATGATATTTACGAATTCAAAAATATGACAAAAGAACAACTGATAAAGAATAAGGAGGCAAATAAATTGTTTGGATTAAAAGAAGAAATATTCAAGAAAAAAGAAGGATTCAGTAAAAACATGTGTCAATGGTATGCAAGACGTAAAATAGACAACTATATTATCTCTTTTCTAAAGGGAGCATGTGAAGAGTTAGGTGTCACATTGGAATCAAAATACGCAAAAAAAGTAAATAATAACAAAATTGTTAATTTTGCAAAATATTCAATCAAATAAAAAATATATAGATTTTATGAAATTTGTTGGTCGGAAAAAATTCTCTAAATTTTTTCTAATTATATTGTATCAAAAAATGAAACGTAGTATATTATTATCTTCAGAAAAAAAAATTATTAATGCTAACGTAAAATACTGCAGAAATGATGTCCAGCATAATGTTAAAATTGGTATAAATGTTATTGACAAAAAGTATGACAGCAAAACAAAAACGTATATTGAGAATACAGTATGTCATCGCTTCACAGGATTCGACAACTATCAATTATTGTTCGAGTATATGCAGAATTTGGATAATCAAGATAGATGTTGTTTTGAAATAATTCACGACAATTGTAAACCATATTTGGATGTAGAATATGTTCCACAAGAACAACCACAAATTGATCCCAGTATTATTAAGAATATTGTCAACGATATAATCAAAATTTTCGAAATAGACTATAAACTCAAATTAAGTGAACAAGATATAATTGCCTGTAATGCTCATAAATATAATGACAACAATCAGATCATAAAATATTCGTGGCATATTATTATATCACCGTTGACATATAATTGTGTTTATCAAAATAATAATTTTAATAATGAGAATTGTGCAGCTGACTTAATATTTCGTTTGTGTCAAATTAATGAAAAATACATTGAGGTCATAGATAGAAGTGTTTACAGTAAATTTAGAGAAATGAGAATGTTTTTGTGCAATAAGGTTCCAACTGAATCCAGAATTTTAAAATGGAACGATTATGATATCAAAAAAATGGACTTTAAAACATATTCTAGATCGTTTATAAATTATATTGATTCGAATTTAGAAATAGTTAGTATAGAAACACCATATAGACCTAATCCAGATACATTTTTTAAAACCAAAAAAGAAACAGTACAAATAGAAGAAAAGAAGAAACAGTTTGAAAAAAATAAAAGTGCTAAATTAAAACAAATTCAGGATCGAGATAGTAAAATTAACAAAGAGAATAATAATAATAATAATAAAAGTACTGACAATAATAATAAGATATCCAATAAATATAAATATGTAGAAGAAATTGTCGACAATATTGCAGATTATAGATCAGACAAATATGATCAATGGATTAGGATCAAATGGGCGTTGAAAAATCAATCTGTTATAGACAATGATGATTACTTTAATATTTTCGATAGTTTTTCCAAAAAATCCAATAAATATGATAAGGATGAGGTGATTGAAGAATGGAATAATCAAATGTACAAATCAGGTGGTGTCACATTAGGTACATTAATAATGATGCTAAAAGAAGATAATATTGAAGCACTAAAATACATTCATAATAAGTATGAATTAGCAAATCCACGTAAAATTATAGAAGAGTTTTACAATCCAGATATTACTAAATATTTCAAACATATAATAAAATATGAAGATGCTATGACTCAAGATTTCGTAGTAAATGAAGGACAAAAGGGGTGTGTTGTCGGTATGGAAATGAGTATGGGCAAAACGAACACACTTTTTAAACAAGTAAGAGGACACAATAATTCTTTTTTAACAAAAAAAATAAAAAATATGCCAGATAAAACATTTTTAAATTATGATAAGATATATCATAGAATTTTAGTTATTAGTCATAGAAGATCAATTGCTGCCAAATTTTTTGGAGATTTAGAGGCTCTCAATTTTGAATTATATTTTGATTATAAGAATAAAACGATTATAGAAGCGAATAGATTAATAATACAATTAGATAGTTTACACAAAGTGGACCTAGTGACACCCACTTTGAATATGATGGAATGAACCATAAAAATGAAAATACTAATGCACTAGAACATTTTATTAAAACTGGAGCAAGGGTTGTATTAATGGATGCCAATTTGTCAATAAAATCCTATGAAATTATGAGCAAAATGGATAATCTAGATAATTATACTTTAATTGTCAATAAATATCAAAAATTAAAGGATTGGGAGTTAGTGTTCGTTAACGGTGAAGAGCAGACTAAATTAATAAAAAATGATTTAGAAAATAATCACAAAGTATGTGTGGCATCATTATCGAAATCAATGATAGATTCACATTATAGTATAATAATTCCTGATCATATAATCTATTCCTCGGAAACAGATAATGAGGAAAATTTAAAGAAATTATGAATGTGAATGAGAGTTGGAAAAATAAAAATATCGCTTATACTCCATCAATATCGTCCGGTATTAGTTGTACAATTAAAAATCAATTTAAGCATATATACGGATATAGTACGAATATGTCGGCATTGGCCACCGATTTTATTCAAATGTTGAGAAGAATTAGACATCCAATGGAACAGTCTTTTTATATTTACAATGAAACTGTGCCATATTATACATCATTATTGTCCATAGAAGAAATAGAAAGATATATTCAATACTCACACACTGTGGGGGACTGCCATGATATTATTAGAGATATGACAAAATATATAGATGGAAACAAATACACAATCAAGAAGAATACAGCATATTACATTCATCTATATAACAAATTGGAACGAGAAATCAATAGAAGATATTTTAAGGAAGTTTTGCTATATTTAGCAGAGAAGAAAGGTATGAGAGTAGTTCACAAGGAAAATTATAAGACAAACAGTAAGACTTTTAAAAAGGAAATCCAAATAGTAAAAGAGACGAATAAAGAAATAGAAATTAATAATATAATCAAATCAGATGTTATTAATGATGAAGAATATGATAATATCAATTCACTGATCAAAAAAGAAGATAAATTAACATTGGAGCAGAAAAATTCTCACAAGTTGAAAACCTTATTAAATAAATTTAAATATGATAATGAAAGGTACAAAAAACTGAGTAAAAAAAATAAGAAGCAATTGGTAGAATTTATGATGGATAAAAATAATTATGAAAAGTTTATGAATAATAGCGTAATAAACACGAAGGATGCAGATCTGAGTAAAACAATAGAACGGATTCGGCACAATGACATTAAAAGAAGGGGAATTAAGGAACCGCATGAATACAAACAATATTATCGACAGCATTTTCTGATAGATAAAATGTTAAAATTAGTTGGTTTCAAATCAATTAAAGATAAGGATAAATATACTGTTGACTCAATGAACGCGAATATCGAAACTAATAAAAAAGATTTAATCGCAATAATAAACGAAATAATGTATATCAACAATGATCAAACCAAAAAAGATGTTAGTATTAAGACAGTTGGAAGCATTTTAAGGAAATTCTATGGATTTACTTTTGATAGGACAAGTATATGTGTGAAAAGTAAAAAATATAATGCTTATCGACTTGAAAATACAATTAATTGGGGAATACTATATTACCCGAAATTGATACAAATTAAAGATGATTTTTTAGAATATGCATTTTAGTCTTCTAATTGATTTTTCTTATTTTTTACTCACTTTCCCAGTTATATAATAAAACAATTAATGTGGGTTAAAAAACATGAAAAAGTAAAACAGTTAACTAAAAAAAACAGATAATTGGCTTAATAAAATAATTTAATAAAACGGCAATTAAAATGGATAATTAAAATGGACAATAAAAGTAACAAATAAATGGGTAACTCTGAATGATCATAAAATGGATAATTAAAATGGATAATTAAAATGGACAATCAAAAAGACAATAAAAAGTGTAATCAAATGAACAAAAAAAGTCAATCAAATGACAAAAAAAATCCGGAGTTATAAAATGGTTCAATAAAACGGGGGAAAAAATGGATTATTGAATGGTTATTCAGAGTAACAAAAAATGGATAATTTTGATTGACCATAAAATGACAATAATAAAGGCAATCAAATGACTATAAAAAAACGTTTTATAAAATATAATTGTAATAATGAACAGCTGAACTAATCTTAGACTGAAACAATGATAGATCAATTATAATAAAAACAATAAAAAATATGTTTAAAAAACAAGAATTTGATATACAATAAATCATATACCAAATTGGGAAAAGTAATAAGATGACTATATATAATATATATTATGGTCAAATTTTTGGAAAAACTAATTTATAAATTATTGGCTGGAGAATAGAAAATAAATGCGAGAAGCCATTAGAAGCTTAAATATTGGATAATATAGTATTATATATATGGAAATAATTTATGATCCTTCAGAAGATTGCGAAATTGTAGGTTATCTAAGTAACCTAAAACCAAATAAAAGCAAAGATTTATGTATTGTATGTCAAAAAATGGAGCCAGATAATGTGACATGGAATAGGTATGAGTTGCCTTGCAACCACGTGGGTCATACACGGTGCGTAAGAAGACATATGGCCCGAACATTAACTTATTGTCCTAAATGTGACAATAAATTGAAAAAACTGAATATGAGGCATGAATCAAAAATGACGTGGCAAGCTATGTTGAAAAATAATAAAAAAAATATAATAAAATGCGTATTGTGTAAAAATAATTGCGATGATAGGTATAATATATTACAAGGATCATTTTCATTTTATGATTCGGAAGTAGAAATATGTTATTTGTGTGATGTATGTATGTACGAAAAAAATATTGAAGATGGAGATGAAATAATATTTGTAAACAAAGGAATATTTAAAATAGATTCCATAAATCGATCAGAATAATAAAATAACTCTCTCCATAATATTATATCACAAATTCGCCAAAGCCATGGTCAACATGAAATTATAGCTCTGTGAACCAAACTATTGTAAATCATGATAGTGATCACGACTTACAATAGTTTGAGAGAATATAATTGGTCACCTTATTACAAAAAAATCGATATAATTCAGTGGCGTCATAAAAAAATCAATACATCGAATCATTTAGTGGACGGAATTTAATGTGTATTTAACACATTAAATTGGGCAAGGTAATTAGGTAACCATTTTATATATCACAATATTTTTTACCATATTAAATCATCTTCAGAAATTGTCGAATTAGTTTCATCATCATCATCATCCTCGTCGATATAACCATGAGGACGATGAGAACCATTTTGATCTGTAGGATAACAAGATATGCAAGACGAGCAATATTTTCCCTCATGTCCGTGAGTAATACAATATCCTCTAAGACAGTAATAGCAAGGTGATGATGCCCCATAATAAATTGAATCATCCGGATCACAATCATCACAGAAATACTTTAGACAATCATCGCATTGATATGAAGAATCGAACGTAAATTTCATTTTGCATATAGAACAAGTAACCCGCTCGTCAATATAATCAATAACACAATTGACCATATCTTGAGGCAAGATATTTCTAAAAACACAATAGATTTCCTTTAAAGTATCAACATCTTGATAATCAATGTCATTGTCAGTATTCACAATAGATTTAGGCCGAATATGTCTTTCACATTCGGGATTACAACAACATTTTGCACATTTCTTGTCAATACAATATATACTCAAAATATTACCACAACAACACTTATCCATAATAACTAATATGATGATTATATTATTTATTATTTATATATTCAAATTTTGGCAATATGTACAATTAAAAAAAATGAATGATTTGGAATAAACAAAAAAAATGAATAATAATGAGCAAACTTTTGGAAGTTTACATAAAAGTAAATGGAACAATCATTTTATATAAAAAAAAAATATTAGCCGAAAAGAAGTTAATAACACGATACTGTGTGATTCTTGGGGTGACGTATGTCCAAAATTATTGGAATATACTGATAATTCGATAACGCCAGAAAAATATGATTTGACATATTTTGAATATGTTCGACAATTTAAAAATCGAACAGAAATCAATGTAAAAGTGGAGAATTTGCTCAATAGGATACACACAAGAGGTTATATACATGGTGATATACATGAAGAGAACATTGTTATAAAATTGGATAGTAATGAAAATATTGCGGATGTTCGTTTGATAGATTTTGATAGTTTAAAAAAAATAGATACTTTTAATTTTGAGCAAATAGTTGATCTATGTGAAAAAGATTTTGGCATTAAGGATTATACATTGGAAGCGATCTATAGTTATGAAATGAAAATTTGGAGACATCGCAATGCTTAAAATATAATAACTTTTTTTATATGTACCGAATGATTCAGTGTCATGTCCAGTGGGTGACAAATGTAATCAAAGCCATTGCAAATACGAAGTAAGTTACAGTGGCTCTGTAAATTGTGCTGACACAAATACTGCATTGATAGTGATCGCGACTTACAATAATAAAAAGAATATATTTGGTCTCCTAATTACCAAAATTCCCGATATAATATGGAGCCAAACAAAAAAAGATATATTGAATCACTAAATTTGAGCAAAGTAATAAAGTAGTAAAATAACAATGCTGTGGTTAAATATGCGGTGGATATCATCAAATGGATACAGCGATATTGTCAACATATTTATCAACAGCATAAATCAAACGAAAAGAACCATAAAAATTTATTCTTTAATTGCATAAATTAAATGATATTCGTTGCCAAAAACAAAATTAGAACATCCATAAGGATGAATAGAAACAATTCCAGATTCATCGACCTTCGCAATATTCAATTTTAAAACCACATTATCAGCAGAGAGAGTTATATGTCTGAATTTACTCAATTTGTTTATTGTTTTTTGAGATAATTTTATTATTTTCAAAACTTTATCAGGACGTTTATTATGCAAACCACAATCACAAGGAATTTTTTCGATATACTCCTTTGGTTTATCATAAGCAAATCTCGAATGTCCAGGTATATATAAAATCATTATGTCATCAATAATCAGAAAGCGATTTGCAGTAAATTCATTATTAAAACCGACATCATTAATTACATAATCCTTATACTTTTTATCATATTTATCAATATACAATAAAGACGTACTAATATAAGAGTTTTTAAAGACACAGCCGATAATAAATGATGTGGCAATACTAATAAATTTGTCGGAAACATTTTTTTCCAAATAATGATTAATATAATTATTTTTTCCAATAGCATTCATGTAACTAATATAAGTACCGTAATTACAATCAAAACCATTAGAAGCAAAATATTTCAAAAGATCATCTCCAATAGAATGTTTATCAAATATTTTTTTTATAGTATCTACTTCAATCATAAGATACTCCATCAGCATAAACACATTTAAATTAATAACAGAAACAGATTTAGATTTGTTGTCAATACTCATTATAATGTGATGTAATTGCCTAAAATTATCTGCCAGATGATTATTAACAACAATATTTTTGTACAGAATATTAGTGGAATCTATTTGAATATTAGAATACTCAAACAAATCATTATTTAAAAATGGATAATAATTTGTTTCTCGATGAGATAATATAACTGTGTCAGTGGAGCCGTCGTTTATAAATTTCAAAATATAAATTGATTCCATAATATTTTCAAACTAATGGTTATCTGGTCAATAGATATTAATAATTGTGTATTTCAATATTTTCATAAATTAATAATATAAATTTGCTAAATTTGCTTAAAACAATTGTACCAAAATATCAGTATTCCAAATGCATCCAGATGGAACATCCCATGAACTATAAAATATTATATCTTTCGAAATATTTAATTTCTTTTTTTCAATAACATTTATTTTATTCAATATGTACTTTTGAATATTATCAATTAACTTGCCATGTGATATTTCCTCATATTTATCTTGGCAATAATTTTTACTAAATTCTTCACGGAAAGGCATTATTTCAATTCCACCAAAATCTTGAGAAACTTTTTTCCAATTTATCAACAAATAACAGTCACCCGATTTTTTCTTGTTTGTATTGTGTATAGAATAATATTTGAGTACGAAATTTACAAATTTAAATTTAGTATTAAGTTTCAAAATTTTATTTTTATTCAAATTATTTAAATCAGTGTAAAATTTTGCCTGTAGATTAAATTTATGTTTATAGATTTTTTCGGTGACACCCATTTCATTTTTCAAAAAGTTTTTCCAGCAATTGTTGACACTATACCAAAATCCATTGGGTTTAAAGCTTGATGAAGATTGTTTGTATTCATGATTTTGAATCACAATTTCTTTATAATACGAAATATGTTCAAGTAGCATAATATATAATATAGGTAAAAATAATAAGTTTAATCATCAAAGTGTCCGTTTTATTGGCCATTGAACTGCCAAATTTATAATAATATGGTTAGTGGGCATTTCGAAATAAATAGCATAGTTATTGTAGATGTTCAGGCAAACATTTGATTAATCACAATAATTGAGATATACAAAAACAAGTTTCGTACTGAAATGAAACAATGCTAATACCAAATATGTGGACAATATCGCAAAATCAGTATAAACAACGATAATAACATCATATCGATCAGTAGCAAAGGCGAAACAAAGGTCAATGCTGTTGGCAAACATTCTGAGAATATTGGTATAATCGTGAGATCGTGGATCAACATAGCCAAAATGTAGATCAACAGCATTAACAAATTGAGAGATAGGATTTGGTGAAAACAAGTTTTACCAAATCGGGCAAAGTAATAAGGTAACAAAATAAAATTATTATAAGAAACAACCAGATTGATTCAAACAATTGTCAATGCTGTTGCCAAACATTAAACCGATATTAGAACAATAGTAAGACTGGAATAAAACAATATTGTCATAATGTAGGTCAACAGCATTAACCAATTCAAAAATAGGATTTGGTGAAACAAGTTTTACCAAATCGGGCAAAGTAATAAGGAACCTAATTTCGACGGACATTATAAACATTAATAACTAATAAAAAAAGAGTGGAGTCACAAAAATTCTAAAGAACATTAACCACAAATAATAAAATAGACTTATAAATTTCGCACTATTATATATGATTATGAATAAATACAAAGGCGATGTATACGAATCACATATATTAAATTATTTGAAAAATAATGAAAAGTACGATTATGTTTGGTTGTGGAAAGACATTCCTGAAAAAATATTACATCAAGAGAAAATTATTACAGATTACGCAAAATATTCATTGGTGCGTAATGATATCGGAATTGACATATTAGCCAAAAAAAATAATGAATATACTTATATTCAATGCAAAAATTTTAATGCGAACTCCATATGCATACAAGATTTAGCAGGTTATTTTTTTTTCAAAATGTGTTACAATAAAAATTGCAAAGTATATTACAATGGCAATTTGAGTAATAGAATCAAAATAATGTATCCAGGAAGCGGTGAGTTTGTACAAATTCCATTTCACGAAGAATTATCAAATGCACGGATCGATAATGACAAAAAAGTTATGGAGAAAAGAGAATATCAAATAGAAGCTCAACAAAAATTAAAGGATATTAATAGATCAGTAATAGCTCTTCCGTGCGGTATGGGAAAAACTTATATAAGTTATCTTTTGGCACAGTATCATGACAACATTATTTTTTTTGCTCCTACAAAAGAATTATGCGTACAAACACATGAAATATATAAAAAATATTTTAAAGAACATTCACATAATTTAATTTCAGGAGATGGAACAAGAAATACGCAAAAAATTATGATAAAAAAGAAAAATATATTAATATCAACATTTAAATCATGTGATGTTATAAACAAATTAATAGATAAATTGAGTAATCCTTATATTATAATAGATGAATATCACAATTTGAGTATGAACGATTTAACAAAAAAAAGTAATGATATGTATAAAATATTACATTCCAAACATCAAATATTATTTTTATCAGCCACACCAAAATACTTGGACTATAAAGATGTTTTTGGCAACAATATGTACAGTTACAAATGGCAGGATGCAATAAAAAATAATTATATTAACGATTTTAAAATTGTGTTGCCGGATAATAATTATATAAATTTGCAAACAGATCAATTTTTAAATTTATTTAAATTGAGTGATCAAAATAACGTTAGCCAAGAATTAAACAATAAATATGTAAAAAAAATATATTTTATACTGCGAAGTATACTATACAATGCAAATAAAAAATGTTTAATATATTTGCCGACAATAGAAAAAGCCAAAATGTGTAAAAGTATAATAGAGTGGATGAAACGATTATTTAATGTCAACATTAATACGTCAATTATAGATCATACAACAAAAAAAAGCGATCGTAAGGAACAATTGGATAATTTTGTTAAAAACGATGATATATATATAATTTTGAATGTGCATGTACTTGACGAAGGAGTGAATATTCCAGAATGCGATAGTGTTTATATAATGAATCCATCTAACAATATAGAAAATATAGTACAAAGAATGAGTAGGTGCAATAGAAAAATGGTCAATAAAGGAATATCATATATATACTTGTGGTATAAAGAAAATAAAGTAAAAACAATTATGGATTATATAAATGGTAATACGAATAATGAATTAGCGGACAAATATATAAAAGTAAATTTTAAAAATCAGGACCAAGTGGAAGAGGAAACTATGAATAATCGTGCGAAACAGAATATAAATGATGAGATTGATGGCTTACTATATCGAGAGAATAAAGATGTACAGATTATACGAGACGACGAAGAAAGTCAATCATATTATCATGCAAATCACATATGTAAAATATTAGGATACGAGGATCATAAACAAGCAATAAAAATTAATGTTGAAAAAGAAAATATTAAATATTTAAAAAATATTGTAAAAAATTATAAAGAATTATACAAAAATGCCCACGGTAGTACCAAATTTTTGAATAAAACAGGATTATATTCACTTATGTTGAATAGTCGCACGGAAAAAGCAAAAGAAATAATGAAACGAATAATAAACAAAAATATATTATGTCCAAGCAATGAAGTAAAAAAATGAATGTATAATAATTAACAAAAAATACATATATTTTAGAGGATTAACGTATGTATTTTATTCAAATATAAAGGTAGTGTCATGAGGGGGCTCATGTTAGTGAGCCCCCTCATTCAACATTTTTTTATTATTTTATAAATTATAATGTATAAATGACAAATAAAAATATAGATATATATCACCGCTTACTAAAGTATGGCAACGATATAGTATACATTGCTTTTGATGATAAAGATTTGCAACCATATTTCCATGCTAACCAGCTTTGCGATATATTAGATTATAATAATTGTCAAGCAACAATTAAAAATAATGTAGACATAAAAGACACTGTACATCTCAAAGATATAGTTAAGAATTTTAAAGTATTATATAAAAATGTACAAGGTAATACAAAGTTTTTAAATGAAGCGGGATTATATTCATTGATATTATCAAGTAGAAAAGATAAAGCGAAAGAAGTTAGATATTGGATAACTCATGAAGTGATGCCATCTTTGCGAAAGTATGGAGAATACAAATTAAATCACAAATATAAGAAACAAATTGATGAATTAAATAAGATAATATACGAACAAAAGAATAAAATTAAGATATTGGAACACAATTTAAAAGTGCCAAAATATGATAAAGGCGGAATGGTTTATATTTTGCGCTTGATAAATGATAAACTAGATTTCGATAAAAATGAAATTTTGTATCTGAAATTCGGAAGGACCAAAAACATGAAAACTAGAAAACCAAATTATGACACATGTGCACCGAATAAAGTCCAGGTATTAAAAACGTTGTATGTTGATGATCCAAAGAATATTGAACAGTGTGTAATAAAAAGAATGGAAGAATACAAAATAAAAGATAAAAAAGAATATTTTAAATGTACATATAATCAGTTAATAAATGAGATAGCCTCTTGTATAAAATTTTACGAACATGGAGACATAAATAAAGAACCAGAAATAAGTAGACACAGTTTTAAAGACAATCAAACACTATTATTTAAGATATTAAATGATAATGAATTTGATGAAATATGCGAGGATTTTAATAGTGATGATGAAATAGTTCAAACTGGTGGTGACAGAGAAGATGTATATATAAAATATTTGGAATACAAACAAAAATATTTAAAATTAAAATATGATTTGTTAATTTGAGAAATCGTCATATTAAAAAAATGTGATATCCAATCAAATAACAATTCGAGTATAATGGTTTTATAAACTGGTATAAATTATAACCTATAAGAAACAATGCTAGTACCGAATATGTGGACAATATCGCAAAATCAGTATAAACAACGATAGTGTCATCATATTGATCAATAGCAAAGGCTAAACAAAGGTCAATGCTGTTAGCAAACATTCTGATAATATTGGTATAATCGTAAGATTGTGGATCAATGTAACCATAATGTAGATCAACAGCATTAAACAATTGAAAGATGGGATTTGATGAAAACAAGTTTTACCAAATCGGGCAAAGTAATAAGGTAACCAATATAAAGAATACAAAATAATTGTGGATGCTGCTGTTAAACATTTTGCCAATATTGACTGACAACAGCAATAACCAAAAAAGTTGAAATAAAATATAATTTTAATTATCAATAATCAATGACAAATAAGAAATGTTATCAATTCAAGCAATTTTGGCAATATGTTTTGCATACAACGGGAACACAAAATTATCAGATGCTTTCAGTGTATTTGCTGTAGAAAGAGATGATGACATATATTGTTATGATTATTTAGATGAGCAATCAAGAAATAAATATATGAAAGAAGCTATGAATAGAGGAAGTCATTTCGCGACGGATGAATTGTATTATTACAAGGTAATTAGCAAAAAGAAATATTTCAAAAAATTAAAATATGTGTGTTATAATGGCAAAACGGATTATTTAAGGCACTATGTTGAAACTATGTATTGTGAAGACAATACAGATGAAGTAATAAAATATTCATTAATGGAATTTGGACTAGGAAAATTCACTTGTGGAAAAATTTTGGTAAATCATTTGAAAAATAAAAAGATAAAATGCCCAAAAATAGCAGAATTATTTCGACAATATGTTAATGAATTAGACTGTGAATCAATACAATATTTCGCAGAATATTTGGCAGAATATCTGGAATACGAGGAAAAATATGAAGAATCGTTGAAATACCATTTAATGATAATTGAAAAAAAATTATGTGATAACAGTGATCGTGCTGATATTGTAGAAAATGCTTTAATGAATATATTAAGAATATGCAAAATCAATAATATTCAAAGCACATCATTTTTGGAATATTGTATCAAAAATCCACATAACAATAAATATGTGACAATGTATGCGGGAATCTATTATTACAAAATAGAAAAAAAATACAAAGAAGCATTTAGATATTTAGAAGAATATCTGTTGTTGGATAATGAAGTTTATTATCATAATACAAAATTATTCAAGTATATGTTAAATATATGTAAAGAATGCAACATATGTTGTCGTGAAGAGTTAATTGTTCTATACACTAACAAACTGGATAAAATAAAAACCAAAATGGAAAAAGAAATTTGTATTAATTTTTTGGCATCATATCATAAATATATTTCAAAGGATTATATTAAAGCAATTAATGTATATTTGGAATTACACGATATTCCATATAGTAATATTGATGCTGAATCAGAGATAATATCATGTTATGCAAATTTAACAACTCAACAAATCTTTGACTGTTTGAACAAAAGAGAAAATAGTATTGCAATATATCTTTTTGGTAAATATTATGAAAGTCTAAAAGACAACAATAATGCATTAAAATATTACACAAAAGGCGCAAAATTAAAAAATGAAATATGTCTTGAAAGAATAAGAGATTTGGATATGAAATTATATTATAAAATAATGTTTTTTAAATTAAATGAAAATTATACATACAATCTATATTCGTATCTGAATTATTGCGATGAAAAAGATGTTTCATATATCGAAAATCTTTATGTCAAACATATAAATAAAAGTTATTCTAAAATTATTGGTAAATATCTTTATGAAAGATTCTATCAAAAATACTCGTTGCCAATATCCAAAGTTCGAAATATGATAACAAGTGAATATATATGCGATCATATGAAAGAACATCACAAAAATGTTAAAGAGTGTCACAATAGATTGAAAGAACTCAATGAACGAATAACAAATGTTACAGAAACAGGATTTAGGCAATATAGGCAAATAGATCCTTATAGATTCAGTGGAGTTTATAAGAATGTTATTATTATCAGTCAGGTATAGAATTATAAAAATATAATATAATTAATGTTTTTATCTGAATCATGATTATTTGCACGATATTGACCATAAACCATAGCATACATATAAAATTAATCGGTTGAAAACTTAATTAGAATTTTAATTAATTTTTTTGGACAAATATTGTGGATCCATATTTTTCGCCAATTCAACAACAATATCGTAGAAAAAGCAATAAAAACTATAAATAAAAAGTGCAAATAATTGTCAATGCTGTTGTCAAACATTTTGATAATATTGGGAACAAATTACAAATCAATATAACCAAAATGTTTGGTCAACAGCATTAACCAAATAAGAAATAGGATTCGGTGAAACCAAGTTTTACCAAATCGGGCAAAGTAATAAGGTAACTAATTTTTTTTTATGGCAAAATTTAATATATAAATAAAATAACGTTACACACATAAAATTCCATTTATTTTGTTGAACCAACCAAATCAAATTCCAACGAAATTTTGGTATTTTCACTAACTTCGAAAGGTAACTCAAAATTTGATGTTCTAGTATCAACTTTGATAATAGTTCCCGGTATATCGTCAAATGACGCGATAAGATCACCCATCGTAATGCTAATATGCTCTAATTGTTCATCTATAATGGATCTAATATTAACATTGTATTTTTCATGACTCACAATCCGATTGTAGTTATCAGTTTTGTACAAATATATCTTCAAATTTGAAATCAAACCCATTTTTGACGGATATTGAATGGAAAAGCTGTTATCTTTGTCATTGTACTTTAATTTCATTTCTATGCTGGGATAAATGTACAAACGATCACGATCGAAGCTAAATAGCGATTCGTAGAAATCAATGGTGCCGATCAGTACTTTATTTCTTTTTTTATTTTTGTATTTGTATAATTTCGCTTCACAATGATACACAGGTTGATTATTACTGTCATAAACGACTTGACCCAACAGTTCTCCGATACATTGATATTTATATTTCTTGATATGTGCCAATACATATCAATTATTTTCAAACTGGGAGTACTAGCTTTCTCATCTACTTCGATCTCTCTTTTCGACTTTCACTATAATACTTCCTTTTATCTTAGGATGTGCATCTCACCCGTGTGTATGATGTATACACACTCTACTATTTTTGTAGATGCTTCAGGTATATACCCCTCGCACCGTTCACGTCTCGATCTATTGTTCTTTTACATTCCTTGCATTCAAATATTTTGTCTCCACCTAACTTTTCATTGTACCAACCACATACACTACACATTCTTGATGTATAGCGTTCGTTAACTTCACTATATCGCTTCTTGTTCAATTTGCATTTATATTCTAATCTTTGTTTAAATAAGTATAACGATAAACTATATCCTATCCTTTTTGTTATTCTTGCTAACGTTGACTCGTTCTTACTTACTATACTCTTGACACTCATATCGCCAATTAGTATATTATCGTAATTATTTACCAAATAGTTTATTGTTTTCCAATGAAGCTCATTCACCATATTCTTTATTCTTGTGTTTAATCTTCTTTCTATTTTCTTCTTTTTTACATATGGTACTTTTTCATTCTCCATTATTCTATCTTTCCTCATTAATATCTCTTTTATTTTGTCTTGTTCATTTCCTATTTTGATCACTTCATTCTTACTTATTCCTGTCATATAACTTCTTATTCCTGGATCTAACACTATTGTTTTATTCTTCTTTACTGCTTCTTTTACTTCACACTTTTCGGGAACCAATAAAAGATATTTCTTTTCTTTTGAATTATAATGTATTGTTATGTTGCTTTTTGCTTTCAATGTGTATTTCTCTCTGTTATATTCTAAATCAATATCACCAAATAATTTTTGGAAAATTGTATTCTTCTTTATAAATTGCTTCTCTACTACTAATATTTTATTTCCTCTGTTCTTCCTCCAGTATCTAATACGAAAAAACTTAATGTTACCGTTGCGATAATTAGTGAGAGCTGATTTATAGTTTATACATGCTAATTTGATAGCATAATCAAGAGTGTGACTATTGATACTCGTTCTCACTGGTTTGATTTTTTTTGATTTTTTTTTCGTGTTTTTGCGCTGTTTTAATTCTGAATTTATGACGTCTAGTTGTTTTTTATTTGTGATAGTAGAATTAGTCTCGATTTCGCATCGTTTATTTTTTAACATTTTTCGATTGTTGTAAAAATTGGTGGGATTGATTTTCTTTTTTGGTTTTTTTGCAACAATTTTAATTTTCTTTTTACTGATTGTTTTAACAACACTAGTGCTCTTTTTCTCAGTAGCTTCGGCATTATTATTATTATCTTTATTTTCTTTGAATTTTTGTTTTATAAATTTTAATGTTGCATTATACATTAAAGCAAAAGCATCAAACCATCTTTCCAATATTATTTTTTGCATTTTTGTTGGGTAAAAATTTACTTTCGTGCATGGCATTAATTTCTTTGCTTTATTTTTATTGGTTGGAATATTACATTTAAAATCATCTATTTTATTATTCTTTTTATCTTCGTACTTCTTTATTGTAAACCATGAATCGGTATCGGTGTTCTTATACTTTATATTGTGAGGAGGAATCCATATATTATTTGTGTGTTTGATAATTGTTTTTTTATAATTGTTTATTTCCAAATTTCGTCTCTTTAATTTTTCTTCTTTTTTCTTCTTCTTTTTCTGTCTCCTATTAAGGATTTTTTTAGAAGACATTCTATATATGTATAATATATATTTTTTTTTTATTTTTTATATTTTTTTATAAGTAAAAATAAAAATCATCAAAAAATATAAAAAATAATATATATAAAACTATATTATATATACCATTCTATAATGAAAAAAAAGAATAATAAAAACGCTGATAACGAGGTAAATAAAAAGAAAGAAGTAGGTAAGAAACTAATGGGAGGTAAGGAGGCCAGCAGAATATTGGGAGTTCATCAGAGAACATTATATCAATGGGAAGAGAAAGGAAAGATAGATACAATAAGAACACCAGGAGGAAAAAGATTGTATAACGTGGAAAAATATTTGAGAGAACAAGGATTAACAATAGAGGAAAATAATGATGTGTATGATACAGATCTGGATGCATTGGATAAAAAGAAAGGAAAATTAAGAATAAGTTATGCGAGAGTGTCATCAAGAGGGCAGAAAGATGATTTAGAAAGACAGAAGAGATTAATAAAAGAGAAATATCCAGATCACATATTGATAGAAGATATGGGATCAGGAATGAATTTCAATAAAAGAGGTTTGAGAAAAATAATAAAATTAGCAATAGAAGGAAGAGTGGAAGAATTAGTGGTAGCATATAAGGATCGTTTAACGAGAGTAGGATATGAGTTAATAGAAGATTTAATAAAAGAATATTCAGGAGGGAGAATAACAATAATAGAGAAGAAAGATGAATTGGAGCCAGAAGAATCATTGGTATATGATGTGTTGCAAATAATGAATATATTTGTGGCGAAAATGAATGGTTTAAGGAAATATAGAAAAAAAGAAGAAAAAAAATGAAAAATAAAAGAGAATATCAAAGAAAGTAAAGAATGTGTGTTACTAGTAGCATCCCTTATAATCAAATGGATTTAATTTATACTCTACAAATTTGCCTTCATTTTCATCAAAAATAAATTTATCAATAACTGATTTCTTTGTGAATAAATATTTAAAATGTGAATATAATAGCATATTTATTTTTTCGTCGTATTTATTAGCCAATACGTCGGATAAATTATTTTGTAATAATGTTTCAATTCTAGGATCCATGAAATACAACATAATTTTTAAAAAATCATAATTCAAATGGAGCTCACAATAATTATTCAAATATTTGGTCAAAACACGATTATCAACATCGAGATTGTCAGCTATAACTAAATAATCTTTTCCTAATATATTTTGTTTCTGGAAACTCAATTCGCCAAAATTTTTAATATAATCGAAATTGTACATAAAATGTGTTTCCGTAACAATGAAATGAACAGTATTATTGTTTGTTTTGATAGAAAGTAAATATTCCATTTTAGATAATTAAAATTTGTAGATAATTACAATACAATAGAATATCAATTTTTTTTAATTATTAAAAACAAAATTTTTCAATTCTAATCAAATATGTTACTGTTACCATTTGACAATAATTTTACAACCGATATATTTATATCCATCATAGCGATGGGCATAGCATACTGTCTCAGATATTATTTCAAATTTATCATCAAACATTTTTTTAAACTGCTCAATAACTTCTGGATGATTTTCGTGCTGTAGGAGAAGATGTTCGAATCGGCCTTTCACTATTGTTGATTCAATCGAATCCTCAAAATCTTTAACAAGTCTTTTGTAACCTTCTAATTTATTTTGCGCTGTAAATAGATCAACACAAAATTTACCATTTTTTTTACTGAACTGATAATACTGTTCGATTTAAACATTGTATTTGTGTTTCTAGTATTAATATGGCTATAATAGTTCATTTTTTTAATTTTTCTATTCTCATTGAAAGCAATAAAAATAAATCAAAAAAAAATGTTATTATTTCACAATTTTTATGAACTAATGAATATGGGGTTATGATATTGATTCTTATCACAAAAAAAATATTTTGTTAATAGTTTTGATGATATGTGGTTGTATTAAAAAAATTGATATCCATTAAAAAATTCAAGCTTGTTGATGGCGGTAATATTTGATATCAGCATTTATCAGAAACATAATTTGCATTTCAGCACATTTAATTAATACAAAAAAGAACAATATAATTTTTTCATAAAGTATGCCAAAACAAACAGTAATTAAATTTTTACCTGCTCATCAACAAAATTTTGTCGACAAGCATGATAACTTTCGGCATTAAAAATAAACAGATTTTCTTTTTCAGGAGCCCATCTTGATTGATAACTTTTGTAGTAATCAGCTAAAAATATTTTTTGATTAGAATTATTGAACCTCGAAAAAAAAGCGGGCTCGCAAGGATGTGAGATTAAATACAAATTGTTTATTTTAGGGAACAGATCGTCTTTAATATAATAGTAAACATAATTTTTATCACAATTGTACACAACAACATTTTCAGCTTCGGAAAATTTAGGATGGTTAGAAATCATGTGGTCATCAAATGATATATTTTGAATAATAATATTTTTGTTTAAAATCTTTTTACCACTGAATATTTTTAATCCAGTCATTTCATCAAATATACACCATTTATTTATTTTACTATTGAACATTTATTCAATTAATATCAAAATAAGATTTTATTCAGTAGAGATTTCAATTTTATTATTGACAATACATCAACTTTGGATAATATCATTGATCAACATAAACAATTCGAATATGTTAACATTAGCAACAAAATGATAATAATCAATGCTGTAGACAAACATTATAATAATATTGTGGACAGTGGTGGATCAATAATGACAAAATGTGCATCAACAATATTCACCATTTCAGAGATAGGATTTAGTGAAACTTGTTCTCACTAAATCTGGCAAAGTAATAAGAGTGCTAATTAATATTGCGACACAATAAACAAATAAAAATATAAAACAAAATACAATAGAAAGTAAATTATTGTTTTTCGTTTGATTTTAATAATTTAGAATTGAATAATCCATTCTCATCAATTAGGTTTCGATATTTTGAGTTTTTTAATAAGGATTCCAAAAACTGTTCATATGTTTCTCCATTATAAGTGTAATCTAATTTGTAATAATTATAAAATTGTTTTAGTGAACAGTGTACAGATTTATTAGATTCAAAAATATTTTTGATATAACTTGAATAACCAATAGATCGAAAACTATTAATCCATTTATCCAAACCATGATTATCAATATATTCTGATTGATTTTTAATCCAATTAAATGAATTGGCAGAATTGGCACAATCAATTTGAGAAACAAATTCTTCGCCAAATTTTCTATAATTTAATATCCATCTTAAGCTATTTTCGCAAATTTTTTTATTCATTTTATTGGACTGTTATATACTAAATCATATAAATTGGACAGAGCATAAAATATTCAATTTTTCAAAAGTAGAAAAAAACCAAAGATCGATTAAATTTGTTTAATCAGAGAAATAATATGCTGTTGTCCGACATTATGTTAATATTGTGGAGTATAGTAAATCAATAATGGCAGAATGTTAATCAGCAGCATTTATCAATTCAGCAATAGGATTTAGTGAAAAACAAGTTTCACTGAATCGGGCAAAGTAATAAGATTTCTTCAGATAGAGTGGAAAGAAAATCTTTTTAATTTTTGTTTGAGGAGTAATTGCAACGTGGCAAGTAAAATAATTAATGAATTAAACTACAAATATGTGAATATAATGGATTAATGTGTACAATAATGATTTGACTTTCGGTTAATATTAAAAAATTGATCAATAAAATGAATAATGCATAGTATAAAAAATTTGTATAAAATATGAAAAAAGAACATTATAAAAAGATTGATCCAACAAAATATTGCATTGCCATAAACACACATTACATCAAAGATCCCAACTATAATGTAATTTGGAGTTTTGAAAAAAAATGTATTATACCTAAGAATTATAATGAAGACAAAGAAAATAAATGCTTTTTGTGTGAATATTTTTCTGAAATAGATGATTGTCAAATTGAATTTGATGACGATCCTGTATCAGTTGAAAAATACTATGCGTACTGTGAACACAATAAATATGATGGAAAATTTGACATTTGTCAATGCGAACAAAGTAATGAAGTTAACCAATGTGATAATTAAAGTGATTTCGAAATATCCTCTTTATCTCTTTTCAAAAAACATTTAATTTATTCTATGAGATTTTAATTAAGAACTTATAACATCGAGTGTTAATAACTAATGAGATAGCATATAAAAAATTGATTTTTGTTCAGTTAAAATAATACATGATATTTAATGGCAATACCATGACTAATATTTTGGAGAAAGATTTTTATGAATATTGCAGTAGAGTTATTTATAATGGACCTCCCAGAACTCTATATGAATATTATCGCTATATTATTCGTAATGAAGATGATTTAATTGATGCAATAAAATTTTGTGATTCTGATTATATTGCCACAAAAATAATTAATCCATCAGAAAAAGTAATGATGGAATTAATAAAAAAAAACATTTTAACATTTCATATATCAAAAATCCAACCAAAAAGGTAGTAATCGAGTTTTTGACGAAAGAAGATGATCTTTATTGTTGTAGAATATCTGAACTATTCACAAAATATGAAAATTTATTTGATACTCATGAATTGAAAAAAATATTAAATTGTCATCCTTTTTTACTTAAATATGTTAAGAATCGAACACTGGACTTGTGTAAGTATACAATAAATGTGATTAATAAAAAAAAATATTACAAGGAAATTAATGATTTGTTAATTTGTATTAATGAATATGATGAAGAATTGGTGGATATGATTATTATGTCACCAAATGTCCAAATACTGGAATTTTGTCATCTGATACCGAATAAATATTTGAATAAGGAAAAAATCCATAAAATAATAATGAAAGATAATAGTGCAATAAATAAATTTACAAATTATGTTGATGAAGAGTTGTGCAATAAAATGTTCGAGTCATCGGCGGACTCGATAAGATATATACCAACTCAATTCCATAATCAAAAAATGATAGACACAATAATTAAAAATAAAAAATATCATCTATACAAATATATTGATATTGATCCTAATGTGTACACAAATATATTTGAACAGGATCCCAATAATATAAAATTTATACCTGGCAAATTTCAAACTTACGAAATGTGCGCAAGTAGCGTAATGATTAATATTGATAATTTGCAATACTGTCATTGTATAACTCATAAATTATTAAATTATATATTCGAATCAAAAAAAAGTACTGAAACGAAGGATAGATTTAGATTTATTAATTATTTTGAGGAAGATTCAATTATTCGCATATTAAAAGTGAGACCTGAATTATTGGAAATAATTTACAATCACAATAAAACTCGGAACATAATATTAGCTGCCATTATGACAAACGGAAATGCATTAAGTTATGTAAATAATCCCACGCCAGAATATGAAAAAATAGCTAGTATTTACAGACCAAAACCAAGAAAGACTATTTTCTGTAATTCAAATAATAAAAAAAAGTTCACATTTGATATTTTATTTATTTTCAGGTAACATGTTGACAATATTGCTGTTTTAAGATTCATTAATTATATTGACTGCAATAATATAAATAATATCGAAAACATTATGAAGAACTAAAATAGTATTGATACCAGAGTATCAAAATAATCATTGATGCTGTTGGCAAACATTATGTCTATATTGTGGACAATAGTAAATCAATATTGTCAGAATGTTTGACAACAGCATTATCCATTCGGGTAAAGTTATAAGGAGACTAATTAAAAAATAAATTGAGATTCTTCTTCTACCAATATTGATCATCACTGTTGTTTATTAAGGACTTTAAATCGACTTTTATATTATTCTTACGACACACATACAATAAAAAGTCCACAATATGGTTATGATCATACTTGTGTGCTAATGTAATTATAGTTTCATAATCGATATCACATCCTTTTTCTATTAAATATTTGGTTATATCTAAATGTCCTTCTTCAACTGCAATCATCAACGGAGTCGTTTCATCATAATCATATTCTTTATTAATGTCTACTCCTTTTTTAACCAATAATTCAACAATATCCAAGTGGCCATGCTTAATTGCAACACATAAAGGGTCACTGCGGCTGTAGTAAGACGTTAATGAAATACCTTCGTCAAAGAATATTTCAACTAATAATTCAACATTATATGTGTCATAGCATACAATTTCCAAACGCAAATACTCGAGATAATAATCGTTCGAGGAACCTAATTCAATCAAATATTTTATAATGCTCCGACGATCATAAGCAATTGCTGTACTAAAAGGATCATAAAAAAGTTTGTTAGATATATATGGCACCCCTTGTGCAATCAAATATTTTACAATATCCAGACGATCGTGTTCAATTGCAACACATAAGGGATAAGAATCATAAAAACTCAGTGGGGCTTTTTGAACCAAAATTTCCAGAATATTCAGACGATCGTATTTAATTGCTATGTATAAAGGATCACAATAAGCTTTCTCAGATGTTAACGGCGCACCTTTCATAATCAAATAATTAACAATGTGAAAACGGTTGTTTTTGATGGCTACATTCAAAGGATTATAATAAGAATTATCAGATACCAGCGAAACACCATTTTCAACCAAATATTTCGCAATATCATAATTGTTATTTTCTATAGCCACATTTAAAGGATCATAATAAGGATCGCGATATGTAAGTGGAGCACCCTTGTCAACTAAATATTTTACAATATCGAAATGGTTACATTTTATAGCTACAATTAAAGGATTATAACAAGATTTTTCGGATATTAACGGTGCACCCTTTTCAATTAATGATTTGACAATATCCAAACGACCATTTTCGATGGCTGTTCTTAATAATTTATCTTGAGGCAATTTAACATGATATTTTAATTTTAATAAATAATGCAAATTATTAATCTCATCTCCATATATACCAGTAAATAATAAATCAGCAAAAACCATTTTGTTCAATTGGTGAATGTTGAGATAATCTAATATTATTTCAATTTTTATGTGATTTAAAAAATCATCGGTGCTGTTGTCATACATTATGTTAATATTGATTTACTACTCTCCACAATATTGGCAAAATGTCTGACAACAGCATTCAGCAATTCAGAGATAGGATTAATCAAGCAAAAGTAATAAGGTGACTAAATTTATTTTTTATAAAAAGAAAGGCAATAAAAACAAAACAATTGTGGAAAATAGTAAATGTGTAAATTGAAAATTAATATATATGTTGGTCAGTCTATAATAGATTTGCGAAACTTCCAGATAAATTATTAAGAACGGATAACAAGGTAACACTATTTTTGCAGATCGGCTAAACAATATTTAAAATCTAAATGACATTATATCTTAATGATATTTGAAAAAGATTTTAGAAAGACATATAACAAATCAAAATCATATGATGATATGAAAAAAATATTTTATGAACAAAAAAATGAACTGAGATTTGTGAAAAGTGTTGTCATCAATATTGAAGATAAAAATATAGAGATTCCGGCAATTGGTTCGACATACTTTATGAAAAATATAAAGACAAATATAAAATTACATAATATAACAAAAATTCAATTATGGAAACGTTATCCAAAGTTCAATGTATGCCTCAATACTGTTGAAAATGTAGTTACTGATAACGGCAAAACAAATTTTTTCCAAACATTGAATAAATTTTATAATTTACCATCAAATAATATCCCGATATTTTGTCATTCCAATGAGTATATACCATTGACCGATTTATTAATTACGTTGGATTTTTGCGAAAATTGCGAAATTAATCCAAGTGACATAATTGAATATGATTTATTTGAATCATTATCAAAAGACAACAGTTGTTCGATGTTAGTTGAGCGTATGAAAAAACTCCACAAAGAAGAACACTCTTTTTCTCAAAAAAATAATCAAATAAACATAGATGAATTTATGTGGCCCATGAGTTATATAATGATAGTTGGCAATGCATTTAAACATAATAATATCGTCAAAATTGAATTAATATTGGATGATTATTGTTTTGATATTATTAAACATATCAAATATTTAAACGACACCACTATTTTGATTGATTTTAGATTGAAAAATGACAAAGAGGATTTTGATTGCAGCCATTTGGATTTTACATATGGTTGGACAAAAAAGATACGTTTGAGTTTTTCAGACATCAAAAAATGCAATTATGAGATCTATAGTTTTCACAAAAATGTGTTAATAAATCGGGATGATTATTATGGTTATAAATATTAGCGGTGAAAATCCAAAATAATGGACAAATATATATTATCGAGTATTCTCTGTATTTGTTCTTTGCTCAGGTCCAATACAAGCAATAATTAACTTTTTATTTAGAAAGTTTAATTGAAATATGATTATTTGAATTAAACAATGATGTTGCAAATATATAAAAAGTCAAGTGGCGTCAGACAGGATGTATATAACCATATAACAACATTTTTATCATTCTAATAACGGTGTTTTACAAATAACTAATTGAACCAAATTCACACATATGATGTTGAATATCGAATTTGAAAAAATTGATTTTTTAATTAACTGAACATCGTTGTTGTTTTTATACATTGAATGACAAACATGTCAAACAATTTTTTTTTGGAATTTCAAAATGAATATGAAGATATGTATTTTACAATGCTATTTACACATTTATATAATATAAGACGCAACAAACGCCCCCTAGATAAAAATGAAATCATTGAACAGTTGAAAATGAAAAATAGTGACCATAAAATATTTGTGGAGCACCAAAATTTATTTGATACCAATGACATTAAAAAAATATTGGAACATAACCCTCTATTTTTCGGATATGTCAAAAATAAAACTCTGGACTTGTGCAAATGTGCGATAAATTCTTTTAATAAGAAAGGATATGTACATATAGAAGATTCTAAATTGTTGATGCAATATATTCAGGAATACGATGAAGAATTGGTTGAAATGATCATTAAATCTCCTCATACATCATTGCTCAAATATCATCAGTTGATACCAAACAAATATTTGAACAAAGAGAAAATACACAACATAATAATTAAATACAACGAAGCTATCAATAGTTTTCCTGAACACATTGATCAAGAACTATGCGAAAAAATGATCAGTTCATCAGTAGATTCAATACAATATATACCAAAAAAATTCCACAGTGAAAAAATAAGAGAATCCGTAATTAAAAGTGGTAAAATATGCAATCTATATCGATACATTGACATTGATCCCAGTATGTACGTGAATATTTTCAAACAAGATCCAAATATTATAAAAATTATACCAGAAAAATATCAAACCTACAAAATGTGTGCAGACAGTGTTATATATAACATAGACAATTTACAATATTGTTACCATATAACCAAAAAATTATTAAATTATATATTCGAATCAAAAAAAGGTACGGAAAGGAAAAAAAGATTCTCGTTTATTAATTATTACAGTGAAGAATCGATTATCAGAATATTGGAGGTGCGGCCAGAATTACTGGGAATATTATGGAAGCAGACCCACAATATAATTCTGACAGCCATAATGAAGGATGGAAATTTGATAAAATACGTGGATGAACCCACACCGGAATATATAAAAATTGCTGGTATTTATAGACCAAAACCACATATCACCATTTTGCATAATTTTCACAAAAAAAAGAAATTTGCATGTGATGTATCATTTATTTATTAATAACACTGCATTCCTCAAAATGATGATTTTTTGGTCAAACATCGTGTCAATATTGTGGAAAATACTAAATCAATATTGGCAAAATGTCAGACAACAGCATTCAGCAATTCAGAGATAGAATTAAATCTGGCAAAGTAATAAGGTGACTAAATTTAATTACCATAAAAAGATAGATAATAAAAAACAAATAGATAAAACATCGATCTCAATAAATTTCGCACTTCAATTGTATTTATTCATAAAAGTTTTATGTCTTGATAAATTAAATAAAATATAAATAAAATTGGCATTTCAAAAGATAAAGCTATGCTCATTCAATTCAGTTAAAAAACAATATATTTCAATATTTATTGCTAAACTCTTTTTCTACAACTCTCAATAAAACTAACATAAATATGGGCCATGCAAGAGCACAAAGTGCTGAGACAAGCATTGCATCAAGTAATTGCAATAACAACGAAAACGGACCCACATAGTCCATGATATATACTTTAGCTATAAACGTACAAACACCAACACAAACACCTGTCACAATATATGATACCAAAATATTATTTTCGGTTGAATTATCAGTTGAATAATTTCTTTTTTGTGTTTTAACAATAGATAATTTATAATTATTGTTACTAATTCTCATATTTTTTCTTTGTCGATCTACTATTAAATTAGTATTATATAGGCTTATGTTTTTTTTTTCATTATTGACAACTATATTGCTTATCTGTTGAGTAACTAATTTAGTATAAGGCTTGCCAAATTTTTTATTAAATGCATTTAAAAACAAATTGCTTGATTTGAACATTTTGATTATGCATGATATCTCAATGTGTTGTGCAAAGAATAACATATTCAATTTTTTATGTATCCACTTGATCAAAACAATAAAATTGTATTGAGAAATAATTATGCTTGTTGCAAGGAGATATTTGAAAATTATGTTACTAGCCACGAAATATTTTTGTTGGATTCATTGTTTTTTATGGATAGTCAAATGAATTATTATGGCCAACATTTTGAAACCCATAATGCACAATAATTGAGACAGCTCTTCATAATGAATGATTATTATTTTGTTCACGATTATTTGCACAAAATTATTGAGGAAAACAAAACATATCGAATTGCAAATGAATAATCAGTCAGTCAAATCATTTGAATACAGATCATTAATCAAAATTTCAGTTGAAACTTTTCAAATATGGCGTACAATCAAATTTTATTAAAAATCAATTTGTGTAATTAAAATATGTACGATTGTTCCGATCCATCTGACAATACCAAATGTTCAGAATATTTAATTTGTTTATACTAATGTATCGGAAGGACTTTTATCAAATAAAAACACAACTAACAGCTAGGCCAATAATTGAGCAATAAAAATGTAACTTCAATTACATAAACTCCTGCAATTTGGAATCGATATAACATTGTAATTTTCTTTTATTTAATATTTTATTGTTTATTTTTTCGGGTTGATCAATTTGATACACATTAATACCTTTTGTGCTAGAAATATACACGTTTTTCGAAATAATTTCTTTCTTGGCATGATTGGGTACATTACAAGTTATATAATCACCACAAACAATAATATTGTTGTAGTATAATCTGGTTATTTCATCCCAACCGTCAAAATTAATATCCCAACTTATAAATTCGTGACATTTTGGACATGTACCAGTCATATATTCGTCCTCATTGTTTTTCATCTGCCCACTATGATATTTATTCAAATGGACTCTTTTGTAATCGCAATAATAACATTCAATAAAGGTTTTTCGTTGCTCTCTGTAGAATAACTTGGATTGCAAACTCATTTTTTTAATTTCTGGATAATTATTTTCAATATACTGATGAATGATCTTTCTGTTGGTCTTGTCATCACAAGGAATAATAATTATTTTGTTTTTTGGAATATCATGAAAATTGTATGTTTCTAGCGGTATTTTTTCCATAGAATACTAGTAATTGATGAACTATATTATATTCTGGAATTTGCTATTTCAATTTTTTGGGCTTTTCATTGTAATACAAACAATCAAATATTACTGAATACTTACTTTGATCGACATTTTGTGCTAAGTAAACTATGTATACTCTAGTGGATCATCACAAATTCATTAGTTTGTGTTATTGGCGAGTTTCTCAACAGAACACATCTGCAACACGAAAACTGATTGTGCACACTGTGATACTGCATATATATATATAATTGAATTCGATTGCGATGTGCTGTTTATTTTCAATCGAATAAAAAATTGAACTCTTGAATCTCAAAATTAATAAAAATGTCATATATATCAAATAATGTGTGACATTGATTCAATGCAAACAATTAGTGAATTTTTATCACTGAGGGATCAAATAAAAATATGTCAATTGAACAGAGCAATTTACAATCACATTCAAATACATAATCTGACTGACAAACAATATGTTGAAAAAATAACAGACAATATATTGAGACAACATAAATTTCAAAATTTGAAAAAATTAAATGCCAAAAACAATCCAAAAATAGCAGACATCAGTCATTTAGTTGATTTGAAAGAATTGGATTGCAGTGGTGAATTTTGTGGAATTCGTGATATTTTCATGATGAATTTACGCAAATTGAAAAAATTGGAAGCACGTTGTAATGCAAAAGTTGGAAACATTGGCCATATGACTGATTTAGAAGAATTGAATTGTGGTGGTGTGTGGTGTGGAATATCGGACAATAGTGTGAGGCAATTGTTTAAATTGAAAAAATTAGATGCTTGTGGTAATCCTAAAATAAAAAATATCGATCATCTGATTCATTTAGAAGAGTTAAATTGCAGCGTGTACACCGATGTGTATGATTTTTCGGATTTCACAAATGATACTTTTGTATCTGATGAAAATATCAAAAATTTATTGAAACTAAAAAAACTGAATATTTCAAACAACATCAGAATAAAAAACATAGATCATTTAACTAATTTGGAAGAACTGCAATGTTGTGATAATTGTGGCATTTCTGACAATGGCATAAAAAAACTGGGCAAATTAAAGATACTGAATGCCAACAATAATCCACAAATAAAAAACATTAATCATTTAATTAATTTGGAAGAGTTGCGATGCCGTGATAATTGTGGCATTTCTGACAATGGCATAAAAAAACTGAGCAAATTAAAAATACTAGATGCCGACAATAATCCACAAATAAAAAATATTAATCATTTGATCAATTTGGAAGAGTTACATTGCTGTGATGATTGCTGCGTTTCTGACAATGGCATAAAGAAATTGAGTAAATTGAAGATATTGTATGTCAACAACAATGATAAAATACAAAATATAAATCATTTGATTAATTTGGAAAAATTATATTGTGGCGGAGATTGTGGTATTTCTGATAATGGCATCAAAAAGTTGAACAAATTGAAAATACTGAATGCTGGAGACAATCCAAAAATTAAAAATATTAATCATTTAAATAATTTGGAGGAACTAAATTGTCGTGATAATTGTGGTATCTCTGATTATGGTGTTAAAAAGTTATATAGGCTGAAAAAATTAATTGCAGAAAATAACCAAAAAATAAAAAACATCAATCATTTAATTCATTTGGAGGAATTGAATTGTGGCGGAGATTGTGGTATATCTAATTATTGCACAAAAAAACTGACCAAACTAAATAAATTATATGTCTATGGAAATTCAAAAATCATGAATGTTGATCAGCGATTAATATGTATCGATTTGGGTATATTTTCGCACTGAAACATTTTGAATTCAAGTCAAACAAATTAGATCAAATAAAAAATAATCAAAAATTTAATCACTACAGAGACAATTCTGTCTTTTCTGAAAAATAATTCTTGTTGATTATCATTTAAAAACAGATAACTGTTTGCTGTTATAATTAATATTGTGGATTCACTCAGTTTGAGAACTCCATCCAATACCGAAAAAATGGCTCCAAATGATAATTTATTTGTTTTGTCATTTTTCAAAATGTTCAGTTGTTTATCAAGTTTTTCAATGTGACTCCATCCATATTTTGACTATTAATATCCAATAAATATATGCATAAATTGTATTCTTTGGAAATTATTTCAGATATTGTGGATCCAAATTCAATTGTTAAATTAAAAAATACTTGATGACACAAAAATAACCAAATCTATTAAAGTAATAAATTCAGACGCAATGTACGATGAATTACATTTACAAAAAAATGTGTGATACAAATAATACAATTTATTTATACTATCTGATTTTCCACATTGATCATGTTTTATGTTTTTTTGTTTAAATTTTTGACTTACGCGAAAGCTAATAAAACAAACCAAAACAAGCTAAAATTAGCCAATCAAAAGATATAATTTAGTTAAATGCGCTTTAACCAAATTGGGCAAAGTAACAGGGTGATTAAATTAAAAAATAACAGTGAATGACGTTGACAAACATTGTGTCAATATTGCAGACAGTATTCGTTAATTCAAAGATAGGATTCAGTGAAAACAAATTTTTACTCAATAAGGTAAAAAAGGGTATAAAATAAATTATTTATTTATAAAAGTCATAGCATTATTAATAATAGTTTCATTTATTTGAAAATCGGGGCCTATTTGTTTAAGAATATGATTCATTATATCCTTATTTTTAATTTTGGATAACGCATCCAATAATTTGCTCACTTTATCCATATCATTGTTTTTAATTAAATTTTGTATTTGATCATTTAAAATACCTCCTGCATACTCAATCAAAGGAGTGAGAATTTCATTTTTTAATTTCTTTCCACCTTTATCCCTGATCCATTTTATTTCATTATTATCCTTCATTCTTAATAGGAAATTACTCCTACTAATGTCAGTACAAAATATACTCTGCTCTTTGGGATTATTTTTTTTATACTTTTTACTAAAATAATCTCCAAAATAATGAGGCAATTTGTTTCTATCATTATACATCAACAAATATTCTTTCATTTTTTCTTTAGAATCAATACCGAAAACTTGCAAATAATCATTCGAAACTTCAATTGCTGGGGTATCTTTATGATTGTCAACAATATAATTTACAATATTAAGAGTATTATTATTAATAGTATTACTCTTGTTCTTACTTAACTCTTTCTCAAGCTGAGTATTTGAATAATCAAGTTGTTTTAAAAGTAATTGAATTTGATTTTCGTATAATTTTTTTTGTTCCTCAAACATATTTTTCTGTTCCAATAGCATTTTATCATACATATCTTTTTGATCTTGCACTTGTTTTTTAAGTAATTGAATTTCCACATTATTATTTTGTGATTCTGCATTATCTAATTTTAAGTGTTTGTTACTTTTTTTATGGTTATACCATGCTCCTTTGTACATAGTTTCAAAATTACATTTTACACATTTATATTTCATAACGATACTAAAATTGAATAATATATTTATGCAATATTAAAATAATTCAATTTTTAAATATCAACAAAGTGCTAATTTTAATTTAATCACATTTCACTATGCTTTGTATTTTGAAAGTTAATTAAAACAAAATAATAAAAAGTATATCAATGAACAAAAATATAATAAATAAAGTCACATATATTCAAAATAATTTAAGTACCCTACTAAGTACCAAAAAGTAGATATGGAATCAAAATATCAAGAATATACAAAGTACTAATTAACGTACCAATTAAGTACTAATTAAGTACCAATTAAGTACCAATAAAATAATATATATATATAAAAGTAATTCAGTAGTCAATAATATAATAAATATATATAAATTTCTTACAAACTGATTCATTAATTGTTAATTAAATGACATTTTGATTATGTTTATAATAATTATTGTTAGGCTATATTATTTTTAAATAATTTAAATACTGACTATAATATTTCAAAAATTCTTCATTAATAATTGATAGTGATTAATATAAATATATCTAGCTTATTACTATTAATAAAATATTTTATCAAAATATGAAAATTTAAAAAAAAAATATTCCATAAAAAATTTTAACACACAACCGGTTGTGTGTAGAAATAATAATAAGTTATTGTTATTTGAATATTATTATTATTATTTGAATGTTGTTATTATAAATCAAAAGAAACATTAAGAATATGCACTAATACATATCCCCACATACTTCATTAATATGACAGAATAAACAGGAATGCTAATGTCAAAACATTGTGCCAACATTGCATTACCCTTTAAGAGTAACAATATTGACATAATGTACATCAATAGCATAAACTCTTAATAAAAACAGATTTTGATAAAATGAATTTTACCAAAATATGCAAAGTAATAAGGTGGCTAAAATATAAAAAAGTTAATGGTAAGAGAATTATATAAAAGTTAATTTGTGCCAATTACTTGAGAAAATATTAAAAATATAATGGAATTATGAAAATTAACATAATTGCCATAAAATTATCTACATTTTCATGACTCGACTCAAACTGGCAATATATGACAGTAAACATAATGAAAGCATATAATACAATTGTACAAACATTTCAAAACTTATGATCTTATTTATGATTTGTCTAAATAAGATTTAGAATTATAAAAAGTGCTATAGGAAGAGTGTTTCATTTTTACGAAAAACAATAAAAGTGCCACAGGAAGAGTGTTTCAATTAAATTGAAAAATAAAAAGTGTCACAGGAAGAGTGTTTCAATTAAATTGAAAAATAAAAAGTGCTACATGAAGAGTGTTCGATTTTTACGAAAACAATAAAAGTGCCACAGGAAGAGTGTTTCAATTAAATTGAAAAATAAAAAGTGCTACAGGAAGAGTGTTCCATTTTTACGAAAACAATAAAAGTGCTACAGGAAGAGTGTTCCATTTTTACGAAAACAATAAAAGTGCCACAGGAAGAGTGTTTCAATTTAATTGAAAAATAAAAAGTGCTACAGGAAGAGTGTTCCATTTTTACGAAAAAATAAAAAGTGCTACAGGAAGAGTGTTTCAATTAAACTGAAAAATAAAAAGTGCCATAGGAAGAGTGTTCCATTTTTTACGAAAACAATAAAAGTGCCACAGGAAGAGTGTTTCAATTAAACTGAAAAAATAAAAAGTGCTACAGGAAGAGTGTTTCAATTAAACTGAAAAATAAAAAGTGCCATAGGAAGAGTGTTCCATTTTTACGAAAACAATAAAAGTACCACAGGAAAAGTGTTTCAATTTAATGGAAAAATAAAAAGTGCTACAAGAAGAGTGTTCCATTTTTACGAAAACAATAAAAGTGCTACAGGGAGAGTGTTTCAATTAAACTGAAAAAATAAAAAGTGCTACAGGAAGAGTGTTTCAATTAAACTGAAAAATAAAAAGTGCCATAGGAAGAGTGTTCCATTTTTACGAAAACAATAAAAGTACCACAGGAAAAGTGTTTCAATTTAATGGAAAAATAAAAAGTGCTACAAGAAGAGTGTTCCATTTTTACGAAAACAATAAAAGTGCTACAGGGAGAGTGTTTCAATTAAACTGAAAAAATAAAAAGTGCTACAGGAAGAGTGTTTCAATTAAACTGAAAAATAAAAAGTGCCATAGGAAGAGTGTTCCATTTTTACGAAAACAATAAAAGTACCACAGGAAAAGTGTTTCAATTTAATGGAAAAATAAAAAGTGCTACAAGAAGAGTGTTCCATTTTTACGAAAACAATAAAAGTGCTACAGGGAGAGTGTTTCAATTATATTTAGAATTATAAAAAATGATATATATAAAAAAAAACATTACCAATAATGTTTTCATTAATCTGAAAATCTGTGTCAATTCACTTTAAAATATCATTCATTACATATTTATCTTTAGTTCTGAACAGCACATCAAATGATTGATTAAGATTATTGATGTCATTACTCTTTACTAATAATTGTGTGTGAACAATTATTTAAAACTTTCGGGATATTATTGTGATTATCAACAATATAATTTATAATATTAATGGTATTATTAATAGTGTTACCTTTATTTTTATTTAACTCTTTGTCAAGTCGAGTTTTTAAATTTTCCAAATCTTTTGACAGTAATTGAATATAATTTTCGTATAAATTATTCTGTTCCTCTAATCTTTTTTCCAATTGTATTTTTTCGTTTTGTATAGATTTTAATTGTTCTTTTAAAATATCAACTTCATTAGAGTTCTTTATAATGTTATATTGTTCTGCAATAACATTATTGTCATTTTTTTCACAACAAGAGTTTTTTTTGTGAATATGTTTTTCATAATTACTTTTTCTATTAAATTTTTTCCCACAATCAGAACAAGTTATTAATTTTACCATTGTTGTTATAATATTATCTTAACACAATTATAATCAACATATTTTTATATATTTATAAAATCAAGCAAAATTAAAAATAAATTTATAATGTTATTAATTACTTTTTTTTAAAAATTATTATCAAAAAAAGTTAAACAAAAGTGTTAAACACTGTAATTTTTTTGATAATAATTATTTCAATTTAGAATTTCTTTTAATTGTTCTTTCAAAATATTAATATAAACGAAGTTCTCTATAGCAAGTATTTCTAATATATTTGTTTGTTTTTTCATGTTCATGTGGGACTCGACTAATTTGAAAATTGTTTATTCTTATAAACATTTACCATTTTTTTTAATTCAGCATTTTCCTTTTCTTTTTCACGGTTTTTATATTGTTCAACAAGTAATTTTTGTTCACATAAACTTAATTTCAATTTTAGAGAATCAATTTCGCTTGTCGAATTAATATTATGTAATTTATTTTTGTCATGGTTTCTGATATGCTTGAACGTTTTTTTGTGTCTGCACCAAGCTCCACTATCGTTACTGCTAAAATTGCACAAATCACAAAAATACTTAAATTTATCTGTCATGGCATTTTGATTCAACAAATTATCTTTTTTTGTATTTTGACTCGATAAATCAACTTTTTTTGTATTTTGATTCGATAAATCAACTTTTTTAGCTTTAGCTTTAATTTTATTGAATCCGTATTTTTCCATAAAATCATCCATATTTTTACAACCCATGCTTGTATTACATTGTGAACATACTGGTTTTAAATTATCAATATGCAATTTACCGCCATTTTTTTCACTAATTATATGCCCGCAATGAAAGTTTGCAAATGATATATCTTCAATTTTACAACACGAACACTTGCTTTTCTTCAAATTATCACCGACATAATAATTCCATACAGTATTTCTCAATGTTGAAGGTATTTTTTCTTTAGTTTTCTTTTTATTTTCCATATTTATATATTTAACACAAAAAAATTTTTAATTGTCAACTCCAATATTGCAATTAATAAATATAGTAAATAATAATCTTTTAAATCTTATGATTGAATGAAGCACTAAACTATATTTCAAAAAAATAAAGAAACCTCAATATTGTACAATAACTTTGAATCACATGTATTTCTTTATCGTTTTAAAAAATGTAAGTACAAATCAATATAATCAATAATGAGAAAATAATAAGGTAGCGATAATTAATTACGAATAAAACAGAGGTGTTGTTTGATTTATAAAATAATAATAATAAGAGCAACAAACAAATAATAATCATAAACATTTTATCAATATTATTAAACCATAAAAACGATAGATTTTAACTATTGATTGAATTGGAAATCAGAACGGAAAGTAATAAGTTGGTAATATAAATGAATAAGTAACGATCATAAAAAATATAACGTAATAGAAATATACAAATAAAAAGAAATATTAAGAGTATGCACTGATACTATCCAATATATTTCATTAATATAACAGAATAAATAAGAGTGCTGTTGTCAAACATTGTGTCAATATTGGTGGACATTACCATTTAAGAGTAACAATATTAACATAATGTGTGTCAACAGCATAGACTCTTAACGTATATGATGCTGTTGTCTAACATTGTGCCAATATTGCTGATATTATCATTTAAGAGCACCAATATTGACATAATATAATATCAACAGCATAAACTCTTAATATAAACAGATTTTGATAAAATGAATTTTACCAAAATGAGCAAAGTAATAAGGAGACTAAATTGGAGAAACAACTAGTGGCGGTAAATTCAATAACATAAAATAAATCCTGTTTAAAGATAATATTATGCCAAATAAATGAAACAGTGCTATGGCCAAATATGCGGTGAATATCGGCGAGCCATTATACAATAAAACACATCGATACTATCATCATATTCGTCAATAGCAAAATTCAAATATGAGGTCGAAGAAATTATAAATAATAATAATTTTACTATCAATATTATTGACAAAAAATCATACATTAAAAACGAGTATCAAACGGTTAAATTATAATAATTCAATAAAATAGAACAATTATAGTGGACAACAAAACTGGTCAATATAATTTTTCAATCAATATGACTAAATCTGATTGGTTGTTAAAATAATACTACAGTTAACATAAAAAAGGCCAAATTCAATATATCAATTAAGTAAAACAGTTAAAATATCAAATGAGGAATGCAAATAATAAATATTTGGAATGTGCATCAATCTATTAAAGTTTATTCCAGTGGCATTATTCAATTATACTGCAATGCTGGTGTCGAACATTATGTCAATATTGCTGATATTCTGTACTAACATCAATATTGACATAATGTAACATCAACAGCATAAACTCTTAATAATAAATAAATTTATTATATAAAAAGGTAAGAGCTGGATAATTATATAAAAATTAAGCAAAAATTAAGCAAAATTCAAAAACAATATATCTGATAGAACAAAAATACATAAATTTGGAGATAAAAAAAATATCAAAAAAATATATAAATAATGTACCTAATTACTTTTTGAAAATATAAATTTATCAAAATATTCAAAAAATAAAAAATATAATTCGATTATAAAAATTAACACATAACATGTTGTGTGTCAAATTATAATGAATCAAATAAAAAAAAAATAAAAACTTGTTTATGTAAACATTGCTATTGTAAAACATTATGTCAATATTGCTGATATTACCATTTAAGAGTAACAATATTGACATAATGTTAGACAACAGCATTGCTCTTAATATATATGGAATGCTGTTGTCTAACATTATGCCAATATTGCTGATATTACCATTTAAGAGTAACAATATTGGCATAATGTACATCAACAGCATGGACTCTTAACATAAACAGATTTTGGTAAAATTTATTTTACCAAAATGGACAAAGTAATGAGGTAACCAAATTGGATAAAAATAACTATCAGCAAGAACATAAATTTTCTAATTCAATAACATAAATAAAATAGTGCTGTGGTCAAATATGTAGTGAATATATCTCAAACCATTATATGATAAAACACATCGATACTGTCATAATATTCTACAATAGCAAAAAACAAACAAAAAATGTTTATTTATTAAAAATATCATGATATTCATTATATATTCTATCATTGTTGAGTTGTTCCTCAATTTTCTTTTTATGCAATACACTTTCATATAATGGTTGCAACATATCAATAACTTTTTTTTTATCAACGAAAGTTTGAACCGAGTTATATTTCCGTATGACCCAAGTATCAAAATCGCCTTTTATTAAATATTGACAAGGTATATCGTTATATAATAGGTCAACTAAATGACAATCTCGAATAAATTTTATTGTTTTTTGAAATATGTAACAGTTATTAGACGAATAACAAAAATGAAATGCTGAATGTGTTAATCGCGAAAGATCAGGTTTCACATCACTGAACCAATCTTTACAAATAAACATTTGTTCAAATAAATAATCTAATATCATTTTTATTTTATCATCTAATTGTTGGTTATAATTGATGTTCAATATATTTATAAATGAATCATTTGACTTAAATATATATTTCATCAGCTCTATACCTTGATAAGGAATGGAATTATTTATAAAATAGGATTTTGGATCATATAACATATTGTATTATTGCAATAATAATGATAATACATTTTGACAGTTATAAAATCAAATTTTTATAGGCAGGATATATATTTAATTACACTTGGCAAGCATCTAGCCATTATTATAGTAAATCAAATGGGCACTAACATTGACAACTCATATCAGTGGGATAAGAGTGCTGTTGTCAAACATTATGTCAATATTGCTGATATCACAATTTGAGAGTAACAATATTGACACAATGTACATCAACAGCATAAATCCTTAACACAAATAGATTTTGATAAAATGGGCAAAGTAATAAGGTGACTAATTTAGAAATCAACAATTGACATCCAATTAAACACATAAATAAATCCCATTTAATATAATAACTCAATAAAATAGAACAATTAAAGTAGACAATAAGCTAATCAATATATTTTTTTAATTAATGTGACTAAATTTGATTGATTGTTAAAACAAATAACAGTCGACGGCCAAAACCAATAGGTTAGAATGTGCATCAATCTGTTCGAGTTTATTTCGCTGGTGCCAAACATTATGTTAATATTGCTGATATTACAATTAAGACTAAGACCAATATTGACATAATGTGCATCAACAGCACGAAACTATTACACAAACAGATTTTGGCTAAATTAAATATTAACAGAATTACAATAATAAAAAATAAAATGGCTAAATACAATTGTTCAACAAAATTAATTTATAAAACAAGTTAATATGAAAATGATAAAAGTTTATTGGCGATAAATTTGTGCCCTGACAAACTGACAATATACAAAATAAAGTCAATAGTCATAATAAATTAAAAATTGAAAGAAAATATATTTGAATTATAAAGTTAAGTCTACAATATGTACCATGGAACACACAATTAAATTATTTAATTTTCTGGAATCCTCTAAAAAGTTAAATCCATCATGCACTGATTTTGTAACTGATATGATTACAGTATGTCAGCCTATTTGGAATATATATTACGATGATGATGATGACGATGACTATAATCACGAAGATGAAAATCAATGGACTTTATCGATTTTTAATAAAATTTTAGAATTATTGAAATTGATTAATGACGAAAAATATTATGTGATGGTTGATAATTATAAAACATTATATTTGAACGAAATTGGATTTTCAAATATTTTGTCAATTCTAAATAAATATAATTATGGTTTATCAGATATAAAACCAAATGATAAACAAATTATCAATAGCGAATTAACAAGTTACAAATTAAATAACGTACTAGTTACTAAAAAATTATTGGAATTACGTGACACAAAAGTTTTAAAGAATGATAATAGATTAAATAATTATATTGAAATAATGTGCAAAAATGTTTATTTATAATTAAATTACGTAAAAATGAAATAAATTATCCACAATGCGCAACACCAATAATGATAGCATAAATTGGCCTAAGCAAAGGAATAAGGTGACAACTTTTTTGCACAACAGCCATGGTTTAACATATATTCAAAACAAACAATATGTTGGACAATAGCTTTAATAAATAGAAAAGAGAAATGCTGTTGACAAACATTATGATAATATTGAAGACAATCGCAAGATCGCACATCAATATAGTCAAAATGTACATCAATAGCATTAACCACCTATAAAACGGGATATAACCAAAACAAGTTTTACCAAATTGAGGAAAGTAATAAAGTGACAAATAAATTGTTTCAATCGCGACCATCTTCAATCGCATAGAAAATGTTTCTTCTATTATGTTTTCTATTTCTATTTTTGTAGGTCATATATTTATGATTACATTGTAGATATGATTTATCTTTGAATAATCCATCATTCACATAATAAGTATTAGCAGCAGTTCTACGTTTATCATTTCTTTTTTGTCTACATTTAGGTTCTCCAATGGGATTTATAAATTTTGTGTAAAAACTAAACGATCGATAAAAGCCAGATTCATTGTCATATTCAGTTTTATTAGCATAAGGCCAATAATCAATATGTTTTATAAGTGTAGACCGATGCTTACCATGTGTTTCATCAAAATCTACAGTATAATACTGTTTTCTCAAGGTATGATTATTTCTCATCATATATAATCTTAGATATAATCTTAGATATTAACTGAGCATCAATAAATTTTATTTTCAATTGTTTTATTTATAGTAACTTAAATCATAATGTTATTGTTGGCATTATAAATTACAATCAATAATGTCAAAATATATAACAGGCGGCATAAACATTTCGCTTAAAAAGAAATTGATTAAACTAATTTGAAAATAATAAAGCCACAATGCTATTGTCAAACATATTGAACAGAACGAACAATATGTTGTGCAATAGCATAGATAAATAAAAGTATAAATGCTGTTGACGAACATTAGGAGAATATTGGAGATAATCGCAAGATTGTACATCAATATAATCAAAATGTATATCAACAGCATTAACCAATTTAGCAATAGGATTTGATGAAAACAAGTTTCACCAAATCGGGCAAAGTAATAAGGTGGCTAATTTATAAAATACAATAACATCTTTAAAAAATTGAGAAAATAAAAGAATAAATGGTTTGATTAATAAACAATATTATTAACAATGAACTATTTGTGTTTCAGAAACGATGTAAATAATAACACAACATATTGCGCAAATTGTTCAACAAACGATTGTCAAAAACTCTTTGATAAACATATGAGTGTGTATATGGGTAAGAATCTGATGGAGCAATATATACCCAAAAAAAATTACTACAAATATATCTTAAAAGATGAATTAATGGTTTTTTTGTGCAACACATATAAAGTAGAAAATAGTTCGTCATTTTCGCATAATGAAATAAAAATGATAAAAGTTGTGATGACTTTTTGAAAGATTCTAGAGGATGGCAAGGATCAGACAAATTATAAAATTAATTTATTTATTGTAATAGATATCCAATAATTTAGGTAGCCAATACAAAAAAATTGAAATTATCAATATGTTGATACATTACACTTATAATTAAATAATAATATATGAGTAAATTTATAATATTCAAATTTCAAAACGACGATAATATGGTAGTTCCTCATGAATATGCCATTAAAATTCCGTTTGTCAGAGAATCAACAGAATTATTTGATTTTACAGAGTTTAACTTTAACAATATAAAATGTTGGTGTTTTACAATTGAAGTACCATACGATAGAAAATCATTTTCTTTACTCTACGATATGATCATAACTCAACAATACCTGAAAGACAACCTAATTATCGACAAAAATTTTTACTTATTAATGGAATATATGAAAATTGATAATAAAATTATGGATGTGATTATGGAAAATAACAAGTCAGATGATTTAGGCGAATACTTTATGCAACATATTCCGTTTAAAAATATGACCAATTATTTTGGCTATATGAATGATTTTTATAAAAAAAAATATTTGATTAATATGGCTGAGATACTGACAGGTAATAGAGTTGCTATAAGTATTTATGTTACAGGTGATAAAAAGAAATTAGTTCAAAAGAATTTCCCAGAAAAAGAAGAACATTACGAAGAAGATCTAGATGAAGAAGATCTAGATGAAGAAGATTTAGATGAAGAAGATTTAGATGAAGAAGATCTAGATGAAGAAGTTTACGATGTCAATGACGTGAATAATATTTACTATAACAGCAGTTATTTTTGCAAACGTAATAATATTGTGATAGTTGAAAATAACGATATTATTTTGGACAAAACGCAACAAAATATATATATATGCAAAAATAAACCTAATATTATAATTTTTAATGCTTATGGTAAAATACATTTTTATACAATTAACGAAAATATACCTGTTTCAACAAAATGTCAAATTTCATTTGAAGAGGAGAACAAAAAATATTATGTGGGAAAAAGTTCAGTAAAAAAAATGAAATGTAGTATCTCTAGAACAAACTTATATTCATTAAATTGTTGCAAAAAAATGATTTTAAATAGTACTAAAAACGAAGGCGTATATGATGAAGTTCTAATTTACGCGACTAAGAATAATTAACTTGTTTTTTTATTTAACAAAACAATATTTCAATGATAATATTCCAAAGAAATATCATATCCACAATTGTTATTATGTTGAAAATATATATTACATAATTTTAGAATAACATCAACATTGTTTGTAAATATATCGATTGTGTAAGAGAATATAAGTGGTGTGCTGATCACAATCATTAAGTCAATATTGCTGGCAACAACATATGCAATCAATAATGACAAAATGCATAACAAGAGCATAAACACCAACAATAATATTTTTATTAAACTAAATAAATAGAAAAAGTAACAATATAACTACAATAGTATTAATGAATGAAAATGTAAATGTTGTTGACAAACGTTACGAAAAATATTGGAGATAATTGTAAGATTGTGGATCAATATTATCATAATTTACATCAACAATATTAATCAATTCAAGCAAAGAGTGACTAAAAATAAATGTGGAGAGTATAAAAATGGAGTACTAACATTTTAAAACAATATGTGCAATCAATAATGTCAAATGTATGACATAAACATTTACCAACTTAGTGAAAACACGTTTCATTAAATTGAGCAATATTAATAAATAGGTTTAAATGCGATCAAGAACGATATTTAAATAGTTTTTCGATTATTATAATCATAATAAAAAAATAAAATAAGATGACGAGAATATAGTGTAATGTCAATACATTTGGATAATGATTTAAATGATATTTTTTGATTGAAAATTTTATTAATAATCAAAGCGCAACTACAATAATTCATATTTTAATTCCAAATATTTTAATTTAGCATCTAAATATTTGTAATAAATATTACGGTCATTCAAATTGCCACCAATTTGAACACCATCTGAAATATTATTTTGATCTTGTTGAATATCGTATTCAGTGTCATCATTTTCTTGGTCCAAGCATAAATCATCAATATCATCAATAATTTTTATTAAAGTAATATTATTAGTGTCGAAGTCATTATATTTTTGTCTATTATTTTCATTTAAAATATCAGGTTCTTTGTCAATATCTTTATCTTCATAGAATTTAATACAAGTTGCGATTTCATTTATCAATTGTTTATAAGAACATTCGAAATATTCTTTTCTATTCTTTATTTGGTATTTATGCATTTTTTTAATAACACATTTTTCCATATGATCAGGATCATCAGTATCTATCATTTTCAATACCTGAACTTTATTATGAGTACAAGTATCATAATTAGGTTTTCTGGTGTTCATATCTCTAGTTTTTCCAAATTTTAAGTATAAAGTTTCATCTTGATCAAAATCTAAACTATCTGTAATAACTCTCAATATATATACTGCCCCACCTTTTTTAAATTTAGTAGTTTTTAAATTATATTTTAATACTTGAATTTGATTTTGTTGATCTATTATTATTTTATTTAACTCATCGATCTGTTTTTTTAGTTTACTGTTAGCCTTGTATTCTCCATATTTACGGAGTGAAGGCATAACGTCGTGAGTAATCCAATCCTTGATTTCTGTAGCCTTTTTCATTTTACTGCTCAAAATTAATGAATACATTCCGGCTTCGTTTAAAAATTTGGTATTTGCTTGAACATTTTTGTACAAAGATTTATAATTTCTAGTAATATCTTTGAGTTGATACATATCTTGTTTTTTTACGTATTTGCCTATAGCATCTTTACAATCCACATATTCCAACATTTTACACAATTGATTTGCATTAAAATAAGGATCAGAATTTTTATCAAAAGCAATATAAACAATTTTATCGTCATATTGTAACATATGTCTGTACAGATCAATTAATTTTTGCGCCATTTTAACGATATATTCTAATTATGCACATATATTATTTAAAAATCAATTTTTTTCAAAACAAAGGGGGAGGGTGTTTTGCCCCTCCCCTCTTTTTTGCAAAATTCGGACAGTAAAAGAGAGCAGTATTAAAATAATGTTTGGCAAGAATAAATATATTTGATGCAAATAAAACTGAATATATTAATAAATAAAATATTTGATACGATATTAATAATGTAAAAAATGGCATATAACCAATATTATAAGAGTATAATTATTAATTTAGTGGTATAAACAGATTTAAATATATTGACATAAATATATTAAAGTATGGATAATAATATAACGTCTGATGAAAAAATTAGACAATTGAAAATATATTTGGATAATTTGAAAGATTTAGAAAAAATAAATGAAATATTTGATATTTGTAAAGACAATGGTATGAAACCAGAAAAAGAAAATAATAATAATAATAATATAAACAAAGAAGTAATAATTAAAAAAGAATTAGATAAAAACAGTTACAAATATACAGTGTTTTTAAAGTTACTAAACAAAATATTGGAAGAAGCTGGAAAACCGAATATTGATGATATATATGAATTTAAAGATATATCAAGAAATGATATATTAAAAAATGATAAAGTTAACGAATTATTTGGTTTGGAAAAAGAACTTTTCGGACCAAAAAGTTTTAAAAAACAGGGATTTTATTGGTATGAAAGGAAAAAAAAAGAAAATTATATATTCACATTTTTGAGAAAAGCTTGTGAGGATTTAGGGGTGGAATTGAAATTTCTAAACAGAAAAAAAATAAGTAAAAAAAGTAATAAAGTTGTTTACACTAATTATTATTTTATAGTATAAATATATAGTATTTCATTGTCACTGTGTCAAAAATATAATAATTTTTTTATATTCTATATGTATATGAAAAAATTAAACAACACTAAATTAACCAAAGAAAAAAATTTATTAAAATTAGTCGAAAATTCCAATAATAAATTAGAATTTCAAAAGGATAAGATAAAATCAAAAATAGTATGTGGCATTAATATTATTGGTGATGGTTATGACAAGAAAAAGAAAGAGGTTATTCATAATACAGTGTGCCATAGATTTATTGGATTTGATACCTATGAAGATCTATTTCTAGAACTCCAAAATAAGTCTAATGTTGACAGATGTTATTTTGAAGTAATAAAATCTCATTGCAAACCCTATCTCGACATAGAGTTTATAAAAAAAGAATATCCTGATATTAATGAAACAATCATTGATAAAATTATTAAAGATATTATTGCGATATTTAAAACAAAATATCGTTTGACATTAGAAGAAAACGATGTAATTGTGTCTGAAAGTCATAAATATGATGATAAAAAAGAAATAATAAAATATTCATGGCATATAATAATATCTCCACTAAAATACAATTATGTATATCAACACAATAGATTCGGAAATGAAAATACTGCTTGTGACCTACTTTATCATTTATTTGAAATGAACAAGTTATATATCGAGATTATTGATATGTCGGTTTATAGTAAGGAACGCGAAATGAGATTATTTTTGTGTAATAAAAATCCTTTGGAAAATAGAATATTGAAATGGAATAATTATAATATTAAGAAGATTGATTTTAAAACTTACTCAAGATGTTTTATTAATTACATAGATCAAAATTTAGAAACAAAAATAATTGAAACAGTTTATAGAGACAATCCAAAAAAAGTGTTTAATACACAAAAAGAGTTGGAAAAAATAGAGAAGAAGAAAGAGGAATTTAAAAAAAATATCGCGAATAAAAATAAAATATTAAAAGAAAAAAATGTATTTGCGCCAAAAGAGAAAAAGACCATTTTAAATAAAAAGAAGACTCAGAAAACAACGATATACATTAAATCAAATAAATCTTATCAATATGTCGAAGAATTGGTGGATAACTTATCAGATCACCGCTCAGATGTGTATGAAGATTGGATAACTGTTAAATGGGGGTTAGAAAATCAGTCAGTCATAGATAAGCAAGATTATTTTAATATATTTAATAATTTTTCTAAAAAATCGGACAAATATGATGAAGAAGAGATAAAACAAATTTGGAACAACACAAATCAACATAATAATGGAGTGACTTTGGGTACAATAATTTTTATGTTAAAAAAAGACAATGAGGAAGCTTATAATTATATTAGAGAGAATTATTGTAAGTATGACAGCCAAGAAATAATAAAAAATTTCTATAATCCAAATGTGAAAAAATATTTCAAACACATTGTAGAATACGAAGATCCAACAACAGCAAATTTTAAGATTGGAGATGGACAAAAGGGCTGTTTCGTAAAGGCAGAGATGGGTTTAGGAAAATCCGATACATTATTAAAACAAATAAAAGATCATAATAATTGTATTTTAATAAAAGACATAGTAAAAAAAGTAGATAATAATCAAATATTTTTGAATTATACTAAAGAATTTAAGAGGATATTGATGATAAGTCATAGACGATCATTGGCCAGCAAATTTTTTGGGGATTTACGGCAAATGAAGTTTGATATATATTTTGATTATAAGGGTTATTCAAATTTGAATAATGACAGACTAATTATTCAATTAGATAGTATATATAAAGTATCTTTAACTGCATTTGATTTAGTAATACTTGACGAATGCGAGTCATTATTTAGTCATTTTAAATACGGCCAAATGAGACATAAGAACGAAAATATAATAATGTTAGAAACACATATTAAACAAGCAGGAAGAGTTGTTCTAATGGATGCAAATTTGTCTATAAAATCCTACGAAATAATGAGCAAAATTGATGATTTAAACAAATATACTTTGATTGCAAATAAATACAAAATATTAAAAGGATGGAAAATGAATTTTATAAATGGCGATGAGCAAGTAAAAATGATTGATAACGATATAAAAGATGGTAAGAAAGTGTGTGTGGCATCTTTATCAAAAAATATGATAAATTCACATTATGGCAAAATTGTTCCAGATCATTTATTGTATTCGGCTGAAACTGATAGTGATAAGAAATTTGAGGACATTATGAATATCAATGAGGCATGGAAAGATAGGAATATAATATATACACCAACTATATCATCAGGAGTAAGCTGCACTATAAAGGATCAGTTTATAAATATATATGGCTATTCAAACAACAAGTCCGCATTAGCCACTGATTTTTTTCAAATGTTGAGAAGAGTGAGACATCCAATAAATCATGCTTTCAATATTTACAATGAACATGTTGACTATCATTCAGCTTTATTGAGTTTGGAAGAAATCGAAAAATATATAAAATATTCACATTTAATAACCGATCAGAACCATCTTATTGCAGATATACCGAAATTTATAAATAATAGCAAATACGAACCCATCAAAAATACAGCTTATTACATACATATTTATAATATTTTAGAAGAGGAGATTAATAGATGTTTTTTTAAAAATGTTTTAGTATATTTGGCCGTTGAAAAAGGATTAATTATTAGTTCCAGTGAAAATGCAAATAAAAAATGTGTCGAACTGAAAAAAAGTATTAAGGAAGAGAATATTAAAGCCACTGAATTAGTAATTGATAAACTATCGAAAACTAATGTAATAGACAATGATGAATATAATTATATAAATGAAATAATGGTAAAAGAGGATAAGCTGACAGATGAACAAAAAACCCAACATAAGTTAAAAACATTGATGAATAGGTTTAGATATGATGAAAAACGATACAATAAGTTAGATTCGAATGATAAAAAACAATTAATTCAATTTATGATGGAAGATACGAATCATGTTAAATACATAAATAACTGTCAGATAAATTGTGATAATATAGAAAAGCGAATAAAGGAAATACAAGAATATGATAAAAAGCGAAGGGATAAAACAGATATTTGTGATTATAAACCATATTATCGAATGCATTTTTTGATACACAATATGTTGAAATTAGTGGGATTCGATTCGATCAAAAGTAAGGAGAAAATATTGGTGAATAAGATACATACAAATATGGAAAAAAATAAGACAAAATTACTTCAAATAATCAATGAAATAAACTATATAAATGGAGTTAAAAAGAAGGATAAAATAACGTTAAATGTAGTGGGCACAATAATTAAGAATTTTTATGGGTACGCTTTTGTGAGAACAAGTATTAGAATTAAAGATAAAAAACAAAATGGATATAAAATTATTAATCAATTAAAATGGGGAGATGATTTTTTTCCTGTTTTATTAGTAGTTGACAAAAAACAAAATTTAGATGAGTATGCATTTTGATATTTTATTATTTTGTTAAAAATAATTATGTAATTTATTATATTCTACATACCCTAATTACTTTTTAGAGAAAAAAATGTACTCACTTTTTTCCAATATAAATTAATAATATGTTTCAAAATATGAGTACATAACAATGTTAGTATCATAGCAAATAAATAATAAACAATATAACATTTCATTATAAAATGGCCAGATTTTGCATTTTTAATACATAAAAAACTGGCTCTTAAAACAATAATTAGTAATAATATAACCAAATTATAATTCTGATAAGATATCAGTCAAATAGAAGAAATAATATTTAATCAATATAACTAAAAATTTGATTGATTATTAAAACAACAAAAATATCAGACAATTAATGGTATTAATATGTACAAAAATATTAAAAAGATATATTTTTTTGAGTAAATTTCAACAGTATAATGGAGTTATACAACGGTGGAGTGCTGATGTCAGACATTGTGTCAATGTTGGTGTTATAATCAAATAATGGGCCACAACATTGACACAATGTCTGACACCAGCATTATACCATTACATAAACAAATTTTGATAAAATAAATTTTACCAAAATGGGCAAAGTAATAAGGTGACAATTCCGCAACACAGCTATTGTCGAACATATGTCCAAGATAAACAATATGTAAGACAATAGCTTTGATAATTAAAAGAGAACAATGCTGTTGTAAAACATAATGACAATATTGCAGATGGTCGTAGATATTCAGATCAATATAACCAAAATGTATATCAACAGCATTAACCCATTCAGAAATAGGATTTGGCAAAAACAAGTTTTACAAATATTGTGAACAATAATAACAAAATGTATAACAACAGCAAATATCAATGAAAAAAACAATAAAAATGGACTTTTTTTTTCCATACAACAGATACCGTAAAAATGTTATATATACTAAAATATATAAGATTGCGATACTTTTTTATCATATAACAGGTACTAGAGAATACTCCTATTATATATGTATAAAAAAGTGATATATATGACAAAAATATAATAATAACATTATGGTCACACAATTTGAATGTGACAACAATATTGACACAATGTCTGACACCTGCACTATACCATTACATAAACAGATTTTGATAAAATAAATTTTACCAAAATAGGAAAAGTAATCAGGTGACAAACTTTTTCGCGTCCAGCTATTGTCCAACATATATCCAAAACGAACAATATGTTGTACAATAGCGTAGATAAATAAAAGAAAACAATGCTGTTGTAAAACATTATGATAATATTGAGGAACAGTCGTAAGAATATAGACCAATATTAGCACAATGTATATCAACAGCACCATACCATTATATAAATAAATTTTACCAAAAGTAATAAGGTGACAATTTAACAATATTAATAAAAAAACAAAATAATGATAACAACAGCAATAATGTCAAATTACAACCAAATTAAGAAATATAGTCGATCACATTATATAAAACAAACTTTGTCACAAATAAATAAGGAATGCAAGTGCATCAACAGCATTAACCAATTTAATGACAGGATTCGGTAATTACTATTTTTACTAAAAAATCTGGCAAAGTAATAAGGTGGCCAAATTGTAAAAGCAAAAAATAATTAGTACAGTTGTCAATATTGTGGAAAATAATAAAACAACAGTATAAAGCAAGAATGCTATTGTCGAACATATGTCCAAGACAAGCAATATGTTGTACAATAGCATAGATAAATTAAAGAGAGCAATGCTGTTGGCAAACATTAGGGAAATATTGGAGATAATCGTGAGATTGCGCATCAATACAGTCATAATGTACATCAACAGCATTAACCAATTTAAAAATAACCAATTAAAAGACAGGGTTTGGTGGAAACAAGTTTCACCAAATCGGGCAAAGTAATAAGGTGACTAAAATATTTTTAATATGAGTGTGTTACTAATTTAGATATATAATTCCATAATATAGTCACCGCTTTTCTTGTCCGATCCAACAATATTGAACCCATTTGATTTATAACATTTGATAGCCGCAATATTATCATTTGCAACATATAACATAAATTTACTAATATTTTTATTGTGATTTTGTGTATGTATAATTATTTGTTTTATTAAAAAATTGCAAATCTTTTTGCCTCTCATATATTCAACAATGTGAATGGTACTGATGTATGCCATTTTATTATGACAGCTGACTTTACCAATCGCTATTACTTGATTATCGTACAATAAATATATTATATACGTTTTGTAATCATGATATCTCTTAGATAGTTCATTATGCTCGTTAATTAAATTTAAAATATCGTAGTTACTTTTTTTATGATTTTTAATTATATTTTCGAATTGTATTCGATGCTCTGGATTATTTATCATTTCCTTAACAAATCGACTTATATTCATATATTTTACTGTAATATTGTTAGTGTCAAATCCGCCATAATGCATATATTTGTTTTTATGCCTGATGTACTCATTATACCTTGTATTCATGTATGCAAGTAAATAATATATTTTTTTATCAAAGCAAAAATTCAATAAAATAAGCAATTCTTGAACTCAATTGTTTTTTATTAAATACTCTATATATTATAGATACTCAGCTAAAAACTAAGAGGAAGATCCAGAGAATGATTCAAGTGTAAATCAAGTAAAATAGAACTGCTGTTGTCCGACATTATGTCAATATTGTTTTATAGTAACATCATTATTGTCAAAATGTATATCAACAGCACAAAAACATTATATAAATAAAGTCTAATAAATATTTATTCATCAGGTATCCAAAGAACCATATGTCTTTCACCAATACTATTAACTACATCAACCATATATACAAATACAAATAAATATATTTTTTGCCCCTTATTCTTAAATTCTTTGTATAAAGCAACAGCTTTTTTGCATTTATCATTGATATCATCATATATTTTCTCGAATTCATCGATTTCACAAATAGTATAAATGTAGGACTTATTGATATCTACAAGGGACCAAAATTTTTTTGGTATATATGTAAATGTAATAACTCCACAAAAAGGTTCATGAGAATTAATAAAATCATCTAAAATATTTCTTTTTGGACCATTTATATAAGTGTCTTGTATGTATTCTGCAAATTTTAAAACATTACTGTTATCCATTATATAAAACAAATTAAGAATATAAATATAACGAATATATTTCAATTTTTCCAATATGTTAAGCATAAAGAGATATTAAAAATAGAATGCTGTTGATGTACATTGTGTCAATATTGTTGTTACACTAAAATAGTATGGCCATAATATTGACACAATGTACATCAACAGCACCATACCATTATACAAACAGATTTTGATAAAATAAATTTTACCAAAATGGGCAAAGAAATAAGGTGACAACTTGATGTGTACAGCTATTGTCCAACATATTGTTTGTTTTGCTAATATGTTGGGCAATAGCTTTGATAAATAAAAGAGAGCAATGCTGTTGACAAACATAATGATAATATTGGGGACAAGTCGTAAGAGTACAGATCAATATAACCAAAATGTACGTCAACAGCATAAACCAATTCAGAGAGAGGATTTGGTGAAAACTTGTTTTCCCAAATCGGGCAAAGTAATAAGGTAACTAAAATATATTAAAACCAATACATATCCCAAGAATAATCAAAAAGAACGAAATTTTTAATTTTGAAACAGTTCAAATTAATAAAACCATTGTAGTGGACACCGAATCAATCAATATGACTGTGTTTACTGAATTTAAGATATATGGAGTTAAGATTTTATCTAGTAATTGAAAATAATGTAATCATGCATTGTTATTGGAATTATTGTTATAAATCAAAAGAATCCGTATAATAATGAACAAAAGAGTTGTTGATACACGTTATGTATGTATTGATCAAACTCTTAAATAAAAATATCACCAATATAATTAAAACGATAACATAAATAGATTTTGATAAAATAAATTTTACCAAAATAGGCAAAGAAATAAGGTGACAACTTTCTGACTAAAGCTATAGTTCAACATATATTTAAAGCAACCAATATGTTGGATAATAGCTTTGATAAATAAAAAGTATAAATGCTGTTGACAAACATAATGGTTATATTGAAAAACTCTCGTGAGATTGTAGATCAATATAACCAAATGTACGTTAACAGCATAAACCAATTCAGAGAAAGGATTTGCTGAAAAACTTGTTTTCCAAATCGGGCAAAGTGATAAGGTGGTAATAAAAGATATAAATAAACCAGGATAATTGTGGATGCTGTTGTGAAACATTATGACAATATTGTGAATAATAATGCATCAATAATAGGAAAATGTATAACAACAGCATAAACCAATTCAGAGAAAAGGATTTAGTGTAAAACAATTTTTCCAAAATGGACAAATTTATATTAAAACCAATATATACCCGAATAAAACAAAAGAATAATCAAATTAATAAAACCATTATCGTAGATACGTTTTAATCAATATGATTGTGTTTATTGAATTTATGATATATGGAGTTAATATGAGAGATTCAATCAAGTAATTAAGCATAATGTAATGACGCATTGTTATTGAAATATATGTTAGCATTATTGTTGTAAACCAAAAGAGTCCGTATAATACTAAACAATAGAGCTGTTGGTAGACATTATGCATATATTGGTCAAACTGTTAAATAAAAATATTACCAATATAATTAGAACAACAGCATAAATAGTATACAAATAATCATATTAATTTGAGCAGACAATAATGTGATCACAATAAAACACTATATGTTCAATAATATAAAATAGAAAAAGAAAAAACTAGTGCTATGTATAAATAAAGTGTCTCACTCCTCGCTGGTGAGGAGTGAGAAGTAAAATGTATAGATATTTAATAACAAATATATAAATAATATATTTAGTTAATATAAATGGAAAAGTTTTTATTGAAATATTCGGACAAAATAGTTTGAAAAAACTAAAAGGAGGTAATTTATTTTTGGGAATTTATAGAGATTAAAATATAGAATCCAATTGTGATAGGCTTAAATTATATGAGGTGAAATAATAATGTGACAATTTTTAAACTAACGACACATAAAAATATATTTATTTGATCATTGAATGAAAATAATAAATACAGCTATGGTCAAATGTGTGAGTGAATATCGTTGAATCGTTACATTGCCCTAAACGAGAACAACGATACAGTGATCAATAGCGTAAAATCAAACACAATAGAAAAAAATGAAAAATAATTGTCCAAAAAATATATTCATAATATGATTAACTTTAAAATGTCAATGTACAGTGATATATACAACATTATAGCAAACTATTTACCTATTCAAGATTCCATAAAATTGCAGTACCTATGTAAAAATTTGTTTGAATTTAGAATGGAACATTTTATTTTTAAAGAGTTTAATAGTAAATTTTTGGAAAAGCATTTTGAATCAATAGAAAGATTAGAAATACGACAAGTGGGCAAATATAAAAGTGTGATAAGTGATAAAATAAATGACAGTATAATATCAAAATTTAAGAAATTAAAATACTTGGTATTACCAGGAAATAAAGATATAACAGACAATGGATTGGCTTATTTAAAGGGGATTCACACTTTAGACCTTTATAATAATGAAAAAATAACAGATAACGGATTAGTACATTTGAAGGGTATTCATACTTTGGACCTTTATGGTAATAAAAAAATAACAGACAAAGGATTAGAACATTTAAAGGGGGTTCACACTTTGGATCTTAGTAGCAGTTATAAAATAACAGACAACGGATTGGTGTATTTAAAAGGAATTCAAATTTTGAAATTGATTTTTAATCAAATTATAACAGACAACGGATTGGTACATTTAAATGGAATTCACACTTTGGAACTCGCACATAATAGTAAAATAACAGACAATGGATTGAAACATTTAAAGGGGATCAAAACCTTAAAATTATGGGACGACAATGACAATAACATAACGGATAATGGATTAGTACATTTAAAGGGTATTGAATACTTGGCGCTGTATTACAACAAAAATATAACAGATAATGGCATAATACATTTAAAGGGAATTCATACTTTGGTGTTACCCCATAATGAAAATATAACAGATAATGGCATAATACATTTAAAGGGGATTCATACTTTGAAATTATACAGTAATAACAAAATAACAGACAACGGATTAACATATTTGAATGGTATAAAAGAATTGATATTAAATAATAATAAAAATATAACGAATAACGGATTAAAAAATTTGAGGAATATTATTAAGTTAAATTTGTGGGATAATGAAAATATAACAAAAAATGGATTAGCGCAAATTAAAGGTTGTATGTTTTGCAACGAGAAATTGAGAATTGGCGGATTTTTTCGTTTGAAAAAAATTAAATAATTAACTTTTAAATGTCAATTTGTGGTAATGAGTTACAAAAAATGTGTTGCAACGTGTTTATCAAAGAATAAAACAATATATATTTTTGTACAATTGGAGTATAATATAATAATGGATGCCGTTGTGAAACATTATGTTAATATTACACGAAATGATATATCAAGAATAGTTAAATGTAGGCAACAGCATTCACTGATATAAAAACATAAATTATTAAAAGTAATAAAGTTGACATTTTCTTTATAAATATATCAACAAGAACAAAATAATAATCGTTGCTGTTGTCAGACATTGTGTTAATATTGTGTCCACACTATTTAATCAGAATGTGCGTCAACAGCATCACACCATTATATAAACAGATTTTGATAAAATAAATTTTACCAAAATGGGCAAAGTAATAAGGTGACAAACTTTTTTGCGACCACAGCTATTGACAGACATATATCCAAAACAAACAATATGTTGGACAATAGCTTTGATAAATAAGAGATAACAATGCTGTTGATAAAGATAATGAGAATATTGTGAACAGTCGTAAGAATACAGATCAATATTGTCATAATGTTTGTCAACAGCATAAACCAACACAAAGAAAGGATTTGCTGAAAAACAAGTTTCATCAAATAGGGTAAAGTAATAAGGTGACAAATAAAAAAACTATATATATCATAATAATATCAACAAATAAAGAGTATAAATTAATCATGAATGCTGATGCCAAATATTATGCCAATATTGTGAATAATGGTAAATCAATATTGACAAAATATTAATCAACAGCATTAATCAATCTAGAAAAAAGTTAAAAGGTAAGAATCTTAATAAATAAAAATAAAATACAACGAAGAGTTAGGTGTAATAGAAAAAAAATGAAAAATAATTGTCCAAAAAAATATATTAATTTATATGATAAACTTTTAAATGTCAATTTGCAGTGATATATATAATATTATAGCAAACTATTTGCCTATTCAAGATTCTATAAAATTACAGTTTTTGTGTAAAAATTTGTTTGAATTTAAAATGGAACATTTTATTTTTAAAGAGTTTAATAGTAAATTTTTGGAAAAACATTTAGAATCAATAGAAAGATTAGAAATACGACAAGTAGGCAAATATAAAAATCTAATAAATGACGAAATAAATGACAACATAATATCAAAATTTAAGAAATTAAAATACTTAATATTACCAGGGAATGAAGATATAACAGATAATGGATTAGAACATTTAAAGGGGATTCATACTTTGAACCTTTATTGTAATGAAAATATAACAGATAATGGATTGGTGCATTTAAAGGGAATTCATAATTTGAACCTTTATTGTAATGAAAATATAACAGATAATGGATTGAAATATTTAAAGGGAATTCGTGATTTGACCCTTTGTTATAATGAAAATATAACAGATAATGGATTGGAATATTTAAAGGGAATTCGTGATTTGACCCTTTGTTATAATAAAAATATAACGGATAATGGATTGGTGCATTTAAAGGGAATTCATAATTTGAACCTTTATAAAAATGAAAATATAACGGACAATGGATTGGAATATTTAAAGGGAATTCGTGATTTGACTCTTTGTTATAATAAAAATATAACGGATAATGGATTGGTGCATTTAAAGGGAATTCATAATTTGAACCTTTATTGTAATGAAAATATAACGGACAATGGATTGACACATTTAAAGGGCATTAAAACCTTAAATTTGGGATGTGACAATAACATAACAGATAATGGTATAATATATTTAAAGGGAATTCATAATTTGAACCTTTATTGTAATGAAAATATAACAGATAATGGATTAATAAATTTGAGGGGAATTCATACTTTGAACTTATCTCTTAATAACAAAATAACAGACTACGGATTAACATATTTGAGAAATATTATTGAGTTAGATTTGTATTGTAATGAAAATATAACAGAAAATGGATTGATGCATGTAAAAGGTTGTATGTTTCGCAACAAAAAATTGAGACCATATAATACAAATTTTATGGTAAAAATTGAGTAATTAATTTTTAAATGTCAATTTGTAATGATTAATTACGAGAAAAACAAGATATGTTGTGATATTATAGCCAAATGAATAGTAAAAAATAACAATCAATATTTTTACTATGAAAACACACACCAAAAAATAAATTATTACGAATATAAATTAGAAAGTGTTAGAAATATGTCTTTATCCAAAATAAAACAACATATATTCCAGTACAATTAAAGGGTGTAATATAATAATCAATGCTATTGTGAAACATTTTGTTAATATTGCGCAAAATGATATATCAATAATGCTTAAATGTGTAGGCAACAGCATTTTCACTAACAAAAAAACATAAATTGACATTTTCTTTATAAATATATCAACAAGAACAAAATAATAATCGTTGCTGTTGTCAGACATTGTGTTAATATTGTGTCCACACTATTTAATGTAACAACAATATAATCAGAATGTGTGTCAACAGCATCACACTATTATATAACCAGATTTTGATAAAATAAATTTTACCAAAATGGGCAAAGTAATAAGGTGACAACTTGGCGAGCACAGTTATTGGTCGACATATATCCAACACAGAGAAAGGATTTGCTGAAAAACAAGTTTCATCAAATCGGATAAAGTAATAGGGTGACTAAATAAAAAACTATATATATCATAAATTAAAAAAAAGGACATACAATAAAAATTATTTTATTAGACAAATATCCGAAATATATTTTTTAGAGGAAATTATCAAGAAAAATACAATATTTATACAAATGTATTAACACATTATAAACTAATTGAACAAGAAGAAAATGAAGAAGATCAAAATTAAGACACAAGTATTGTTTTTATGCTTATGTAACTATATAAAAGTAATCATGTGAAAACATATTGAAAAATTGAAAATTTTGCCCACCAAAATAAATAATAATTATAGATAATTATGGTTATTATAATATATCTCAAAAAAATGGGCAAAATTTTCAAATTTTCAATTTGTGTTTATTACTTAAAAAAAATATTGTAATGAAAAGGTAATATGATTTTGGTAAAATAATTACTTGTTATTTGAATAATAGTTATTTAAATAATTATTATATTTCGCGTTAAGATATTTTAGTATGTACATAAATGTACTCGAGTGTTGATGAAGAAATGTGACTAATTAAAAAAAACAACAAAAAAATAATCGGTGCTGTTGTGAAACATTTTGCCGATATTGCTGGCAATCAAAAGCAATGTGTGCAATCAATAATGACGAAATGTATAACAACAGCATTAATCAATATAAAATGGGATTTGGTAAAACTAAATTGGAACAATGCTGTTGTCAAACATTGTACCAATATTGTGATATTGCAGATCAATATGGTCAAAATGTATAATATCAGCATTAATCAATTGAGAGACATGATTTGGTGAAACTTTTACACCAAATCGGGCAAAGTAATGAGGTGACTAACTCACAAAAAGCAAATTGCATCACAATAATATCAACGAATAAAGAGTAAAAAAATAATTGATGCTGTTGTGAAACATTATGTCAATATTGCGGAGAGGATATATCAATAGTGACAAAATGTATAACAACAGCATAAACCAATATAAAACAGGATTTAGTAAAAATAAATTGAAACAATTCGAACAATAGGAACAAAATGACAAATAATAGCTTTGATAAATAAAAGCAATGCTATTGACAAACATAATGAGAATATTATAGATAGTCGTAAGAATACAGATCAATATTTTCATTATGTAAATCAATAGTATTGACAAATTGGGTAAAAAACAATCAAAATTACTGAAATATGATTTCAAAATCGTTGGCATTTGAATCATTATACGAATTGGATCTAAAATCCTTCCAGTGACTAGTTGGATAAAATACATCAGCAAATTGAATATTATCTGGACAAAAATCAATGGTTGTTCGATAGCCTATCAATTCATTATCAGTATCTGCATAAAGTTTATAATTTATTGCTCTGATAGATTTAACTGGGTTAAATTGTGTATTAATATTAGTAAACACATTTAGAATAATGAATATAGAGAATTTTCCCATTATTACTGGTATATCAAAATTTAATGCTAAATTATGTTCATTCTGGTCGTATACGAACTCATGATTGTGCACGTTTGGTGGAATTTTTACTTCAATATATTTAACATCATCATTGCAAGGTCTATTGAGTACTATCATGCCCCTAGATATATTTGTTAAAAAGTATTCAATGGAAAAACTTTTGTTATTAAAATATGGCATTGGATAAATATTGTTTTCGATTTTTTCAGCTTGATTACTAAATATAGTTTGCACATTTTTGTGACCGGGAAAATTCTCAACTATTAATTTTTTTAATTTTAATTTATCAACATCAATTATATTTATCATATTACTGAATATTTTAAGTTTTTCTAAATTCTTAAATTTATTTTGACTTAGTATACTATTATTTAGACGCAATAGTTTAGAGTCGTCAATAGTTGTCAAATCATTTATGGTTAATAAGTTATATAATTGTGCATTCAAACGTGAATATTTAATGCGATTAACTGTGTCAAAAAAAGTAAAAATTAGATTTATTATATCTTCGGTTATCAGTGATGTCATATATTATGTTTACTTTAAACTTTATTGGTAAAGTATTTTTTTTTCAATTTTTAAATTATCAAAATAATATTTTTCGCCCCTATTATCCCGCGATTTTATGATATTGTTATCGCTATTGAAAGAAATAGAGTTAATGTTTTTATAAAAACACGTTTAATCTTAATAAAAAAATATAAAATTGAAGGAGACTTAATCTAGTAATTAAATATAATGTAATGATGCATTACTATTGAAATATGTGTTGGCATTATTAATCAAAAAGAGTTTGTATAACAGTAAATAAGAGGATTGTTGTCACAGTTTCTGTCCATATTGATCAAACTCTTAAATGAAAATATCATCAATATAATCAGAACAATAATATAAACAGATTTTGGCATAAACACCAAAATGAGCAAAGTAATAAGGAGACAATTTTTTTACGTCCCAGCTATAGTTTAACATATATTCAAAATAAACAATACATTGGACAATAGTTTTGATAAATAAAATAGAGCAATGCTGTTTGGCAAGCATTATAATAGTATTTGGGCAATCATTGGAATTTATATTAATATGATCACAATGTATATCAACAGCATCAACCAATTCAGAAAAAGGATTTGGTGAAAACAAGTTTCACCAAATCGGGAAAAGTAATAAGGTGACAATTTGAATTTTACAATAAAAAAGTCAAATAATTATTTGAGAAAATTAATATTGAGTTTACTGACAATATAGATTTATTTGTAAAGGATTATGATAGAATGGAAAATCTGAAATATTTGAAGTTCAAAAGGAATCAATTAAAATTTCCAGTCAAAAATTTAGAAAATTTATATTTAGTTGATTGCAAAGCAAATGTGATAGTATATGATAATATAAAAAATCTGTATATATCAAATAGTAAAGTATATAATATTGATGTTATGCGAATCTCTAATTTATTTATTACACAAGAAGATTAACAAAATAATTATAATATAAAATGTCACTGTACGAATCAAAAATATATATATTAAAACTGAGATTTATAATAAATTAAATAAAGTATTCAACAAATATCAAAAATAATTTTATTAAATAAAAATTGATTTATAAATAGATACATTAAGAATTCAATAATATTTAATGTATATAAATGAACAAAAAAAAAATTATTGTAAAAGGTAAAAAGCAAAATGAAGAGAATAAAATGGTCAAAACGAAAAAGGAAATAAACATAATTAAGGATAAAAGCCCTCAAATAAAAATAATAAAAAATGAGAATATAAAAATAGAAACATGCATCCATATCTCAGATTTGCATATACGTCTTAATTCAATAAATTCAGACAAATATGACGAACTAAATGCCATTTTTAACGAATTATTTAAACAAATTGAAGAACAGAAACAAAAGACAACAAATTTGATAATAGTCATATCAGGTGATATTTGTGATAAAAGTAGACTATACGGACAAGAAATACATTTTATAGAAAAGACAATAACAAGACTAGCTAATTATGGTGAAGTTTTCATAATATATGGCAATCATGATTTCATAAATTATGAATCATCAGAAATGTTTTATCTAGTGCCTATTATGAGGAACAAAAATACAAAATATCAGGTACATTTTTTACTTGAATCCGGTTTATACCAGTATAATAATATATTATTTGGAGTAACAACTGTTTATTCGAAAGACATAGTAAAATGTGATAATATAAATAATAAAGACTTGATAAAAATTGGTTTGTATCATGGGTTAGTATATTCGGATTCAATAAAACATGTACTACCAAATAAGGAACATTATATATCCATTAAAGAATTTGAATCGTATGACATTTGTATGTTTGGAGATCTGCATACTCCAATATTTCATGATCACCCCAAAAATACAAGAGGTTATGCGGGATCAATTTACCCAGTAACTCGTGCGGAAAATTATCAGCACGGTTATAATTATTGGGATTTAATGAACAAAAAAGGAGAATTTAGAGAAATTAAAAGTGATTATGGATATGTAACATTGGAAATCGACGAAAGCGGCATCAAAGACATAGACAAAATAAGTATACCAAAAAATGTTAAGATGGATGTATATTATAAAAATATAGATTATGATAAAGCCAAGGAATTAACAAAAAGATTAGAGGAAAAATATAATATATCAATCGAACCCCAATTAGATTTGAGTTTGAAGAACATAAATAATGATGATAAAAATGTGATGATAAATAAATTGTCCGAATTAAAGACAAAGGAAGGATTATGCAAAGTTATAATAGAATACATACAAAATAATGAGAAAGGAGAAGATTGTAAAGTAATGGAAACAATAATAAAGGATACGATGAATTCAATAAAATTTAAGAGTGAAAAGTCTTTAAAAAAGATAAAATTAAAAAGATTGGAATTTGATAATTTTTTTAGTTATGGAGAGGGAAATGTGATAGATTTTGAAAAATTAAAGGATAAGATTGTGAATATAGATGGAAATAATGGCATAGGAAAATCTTCATGCTTCGACGCAATATTACTAGGACTTCATTCTAAATGTACAAGAGGAAGAGTATCTGATTACATAAATGCTCGAAAAGAGTATTTAAAAACCGATATAACATTTGAAGTAAATGATGACACTTACAGATTAATAAGATACAAAAAAAGAGCATTAAAGACATTAAATAAAAAAACGAGAAAAGAGAAAGAAATAAATAAGAAAAATAACAATTTAGTAGAAGAAGATGACAATTATGTTAAATTATACAAAAATGGAAAACTAATGCCAATGGATAATCAAAAAATCTCAGCAGGAAATGGAGATGATGATAATGATACAATAAAATCAATTATAGGCACATATAATGACTTTATAAAATCTTGCTATATGTTGCAAAACTACTACGACACAAAAACAAATTTCTTTAATATGTCAGACACACAACAAAAAGAAATGTTATTAAAATTTTTGAATTTGGACATATTATTGGATATAGCAGATGGCATTAAATTGAAGCAGAATGAATATTCGGCAGATATTACAGCAACAAATAAACGATATAACGTGAGCACAATAAAAGAATTAGAAAACATAATTAATAAAACAGAAAAAGAAGTAGATAGTGATAATAAAAACATAAAAGCAAAATCAATAATTTTGGAGGAATTAAAAGAGAGAAAGGATAAAATTATTATAATGATAAGTGAGAACAATATGATATTGAATAAATGTAAAAATATAGATGAAAAAGAATATGATAATCTGATAAAGCAAGAAAAAACATTAGTCAATAATTATAAAAAGTATGATAACATAAAAATAAATGATTCAGAAAATTTAGATAATATCATACATGAATTAATGTCACAAAAGAGACCAATACAAAATATACAAAAATATGATAAAAGTGTGATAATTAAATTGAAAAAAGAACAGGATTCGAAAAGCAACAAAAATATAGCATTAAGACAAGAAATACAAGAGTTACAAAAAAACATAAAAGAAAATAAATCCTCAAATAAAACAAATTACGAAAAATATGTAGATTTAGAAAAAGAAGAGAACGATTTGGTGGAAGAAATAGACAATATACAACTAGAAAATAATAATTATGTGGACAAATTGAATTTAGAAATATTGAATCAATTGGAATACAATAACAGGTGTAAAAGTTGTAAAAGTAATAAATTAAAAATAGACAATATAGAATACAATAAGATATTCAATAATAATAATGAAAAAATAAATAAAATAAAAAAAGAATTAACAAAAATCCAAAATGAAAAACAAAAACTAAAATCAGAATATGACAATTATAGAGAGAACATAGAAATAATGAAACATAACGAAAATATAAATAGTGAGATAAAAAATAGATCAGATAAAATAGCGTTATATGAAACAGAAATAAGAATATTAACTGAGAGAATAAAAATAGAGGAAAACAAATTATTGGAATATGAAACTAACAACAATAATGCTGAATACAACAAAAAAATACAAAATCAAATAGATGATTATAAAAAACAAAAAGAGAAAATAAATATCGATAACGAATTAAATCAAACTACAAAAAAACTAGATAAATATAAAAAAATAATGAATGAAATTGAAGAAAACAAGAAAATAAGACAAAATAATGAAAGTATGAAAAAAGAACAAACAAATATAAATGAACAGATATTGAACCTCGAGAAAGAAATTCAATTATTGAATAGTAAAATAGCAGTAAATATAAAACAATTGGAGGAATTAAGAATAAACCACAAAAAATATAGGGAAAGTGAAAGAATGAAACAAATATGTAATAAATTGTATAAATATATGACAAAAGAAGAGAATAGTATTATAAATGCAATTTTGGCAAAAAGAATATTTCCAACAATAGAGGAAATAATAAATGGAATATTATTGCAAATATGTGACTTTAAATTAAAAATGTTTTTTGAGAACAAGAAAACATTGAGAATAATGAAAATATATAAAAATGGAATAACAGTAAACGTAGATACAGTGTCTTGCAGTGAAAATACGATATTAGAATTAGCATTCAAAATATGTTTAATGTATTTAAATAGTTTAACAAGGGTCAATATATTTGTATGTGATGAGATATTTTCGGTATTTGATTCTAAGAAGTTAGATGTATTAATAAATAAATTGTTTGCCTGCCTCAAGAAATATTTTGATACTATATTAATAGTTTCTCACATTGACGACGTTAAATCAGCGTGTGATAAGCAATACACAATAACAAAAGATAGAGACGGTAATAGTCATATAAATATATGTTGATCACATTTCAAAATAAAAAAATGAATTATATGAACAGAAAAAAAATTGAAAACTTAACATTAAATTGATATAAATAAAGTAATATGAAAAATGAATATTCCTGAAAATATTGCGAGAAAAAATCAAGAAAAATTACAGGAAAGATACTCGTTACTTTTGAAACTATTAAATAAAATATTAGAAAATATAAACAGAGACCAAATAAATAATCCAGTAAATTTTAGTTTAATTGACAAAAAAGATTTTGAAAATGACGTAAATAATAAAATATTGTTGGATATGAAATCGGAACTGGAATCCAAATTTGATAAGTTTAATACAATTTTAAGATATGCAAAAAATGAACATCACTTATTAACATATTTAAAACATATGTGCACCGAACTTGGTTTACGATTAGTATCAACTAGATCATCAAAAAAAAATAACGAAAAAATGATATATAGTACAAATTATTCGATTGTTTGTGATAAATAAAATGCTTTTTTTATAATTATTAAAAAGTATATTTACCTATGTAAAAAAGCAAAAAACAATTAAGGAAATAGTATGATAATAAATTATAATTTGATACTATATTAATAGTTTCTCACATTGATGATGTAAAATCAGCGTGTGACAAACAATATACAATAACAAAAGATAGAGATGATTATAGTTACATAAATACATTTTGATAAGAAAAATATAAAAGAAAGCAAATATACAAATTTATAAAAAAATAGAACATATGAAAATATTATTTTAACAAGATTAAATGAATTATTTGATTTTATTAATTATGAATTTGCTTTAATTATTATTTGTAACTAAATGACATAGGCGTATATATATGTGTGAATTCATTGTACCCCCGCACCCATCCAGCGCACCGACTAACGTCTATAAATAGTATAATTGACAATAAGAGAATAGGCCGTTGGCCTATTCTAAGGGGGCAATTAGATTGTATAATTAGATGGTTTTCAAATAAATGGCAATTAAATTGTAAATTTATATTTTCAATAAAATTGTATATTTATATAGAGTGTAAGTGTGTATGTAGTGTAGGGTTTTATAGGTATATAGAGATGATGGGTATTGTAATGGTTATAATAGGGTAACTACATACACAGTGGCGGTCAGGAGCGACGGTCTGTTTAATTGGTAAATATAGTAACAGTGATATTATACGTTGAATCGACCTATGTAATGAGTTCACTGCTAAAATCGTCACTCTGGATAGCGTTTAATCGTCCACCAGCAATCATATCATTAATATCCATTGTATCGTCATTGTTGTTTATCACAATTGCTGTTGGAGCTGACTGGTGATTAAATTGCAAAGGAGTGATTTGCACAATTATTTAATTCATTGTATCATCGTATTTTTTATTTAAAAATGACACATCAAATAATTGTGAAACAAAGCATACAAAAAAAATGATTTATAATTATATTATTATTATACAGTTATTAATATAATAACAATGTCAGCAAAATTAAAAAATAAAATGAAAAAAATAATGCAGGATAACGAATACGAACCTGATTATGAAGATAATACATGGGAGAAAATAAATGATTATTATGTCATAGAAAATTTTGAATCAATTGAATACACGATTGATAAAGATTTAATTGAGAATATGAAAGAATATAATGGAATGTATTCGAAAATTCTCGAAAAAGATAGAAAAGATAATAAGGAATTTGAAAATAATTTTAATAAAAATAACAATTCAATATTCAAAATATTTGTAATATACAAAAAAGATAATCCAAATTATACTATAAATGCTACATCAACAAGTGTTATGAAGGCAATTAAAATAAATTTAAGAAGATTATTACAAGGAATTTCGAGTAATTTGAATATTTTTATGAATGAAATAGAAAACACAAAAATAAAAGTTTTGGCATTCGTAAAAGGTGTCGATAATGACAGAAAAAGAAAACTTGATGATATAAAAAATGGCTATACAGAAAAATTTGAAAAATCTTTTAAACCTCAGAATGAAAAAAATATAACGCAAGAATGTCATAACATTATGGTGAAATTATTGGATAAGGATATGGAGATTCACAATTATGATATCAATGATATTGATGCATACATATATGAATTATATAATACGAAATCAAGAAAAAAATACATTGGAATTACTCAAAAAAAAATAAATATTGACAAGGACAAAAATAAATTGTTTGATGAAACAAAAAAATACAATATAAAGTTCAAAAATATGAACCCTACATTTTTTACGTTAAATGTACTTTCCAAATTTACGGCTCGAACATATATTAGGTGTTTATTAGAGGCCGATTATTATATATTAAAAGACAACACTATAAAGGAGGGTTATAATGAAAACTATTATATTGGTGATAAGGATATATATAATAGTTGTCAGAAAAATTATGGTATTGATAATTTGAGAAAATATTTATTTTTGTTAGTCCAAAAAGAATTATTTCACGAAACGTATGAAGACGAAAATAATTATGATAATCTTGTGGGATACATATATGTAATTGAAAATATAAACGAAAACAGGAAATACGTATCAGCAGTGGAAAAAACTACGGGTGATAAGCTGAGAACTTTAAAAGATATTATGTTAAATTTTTATACTGCCGCAATAAATGACAAAAATAATGTGAGCAAGTTACTGCAAGCAATGAGAGTAGAACCTTATTACAATTTTAAATTATCAATATTAAAACAAAAAACAAACAGATCCAGATTCAAAATAGAAAATTGGATTTCTAAATATATAGACGAGTTTGATTCGGTGAAGAATGGTTATAATGTGTCCATTACCAATAGAAATAAAAGATTTACAGTGAGAAGAGCATATAAAAGAAAGGAAGAAAACGATAATTAGTTTTTGTAAATTGTACAGTTAATGATACTGCAATGTGCATAATATTGCAAACATTGTGCGCAGTTATATAAAGTAACCATAAAATCGTGATCCAATAATCGCAAGCGATTATTGAATCGGGGCTATAAAAAGAAATAAGCTAAGCATTGATTACATACTATTTTTAACTAACACAAAATATACCTTTAACTATAATGATATATTTATTTCACACCACAATTAAAAACATTCGATTTTATTCATTTACAAAACACAAATACTTTCAATCACCACAATGAAAAATACTACAATATCATTTTTACAAATCAATGACCACAATAAACACCAAATCACAACAAAAATTACTATAAATTCAAAAAATTACTATAAATTCAAAAAATTACTATAAATTCAAAAAATTACTATAAATTCAAAAAATTACTATAAATTCAAAAAATTACTATAAATTTCTTAAAAATATATTTTTATTTCCAAATTTCA